>Ga0213920_1000002_pt1 | contig 839380 bp, 787 predicted proteins | sample McNCre1117MG_FD_161054 | JGI IMG/M metagenome (GOLD analysis project Ga0213920, IMG submission 161054) | Freshwater microbial communities from McNutts Creek, Athens, Georgia, United States - 11-17 MG | ecosystem: Environmental > Aquatic > Freshwater > Creek | place: USA: Georgia | collected...
CACCACTGGTTGCACCATTGTTTCTGGTGTTCTCAGCTTCGATCGTGCAACCACTTGCACCATCACCTACACCGTTTCGGCAACGAACTACGCTGACAAGACTGGTTCGTTCGACATTGTTATTTCGCGAGGGGGACGCACCCTCTCCTGGGTAAAGACCAGCGACAGTGTGACGCGAACCTACCGAAATAGCGTTCTTGCCGTAAACACCTACAACCTGAGCGGCCTAGCTACTACGACCGGTGACGGAACAGTGGAATACGCCACGGTGAGTGGCCCATGTACCATCGCTGGGAACACCTTGACCTTTACGGGCATCGGTGTTTGTACCTTCAGCTCAAGCATTCCACAGACCAGCAACTACAACCTGGCAAACGCTTCTGGTGTATTCACCCTGACCATCAACCGCGAAATTGTTGGCAGCATCAAGGTGAACGGCTCTGGCAGCCAGAACATCACTTACGGAAACACCGCATCGGTAACCTTCACCAGTGACCCTGTGGTTGCAGGTGCAGACGCACTGTACGTGGTTGTGAGTGGCACCGCAGAGAACTGCTCGATTGACCCATCGGCCGGTGAGATGCTGCTGAGCACCACTAGTGCCGGAACCTGTGTAATTCGCGTTGACTTTGTGAATCCAGCTGAAAACACTGAGATTTGGGCAGCTACAGCGAACATCACTATTACGTTCACCCAGCGCACTCTGACCGTTACTCCTAGCGTTGCTTCAAGCACACAGGGTGCCGGTTATGTAGTGCCAAGCATCAGCCCAACATATTCGGGCTGGGCTCCTGGAGACAGCGTTGACACGGCAGACGTTCGTGCGCTACCTACCTGTATCTTGACTAAGGGCGGAACCACTTACGCTCCAGGAGCAGCGCTTGACCCAGGTGTGTACACCATTACCTGCTCCGGCATGGAAATTGGCGCTGGTGATACTGCTCCTTACAGCTTCAACTACGTTGCAACCACCATCACAGTAGTAAACAGCCAGACAATCTCTGCATCCGTTGTAGGCACAGCACCTTGGAGCGGCAGCATTGCTATCACGGCAATCCTGGGTAACACCTCCAACCAAACCGTTCTTTACTCGGTTACCGGCGGAACCGCTACCAATTGTGTTGTTAGCGACTCTGGCGTGGTGAGAGCATCCAGTGCGGGTACCTGTGTGATCAAGGTTGAAGTTGCTGCAGATGCAAACGGTTCCGGATTCTCGGCTGCCAACACCAGCGTTACTGCCGAGTTCAGCCGCGCAGCTCGCTCCGTTTCGATTCTGGCTGCAGACAACACCATCACCCTTCCAGCTACCGGCATTGTTGTTGGTACTGCAAGTGTTGGAACTGGCGCAATCACTTATTACATCGATGACGTAAATTCCACCCCACTTATTGGCTGTTCTGTCAACGTAAACACCGGTGTAGTTTCCGCTACGGGTGAAGGCACTTGTGCGGTTTACGCAACCGTGGCCCAGGATGTAAACTACCTGACCGCAAACTCGGACAACGTACTGATTGTGTTCTCAAAGCAGTCCCAGCTTCTGGTACTTGCAGCTGAGTCTGCAACTGGAGTTTGGGGAACCCCAGTCACCACCAGCACCTCCGGTTCTTCGGGTAATGGAACTATCACCTACGAGATTGTTGGCGGAACCACGGGATGCCACGTGAGTGCAACCGGTGTTGTAACCGCTGATCTTGCAGTTACCTGTGTGGTTAAGGCAACAATCCCTGCAGATGGCACATACTCTCAGGCCGTTTCCAACGAAGTCTCGATTGCTTTTGCCAACCAGAACAACAGCGTTACTATCGCCGCTGGTGTTACCCCAGCTCAGACTGACTTCCATGGAACCATCACTGTTACGGGAACTCCGGTCCACGATGCTGGAACTGTTTCCTACGGCTTGGATGATGGCACCTACGGAAACACCTCTAGCGCCACCTGTGATGTCACAGCCTCTGGTGTTGTTTCGTCCAGTGCAGCCGGGTTCTGTTACGTTTACGCCATCGTTGCAGGTGACGGCTCATACAACAGTGCTCGAAGTGCAGACATTTTGATCACCTTCATTTCAAGTGCTCAGACCATTACCGCCACCAAATCGATTGATTCTCCAAACTGGTCGCAAAGCGTGACCATTGGCTACGCTGATGCAGCGGGTACCGGCACTAGAACCTACTTCCTAGATAACGGACTCCGTGGACACACCTCAGACGCCAAGTGTTCTCTAGTGGGCACTACTCTGACTGCAACCGGTGCGGCTACCTGTTGGGTATACGTGAAGATTGCTGCGGACTCCAACTACGCCGCCGCAACCTCTGTTGACCTGCAGGTTGTATTTGGCAAGGTAACTCCAACAGTTTCTGTTGGTATCGCGGATCTAAGCGTTCTGGCAAATGGCTCTTACAACGTAGTTGCCACTTCAAATGTTGCGGGAACTTTCGTGATTTCAGTCGACGGAACCGAGCTTTGCAGCGGGTCCACAACTGAGGTTGACGCAACTACCTTCACCAAGACCTGCACCGGTTGGGTGCCAACTGCGTCGGGTGACTATGTGATCTCGGTTGCATTCGCCCCGTCGAACACTACGGATTACACATCCACAGCGACCGATTCGTACACCCAGACCGTAGAAAAGAACACCAGCACCATTGCTATTACTGGTGGAACCGGTATCACCTACCTAGGTTCGGGTAACGTTACCTACACCGCTAACACGCCAGGTGCTGTTGTCCTCAAGGTTTGCATAGCTGGAACCAGCACTTGCACCAACAAGAGCCCAGTCACTTTGGTCTTGAACGAAGCTAACCAAGACTACGAGTACACCTACTCTTGGACGCCTTCGGCAGCAGGAAGTTGGGATCTGTTCGCAATATTCACTCCAGCAGATGCTGGAGCATGGAGCACGCCTGCGGATACCGCAGCTACCACAACGGTGAGCGTCGCTAAGGCAGCCCAGACAGTAACCACCGATATTAGTAGCGCTACGATCACCCACACGGTGACAGGCGCCTACTATGACATGGACGTTTATGTGACAACCACTGCTCACCAGGGCAATGTGAGTTACCAGATCGTTTCTGGTCCTTGTACTTTCAGCAACTCCACAAACATCAAGTCGACTGGAGCCGGCGACTGTTCCATCAAGGTGATTGGTGCAGCTACCGCTAACTACCTAGAGGGCTACGTGCTGTTTACCTTGCACGTGCTTCAGGGTGTTCAGACCCTGACATTGGGCAAGAACACCGATTCGCAGAAGCTGTTGGCCACCTCGGCAAGCAACACCTACAGCCTGGCTGGTCTTGGAACCTCGAACGGTGATGGTGCGGTTACCTACGCTGTTGCATCTGGCGCTGGTTGCCAGATTGCCGGAGACGGAACCACACTCAGCTTCAACCAGGTTGTTGACTGTGTGATCACCGCCACCACCGCTGCCACCACCAACTTTGCTGCTCAGAGCAAGACATTTACTCTGAGCGTGACCATCGGTGATGGAACGGTTGCAATCACAAGCAATGGCGCTCACCAGACTTACAGCACCACTAGCGCTAGCAACACTTATGCGCTGAGCAACCTAGGTGCAAGCAAGACTGGCGACGGCACCATCGGTTACAGCATTGTTGATGCGGATCCAACCGGTTGCTACATAGATGCTGGTTACGTTCACTTCACTAACGTTGGTGACTGTCTAGTTGAGGTACGTGTAAGTGGAACGACCAACTTCCTCACAGCGTTTGTTAACTTCACGCTGACCATCGACAAGCTGCAGCTTGCAACCCCTGGTTCAATCACCGCAACCAAGGTGAGCGCAACCACTGCTCGTGTGAACTTCACCGCTGTGTCTTACGCAACATCGATGAGCGTTTGGGTTGTTGACCGTTCGACCAACACCTCTCGCGAGGTGCCAAACGTGACTAACGGCGACGTGATTGATGGCCTGGTTGCCCTGCACACCTATGTGTTCTACCTGGTTGCTGTGGGAACTGGAAACTTCAGCGACTCGGCAGTTGGGCCAAACAGCAAGGCTCTTGCTGCAGGTGCAAACGCTCCTAAGCTGATCACCGTTGGTTCGTTGACTCAGCAGGCTGTGACCATTGGATTCGTTTCGGATGCTTCGGCAACCGCAACTACCGCTCAGTTGTACCTAGCCGACGGCACCGCTGTTGGCGGCCCAGTTGACTGCGGTTCCACCAGTGCTTGCACCTTTACCGGTCTGACTCCTGCAACTCAGTACTACATTGGTCTGATTTCATCCACGCCAACCGGCGAGACCGTTGAGGTATTCAGCCCGCTGTTCACCACAGTTGCTGGTTACACCGTGACCTACAACTACGGTTCGGGAACCGGCTCGGTACCAACCGATGCCACCTCGTATGTAAATGGCGCAACCGTTACCGTTGGATTCGGCACCCTGCCAACCAAGGCGAACTACCACTTTGTGGGCTGGGCAACCAGTGCTAATGCAACCGTGGCCGACTACGCAGCAGCTGGCGCCACCAGCTTCAACATCGGTGGAAACACTGTTCTTTACGCGGTGTTCGCACCAAATGAGAACACCGTTACCTTCCACGGTCCAAGCAGCAACACCACTCAGACCGTTCTCACCGATGCTTCCACCGCGCTGACCACTAATGCGTTCACCCGTGCGGGCTTCACCTTCCAGGGTTGGGACACCAACGCTGCAGGCACCACCGTGGTTTACCGCGATGGCGCAAGCATCACTCTCACCGGAAACGTTGACCTATATGCAGTTTGGGCTGTAACCCAGATCGTTGTTTCGTTCAACAGCAACGGGGGAGCGGGAACTCAGGCTCCTCAGACCGTTGACTACGGAGTGAGCACGGCGCTGAACGCAAACTCGTTCACTCGCACCGGATTCACCTTTGCCGGTTGGTCGCTGACCGCTGGTGGAAGTGTTGCATACACCGATGGCAGCCAGCAGAGCTTCACCACTGCTACCACCCTGTATGCAATCTGGACCGCGAACACTGTTGTTGTTACCTTCCACGGACCATCCAGCACTATCACGCAGGACTTCACTGCTGGTTCCGCTCAGGCCCTGTCAAACAACAGCTTCACCCGCACCGGTTACACCTTTGTTGGATGGGCAACCTCTAACGGCGGAACCGTTCAGTACGCCAACGGCGCAAGCTTCACCACCGCTGTGGCAACTGACCTTTACGCAGTGTGGAGCCTCAACACCGTAACCGTAACCTTCAACGGCAACGGCGGAAGTGGATCGATTGCGAACCAGGTATTTGACTACGGAGTAGCTCAGAACCTAACCGCTAACTCGTTCACCAAGGTTGGCTACACCTTCCAGGGTTGGTCGCTAACTGCTAACGGTTCGTCTTACGCAACCAACAGCCAGTCGGTTACCCTCACCGGAAACACCACCTTGTACGCAATCTGGACTGCTAACACCAACTCTGTTGTGTTCCACGCTGGTCTTGGTTCTGGTTCGATGAGCAACCAGAGTGTTGACTCTGGTGCCACTGTGAACCTGACTTCGAACGCGTTTACCAAGACTGGTTACACGTTTGCTGGTTGGGCTCTAACCGAGAACGGTGCTGTTCAGTTCGCTGACGGTGCAGCATTCTCCACCACCGATGCCACCACTAACCTGTGGGCTATCTGGACTGTGACCAAGGTTGCTGTTTCGTATGCCGCTAACGGTGGTACTGGTTCGGTTGCTGCTCAGAGCTTCGACTACGGAATTGCAGCTAACTTGGCTCTGAACGGATTCGCACGCACTGGTTACACCTTCCAGGGTTGGGCAACCGCCGCTGATGGTGCTGTGGTTTACACCGCAGGTCAGAGTGTTTCGTTCACCACTGCAACCACGTTGTACGCGGTTTGGGCGGCAGACACTGTGACCATCACCTTCCACGGGCCTGCAAGCACCACCACTCAGAACTTCACCTCGGGTGTTGCTCAGGCGTTGACTGCTAACTCGTTCACTCGTACCGGTTACACCTTTGTTGGTTGGGCAACCTCTAACGGCGGAGCAGTTGTTTACGCAAACGGTGCAAGCTTCACTACCGTTGCGGCTGCTGACCTGTGGGCTATCTGGTCTTTGAACCAGGTGACCGTATCGTTCAACGCCAACAACGGTTCGGGAACTGTTTCAAACCAGGTGATTGCCTACGGTGTTGAGACTGCTCTTACCGGTAACGCGTTTGCTCGCACCGGTTACACCTTTGCTGGTTGGTCAACCACCATTGATGGTTCTGTGGTTTACGCGGATCTTGCTTTGGTTACCTTGACCGCGGACACCAACTTGTACGCAATCTGGACTGCTAACACCAACACCATCGTGTTCCACGCTGGTACTGGTGCCGGTTCCATGAGCAACCAGAGTGTTGACTCTGGTGCCACTGTGAACCTGACTGCTAACGCGTTCACCAAGACTGGTTTCACCTTCCTTGGTTGGGCACTCACCGAGAACGGTGCGGTTCAGTTTGCTAACAACGCTTCGTTCAGCACCACCGATGCCACCACTAACCTGTGGGCCATTTGGACTGTTGACGGCCACGTTGTTTCGTTCAACTCGAAGAACGGTTCGGCTGTTACTGCTGGTTCGTTCGTAACTGGTGGAACCTTAGCTGCACCTAGTGCACCTACCCGCACCGGTTACACCTTCGCTGGTTGGTCGGCCACCGATGGTGGAGTAGCGGTTTCGTTCCCTTACGCACCTGGTGTGATCACTGACATCACCTTGTACGCAATCTGGACTGCTAACACCAACTCTGTTGTGTTCCACGCTGGTCTTGGTTCTGGTTCGATGAGCAACCAGAGTGTTGACTCTGGTGCCACTGTGAACCTGACTTCGAACGCGTTTACCAAGACTGGTTACACGTTTGCTGGTTGGGCTCTAACCGAGAACGGTGCTGTTCAGTTCGCTGACGGTGCAGCATTCTCCACCACCGATGCCACCACTAACCTGTGGGCTATCTGGACTGTGACCAAGGTTGCTGTTTCGTATGCCGCTAACGGTGGTACTGGTTCGGTTGCTGCTCAGAGCTTCGACTACGGAATTGCAGCTAACTTGGCTCTGAACGGATTCGCACGCACTGGTTACACCTTCCAGGGTTGGGCAACCGCCGCTGATGGTGCTGTGGTTTACACCGCAGGTCAGAGTGTTTCGTTCACCACTGCAACCACGTTGTACGCGGTTTGGGCGGCAGACACTGTGACTGTTACCTTCCGTGACGGCGTTGCAAGCAGCACCCAGCAGATCACCGCTGGAACTGCAACCGCGCTGACCGCGAACACCTTCACCAAGGCTGGATACACCTTCGCAGGTTGGGCAACTGTGCTGAACGGTTCCGTTGTTTACGGAAACCAGGCTGCGGTTACCTTCCTAGCTAATGGCGAACTGTTCGCAGTTTGGACCCTGAACCAGGTGACCGTATCGTTCAACAGCAACGGTGGTGTTGGAACTCAGGTTCCTCAGCTCGTTGACTACAACGTTGCTACCGCGCTGAACGCTAACCTGTTCACTCGCACCGGATACACCTTCGCTGGTTGGGCAACCACCAGTGGCGGTTCGGTGGCCTACGCTGATCTGTCACAGCAGACCTTTACCAGTGCAACCACGTTGTACGCGGTGTGGACTGCTACTCAGGTGACCGTGACCTTCATCGATGGAGTGTCTCAGTCAACTCAGCAGATCACCGCTGGCTCGGCAACCGCACTGACCGCGAACACCTTCACCAAGGCTGGTTACACCTTCGCTGGTTGGTCTGCAACCAACGGTGGTTCGGTTCTGTACGGTAACTCTGCGCTAGTGACCCTTGTTGTGAACACCTCGCTTTACGCGGTGTGGACTCTAAACCAGGTGACCGTTTCGTTCAACAGCAACGGTGGCTCGGGTACCCAGGCTCCACAGCTTGTTGACTACGGTGTTGCAACCGCGCTGAACGCTAACCTGTTCACTCGCACCGGATACACCTTCGCTGGTTGGGCAACCACCAGTGGCGGTTCTGTGGCTTACGCAGACCTATCGCAGCAGAGCTTCACCAGTGCAACCACGTTGTACGCGGTGTGGACTGCTACTCAGGTGACCGTGACGTTCATCGATGGAGTGTCTCAGTCAACTCAGCAGATCACCGCTGGCTCGGCAACCGCACTCACCGCGAACACCTTTACCAAGACCAACTTCACCTTTGCTGGATGGGCAACCACCAACGGCGGTCCAGTTGTTTACGGAAACGGAAGCTCGGTTACCCTGTTTGCCAACACCTCGCTATACGCAGTGTGGACCGCCAACAGCACCTTCACCGTGACCTACAACGGAAACACCCAGACCACTGGTACCGCGCCAACTGACGCTACCCAGTACCAGGGTGCTGCCACCGTGACCGTTCTGGGTAACACCGGAACGCTTGCTAAGGCCGGCTACATCTTTGCCGGTTGGTGTACCGTTCAGGTTGCTGCGGGAACCGCTTGTGCTACTGGTGCTTCCTACCAGCCGAGCTCAACGTTTGCCATCAACGCAAGCGTGACTCTGTTCGCAGTTTGGGCAACCACCTACACCGTGACCTACAACGCAAACACCGGAACCGGTACCTTGCCAGTAGACGCTAACCGATACGTTGCAGGCGCAACCGTTACCACCCTCACCAACAGTGGTGGCTTGGCTCTGACCAACTACCAGTTCAACGGATGGTGTACCAGCAACGCATCTCTAACCTCGTGTGCAACTGGTGCTCAGTACGGAACCGGCGTGAACTTCACCATGGGTGCAGCAAACGTTACCCTGTACGCAATCTGGCTACCGATTCCAGGCGCAACCGTTGCTCAGGCAACTCGAACCACCCTTGCTGGTGCTTCGGTTACCCTGACCGCAACAGTTACCGCTGTGGGTGCTGCCGGTGTTCCAACCGGAACCGCAACCTTCATGTCTGGCAACGTGAACCTTGGTAGCTGTGTGCTTACCGCTGGAACCTGTTTCATCAACACCACGTTGATTCCAGTGGGCGCTGCAAGCAGCATCGTGATTGTTTACGGTGGATCGGCTCGCTACGGAACTGCAACTTCGGCTGCAGTTACCCACCAGGTTGTTTCAACTCCGCTTGCAACCACCACCACATCAGCCGCAACGCTGACCGCAACCTACGGAACCACTCAGACTCTGACAGCAACCGTTACCGCGGGCGCTTACGGAACTGTGACCATCCTGGTTCGCGGTGTGGCCGCTGGTACCTGTGCTGTTACTGAACTGGTAAACACCTGTTCGATCACCGCACCGGCAACCGCGTTCATCGGTGGAGCAAACGCGATCACCGCGTCGTTCGCCGGTGCCACCGGAAGCGGATACGCTGCATCCACCTCGGCTGCAGTTACCGTAACCGTTGCTAAGGCAACCATCGCGGCAACCGTTACCACCTCGTTGGCGGCAACCACCTTCGGTACTTCGGTGAACCTAACCGCAACCGTTGGTACTACCGCAGGTGTAGCTCCTACCGGTGTGGTGACCTTCACCACCGTGGTTGGCGCTGTAACTACAACGCTTGGTACCTGCACCTTGGCTAACCTGACCTGTGTATTGACCACTACCTTGCTACCTGTTGGTGCAACTGTGATCACCGCAAGTTACGCGGGTGACGGTAACTACAACGCGGCAACCGCAACTGTGGCAACCACCGTTGGTAAGGGAACCCCAACTGTTGCCGTTACCACTCCGTTGGTATCTGTACAGACTGGAACCGGCTTTACCCTCACCACTACTGTTACCGCAGGTGCTGGAACCGCAACCGGTGTGATTACCCTGAGCGCGCTCAACGCATCAAACGTTGCTACCGCTCTTGGTACTTGTACCCTGGCTGCTGGAACCTGTTCGCTAGCAATCTTGGGAACCAAGTTGCCAGTGGGCGTGTACCGAATCACTGCTAGCTACGCCGGCGACACCAACTTCCTAACCGCAACCAGCGCACAGCTTGGCTTCACGGTTACTAAATTGATCCGTGCTGTTACGCTAACCACCTCGGCTGCAAGCGTTGCTTACAAAACCTCGATAACGTTCACTGCGACCGTGGCTAAGGTAACCGGAACCACTAACCCAAGTGGTGTTGTTACCTTCACCACCGTTGTGAACAACGCAACTGTGACCCTGGGAACTTGTACCTTGAGCACCACTTCAACTTGTACGTTGGCTTACGCCACCTTGCCGGTTGGAACCTACGTGGTGACCGCAAGCTACGCGGGAGACGCAAACTACATGCCAGGCACCATCACGGTGGCACAGGCTGTGGTCAAGGCAACTCCAACCATCACAGCTGGATCGGTTCTAGCCGGTGCGCGTGGAGCCATGAAGTCCACTCTGACCATCACTCTTGGAACTGCAGGAGTGACCGGCATTGTGACCATCCTGGACGGAACCACGGTTCTTGGTACCTGCACCTTGGCTAACAACGCCACAGCAACCGCGTCTGTATGTACGTTCGTAACCCCAGTGCTCGCTGCCGGTGTTCACTCCATCACCGCGGTTTACGCGGGTGACGTGAACTTCCTAACGGTGACCTCTGTGGCTCTGTCGATAAGAACCTTCTAACCAAAAAGTAGAAACCCGCGGTGCGAGCAACTGGCACCGCGGGTTTTCTTTTAGCCGGATCAATTCATCGATGGATGTATTGGCGCGGCCACATTAGCCGCGCATGAGACGAGGCGATTCTGCCTGCCATGATTTAGGCTTGGGAAATGGCCAAATCAGACCGTTCCAGCGCCGGAAGTCAGGTGCTCAGCATGTCGCTGGGCGTTGGCTTTGCCACGGGGCTTTACGGGCTTTCGTTTGGCGCGCTATCGGCTGCCTCTGGTCTTTCGCTCTGGCAGACCCAGGTGCTCTCACTATTCATGTTCAGCGGCGGGTCGCAGTTCGCCGTGATTGGCGTAATCGGCGCCACTGGAGCCGCTGGTGCAATCCCTGCAATCCTTTCAGCTTGGCTGCTCGGTATCCGCAACGGTTTCTATGCGCTCCGCCTCACCAGCGTGCTGGAGGTCGTGGGTTTGCGCAGGGTTTTGGCCGCCCAGCTCACCATCGATGAATCAAACGCAGTTTCCGCTGCTCAGTCAGAGCCAAAGTTGGCTCGCCGTGGATTCTGGCTAACTGGTGCGGCCGTTTTCGTGTTCTGGAACTCGTTCACGTTCCTTGGTGCGTTGCTGGGCTCTCAGGTGGGAGATCCATCGATGTGGGGTCTCGACGCCGCTGCCGCTGCCGCATTCCTCGGGTTGCTCTGGCCTCGACTTCAAATGGGTCACCCGGGCGCCATTGCCGTGACCGCGGCCGTACTTGCGACTCTGCTGATTGGCCCGTTGCCCGCAGGTATTCCGGTTATCGTGGCCGCACCCGTTGCGGTTGCCGCGGTCATGATCTGGCAGCGCATAGTTCCTGGCAAATTCAATTCCGGCAGGATTGCGGAATAGGGGAGCGCATGGACCAGATTTGGCTCACAGTGATTGTTGGCTCAGCCGCCGTTTTCAGCTGGAAGATTTTGGGCTACGTTTTGCCGGCGCACGTTTCTAAGAACGAGACGGTGGTGCGCATTGCCAACAACCTCACCGTTGCTCTGCTGGCAGCGCTGTTCGTGGTGCAGGCGGTTTCTGGCAAGGGTGGGGTAGTGCTGGACTCCCGCATTCCTGCCGTACTGGTTGCCGCCGTGCTTTACTGGCGCAAGGCTCCGTATTTGGTTGCCGTTGTGGCCGCTGCCGCGGTTGCCGCCATCCTTCGTCAAGTGTTCCACTGGGCCTAGACGTCACTGTGCCTAAACGTCACTGGGCATAAACCAAAACTCAACTAGCAAGGAGCACTCCGCAATGAAGTCTTCATCCAAAGCATTCTGGGTAGCAGGCGTCACGTTCCTTGTGCTCATTTCGGCGGCCGCATTCCGCTCCACCACATCGGTGCTCTACATGCCAATCGAGATGGAGTTTGGCTGGACCCGCCTGACCACGTCCGGCGCTGTTGGTCTGAACATTCTGGTTTACGGACTCACCGCTCCCTTCGCAGCCGTGCTCATGGGTCGCTTCGGCACCAAGCGAGTGGCTCTCATCGCACTGGCGCTCATTGCAGGTGGCACCGGTCTCACCACCGTGATGACCCAGCCTTGGCAGCTCTACCTGGAGTGGGGAATCCTGGTTGGCGTGGGCACCGGTTGCTTGGCACTCGTGTTCGCCTCCGCGGTTGCCAACAACTGGTTTGTGAAGCGCCGCGGCCTAATCACGGGCATCTTCTCAGCGGGTTACGCCACCGGGCAGCTGTTGTTCCTGCCTGCCATCACCAACGTTGCAGCCAACCAGGGCTGGCGTCAGGCAACGCTCATCGTTTCGGTTTTCTGCGTGATTCTGATTCCGGTTTTCGGGTTCGTGTTCAAAGACCGCCCAACCGGCAATCAAACGCCATACGGCGGAAGCATCGATGATGTGCCAGCGCGCCCACCCATCACCGTAAAGGCCAACCTTGCCGCAATGGCGCTCGCCGCCAAGCACCCTGCGTTCTGGGCTTTGGCGCTCACGTTCTTCGTGTGTGGCTGGACCACAAACGGTCTGATCGGTGCACACTTCATTCCGGCGGCGCACGACCACGGAATGCCAACCACAATGGCGGCGGGGCTGCTAGCCATCGTTGGAATATTTGACTTCATTGGCACCATCCTTAGCGGCTGGCTGACCGACCGCTTCAACTCGGCTTACCTGCTGGTTGCCTACTACGGGCTCCGTGGCCTTGCACTGTTCACTGTGCCGTTTGTTCTTGGTCCAACAGTTGAACCACCGATGATTTTCTTCATCGTGTTTTACGGCCTCGACTGGATTGCCACCGTGCCACCAACGGTGGAGCTCTGCCGCCGCTACTTTGGCCTGCAGAATTCGCCGCTGATTTATGGTTGGGTGTTTGCAAGTCACATGATTGGTGCTGCAATCGCGAGTGGTTACGCCGGTTGGATCCGCCAGTTTCAGGGCGACTACTTTATTGCGTGGATCACGGCGGCGGTTCTTTGCCTCGCCGCCAGCGCCTACTCGCTAACCATGCGCAAGGCACCTGCGGTTTCTGGAAAGTAATCGACTCCAAAATGGCACACTTACTTTTCTCTTATGGCACTTTGCGTCAAGCCAACGTGCAGACCGCTCTCTTCGGAGTTGAACTGCAAACTCGCGCAGCCACATTGCCCATGTTCGACCTGGCCATGATTGAAATCACTGACCCGGAAGTGATTGCAACCAGTGGGTCGAACCGTCATCCCATTCTGGTTTTCACCGGTGTGCCAAACGACTTTGTTTTGGGTTCGGTTTTGGAACTCACCGATGAGCAACTTGCAATCGCGGATTCCTACGAGGTTTCCGACTACGCTCGACGTGAAGTCACTTTGGATTCGGGGGAGAGGGCATGGGCTTACCTGCCGGCAAATCAGCAAGGCTAACCTTGCTAAGAATCTGGAACTTATTTGTGCAAAATCCTGCGCTAAAGACGCGCGAGGTGGACAATCGAATTGGCGAAGAAGTGCAAACCACGAACTCGCTGATTTACAAACCAGAGGAGCGCAACATGAACATCTTTGAAACCTGCAACAACGAGAGTTGCAACTGTGGCTCTGCTTGCAAGTGCGGCGAAAACTGCAGCTGCAAGTAACCACCGAGAGTTACCCGAAAAGGCCCGCTAAGGCGGGTCTTTTCTTTATTAACGGACCATTGTTAGGCTCGAAACATGAGCGATGTAGCGACTGACCAGACCCCAAAGCCAACCCAGTGGGGCAAGCTGAGGTTTCTGGCGCTCGCGGGTGGACTCTCCTGGATGGGCAGCACGTTAACCACCTTCACCGTGGCACTGCGCTACAAAGACGTTTACGGTCCAATCGGCATTTCGGCCATCATGCTTGCCATGATTGTGCCCACCATCCTCGCCGCCCCATACGGTGGCCTCCTGGCCGACAAGATCAGCACCCGCGTTTTGGTTCCTAGCCTCATGACCGTAATGGGTCTCAGCAGCCTCATGCTGGCCCTCGACCTTGGCTTCGGCTGGTCTCTCGTGTTCCTAGCCATCACCGCGTTCTGTGGCACGCCAGTTGGTGCCTCGTTCAACGCCACGCTTCCCGAGTACTGCACGCCCGACGACCTGCCTCGCGTCAACGGACTCATGCAAACTGGCGCATCGCTAGGCTCCATGTTTGGTCCGGGTCTCGCGGGACTCCTAGTTGCCACAACGGGCACCTACACCTGGCCTTTTATCATCGATGCTTTGTCCTTCTGGATTTTGGCCGCGGTCATTCTGTTGTTGCGCATCAACCGCAAACCAACCACCCACGGCGACGAGCAAAAGATGAAGGCAATGGACGGCCTCAAGTTTGTTTGGGCCGTTCCGCTGATCCGTTCGGTTCTGATTCTGGTTGTGGTTCTAATCCTCTCCATCAGCGTTCTAAACGTTGGTGAGGTTTATCTTGTGATGAACATCCTGCACGCCAACGCTTTCATTTACGGCTTGGTGGCGGCAACCTTTGCGCTGGGCTCAACTCTGGGCGCGGCTGCAACCGCAATGGTGAAGGTCAAGGACACTCGTCACGCACCAGCGGTGGTCATCTCGGTTGGTGTTCTGGCGGCCTCGCTTCTGATCATCGCGTTCGCATGGCATTGGGGAGTGGTGGCCGTGGTCTGGTTCGTTGCCGGTGTCTTCAACTCCGCGCTAAACGCCTACGGAATCTCGCTAATCATGAACCGAACACCCGCTGATGTCCGCGGCCGCGTGATGGCAAGCGTTGGCGCAATGTTCTCGCTTGCAAACGTGGTTTCTACCGGTCTGGGCGGAATCCTGCTTGGCGTGTTTGGAGTTCGCGAAGTGTTCACCGTGGCTGGCGTGCTCTGCGTTGTGACATGGGTGATTTTGAGCCCGGCCGTGCTGCGCGCTGCCAAGAACGAAACCGCAGAAGAAACCGAAACAGCCGCCGAGGAAGAAACCCACACCGCCCCTGCGGAATAAATAACGAATTGGTAAACTTTTCTATATAGGCGCCATTGTTGTCGCTGCATTCCTACAGGTTCACCAAAGCGACAGGGCGCGTAACCACTAATGGCAAATCTTCTCTACAAACTCGGACTTTTCTCCGCCCGTCGTGCCTGGCTCGTCATCATCAGCTGGCTCATCATTCTTGCCACCACAGTTACAGGCATGACCCTTTTCGCCGGCACGCTTTCCACCAGCATGTCCATTGCGGGCACTCCATCTCAGCTGGTCATCGATGACCTGAAGGCCAGTTTCCCAGTTGCTAACCACGGTTCCGGCCAGGTAATTTTCCACAAGACCAACGGTGTCGCATTCACTAAGGAAGAGAAGCAGGCCGTGGCCGGCGCGCTCGACAACGTGAAGGTTTTGGCCTCCGTGATTAACGTGCAGAACCCGTTCACCGCACAGGCCAAGCTGGATCAAAATCGTCAGAAACTCATCGATGGAAAGCAAGCGCTACTAGACGCGCCCGCAAAGCTCCGCGATGCGCAGAAGAAGTTGAACGCTGGTAAGGCGAAGCTGGTTGACGCGCAGACCAAGCTCGATGCCGGTCAGGCCAAGTTGGATGCGGGCAAAAAGAAACTGGCTGCCGCTGCCGCAGACCTAGACACACAGGCGGCACAGGTTGCCGGTGCAATCGCTCAGCTTCAGGCCGCAGGAGCACCTGCCGAGCAGATTGACCCGTTGCTAGCCGCTCAGGCAAAGATTCAGGGTGGCCAGGCTGCAATCAAGGTGGAGCAGGGCAAACTTGTGGTCGCGCAGGCAACCATCGACGCGGGTCAAAAGCAGATCAACAGCGGAAACGCCGAAATCGTGACCGGCCAGAAGAAGATCAAGGCCGGTTGGGCCAAGGTCAAGGCCAACACTCCAAAGGTGGTCACCGGTGCCAAGCTGATGGCGGCCATCAAGAACTTCCGCACGGTGTCCGAGAACGGCCAGACCGCTTCGGCAACCGTGATTTACAACAAGCCAATCACCTCGGTGCAGGCCGCCGACAAGGAAGCGGTTGTAGCCAGCCTCACCGCCTTCAAGTACAAGAACATTCAGGTTGAGTTCTCGGCCGAAATGACTCGCTCAATGCCTCAGCTGCTGGGACCTGGTGAAATCATCGGTCTGGTTTCGGCCGCTGTGGTTCTGTTCATCATGTTGGGCACTTTTGTGGCCGCCGGACTTCCTGTGGTTTCGGCAATCATCGGTGTGGGTATTTCCGCAACCGCAACCATGGCGCTTTCAGGCGCGCTGCCAATGACCGCAACCACACCTATGTTGGGCGTGATGTTGGGTCTGGCCGTGGGTATTGACTACTCGCTGTTCATTCTGAACCGTCACCGCCGTCAGCTAAAGATGGGCACCGATGTGCGCGAGTCAATCGGACTGGCAAACGGCACCTCGGGTAACGCCGTGGTGTTTGCGGGACTCACCGTAATCATCGCCTTGGTGGCTCTGAACCTCACCGGCGTGGACTTCCTGGGCCTCATGGGTTCCGTGGCGGCAGGCGCCATTCTCGTGGCCGTTGCGGTTGCGCTCACCTTCACTCCTGCGGTGCTCTCGCTACTGGGCGCCCGCGTTCTGAACAAGCGTGAGCGTGCCAAGTTGGCTGCCGCTGCATCGGAAGGTACTGCTGCTCAAGCCGAGAACGACACTCAGGCAAAGAGCCCAACCCGCGACGTGTTTGTAACCAAGCACCCGTGGATCACAATCTTGGCCACCGCGATGGTTCTGATTTTTGCGGCTCAGCCACTTTCATCGATGCGTCTTGGCCTCCCAGACGGTTCGTCTGAGCCAGTGGAATCAACCCAGTACAAGACCTTCAAGCTTGCAGAGCAGGCATTTGGTGCGGGCATCAACGGCCCGATTGTGGTTGTTGCCACCAGTGACACCGCACTTGCCGGCCAGGCCAAGCTGGACTTCCAGGCCAATGTTGCCACTGCGATCATGAAGAACAAGGACGTGAGTTCGGTTCTGCCTGCAGCGGTTTCCAAGGACGGGTCAAAGTACCTGTTCCAGGTGATCCCGATGGAAGGCCCGGCTAGTGCCTCCACCGAGAAGCTCGTGTTCGCCATTCGCGGGCAGTCCGACTCAATCCACAAGCGCTTCGGCGCCACCGTTGGTGTAACAGGTCTTGCCGCTAGCAACATCGACTTGGCCAAGAAGCTGGGCGACGCACTGCCGGGCTACCTGGCCACCATTCTGGTGTTGTCGTTGCTGCTCCTGATTTTGGTATTCCGTTCCATCCTGATTCCGCTAATCGCCAGCGCGGGCTTTATGCTCACCGTTTTCGCCGCGCTCGGCGCCACTGTGGCCGTGTTCCAGTGGGGTTGGTTGGGAGCCGTGTTCGGCATCCACGATCCTGGGCCGGTAATGAGCTTCGTGCCAACCATCATCATCGGTGTGGTGTTCGGTCTTGCAATGGACTACCAGCTGTTCCTCGGGTCTGGAATGCGTGAGGCTTTCGTGCACGGCAAGTCGCCACGCGAATCCATCAACTTCGGTATCCACCTCAGTCGAGCCGTTGTAATTGCCGCAGCCATCATCATGGTTGGCGTTTTCGGTGGTTTCGCGTTCTCAGACTCCACCAGCATTCGCCCAATCGGTTTCGGTTTGGCCGCCGGTGTGCTGTTTGACGCATTCCTGGTTCGCCTGCTGCTGGTTCCTGCGCTCATGCGAGTGTTCGGTAAGGCCGCCTGGTGGATTCCAAAGTGGCTAGACCGCTTGCTGCCTGAGGTAGATGTTGAGGGCGCGGCGCTAGAGCGCGAGCACCTGCACTAGAAGCGGCGTCGGCAACTATTTGCCACCGTGTTACCTGTCATTTCGCTCGGCGGAATACATCGATGGATTGTGGCAGTTAACCTTGAGATAAGGCGCGTCTGTAGGTTGGCGCCAAGAATGAGGGAAAACAATGTCTGAACAAGCGAAATGCCCATTTCCGGGAGTAAACAGCGCACCGATGGGCACCACCAACAACGACTGGTGGCCAAACCAGATCAGCATGGACGCACTGCTTCACAACTCGCCAAAAAGCGACCCGATGGGCGAGGGCTTTGACTACTCGGAGGCGTTCAAGGGCCTTGATCTTGCGGCGCTGAAGGCCGAGATTGTTACCCTCATGAAGACCTCGCAGGACTGGTGGCCGGCAGACTACGGTCACTATGGGCCACTGTTCATTCGCATGGCTTGGCACAGTGCCGGAACCTACCGAACCAGCGATGGTCGCGGTGGCGCGGGTGCCGGTTTGCAGCGCTTTGCACCGCTGAACAGCTGGCCAGACAACGTGAACCTAGACAAGGCCCGCCGTTTGCTTTGGCCAATCAAGCAGAAGTACGGCAAGAAGATTTCGTGGGCAGACCTCATGATTCTGGCTGGCAACGTTGCCCTTGAAGACATGGGCCTCAAGACCTTCGGATTCGGTGGCGGTCGTGCCGACGTTTGGGAGCCAGACAACACTTACTGGGGTTCCGAGACTGAGTGGTTGGCCAACGGCCGTTACTCTGGCGAGCGCAACCTAGAGAACCCACTTGCGGCTGTGCAGATGGGTCTGATTTACGTAAACCCTGAAGGCCCAGACGGTAAGCCAGACATTTTGGCTTCGGCAAAGGACATTCGCGAGACCTTCAAGCGCATGGCTATGGACGACGAAGAAACCGTTGCCCTGATTGCCGGCGGTCACACCTTTGGTAAGGCGCACGGAGCGGCCAACCCGGAGGGTCACGTAGGTGCAGAGCCTGAGGCGGCTGGACTTGAGCAGCAGGGCCTAGGTTGGGCAAACAACCTTGGAACCGGCGCTGGCGAGAACACTATCAGCAGCGGTCTCGAGGGTGCCTGGACTCCAACCCCAACTAAGTGGGACAACTCTTACTTTGAGACACTGTTCGGCTTTGAGTGGATTCAGACCAAGAGCCCAGCCGGTGCAACCCAGTGGATCCCTGCGGAGGGTGCCGCGGCAAACGCAGTTCCAGACGCTCACGTTGCGGGCAAGAAGCACGCGCCAATCATGTTCACCACAGACTTGGCGCTGCGCACCGACCCTGAGTACCTAAAGATTTCGCAGAACTTCTTGGCCAACCCGGACGCGTTTGCAGACGCGTTCGCTCGCGCCTGGTTCAAACTGACCCACCGCGACATGGGACCTAAGGCTCGTTATCTGGGCGCCGAAGTTCCTGCAGAGGAACTCGTTTGGCAGGACCCGCTACCGGTGGCCACTTCGGCGGCACCAACTCCTGCGGACTTGGCGGAACTTGAGCAGCTCATCGATGCTTCTGGTTTGACCGTGGCACAGCTGGTAACCACCGCTTGGGCTTCGGCGTCCACCTACCGCGACACCGACAAGCGCGGTGGAGCAAACGGTGCCCGCATTCGACTTGAGCCTCAGCGCAGTTGGGAAGCAAACCACCCTCAGGAGCTTTCGGTGATTCTGGCGGCTCTGGAGGCAATCCAGACCAAGTTCAACGGCAGCCACGCAACCCAGATCTCGCTTGCGGACCTAATCGTGTTCGCAGGTGGAGTTGGCGTTGAGAAGGCCGCCGCAAACGCGGGCGTGACGGTTTCAGTGCCATTCGTTGGCGGCCGTACCGACGCAACGCAGGAGCAGACCGACGTTGAGTCGTTCAGCCACCTCCGCCCAATGGTGGACGGCTTCCGCAACTACGCCAGCAAGGGCCACGCAGTTATTGCAGACCGTTTCTTGATTGAGAAGGCATCGATGCTTTCCCTCACGCCGCCAGAGCTAACCGTTTTGGTTGGTGGTCTTCGTGTGCTGGGTGCAAACACCGCGGGATCAAAGGTTGGTGTTTTCACCGACAAGGCCGAGACACTGAGCAACGACTACTTTGTGAACCTGTTGAGCATTGAGAACAGCTGGCACCCACAGACTCCTGCGGGCGAGCTATACGACGCACGCGACCGCAAGAGTGGTGCCGCAAAGTGGACCGGCAGCCGTGCCGACCTAGTGTTTGGCTCAAACTCGGTGCTTCGCGCTTTGGCGGAGGTTTACGCCAGCGATGACGCCAAGGAAAAGCTGGTGCATGACTTTGTGGCCGCCTGGTACAAGGTGATGATGTTGGACCGCTTCGACGTTTAGTAGTCGCCCGCTTTGAGTAACCCAGCCGCGCGACCAGTCATCAATCCGCTCAAGGTGAGTGGCTTAACTGCCATCGATGAATTGCCTCTGAGTTTTGAAGACTTCGAGGACATGGACTTCACGCTTGGTGTGGCCGAGTCTGTTGAAACGCGCAAGGCTAGGTTCCTAGAGTGCCGGATTCAGTTGCAGTCAGCCGTTGAGTGGATTGCCACAGAGAGTGTGTTCCGAAACTCCGAGATCGCCATTGGGCGAGTGGGGTCTTTGGAACTTGCCGGGGTCACCATGAACTCTGTGGTGATTTCTGGCATGCGTGCCAACTTTGCGAGCCTTGCCAACAGCAAGCTGCAAGACGTGCTGATTCAAAACTGCAGGTTTGACACCCTCGATTTTGTTGGAGTGAACGCCAAGCGCGTTCGTTTTGTGGACTGCGTAGTTGAGGACTTGGATTTGCGTCAGGTAGCTGTTGAGAGCCTTGATTTGCGCGGGTTGGACTTTGCTCGAGTACGCGGGGTTTCGTCAATGCGAAATGCCACGATAAACGAATACCAGCTCACCCAGATAGCTGCTGATCTGGCGGAGCTGGCATTCATTCAGGTTGACTAGTCGTCTGACCCTTCACCCGAGGCGAACTTAGGGGTAGAAGTTGCCTGGGTGGTTCCGGTTGAAGTTGTGGCCACGGTTGACACGGTGGAAACCGCTGCCGATGCGTTGTTGCTGTGGGTGAGTGGCAAGATTGCGCTGGTTAGCGATGCGGAGCCAATCGCTACCGCGATTCCCAGGGCAATGATGCCTGCTGAGATGCGGTTCTTAGGGGTCTCTTCGTAAACGTCTTCGTGGTTCACTTTGCATCTCCTAAACCTTTTTGAGCTTTCTGCTCAGGAATAGAAAACCACTGGACCCTTGGCGGTTTCTGGGCGTTGCTTGGGAGTTTCCTGAGAGCGCCTAGCTGGCTTGGGCTACAGCAGGCAAAACTTTAATGCCTGCTAGCTGCTCTTCGAGTCTGCCCTTCTCAACTTCTAAGTCGTAACGATTCTGTAGGTTGAGCCAAAATCTGTCGCTGATGTCGAACGCGCGCGCTAAGCGAAGTGCGGTGTCCGCGGATATGCCGCGCGTACCGTGAACGATTTCATTGATACGCCTAGCCGAAACGCCGATGACCTTTGCAAGCTCGTATTGCGAAACTCCATAGGGCACCAAAAACTCGTCCAATAGGATTTCGCCTGGGTGTATGGGGGCGTGGGCCTTTGCCATTCTGGTTTCCTTAAATCAGGTTCGAGCAAATGCTAACAACCCGCTAAAGCAACCTGTCAAGCACTAGCTTTGGGTTGCCCTCGTTACAAGCGCCACGATGCGCGCCTCAACCTCGGGAGTCATCTCCAGTACCGCAAACGCGGTTGGCCACATTTGGCCGTTATCGAGTTGAGCCGACGGGTTGAATCCGAGTGTGCAGTAACGAGCCTTGAACTTGCTGGCGATCTGGAAGAAGCAGATGTTCTTGCCGTCTAGGTAGTAGGCAGGCATGCCGTACCAGGTGCGGGCATCCAAAGCTGGGTTTGTCCGCTTGATCAGTTGATGAACTCGACCAGCTAGCGTGCGGTCTGGCTCGGGCATCTTGGCGATGCTGGCTACGACCTCTGCTTCTGCCTCAGCCTTGGTGGCTTGACTCTTGGCCTCTTTAGCCCGCTCGCGCATGGCCGCGCGTTCTTCCGCTGAGAAACTGCCCGAGCTGCTTCCATCGGTGCTCTGATTCTTAGCCATGTGGCGCTCCTTTGCCGTCCACCAAAATACTAAGCGCGCCGATTGGCGGTAGCCTGCTTCTATGAGCGATTTGAACCAAGTTGGCAAGAACGATGGCTGGCGTTGCTGGCTTTGCGACGAAGCGGTTGACCCTGACGCAAGCGTAAACTCCGACCTTGGCCCAAGTGTTGATGGGTTCATGGTGGCAAAGGCAAAGAAGGGATCTGCCGCGGTAGAGCGTTTGGCGCACCGCGCCTGCAACACCAAGAAGGGCAAGATTGCGCCGGTTGTGCCGTGGGGGAGTGAGCTGTTTGTGGTTGACCCAGCGCCGATTGTGGAGACTGTTGAGCGCCTTGGGCGCAAGGGCGGACGTGAGGTTGTTGCCCGCTGTCCAAACGAGGCTGACGCAAAACAGGCCGCAGATTGGTTGCTAGACCGACTAAGTCGCTTTGCACCGGATATGGAGTTTGACGTTGAGATCAAGCAGGGCGGCGGCCAGTTCATGCTCAGTTTGAGAACGGTATAAATCCGTAACCCTATTCACATCGATGGGCCGTTTCGGCGCACTTTGTGAGCGATAACATATTGGAAGTCGCTAAAACCTAACGGAGATGTCAGGAATGAACCTCAACCACCGCAATCACATTGATTTCAACGATGGTTGGCTAGTGCGCCTACCTACAGGACCGTTCGCCGCATTCAACGATGGCCCGCCAAAGGTCACCGAGGTCACACTTCCGCACGACGCGCTTCGCGAGCAAACCCGCACGCCCGATGCCCCAGCCGGCACGGCGTCTGGTTATCACCCGAGCGCAGCTTTTACTTACGAAAAGACCTGGGACGTTCCTGCCGAATGGGCGGGCAAGTGGGTTGCGCTTCAGTTTGACGGAGTGGCCAGCAACGCGCTGGTTTACCTAAACGGCGTTCTGGTTGGTCAGCGCCCTTACACGTATGCGAGATTCACCGTTGACCTCACCGCACTGCTGAAGCCTGGCCAGAGCAACCACCTGCGAGTCGAGGTTCGCAGCCACAAGGATTCTCGCTGGTACACCGGAGCAGGCATCTATCGCGGCGTTGAACTGCTGGTTGCGGATCCGCTGCACTTTGTTCCCGATTCACTTTGGGCTTCAACCGTGCGAGTTGAGAGCGGCACTGGTTTCATCGATGTATCTGCCACAGTGGTGAACGCCGGGCTTTACGCAAAGTCCGCGCGCGTTAGGTTCACCGTGCAAGACCCAGCCGGCGCGGAAGTGGCCGTACGTGAGGTTCCCGTGACCACGCTGCCAATTGCCGGAAGTGGATTTGGTGCGGCAGATTCCGAGCACACCGCCGAATCACAAATTCTTCGGCACATCGAGATTGAGAACGCCCAGCTATGGAGCGCTGACTCGCCGCAGCAGTATTCGGTTCACGCCAAGATTGTTGTGGCCGCCGAAACTGGAACCGGCGAAGTCTGCTTGTCTGCCGAGCGGGCGCTTTTTGGCATTCGCACCGTTACCGTTGACCCGATTCGTGGGCTTCGCATCAATGGCGAGCCCGTGAAGCTTCGGGGCGCCTGCATCCACGTGGACAACGGTCTTCTCGGCGCGGTTTCGTTGCCGGCCGCCGAACTGCGCAAGGTGTCCAAGCTCAAAGAAGCCGGTTACAACGCCGTCCGCATCTCTCACAACCCTGCCAGCCAGGCGTTCCTAGACGCCTGCGACCAACTGGGCATGCTGGTGATGAACGAGGCGTTCGATACCTGGAGCCTCGAGAAATCGGAGTTCGACCACGCTCGAAACTTTGCGCAGTGGTGGGAGCGCGATATCGAATCGCTCGTTTTTGGCAGTCGCAACCACGCCAGCGTGATCATGTACTCCATTGGCAATGAGATCCCCGAGCTAGGAACCATCGGTGGTCGCATTTGGAACCGTCGCATTGCCACCAAGGTGCGCAGTCTGGATTCCACCCGTCCGGTGACCAACGGCATCAACACGCTTTTGACCATCGATGTGGGGGATTTGCTTGCTCAGGCCGGCGGACTCAACGCGTTCATGGGCGACACCGGCGATATCTCGGCTGGGTTCGCCAACATCGCGGTCACGCCGACCGTTTCTGGCGCCATCGAAGAGGTTGCCTCCGCGCTAGACGTGGTGGGTTACAACTACGCCGAGAGTCGCTACGGCCTGGACGCCACCGAGACCCCGCACCGCGTGATTGTTGGCTCGGAGACCTTCCCAAAGACCATCGTGGCCAACTGGAAGCTGGTTCAGCAGTACCCTCACGTGATTGGTGATTTCACCTGGACCGGCTGGGACTACCTGGGCGAGGTGGGCATTGGTGCCGTGGCCTACAAGGAAGACGCGGAGTTCAACGGCCAACTGGGTCGAGAGTTCCCGTATCTTTTGGCTTACTGTGGCGACATTGACATCACCGGCTATCGCCGCCCTGCGTCTTACTATCGCGAGATCGCTTTTGGTCTGCGTGCTAACCCGTTCATCGCGGTTCAGGACCCCGCAAAGCACGCTCAGACTCAAGTTTCCACTTCGCCGTGGGCCTGGGCAGACGTGGTTCAAGGCTGGTCTTGGGCAGGCTTTGAGGGCGAGCCGATTCGCGTTGAGGTTTACTCAAACGCGCAAGAGGTTGAGTTGCTGCTAAACGGGTTGTCGGTTGGTCGCCAACCGGTTGCTCAGGTCAACGCTGGGGCTTTGTTGGCAAACTCCGCCCACTTCGAAATCGCGTATCAAACCGGTGAGCTGGTTGCCGTTTCTTACATCGATGGATTGGAGTCCGGCCGCACCGTGGTTCGTACCGCAGTGGGCGCTCCACAACTCAAGTTGGAGCTAGACGACGTTGCTACCCGCATAAAGGGCGACGGTCAGGACCTGGCACACGTGGCAGTGTCCATCATGGATTCCAACGGCGTTCTGTTCAACCAGGCGCAAGAGAAGTTGACGGTAACCGTTTCGGGCCCTGCGGTGCTGGCGGGTTTCGGCTCCTCGCTGCCCAACCCAACCGTGCCTTACACGTCTAGCGTTCAGACCACGTGGGACGGCCGCGCACTCGCAATCGTTCGCGCAACCGGCGCCGGTGAAATCACCGTCACCGTGAGCGGCGAAACCGTGGGGGAGCGCAGCCTCAGTTTCATCGCCATCTAAACTGCCTGTTGAGTTAAGTCCCAAATTGGGACTATGCTCGTTTCATGCGGGTTATTTCAGTTGCGCGATTGCGAGAATTCTGGGTCAAATATCCAGATTCCGAGCAACAGCTGAAGGCCTGGTTTGATGAAGTATCAAACGCATCTTGGGAATCGCCCGATGAAATCAAAATGCATTACAGGTCAGCAAGCATCCTCAAAGCGGGTCGTGTAGTTTTCAACATCGGTGGGAACAAATACCGACTGGTTGTGGCGGTGTCTTATAGAACGCAATTCGTGCTGATTAAATTCGTGGGAACGCACGAGCAGTACAACAAAATTGATGTCCAAACTATTGAAGCGAGTTAGAGGAGAGCGGGAAATGGATATTCGTCCGATAAGAAGCGAAGCAGACCTTTTGGCTGCACTCGCAGAGGTGGACCAGATGGCTGAGGGAGACCCCGAGATTGGCACTCCGGCCGGAGACAAGCTGGATGTGCTAGTTACGCTTATTCAGGCCTACGAGACTAAGCACTACCCAATTGAAGCGCCAGATCCTATTGAAGCTATCAAGTTCAGAATGGAACAAGGAGGGCTAGGGGTTATCGACCTTGTGCCCCTTATCGGCAATCCAAATCGGGTTTACGAAGTGCTAAACGGCAAGCGTCCACTGACGCTTCGAATGATTCGAAACCTAAACAAGGAACTTGGTATCCCAGCTCACGCACTAATAGCCTGACCTCAAGTCCGTGTGAGGCGCTACTTGAGCTCCTTGATCCACGTAGCGGATGTACGTCCGGCCTTCTTCATCTTCTCCAGGTGAACCGCCAGCCACACCATCACGCCCGCAACCAGAAGCAACAGCACCCAAAGGAACCACTGGTTCTGCTCGGTCTGACGGAATCCGTATGGCAATGCGGCCAGCAGTAGAGACACCAGACCTGGGAAGAACATACCCGCAATCTCGCGCATGGTTCCAACAAAGAGCAGCGTCATGGATGCAACTAGAACGATTCCAAAGCGCCACCAGTCCACAGTGTTTAGCGTTGGGTGGGTGAGAGCAATCAGCGCCTTCACAAGGGCCGGTGCCAGAGTCAAAATCACAGGCACACCGATGAACAACAGGCTGTTGCCCACCACTCGGCTGTACTTGCGCAATAGCCACAAAGTGACAAACACCAGCGAACCAACCACCAGCGCGGTGCTTTCCACCTGCGAGTCCGGAATCAGGCTGTTCGCGTGCATGGCGGTATTTGGAATGCCAATGAGCGCAAGCCCCAAGAGTCCCATCGATGCATTGGCCAGGTTGCCAAACCTTGCACCCTGAATTAGCAGTGCGGCGGAAACCACGAGCGCAATCACAACGCGCGCGATTTGACCGGTGTGCAACTGGTCAAGTGGCGTGGTCAGGTATGTGTAAGTGAACAGTGCCGATGGCAACAGAGCCACACCCACTGGCAGTCCCCAGCTGAACCAGGTGCTCTTGAGCTTGAGGTGGCGCAGCGCCAGTCTGTGGGTCAACAGCACGGCAACCAGAATCAGCAGGCTGTGCACTTCTGGGCCGGCAGGCAGTGCGAAAGCGTGATCGGTGAGCAATCCTGCAGCCGCCCAAGCTGTGCCTGCAGATGCCAGATAACCAACAACAATCCAAGGCAGCGCACCAGAGCGGTTGATTCTCAGGTATGCGAGTGCGGCAATTGCGGCGGCGGCAAGCATTACACGCCATTCGCTTTCCGCCATCGATGGATTGATCAGCAGACCGTAGAACAGTGAAGGCAGAGCCAGCACGCCCACAAGAAGGATGGCGCGCAGGTCGGCTAGAGCGGAACCGACCGCTGCGCCGAGACGGCTAACCAGCAGACGGTTGCCCAGAACCACACTGACGGCCACCAGAATCGAGTAAATCTCTGGACCGCCAAGGGTTTGGAAGTACCAGCGGTGAAGGCCTGTGCCAAGCCATAGGGCCGAACCAGCGCCGGCAAGGTAACCAACGGTAATCCAGACGCCTGGAGCCGCCACCTTGCTTCTCAGGTAGGCGTGGGTGGCGATTACGCCAAAGGCTACGGTTCCGCGCCAAGTTGCGGCGTCTGGAGTGATTGCAGGGCTGAGCGCGTAGATTGCCGACACTGCCGCTGCGCCGAGCAGTGGCACATCGATGAGAAGTGCGCGGCTTAGCCAACCCTGGTTTCTGCCAACCAAAAGGGTGGAAACCACAATCGCGGCTGCCAGCCAAACCGTGTACGGTTCCGGCGCCGAGCCACTGTTGAGCCAAGTAGAAGTGAGGTCTGCGGCGCCCCAAGCGCTGCTCAGGTTGGCTAGGTAGAACGCGCCAACCAACGCCGGGCTGCTGGTCTTCTGGTGCTTCAACAGAACCACAACAGCAAACACGAGTGTGCTCAGAATCCAGCTCAGGTGAGCGCCGTCTGCGTGCTGATCGCTTGGCAGCATCAGGTTGCTGAGAATGCCAAAGCTTGCGTACTCGATGCCAACCCAGCCGAGTGCTGCCGAGCGGGTTGGGATGTGTGCCAACTTGCCAAAGCGAGCCAACGTACTGCTCGCCAGAGCGGCAACTGAAAGAACAACTAGCGCACCAAGTGCTCCAGCGAATCCGTCATGGGTCAGGCTGTAGCCCAGAGCACCCGCTCCAAACGCCAGCGCAACACCGGTTGCCACAATCGGGGTTGCAACCAAGGTGAGTTCGGAAACGTTCGTACGCTTGCGCAAGAACCAGGTGTGCAGCCAGGTGGCCGCTCCAACCATGGCAACCTGCAAGGCCAACTTCCAGGCGAATCCAAAACTTCCAGCGGACCAGTCCGGGTTGGTAGCGCGCAACGCATCCTCAACCGACCACTGGTACACCAAGAACGCCGCCAGTGCTGCCGAGTAGCCAAGCTGCATCTTTACGGTGCTGCGCCCCAGAGTTCCAAACGCGTAGTTGATTACCGCCAAACCACCGATGAGCAGTGCGTTTGTGGAAATGGCATCCGGGCTGGTGCTGCCCACAGAAAGCAGCAAGCCAAACACCACGGCCCACTGACCTAGGTAGTTGTTGGCCGAAAGCATGTGGCCAAAGATCTTCTTGAGGGGACTCCAGACCGCAAGAGCCTGTGCCAGCACCGCGTAAGCCATGAACGCCAGTGAAATGGCGATCTGAGAACCGTGCCTTGCGTTCCACTCGGCAGGGTTGGTTGGAATCTGCAGGTACATCAAGGTGAGTGCCGAGAGTCCTAACGAAATCCAGGTGCCGAGTGCGCTACCGGTCTTTCCCTGCTTGCTCGAAATGTACGTGCGTGCCGCAATCTGCAGGTTTCCAGCTGCCACAATCGCCAAGGCCACAACCGCGAAAGCCGCTGAATCGAAGGCAAAAGTGTTGTGAGACTTCACATCGATGGAAATCAGCACAAGGCCCAGTCCGTTCACCAGCGGGGCAATCCAGGCGTTGCGGAGGATTCCCAGTCGCAGGTCGGCGAGTGAGAGCATTAGGCCAAAGAGAACTACAAAAATTCCAGCTGCGTAAAGCTGAACTAGGGTTCCCTGGGTGAGCACTAGCCACTCCAGCCACACGGCTGCGCCAGCCCAGAGCCCTCCGGTCACAATGTTGGCGGTTGGTGCCAGTTTGCGAGCCCAAGGACCCGCAAACAGCAACGCGCCAAGAAGGGTAATGTTGAGCAATCCGCTCAACAGCAGGCTGGAACCGTGCACAGTTGCGGCACACGCGGCAGCGGCAATCGACAAAGTGACAAAGATTGTGCCAGAGCTAACGGTGTTGGCTTGCGCCTCAGAATCAGTAGACCAAACCTGATCTGCCCAGAATCGACTGGTCAGGGCAATCGGCACCCAAGCGGCCGCAAGTGCCAAGAGCGGAATCACTTCAAACGGAACCGGGTTGCTCCAGAAAATGCTGATTACAGAAAGTCCCGCACCAACCACCAGCTGCAGAGCCGCAGCGTAAACACCAACAACACGCAGGCTGTTGTCTTCTCGCTTTGCCAGGTCCTCGGCGTAGGCGGCAAAAGCCTTGTCGATCACCTCAGGCTGGGGAATGGCTCGCAGGAATCGGTTTTGAGCCAAAACAACCACCGCCGAGATGCTAACCAGGGCAAGGTGTAGCGGGAATGCGGTGTGCGAAATCTTGTCATTCAGAACGCCGAGTTCAAGAACCACTGCGGCAGCGGTAGAGCCGAGCAGCGCCAACACCTTCCAGCCAAAGTTCCTGCTGAACTTTGCCAACACCGTGGCGGCTGCGCTGTGAACGGTTAGCTCAATAGCCCACCACCACGCCGGTGCATTGCTCCAGATGAAATCGGTGCTCAACTGGTCACCGATGATCGAAGTGGTTGCCAGCTGCATTGCGCTTGAGAACACTGCCAAGAAGTTGGCCAGCAAAACCGAAATCCTGCGAGCCTTGAAAGCGCCGAAAGCGGTGGCCGCTCCAACGCCAATGGTGATCAGTTCAAACTGCCACTGAGGCATGGTCTTGATGTTGGTGCTAACAAACACCGAACCGGCAACCAACACCAAAATGCTGGCACCAATTATTAGCCACTGCTGAAGCGAAAGACTCACCTTCGCCTTTGGAGCCTTTACGCGAACTGGCGCAGCAACTGTTGTTGCACTGGCGGCGCTCGCCGATGACGTGGCTCCCGCAACCTCCACTGAGGCGAGTTTGTAACGCAGCTTCTGGAGTGCTGCCGAAGTGGCCTCAAGTTCGTCTTGCAGACGCTTGTACTCAAGCAGGTCCGCGGTCTGATACTTGCGACCGCAAACGCAGGTTGTGGTCTTTTTGCCCGCTAGTTCACTGGTTAGGAAGCGGTGTTGGCAGGCGGGGGCAACAACAAAGTTGCCGCTGGCTTGATTGCTGGTCGCGCTCTCCGAATGCGTAGGTCTTGGAGGTTCGGCCAGGTACTTGCTGGTGCCCACAACCGGAGCGGCTTCATCGGTGGAGTATTCGTATGGCTCGTCTGCGGCAAAATACTTCTCACTCGAAGGTCCAACTGCTGGTGGATTCTTCCTCGCGTTGCGTCTAGACAACACAATCAGAAGAGTCAAAACCACAACTACGGCTATGAACGCAACAAAATTGCCGCCGCCCGCGCCGCCGCCAAACATCAACATTGGAACAACAACGGTGAGAAAAACGATTGATCCACAGCCGATGCCGAGCGCCTTGAGGCAGCCGCCGCCGCTGGATTTCTTTGGAAGACCAGACTGGTCGTTGAAGTTTTGTGAGTTAGCCACGATTCCCCCGAAAAGTAAATAAACCTTGAAGGAAAATATGCCACACCCAGGGGAGTGAAACTAGGAATTCGCCGCATTTGGCGAATAACAAAAAATCTCTCTAGTACTGGCCCTTGACCACAAAGAAGGTTCCGCGAATCTCGCCGGCAAGCTTGGACTTCTGGCGAGCAAACTTGAACTTAGCGGCAAGTTCCTCTGGGATCTTCATTCCCATGGAGAGTTTGAAGCCAACTGCACGCTTCTTGGCGTCATCGATGGTGTACAAAACGTTCACGCTCAGACCGCTCTCATAGAAAACGTAGGTCCAGCGGATGCCCTCCACCAATAGTTCGGTGACTTCGAGCGGCTTGGAGGCGAAAGTGATTTCGCGCTCGCTGAGCACGCGGTTTACATAGTCAATCAACTCTGGAGCCTCGGCAGCCGGCACGGTTACAAACTCAGCCTTGTACTTGTTCCAGAAGTAGCGAGCCTCATTCGCTCGCAACCCGGCAAGGGCCTCAGCCACTGGGGAAGTTTCCAACCCAACGGTGGAAACGCTCACAAAATCAACTTTGTATGGCATCGATGGCTCTTTCTCGAACTGAGGTAGATTTCGATACTAACCTGTTGATCCAGGCCGCAACCGCACTCGCGCTGCTGGAATAACCCTGCTGAGACAGAGGTTTACAAAAGCAAGCGCTCGGGTTTTTGGGGCATCTGAAGAACTCATCTCAAAGGGGAGAAAAATGGCAAAAGTAGTTCGTTCCACCGAAGATCAGATTCGTCGTCTCAGGGTTTACAACATCGTTGCCGGTGCAGCTCACTTGCTGCAGGCGGTATCCATGATTGCAATCATCGTTGCTCTAAAGGCGCAGCCAAACTTTGCTGTTACCGCCGACTACATGGCAGGCCCTCCAGGTTCGCCAATTCCGCCAGAGCGTGTTCACCTGTTTGACGTGAACATGGGTTACGGCCTCGTGGGCTTCCTCGGACTAAGCGCGCTGTTCCACTTCTTGGTTTCAACACCTTATTTCTTCAAGCGCTACAGCGCGGGACTTCTGGCCAACCGCAACTACTTCCGCTGGGCCGAGTACTCGCTCAGCGCGTCCATCATGATCTTTCTGATCGCCCAGCTCACCGGAGTCACAGACGTGAACGCACTGTTCTCAATCTTTGCCTTGAACGCATCGATGATTCTGTTTGGCGCACTCCAGGAAAAGTACGAGAAGCCGGGCAACGGCAAACTGTTGCCGTTCGTGTTTGGCTCGATGGTGGGAATTGTCCCTTGGGTAAGCGTGTTCCTCATGACTATCCAGCCGGGCTCAACTAACGACGCCAAGGTTCCTGGATTTGTGATTGGCATCATGGTGAGCATCTTCATTGCGTTCAACACCTTTGCAATCAACCAGTGGCTTCAGTACAAGCAGGTTGGCAAGTGGCGCAACTACCTACAGGGTGAGCGTTCATACATCACTCTGAGCTTGGTGGCCAAGACCGGCCTGGCCTGGCAGGTATTCTCGGGCGTGTTAGCTCCGCTGCTAACCGGCAGCAACTAGCAGGGGGGTCCAGCCTCCAAGCTGGCTGATTCTTGTCTAGTGGGACTTTATTAAGTCCATTGCAGGTTGGGTGTTGAGATGACTAACTCAACAAACACCCCAGCAAAAGCTTCCCGAGCCTCTTGGCTTGCCCTCGCAGTAGTTTTGGCGGGCATGTTCATGGCCCTGATTGACTCAACTGTGGTGAACGTTGCCTTGCCTTCGATTCGCACCAGCCTCAACGCGGACGAATCCACCCTTTCGTGGATTGTTTCCGGATACGCGCTCACCTTTGGTTTGGCGCTGATCCCTGCTGGTCGATTGGGTGACCGACTCGGCCACAAGTGGGTCTTCATTGTTGGTCTCATCCTGTTCACAATCGCCAGCGCTTACTGCGGTGTGGCACAGAACAGTTTCGACATCGTTGTTGGCCGTTTGCTTCAGGGTCTTGCTGCCGGAATCTACGTACCAGCCGTTGCCGCCTTCATCCAGTTATTGTTCAATGGTCGCGAGCGCGGCAAGGCCTTCGCAATCATGGGCTCAATCATCGGAATCTCAAGCGCAATCGGTCAGTTGGCCGGAGGCTTGATCATTCAGGCCGTTGGCGCAGACCAGGGTTGGCGTTGGGTGTTCTACGTGAACCTTCCGATTGGAATCCTCACTGCTATCTATGCCATTCGCCTTCTGCCTAGCGGAGATGCGCACGCCGACAATTCCAACCGCATGGACTGGCTGGGCATCGTTCTTCTTAGCGGCAGCCTCACCGCTATCTTGATTCCACTAATTCAGGGCCAGCAAGACGGTTGGCCAGCCTGGATCTGGTGGACCATGGCGGCGGGCATCGGTGGCGTTGTTGTGTTTGCACTTTGGGAGCTCTATTACACAAAGCGCGGAGGCACTGCGCTGGTTCCGCCAAGGCTGTTCCACCACGTGAGCTTCACCTTTGGCGCAATCCTCGCGTTGGTTTATTTTGCAGCGATGGTTTCCATATTCTTCACTATGTCTTTGCTGTGGCAGGGCGGTCTTGGCCACTCGGCGCTCGAATCGGGCTTCTTGGTTCTGCCTTTCGCTCTGGCAACCGCGGTGTTCTCGTCGCAGAGTTCCAAGTGGGCGGCAAAGCTTGGTCGCAACGTTTTGGTTATCGGAGCAGCGCTGCTAGTAGTAGGTTTGGCCGCAACTTGGCTGATTCTTGCCAACGTAGCCGCGGCAGACATCTCCGCCTGGACCTTGCTTCCTTCTCTCGCGATTGCTGGTGCAGGTAACGGAATCTTCTTGGCGCCAAACGTGCAGTTCATCGTTGCAACCGTGGATAACTCGGAGGCGGGTGCGGCAAGCGGTGTGGTTCAGACTATGCAGCGTCTGGGAGCCGCCATCGGTGTTGCCGTGATCGGTTCGATTCTGTTTAGCTCAATCAAGTTTGGCCCAACCACAACTCACGCCCAGGTGGTGTCCGGATTCATGGAAGGCGCCACAAACGCCATGCTCACTTCAACAATCCTGGCCGTGGCTTCGTTCGCTCTGGTATTCAGCCTTCCAAGGCGAATCCAGTTGCACGGCGCACCGCCAGTAGCGGCAGACTAACTAGTCTTCGAAGATTGCAACCGCACGGCACCAGCCGGCAGACGCTCCGCGAACCTTGGTTGGGAAGCAAGACATTGTGAAGCCGGTGGCCGGAATCTGGTCAAGGTGACGCAGCTTCTCAATCTGGCAGTAACCAACGTCTGCTCCAGCCTTGTGACCTTCCCAAACAATCGATGGGTCGCCCGACTCCTCGAACGCCTTGCGGTTGTCTGCAACAGGTAGGTCCCAGCCCCAAGCGTCGGTGCCAACTACCTTGATTCCACGGTCGGTTAGGTACATGGTGGCTTCGCGGCCAAAGCCGATGCCGATGTCGATGTAGTTGTCTTGTCCGTAGGCGGCGGCTGCAACGGTGTGGAACAGCACGATGTCGTAAGGCTTCAGCGTGTAGTTGATCTTGGCAAGTGCCTGCTCAATGTCTGCCGCGGTCACCAGGTGACCGGTTGGCAAGTGGGTGAGGTCAAGCTTCACACCTGGGCGGTGGAACCAGTCCAGCGGCACCTCATCAACGGTCCAAGCGCGCTCGCCGCCGTTCATGGTTGGGTGGTAGTGCCAAGGCGCATCGATGTGGGTTCCAGCGTGAGTGGAGATGGTTACGGTCTCCGCGGCAAGTCCCTGACCTTCAAGAAGCTCTTCCGGCAGAACGCCGTACATCATCTTCATCTCTTTGAGAGTGGAGGTGTGGTTCTTGTACTCAATCTTTGGACGCAGGAAAGGTGGGTCCACAGGAGTCACGTCATCGATGTGCATTGAAAGGTCTACGAATCGCATGTTCCGATTCTAGAAACGACAGCACTTTTTGCTTCATCAGTTTTGTAATGGGTAGTATTCAAAAGAAGCCTGTTGATGTTAATAATTTTCGCTTCACTCAAATCCCAATAAGAAGAAAGTGAAGAAACATGAACGAGCAAAAGAAAGCTGAAAAGCTGCAGGAAATGTCCGAATGGGTTGAACTGCGAGATTCCTGGACCAGAAAGCGTTTTGACTATCAAGAACGCTGGCATGGCTGGAGATCTCCGTTTGGTTTAGGGCTTGGTTTTGCACTCCTTTGCGGAGGCCTCTACCTGTTGAGTCTGGCTTGGACCAACCTTGTAGGTTAGTTTCCAAAACGGCCATCGATGAAAGTCGGTGGTCGTTTTTCTTTGCCGCGATACGAGCGTTTAGGCCGCGTTCGCCCAGGCCTACCTTTGGATTTCAGAGGGTTAAAAGCTTTACCTGCCTATTGGAGTGAAACGCTCCAAAGTCGGGTTAGGTTTGGGGTATGAAAACTGTGACTTTGAACAATGGTGTTGAAATGCCAATCCTGGGATTCGGTGTATTCCAGATTCCAGACGCCAAGGAGTGCGAGGCTTCAGTTACTTCCGCCCTTGAGGTTGGCTACCGTTCCATTGACACGGCTGCTGTTTATCTAAACGAGAAGGCAGTGGGAGACGCCTTGGCGGCTTCGGACATTGCCCGCAAAGACCTCTTTATTACCAGCAAGGTCTGGATCCAGGATGCCGGTGAAGAAGCGGCCATGAAAGCCTTTGACAAGAGCCTTGCCAAGTTAGGCCTTGATTACCTTGATCTTTACCTAATTCACCAGCCGTTCGGCGACGTTTACGGTTCCTGGCGCGGTCTTGAACGCCTGTACAAAGAAGGTCGAATTCGCGCTATTGGTGTTTCAAACTTCTACCCTGACAAATTTGCCGACCTGATCGTTCACAACGAGATTGTTCCTGCAGTAAACCAAATCGAAACCCACCCGTTCTTCTCGCGAGCCGACTATCAGGTTCGCCTAGAGGAGTGGGGCGTGCAGCTTGAGTCTTGGGCGCCTTTTGCTCAGGGCAAGAACGATCTGTTCACCAATCCTGTTCTGGTTGAAATTGCGGCATCCCACGGCAAGGCTGTTTCACAGGTTGTGCTTCGATGGTTGATTCAGCGCAATGTTGTTGTGATTCCAAAGACTGTGACCCCGGCGCGCATGGCAGAAAACTTCGATGTGTTTGGGTTTGAACTAACCGCCGATGAAATGGGAAAGATTTCTTCACTTGACACTGGTTCAAGCCTGTTCTTTGACCACCGAACCCCAGAAGCCGCGCAGCGCATGGGCACGTTTAAGGTTGAGCTCTAGATCCAAGCGGTCTTCAGTAACCAACGCATGCCAAAAATAAATAAGCGTCAAACCGCCACGCTCGCTCTAATCGGCTCTTTGGGGCCGTTCCAGTTCGACATGTACCTGCCAGCCTTGCCGGCACTCATGTTGTTTATGCACACCACCGACACAATGGTGCAACTCACCATCACGGCCAGCCTTCTGGGCATGGCTTCGGGTCAGCTTTTGGTGGGTCCAATCATCGATGCATTGGGTAGACGACGCCCGCTGATCATTGCGCTTTCGGTTTTCATCATTTCGTCGATTGCCTGCCTAATTGCAACCAACATCATCTGGATGATCGTGGCCAGGTACGCCCTCGGCTTCTCGGCGGCAGGTGGGTTTGTCATCAACAACGCGTTCATTCGCGATGTTGCCGCGGGCAAAGATGCCTCAAAGTTGTACTCCACTCAGGCGGCCATTTCGAGCCTGGCGCCAGTTGTTGCTCCGCTGGTGGGCGGGCAGCTGCTGTTGCTGGGGGACTGGCATGTGATGTTCATCTTCCTCACCGTTTTGGGTGCGTGCGTGCTTGCCATGGCCGTTGCGTTGATGCCGGAGAGTTTGCCAGTGGCGGAGCGAGCGCATCTCGGTTTCAAATCAACATTTAGCTCTTGGGGTTCCATTCTGAAAGATCGGCGCTACGTGGCACTGGCGCTGGTGAGCGGAATGATTTTCGGTGAAATTTGCGTGTTCATCTCGGGTGCGCCGTTTGCGCTCGAGGGCGAGTTCAAGCTCACTCCAACGCAGTACACATTCGCTTTCGCATGCGTGACCCTGCTGATGTTCGGTGCAAGTTCGCTAAACCGAAGCCTGCTGCAAAAGTTCGCCAGCGTCACCATGTTGCGCGTTGGACTAGGCCTGGCGCTTTTCTCGGCGGTCTATTTTGAGGCGCTCACTCTGCTGGGCCTTCACGGACTGGTCACCACCGTTTTCGGTTTCGCCTTGGCAATCTCAACAATGAGCCTCACCATGTCCAACATCATGGGTCTTGCAATGCGAGACCACGGCGACCGTGCCGGAACCGCGGCCGGGCTCATGGGCTTCTCCAACTCAATGATCGGTGCAGCGGTTGCGCCTTTGACTGGCGTGTTCTTTGGCTTGACCGTGGTTGGCGTCACGTCGTTTATGTCGCTGTTCCTATTTGCCGCAGCGGCCCTCGGGTTTATCGCGCTACGCAAAGAAAAGGGTGTGGTTCCCGCCTAGTTCGTTTGGCTATCCCTTGAGGCGAAAGAGCCCAAGCGCGTGAATCAGCGGAACGGCGCTCACAATCAGCATTAGGTTTCCAAGGCTGTCACCGGTCACTCTGAGTGCTATTCCACCAAGTAGAAGTGCGACAAATATCACTGCTGAAGTGGTTCTGCGAGTGCTGCCGTCGAGACGGCGGACCGCCTTTTCAACCTCGGGAAGTCGAATCGAAACCAATCCCTGATCTAGGCGGGTGAGTGTGGCATCGATGCGCTGCGGCAGGCGAACCACCGTGCTGGCAAAGGCGAGGGCCTCCTTCTGAAGTGCCTTGAGAGTGCTGTTTGCGCCACCGCTCAGCAACGAACGAGCGAACGGGTCCACCGCGTCCCACATGTTGAAGTCGCGGTTCAACGCGCTTGTCACTCCGGAAATCAGTGAGATGGAGCGAACCAAGAGCAGGAAGTTTTCTGGCAACTGGAACGGAAGTGTGCGCAGCAGATCGCTGAACTGAAGCGCAAACTCCTTGATTTCGTCTGGATCGGTTTGGGTTAGTTCGGCAACACCAACACCGCCAAAGCGCTCAAAAAGTGCGGTAACCGCGCGCTCCAGCTCAAGTGTGTCGGCACCTGGAAGCAGCACACCAAGGCGCTTCATAGCCTCAACATAGGCTCGAGCGTCTCTTGAAACCAGAGCGAAAATGAATCCCTGCAGCCCCTTACGGAGTTCATCTGAGATTTCGCCCATCATGCCAAAGTCGATGAACGTGATCTTGAATTCGCCGGCACCTGGTTCACCTGTAGGTGATACAAAGATATTGCCCGGGTGAGGATCTGCGTGGAAGAAGCCGTGCACAAAGATCTGTTCAAAAGTTGAGCGAGCCAACTCGGCTGCCACGGCATTTGGGTCGATTCCGGCGGCAACTAAGGCTTCAACATCATTGATTTTGATTGCCGTCACGTCTTCAAGCGTCAGAACCCGCATCGATGAGCGTTCCCAAACCACCTGCGGTGCCGCAATCTGCGGGTCGCTGGCTGAATTGGCTCTGAATCGCTCCAGGTTTGCGGCCTCGTTGAAGTAGTCGATCTCCTGCAGACTTACGTTGGCAAACTCCTCAACCAGGGCAGGCGCATCTGCGCGCCGAGACACAAGTTTGACGCGGCTCAGCCACCCGCCAACCTTGCGAAGTGCCTTCAGGTCCACCTCAACGATTGGCTCAATGCCTGGTCGCAGAACCTTGACCACAACGTTTTCAAATCCCACTTCACCGGCGAACTCGGCGGTGAGTTTTGCCCTGTACGCCTGGCCCAGAGATGCGGCTGCGATTGGCTTTTCCTCAAATGCCGCAAACGCTATGTCAAGCGGCAGCCCAAGTTCGCGCTCAATCTGCGCTCGGATTAGGGCGAAGGGTTCTGGTGCAACCTCATCTTGCAGCAACTCCAACTCCGAGGTGATGCTGGCCGGAAGCACGTCGAGCCTGGAAGACGCAAACTGCCCAACTTTGATAATCAGACCACCAAGGTCCAGAGCCAAAACTCGGAATTTGCGGGCAATCTTTTGAGCCCTGCGAATGCGATTTCCAGCAACAAACTTGCTCAAGCCAAACTTTGGAAGCACCAACTCGTACCACCAGGTTTGCGCCAATGCCAAGGCGGCAAATCTTAGTATTCGGTTGTATCGGTACTTCAGAGTGTGACTGCTAATCGGTTGGGGCGTAGCAGTGCCATCGGTGTCTTTTGCCATGTTGGCCTAGCCCTGCGAAAGCAAAATGTGCATTTGGCGTCGGGCTTCATCGATGATTGCCGCGGCCTCCTGCTGTTGCTCCCGAGTGCCGTTCTTGGCCACATCCATGGTCACGGCGGCTAGTCGGGCACTGGCACGAGGCACCACACCCTGAAGGTCTACCCACTTAGGAAGCGGCCAGGCGCTGTCCGATTCCGCGGTGCCAGCATCGGCCTGTGTGCCATTGGCAAGAGCATCTGTGCCCAGCTGGGTGATGCTGTAAACCCTGCGATCCTTCTTCATGGCGGCGGAGGCGAGTTCGGTGTCCACCAGGTTTTCCAGCAGCGGGTATACGCTGCCAGCGCTCGGCGACAAGCCAAACTTCGACTCTTCTTTGATTGCCAAAATCACCTGGTGACCGGTTTTTGGGCCGTCTGCAAGCGCACGCAGAATGGCGTGACGCAAAGTGGAATCGTTCATAGCCGCTTCACGAACCTGCTGTGGGCTAAAGCCGCCCAACTTGCTCACGTTTTCTTTTAGGCTCTGTGCCAATGCTCGCAAATCAATGTTCAATCCGGTGTCGCGCATTTGTTCCCTCGATGCTTGTTGGGAGCTCAGAACGGGCTCATTTACTCAAAGCCAAGGGAAGTGGCGATTATTCCGAGAGTCCAGGCATTCTGCGCGGCTTCACAGGGAAAGTTGAGAGTTATGCGCGCCCAGAAAGCGGGAACACTTCCAGATCCCAGAAAACCGACATCGGCAATTCGGAAACCGCTGCGTGTGCGCCATCGTCATCGGTGTCCAGAGTCTCAATGAAAACCTTGCCCTTTGGAACTGCCAGATAAATCTTGCCGATTCGTCCGGCATCCTGCAGCTGCTTCACGGCAGCCTTTTCCTCTTCAACAAGTGCCATGACTTGAGTCATGTCTGTTCCCGGCTTGAATGTGGCTACCACCATGTAATCGCTCATCTTTGATGCTCCCAAGTGCATCCATCGATGCGTAGGGTTTCAGGGTCTCTCTAAAGCGCACGTAATGCAAATACAGAGCGCCCTAACCGCGAAAATCTAACCGTGGTGTGGAGCGGCAAACTTAGAGTGGGACTTGGGGCTGCCGGTGCTCACCGATGCAAGGTGGTCGGGGGAGTTGTAGGTGCGGCGCGTTGCGGCAAGCAGGCTGTTGCGCTCAATACGAGGTGCGTGGATTGCGTCTAGATAGCGCCAAGTGACATGCTGCTGAAGCAAGCGGATTGCAGGTCCACCAAGGCGAGCGAACCATCGCGCAGGCTTTGAGAAGGCGCGAATCTCAAACACCACATCGCCACTCGGCATCAGGCTCACAATGAAGCTCTCTTCGCCGCTCTCAGGGTGGCCTGGAATGGTTCCGTAGGCGAAACCTTTTCGGTTCGGTTCTTCAACCACGTAAACCACACGGCAGTTTGCCCACGTTTTGAAGGGTCCCCAAAATAGGCCCAGGCGGTTTTCGCCACCGGCAAGCACTCTGCCAGGATTGGCAACTTTTAGCCCAGCGCCGCTCTGGATGCCCCAGTTCAGCACCGTTTCGGCGCACTCGTCAAAGAGCGCTTGGCCAGTGCCAACTATTCGCGATGCCACCAGGTACTGGTAGCCAGATGGAAGCATGCCGGCGGTTGCGCCAACCTCGGGGTAGGTGAACGGGGTGCTTTTCATCGATGGGGTCATTCGGACTTAGCCGATGCCGGATGTGGCATGTTCATGTACACGCCGCCTTGTTTGAGCTCGCTGATCATCTGGTCGATGCGCTTGGTGCGGGTTTCTCCGCGGGTAGCTCGGGTGATCCAGCCGATGTAGTCATTGCGTTGGTAGGCGGGTCTCACCTCGTAGTCAGCAAGAACTTCTGCGGACTTGAGTGCCTGAAGCACGTCGTCTGGCATGGGGTAACGCTCTCGCATGCCTCAAGTTTAGGTTGGTGGCTCCAGCGAACCAGGTTCGAATACTCCTAAAAACCCAGCAAACAAAAAACCGCCGGCCTTCGGCCTCCCGATTGCTCGGGAAGTAGAAGTAACTGGCGGTCTCGCACTCGAGTGTCTGTGACACTCGCATGTGCTCGCGGAGAATAATCCCCAAAGTGCCGACAAAGGTCGGCCCGATGGGGCCCCAGCGAACCAGGTTCGAATACCTCCAAAATCCCAGCCAAAGAAAAAACCCGCTCAAGGCGGGTTTCTTACTTTGGCGGAGAATAAGGGATTCGAACCCTTGAGGGCTTGCACCCAACACGCTTTCCAAGCGTGCGCCATAGGCCACTAGGCGAATTCTCCTCGTGCCCCAAAGGGCAACTTCATAAGTTTAGCCGTTCCACTGGGGTAAAGGGAAACCAGCCGGCTTTAGAGTGCTTCAACCAGCACGGCAACACCCTGACCGCCGCCACCGCAAATGCCAACCGCGCCAAGGGCGCCTGCGCCTTCACGCTGCAGGTTGCGAGCAAGGTGCCCCACGATTCGGGTGCCCGAGGAACCGATTGGATGTCCGAGTGCGATAGCCCCGCCATCGATGTTCACGCGGTCTGGGCTGATGCCGAGCGCTTGCGTTGAAGCCACGGCAACTGCGGCAAAGGCCTCGTTTATCTCGACCTGGTTTAGATCTGACACTGACTTGCCGGCACGAGAAAGAGCGGCGGAAATCGCATTTGCGGGCTGCAGGTTTAGCGAAAAGTCAGGACCGGCAACCGTGGCGTAGCCAACGATCTTGCCAAGTGCCTTCAACGAATGCTTTGCGGCGAAGTCTTGGCTGACAAGAACCAAAGCTGCAGCGCCATCGGTGAGCGGAGAAGAGTTTCCTGCAGTGATCGTGCCGTCTTTGGTGAACGCTGGGCGAAGAGCGCCAAGAGATTCCATCGATGCGTCGCCGCGGATTCCGTCGTCTTCCGAAACCACTGTGTCGCCAGTGCGTGAACCGATGGTGATCGGTGCAATTTCGCCACTGACCCACGAACGAGAACCGGCTGCCCTAGCGTGTGAATTTGTGGCAACCTCGTCTTGTTGTTCACGGGTGATGCCGGCGGCTGCGGTTACCTTCTGAGTTGCGAGGCCCATGGATTCGCCAGAGAAAGCATCGGTGAGGCCATCAATTTCCAGAGTGTCAATCATTGTGATTGGTCCAAACTTCTTGCCGTGGCGAGAACCAAGCATCGCGTGAGGCGCGTGCGACATGGACTCCTGGCCAACCACAACAACAACCTGTGCCTGGCCAAGTTCAATCAGTTGCGAAGCCAGAATGACGGCATCAGCACCAGAAAGGCAAACAGAGTTGATGGTCAAGGCAGGCACGGTGTTTGGAATGCCCGCCGCAACCGCCGTTTGGCGAGCCGGGTTCTGACCTGAACCACTTTGGATCACCTGGCCGCCCACAGCGTGGTCAACCAAGTCGGGTGAAATTCCTGCGTTTACCAGAGCCTGCTTCATGGCAACGGCACCAAGCTGAACCGCGTTGAGGCTAGCCAGTGCTCCGTTGATCTTTGTGTAAGGAGTGCGAGCGTAACCCGCGATTAGTGCGTTCATTTCAACCTTCTAAATCTGAACTCGGAATTTGGCGCCGGTGCGTTCCTGAATCTCGGCAACGGTGTGGCCGGGTGAAGCCTGGGTGAGCACCAAGCCCAGTTCATCGATGTCAAAAACGGCAATGTCTGTGATGATTCTGTCCACACACTTTTGACCCGTGAGTGGAAGGCTGCAGCTTTCAACAATCTTGGGGCTTCCATCTTTCGCATTGTGTTCGCTCAGCACAATCACGCGCGGAGTACCTGCAACAAGATCCATGGCCCCACCCATGCCCTTAACCATCTTTCCCGGAATGGTCCAGTTGGCTAGGTCTCCTTGCTCGCTTACCTCCATGGCCCCAAGGATTGCCAGCTTCACGTGTCCGCCTCGAATCATTCCAAATGAAGTGGCGGAATCGAAAATGGAGCCACCCGGCAGGATTGTTACGGTCTGTTTGCCGGCGTTTATGAGGTCTGCGTCTTCTTCACCCTCCAGGGGAAACTCGCCCATGCCAAGCAAGCCGTTTTCGCTTTGGAGCGTCACGTTCACGCCTGCTGGAATGTGGTTAGCCACCAAAGTTGGAATGCCAATTCCCAAGTTCACGTAGTCCCCGTCGCTGAGCTCGGTTGCCGCGATGGCCGCCATTTCGTCTCGTGTCCAAGACATGTTAGGCACCCATTCCGCTAGTTTCGGCAGTTCTCGGTCGCACCGTGCGTTGCTCAATCGGTTTCTGTCTAGGGACGCTTTGAACCAAGGCCTGAATAAAGATTCCGGGCGTCACCACAACGTTTGGATCAATGAATCCATCGATGATGGTCTCGGCCTCAGCCACCGTAAACCGACCCGCCTGAGCCACCAACGGGTTGAAGTTGCGGGAAGTGTTTTTGTAGATCAAGTTTCCGGCACGGTCTGCTTGGAATGCGTGAACAAGTCCGATGTCTGCCACTATTCCGCGTTCCAAAATGTATGTCTCGCCATCGAAGGCGTGGTGTTCCTTGCCTTCTGCAACGGGCGTTCCCACACCGGTTTTGGTGTAAAAACCGGCGATGCCTGAACCGCCTGCGCGGAGCCTTTCGGCAAGCGTTCCCTGCGGGGTGAACTCAACCTCGAGTGAACCGTTCAAGAACTGCTCGGCAAAGAGTCTGTTCTCGCCAACGTAGCTGGCAATCACCTTGGAAACCTGGTTGTTCTCAATCAGGATTCCTAGCCCCTGGCCGTCAACACCCATGTTGTTAGAGACGATGGTGAGGTTCTTCACGCCGGAATCGCGCACAACTTCTATTAGGTCGAATGGATTTCCGCTGAGGCCGAATCCGCCAACCGCAATAGTTAGCCCATCACGTAGCTGGGAGGCCAGTGCATCCTTCGCGCTTTTGTAAATCTGAGGCATCTTTACCTTTCCTTAAACCACACCGAAACCGGGCAAAACTGTGGACCAACCGCCATCAACCATCAGGTTTTGGCCGGTCACGTAAGACGCCTCATCGCTGGCCAAAAACAGCACGCAGTTGATCACTTCGGATGGGCTTCCTATGCGCTGAAGAGGAATCGCGCGTTGAATGTTGCGCATCGGGTGATCGGCTGCCAACAGGTCGCCTTCGGTTGCAGGCGTGCGAATCATTCCAGGGCTCACGCTGTTCACCCGAATCCCGTGCAAAGCACCCTCGCCCGCCAACTGCTTGGCCATTGCAATCACGCCGCCTTTGGTTGCACTGTGCGCCAATCGAGTGTTGGTCATCGAACCGCTAACACCCGCCGTGGAACCCACCAGCACAACGCTGCCACTCGACGACTTCAGGTGTTGCCATGCGTGCTTCACAGGCAAGAACACCAAGTCAAGTTCGTGCTTTAAAACCCACTGCCACTCATCGATGGAGGTTTCTTCAATGGGGGAGAACTTGGTAGCTCCGGCGTTTGCAAACAACACATCGATGGTTCCAAGCGCAGCCACTGCTTGCGAAATCCAACTGCTGGTTGCCCCCTCGTTGGTTAGGTCAACTGGTTCGCCAATGTGAATCCGACCGCCTGTCGCCTCGATGAGGCGTGCGGTTTCAAGATTGCCCTGTGCCGAAACGTCTGCTCCAGCGATAACCGCGCCTTCCGAGGCAAAGCGCAGCGCTGCCTCACGGCCTAGGCCACTGCCTGTGCCGGTGATGAAAACCACTTTGTTGGCGAATCTGGTCATGACTACTTTCTGCCAAATGCTTCTGAGTCTTAGTTTGGCCCCGTGCGCCCCCTAAACCCAATAAAAAGCACGATAGTAGTCATGTGCTGCCAAGGCAGTTCCGGCCTAGGTGAGCGGGCTGTTTATGGCGTAGAATTGCGGATGGACTCCCCGTGCGGCGTCACCTCGGCCAACTCCCCCAGGATCGAAAGATAGCAAGGGTAACTGGGCTCTGGCGGGTGTGCGGGGAGTCTTTTTATTTCACGGATTTGTCCGAGGCGAAGGGTAGGCTCAAAGGGTGGTTACCGCACTGTATCGCCGTTATCGGCCCGAATCGTTTGCCGAGCTAATCGGTCAAACTCAGGTCACCGCGCCACTCATGACGGCGTTGCGCACAGACCGTGTGAACCACGCATACCTTTTCAGCGGACCTCGCGGTTGTGGCAAGACTACTTCGGCCCGCATTTTGGCCCGCTGCCTCAACTGTGCAGAGGGCCCAACAGACACCCCGTGTGGCGTTTGCCCATCGTGCGTTGAATTGAGCCGCGATGGTGGCGGTTCGCTAGATGTTGTTGAAATCGACGCAGCCAGCCACAACGGTGTAGACGACGCCCGCGACCTGCGAGAGCGTGCCATTTTCGCGCCTGCCCGCGACCGCTTCAAGATTTTTATCCTCGATGAGGCGCACATGGTTACGCCTCAGGGCTTCAACGCGCTCCTCAAGATTGTTGAAGAACCGCCAGCCCATGTGAAGTTCATCTTTGCCACCACCGAACCTGAAAAGGTAATCGGCACCATTCGTTCCCGCACCCATCACTACCCATTCCGTTTGGTGCCACCGGCCCAAATGTTGGAGTACCTAGAGTCGGTTTGCGAATCAGAGGGTGTGAAGGTTGCACCAGGCGTAATCTCGCTCGTGGTTCGTGCCGGTGGCGGTTCGGTTCGAGACTCCTTGTCGTTGATGGACCAGCTAATTGCTGGCTCCGATGGCGGCACCGTTGAGTACGACCTCGCTGCAGCGCTGCTGGGCTTCACTCACGCCGAACTGCTCGACGAGGTGGTGGACGCATTTGCCGCCCACGACAGCGCAGCAGTTTTCCAGAGCGTAGACAAAGTGATTCAGACCGGTCAGGACCCTCGCCGCTTTGTTGAAGATTTGCTCGAGCACCTGCGCAACTTGATCATCGTGGTTTCCACAGGCGACAGCGCCAGGGGAGTGCTTCGCGGTATCGCGGTAGACGAAATCGAAAAGATGGTTCAGCAGGCCTACAAGTTTGGTTTGGCCGAGCTAACGCACGCGGCCAACATCGTTGCAGATTCGCTAACCGAGATGTCTGGCGCAACCAGTCCAAAGCTTCACCTTGAACTCATGTGCGCCAAGGTTTTGGTGCCTGCGGCAGACAAGTCCGAAGTAGGTTCGCTCGCACGCCTTGAGCGTTTGGAGCGTCGCATTGGCGTTGCCAGCCCAGAGGCTGCTCGTGGTCCATTCCCACCGGCTTCCGCTGGCGGATCGGCTCCAGTTTCTAGCGAACCAGCAGTTGTGGTTTCCGCGCCTCCAGCACCTGTGAAGGTTGCGAGTGCGCCTGCTGCCACACCAGCGGCGGCTCCGAGCATGCCAGCGGCAGCGCCTTCTGCGGCACCATCTATGCCTGCGGCGGCGCCATCGATGCCAGCCGCTCCAGTTGCAGACGCCGTTATCGCACCATTGACAACCTCCCAGATTCAGGGTGAGTGGGCCGAGGTCATCAAGAAGCTTTCGCAGATTTCGCGCAGCACCTGGGCGCTGGCTCAGGCTGTTTCGGTTGCTGCATTCGCGGACAACATCCTCACACTTGAGTTTGCAACCGCTGCCGATAGTGACTCTTTCAAAAAGACTCAGGGCGCACCCGGTCACCTACGCGAGGCCATTCAGGACGTACTCGGCATCACCCCGCAGTTCCGCGCCACGGTTGCCGCTGGTTCGGCGCCTGCAGCAGCACCGGTGGTAACCACCAAACTCCCATCGATGCCAGCGCCTGCGCCTTCTATGCCGGCACCGGCTCCAGTTGTAGGGGTTGCGCCTGTGGTAGCTCCTCCGATTGCCGCTCCTGCTGCAACTGCACGTGAGGTTGCCCCAGAGCCTGAACCTGAGCCAGAACCAGAACTTGCACCTGAGCCGGAACCAGAGGCGGCACCAGTTGCTGACGCAGCACCAGAAGTGAAGGCCGCGCCTGAGCAGCCAAAGTCAAAGGTGGGCAAGATGCACACCGGTGCAACCTACGGCGAGCCACTTCTTCGCGAGATCCTTGGCGCCAAGCCAGTGGACGACCCAAAGAGTGGTCGATAGATGTACGAGGGTGTGGTTCAAGACCTCATCGATGAACTGAGCAGACTGCCGGGTGTTGGCCCAAAGTCGGCCCAGCGCATCGCCTTCCACCTACTTCAGACCGATGACGACCAGCCGAAGCGCCTGGCCCAGGTTTTGCTTGAGGTAAAAGAGCGCGTTCGCTTCTGCGTGGTTTGCTACAACGTGACCGAAGAGGAACGTTGCAACATTTGCCGCGATGTCCGCCGCAGCCAAACCACCATCTGTGTGGTTGAGGAGTCTAAGGACGTGCAGGCAATCGAGCGCACCCGTGAGTTCCGCGGCCTGTATCACGTGCTTGGCGGCGCCATTAGCCCAATCGAAGGCATTGGTCCGGACAACCTGCGAATCAAAGAGCTAATGAGTCGTTTGAGCGACCCAAACATTTCAGAAGTGATCATTGCCACAGACCCCAACCTTGAAGGCGAAGCAACGGCAACATACCTGACCCGAATGTTGAGCCCGCTTGGAATCACCGTTAGCCGTCTGGCCAGTGGTCTGCCTGTTGGTGGAGATCTTGAGTACGCCGACGAAGTAACTCTTGGTCGCGCCTTCGAGGGTCGACGCGTCGTTAAATAGCACCAAGGCCGAGTGCTCGCAGCGCAGGCAGCGGCTCTCAGAAAACGGCTTTTGGCCAGCCCCGCATTTGGGCTAAACTTGAGGGGTTATTTGCAGCAATGTCGGCTGCCCAAATCCCCTAAATTTCAGGAGCAGAGTCTTGGCGCTTATCGTGCAGAAGTTTGGCGGATCGTCGGTTGGCGATGCGTTGAAGATTAAGCACGTTGCCCGTCGCGTTATTGAAACGCAAAAAGCGGGCAACCAGGTTGTAGTTGTGGTCTCGGCAATGGGAGACACCACCGATGAACTCATCGACCTAGCACAGTCTGTTTCCAAGGACCCTTATCAGGCAGCACGTGAAATGGACATGCTCCTCACCTCGGGAGAGCGCATCTCCATGGCACTGCTTGCTATTGCCATCAATGACCTAGGCGCACAGAGCCGCTCATTCACCGGTTCTCAGGCCGGCATCATGACCAGCAACAAGCACGGAGACGCCCGCATTGCGGAAGTTACCCCAACGCGCATTCGCGAGGCGCTTGATGAGGGCGATATCGCCATCGTTGCTGGTTTCCAAGGCTTCAATAAAGACAGCAAGGACATCACCACTCTCGGTCGTGGCGGTTCTGACACCACCGCGGTTGCCCTTGCGGCAGCGCTAAACGCAGACGTTTGCGAGATTTACAGCGATGTGGACGGCGTTTACACCGCGGACCCACGCGTGATTCCAAGCGCCCACAAGCTAGACGCAATTGACATCGAATCGATGTTGGAACTGGCAGCTGCCGGAGCCAAGATCCTTCACATTCGTGCGGTTGAATACGCTCGCCGTCACAACGTTGACCTTCGCGTTCGTTCGACTTTTAGTACCGACCCAGGAACCATCGTTTACTCAAACAAGCCAGCAGGAGACAACATGGAAGAGCCAGTAGTTGCAGGTGTAGCCACCGATAAGGGCCAGGCCAAGATCACCGTAATTGGTATCCCAGACGTGCCAGGTAAGGCCGCCGAACTTTTCAAGGTTGTTGCCGAGGCGGACTCCAACATCGACATGATCGTTCAGAACACTCCAACCGGCTCTGACGTAACCGACCGCGTGAGCGACATTTCGTTCACCCTGCCATTGGCAGACCTCGGTCGCGTTGCTGGTGCGCTAGACGCAGCAAAGCCAACCCTTGGCTTCCGCGAACTTGAGCAGGACGCAGACATTGGCAAGCTTTCCGTTGTTGGTGCCGGCATGCGCACCCACTCGGGTGTTTCCGCAACCCTGTTTGCCGCTTTGGCAAAGGCCAGCATCAACATCGAGATGATTTCCACTTCGGAAATCCGCATCTCGGTGGTTACCAGCAGCAAGCAGCTGGACGATGCAGCCCGCGCAGTGCACACCGCCTTTGGTCTGGATGCAGACACCGAGGCTGTTGTTTACGCCGGAACTGGCCGTTAAGCCTCTGCAGTCGCAGGCTGGCCGCTAAAAACCTTTCAATAACCCGAATCAACCCGTAGGGAGCAAACAAATGAGTCGCAAACCAAACCTCGCCCTTGTTGGAGCCACCGGTGCCGTAGGTACCGTAATGATTGGCATCATCAACAGCCGTGAGAACATTTGGGGCGAGATTCGTCTGATTGCAAGCCCTCGTTCGGCCGGCAAGAAGATCACCGTGCACGGCGAGGAACTAACCGTGGTTGCGCTTTCGCCTGAGGCTTTCGATGGCATCGACATTGCCATGTTCGACGTGCCAGACGAGGTTTCCGAGGTCTGGGCGCCAATCGCCGCCGAGCGTGGCGCGGTTGCAGTAGACAACTCCGGCGCTTTCCGCATGAACGACCAGGTTCCACTGGTTGTGCCTGAGGTGAACCCTGAGCAGGCCAAGAACCGCCCACTCGGCATCATCAGTAACCCAAACTGCACCACCCTCACCATGATGGCCGCCATGGGTGCGCTCCACGACAAGTGGACCCTCAAGGAGCTAGTTGTGAGCAGCTACCAGGCTGTTTCGGGTGCGGGTGCCGCAGGCATCGATGAGTTGGCAAGCGAACTCGCAGTTGTGGGCAAGGATGCCAGCCTTGGCACCAACACCAACGACGTGCGTGCAGCGCTGGCCGCAGCCGGCAACGACCTAAGCACATCGCCTTGGGCTCACCCGATTGCTTTGAACGTGATTCCATTCGCTGGTTCGCTAAAGGCCGGCGGCCACAGCAGCGAAGAGATGAAGGTACGCGACGAAAGCCGCAAGATCCTTGGCATCAACGACCTAAAGGTTGCCGCAAGCTGCGTTCGCGTTCCAGTTCAGGTTGCGCACTCGCTAACCGTTCACGCAACCTTCGCCAACCCGCTTACCCCTGACGAGGTTCGCACCGTGCTTTCGGCTCAGCCAACCATCAAGGTTGTAGACGAGCCAGAGAACAACCTGTACCCAACCCCAAACATGGTTGCCGGACAGGACCCAACCTTTGTTGGCCGCATCCGCCAGTCGCTCGACTTCACCAACAGCATCGAGCTGTTCGTGGTTGGCGACAACCTGCGCAAGGGTGCAGCGCTAAACACCTACGAAATTGCAGAACTAGTAGCCAAGGAGTTCTAAACTCCCTAGGCCCTGGCCCGAAAACCCCGCTACACACTTACCGAATGGTTGGAAGCAATCATTTTGGTTGAAATAAAAAGTGTGTCGCGGGGTTTTCAGTTAATCTGCCGCTAGCCTAAGTACATGCGTGGAGTTGCTGCAGTTGTTCTAGCCGCGAGCCTACTTATGGGGGCCGCCGGTTGCGCTGCTTCGCCTGAAACTTCGGTGAGCCCAACTTCCATCGATGGAATTCAGAAAATTGACCCAACCCTGATTCCAACCGCGCCTCCAGCAACCGTTGTTGACGTTGACGCCAGCGGTTTCAAGACCAGTTACGGCGACTACATTTTCCGCGTTGGCGACGGCCCAACCTGGTGCACCATCAGCCCGGACTTTGGTTACACCGTTTGTGAGCAGAGCGAAGTTGCAACGCAGTATGAGCCAATCCCGATGCCTGCCAGCTGCGACTACTCGTACGGCTACCAGGTTCGACTCTGGGGTACTCAGCCTGAAACTGGCGACATCGCCGAATTCCCTTGCAGCGGCGGCGCTTTCAGCGACCCAACCGGCGCACAGACTTTGCTAGACGGCCAGCGAGTGACCGTTGCACCGTTCACCTGTTTCGTTGAGAAGGCAACCGCGCGTTGCGAGAACGAGACCGGCGACTATGTTGTGCTTGGTCCGCAGGCTTGGGCGCTCAGCCCTAAAAAATAGTTAGTCGCGCGCTACGAGTGTGACGATCCGAACCTCTGGTCGGCAGGCAAATCGCACCGGCGCGTAAATCGAATGACCCAATCCCGCACAAACGTTTAGCCAGAGTTGGTTGCCGCCGCGCGACCAACTGCTGAGGCCCTTAGCTGCTCGCGTTGGTAGATCGCAATTGGTAACGAGCGCACCAAAACCCGGCAGGCAAACCTGTCCGCCGTGGGTGTGGCCAGCAAACAAAACGGAAACTCCTGCGTCGTTCATTGCATCGATGACGGTTAGATACGGCGCGTGGGATACCCCGATGAGAACCCGAGTCGCGGATGTGTCCGCGCCAAAGTCGGCGTCCGAGTCCGCTTCAGCGGCGCGGCCGCCGAGTGCGGCCTTCGAGTGCTCGATCGAAGTCACGTCCGCTAGGCCATCGTGGAAGTCGTCCACTCCAACGAACCCCAGTTGGGTGCCGTTCACGGTGAGGTTGCCGCCGCTGTTGTTCAGATTCAGCCAACCGCCGCGCTCTAGGCCATCGGTGAATTCTTTGGTGTTTAACCGCACATTGGTGCCGCGCTCAGACGGCGCTAGCAGGTACCTGAGCGGGTTTCGCAACTGAGGCGCGTAATAGTCGTTTGAACCGTTTACAAAGGCGCCAGGCTTCTGCAGCAGGCCTTTTAGGGCAGTTAGAGTGGGCGCGATGGCGTTGCGGTGTCCAAGGTTGTCGCCCGTGTCAATCACCAGGTCAACGTCTTGCTGGGCCAACCTTGAGATCCACGCAAGTTTGCGCTTCTGCCAGGGCGCCAAGTGGAAATCGCTGATGTGCAGCACTCGGATGGGCTTGGCTCCGGCTGGCAGCACCGCAAGGGTCTGCTCTTCCTGCCGAACCACGCGCAGGTGGCGCTCAATGCCGATGCCCCAGATGCCCGCTAGTGCGCCAACGGCGACCAGCACCCAGAGGGCCGCCAGCAAAACCTGCATGACTGGTTACGGACCCGTGCTGATTATCAGCAGGATGGCTCCGGACCCTTGCGCCGAAGTTCCGGCAGGGGGAGCAGTGGAAACCACGTAGCCCTTAGGCACAGTTGCCGAGTGCACAAAGTACTGACCCTGTGAAGCCTGCGGTTCGGAAACCGCGCTGAATCCGGCCGCCAACAAAATCGCCTTGGCGTCTGAAACGGACTTGCCGCTCACGTCTGGAATCACGGTTTGTCCGCCGGAACTCACATAGATAACAACCTGGCCGCCGCTGATCGCGGTGCTGCCACCGGCCGGACGCGTGTAGGCAACGGTGCCGGTTGGCTGGCCGGAAGGCATCTGACGAAGCGAAATCTTGGCGTTCAAACCGGCAGCCTGAATGGTCTGCACTGCCTGGTCTGGAGTCTGACCCGCGGTGTTTGGAACCACAACGGTGTCGCCGCTGATCATGGTTTCTGGTGGCGAAGCAAACTTGCCAGGAACGTAAAGCTTGTTTGCGGTTTGCATGATGGTTCGCCAGATGTCGTGACGAACGGTGTTTGCCGCCTTCTTATTGAGCAACATGCCCGCAAGCGACTTGGCTCCCTGCACGTTACCCACCCAGGTGCTGGTGGCAACGGTAGTGCTGAAACCGCTCATCCAGGTGTGAACACCGGAGTCTGTGGTTCCGGTCTTACCGGCAAGGAAAACGCCGTCGCCGGTGTTGGAGGCACCAGCGGTTGCGCTCATAACGGCGTGCATGGCGTAAACCATTCCAGCCGCCACGGTTGGGTCAACCGCCTGGGTGCAGGTGCTGGCAGGAACTGGCAGGTTCTCTTGAGTCTTGCGAACTACAACCTTGTCCATCGCCACAGGGGTGCAGAACATACCGTTGTTTGCGATGCCCGCGAATGCGGCCGCCACGGTGACCGGTGCGATTTCGTTAACGCCAAGGATGGACGAAGGATAGGCGAGCAGCTCGGTGCCGTCTGCTCGGTGAACGCCAAATCTGGCAGCGGTGTCGCGAATATCGCAAAGGTCCAGCTGCGAAGCCATCGATGCAAATGCGGTGTTAACCGACATTGCGGTTGCCTGAACCACCGTTAGGTCTTCTGGTTCCTTGGTGATGTTCTTTGGGGTCCAGTCGCCCGTGATGGCGCCACACTTGGAACTCCAGTCGCTGGCGTGCCAGGTGCGAACGCGGCCGTCAACGTGGTCATTCAGGTGGTGTCCGTTGACTAGCCACTGGGCCAGCGTGAACACCTTATAAGTACTACCAACCTGGAAACCGCTCGAGCCACCGTATGGCTTGTCGGCTGCATAATTCACCGATGTGTGACCTAGCTTGTTGTTGCTGGTCTGGTCGTAAACTCGGTTCTCGGCCATAGCCAGGATTCGACCCGTGCCGACCTGAACTGAAACGCTCGAAGAACCGATCTGGCTTGGGTCGGTTGGGGGCACCCAGGTCTTGGTGGCCTTGTCGGCGGTGTCCTGCAGGGTGATGTCCATGGTGGTGTAAATGTCTAGACCGCCGCGCTTCAAAAGCTTCTCGCGGTCTGCCATGGTTGGACCAAACTCTTCGCTGTTGCGAATGGTCCAAACCACGTAGTCGCAGAAGAACGCGGTGGTCTGGTTGGCCTCACAACCCGGCTGAGCCGAGGTGAGGTGGGTCACGATTGGGGTGGCCTTGGCCTTGTCTGCCTGAGCACCGGTGATGTACCCCTCGTTGCGCATGTTGTCGATCACGTAGTTACGGCGACTCAGAGCGCGGTCAAGGTTGTCTTTTACGTCTGGCTTGTAGTCGTTAGGGCTCTTGAGCATTGCCGCCAACATTGCCGATTCTTGAATGTTCAGCTGGCTGGCGTGCTTGTCAAAGTAATACTGCGAAGCCGCTTCAATTCCGTTGATGTTGTTTCCAAAGAACGCCAGGTTTAGGTAACCGGCGAGGATGTCCTTCTTGGTGGAAACCTTTTCCAGCGCTAGCGCCATGCGGATTTCCTGAACCTTACGGCCAAGACCCGAAAGTCCGCCAACGGTTGCCGCGTTGATTGCTGCCTGGTCGCCGCTCAGGGTGGCGGCCTCAACCAGCGAGTTCTTCACGTACTGCATGGTGAGGGTGGAACCACCAGGGCCGTTTCCGGCGGTGGCAACGTTGGTCATGGTTGCGCGAACTAGCGAGATCCAGTCCACACCGTTGTGCTGGTAGAAACGTGGGTCCTCTGTTGAAACCACGGCGTTTACTACGTTCTTAGAAATCTGGTCAAACGGAACGCTGATGCGGTTCTCGTCGTAGAAAGAGGCCACCTTTACAGGTTTGCCGTCTTTGTTTGCGTAGATGTTTGATGCGTCGCTCGCGTTTACCGGCTTGATGTAGTCCGGCAGGTTCTCAAACAGGGCAACACCGGTAGTGGCGCCAAATGTGCCAATGGTCACCGATGGGGCAAGAAGCGCCGTTCCGAGAATTCCCGCAATGGCACTCAATCCAATAAGTTTGAGGATGTTGCCAAATCGGCCAGAGTTTCTGTCGCGCATAGAAACAAGGTTACCCAATAACACTGAAAGGGCGCTGTAAATGCAGAAGTGGGAGTACGTAACAACACCGTTGTTAATCCACAACACCACCGCAATCCTCAACAACTGGGGGTCTCAGGGCTGGGAGTTGGTCACCGTTATGGCTAATCAAGAAGGCGGCCTGGTGGCTTACTTCAAGCGCCCGGTAGCCGCCTAATCGGGCAAACTAGAACTACAAGACTTTAGAAGGAAATCCGAATGTCAAAAATCGAAGCACGTCTCATCGAACTGGGCTTCCCGCTGCCAGAGGTGGCCAAACCGGTTGCCGCATACGTTCCATCGGTGGTTTCAGGAAACCTAGTGTTCACCAGCGGTCAGCTGCCATTTGTAAATGGATCTTTGCCAGCTAGTGGCAAGGTTGGAATCAGCGATGAATTGCTCGACCCAGCCACCGCCAAGGACCTGGCTCGCCTTTGCGCACTCAACGCGCTTGCCGCTGTGAAGCTAGCTATTGGCGACCTCGACCGCGTGACCCGCGTGGTGAAGGTTGTTGGATTCGTTTCGTCGGTTCCGGAGTTCACCGGCCAGCCTGGCGTGATGAACGGTGCGAGCGAGTTCTTGGTTGAGGTTTTCGGCGAGGATGGCGTGCACGCCCGCAGCGCAGTTGGCGTGCCAAGCCTGCCGCTGGACTCGGCCGTTGAGGTTGAACTGATTGTTGAGTTTGCCTAACCCGTAAAAGCGTAAAAAGTGCCGGCCACCCGAAAGGGAAGCCGGCACTTTTGCATTCCTGTGCCTCAGCCGGTGGGCTGGACGCGATGTTATGCGAAGGAACGCTAGTCGGCGGCGCCGGCAGCCAACTTTCCGGTGATCAGGCTCATCACGCCAACATCGGCAAGCGTTGTGGTGTCGCCAACGTCGCGCTGTTCGGCCACGTCGCGCAGAAGCCTGCGCATGATTTTGCCGCTGCGAGTCTTTGGTAGTTCGGGAACCACCATGATCTGACGCGGCTTGGCGATAGGGCCAATCTCCTTGGCAACGTGGTTGCGCAAAACTGCATTCACGTTTTCATCGGTGCCAGCCTCGGCAACTTTGTCGGTTCGCAGAATCACAAACGCCACGGGGGACTGGCCGGTCAGGTCATCGGTGGCACCAACAACGGCAGCCTCGGCAACCCAAGGGTGGGCAACCAGAGCGGACTCGAGTTCAGCCGTGCTGAGTCGGTGACCCGAAACATTGAGAACGTCGTCTACTCGGCCAAGCACCCAGAGGTCGCCATCGTGGTCCAGCTTTGCGCCGTCGCCCGCGAAGTAGCGGCTCGGGAAACGAGCCCAGTATCCCTCTTGGTAGCGGTCCGGGTTCTGCCAGATGCCACGCAACATGCTCGGCCAAGGTTCGGTGATTACCAGGTAACCTCCGTGACCCTGTTCCAGCGCACGGCCATCATCGTTGACCACTGCCATTTCAATTCCAGGTAACGCCACCTGTGCCGAACCGGGCTTCAAGGTGGTGAGTCCGGGGAGTGGCGAAATCATGATTGCGCCGGTTTCGGTCTGCCACCAGGTGTCCACAATCGGGCACTTGCCGCCACCAATTACGTCGCGGTACCACATCCATGCTTCTGGGTTGATTGGCTCGCCAACCGAACCCAAAACACGCAGGCTGGTTAGGTTGAACTGGTCAGGAATCTCGCGACCCTGCTTCATGAAGCTGCGAACCGCGGTAGGTGCGGTGTACAGGATGCTCACCTTGTACTTCTGAACGATCTCCCACCAGCGACCGGCGTGCGGGCTGTCCGGGGTTCCCTCGTAAAGGACCTGCGTTGCGCCGTTCGCGAGCGGTCCGTAAACCACGTAGCTGTGTCCGGTGATCCAACCCACATCGGCGGTGCACCAATAAACGTCGGTTTCCGGGTGCAGGTCAAAAACGTTTGCGTGGGTGTACGCGGCTTGGGTCAGGTAGCCGCCACTGGTGTGCAGAATGCCCTTCGGCTTGCCGGTGGTTCCGGAGGTGTACAGGATGAACAGCGGGTTCTCCGCCTCAAACGCCTGTGCCTCGTGTTCGGCGCTCGCGGTGTCCACTACGTCTGTCCACCAGAGGTCGCGCCCCTGGTGCCAGGCAACTTCCTGCCCTGTGCGCTTTACAACAAGAACATTTTTCACCGATGGGCACTTGTCGTTCTCAAGTGCCTCGTCAACCGCAGGCTTGAGCGCGCTCGGTGCGCCACGGCGGTAACCGCCATCGGAGGTGATTACCAGTTTGGCCTGGGTGTCATCGATGCGGGTGTGAAGTGCCTCGGCGCTGAAGCCGCCGAAAACCACCGAGTGGATGGCTCCGAGTCTGGCAACGGCCAGCATGCTGATTACCGCTTCGGGGATCATCGGTAGATAAATGGCCACGCGGTCGCCCTGGGAGATTCCCAAAGCGGAAAGTGCGTTGGCCGCCTTTTTCACTTCATGCGTGAGCTGGGCATAGGTGTACGAACGGCTGTCGCCCGGCTCACCCTCAAAGTGGATGGCCACGCGGTCTCCGCGTCCTTCGGCCACGTGGCGATCCAAGCAGTTGTAGGCAACGTTGATCTCGCCGTCGTGGAACCAGCGGGCAAACGGTGCGTTGTGCCAGTCGAGTGTGTGGGTGAAAGGTTTGTGCCAGTGAAGTTTGTTGGCCTGCTTGGCCCAGAAGGCTAGGCGGTCGCGTTTGGCTTCTTCGTAAATGCCTGGCTGAGCGATTGCCTGAGCAGTGAACGTTGGGCCTGGAGCAAAACGGCGGTCTTCGCCGTAACCCCCAGTGGTGGGTGTCAAGTCGGTCATTCCTGTTTCCTTCGTCATTGAAGATTGTTCTCAAACTATCGCAAGTTTGTTTGGATATTTCGCACTGATGGACTTATGATTGTTCAGTCTGCTTCGGCAGACCAGCGTTATAGCGACTCCCCCCAGTCGCATAGCGCCGCCCGCAGTCTTCCCCCAAGACTGCGGGCCTCTTACTTTTCCACGGTATTCATTTTTTTTTGAAAAACCGTTTCGGCAGTTGGCATTCTGGCTGGATGCGCGCAAAGCCAACACAAAACCTCGCAACTGGGCAGCCAGACGCCCGTGCTCAGCATTCGGGCGATTCTCTATTTACGGCCCCTCCTGGGTTCGGTGTTCCTCAGCTGCTCAAGGTTTTGTCCACGCCCAACGTGACCGATCTGGTTGCCAATGGTGCCGCGGAGTGGCGGGGTAACCGAGGTTCTGGTTTCGAGGTCATTCACGGAATCGAGTGTTCCGTGGATGATCTGGCCGCACTCTGCAGGGAACTCGTGGACCTGGCCGACAGACACCTGGACCTTGCCAATCCCATTTGCGACGTGGCGCTCACCCCGCGGCAACTTCCAGAACTCCAACAACTCGGCATTGAATCGCTGCGTGTGCATGCGGTGCTCGAATCGGCGGTGAGCTTTCAAACCCTCCTCAGTGTGCGCGTGCACCGTGCTGGTTTCACGAGCCTGGCTCGTCTCAAAGAGCTGGGCATGTTCGATGCCAAACAGGAAAGCCAGCTGAACGAAATTATTTCGCAGCGACAGAACTTCTTGATTGCAGGCCCTGCCGGTAGCGGCAAGACCACACTGCTGAGGGCGATGCTGGCGGCCACCCCGGAACTGCGAACCGTGGTGGTGGAAGACACCGCGGAACTGTTGCCGGTAACGGGGCACGTTGTTGGGCTTCAGGCACGGCAGGCAAACATCGATGGGCGGGGTGAAGTTTCCCTTCAAACGCTGTCTCAGCAGGCCCTTCGAATGCAGCCGCAGCGAATTGTGGTGGGTGAGGTGCGTGGCGATGAAGTCGCAGTGCTGCTGCAAGCGATGAACACGGGGCACGCCGGTTCGGCGGCCACCATACACGCCAACTCTGCCGGTGCTGTTTACGCCCGGCTTCGGGGGCTGGCACCGGCCGTTAGCGACGACGCCTTTCAGAAGCTGGCGAGCACGGCCATTCAACGCGTGATCTTTCTGGGCAACTCCGGTGTCAGGGGAGTTGAGTGGATCGGGTCTTTGCAATGGTGAGGTTGCCCAAAATCTTGGAACGCTGGTTTAGACGCGGGGGCGAGGCCGAGGCGACTTCGCCAAAGCTGGACTTGCTCATGGCACGTTCTCAACTTCGTGCCGGGATTCCGCAACATCAGGTGGGCAAGTGGTTGGGCGACAAGGCCTTGGAGTGGCAGCGGGGTTTGGGGGCGGACTTCGAGTGGCAGCTGGGGCTGGCGCAGCACACTGGCGGATCGCTGAATCATGCCATCGACGCCTGGTTGGCGCAGCAGGAACACATGGGCGCCATGGAGCAAGAGAAGCAGGTGGCCCTTCAGGGACCAAAACTTACTGCCAAGCTCACTCACTTTGTGCCTTGGTTGGCTCTGCTACTGGCTCAAGCGTTCGGTCTAAATCCGTTGGGTTTCCTATTTGGCAGCACGTTGGGTTGGATCCTGTTAGCCGTGTCGGTTGTACTCAGTTGGTTGGCCTATCGATGGACCAACCGAATCGTTCGAGTGTTCTCCGATGTGACGCCGGGCGACCCTGGGGTTTGCTACTCCGGTCTGGCGCTGATGTTGCGGTCTGGGCTTGGGGTGGGGAGCGGGTTGAAGCTTTTGAACCGCAACGGTTTGCGGGTTCCTCAAGAGCTGAACGGGCTGGTGGCCGCGCAAACCCGAGTTGGGGCTGGGCTGGCGGCGGTACTGCAAACCCAAGCCGAATGGGAGCGCAGCAAAAGCCGGCAAAAACAGCGCGAAGATCTGGCAAGGTTGCCCATCCGGCTGCTCTACCCGCTGGCAGTTTTGCTGCTTCCGCAGTTCATGCTTCTCACCGTTTTACCCATTGCCGCCAGTGCGTTCGCCGGCAACTAGGCCCAAATTCCCAAGAACTTCGCAAGAAGAAACCAACACCCATATAAGAAGGAGAAAGAAAATGAGAAATCGTCTAAAAGAGCTGCTGAAAGACGACGGTGCCGCAACCGCCGAGTACGTGATTGCAACCATGGCTGCAGTTGGCTTTGCCGGGCTTCTGCTGGTTATCCTCCGTGGCCCTCAGGTAAAGATCATCCTGTTTGGTCTGGTCAAGCAGGCGCTGACGGTTCCGGGACACTAGCGTGAGTCAGCCAGCCGCCTTTTGTAACCAACATTGCGGCCGAAGCGGGCAGCGTTGCGGGTTGTATTGCCAGCGAGGTGCGGCAACCGCGGAACTGGTGATTCTGTTTCCCGCGGTTGCTCTCCTGATTGGCTTGCTGGTATGGCTGGGCGCCGCCCAAGCCCAGCGAGTGACCGTGGTTCAGGCCGCGGGCCAACTCGCTCGGGCTGCGGCAATCAACGAATCACAAGTTTCGGCACTCGCCAACAAGCTAGGAGTTGGGGTCTCGCTGAGTCACTCGGGCAGCTGGGTTTGTGCCAAGGCATGGCTGCGCTCGGGTAACGCCTGGCTCGGCGCGGTTCCTATCGCCCAAAAGTTCTGCACCAGGGCGGAGGGAAAGTGACCACCGCCGAACACAAATGCCGTGACACGGCGGTGATGCGGCGAATCGCGGCCGACCTAAAGGGGGAACGCGGAGCCGGAACCGCCTTAGTTGTGGGGTTGCTGGGTCTTTCGGTGGGCCTAATCGTTGCGCTCACGGTGCCACTCAACCTGGTGGTGGAACAGGCAAAGCTGCAGGCCGCGGTTGACTTGGCTGCCATCGATGCGAGTCATGCCCGCCGTGGTCTTATCACGGGCTATCCATGCGAGGTGGCTAATCGGGTTTTGCATATAAATATGGGAACCGTAGGTAAATGCTCTATTGTCGGTGAAGTAGCACGGGTTGACGCTTCCGTTAAAGTCACAGGTATAGTTCTAAGCGCAACGGCTTGGGCGGGGCCGTGAACCTGCCACCTTAGTTTTAGGAGTTTCATTGGCATCCAAACTTGTAATCGTTGAGTCGCCGGCCAAGGCGAAAACGATTTCTAAGTACCTTGGTTCGGACTACGAAGTCCTTGCCTCGGTAGGTCACATCCGCGACCTGGTTGAGCCAAAGAACCTGCCACCAGAGAAGAAAAAGGGCTCGCTGGGCAAGTTCTCTATCGACATTGAGAACGACTTCGAACCGTATTACGCAATCTCCGCGGGTAAGACAAAAACCGTGAGCGATTTGAAGAAGGCGCTCGCCGGAGCAGACGAACTCTTTCTGGCTACCGATGAGGACCGCGAGGGTGAGGCCATCGCGTGGCACCTACTTCAGGTGCTAAAGCCAAAAATTCCTGTGAAGCGAATGGTGTTCCACGAGATCACCAAGGAAGCCATTCAGGCTGCCATTGAAAACACTCGTGCCCTAGACGAAAACCTGGTTCAGGCACAGGAAACCCGCCGCGTGGTGGACCGCCTGTACGGCTACGAGATCTCGCCGGTACTCTGGCGCAAGATCAACCGCGGTTTGAGCGCAGGCCGAGTGCAGAGCCCGGCGACCCGCCTTGTGGTGGAGCGCGAACGCGAGCGTATGGCATTCGTGAGCGCCAGCTACTTTGACGTGAAGGCGGTTTTCGCCACCGGCGACCCAACCCAGCCAAACTTTGAGGCCAAACTGGTTAGCGTTGGCGGGCAACGCATTGCCACCGGAGACTCGTTCAACGACTTGGGTGAGCTAACCGCAAAGGTGGTTGTTCTTGACGAGGCAAACGCCGTTGCAATCGCGGGTGCCGTGCAGGATTCCAGTGCGGTAATCAAGGTTCAAGACGTTGAGAGCAAGCCGAGCATTCGTCGTCCGGCTGCCCCGTTCACCACTTCTACTCTTCAGCAGGAAGCCAGCCGCAAGCTGCGCATGAGCGCTAAGCAGACCATGGACACCGCCCAGCAGCTTTACCAAGACGGTTACATCACCTACATGCGAACCGACTCGCCAACGCTTTCAACCCAGGCAATCAACGCCGCTCGCACGCAGGCAAAGCAGATGTTTGGTGCGGAGTACGTTCCAGAGAAGCCACGCGTTTACACCGGTAAGTCCAAGAATGCCCAAGAGGCGCACGAGGCCATCCGCCCAGCGGGAGACACATTCCGCACTCCTTCTGACGTTGCCAACCTGCTTTACGGCCGTTCGCTAGAGCTTTACGACCTGATCTGGAAGCGAACCATCGCCTCTCAGATGCAGGATGCACGCGTTAACACCACCACCGCAAAGATTTTGGTTGAGCCACTAAACGGCACCCACTTCGCCAGCGCCGACTTCTCGGCCAGCGGCACCGTGGTTACCTTCCGCGGATTCTTGGCTGCCTATGAAGAAAGCCACGACGAGAGCCGCAACGATGACGAAGAAAAGGCAGAGAAGAAGCTGCCTAATCTTGAGGTTGGTCACAGTCTGCAGGCCATCGAGGTAAATGCCAAGGATCACGCCACGCTGCCTCCTCCTCGTTACACCGAGGCGAGCCTTGTGAAGGCCCTTGAGGAAGACGGCATCGGCCGACCTTCTACCTACGCCGCCATTTTGAGCACCATTTTGAACAAGGGTTACGTGACCAAGCGCGGTCAGGCTTTGGTTCCGGAGTGGATCGCGTTTACCGTGACTCGCTTCCTTGAAGAGAACTTTGGCACCCTGATTGACTACGCCTTCACCGCTCAAATGGAAGAAGACCTAGACCAGATTGCAGACGGCCAACTTGACCGAAGCGCCTGGCTTCGTAAGTTCTACTTCGGCGAAGATGGTGGCCTAGGCCTAGTGAAGGCCGTGGAAAACCTGGTTGACCAGGACCCGCGCGCCATCAACTCCATCGCACTCGCTAACGGCGTCACGTTGCGCACCGGAAAGTACGGTCCTTACCTAGAAATTCAGGTGGAGCCCGGCAGCGAGGGCGCCGACGAGAACGGCCGTCGCGTTGTAAACATCCCGGACGAACTAGCGCCAGATGAGCTCACGCCTGTGAAGGTGCAAGAACTCATCGATGCGCCTGTGGCGACCGACCGAGTGCTTGGGCAGGACCCAGAAACCGGTCTGGACGTGCTGTTCAAGGACGGCCGCTACGGACCATACGTGACCGTTGAAGACCCAAAGAGTGACAAGCCAAAGACCGCTTCGCTATTCAAGAGCATGAGTGCCGCGTCAATCACCATCGATGAGGCACTCAAGTTGCTGGCACTTCCTCGCGTTGTGGGTGAGGACCCTGAAACTAAGGCCGAAATCACCGCTCAGAACGGCAAATACGGACCTTATTTGAAGCGTGGAACCGACAGCCGCAAGCTAGACACAGAAGAGCAGATCTTTGACATCACCTTGGAGCAGGCATTGGAGATTTACGCCCAGCCAAAGTACGGTGCCAAAAAGGGTCCGGCAGCGGCTCCGCTGAAGGAATTCGGCGAGGACCCAGCAAGTGGCGGCCCAGTTGTGGCCAAGACCGGTCAGTTTGGTCCTTACGTGACCGATGGTTTTGTGAACGCCACCATTCCAAAGGACGAGCCTGCCGACGAAATGGCGAATGACCGCGCATACGAGTTACTGGCGATTCGCCGTGAGAAGTTGGGACTCGAGCCGGGTGTTGCTCCTGCCAAGGTGAGCAAGGCCGGAGCCCGCAAGTCGGCGCCTGCCCGCACCGTGAAGCGCGGCACCACTCGCAAGAGCAAGTAACTATGTCCGGATTGTTCATCACCTTTGAAGGCATCGATGGCGTGGGTAAATCTACCCAGGCCAACCTGTTGCAGCAGTACTTTGAAGAACTTGGGCACCAGGTGGTTCGCACGTTAGAGCCTGGTGGAACACCGCTGGGTCAGGAAATCCGCAACCTTTTGCTGCACCGCAAGGGTACCGTTGCTCCCCGCTCCGAAGCGCTGCTTTACGCCGCCGACCGAGCTCATCACGTGGCCACTTTGATCCGCCCGGCGCTCGCAGAGGGCAAGGTTGTGATCAGTGATCGCTACTTCGATTCATCGGTGGCGTATCAGGGTGCTGGTCGTGAACTCAGCCTTGCCGAGGTGCGCCAGATTTCGCTTTGGGCGGTTGAGAATCTGCTGCCGCAGCTAACCGTTCTTCTAGACCTGGACGCCGAGACCGCCCGCGGACGCCGAGACACCACAGGCACGGAGCCGGATCGCCTCGAGCGCGAAAAAACAGCATTCTTTGAGGCCACCAGAAACGCCTATCTTGAGCTGGCTCACAATGAGCCGGAGCGGTTCCTGGTGATTGACGCCAACCAGACCGTGGAACAGATGCAGGCCCAGATTCGCGCTCGCGTGAACACCCTGCTGGGCTAGCCATGAACGATTCCTCCGCTTCGCACGACAACTCCAGCTGGGAGAACATGCCGGTTTGGCATGAGATGGCCGGCCAGCCCGAGGCTGTGGCCCAACTGGCAATGGCAGTGAAACACCGCGATGAAGGAGTGCATCACGCCTGGCTTTTCACCGGCCCTCCTGGATCCGGTCGCAGTAACTTGGCTCACGCTTTTGCCGCCGCGCTGTTTTGTGAAACCGGTGGCTGTGGAACCTGCAAGAATTGTCGTTTGGTAGCCGCGGGAACTCACCCGGACATCACGGCACTCGCCACAGAGCGTGTGGTTATCCCCATCGAGGATATTCGCGCCATGGTCACAAACAGTTACCTGGGTTCGTCTGCCAGCAGATACCGCGTGATGATCATCGAAGACGCCGACAGAATGCAGGAACGCAGCTCCAACGTGTTGCTGAAGGCGCTCGAAGAGCCACCAGTGAACACCATTTGGATGCTATGTGCGCCGTCCGAGGCGGACCTGCTCCCTACCATTCGCTCTCGCGTTCGCCGAGTTGCGCTCAAGGTTCCGAGCGTTGAAGCGGTGGCACAGTTGCTGATTTCGCGCGATGGAATCGAGCCGAAACTGGCCCACGAAGTGGCCGCCGAATCGCAGAGCCACATTGGCATGGCGCGACGCCTTGCCACCAGTTCCGAAGCTCGCAGTCGTCGCCGCGAAACCCTTTCTTCGGCTCTGAATCTTCGCGGCATCAGCAGCGCAATGTTCACCGCCGACCAGTGGCTGGACATTGCCAAGAAGGACGCCGACGCACTCACCTCGCAGCGCGATGCCGAGGAACGCGAAGAACTCATGGCCAGCATGGGTCTTGGCCCCGCCGAGAACATTCCGCCAGGCCTGCGCAGCGAGTTCAAGAAGCTTGAAGAGGGACAAAAGCGCCGCGCCACCAGAAGCCTGCGAGACGGAATCGATCGCATCTTGGTTGACCTGTTGGCCCTCTACCGCGATGTTCTTACCCTTCAACTCGGTGCAGATGTTCCGCTGGTGAACCAGGATTTGCAGAGCGGTATCGCCGATTTGGCTTCGGCAACATCTTCGGCCCAAACCTTAGAAAAGCTTGAGGCTATCGCCGTTGCCCGAAAGCGCGTGGATTCCAATGTGCGAGACTTGGTGGCATTGGAAGCGCTGGCAGTAGTGCTTCGCAGAAGAGACTAGGTTTTAGCAATGCAGCACAAGGCAAAGGGCGTAGTCGCCGCATTTTTGGCATCGATGGTTGTACTGGCAACTCTCGTTGCACCAAGCGCCAGCCTTGCTGCCACCGCACCCAAAGTCTCCGCTCCCAAAATCACGGCCAAGTTCTCATCGGTGACCGACTACCTTGCACAAAAAGTGAACTGGACCAGTTGCGGCACAGACCTGTATTGCGGTTCGGTTTACGTGCCGATGGACTGGAATAACGTTAAAAGCGATTCGATTTCGCTAGCAGTGGTGTTCCACCGCGCTTCGGCGTCCAAGCCGCTGGGAAGCATCATCTTCAACCCGGGAGGACCAGGTGCCTCGGGTTACGACTTTGTGAAAAACAGCATCTCTGACCTGGCAACCGACAAGCTCAAGCGAAACTACAACGTGGTTGGTTTCGACCCGCGCGGCGTGCAGAACAGCACCGCGATCAAGTGTGTTTCCAGTGGCAAAGCGCTGGATGGCTTCATTTACGGCGACACCGGATTCCCGCTAGGTTCCGCCAAGGACATTGCCGAAACCAAGAAGCAGATTGCCGCGTTTAGTCTGGCCTGCGCCAAGCGCACGGGAAAGTTGCTTGGGTTTGTAGACACCATCAACGCCGCCAAAGACATGGACGTGTTGCGCTCCGTTATGGGCGACAAGAAGTTGAACTACCTGGGTTACAGCTACGGAACTTTCTTGGGTAACACCTACGCGGCACTTTTCCCAACCAAGGTTGGTCGCATGGTGCTGGACGGCGCCATTGACCCGCAGGTTTCCCAGAGCGTGCAGAGCGTGAATCAGCTCAAAGGCTTCGATTTGGCACTCAAGGACTACCTGAAGGATTGTTTGGCTAACGCTGGTTGTCCGTTTAGCGGTTCCGAGTCTGCTGCCGAGACCAAGATCAAGAACTTCCTGCTGACGCTGGAGACCAAGCCGATTTTGAGCAGTGATCACAACCGCAAGGTGACTGTTTGGATGGCTCTGAACGGCATCGACATGGCGCTCTACTCAAACGAGTACTGGCCTTACCTGAGCACAGCTTTTGAACAGGCTTTCAAGGGCGATGGAACCACTTTGCAGCGCCTTGCCGACTTCTATAACGACAGAAATCAGGACGGCACTTACGCCTCGAATCAAACCGAGGCGAACTTGGCAATCAACTGTCTAGATGCGCGCGAATCTTCCAAGACTTCTGCCATCAAGGCCCAAAACAAGAGGATTCTCGCGGCCAGCAACGTGTTTGGTCGCTACTGGCAGTTTGGCGGATTGGCGTGTGCTTCTTGGAAGTACCCAGCAGTCAAACCGCTCAAGAGTTACTCGGCTAAGGGTTCACCAACCATCGTTGTGGTTGGCACCACGGGTGACCCAGCAACCCCTTATCAGCAAGCGGTTTCGCTGGCTCACAAGGTTTTGGCCAAGGGTTTCCTCATCACATACCAGGGCGAGGGGCACACCGCCTATGGTCGCAAGAGCACTTGCGTGAACAACGCCGTGGATGACTTCTTTGTGTCTGGCACTCTGCCTAGCGCCGAGCCAATCTGTAAGTAGTTTGCGGATCTAACCAAGCAAGAAGAAGGCGATTGCGGCAAAGATAGCCACAAACACCGCAGGCGTCACGTACTTCACAATCCACAGCAACTTGGCCAATCCATCGATGGAAGCAACTCCTGCCGAGGTCTCAGCGGAGGCGTTTCCCTCTTTGTTTAGCAACTTCGCGAGAGCCTGCGCCTCCGTTGCGGCGGAATACTGAGCGAGTGCTCCCAGAATGCCACTTGCCAACAGAATGAGAACCGCAGCCAGGCGAACCAACAAACCGCTCTGTCCCAAACCAAACTGCATGAGCGCAACGGTGGTAATGAGCAGGCCGGTAGGCGCCAACTGAGAAATCACAATTCGGTTCCAGCTCTTTTGCCAAAGGCGGATTAGTTCAAGGTTGTTCATGGTTACCTCTCTTCAACGGTTCAATCAGAGAGTCCAACCAACTTGCCTAACAACGCATTCCAAGAGCGCATGTCTGTGGCGTTCAGACGCCTGCTTTCCGGCGCACCCGATGGTGTTCCGCCGTGGATCGAGGTCATCGGTGCCGGTGATGAACCCGGACTATTTTTACCCAGCGACGCTCCGTGGGTGGTTCACGCCGATTTTGGAACGTTGGTGGGAGGCATTCGCGCGCTGCTGATGCAGGCGCTGCATCCTGGAACTCTCAGGGGTGTTTCGCAACACTCCAGATACAAGGAAGACCCCTTGGGCCGCCTGGCTGGAACAATCCGTTGGCTCACGGTAACCACCTTTGGTTCGCATGCGGCGGTGGCGGTGGAGGCCAACCGGGTCAATCGGCTTCACACGCGTGTGACCGGAACCTACGAGGCTGCTGGCGGCGTGGAGCGTGCCTATAAGGCCGCAGACCCAGACCTTCTGCTCTGGGTGCACGTTGCGTTCGCCGATTCGTTCCTCACTGCCCACGAATGGTTCGCCTGGCGACCGATTCCGGGTGGTGCGGATGCCTACGTTTCGCAGTGGTCGCGTTCGGTTGAGCAGCTAGGGCTTTCTGGCGAGAGCGGACCTGGCGTTCCGATGAGTCGTGCGGAGCTAGACAAGACCATCGATGAGTATTGGCAACAGGGAGTTTTGCGAGTGGACGACGCCACCAGAGACGTGGTGCGGTTCATTAGGAAGCCGCCGCTGCCTCCGGTGGCACGTGTGGTTTACAGCCTGCTGTTTCAGGCGGCCGTGATCTCACTAGAACCGCAGTTTAGGGAAATGCTCAACCTCAAGGCGGGTCCTCGTTGGCTCATCCAGCCGGCCACCCGCTTGGTGCTCCGCACGATTCGTTTTGCCATCGGGCCGGAATCGCCGATCGAGGACGCCGGTCGCGCGCGTCTTGAGCGCATCGGCGCAATCTAGCGAACGAACACCACGTCGAACGGCTGCTGAGGGAAGTCGTTTAGCACCCAGCGGTAACGAATGATCTGCGGCGAAGTGACCGTGACCTGCTGCCACGGGCCGCTTGGGTAGGCGGGGTTGGTGCACTCAAAATCGACTCCGGTACCCCACGGCTTTGAGTACGTGTAACCGTCTTCCAAACTTTGCCAGTTGCCGTTGACCATTTGCTCAAGTTCAACGCTGCGCAGGTTGGAATAACAAGAAGTAGCGCTTATCGGTTGTGTGCCAAGCGGGCAGTAAACCAGCTCGGTGGCGCCATCGGCCAGGTAGTCGTCAAAGTGCAGCAGGCAGTCAGCGCGCATGTCGGTTCGAAGCGTGTAACCCTTCCAGACTCGGAGCGTCATCACGTCTACGCCGCTGGCGTTGGACTTCACGTACATGCGCCTGTCCGCATCGATGGTGTAGTTGCCCGGGCAAGAAGTCGGACCGGAATACATCAGGTCGCACGGTTCCGAGTTGTGCTTCACGCCAAGGTTGTGGAACACCTCGTGCACCCAAGTCTTAGCCGCGTAATCTTTGATGCCGCGACCAGGTCCGGTGCAGTCGCCGCTGCCATTAGGTCCGTCGTTGATCGCAACCACTGCGGCGAGACCGGGTCGGTCGGCCCAGCCACAGTAGTCCGAATTCAGCTCTGGCACATCGATGAAGAAAACGTAGTCTTTGCGGTTTTCGCCGGGGTTGGCCAACGGGTTCAGCTCGCGCATCAGAGCGGCAATCTGGGTTGGCTGCAGGTTCATGATTTGGGCAGCCGTATAACCAGACTTCAGGTAAGTGATGTCATAGCCGAATGGCGTGGAATCGATGTTGAACGTGTTTTTGAGTTGTGCCTTCAGGAACGCGTTTCCCTCGTCCAGCAGGTCATCGATGTGGCCGTTGGTGTCGTAGTTGCGGTCGGGAGAATCGGCCGGCTGAACGTAAACGGGGTGAATTTGCCAGCCATCGATGGTGTCAGGCTGGTCCGCGGTGTAGCGATCCAAGATTGAAATCGTGGCGGTAAGTTTCACGGGCTTGAACTTGGAGTTGCCGGCCTGACTGAGCGTGATTTTGCATGCGCCTGGCGCAATCGGGAGTAGTGCCTTTACACTCACCTTGCAAACGTCTGGGGTGTTGCTGATGGCTTTGACAGCGAGTTTGGAACTGGCCTTGACGTTTATGGCGGTAGGCCCAGCCGAAAGCCTCAAGTGCGTGATTTTGGACCAGATAATCTGCTGGGATTTCTTGATAGTGGCGGCGGCTGGCGTAACTGAGGCAAGCGCCAGTGTGCTCGCCAAAGCGATTGCCAGAACTGCCGCGCCAAACCTACGCAATTGGATAGCTCACGTATGCCAGGCTCTTGGAGTCTGGCGACCAACTATTCACATTTATGGTTCCCTGCCCGCCAAACAGTGTGGCAACGGTTCGAGCGTCACCCCAGTGTTCGTTTTCCACAACCTTGATTGCCACCGGCAAGTCCGCGGGGTGCCCCAGTGTACCAGCGGGGAAGCTGATGTACGCCCACCGGTCACCGTTAGGCGCGAGGTGAGGGAACCAGTTGACGTTTTCATCGAACGTAAGTTGTGTGAGTTCTGAACCATCGATGCGAACCTTGGCAATCTGGGCATGCCCCGGTGTTCCCGCCACTCCGCCATCGAAGTGTTCTGTGTTCAGGTAGATCCACTCTCCGTTGGCCGAATACTCAGGCCCGTCTTCCGGCGCTTCTCCTCCAAGTAGCACGCGGTCCGCACCGGTTTCCAAATCAAGCAGGTGCACCTTGCCATTGGAAAACAGGCCTTGTTGGCTCTGGTGAATCTGCACGTAGGCCAGTTGGTTAGCAGTGGCGTTCACCCCGTGCAAGAAGTGCATCACGTTTGGAGTGTTTGGGGTCACTCTGGTGGCGCTGCCACCAGAAATCGATGCGTGGTAAATCTGCCAGTCGTCATTAGTGGAAATGAAAATGGATTCGTGATCGGGCGCCAAAACGTGATCGTTATTCACGTCTGGAATTCCATCGATGGAAATGACCTGTGGCGCGCCACCTGAGGCGTTGAGGCTCCAAAGCTTGCCACCGCCGTTGACGATGAGCTGACCCGATTTGGTCCAGTTGGGTGCCTCGAAGAGAGTCTCGTGGTCTGTGTGAATCACCCGGTCTTCGCCAGTGTCCGCGTTCAAAACGTGTACCTCGCACCTTTGGCCCGGCTGGAGGGTTCGCACGAAAGACATATCTACTCCTCTGAGCCCAACTTGTTTCTGTGTATAAGTCTGTCAGCAAAACCGGTCAACACTACTGATGCGTTTAAGCAACCTTGGCGTTTGCTAAAAATGGCATATTTCACCACCACCTGAAGCTACGATGCCGCTAAAATCTTGGGAAATCGCAAATTTCAGGGGGAAAATTGCTAACTACAAAAATTGTCTCGACCGCCACGGAGTTGGGACCAAACAAGACACAAATGTCAGACGTGCTCGAGGAGATTTCTCGTGCATCCCAGCCTCACCAGGTGCCGGTTGATTACATCTCAAAACTCACCGGTGTGAAAACGGTTTATCGCCGATTTGAGGAACAGAACGCCTCGGACTTCGCGGCGGCGGCCGGCAAGAAGGCGCTCGACCGAGCGGGTTTGAAAGCCAAAGACGTTGACCTGCTCATCTTCTCTTCGGCCAGCCAAGACCTAATTGAACCGGCTACCAGCCACATCGTTTCCTCCATCCTGGGAGCAGACGGCGTGCCAGTTATGGACATCAAAAACGCCTGCAACAGCTTCCTGAACGCGCTGCAGGTTTCCAACAGTTTCATCCGCTCCGGTCAGTACAAAAAGATCCTCATCGTGAGTGGCGAGACACCGAGCATGGCAATCCGCTGGAACAACACCAGCAAAAACCAGTTCCTGCGTTCCTTTGCTGGCTTCACCATGAGCGACGCGGGTGCGGCGGCGGTTCTCACCGCGTCTGATTTCACCGATGAAAGCATCATCGGCATCGAGTTCAAGTCGGACTCGTCCAAGTGGGACGTGGGAACGCTGCCAACCGGTGGTTCGCGCAGACCCCGCGACATCGATGCAACGTACTTTGACATGGACGGACGCAAACTTGCCAAGGCGTTCATGTCGCTCGGTCCTGAAATCCTGAATCAAACGCTCCGCAAACACAACCTGAGCTGGGACGACTTTGCGCTCATCGGCATGCACCAGATTGCAGATCCTTACATCGATGACATCTGCAAAATTCTGGAAGTGCCAGCTGACCAGATCATTCGCACCGTTGCCGATTACGGAAACATGACCAGCACCACCATGGCGCTGCAACTGGAGCTTGCGCAGGAACAGGGGCGGCTCAAGCAGGGCGACCTTTTTGCCTACGTTGGCCTTGCTGGCGGCATTTCCACTGGCTTGGGAATCTTCAAGGTTTAGGCCGTTCGAGTAATGAGAATCGCAGTTTGCGTGCCCTTCTACAACGAGGAAAAGGGAATTTCAGCCACGCTTGACGCTCTGCTGAAACAGGGTGATCAGAACTTTGCTGTGTTCTTCTGCGACAACAATTCCACCGATGAATCACCCGCGATTGTGCGAGATTTCATTGCGGCGAATCGGTTGGATTGGAAGTTGGTGACGGAGGAGCAGAAGGGAACGGGTGCTGCTGCCGACACCGCGATGCGAGCCGCAGCTGCCGCTGGGTTTGATGTTCTGGCGCGAACTGACGCGGATGCGATTCCGCAGCCAAACTGGATCGCCCAGATTCGTGCCGTGTTTGCCGAGTCGGGTACTCGGATGATTTCTGGCATCACGTTGCCCATTCGGTCTGAGGTTACCGCCGGTCAGTACTGGCTTTACCGCGCTGCGGGTGTTTTGGCCAGCGTTTTCGGAACGCTCAGGCCCAGCAACTACGGGGCTGGAACACACGGAATTTATGTGATGACCAACGGCAACAACTTGGCCATCAAGGCAAGCACCTACTTGGAAGTGGGTGGTTTCCCGCGCAGCAGGATCGAAGACCTGCACGAGGACAGGGCGCTGGTAAACGCGGTTCGAGTTGCGGGTTACAGAGTGCAGCGCGTTCGCGGAATGAGAGTGGCCGTTTCGTCTCGCAGAGTTAAGGCGTGGGGGCTGGCAAACGCGCTGCGCTGGTACAAGAGCCACTTTCGACCAACCGAGAACGTGGACATCCGATGACCGGCTTCACCGAGGCTCAAGCCAGGCGGGCCACTCGGAGCGACCGCTGGGTGTCTTTCAACTCGCGCCCGATTGAAATCTCGCTGTTGTACCTACTCACTCGGATCTCGCGCGTGCTTCGCGTGCCCAAGTTGGGTGTGGTGGTCTCGGATGCCGCAACCATGCGCCAAGTTCTTTTGGACGGCGAGCACTTTAGCAAGACGGCCGAGGGCGGCACCAGTGATCTTTGGGATCCAGTGCTACAGGGTCCAGGCTTGCTAAACATGTCGGGGGAATCGCACCTGGAGTTGAAGCGCAAACTCACCCCGTTGTTCAGTGCCAAGTACCTCGAGTCCGCCATCGGTGCGGCTGTGAAAGTGGAAACCGAGCGTTTGAAGAAACGACTGCTGGCGTGTGAGTCGGTGGACATCGTGAGGTCCATCGAGGTGACAGCTGCCAGAGTGGTGTGCACGCTGTGTGGCTACGACCTTGAAAACACCGATGAGGCCGAGGTTTTGGCACAACTGGAAAGCGCCAGGTCACTGCTCAGGTTTGTGAAACTCAACACCAAACGGCTAACTCCCGAACAGGTAAAACTGGGCAGGGGTGAGCTCAGTAAGTTGCACCAAAGCATCCACGATGCGTTTGACGCAAACATCGAAGGCACCGTTCCGCACACGCTCAAGGGTTTCGGATTGTCGCGCGACGAAGTAACCGCAGTAATCACTGCACTCGTGATTGCGGGAACTGAAACCGTGCTCTCGCACCTTCCCAGGTTTACGGCACTGCTGTTGCGCAGCGGGTACCTTGAGGAACTCTCGCGCCAAGGCAAAGCATCGATGCCCGATGGGGTTATGGAAACGGAGTTGATTCAAGATGCCGTGCAGGAGGGACTGCGGGTGACCGTTCCAACTCCCGTGATGGTGCGCGGTGTTACTCAGCCCACGCGAGTGGGAAACGTTGATGTGAAGCCGGGGGATCGGCTGCTACTCGCCACCATTTTCGCCTGCCAGCGTCTGGGCCATTTCAACCCGAGCCGACCGATGCCTAAGGAATACCGTCACCTCTGGTTTGGCGCAGGGGTGCACATGTGCATCGGCCTGCCGCTGGCGCAACTGGAGATTCAGCGCTATTTGGAAATGTTCATCGAGGTGAATCGGGTTAGGCCGATTCGTCTGATTAGTGCCAAGGTGCGGCGCGGAACACTTACCGCGGGCTACCGAGAGTTGGTGATTTCGTGCAGGAATTCCTGAGCAAACTTGAGGCCGCCTGCCACGCTAATCCAGGGCGGATTGCCATTCGGTTGAACCAGCAAGCGGTCAGCTTTGAGCGCCTGTGGCAGCAGGTGGAACTGGTGGCGGCAAACGCAGCGGCTATGGGGTTCGGGCCTGGGCAGACTTTCTTGTTTGTGGCTCAGCCAGGTCCGGCAACCATGCCCGTTGCGCTCGGCCTGCTCAAGGCGGGGTTGCGGCTGGCGTTCATCGACCCGTTCACCGCGGTTGAATCTTTCCAAACCCGTGTGGCCATGGTGAAACCCGACCTCGTAATCGCCGACGCCAAGCTCTATTTGCTCGGGCACGGCAGGTCTGCAGCACTTCGCAAGCTTCTCAAGTTGAACGTTGTGAATTACGCAGCCATACCTGGCGCCAGGCATTTCGTGTCCGGCCTTCACCTGCCTGGTCGGCCTCGTGGCGCTGGTCGCATCGAGGAGTTTTTGGCTGAGGGCAAGTCGGTTGCGGCGAACCCCGGCGGCGGGCAACCCGCCATCGATGTGAATGCGGACGCGGTTGTGGTTTTCACCAGCGGCACCACCGGCGACCCCAAGGGTGTGGTTCATTCGCTGAGGTCGCTGTCGGCGAGTTTTGACGCCACCGCAGAAGCCTTCGATTTTCGGGCGGGGGAGTCGCTCCTTTGCGAGCCGATGACGGTTGGGCTCGTTGCCATGTGTCGAGGAGTCACTTGGATCATCCCAGGCAAGGAACTGCCGGCCGAGTTCGACAAGTTCTTTGGCGTGCCAACCGACGTGGTGAAGCTTCTGGATCAGCTTGAAGGCAGGGAAGACGCCGCGTCGTCTTTGATGCTGATTGGCATGGGTGGGGCGCCAGTGCTTCCATCGTTGATTCGCAGAATTCACAAGGTGGTGGGTGCCAACGTGACCACACTCTGCGTTTACGGAATGACGGAAATCCTGCCAGCCGCAATCACAACTGGCGAGGAGAAACTGGCAAACATCGATGCGGATGTTCTGGGTGTTCCGGTTCCTGGTGTGGAAGTGAGCTTTGCGGACGACAAGGAAATCCTGATTCGCGGCGCCGGGCTTATGAAGGGGTATCTGGGCAAACCGAAGGTTGATTGGCACGCCACTGGAGATCTTGGGTATCTGGACGAGCGTGGGCGTGTGATGCTGCTGGGTCGCAAAAAGAACATGCTGATTCGCGCCGACATGAACATCTATCCGAGTCTGTATGAGCCAGGGTTGTGCACCATTCCTGGTGTTGCAGACGCGGTGATTGTTGGTGCGCCAGACGAGATTGGCGACGACCGAGTGGTGCTGTTCGTGGTTCCTGCCGAGTCTGGCGGGGGAGAGTCGGTGGCTAGGTCGGACCTGTTGTCGCGGGTATGGGCAGCGGTTCCCCAGCACATGGACCAGCAGGCTTTCCCCGACAAGATTGCGATTCTGGATGAGCTGCCGGTGAGCGGCCGCGGTCAAAAACGAGACATGCGCAAACTACAAGAAATGGCGCTCGCACTGTTTGACGAGGCCGGTTAGTAATGCGCGTTGTAATCACTGGAGTCAGTGGAAGTCTGGGTTCCTTTTTGGCGGCGGACCTGGTTTCGTGCGGGTATCAAGTTCTCGGTGTGTCTCGCACCGATCCAAAAATCCCAGGTGTTCGGCACATTTCACTAGACCTCACTTTGCCATTTGATGCATCGATGGGTTTGTCTGCGGTGCCTGAAGAATTTTCTGACTGCGTGGTTATCAACTGCGCTGCTGTGACGAGCGACGGTTGGAGTTCATCGTTGGAGACTGAAAACCTGGCCATCACCCGCAATGCGCTGTTGCTGAGTTCGGGGCCGTTTCTGCAGGTGAGTTCGTCCAGCGTTTACAACCTTGCCAAACCAAGCGTGAAGGTTACCGAGGCGGAGGCCACCGGGCTTTACCCGTTCTTGAACAGCTACTCCAAATCCAAGTTCGAGACAGAGCGTTTGGTGGTTGAGTTTGGCCTTGCGCGGTTTGCCATTCTGAGGCCACACGCTCTGGTTGGGCCGAACGACAACACCTTGGGACCACGGGTGCGACGAGCCATTCGTAACGGCAGGTTGGTCTTGCCTGGCGGGGGAGCGGCAATGCACGAGTTCACCACTTTTGCTAACTTTGCGCAGGCAGTTCGTTTGACACTTGACGCGTTCAAGGGCGATGTCACCCTCAACCGTGCCGTGAACATCTCCAACGGCGTGGCCGTGCCGATTCGCGAGGCAATCCGCGAGGGTTTGGGGGCTGATGCGCCTGCGATCAAAGCGATTCCGGTGGGTTTGGCCTGGGGTTTGGCTGGTGTTTTGGAAAAGGTCGCCGGGCGGGATTCAGAACCGCGGATCTCCAGGTATCAGGTTGCCCAGTTGGCGTATGAGCGCACCTACGACCTGAGGGTTGCGCGCGAGGTGTTGGGGTATCGGCCCGAAAACTGAGCCGGTGCGTGGAGCCACCCGAGGCACGTAGTGCCGAAGCCACGCCAGTCGTAGCGTTACTTGAGGTTTGGAGCCACCCGAGGCACGTAGTGCCGAAGCCACGCCAGTCGTAGCGTTACTTGAGGTTTGGAGCCACCTAGGAGAATCGAACTCCGAGCTGCGTCAGCAGCGAGCCGGAACGTGGAGCCACCTACCAGAATCGAACTGGTGACCTGCTCTTTACGAGGGAGCTGCTCTACCGACTGAGCTAAGGTGGCGAAGCCCAAGGCGCCCCAGGCAACCCTTCAAGTTTACCGATTGCGCTTAGGCTGAACGCATGACTTATAGCATTGTCCTGCCAAACACCAACCTCTACATTTACCCGCTGTGTCTGGGCGGAAACGTCTTTGGCTGGACCGCCAACAAGGAGCAGTCTTTCCAGGTGCTCGACGCATTCTTTGAGCTGGGCGGCAACTTCATTGACACGGCCGACGTTTATAGCGAATGGGCGCCGGGCAATTCAGGTGGCGAGAGTGAAGCCATCCTGGGCGAGTGGATGGCCAGCCGTGCCAACCGCGCAAATATTGTGATTGCCACCAAGGTAGCCAAGTTGAGCACCCGCCCAGGGCTTAGTCGTGCCAACATTCTTGCTGCCATCGATGATTCTTTGCGCCGACTCCAGACCGACTACGTTGACCTGTACTACGCGCACGAGGAAGACAACACTGTGGTGCTTGAGGAGACTCTTGGCGCGTTTGACGAGTTGGTGAAGGTTGGCAAGGTGCGTCACCTAGGTGCCAGTCAGCACAGCGCTAAACGGCTAACCGAATCGCTGGATGTCAGCGAGGCTAACGGCTGGGCCAAGTATGCCGTGTTGCAGAATCAGTACAACCTAGTTGAGCGCAAAGAGTTCGAGGCCGAGTCCGTGCCGGTGCTAGAGGCAACTGGGCTTACCGCGCTTCCGTTTTTCTCGCTGGCAATGGGCTTCCTGAGTGGCAAGTACCAGCCTGGGGTTGAAGTTGATTCGGTTCGTGCCGGCGGCGTTGCCCAGTATCAGACTGAGCGCGGATGGGCAGTGGTTGCGGCGCTAGGCGAGATTGCGACCGAACTTGGAACCACCGATTCCGCTGTGGCACTGGCCTGGCTTCGTGCCCAACCAACCGTGTCGGCCCCGATTGCGAGTGCCCGAACCGTTGAGCAGTTGCACCAGATCATGCCGATTGTTGAGTTGAGTGCGGCCCAGTTGGAGCGCCTCACCGCAGCTTCGAACTAACGCGTTGGAGTAACGAAATGTCGATTTCGGCGCCGCGAGTATGCCGCCGGCCCCTACTTCTTCTTGCGGTTGGGCAACACCAGAATCGAGACGCTGAGTAGCGCGAGCAACGCCAAGACCGCCGACGCGATCAGCGCCGCGTGGGCTTGGGCCACGAAAGCCGCAACAGCACCTAGGCCCGCAACGCTCACCCCTCCGGCCACCGCGATGACCATGCTCAGGCCGAACGCGTTACCCAGTTGCACCGCGGTGCTAACCAGGCCTGAGCCCGCACCCGTGTCTTGCGGCGCCAAGTCCGTCATGCCGGCGGAAGTCAAACGTATTGTTGCGGCACCTTGGCCAAACCCAACCAGCAACATCGGCAGGGCAACCTGGGTGAGGTAACTGCCGTCTTGCTGAAACTGCCCTAACCAAAACAGGCCGATGGCCACCAGCGTGAGCCCGCCGGCCAAGAAAGGTGCCTCGCCGTATTTGCGGCTGAGCCCCGGAACCATAAACGCAACCGCGAAACTTGCGAGCGTCATTGGCAAAAAGGCGAGTCCGGTTTGAAGCGCGTTGAGCCCCATTACGTTTTGCAGGAACTGCGAAACAAAGAACCAGAAGCCACCCATGGCTCCCACAAACAGGAACCTGCCGGCGTTTCCACCGGTGCGCTTGGCGTGCGCAAAAAGACGCAAAGGAATGAGCGGCTGGGCCACTCGTTTCTCAATCTGCACAAACAGAACCAGAAGCAATATTCCACCGATGAAGGTGCCCAGTGTGACCGAGTTGCTCCAACCCTGTTCCGCCGCGTTCACCAGACCGAACACAACGAGTGACATGCCTGCCCAGGATGTGATTGCACCCCAGTAATCGATCTTCGATTGGTGGCGCTCGGTCTCAGGCAAGAAACGAATCGAGGCAAGAACCAAAGCCACGCCGATTGGGATGTTGAAGAAAAAGGCCCAGCGCCAAGACAAAGCATCGGTGATCCAACCACCAAGAACCAGACCAAGACTTGTTCCCGCGCCGGTGATGGATGAGTACACGGCCATCGCCCTGCCTCGTCCAGGTTCAACCGGGAAGCTGGTTGAGAGCATGGCGAGCGTGGAAGGAGCCAAAATCGCTGCACCCACGCCCTGAAGAACTCGAGCAAGGATCATTACCGAAGCGTCGGAAGCGAAGCCAACCAACAGTGACGCCAAGGTGAAAAATGCGAGACCGATCACGAACATCTTTTTGCGCCCGTAAATGTCGCCGATTCTCGACCCCAGCAAAAGGAGCCCTCCAAACGAAAGGGCGTAGGCGTTCTGAACCCAGCTGAGGCTCGCGGTGCTGAAACCTAAATCTGCCTTTATCAACGGCAAGGCGGCAATGGCGATTGATGCATCCACAATCAGCAGCAGGTAACTCACCGAAACTATGGCGAGAGTCACATAGGGGCGATTGGGTTTGCTCATAGTGAAAAGCCTAGAGCCGCTTGTATTCATCGATGCCCCATTTGGCAACCCAGGCAAGCCCGACTGATACAGGTATTGACAGTGCCTGTATCAGCGCAAGTTCGCCAACGCCTCGGCGTCAAAATGCCCATAACCTTGAACCATGAGCTTTGTAGACGGCAAAATCCGCCAGGAAATCAGTGAGTTCCTCACCACCCGCCGTGCCCGAATCACGCCGGAGGCAGCCGGTCTGCCAAACTACGGCGGCACCCGACGCGTGGCCGGTTTGCGCCGCGAAGAGGTGGCCATGCTGGCCGGCGTGAGCGTTGACTACTACACGCGCATCGAGCGCGGCAACATCGATGGGGTGTCCGACTCTGTGCTCAACGCAATCATGCGCGTTTTGAATCTGGATGAAGCCGAGCAGAACTACCTTCGCAATCTGGCAGGTCTTGGCACCGCACGTCAGGTGAAGGCACGCAAGCCAGCCGCCACTTCGGTTAGGTCGGGTCTGATTCGTCTCATCGATGCAATGCCGGGCGCACCGGCCTATATCAGAGATAACAAGCTGGGCATTCTGGCGGCTAACCCTCTGGCTGCGGAACTTTTCGCCGTGATGGGGGACCTCAACTCAGGTCAGGTGAACGTAGCCAGGTTCTTCTTCCTGGATCCGCGCGCACCTGAGTTCTTTGTGGATTGGGAGAAGATTGCCGGTGACACCGTTGGCGTGCTTCGTGCACAAGCCAGCAAGGACCCGTTCGACCGCGAGCTCACCGACCTGATTGGCGAGCTTTGCACCCGAAGTGAGTTCTTTGCAGCCAAGTGGGCCAACCATAACGTTTACGAGCACAAGATGGGCACCAAGCGCTTCAACCACCCAGAGGTAGGCCAGATTGAGCTCTACTTTGAGGGGTTGGACCTGCCAACCGACCCTGGACTTTGCATTGTGACCTACCTAGCCGAGGCCAACACTCCTGCGGCCGATTCGCTCAAGCTGTTGGCCATGAAGGTGAACGCAAGCGTCAACTAGGCCCTATGGCTTGACTAAAACTTTGAGGTGAGTGCGGTTGCTCATTGCCTCGTAACCCTTGGCTACGTCGTCCAGCGACACAGTTAGGTCAAAAACCTTGCCCGGGTTGATCTTTCCGCTCAGCACGTCTGGCATCAATTCATCGATGTAGGCCCTGGCCGGAGCCACGCCACCCGTGATGGTGATGTTGCGCATTAGTGGCATGAAGCCGAACGCGATGCTTTCGTATTGAGCCGCACCAACGCGACCGATTACGCCGCCATCGCGAACTACGCCGAGGCTCATGTCGATAGCGCTCTGGGTGCCAACGCATTCCAGAACGCGCTTGGCGCCGAGCCCACCGGTGAGTTCCATAACCTTGGCGATTCCCTCGGCGTCGCGCTCTGCAACTACATCGGTGGCACCAAATTCAATGCCAAGGTCGGTGCGCTCCTTGTGGCGGCCCATCAAAATGATGCGACCCGCGCCAAGGCGCTTTGCGGCAATCACGGCGCAAAGTCCAACCGCGCCATCGCCAACAACTACAACGGTTTCTCCGGCTTTTACGCCCGCGGTAACGGCAGCGTGGTGACCGGTGCACATCACATCGCTCAAAGAAAGCAGCCCAGGAAGCAGGGGAGAGTCCACGCCAACTGGCAGCTTGACCAGGGTGGCGTCTGCGTGAGGCACGCGAACTGCCTCGCTCTGACCGCCGGCTTCTCCACCGTGACCGAAGAAGCCGATGGTGCGGCAAGAAGTGTAGAGGCCCTCGAGGCAGAACTCACACTTGCCGCAAGAGGCAACGAATGGGGCAACCACCAGGTCGCCAACCTTGAGGCCGGTCACGGCTGAGCCAATCGACTCAACGGTGCCGATGAACTCGTGACCTCGTGGGCGGCCAACCTCAAGTTTTGCGGAATCTTTGAAGTCCCAGAGGTCGCTGCCGCAAACGCAGGCCAGCTCAACCTTCACAACCGCGTCGGTGTCATTCACTACCACTGGGCGAGCAAGTTCTTCAACGCGAACGTCGCCTGGGCCATATAGGAAAGTTGCCTTCATTGTGTCCACCTTTGGTTTGGGATTTAGTCCGAGCCTAAGTGAATGAGGTGTCTTTCAACATCGATGAGGGTGGCACGGTTATTACCTGTTTGGGCCATGAGTGAGGCTCTAGGCCTGTGCCTCTAGTTAGAGGCGGGAGCGCGCCGGAACCAGCGCCCAGAGAATGGCGGCCGCATCTATAACCTCTTGCGAGAGCGCGGCACCGGTGGCGTCCAGCGCGCCAAAGGCGCCAAACAACATTGCGGCCACCGCGAGCGCCATGCCGAACCCAGATGCCTGAAGCGCGCGACCTCGGGCGCCCTGCGCAACGTCAACCGCCATTGCCAGGTTGGTAATGGAATCCTCGATGATCACCACATCTGCGGCCTCGCTTGCGGCGGTTGCACCTCGCGCACCCATTGCCACGCCAACTCCCGCTGCCGCCAGAGCGGGTGCATCGTTGATTCCGTCTCCAACCACAACCACGATTCCGCCAGACTTACTCGAGTCAAGGTTTGCCTGCTCGGTTCGCAAAATCTCCATCTTGTGAGTGGGGGTGCACTCGGCAAAGTACGCGTCGGCACCAACCTCCGCCGAAACCGCTTCAACTGTTGCCTTGCGGTCACCAGAGACCAGAATCAAACGCTCAACGCCCAAACCACGCAACCCCGAAATGGTGGCAGCGGACTCTGCTCTAACCGGATCATTCAAACCGAGAATCGCCTTCAGCTGACCGTCAACGGTAACCGCAACCAGCAACGACTCGGTTGCCGAACACCAGGCTGGCAGTGCCTCGGTTGGTTGCCCAACAAATACCTTCAGGCCGTCAACGTGGCCGGTAAGGCCAACGCCGTGGGCCTCGGAAACCTCGGTTGGTTTCAAGAGTGAAACCCCGCGCAGCACGCCAAAGGCAATCACTGCCTTGGCAACCACGTGAGGTGAACTTTGCTCCAACGATGCCGCCAACTGAAGCACGCGCAGCTCATCGGTGCCAGGTGCGAACCAAGCCGAAGAAATCGATGGCCCTCCGTGGGTGAGAGTGCCCGTCTTATCCAGCAAAATCGTCTTGGTGCGAGCCAGCTGTTCAAGTGCCGCACCGCCCTTGATGATTGCACCCTTGCTGGCCGCGTTGCTCATTCCAGCGATGATGGCAACCGGAACCGCCAGAATCAGCGGACACGGGGTGGCCGCCACAATCACGGCAACTGCGTTATTCACGTTTTGGGTGATGAGCCAGGTGAGAAGCGAGAGGCCGATAGCGAACGGCACAAAACGCACTGCCCACTTATTGGCGATTCGCACGGCGCTTGCCGACTCCGCCTGGGCCTGTTGCACCAAACGAATCAGTCCCGCGTAGGTGCTGGTCTTGCTGTCCTGAGTGGTCACCAGCTCAACCGAGCCATCGGAGTTGACCACACCGCTGGCAACCTCAACGCCCACCTCGTGAAACACGGGTAGTGGCTCACCAGTTAGTGCACTCTCGTCGAATGTTCCAGAAGTAAGTAACTTGCCATCCAGCGGCACCACCTCGCCAGACTTCACCAAAATGGTGGTTCCAACTTCCACGTCATTTATGGGTTTGGTGTGCTGATTTCCCTTGGAATCCAGAACGTGCGCGTTTTGCGGGGCGCGCTTGAGAAGCGCCTCAAGTTTGGAGTGAGCGCGACCCTCGGCCCAAGTTTCCAGAGCGCGACCGCTTGCCAACATCAGGCTGATCACGGCGGCGGCAAGCCACTCGTTTATCAAGGCGGTGGCAACAATGCTCACCACTGCAAGAACGTCGCTTCCAAACGCCTTGTCTTTTATTGCATCGATGAGCCACTTGGCGCTCAGGCCCAGCCCAACCGCGGCGCTTACAGCCCAAGGGAGCCAAGCCCAACTGCCTGGAGTCGCGAAGCCCCACGCAAGACAGATCACGGTTACCAGAAGGAACCAGTAGGCCGCCAAGAACTTCTTCATGGCTTGATTCTGCCACCGCGTCAGGGACATTTCCGCTTAGGCAAACCTATGTAGGCGGCTGTAATGGGTAACCAAGTGGCAAGTTGCACTGAGGGCGCGCAGGCATAGACTACGAGCATGAGCAACGATGCATCAGCCGCAACTAAAGGCAAAGGTCCGTTTATTCAGTTCTTGGGGGCCGCTGGCACGGTAACCGGAAGCAGATTCTTGCTTTCGCACGGAAACGTAAAAGTGCTAGTCGACTGCGGAATGTTCCAGGGACTCAAAGAACTGAGACTCAAGAACTGGGATCCGTTTCCGGTTGACCCTGAAACCATCGATGCAATGGTGATCACCCACGCCCATCTAGACCACTCCGGTTTCATGCCGCGATTGGTGAAGTTGGGCTTCAAGGGCAAAATCTATCTGACTCACTTCACCGGCAGCTTGGCCGAGGTGATTCTGCGTGACTCCGCGCGAATCCAAACCGAAGACGCTGCCTACGCGGCGAAGAAGAAGTTCAGCAAGCACAACCCGCCGGTGGGGCTCTACAACGAACAAGACGTTGAGCAGACTATTCGCCTGTTTGAAGACCAGCCATTCAACGAAAGGGTTCAGATTGCGGAGGAAACCTTTGTGACCTTCAGGCCATCGGGGCACATCCTGGGAGCGGCATTCCTTGAGGTTGAGTTCTTTGGCAAGCGCCTAATGTTCACCGGCGACATGGGCCGCAACGACCACCCGCTTTTGGTTGCCCCAACTCACGTGCCAACCGGTGAGTTCGACGCGATTGTCACCGAGAGTACCTATGGCGACCGCGAACACGCGCCAACCACCACCAACTTTGAACAGACCATCAACCAGACCTTGGCTCGTGGAGGCTCCGTTCTGATTCCGGCTTTCGCGGTTGACCGCACCGAGATCATCCTGGTTCGGTTGCGCGAGCTCATGGAAAGCGGCGTGATTCCTCGCGTGAAGATCTATGCAGATTCACCGATGGCGCTGCGCGCACTGGACTTCTACCGCCAGGCGATAAACGAGGGGAGCCCCGAGATTCGCCCCGAAATTGTGGAGGCTTGGCGCGGGCTCGACCCGTTTGACCCGGGTTCGCTGGTTGAGCTGATGACTCCTGACGAGTCCAAGACCATCAACAACCCTGAGCAGCCTTGCATCATCATTAGCGCAAGCGGCATGGCCACCGGTGGGCGAGTGGTGCACCATTTGCGCAACATGCTGCCGAACCCTAAGCACACGGTGATTTTGGTGGGCTACCAGGCGGTGGGCACTCGCGGTCGAAGTCTGGCCGACGGCGCCGAGTTTGTGAAGATGCACGGCGAACTGGTTGAGGTGAAGGCTCAGATTGAGCAGATCCAGAGCTTCAGTGTTCACGCAGATGCCAACGGTCTCATCGACTGGCTGCACAGCGGCAACGCCGAACCAAAGACCGTTTTCGTGGTTCACGGAGAGTCGGGTGCCGCCGAAGTATTCGCCGATCGCATCAAGAGCCAACTCGGCTGGCACTCGCACGTGCCACACATCGGTGAAAAGATTTCGCTCTAAAGAAAGCTGCCTGCAATGAGCCAAACCCGAGTTGAACACGATCTGCTGGGCAACCTGGAGGTTCCGGCAAATGCCTACTGGGGAGTGCACACCGCACGCGCCAAGGCGAACTTTCCCATCACCGGTGTTCCGATTGGGCACTACCGAAGTTTGATTCGCGCGCTTGCTCTGGTGAAGATTGCGGCTACCCACGCCAACGTTGAGGTGGGCGCGCTCGACCCCGTTTTGGGCAAGGCAATCATCGATGCGAGTCATCAGGTTGAAACCGGAAAGTTTGACAAAGAGTTTGTGGTGGATGCCATTCAGGGTGGCGCGGGAACCAGCACCAACATGAACGCCAACGAAGTGATTGCCAACCGCGCGCTGGAGATTTTGGGGCACGGCAAGGGCGAATACGAGCATCTGCACCCGCTGAATCACGTGAACATGTCTCAAAGCACCAACGATGTGTACCCAACCGCGCTCAAGGTTGCCATCATGTTTGAGATTGACAATCTCATGGCCGCCATGCGCCACCTGGAGAAGGCATTCGGTGCTAAGTCCGCCGAGTTTTCCAAGGTGATCAAGATGGGTCGCACGCAGTTGCAAGATGCGGTGCCAATGACCCTCGGTCAAGAGTTCGCCACATTCGCGAGAATGACTCGTGAGGATATCGAGCGTCTCGACGACGTGAAGAAGCTGTTATGCGAAATCAACCTGGGTGGAACCGCGATTGGAACCCAGTTGAATGCACCGGCGGGTTATGCGGCTGCGGCCTGCGCCGAACTTCGAAAGCTAACCGGCATGCCGCTGGTGGTTGCCGAAGACATGGTTGAGGCCACGCAAGACGCGGGAGTGTTTGTGATGGTGAGCGGCGTGGTCAAGCGCGTTGCCGTGAAGTTGAGCAAGACCGCCAATGACCTACGCCTGTTGAGCAGCGGTCCGCGTGCCGGTTTGGGTGAGATCAACCTGCCACCAATGCAAGCCGGTTCCAGCATCATGCCGGGCAAGGTGAATCCGGTGATTCCCGAGGTGATAAACCAGATTGCGTTTGCGGTGATTGGCAACGACATGACGGTGACCATGGCAGCCGAGGGCGGTCAGTTGCAGTTGAACGCGTTTGAGCCAATCATCTGCCGCGCGTTGATGATGAGCATCACCCAACTAACCGCGGGTTGCTACACGCTGGCCGACAGGTGCATTTGTGGAATCACGGCTAACGAGGACAGACTTCGGCACGACGTTGAGCGCTCAATTGGTTTGGTAACCGCGCTCTCGCCAGTCATCGGCTACGAAAACGCCACCGCGGTTGCCCAAGCGGCACAGGCTCAAGACGCAACCGTGCGCCAAATCGTGATTCAGTTAGGTCTGCTCACTGAGGCCGAGTTCGACGCCATTCTCGGCGACGTAGATCGGCTAACTGGGCCTGCCACTTACTAGGAGACACAGCGCTTAACAGCGCAGCTTTCTAGCGCTCCTTGGCCTTCTTCTTTGCGGCGATCTCCGCGTTGCGCTTGTTGCGGCGGTCAACCACCAAAACCGAGGTAACTGATAGCAGCACAATCAAGCCGATTCCAAAGCCTAGGTAAGGCAGGTTGGCGATGAATGGGTCCTCGGTAGCCTTTGGGAACGGGGTCATGCTTGGGGCAGGAGCGATCAACGGCTTCTGCACCACGCAGTCGGCACTCGGCTCAACCAAGCCGCCGCTTTCGTAACCGGTCTTGTTCTCAACGGTGAACTCGAAAGTGCCTTCGTTGGAGTGGCCATCGCTGCTAATCGAACGCCAGTTCACTGTGTACAAACCCGGCTTTGCTAGGTCCACCATGGTGGATTCCTTCACGCCGTCAACGGACACGCAACCGTTAGACCAGGTGGTGCTTTCGCTGCCATCTGGGCCGAGAACCTCAATAACCAAACCCGCGTTGTCTTGTGTCTTCATGATGTCTTCGCCAAAGCTCACAGAAACATCGATGACACCCGCCTCAACGGTGGAACCGGCAACCGGATTGGTTCCCGCCACTTCGTCGTGAGCGCTAGCGGCTACTGGGTTTAGGCTGAGAGTGGCAAAGGCAATGGCAACAGCGATTGCGGAGTTCAAAACACGCTTCATACCCTCAGTTTACAAAGGAGTAACCGGTCATGGCAGGTCAAATCAAGTGGGGCATCATCGCTCCTGGCGGCATCGCCCAGATCCAGGTTGCAGACATGCAGTTGGCCGGATTGAACATTCACGCGGTTGCCAGCAGAAGCCCTGAAAAGGCTCAGGAGTTTGCCAAGAAGTTCAACATTCCTAACGTTTTCGCAAGCTACGCTGACCTGCTCACCAGCGGCGAGGTTGACGTGGTTTACGTTGCCGCCACCCAGAACGTGCACCTCGATTTGGCGCTTCAGATTATCGAGTCTGGAACCCACCTGCTTCTGGAAAAGCCGTTCACCCTAAACGCCAAGCAAGCCAAGCAAATCGCGGATGCCGCAAAGGCTCGCGGCGTATTTGTGATGGAGGCAATGTGGACTCGATTCCTGCCAAGCCACGTGCGTCTGTTCGAAATCTTGAACTCGGGTGTCATCGGTGAAATCACTCAGGTGATTGCTGACCACACCCAGTACATTCCAGAGGCAATCGCACCGCGTCTCTACAAGAGTGAGCTCGGCGGCGGTTCCATCATCGATTTGGGCGTTTACCCAATCTCGTTTGCTCACCGCATCTTTGGGGCGCCGGTTAGCATCGCGGCCAAGGCCAAGCTAAATAAGGACGGCCTGGATCTGCACACCGGAATGCTTTTTGAATACACCGATGGGCGTCAGGCGGTGCTCACAAGTGGCATCGATTCGCCTGGGCCAATCACCGCAGAGATCCTGGGCACCAAGGGCCGCATTGCCATGGACCTGAGTTTCTACGAGCAGAGCACATTCTCGGTTTACGACCACGACCGTAACCTGATTGAGCGCTACGAAGGTAAAATTCAAGGCAGAGGCATGCAGTATCAGGCCATTCACGTTGAGGAATGCTTGGCTGCCGGTCTCACCCAGAGCAACATCATGAGCCTGGACGAATCCGTTGCGGTGATGTCCGTTATGGATCAGGTTCGTGAACTCATCGGCGTGACCTACATCGGAGAATAATGTCTGAAGCCAAGCGCTTTGCTTACCTAAAAGAAGTTCTGATTGGTGGTGGCGCCGGTCTTGTGGCGTTGGCCCTAATCCTTTTGGGCTTGAGCGTTTCCGGTCCAAACTTGCCCGGTACAAACAACGGCAACGGTTCCACCGCGCAGGCCAGCAGTTCGGCTAGCCCGAGTGCGTCTGTTGCTCAGTGTTTGGTGAACAAGCAGATCAGTGACCCATTGTTGGGCGACGTGCAGGCGATTGTTGTGAACGCAGCCGACGACAAGGTTCTGTTCGACGTCAACGGTGAGAAGGCTTCGGCCACCGCCAGCACCATGAAGCTACTAACAGCAGCGGCTGCGCTCGAGACCTTCGGTCCTAACTACCGCATTCAGACTCGCGTTTATCGCGACACAACCGACCCGGGCACCATCTACTTTGTAGGCGCTGGAGACCCAACCCTTTCGCGCACCCAGCCGGGCAAGCAGAGCGTTTACCAAGACGCGCCAAAGCTGAACGACCTAGCCGTGCAGATCAACCGTGCCGTGGGAACCACCCCGATCACCAAGATAGTTGCAGACGGAAGCCTGTTCAAGGGTCCGCAGTGGCTTGCAGGCGTTGACGTTTCCGAGCGCACCAACGGCTACTTGGGCCTCGTGAGCGCACTTCAGGTTGACGGTGACCGCAACGACCCAACCCGCGAAACTTCTCCTCGAAGTGCCAACCCGGAGAATCGCGCGGCTGGATGGTTGAAGCAGGCCATCGGTGCAAATGCCAGCGGGGCAACCATTGTTTCTGGCGTTATGCCAACCACAGCGATGCAGATTGCCTCGGTTCAGAGCCAGCCAATCAGCAACTGGATTAACCACATGATGGCCGTGAGCGACAACACTCAGGCCGAGTCTTTGGCTCGTCTGGTTTCGCTTGATGCGGGCATGGATGGCTCTTTCGCATCCATCGACCCAGCGGTGAAGGCCGCCCTTCGTGGCGCAGGCATCGACTTCACTGGCAGCGTGATCATGGATGGCTCGGGTGAGTCCCTCAAGAACGCCGTTGCCCCCGCATCCATGATCAAGTTGCTCAAGCAGATCTACCTCGCAACGGGCAGCCTTGGCATCATCAAGCAGTCGCTGCCGGTTGCCGGTGAATCTGGCTCGCTGCAGACCCGCTTCAAGGGCGCCAACGTTGATGCAGACGGCAAGGTGTTTGCCAAGACCGGTTGGATCAACCACGGTTACACCCTGGCCGGTTACATCACCGCCAAGGACGGCTCAAACCTGCTGTTCGTGGTTTACGCACTAGGCCCTAAAGTTGCCGACAACGCCAAGGGCGCAATCGACAACCTGGTTACCGGCTTCTACCGCTGTGGCGCCGCTCTTGGGCCTGCAACGGTGACTCCGGCTGCTCAGTAGCGTTCCGCAGTCACTAGCAAAACCGCTTCATCTAGAACCACCAAAAATCGAAAAAAGGAAAAGTGATGTCTGTTTCAGAGCAGGAGCTTTTGGCAAAGGTGCCAACCCAGCTTTACATCGATGGAAAGTGGGTCTCCGGAAACGGCGGCGCACCAATCGAGGTTGAAGACCCTGCCACCGGCAAGACTCTTTTGGCAATCGCAAACGCAAACGCAGCGGACGGCTTGGCGGCACTAACCGCCGCCGACAACGCGCAGGCGAAGTGGGCAAAGACTTCTCCACGTGAGCGCGGAGAGATACTGCGCCGCACCTTCGAGCTGATTCGCGAGCGCTCTGAAGAATTCGCAATGCTCATCAGTCTTGAGATGGGCAAGCCGTTGGCTGAAGCCCGTGGCGAGGTCACTTACGGCAACGAATTCCTTCGCTGGTTCAGCGAGGAGGCAGTACGCATCACCGGTCGCTTCGGTTCGCTCCCAGAGGGCCACGGCCGCATGCTAATCACCAAGCGTCCGGTTGGTCCGGCTTACGCGATTACCCCGTGGAACTTTCCGCTAGCCATGGCAACCCGCAAGATTGGCCCTGCCATCGCTGCCGGTTGCACCATGGTTGTGAAGCCAGCTGAACTCACTCCGCTCACTACGCTTCTTCTGGTGAAGACCATGGAAGAGGCTGGCCTTCCCGCCGGAGTTGTGAACGTGATCACCACCAGCGCATCTGCCGAAACCTCGGCGCCAATCATCGCTGATTCCAGATTGCGCAAGATCACCTTCACCGGTTCCACCCAGGTTGGCCGCAAGCTGCTTGAGCAGAGCGCATTCCAGGTGCTTCGCGCATCGATGGAGCTAGGCGGAAACGCTCCGTTCCTGGTATTCGAGGACGCCAACCTAGACGCCGCAGTTGAGGGAGCCATGCTCGCAAAGCTTCGCAACATTGGCCAGGCCTGCACCGCTGCCAACCGTTTCATCGTGCACGACTCGGTGGCCGACGAATTTGCCGCCAAACTTGCCGCCAAGATGGACGTGCTCAAGTTGGGCCGCGGTGTTGCCGAAGGAACCACCATGGGTCCGGTTATCAACGAGAAGGCACGCAACAACATGCAGCGTCTGGTTGACCTCACCGTGAAAGAGGGAGCCGACGTGGTCACCGGTGGTGAAGCGGGTGCCGGCGATGGTTACTTCTTCAAGCCAACCGTGCTTGCCAACGTGAACCCAAAGTCCACCATTCTGAACGAAGAGATCTTTGGCCCGATCGCACCGATTGTGCGTTTCAAGACTGAGGCCGAAGCCGTGACCTTGGCTAACGCCACCGAGTACGGTCTGGTGTCCTACGCATTCACAGAAGACCTGAAGCGCGGCATGCGTCTAGTGGAATCGCTCGATACTGGAATGACCGGTCTCAACACCGGTCTGGTTTCCAACGCTGCGGCACCATTCGGCGGTGTGAAGCAGAGCGGCATGGGTCGCGAGGGAAGCATCGAGGGTATTGAAGAGTATCTGGAGACCAAGTACGTAATGATTCCGGCAACGGAAGTTTAGGAACCAATGAGTCAGTCCGCAGCCAAGGGCAGAGTTGAGTTTTACGCGCGTCTGCTGACCCCGTTTTTGCTTTGCCTCATTCTCTGCGCTCCGGCGCTCGCCGCAGTTGGGGGAGTGTGGGATCCGGACCCTATCTCTGGTGCGGTCATCTCGGGTGCCGCCATCATCGCGTCTGCATTCATGCTTGGCTGGGTTGGAGAAGCCGCCGAACTCGACCTCGCTGGCGGTCTCGCGGTTGGCCTGCTGGCCATCGTGACCATCCTGCCCGAGTACGTGGTGAGCGTTTACTTCGCCTTCGCTGCGGGCACCGACCCTTCAATGACCCAGTACGCGTCGGCCAACGTGACCGGTGCAAACAGACTGCTTCTGGGCTTCGGTTGGCCAGTGGTTGCACTCATCGGTTTCCTCGCACTTCGCGGTAATAAGAAGCGTGGTCAGAAGAATCCGGACGCCTCCAAAAAACTTGGAATTGTCATCGATGAAGAAGCTCGCACAGACCTTGGTTTCTTGCTTATCAGCTCGCTAATCGCTCTCATCATTCCGTTCACCGGTCAGTTGCACCTGTTGGTGGGAATCCTGCTAGTTCTCATCTTTGGTGCTTACCTGTGGCGCCAATCTCACGCGGAGCGCGAGGAGCCAGAGCTGGAGGGAACCGCCGCGCTGGTTGGTGGTTTGCCAAAGTGGGGTCGCCGAGCTTTCATCGCTGCGGTATTTCTCATTGCGGCAACCATCATTCTCATGTGCGCCGAGCCTTTTGCTCACGACTTGATTGCCGCAGGTGGCGCGCTTGGCGTGAACCAGTACCTGTTGGTGCAGTGGCTTGCACCGATTGCCAGCGAGGCTCCCGAGTTCAGCCTGGCAATCCTGTTTGCCGCCAAGGGTAAGCCGGCGCTCGGTTTGGCCATCCTCATCAGCAGCAAGGTGAACCAGTGGACGGCGCTCGCCGGCTCACTGCCAATCGCCTACGTGATGGGCGGCGGTTCGCCGGCGCTGCCAATGGATGCACGTCAGGTGGAGGAGTTCACCCTCACCATTGGGCAGACCGTTATGGGTATCGGCTTGCTGCTCGCTTTGCGATTTGGCGCGCGTGCGGCAAGTGCGCTGTTCTTGCTGTTTGCTGTGACCTTCGTGTTCCCGGACCCTGCTGTGCGCCTGTGGCTGGCGGGTCTGTACTTTGTGATCACCGCGGTGCTCTTTGTGCGTCACCGCAAACTACTCTGGCCAACTTTCAAGGCGCCGTTCGACATCCCAAAAAACCAAGTGTAAAACTGGCCAAAAAACCAGGTTTAGTTCTGGCCCAAAACCAGGTTTAGGCCGCTTGGGCCGAATTTGTTAACCTTTTGTTCACCTTGAGTTTCGCAGGTTAACGAATTCGGACATCTGCACTCTGCTTTACTTTTTACTGTCGTTAATCTTGCGTTAACGAGGTAATCAAAGCCCAAGTAGCTGCAGTTCCAAGAAAGGGAAAAGTGAGCGCCCTCACTATCGTTTCGCTAGTTGTTCTACTAGCGCTGTTCTTTGATTTCACAAATGGATTCCATGACACCGCAAACGCCATGGCAACCCCGATTGCAACCGGTGCACTAAAGCCTCGCACCGCCGTTGCCATCGCTTCGGTTATGAACCTGCTCGGTGCCTTCTTGAGCACCGCGGTTGCCACCATGATCAGCGTGAGCATGATCAACGACCCAACCTTCCTAAAGCCGGAAGTTGTGTTCGCTGGACTCACCGGTGCAATCCTGTGGAACCTCACCACCTGGTTCCTCGGTTTGCCTTCGTCCTCGTCGCACGCACTATTCGGCGGCCTCATCGGTGCCGTTCTTGCAGCTGTTGGCGTGCAGGGTGTGAACTTCGTTTCCATCATCGAGAAGATTCTTATGCCGGCGCTTTTCGCACCGCTGATTGCCGGTTTGGCTGCCTGGTTGGCAACCCGAATCGCATACGCAATCACCAAGCGCGCATCTGACGACGACGTTGCAACCGGTCGCGGCAAGTTCCGCTACGGCCAGATTTTCTCGTCTTCGCTAGTAGCTCTTTCTCACGGCACCAACGACGCACAGAAGACCATGGGTGTAATCACTCTGGTTCTAGTTGCCGGTGGCATTCAGAAGGATGGATCGCACGTTGAGCTTTGGGTAGTTATCGCCGCAGCTCTTGCCATTGCGCTAGGCACCTTCTCGGGTGGTTGGCGAATCATCAAGACCATGGGTAAGGGACTCAGCGAGATCAAGGCTCCACAGGGCCTTGCAGCCGAGGTTGCAACCGCAGCCACCATCCTTGCTTCCAGCAAGCTTGGCTTTGCACTAAGCACCACTCAGGTAGCTTCCGGTTCCATCATTGGATCGGGTCTTGGCCGCAAGGGTGGCAAGGTTCGTTGGAACAAGGCCGGTCACGTAGTTCTCGGTTGGTTGTTCACTCTTCCTGCCGCCGCAATCGTTGGAGCGCTTTCCGCTCTGCTAGTTGGTACCGGCCCAGTTGGAATCATCATCGATGCAATCATCACCGTTGGCGTGATCATCGCTATCTTCCAGATTGCACGCCGCAACGCTGTGACCCACCACAACGTGGCAAGCGAGATCGAAGAGGCATCCGAAGTGGTTGTCACCAAGCGTCAGCAGAAGGCAGCGGCCAAGCAGGCTGCTAAGAAGAGCAACAAGGGAAAGGGTAAGAAGTAATGATCACCATCGATTGGAACCACCTATTCCTGGTTGCAGCAACTGCGGTTGTTGCCAGCGTTGCAGTAATCATCCTGTTCTCGCTCGGTATCCGTTTGCTAACCAACGCAGACCACGCCAAGACCGCAAGCAAGAAGGGCGACGTGAAGGCGTTGCGTTTTGAGGCTGCCAACCGCGCCGCCGCTTACGCACTGTTCGCGCTCAGCTTTGGTGCAGTTGTATTTGGCATTCTGCTTGTTGTGCCAGGCCTCATCAAGGGCGTTTAGTTTCTAAACGAAAACCCCGATGTCCACGTGGGCATCGGGGTTTTCGCATTTCCGGCGGCTACTAGAGCAGTTTCATTCGCTTGGCCGCATCTGTTAGTTCATCTCGAACGCTCTCGTGCGCGGCGCTGTTGATCAGGTTGTATGCCTGCTGGCTTTGGCTGTGACCAAAGCAGTCGGCAATGCCGTTTTCGGTGACCACAAAACTGTGCTGGAAGCTGGTGACGCTCTCGGTGAGCTGGGGCACGATGCTCGATTTCTTGGCCTTGGGGTGCCAAGAAGGCAAGGCCATGTAGCTGGCTCCACCTCGGGCGTGCAGCGCTCCAACGATGAAGTCGGTACTGCCGCCGAACCCGCTGTAAATCTCGCCGCGCACGTGGCTAGCATTGGCCTGGTCAAATAGGTCAATCTGCAGGGCCGAGTTGATGCTGGTCATCTTTGCCTGCCGAGCGATTTGCCCTGGGTCGTTGGTCTTCTCGGTACGCAGCATGCGAACCCCACGGTTCAGGTTCAGCCACTCGTAGAGTTCTAGGCTGCCAAAGATGAAGCTGGCGGTGATGGGAATCTCGGTGTCGAGCGCGCCGTGTTTGTGAAGGTTTAGCACTCCATCACTGAACATCTCGGTCCAGATTCGAAGGTTCTTGCGCTCAACCAGGGTGTTCAAAACGGAATCCGGAATCGCACCGATTCCCAACTGCAGCGTAGAGCCATCGGAAATCTTGGCGGCTACCAGGTCGCCGATCTGCCTAGTCTCATCGGTGAATGCCACCTCCGGTTTCACGGCCAGCGGTTCGTCAACTTCAATCAGGTAATCGATCTCGTGTTCGTAAAGTTGTGCGTCGCCGTATGTGTAAGGCATCTGCTTATTGGCCTGAGCGATCACCAAACCACCACGGGCTTTAGCCGCTTCGATTGCCGCCGGCAGAATATTTACCTCGGTACCGAGGCTCACGGTGTCGTGGCGTTGAGTGCTGGTGTTGAGAAGCACAACGTCTGGCACGTAGTGGTCGCGGAACAGCACCGGTACCAGGCTGAGGCGGCAAGGGATGTAGGTGAGACGAGGGTGCCTGCGCATCCCAGCACCAACGAACGCCGTCTCGTAGGTGACGCCTTCGCGGTCTGGAATTCCGGCCTGCGCGTTGAGCATGTGCAGTTTGAACTCGGGAACGCTCTCGTCTAGGGCCTTCAGGAGCGTCTTTGGGGCTGCAAAGTTTCCGCTGGCCACAACGCGCGGGTTGTGGGGGAGCGCGGCCAGAATCTGCTTTAGCTTCTCAACGGAGATGACCTTCATGAACGCTTTCCTTTGTTCCCTTGGTGCACGTCTGTAGGGTTTGCACGCCGTTGTTTCTGGCTTTCACCCTGCATCGCCAGACTACTCCGCATAAGGTTTGCCGCAAACCAAGGCGGGCCTAACCTGCACGCCGATAGGCTTGGCGCATGGAAGAAACCTTGCCACCTTGCCCACTTTGTTCCTGCGAGTACACCTACGAAATGGGTGACCTGTTGGTCTGTCCGGAGTGTGCGCACGAATGGGCTCCCATCGATGAATCAGACGCGGCGGAAACCGAAACCGTGGTTAAGGATTCCGTTGGCAACGTGCTGCAAGACGGCGACTCGGTGACCATTGTGAAAGACCTGAAGGTAAAGGGCAGTTCAACTTCCATCAAAGTTGGCACCAAGGTGCGCAACATCCGTTTGGTGAATGGCGCGGACGGCCACGACATCGATGCCAAGGTGGACGGTTTTGGTTCCATGATGCTCAAGTCCAGCGTGGTCAAGAAGGTCCTCTAATGGCCAGCCGTCTACTAACAGGTTCACGCGGTGCGGATGCTAGTTCCGCAACCAACGTGAATCGCATTGGCCGGCTTGCGCTGATTGCGGCCGTGGTAGGTCCCATTCAGGTGGTGCTAGGTTCCGCCATTGCGGGCTCGCTTTGGTCTGGCTACGACCCAATCGTGCGAACCATTAGCGACCTGGCCGCCGACGATTCGCCCGTGCAGTGGATCATGAGCAGCTTCTTCATTCTGGGCGGCACAATGAGCATTTTCGCCGCCATCTCGGCCAAAGTGCTTGCCCTGCCTGGGCGAATCGCCATTCTTGCCGGCGGGCTGGCCACCTACGGGCTAACCATTTTCACCACTCCGAGCCAAACTGGCTTTTCCACCCCGCATCGGGTTTTCGCAATCATTTCGTTCATTCTTTTTAGTGCTTGGCCGCTGCTCGCAATGCGATTCAAGAAGGACTATCCGCCGGTGGTTCGCCCGTTTGCCAGCATCGTGGCTACCCTGATTTTCACCGTGATTTCACTCTGGTTCTTGAGCACCTGGACGGACCCGAACGCCACCAACGTTGGCATTGTGGAACGCATCATCGCTGTGTCTCAGTCTTGGTATTTGGCGGCCGTGGTCTGGATCAGCTGGGTTTGGGAAAGAAAACGACTTAGTTCGCAACCCTAAGTTTGCGGCTGGGATAATTCAAGAATGACCTCTATGTCCGATTTCCTGCGCCCTAACGCCGAACTGCACCAGCGCCACAGCTCAAAGTGGCGCCGTTATCCGGCCGATGTGACGCCGATGCACGTTGCCGAGATGGACTACGAGATTGCGCCGAGCATCAAGGCGCTTCTGATTGACTTTGTGACTCGTTCCGACATTGGCTACCTGGGTCCCGTGCCCGAGGTGGCCGAGGCGTTCGTAGGTTTTGCCAGCCGCCACTGGAACTGGCAGCCAGACCCAAATCAGATTCGAATTGCCACCGATGTTGGCGTTGGAACCGTTGAAATCCTCCGCGCAATTGCCACTCCGGGCGAGCGCGTGGTCATCAATTCGCCCGTGTACCACAGCTTCTACGAGTGGATTGCCGAGGCAAAACTTGAGGTTCAGGACGTGCCGCTGATTCGCGGAAACGAAACTTGGAATCTTGACATTGATGGAATCCGCGCGGCCTTCGAGTCTGGCGCCAAGTACCTGCTGCTCTGCTCGCCGCACAACCCGATGGGTCGCGTGCACTCGCGCGATGAACTGGCCGACATTGCGGAGCTTGCCAAGCAGCACGGCGTTGTTGTAATCAGCGATGAAATCCACGCACCGCTGACCTACCCTGAGCAGAAGTTCACCCCGTGGCTCGCCGTGAGCGATGCCGCCCGCGAGGTTGGCGTGGTGGTTACCGCCGCAAGCAAGAGTTTCAATCTGGCCGGATTGAAGGCAAGCATCATTGTGACCCAACACCCATCGATGGTTGCCAAGCTGAGTGCGCTGCCAGCGGCTCTGCACTGGCGCAGTAGCATCCTGGGAGCGTTTGCCATGGCCGAGGCATTTTCGGGCTGCGACGATTGGCTCGCCACCGCGGTTGAACACAACCAGGCGGCACGCGACCACCTCACTGCACTCATGCACAACTACCTGCCAAACGTGCCTTACTGGGTGCCGCAGGGTGGCTACCTGGCTTGGCTAGACCTCACCGGTCTGGTTGATGGTTCTGCGAAGCTGGGGGACAACCCAGCCCTAACCATTCGAGAGGAACACAAGATTTCGCTGGTCCCCGGTGACGATCACGGCGCCGCATACGGCAAGTTTGTGCGCATCAACTTTGCCACTCACCTGTGGAACGTTGAGGCCACGGTTAAGGCAATCGCCGCCTACCTCTAACCATTCGGGCTAAGGAAGACGGCGATCGTCTGGCGTTGCTGGCTAAGTTGCTTAGCCCAGCGCCTTCTTTAGGTCTTCAATCAGGTCGGCCGCGTTTTCCAAACCAACGCTGAGGCGAACCGCGTTTGCGGTAACTCCCATTGCCTGGCGAACCTCTTCGCTCAAGCGCTTGTGAGTGGTGCTGGCCGGGTGGGTCATGAGGCTCTTTGAATCGGCAATGTTGTTGCTGATGTCAATCACGGTCAGGCCGTTCATCACAGCGAAAGTCTCGGCCTTGCCGCCCTTGATCTTGAACGACACCATGCTGCCGCCGCCCTTCATCTGGCTCTTGGCAAGTTCGTAGTTCTTGTCGGTTGGCAAGAACGGGTAGCTCACGCTCTCTACCTTTGGGTGCTGTGCCAAGAACTCGGCAACGGCAAGCGCGCTCTCGCTCATGCGCTCAACGCGCAGGCTCATGGTTTCCAAGCTCTTCAGAAGAACCCAGGCGTTGAACGCGCTCATGCCCTGGCCGGTGTGGCGGGTGAACGGAAGCAGGGTGTTCTTGATGTAGTCCTTGGTTCCAAGCACCGCACCGCCAAGCACGCGACCCTGGCCATCGATGTGTTTGGTAGCCGAGTACATCACAACGTCTGCGCCGAGTTCGAGAGGTTTCTGCAGCACCAGCGAAGCCATCACGTTGTCTACAACAACGGTGGCGCCAACCTTGTGGGCAAGGTCGCTCACCATGCGAATGTCCACGATCTCCATGAGCGGGTTGCTCGGGGTCTCCAGGAACACAACCTTGGTTGGTTCGCTGAGCGCTGCGGCCCAGTCGGCTTCATCGGTGCCTTCCACCAAAACGGTGGTGCAGCCCCAGGAAGGCAGGATTTCGGTGAGGATCACGTAGCAAGAAGAAAACATGGCGGCAGACGCAACAATGCGGTCTCCGGCCTTAACCAAAGACGCCACCGATGAGAACATTGCGCTCATTCCGGTGCCCGTGGCAAAGCAAGCCTCGGCGCCCTCAAGCTGTGCCAGACGGTTCTCGAACATGGCAACGGTTGGGTTGCTGAAGCGGCTGTAAAGGAAGTGGTCGGTCTCCTCCATGAACGCGCTCTCGGCTTGTTCGGCCGAATCGTAGGTGAAGCCCGAGTTTAGGTAGAGGGCTTCGCTGGTTTCGCCAAAGCCGCTGCGGGCAAGTCCGCCGCGTACCGCGATGGTGTCCGGGTGCAGCTGCCAGTCAGGCTGAGCGCCATTAACTACGTCTTGATATCCCCATGGGCGAGTGCGTTTGGTCATTTCTAAAGGATATCGCATTGGCGTGCCTGTGGCGTTCCCCCAGCGCCTACTCGTTCTTGAGTGGCCTGGTGGCTAGACTCTCATAAACGCGGTGATTTAAAACGCCGTTTTGCTGCGCATTCGGGCCAACGGAATGCAAATCTCAAAAGGGGAGATTCCATGAGTAACAACAAGGCAGGGTTCAGCCTAAAGAAGCTGACCGCCACGTTCCTAGTTTTGTTCGCAGGTCTGGCCATGGTTGGCCTCAGCGGATGCAGTTCCAGCAGTTCCACTCCAGCGGCTGACACCGCTCAGGTGGTTGCAACCCACCCTGGAGGCACCTACGCGCCAGCAGGTGCGGCCGCAGCAAGTGCAACCAAGGTAACCGTTGGCATGTACGGCATCAACGCCTACGAGATCGATACCGCAAGCAACACCTTCTATTTCAAGGGCTACATGTGGTTGCGCTGGAACGGCGATGCCGACCCAGTTTCCTCGCTTGAGTTTGCAAACTCGGTTGAAGAGTGGGGGCTCATGGTCACCAACCTCACCGAGGCACCGCAGAAGTTGGCAGATGGTCAGAACCTTCAGGTTATGCGCGTTCAGGGCCGCTTCTTCCAGCCGTTCGACTTGAGCAACTACCCGCTAGACAAGCAGCAGTTGCAGATCACGCTTGAAGACTCTGTGAACGACAACACCGCAATCGTTTACGTTCCGGACACCACCGACAGCGCGTATGACGCATCCTTCAAGGTTCCGGGCTGGACCATGGATGGCGTGAAGGCCACCACACTGACTCACACCTACAAGACCAACTTCGGTGACACCTCGGTGAACACCAGCAAGTACTCGGCTCTTAGCTTTGCCGTTGACATCCACCGTGCTCAGAACTTGTTCTGGTGGAAGTTGCTACTTCCTCTAGTTCTAGTTTTGATCACCAACTGGTTGGCTCTGCTACTAAGCCCGAAGCTTGCCGAGGTTCGCACCGCGATGCCTGCAACCGCGCTTCTAACCACCGTGTTCTTGCAGCAGTCTTCGCTAGACGCCATTCCTCAGGTTTCCAGCCTGGTTCTCATGGACCTGATCTACGTGGTTGCCTACGGCGCTATCGTGCTCACGTTTGCTCAGATCATCTGGGATAACCACAAGGCCAAGGAAGAAGACGCGGTCAGCGTTGCCAAGACCCAGAAGGCAGACCGCATCAGTCTGGTCCTTCAGGTGATTGCAACCGTGGCCGTAATCGCCTACCTGGTTGTAAGCCACAGTTAGAACTCAAAGTTAAGGAAAAGGGACTACCGATTGGTAGTCCCTTTTCTCTTGCCCAAACTTGCGGGTGGCAGATTAGGTTTTGCGGTTAGTTTTCTCGATGTGCACCAGGTGCGGCAGACACAACGAAGATGTCTGGCTTGGTGAAACCTAGGGACTCGAACTCGGCGGTGACCGCCAAGGTGACTTCGCTGATCTTCTCGATTGGAACTAGGGCGATTGCCGCCCCGCCGAAACCGCCGCCGGTCATGCGAGCGCCGATGGCACCGTGGCGCATGGAGGTCTCCACTGCCGCGTCCAACTCATCGATGCTGATTTCAAAGTCGTCACGCATGGAAACGTGCGATGCGTAGAGCAGGTCGCCAATGGCACGCGGACCCTTGGCCTGAAGGGTGGCAACAGCCTGCTGCACTCGGTCGTTCTCGGTAACCACGTGGCGAACGCGGCGGAAGGTGAGGTCATCGAGCAGTTCCTGAGCGCGTGGCAGGTCGGCAACGGTCAAACCGCGCAGGCTAGTTACTCCCATAGCCGCGGCGCCCGCCTCGCAGGCAGCACGTCTGCTGGCGTAACCGCCGTCCGCGTGACGGTGAGCCACTCGGGTGTCAATGATCAAGAGTTCAAGACCTTCGCGGGCAAACCCGAGGTCAACCACCTGTGCGCTCAAATCCTGGCAGTCCAGGAAAACGCCGTGGTCTAGCTCGCCAAGCAGCGAGGCCGACTGGTCCATGATGCCGGTTGGTGCGCCAACAATCTCGTTCTCGGCCAGCTGGCCAACGCGGGCCAGGGTTCGGCGGTCAAGACCCGCACCCCAGAGTTCGTTGAGCGCCACCGCCACGGCGCACTCGATTGCCGCGGAAGACGAGAGCCCCGCGCCCACCGGCACGTCTGACTCGATGTAGCAGTCGAACCCCTGAGGGGCAGCGTTGCCCACCTGCTGCAACGCCCAAGCAACGCCAAGCGGGTAGGCGCTCCAGTCGCTCACGGTTTGCGCCGAGATTTCATCGATGGAAATTTCAACAACCTGGTGAGAGAAGCTGGAAGCCACGCGGGCTATGCCGTCATTGCGAAGTGCAACCGCGGCAAAGGTGCGGCGGTTGATGGCAAAAGGGAACACAAAGCCGTTGTTGTAGTCGGTGTGCTCTCCGATGAGGTTCACGCGGCCGGGCGCCGACCAAACACCGGTGGCGGCGTGCCCAAAGAGTTCCTTGAACTTGGCCGAAGCCAGGGTTGCAGTGGTGTCGGTCATGATTACAAAACCTCTCTCAGGTTGGCTGCGGCAATCTCAGGCGCAACGTCGGCAATCCAAGCGCCCATCGCTGCTTCGGAACCGGCCAGGTACTTGAGCTTGTCTGCCGCGCGGCGCGGGGAAGTGATCTGCAGCTGCAGGCGAACGTCCTTGCCCGCCTCAACCAGTGGAGCCTGGTGCCAAGCCGAAATGTAAGGGGTTGGCGAATCGTAAAGCTTGTCCAAACCATTCAACAGACGGTGGTAAACGCCCGCCAGTTCTTCACGTTCGTCATCAGTGAGTTGGGTGAAGTTCTGCACGTGACGGTGGGGTAGCAGGTGAATCTCAATTGGCCAGCGACCGGCAAACGGCACGTAAACGGTGAAGTTGTCCGACTTCAGCAGCACGCGCTCCGACTTCTGCTCAAACTCCAGAGTCTGCTGGTAAAGGTCTGGTCCAAACTTGGAAATCGAGTCCAGCACGCGATTCATACGTGGAGTCACGTAAGGGTAAGAGTAGATCTGACCGTGCGGGTGGTGCAGGGTCACGCCAATTTCCTGGCCGCGGTTCTCAAACGGGAAGACCTGACGAACGCCAGGCAGGGTCTGAAGGTGTTCGGTTCGGTCAGTCCAAGCATCGATGACGGTGCGCACGCGGTTCACAGTCTGACCAGCCAAACTTCCGGTGTGCTCAGGGCTGAAAACCACAACCTCGCAGCGACCGATGGAATCGCGGGTGGCACCAAGAGTGAGTCTTGGCTCCACCGCGTAGTTTGGGTCGTCAACGGCGGCGAGCACCGGACCGAAAGATGGGCTCTTGTTTTCAAAAACGGCAACGTCAAAGTTGTCTGGAACCTCGGAAAGATTGTCCGCTGTGGTTGGGCAGAGCGGGCACTCGTGTGCTGGCGGAAGGAAGGCGCGGTTCTGCCTGGCAGCGGCCACCGAGATCCAGTCTCCAGTAAGCGAATCGAGTCGCATCTGTGCAACGGCAGGGCGCTCGCCGGCTGGGCGGGCATCTGCCTTGCGGTCGGCGGGCAGGCTTGAGCCGCGGTCGTCAAAGTAGAACAGGTCGCGGCCGTCAAACAGCTTTGCTGAAATCTTGGGGGACATGGTTTCCTAATCGGTCAAGGTTGGGCAAGGCACTGTAAACGCTTTCAGGTTTCAAATACTAGCCATCTTCCAACCGGCATTTTTGTGTTGGAGGGTGAGGCTAGTCACGAAATGGTCACGTTTGATTTTGCTGAAATCATCGATGTTCAAAATCTGATTACTATAGAAATGTGAACGCTCACAATATACCAAATCAGTTCCTGGAAATCTCTTCTCCAGACGGCCGTTGGCACGCCCAGATTGCCCAGCAGGCCGCATCGCTCTGGACTCTGAGTCTCAATGGCGAGCTGCTAGTTGAGCCACCGCTCATCTATCCGTTTGTGACCACAGCCGGTGTGACCATGGCGCCTTGGCCCAATCGTCTTCGCGACGGCGTGTACGAACTGAACGGTAAGCGCTACCAGGCGCCCATCAACGAGGAGCGCACCAACAACGCGTTGCACGGCCTGGTGATGGAGCGTCACTTCAACGTGAGCCTGCACACCGAGACCGAGCTGCGATTGCACGCGGCTGTGGGCGACGACATCGCCTACCCGGCCGGGCTCGAGGTTGGTGTGAACTACGAACTCACCAACAACGGGCTTCTCGCCACAATCTCGGGCACCAACGTTTCGGCCAACGGGGAATCCGTCGGCCCAATCCCATTTGGCACCGGCCCGCACCCATACTTCGTGACCAAGCCTGGTTCCACACTCAGCGTGAAGTCCACCTTCAGTCATCAACTCGACGAACGCCAGCTACCGGTAGGCGAGCAGGCACCAGACCTCAAGGGTTTGCCATCTGGCGTGCCGGTTCAGCTGCGCAATCTATCCATCGATGATTGTTTTGGCGGCCTCAGCATTGAAGAAGACGGCTTGGCCCACACCCACCTGACCCGCCCAGATCTTGAGCTGAACCTGGACATCTGGCAGGAGCGCGAATACGGCTACCTGATGGTGTTCAACCTGCAGCCGGAGGGTTCGGAAGACGGCTTCTTGGCGCTAGAACCTCAGACTTGCCCAGCCAACGCCTTCAACTCGGGTGAAGACCTGATCTGGCTGGAACCAGGGCAAAGCTGGAGCGCCAGTTGGGGAGTGCGTGCTCAGGCAATTGTCACGGGAGGCGCGAAATGACCGAATCATCGAAGCCGGTTGATGTTGTGAAGAAGCCGAACATCTACGACGTGGCCAATCTGGCCGGCGTCTCACACCAGACCGTTTCGCGCGTGATGAACGACCACCACAGCATCCGCCCAGCCACCAAGGAAAAGGTGCTGGCGGCTGCCGCGGAACTTGGTTATCGCCCAAGTCAGGCCGCTCGCTCGCTTGCCACCAGCAAGAACAATATCCTCGGTTTCTTGGTTTCCGACACCGGGCTGTTTGGTCCAACCGGAATGCTCAACGCCATGGAGCGGGCGGCTCGCAAGGCGGGCTATTTTGTGCTCAGTGTTGCCGTGGAATCGCAAAACGAAAACGCCTGGCGCGAGGGAATCGAGCACCTTGGCAAGATGGCGATTGAGGGCATGGTTGTGATCGCGCTGGACAAGGGCGCTGTTGCCATGGCCATCGATGCCCTGCCTAACATTCCAATCGTTGCCATCGACACCGAAGACGTTGGCGCTCATGTGACCGCGGTTGGAATCGACAACGCCAAGGGTGCGGCAATGGCAACCCAGCACCTGATTGACCTGGGCCACAAACGCATTCTGCACGTGACGGGTCCTGCCGGTTCGGTTGAGGCGGCTTCGCGAAAGGCGGGTTACGAATCCGCTATGCGCGCCTCCAACCTGCAGCCACTTTTTGCGCAAGGCGACTGGAGCGCAGCCACCGGTTACGCACTTGGAGCATCGATGGATGTTGCCGCACAAACCGCCGTTTTCACCGGAAACGACCATCTCGCTCTGGGCATGCTCAAGGCACTAGGCGAGCGCGGCGTGAAGGTTCCCGAGCAACTGAGCGTTGTTGGTTTCGATGATCTTCCCGAAGCGCCATATTTTGTGCCCGCGCTCACCACGATCCGCCAGGACTTCAACCAGTTGGGTGAGGTTGCAATGGGGCTGCTGCTTGACCAACTCGCCGGCCGCGTGAGCGAAACTCCAACCCCGGTTTTGCCGTCGTTGGTTTTGCGCGCCTCAACTTCCCAACCGAATGGAGGCAACTAATGCCTGAATCGAACTCGACTACCGCACACAAGTACACCATCGGTGTGGATTACGGAACGCTTTCGGGGCGTGCCGTTGTGGTGCGAGTTTCTGATGGTGCCGAACTGGGAACCGGTGTGTTCGAATACCCGAACGCGGTGATGGACACCAAGCTAAACGCCACCGGTGCAAAACTGGGTCCGGACTGGGCGCTGCAGGATGCCAACGACTACGTTGACGTGCTCAAGAACGCGGTTCCAGCGGCGTTGAAGGAGGCAGGAATCGACCCTGCCGACGTGATTGGAATCGCCACCGACTTCACCGCCTGCACCATGGTTGCGGTTCTGGAGGATGGCACGCCGCTGAGCAACCTGTCCGAGTATCGTGACCGTCCACACGCCTACGTTAAGTTGTGGAAGCACCACGCAGCACAACCGCACGCGGACCGCATCAACCAGTTGGCGCGAGACCGCAACGAGTCTTGGTTGCCACGCTACGGCGGCCAGATTTCCAGCGAGTGGGAGTTGGCCAAGGGGCTTCAGCTATTTGAAGAAGACCCAGAGATTTACCACCGCATGTACAAGTACGTTGAGGCAGCCGACTGGATTGTTTGGCAACTTGGTGGAAGCTACGTTCGCAATGCCTGCACCGCCGGCTACAAGGGAAACCTTCAAGACGGCGAGTACCCGAGCGAAGAATTCTTTGAGGCGCTTAGCCCCGGTTTTTGCAAGTTTGCCGAGACCAAGTTGAAACACCAGATTGGTCAGTTAGGCGCAGAGGCTGGAAAGCTCACCGCTCAGGCCGCGGCCTGGACCGGGCTTCCTGAGGGCATCTCGGTAGCCGTTGGCAACGTGGACGCCCACGTGACCGCGCCGGCAGCTCAAGCCACCCAGCCTGGTCAGATGGTGGCCATCATGGGCACCTCAACCTGTCACGTTATGAACGGCGACGTGCTTGCCGAAGTGCCTGGTATGTGTGGCGTGGTTGATGGCGGAATCGTTAGCGGACTCTACGGCTACGAAGCCGGCCAGAGTGGTGTGGGCGACATTTTCGCCTGGTTCGTGAACAACCAGGTGCCGGCAAGTTACTTTGAAGCAGCCGCGGAGTCAGGAATCAGCATTCATGAACACCTCACCAACCTGGCGGCCACGGAGGCCATCGGTGAATCAGGTTTGGTTGCTCTGGACTGGCACTCGGGAAACCGCTCCGTGCTGGTTGACCACGAACTCAGCGGCCTGGTTTTGGGCCTAACCCTCACCACCAAACCGGAGCAGATTTACCGCGCTCTCTTCGAGGCAACCGCGTTTGGTACTCGCAAGATCGTGGAGACCTTCGCAGCATCTGGCGTGCCGGTCACCGAGTTCATCGTTGCCGGTGGACTGCTCAAGAACCAGTTTCTGATGCAGCTCTACAGCACTATCACGCGTCTGCCACTTTCCACCATAGCCAGCGAGCAGGGTCCCGCGCTTGGCTCGGCAATCCACGCCGCGGTGGCCGCTGGCGCATATCCGGACATCCGCTCTGCCGCCGCTGCCATGGGCAAGAGCAATCGTGGCGTGTACCAGCCAAACGAGGCAGACGCCAAGGTTTACGACCGCATCTACGCCGAGTACGAACTGCTGCACGACTACTTTGGCCGCGGCGCGAACGACGCAATGAAGCGCCTCAAGGCGCTCAAGCGAGAGGTGAGCAACTAATGACTCCGACTTCTGAAATGCAGGCGCAGATCCAGCAGGCCCGCGAAGCCCTGGTGAAGCACCACCAAGATTTGGTCACCAATAATTTGGTGGTCTGGACCGGCGGCAACGTGTCGCAGCGCATCAGATCCATCGATGGATTGTCTGACGTGTTTGTGATCAAGCCAAGTGGTGTGAGCTACTCGGACCTGGCGGCAGAGCACATGGTGGTTTGCGACCTGGACGGCAACGTGGTTGATGGCAGCCTCAGCCCAAGCAGCGACACCGCTGCGCACGCCTACGTGTACAGCAACCTGCCCGAGGTTGGGGGCGTGGTGCACACTCACAGCAACTACGCAACGGCTTGGGCCGCCGTTGGCAAGGAAATTCCTTGCTTCCTCACGGCAATGGCGGACGAGTTTGGCGGCCCAATTCCGGTTGGCCCGTTTGCGGTCATCGGTGATGACTCGATTGGGCGAGGAATCGTGGAGACTCTTAGAGGTCACCGCTCACCCGCGGTGCTCATGCAAAACCACGGTGTCTTCACCATTGGCAAAGACGCCCGTTCGGCCGTGAAGGCCGCCGTGATGTGCGAGGACGTGGCCAAGAGTGCGCAGATTGCCTACTCGATAGGCGAACCGATTCCGCTCACCCAGGCCCAGATCGATGGCCTCTACAACCGCTACCAAAACGTTTACGGCAACTAGCCCTCACCACATTTCGGCACCCACTTCACCAAAAAGGACAAATCATGACTTCAACCAAAACCATCTGGTTCCTCACCGGCAGCCAGTCTCTCTACGGAGAAGAAACCCTAATTCAGGTTGCCGAGCAGTCGCAGGCGGTATTGGCAGAGATCAACGCCAACATCGCGGCCACTCTAAAGCAGCAGGTTGAAATCATTTGGAAGCCTGTGCTCAAGACGCCAGACGCAATCAAGCGAGTGATGCTGGACGCCAGCGCAGACGACGACTGCCTTGGCGTGATCACCTGGATGCACACTTTCTCGCCGGCCAAGATGTGGATCGCCGGCCTCGACGCACTGCAGAAGCCGTTGCTCCACCTGCACACCCAGGCCAACCAGAGCCTGCCGTGGAGCACCATCGACATGGACTTCATGAACCTCAACCAGGCCGCGCACGGCGACCGCGAGTTTGCCCACATCGTGAGTCGAATGGCAATCGCCCGCAAGATTGTGGTTGGAGCACCTGGCTCGCAGCACGTGGCCGACCGCATCTCGGCTTGGGCCTACGCCACCGTTGGTTGGAACACCTCACAGAACCTCAAGTTGGTTCGCTTTGGCGACAACATGCGTTTTGTTGCCGTGACCGACGGCGACAAGGTTTCGGCTCAGATGACTTTCGGTATGTCCATCGAGGCATATGGCGTGAACACCCTGGCAGACGCCGTTGAGAAGGTTTCCATCGATGACGCCGAGGCGCTCTGTGAGATTTACGAGCGCGACTACGAAGTGGTTGCCGAGCTGAAGAAGGGTGGCGCTCGCCACGACTCGCTGGTTTACGGAGCCAAGATCGAGATTGCGCTTCGCAACGTTTTGGAATCGCTAGGCGCGAAGGCGTTCACCAGCGACTTTGAAGACCTTGGCGCGCTGCGTCAGCTTCCAGGCCTTGCCGTTCAGCGCCTTATGGCAGACGGCTATGGTTTTGGTGGCGAGGGCGACTGGAAGACTTCGGCTCTGGGCGCAATCATGAAGAGCATGACCCCGGCCGGCGGCGGAACCTCGTTCATGGAGGACTACACCTACCACTTTGGCCCAGGCCCAGCCAAGATCCTCGGCGCTCACATGCTTGAGGTTTGCCCAACCATCACAAAGAACAAGCCGCGCATCGAGATTCACCCGCTGGGAATCGGTGGCAAGGAAGACCCGGTTCGCATGGTGTTCACCGCGGACTCTGCCGACGCGCGCGTGGTTTGCCTGGTTGACATGGGAGATCGCTTCCGCATGATTCAGACCGAAATCACCGTGGTTGAGCCAACCGAAGACCTGCCAAAATTGCCTGTTGCCCGCGCGGTTTGGGAGCCGAAGCCATCGCTCGAGGCCAGTGCCGAGGCCTGGATGCTCGCCGGCGGAAGCCACCACACCGTGTTGACCAACTCGGTTTCGGCAGAGACTCTTGAGGACTTCGCTCGCATTGCGCGCGTGGAACTTGTGGTCATCGATGAAAAGACCGAACTTCGTGCATTCCGTCAGCAGTTGCAGTGGAGTGCGGCCTACCACCGCTTGGCCGAACGAATCTAGATAGAGGGGCGCCTCTAAAGAGCGGGCGCCGCTGCGCCTCTAGTGATCTTTTGCGGCTACTTGATCTTGTGAAGTTTGGTGTTACCGGGTTCGCTGAGCAGCGGTCCAAACGCCAATTCCGCAGCACCGATGAGGGCCGCGCTGGTGCCGAGCTCACTCGAACGAACCACTAGGCGCTCGTTGGCGGAGCGCAGGCTGCTGGCTCGCACGCTCTTGAGCAGGCGCTCCTGGTCAAACTGGAACAGGCTGTCTAGGAAGCCGGCCAGAATCACAACTTCTGGGTTGAAGATGTTGGCCAGGTTGCCAATGGCGATACCGAGTAAGTCGATCTGCTGATTCAGCAGTTTGATGGCCTTGTTGTCGCTGGTGTTCATGATGTCCACGTGGAGTTCTTCATCGGTGGCATTGAAAAGTTTGAACGCCTCCAGCAGGTCGTCTCGTTTGACCATGGCCTCGAGGGTTCCACTGAGGCCGGAATAGTCCTTGTTGTTCGAGCTGGAGATAACCATGTGGCCCAACTCACCCGCGTAACCAGCCGCACCACGCAGCGGGTTGCCACCGATGATCACACCGCCACCAATGCCACCGGAACCGGCGAAGAGGCTAACGGCGTTGAGGCTGCCCTTGGCGCCGCCATAGGTGCGTTCCGCCATTGAGGCCAAGCCGGCGTCGTTGTCTACGGTTACCGGAAGACCGGTTAGCTGCTGGAGCATAGGGCCGAATGGAGCTTCCACCCAGCCCAGGTGAGGGGCGAAGCGAACCACGCCGTCTAGAACGCGAACTTGGCCAGGAACCGCGGCACCGATGCCTGCGATTCGCGTGCCGGACTCCAGCTTTTCCTTTAGTTTTTGGATTTGCTCTGAGGCGATGCGAGCCGCCTCCTCCGGATTCGGCTGAACGTGAGTGGGGTAGCGCACCTTGTGAAGCAGTGTGCCGTCCAGGGAGACAACACCAACGGTGGTGGCGTCGATTTCCGGGTTCACGGCGAACGCAACCACGTTGCTGGCGGGGCTAACGGTGAAACTTGGGCGGCCAACTCCGCCAACTAGAACGGCTTCGGACTCGTTTACCAGGCCCAAAATGCCCAGTTCGGAAATGAGGTCAGAGATTGTGGAGCGGTTTAGGCCCGTGGCGGAAGTGAGCTGAGATCTGGCAACGGTTCCAGTTTGGTGCAGCATTCTCAGTACCAGCGAGAGGTTGTGCTGACGAATGTTTTCCCGGTTTTGCCCGGTGGTTTTTCCCACGTTTAGCGAACTTGGCATAACAATCTCCTCTCGAACTTGAAATTACAGCAAAAAAACTGCGATGTTTTCCACTATTGTTGCGTCAGACAACAAATAGCAAGCAAACCACCAAAGGAAATCAGCAATGTCGCTAAAGCCAACCTCTCAAGACAAGTTCTCGTTCGGCCTCTGGACCATTGGGTGGCGCGCCCAAGACCAGTTTGGTGGAGCCACTCGCGAGCCGCTAGACGTGGTCGAGGCCATTCACAAGCTTGCCGAGCTTGGCGCATACGGTCTCACCTTCCACGATGATGACCTATTCCCATTTGGAAGCAGCGATGCGGTTCGCCAGGGCGAGATCGACCGCACTAAGCAGGCGCTAGCCGACACTGGGCTGATTGTTCCGATGATCACCACCAACCTTTTCAGCCACCCGGTCTTCAAAGATGGCGCATTCACCAGTAACGACCGCGATGTTCGCCGTTTTGCGCTTCGCAAGGTACTTCGCAACATCGACCTAGCTGCCGAGATGGGCGCTAAGACCTTTGTTATGTGGGGTGGCCGCGAAGGTGCCGAGTACGACCACGCCAAAGACGTGCGCAACGCTCTCGAGCGTTACCGCGAGGGTGTAAACCTGCTCGGTCAGTACGTTCTGGACAAGGGCTACGACATTCGCTTTGCCATCGAGCCAAAGCCAAACGAGCCTCGTGGCGACATTCTGCTTCCAACCATCGGTCACGCCATGGCGTTCATCAACACCCTGGAGCACCCAGAGTTGGTTGGTTTGAACCCGGAGACCGGTCACGAGCAGATGGCTGGCCTGAACTTCACCGCCGGTATCGCTCAGGCGCTGGATCACGGCAAGCTTTTCCACATTGACCTCAACGGACAGCGCGGCATCAAGTTTGACCAGGACCTCGTGTTTGGTCACGGCGACCTGCTCAACGCGTTCAGCCTGGTAGACCTGCTGGAGTTTGGTGGCCCAAACGGTGGTCGCGCCTACGACGGCCCTCGTCACTTTGACTACAAGCCAAGCCGCACCGAGGACTACACCGGTGTCTGGCAGTCGGCCGCGGCAAACATGCGCACCTACCTGCTACTCAAGGAGCGCGCAGCCGCGTTCAATGCAGACCCAGCCGTGAAGGAAGCGTTCGCGGCATCCCGCGTGAACGAGCTTTCCAAGCCAACTCTGAACCCTGGCGAGAGCTACCAGCAGTTGCTGGCCGACCGCAGTGCATACGAAGACTTCAACCCAGACGCCTATTACAACGGCAAGGGCTTCGGCTTTGTTCAGCTAAACCAGTTGGCAATCGAACACCTGATGGGCGCTCGCTAAAGGTCTCGCCGGGCACGGCCATTGGGTATTGTCAGAGCGTAAAAGCAAAGGGCTAGGTAGCGCGTGAGCAACAGCACCAAACTGGTGGCGGGAATCGACTCGTCTACTCAAAGCTGCAAGGTGGTCATTCGAAACGCTGAGACCGGTGAGTTGATTCGTTCGGGTCGCGCGTCGCACCCAGACGGCACTGAGGTGGATCCTCAAACCTGGTGGGACGCGTTGTTGACTGCGATCAAAGACGCTGGTGGCATCGATGACGTTTCGGCAATTTCTGTTGGCGGCCAACAGCACGGAATGGTGCTCTTGGACTCCGCTGGCAAGGTGATTCGCAAGGCGCTGCTCTGGAACGACACCCGCAGCGCTGGTGCCGCCCTAGAAATCATCGATGAGTTTGGCTCCGACTATTTGGCTAACTGGACCGGTTCGGTTCCGGTGGCTTCGTTCACCAGCACCAAGTTGCGCTGGGTGCTCAACAACGAGCCCGAGAATGCTGCGCGAGTTGCCGCGGTGTGCCTGCCACACGATTATCTGAGCTGGCGTCTTGCCGGCTACGGACCCGAGGGCGAGAGCCAGTTTGGCCCCGACCTGACTCAGTTGGCCACCGACGCATCGGATGCCAGCGGCACCGGTTATTTCAGCAGCAAGAGCATGGAATACCTGCCTAAGGTGCTCAAGTTTGTGCTGGGTCACGTGCCACTTCTGCCGCGCGTGGTGATGCCGCACGCGTTTGCGTTTGCGCCAAACTCCAAGAACTCCATCACAACCGCCGGCATTTCGGCGGGTGCGGGGGATAACGCTGCAGCCGGCTTCGGTCTCGGTGCGGCAACCGGAGACGTGGTGGTTTCGCTCGGCACCAGCGGCACGGTTTTTGCCGTGACCGATGTTGCCGCAGCAGACTCCACCGGCACCATCGCAGGATTCGCGAGTGCCTCGGGCAACTTCCTTCCGCTGGTTTGCACGCTAAACGCGGCCAGGGTTTTGGATAGCTTTTCTAGCTTGCTGGGTGTTGACCACAAGGGGTTGAGTGATCTTGCACTTCAGGCAAACCCAGGCGCGGACGGAATGGTTTTGGTGCCTTACTTTGAGGGTGAGCGAACCCCGAACCTGCCAACCGCCACGGCTTCTCTTCACGGACTTACTCTCAGCAACAACTCACCCGACAATCTGGCTCGCGCTGCGGTTGAGGGAATGCTCTGTGGTCTAGCCGACGGCCTAGAAGCAATCCTTCAGGCGGGTGTGGTGTGCAACCGCGTGATCCTCGTTGGAGGTGCTGCCGCAAGCAAGGCGGTTCAAGTTTCGGCCAGTCAGATTTTTGGCAAACCGGTGTTCATTCCGGCGCCGGGGGAGTACGTGGCCAATGGCGCGGCCCGCCAAGCGGCCTGGGCTTTGCTAGGTACTTTGCCTCAATGGCCCATCGATGAGTTGGCAACCGTGGAACCTGATTCGCATCCGGAAATTCTGGACGCCTACCGAGCCTTCCAGGCTCAGGTTGCCCGTTCACTTTCTTAAGATTTGGCGACCCGCAGGTTGCCAGGTTTTAACCACCGGAAAAACACCTAGACTTCACCTTGTTGTTTAAAACAACAAAATGGTAACTTTACCAAACCGTTAGCAAAAACGACCCGTTCTAAGTTGTTGTTGGTTTGTTGCGTAGGGCAACATAACTAAAGAGCTCGAAGTTGAGTTCTCAATTTCTCTGGGGTCCCCTAAGAGAATCCAATCCATTTGAAAGGTGAGAAATGAAGAAGACTTCATTGATCTCTATCGCTGCTGTTGCAGCTGTTTCAATGCTCGCACTAGCAGGTTGCTCTTCAACTCCTGCAACCAGCTCTGCTGCTGGTTCAAACCGTGCTTGTGTAATCCTTCCTGACGCAGACAGCGGAACCCGCTGGGAAGCTGGCGACCGCCCAGCTCTTCAGAAGGGCCTAACCGACGCTGGATTCGAAGCTGACATCCAGAACGCACAGGCAGACCCAGCCAAGTACGCCACCATTGCAGACGCAATGTTGACCAAGGGCTGTGGCGTTATGGTTCTAATCGACCACCAGGGTGCTGGTATTGCTGTAGCTGAGAAGGCTAAGGCTGCTGGTGTTCCAGTTATCGCTTACGACCGCCCAATCGCTGGCGCTGACTACTACGTGTCGTTCGACAACGCAGTTGTTGGTCAGCTTGAGGGACAGGCAGTTCTAGACGGCCTAAAGGCTGCTGGCAAGGACCCAAAGACCGCAAGCATCATCTACGGTTCGGGTGACCCAACCGACGGCAACGCCAAGATGTTCCTTGACGGTGCTCTATCGGTTCTTGACGCTGCTGGCGCCAAGGCTGCATTCACCATGGACGGAACTTGGGATGGCGCAAAGGCCGGAACCCTGTTCGAGCAGGCATTCACTGCTGTAAAGGGCAAGGTAGACGCAGTTCTAGCACCTAACGACAACAACGCAGCATCGATCATCCAGATCCTAGACAAGAACGGCCTAAAGGTTCCTGTATCGGGCCAGGACGCTTCTGTTGCAGGTCTACAGAACGTGCTACTAGGCAAGCAGACCACTACCGTTTACAAGCCATTCCAGCTTGAGGTAAAGGCTGCTATCGCAGTTATCACCGCAATCCTTCAGGGCAAGACCTACGACACCGCAGGTAAGAAGCTATCTGACGGAACTCCTTACGTATCGGTTGTTCCAGTTGCAGTAGGACCAGCTCAGGTTAAGGACGTAGTAGCAGACGGCAATGCAAAGGCAGCAGACATCTGTACTGCAGACCTAGCAGCCGCTTGTGCTAAGTACGGCGTCAAGTAATAACTAAGCAGTAAATCTGAAGCCTGTGCGCCGGTCTCTGGCCGGCGCACAGGTTTTCTAAAAACAACAGCAGAAAGAAGTCTCCATGAGCACTCCACTCGTTCAACTCAGTGGTGTTAAGAAAAGTTTTGGTCCGGTAGACGTCCTCAAGGGCATCGACCTAAAGGTCTACCCGGGCAAGGTAACCGCGCTAGTTGGAGACAACGGTGCCGGTAAGTCAACCCTTATCAAGGGTCTATCTGGCGTTCAGCCTTACGACGAAGGCGTCGTACTTTTTGAGGGCGAAGAGGTGCACCTGCACACCGCCCGTCAGTCCAGCGCTATGGGCATCGAAGTTGTTTACCAGGACCTCGCGCTTTGCGAAAACCTGGACATCGTTCAGAACATGTTCCTGGGTCGCGAAGAGATGTCGCAGCTAACCCTCGACGAATCCAGCATGGAGTTCCAGGCTGCCAAGGCGCTCCAGTCGCTATCGGTGAAGACCGTGAAGTCGGTTCGCCAGAAGGTTTCCTCGCTTTCCGGTGGTCAGCGTCAGACCGTGGCAATCGCCCGTTCGGTTTTGCGCGACGCCAAGCTAGTTATCCTCGATGAGCCAACCGCAGCTCTCGGTGTAGCTCAGACCGAGCAGGTTCTGAACCTGGTTCGTCGCCTCGCAGACTCTGGCGTTGCCGTTCTTATGATCAGCCACAACTTGGTAGATGTATTCCAGGTGGCAGACGACATCGCTGTTCTCTACCTAGGCACCATGGTTGCCCAGCTAGAGACCAAAGACACTAACCACAACGATGTGATCGGTTACATCACCGGCCTCAAGAAGCTTTAGGAGCCAATAAATGTCTGATGTAGTACCAATCAAAACCGGTCACGAAGGCAGCACTGCCGACCAATTCCGCGCATACTTCTCTCGCCTACGCGCGGGAGAGATGGGTGCCGTGCCTGCAGTTGGCGCCATGCTTCTATTGGTTGCCCTGTTCTCGGCGTTGAGCCCATACTTCCTAACCACCATCAACATCGCAAACCTGTTTGTTCAGACCGCAACCATCCTCACCATGACCGTTGCGTTGGTATTCGTAATCGTCATTGGTGAAATCGACCTATCCGCCGGTGTAACCGCCGGAACAGGTATGGCCATCTTTGTGAAGCTGAATCAACAGCTGCCGGAGTACTGGATTTGGAACCTAGCATTTGCCTTCCTAATCGGTCTTGCCGTGGGTTGGTTCATCGGTTTCTTCGTAGCCAAGATCGGTGTTCCATCGTTCGTGATCTCGCTGGCTCTGTACTTGGCATTGCCTGGTGTGATGCTCATCATCCTTGGTGAGGGTGGAGTTCTTCGCGTTGAGGTTCCTGAGATTCAGGCAATCATGAACAAGAACCTGCCAGTATGGGCTGGTTGGGCCATGTTGGGTATTTGCTTGGTGCTCACACTCCTCATGGGTCTATGGGACCGCGCTCGCCGTGTAAAGGCGCAGCTACCTGTGCGACCTCTGACTCTGCTTTGGATCAAGGTTGCAGCAGTAGCAGCGCTAGGTTCTGGCGCCGTAGCTTTGTTGAGCGTAAACCGCAGCCAGAACGCCTTCATGCCAATCGCAGGTGTTCCACTGGTAATCCCAATGGTGCTGACCATTCTGTTCCTTTGCACCTTCCTGCTAGACAGAACCAAATACGGTCGCCACCTGTTCGCAGTTGGTGGAAACCCAGAAGCAGCTCGTCGTGCGGGTATCAAGGTTGCTCGAATCCGCATCTACGCGTTCATCATCTGTTCTTCGCTGGCAATGCTTTCGGGTGTGTTCAACATCAGCCGCATTGGAAACGTAGAGTCCAGCGCTGGTCGTGCCATCGTGCTTCAGGGTGTAGCCGCAGCCGTGGTTGGTGGCGTTAGCCTCTTCGGTGGTCGTGGCCGTGTTGCTCACGCAGCCCTGGGTGCTTTCGTTATCGCAATGATCGACAACGGACTAGGCCTAATCGGTATCCCAGCTGGTGTGAACTTCATCGTTACCGGTGGTGTTCTTGCAGTTGCTGCAACCGTTGACGCACTAGCCCGACGTCGCAGTGGCGCCTCGCTGAACCGCACCTAAACAAAAAACTTGGCACCGAGAAATCGGTTGCCAAACCATAAGTAACAAACGGGGACCCCGCAAGGGACTAGCCCTCGCGCAACAGCAAGGAACGTCATGAAATTCACAAACGGATTTTGGCTAATGCGCGAGGGCTTCTCCGCAACTTACGCGGTGCAGACCTACTCGGCCGAGGCCGACAAACAGAAGTTGTCTGTGAAGGCAACCACCAAGTTTGTGAAACATCGTGGCGACACTCTGAACGCAGCCACCCTAGACGTGCACCTGGACTCACCTCTTGAAGGCGTGATTCGGGTGCGTGTGGAGCACCACACCGGCGCTACCCCAGCTATCACCTTTCCTGTGGCTGGGGTACCAACCGGTTCCGCCTCGGTTACTGGCACAAACGCTTCATTCACATCGGGAGCTCTATCCGCCAAGGTGACCACCGGCGAATCCTGGAACCTTGAGTTTGAAGCCAACGGCAAGACCATTGCGCATCAACGTGCGCGCAGCTTGGCAATCATCGATGACCCAACTGGCGTTCACCACCTCTCTGTTCAGCTGTCTCTTGGAGTGGGCGAAAACGTTTACGGTCTGGGGGAGCGCTTCACCTCGTTTGTGAAGAACGGTCAGACCATTGAAATCTGGAACGAAGACGGCGGAACCAGTAGCGAGCAGGCCTACAAGAACATTCCGTTTTACCTAACCAACGGCGGTTACGGCGTTTTCATCAACCACACCGGCAAGGTCTCCATGGAGGTAGCCAGCGAAGCGGTTGAGAAAGTTCAGTTCAGCGTTGAGCGCCAAGACGTTGAGTACCTGGTGATTTACGGGCCCACGCCAAAGGAAATCCTCACCAAGTACACGGCGCTCACCGGACGCGCCCCGCTGCTTCCCGAGTGGTCGTTTGGGCTCTGGCTGAGCACCTCTTTTGTCACGGACTACGACGAAGCCACGGTGAAGTCATTCATCGATGAAATGAAGACCCGCGACATTCCGCTGAGTGTGTTCCACTTTGACTGCTTCTGGATGCGCGAGTTTCAGTGGTGCGACTTTGCGTGGGATCCACGCACATTCCCGGACCCTGCCGGAATGCTCAAGCGCCTCAAGGCCGACGGCCTCAAGATTTCGCTTTGGATCAACCCATACATCGGCCAGGCGTCGCCGTTATTCGCGGAGGCTCGCGACCTGGGCTATTTGCTAAAGCGCGAGGATGGAAGCACTTGGCAGTGGGACCTCTGGCAAGCCGGAAACGCGATTGTGGACTTCACCAACCCCGCCGCGGTGGCCTGGTTCCAGAGCAAGCTGCGTCCTCTGCTTGAGATGGGTGTGGACTGCTTTAAGACCGACTTTGGCGAGCGCATTCCAACCGATGTGGTCTACCACGACGGCAGCAACCCGGAGCAGATGCACAACCTGTACACGCAGCTTTACAACAAGGCGGTGTTCGACCTGCTCAAGGAGCACTCCGAGAAAGACGCCATCGTGTTTGCTCGCAGTGCCACGGTTGGTGGCCAGACCATGCCTGTCCACTGGGGCGGCGACAACACCTCCAGCTTCGAGAGCATGGCCGAGAGTCTGCGTGGCGGCCTAAGCCTTGGCCTGAGTGGTTTTGGTTACTGGAGCCACGACATCGGTGGATTTGAGGGTAACCCAGATCCTGCCGTGTTCAAGCGTTGGGTTGCGTTTGGTCTACTGAGTTCGCACAGTCGTCTGCACGGCAACGAGTCGGTTCGAGTGCCGTGGGCGTTCGACGAGGAGGCCGTAGAGGTCACCCGCAAGTTTGCGCATCTGAAGCAGAAGCTGATGCCGTACCTTATGGACACCATGCGCAACGTAAACGCCACCGGTGCGCCAATGATGCGCGCCATGTTGGTTGAGTTCCCCGAGGACCGCACCTGCTGGACCCTCGATCAGCAGTACATGCTTGGCCCGGACCTGTTGGTTGCGCCCGTGTTCAACGCGCACGGCACGGTGGAGTTCTACCTGCCAGCCGGCATCTGGACCAACTTCTTCACTGGCGCATCCATCGATGGTGGACGTTGGGTCACGGAGACTCACGGATTCGATTCGCTCCCGCTTTACGTTCGCGCTGGTTCCCAGTTGCTCAATTTGATTGGTAAGTAATGGCATCACTGGTAACCAACACAATTTTCGCGGCGGACCCGAGTGCGCACGTTTTCAACGATCGCGTCTACGTTTACGTAAGCTACGACGAGCCTTACACCAACAGCTACGACAGCATGGTGTGCTACCACTCGTTCAGTAGCGACGACCTGGTGAACTGGGTTGACCACGGCCGCATCCTTCATCTGGATCAGGTGGACTGGGCGGTAAGCCACATGTGGGCCATCGATGGAAACTACTGGCAAGGCAAGTACTACCTGGTGTTCTGCGCAATCGAGCGCGAGACCAGCACCTTCAAGACCGGGCTCGCGGTTAGTGATCGCCCAGAGGGTCCGTTCACGAATCTGGGAACCATCGATGGCGTGGAGTGGGGTCAGGACCCTTCGCTCTTCATCGATGAGGGCAAGCCGTATCTCATTTGGGGCGGGCGAGGTGCGATTCTGATTGGCGAGCTGAACCAGGACCTGCGCAGCATCAAGCCCGAGACCATCACGAATGTGAGTGAGCAGATTGGTGGCTACGAAGGGCCGTTCCTGCACCGCAAGGGAGAGCAGTATTACCTCACCTATCCGGCACTCGACAACGAGAAGTGGCCGCAGCGCATGTGTCACGCGGTGGCAGACAACCCGCTCGGTCCGTATCAGGATCTTGGGGTTTTCATCGATGAATACCCTGGCAACTCAGGCACCATTCACGGTTCGGTTTTTGAGTTCCGTGGGCAGTGGTACTCGTTCTATCACTCGGGTTTTGTTTCGGGTACGGCTACCTCGCGTTCGCTCATGCTCGACAAACTGGAGTACGCCGCCGACGGCCGCATTTTGCCGATTGTGCCAAAGCCGGCTGCCGCGGGAATGGGTCAGGTTGAGGGCTACAGCACTCAGGTGATTCTGGATGCGGCCGTGGCTGATCTAGCTGGTGGCAAGTTGCACGCCACCCGGGTTGAGCGTGGCAGCGGTTCAACCGGAGCGGGATACGTGACGGGTCTCACGCAGCAGGAGTATGGCGTTAGCGTGCTGTTCCACGTTGGACCTCCTCGCGAGTACGAGGTTTGGGTGAGGTTCCGTGCGGCGGAGCCAACCAACGCTCGCGTGATTGCCGGCCGTCACCTGTTCTACGACGGAAACCAGAATCAGGATTACGAGCAGTACATCAACCGCGGCACCCTGTTTCCGGCCACCGGTGGCGAGTGGCAAGATATTCTGATTGGCACCCACGCCTTTGAGTTTGGCGACCACCAGGTTCGTCTCTCCAACTCGCACAACCTACCTGCTGGCAAGGTGGGTCTGGAGATCGACTCGTTTAGGTTCGTGCCACTTGGCTAAAGTCTCCAAAGAAATGCTCGCCGCGCGCTGGGCGGTGAACTACTTCTTCTTGCTGTCGGGTTCAACCGCCACTCTCTGGTCGGTTCACCTGCCGCAGGTGGAGACATTGCTCCGGCTATCGCACGCCCAAATCGGCACCATCATCGTGTTCACGGGCTTCGGCGCGCTCACCGCAATGCAGCTTCTCGGTCAGTTAATCGACAAACTCGGCAGCAAAACCGCAACCATCTTTGGCGGCATTCTTCTTGGAATCGTTCTGTTCATCCCTGGGCTGGCGTTCAATCTGGTCACCATTTGCATTGCAGGTTTCGTCTTGGGCTTCGGTTTGGCGTCTTGCGACATTGCTCAGAACGCGCACGCGGTTGAGGTTGAAAAGGCCTACGGCAAGCACATCTTCAGCACCTTCCACGCTTTTTGGTCTTTCGGAGGCCTCATTGGCGCCGCAGTTGGTGGCCTCACTCTTGCCGCCGGAATTCCAATGTGGCTAACACTCAGTTCCGCCGGAGTGCTCGGTTTAGTTGGAACACTCGTGGCTGGCCGGTATCTGATCACTGGCAAGGCCCACGCCACGGCATCTGTTGAGAAGCTAAGCAAGCAGGCGGCCAAGGAACTGAAACGCGAGCAGAACTTGGCCAATCGCAAGTACCTACTTCCCATCATCGCCATCGGTGTGATGTGTGCCGGTGGTGCGCTGATTGAGGGTGTGGGGATCGATTGGTCATCGCTGTTCGAGGTAAAGCAACTGGGCGCTACCACATCTCAGGGCGCGGTTGCCGTGATGGTTTTCTCGGCCGGAATGGGCGTCTTTAGACTTATTGCCGATCGGTTCGTGGCAAACTACGGTCGCCTTTTCGTGGTCCGGGTTGGCGGCTTCTTGGCTGCAATCGGAATCGCGGGAGCCATCAGTGTTTCCAGTGTTCCGGTCTCCACGGGCTTCTGGTTCATTGCCGGTCTTGGAATTTCGTCGGTGGTTCCACAGCTGTTCGCCTATTCGGCAACCATCGGTGAAGAGTCTCACTCTGGCCGCAACCTGGCCAAGGTGTTCGGCATTACCTACGCGGGAATGCTGGGCGGACCTGCAGTAATCGGTTGGCTCACCACAATGTTCTCGCTGGGGCAAGCCCTTTCGGTGGGTGTTGCCCTTGGAATAGTGATCGCGGTTGGCGCGCTTTTCATGCCCAATCAGCGTGCTGACAAAAATTGGTAAAGCCCCCCTTTACTAAATTTCCCAAAAATCAGATACAGTGAATCTCAGGCGAGTTGCCGCGGGCCATTTTGGTCCGGTCAGGCAGCCTCCGCGATTGAGAGATTCGAATGCAACTTGGGCTTTATAGTTTTGGCGACTCGAGCGTAAACCCCGAAACCGGGCGTTATGAGAGCGAGCAGGTTATCTACAAGAACCTGCTCGAGCGAATCCAACTAGCCGATCAGGTTGGTCTCAAATACTTTGGCCTTGGCGAGCACCATCGCGAGGACTACCCGCTTTCCGCGCCTGTAGCTCTACTCTCCGCCGCGGCCGCAACCACCAAGAACATCCACCTGGGGAGCGCAGTAACCGTGCTGCCAACAGAGGATCCTGTGCGAGCATTCGAGCAGTACGCAACGCTCGATGTCATCTCCGGTGGTCGTGCCGAACTCACCGTTGGCACGGGAGCCTTTCTGGAGTCGTACCCTCTGTTCGGTCACGACACCACACTGAACCAACTGGAGTTCACCGAAAAGCTGGAGCTGCTCAACCTACTCAATCACCAAAATCCGGTTACTTGGTCTGGTCAGTTCCGCTCACCTTTGGTTGACGCGCAAATCTGGCTACGCCCGGTCAAAGGCAAACTGGACGCCTGGGTTGCCACAGGTGCCACGCCAGAGTCATCCGCACGCGCAGCCGCACTGGGAATGCCGGCCATCTACTCGTTCCTGGGCAACCCGCCCGCCGATAACGTGGCGCTCGTGGATCACTACCGCCAAAAGGGCGCCGCCGCCGGATTCGCACCGGAACAGTTGCGCGTTGCCGTGGCCGGTCGAGGCCTAATTTCCATCGATGGAAAGTCTGCCAAAGAGACCATGTATCGACACTGGCTGCCTTCCGTGGGCAAGGTTTCAGCCGAACGCGGCCGACCAGCGCCGGACCGCGAGCTGTTTGACTCGCAGGTCAACGGTGATGGCCCGATTCTTGCGGGCAGTCCGAACGAGATCGCCGATCGAATCGCGGCAATCTGGCAGGTTTTGGGGCATGATCGCCACATTCTGCACATGGACATTGGCAACGTGCCTCACGCGAAGGTTATGCAGAGCATCGAACTACTCGGCACTCTGGTTATGCCACAGTTGGCCAAGCAAAGAATGTTGGCGGCCTAACTGACCTCGATGCCACAGAAAACGGGCATCTGGGTTTAGAGTTTGTTTTAGGAGCCAAATAGGCTTCGGGTTAGGGAACCATGGCACAAAAAGAGCAGCAGGCACAGAAGAATGTCAAGAAGGCACCTGCTAAGAACCTAAAAGAGAAGCGCGCCGAGAAGGCCACCAAAGCCGACTCCAAGAAGAAGTACGACTAAGTCGCACCAAATTAGTAAACGCCTCGCACAACTTGTGCGAGGCGTTTTACTTTTTCGCGAATCCGGCTATTGATCGCAGGTGCAACGTTGTTCCTGAGGAACGCCTTCCAGCGCTTCCTCAATGTGTTGGCCGCAACCGGCCCAGGTTACTTTTCCACAGTTGTTGCAAGGTGCTGGACTGCACATTTGTTTTCCCTTCGATTGATTCTGGGTTACTTCTTACCAAAAAGTCGAGCCAAGAAACTAGGCTCCTTTGGGTCGTTTGCGTGGCCCTGGCACTGCTGCGACTTAGGGATTCCCCGCATCACCTGCGAGACGTGCTGGCCACAGCCGGCCCAGGTTGCTTTGCCGCACTTGCGGCAGGTTACTTGCTGGCACATTTGTTGCCTTTCGATTTTGGGTAGGTAGGTGTATTTGGTTTAGTTGGTCACGATTGGCAATCCAGTTGAGGTTGAAGCTTCTGCATAGCCACCCGCATTAACTAGTTGCCCGGTAAACCCGTTTTGGGTCATTTCCTCAATCGCGATCCCAGCCCTGCGCCCAGAGTGGCAGTAAATCACGTAGGCCCCTGCCTTGCTGAAGGAAGATATCTTGGCTAAGAAGTTTGCATCCTCAACATCAACATTCACTGCGCCTTGTAGGTGGCCCTGTGAATACTCCAATGGAGTGCGTACATCGATAATTGCGCTGAATTTCTTGACATCCATGGAGGTGCTGGCGCATCCGGCCATCGCCCCAACGAGTAGTAATGCTGCAACGATGGCGGAAGTCATTTTGATAGATTTTCGCATACCCCCTAGGGTATACTGCAATAAGTTGCAAATGCAAATTTAGGAGTCAAAATGCAGATCGACCCAGCTGAGTTGAAGAGCGCCCGAGACCGCCTGGTGCGAGTTCAGGGGCAGATTGGCGGCATCGTAAAGATGCTAGATGAGGGTCGCGACTGCACCGAGTTGCTCACCCAGCTTTCCGCAGCCAGCACTGCGCTCACTCGCGCAGGCTTTAACATCATTGCCACCGGAATGGCCCACTGTACGCCAGACGAAGCGGGCAACGCCAACCGAGCATCGCTCGAAAAAGCATTCATGTCTTTGGCCTAGCTCGTAGGAATCTTCAGAATGACAAGTTCCCTAAAAGTTGTAATCATCGGTGGAGTTGCCGGCGGTATGAGCGCGGCAACTCGCCTGCGCAGGCTCAAAGAAGATGCACAAATCATCGTGTTTGAAATGGGTCAACACGTGAGTTACGCCAACTGCGGTCTGCCATATTTTGTGTCCAACGTGATCAGCGACCGCGATGAACTGCTGCTCCAAACCCCGGCGTCGCTGTGGGCCAGATTCCGCATCGATGTGCGTGTGCAGACCATGGTGACCTCTATTGATCGCCAAGGTCGCACCGTGACAGTGAAGAATCTTGGTACTGGAGTGGAGTCCACCGAGAGTTACGACAAACTCGTGATCTCCACGGGCGCGAAGCCGCGAAAGCTGGACATTCCCGGCATCGAGCGAGCTCTCACCCTGCGAAACGTGGTGGACGCAGACCACGTGAAGGCGGCAGTTGAAGGCGCAACCCTGAAAACCGCGGCAATAATCGGTGCGGGGTTCATCGGTGTTGAACTCGCCGAGAACCTGGCGCACATGGGAATCGAGACCACGCTGATTCACCGCGGCGAAAGCATTCTGAGCATGTTCGACCCGGATATGATTGAGCCAATGCAGGCGGTGCTGGAGCAAAACGGCATCAGGCTGGTGTTGGGGGATCAGCCAGTGGCGGTGACCGAAACCGAAGTGGTTCTGGAATCGGGCGAGCGGGTTTCCGCGGGGTTGGTGTTCTCAGCCGCCGGCGTGACTCCCGACAATGCCCTGGCAGCAGCTGCTGGACTTGAAATTGGCGCAACCGGCGGACTCAAGGTGGACCACCAGCAGCGCACCAGCGACCCAAACATTTTTGCGGCGGGGGACGCGGTTGAGAAACACGGGCTCCTTGGTGGAAGCCACACACTCGTGCCGCTGGCTAACCTGGCAAACCGTCACGGTCGACTCCTCGCCGACGCCATTGCTGGGGTCGAGGTTGAATCCAAGGGAGCACTCGGCACCGCAATCATCGGAGCGTTCGGTTTTGCCGCCGCGCTAACCGGCCTTTCGGAGCGCGAGGCGATTGCACGCGGCATCAAACATTCGGTAATCCACCTGCACCCTGGAAGCCACGCTGGCTACTACCCGGGGGCCAAGCGAGTGTCCCTCAAGGTAATCTTCGATCCAGCCACTGGAAGGTTGTTGGGCGCTCAGGCAGTTGGGCTCGACGGTGCAGACAAGCGAATCGACGTTCTGGCGACCGCCATTTACGCGGGACTCACGGTTGACGACCTCATGGATCTTGAGTTGGCTTATGCGCCGCAGTTTGGAAGCGCCAAGGACGCGGTGAACCAAGCGGGATATGTTGGCAACAACGTTTTCAACGGCACCACGCCTACCACGCAGTGGAGCGAGCTTGCGAGCGAGCTTGAAAACGGTGCACAACTCATCGATGTGAGAACCGCCACCGAGTTTGCCGCCGGCGCAATTCCGGGTGCCATAAACATCGATGTGAACAAGATACGAGACAACCTAGAGCGCATTGCAGGTGAGAACGTGATTGTGCACTGTGCGGTGGGTCAGCGCGGTCACATTGCCACCCAGATTTTGCGCGGGCACGGCAAGAAAGTGCGCAACCTAGACGGCGGTTACGCAACCTGGCTAGCCGGAACTTCGGCTCTGCAGCGGGCTTCTAGCTAGTTTCGGCGGCAAGTTAGGTTAGGCAAACCTAGTCAAGAAGTACTAGAAAATCGCTCTAGTTCGCTTCAAATCCTGCAAGGATGAAGACAACAGGGAGGTTCGAAATGACAAAGAATCCGGGGCGGCTACGTAGGCCTTCGCCCAACTTGGTAATCGGTGTGGCATTGGCCGCAATCATGACCATTTTCACCGCGGTGGCTCCAACGCCCAGTTCAAGTGCGGAGTCTGCAACCTTAGTTCCCGTTGGTCGCCTATTTGCTTCCAACTGCGCACAATGCCACGGCACGGATGGCCAAAGTGGCTCCATAAGCCAGCTTGCGGGTATGCCAGCCGCTTCTATGTTTACCAAGATGAAGGACCAGCAGACCCATAACTCAATCATGGGTGCCCAAGCTCGTGGTTACACCGATGACGAAATCAAAGCCATCGCTGCGTATTTTGCAACGTTGAAGAAGAAGTAGGGCAAGCTGATCATGAAAAACATTTCTCGCCGTCAGGTAATCACCGCGGGTACAGCAGTTGTTGCAGCCGCCGCTGTTGCGGTTCCCGTTGCTAACCAAATCAAGTCATCGGCCAAGGCTGCCGTGGCTCCAGTAGTGGTGGTTGGAGGTGGCATGGCCGGTGCCTCCGTTGCCAAGTACATTCGCTACTGGAGTGCCAAGTCCATTCCCGTTACCCTCATCGAAGCAAACGCGGACTACACCTCAAACATCATGTCCAACCTGGTGCTAACCGGCCAGAAAACCGTGGCCAGCCTCAAGTTCCCATACACAACGCTGAAAAGTTCGACCTACGGTGTGAACGTGATTCGCGGAACCGTAACCGGGGTTGCTTCCAACTTGCAGACTGTGACCTATCAGCCTCCAACCGGTCCAGCCGTGACTATTCCTTATTCGCGTTTGGTGATGGCACCTGGCATTGACTACTTGCCGTTCACCATGACCGGATCCACCGTGAATAAGGCCAAGGTGGTTAGCGCCTGGCAGGCTGGTGCCGAAACGCAGAGCCTCCGGGACCAGCTAGTTGCAATGCCTGTGGATGGTACGTTCATTCTCACCATTCCGGCCAAACCGTACCGTTGCCCTCCTGGCCCATACGAGCGTGCCGCGCTTGTTGCCGACTGGATCAAGCTAAATAAGCGAAGCCTGGGCAACACTTCACCTCAGGTGATTGTGCTTGACGCAAATCCAGGCATCACCGCGGAACCAACCAACTTCACTAACGCCTACAACGTTATTCATGCGGGAGTGGTGCAGTACGTTCCGAGTGCAACGCTGATTAGCGTGAATGCCGACACCGGAGAAGTGGTTACCAGCGCCGGCACATTCACCGGCAATGTGATCAACGTGATTCCAAACCACACCGCGGGCAAGATCGCTAGAGACATTGGTCTGGCAACCTCGCCAACAGCGGCCGGCGGAATGTTCTGCCCAGTAGACGTGCTCAGCTACGAGTCCAAGGTGATTCCTGGAATTCACGTGCTGGGTGATGCCTCGGCAACAACTCAGCCAAAAGCTGGCCACATTGCCAACCAAGAGGCCAAGGTTTGCGCAGACGCAATCGTTCGCCTCATGGCCTCGCCGGCACTGCCGCTAGACCAGGCCCCAATCACCAACTCGGCCTGCTACTCGCCAATCACTCAGAGCACCGCATCGTGGCTTTCGGTTGTATTCCACTACGACCCGGTTTCTAAGACCATGGTTGCGGCAGCGGGGCAGCCCATCGAAGCGCCTTCAATTTCGGCAGGAAACTTTAGCCAGATGAACACTTGGTTCAGTGTGCTTATGACGGATGTGTTCAAGTAGCAGAAGCGATGATGCACTTCCACTGAGTGGAATAATCCAATAGGCTCTAGTCAACTCGTTGATCAGCGCAGATTGGAGCAGAGCGTGACCGAAACCAAACTCGGGTCTGCCGACGACAAGTCGGCTCCGGCTGGTAAAACAGCCCAAGACCTGAAGTCTGTTACCGGTCGCGCTTTTGCAATTCTGGACACCTTCGATGGGGGCCATCGCCACCAAAGCCTGGCGTCCATCGCCCGTCGTTGCGGCCTACCTCTGAGCACGGCACACCGCATGGTGCACGAACTTGTGGAACTGGGCGCACTCATAAGAACCATCGATGGGTCTTACGAAATTGGCAGCAAGATTTGGCGGCTGGGAATCCTGGCTTCGCTGCACTCAGACCTTCGCGAGATCGCACTTCCGTACATGGAGGACATCTACCAACTGGGAAACGATGCGGTGCAGATTGGCGTGCTGGACGGCTTCCGCTGCCTAATCGTGGAGCGCATCGCGGGGTCGCGCACGCTCTCCGTGATCTCCAAGCCTGGTGCCAGGCTTCCGCTTCACGCCTCGGGTGTGGGCAAGGTTCTGCTGGCTAACGGAAGCCGCGAGCTTCAGGAAGCGGTGCTGGGTTCGCTCGACCGGTACACGGGCAACACAATCACCGACGCCACCGTGCTAGAGCAGCAGCTCAAGGACATCAAACGCCAGGGATTCGCGCACTCGCAAGAGGAACTGGCCATGGGAGCAACGTCGCTTGCTGTGCCGATCACTGGCTACGGAAACAAGGTCACCGCGGCTCTCGGAATCGTGACTCCGGTGGCAAACAAAGATCTGGAACGCATGGTTTCGGTGCTCAAAGTTTCGGCCGCCGCGCTGTCTCGCAAACTGGTGCTGAGCGGCATGGGCGACCTCGCCCAGCGCGTGTAGGGAATCGTTATCTAAAATCCTTCCACTCAGTGGAAGTAATCCATCGATGTTAACAATTTTGGTGTTTTCTGAAGTTATGAAAACACAGGTAGCCATCATCGGAGCTGGCCCATCCGGACTCATGCTTAGTCGATACCTTGCACTCAAGGGCATCGAATCAATCGTGATCGAAGACCGCTCTCGCGAATACGTTGAATCTCGAATCCGAGCAGGATTGCTCGAAACCCAGTCCGTGGATCTCCTAGAGGAGCTTGGTCTGGCGGATCGCCTCCACAAGGAGGGCATGGAACACGATGGAATCTATCTACAGATTCCTGGTGAACGCCACCACATCGACTTCAAAGAACTTATCGGTTACACGGTTTGGGTTTACGGCCAGACCGAAATCCAGAAGGACCTAGACGCCGCCTGCGACAAGGCCGGCCAGGAAATCCACTACGAGGTCAGCAACGTAGAGCTGCACAACATCGACTCGGAAGCGCCATCGGTGTCCTTCGTTGACAAAGACGGCAACCAGCAGACCATCGAGTGTGCCGTGATCGCGGGCTGCGACGGCTTCTGGGGTCCTTCTCGCAAGGCCATCCCAGGCGTTGAGGTGGGCAGCTTTGAGCGCGTCTACCCTTACAGCTGGTTGGGTGTTATGGCTAACGTGGCTCCAAGCACCGATGAACTCATCTACGCCTGGCACCCAGACGGCTTTGCAATGCACTCGATGCGTTCCGACAAGGTCAGTCGCCTTTACCTTCAGGTGGACCCGAAGGACGACATTGCCAACTGGAGCGATGACCGCATCTGGACCGCGCTTTCGGACCGCATGGCGCTCACCGGTTGGGAACTGAAGACCGGCGAGATCACCGAGAAGAACATCTTGGCGATGCGTTCGTTCGTCTCTGGCAAGTTGCAGCACGGCCGCCTCTTCCTAGTTGGAGACGCTGGCCACACCGTTCCGCCAACCGGCGCAAAGGGCCTAAATGCGGCCGTGAATGACGTTCGCTTCCTTGGTGAGGGTCTCGTGGACTTCTTCAAGAAGAGTGACTCAGGACTACTCAACGCTTACTCTGACCGCGCCAAGGAAACCATCTGGCGCGTGACCCACTTCTCGTGGTGGATGACCACCATGCTGCACACCAGCGGCAACGAGTTTGACAACCAGTTGCAGCTTTCGCAGCTCAAGCACCTATTCAAAAACAAGGCTCTGCAGACCAATCTGGCAGAGAACTACGTGGGAATTCGTTAGGACCAAAATGGCAAGAGTAGTTCGTGGCACCCCTCGCACAGACCTAGCAATCGTTGACGGCTTGGCCGAACTCGGTGTGGCAACCGTGCATGAGGCGCAGGGCAGAATCGGCCTGCTAGACCACCGCCTGCGCCCGATTTTCCCGGCCAAGATCGCAGGAAACGCACTCACCTGCGAGGTGGCACCCGGCGACAACTGGACCATTCACGTTGCGGTTGAGCAGGCTCAGCCTGGCGACATCCTCGTGGTCACGCCAACTAGCCCTTGCGACGACGGCTACCTTGGTGACCTCCTTGCGGAGAGCCTGATGGCGCACGGTGTTCGCGGTTTGATCATCGATGCGGGTGTGCGCGATGTCGCCACCCTCACCGAGATGAACTTCCCGGTGTGGCCAAAGGTTATTGCGTCTCAGGGAACCGTGAAGGAGACCCCTGGAAACGTGCAGGTGCCAATCGTGATTGCTAACCAGCGGGTTCGTCCGGGCGACGTGATTGTTGCCGACGTTGACGGCGTGGTTGTGGTTCGCCGCGAGGACGCAGCCAAGGTCTTGGAGAAGGGTCTGGCCCGTGAAGCAAACGAGACCGCAAAGCGCGCTCGGTTGAAGGCAGGGGAGCTTGGGCTGGACATCTACAACATGCGCGAGGCGCTCGCCGCAAAGGGTCTGGTTTACGAAGACTACGTGCCAGGCAAAGACAGCTAAGCGGCGGATCAACTGACCATGACTAACACCCAGATTGCCGTTCCTTGTTCGGTGATGCGCGGCGGAACCTCCAAGGGACTCTTCTTCTTGGCAACCCACCTGCCAGCATCGCCTGCTGCTCGCGACCGTTTCCTACTGGCCGCCATGGGGTCGCCAGACGAGCGCGAGATCGACGGCATGGGTGGCGGTCACCCGCTCACCTCCAAGGTTGCGGTGGTCAGCAAGTCCGCTCGGCCAGGCATCGATGTTGACTATCTGTTCCTTCAGGTTTGGCCAGACCGTGCCGAGGTGAGCGACCAGCAGAACTGCGGCAACATTCTGGCTGGAGTTGGGCCGTTTGCAATCGAGCAGGGATTGGTTGCGCCAACCGGTGACCTCACCCCGGTTGCCATCTACATGCTGAACACCGACTCCAAGGCAACTGCGTTTGTGGAAACCCCCGGTGGCAAGGTGAACTACTCGGGAACCGCTCGCATCGATGGAGTGCCGGGCACTCACGCCCCCGTGAACATCAACTTTGAAGACGTGGCGGGCTCAAGTTGCGGTTCCCTGCTGCCAACCGGCAACGCGGTGGACGTGGTGAGCGTGACCGGTCACGGTGCCCAGTTGGAAGCCGGGGTTGAGGTCACGCTCATCGACAACGGCATGCCGGTGGTTTGCCTCAAGGCGAGCGACTTTGGCGTTACCGGTTACGAAACTCCTGCAGAACTCGAGGCAAACTCGGAACTCCGAGCCAAGGTTGAGGCGGTTCGTCTCGCCGTTGGAGAGCGCATGAAACTGGGCGAAGTGGCCAACAAGACCGTGCCAAAAATGACCTTGGTTTCGCCGGCCCGCAACGGCGGTCTAATCAACACCCGCACGTTCATCCCACACCGCGCGCACGAGGCCATCGGTGTGCTTGGAGCAGTTTCGGTGGCCACCGCCTGTATGCTTCCTGGTTCGGTTGCGGCGCAGATCGCAGGTAGTGCCGAGCCAACGGGTTCGGGAGACTCCGGCGTAACCTCGCAAAACATCGAGGTGGAACACCCAACCGGTTTCTTCACCGTTCAGATGGAAATCGACACCACATCGCCTGAACTCAAAATCACTAAATCCGCGCTGTTGCGCACCGCCAGACTGCTTATGTCTGGAAACGTATTTGTTCCAGAATCCGCTTGGGAGAACTAATGATCATCGACTGCCACGGCCACTACACAACCGCACCTGAGCCGCACAACCAGTGGCGCGAAGACCAGTTGGCGGCGTTCAAGGCTGGCCAGCCAAGTCCGGGATACCCGGAAATCAGCGATGACCTGATTCGCCAAACCATCGAGGGCAACCAGCTGAAGCTGATCACCGAGCGCGGTTCAGACCTCACCATCTTCTCGCCACGAGCTTCTGCCATGGGTCACCACGAGGGCGACCAGCGCATCAGCCTGGAATGGACAGTTGCCTGCAACAACCTCATCAAGCGCGTGGTTGACCTGTTCCCGGAGACCTTTGTTGGCGTGTGCCAACTACCACAGTCGCCAGGTGCAGACCTCACCGAGAGCATCAAAGAACTTGAGCGCTGCATTACCGAGTTGGGCTTCATCGGTTGCAACCTGAACCCGGACCCAAGTGGAGGCAAGTGGGAGACCGTGCCGCTAACCGACAAGTACTGGTATCCGCTATACGAAAAGATGGTGGAACTAGACGTTCCGGCCATGATCCACGTTTCTGCCAGCTGCAATCCAAACTTCCACGCCACCGGTGCCCACTACATGAACGCAGACACCACCGCATTCATGCAGTTGCTTCAGGGAAACCTGTTCAAAGACTTCCCAACCCTGCGCTTCATCATTCCTCACGGCGGAGGCGCGGTTCCTTACCACTGGGGTCGTTACCGCGGACTGGCAGACATGCTCAAGCAGCCAAGCCTCAGCACCCACCTGATGAACAACGTGTTCTTCGACACCTGTGTTTACCACCAGCCTGGCATCGACCTTCTCGTTGACGTAATCGACAACAAGAACATCCTGTTCGGCTCCGAAATGATCGGTGCGGTTCGTGGAAGCGACCCAACCACCGGCCAGTACTTCGATGACACCAAGCGCTACATCGATGCGGCAAAAATCACCGATGGCGAAAAGGCCAGCATCTTTGAGGGCAACTCTCGCAAGGTATTCCCAAGACTCGATCAGAAACTGGCGGCGCGCGGGCTTTAGCCCGAAACGTGCGGAATCATTGGAATCAGGAGATACATCGATGGCGACATTCACCAAAGACGCGGACTGGCTGGACTGGCACCCGAATCCATCCAAGCCAAAGTTTGTGGTGCCCGCCGGTGCGGTAGACGCGCACTGTCACGTGTTTGGTCCGGGCCACCAGTTTCCGTTTGCGCCGGAGCGCAAGTACACGCCTTGCGACGCCAGCCGTGAGCAGCTTTTCGCTCTTCGCGACTTTTTGGGATTCGAAAAGAACGTTGTAGTTCAGGCCACCTGTCACGGCGCGGATAACTCTGCGCTTCTAGACGTTCTTGAGCACGCCAACGATCGCGCCCGCGGCGTGGTCACCGTGAAGTCCGACATCACCCACCAAGAGCTAGAGCGCATGCACCAGCTGGGTGTGCGTGGCGTTCGATTCAACTACGTGAAGCGCTTGGTTGATCCAAAGCCTGACGACTACTACCGCGGCATCATCGAGAAGATCAAGCCACTAGGTTGGCACGTTGTGCTCTACTTTGAGCCAGCGGACCTCAAGGAAAAGTGGGAATTCTTTACCAGCCTCGGTGTGCCGATTGTGGTTGATCACATGGGTCGCCCAGACGTAACCAAAGACCTCTCAAACCCAGACTTTGAGCTCTACCTAAAGTTCGCCCGCGAACACGACGTGTGGACCAAGGTGAGCTGTCCTGACCGCCTCACGGTCACCGGCTCTCCGCTTTACGCAGACGTGGTTCCGTTTGCCAAAACCGTGGTTGAACAGTTCCCAGACCGCGTGCTCTGGGGAACCGACTGGCCGCACCCAAACATGAAAAAGGAAATGCCAGACGACGGCATTCTGGTTGACTACGTGCCAAGCATTGCAACCACACCAGAGCTGCAAACCAAGCTTTTGGTCACCAACCCAAACACTCTCTACTGGAACAACTAGGAAAAGCCCATCATGAAGCCAGACTTTGAACAGTTCAAAGACATTCCAGGTACCACCATCTTCACCATCGAGCGCGCCCGCCAGGGATTCTGGCTCAACCAGTTCTGCATGAGCCTGCGCGAGGAAGCCAACCGCACCCGCTTCAAGGCAGACGAGGCAGCTTACCTGAGCGAGTGGGACATGACCCAGGAGCAGCGCCAGGCAGTGCTCGACCGCGACTTCCAGAAGATGCTGGATCTGGGCGGCAACGTGTACTTCCTGAGCAAGATTTTTGCCAGCGATGGTTTGTCATACGTTCAAGCAGTTAGCACCATGACAGACCTGACCACACCGGAGTATCAGCAGATGATGCTCAACGGGGGCCGCAACATCGATGGATGGCGTTCAAAGAAGGAACGAGGCGAGGCGTAATGGCACGCATCACAGCTGGGATCAGCACCAGTCACGTACCAGCGGTTGGCATGGCCGTTGACCTCAAGAAAGAGGGCGAGGCCTACTGGAAGCCAATGTTTGAGGGCTACGAGTTCTCCAAGCAGTGGATGAAAGAAAACACTCCCGACGTTGCCATCATCGTTTACAACGACCACGCCTCGTACTTTGGCATGGACATCATGCCGACCTTTGCCATGGGTATCGCCGACAAGTTCAAGATTTGCGACGAGGGCTACGGCGCCCGCCCGGTTCCGGTGGTGGAAGGTGCGCCGGAACTGGCTACCCACCTGGCCGCATCGCTGATCCTCGATGACTTTGACATGACAGTGCTGAACGTTCTCGACGTGGACCACGGACTCACCGTGCCGATGTCGCTCATGTTTGGCACACCAGACAAGTGGCCAACCAAGGTGATTCCACTTCCGGTGAACGTGGTCATGTACCCACAGCCTTCGGGCGAACGTTGCCTTTCGCTGGGCAAGGCAATCAAGCGCGCGGTTGAGCAGTTCGACGGCGACCTGAACGTTCAGATTTGGGGCACCGGAGGCATGAGCCACCAAATTCAGGGTGCTCGCGCCGGCCTCATCAACGAACCTTGGGACCGCAAGTTTATGGACGACCTGGTAAACGACCCAGAAAACCTGCAGTACAAGCCGCATCTGGAATACATGGTTGAAGCCGGTTCCGAGGGCGTTGAGCTCATCATGTGGCTCATCATGCGCGGCGCCTTGGGCGATAAGGTGAACGAGGTTTACCGTTTCTACCACGTGCCCGCATCCAACACGGCAGTTGGCCACCTGATCTTGACCCCAGAGGAAAACTAATGACCGTAAACATTGCAGTAGTTGGGCTCGGCGCCTTTGGTATCAAGCACCTTGATGCGCTTGCACTCATCGATGGGGTGAATATTCACTCTGTAGGTCACAGCCGCATGGAGGTGGCCGAGGAGGTTGCCGCCAAGTACGGAGCCCAGGCTTCGTTCACCGATTACGCGGCGCTCTTGGCTCAGTCAGACCTGGATGGCGTGATTCTGGCCACCCCAACTCAGATGCACCTGGCCCAGACATTGCAGGCACTTGAGGCGGGCAAGAACGTGCAGGTTGAGATCCCAATGGCAGATAACCTGGCTGGCGTAAAGCAGATTGTTGACCTTCAGAAGAAGACCGGTCTGGTTGCAATGGCGGGTCATACTCGCCGTTTCAACCCGAGCCACCAATTTGTGCACAACAAGATTCAAGCGGGGGAGTTCAGCATCCAGCAGATGGACGTGCAGACCTACTTCTTCCGCCGCACCAACACAAACGCACTGGGCAAGCCGCGCAGCTGGACCGACCACCTGCTTTGGCACCATGCCGCGCATACCGTTGACCTCTTCCAGTATCAGACTGGCGAAAAGATTGTGAAAGCCAACGCCATTCAGGGTCCAAAGCACCCGGAGCTGGGCATTGCAATGGACATGTCGATTCAGTTGCAAACCGAGAGCGGCAAGATCTGCACGCTTTCGCTGTCTTTCAACAACGATGGCCCACTCGGCACGTTCTTCCGCTACATCGGAGACACCGCAACCTACATCGCTCGTTACGACGATCTGGTGAACGGCAAAGAGGAAGCTATTGATGTTTCAAAGGTGGCGGTTTCGATGAACGGAATCGAACTGCAGGACCGCGAGTTTGTGGCGGCTATCCGCGATGGACGCGAGCCAAACGCCAGCGTTGCCAGCGTGCTTCCTTGCTACGAGGTTCTCGACCAGCTTGCCAAGCAGCTCGACTACTAGAAAGCGCCGCTACTCAGACCAAGCGCCCTAATCGGCTCTCTCACTTAATCAGAGGTGCTGGCGAACGGGATCTTCTTGCTGTGCATCACCTTGGAGAGCGTGGCTGCAACGCCGTTGAGCGTTGTGCTCTCGTAGCCAGCCTCACTGAGCATCTCAACCACGTTTCCCAGCTCAACCGAGTGGCGCTTCGGGTTCTTCGCAGTTGCGTCTAGCTGGCGCTGGAAACTTTCGGCGCTCGCCGCCTCAAACTCGCGCTTGATTTCCTCAATCGCCCAATCTTGAAGTCCTAGCTCCTTGGCAGCCCACAAAGCATCGATGGCTACCGCGGCCATGCCCTTGGCCACCATGCCGCGAATCAACTCGCGCGCCGCCGCCTCGCCCGCTAAGTCGGAAACGTAGGTCACCTCTGCGTTTAGGCCGGCGAGGAGTTCAGCCAACTTCTTGGCGCCAGGCCCAGAAACACTCAGGTCAAGTCTGTCGGCAGACGACTCTAGAGGGTTCATCAGTGCCACGTCTACAAAACTTCCGGCTGGAACAATCTCAGCCAGGCGTCGCTTGAGCGAAGGCGTGCCTGTGTTCAGGTCGCAGTAAAGGGCACCTGGCTTGAGGAAACCCGCAACCTGTTCCGCAATGCTCAGAGAAACCATGGCTGAGTTCAACGAGAAAACAACATCTGCTTCGGCAACGGCAGCCTCCGCGGTTTCGGCTAGCGCAACGGCCGGATTCTTCGGCTTAGCCGGATCAAACGCAACCACTTCAATGCCTTGATCCGCCAGGCCTCTGGCTATGAGCGAACCGACTTCTCCAAGCCCAAGAATGGTGAGTTTCATATTTCAAAGTTTAGGTCAAGCGCTCAAATGAAAGTCGTTTCTCACTTAATGAGAAAGTGAGGCGGTGCTAGTCTGGCGATAGTGGCGGCAGATTTGCGCTGCAAGTGCAGCGTTGCATGGAAGCGAGGAACAATTGCCAGCGAATTCAGTCAAGGCGGCGCCCAAAGCCGGGGAGGTTTCGGTTTCCGCCCGCATCCTCAGCATACTTGCCGCCTTTGAGGGAAGCTCCCGTCCGCTAACCATTGCCCAGATTTCGGCTAAGACTCAGATACCGCTCTCTAGCACCTACCGGATGGTTGGTGACCTTGAGGATTGGGGCGCGTTAGCTCGCAACCAAGACGGCAGTTACCAGGTTGGTGTGCGCATCTGGGAGCTCGGTCAGATGGCGGGGCTAAGTCAACGAGAGCACGTGGTGCGGCCATTTTTGCAGGACCTATTCGACCTGGTGCACGAGAACGTTCACATGGCCATTCGCCAAGGTGCCAACGCACTTTACGTTGACAAGATCTACGGGTCGCGAAAAATGCCCGTGGTTTCAAGGGTTGGCTCCAAGCTTCCACTGCACGCAACCGCGGTAGGTCGCGTGTTGCTTGCGGCAGAACCGGACTGGTTCATCCGGGCTTACCTAGACAAGAAACTGGTTGCGCCAACCGCCAAGACCACGCTGGAGCGTGAATCCTTGGTCACAGAGTTGCGCAAGGTGACCAACCAGGGTTATTCAATCACCGTTGAGCAAATGCGCATCGGTGCGTCTTCGCTTGCAGTGCCAATCGTGGTGGGCGGCGAGACGATTGCATCGGTGGGTATTGTGCTGGAATCTTCCAGATCTCCGGAACTTCTTCCGCTTCTCCCGTACCTCAAAGGAACCGTGGAAAGAATACAGACCGCGCTCAGTCCAAACCAGAAGCGGGCTCCAAGGCCAAACCTGCGATAGCCATTTTTGATTTCAACGCAATGTTGAGGTTTGATAACGGCTGTCCGTTTTCTTCTCACTGAGTGAGAACGCTGTTTAGTTTTTGACCCACAATCCGAAAGTATTCGATTGAGCCAAAAGTTTGGCTCTTAGCAAGGAGACAAAGATGTCAGAAGCCGTTTGCCCAGCTGGTTATCACGGGTACGAGCCGTTCGATATGAACAACCCGTTCCCGGCTTACGAAGAGCTTCGCAAAGAGCAGCCTGTGATGTTCGACGATCGCATTGGCTACTACGTTGTCACTCGCTACGACGACGTGAAGTCCACCTTTGAAAACTGGGAAACCTTCTCCTCGGAGAATGCCCAGGCTCCGGTTCGTCCGGTTGGCGCGCCTGCCCGCAAGGTGATGGACGATGGCGGCTTCACCGCCTACTCGGGCCTCAGCGCTCGCATCCCGCCTGAGCACACCCGCATCCGCGCGGTTGCTTCCAAGGCCTTCACCCCACGCCGTTATCGCGTGATGGAACCTCTAATTCGCGACAACGTGAACGTTCTTATCGACAACATGCTGGCCAAGGGCGACGCTGGCGGAGACGTGCTGGCCGACATTGCCTACGACCTACCAACCATCACCATCTTGACCCTGCTAGGTGTGCCAGTTTCCAAGATCCCCGAGGTCAAGGAATGGGCCACCAGCCGCGCTGTAATGACCTGGGCCGAACTCACCGATGAAGAGCAGATTCCACACGCTCACAACATGGTGAAGTACTGGGACTACTGCCAGCACCTGGTTGCAAACGCCAAGGTGAACCCAGGCGACAACCTGGTTACCGACCTGGTTGAGCTTCAGGCCAACGGCGATGAAATTTCCGATCACGAGATTGCCAGCATCCTTTACAGCCTGCTGTTTGCGGGCCACGAGACCACCACCACACTCATCTCAAACGCGGTTCGCGTGCTACTTCAGCACCGAGTTGCCTACGAGGCACTAGTTGAAGACCCAACCAAGATTCCAGCAGCCATCGATGAGGTGCTCAGGTATTCTCCAAGTATCGTGGCCTGGCGTCGCAAGGCCGTGAAAGACGGCGTGATCGGCGGCGTGGAGATTCCAAAGGGATCCAACGTTCTGCTGGTAATGGGTTCAGCAAACCGCGACGAAAACGTGTTTGACCAGCCAGACGCCTTCGACATCGGTCGCGAAAACGCTCGCAGCCACCTGGCATTCGGTTACGGAATCCACTTCTGCCTTGGCAACATGTTGGCCAAGCTCCAAGCCCGCGTAGCCCTTGAGGAGATCACCAAGAATGTGCCTACACTGCGCCTCAAACCAGAAACTGAAATCAGCTTTGGAGAAAACCTCTCCTTCCGAGTCCCAACCGCTGTTCCAGTGGAGTGGAACTAGGCCTTCGGGCTCCGGTTCAAGCCAGAAACCTCAAAGGAAAAATACAACGATGTACACATTTCCATTCGACAGCGAAGACACCCCGGTTCACGAGAAGTTAGGCGGCAAGTGCACCAGCCTGGCCATCATGACCAAGGCGGGTGCCCCGGTTCCACCGGGCTTTGCCGTGACCACCGATGCATTCGACGCGGTAATGCGCCAGACCAACCTGCTTAGTGAGATCAAGGCTCTCATCGGTGGATTGGATCACGACAACGTGGCGGCAGTGGACAAGGTTTCGGAGACCATCCGCGGAATGATCATGGAACTGCACGTTCCAGACTCCGTTCACGAAGAAACCCACAAGGCGTACGACGCGCTGATGGCTCAGTGCGGGGGAGAGGTGCCGGTTGCGGTTCGTTCCAGCGCCACCGCCGAAGACCTTCCAGATGCTTCTTTCGCAGGCCAGCAAGACACCTATCTTTGGATCATCGGACGCAGCAACGTGATGCAGAAAATTCGCGAGTGCTGGGCCAGCCTCTACACCTCGCGTGCAATCACTTACCGTCAGGCCAATAACATCGATGAAGATGGCCTCTCCATGGCGGTAGCCGTGCAGAAGATGGTGAACTCCCGCACCTCGGGTGTTGCAATGACTATTGACCCAAGCAACGGAGACCGCTCCAAAATCGTTATCGACTCCAGTTGGGGTCTTGGCGAGATGGTGGTTTCGGGCGAGGTGACTCCGGACAACTTCATGCTGGACAAGGTGATGTTGCACCCAATCAAGACCATCATCAGCGACAAGCACGAAGAGCTGATTCCGGATGGCGCGGGTGGCATTGTTCGCCGCGAGGTAGACGAGGCCCGCCGCAACAGTCCATCACTGAGCAACGACGAACTGATCGCAGTTGCTCGCCTGGCCAAGAGCGCAGAGAAGCACTACGGCTGCGTGCAAGACATCGAGTGGGCCATCGATGCAGATCTTCCAGAAGGTAAGAACGTGTTGCTGCTGCAGTCACGCCCTGAAACCGTCTGGTCGCAAAAGCCGGTGGAGGTCAAATACACCTCCATGGGTTCGGGTATTGAGGCGATCACGAATTCCCTCATGGCCCAAATGGGTGACCGCATGGGAAAGACCGGCAGCTAAACGCAACCAAAACAAAGCAACAAATCGCTACAGCAGAAACACAATCAGCAGTTCCTCAAAGATGAGCATCCAAGAAAGTGAGCAGCAAGTGACCTTGAAGCGCAAGAGTTTCGACTCTCCATATGACCTGAAAGCCCCGGCCGGTGCCGAGGGTTGGCAGGAGCTTTATCCGTACAACCTTGTTTTCCGCGACAACCTGCGTGAAAAGGAAGACAAGAAGTTCTGGTTCTGCGACAGCCAGCACTGGCCAAACGTGTTCAAGCCATTCGAGACCATCGGTGTGGAATTCGCCGTTCGTTGTCTAGGTGCCTACAACACTCGCCACTACATCATTCCACCAGCCAACGGCATCGAGTTCCGCATCCACAACGGCTTCTGCTACATGAGCCCTGTTGGCGTGGCTCCTGAGCTAATCCCAGACCGCGTTCCTCACTTCCTGCAGCGTGCCGGTCACTACTTCCAGAACTGGGACAGCCTCCTGGAGAACTGGAAGAAGAAGGTTCACGCCACCATCGAAGAGATGGACGCAATCGAGTTCAGTGTTCTGCCAGACATGGTGGACTTCTCGGTTGTTGAAGAGGGCAAGGGTATTGACCCAACCGCCAAGATGATGGCCGATTACGACCGTCTGATTCAGCTGGCCTACCAGAACTGGGAGTACCACTTCGAGTTCCTAAACCTGGGTTACGTTGCCTACCTAGACTTCTTTGGCTTCTGCAAGGAATCGTTCCCTGGTATTCCAGACTTGGCAATCGCCAAGATGGTTATGGGTGTTGACTCGGTTCTATTCCGCCCAGACGACGAACTGAAGAGCCTTGCAATGTTGGCCGCCAACCTAGGCCTCGGAGACGTTTTCGCAAACAACGTTGGTGCAGACGCAGTTCTAGCCAAGTTGGCTGAGACCGAGAAGGGTCGCGAGTGGACCACCGCTTGGACCAACGCTCAGAACCCTTGGTTCAACTACACCTCGGGCAACGGTTTCTACGGATCAGACGTCTACTGGCGCGATCACCTAGACCTACCAATGGGTTACGTTCAGGACTACGTTGCACGCGCCGTGAAGGGCGAGCAGCTACACCGACCAAAGGACGCACTAATCGTTGAGCGCGACCGCATTGCCGGAGAGTACGCAGAGCTGCTTTCGGGTGAGGCTCTAGACACCTTCAACGGCAAGCTAGGACTAGCTCGCACTGTTTACCCATACGTGGAAGACCACAACTTCTACATTGAGCACTGGACCATGGGTGTCTTCTGGCGCAAGGTTCGTCAACTCAGCCGCATTCTCCACGGCTACGGTTTCTGGAACCAGCCAGACGACATGCTGTACCTGACCCGCGATGAAGTTCGTCCGGTTCTGTTCGACCTGGCAACCGGTTGGGGTGTTGGTGCAGACTGCATCGCTCCTAGCTACTGGCCAGAAGAGATCGAGCGTCGCCGCAAGATTGTGGACGCACTTTCCACCGCTCGTCCGGAGCCAGCCTTCAACGAGCCACCAGCCGAAATCAACGAGCCATTCACCATCATGCTTTGGGGTATCACCACCGAGCAGGTTGCACAGTGGCTTGGAAGCGACGATGACGACCCTAACGCCCTTAAGGGAATGGCCGCCTCGCCTGGCGTGGTGGAGGGTCTCGCTCGCGTGATCACCGGTCCTGAGCAGCTAGACCAGTTGCAGGCCGGCGAAATCCTGGTTGCACCGGTTACCGCTCCATCATGGGGTCCGGTATTCGGCAAGATCAAGGCAACCGTTACCGACATCGGTGGAATGATGAGCCACGCGGCCATCGTTTGCCGCGAGTACGGCTTGCCAGCTGTAACCGGAACCGGTTCCGCTTCCACCAAGATTAAGACCGGCATGATGATTCGCGTTGACGGATCAAACGGCAAGGTCGAAATCATCGGCTAGCGTTTGCGCTAGTCACCCTGGTTCTAAACCCAAGCTAAACCCCAGAAAGAACTGAAATGTCAGCATCCCGCGAAGTAGTCAACTACCTTGGTCGTGACGTCACGAACAAGCTGCCAGAACGCGAAACCGTTCCTGGACTGTTTGAACTTACTCCGCGGGATGCTGCCATCTGGGCTTTGGCAAAAGACAAACTGCGCACTCGCGACAACGACGCGCACTGCCTTTACGCCTACGGAATCGCCCAAGCTCTGCTCTCGCAGATTCCAGAGGCTCAAGAGAACATCGTGCTTCCAGCCATTCTGATTCACGACATTGGCTGGTCCACCGTGGACGAACGTGAAAACCTGGAGGCGATTGCCCCGGACCGCGATGGCTCCCGCAATCACCTTGTGATTCAGCACGAAAAAGAGGGTGCCAAGATCGCCCGCGAGATCCTCACCGAGGTTGGCCTTCCGGCTGCCGATGTGGATGAGATCTGCAACATCATCGATGGCCACGACACCCGCCACCAACCAATCAGCGTGAACGACTCACTTGTGAAAGATGCCGACAAGATTTGGCGCGTGACCCCGCACGGACGACGCGTTGTGAACGACTGGTTCGGCCTCAACAACGAACAGTCGCTTCGCCTTTGCGCGTTCCGCGCCTACAACGAACTTTTCACCGATGCCGGACGCGCCATGAGCCGAGTATTGGTGAGCCTGGCCTGCATCGATCAGAGCCCACAACTTTCGCAAACCTATAGGCCAAAGGACTAAAAACATGACAACAGGATTTGGCCTACAGAACAAAGTGGTAATCGTCACAGGAGCTGCCGGAGGGCTGGGCCGCGAGTTCGCTCTAGGTTTTGCCGCAGAGGGTGCCAAGATCGTGGCCGCAGACGTGCAGGAAGCCGGTCTAGCGGAGACCGTTGCGCTAGTTGAGGCAGCCGGCGGAAAGGCGCTCGCCGTGAAGGTAGACGTGACCAGTCGCGAGTCCACCGATGCCCTCGCCAAGGCTGCAATCGCGCACTTTGGAGCCATCGATGTGTTGGTAAACAACGCGGCCATTTACGCCACTTTGAAGCGTGCCAAGTTCACAGAAATCGACCCTGCCGAGTGGGATCGCGTGATGAACGTGAACGTGAAGGGTGCCTGGAACTGTTCGGCATCGGTTTACCCGCTGATGGCACAGCCTGGTGGTCGCATCGTGAACATCGCCTCGGCAACGGTGTTCAGCGGCTCGCCAATGTGGATGCACTACGTGGCTTCGAAGGCAGCTGTGATTGGCATGACCCGCGTGATGGCCAAAGAGGTGGGCGCCAGCGGCGTGACCGTGAACGCCATCGCACCAGGCTTCACCCTCACCGATGCCAGCCTCTCGCTCATGGACGATGCGGCAACCTACGGAGTTGACCGTGGCGCCCTAAAGCGAGCCAGCCAGCCGGAGGACATCGTGGGAACCGCCATCTTCTTGGCATCCAACAAAGCAGACTTCATGACCGGACAAACCCTCGTGGTTGACGGCGGAAAACAGTTCATTTAAAGCTTCACCAAACAGATCCAACAGCAAAGAAAGCAGCACATAATGCCACAGGTAACCTACATCCTCCCGGACGGCACCGAGACCACTCTGGAAGCTCGAGACGGTGATTCCGTAATGGAGACGGCCGTTAAGAATGGCATCCGCGGAATCGTTGCAGAGTGCGGCGGTGCCTGCTCTTGCGCCACCTGTCACGTTTTTGTGGCGGACGAGTTCACCGATGTGGTGGGTGGGCCTAGCGACCTAGAAGACGACATGCTAGACGGCGCTGCTTGCGAAAGACGCGACGGCTCCCGCCTCAGCTGCCAAATCAAGATGTGCGCAGACTTCGATGGCCTGCGCGTTGAGATTGCTCCAAAGCAGATCTAGCCATGACAAATCTCGTTGCCAAAATCCTCATTGTGGGGGCCGGCCAATCCGGAATGCAGATTGCAGACAGCCTACGTGAAAACGGCTTCACCGGCCAGATCACCATGGTTGGCGACGAGAACGCTTTGCCGTACCAGCGACCACCGCTTTCCAAGGCTTACCTCTACGGCGATGCCGACGAAGAGAGCCTGCAGTTCAGGAACCAGAAGTTTTACCAGGACAACAACATCGAGCTGATTCTCGGTGACGCTATCGTGGCCGTTGAAACCAGCACCGATGGGGGAGTCGCCACAACCGCATCCGGCAAGAAACTCGAGTTTGACCGCATGGCACTAGCTCCTGGATCCACTCCGCGAAAGTTGGAGATTCCTGGTTCTCAACTAGACGGCGTGCTTTACATGCGCTCTTTGGCAGACGCTCAGTCCCTAAAGGCGCGCTGGGATGGAGCCAAGAACGTGGTTGTGATCGGTGGCGGATTCATTGGCCTCGAAGTTGCCGCAGTTGCCACTAAGGCGGGCAAGAACGTTACCGTGCTTGAGGGTGGCGACCGCATGATGGCTCGCGCCGTTTGCCCAATCACCAGTGAGTATTTCAAAGCAGCGCACGAACGCCGCGGGGCCAAGATTGTGCTCGACGCGCGAATCTCAAACTTCGTTGGCGAGCAGAAGGTTTCGGCCGTGGAACTCGCCGATGGCACTCAGATCCCAGCCGACATTGTCATGGTGGGCATCGGTGTTCTTGCACGCACCGAGGTGGCGAACATGCTTGGGCTGGAGCTGGCCAACGGCGCCATTCTGGTGAACGAATACGCTGAAACTTCTAACCCAATTGTGGTGGCAGCCGGCGATGCAGTGATGCTGCCAAACCCAACCGGAGCCGAGGGGCTCGTGCGTTTGGAATCGGTGCAGAATGCAGTTGACCAAGCCAAGGCTGCCGCTAAGACGCTCATGGGATTGCGTGAGCCTTACCGCGCACTTCCTTGGTTCTGGAGCGACCAAGCCGACATCAAGCTTCAGATCGCTGGACTATCCACCGGCTACGACCAAACCGTGGTGCGCGGCAACCCAGATGACGACGCATTCTCCGTTTTGTATTACAAGGCGGGGCGCTTGCTTGCCATCGATGCAATAAATCAGGTTTCAGATTTCATGGCGGTTAGACGCTGCCTATCTGCGGGGCAAACAATTCCTGCAGACGCCGCCGCAGACTCCGCAACTCCACTCAAAACTTTGATTACTGCCTAAAGAAGGAATGAAAATGGCATACACGCTAGAAAACGTTGACACGGTTGCCGGGGGAGCTAACCCAAGGGGGAGCTGGACCAACCTGGACGCTCTCTGGAAGGCCGTTGAGGAGCCACTTCGCGCTCGCCACAACGACATCCACACGCCACTTTCGTTCATGTTTGCGGAGTTCTTGCTGGACGCGCACCCTGAAGCGGACCCGCTGGTCACTCGAATTGCCATCCTGTTGCACGACACCGGCTGGTCGCGCTGCGACGAAGAGAAGATTTTCACCGAGGGCTTCCAGGGCGACTGGCGCAAGAGCGACATCCGCAGACTCCACGAGATTGAGGGCTGCAACATTGCCCGCGAAGTGCTTCCAGGGCTTGGTTACAGCGAGGACGTAATCAAGCGCGTGACGGACATCATCGATGGCCACGACACCCGCATGGAGTCTTACAGCATCGAGGATTCGTTGATGCGAGATGCCGACAGGCTTTGGCGTTTTACCCCAGCGGGCATTGCTCTGGCTAGTGGCTGGTTCAAGAAGACTCCAAGTCAGTACCGGTTGCAGCTTGAGCAATCTACGTATCCGGAACTGATCACCGAGGCTGCACGTGCCCTCGCGAGTGCGGAACTCGAGCGGTCTATCCACCTGCTCAAACTAGACGTAATCTAGGCCGAGAATGTCCAGCAGAAGTTTGCCGTTCAATGCCCATGTGGATGACCTGTTCATCGGCGGGCAGTGGGTTCGCGCCAACTCCACCGCACGCACCCAGATTGTGAACCCGGCCACGGAAGAGGTCTGGGGTGAGGTGCCAGACGCCAACCAGGCAGACGTTGACGCGGCAGTGGGTGCCGCCCGTGATGCATTTGAGAGTGGCGTCTGGAGCCAAATCGGGGCCGCCGCCCGCGCTCAGGTAATGCTCCGTTTTGCCGATGAACTCGCCGCCAGAGGAGAGGCAATGGGAACCGTGATTTCCTCGGAAAACGGAACCCCGTTCACGGAGAGCTCGGCTGCGGCGGCGCACTCGGCAGGCATTTTGCGTTACTACGCGGGGCTGGCCGATTACGTTGATCAAGACGACAAACGACCGTTCCCAGGCTCACCCGGCAAGTACACGCAAGTGGTTCGTCAGCCTCGCGGTGTTGCGGTTTTGATTGCACCTTGGAACTTCCCGCTCACGTTGGTGATGGTCAAGCTAGCCCCTGCCCTTATCGCTGGCTGCACCGTGGTTATCAAGCCGGCCAGCGAGACTCCGCTTGATCTTCGGGTTTTGATTGAGGCCGCTGTTGCGGCTGGAATCCCAGCCGGTGTCATCAACTTGGTCACTGGTGGTCGCGACGCCGGTGGCCTCCTGGTTCGGCACCCTCAGGTTTCCAAGGTTGCCTTCACGGGTTCAACCGAAGCCGGCCGCATCATTGCGGGCCAGTGCGCGCAACTGCTTCGCCCGGTCACCCTGGAACTCGGCGGAAAGTCGGCCAGCATCATTTTGCCAGACGCCAACATTAATGACTTTGCCAAGATTCTGAACCGAACCTGCCTGCGCAACACCGGGCAGACCTGCTACAACAGCACCCGCATTCTTGCTCCGCGAAGCATTTACAACGATGTTGTGGACGCCGTTGCGGCAACCGTTGCGGCAACGCCGATTGGTGACCCGTTTGACCCAGCCACCGTTTACGGACCGTCGGCGTCTAAGGCTCAACGCGACCGCGTGGCTGGCTACATTTCACTGGGCATTGCAGAGGGTGCGCGAGTTGCCGTTGGTGGCGAGGGCATGCCTGAAGGGCTTGACCGCGGCTACTTTGTTAAGCCAACCGTGTTTGCCGACGTGGAAAACTCAATGCGCATTGCCCAAGAGGAAATCTTTGGCCCGGTTTTGGTTGTGATTCCTTATGACAACGAGGATGACGCGGTGCGCATCGCAAACGATTCCAAGTACGGCCTTGGCGGCAGCATTTTCACCAGCAACCCAGATCATGGCGAAGAGGTTGCTCGCCGCATCGAAACCGGCTCCGTTGGAATCAACTTCTACGGCTCAAACCTGGCCGCACCATTCGGCGGTTGGAAAGACAGCGGTCTAGGCATGGAATACGGCCCGGAGGCCATCGGTGCCTACGTTCGTATGAAGTCGATTCACCGCGAGGGTTAGAACCCGCTATCGCAGGGTGACACTTCAGAAAGCGGTACTTGGCAGGTCGCGCTCGCCCAGGGTTAGGCCGGCAAGCATCCGAGCCACCACGTCCGGCACGGTTTTGCCAGCGCCAAAGTTGGGTGCCGTGCCAAAGATTGCCCTGCCCGCCAAGCCAGATTCCGTGTGCCCAGGCCGTGCGTCTACCCAGCTGATGCCCGCCTTGCGAAGTTCTTTCGACGCCGCCTGCGCGTACCCGTGAATCGCGGTTTTGCTGGCCGAGTAGGCGGCTAGGCCTGGCAAAGGTGCCTCGGCAATCACGCCACTAATAGAAAGCACAAAAGGTTCCCTGCCCGCAGCAGCCGATTCCTGCAGTTTGCCCAGCAATCGCTGAACCAGGTTTATCTGCCCAAGTGCGTTCACCTGCAGAAGTCTTTCGGTCACGGCGTGAGGGGTGTCGGTGATGTTCCCAAACGCTACTAGCCCGGCTGCCAAGACAATTCCATCGATGGGTTCGTTTTGGGAACTCAGGTAATTCGCCAGGGTTTCCACAGAGGCCGCATCTTCAAGGTTCAGCAGGAGGCGCTGTGTCAGGTCTGCGCGAAGTCGAACGGAACTTTCATTTGAGCTTGCCGTGCCGAGAACGGCTGCACCCGCAAGCATAAGTTGGTTGCAGAACTCAGAGCCGAACGCGCCAGAAGCGCCAACCAAAAGGATGTTCTTGCCCGTGAATCTGCTCAAGTGAAGCACCTACTCTTTCCCAACCGCTTGAGATACCCAACAGCGAATTCGACGGAAAGATTTCTTACTCTAGACGCCTGCAACAACCGTTCCGGTTAGTTCAGTGCCCGCCTTGAGTGTGTTGTAGATAGTTCCAAACTTCATCAAGTTTTTGTGGAGCAAGTCGAGCTTGGCCTGACTCGCTTCGGTGTCAATGGTGACCACGTACGAAACGTCAGTAATCACGGGCTCATCCGTTTTTCGATGCGCCTTGAGTTCAACCCGAACTGCACGGTACTCAAACTCCAGAGGCTCCGCCACGCGCTCGATCCCCTTGATGAGGCAGGCCGCCAGCGCCGCCAAAAGCAGTTCCACCGGATTGAGTGCATCCACTCGACCAGTTGCAGAAGTATCGATTACCAGACTGGTTTCTTTGGCGGTAACCAAAGAACCCGAGGCATCAACGCGATTTGCCTGCACCTCAAAGGTCATCAGGTTTGAAACAGTTTCTGTGCTCATGCTTCAAACCCCTTCAAATAGCGCTGCAAGTTGGCTCCAACGCTCCTGGTTGACCGAATACCAAACCCAGGTTCCACGTTTTTCGCGCTCAATAAGCCCAGCTTCGGTTAGCACTTTGAGGTGGTGGCTGATGGTTGGCTGGCTCAGACCAAGCGGCTCGGTTAGGTTGCAAACGCAAGACTCAGAGTTGTTGCTGGCATTTATGTAGCTGATCAGCTGGATGCGGGTTGGGTCGGCAATGGCCTTCAAAAGAGTTGCAATTTGCTCGGCTTGCGGGCGTTGCAGGGCAGTTGCTAGGCCGTCCGGGGCGCAGTCTTTTACATCGATGAGTGTCAGCGGAGTAAACGTCATTGCAGTTATCTCAACATTCGATTCTGAATTTTCGGCAAACATAGATGTTTGTCTATGTTTCCTAGTGTAAAAAAGTAGATAGTAAATCGTTGGATTTTGTTGGATTTTGTTGGATTTTGAAAGGTGAATTCTGTGGCTAAGTCACTTGGAAAAGTGCTCGCGGAGTTTGTGGGCACTGGGCTTCTGGTTGCCGTTGTGGTTGGCTCCGGAATCGTGGGCAGCAGCTTGTCGCAGGATGCTGGCGTTGCGCTTCTGATTAACGCCTTTTCAACCGTTTTCGCCTTGGCTCTGCTGATTTACGTTGTTGGCCCAATCAGTGGCGCTCATTTCAACCCTGCGGTCACAATTGTCGAGCTGGCCACCAAGAAACTGGCTGCCTCGCAGGCTCTGCTTTACATCGCGGCACAGATTTTGGGGGCCATCGGTGGCTCGATTCTGGCCAACGTCATGTTCAACCAGGCCGCCATCCAGTTCTCCACGCACGCTCGAATCAGCACGGGAACATTCATCGGTGAGGTTCTGGCAACTGCCGGCCTGCTTGTTGTAATCGGCGTGCTTTCTCACCGCGGTCAGGTCGCAATCATTCCGGTTGCTGTAGCCGGTTGGATCGGATCCGCGTACTTCTTCACCTCGTCCACTTCATTTGCAAACCCTGCAGTGACCATCGGCCGAGTTTTCACCAACACCTTTGCAGGAATCGCTCCAGATTCAGTGATGCCGTTCATCGCGGCACAACTCATCGGTGCACTAATTGGAATGCTTGTTGTTAGGGGAGTGGCTCGTGGCTAGTTCAACGCCTTCGGTTCTTTTTGTTTGCGTGCACAACGCGGGTAAGTCGCAGATGGCTGCCGCACTCATGCGCGCCAAGGCTGGCGACAGCGTGCAGGTGCTGTCTGGTGGAACTCACCACGGCGATGCACTGAACGCCGAGGCTCAGGCAGCGGTTGGCGAGCTGGGTGTGTCCATGGATGGTGAGTACCCAAAGGCGATCACCCAGAAAGTGTTCATGAACGTGGACCGCATTGTGATTCTGGGCAACGAGGCCAAGCTCTCGCCAGTTGAGGGAATGCGCGGAACCATTGAGACTTGGCTGACGCCAGAGCCTGGAGCAGAGGCCGGCAACAAGCTGGCGCAGACTCGCATTGTGCGCGACGACATTGTTCGCCGCGTTGACGAACTTTTTGCAGAACTAACTCACTAGACCCGAACCCACTTACCCAGATTCACCAGACTCAAGGAGACCCCATGTCAGATAAAAAAGCCACCGTACTTTTCGTTTGCGTTCACAACGCTGGCCGTTCACAAATGGCTGCGGGTTACCTGCAGGCTTTGGCCGGAGACCGCGTTCAGGTGCTCTCCGCCGGAACCGCGCCAAAAGACAGCGTGAACCCATCGGCTATTGCCGCCATGGCTGAAGAGGGCATCGACATTGCCAACAGCACTCCAAAGGTGCTCACCGATGAATCAGTCAAAGAATCCGACTACGTGATCACCATGGGTTGTGGCGACGCCTGCCCATTCTTCCCTGGCAAGACCTACCTGGACTGGCCGCTAAACGACCCAGCTGGCAAGGGTGTGGACGAGGTTCGCCCAATCCGCGATGAAATCCGCGCCAAGGTTGAGGCACTGATCTCGGAGATCGACGCCAAGTTCTAGTGCAAGGAGGGTGTTTTCAACACTTTACAAAATGAAGTTGAAAACACTTTTTACCAAATGCTAAAGTTGCTTTTAAGGTTCCACCCCGCTGAAAGAGCCCCTGGGCTCTACCGAAAGGTTAGGCGGGGTGGTCATTTTTAACTGACGTTAAGGCGCCGGCGACATCACCCAAAGCACCTCGATGGGCTGCTCGCTCGGGTTGCGCCAGCTGTGCGGGTCGCGCCCGCGGAAGGTCATGGCGTCTCCCGTGTTCAGAAGGTGGCGCTCGGGCCCAAGGATGATTTCAAGTTGTCCATTGAGCACGTAAACAAACTCAAACTCACAGTTGAGCGAATATAGTTCGTCTCCACCGGAACCGCCCGGCGCAATCTTGGAATGCAGCACCTCGATGCTGGTCTGGTTGCCGGAACTCAGCAAAAACTCGCGGGCATCGGTGCCACCAAAGTTGATCTGGGCGCCGTCGCCCGCGCGCACGATTGCGCTCGCCGGCGGGTCAAAAAGCTCGCCAACCTTGAGGCCAAGCGCTTCGCAAACCGCAACCAGTGAAGCCACCGATGGCGAAACTTGATCGCGCTCAAGCTTGCTCACGAAACCTTGCGTGAGCCCCGCAGCAGCCGCCACCTGGCCAAGAGTGAGCCCGCGAGCGAGGCGGGTTGCGCGGATCCGACCGCCGATTGGTATTTCTGCCATTAACTTATTCCCCCAGTTGAAGTGCAACGGCACGCACAGGCGCGCCATCGATGCCAATAAATTTCATTGGCAAAAGCGACACTAGCGGACGCTCGAAATCGATTGCCTCAAGGTTGGTGAGGTTTTCGCAAATCACACCACCCGCCATCGCGATCAGGTGGTGGCAAGGAAAACCAACGCCGGCGTGAGTGTCGTCGGGAGTCTCATCGATGTTGATAGCGTCCAAACCGAATGTGAGCACTCCTCGATCCAGCAGGTGCTGAACCAAACCGGCGTCGAGGTAGGGGTTGTTGAAGTACTCATCGGTGCCGTAGTGCTTGCTCCACAAGGTCTTGAACAGCGCGATGTCGCCAGCCTGAAGCTTGTCTAGTTGACTGCCAAGCAGTTCAACGGTGATGGCCTGGCGCGGTTCCGGAACACCGCAATCCAAAACCACAGCTGGTCCCACAAACTCGGTCAACGGGATTTCATCGATGCGTTTGGTGTTGTTATCAAAGTGGTACGGCGCGTCAACGTGTGTGCCCGACTGGCTGCCTATGCTCACGCTCATAAGGTTGAAGCCGTCGCGTTCAATGGTGGAGTGCTGCTCCAGGTGGGGAACCGGGTCGCCCGGGTAAACCTGGGTCTCGGCGGTGATTGGGTGAGACAGGTCCACGACACGAATTATCTTCATAGGAAAAAGTTATTGCCTCATAGTCAAATTGGGAATAGCATTCCCCTAAGTAATGCAGTGTCGCGTTAACAAAAGGGAGCAGTATGAGCAACGTAGTGCAGAACGCCAAACCAAAGATCACAGAAATCGAAGGGTTTGGTATCGATACGATTCCAGACGCCGACCGAACGTCCACTCCTTGGGACATGCTGCGCATCCAGTTTGGTGGCGCTAATACTTTTGCAACCGTGCTTCTGGGTACCTTCCCAATCGCATTCGGTCTTTCTTTCTGGCAGGGCGTTGCCTCCGTTGTTCTAGGTGTGCTGGTGGGAACCATCTTCCTAATGCCAATGGGCATCTTTGGCCCACGCACCGGAACCAACAACGCTGTTTCCTCGGGTGCTCACCTGGGAGTGCGCGGTCGAATCGCTGGTTCGTTCCTTTCGCTTCTAACAGCCATCGCCTTCTACTCCATCTCTGTGTGGGTTGGCGGTGACGCACTGGTTGGTGCGTTTGTAAAGCTCTTCGGTGCCACCGACTCACAGGGTCTGCGCATCGGGCTTTATGCACTTATCGGTCTCATTGTGGTTGTGGTGGTGGTTTACGGCTACCAGTTCATGCTGTTCGTGAACCGCATCGCTGTATGGCTCAACACCGTACTCATGCTGCTAGCCATCGTTGCGTTCTCTGGCGTATTCCACCCGGACTTCGCAGGCACTCCAGACAAACTGGCGCTTGGTGGTTTCTGGCCAACCTTTATTCTTTCCGCGCTAATCGCGATGTCTAACCCAATCTCGTTTGGTGCGTTCCTTGGCGACTGGGCACGCTACATTCCAAACGGCACCTCAAACGCAAAGCTGATGGTTGCCACCCTTGGTGCACAGGCACTAACCCTGATTCCGTTCATCTTCGGTGTTGCAACCATGACCCTGGTTACCGGTGGCGACTACGTGGTTGGCCTAATTGGTGCTGCTCCAACCTGGTACGCCTACCTCATCATCGTTGTTGCCTTCATCGGCGGCCTTTCAACCGGAACCACCTCGCTCTACGGAACCGGCCTGGACTTCTCATCGGTGTTCCCAAAGCTCAGCCGCGTGCAGGCAACCATTGCAATCGGTTCTGTGGCATTCGTGTTCATCGTGGTTGGTCGTCTGTTCACTGACCTACTGGGCGCCGTAAACGGCTTCGTGGGTGCAATCGTGGTTACCACCACCCCTTGGATGATCATCATGGCCATTGGCTTCTGGAACCGCCGCGGTTGGTACGCCAACGAAGATCTCCAGGTGTTTAACCGTGGCAAGACCGGTGGCCGCTACTGGTTCGCCAACGGTGTGAACTGGCGCGCAATGACCGCTTGGATTGTGGCCGCCGTGCTTGGTCTGCAGTTTGGCTATTACCCACCGGTAATCGTTGGTGTCTGGAGCGGCGTGGCCGGCGGTATCGACCTAAGCCTCGTGGTTTCAATCGTTGTGGCAGCCGTTCTCTACATCGGTGCGCTGCTGATCTGGCCAGAGCCTGCCTACGTATTCGGCCCTAAGGGTCCACGAATCGGACGCACCGCCAAGGGCGACGTTCCGGCGGTCAAGTAATAGCATGACCAACAAAGTTCCAAGAGTAAACGCTGGCAAAAACGTAGGTCAGGTAGACGCAACGGTTGTTCCGCGGTTCGCCGGGCTGGCAACCTTTGCGCGCCTGCCCCGCATCGATGAGGTGGCTAAGGCCGACATCGCCGTTGTGGGAATCCCCTTTGATGCCGGAACCAGCTTCCGTCCGGGTGCCAGGTTTGGGCCGGCGCACATTCGTGAGTCATCGCGACTGCTGCGCCCCTACAACCCGGCCCAGGATGCGTTTCCGTTTGCTCTGGCTCAGGTGGTGGACGCCGGCGACATCGCCGTGAACCCCTTCAACATTCCTGAAGCCATGGAACAGATTTCGGCTGGCGTGGACGAACTGCTGGAGCAGGACATTCGCCTGGTCACGCTTGGTGGCGACCACACCATTGCCTACCCAATCTTGAAGTCGTTGCACAAGAAGCACGGGCCGGTCACGGTGATTCACTTTGACGCACACCTAGACACCTGGGACACTTACTTTGGCGCGCCGCTGACTCACGGAACCCCGTTCCGCAGGGCGAGCGAAGAGGGCCTGATTGACCTGGAGTCTTGCCTGCACGTTGGAATCCGCGGGCCGCTCTACGACAAGGGAGACCTGCTTGACGACACCAAGCTCGGTTTCCAGGTGATCACCAGCATCGACATGGACAAGCTGGGCATGGACGCCATTGTTGAACTGGTTCGCAAGCGCGTTGGCAATAAGCCTGTTTATGTTTCCATCGATGTGGACGTGCTCGACCCGGCGTTTGCGCCTGGAACCGGCACCCCTGAAATGGGTGGGTTCAGCAGCCGCGAACTTTTGGCGCTGGTGCGTTCGCTCGACGCCGTGAACGTGATTGGTGCCGACATTGTTGAGGTGGCCCCGCAGTACGACCACGCGCAGATCACCGGCATTGCCGCCTCTCACCTGGCGTATGAACTGATCACCTTGTTGGCCAGAAGCCACAAGTAACCTGCATATCTATCTGGAACAAACGAAAGCTGAAACTCATGAGCGCTACCCAAGAAGTTCTAGCCGCGGCAGCAAAGATCGTTGACGACTTTGGCCACCACCGAACCGCCGAGTATTTCGCGGCGTTCGCGGCTGACGCATCGTTCATGTTTTACACCCACACCGAACGCCTGGACTCACGGGCTGCCTACGAGCAGTTGTGGGCCAAGTGGGAGTCGGAAGACGGTTTCAAGGTGCACGGTTGCCGCTCCAGCAACCAACTGGTGCAGCTCATCGGTGAAGACGCGGCGGTGTTCAGTCACTTGGTGAGCAGCGACATTGAGTTTGGGGGAGAGGTCTCCACAATCGCCGAGCGCGAGACCATCGTGTTTGCCAAGCAGGGCGGCCACTGGGTTGCCGTGCACGAGCACCTTTCGCCGGAAACCGCGGAATAGGTTGCGCGGCTGCTTTGCGCACAAGGTGCCGCAGGCAAGCGTTGGCCTAGGCTAAGTCCATGTTTATTCAACCCTTCGATGGTGCACTCAGCGAGGCCGAATGGCGTCACTGGATTGAAACCGGCGGCAAGTTCGGTGTACTAGCGGTTCCACACAGCGAACCGGGCAAGGCTCCCTTGATGGTGCCAACCCACTTCACGCTGGCTGGCGACGAAATCCTGATGCACCTGAACCGAGCCAACTCCGCGCTCAAGCTTTTGGAGTCCGGCAATCCCGTTTCGCTTTCTGTGGTGGGGGACTACGCCTACATTCACAACCAGTGGCGAGCCAAGCCGGGCATCCCGGTTGAAGAGGGCGTGCCAACCAGTTACTACGCGGCCGTGAACTTTTCGCTAAAGCCAACCGTTGTTGGCACCGATGAAGGGTTGCTGGAGATTCTGCATGCACAGATGCAAGACATGCAGCCGGAGGGTGGCTACGCGGCGCTGGATGACAAGGCGGCACCCTACGGCCCAATGCTTTCGGGCATCCGCGGTGTGCGGCTTCAGATCCTTGAGGTTGAGGCCAAGTTCAAGTACGACGACCACAAGCCCGTGGCGCACCGCGAGCACGTGATTGAACAACTCGATCAGCGCAACGCCGGATTGGATGCGGGTGCCGCCGACCAGCAGCAGCGCCGACTCGACCTAATCGGCAAGTGGACCGAGTTCCGCAACAGCCAGTAGCGCCCAAACCCTCCGACGTGCGACTTATGAACAGATCTGCTTTTTCGGTCAAATTAGTTGTCTATGCCTCACTAGACAACTATTATGAAGAAAAGAGATCTGATGCTCAAACTGCAAGAAATCGCGAAGGCAAACCAACTCGATTTCTATGAAGATGGTGGCGCAAAACATGAAAAGTGGCTATTGGGTGGCGCACCGTTGGCTATTCCTCGTCACAAAGAAGTAGACGAGTACACGGCCCGCCGAATAATCAAGCAAGCCAACGGCATCGCTGAATCCAAGAGTGAGGGTGACGAAAATGGAAGATAAAGTTTGGCAGGTTCAAACTTGGCCTGGTGAAAAATACTGGGTCATTCAAGTGGACGATTTACCTGCTGCCACACAAGCAAAAACAGTTAAACAAATCGATGTAATGGTTCGCGACTTCATTAGTCTCCACCTTGACATTGATCCTGCATCGGTGAAGTATCAGCTCAATTATGTGCTTCCTGAAGAAGTCGTGAATGCACTGGATGAAGCAACAAAACTCAGAGTGCAGGCGGAACTCGCTCGAAAGGAAGCTGCCGCAGCAACTACGAGGGCCGCCCGGATCCTAAAGGCGCAAGGCCTAACAGTTAGAGACATCGGCGCAGCGCTTGGTGTCTCGTTCCAGCGCGCACACCAAATGTTGAGCCGTTAAAAGGACGCAAACGAAAGAACCCCCTCGTGGAGGAGGGGGTTCTAGTAGGCCCCGTCGGGCTCGAACCGACGACCCACGGATTAAAAGTCCGTTTTTATGCAACTTTGCCAGCTGGGAAACACAGGCCACTTCGCCAAAAATCCCTATAAATAAAGGTTTGTAGGTGCTTAGTTTCTCTTTTCAACTCTTAGGGTTGCTGAATGAAATGCGGACAAAATGCGGACTATTGGAAATGGGCTCGTAAAGGTGCTCTAGCGAGCCCATCTAGCCTCATTCAGGTCGATTCAGGCGCAGCCAATGGGCTCAGGTAAGTTTGAAAAGTAGAGTCAAGAAATCCACTCGGGGGTAGATGTGTCATTCCAAACACCGGTAACAGTAGCAAACGTCCTGGAACGTATCCATTCCGGCGAATACCTGCTGCCTGCCATCCAGCGCGAGTTCGTTTGGTGACAGGATCAAATCCTCACCCTCATCGACAGCCTGATGCGGGGCTACCCAATCGGCTCTTTCCTGCTCTGGGACGTGAAGGCCGAATCAGCCGGCAACTATACCTACTACAACTTCATCACCAACTACCACGAGCTGAATGCCCCTTATGCTGCCAAAGCGATTGTTCCCTCAGGAAAGAGCATCGTCGCCGTATTGGACGGCCAGCAGCGCCTGACCGCTCTCAACATCGCTCTATACGGCTCTCACACAGAGCGTAAAAAGGGTGCCTGGGTTTCAAATGCCAGTGCCTACATCAAAAAGCATGTGTACTTGAATCTGGTCGAAAGCCCTACCCACGAAGAACTTGGTCATGCCTATGATTTGCGCTTCCTTTCGGATGACGAGGCTAAGCCGGTGGACGGCGAACCCAACAAGTGGTTCAAAATCAATGACATCCTGAAAATGGCTGACGGAGGACCGGCCGTGATGAAGGAACTGGTTTCGCGTGGCATTGATTCGTCCACCACTGGCCCATTTGACCGGCTCTACGCGCTCTACAACGCAATCATGGTCGTCCAGCCCATCAACTGGTTCCTTGAATCAGATCAGAGCGCTGACAAGGTGCTCGACATCTTCGTTCGAGTAAATAGCGGCGGAACGACCCTCAGTTATTCAGATTTATTGCTTTCAATGGCGACAAACCAGTGGGAGACAAAAGATGCGCGTGAAGAAGTGCGCTCGCTCGTCCACGATCTCAATAATGTTGGTGGACGGGACTTTTCCTTCACCAAGGACAACGTCCTCAAGGCTGCACTTATGATTTCCGGATTGCCGCTGCGATTTGCCGTGTCGACGTTCACCCAGGAAAACATGGCAGTAGTCGAGGGGAAATGGGACCTAACTCGTCAATCATTGCTAACGGCAGCCTCATTGCTGAAGAAGTTCGGATTCTCGAGTCGTAACCTTTCAGCGCACAGCGTCATCGTCGTGCTTGCCTGCTACTTGGCAACTATCGAAAACCAGGCATCGTACGTTGAATCCGGAAAGACTGCGGCAGACCGCAACGCACTTCAGAAATGGCTCATGAGGACTCTCATCAAGACTGGTGTATGGGGATCCGGTTTGGACACCGTCCTAACTCGCATTCGCACCGTCATCCAAGAGAACACCAGTGGTGAGTTCCCAACTTCTGCCATTGAGCAGGCTATGGCGCAAGTGGGCAAGAGCCTGACATTCGATGAAGTTGAGCTTGAAGAAGTCTTAGCATCGCGTTATGGAACAGCAAAGGCGTTCGCCGTCCTAAGTCTGCTATACCCAGGTTTGGACCTTTCCGCAGAGTTCCACCAAGACCACATTTTCCCAAAGTCCCGATTTACCGACAAGGCATTGAGTAAGCAGGGAATCCAGCAGGACCGAGTCTCTGACTTCCAAGACCGATTCGACACTCTCCCCAACCTTCAACTCCTAAAGGGCCAAATCAACATCGAAAAACAGGATGTGCTTCCTGCTGAGTGGCTCCAAAGTGCGCACTTCACAAGTGAATCGCGAATCTCGTATCTGCGAGAGAACGATTTGGACGGACTTGACCTCGATTTCGAGGCATTTGTAGAAACCTTTGAGGTTCGCAAGGGCCGCATGCTTTTGAGGCTCAAAACTTCACTGGGTTTGTAGTTCCAAATATTCAGCCTTTCCGATAGATGTCATGTGCTCGAAGTAAAGTTGACGTGGATGATTGAAATGGCCTCCGGAGTGCAGTTTTTCCGTCCGAATGATGGAGGGGATTATGGGCGTAACTACTTTCGAGGACTTTGAGCCTGAGCGGTTGGTGAAGTCGAGCCAACGAGTCCGAGATTTGGCCGAAGTGTTCACTCCGGGCAACATCGTCGATGAGATGCTCGATCTCCTACCTCATGAAATGTGGCAGGTGCACCCATCTAAGGCATTTCTGGAACCAGCAGTTGGAAATGGGAACTTTGTTTCGGCTATTTTGAGTCGAAAACTCAGCCTATTGGACGCCGACTATCGATCCGGCAGCCTCCCAGCAGGCTCTTCGCAAAACGGTGCAGAGTTCCACGCGCTTGAGGCCCTCGCGTCGATTTACGGAGTCGACATCTCCGAGGACAACATCATTGGTGGAACGCCTGGACACGAAATCGCGTGCCGTCCGCGTCTCCTGGAGATTCTGCGCCGGTGGCACACGGCGATTTTTGGCGATGAAATCGCACCTGATTCAAGCTTCATGAAATCCGCACAATGGATTGTTGAACACAACATGATTATCGGAAACATGCTTGAACGAGATGGCGATGGTAAGCCGACAAACAGAGACGAGATTCCAATCATTGAGTATCTTTGGTCGCCTGAATCGCTTTCAGTAACTGTTTCACGAACTACATTCGGCGACATTCGCATGGAAGCCGAGGAAGAGGGTTCGGATGTGTTGTCTCTTTTTGGGCCGTCGGCACCTCTCGAACTTTGGTCGGGACGCTTCGAAGAACTATATGAGATTCAACGCGAAGCTCGCGTTTCACTAAGTGGTGCAGTTGCATCTAACTCCAGGGGGAAAAAGTAATGGAGAGTCTCAAGAACTCCAGTCAGCCAGATATTTTGGAAGTCATTTCTGACCTATCCAACGAAGAAGTATTCACGCCCCCGAGAGTTGTGAACCGGATTTTGGACCTACTTCCAAATGATGTTTGGAGTAATCCAGATCTGACTTTTCTCGACCCCGGGTGTAAAACCGGTGTTTTTCTCCGTGAAGTAACGAGACGCTTATTTCGCGGCCTTGCCCTTGCGATACCAAACGAAAATGACCGACTCGACCACATAATCAGAAAAATGGTCTGGGGTGTGGCGACGACCGAGCTCACTTCTCTGATGTCTAGGAGAACCTTGTACTGCTCCAAGGACGCGAGCGGTGAACATTCCGTTGTGAAGATGGCTACTGCATCTGGGCATGTTTGGTACGAGCCATTGGAACACAGGTTTTCTGGCGGTAAATGTGAAGACTGCGGATCATCAAGTGCGATTGAGCGTGAAGGTCGCGATAACTACGCATACGGATTTATCCATAAAGAAGGCATCAAGCGGATAGAAAAGGAGTTCCCCGTGAAGTTCGATGTGATTGTAGGAAACCCTCCATACCAAATGGACATGGGTGAGACCAGCGACATTCCGCTCTATGACAAGTTTGTGAATCAGGCCATTGATCTGAACCCCCAGTACGTGGCAATGATTATCCCATCCAGGTGGATGGCGGGCGGTAAGGGCCTGGATGACTTCCGTGCCCGCATGCTGAGCGATAGACACATAACAGACTTGGTTGATTTTCCAAATGCCATGGACGTATTTCCCGGAGTTGAGATCCAGAGTGGTGTTTGTTATTTCCTTTGGGATCGCTCGTACAACGGCGACTGCAAGGTCACTTTGGTTCGAGGCGATGAGCAAGTTGGGCCTGTACCGCGAAACTTGGGTGAGTTCGATGTCTTCATCAGAGACAGCCGAGCGACCTCGATTCTTCACAAGGTTCTCAGAGAATCTGGTGCGCCAATGTCTGAAATCGTCTCGGGTCAGACCCCATTTGGCCTCACGTCTAACTTCAAAGGGTATCGACATGGAGACAAGCAAGAAGGCGATTTGAAGCTCTATCTCATTGAGTCGCAGAAACGTGTGGAACGCTGGGTTTCCAGAAGTCAGGTCACTAAGAACCCTGATTTGATTTCGGGTTGGAAAGTGTATGTTCCGGAAGCATACAACGGTGGGACAAACCTCCCGCATCGAGTGGTCGGGCCAAGTTTCGTAGGCGGGCCACAAACTATTTGTAGCCAGAGTTACCTAGCGATTGGGCCATTCCCAACCGAAGCGGAAGCACAGTCTGTACAGGCTTATTTGAATACCCGCTTCTTCAGGTTTGTGTTGTCGCTGAGAAAAATCAGTCAGCACGCTGGTAAATCTACGTACGGCTGGGTTCCTCAACAGACTTGGGATAGAACCTGGTCAGATGCTGATTTATACGCCAAGTACGGGATCACACAGGCTGAGCAGGACTTCATAGACGGCATGGTCAAGGAGATCACTGAATGACAGTCTCACTTGCGGGGGGAGTGCGGCACCCAAAGATTTATGTTTACCAACTAGACCAGTTCAAAGAAACATCATGGACTGGAAATCGAGCCGGTAAGGGTCTCGTAAAAGTCGGATACACGGACCGAGATGTTCGAGTCCGCATCAAGGAACAACTTCACGGTGTCAAGATGCCGGTTGATACGCCATACGAACTACTCTTGACCGAGCCTGCTGTTACCGTGGACGGCCGCGCGTTTATGGATCACGATGTCCACAAAGCCCTAGTAGCCGCTGGTGTTACCAGGCGCGAAGGTGAATGGTTCGAGTGTTCATCGGACGAAGTCATGGCCATAATCAATCGGCTTCAGGCTGGTCAAGTTAGTCAAGCGGGGGATGTAAACCTCCGTCCAAAAGTTTCTTTCGGCATGCGCCCAGAGCAGATCGAAGCCGTGGCAAAAACAGCGGACTACTTCAGAAAGCACGCAAACCAAAGCCAACCACCACACTTTTTGTGGAATGCGAAGATGCGATTTGGCAAAACTTTCACGTCGTACCAACTGGCTAAAGAAATGGGTTGGAAACGCGTACTTGTTTTGACCTATAAGCCGGCAGTTGAGGCAGCGTGGCGTGAGGATTTGCTAACGCATGAAGCTTTTGCAGATTGGGGATTCAAGGGCAAAGAAGATCCAGCGCCTGACTTGACGAATGAGCGACCTCTGGTCTGGTTTGCATCCTTTCAGGATGTCTTGGGGACTGATGAGAGCGGCAACCCTAAAGCAAAGAACGAAGGCTTGTACACCACCAAATGGGATGCGGTAATCATCGATGAGTATCACTTTGGGGCTTGGCGTGATGCCGCTCGAAGCCTCTACCTCGGCGATAAAGAATCGGGAGCGGATGGTGATTCCACTGAGAAAGCAGCCCTGGACACTCCAGACTTGGACGAGGATTTCGCCACTAACCTAGAAGAAACACTGCAACTAGAGGTTGGCAACTTTCTATACCTCTCTGGCACGCCATTCCGTGCTCTCACTCAAGGCGAGTTTCTCGAAGACCAGGTATTCAACTGGACCTACAGCGATGAGCAGCGTGAAAAATCAACTTGGAATAAGCCCGAACCCAATCCGTATTCGGCATTGCCGCGCATGTTCTTGCTTGCCTACGAAATGCCGGATGCTCTGAAAGAGATTGCCCTCAACAACTTCTCAGAGTTTTCGCTCTCAGAGTTCTTCAAGACCGAGAAGGATGCGGACGGGACTCCTAGGTTTATTCACTTGGCTGACGTTCAAAAATGGCTCGATCTGCTCCGAGGTCAAGACATCGCCGGCCTTTGGTCAAATGTATCAAATACGCACCGTCCACCGTTGCCTTATGAGGACCCAAACCTACTTCGAGCTCTGCAACACACCATCTGGTATCTGCCAAACGTTGATGCCTGTTTCGCTATGCGTGACTTATTGCAGGCCTCGCACAACACCTTCTTCCACGACTATGCGCTGATTGTCGCTGCTGGTTCTAAGGCGGGTATGGGTGAGAAAGCCCTGCCCCCAGTCAAAAATGCGATCGGCCACGTCCCTCAGCAAACAAAATCCATCACACTTTCGTGTGGCAAGTTGATGACCGGTGTGACTGTCCCACCTTGGGCGGGTATCTTGATGCTCCGTGAACTCAAGAGTCCTGAAAGTTACTTCCAGGCAGCCTTCCGAGTACAGTCGCCATGGACAAACAGATTCATCAACACCGAAGTCGGAGGGAATGATGAAGTTGTCCTCAAAGACCAGTGCTACGTCTTAGACTTCTCGCCGAACAGGGCACTGCGTCAGATTGTTGACTACGCGACGCGATTGCGATCCGAGACTGGTTCTGAGCGTGATGACGAGAAAGCCATTGACGAGTTCATGGAGTTCTTACCGGTGCTGAGTTTCGATGGTTACTCGATGTCGCAACTACATGCTTCGGATGTGATTGACTACCTGACCAAGGGAGTCAGTTCGAGCATGCTTGCTCGCCGCTGGAACTCCCCAGAACTTCTAACGCTAGATCTGAGTTCGATGGAAGCGCTGCTTGCGAACCCAGCTCTTCTGGAATCGCTCGAGAAAATCGAGATGTTCAGAAACATCACCAACGACCTAACGACGATGATTTCCACGAACAAGGAGCTGCGTCAGAAGAAGCTCACCAAAGAGAAGCTCACAAAGGAAGAGTCCGAGCGTAAGGATGATGCTGCAAAACGTCGTGAGACTCTCAAGAAGAAACTTCAACGATTGATTACTCGCATTCCTGCTTTTATGTACCTCACTGATGACCGAGAAAAGACCATAAAAGACATCATCGAACAGTTGGAGCCAGCCCTTTTCGAGAAAGTCACTGGCCTCACTCTCTCCGACTTCGGGCAGTTGGTTGATGCAAAGGTATTCAACGATGCAAAGATGAACGATGCAGTTTGGAAGTTCAGGTCCTTTGAAGAGCCAAGCTTGGGTTACGGCGAAGTGCGTGAAGAAATCGAGACTTTGGGTGGTTGGACACTTAGGAGAAATGAAGATTTTGCCCGACTTATTGAGTCAGGAAGAATCAACCCAGGAGAAACGCTCTGGGCGATTTCAGGAGTGCAACGATTCGAGTCGCAGGTCACCGAGGATTTCGCAATCGCTGTTGATGGACTCCGGTTTGAAGAACCTGATGATGCGATTGTCGCTGCTAGTGACGGAGCAATGAAGGACGGCTGGGGCGCTTGGACGGTCACCACGCCGTCAGGGGACCGGACACTTGCGCAACTTCGCGATCAGTAACTAGTCAGTAATCCATTACAAACCAACGGCGTTTATCTGGTTTACGAGATTTCTCGTCCAGGCGTTCATCTCCGACTGCAAGAAATGTTGCCCGAAATGCAGAGCGGCTGCCGCTAGAAGTATCGCAATAAAGACTTTCATATATCCTCCTGGCGACTTTCTAACGACAGCCGTTGCCGCTGTGCCGGTGCTACGCGAACGGGTCTTCGCGGGAGGGTTCCTGGCTCTCTCTCGCTTTGCGATAGCGTGCGCGCGCCGCGTTGGACGCGTGTTCATATCGATCACGCTTGTCTTTGAGGGCCTCTGACATGCCAATCGCCCAGCCTTCTTTGCCTCCACGGGTTTCTACGGCCCAAAGACCTACTTCGCAAAGCGCTGCTGCAGCAGCAAGTTTGGTCTCTACGTCTCCCGGAATGACGACTCGGAGTAGTTCGTTCTTACTCACCCAGTCATCGTCCTTGGACAGGCAGTGGGCGAGAGTTGCAACCGCCAGTCCTGCGGCCGGCAGGATTAGTTTTTCGTCCTCAATGTCGCTGAAGACCTCATCTCGACCGAAGTCGAGTGACGTTGGGACGTACCCAATCTTGGGGATGGATAACTCTCTTAGTGGAAGTTTCTCTTCCATATTTTTCCTTTCTCTAAGGTTTTGTATCTATCGGCCACCTTTTGAAATCGAGTTGCAGTGCACGAGCATTGCAAGGGCAATGCCAACAAACAAACAAACACTCAATCACTTGAGAAGAAATCTGCAATCAAGGAATCAAGTTCTTCTCGCTCATTTCTTCGAAATGGAGCGATGACTTCTCAAGCTGATGAGTCCTGACAACAGGAAAGTCGCCTCTCTCGAAGGCTTTCTGGCGTGAGCCAGACGCCTTCGAGAGAGGCGGTCGATAAAAAGTCGAAAATGGAAGCCGATAGATCGGCTATGAGACGATTTGCTTCCGTAATGCTGAACCTTCTGTTGTCAGGGTTCAAGCCATCACAAATAAATAAAGATAGTTATCCGGGAAAGACCCCGCCAAAAAGTCGCCCTTACATACCGAGGGTGGCGCGCCACCAGCCGCCGCCTCAACGGCCCAAATCAATAGAAGATCACTACATCGAATATTTGCTCGCTCACCCCGAGAAAATACAAAAGATTGGCCCTAAGCGCAGACTAGACAGGTGAAGCCCTAGTGAAAAGTGTCTACCTGCAAGTCCCAACTCTGAAGGTGTTCCAGTGCAGCAGGTGTCAGGATTGACTCCTCATCGAGAACGACAACACCCAGGCGAACTCGCTTCTGAAGATCCTTCAAAACCAAGCTGATCTCTTCGTCTGAAAGGTCCCAACATGCCGCGAGTTTCAGCTGGCCTCTGCTTTTCACCAGGTTGTGATGCTCAAGCATGACTTGTCTACAGTTTTCGCTTGCAACCGTGAGTGCCAGGACGAGCAGGACTGACTGGGCAATAGTGAATGAATCCAAAACTGGGATTGGCACATATTCGTCCCGCCCTGAATCTGGATTACGGACGAGCCAATAAGGCTCCCCACCGGATTCAACCAGTTGTGAGACCGTACCGATTCGCCACACAGGTGTCGAAAAAGGGCCGCCTCCTGCTGGGCTAATCATTAGGGCCGCCGTGCTTGTTGCTGTCATGGTGTTCTTTCTGTCCACATTTGTAGACATTTCTTGATGTTTTGCGTTCTTCCTAGCCGATAAAGACTTTGCCGCTGGAAAGGAATCAAATGTTGATTAGGGCAGTAGTCGATACGACTCGTGGAACTTTGATTGTGATTTGTGATGAAGATGACAAGTTGTTGTTCTTCGATCAGGACGATGAAGAAGGGCCAACTCTGACGATGGAGAAGCCCGAAGGGCTTCGGGTATCAGACTTTGAGGCGCTGACTCTGTTTCTCCTCGATTGGGTGCGAGAGTACGATTCCCAAATCCTTGTAGAGAGCATTGTGATTGAAGCTTTGCTGGGAGGAATGGACCTCCCTCCCAGCGTTGCTGACTAGTCGTTCGCATTGATGAACTTGTCGAAGACTGCAAGTGCCCTCGGCTGAAAGGCGTGAGCAAGAACGTTTTCCCTAACATCTTGGTAGTTGTATTCAGTCAGTGAGTTCAAGAACCAAACCTCGGCTTCTTCAGCGCGGTCAAACTTCTGCTGACCCTGGAGTGCTGCTGCCTCAGCGCGGTGGTCAAATAAAGTGGCGAGGATGTTGATCGCGTCATCGAACGCCTGGCCAAAGTCGTCGCACTGCTTGAGGTAAAGGATGAAGTTCTCGACAACTTGGGATTTGTCGCTATGAGGGTCGTTCATCATGACATGGATCATGGCTGCTGCTCGACGCCATTGCGTCAACTTCCGAGCGCCACGCAAGCGTGCAAACATGGTGTCGACCATTGGGCACGAACCCATAAATAGTTCAGTTGGGGCTTCGTAGGCTGGGCCGAGTGCATAGCAGCCGCTCTCGTCCACAAAAATCACACCCCAAAACGCGTTTACATCATCTGCATTCGAAGGAACAATGTTGCCCGACTCATTCACAGTCATGTGGCCTGCGTAAGCCAATGCTTGTGTGTATTCGTAAACCCAAAGACCTGCCATGATCTCATCGAAGGTCTTCTCATCGGAGAACCATGCGTCTTCTTCATTGGAGTATTCGTCCGAGAACTCCGAGGCTCCCCACATTTGAGTGACGATCGCCTGACCTAGATATTCCTCGTCATCCCAGGCGCTTTCCGCCAATCCCTGAGCCATTTCGAGCATCGAGAACTCATGTGGGATGTCGCAATCCTCGCTCGGTAGGGCGAGGCCAAAGTTTGGAGTAGTCATTTGTTTCCTTTCATCGCCGGTTGGCGTCCATGTTGGTTTCATGAAGCTCTGTTTGGGGCAGTACCCCAAACAGGTTGTTATGCGGCGAGGCCCCACAAATCATCGAATAATGAGAGTTCTTTACTCGCCTTAGGGCTCGACCCAAAGATTTGCTCGCGCAATGCGATTGGGTCGGCGGACGCCAACATGTCGAGGATTGTGTCTTCTGCTTTATAGAGTTCGGTTTCTGGGAGGCCAAGTGACTCTTGAAGTTCAATCGCCGCGTATTCAAAGTCTTCTGCAAGCACTGCAAGATGGTATTTGTATGAGAACGCCTTGATGTTCTCTTGAATAAACAAGTGGCGACGATGTTCATCCGATCGTTTCATTTCTTCGCCGTCAAAGACCAGGCTCGCTTTTGCACGCAGTTCAATCGGGATACGGTCAAGGCCGCCAAGCAACACGGCTAGTCGAATACTTCGTGAATCTTCAACGAATCGTCCTTCCAGAATGAGGTCGGTTTCAGGGAAAACAGCGATCGTAGTGCGCAGTCCGCAACGGTGAATGAGTGTCACTTCGCGTCCAAGAACCGTTTTGAAGTTAGTTGGTTTGACCCTGTAACCGACTTGGTGGAAATCAAACCAGCGGTGTTCAAAGTAGATGACAGCATCAACCGAATCATCAATCTCGAGATCTTTGAATACGGTTGAGGTGTCTGCCTGGTGGAACTTTCCACCCATGAGCGGACCTTCATCGCGGACCAAGAAAAGTGCCGACGTATCCTGGGGCCACTGATCTTCATACATGATTTTGGAGGCTGTGACCAAAGCGGCATGCGTTTCCCTAATGACTTGTTCAATGGGGTCTCGTCGAGTCCCACCCTTTGACTTGGCCTTTCGTGCGTTGTTCTTTCTTGACATGGTTTCCTTAGTTGCTAACGGCCATTGCGTGGCCGGTGATTGATTGACGAGAAGAAGACACAAAGGCATTCACGTCTTCTCGGGTGTAGCGAATGATTCCGCCCATCCTGGAGAAGATCGGACCGCGACCGTTGTAGCGCCAGTTTTGAAGCGTCGAAACAGTCACCTGAAGGAGGTTTGCAACATCCTCAGGAGTGAGTACGCCGTCTCCAAGGAAGTTCTGAGATGGGGCTTCAGGCTTCTGGGCTTTCACTTTTGCGGTCATTTCATTTCCTTATGTATTCTTCTAAGAATAGTTTACCGACACTTCAGACATTATGCAAGTAGGAATAATGTTTGTTAGAATACTTTTGTTATTCGCTTACAAATAAGAGGAAAGAATGGCGCAAATGAACGACACGGTTCAAGAACCCGCAAAAACGAAGAAGCTCGTAGATCCAAAGGACTATGTCGATGCGTCAAGGGGCGGCGTTTACCCTTTCGGGCCATTCCGCGATGATGTAACTGATGGGGCACTGGCCGCAGCTACTTTCGCCTATAACCTAACTCTTTACATGAACGGCGATTTTGACCCAGATGGTCAGCAGCGATTTCAAATGGTTCGCGAAAAGCAACTCACGCTCGCCAAGAAAACGGAACTTTCACAGGGAATGTTGTCGCGCATCCTGAAAGGCATTTCCTACCCGGACATTTCAACCATCGCAAAACTCGAGGAGTACGTGGGGTGGGACCTTTGGGGTGACCGAGAGCAGCGACACAACCTGAAACGCGGCATTTTGCGATAACAGTGAGTCTTCCAAGATAATCGGACGTTATTCTCTTTACAGAGAGACACCAGGGGAGGTTCTGTGTCAGCGGGAGTTACCCAGACCGCAAGCGGTAAATGGAAGGCTAGATACCGAGACGCCGCTCACGTTGAACACGCTAAGACTTTCAAGCACAAAAGAGACGCCATCGCCTGGCGCGGAGAGCAAATAGCCAGCGTCCGGTCCGGAACATGGATTGACCCTCACGCTCACAGGCAAACTTTCTCAAGCTTCGGCGCTATTTGGCTGTCCAACAAGGAGACTAAGGGCCTGAAGCCCTCGGCTGTCGAAATGTATAGGGAGTTGTACCGCAAGGTAACTCCAAAATGGGGTTCAGTACCAGTTGGTGCAATCACCGTCAAAATGATGGACGAGTGGACTCGATACTTGATCGCGAGTGAGGGCCTGTCATCTAGCCGAATATCAAAACTTCAACTGGTTGTTCGACAGGTTCTAGATGTGGCGGTAACACACAAAGCCATTGGGCGAAACCCGATTGTGACTAAGGAAATACATCGCCCGAAGGGTAAGCGTCCTGATCCGAGGGCGTTCACTCCAGAGGAAGCAAAATCCCTCATAGAAGCGCTTCCAGAGAAATACAAGCTTCTTACTGAGTGCCTGTGCCTCACCGGTCTTCGCATAAGCGAAGTGGTAGCCCTCAAGGTTAGCGACATTGACTTTGGCCGACGTGAACTTAGAGTCTCACGCTCGACCGTTGCAGTCAGCGGAACCTACTATGACGGAACACCTAAGAGCGGTAAGTCGAGAACTGTCCCGCTGACGGATCAACTACTGGAAAAGTTCAGGGCTCATGTGCAGGGGCGCAACAAAGGTGACTGGTTATTCACGACAGGGGAGAATGCTCAGATCATCCCCGACACTTTTCGTGAGCATTTCAAAGAGGCGTCAGAATCGATTGGCCGTCCAGACATGACGCCACATGGTTGCAGAGATACCTACGCGAGTTGGGCAATCTCTGCCAATGTTCCTATAACGATTGTTAGCCAGTCGCTTGGGCATGCCAATCCGTCGATCACCCTAACTTTTTATGCCACTTACTTCGAAAAGGACTTCGACAAGCTGAGAGATGCCCTGGCCAAAATCGAACTTTAGACTGTTTGGACGGCCGAAATAAGGGCTAGAGATCCCGTCCAAATCGACAAAACTCTTAGAAAAATGCGGACGGATTGCGGACTATTTGTTACGTGCGGTCAACGAGATAAATCACGGATAGCAAAAACCCCCTATTTCTAGGGGGTTTTTCGGTAGGCCCCGTGGGGATCGAACCCACGACCCACGGATTAAAAGTCCGTTGCTCTAACCAACTGAGCTAGAGGCCCACGCGGCATAGAAGCTGCCGCATTGCCGACTCCTAAGAATCCGCGCAACCCGTATAGTTTACCAAGACCGCGTGGCCGCCACAGCCCTAAGCCAAACCCCGTACTGCTCTTCCATGCGAGCGGCCGGCCGGAAAGAAGCGCCGGCGGCGGAACCCGAGTTGGCTTGCAGTGCAGCCACCAACTGTGCCTGGTCTGCCCAAACGCCGGCACCAATACCGGCCAAAAACGCGGCGCCCAACCCCGTGGTGTCGAGGTTTGCCGGACGAGTCACCGGAATCCCCAACACGTCCGCCTGGGTCTGCAGCAACAGGTTACTTGCCGCAGCGCCGCCGTCTGTCTTCAGTTCACGCAAAGCTGGCCCACCAGCCGCTTTAAATGCATCGATGAGTGCCCGCACCTGAAACGCCAGCGCCTCGTAGGTGGCGCGAGCGAAGTGCCCGCGCTCGGTTCCGCGCGTTATGCCGAGGAACGAACCGCGAACATCCGGATCCCAGAACGGAGCACCCAGCCCCGCCAACGCAGGCACAAAGTAGAGGCCGCCGTTGTCTGAAACCGAAAGTGCCAGAGGCTCCAACTCATCGGCGTCGGAGATCATCTTGAGACCGTCACGCAGCCACTGAACCGCAGCACCCGCCACGAATACCGAACCCTCAAGCGCGTAAGTTGCCACACCCTCGGCATCCACCCAGCCAACGGTTGCCAGCAAATGCGCGTCGCCAAGTTGAGGCGTGCCACCGGTGTTCTGCAGCAGAAACGCACCGGTTCCATAGGTGCACTTGGCATCTCCAACCTCAAAAGCCAACTGCCCAAACAGTGCCGCTTGCTGGTCGCCGGCCATGCCGGTCACGGGTGCCGAAATCCCCAGAAACTCGTCCGCCGCAGAATCCCCAAAGTGCCCAACATTCGGCCGAATCACGGGCAACGCCGAAACGGGAACCTCAAACAAATCGCAAAGTTCGGTGTCCCACTCCAAGGTGTGGAGGTTCATCAATTGGGTTCGGCTTGCGTTCGACGCATCGGTGGCGTGCGCCGCCCCACCAGTGATTCGAGCCAACAAGTACGCATCAATGGTTCCAAGCGCCAGTTGGCCACTTTCAACGCCTGCCCAGACTTCTGGCAGGTTTCGTTTGATCCACAGGAACTTACTTGAACTGAAGTACGGGTCGAGTGGTAGGCCGGTGGCTTGGCGCACTCGCTCGCCGGCATCGGCAAACTTTGCATCGCTAAGAATGTTGGCGGTTCGGCGGTCCTGCCAAACAATCGCGGGGCACGGTGACTCAAGGGTTTGGCGATCCCAAACCGCCACGGTCTCACGCTGGTTGGTGATTCCGATTGCCGTTACCGCTGAGGTTACAACTCCCGCTCCGTCGTTGCCAGAAACCAACGCAGCCCGCACCGCAACCAGCGTTGCCTGCCAAATCTGTTCGGGCAGGTGCTCAACCCAGCCGGGCTGCGGAAAGTGCTGTTCAAACTCGCTGTATCCGCGGCCAACCGCAACTCCCAGCTGGTTTACCAGTTGGGCAGTTACTCCAGTGGTTCCCGCATCGATGCTCAGAATCAACATGCCATAAGTGTGGCAGGTGCGGCCCCGCGCGGCTCGCAATTCGGGTTCTAGACTTCTAACAAAGGAGGCGGCACATGGAGCTTGAGTTCAGCGATCAAATGATCGAGTGGCGCGGCCCTGCGCCGTTTTACTTCGTGCCGGTTCCGCAAGACCTGAGCGACCAAATCAGTCAAACCGCCAAGTTAGTTTCTTACGGTTGGGGAGTGATTCCCGTGAAGGTCACCATTGGCCGAACCGACTTCACAACGAGCCTGTTTCCCAAAGACGGCATCTACCTGGTGCCAATCAAGAACGCGGTGCGGCTTCCAGAGAAGCTGGCGCTGGGCCAATCCATCGATGTGACTCTCGAGGTCAACCTCTAGTGCGGGAAAGTCTCTAGCGGCACAATCTGACCAGAATCCGAGCCGCCCTTTTTGCTCGGCCACTCAACAATGAGCATTGCGCCCATCATGAGCAATCCACCCAGCACGGTCTTCAACTGCAAAGACTCCTGGCCCACCAGCACGGCAAGCGCCGCGGTGAAAACAACCTCAAACGTGAGATAAATGCTCACCTTGGAAGCGTCCATGATTCCCTGCGCCCAGGTCTGCACAAAAAACGCAATTGCGGTGCTGAAAACGGCGGTGAACAAAATGGCAAACCATCCGGCAAACCCAACTGGCGCCTGGTATCCATCGGTGAATGAAATGCCCATGCAAATCACTCCCATTGTGCCCAACTGAACCACTGTGAGCGCGTAGGCGTCTTTGCCCGGACTCCAAACTGAGAGGCCAAAGATGTGCACGGCAAAGAAGAACGCGCAGGCAACCACCCAGAGCTGTCCAACCTCAAAACTGAGGCCATTAATGCTGATGAAACCCAATCCAACCGTTGCCAAAGCCACACCGATGACCACCTTGCGGTCAACCTTCTGCTTGCGAATCAGCCAGGTGAGCAGCGGCACCATAACCACGTAAAGTCCGGTGATGAAGCCAGTGATGGCGGCGGTGGAAACTTCCAAACCAACGGTTTGAGTCACGTATGAAATGCCCAGAATCAGGCCCAGAATTACGCCCTTGCCAACCAGTTCCTTGGTGAACTTTCTGAACACCGATGGCTTTGCCAGAATCATCACAGCGGCGGCAATCACAAATCGAGTGCCCAGGAAGTCAAAGATTGGCTGGGTCTTGATTGCGTCTTTCATGAGCACAAACGCGGCGCCCCAAACCAGAGCAACGGCCATGAGGGCAACAGGAGCCCACTTGGTGGCTTTGGTGTGCGAGTTGGGCATTAGGCAAGTCTATTCGCGCTTAGCGCGCGGCTGAAAACCTAGTCAGCCCAGTCCTTAGTCAGCCCAGTACTTAGTCAGCGATGAAACTGGCGTACTGCTCAATCGACGCAATCTGGCGGCGGTGCCCCTTCGGCTCCACCGTCATGTGCACCACCATCAGGTGTCCGGGCTTCAACAGCAATCCCTGCTGGAGTTCCTTCTTCTGTGCAAAGGTTGCGTTGTCAGACAACTCATCGATGATGCTGGGCAAACTCGGGCGGTGACTGCAGAGCAGTGCTGGCTTCTGGGTATCAATCAGGTCGCGGACCACATTCTTGGTGCGGGCAGGACCGTTGGCGTTGCCGTGCTCGCTCAGCGCGATTCGCTCAACGATTGGGAACTTGTATTTCTTTGCGTATGGCTCAACTGTGGTGAGGCAACGCACCCAAGGGCTGGTCACAATCTTCTTTGGGCCAAAGGCGTTCAACACCGGAATCAGGGCCTTGGCCTGAGCTTTGCCGCTGCTTAGAAGCGTGCGCTTGCCGTCTGGACCCTTCCAGTCGGTGCGAGGAGTGGCCTTTGCGTGACGCAACACCACAAAAGGCTTGGTGTACAAGAGTTCGCGGTTGTAGAGACCAACTACATGCTTAAGCAACGCTTTGTCCGCGTCGTAACTGAGCAGGCTGGCGATCTTTTCGGGAGTCGCCCAGATAACCTCGGCAACTTCTTCGTGAGGCACAAACTTGGAGCCCGCCAAAGCCGAATCACTCACGCGTGCAGCCCAGAAGTGAACTTCCTTTGGCTCTCCAGAAGGCAACTTGTAGCGCTGCACCGGCAGCTTCACGCCCAGCTTCACCTTGAGTCCGGTCTCTTCCAAAACCTCGCGAACCGCGGTCTGAGGGAGCACCTCACCCGGATCCAGCTTGCCCTTGGCCCAGCCGTAGTCGTTGTAGCGGCCGCGGTGAACCAGAGCTAGCTGGAGCGCGCCTTTTTCCTCGCGCCATAGAACGGCGCCTGCTGCGTAAACGGTCATTACTTGCGTGCACCGCGCTTGGCGATTACGTCTTTCATAATCTTGTCTTGCACGTCAACCAGAGGAGTGCCTGCGGCGTCCTTGGCAAAGCGAGTCCAAGACCCCTCGGCGTCTAGGTGCCAGGTGGCACTCGTGTCCGCCATGCACAGCTCAAACAAGCCGGTGAGTTCCTTGATCTGGTCCGGCTGAATGATGCGCACTAGCGCCTCAACTCTTCGGTCCAGATTACGGTGCATCATGTCGGCCGAACCGATAAACACGGCCGGGTCTCCACCACCTGCAAAGGTGAACACGCGGCTGTGCTCCAAGTAACGGCCCAGAACCGAACGCACGCGAATGTTGTCGCTAAGACCCGGAACTCCCGGACGGAGCGAACACATTCCACGCACCAAAATGTCCACCGGCACGCCGGCCTGAGATGCCAAATACAACGCATCGATGATGTCTTCATCAACCAGCGAGTTAACCTTCACGCCAATGCGCGCGGGCTTTCCGGCTTTTTTGTGCTCGATCTCGCGGTTGATGCGCGAAACCAGTCCCTCGCGCACGCCATTAGGGGAAACCATGAGCGCCTTGAAGGTGCTGTCCGGTGCAAAACCACTCAGGCGGTTGAACAACTTTGTTAGGTCTTCGCCAACGTGCTCGCGCGAAGTCAAAAGTCCGTAGTCCTCGTAGAAACGAGCGGTCTTTGGGTTGTAGTTTCCGGTACCAATGTGGCAGTAGCGGCGCAGGGTGTTGCCCTCTTGGCGAATCACCAGGCTCAACTTGCAGTGGGTCTTTAGACCAACGATTCCGTAAACCACGTGAACGCCAGCCTGCTCAAGCTTGCGAGCCCAGGCAATGTTGTTCTGCTCATCAAAACGAGCCTTGATCTCAACCAGTGCCAGAACCTGCTTGCCGGCTTCCGCGGCCTGAATCAGGGCGTCCACAATTGGGCTGTCTCCCGAGGTGCGGTAAAGGGTCTGCTTGATGGCAAGCACGTTTGGATCTGCCGCGGCCTGCTCCAAAAACGCCTGAACGCTGGTGCTAAAGCTCTCATACGGGTGGTGCAGCAGAACTTCGCGCTCGCGCAAAACGCTAAAGATGTTGGCCGGCTCGTCGTCACCATTGCTCAGGTAGCGGTTGGTAACAACCTGGTGCTTCGGGTAGTGCAGCTCAGGTCGCTTCAGGCTGGAAATCTCAAACAAACCGGTTAGGTCTAGGGGAGCAGGAAGGTGGTAAACGTCTTCCTCTTCAATGTCCAACTCGCGCACCAAAAGCTCAAGAACTTCAGGGTTGATGTCGTTGGCAACTTCCAAACGAACCGGCGGGCCAAAGCGGCGGCGCAGAAGTTCCTTCTCAAGCGCAACCAGCAGGTTCTCGCCCTCATCGTCGTCCACGTCCAAGTCTTCGTTACGAGTCACACGGAACGTGTAGTGCTGAACCACCTGCATGCCAGGGAACAGGCTCTCCAAGAACTCGCCCATGAGTTCTTCAAGTGGCAAGAAACGAACGGTGGTTACGCCGGTGTTTCCAGGCACGCGCACAAAACGAGGAAGCAGTGGCGGAACCTTCACGCGAGCAAAGTGCTCGGTCTTGGTCTCAGGGTTCTGCAGCACAACAGCGAGGTTCAGGCTCAAACCGCTGATGTAAGGGAACGGGTGCGCAGGGTCCACCGCTAGCGGCGTGAGCACAGGAAAAATCTGGTTCTGGTACTGAGTCTTCAGCGCGGCGCGTTCTTCATCGGTGAGTTCAGACCACTTTGCAATGCTGATTCCCTTGGCAACCAGCGCCGGTTCCAACACATCGATGAAAAGTTTTGCGTGTCTTTCTTGAAGCAGGTGGGCTTCGCGCGAAATCTCGCTCAGCACTTCTTGCGGGCTCAAGCCAGAGCTGGCTGTTACGGCAAGTCCGGTGGCGATGCGGCGCTTGAGGCCGGCAACGCGAACCATGAAGAACTCGTCTAGGTTGCTGGCAAAGATGGCGGCAAAGTTAAGGCGCTCCAGCAGGAACATGTCTGGGTCTTCGGCCAGTTCAAGAACGCGTTGGTTAAACGCCAGCCAGCTGAGTTCACGGTCTAGGAATCGCTCCGGGCCGAACTCGCCTTGATCTTCTGGCATTGTGATGGCCATGGTTTCTTCAGACATACCTAAAATCCTGCCATCTCAGAGTTGCCGATTGGTGAACTTTTAGTAATCACCACGGGTTTAGTACTCAGAAGCCGCGAAATCTTCTTCCAGGGACACATTGAAGCGATAGCCAACGTTGCGAACGGTTCCGATTAGGGCCTCTAGGTCGCCCAACTTGGCGCGCAGGCGACGAATGTGCACGTCTACCGTGCGGGTGCCACCAAAGTAGTCGTAACCCCAAACTTCGCTCAGCAACTGCTCGCGAGTGAAAACGCGTCCAGGGTGCTGCGCTAGGAAGCGCAAAAGCTCGAACTCCTTGAAAGTTAGATCCAGCGGCTTGCCGTGCACCTTGGCGCTGTAGGACGCCTCATCGATGATTACGCCGCCCTCATTGATGGTTTCGCGCTTGGCGGCAACCTTGCCGCGACCCAGCGCGATGCGGATTCGGGCGTCGATCTCACCAGGACCTGCGCCTTCCAAGATGATGTCCGACGCACCCCACTCGGCATTGATGCCAGGCAGACCGGCTTCGGTGACAACCAAAATCAGGGGAGCGGACATGCCGGTGGTGAGCAAAACTTTGGCGAGCGATTTGGCGTTTACCAGGTCTCGGCGGGCGTCCAAAATCACGATGTCCGAGACTGGGGCACTTATCAAACTGGCGGGTTCTGCGGAGATGGTGCGAACCTTGTGGCTCAGCAGGCCAAGCGCAGGCAGCACGTCTGTGTCGGCTGTTGAAGCCAAAACCAGAATCTGGGCCATGATTCCTCCCGCTTTTCAACAAGTCTAGACCGTTCTAAAGCGCTCTCCCACGCGGTTTATTTCGTTTTTTGGGGCATTATTAACCCATGGACGCAAGATGGTTACCAATTTGGGCGCTTTGGCTTGCCACTGCGGTTTTGGCGGTGGCCACCATTTTGTTGGTTCCACACGAGCACGCCTTCGCATCGTTCGGGGCGATTCTGGCCGGTTCGGTTGCCACGGTTTCGCTCATCCACCTAATCAAGGCCAGCCCAGCGGGCTTCGTTCGTGAACTCATTTACGTTGGTGGCGGAAGCTACCTGATTTTGGCCGTTGCCAGCATCTATCTTTTCGTTCGCGGATAAACTGAAACCATGAATCTTCCTTGGGACATGCTCTTCACCGGCTTGCTAGTTCTTGCAGCCCTCGCCATCGCTGGCATTTCTGTTTTGGTTCTCTACAAGCTTTTCAAGGGCCAGAAGTAGTTGTTCGTTCTCCCAGATAACCTGCCGGTTGAGCTCACGCCACTGGCGTTCTTGGTTGGCACCTGGGAGGGCACAGGCGTAATCAGTTACCCACACCGTCGTAACGAAAACGACCTGCCAATCGAATACGAGTTCCACCAGCGTGTGGTCTTCTTTCAGAACGGCGAAAACTACCTAACGTACCAATCCACTGCCAAACTCATCGATGAATCTGGCACCACTCTTCCAAGCGAACTCGGCTACTGGAAGATTTCCCGTCCGGCTGAATCGGCCGATCACGGACCGGGACTTCTGCCTGGTGATGGCGAACCAACCATCAAGACTCATGACGACCTAGAGAAGTTGCGCAACGCAACCGGCGGGTTCGACATTGAGGCAAGCATCATTCACCCAAGCGGCATCAGCGAGCACTACCTGGGTCACATCAAGGGTGCACGAATTGACTTGGCTACCGCAGTTGGCAGTAGCCGCGCAGAGAACTCCAAGGAATACTCGGGAGCCACTCGCATTTATGGACTAGTGGAAGGCGCGCTGTTGTGGGCGTGGGACATTGCCGCTTTGGGCAACCCGCTGGCATCGCACGCGTCTGCACGTCTGGAGCGAGTGGAGTAGCAAATGCCTCAAATAATCAATCCGTTGATGGCTCAGCGGCAGTTGATTGAGGGTAAGGCGTTGGTTCACGCCAGCAACTACTCGGTGGTCACCGTTTCCGGTGCCGATCGCCTCACCTGGCTGCACTCCCTGCTCAGCCAGAACATCAAAAATCTCACGCCGGGTCAGAGCACTCAGGCGCTGCTGCTTGACCCAAACGGTCACGTTGAGCATGTTGTGAATCTCATCGATGACGGCAGCACCTGCTGGCTGATTGTTGACGCGGCCGCGGTAGACGGTCTGCTGGTTTGGCTGCGCAAGATGGTTTTCAGAATGCAGGTTGTCATCGAAGATTGCCGCGCGAACGCAGAAGTTGTTGCCAGTTGGGGAGTTCCAGCTGAAGGTTCGGCGCTCGCCGAGGCAAGCCTGGTTTCCTGGGTAGACGGCTGGACCCAAACCGCAGCCGGTGGTCACCGCTACGGCGAGGCTCCAACCGAACCGTGGGCGCTGGTGCTCAACGTGGTTTCGGCGGACAATTTGGCAAAGCTCAAGGGTTCGCACGAATGGGCGGGCATCGATGCGATTGATGCCCTGCGTATTGCGGCACACAGGCCTACTGCCGCCGAGGTAGACGAAAAGAGTTTGCCGCACGAGTTAGACCTCTTGGCCAGCGCGGTTCACCTGACCAAGGGCTGCTATCGTGGCCAGGAAACTGTGGCCAAGGTGCACAACCTGGGTCACCCGCCTCGTCGACTTGTGCTGCTGCACCTGGACGGCTCCGGACACCTCCTGCCACGCGTGGGGGATGACGTTGCCACCGTGGCCGAGCCAGACAAGATTCGCGGCAAAGTCACCGCCGTGGGGCAACACCACGAGATGGGGCCCATTGCGTTTGCCGTTGTGGGGCGAAACACCCCCATCGATGCCCCGTTGTTAGTGATGGGGGAGAGCGATCCGATTGACGCCACCCAAGAAGTTGTGGTGCCACAGGACGCTGGCAAAACCGTGGACGTGCCAAAGTTGCCGCGCCTTCTAATGGGCGGTAAAAAGTGATCGGCGCCTAATCATGAGCTTTCTAGAAACCCAAAGCATCAACAAGGTCAATGGCAAGAGCAAGCTGCACTGGAGTCTCAAGGAGTCCGGTCAGCGACTCATCGAGAGCATTGTGCCAAGCCTGCAGATCACCATTGCGGCAACCGCGGCGTACTTCATTGCCCACCTGGGTTTGGGGCACCCAATCCCGTTCCTCGCGGTAACCGTAACCATTACGTCGCTCGGCTTTAGCCGAGACGCCCGCCCGCGCCGCATTGCCCAAACCGCGTTGGGCATGGTTAGCGGCATTGCAATCAGTGAGCTCTGGCTGCTCGCATTCGGCCAGGGGTATTGGCAGCTTCCCAGCCTGTTGCTCGTGGTTCTGCTCGCATCTCGGTTTGTAACTGGCAGCGCCGCCTTCACGCTTGCCGCCGCCACCCAGAGTGCGCTGGTTTACCTCACGGTTGCGCCTCCGGGAGGACCTTTCATGCGTTCCATCGATGGAGCCATTGGTGGTCTGGTGGCGCTCGCAGTGACAGCACTCATTCCGCGCGACCCTCGTGGCATTGCCAATAAAGACGCCACCAAGCTGTTTGACCTGTTCCTGGATTCGCTCGATGCCATCAAGCTGGCGCTCAAAAATGTAGACGTTAAATCGGCCGACGCCACCCTGCTCCGCGTGCGCCGCACTCAACCGCTCATGGACAACTGGCGACTCAGCCTGGACAGCGCCATTGCCATCAGCAAAATTTCGCCGTTCCTGCGCAAATACCAAGACGAGCTCAAGGGCCAGTACCGCATCATGAAGGGCATGGATCTGGCCACACGCAACCTTCGCGTGATTGTTCGCCGCATCGATTACCTGTTGCGCGATGGCATCGCCCGACCACACCTGGTGGACCTCATCGATCAGATTGAGGCGGCAGCCATTGTGCTCAAGCAGGGAATTGAAGACCCGGAGCGTCAGCACGATGCAATCGAGCTCTTGGTTGACGTGATCCACCAGTTGGATCCAAAGAAGTTTGGCATCGCCGATCAACTTCGTGAGGCCAGTGTGATTCTGCTGTTGCGTCCGCTGGTGATTGACCTGCTTTGTGCGGCTGGCATGCCTGAGGAAGACGCTCGCGCGGAGCTTCCGGCCATCTAGTCAAAAGTCTTAGTCGTCTAGACCGAAAACCTTTTCCGCCAAGCGGTCGATTGTCTCAACCCACTTGTCGTTGTCCATTGGGCTAGGGGAGATGTCGTCAACAATGCGGCCCAGCGAATACGCCTGAATCAAAACCGATGCCGCAATAGGGTCGAGCCCCGGGTACACCCAGCCATTAGCCTGCGCGGTGCTAACCACGTTGGCAATCTCATCTGTGAGGCGTTGCTGCTCCAAACCCAGAGCCTGAGCAAATGCGGAGTGAGTTCCAGTGCGGTAAATCGCCCCGGCGCGTTCGCGACGAACCTGCTCCAATTCCTTGGCCTGCGTGCCTCGCGTCACTCGTTTCAAACCCTCAAAAAACTCTTGCTTCGTCTGGCTGTTAGTTAGTGCCTGGTTCAACCACTCAATCGAGCGGTCCACGTAACGCGCAAAACGGTAAACCAAAGCCTGGTCAATCAGGTTGGGCAGGTCTTGAAAGTGGTGATACAGCGAACCCAGCGCAATGCCCGAGGTCTTACAAACCATGTCAACGGAAATCTCGTCGCTCTGGTGGGTCTCAAGCAGATTCGAAACGCATTCCAGCAGCGCAACCTTGGTTGGGTGGTCGCCCTTTGGGCTTTTTGGCACTTGCTGTCTCCGCTCGTGGCGCCGAAGTTTCTACACCTAAGACTTTAGGTCAACTTGGGCTCTAAACCGCGGGGCCACCAAAGATTGCGTCAACCAGTGCGTCAATCAACTTGATCCACTCGTCGTCATTCATGGGCTCCGGAGTGATGTCATCCACAGAACGGCCCAGCGTGTAACTCTGAATCAGCACGGCAGACGCCTTGGGGTCAATCGCGTGGTTTACCCAACCCTTACTCTGGGCACCTTTCACAATGTCCGCAAGCTCGTCGGTCAGTCTTTGCTGTTCAGCACCCAGAAGCAGCCTGAATTCAGCATGTGAAGAAGCGCGGTTGATCGCACCGGCACGTTCCGCTCTGGCAGCGTGCATTTCGCGAGCTTGAGTTCCACGGGTCACCCGGCGCAGCCCTACAAAGAACTCGTCCTTGCTCTGGCTGCCATCGAGGGCCTCATTCAGCCAGTCAATCGACCTGTCAACGTATTTTGCAAAGCGGTAAACCATAGCCTGATCCACCAGCGTGGGCAGATCTTTGAAGTGGTAGTAGAGGGAACCCAGAACCACGCCAGATTCTTTGCAGACCATGTCCACTGTAAGCGCCTCAGGCTGGTTCGCTTCGAGCAGGGCAGCGGCCGCTTCAAGAAGCGCCGCTTTAGTGGGGTGATTGGCTTGCGCCTTGCGTGCCATTCTTCCTCCACTCGCTAGACATTTATCTTAATCAAAGTTTGTTTCGAACAATGGTCGCGGTGCCTCAAACTTTAGGCTCATAAATAAAACTCAATTTTACGAATTGCTGTAAACTCGTTCTCAATAACCGCATTACCCATCGATGGCGCAGTTAAGCAACAACTTATGTTATTAGGGGAAACCAATGATCAAGCGTTGGCTCAAGGGCAACACTTCCACTTCTCGCAAGTCCCCGATTGCGGCGGTACTGGTGGCGCTGCTAGCAGCTAGCGGAATAGTGGGATTTGCTCAACCCGCTAACGCGGTTACTTGGGGTCCTTGGGGAGTCGTTCCTTACCAGGCACAGAATACGGGTGGGAACATTACGCCAACCGACACTACGGTTCCTTTTGCTTTTGATGAAGCTATCAAACCTTGGAACTTCATAAGCGGTGTGACCACCAATACTGTCGATGTTGAATTTGAGTTCTGGTACGGAGGATTTTCCGGTGGATATGGTTCCTGCACTGCTGGAACTGTTGGTGACTTCACTTGCCCGGGTGGCATTACGATTCAGACCACTCAGCCCGTTGGTGGTGCTTACACGGTCTCCGCCGCATTGGTCCAAAGGACCAACTCGGAACTTCCTTCTATCGGAATTACAGACGCGGGGTTGTTTGCGGCAGCAGTGGTAGTCACCTGGACTAATGCGGGCGGATCGAACTTTTTTGACACACTCACGGAGGTCCATTTCCCAGCCGACTCTGTCACTATGGCCTCGGCTGCAGACCAGTTGAAATGGACTCCGTCGGGTAAAACAATGCCTTTCGGCGGAGGTGTATTCAAGCCAAATCGTGTTCTCTGGACACAGTGGACTGGAGGCGCGTTCTTCGTTCGGCTTTCTCAAACATTACCTTGGGCGCCTCTCACAGACCTGTTGCTGGCAAACTCTCCAGCCACACCATCAGTTCCAGCAGTGCCAACGGGTGGGGGTCTTGTTAGGTATCAGAAAGATCCAAGTAGTACTTCAGATTGCACTGTAAACCTGACTACGGGTGAAATGACGTACACAACAACAGGAACATGTGTAGTTAGAGCATTTACCAACGGTGACGCAACGTATGGTACTGCTGAAACATTCAAAACTTTTAACATCACTGCGACGCCTCCGACGCCAGGCGTAACCTTCACCAACTCAACAGGGGGTGGCACCGTTCCAACCGCTCCACCAGGAATCGTTGCACCCATGCCTGGCGGAACCGGGATGACTCCGCCGGCGGGTAGCGGCGCGTTCATCGACTGGATCTGTACTCCGCTTGGAGGATCTCCGGTTCATGTCGCAGCGGGAACCTCCTACACACCTACTGTTGCAACCACTTGTGACGCACAGTGGACTCCATTCGTGACTACATTCAGTGCTGGAACCGGTTCTGGAACAGCTCCTGGACAGGCCTCTGGAGTAATCGCTTCGATGCCCATGCAGGGAGCCATGGTGCCCCCACCCGGCATGCACTGGGTCGGATGGCTATGTACACCTCCTGGTAGCCCTGTAGCGGAAAACGCCCCATTCACTCCAACTGCTAACACCGCTTGTGTGGCCCAGTGGGATGGCTACGGTATTACCTTCCACACCGGCACCGGAGGCGGAAGCGCACCACCATATGTCCAGGGTGTAACCACAGCACCTGGGCTTGGGTCAATGACGGCTCCACCAGGAACTGTTCTTGGTGGCTGGAACTGCACACCTGGCCCTACCTTTTTTGCCGTGGGAGCCACAATCACTCCAACAATCCTTACCGACTGCACGGCTCAGTGGGATGTCATCCACGTTGTGAATTTCACAGCTGGAACTGGCACTGGAACAGCTCCACTTGACCAAAACACGCCAGTAACGGCCATGCCTGGAGTTGGAACAATGGTTGCCCCGGCAGGAAACACCTTTGATGGTTGGTCTTGCTTTGACGGAACCACAACCACTTTGGTTGCAACCGGAGCCGCTTACAATCCACCAGCAAACGCAACATGTACAGCTCAGTGGCGCGCGTTGCCACAGGTGACCTTTACCACCGGCGCAGGTAGCGGAACAGCTCCAACCGTTCCTGCGGGACCCGTTGGTTCAATGCCAGACGGCACCGGAATGACCCCACCTTCGGGTCAGCAGTTCAACGGATGGGTTTGCACCCCTCTTGCTGGTTCGCCAGTGAACGTTGCGGCCGGTGCGGCTTATAACCCAACCGTGAACACCACCTGTGTGGCTCAGTGGAGCAACATTCCAACTCCGCCACCTGCCGTTAAGCTGATTGTGGTTCAGGTTGACAACAAGACCATTGTTGAAGGCAACCCGCTGCCAACTTTCACCACCAACGTGGACTCGGACCTAGCCAGCCTCAGCTGTGGCGTTTACGCATTCAGCGACCGCACGTTTGCCAACTCGTTGACTACCAGCCGACTGACGTCTGCACAGAGTCCGTATGTGATCCACTGTGTTTACACCGCCAAGACCGGTTACCAGGTTGTTGCCTACAGCGATGGAGTGCTCAACGTGGACCAGGCCCGCACTCCGGGTACCGACCCTGGCGTGTCAACTGCAGGCAAGCACAAGCTTGTGGCCACCTACTACTTCAACGGTGACTCGCCTAAGCTGCGTGCGGCAACCATCGCTGGGTTGAAGAAGCTGGCCAAAAAGGTTGGACACAAGGCCAACGTTGTTGTGTCTGTTCAGGGCTTTGTGAAGCGCACCGCGGTTACCAGCTACGACTACCGCTTGAGCATGGATCGCGCGCTCAACATTGTTGCGTACCTAAAGAAGTTGGGCGTGAACGCATCGTTCAGCGCCGACTCACGCGGCATCGCCAAGGAGAACACTCCAAAGGCGCGTCGTGCAGAGGTGACCATCACCTGGTAACACTCAGAAGTTAGGAGAGTGGTCGTTATCGAAAGCTGGCGGCCACTTTTCTATTGCTGGCTAGTTTGAGGTCGGGGCTATTTGGACTCGGGCGTAACCGCGGCCCATTCCACCGTGATCTCGCCCAGCTTCCAACGCTTGGGTTCGATTTTCACGGGCCAGCCGGCGTCTGCCATGCTCTGGCAAACGGCGCTCCAACGCTGCACTGCGCCGAACACGCCAAGCGGTGCGTGAGTGTTCCACCACAGGTCTAGGGCGGCCAGAAACTCGTGAATCCGCTCACCGGCAACGTTGTGGTGAATCAAAGCCTTGGGCAGGCGCTCAGCCACCTTGCTGGGGTTCTCAAGACCGGTGAGCCGCAGCGAAACGGTGAACCACAGCGGTTGCTGGGCGTTCAGGGTTACCCAAGACTGCAGACGCCCAATCTCGTCACAAGTGCCCTCGATAAGCAGCCCTTCAGTGCTCAACCGACCCTGCATCAGTGCCCAAGCCGCCGCAACCTCGGCCTCGCTGTACTGCCGCAACACGTTGAAGGCGCGAATCAGATCGACCTTGGTACCCGCAGGGAAATTCGAGGGGAGAGGTGTCTCGAAGCCCCCGCGCACGAACTGCAAATCATCGGTGGCTATTTCAAGGCCGCGAGCCACCCGGTCCTGCTCAATCTCCACGCCAACCACGCGCGTGTTTGGGTTCACCTGCTTGCAACGCGCCAGCAGCTCCACGGCGGTAATCGGGCTCGCGCCATAACCCAAATCCACAACGATGGGTTGCTTCACGTTCCGCAGCACCGGCAACGAGCACAGGTAGCGGTCCACTCGCCTGAGTCTGTTGGGATTGGTTGTGCCGCGCGTAACGGTACCAACCGGTTTCTTGCTGGCCACGCATTAAAACCTAGCCCACGCCTTGGCTGCGCTGACACCCATCGATGGGTTGGTCTTGGGTAAACTTGAGGCATGTCAACTGCTAAGTACACACTCATTCTTTTGCGCCACGGCAACTCCGTTTGGAACCAGGAAAACCTATTCACCGGCTGGGTGGATGTTGACCTGAGCGACCAGGGACGTGCCGAGGCCAAGCGCGCCGGCGAGCTGCTTTCGGAGTCGGGCATCAAGCCGGACCTACTTTACACCTCGCGTTTGAAGCGTGCCATCAACACCGCGCACATCGCCCTAAACGCCGCAGAGCGTTCGTGGATCGACGTGAAGCGCGACTGGCGCCTAAACGAGCGTCACTACGGTGCGCTTCAGGGTAAGGACAAGGCTCAGACCTTGGCCGAGTACGGAGCCGAGCAGTTCCAGATTTGGCGCCGTTCGTTTGACGTGCCACCACCACCAATTGACGACGCAGACCAGTACTCGCAGGCTCACGACGAGCGCTACGCGAACCTGGGCGGCAACGTTCCAAAGACCGAGTGCCTCAAGGACGTTCTAGTTCGCATGATGCCGCTGTGGAACGACGAGATCAAGGCAGACCTAGAAAGTGGCAAGACCGTTTTGGTTACCGCACACGGCAACAGCCTTCGTGCACTTGTGAAGCACCTAGATGGAATCAGCGATGAGGACATTGCAGAGCTGAACATTCCAACCGGTATCCCACTGGTTTACAGGCTAGACGAGAACTTCAAGCCGATTGTTGCCGGCGGAGAGTACCTAGACCCTGAGGCTGCTGCCGCTGGTGCGGCTGCCGTTGCGGCCCAGGGTGCAAAGAAGTAACTCGGTTCAAACCAGGCTTAAACCAAAAACCTCCCAGTGAAAACTGGGAGGTTTTTGCTTTGGATTCTTCTCAGGAAAGGTTTTCCTAAAGTCTTATTCGGTCTCGTGCCACTCGCCGGTGGTTAGGTACGAAACCTTGGTGCTGATGTCCACAACGTGGTCAGCAAAACGCTCGTGGTAGCGGCTGGCAAGGGTAACGTCCACGGTGTACATGGCGTTTTCCTTCCAGTCGTCGCCCAGCACAACGCTGAACACGTGTCGGTGAAGTTCGTCAACGCGTGCGTCTTCTGCCTGGATCAGGCGCGCAGAGTCAACATCGGTGTCTTTCAAAAGGTTGGTTACCTTGCGGGCTAGCTCAACGTCTAGTGCGCCCATTTCGGCGAAGGTGGCGCGAAGGCTGGCTGGAACAGCCGAACCAGGGAAGCGGTAACGAGCGATTGCGGCAATGTGACCGGCAAGTGCACCCATGCGCTCAAGCGATGCGCTGATGCGAAGAGCAGAAACCAAAACGCGAAGGTCGCGGGCAACAGGGGACTGCTTTGCGAGAACCTTGATCACGGTCTCGTCTAGTGCGAGAGCACGGTTTTCGTTGGCTTCGGCGAGGGCAATGGCCTCGTCTGCAAGGGCAACATCGCTGTTCAAAAATGCGCGGGAGGCCTTGTCCATAACGATGGTTACGGATTCTGCAATCTCAACCAAACGGTTTTGAACATCCTGCAATTGGTTTACAAAAACCTCAGACATAACTTGGCCTCTCTCATTGAGCTCCACAGTAATCTCCCAGTCAATAGTTAACGAAGTAAAAACAAAACCTGAACACCTGCGAAATTCGGGTTTTGAACCGCAATCCAACCGTTTCGCAAGGCTAAACATGACCTAGGCTGAAAAACAAAGGCGAGTTGTTAACCAATTTAACAACAAATAGTTGAAAGACAAGGCATTGAAGCGCTACATCGAAGGTATGGGTTCTTACTCACTTGGTGGCGCCTCGGCAATTTCGCAAGAACTTACCGACGTACTTGATGCCATCGCCGCTGCTTCGCTAGTGATCGACTCCCAAGGCATCGTGGTTCGCGCCAGTGCCAGCGCCCTTTCACTCGGCCTGGTTCAATCACACATGCTGATTCACAAGTCGCTTTCGGAGCTGGTCACCCGCGCTCGTGGTCTCAGAGAAGCCATCGATGGTGAGTTCGACCTGGTAACGGGTTTGCGAGGCGAGCGCTCCTACGTTTACGCACGTGCCGCCCGCATCAGCAGCGGTCAGGTTCTTCTGATTGTTGAAGACCGCACTGAGAGCAAGCGTGTTGATGAAACTCGCCGCGACTTCATTGCCAACATTTCTCACGAACTTAAGACTCCCATCGGTGCAATCAGCCTGCTGGCTGAGGCGTTGCAGGACGGCAGCGATGACCCTGAGCTTGTGAAGCGATTCTCAGCCAGCCTGCAGCGCGAGGCCACCCGACTTGGCAGCCTGGTGCAGGACATCATTCAGTTGAGCCGTGTGCAGAGTGCCGAGAGCAACACAAACTTTGCCCCGGTTGATTTGGCGGGAATCATTTCAGACGCGGTTGAGCGCACTCAGGTGCTAGCCGACAAGCGCGGCATCACCATCAAGGCAGCCGCACCCGCCGGACACGTTGTTTTTGGCGACTCCGAGGCGCTTGGCATGGCAATCAAGAACCTCATTGAAAATGCCGTGATTTACAGCGATGAAGACAGCCAGGTTGGCGTTGGTCTTCGTGCTGTGGATGGCGTGGCCGAAGTCACCGTGATCGACAACGGAATTGGCATCTCGGTCGAAGACCAGGATCGCATCTTTGAGCGTTTCTATCGCGTTGACCCATCGAGGTCTCGCCAGACCGGCGGAACTGGTCTTGGCTTGGCAATCGTGAAGCACGTGGCACTGAACCATCGAGGCGAAGTAAAGCTTTTCAGCCAGCCTGGAACAGGTTCAACTTTTACCCTTCGAATCCCAGAAATGCCCGCTCAACTAACTGAAACCGGTAAGGATCCAGAATGACTCGCGTTCTAGTTGTAGAAGACGAACAGTCCCTGAGAGAACCCCTCGTTTACCTTCTTCAAAAGGAGGGTTACGAGACCATTGAGGCAGAAGACGGCATCAAGGCGCTGGCGCTTTTTGAGTCTGAGCAGCCTGACCTGATTTTGCTTGACCTAATGTTGCCGGGCAAGAGTGGCAGCGAGGTGTGCCGCACCATTCGCGCCACCAGCAACGTGCCAATCATCATGCTCACCGCAAAAGACAGCGAGATTGACAAGGTTGTTGGTCTTGAAATTGGCGCCGACGACTACGTGACCAAGCCTTACAGCACCCGCGAGCTGCTAGCCCGCATGAAGGCCGTGCTGCGCCGCCAGACCGAGCCAGCAGTGGTTGCCGGCAATCTTATGCAGGGTGGACCAGTGTCGATGGACGTAGAGCGACACCAGGTGTTTGTACACGGCGAGAAGGTTGCCATGCCGCTCAAGGAGTTTGAGCTGCTCGAGCTTTTGCTGGAGAACATCAACCGAGTTTTGACCCGTGGTCAGATCATTGACCGTGTGTGGGGCAGCAACTACTACGGCGACACCAAGACCCTCGACGTGCACATCAAGCGCATCCGCAGCAAGATCGAAGATGACCCAGCCCGCCCGGTGCACCTGCTAACCGTGCGCGGACTTGGCTACAAGTTCGAGGCGTAAACTCTCGGTTCCAGACTTAAACGCGAAATCCGCTCAACCTTCCGGTTGAGCGGATTTCGTTTTGAAAAGTTTGTTGAACTACTTGCCGGTTGGCGATGGGGTAGCAGACGGGGTAGCAACTGGAGTTGCTAGTCCTGCAACCAGCTCCTTGTAGTAGTCGATGGTTCCGTCTAGCACAGGAACCGAAATGGTCTCCCAGTTCTTGCCGCCATCTACGGTCACCTTGAAGTCAAGTAGGTCGCCAGCCTTGCCGCTGAGTGCAAGGGTGCTTGCAAATCCGCCATCGGCACCAATCGCAACGCGCTCGCCAGGCTTCACTGCGATCTTCTCGCTCGCGCCATCGGTGGTCTGAATGGTCAGGGTCTGAGCCAGGCGGCCACTGTTGATAACCGAACCGTAAAGCTTGCTGTTGGTTCCATCGGTGAGAATCATGAAGTTGCGAAGGGCAACGTGCTCGTTGTGCTTTGCAGGGTAGATGTCGATTCCCGAGCCGTCGCTTGGCGCGTAGCTCTGAAGGGACTCTGGGTGAGGGTTGAAACTGCAACCGGTGGCAGATACCAAAACACCTGCGGCAAGCGCAACGGCGGCAAGCTTACGAACTAGCAATTTTCCTCCAAAATACGGCACAAATAGCGGTTCTAGTTTACCCCTATAAATGTGGGTGTTCTGTGGTAAAATTGACCTTTCTGAAGGGAAATCAATATGCGTTTTGAGGTTGGAGAGACCGTAGTTTATCCACACCACGGTGCTGCCCAGATTATTGAAAAGGCAGATCGCACCGTTCGTGGCGAGACCAAGGCTTACCTGCAACTCAAGGTGGCTCAGACCGAGCTAACCATTTGGGTCCCACAGGAAAACGTTGAAATGGTTGGCGTTCGAGACGTAATCGACGAAGCGGGCGTAAAGCACGTATTCAGCGTTTTGCAGGCTGACTTCATTGAAGAGCCAACCAACTGGAGCCGCCGTTACAAGGCCAACCTTGAGAAGCTCGCTTCTGGCGATGTGGTTCGTGTGTCCGAGGTTGTTCGCGACCTGTGGCGCCGCGACCAAGACCGCGGACTTTCCGCCGGTGAGAAGCGCATGCTTGCAAAGGCTCGTCAGATTCTAGAGAGCGAGCTAGCCCTTGCCCGCAAGATCGACGAAGTTGGCGCAACCGAGCTTCTAGATTCGGTACTCGCTTCAGCCTAAACGGCAAGCACGTAGCTATGCGAACTTATTCGGTGGCCCATGCGTGATCTAGCCGTGGTCCTGGTGGCCGCCGGTAAAGGTGAGCGACTAGGTCAAAACATTCCCAAAGCCTTTGTTGAGCTTGCTGGGCGTACCCTACTCGAGCACGCTCTTGTGGCAATTTCCGGTTCCCAAAACCTCCTTCAGGTGGTTATTGCCGCACCCGAATCACACTTAGAGCAGGCGCGTGAAATCGCGGCTGGTATTGGTGCTGACGGATTCCACATCGATGTTGTTCAGGGCGGGGTAAGCCGCCAGGGGAGCATTGCCAACGCTTTGGCAGCCGTGGACTTTGGGGCCGAGGTTGTGCTGGTGCATGATGCGGCTCGTTGCTTTGCGCCTGCGACACTGTTTGACCGCGTGGCTCAGGCCGTGCGAGAGGGTCTTGAGGGTTCCGGCGGCGCTGCATCTGGTACGGGCGTCTCTGGTGGTGCGGGCGTAGTTCCGGTTCTACCCGTTGCCGACACCATAAAGGTTGCCGCCGCCGAAGAGATTCTTGAGACCGTGGACCGCGACCACCTGCGAATCGCTCAGACTCCGCAGGGTTTCCCATCGCAGACTTTGAAGGCGGCCTACGCTGCTGCCACAACCGAATTCACCGATGACGCCTCGCTGTATCAGGCCTACGGCCAGCCGGTGATCAGCGTGATTGGCGACGCACAGGCGCACAAGATCACCGTGCCTTCCGACTTGGTGCGCGCTGCGGCTGACGCCGTTTCTAAGGCGGGTGCGGCGTCCGCGCTTACTCGTGACTTCAGTAACGCCAACAAGACTTTCCGTTCCGGAATCGGAACCGACACCCACCGTTTTGCCACGGACGGTCGCAAGCCGCTCATCTTGGCCGGCATCGAATGGCCAAACGAGATTGCCCTAGATGGTCACTCAGACGGAGACGCGGTGGCACACGCGGTTGTGGACGCGCTTTTGTCGGCTGCTGCACTGGGGGACATCGGTGGGAATTTTGGTGTTGACCGCCCTGAGTATGCCGGCGCCAGCGGCGAGGTTTTCATTCGCGGAACCTTGGAGCTTTTGGCGCAGCACGGTTGGAGCGTGGAAAACGTTTCGGTTCAGGTGATTGGTAACCGACCAAAGCTTTCGCCGCAGCGTGAGGCCGCTCAGGCACGCATGACTCAGCTGGTTGGTGCTCCGGTGACTATTGGGGCAACCACCACGGACGGCCTTGGTTTTCTGGGCAACAGCCAGGGCGTGGCGGCAGTGGCCACAGCCCTGATTTCAAGCACCTCAAAGGTAGGCTAGCCACGTGAGCCTAAGTCTTTACGATTCTCATTCCCAGACCGTGCGCGGCTTTGAGCCGCTGGTTCCCGGCAAGGTTGGCATCTACCTTTGCGGACCAACCGTGCAGAGCGAACCTCACGTTGGACACCTGCGTTCGGCGCTGGTTTACGACCAGCTGCGTCGCTGGCTTTCGGCCAAGGGGCTTCAGGTCACTTTGGTTCGCAACGTAACAGACATCGATGACAAGGTCTTGGCAAACGCCGTTGAGCGTGGGCAAGACTGGTGGGCGTTGGCTTTCCAAATGGAACTTGAGTTCAACGCGGCCTACCGCGCGCTGGCGATTACGCCGCCAACCTACGAGCCTCGTGCCACCGCGAGCATTCCTGAGATGCTGGCGCTGATTGAGCGACTGATTGCCGCCGGTTACGCGTACCAGGCGGAAGACGGCTCGGCCGACGTGTACTTTGCCGCCAGCAAGTGGGCCGCCTACGGCGAGCTGACCAACCAGAAGATCGACGACATGGCCGATGCCGGTGATGAAGTTGGTGCTGGGCGCGGAAAGCGCGATGCGCGTGACTTCACCCTTTGGAAGGCAGCCAAGCCGGGAGAGCCGGCAAGTGCAACCTGGCAAACCCGTTTTGGAGCCGGCCGTCCAGGTTGGCACATCGAGTGCTCCGCCATGAGTACCAAGTACCTGGGTTCGCAGTTCGACATTCATGGCGGCGGCCTAGACCTGCGCTTCCCGCACCACGAAAACGAGCTGGCACAGAGCCGTGCCGCGGGCGACAAGTTTGCTAATTTCTGGCTGCACAACGGCCTCGTGAACGTTGCTGGCAACAAGATGAGCAAGTCCTTGGGCAACAGCATCTACGCGGCAGACCTGCTCGCACAGGGCAGCCCAATAGTAATCCGCTACTGGCTGGGTTCCGCTCACTACCGTTCAGTTTTGGATTACTCGCCAGCCGTTATCGGCGAGGCTCAGGCCGCACTTGAGCGCGTCACGGGCTTCCTAAAGCGCGCAACCGAGGTTGCGGGTGCGGCTGCTTCCATCGATGCGATTGCTCAAAATGACCTAAAGGCGCTCGCCGCACTTTATGGCAATCTGCCAGCCGCTTTTGTTGCTGCATTGGACGACGACCTGAGCATTCCAAGCGCGCTTGCCGCAGTTTATGAGGCGGTTCGCGCCGGAAATACTGCCATCGATGCAGGTGACTCAGCGGCAGTTGCGGCCAATGCTGTTGCCGTGCGTTCCATGCTTGCGGTTTTGGGAATCGACCCACTTGCACCAGAATGGAATGAGGCAGGCGCAGACAGCGGCGAACACGCGGCACTAGACAGCCTGATTCAAACCCTCATCGCAGAGCGAAATTCCGCTCGTGCCAACAAAGATTTTGCGCGTGCAGACGCAATTCGAGACCAACTAACCGCAGCAGGCATTGTTCTGCGAGACGGATCAGACACAACTCATTGGAGTGTAAATGGCTAAGCCAGGTAGACCAGGAGCCGCCAAGCGCGGCAAGGGCAGCACAATCGGAACCGGCGGTAAGGGTCGCCAGGCTCTTGAGGGCAAGGGCCCAACCCCACGTGGCGAAGAGCGCAAGGGTCACCCAAAGCAGAAGGCAGCAGAGCGTCGCGAAAAGCTTCGTGCCCAGGGTTCGTCTGGCCTAACCTCACGTAAGGGCGAGTTCCTTGCGCCTTCGGCTCGCACCGCTGGTGCCGCTGGTGCCGCATCGCGCAACACTCAGCGTGTGGCCAAGGCCGAGAACGCCAACGAGGTTCTCAGCGGCCGTAACTCGGTGCTCGAGGCGCTTCGCGCCAAGATTCCGGCCACCGCCATGTACCTTGCCATTCGCATTGAGATGGACGACCGCGTGAAGGAAGCCATCACAATGGCTAACAAGCGCCAGATTCCAATCCACGAAGTGACGCGTCCGGAAATCGACCGCATGACCGGCATGGACGCGGTTCACCAGGGAATTGCTCTAGCCGTGCCTCCATACAAGTACTCGCACCCAATGGAGTTGCTAGACCAAATCATCGATCGCGGTCAGACTCCGCTTTTGGTTGCTCTCGACGGCATCACCGACCCTCGCAACCTGGGTGCAATCATCCGTTCGGTTGCAGCTTTCGGCGGCCAGGGTGTAATCCTTCCGCAGCGTCGCTCAACCGGTGTAACCGCATCGGCTTGGAAGACTTCGGCCGGTGCCGCGGCTCGCGTTCCAGTTGCTCTAGCCAGCAACCTCACCACCACCTTGAAGGAACTCAAGAAGCGTGGCGTATTCGTGATTGGACTCGACGGCGACGGCGATGTTCAGCTGCAGGACTTTGGCCTTGCGGACGAGCCAGTAGTTCTTGTTGTTGGCTCCGAAGGTAAGGGCCTCAGCCGTCTGGTTCAGGAGAACTGCGACATGATCGTGAGCATCCCAATCAATGGCGCCACAGAGTCTCTCAACGCCGGCATCGCAGCCAGCGTTACCCTCTACGAGGTGGCTAAGCGCCGCATAGTGGCAGGGCACAAGCTCAAGTAATTGAGATTAAATAAACTCGGGCCCGTCAAAGACGGGCCCGAGTTTATTTTATTTTGCACTTATACGCATCCTGGATCGAATTTCAAACTACCTCTGCCAAGGATCACTGCGCGTCTAATTCCAGTTTGGCTTACAAAAACAAATGCCACTTCGCTTTCTTGAATATTTATTTGCCTCTGCAGTGGCAAACCCAAGAAAGATGTACTTGCAGTGCTGATTGTCGAATAACCACAGGCAATCGAATCCAGTTTCCAATTAATTCCAAGTGCATTTATGGATATAGGCTTCGTAGTTGCACTATGTAGTTCGTCCGTGATGAATGCATCGGATAAATGCAACCAGGTTAGCCAAATTCCGATTAATGCAAGAAGCCCTATGCCAGCTTGGTAAAAGACGGATTTTTTACTCATGCTATGGAGCCAGTTGTAGAACGCCAGAATCGGTGTAACTCTTGCAGAGAACCTTGGCATCATTGTGGGTTATGGAATTTGTGCCTGCATATCGACCCTTGGCATTGTTGAACAGGTCCATATTCTTTTCCGCGAGAGGCGAAGTTGCGTCAGTTTCGTGCTTTGTGCCGATCTTATTGGCAACAGTCCAGCTAATGTCCAACGTCATCAATGCGCTCCATAAGCAATGGCGGAAAGCATCGCCTGGACCATTGTGGAGTGTTGTCGGGTACAAGGTGGCCGCTTGCGAGGAGGCAGTATTGGCGTCGTTGTTTGCGGTGGTGCAGTCCGCGACACTTGCAATTGTTAGGCAACCCAGGAACTGTCCTGCCAAATAGAACAAGTCGTTGTAGTACGAAGTTGCTCGTGCTTTAGATGGTGGCACAAGCCTCATAATTTCGTTAGTGATTGAGGCCGGTACAGGGTTTGTTTTGAAGTAGTCAATGATCTGTTCTTGAGATGCAAGGTCTAGATTTGAGAAGTCTTCAAGCGGTGTAACTGATGACGAAAGCGCACTAATTGAATCTTGTATTGTGGCTGCTTTTGCCGGCATCGCAGTGCCAAGGAGCAGCACAGTGATTGCAAGCCCCGCCGAAATTAGGCGCGCAAAAGCGCCAATATATTTATTCATATTTCCCCCAATAAAACAGACTCAGAATGAACCTGTTCAAGGAGACTATCATAAAAATGAATGCTCTGAGCCTGCCGATGCCAGCCATTAACTCCAGACATTCGCCAAAGGTGGTCGGCGAAATTTATACGAGGTCGCGCCAGTCCACTTCGTCGTCGTCAATCGAAACAATGGTTCCGGTAGGCACAGGCGTTGGTAGCGTGATGCTCTCGGTGGTGGCAGGCATGATGAGCGCTTCTTCATCGCGGCGCTGAGACAAAACGTAGGTCACGTAGTGGTTCACGGCCTCTTCAAGCGGCACGTCTCCACCTCGCTCCTCGCTCATGTACCAGCGGTGCTCAAGAACCTGGTGATAAACCTCTGCCGGCTCTAGCTTGCCCGTGTACTCCTTTGGAATAGCCAGAATGACCGGCTCAAAGCTGTGGCTCAGCCACTCGTGCGCCAGCACCTCTTCGTCCACGCCGGAACGCTTGTGCTCGGCTGCGTACTGGTCCAGGTCGTTCAACAGACGGCGTGCCTGGTTCTCCTCAACGTCAAGTCCGGTCAGGCGCATCAGGCGACGACCGTGGTGTCCAGCATCCACAACCTTGGGCTGAATCTTTACCTTGGTGCCATCGGCCGCCGTGGTGATTGCCAACTCTTCGATGTCGAACCCGAGCGCGTTCAACTTCTTCACACGCTGGCTGATCTTGTACCGCTCAGAGGCATCGATGACCTGCACCGATGTGAGTTCAGTCCACAGTTCGCGATACGCGGTAACGATGCGTTCGCTGGTGGCCACGGCATCTACGCCAGGTGCGGCGTGACCGCTGGCGATTAGGTCCATTAGCTCACCGGCAATGTTCACTCGAGCGATCTCGAGGTCGTTCTCGCGCTGGCCGTTGCTGAGTCCGGATTCGTAGAGGTGACCGGTTTCGGCGTCCACCAGGTAGGCGGCGAAGGCGCCGGCGTCGCGGCGGAACAGGGTGTTGCTAAGGCTTACGTCGCCCCAGAAGAATCCTGCGATGTGCAATCGCACCAGCAACAGCGCGAGCGCGTCCACAAGTCTGGTGGCGGTGTCGGCACGCAGCCCCTGGCTCCACATGGCGCGATAGGGGAGCGAGAACTTGAGGTGGCGGGTTACCAAAACCGATAGCAGTTCCTCGCCGTCTTCGCGAGCGCGCCCGTTGATGATGGCGAACGGCTCCACGCAGGGAACCTCAAGCTTGTTTAAGTTTTTGAGCATGTCGTACTCGCGCTTAGCAAGTTCCGGCAGCGTTTCTTTGATGGCAATCACGTAGTCCGCCAGGTGTGCAAAACGCACGGTGTGGCGGCTCAATCCCTTTGGCAGGGCGGCAATGTTTTCAGAGGGCCATTCCTCTAACGGCAAATGCCACGGTAGATCCAGCAGCGCTGGTTCTACCGTGGCAGCCGTGATTTCCAGGTTGGAAGTCACAAAATGTCTTATCTACTAGGTTGAACTACTAGTTCAGACGTGCGCCCGACTCAATGTCGAACAGGTGAGTGATGCCACCCTGAGGCTTCACGGTGATGGTGTCCCCTGCGTGTGGGTGGTCGGTTCCGTGCACGCGGATTACCACGTCGGCGTTTGCGCCATCGATGGTTGCGTGTCCGTAAGCGAAGCCGTCTGCACCTAGCTCTTCAACAACGTCAAGCTCAACGGTTAGACCCTGACCCTTGGTGACCTCTAGGTCTTCTGGGCGGATACCAACGGTTACGGTCTTGGCCTTGGTCTTTGCCAAGATGTCCTTTGGAACTGGGATTACAACGTTGCCGAACTGAACGCCGCCATCAACGATGGAAAGCTGAACTAGGTTCATGGCAGGGGAGCCGATGAAGCCTGCAACGAAAACGTTGGCTGGGCGCTCGTACAGGTTACGAGGGGTGTCAACCTGCTGTAGTAGGCCGTCCTTTAGAACTGCCACGCGGTCACCCATGGTCATTGCTTCAACCTGGTCGTGAGTAACGTAAACGGTGGTTACGCCAAGACGACGCTGTAGCGAAGCGATCTGGGTACGGGTCTGAACACGAAGCTTTGCATCCAGGTTGGATAGCGGCTCGTCCATTAGGAACACCTGAGGCTTACGAACGATAGCGCGGCCCATAGCTACACGCTGACGCTGACCACCGGAAAGTGCCTTTGGCTTACGGCTTAGGTAAGGCTCTAGGTCTAGAAGCTTGGCTGCCTCAAGAACGCGCTCTGCACGCTCTTCCTTGCTAACGCCAGCAATCTTTAGGGCGAAGCCCATGTTCTCTGCCACGGTCATGTGTGGGTAGAGAGCGTAGTTCTGGAAAACCATGGCGATGTCGCGGTCCTTAGGAGGAACGTCGGTTACGTCGCGGTCACCAATGAGGATGCGACCCTCGTTTACGTCTTCCAAGCCTGCAAGCATGCGAAGCGAGGTGGACTTTCCACAACCCGATGGGCCTACTAGAACCAGGAACTCACCGTCTGCGATCTGGATGTTGAGCTTGTCAACTGCCGGACGGGTTCCACCTGGGTAGAGGCGGGTTGCGTCATCAAATGTTACTGATGCCATTTTTCTATTCTCTTTTCACCGGCAGGTACGTGCCGGACGATCCGTTGTGAAATGAGCCCGCAGCGAACGCCGCGAACCCTCTCATTATCCCAGTTCAGGTTCGTGGTTTATCATTGGTTTTTGACCCAAACCATAACCATATGGTCACGGTTTCAAACAGAGGAACAAATCCCTTATGAATTCACACGAACCACGTCAGACCCGTTCTGCTCAGCGCGACGCAGCGCGTGAGAAGGCGCGCCAATTGCGCGAGTCCCGTGCCCGCATCGACCGCACCAAGAGTTTCACTCTGAAGCTCGTTGCAATCATCGGTGGCCTTGCCGTTGTTGCTTTGGTGATTGTTGGCGTAATGAACGCTCAGCAGACCAGCCAGAATGCAAACGCCGCCCCAGCCAACGTAACTTTCAACGGCGGAATCAAGATTGGTACAGACCTCAAGGCCTTCACCAGCACTCAGACTCCAGCGCCAAACCCAACCGCAAGCGCTTCGGCAAACGGCACCGTTCCAAACATCGTGATGTACGTGGACTACCAGTGCCCAATCTGCCAGACCTTTGAGAAGACCAACTCAGAGCAGTTGCGAAGCTGGGTTAAGAACGGCGTTGCCACCCTTGAAATCCACCCAATTTCATTCCTCGATGGTCGTGGCTCGCCAAACACTTACTCAAGCCGTGCCGCTAACGCGGCGCTTTGCGTTGCCAGCTACTCGCCAAACAACTACTTCGATTTCAGCACCGCGTTGTTTGCAAACCAGCCAGCCGAGGGAACTCCTGGTCCTGAAAACCCAGCGCTGGTTCAGCGCGCCAAGGACGCAGGTGTTATCAACGCCGACAAGATCACCGATTGCATCAACAACAAGACCTACGGTTCGTGGTTGACCAAGGCAACCGGCAAGATCATTGCTCCAAATGCCAAGGTGCCAGGCACCAACGTGGTATTCCAGGGAACTCCAACTGTTGTTGTGAACGGCCAGCAGTACCCGCTAACCCAAGAGTCGCTAACCAGCGCCGCCATGTTCGCTCAGTGGTTCCTGCAGGTAACCAAGGGCTAATCAGTTCAAACGAAAATGGGCTCGGAACCGCTTGGTTCCGGGCCCATTTCTTTTCCCCAAATTTGGTAAATCTCTTGAGTGGACTAAGTGGACTAAGTTACCCTTTGCTTATGAGCAAAGTAGTGAACATGCATGAGGCAAAGACCAACTTTTCAAAGTTGGCTGTTGCGGTTGAGGCCGGCGAGGAGATTGTTATTGCCCGTGGCGGCAAACCTTTCATGAAACTGGTGAAGTTCGAGCCAACTGTTCAGCGCCAACTAGGTCTTGGCGAAACCGAATGGGAGCCACCCACTAAGGAAGAATGGGCCGAACTTGATCGGGAAGTTTTGGCCACCTTTAGGGACCTATGAGAAACGCGGTAGCACTCGACACTCACACGCTCATTTGGAGCTTGTTCAAGCCGAGGTACCTAGGGAAAGCATCCGAGAACCTAATCAAAACAGCATCATTAGTTTTGGTATCCACTATTTCGCTGGCGGAAATCGAGATTAAGTCGATTGCCGGGAAACTCAAGTTTCCAGCGATTACGCCCGCATTGCTAAAGGCCACGAACTTTGAGTTGGTTACCTTCGACGCTGACGCAGCTAACGAAATTGGACGATTTGGTGGTCTTTCCGGTCACGATCCGTTCGATCGCATGCTACTAGCCCAGGCCTCAGCAAATGATGCTTACTTTGTAACCGCAGATTCGGTCCTGCTAGGGCAAGGCCTAGATTTCGTAGTTGACGCAGAAAGCTAGGCAGTAACCTCGCGGCTCATGAGGCCTAGGTGGTTTCCTTCGCTGTCCTCAACAAACGCCAGCCACTCGTTGCCAGGGGTGTCAAATACGCCGTCGCCATCGGGGAAAATGATGTGCGGCTCTTCAAGAACCTTTACGCCTTTGGCGCGCAATTCATCGATGGAAACCCGCACATCCGGAACCTGCAAGTAGATCAGAGCGCTTGGCGCGTTGATGTCTAGGAACAAACGGGTCTGACCCAGCTTGTAGAAGGCGAATCCTGGTGGGTTGAACACGGCCATCGGCTCGTAGCCGAGAACCATGTTGTAGAACTCGATGGCGCGGTCTAGGTCAACAACTCGCTGACCAACTTGTCTCAGAATCATGAAATAAAACCTAGCGGTGAACCACTGAAACTAGGAAGTGCCAACCGAGCCACCACCAGAACATCAGCAGGCCAAGACGGCTGCCGCGGTAGTGCATCACACGCTTGAAAACCTCACCCAGCGAGGCGAACTTGTGACTCTTGCGAGTGATAACCCAGAGCACAACGCCAATCAGCAGAATCACCAGGTAGCCAACAACTGTGAACCAATAGGTCATTTCTTCGGGCTCACTTTGATCAGGCCGTATCCCACTGCGAGCCAGGCCAGAACAAATCCGGCTTTGCCGATAGGTCCATCGAGCATCGGGTCGACCAGCACACTTATGGTGGGGTAGGCGTTTTTCACATCGGTGAGTTGGCCAAATACGTTGGCCCCGTATTCCCAAATGCACATGGTTACAGCCCAAAGGATCCACATGAGGCGGGCTCTGCGGATGCGAGGGCTTGCCTTTTGCTTGTATTCGGTGTGGTCACCCCACGCGAGTAGCAGAACTGGAACTATGAGCGCAAGGAAGAAGCCGAACATTATGGGAGTGTGGCGAGGTGTGGCCGTGAGCAGAATCACCAGTGCCAAAACCGCCCAGAGCATTGGCTTGGTTTTGGAGTACTTGGCGGCCGGGAAATCCAAATTTCGGGCAAAGGTTCCACTACTCAAAAGAAGCAAGGTTCCGGTAACAAATATGATGGTGTCGCCTGCAGCTCCGCGGAAAATCTGAAGTGCGGCAGTCAAAAAGAAAGCGATGACCCAAAGGCTCACCGGATGCTTGTTTGCTTTCTCCATGAAGTCAGCCTAGCCAAAGTGGTGCGGGGTTTGAACTACCTAAACAGCAGGTACGCAATCCAGAAGCCCGCCAGCAGGAAAGGTCCAAACGGAATCTGAGTCTTGCGCGTGGCCTGCTTGCTAAGCAACTTGACCAGCGCAAAAACGCCGCCAATGAGAAACCCTGTGGCCATCGATGAAAGGGTCAAGCGCCCACTTGTCAGCGCAGCCGTTAGGCCAAGACCAGCAGCCAGCTTGGCGTCTCCCATACCCACGCCTCCGCGGCTGGTGAGCACCATTACAAAGAACAGCACAAACGGAATGGCACCCCAGATGAGGGCGAATCCAAAGCCGGCCCAATCGCCCGAAACCAGTGCGGCCTCAGCGCCGAAAATAAGGGCTATGGCAACGAGCGAATAGGTGATGGGGTTGGGGAGGCGCTGATCGCGGCGGTCAATCAAAACCAGGGGAGCGGTGACCAGAGCAACGGCCGCAGCGGCCAGGTTTGCAGCTCCAAACTGAGGAGTTCCGGTTGGTGCAAGTGCGATCAAAACCAAGAGCAAAGTCACTGCACCGATGGTTGCCCCTCGCACGCTTCTGATTCCCTTGGGCGGCAGTAAATCGGTGTCCGCAAGTAAGCGGAAGGTCACAACCATGCCTGCCACTCCAGCCGCCACGGCCGCAAGCCACTCGTAAACGTGCATGTTGCTCCCTTCGCCTCAACTTTAAGGGCTAGCGCTCAGGTAAACTTGGAGGCGAACCAGGTTTGGTTCAGGCCTCTGTGGCGCAATTGGTAGCGCACCGCACTTGTAATGCGGGGGTTGTGGGTTCGAGTCCCATCGGAGGCTCCGTAATTGGTGTTACATCGGCTCAACGGGGGAGCGCATGACGCAGGAGCAGAGAGTCCGAGACCGCAACAACTGGTTCACTTGGACGGCTTTCTATCTGGGCGGACTAGTCCTCATAGGTGTTGCCCTTTACGCCGTCACAGCGACAGGTCTGGTTTACGCTTGGCAAGGTAAATCTGCTGGCCAAGTCATCGATGAAATGGTGCATCCAAAAGCGTCTGCTGTGGTCAAAGACCTCATGCACGCAGGGGTTTGCAAACAACGAACCGAAAACGCCGTTTGGGTGGGCACCGAGTATGGGCATTTGCTTCAAGCCGACCAGGTTGGGTCCTGCCTCACCTACAAAGGTGACAAACCAAAGCCGGCAAACTGCGACTCCACGATTTACGTGACTGTTGACCCTGAAGCCTCAAAAGCTTCGCCAAAGCGCGCACTGATTTACGAAGACTCGATGTCTGCTGCGTTGCTGTATGGCGCGCACTGGCAGCTTGAAATAGTTCCAGTTTTTGGAACGCAAGATCCAATAAAGGTCACGCTAGCCAATTGCAAGGAAAAGACTTCTTCAATTCACCGATGGCTCGGCGGCGAGATTACTTACTTTGGCGAGTTTAAATAACTAGAGCTTGAGGCCCTTGAGCGCACCGTAAACCAGGAACGCCGGCCACACGATTGCCTTGAGGAAACCGAGCAGGCCACCCCAGAAGTCGTGAGCAGTGCTGATGAAGTAGATCAACGCACCAATGAATCCCAGGCCGTAGATGGTGTCGCGAGTGGACTTGAACTTAAAGTCCTTGCCCTTCCAAGAATATTCTTTACCCATGTGGCCAGCCTAACCCTCGGCAGGCGTAAAAGTAATGCTCACGCTGTTGATGCAGAATCTGTCGCCAGTTGGAGTTTGAGGCGCATCTTCAAACACATGGCCCAGGTGGCTGCCGCATGCCGCACACAAAGCCTCAACGCGAACCATTCCGTGACTTCGGTCTTCGCGAAGCACAACCGCGTGATCCTCCTGAGGTTCGTAAAAGCTTGGCCATCCACAGTGCGAGTCAAACTTGGTCTCGCTCTTGAACAAAAACGCACCGCAACCTCGGCAGTTGAACGAACCCTCGCGCTTTTCCTCAAGCAACTCACCGGTGTAGGCGCGCTCGGTTCCGGCCTGGCGCAACACAAAGTACTCAAACTCGTCTAGTTCGGCGCGCCACTGCTCGTCGGTTTTCTTGATCGGGTAGTCCATGCCAGATTCCTCCAGAGCCTAATATTGAAGCAAGCGCGTTTTGGCGCTACTTAATCAAAGCAGGCATGATGGCTCAAAACTTCCCTAAGGATGCGTTTGATTCTGTCACCGATGTAGGTGGCAGGCACCGCGCCAAGCGCACCGTTGGCAGCCGCTTCGTTTCGTTCTCCCGTTACGCCGGCGTGGCCGCCGTGCTATCCGCCGCCGCCGTTGTTGCCCTAAACCTGAGTTCGGACAACAGCATCTTTAGCGGAAACGTTGGTGCCAAGAACTCCACGCAAAGCCAAAGCTTCAACTCGGGTGGTGTGGGAGTGACCGTCATCGATGCAACAGAACAAAAAGGCCTGGCCACCAAAGTTGCGCAGAGCCTCTATGACGCGGGCTGGAATGTGCTCACCGCCACAAATCTGAACGCACCCGGCGCCACCGTGGTTCAGCCCGGTTTGAACTTCGATGGAACCCCGCGCGTGCCAGCCGCAACCGTTCCGGAAACCACAATCGTTTACGCGAGCAATGCAACCGCGCAGAGTGCTGCACAGAGCGTGCTCAAGACCCTGGGCAACTACAAAGTGGTGGTTTCGGCAACTTACGCAGATCCGGTCACCATTGTTCTTGGAAGCGATTTCAAGTAAAAAGCCTTGTTTTTAGGGCTTTTGTATAACTTTCGGATAACCTTGCGCCAATTCGGTCTGTAAACGCTTGTGGTTATTGACCAATACAAGGGTAAACTTCGAGTAGTCACATGGGGTAGGCGTTATTACGCTCTACCCTGCATAGAAGCCAAAAAGTTCGGTTGCTATGCGACGCAGTTGAGAACTTTTTCAACTGACCAACGTAGTAACAGGAGCAATACATGGCACAGGGAACCGTAAAGTGGTTCAACTCTGAAAAGGGTTTCGGATTCATTACTCAGGATGGCGGAGCGGACGTATTCGTTCACTTCAGCGCAATCGAGAGCGATGGCTACCGTGAGCTAAAGGAAAACCAGCGCGTTGAGTTCGACGTTAAGAGCGGCGACAAGGGCCCACAGGCCGACAACGTGAAGGTTCTATAAGCTTTCATCACTTGATTTCCCCCCTCTTTTGAGGGGGGTTTTCTTTTTGTCCGGATCTTTCCGGGGGAAGGCGTTGTGCCGGGCACTTCGCCGTTAGCGAATGACCCCATCGATGGGGGTTCAAACATTTGCACTCTGGGGGTGAGAGTGCCAAAATGGGATTAGCACTCCGCTACCGCGAGTGCCAAAATCCAGTACTTATTCCAAACGGGAGAAACCCTAAATGGCAAAAATCATCACTTTCGATGAGGAAGCACGTCGCGGCCTTGAGCGCGGCTTGAACATCCTTGCAGACACCGTAAAGGTAACCCTTGGCCCACGTGGTCGTAACGTTGTGCTCGAAAAGAAGTGGGGCGCCCCTACCATCACAAACGATGGTGTTTCGATCGCCAAGGAAATCGAACTAGAAGACCCGCTAGAGCGCATTGGCGCCGAGCTGGTTAAGGAAGTTGCCAAGAAGACCGACGACGTGGCCGGAGACGGAACCACCACCGCAACCGTTCTTGCACAGGCACTAGTTCGCGAAGGTCTACGCAACGTAGCCGCCGGCGCAGACCCAATCTCGCTAAAGCGCGGAATCGACAAGGCAGTTGCCGCAGTTATCGAGCAGCTCATTGCAAACGCAAAGCCAGTTGAGACCAAGGAGCAGATTGCTGCAACCGCAAGCATCTCTGCAGGCGACAGCCAGATTGGTGACCTAATCGCCGAGGCAATCGACAAGGTAGGACGCGAAGGCGTTGTAACCGTTGAAGAGAGCAACAGCTTTGGCATTGACCTTCAGCTAACCGAGGGTATGCGCTTCGACAAGGGCTACCTAAGCCCATACATGGTTACCGACCCAGAGCGTCAGGAAGCAATCCTTGAGGATGCCTACGTTCTAATCGCTAACAGCAAGATCAGCAGCATCAAGGACCTTCTTCCAATCGTGGACAAGGTAATCCAGGCCAATAAGCCACTGCTCATCATTGCCGAGGACATCGAGGGTGAAGCACTTGCAACCCTTATCGTGAACAAGATCCGTGGCATCTTCAAGTCGGTAGCCGTTAAGGCTCCTGGCTTTGGCGACCGCCGCAAGGCAATGCTTCAGGACATCGCCATCCTTACCGGTGGTCAGGTTATCTCCGAAGAAGTTGGCCTAAAGCTAGAGAACACCACTCTTGACCTTCTAGGTCGCGCTCGCAAGGTTGTAATCACCAAGGACGAGACCACCATTGTTGAGGGTGCCGGAGACCAGGCTCAGATCGCTGGCCGTGTAGAGCAGATTCGTCGCGAGATCACCTCGACCGACTCTGACTACGACCGCGAGAAGCTACAGGAGCGCCTAGCAAAGCTTGCGGGAGGTGTAGCAGTCATCAAGGCTGGTGCAGCAACCGAGGTTGAGCTAAAGGAGCGCAAGCACCGCATTGAAGACGCAGTTCGCAACGCGAAGGCTGCAGTTGAAGAGGGAATCGTTGCAGGTGGTGGTGTTGCACTACTACAGGCAGGAAACCAGGCGTTTGCAAAGCTTGAGCTTGTGGGCGACGAAGCAACCGGTGCAAACATCGTGCGCGTTGCCATCTCGGCTCCGCTAAAGCAGATCGCAATCAACGCAGGCCTAGAGCCAGGCGTTGTAGCGGAGAAGGTTGCAAACCTTCCTTCGGGCCACGGCCTGAACGCTGCCACCGGCGAGTACGTAGACATGCTTGCAGCAGGCATCAACGACCCAGTGAAGGTAACCCGCTCGGCTCTGCAGAACGCAGCTTCGATTGCAGGTCTGTTCCTAACCACCGAGGCAGTTGTTGCAGACAAGCCAGAGCCAGCACCGGCTATGCCAGCTGGCCCAGGCGGAGGCATGGACTTCTAAGAGGGAAACTTCTAAAGTTCAAAAACTTGAGAAGGGGCTGGTCGCAAGATCGGCCCCTTTTCGCATGCCCGGTTCATTTGGCACATCCGCGTTCTATCGGCTTGGGTGATTGTTTATGCTGGCAGCATGAGAAACCCGCTGCTAGACGAATACATCGCAGCCCTCGACGAGCCAAAACGCTCAACTCTGGCGCGCTTGCGCGAGCAACTTTCATCGATGCTTCCAAGCGCCACCGAGGAAATCTCCTACGGCGCGCCGGTTTGGGTGCTGGATGGCAAGAAGGTGGCGGGATTCTGCGCGTTCAAGAACCACTTGGTCTACTCAACTCACGGCAAGACCGTGACCGAGGCGCTCGCCGCAGATCTGGCCGGCTACACGGTGTCTAAGGCTTCGTTCCAGTTTGGCGTGAGCGAAAGTTTGCCTGACGCCCTGCTGGAGAAGCTGATTCAGACTCGCATCGCCGAATAGGCGCTAGAGAGTTACTCGCATCGTGGCGCCGCCGCCTGGAGTCTCCAGCGCCTCTATGCTGCCGTTGTGGTGCTTCACGATGGTGCTCACAATGGCCAAACCAAGACCCGAGCCGCCGGTTTCGCGGTTGCGCGAGTTGTCGGCGCGATAAAAACGCTCGAAAACCTTGGCTCGAAGTTCCTTTGGAATTCCCTCGCCGTGGTCGCGCACCTCGATCACGGTCTTGCCGCCCACGATTCCATTCTCGGTGGTCTGCCCGAGTGCAACCTCAATGGCAGCGCCGGCAGGGGAGAAGCGGCACGCGTTAGCTAGCAGGTTGGTAAGAACCTGACGCAGCTGGCCGGCGTCGCCGTCAACCAAAATGTGTGCGGCTGCTGGTAACGGTTTTCCATCGATGGAAGTCAGCGCAATCTCACGATTGCCGTCTGCAACGGATGCGTCTTTGGCGGCCATGCGGGCGATTTCCACGAGTTCAACGGTCTGGAAGTTCGGTTTAGCGTTTTCGTCTAGTCGGGCCAGTGCCAAAAGCGACTCAACCAGATCGCTCATGCGAATGGCTTCAGCCTCGATATGCGCCATGGCCTCGTCTACGTCGGCCTTCTTCTTGAGCGCGCCGTGACGGTAAAGCTCGGCGTATCCGCGAACCGAAACCAGGGGAGTGCGAAGCTCGTGGCTGGCGTCAGAAACGAATCGACGCATCTGCTCGAGGGTCTTGTTGCGGCTGCTCATTGCCCCCTCGATGGAGTTGAGCATGGTGTTGAGCGCTCGATTGATGCGAGCCACCTCGGTCTTGCCTGGGCGCTCGATGAGGCGCTGGCTAATGTCTCCGGCGGCAACCGCTTCAGCGGTGCGCTCAACCTCGCGAAGTGCGCGCAGAGCCTGAGTGATGGTGATCCAGATGGCCAAAGCACTGAGAATCAGAAGCACCAAACCAAAGCTGGTACCGATGCCTCGGTACTGGTTCAGTAGGGCATCGTTGCTGGCGGTTGGAAGGGCAACCACCAGGCTGCCATCCATGCTGGTAAGCGGAACCGCCACCATGCGCCAGCTCTTGGTGCTGTGCCCCTGGCTGCTCACGGTTTCAAACGGTTGGCCCTGGCTGGCAACAACGTATGCGCTGCTGAAACCGGCGAGGTTTGGGATGTCCTGGTTGTTTCTGGTGGATGAAACCAGGCCAATCAGCAACGAACCTTTGCTGTCTAGATACGCAATGTAGTAGTCGCTCGGCAGGCGAGGAAGCTGCACCTGTCGGGTGGCCAAACGCTCTTCAAGTTGCGCCGGATCCTCGCTGGCAAGGGTGGTTGCGGTGGAGGTGAGCAGGGTGTCTTGACTCTGCTGCAGGTAGGTCTTTAGAAGCGCAGTGGTGCCCAGACTGGAAACCACTAGAAGCACACCGATTATGGCCACGCTCAAAGTTGTGAGCTTGGCTCGCAGGGAGATTAGCTCCCACATGGTACCGATGCGCTTTGGCAATTACTAAGCCTTCTTGTTTGACCGGTACATGTAGCCAACGCCTCGCTTTGTGTGAATCACCGGTTCGGTGGTCACGGCATCTAGCTTGCGGCGCAGGTAAGAAACGTACGATTCAACGATGGCGGTATTGCCACCAAAGTCATAGTCCCAAACATGGTCCAGGATCTGCAACTTGGTGAGCACCTGGTTTGGGTTGCTCATTAGGAAGTGCAGCAGGTTGTACTCGGTTGGGCTCAGGTCAACAATCTGGCCGTTTGCGGTTACCTCGTGGGCATCATTGTTGATGCTCACCTCGCCAACCTCAAGGATGGCATCTTGGGTAATCGGTGCCTTGGTGCGGCGAAGGATTGCCTGAATGCGGGCCACGATTTCAGAAAGGCTGAACGGCTTGGTCACGTAGTCGTCTCCGCCAACACGAAGGCCGTTGATCTTGTCTTCGGTTTCGTCGCGTGCGGTGAGGAAAAGAATTGGGGCGGTGAGGCCAAGGGAACGAATCTTGGTGGTCACGCTGAAACCGCTCATATCCGGCAACATCACGTCTAGCAAGATGATGTCGGGGGAGCCGTTTTGGGCCCAGGCCACGGCGTCTGCGCCGTTGGCAACTGCATGGGTGCGGAAACCTTCGAAGCGAAGGTGGCGGGTGAGTAGATCTCGAATGCTTGGTTCGTCGTCAACGATTAGAACCTTGATGCCTTCATCCAGGCTGGCTGCATTGTTTGTCATGGGTTTACTGTCTCAACGTTTCCTGAGAGAAATCTGGGAGAAGTTTGAGCGTACCTTGAGAGTTGATCTTTAGAGGCCACACCTTAAAGATCAGCGGCGTTAAGAATCTGATAGCTGTAACCCTGTTCGGCCAAGAAACGCTGGCGGTTCTGCGCAAAGTCCTGGTCCACCGTGTCACGAGAGATGAGCGTGTAGAAACTTGCGGTGCGGCCATCGGCCTTTGGTCGCAAGAGTCTGCCCAAACGCTGGGCTTCTTCCTGACGACTGCCGAAGGAGCCGGAAATCTGAATTGCCATCGATGCTTCCGGCAAATCAACACTGAAGTTTGCCACCTTGGAAACCACAAGTGTGGCGAGTTTACCCTCGCGGAACTCCTGGAATAGGCGCTCGCGCTCGTCCACCGGGGTGTCGCCGGTGATCTGCGGAACCTTGAGCGCGCCGGCAACCGCGGCGATCTGGTCTAGGTACTGACCGATGATTAGGGTTGGTTCGCCAGGGTGCTTCTTAAGCAGCTTGGAGATCACGGCAATCTTGGTTGGGGAGGTTGCGGCCATGCGGTAACGCTCGTCCAGGCTGGCAATGGCGTATTCGAGGCGTTCCTCGTCTGGCAGGTCAACTCGAACCTCGAAACAGGCTGCTGGGGCAATGTAACCCTGCTGCTCGATGTCCTTCCAAGGTGCGTCGAAACGCTTTGGACCGATGAGGCTGAATACGTCGCCTTCCTTGCCGTCTTCGCGCACCAGGGTGGCGGTTAGGCCCAGGCGACGACGAGCCTGAAGGTCTGCGGTGAGCTTGAAGATTGGAGCTGGGAGCAGGTGAACCTCGTCGTAAACGATGAGTCCCCAGTCTTTGGCGTTTAGAAGTGCAAGGTGGGCGTACTCGTTTTTACGCTTGGTGGTGAGGATTTGGTAGGTGGCGATGGTCACGGGCTTGACCTCTTTGACGCTGCCCGAGTACTCACCGATTTCGTCTTCGGTCAGCGAGGTGCGGCGGATGAGCTCGGCCTTCCACTGCCTGGCGCTAACGGTGTTGGTCACCAAAATCAATGTGCTGGTTTGAGCCACGCTCATGGCTCCAGCGCCAACGATTGTCTTGCCAGCGCCACAGGGGAGCACTACAACGCCGCTGCCACCCTCCCAGAACTTGTCTACTGCCTGGCGCTGGTAGCCACGCATGTCCCAACCCGTTTCATCGAGAGCGATGGCATGCGGGGTGCCCGGCGTGTAACCCGCGAAATCTTCCGCCGGCCAGCCCAACTTGAGCAGTTCCTGCTTCACCTGGCCGCGGGCCCACGGGCGAATCCGGAACGTGTTGCTGTCTACCGGGCCATCGAGAAGTTCCACGATTTTGCGGTTGTGTGCGGCCTCGCGCAACACGGCAACCGACTCGGAGTGCAGTTCGAGGTCGCCATCGGCGGACCTTTGAATGGTGAGGCGGCCGTAGCGCGCCATGGTTTCGGCAATGTCGGTGCGAACTGCGGCTGGCACTGGGAACTTGGCGTACCTATCCAGAATGGCCAGCACAAAGTCGCTGTCGTGGCCGGCCGCGCGAGCGTTCCAGAGGCCCAAACGGGTGATTCGATAAGTGTGAATGTGCTCTGGCGCGCGCTCCAACTCGGCAAAGATGCTCAGGTCGTGGCGGGCGTCGGCGGCGTCTGGGTGGTCAACTTCTAGCAGTGCGGTTTTGTCGCTCTGAACAATCAGGGGTCCCATAGGCATAACTTCTAGCCTATGCCTTGCGCCCTGCGGTTACGCCCCAAATCATGCGTTTTCCCAGTTACAAACTGCACCTCAAACTGCACCCCAAACCGCACTAAAAAGTCACCTTCAGGATCTTCTCAAGCGGCAAGGTGCGCTCGATGTCTGCCTTCTTATCTAGTCCCCGCAAGCGCCCGTTTGCCAGAGCGGTTGGAATCACAGTGAACTCAACCTCGGAGCCGTCGCGCGACATGAGCGTGACCAAAAGCTGAGCCTTGTTCTTCACGGCTAGCTGTATCTGGCGAACCAGGTCTTGGTCGTCCGGCTGGCTGCCCACCTTCTGGTCGGCGGCACGCAACTTGGCAATCAAATCGGCAAGAGGGTCGTGTTCAACCAAAAGCGATTCCGCAGACCAAGAATGCTTGGCGCGAGGCGAAATCACGGCACCGGATTCATCGATGCGTACTGGCACATAACCGTTATCGCGCAGCGCGAAGTAGAGCACATCCGGCTCAAACCGGGTGGCAATGCTCGATGCGGTGACCGGCTGGAATGCGAACGGACGAAGCCGCGCGTCGTTCAGCACCTCGGTGAGGTGGATGCCATCGGTGCTCTTCAAAATGGCACGATCTAGGCCGAGCCCCTTGCTGATGGTGAGGCGGCCAAAGCGGTTTTGCGCCTCGGTGAGAAGGTATTCAACGGGCTGAGGCAGTGGCTTCTGGCTTAGGTCCAGCAGGGTGTTACGAATCTCATCGATGGAGAGCCCGCACTCCAAACCGTGACTCACGCTGAGTGCGGAGAGGCGGTAGCTGCAGGCCACCGAAACCTGCTCGATCTGGGCGAACTTGCGAACCGTTGATTCGGTTGCGGTGTCTAGCGGGCCTGGCGCGATCAGGCTGAGGTCGGCCTGAACGATCAGGCTGTGTTGGGCCGAAGGCAGGTGTGCCTCGAGCAGTTCCTTGGCGGCGGCAAAGTCGCCCTTTAGGCAAGGTGCAAGTAGGGGAGTTGCCATGCCGCTCACGCTGAATCCAATGTCCTGTGCCTGCTGCTTCAACAGGCTGAGCTCGTTGCCCAGCGATTCGTCGGCAAGCGGGAACACTCGCTCAAGCGCAGAGTCCAGCGTCACGGCAAATTGGTCAGCGGTGCCTGTGTCGCCCGCGCCACTTGTTGTGTCCGCACTGCCCGTTGAGTCCTCGCCGGCCGCGCCAAGCCCAAGTTCGAGCATTTCCTTAGCGCCGGTTGGGCCAAGCGATCGCACCCACTGGGTAGCAATCAGCAGCCAGCGGTCCATCACCGAAGAATCCAGGAAAGCCTGTGCGGCGGGGGTGAGGTACCAGCGCTCGCCGAGCAGTTGCACCAGCTGAAGCTGCTGTGCCAGAAGGTAGTAGCCACGAACCGTGGCGTTGTTCTTGCCCAGGTGTCCGGAGAGGCGCTTCACGTCTCCAACGCCAAAGCCGCTCTTGCCAATTTGCTTGATCAGGTGCTGTTCAACGTCTAGCACCAACTCGGTGAGTGCAAGTTGGGTTTCAAACGCAGCGATGGCCGCCAAGCCAAGCACAACCTCGGTTTCAAGCGGAGCCGCCGGTTCGGCCAGCAAAAGCGGGGTGGCTCCCATTGCCGCCGCGTTGCGAGCCTTGGCGGCGTTCATGGATGCAGCAGCGTTTTGCTTCTGAGGAATCGCCGCCAACTGCGCAACCACGGCCTCAAGCGTGGTGTGGCCGCCTGGTGTTTCCACAACAAGCGCCATGTCGGCTAGCGCGCCTAAAACCTGTGGATCGGCTGGCTGGCCGGCCACCAACGCTCGTAGGGCGGCCACCTCGCTGGCCGACAAGCGGCTGAGTGCTTGGTTCACGCTCTTTGGCGTGAGAAGGCTCTGCGCCAGATCAAAGAAGTCTTTGGAAAGCCCAACCACGGTTCGGCGATGAAGGAGCGACACCAACTGTTCATCGGTGCGTTGGCGCAACTGGTTAGCCAGTTGCAATAAGTCGCTCACTAGTCTCGATTCTTATTTCTTCGGGTTGGCTTTTTTGTTTTCGCGGCTCTTGCGAACAATGTTGATGATCAGCAGTGCGAATACCAGAAGGAACCCGATTGGGAATCCGATGCCTGGAAGTACCTTCACAACGAGTGCTACGTCTTTCACGCCAAACGCAGGCAAAATCAGCATGGTGAGAAGGCTGATGATTGACACGCCAATAACTGCGGCGGCCATGTAAGCCAAAACGTTTTCAACGCGGCTGTCGCTAAGGGTTGCCGCAGGCGATTTAGGGGAGTTCTTCTTGTTAGCCATCTTTCTAGGATACCTCCGAGCGGCAGGCCAAACTAGAGTGCCAAGTTTCGGTGAGGTAAACTATGAGTTGGTTTTTAGAAAGAGGACTCATGCCTACCGGAAAAGTTCGTTTCTTCGATGAGGAGAAGGGCTACGGCTTCATTGAATCAGATGAAGGTGCCCAGGTATTTTTGCACGCCAACGCGCTGCCAGCAGGTGTAAGCACCGTTCGCAAGGGAACTCGCGTTGAGTTCAGCGTTGCCGACGGCAAGAAGGGTCCTCAGGCACTTTCGCTTCGCGTTCTTGACGCACCACCGAGCCTGGTGAAGCTGAACCGCAAACCTGCAGACGAAATGGCCATCATCGTTGAAGACACCATTCGTTTGCTAGACGACATCAGCAACGGTCTGAAGCACGGCCGTCACCCTGAATCGGTTAAGGGTCGCAAGATCGCCGCACTGTTGCGCAAGCTTGCAGAAGAACTCGAATCCTAGAAATGACCGACTTCAAGGCGCTGGCACGTGCCGCAGCTATCGAAGCCCACGGAGATTCAGCCGTTGGTGATTTCATCGATGCTGTGCAGGAACCAGACGCCGGCGTTGTGACCTACCTGTTCGCCAGCAAGCTCAAGGGATACCCAGACTGGCGCGTGAGCGTAACGCTGTTCCAGGATGGCGACGCGGCAACCGTTTCGGAACTGCTTGTGGTTCCGGGCCCAGACAGCCTCACCGCACCTGCTTGGGTGCCTTGGAGCGAGCGTTTGGCAGATTACAAGGCCCTACAGGCTGCTCTTGAGGCCGAGGCCGCCGCTGCTGCCGAAATGGCTGCCAACGAAGAAGACTCCGACGATGACGATGACGCGGAAGACGCGGATGAAGACATCGATGAGATTGCGGAAGACGCAGAACTTGATGAGGCCGAGGCGGAAGCTAGCGATTTAGCGCTTGCGGACGTGCCAGTAGCCGTAGATTCCGAGGACGATGCCAACGCCACAAGTGGCAAGGGCAAGGGGTTCTTCAAATGGAAAACTCTGCGGGGCGGCAAGAAGCGCAAGTAGCGCAATAGTCCAAAGTGTTAGGCCAACACCTATGGCCAACTTTGCATTCACCTGAACCGGTTCAGGGTCGGGCTTGCGTTCAACGTGCTTGATGTAAAACCTGACCATGTTGCCAGCCTAACGTTGTTTGAACCGATGCCGGCTTTAGCCCAGCTGACCCACAACGTAGTCGATGCACTTGGTTAGCTGCTGAACGTCTTCAAGATCCACCGCGGTGAAGGTTGCGATACGTAACTGGTTGCGACCCAACTTACGGTAAGGCTCGGTGTCCACCACACCGTTGGCGCGAAGCACCTTGGCGATGGCGGCTGCATCGATGTTGTCATCGAAGTCAATGGTGGTAACAACCTGTGAGCGGTGCTCCGGGTTGGTCACAAACGGGGTAGCGAAACTGCTTGCATCCGCCCAGTCGTAAATGTGCTGGCTCGCAGCCTTGGTGCGGGAGTCCGCCCAAGCCAAACCGCCGTTTTCGTTCATCCAGTCAACCTGCTCGGCAAGTAGGAACAGAGTCGCGATTGCAGGAGTGTTCAGGGTCTGGTTCAAACGAGAGTTGTCGATGGCGGTCTTGAGGCTCAAGAACTCAGGAATGTAGCGGTCGCTCGCAGCGATGCGCTCCGCGCGCTCGATAGCGGCAGGGGACATGAGTGCGAACCACAGTCCGCCGTCGCTGGCGAAGTTCTTCTGAGGGGCAAAGTAGTACACGTCGGTCTGCTTGGCATCAAAGTCGATTCCACCGGCCGCGCTGGTGGCATCGGTGAGGAAAATCGCGTTGGCGTCTGCTCCGGCAAGGCGCTGAACCGGGGTTACAACGCCGGTGCTGGTCTCGTTCTGGGCGTAGGCGTAAAGCGAAACGCCGGCCTCAGCCTGAAGCTCCAGACGGGAACCAGGGGTGCCGTTGATCACGGTTGGTGCGTCTAGCCAAGGAGCCTTCAACGCGGTGGCGAACTTGCCGCCGAACTCACCGTGAACCAGTGCCTGCGCCTTACCCTCGGCCAGGCTGAAAGAAGCCACGTCCCAGAATGCGGTAGATCCGCCGTCGCCCATAACAATCTCGTAGCCCTCAGGCTTGTGGTACAGGTCGAACAGGCCTTCCTGAACTCGCTTCACCAGGTTCTTCACCGGTGCCTGACGGTGCGAGGTGCCCATCAACTTTGCGCCCTCGGTTGCAAAAGCTGCAATCTGTGCGGCGCGAACGCGCGAAGGGCCACAGCCAAAACGACCGTCTACGGGCAAGAGTTCAGAGGGAATTTTGATGTCAGACATGCCTAAAGTTTACTTTGGCAACGGCCTTCTCGGCCTTCCTCAGGTAATAATTGAGCCATTGCCACATTCCTGTGGCGCCAGTCAAGGAGAGCCACCAAGATGTCTACCGACCTCATCGACACAACCGAGATGTATCTTCGGACCATCTTGGAGTTGGAAGAAGAAGGTCAGGTTCCGCTTCGCGCACGTATCAGTGAGCGCCTTGACCACAGTGGCCCAACCGTTTCTCAGACCATCGCGCGCATGGAACGCCTGGGCTACGTTGTTGTAAGCAACGACCGCCACCTCGAGCTCACCGACTTCGGTCGCGAAGAAGCCGTGAAGGTGATGCGCAAGCACCGCTTGGCAGAGCGCCTACTCGCAGACGTGATTGGACTTGAGTGGGAGTTCGTTCATGAAGAGGCCTGCCGCTGGGAACACGTGATGAGCGAGAAGGTTGAGCGCAAGATTCTTGAGCTCATCGATGACCCGCATTTTTCTCCTTACGGAAACCCGATTCCGGGGCTGGCCGAGTTTGGCATTCCGCAAGGCGAGGCGTTTGGTCACGGTGTGGTTAGCGTTGCCGAGCTAGACCTTTCGGACCCAAGCAAGGTGCACACGCTTCGCCGAATTGGCGAGCCACTGCAGGTAGACGTTGCGCTGTTGAACGACCTCAAGAACCTGGGAATCGTGCCTGGTGCACAGATCACCTTCGAACTCAAGGCTCGCCGTGTGGCCATTCGCGTTGCCGGACACCAAGAGGGTGAGAGTCTGGTCATCGATGATGCGGCTCACCTTTTTGTAGACGCTCAGTAGTCTCAACACCCTCATCAGAGACCTGGTTTCTGGCAGTTGCCAGTGACTTTGCGATTTGTGTCCGTGCAAATGATGACTTAAAAAAGTCCCTCTGGTAAACTCTTGAGGTTGCCACCACAAACCTGGTGGTAATCGAACATGGGTGGTCGTCTTCGCTCACAGCCCATGTTTTTAGAACGAATAGTTTTCGGTGTGAGAAGTGGCTTGGCCATTGCGATTCGGAGGTTTGGCACTTGGCACAGCAAAGTAACGGTAGACACCGCGCAGACGTTGAAATTAACGTCTTGGAGTCTATGGAACTACGCTCGCGTCGCTCGATTCGAGAGGCGGAGCGCAAGCGCAATTCCCGCATCGAAAAGCGAGAAGCAAAGCGCGCCGCCAAGGTTACTCAGGTTATTGAGATCGAAACCCGCGAGGCTTCCGGAGCCAGCCGTTTCGTGGTTGTTGCTAAGCCAAAGGTTAAGTTCACCCGCCGCAAGGGTGTGAAGAACGCCGTTGCCATGCTTTTCGCCAGCGGTATGTTCACCACCGTTGCGCTCCCGTCTTACGCGTTCAGCCCAGACGTTGCCGCAATGGCTCGCTTCACCACCACCAACGCGGCCGACCTATCGGCCATTGACAGCACTCAGGGGCTAACCGTTGCTGCGGTGAACGCCCAGGACTTCAGCCGAACCAACGCCTACCAGACCGTTAGCGCGGCCGAAATTCAGCGCCAGTTGCTTGCCACCCGCTACCTCAACTACACCGGTCCTACCGCCGCCGACTTTGTGAGCAACCCGCCTTACTCAAAGCTTGACGCTCAGTTGATCCTCAAGGTTGCGGCCAAGTACGTGGGAAGCCCTTACGTTTTCGGTGGCGAAAACCCTGCAGGTTTCGACTGCTCCGGTTACGTGCGTTTCGTATTCGCCCAGTTCGGTTTCGACCTACCTCACTCGGTTATCGGGCAGTCACACTTTGGTATCAAGATCCGCGCAGAAGACGCACAGCCGGGCGACATCGTTGTGCTAAATGACCTAAGCCACGACGGAATTTACGCGGGCAACGGCTTCTTCTATCACGCACCTCGCCGTGGCGACACCGTGAAGTTGGCGCCGATCTTCACTCCAAACGTGTTCTTCATCCGTTTGGGTACCAACTAACGCACTTGCGCTTCAGCTAGCCACCACTTTTCTAAACCAAACCGTTACTTTTTGTTTGGTGTTTCTTTACATCGATGGCGGTTTCACAGGCGTAACCTGAACCCAGGAACCACTAATCCATGGTTTGGGAGGTAGTTATGACTTTGAAGGTTGTGCCAGCCAAGCACGAGCTGCAATTCCAACATCACTGCCAACCCTGCCTGGGAAGCTAGCGCGTCAACGTTAATCGTTGGCGCGTTTTTTGTTTCTGGAGAAGCGGTTCTAACCGAAGCCCAAGTGCCATTTGGGCCGATTGGAAGGACTGGAATATGCGAACACTCGTGCTCAACGCTGGTTACGAACCGCTAGGTGTGGTTAGTTTCAAACGCGCCCTAACCTTGGTGCTCAATAAGAAGGCAACCATTCTTGAGCCCTCCGAACTCACCGTTCACAGCGCCTTTGAGGAGTTCGACCTTCCATCGGTGATTCTGCTTTCAAGATACGTGCGTGTGCCAACCAGCAGACTGGTGCCGGTGAGTCGCAGGGGAGTACTGCGCCGAGACAATCATCACTGCGCCTACTGTGGCCGAAGTGCCAACACGGTGGACCACGTGCAGCCCAAGAGTCGGGGTGGCAAAGACACCTGGGAGAACCTGGTGGCGTGCTGCCTAAAGTGCAACAGTTCCAAGGGCGACAAGACTCTGCATGAGATCGGCTGGAACCTGCGCGTGCAACCAAAGATGCCGGTTGGTGCCACCTGGACCCTGCGAGGAGCCGAACGCCTAGAGCCCGAGTGGGACAACTACCTGATGGCCGCCTAAGCGGATTTCAGTTTGCGAACCGCTAGGTTCGATTAGATGAAGCGTCGAGTATTTCTGGGTCTGGTTGCCGTTACGGTAATTTCCGGCGCAGACTTGGCGGCCACTGCCAGTGGTGCGAGTGCGCGTACTAAACTCCCCAAAGTTCTGGTTGAACTGCCGCGCGGCAACAAGAAGTCGATTGCCTGGACCATCGATGACGGAGTGAGCACGTCCTCGGTTGCCGCTTTTGTGAAACTGGCGCGTGACCACGACCTTCGCCTCACGTTCTTTGTGACTTCCGCGTATCAGTCTTGGCGCAAGAATGCCAAGCAGCTGAGGCCGCTGGTACAGTCGGGGCAGATTCAGTTGGCCAACCACACCAAGACTCACGTGAACCTGACCGCGGTGAGCGACGACCGAATCCGGCAGGAGCTTTTGGAGTGCGAAAAGTTCATCAAGAAGGTTTACGGGGTTGACCCGAAGCCGTATTTTCGCCCGCCGTACGGGTACTACAACGACAGAGTTCTTAGGGTTGCCGCCGAGATCGGCTACACCAAACCAGTGATGTGGTTCGGTGTTTTGGCCGACTCCGCAAGCACTCGCTCGTACCGCATTCTCACCCATGCAAAGAAGTGGCTGGTGGGCGGTCGCATCGTGATCGATCACGCTAACAACGGCAATACCGTGGCTGATTTCCCGCGGATCCTGCAGATTTTGCGAGCAAGGGGACTGAAAACCGTGACCCTCAACGATGTGTGGCCGAAAGAGCCATTGGCTTCGGTGTCACCAACTCCGGAACAGCAGGAGTACTTCTTTAACAAGCCGGGCAAGCCGCACCACTAACTGGCGCCACTAAGCGATTGGCAGCTCTAAACGGTTGGCAACGCTAAACGAACTGCGCAACCAAAGTGGTGAGCAGCGGAGCAACCAGGAGCGCGGGTAAAAGGTCCGCAACCGAGATTTGCTTGAGCCCCAAAAGTCTGATTCCTACGCCTAGTAGAAGCACGCCACCGGTTGCGGTAATCGCGCTCACCGTGGCGTCTGGCATGAGTGAGCCGAGCATCACGGCTGCAAGGGTGAAACCGCCTTGCCAGATTGCCACTGGAAGCGCGGAAGCGGCAACGCCCCAACCGAGCGACGCCGCAAATGCGAGCGCCGCGAAGCCGTCGAGCGTGGACTTGAGTGCAAGTTGGTCGATGCCGTTGCCAAGGCCGTCGCTCAAGGCGCCCAAAATAGCCAGCGGGCCAATCACAAACACGAGAGACGAACTCACAAAGCCCTGGATGAAGCGCGCCTTGCCTCCATCGCTGGAATCCTTGCTGAAACGAGCCTGAAGCCAGGCTCCAAAACCCTCTAGTCGGCGTTCGATTCCCAACAGAGAACCGGCAACACCACCAATGAGCAGCGAGCCCAGAACAATCAACAGGGGAGCGGCGCTGCCCACGGCTGCAATAAGGGGTTTGTCGTTCAGTGCAATCACGTTTAGACCACCGAGAACGATGGTCACGAGCCCCAAGGCATCGGTGATTACGGCGTTGGTGCGGGCAGGGAGTCTGTTGCCAAGGAGCACGCCGAGTGATGCGCCAACCAGAATGGTGACAACGTTTACTAGGGTTCCTAGGCCGACCATGTTGCTCCTTTGCAATACTTGTGGCCCCACCGGGAATCGAACCCGGGCGCACGGTTTAGGAAACCGCCGCTCTATCCGCTGAGCTATGGAGCCGGCGACGTTTACGAAGCTTGGTTTTCCGTATCCGTCTCTACAAGGTTACCGAACACGACCCCCGCTTAAAGCCCGCAGCCAGCGGTGAAAGTTAGGCTAAGAGCGTGAACGAGACGCTGCCATCATCGCTGCCAGACAGGGCCGCCTGGGATTCTCTGGTTACCCAGATCCGTTCGATTGGCGGAACCAACCCGCTGCTCAACTACGAGTTGGACCACTTCTGCCAGATCGACCTCGAGCGAGCGCACCCTGGTGGTTTGGCGCAGTTTGTTAGCTCCGGCACCGCGCTGCTCAACAACCTGATTCGCGACCCGCTAGCCTTCTCGCGCGCGTTCAATGCCGCTAAGCGCATCGATGCAAAGACGCACCAACTTGCAGACCACTTTGGAATCGATTCCTGCTACCTGGTTGGCGGTTTGGTTTCGTTTGAGGCCGATGGCTTTGACCTGAAGCTGCCAATTTTGCTCTGGCCTGCCAAGCTGATTCGTAAGGCAGACGACTACGAGGTTCGCCGGGTTGGCGAGCCGATGGTGAACCCAGCGTTGACCTCCAGCTTGGAGGTTTGCTACGGCGTTCGCCTCGACCCAGTTCAGCTGCTGATGCGACTTAGCAACGATGGCGACCTGGTGCCGATTTCCATGATGGATTACCTGAGCCAGACCGTGGGCAACGCTGGTTCTCTAGACCTCAAGCGCATTCTGTCCGTTGGAAACTTCACAACCGTTCCAACCCAGCTGCTGGCGGACATCGAAACCGCAAACATTCCGCTGTTGAACACCCTCATCGATGGTGCAGCTGAGGGCCAGGCGGAACTCGGGGAGGGCGACACTCAGGCATTTAATGCGAGTGCTCAACTTCCAACCGTGACCTCTGTGGTTCAGGCCGATGCGGTTCAGGAACGAATCGTGGCTCGCGCGCTAGCCGGTCAGAGTTTTGCCGTTGAGACCTTGCCGGGTTGCGGGTACACCCAAACCGTGGTCAACCTGCTGGCCAATTTGGCGCTCGCCGATAAGCGCGTTTTGGTGCTCGCACCTCGCCGTCAGACTTTGAACGAGTTGGGCGATCGCTTTGCCCAGGTTGGACTCAACGGGCTGCTGCTTAGAAGCCACACCGCCTGGATGGACGTGATTGCGGCCATCAGCCGAAACGAGAAGGTGCAGCCGGTTTCGCCCAGCGATACCAAGGCTCAGTTCGATGCAGTCAACAACCAACTGAACGACTATTTTGATGGACTCGCTCGCAAAGACGAAACTCTTGACGTAAGCATTCTGGAAGTTCTCACCAAACTTGCCGAACTTTCTGGCATGCCGCACGCGCCAGTGACGAGCGCCCGAATTCAGCGCGATAATCTGCTTGCCACGCCAAACCGCGAACACGCTCTGAACCTTTTGTTGAAGGCTTTCGAACTCGGTGAGTTCAAGTACGGTCCTCAGGATTCGGCGTGGTTCCAGGCGCGTTTCGACTCACCAACCGAGGTCACCCAGGCCATTGCGGTTGCCAAGAAGTTGCGCGACGAAACCTACCCATCGCTGGCCAAGAAACTCGAAGAGTTCATTGCCGCAGTGGAGTTCAAGCCAGCCAACAGCGTTGCCGAAATGGGCAGTTACCTGCGCCTGTTCGCCGGCATTCGAGAGAGTCTCGACCGCTTCAACCCCGGTGTGTTTGACCGCTCGCTGAGCGACGTAATTATTGCCACCGCGCCTCGCAAGGACAAGGGCGAGATGTCGGGAGGCACCCGTCGTCGCCTCAAGAAACTAGCCAAGGAATTCGTTCGTCCCGGAATGCATGTGGCGGACATCAATGCTTCTTTGAAGGCCATTGATGAACAGCGCGTGGACTGGAATCGCTACAGCACCAGCCTCAAGCCACCAACCGTTCCAAATGGCATCAACGACGCACTTGTGACCTTCCAGGCGCTGATGAGCGACCTTGATTCGCTGCAGCGTCACCTTGACCCGCAGGGCACCGATCCGCACCTGGCAAATCTCTCGCACGTTGAACTCACCGCAAAGCTGACCAGCTTGGTTGAAGACACCGGTGCGCTGGAAAACCTGGGCGAGCGTTCGATGGTTGCCAATGAACTTCGCGAACTCGGACTCGAAGACCTGATGCGCGACCTGGCCAGACTTCACGTTGCCCGTGAGCACATTGGCACAGAGTTTGATCTGGCCTGGTGGCAGAGTGCGTTTGAGTACCTGGCACAGCAAAACGCCCAGTTGATTGCTCAGAGCACCGCAGGAATTCATCCCCTCGAGGAACAGTTCGCTCAGCTCAGCGCTCAACTCCTCAGCGAGAACCGAGCAACCGCAGCTAACCACCTTGCCGCCGAATGGCGCGCGGGCATTGCTCAGCAGGCCTCTCAGGCTGCGTCCCTCAAGGAGCAACTGAAGACCGGCAAGGCCACACTGAAGCAGGTGTTCGAGGCTGCCCCCGATCTACTGGGCAAGCTCAGCACCTGCGTTGGTATGTCTCCGTTTGAGATCACCAAGGAAATCCCGTCGGGCGTTAGTTTTGACGTGCTCGTGATTCTGGATGCCGCCGGCAGCACCGTTGCCGAAAACCTTGCGGGGTTCAAGCGCGCAGCTCAGGTGATTGCATTTGGCGACAACGCCATCGCCGTTCCGTCGGGCTTCGAGATCGAGGCACGCCCGGTTGCCAGCCAACTGGAAGCAGACGCACCTAGCGTTCTCACCATGGTTGCTGCCGCATTTCGCCAGGAAACCCTGCGTCAGAGCTACCGTCCAGACGGCCAAGTGCTGGGTGAGTTCATCAACCGCGAGTTCTACCAAAACCGCATTGCGTTTGAACCTTCCATCGATGATTACTTTGGCAACAGCCACGTGCAGCACGAGGAAATCTCCGAAGGCAACCGAGCCAACAGCAACATCGAAGGCGCCACCGAGAGCCTTGACGCCGAGGTGGACAAGACTGTGGAGCTCATCTACAACCACGCGCTCTGGCACCCGGAAGATTCGTTGCTGGTTGCCACCGCCAGCCAGATGCACGCGGAGCGAATCCGCAACTCGGTGATGAACGGCCTCAAGACTCGAGCTCACCTGAACGAATTCTTTGAGGGCCACGGCCGCGAGCGATTCGAGATTGCAACAATGAGCCAGCTGGCTCACCGGATTGCCGACAGAGTGATTTTCAGCGTTGGTTTTGGCCGCACTCCGCAGGGTGCAATGCTCACCAACCTGGGTGAACTTTCCAGCAACGATGGTCGCCGCGCGCTAGCCAACCTACTCGTGAGTGCTCGCAAGCAGTTCACCCTGGTTACCTGTTTCGGTCACACCGATTTGGCGGATCAGAGCGCAGGGGGAGTCGGGCAGCTGCGCGACTTGATGGCACTTCTCAAGAACGTGGACAAGTCAGAGCCACTCGAGACCGATCCGATTCTGGAAGACCTGGCCATTCGCTTGCGCAAGCTGGGTGTCACCGTGAAGTTGGGCTACGGGGCTAGCAGTGTGCTGAGCCTGGTTGCCAGCTACTCAAACCGTGCTGTGGTTTTGGAGCCGGACTGGACCATTGCGGGCACCGAGCTTCTGGTGAGTTTGGTTTATCGCCCAGCTGTGCTTTCGGCGCACGGTTGGACCTACAAGCGGGTTTACGCGCTCGAGCTGTTTAGTGACCCGGAGAAGTTTGCCAAGGACACCGCTCAGCTTCTTGGAATGCAGGTTTACGCCAAGACTCAGACTGTGTTTGAAGACGAAACCGCGTTTGAGGACACCGATCACGCTTGGGGAGATAAGCCGGCGTTGAATAATGACCAAAGGCTGAAGCAAGACAAACCGCCGCACTGGCAATAAGGCACTTTGCCAAGAATGGTCGGGCAGTAAGGGTTTTAGTCCTTTTTGCCGCCGGCAGCTGAGCCGCTGCTACCCGAGTCGTTGATGTAGAAGCCAGAACCTTTGAAGGTCACGCCCACGTTGCCAAAAACCTTCACCAGTTCGCCCTGGCAGGTAGGGCACTTGGTTAGTGCGGCGTCGCTGAAAGACTGCTGCACGTCAAACGCGTGACCGCAGGCTTTGCACTTGTATGAGTAGGTTGGCACGGGAATATTTTAACCCACCGCGATGGTGCGCTTTGGCGTGACCACGTAATCCACAGCTTGGTCGTGTGACTCGATGGGCAGTTGCTCCAAAACCTCTTGGTCGTAAACCACCGCTGCAACCGGAATCCTGTTGGCTAGCTGAGCCAAAGCGATGTCGTAAAAACCCTTGCCTTTGCCAAGGCGATTACCTTGCGGGTCGGCTGCGCTTGCCGGAATCAGAATGAGTTGTGCACTCTCGAGTGAGGCTTCCATTCCGGTTGGTTCATGGAACCCAAAAATCCCAGGAGCTGACTCTCCCGTGTATTCCACCCAGTGCATGCTTTGGTCGATTTGGCTCACCGGCATGATCAGCTTGATTCCGTGTCCGGCGGCACCCGCAACAAAATCCATGATGTTGGGTTCGGTGCCAAACGGAAGGTAGGCGGCAACGGTTTTGGCCTGCAGCGCAGTCACAAGCTGGTTGAGTTGCGCGGCAAGCATCGATGCGGTTTGTGGATCTTTTGCAAGGGTCTGACGCGCATCAGTCAACTGAGATCTGAGTGACTTCTTGGCATTTGGCGCATCTTCACTTTGCATAACGCTAATTTTGACACTATGGGAATGTCTTTTGCGCTCACGCACGCAGATGTGCGGTTGCGTCTGGTGCGCATGAAAGACGTGAAGGCGCTGGAAAAGGCGCTGCTCGGGAATCGCAGTTGGCTTCGCCCCTGGGAAGCCACCAACCCTCACGCACCAAACTCTTTCGACATTCGCGGCATGGTTCGCTCGCTACTGCGCGCGGTTGACGACCACACGGGCTTGCCGTTTGTGATTGAACACGATGGGGAAATTGTTGGCCAGATCAATGTGGCCAACATTCTTCACGGGTCGGTGAGCAGTGCGGTCATCGGTTATTGGGTGGTTCCAGAAGTTGCCGGAAAGGGGATCACACCAACCGCGGTTGCCCTCGTTTCCGACTACCTCTACAACGTGGTTGGGCTACACCGAATTGAAATCGACATTCGACCAGAGAACTCCGCTTCGCTTCGAGTGGTGCAAAAACTCGGTTTCCGATACGAGGGTTTGAAGCAGAGGTACATCCACATCAACGGTGCTTGGCGCGATCACTTTATCTTCGCCCTCACCCACGAAGAAGTTCCCAGGGGAGTGCTCAATCGTTGGTTGCGCGGTGAAGTGCCCAAGCTGGTTTACCCCAATCCTGCGGATTACTCAGAAACATTGGAACACGCCGAATTAAATAACTAGTCGGCACGCGCTTCACTCATATCGTTGAAGCATGAACTCTTCTTCGCTAACCGGAATCCTCATGGTGATTGTCGCCATCGTTTCCGTTGGCGTGATCATCCCGTCGCTCAGCAAGCGAGGCACCGAAGACGTTCGCAGTTTTGAAGAGCGAATCCAGCGCACCCAGCAGATCAAGCAGCTTCGTGAGCGCACCGAGAAGCCAACCAAAATGGTTTCGATTGCTCGCATGAGTTTGCGCCTGAGTCAGATTCGAATGATCTTTGGTTTCACCTTGGTTGGTGGCGTAATCACCGCTCTTGTTGCTTTGGCGGACGCAGCCACTCTTTGGCCAATTAGCCTTGCTGGGCTTGGGGTTGCGGTGGTTTCTGTATTGGTGACTCGCACGGCAACCAAGCGTCACACCGCGCTTCTGGCAGCAAGCTTGGCCAACAGAACTCGGGTTGCTCAGACCACTTCTCTACGCCCATCGATGGGGGTTTCGCCAACCATTGTTGAGGCACAGGAGGAAGCCGCAGGCTGGACTCCGGTTGAACTTCCTAAGCCTCTGCACGCCGGTCACATTGGAAACCTGGAGCAGCCAATTTTGGCCGAGGTTAAGCCGTTACCGGTTGTGCAAGAGACTGCAAAAACTTTGGACATCGACGAGATTCTGCGCAAGCGCAGAAACGTTGGATAGCAGTAAACACAAGGTAGTAGCACGCAACCTTATGGCTTGCTGAGCGTTGTCTGAGGTAATCTTGAACCGACCCCCATTGAATAAAGGAAATTTCATCGTGGCATTTATCGACAGCATCAAGCGCATCTTCAAGAAGAACGCACCTGAGGTTGCAAAGGTTGCTACCGCAATCGCAACCGACGTAAAGAAGGAAACCGACGAGATCGTTGCTGAGGCAAAGAAGACCGTTGCTTCCGCAACCAAGAAGGCAGAGAAGGCAGTAACCACCGGCACCAAGGTTGCCGAGAAGGCTGCCACCACCGCCGTTAAGACTGCAAGCAAGACCGCACAGGCTGGAACCAAGGCAGCTGCTGCCAAGGTTGCAAAGGCAACCGCGCCTAAGGCTGCTGCTAAGCCAGCTGCAAAGGCTGCACCTAAGGCTGCTGCCAAGCCAGTTGCTAAGGCTCCTGTGAAGGCTGCTGCTAAGCCAGCTGCAAAGGCTGCACCTAAGGCTGCTGCTAAGCCAGCAGCTAAGGCTGCTCCTAAGGCTGCTGCTAAGACTGCAGCTACGGCTGCTCCTAAGGCTGCTGCTAAGACTGCAGCTGAGGCTGCTCCTAAGGCTGCTGCTAAGCCAGCAGCTAAGGCTCCTGCGAAGGCCGCGCCTAAGTCTGCTGCAAAGCCAGCCGCTAAGAAGCCGGCAGCTAAGAAGCCGGCAGCTAAGTAACTCTTAAAGCCGAAACCCCACCCGCCAAGTGCGAGTGGGGTTTTTGCTTTAAAGTCTAGTCGTCTAGGTCGTCTTCTTTTGAGGAAGTCGAGTCCTTTCCGATTTCCGGATCGGAAACAGCTAGGTAGTAGAAGCGAATCTTGCTTCGGTTCTGGATGAAGTCAACGCTCTCAACCACCGCGCTTTGAATGTTGTAGTCAAATCGACTTTCCAGCTGCTCCATTGCCTGCTCATCGTTGCTAACTGCGATGTCCAGCACAACGGACATTTTCTTCAGAGTCTTTTGCGCTTGCTTTTCAATCTGAAGTTGACGGCGGGATAGATTCAGGTCTCCCAGGTAAATGGCCAAGAGAAGAATCACGTTCAGGATTACCAAGATCGGGTTGATTGCGTGGCCGAAACCGTTGACCAGACCCAGCACCAGTGTGGTGAACAAATAGCTGAGCTCGATGTTGTCCACCGCGCCGCTTCGCAAGCGAATGATTGAGAGAATCGCGAACAAGCCAAAGCCAACACCAACCGAAACTTCCTGGGAGGTGATGGCTGTGAGAACCACAAAGATGCCGATGTTGAAGGTGAAGATCATCGCCAAGATGTCGCGGCGCTTGTGCCGGCGTTGAAACATGACCAGACCCAGTACCAACACCGATGCAACATCGAGAAGGAAGCGGTAGGTGAGTGAGGCTAACTCGATTTGCTTGAGCAGCTCAAAGAAGAAAGAAAAGTTCACTTGGCAATCTTAACCAAGTAACCAATGCGTGAACGCAAAGTGAACTCGGTAACCCCAGAAGCCAGGCTGAAGCTAGTTGGTTCCAACCACCCAGGTGGCCGCTTCTGCGAGCGTTGGGTGCGTGAACTTGAAACCCGAATCGAGCAAACGCTTTGGGCTCATGTTTTGCGAACAGAGCAGGAGCTCGTCCGCACCTTCGCCAAAGGCCAGTCGCAACGCAAACGCCGGCACCGGAATGATGGTTGGTCGGTGCAGCGCCTTGCCCAGAGCATCAACCAGTTGCTTGCAGGTGGCAGGTTCTGGAGCGGTCAGGTTGAACGGTCCGCTTGCGTTTGGGGTGTCGATCAAGTGCAATATGGCAGCGGCTTCGTCAACAACGCTGATCCAAGCCCAGAACTGCTTGCCACTTCCTAACGGCCCGCCAACGCCAAGTTTCACCAGCGGCAACAAACGTCCAAGTGCTCCCTTGGAACGCGAAAGCACCATGGTGGTTCTGACCAAAACCAAACGCACCGATGAGTCAACGCCCGCGGCGGTGACCTCCCACTTGCTGGCCAGTTCCGCCAGGAAGCCCTTGCCAACCGGGTCTGCCTCGGTGAGAACTCGAGCGCCGGCATCGCCGTAGATTCCACTAGCCGAGCCCGACACAAAAACCTTCGGTTTTTTGCTCGCCGTGTTCATGGCATTCACCAGAGTCTGGGTGCTGTTGATGCGGCTCTGAATCAATTCCGTTTTGTAAGCCTTGGTCCACGGCAGTTTGCCTGTGGTTGCTCCTGCCAGGTTCACCACTGCATCGATGCTTTCTAGCGCACCCGCATCCAAGCGCAACGTGGTTGGGTCCCACTCCAACTCATCGTTGGAAACTGCTGAACGCCTCACCAAGCGAATTGGCTCATCGCCGCGCGCCTTTAGTTGGCGAATCAGTTCTGTGGCCACCAGGCCGCTTGCACCGCTGATAAGTACTCGCATGACTTTCCTTCTCTAGTGTTGGGCGTTCGAAGTTGCGTTAAAACTCGTCCGGACTTGGGCCGTAGCGAACTCCGGTGTCGAGTGTGGCGATTGCCGCCATCTCTTCAGGGCTGAGTTCGAAGTCAAACACATCGATGTTTTCAACCAAGCGGTCCGGGTTTGAGGTCTTTGGAATCACCAGGTTGCCAAGTTGAATGTGCCAGCGAATAATCACCTGAGTCACACTCTTGCCGTGAGCTCCCGAGATGCCAAGCATCACTGGGTTCTCGGCAAACTTGTTTCGGCCGATTGGGGACCAAGCCTCGGTGGCAATGCCGTGTGCCGCGTTGTATGCGCGAAGCTCAGGCTGCTGGAATCCAGGGTTCAGCTCAACCTGGTTCAGTGCGGGAACCACGTTGCTGTTGGCCAGCAGGTTGTCTAGGTGCGCAGGCATGAAGTTGCTCACGCCAATGCCCTTCACGCGGCCACCGGCAAGCACTTCTTCAAAGGCGCGCCAGGTGTCAACGTAGAGGTTCTGCGCGGGCTTGGGCCAGTGAATCAGCAGCATGTCAATGTAGTCAAGCTTGAGGCGGTCGAGACTCTCATCGATGGCCTCTAACGCGTTGGCGTAACCCTGGCGATCATTCCAAATTTTTGTGGTTACGAAAAGTTCTTCGCGCGGAATGCCGCTCTTTCGAAGGCCCGAACCAACCTCGAGTTCGTTGTCGTAGAGAGCCGCGGTGTCGATGCGGCGGTACCCAGCCTCGATGGCCTGAATCATCAGGGTGTCTGCAATGTCCTGGGTGACCTTGTACACGCCAAGGCCAAGCTGAGGAATCTTCTGCCCGCTGTTGAGCGTGATTACCGGGTTCTGCTCGAGTGAGAAAGTCATGTTAGTTGAAAGGTCCAAACACTGGGTTCCATTCCCGAACTTCGCGCTCCACAATCACGCCTGCAATGTCGAACGGGTCCTGGTCCAACAGCGCCGACATGGTCTCTTGCGACTCGGACTTGAAAATCAGCAGCGCGGCCGGGTAGTCAACCATTGGCCCGCTGGCGAGCAGGTCACCCTGGTCAAGCAGGTGCTGCAACCACTCGCGGTGAATCGGGCGAATGGCGTTTACCTGCTCCACGTCATCGGTGTAAACATACTGAACTGCGAAAACGGCCATTGGGTCTCCCTATTCGGTGGTGGTTTGGATTCTTGCGTTAGAAGTTAGTGCTGGTCGGCGATGACCGGAATGCTCTGGGTTTGATCGTTGGTGCCAAATGCGGGCATCGATGGAAGCCAAATCAGGCAGGCCAGAATGGTACCCACCTGGAAAATGCTGGCCACCCAAAGGCCCGAGGTGGAACCGATGTTGTCGATAAAGTATCCGGCGACCGCTGCACCGATGGAGTAACCCGCCAGTTGCCCGGTCATGATCCAGCCGTATGCCTCGGCGGCGTCTCCGTGCTTGAGCACCACACTAACCAGCATGGCTGTGAGTCCAAGCGCGGGAGCGATTCCCAGGCCGGAAATGAACCAGCACATGGCTAGCCACCAAGGGTTGCCGGGGTTCACCAGGCTCAGCGAGTAGCCCGCCAGAATCAACAGGTTGAAGCCCGTGAGCCACTTCGCGTTCTTGGCGCGCGGACCAATCACAAACCCACCGATGAGGCTACCGATGCTGAAAACGCTAATCACGAGTCCGGCGGTTCCGGTGTCGAGGATACCCACCGTGCCAACTTCCACACCGCTGAACGAACCAATCAGAAGCGCACCGATAACAACCAAGCCCATGATGGCCTTGTTCTTGAGAACGCCGCCCAAGCGAGTGGTGGATTCGGGAATCTTGGTGGTTCCAACTTCGCGGTTGATGAGAAACAGGAACGAACCCATCATTTGCACCATTGCCATGAGCACCATCACCGCAAACGGAGCAACGGCTGCGGCAACGCCAGTGGCGAGCACCGGACCGAATATCCAAATCAGTTCCTGAAGGGTGGCATCTAGGCTAAACAGGCGCTGTTGCTGACTCTTTGGAACCAGGTGAGGGTAGATGGCTCGAACCGATGCCTGAATCGGCGGGGAGCTGAGTCCGATTGCCAAGCCAACTAGAACCACGAGCGGGTCTGAGAGTTTTACCAGCGCCAGAACCACCAGAAGAATCGAGGTGATTGCGGTGGTTGCACCAATTAGCTTGCGCACACCGATTCGGCCGATTAGACGGCTCAGGACCGGACCCGAGATTGCGGCGCCAACGGTTTCGGCACCGAGCGCAACACCGGCCAAAGTGTAGGAGTGATAAGTGCGTGAGATGAAGATTACAAACCCAAGGCTCATCATGCCAAAGGCGAATCGGGCAACCAACTGGGAGCCCATGATTCGGGTGACGCCGGGGTTTCGCAACATTGCGGAGTAACTGCTCATTGTGCTTTCAGCCTACCTCGCGCGGGCCGCAGCAATGCATACGAAGACTTGGCTAAATCCAGCCCCGCGCTAAATCCAGCTTGGTAGCCACATGTGGATCAGCCAGAACCAGTAAGGCGTGTTCACGCCCCACCAAATGCTCAAAAAGAACACGCTGATGGCCGCGGTGCTTACTAGATAGATCACAATCGCCTTGCGCCAGCGGGTTGGCACCTCGGCAGGTGTCAGTTCGCGCCCGTCTTCGCGCGGTTCGGCAAAGTAGATGGCGCGCGCGAGGGTGTTGGCGTTAGGGCGCCGATACCAAAGCGACCTGAGCACATAAACCAGCGCAAGAATGCTGAATGGCAGGAACGCGATTGCGTAAAACTGGAAGATTGTGCGCTGCATGTACAACAGCCATGGCAGGTAACCGGCGCCAACGCCCAGCAGAATCAGGCCCTCGGTGCGGTTGCCGCGACGCAGGTAGTGGTACAGCAGGTAAAGCAGCGCCGCCAAAGCGCCCCACCAAATGAACGGGTTTCCTAGTGCGGTGATTGCGCTCGCGCAGCCGTTTGGCCCGTTGAACGCAGGGCATTCGAGGCCGGTTTGAGTGCCTACATAAAACATCGATGTGGGTCGCCCCAAAAACAGCCAAGTCAGCGGGTTACTGGCGTAGGAGTGCGGAGTGTGCAGATTCACGTGGAAGCCGTAAATGTCCACGTGGTACTGCCACAGGCTGGCCCACCAGGTGTCTTTGCTCTCGCGAGCGTAACCGCGGCTCGTGAGAATCCAGCCCAGCCAGTTGGCTACATAGACGGCCAGGTAAACCGGCACCATGAGCACCAGGTTGGCCAAAGTTTGGCTAAGTATGCCGTCAAAGAACCAGTCACGCAGTTTGTAGCGGCGGCGAAGCAGCAACTCGCTGATCACCACGTAGGCACCAAAGAACAGGGCAAAGTACGCACCGCTCCACTTGATGCTGGTTGCTAGTGCCAGGGAAACCGCCATGGCAACCAGGTACGGCCGCGCCCAGAGCACACCGCCGCCAAACCGAGACCCATTATTTCCAGTTTGTAGTTGTCCAGCCTGTTGCCGCAGCGCCATGAGCGTGTACTTCACGCGAGCGTCTTCGCGATCACGAATCAAAAAGTAAAACGCCAGAAGCACAAAGAACGCCAAGAAGCCGTCCAAGAGTGCGGTGCGGCTCAGGACAATGGCGTGCCCATCGATGGCAAGTAGCAAACCGGCCAGGGTAGCCGCGCTGTGACTGCCGAGGAGCCGCTTTGCGGTGAACATGAGTAGCACAACGAGTCCGATGCCGAACAGCGCCGGAACGATTCGCCAGGCCCAAGAGTTTTGTGGACCAAAAACCAGCATTCCAATCGAGATCAGCCACTTGCCGAGAGGCGGGTGAACGATGAAGCTGCCGGCGGGGGTAAAGGTATTGACGTTTCCCGCCACAAACTGGGCGTCGCTGCCCGTTTTCCAGATGCCTTCGTAGCCCAGGTGCGAAAGGCTCCAGGCGTCTTTCACGTAGTAGGTCTCGTCGAACACCAGAGCGTGCGGATACCCCAGGTTGAATAGTCGAAGAAACGCAGCGATGGCGCCAACAATCCAGAAACTGAACCGCATGTAGCGGTGATACGCATCGATGGCTTGTTGTTTCAGAGACACAAGTGAATGCTAGCGGCAGATGTGGCACAGGCACGGGCAATACCGCGGCGGCCTGCAGGTGCCAGAATGGAGTGTGCTCATTCTGGCTGCAACCCCAATCGGTAACCTGTCCGACGCATCGCCGCGCCTTGTGGAACACCTGCAGAACACCGGATTCATTGCCGCAGAGGACACCCGAACACTTCTCAAGTTGGCAAACGCGCTGGGCATTCGCCTCAACGCCAAACTCTTCAGCCTTCACGAACACAACGAGGGCGACCGCGTGGAGCAGATGCTCGAAATCGCTCGCGAGCAAAACCTGCTAGTTGTGTCGGACGCCGGCATGCCAACCGTGAGCGACCCCGGCTTCCTGCTGGTTCGAGCCGCGGTTGCCGCAGGCATCGATGTGACTGTTATTCCGGGACCTAGCGCTGTGCTTTCGGCGCTCGCCGTGAGCGGCTTGCCAACCGACCGATTCAGTTTTGAAGGCTTCCTGCCTCGCAAGCAGGGGGAGCGAAGCAGACTTTTTGAAACTCTGAAGCACGAGACCCGCACCATGGTCTTCTTTGAGAGCCCACACCGCATTCTTGAGAGTCTTGAGTCGGCGCTCGCCGTGTTGGGGGCGGAGCGCGCCGCAACCGTGAGCCGTGAACTCACCAAGAAGTTTGAGCACACCGAGCGCGGAACCCTGGCGAGCTTGGTTGAGTGGGCCAAAACCGAGCCCAAGGGCGAGATGGTGTTGGTGATTGCGGGTGCGGAGGCCACGCAGCACCAGGCCATCGATGTGATTGATCAGGTGCTTGAACTGGTTGCCGCCGGAAGTCCGTTGAAGCCGGCCGTGGCGCAAATTGCCGAGGTTGCCGGTGTGAGTAAATCTGAGCTCTATGACCTGGTTTTACAAAAGCGCAAGCAGGCACTGAATTAAGATAGAAGGCATGTCTGCCTCAAAGTCGTTTTACGCGACTACCCCCATCTTTTATGTGAACGATGCCCCTCACATTGGCCACGCCTACACCGAGGTTGCGGCCGACGTTTTGACTCGCTGGCACCGTCAGCGCGGCGAGAGCGCGTTCCTACTAACCGGCACCGATGAGCACGGCGAGAAGATTCTGCGTACCGCGGCCGCTAACAAGGTGAGCCCAAAGGTTTGGGCAGACAAGTTGGTTGAAGAGGCTTGGTTGCCACTTCTTGAGACCATCGACATCAACAATCAAGACTTCATCCGCACCACCGAGCCGCGCCACGAGAAGAACGTTCAGGTTTTCTTGCAGCACCTTTACGACACCGGTTTCATCTACAAGGGTTCGTACGAGGGTAACTACTGCGTTGGTTGTGAGGAATACAAGACCGAGGCAGACCTCATCGATGGGGTTGAAGAGTTTGCAGGTCAGCAGGTTTGCGCCATTCACACCCGCCCGGTTGAGAAGCTGCAGGAGACCAACTACTTCTTCAAGTTGAGCGAGTTTGAGCAGCCACTTTTGGACTTCTATGCAGCCAACCCAAAGTTTGTGCAGCCGGAAAGCGCCAAGAACGAGGTTGTTTCGTTCGTTCGCCGTGGGCTCGAAGACCTGAGCATCAGCCGAAGCAAGGAAAAGTTCGACTGGGGAATTGACATTCCTTGGGACAACGGTCACATCACCTACGTGTGGTTCGACGCGCTGCTCAACTACATCACCGCAATCGGCTACGGCGAGGACACCGCTGAGGCCAAGGCCAAGTTCGAGAGCCTCTGGCCGGCATCGGTTCAGATTGTGGGCAAGGACATCCTGCGATTCCACGCCGTGATTTGGCCTGCAATGTTGATGGCCGCCGGGTTCACCCCACCGAACCAGGTTTTCGGCCACGGCTGGCTGTTGGTTGGTGGCGAAAAGATGAGCAAGAGCAAGCTCACTGGAATTGCTCCAAGCCAGATCACCGACACCTTCGGTTCGGACGCGTTCCGCTACTACTTCATGAAGGCAATCGCCTTTGGCTCCGACGGCTCTTTCAGCTGGGAAGACCTCTCGGCACGTTACCAGGCCGAACTGGCAAACGGATTTGGCAACCTCGCCAGCCGTGCCATCGCCATGATTCACCGCTACTTTGATGGCGTGCTTCCTGAGTCCGGCATTGTGACCGCGGCCGAGGAGCAGGTTCAGGCAGTAGCCGCCGCAGCCGTTGCCAAGGCCGAATCCAGCATGGACGACCTGTCAATCCAGGACGCCATTGCTGCGATCTGGACTCTGGTTGACGAGCTGAACAACTACATCACAGTGCAGGAACCTTGGGCACTAGCCAAGGACGAGGCAAACCGCGAGCGTTTGGCAACCGTTTTGGTTACCACCGCGGAGGGTCTGCGCGCGCTTGCAGTTCTGCTCAACCCAATCACTCCAAAGGCAACCGCAAAGCTCTGGGTTGCGCTTGGCGAGACCACCGCGGGAAGCATTAATGACCAGCCGTTGGGCAAGGCCGCAGTTTGGGGTCAGCTCAAGGCCGGCGGCGCACTGGCCGAACTCGAGCCGCTGTTCCCTCGCATCGAGACCGAAGCTAAGTAAGCGTTTATGTGTGCAGATCACGAGGCGAGCGGTGAGCTAACCCCTCACATTCGCAAGCGCGTGAACTACGACGCAAACGAGCACCGCAAGGACCTCAAGTACCCGGAGTTGCCGGAGCCGCTCGAGGTTGGCACCTACGACAACCACACCCACATGGAAATCGCCGATGGCGACGAACCACTGACCTACCAGGAGCATCTGGACCTGGCTCAGGAAGCAGGAATGCTCGGTGTGGTTCAGGTTGGCGTGACTCTGGACAGTTCGCGATGGAGTGCCCAGGTGGCCGCCATCGAACCGCGGGTGCTCGCCGCCGTGGCGCTTCACCCGAACGAGGCTCCGCTTTACGAAACCAAGGCTCGTCTTGACGAAGCCATCGCTGGGATTGCCGAACTTGCAGGGCAGCCGCGTGTGCGTGCGGTTGGCGAAACCGGTTTGGACTTTTTCCGTACCGAGGGCGACGGCAGCCTGGAGTTGCAGCAGTATTCGTTTGAAGAGCACATTCGCATTGCCAAGGAAAATGACATTGCGCTAATGATTCACGACCGCGAGGCGCACGACCAGGTTGTGAAGACCTTGCACAAGGTGGGCGCTCCGGAGCGAGTGGTGTTCCACTGCTTCAGTGGCGACGTAGAACTTGCCGAAATTTGCAACCAAAACGGTTGGTACATGAGTTTTGCCGGCAACATCACCATCAAGCGAAACCAGTATTTGCGAGACGCCTTGGCAGTTGCCAGACCCGAGCTGGTGATGGTGGAAACCGACGCACCGTTCCTGACCCCGGAGCCATTCCGCGGTCGCCCGAATGCGCCGTATCTGGTGCCAATCACCGTTCGTTTCATGGCAGATGTCGTGGGCAAGGGCGTGAACGAGTGGGCGGCTCAGCTAACCGAAAACACCGAACGCGTTTACGGCAGTTGGCAGTCTGGTTTGCTTGCTACCAACACCGATGTGGCCTCGGCCGTTCACGACTTGCTGGCACCGCCGGCGGACAGTTCGAAGGTTCCATAGTGGCTACTCCTGCGGAACTTCTAGGCGGAAACGACATCCGCGACTTGGCGGCACGACTAGATGTTGTGCCAACTAAAAAGCTCGGACAGAACTTTGTGACCGACCCAAACACCATTCGACGCATCGTTGCGGCCGCCAAGTTAGACGGCAGCGAAACCGTGGTTGAGATTGGGCCGGGCTTGGGTTCGCTCACCCTGGGCCTCATCGAGGTTGCCAACAAGGTGATTGCGGTTGAGATTGATCCAAAGATGGCGGCGGCTCTGGAGCAGACCATTGCCAAGCACGCTCCTGGAGCAAACTTCTCGCTTATTCACGAGGATGCTTTGAAGGTAACCGACCTGGGGGACCAGCCGAGTGCCCTAGTTGCTAACCTTCCATACAACATCAGTGTTCCGGTGCTGTTGCACTTCTTGGAGCAGTTCCAGAGTCTGCAGACCGGGTTGGTTTTGGTGCAAGCCGAGGTGGCGCACCGACTGGCTGCCAAGCCGGGCAACAAGGTCTACGGGGTGCCTAGCGTGAAGCTGGCCTGGTACGCGGACTCGGCTCTTGCCGGCAACATCGGCCGCAACATTTTCTGGCCCGTGCCAAACGTGGATTCGGCGCTGGTTTATTTTGCCAAACGCCAGGTTCCGCTGGGCGACGAAACTCTGCGCCTGGCTACCTTTGCCGCCGTGGATGGCGCCTTCGGTCAGCGCCGCAAGACCCTGCGTCAGGCCCTCGCCGATTGGGCGGGTTCGGCAGCCGCCGCGGAAACCCTTTTGGTGGCAGCTGGGATTGACCCGCAAAAGCGTGGCGAACAGCTTGACGTTCACGATTTCGTGAAAATCGCGCTTGCAAAAATCGATGCGGCAAAAAATGCCAGCCAAGCGAGCGGCAACTGATGCAGCTCTGGAATGTGAAGACCAGCAAGAGCGGCTGGTTCACAGCAACCACATCGCGTTTCTTTGGGGCCGATCTGCCTCGCATTTTTAGCATGTTCAACGACCCAGCCTCTTGGCCGGTTGAACTTCCACATCGACTTCTCAAGACCGAAACCAACGTTCGCTTGGGCTACACATTTGCCAACCAGAGTCGAGTTGAACTTAGCTTCGACGCCATTCGACCAGGGCTCTATCGAGTTGGCGTGTTCCACGAACACTTGCACAACTCCTCAGAGTTGGCGTGGGCTCAGACTTACTGGGATACCGTGCTTCAAAACGTGTTCCAGCGCCTGCTCTGCGAGCCGGTTGTTGCCGCAACCGCCTTTGGCAAGATCAACATGTTCTTCCGCGTTGGTCCGCTACTGGAGAACGGCTATCACCAGGTGGCAAGCCTGTACCAGAGCGTGGACCTGGCCGAGACAGTTGTGGTGGAGCTGGACGGCGAGTGGAGCGTGAGTGCCGCCGGTCCCATCGGTGCCGATCATTTGGCAGCAGTGCCAACCGATACTTCCAACCTGGTGGTTAAGGCAGCCAAGGCGCTTGCCAAGGCCGCGGGCATCAAGAAGCCGATTCCACTCAGGTTTGCGCTGCACAAGACCGTTCCCGTTGCCGGTGGCATGGGTGGCGGTTCGGCAGATGCCGCCGCCGCAATCTTGGCGGTGGAAAAGGTGTGGCACCTTGAGCTCTCCAAGGAGGTAAAGCTCGCTGCAGCCGCCAGTCTCGGTGCAGACGTACCGTTTGCACTGCTCGGTGGTTCCGCGTCCGGCCTAGGAGTTGGCGACGACCTCAAGAGCATCAAGCAAACCTCTGAACTGCACTGGGTTTTGGTGCCTAGCGACTTTGGTCTGAGCACGCCGTCCGTGTTCGCCGAACTAGACCGCATTCGCTCCAAGCGCAATCAAGACCCAACCACGGTGAAGAACGCATCGATGAGCGCAAGGCTCACAGCGGCACTTCGCGCCGGTGCCTCCGCCGAGGAAATCGCACCATTGCTTCACAACGATCTGCAGGAGGCGGCCGTGAGCCTGCGTCCGGACCTGCAGCAAATTCTTGACTTGGAACAGCAGGTTTTCGCGCTTCGTGCGATTGTCTCCGGTTCGGGTCCAACCATCGCTTTCTTGGCACGAGACGCCAACGACGCAATCACAATCGCAAGCCGACTTCGCACTTACGGGCAGCAGGCGATTGTCACCAGTTCGCCGGCAGGCGCCGCTCAACTGGTTAATTAGGAGCAACATGGCCCACCTGTTAGGCGCGGAAGCAATCCGCCACGACTTTCCAACCAAGACGGTTTTCAACGGCATCACCATCGGTGTAAATGACGGCGACCGCATTGGAATTGTGGGCCGAAACGGCGATGGCAAGAGCACGCTTCTCAAGGTTTTGGCAAAGCGTCTCACCACCGACAGCGGGCGGGTGACTTACCGCAGCGGGCTCACCATTGGCATGTTGGACCAGCAGGACGTGCTCGACCCGCACAAGACCGTGGGTGAGGCGGTTGTGGGCGACCGCCAGGAGCACGAGTGGGCCGGCGACGCCAAGGTGCGCGACGTGATTGCTGGTTTGGTGAACGACATCGACTGGCAGAAGCAGGTTAGCGAGCTCAGCGGTGGTCAGCGTCGCCGTGTTGCCCTTGCCGCTCTGCTCACGCACGACTACGACATCATCATGCTGGACGAGCCAACCAACCACCTGGACATCGAGGGCGTTGCATGGCTGGCACAGCACCTGAAGCAGCGCTGGGGAGCGAACTCCGGCGGACTCATTGTGGTTACCCACGACCGCTGGTTCCTAGACGAGGTCTGCAATCAGACTTGGGAGATTCACGACGGAATCCTCGACCCGTTTGAAGGTGGCTACGCTGCGTATGTGCTGCAGCGCGCAGAGCGCGACAGGTCGGCAGCGGCCTCCGAGGCGCGCAGGCAAAACCTGATGCGCAAGGAACTGGCCTGGCTGCGCAGGGGAGCGCCAGCCCGCACCAGCAAGCCGAAATTCCGCATCGATGCGGCCAACGAACTCATCGCCAACGAACCACCACCGCGCGACCAAATCTCGCTCAAGAAAATGGCCACCCAACGCCTTGGAAAAGACGTTGTGGACATTGAAGACATGACCTACAGCATCGATGGGCGCACCCTGCTGAACAACGTGACCTGGCGCCTCGGTCCTGGTGATCGCATCGGACTGGTTGGCGTGAACGGTGCCGGCAAGACCACGCTGTTGCGTTTGCTGTCTGGCGACCTCGAGCAAACCGCTGGCAGAATCAAGCGCGGTAAGACCGTGAACATTGCCACGCTGAGCCAAGAGGTTCGGGAGCTCGACGAGTTCGGCGACGAACGAATCTTCAGCCTGATTGGGCGTGAGAAGAGCTACTTTGTCATCGATGGAAAAGAAGTTGGCATTGGCCAGCTAGTTGAACAGTTGGGATTCACAACCGAGCAGTTGCAGACGCCGATCAGCGATCTGAGCGGTGGACAGAGGCGTCGCTTGCAGTTCTTGCGCTTGTTGTTCGGGGAGCCAAACGTGTTGATCCTCGATGAGCCGACCAACGACCTGGACACCGACATGCTGGCCGCCATGGAAGATCTGCTGGATTCGTGGCCGGGAACGCTCATCGTGGTTAGTCACGACAGGTATCTGCTGGAGCGAGTTACCGATGTGCAGTGTGCGCTACTCGGCGACGGCAGCTTGAGGCACCTCACCGGCGGCGTTGATCAGTATCTTGAGTTGCGCCGTCACTCGTTGAAAAGCCAATCAAAGTCACCGAAGGGCTCATCCTCTGCTCACCGTTCCGAGTTCGCTAACGGATTGAGCCCACACGGTGACTCGTCAGCGCATTCAACCAGCAACTCGGTCGCACAAGCCACGCCTGGCGGCAACGGAGAAGCTGCCGGGGCAATCAAGCTGAGCGGAGCCGAGCTGAGGAACGCCGAAAAGAATCTGGCAAGGGTTGAGCGAGCACTCGAGAAACTCGCCACCGATGAAGCCGCACTGCACCAGCAGATCGCCGCCCACGACCAGGGCGACTACGAAGGTCTTGCGGTGCTTTTAGCCAAGCAAACCGAGTTCAACGACAAGCGCGACCAACTGGAACTCGAGTGGCTGGAAACCAGCGAAAAGCTAAACGTCTAATAGCCTTGATTTAGATGCTCTGCAACCGAGAGGGGAGGTTACTGTGAAAACTGTGAAGTGTTCCGTTTGCTCAACTGAAACGTCCACTCAAGCGGACTACTGCCTAAGGTGCGGTGCCTCAGCTTGGGTCACCGAAGAAACCTCTGACGATAAAGCATTCGACGCGCAGAGCCAAGCCCTGTTCGGTTTTGACGAACCAGCCGACCTTCCTCAACCTCTGGAAGTGCATTACACCTCGCCTGCGCCAAAACTCTGGTTGCGCTGGGTTTCCATCGCTGCAATTTCTGCTCTTGTAACCGTTGGCGCAATTTGGGTCGCTCAGCACGGATTGATCAACTTTGACGGCAAGCAGGATGCGGCAATGGGGGAGAACCACTCCGAACCGCTGATTGAGCCTTCGTTTGAGAAGACACCGTATCCGCAGGCTAGCTATACGCCCACGCCTAGGACATCTGCCACCAGTTCGCCAGCCGCCAGCGCTTCGGCAAGTGCCTCAGCGAAACCTTCCACGAACCCTTCCACGAAGCCAAGCACCTCGCCAAAGCCGAGTGCCTCTGCATCCCAGCCGGCTGCATCCAAACCTCCAGTGGCAACCACCTGGCCTCTCGCAGGATTCAAGCCCGTTGATGGCTTCGTTGGCTTCGCATACAAACCTGTAAACGACTACTGCTCGGTGGGAACCATCTGCGCCAAATTCAAGGTTGCCTCCAAAGCGGCTTGCTCGCATGGCGCTGCCGTGACCGTGATGTTCCTCGACCCAACCGGCAAGATCGTAGACACCGTTTCATACTCCGTGGGAGTGCGCGCGGGAAGCCCGGTGCTATTCGAAGCCGACACCGACGCCACCAACGTATCGGGCTGGCAGATTTCCAATATTTATTGCAAGTGACGCCTTTTAGGAGCCCAAGCCCTGCCTAATCTGGCAGACTTGTAGGGTGCCTTTCGTGCGAACGAAAAGCACGGTGGCCTATGGTGTAACGGCAGCACCGCGCCCTTTGGAGGCGCTTGTCTAGGTTCGAATCCTGGTAGGCCAGCCATCAACTTGAAAACAGGGAGAACGATGGGCGAACGGCAGCTAGCAGTGGTGATTTTGGCCGCTGGTCAAGGAACCCGAATGCGCTCCGCCCGCCCAAAGGTGATGCACCAGCTTGCTGGACTTCCACTACTTGGCCACGCACTCGCAACCGCCACCAGCCTTGGCGCCGCTCACGTGATTCCCGTTGTGCGCCACCAAAAGGAAACCCTCAGCGAGTACATCGAGGCCTTTTACCCAACCGCCACCATTGCCGAACAGGACGAAATTCCTGGCACCGGCCGTGCGGTTGAATGTGCCCTTGCCGCACTTCCAGAAGACTTCGATGGCGCCGTTGTGGTCACCTCCGGAGACGTGCCACTGCTAGACGTTGAGACTCTGGAAAACATGCTTGAAACCCACATCGATGGCGGTTTCTCGGCAACAGTTTTGACCACCTTCCTGGACGACCCAACCGGCTACGGCCGAATCCTGCGCAGCAACGACGGCCAGTTCATCCAGATTGTTGAGCACCGCGACGCAACCAAGAAGCAGCTGGGCATTTCCGAGGTGAACGCGGGCGTTTACGTATTCGACGCCAAGCACCTAAAGGCTGCTCTGGCCAAGGTGGGTTCGCACAACGCCCAGGGCGAGAAGTACCTAACAGATGCGGCTGCCGAGTTGCTTCACGAGGGTTTCAAGGTTCAGGCAGTTTCCATCGATGACGAGTGGCTCGTGGCCGGCATCAACGACCGCGCTCAGTTGAGCGAGGTTGCCGCCGAGTTGAACGCACGCATCTGTCGCGCTTGGCAGCTCGCGGGCGTGACCATCACCGATCCAAACACCACCTGGATCGACGTGACCGTGACCATCGGTGAAGACGCACTGATTCTTCCTGGCACTCACCTTCGTGGCCTCACCAGCATTGGCGAGGGCGCAAGTGTTGGCCCACAGACCGTGCTCAACGACGTTGAGGTTGGCGCCGGTGCACACGTGACTATGACCCACGCAACCGCGAGCCGCATCGGCGAGCGAGCCACAGTCGGACCGTTCGCTTACCTGCGCCCGGGAACCGACCTTGGCAAGCGCGGCAAGATCGGCACATTCGTTGAGACCAAGAACGCAATCATCGGTGAAGGAAGCAAAATTCCGCACCTCAGTTATGTTGGCGATGCCGAAATCGGTGTGAACTCCAACATCGGTGCGGGCACCATTTTTGCCAACTACGATGGCGTGACCAAGAGCCGTTCCACCATCGGTTCCGAGGTGCGAACCGGGTCGCATAACGTGTTTGTTGCTCCCATTACAATTGGCGATGGAGCCTACACCGCAGCGGGAACCGTGGTTCGCCGAAGCGTTGAACCGGGGGACCTGGCAATGAACGTGGCCCCGCAGCGAAACATCGCTGATTGGGTGCTTTCAAAGCGCGAAGGTACCGCCGCAGCTCAGGCTGCACAGCAAGCCAAAAACCAGAACAAGTCCGGCAACTAGAAAAGAGCCAGCGTGAGCATTGAGACCCCAAACTCCAAGAGACTTGTCATTGTTAGTGGCCGTGCTCACCCAGGACTAGCCGAGGAAGTTGCCGCACTGCTTGGCACCAGCCTCACCCCAACCACCGCATACGACTTCGCCAACGGCGAGACCTTCGTTCGTTACGAGGAGAGCGTTCGCGGTGTGGACGCGTTTGTGATTCAGAGTCACGCCGCCGGAATCAATAACTGGATGATGGAGCAGCTGCTCATGGTGGACGCGCTAAAGCGTGCATCGGCAAAGCGCATCACCGTGGTTGCACCCTTCTTCCCTTACGCCCGTCAAGACAAGAAGCACAAGGGTCGCGAGCCAATCTCGGCCCGCCTCATGACCGACCTGTTCAAGGTTGCCGGTGCTAACCGCCTAATGAGCGTTGACCTTCACACCCCTCAGATCCAGGGCTTCTTCGATGGCCCGGTTGACCACCTTTGGGCTCTGCCTATGCTTGCCGACCACTGTGGCGAGAAGTTTGCTCAGGAAGACCTAGTTGTGGTTTCTCCTGACTCCGGTCGCGTGCGCGTTGCGGACATCTGGGCCGAGCGTTTGGGCACTCCGCTTGCAATCATTCACAAGCGTCGCGACCCGGACCGCCCAAACCAGGTTGAGGCCCACGAGCTGGTTGGAAACGTTAAGGGAAAGACCTGCCTTCTTGTTGACGACATGATCGATACCGCGGGAACCATTGTTGCCGCCGCCAAGGCCCTAAAGGACAACGGCGCGGCTCGCGTTGTGGTTACCGCAACTCACGCCGTGTTCAGCAACCCAGCGGTTGAGCGTCTTTCGAGTGGTGTGGTCGACGAGGTTATCGTGACCAACACCCTTCCAATTCCAGAAGACAAGCGTTGGCCAGGACTCACCGTTCTGTCGATTGCACCGCTAATCGCAGAGGCAATCCAGGCCGTGTTCAACGACGACTCGGTGAACAAGCTGTTCCCAGGTCACGCTTAGTCGCAAGCAGTCACGTCTAGCTTCTAAATCATGGCCAAGAGTTACAAGAGCGGCAACCCGGCAATTCGTGCGGGCTACAACCCATCGATGGTTGAATCTGGCAACTCCAAGAAGCAGCAAACCATTGGGCTTCTGGGTGCCATTGCAATCGGTCTCGCGTCCATGCTTGGAGCGGGCGTTTTCGTGGTGTTCCACAGCGCCTATCTGGTTTCGCAGGGAGGCTACTACTGGGCACTCGGGTTGGCGGCCCTCGTGGCAAGCCTCAACGCGTGGGCAATCTACTCGCTGGCTCGCCAGGTTGATCGTCCGGGTGGCGTTTATTCTTACTCGCGTCACTACCTGAACCACACCTCCTCCTTTCTTGCCGGCTTCGCGTTTGTGTTTGGCAAAATCGGTTCGATCGCGGCTATTGCGCTGGCGTTTGGAACGTATCTTGCGCCTGGTGCAGGACCTGTGCCTCCAGCACTAGCAATCGTTTTGCTCACGCTCATCAACATCATGGGCATTCAGCGCACGGCTCTGATGTCGGCCATCTTGGCATTACTCACGGGCGGCTACCTGTTTATTTTGGGTATTTCCGGCTTGCAGGTTCCTGCCTACAACGCGCTCACCCAGACGGACTTCTCGCAGGGTTTGAACCCGGTTTCCATCGCCGGTGCGGCAGCCATATTCTTCTTCGCTTTCGCGGGTTACGCGCGCGTTGCCACGCTAGGTAATGAGGTTCGCAAGCCAAAGCGCACTATTCCAACAGCCATCGTGATTTCGCTGGTGATTGTGGTTGCGCTCTACTTCCTTCTCGCGTTTGTAGTTCTCAAATTCGCGGGAGTAAACCTAGTTCTCATCAACGCGCCAATCAGCAGCGTTGCCTCGTTGATTTTCATGGGTTCGCCTTTGGCGGGCTGGGTAGTTCCAGTGGCAGTTCTGGCTTGCCTAGGTTCCATGCTGGCTCTGCTCGCCGGAGTGAGCCGAACCTCCGCCGTGATGGCTGAAGACCGCGAGCTTCCTAAGTTCTTCGCCGTGCGCAACAGGCGTGGCGTGCCTTACCGCGCAGAGTTGGTGATTGCAGCGGGTGCAATCGCGCTGACCGCCATCGGTGATCTCACCTGGGTTATTGGTTTCAGTAGCTTCAGTGTGCTTTTCTACTACGCGTTTGGGCACCTCACCGTGCTTCGTCAGCCTGCCAAGGAACGCGTAATGCCAAAGTGGGTGGCTTGCGTCGGCTTTGCGTTGTGCGTGCTTTTGGCCGCCGCCATTCCAGGTCCTGCGGTTCCGGTTTCCGCTGCCATTCTGCTTCTTGCCTTTGGGCTTCGATGGTTTGTAGCTCGCCGAGCGAGTAAACCGGCAGTGGTTGCCGAGGAGCTCTACGAAACCGAATAGGTTTTAGGCCAGTGCCTTTTTGATTCGCTGAACCGAGACCGGCTCCGGCGTTCCCAACGATTGAGCGAACAGACTCACGCGCAACTCCTCAAGCATCCAGCGCACCTGCACCAGGCGCTCCGGCGCTCCGCGTTTTAGCGGAATGGTGCCGCCGGCGTTTGCGAATAGCGTGAGCGCGAGTTCCAGGTCCACGCTGGCCAGGCGGTCTCGATTCGGGTTCTCTACGAGTCGCTCCACGCGCAACTTGATGGCCTGCAGGTAAACCAACACACGTGGCAAGCGGTCGAGACCGAACTCGCTCACAAACTTTGGTTTGAGCAGGTCATCGATGTGGGTCTTCTCTGCCGAGAGAATTCCCAAGAACGCCATTGAGTTGGCTTGCGAAATGGCCTTGGCGGCATCGCGCGAAGCGAGCATCATCTTGGCCACCAAACCAACCACGTAGAACACGGTGTCCATCACGGCGGCTTGAGACGCGGCTCTAACCGCCTCGAACTCCGCCTTGGTAAAGATCATGCCCTGATGTTCGGACTTGGCGGTTGCACGCGCCAACTCGCGGTCAACAACGGCCGCCAAAATGTCATCGATGAACGCCCCAAAGTTCTGATACGGAACCGTGGCGAGTGCCAGATTCTCCTGCGGGGTGAGGTGTTCTTGCACGTACTTGGCTGGGCTCTGGATGGCGCTGAGCACGAGAGCACGAACGCCGAGCGGATGCTCAAGCAGTTGTTCGGCCTGGGTGGAAAACAGGGTGATGTTGGCGGAGAACTTGTCCGGCTCGCTGGCAACCGAGCCGCGCTTCTGGGCAACGAGTGCGGGGAAGGCGCGAACGGTGTTTCCACCGTGACTGCTTTCCATGTGGGCGGGTAGCGAGTCGAAGTCCCAGTCCACGAGACCGGCACGCTCGATAGCCGAGTGAACTCGCTCCGACACCGCCGCAACCGCGTCTCTCGAACGGTCCGCCAGCGAAGCCTGAAGTGCCGCTAAGTCATTATCGGTGCCTAGGTTCTTGCCGCGGGCGTCTAGCACCTTGTACGTCATCACCAGGTTCTCGGTGAGTCGGCTGCGGTCAAAGTCCGCGGCCGTCACCACGGTGCCGCTGAGTCTCTGCAAAGTCTGAGCCAGAACCGTGTAGAAATTACCGGCTGGAGACTCCGGCAGTGCCGCCAGCACCTTGGTTGCCCAGTCGCCTGCTGGAACCACGTTCTTACGGATGCTCTTTGGCAAACTCTTGATGAGTGTGGTGATGAGTTCAAGCCTCAACCCAGGAACCAGCCACTCAAACGGTTCTGCGCTCAACCCCGCAAGCAACGGAAGTGGAACCTCCACGGTCACGCCGTCATCCAGCGCGCCAGGGGAGAAGCGGTACTTCAGCTTGAGAAGCTGCCCGTTGTGGCTCCACTCGGCGGGGAAATCAACCTCGTTGTGTTCAACTTCTTGCTCGCCAAACAGCGCATCCTGCGTCATGGTAAGCAGGTCCGGATTAAACCGGCGCTCCTGCTTCCACCAACCCTCAAAACTGCGAGTGGACACCACATCGGCGGGGATGTGCTGGTCATAAAACCGGAACATATCTTCGTCGTCCGGCACCATCTGCGGCTTACGCGAACGCTCAGCAAGCTCTTCGAGTTCCTTGATCAGCGCGCGGTTCTGCCGATCAAACGCCTGCTTCGAATCCCATTCGCCATCTACCAGTGCGTGGCGAATAAACAGTTCGCGGCAATAACCGGCATCGATGCGGGAGAACTGCATCCTGCGGTGAATCACGATGGGAACGCCAAACAGGGTCACGCGCTCGTATGCCACCACGGCACCCTGGCTCTTCTCCCAGTGCGGTTCGCTGTAGCTTCGTTTCACCAGGTCGCCCGCAAGCTTCTCTGCCCAAGCCGGGTCGATTGCAGCGTTCATTCGCGCAAACAGGCGACTGGTCTCAACCAGTTCGGCACTCATGATTGCGGCCGGCGGTTTCTTGGCCAGTGCGCTGCCGGGGAAGATCACGAACTTCTGGTTGCTGGAACCCAGGTACTCGGCCCCCGCCTGCTTGCGCGGGCTGGCACTCTTGTCGGCGGCCTTCTTGTCCGCCACCTTCTTATCCGAAAGCTGCTTCAAACCGATGTGCGAGAGCAGTCCAGAAAGCAGGCTCTTGTGAATGCCGTCGGGATCAATTTTTGGAGCACCGATGTTTAGCCCGAGCGGCTTGGTGATTGTCTTCAACTGACGGTATACGTCGTGCCACTCACGCACTCGCAGGTAGTTGAGGAACTCAGCCTTACACAGGCGGCGGAACGCGCTGGAGCTGAGTTCCTTTTGCTTTTCCTCGATGTAGTTCCACAGATTCAACAGGCTCAAGAAGTCGCTGGTTGGGTCCGCGAATCGGGCGTGCATCTGGTCGGCTTTTTCGCGCTTTTCCAGCGGGCGTTCGCGCGGGTCCTGCACGGTCAATCCGGCAACGATGGCCATCACTTCGCGGGTCACTCCGTGAGTCTTGCTCTCCAACACCATGCGTGCAAAACGCGGTTCGATTGGCATGCGAGAGAGTTGCCTGCCCACATCGGTGAGTTTGGTGATTTCCTTTTCGCGGCCTGCATCGCGAACAGCGCCGAGTTCCCGCAACAGCCCGAGTCCGTCTTTCACACCGCGGGCGTCGGGCTTTTGGATGAAAGGGAAACTGGCTATGTCGCCCAAGCCCAGCGACGCGGCCTGCATGATTACCGACGCCAAGTTGGTGCGTAGAATCTCGGGGTCGGTGAACTCAGGACGCTTGTTGTAGTCCTCTTCGGAGTAGAGACGAATGGCGATTCCGTCGCTGGTTCGGCCGCAACGACCTGAGCGCTGATTGGCAGAGGCCTGCGAGATAGCCTCGATCGGCAGACGCTGAACCTTGGCACGCGGGCTGTATCTGGAGATGCGGGCGGTTCCGGCGTCGATCACATACCTGATGCCCGGAACGGTAAGGCTGGTCTCGGCAACATTGGTGGAGAGAATCACGCGCCTGCGAACGCCCACCATTTTGCTGGGTTCAAACACGCGATGCTGGTCCGCCGAGGATAGGCGGCCGTAAAGCGGCAGAACCTCGGTTCCGCGGCTGAGTAGTCCGCTGACCAGCTGCCCCTCGATGGCTTCCTGAGCGTCCTTGATCTCTGATTCACCCGAGAGGAACACCAGCACGTCGCCGGCTTGTTCCTTCTCGAGTTCTCTCAGTGCGCTGACAATTCCATCGATGTAATCAGACGCGGTTGGCTCGGCCACAACCTTTGGCGGCTTGCCGGAGTTGGAACTGGCCGCAGTCCCAAGCTCGTCGCTCTCATCTTCCTCGTCCTCAAGGTCGGTGCTCGACGTGCGGTCCGCACCAATCGGGCGGTAGCGAATCTCAATGGGGAAGGTGCGGCCGGATACCTCGATGATGGGTGCGTCATCGAAGTGTTTTGAGAAGCTTTCGGGGTCGATGGTTGCCGACGTGATGATGAGCTTTAGGTCTGGGCGCTTGGGGAGTAGCTGTTTGAGATAGCCAAGCAGAAAGTCAATGTTCAGGCTGCGCTCGTGCGCTTCATCGATGATGATGGTGTCGTATTGCTTCAGCATGCGGTCGCGTTGCAGGGCGTTCAGCAGGATTCCGTCGGTCATCACCTTGACCTTGGTGTTGGGGCCTGCCTGATCGGTGAATCGCACCTGGTAGCCCACCAGCCCGCCGATCTCGGCTTTCATTTCCTCGGCAATGCGCTCGGCAACGGCACGCGCGGCAATACGGCGGGGCTGAGTGTGGGCAATGCTCTCGCGCCCAAGGTCCAGGCACATCTTGGGAATCTGCGTGGTCTTACCCGAACCAGTGGAACCAGCGATGATCACAACCTGGTTGCCGCGAATTGCCTCCAGAATCTCCTCGCGGCGGCCACTAACGGGCAGCTCTGCGGGATAGGTGATCTGAAGGGGTTCCATGACCTTCTAATGATATGCCTCGCGGAAGGCTGGCCAACCGTATACACTTGAACTAACAACGGCGAGGGCTGCGGAGAAATCCAAGGCCGTTATCGACGAGGTAGCTTTCACAGCCATCCATTCGTTGGGTGGCTTTTTTAGTTCCTGCCATTCGATTCGCAGTTGAACCACTTTCAAAAAACTTTAAGGATTCACAATGTCTGATGTTTTCAAGCTTGTAGGCACCACCCGCACCAAGTTCGGTAAGGGTTCTGCACGCCAGGCTCGCTTTGCCGGCCAGACCCCAGCCGTAATCTACGGACACAAGGCTGAGACCCGCCACATCACCGTGGACGCACACGAGTCTGGTCTGATCCTTCGCCACAAGAACGCTCTTATCGAGGTAACCATCGATGGCGGTACCGAGCTTGTTCTAGTGAAGAACGTTCAGAAGGACCCTGTAACCCAGGTAATCGAGCACATCGACCTAGTTACCGTTATCAAGGGCGAGAAGGTTCACGTTGAGGTTCCTGTGCACATCAAGGGTGAGAGCCTTTCGGGCACCACCATTGACCTAGAGCACAAGACCGTGAAGCTTATTGCTGAGGCAACTCACGTTCCTGAGTTCGTTGAGCTTGAGTTCAACAAGGAGGGTGCTGGTCACCACGTTCTAGCTAAGGACATCAAGCTTCCTGCTGGTGTTTCGCTAGACCTTCCTGCAGACGCACTGGTTGCATCTGTTGTTGAGACCGCAGCAGGTCACGCAGCAGAAGTTGCATCAGCCGAGTAATCTCGGTTGTATGTCTGACAACACTTTTCTCGTAGTCGGGCTCGGTAACCCCGGGCCCGGCTACGCGTTTAACCGGCATAACGTTGGTCAGATGGTTCTCGACGTTTTGGCAGACCGAATCGGTGCCAAGTTCAAGAGCCACAAGGCCGGTGCAGTGGTGGCAGAGGGCCGCTTGGGCATGGGCGGACCAAAGCTGATTCTTGCCAAGTCCACCGGGTACATGAACACCTCGGGGCGTCCGGTTTCCGGGCTGTTGAAGTTCTACGGCGTCCCTCTGGAAAACCTGATTGTGATCCACGATGAGTTGGACATCCCAGCCGCCGACGTGCGCATCAAGGTTGGCGGGGGACACGCGGGTCACAACGGCCTGCGAGACATCATCGCTGCGTGTGGCGGACCCGAGTTCATTCGCGTGCGGGTTGGCATTGGCCGACCACCCGGTCAGATGGCCACCGCCGACTTTGTGTTGAAGGATTTTGGCACGGTTGAGCGCAAAGAACTGCCTGTGACACTAGAGATTTCGGCAGACGCGGTTGAGGCTATCGTGCGCGATGGCGTTGGCCCTGCGCAACAGAAGTTCCACTCGGCCTAAGGTTTTGCTAACCGTGGTACGAAACGCCGGTGATGATATTTAGCGCGATGACGTACAGCAGAATCAAACCGCCAACAATTGCAAGGCAGCTGATGAAGCCAACCTTTATGCCGGTCTCGACTGCTTGGCCTGCTTTTGAGTTTTTGAGTTCGAAATCGCGTAGTGAATTGCTTGGCTTGTTTTCTTCATTTTCTGACATTTAAATCCCCCCAGATTTGTCTTGGCAAAAACTTTAGCAGTGCCTGGGGCCATCGATGCAGTTTATGACTCGCGTTTGTGAGCTAGGTTCCGTACTTTTTCCCAAAAAAAGTACACACTTTTGCTCATAAACCCGATGTGCTTCGGGGGAGAAGGCGGCAAGCCACTCGCTTAGACTTAACCCCGTGAATACCGCCCCACATTTGGTTTTGGCACGCCTGTTGGCACGTCTGGCGGAAGGCTACCCGTTTGCAAAAGTGCAGGCGCAGATCAAGGCCAAGCGACTAGACCTGATTGCACCGCAAGGAGCCCACACGGCCATTGCAGCCACTGTGAGCGCGCTACGGAACGATTCCGGTCTGGGCCGCGTGCAACTTATTGTTGTGGCCACCGGTCGCGAGGCCGAAGATACCGCCGCAGCCCTGCGCGCCTTTGACCCCACCGCCGAGATACTCGAGTTCTCGAGCTGGGAAACCCTGCCGCACGAGCGCTTGAGCCCAAGCGCCGAGACCGTTGGCAAGCGCCTAAAGGTGCTTCACCGCCTGCACGACCTCGCCCAGTTCAACCAGGGTGCCAAGGGGGGAAACGGCGCGGGCATCGATGTGAGCAGTGCCCATCCAAACGTCTACGTGATCGCATCGGTTCGCGCGGTGTTGCAGCCCGTGGTTGCCGGCTTGGCAAATCACCCGCCGCTTGAGTTCAAGGTGGGCAACGAGTACCTGCTTCCTGAACTTGGCCTCAAGTTGGTTGAGGTTGCCTACCACCGAGTTGACATGGTGACCAAGCGCGGCGAGTTCGCGGTTCGCGGTGGCATTGTGGACATCTTCCCGACCACCTCCGAGCACGCGGTTCGTCTTGAGTTTTTCGGTGACGAACTCGAGGAAATCCGCCAGTTCTCGGTGGCCGATCAGCGCACGCTCATCGAGGCCCCAAACGCTGGCAAGCTGCAGGACGTTACCGTTTACCCAGCGCGCGAAATCATCATCACGCCTTCGGTTGCCAACCGTGCCCGACAGATGCTGCACGAGTTTCCAAACTTCAGCACCATGCTGGCCAAGATTGCCGAGGGCATTCCGGTTGAGGGCATGGAGTCGCTGGCACCGGTGTTGGTTGACGGACTGATTCCGTTCACCGATTACCTTCCTGCTGACACGCTGGTCACGTTGATGTCGCCTGAGAAGTCGGCTGCCCGAGCCGCAAGCCTGGTTGAGACCAACGAAGAGTTCCTTCACGCCGCCTGGGATGCGGCGATTGCCGGTGTTGCCGAAGACGGCACTAGCGACCCAAACCGCACCCCGATTGACCTGAGTTCGGGCGGGTTCGTGACACTTGGCGACTTCACTCAGCACCTGGATGGACGCCAGCTATTCACCATCAGCCAGTTTGGTGCCGACGATGACACCCTGCACAACCTAAACCTGCTCGAGATTCCAAACTTCAAGGCAATCGACACCTCGGTGACCGACTGGATTGCCGACCAGACCAAGAACGGTCAGCTGGTTGTGTTGAGTAGCGAGGGGCACGGCACAGCGGAGCGACTTGCGGAGATGCTAGCCGGGGCGCGCATCGATGCGAAGTTTGTGACTGAATTGCCTGCCGAGATTCTGGCCGAGAGCAAGAAGAAAACAGGCCACCCCGTTTACGTGATCCAGTCGCCGCTACGTAAGGGATTTGCCGCACCGGATAGCAACCTGATTGTGCTCACCGACCACGAGTTCTATTCCAAGAGCGGTGCTTACGTTAGCCCAACCGTGAAGAAACTTGCCAGCAAGCGCGGTCAGATGGTTGACCCGCTCACTCTGAAGGCTGGCGACTACGTGGTGCACGAGGTGCACGGAATCGGTCGCTTTGTGGAGATGATCCAGCGCCGCAGCGGCATGGGCAAGCAGCAGCACATGCGTGAGTTCCTTGTGGTTGAATACGCGCCGAGCAAGCGTGGCCAACCTGGCGACACCCTTTACGTGCCAACCGACCAGTTGGACTTTTTGACCCGCTACGTTGGTGGCGAGGCGCCTGTTCTTTCCAAGATGGGCGGAAGCGACTGGAGCGCAACCAAGGGCAAGGCTCGCAAGGCCGTTCGCAAGATTGCGGTTGACCTGGTCAAGCTCTACTCGGCTCGCGTAAAGAGCAAGGGTTACGCATTTGGTCCGGACACCGCTTGGCAGCGCGAGATGGAGGAGGCGTTTAGTTACGTTGAAACTCCGGATCAGCTGAACACCATCGATGAAATCAAACGCGACATGGAACGCAGTATTCCAATGGACCGTTTGCTGGCTGGCGACGTTGGCTACGGCAAGACCGAGGTTGCGTTGCGCGCAGCGTTTAAGGCCATTCAGGACGGCAAGCAGGTTGTGATGCTTGTGCCTACCACTTTGTTGGTTCGTCAGCATGTGGAGACTTTGCACGAAAGATTTAGTGGTTTCCCGGTTCGAGTGGAGGCGCTGAGCCGTTTCCAGACCGATAAAGAAGCCAAATTGGTGTTGGAGGGCCTGGAGACCGGCGCCATTGACATGGTGGTGGGAACCCATCGTTTGCTTGGCGGAAGCGTGAAGTTCAAGGACCTGGGCCTAATCATCATCGATGAAGAACAGCGTTTTGGAGTTGAGCACAAGGAAAAGCTCAAGGAATTCCGCGCCAACGTAGACGTGCTGAGCATGAGTGCAACTCCGATTCCCCGCACGTTAGAGATGGCCATCACGGGTATCCGTGAGATGAGCACGTTGGCCACGCCGCCGGAGGAACGCCACCCGATTTTGACCTACATCGGTGGTTACTCGGAGAAGCAGGTGGCGGCAGCCATTCGGCGTGAGTTGTTGCGTGAGGGCCAGGTGTTCTTCATCCACAACCGGGTGGCCAGCATCGAGAAAGTTGCCAAAGATCTTGCCGAACTCGTGCCCGAGGCGCGCATTGCCGTTGCCCACGGTCAGATGGGGGAGCACGCGCTTGAGCAGGTTGTGGTGGACTTTTGGGAGCGCAAGTTTGACGTGCTGGTGAGCACCACCATCATTGAGACCGGAATCGACATTCCGAACGCCAACACGCTGATCATTGACCGAGCAGAGAACTTTGGACTCAGCCAGTTGCACCAGATTCGTGGCCGCGTTGGTCGTGCCCGCGAGCGTGCCTACGCGTACTTCTTCTATGCACCAGACAAGCCACTAACCGAGACGGCTCACGACCGCCTGGCAACCATCGCTGCAAATAATGAACTTGGTAGTGGAATGCAGGTTGCGCTCAAAGACCTGGAGATTCGCGGCGCCGGAAACCTGTTGGGTGGCGAGCAGAGCGGGCACATCGCGGGTGTGGGCTTTGACCTGTATTTGCGCATGATTGGCGAGGCCGTGGCCGACTTCAAGGGCGAGAAGATTGAGGCGCCTGCCGAGTTGAAGCTTGAGCTGCCGATTGACGCGCACATTCCAAACACCTATGTAGACAGCGACCGCCTGCGCCTTGAGGCGTATCACAAGCTGAGTGCGGCGTCGGGGGAGAAGGGCACCAAGGCTCAGCTAGTCGCAATCTTGGCTGAGCTTGAAGACCGCTATGGTTCCGCGCCCGACTCGGTGAAGAGCCTGATCTCCGTGACCGAACTGCGCCAGCAGGCGAACCGACTTGGCCTCAAGGACCTAAATGCGCTGGGCAACCAAGTGAAGCTGTCGCCGGTTGACCTAACCGAAGGCGATCAGGTTCGCCTCAGCCACCTTTTCCCGGGACTTCGCTACATGGTGAGTTCAAAGCTGCTAACCGTGCCAGCACCAAAAGACATCGATGGAGAACCCCTGCGCGATCAGGCGATTATCGACTGGGTCTGGGCTTTCTTGGCTCGGGTTTTTCCTCCGACTGCCTGAGTTGTTGGTGTGAGCGTCAACTCAAGCCCAAGCACACTAAAAAGCTTGAGCTGAGTGGTCAACGTGAAGTTGGCTTTGCCGTTATAGAACCGGCTCAGTTCAGCCTCTTGAATTCCGGATAACGCCGCAACGGTCTTCTGGCTAAGTTTTAGTTCCGATTGCCTTTGGCGTAAAACGCGAGCGATTCGGATTCTCTCTGCTTCCAATTTGAAAGCCATTGAAACTTTGTCTTGTGAAGCAAAGTCGTCATCAGACCAATCTTTGGTGGTCTCGCTCCAAACATCTTCAAAAGACTTCTTCATCTCAACTCCTACCGTTCTGAACTAATTCAATATTGCAATAAAACACAATATATTCAAGCATTGCTTGTCCACTGCAACCCACCCACCCCGCGCTCTGGCAGACTTGATGCATGACTAACCTCGACGACCTGATTGCCGTTGCCCACAAACTACGAGCACCTGGCGGTTGCCCATGGGACGCCGAGCAGACCCATCGAAGCCTGGTTCAGTACCTGCTGGAGGAGACCTACGAGTTGATCGAGGCCCTGGAATCGGGAGACGCCGAGCAGATCAAGGAAGAGCTTGGCGATGTTCTTTATCAGGTGGTGTTCCACTCCGACCTGGCTTCGGCTGGCAGTCTGGGGGAGAAGTTCGACATTCAGGACGTTGCCCTGGTCACCGCCAACAAGATGCGTGGCCGTCACCCTCACGTGTTCGGCACTCCGGAGGAGCTGGAGAAGTTTGCCGCCAAGACTGGCGACGACGTAATGCTCAACTGGGACGCACACAAACAGCGCGAAAAGCCCGAGCGTTCCAGCGTGCTAGACGGCATTCCGCAGGCTCTGCCGGCACTGGCCTTGGCCAACAAGGTGCTTGGTAAGGCTGAAAAGATTGGTCTCATCGATGGAGACGGCGGCGGCGTGCCCGTTGGCGACGAAGCGCAGCTTGGAGGATTGCTGTTGGCAATCGTCGCCTCCGCGCGGTCTGCGGGCCTAGATCCAGAGCGTGCACTGCGTGAAGCCACCCGCGAACTGCAGGTGGAGATCCGTCAGGCCGAGCTGGAAGACGCGGGTGCCTTCGACGCCGGTGTTATTGGCACCAGAGACTTCGACCTCGACTAGGCCTTATTCTTCTTAGGCTGAACGTAAGTCTTGGTCTCAGGCAACGAAACGAACTGCTTGGCCAACTCTGGGTTCTCTGCCGCAAAGCCCTCAGAGTTGAAGGCCTCACCCACGTTCCAGTAACGCCTCCAGGTGCAAACACCTTCGATGCCTTCGGCTGTGCCAACTCGGATCTTCAGTTTTGCCTCCGAGATAGCCAGGTTCCAACTTGCCTCACCCTTTAGCTTCAACAGGGCAAGCTGTGGTTCGTTTAAAAGCAGGGCATCGGCATGGCTGGCAAACTTACCAATGGCCTCGCTGATTTGAGCAATAGAAGCGTTGAAGTATTCACCTAGCGAGGCAACTTCCTTGACCTTCACCTTGTTCAAGAACGAGTTCTGCCACTTCTTGGTTTCCTCAACGTACTTTTTCCAGAGCTCTGGATAAGCAGCCTTAAAGTCCGCTTCTAGGAACTTTGGCTTGTAAGTCTTCACCACGGTGTCGGCAACGTCGCTAACCTCGCCTCCGGCGTCAACCTTGGCAACCAGTTTCTGCTTGATGTTGTTGATGAAGTCGTCGCAAACCTTCACGCAGTCCTTAGCGATCGCGAGTTCCAGCGCCAGGGCAAGGTCTTCCTCGGTGGCTGCTTTCATTGGCTCGGTGGATTCCAGGTTCTTCAGCTTTTCCGCCTGTTCAAACAGCGGAACCAGCTTTTCAACCTCGTCTTTGAGTTCGCGTGCCTTGGTAACCGCCTTTTGAATCTCAAGCTCGTTGGCAAACTCAAACCACTCACCAGAAACACGCTGGTCGGCAAAGAGTCGGTGCATCTGGGCTTCAACCAGGTCAACCGCGTCGGTGACCACAATCTCTTCACGCTTCAAGCCAAGCGGGCGTGGGTTGCCGGTCTGGTGCTCAAGGAGGCGGTTGAACGAGTCGCGGCCTTCCTTGTAACGAACCAAACCGATCTTAACGAACTCGGTGTGGGTGCCTGTCTTACGGTCTAGTTCGCGAACAAAGTAGATCTCGCCTTTTTGGTAGCTCATGTGATTCCTTAGGTATCTAAATTTCGAAGTTTGTTTAGGTGTAGTTGCTGCTTAGGCGGCTAGTGAGAAGTCGCTCTCCAGATAAAGAACTGGAGCACCAGTGTGGGACATCATGTAACTCATTTGGCGTTTGCCGCTAACCACGATTACTGGCAAGTCGAGTTCAAGCAGGTGTCCAACAAACGGACTCAGACCGTGATCACCCGATGCAACATAGACTCCGCGGAACAGGGTTTCAGGGTGGCCATAAACGATGTCTTGTGCCAGAAGAATATCTCCGCCGTCTTTACCCGAGCGAAAACCGTGGCGGGCATTGGGCCAGCCAAAGCACACAGCCTGCATGTTGTGGTGCGACGCGGTAACAAAGTACTGGTCGTCTTTACCAGGCACAACTCGCTCAAGGTATTCAATGCGAGCTCGAGCGACCATATCTGCGGTCAAATCTGCTGTTCCGCAAATGTTCTCGATGTCGATGTAGTGGATGTAGCGGTTCTTCTTGATTCCTGTGTAGGTCTTTTTGTTCATGAATCCGTCCCTTTCAATAAACAGTGGATAACTTCCCCTGAGGTAGTCAATCTAAGGGGTACCACCGACATTCCTGAGGCTTGTTCGCCATAAGAAAAGTAAGTTCAAATCTCGTTCCTTTTCGAGGGCTTCGATTTGTTCCGCACTCAGATTCGCGATCCGTTCAAGCCACTCCTGGCAGGCAATTTCCTCCTGCTCAAATCGGAGGCTCGCCGCTTCCACCTGCGCTGGAGTTGGCTCGGGTGGCTTTTCGTGCAGTCGGCGCTTGTGCTCAAGCCAACCCTTAAGCCAGGGTTGGACTGGCGCAGGCACCTCAGCTCTCTCACTCATCGCCAACTCCGTTCACTCGCGCCTCGGCCGCCGCCCAAAGTGCCGGCGTTAGCCAGCCCATCGGGTCATCTGGATTCTCAAAATCGAGTGACTCGCCGGCTGCCTTGCGGCGTTCCAGTTCGTGGTTGATGGCGTTGAGCATGATCTCCAAGCCCTCGCCATCGCCAAGTTCAAAACCGTTGAATTCGCTCATCAGATTGCCTCTTTCGCTAGGGCATCAAGGCGAGTTACTAACTCATCGATGCTTAGTTGACGTGACCCTCCAAGCAGCCATTCCTGCCAGTTGGGGTTGTGGTTAAAAGGGTGGGCGTGCTTCTGCAGGAGGTCTTCCTGGATGCCGGTCGAGTCGAGAATCAGTCGAGCAGCAGTTACAGGGCTCACTCCGTGTTGAAGCAGCTTCGGGAACGCCCGGAACTCGGAGCCGCGGATGATCTGCTCGCGACCTTGGCGACCACCACCGAACCTCTTGCGCCTGTGGTTGTAGATGTTGTTCGGGTGAGCGAACAGTTCGTCAGTGTCCAATGCGTGGCAGAGCGCGTAGTAGGAGAGTGGGTCGAACCCCTCGCGAATGAACTCGCCGCTTGAGCGGTAAGGAATGCTATTGCGGGCACCGGCCATGATCTCCATGTAGTAGGGGCGGTAGCTTTCGTACTTGCCCAAGGCCTCAACCCAGGTTAGGTCCTTCACCCATGGAGTGGAAACCGCATTCAACTGCTGAAAGAGCACTTCGTCGTAACGGAACCCGTATCCCTGATTTGAATCCCTGAGATCAGCGAGTGCCTCGCTAGTCAATGTCTTCGCTGGGCGTTTGATGGCGCGCACAAAACTAGTCGCTGCATCAAACGGATCCTCTGAAACGTGGGACAGGTGCGAATCCTTGTCGAAACGAATCGAAACCCGTTCGGCATTTGAGTCGGTCCAAACCTTTTCATCGATGTCAAAGGTTGCGTAGTTGGCCGAGTAAGTAGCTTCGGCGATTGCCTTTAGGTCTTCCTCGGTGGCATCGAACACTAGGAGTGACTTGCCCCAAAATGAACCGGCCTGGTTCAGAACGTGGATGATCCGCGTGGTGCGGTACTTTTTCTTGAACTGGCCTTGAAAGTTGATACAGCGCCAGTGATCGTCGTCAAAAGTGGTCCACTCATCGGTGCGGGCGAAAGTCTGAAAAATGGTGAGCGACTTCTTGGCGCCACACTCCTGGGAAAACTCAGCAAGATTGTTGTAGGTGTCTGAGGCTTCAGCCTCGCTCTGGGCTGAGATGAGCTTAAAGATGCGGCAGTTGAAACTGCTCACGTAGTTGAAGTCGGTGACTTTGGGTTGGGTCATTGCAACCCCTTTCCGGGGACAATGCCCCCATCGATGTTTGCTCACCGCGGATTTGCGATGGCCTTCTCTTTTTCACCTAGTTGTGCACCTTGCCGATGGGTGGCAGGTTGCCCGCTGGATTGCGGCGATGGGGCCAATAGGAGGCTGGTCCATCTCTTGAGTATTAAGTTGTGAGTTGATACTAGGGCAAGCAACCGACAAAGTTGTGGTTGCGTATAGGTAACGGCGTGTTGCGGGTTTTGTTACGGCGTCTGAGAAATTAGTCCTCATCAACCCCGTCAGCCGGGTTGGCCTTCGGGTCCGCCCAAGCCTTCAAAGTGTAAGTGAGCGCGGGCTTGCCACGGCGTGAGGTGTCAAGAGCTGCGTTCACGCTCAAGTACGAGCTCTCCAGGTCGCCCAACATTTCACGGCGGAACTGGTCACGCTGCGTTTCAACCCCGCGCGCCACGTCTGCAAACTCCTGCAGCTCGCTGAGTCTGAACTGCTCACCCAACGGGTTGATGCCCAACATACGGAACGTGTCAACACGCCCGTTGAACAGCCGGCGGAACTTGCGCCACGCGTAGAAGACCATGTCGTCGTGATCCAGCACCAGCAGGCGCGCACCGTGAAGTTCGCGAGTATCAAACCTCTGGTGCCCACGTCTCTGGTCCGGCACCACGCGGTACCCAAATCGGCTCACGCCGTCAAAACCTGCCAGGGACCCGCCACCAAAACCACGCTTAAATTCATCGATGAATTGTGTGCTGTTCACCAGTTCCAGACCAACCTGGTCTTTTCCGCCAAGAACTCCGCGCAAATCTTCAAACGCGATGAACCCGTAGTAGACGAACGAAACCACATGCGCACCCTCGTCGCGGGTAGGGTCGTCGAAAAACTTTACGTCTCGCAGGATGATCTTCTGGTTCACGCCCAGCTCATCAACAAGAATGCGCCGAGCCGCGTCTTCAATACGCTCGCCAGGATTCAAACTTCCACCCGGCAACTCGCGTCCGGCCTCACTCTTGCGAGTGACAGCCCAGAGCGACATGCCCAGCGTGGCTGGATCGACCGCAGGGGAGAGGAGGTCACTCGACCAACCGCTAGCCCGCAGGTTTTTCTCGTCAACCAGTGTAAATAGAACAACGTTTACGGCGATTTCCGCCATTTCGTCTCCTTTGTCGCCGGCCGATTGGTGAAAATCTGAGCCGTCCCCCGTGTACTGCAAGTGTTTCTACCCCCCCCAATTCTAAGCACTTTGCCTAGATTTTTGCGCGATTTCTAAACTTTTTTGAGCGAAAGTGCTCTAAATGTCGGAACCCTCTGCTAGTATTTACTCATAACCGCTCAAAAAGCAAGTTATTACACAAGATTTCAAACAGAAGGGGGCTTCTTATGACTAAGAAGAATGAAAACGGGGGAGCTGGCTTGAACCAGAACAGACAGACTTGGATCGACGCACTGATGGGGAACCAGGGCATCGATGCAGCAGTGGCGGCGGGGCGCACTGTTGCTAATGCGGCTGCGGGTGGGGGTCCGGCAGCCGCTACCATCCTTCAGTTGCCGGAACTGCACGTGGGTTCGGCAATCCGCTGGGGCGCCATTGAGTGGTTCCCAGTTTGGACCGATGCGCCGGTAAAGGGTGAGCGGTCCTATTCCACCGATTCCCGACCTTTCGTGGCCGACATCAAAGAGAAGTCCACAACAGACGTGGCCGGTCTCAATTTCAAGAACAATGGCAATCAGGCTCTCCTTATGTTTGAGGGGCAATTGCTGGTTGGCGGAATGCAGCACCGAGCGCTAACCCGCACCGTGTTCGTACCTGCCAACGCAGAGATTGAACTTCCAGTGATTTGTGTTGAGGCTGGCCGATGGGCGGGCGACCGCAATCAAAAGTTCGGCCGCGCAATTGCCCCAGTGCGAGTGAAGGCAGCTATGCGCGGTCTTCAGCGCAACGGTCGGAACTTCAAACAATCCTCTGCGGATCAGAACGCGGTTTGGGCCAACATCGAGGCGTATCAGGCCAAGCTGGGTCGCGGAGCAAACCAAACCCGCTCCATGGTTCAGATTCAGGACGACCTCGACAACCAGAACGCAGCCTTCCTGCCACCCGTTGCTCTGCCTGGGCAGCGCGGCGTGATTATCGCCATCAAGGGCGAGCCGGTTGCACTCGAACTTTTCGACCACCCGGACACCTTGGCCGAGCGACTAGAGCGTATCGTGTCTGGTTATCTCGCCGATGCTGCCATCGGTGGATTTGTTCACACCCACGGTTACAAGGCACGCGCCTTTGCCGCACGCGCCGCCAGGCAGGCCATGCTGCCAACTCAAGATGTCGGTCGTTACCGCAACAATGAGCACAAGCAGATCGCATCGGAGGCAGTTGTGGATAACGGGGAACTTCTTCACCTGTGCACTCTGAACGCGCAGCACGAGTTGGTGTTGGCCGCATAGTGCCGGAGCCTACAAGGCGCCAAGGTTTGCACTTCGGTTTCACGCCCCTTCCGGGCACAACACAACTTTAATTCAGAAGGAGATAGCCATGACTATCAACATCAAGATTGAGCACAACAAGCTCCGCGCAAACAGCACCACTCCTATTGGCCTGCTCGTTGAGGTCACCGCTCCAGCCGCTCCGGTTACCGCAACCGCAATCGTTCGCAAGCCTCAGGGCGTTGTGTTCGTGATCGACCGATCGGGATCCATGGGTGGCGGCCGCCTAGAAATCGTGAAGCACACGGTTCTAGACCTGCTTCCTCGCCTGAACAAGGATGACTACTTCTCGGTGGTTACCTTCGATGACACCCCAGACGTAGCCATTCAACTGGTTCGCCTGGGAGACGCAAACATCAAGGAGCTTCGTAAGACCATTTCTGCGTTGCAGCCTGGCGGAAGCACCAACCTAGAAATGGGTTACCGCGTGGGTCTAGCAGAAGCCGCAAAGTCGCCTGAAGGCACCGAGTGTCAGGTGATCCTTCTCAGCGATGGTCAGGCCAACGCCGGTGTGCACGACCCAGCCCAGCTGGCTCAACTCGCCGCCGCAGCAACCGAGCACCTGATCAGCACCAGCACCCTGGGTATCAGTCAGGGTTACGACGAGAAGATTTTGTCGGCCCTTTCGGAGCGCGGAAACGGAAACCACTTTGCAGCGGTTACCGTGGCCGAGGCCGTGACCGGTTTGAACGACGAATTCGACGACCTGCTGGACAGCACCATCAAGGACCTTCGCATTCAGATTGAATACGGTCTTACCTGGGATCAGGCTGGAAGTGTCATTCGAACCCCTCAGAGCCTTCGTTCGTTCCACTTCGACGGTGGTATCCAAGCTGTTGCTGAGTGTGGCGACCTGGCATCTGAAGAAGAGAAGAACTTCGTCTTTGAAGCCATCACCAAGCTCAACACCGGAGAAGGACACGAGTTCCACTGGGGTGGTGCGCTCAAAGTTTCGTGTCAGTGGGTGGAACTTGGCGTGGCCAAGGAAGCCATCTCGTACTTTGACCTCGACGTAGTGGCAGACGCCAACTGGATCGAGCCGTCCAAGGACGAAGACGTGGTAGCCGAGCTAGCACTAGTTCGTGCACAGGACCAGCGTGAGGCCGCCATCAACGCTCGCCGCAACGGCGACTACGACCTGTCGTTTGCTTACATGTCCGACGGCCAGGCCCGCTTAGCAGCCATGCTGAACAACCCGAACCTCACGGAGCGTCAGCGTCAGCGCATCCTCCGCGAGCTCAACGAGCAGACCAACCTCATGAGCTTGCAGAACGATGACGAGTTCATCAAGCGCGGCATGGAAAGCGTGCACCGCGCTCGCCGTTCAAAGGCAGATCCTCGCCTCAAGAAGCCGGTGGACCCACAAGACCCTAGCCAGCAAAGCTAGCGGCTAGTTGGCCGGGTTTCGTCGTTGTTCCCGGCCCGGTTGCAGGGTGCCTGAGAGTTACAGTCCTTTCGCTCAGGAACCCTGCACCCCTATCTCACGTGACTTTCACGTTTCTCAAACTCAGGCCAGCCCTGGCTTACCCAAAACTTTCAACTTCAAGGAGCCCCAATATGTGGATTTTCACCGAAACCGGATTCATCAGCGCAGTGCGCAAGCCAGAATACCCAGACCTAGTAACCGTTCGCGGTCGCGACCGTGCGTCGCTAACGCCATTAGCCAACTTCGCCTCCGTAGACATCGCCAAGAGTCCAAACGGCGACTACCCGTATCGACTCTTTGTTGATCCAGGCCTATTCGCCCAGTGGCTGTTTGAGCAGGCCGAGGCAATCGACTACAGCAACTTCAAGAGCCGCATCGCAAAGACCCGCGGCTACGACTACGCCCACGAGCTTGGCCGCGTTTGGTCGGTGATGCTCGCCACCGAGGACGCGGAATCCCGCACCTTCGACCCAGCGGCGATTGAAGCCGCCAACCTAAACACCGTCTGTTTCACCACCACCGAGGAGGCCTCAAATGACCAGTAACGCAAAGCCACTTGCCGTTGCTTACGGCGACGTCTACCTGGACTGGCTGCTAGGTAACGGAGACGGCAACCACCCCACCAACCCAGTTCGCGCCAAGCTCGCCCTCGAAAAGCTGCAGGAGCGCCTGGCTGACCAGGTTCTTGTCCTTAACCCAACACCTGAAGGCACCGCCGAAGCCGATGAAGTCCAGCTGGCCAAGGTCCACACCGAAGACCACATTCACGCCGCGCTCCACAACCACGTGGACCCGCAGTGGAATGGCGCCCGCCCAGAGATGTCCGCCGCTGGCTTTGCCATGTTCCGGGGAACCGTGCGCTTGGTTGAGGCGCTCATCGATGGCCGAATCAACGTTGGCTTCAACCCACAGGGCGCCAAGCACCACGCCTACGCAGATCACTCAAGTGGCTTTTGCGTGTTCAACGACATGGCGTGGGCCGCACTCGCTCTCAAGGAAGCCGGCCTAAAGCCGCTCTACCTCGACTGGGACATTCACGCGGGAGACGGCGTACAGGCAATCCTGGAAGACACCGACATCCCAACCATTTCCATCCACAACGGACAGATCTTCCCTGGTGCAACTAGCAGCCCTAATCGCGACCCGGAAAAGCACGGCCAGCGCCACGAGTTCAGCAACCCGCATAAGCACTTCTACAACCTGAACCTGCTGAACGGCGACGGCGACGAACACTTCAAGGCCGCAATCGACCGCGCGCGTGAAATCATCGATGAGTACAAGCCCAACGTAATCCTGCTTGCCGCAGGTGCAGACGGCCATGAAGCTCCTGGCAAGCTGGGTAATCCAAACCAGATCACCTATGAGGGCTTTGAATACGCAGCATCGATGGTTGCAAGCGCAGCCGCTGCCCACTCCAAAGGCCGCGTGCTAATCGGGGGAGCGGGCGGTTACCGTCCGCTTGACCACACGCCGGAGATTTGGGCCAATGTAGTGCTCGCGATAAACAATATCGGTGGCAGTCGCTATGCTGAGAAAAAGAACAAGGGCTAGGGGGCCTAGATGAGTACAGAGCCTGTGCTGGGGAAGATGCAAGCAGTGCCGTTGCGCGATATCTGGCCACATGAAGCACACAATTTCACGCCTTGGTTGCTGAATAATTCTGGTTTGCTGGGTGACGTGCTTGGCATGGACATTGAAATATCTAATGCCGAGCACCCTGTTGGCGGATATTCGCTTGACCTGATCGGTCAGGATGTTGCCACTGGTGACCGGCTGATTATTGAAAATCAACTGGAACAATCAGATCACTCGCATTTGGGCCAGTTACTTACTTACGCAAGTGGCACTGAGGCAGTGAACATTGTTTGGGTAGCTTCAAATTTCCGGGCTGAGCATCGAGCCGCACTCGATTGGTTGAACGATAGGACCGATGAGAAGACCAGATTTTTTGGAATCGAAATCAGCGCCGTAAAAATCAATGACTCGATCCCAGCCCCACTCATGCGACTTGTAGCCCAGCCAAATGATTGGAATAAAAAAGTCAAGGCATCGACAGCAGGCAAGTCCTCAGCGCTCGGAGGCTTGTATTACGACTTTTGGAGTCTCCTATTAGATGAACTGGCCTCGTCGAAACCCGGTTGGTCGGCGGCCAAGACTCCTTCAACTGACAACTGGCGGTACTTGAGCTCGGGAATATCTGGAATATATTTCGCACTATCGTTCTCTCAAAAAGGACTTTGTTCAGCCATCTATTTCGGAAATTCAAGTGCTGACATTAACGCCGCACTTTATGCAGCGTTGGAAAAAGAAAAAAGCCAAATAGAACAAAGCATCTCTAGGGAACTCTCCTGGGAGCCGCTAGACGGCAAAACCGCATCAAGAGTGGGCGAATACTATCCAGGAAATATCTCAGACACGGAGGCCTGGCCAGAGTTTGTCGAGTGGTTCCTAAAATCCCAAAGTGATTTACGTCGAGTTTTTAGCGACAGGAAAAGCAAGTTGCAAGACATCAGGTCATCCCTAAAAGCTGAGGATAAATAATGAAGTGGTATCTAGAAACACGAGCCAATGATGAATACACACCACCTCAAATAGCCACAATTCTGGACGGATGGGAAAATCCAAAGGGTGACGTGGCTTCGCCGATTGAGAAGTCATCTGAAGTTTTCATTCGCGAAGTTGTTCAGAACTTCATAGACGCGTCTCGTGATGCACGTACAAGTGGCTCAAATAGCGATGTTCCCAAACTAACTTTTCGGTTCTTTGAATTCACTGGCGATGCCGCACTAGAAATGGCCCAAAGGTTGGATTTGACAGCGCTGTCCGATCATTTTAAAACGATTGAAAATCCAGAAGGTATGCGTTTGCCTGCCAGCGACGTATTGGCTGGCAAATATCAAAAACTAAGTTTGTTGCTCGTATCCGAACGAGGCACCAGTGGAATGTATGGGCGGTGGGATCGAAGTTCAGAATTCCGCGATGCTTCTGGAAACGAAATCCAACATAAAATGCGAGATGCCTTACTTGCAACTGTCCGCGGTTCAGCAGGCAAGGGTTTGGGGTCATTTGGTGAAGGTAAAAAGGCGGTCATCGGGGTTTCAAAGTGCCGAACTCTCTTTGCCTACACATGTTTTGATTCAAATACAACGAATGACAATGCTTCGAGACGATTTATGGGTGGCGCCTACTGGCAAAATCACCACAGCAACAATGAACAATTCTCCGGCTTCGGTATGGTCGGCGGAGTGCCTAGTCCTGGTGAAAATCGACCACGGCCATTTAGCAACGAAGAGGCTGATGCCCAAGTTTCTGCTATTGGGTTGCCAGGCTTTGAAGTTCGTAATTCTGCAGATGTGACTCAGTTCGGGACCACATTACTGTTCGTTGAGCCGAACGTTGAACCTAGTGAAGTTGCTATTGCCTTGGCTAGGAATTGGTGGCCAATCATTGAAGATTCGAAAGCGGAGTTCGAAATCATCGATGCCGCTGGAAAAGTCGTGGATGTCAATCTACCCGATGAGATCAAAGTTTTCTCTGACGCCTATAAGGTCCAGGAATCTCGCACGGTTTTGGATTGGGAGAATGCAGATGGCGTTCCAGCATATGACGTATCACTCGTTAGTTCTTCACTCGTGCCGGGCGAAAACGTCGGGCGACTCGTTCTGGCAGTTGACCTAGCGCCAACTGTTGGCTTTTCTCGCAAAGATGCTGACAAAAACACCAGTATCGTCGCACTTGTGCGTGACGGAATGCTCATTGCTTATCAAAGCGTCCCAAAGACTGGGCGAATGCCAGCTCCCTTCGTGCGCGGTGTCTTCGTTGTCGATAGCACCATCTCGCCAAAGTCAGAGTCCGCATTGAGGCGCACTGAACCACCTCTGCACAATAAGTGGAAATCTCAAGGCAGCGAACTCGACGTCAATGATCGAAACTTGGCGAAGAGTGTAGTTGACGCAATTGAGTCACGAGTGCTGAGCTTCCGTGATGAGCACATTGCGACTAGCGCGAAAATGGAAAGTTCATTACCGCTCTTTGATGAGCGACTCAACCTTGACGGTCGTGCACAAAAGGTGACTCCACCGCCTCCACCGCCTCCTCCTAAAACAGCCTGGTCAATGCTTTCAAATAGCGCTTCGATCACAGATAACGGTGACGGACGCAGGTTCGCGCAAGCCTCTCGCGAACTAGGGCTTGCTTCAACAGAGGTCAATCCTCATAAGGTTCAGGTTGAGATTGGTTGGGAAGTACTAGAAGACGGCACTTGGAAAGACGCGTATGAAACGCTAATTGTTGGACCAATCTCATCACCGCCGGGATTTGAGCGCACCGATGAGGCTTTTAACGTTTTCGTTGGGGAAGTCTCGGCTCAACCCACACTGTTTAGTTGGAGTTCAGCGCCGTATAGAGAGCTGTGGACATTGCGTCCATACATGAAGGTCACAAGTCTCGAAAATGGCCAGGAGGCATAAAGGTGAATAGAACTTCAAGATCTGAGGGCGTTGCACTTCGACCTTTTACAGGGGTCGACAAAATCGAGCACAAGCTAAAGCACGACTTGACTCTCGAGATTCAATCAAATTCTGGCGCGAACAGCCTCTCGCCAGATGAATGGCTTTTCCTGACTAAAGGCGATATCAGCAAGCTGGGCCTTCGCCTAGCAATTGTGGATCCAGATGAGCTTTTGCGAGTCGTTGATCCACTGGTTATGGACTTGGCAGATGTCGAGGTCCTAGTTGTCGCATATGACAGGCCTGGGAGTCCTTTGAGGGAAACTGAAGTTATAGCCCGACTCCCAATTGGTGATTTGGGTGAGTCGATTGTTCTCAATGCACCTGGATCGGTACCTCATTCGAGGATATTGAACAATAAGCAATCGGGCTTCAAAATCGAGTTTGCGCTTGTGCAATCGAGAGACGTGGAAGGCGAGAATTCAATCCGTCCTCGGACCAGAGGTGCCTTGATTTCTAAGGCAGTTTTCGAAGTCAAGCCAGTTTTGTCAGGCGAGTCATTCCAGCCAGAGCCGCTTACTGAATCTGAGCGAGAACGGCTTGGATTGGGGCCTGACGTACTCATGTACGTGGACCCTCAAACAACGCTCCTGAGTGCCGAGAGTTTCAGGGAGTCCGCAAGGTTCTTCGTGCATGAATCGATTTTGGCAAATATCCAGTTCATGACTGGTGATGTGAGTCTTTTGGCGCAGTCTTACCTACTGGATTGCTTCATTTCTGGATTTGTTTACAGTGTGTCAAATGCGATTGCCTCGTCCGAAGATTTCGACTCAAACTCTTTCATTGAGTCTTCAACTTTCAGACTGATTGCCAATAAGAACAAATCCTTGAGCAATGAAGCCCTAATAAACGAACTCACGGAGGCGCCGCACAGGATTGTCGCCAACTGGCAGTCCGACAAGGTGACTTCGAAAGCTCAACTTTTAATGTTCAAAAATTTGACTGGAGGCTCAAATGACCTATCCGATTCTGACAGCTAATGACGCTGTGGAAGTTGCCAACAAACTAACCCGGCGAGTAGGTGATGTTGGGTTCTCAGCAATGGACTTCCTGGGCCTAGATCAGAAAGTTAGCGAACGAGCGGGTGCCGATCTGAACAGATTGGCATTTGAAAACAACGCCAAACAGTTCATCAAGGACATTACCGTCGATAGGAAGAATCCTGAGTACAACAACATTCTCTTGGAAGAGCACTTTGCTGAACATATTGTGAGTCAAATTGAGTTGGTTGACGATGCAGCGCTCCAGGACCCAGATTTCTGGCGCTACCTCACACTCTTCCCGTATCGCACCTACGTTCAAATTCGAGAGAACAACTTTTCTGAGATTCACTTCGGTGGCAGCGGAAATAAGGCTTTGAATCGCTGGACTCTAATAAGGGGTCTTTTGTGGGGTTTGCGGACTGTTAGCGGCGATGACGCCAGTTATGTTTCGGCTCATAGGATCGCCAGGATAAAGCACGGTCTTACTGGAGCGTCTGCAGTCTTCTATATCGAGAATATAGTACGAAGAAAATGGGCCGGTTCACCGCAAGTGGCTAGGGCATTCATCGACGTAACGACTTCGCCATCGCCACGCCCGCTTTTTGAACGTGGAAATAAACCTCACGAGAAAGAGACCTTGAATTTTGGAAGTCTTATTGGCAGAGCTAGCGAAAATGTGTATTTTCCGGCACTCGATGGATCTGAGCTCCAGAGTTATCTCCAGGTAGTTAAAGACCGAAATTTCTCAGCCGAAAATCTAGATAAATCTAATTTGCAGATTGAGCTTGATTAGATATTTATTGCCCGACTGGTAAACACGCCCAAAATCATGTCTTGTAGTGCTTGCTGTGTCAAACTTGGTTGATTTGAATAAATAGTCAATGAACTCTTGCTTGTTCGCAAGATGCAAGCCAACGACAGAAGTATCAGGTTTTACTACGATATAGCCACCGTGTCCCTTCAGTCCGCCGTTCCACTGCTTCCCAGGTGTCATACCGAGGGCAACAGCATTGAGAAATTCACCGAGTCTGTACTTAAGCGCACGCTCAAAATTGTGTTCATCATTGTCCGCGCAGAGTGACCAAAAAGCTTCTGAAATGGTCGTGGAATTTCCTTTGTAGTAGTCCAGGACCATAGAAGCTAGGTCCTCTTTTAGATCCTGATTAAACATGTCGAGATTGTCAGCGAAGGTTGAGTTTTCGCATTCATAAAAAACGATTTCTCGGCTAGCAGCAAGCGCATTTGCAAGAATGGCACGGACTTTGCTGTTACTGGTCGTGCAGTTGGTTTTTTCGATATTTCCGTCAAAGTTCGCTAACTCATAAACAAAGTTAGAAGTTCGCCCAGCATTTAGAAGGGTCGAAGATCCTCCAATTTGGGACTTGATTGAATAGCCAAGTTCCACGGGAGCGAGTCCGTGAGGGCTGGCCAACTGGAGCCAGATGTCAACCTTTTCGCTGCTACTAGCTTTTAGTGTGTAAACACCCAAACTTGCAGCCAGAGCATTGCCCGCCTGCAATTCTTTATTAGAACCCCAGGTGCTGAGGAGCTCTCGTTGAAATGCCGTAATGGTTTTCCTGAACCAATCCCGGTCAATACGTTCAGTGACATTGCCCACCCTTGCTCCAGGCGTAATCCTGTCAAAGGGTATAAATGTGAAATTCGATGTTTTAGATCTAAGGCTTATTGCCTCAACTAGGACCTGATTGCCTGGTGAAGTTTGCAGATTGCTATCTGCTGTCGCAAGAACACCAGATTCAATCAGATTGCATAGAACCCAAAGTTCTGACCATTCCCCCTTGTTGCCAGAAAGCATTCTTACCCCTTTTTGAGTGCCGTAATTATCGCTTTTGCGTATGCTTCAATAGCTGGAACAGCTACTGAGTTTCCAAGTTGTTTCATTGCTTGAGTTCTGGAAACAGTCTCTGGGAATTCGAACCAATCAGGGAATCCTTGCATTCGCAAGGCGTCCTTCACAGTGATGCGAGTCTCCACCCCGTTTACCAAGTACGAATCCCAGTTTCGACGATCGTTTATGCCTGAACCTACGCCACCTACTCGCAAGGTTCTTCCGATTTTCTGGGGAACCTCACCTCCCAGAATGTCCGACATTGTTAGTTCCAATTCAATGGGTTCTGGTTTGACAAAAGCTTCCGAAGATTTCGCGTTTTTGAATCCATACATGAATAGACGGGGCCGGTGCTGGGGGACTCCAAAGTCAGAAGCTTTTACAAGGTCGTAGTTGAAGCTATAGCCCAAAGACATCAGTTTCTCTTTGATGATGTCAAGCGTGCGTGTTTCCCCCGACATGTGGTTTTCTAAGCCTCTTACGTTTTCGAGGAAGTAAGCATCGGGACTTTTGTGCGTGAGAATGTCGAGGATGTTGAAGAAGAGAGTTCCACGAGTTTCGTCCAATCCCTTTCGCAGGCCTGCCTGCGAAAAAGGTTGGCATGGAAAGCCGCCACATAGGATATCGAAATTCTTTATGGGTGTTTGACCTGCTTCTAGGCTTACTTCTGTAATGTCACCGGCAAAAGTAGGGGTTTCGCCATTCGCATTTTCTTCAAAGAGTTCAGGCGAAGTTTTTGAAAAGTTGTGTCTGTAAGTATTGCGGGCATGGGCATCCCATTCGGAGACGAAAACACACTTTGCACCAGCGCGTTCAAAGGCAATATGGAAGCCGCCAATTCCGGCAAATAGATCTATGAATGTAATTTCTCGGTCTTTTTTAGGCACTCTATCTCCTTGATGCTTCCTAGCAAATCTTAGATTGACCCACCCTCAATTGCCTTTAGGCGGGCCCTGAAGTTAAGACGTTTCAGAAAAGTAATGTGCCACAATTGATTCATGGCTAAAGACGTAAACCCACCACGCGGTAACCGCGATTTCCTGCCGCTTGAGAAGCGCAAGCGCGAGCAGGTTTTGGGGGTAATCGTTGACACTTATGCATCGCACGGTTTTCAGCAGATCGAGGCGCCGGCCATGGAAGACATTGGCCGTTTGACCTCGGGCCAGGGTGGCGACAACGAGAAGCTTGCATTCCGTGTGATGAAGCGCGGCGAAGACCTTGAGCGCTCGTTGGCGGCCGAAGCAGGACCTGATGAACTGGCCGACCTTGGCCTCCGGTACGACCTCACCGTTCCGCTAACTCGTTTCTACGCAACCAACCGCGCCAAACTGCCCGCCGTTTTCAAGGCGATTCAGACCGGACCCGTTTGGCGTGCCGAGCGCCCGCAAAAGGGTCGTTACCGCCAGTTTGTTCAGTGCGATATCGACATCATCGGTGATTCAACTGAACTTGCCGAGGTTGAACTTCTAAACGCCAGCCTGGATGCCCTGGCCGCAATTGGCCTGGCTGACGCCACCATTCGCGTGAACCACCGAGCACTGCTAACCACAAACATCGAGGCACTTGGCGTTTCCGCAGATCAGGCTAGTTCCGCCATGATCACCATCGACAAGCTAGACAAACTTGGCATTCCTGGCGTGGTTGCCGAGCTCGAGGCCAAGTTTGGTGCTCAGGTTTCTGCCAAGGCAGGGGAGTGGCTCAATTCGATCCAGGGCGAGTTGGTCGTTCCAGCCGAGTTGGAATACGTTTTCACCACCGTTGGTGCACTTCACCCAGGCAAGCTTCGCTTTGATCCAACTCTGGTTCGGGGAATGGGTTATTACACCGGCCCAATCTTTGAGATTGAGCACCCTGGGTCCGGCTCCAGCATCGGTGGCGGTGGTCGTTACGACGGCATGGTTGGTCGCTGGCTTGGCACCGACGTGCCTGCCGTGGGCATCAGCATCGGCTTTGAGCGTGCGGTTGACCTCATCGATGGGAATTTGGGTTCAGAACCAGACGGTCTAGTTCTGATTCTGGAGGATGACTCGGCCGCCGTTCTTACTAACGCCTTGACGATTCAGCGCAAGTTGATTGAGTCCGGCGAAGAGGCAGTGCGTCTTGAGCGCCGCCCAAAGAAGCTCAACATCTTGCTTGAGAGTCTGGGGGAGCAGGGCTTTGCTCGCTTCGCATCAGTTGACGCGGGTACTTCTGGTCTGGCGCAGCTAAATGTGCGCACCATTGGCTAGCTGCCGCTGGTTAGCCTAAGTAAGTCGCCAGCGTTTAGAACGAACTTATCCTCGGATGCGAGGTCTGACCTGGATTCCATCTCCTGCTTGATTTCTTCGTAGATCGAAACCAGCTTGAGATATTGAGGCAGCCTTGGTGAATCCGAGTGGCCGAAGTCAGGGACTGAGTCGACCTCTGACTTCATGTCAGCCCAATTCCCAATGGACAGCAAAAACATCAGGTATTGGTGAAGCCTGTATTCCAATAGGTTGTTGAAGCAGAAACCTTCGAACTTGATTGAGACCTTGGCATTGGCAAGAAGGTTTTTCCTGGTAGCTGAATCCAAAGCCACTAGCCCGTGGTTAATGTCCCGAAACATGCCAAGAATATGGTTTAGCTGACGCTGATTCGTCTTGGATATTTCCGGTTCAGTGTCACCAAACACAAGGTAATACTGCTCTGTGTATCCAGACTGAACAATCTGGGCAAGTTGCTGGTATCTCAGGGTTTCGTCTGGATCTGAGTAATTTAATGCACTCAGGATTTTGAACTGGTTTGCCAGACTGAGGCGTTCCACTGTTGAAAGTGTTTCTGGGCATTCCCAGGGAGTCATTTCATCGCTTTGCATGGTTTGAACTTCCGTCTCGAAGGTTATTCAGTTGGCGGTTTGTAGCCCTTAGGGAATTTCAAGAATGGGGTTTGTGTGCCCTTTTTGAATACCCCCTTGATAGTTGTTCCAACCAACTTGTCCAAGTCTGTGCTCGATTTTCCTGTGAAGTGCCAACGCCCTTCGAGACCTTTGCCAACTGAGGGCTGCCATTCATCGATGCTAAAAACAGCCCGTACAACACCGTGGGCAATTCCGAGTGCGTATCGTGATTCCAGGCGGGTTTGTTTGCCAATTTTCCAGTGTCCACGTGTTGCCTCATAAATCTGGGGCAACGTCATTTCCGGTTTCCACTTGTTCTGAATCTTGAACATTAGAACTGGCGCATCGATGGCAGGCGTTAGTTCGTTCTTGAAACTTGAAAGGAATGTTTCGAGTGACTTGAGGCCAAACTCTTCAGAGTGGTGACCCTTGACTAAGTTCGTGAGTTGATGCCCAGTTGCCGCGAAAGCGTCGATTACTGCTTGCTCGGCAAGAAGCGCCTCAGAATCTGTTTTTAGCCCGTGGCGCAAAATCAAGTGGTCAACTTGGTGACCAGCTTTTTCGATCTCGTTGATAGTCGAGAGCTTTGCGCTTAGGACGGCCTTACTCTCGTCCTCGGCGGCCTTCTTGTGTTGAATGATTCGGTCGCCGGTGCCTTTACCCACATAGAAAATCTGACCATCGCGAGGATCGCGAAGTGCGTAGATGTATTTTCCGATTGCCTGCTGTGCGTCGAATGTGAAATCAATCATGAAGTGCCCCTTTATTTATGTTCCCCAACAACCAACATAGTTTGCCGGCGACCACGGACATTGCGATTCTCGAGGATGTCGGAGCGCAGGAGTAGTCTGACTTCTATCGGGGAAAGATCGGGGACATTATGTGGGAATCCAATCGCGACGAATTGACTCACGGGGTAGTTGTAAACCTTGACTGCCTAGGAAATCTTTACCGTGCCGTTGATTTAGCACTTGGCCCTATCCCTTGGGAACGCGACGACTACAAGTGGAATGAAATTTCCCAATCTGACTACTTTATGTTTGCCTACCTTGCTGTTCTTGTGGATGCTCAAAGAGGCATCGATGTGTCCCAGCGCCTGTGGGAGCTGGAGCCTCACTACAGCCAGTGGCTAGAAGTTGGCTTTTTTGGGGGTGTACTCAACTTTGACCGGCCAGTTTCGGGGGAGTCATTCAAGCAAAGATTCGAGCTTGAATCCGGTTATAGAGTCCCTTCTTTCGTAGAGGCGCTTTTCAAGCGTTTCACCGTATTCTTTGAACCATTTCACGGTGAGCATGCCGGTTACCAAATCTACGATGACCTCTGGAACGGGGTTCGAGAACTGCCTTTGCTCGAGCACCTGGGGGCCGCTTTCATTGCAGAGGTGGATTACAGGAGGGAAGACGGTAACCCGTTCTTCATGGATACCCAGATGTACAAAGTTGAGGTCTACAAACCAGTTGCTGGAATGTTCGAAAGCAAAGTATCTCAACACCTTCGTCGATTTGATGAGCCGGACGAGTCGTTTACGTTTGAAGGGTCAACTGATTTTGAATCGCAATTTGAGGATTCGAGGGACTTTTAGTTCACTTCGTTGCCCTTGAGCTTGCCCCGAACATCGGGTTTGCGTGCAGGAGTTCATCACGATATTTGATGTTATCCGAAAGCCAACTTCCTGCAGAATCGGATACGGCTTGGAAAATTCGATTGAACACCATTTGCGTGTATGCGAAGTCATGGCCAACGAGAGACGCGTGGTGCCCAATGCCATTCCTAAGACTCTGAATGTATTTCAAATCACTGAATAACTTCTTTCGGGCCACACCTGGAGAGAACTGTTTGTGTACTTTTACATTCCAGATTGAATTTTGATTTTCTGTAGACAATAGGTAAGTCCAGAAGCCGAAACTTTGGTCTGATATCCTTCGAGGCTCAGGCCCAACGCTGTACTTTCCAGTAGTGAAAGAGGCTAAGGCGGTCTCGGTGATCCAACCATCTGGAAATAGCTCGCGGGCAATCCGATTTCGGATAAGTATTTCTACCGATTCAATGTCTGGCCAGTAACTCGCCGCCACTCTGGAATTCCAAAGATATAGTTCGACAGCCTTTGTCTGGTCGCCATTGGTGTAACTCAAATAACGCTGCATTCGCGATACACCGAAATAGTCTTCAGCCTCTTGGAAAGTGAGCATTTACTGACGTTAATGTGCGCCGATAGGGTGGATAAAAAGTTGTCCACACCTCGCCAAAATTCTGAGAATAAACTTTCTCGATTCAGATCCTGCACGTAAAATATTGTTATGAGCCCCGGGCGGTCCCTGCGAAAGCATACGTACCCGGGGACATTTCTTTAAATTCCATTTACCTAATCTTTGGTGAATGATGAGGCGCGTGGCATAGCAACCGCCACCAGCCACCAAGTAAACTAAAACCAGATCACAACGTAGTTTTCGGCGCTTTTTCGCGCCACGTTCCCCAATCTCAGGTGGTCACAAGGCCACCCCATATAAGAGGAGACAACCTTGTCAATCATCGAAGCCATTGGCGCTCGCGAAATCCTAGACAGCCGCGGCAACCCAACCGTTGAGGTTGAGGTTCTGCTAGAAGACGACTCGTTCGGTCGTGCAGCTGTTCCATCGGGTGCATCTACCGGTGCATTTGAGGCACACGAGAGCCGCGACGGCGACAAGGGTCGCTACCTGGGCAAGGGTGTTCAGAACGCTGTTAAGGCAGTTGTAAATGACATCGATGAGGCACTAGTTGGCTTCGACGCACTAGACCAGCGCCTAGTTGACGCAGCTCTAATCGCTATTGATGGCACCCCAACCAAGAGCAACCTAGGTGCAAACGCCATTCTTGGTGTTTCGCTAGCAAACGCTCGCGCTGCAGCTGAGGCAACCGGCCAGCCACTGTACCGCTACCTTGGCGGACCAAACGCTTACGTTCTTCCAGTGCCTCTAATGAACATCATCAACGGTGGAGCTCACGCAGACACTGGCGTTGACATCCAGGAGTTCATGATTGTTCCTCTTGGCGCAGAGACCTTCTCGGAGGCAATCCGCTGGGGTGTTGAGGTTTACCACGCGCTAAAGAGCCTGCTACACAGCAAGGGTCTAAGCACTGGTCTTGGAGACGAGGGTGGCTTTGCACCTGAGCTTCCAACCAACGCTGCTGCGCTTGACCTAATTGCCGAGGCAGTTGCCAAGGCCGGTTACAAGCTGGGCACCGAGATTGCACTAGCCCTAGACGTTGCCAGCACCGAGTTCTACTCTGAGGCAACAGGCAAGTACACCTTTGAGGGCCAGGAGCGCACCAGCGACGAAATGATCGCTTACTACGCAAACCTAGTTGCCAACTACCCACTAGTTTCCATTGAAGACCCACTAGCCGAGGATGACTGGGCTGGCTGGACCAAGATGACCGCTGAGCTTGGCACCAAGGTGCAGCTTGTTGGAGACGACCTATACGTAACCAACCCAGCTCGCCTTCAGAAGGGCATCGATGAGGCCGCGGGTAACGCGATCCTCGTAAAGGTAAACCAGATTGGTACCCTAACCGAGACCTTGGATGCAGTTTCGCTGGCTCAGCGTCACGGCATGAAGGCAATCATCAGTCACCGTTCGGGCGAGACCGAGGACACCTTCATTGCTGACCTAGCCGTTGCAACCAACGCTGGCCAGATCAAGACAGGTGCACCTGCTCGTTCGGAGCGCGTTGCCAAGTACAACCAGCTTCTTCGCATTGAAGAGGAACTGCAGGACGCAGCTCTTTACGCTGGCCGCGGTGCGTTCCCACGCTTCAAGGCTTAATGGTTTAATCTGGACTAATGAGTCCTAAGCAGTCGCGCCCTTCCGGTTTCCGGGGGGCGCGTTCTGCTGCTGGGGGTAGCGCAGGTCCGCGCGGTCCTGTAGGTCGGGGTCCAGTAGGCAGGGGACCGGTTCGGCCAGCTGCCGGTCGAGGAGCTCGCAACACCGCCGCCCGCGCTTTTGCTGCCGAAGAGTGGATGCGCAGCCGGAATATCAGTCTCGAAATTGTGACGGTGTTGACCATCGTTGTGATTGGTATTTTCACCCTGGCTCCGCAGGTGCAGATTTGGTTCCAGCAGCGCCAGCAGATTGCAGACCTCACCATTCAGGTGGCAAAAGCCAAGGCCGAACTTGCCAACATGAAGGTGGAACGCAAGCGCTGGGAAGACCCGGTTTACATTCGGAGTCAGGCACGCGACAGGCTCTACTACGTTCTTCCGGGCGAGGTTAGCTACCTTGTGATGGACGCCAACGGCATCAACACCAGCGATGTTTCCGGCACCATGGGAGCCAAGCTGGCCGCCCAGCGCAACACCACAGAGATTTCCACCAGCATCATGCGCACCAAGAAGAACTGGGTGAACTCAGTGATGCAGAGCGTGATCCGCGCGGGACTTGAGGAACCTGTTGTTCCCACCGCCACAGACAAAGTAGGAAGTAAGTAGTTTTGCCAATCGCACTTTCTGCGGCCCAGGCCGTTGCCACCCAAGAAGACATCGATGAGGTTTCTCGTCAGCTAGGACGCCCGGCTAGGGGCATTGTTGCCATTGCCGCGCGTTGCGTTTGTGGCAAGCCAACCGTGGTGCAAACCAAGCCGCGCTTGGCCGATGGCACCCCGTTTCCAACGGTTTACTACCTGACTCACCCTGCGGCAACCGCGGCGGTTTCCACGCTGGAGGCCAACGGCCTGATGGTTGAATACCAAGACCGATTGGCCAGTGACTCGGAGTTTGAGGCCGCGTACCAGCGCGCGCACAAGGCCTACGTGGCCGACCGTGACGCCGTTGCCGCCGCCGAAAACCTGCCTGCCGTAACCGAAATCTCGGGCATCAGCGCCGGCGGCATGCCAACTCGCGTGAAGTGTCTCCACGCGCTGGTTGGTCACTCGTTGGCCGCTGGTCCTGGCGTGAACCCGGTTGGCGACCTAGCGCTTGCGGCTTGCTCGTGGCAGCCCACCAAGTGTGCTTGCATCGACTACACCCAGAAGTAATTTTCGAGCCCAACTTCCGCGTCAATTCGGACATCGATGCGCCTTCTAGCCAATAAACTAGAGGCATGTCTGCAAACACTCTCTGCGCCGCTGCGCCAAAAATTCTTATCGTAGGTGGCGGTTACGCCGGTTTCTACACCGCCAAGAAGCTTGAGAAGCACCTTGCCAAGGGCGAGGCCGACGTCACCATGGTTGACCCGCTTCCTTACATGACTTACCAGCCATTCCTTCCAGAGGTTGCTGCCGGATCCATCGAGGCAAACCACGCGATTGTTTCGCACCGCCAGCACCTTCGCAAGACCAACGTTGTAACCGGCAAGGTCACCAATGTTGACCACGCCAACAAGGTTGCAACCATCGAGGTTCCAGGCCTAAAGCCTTACAAGTTTGAGTACGACCAGATTGTGGTTACCGCCGGTGCCGTGAGCCGCACCTTCCCAATCCCAGGCGTTGCAGACGTTTGCATCGGTCTAAAGAACATTGAGGAAGCCGTTGAGGTTCGCAACCGTTTGGTTAGCAACTTTGACAAGGCGGCAAACCTTCCAGCTGGCGCAGACCGCGACCGCCTACTCACCTTTGTGGTTGTTGGTGGCGGTTTCGCAGGTATCGAGACTTTCGCAGAGCTTCGCTCGCTTGCAAGCTCGCTAATCAAGTTCTACCCAAGCATCAGCTTCGATGATGTGAAGTTCCACCTCATTGAGGCCATGGGACGAATCATGCCTGAGGTTTCCTTGCCTACCAGCGAGTGGGTTCTTGCCAACCTAGACGCACGTGGTGCCAAGGTACACCTGAACACCCAGCTGCAGAGCGCGGTAAAGGGAAACATCGAGCTAAGCACTGGCGAGAAGTTCAGCAGCGATCTGATTGTTTGGACAGCAGGCGTTATGGCTAATCCAGTTGTTCGCAACATGGACTTCCCACTAGACGAGCGTGGCCGCGTTACCGCTAAGGCAACCCTGCAGATTGTTAACGGCGAAGAGGTTGTTGCGGACGCATGGACCGCTGGAGACGTTTCCGCAGTACCAGACCTAACCGGTAAGGGTGTTGGCGGCTTCTGTGTGCCAAACGCACAGCACGCTGTTCGTCAGGCCAAGTTGCTTGCCAAGAACATTGTTGCCACCCTTCGTGGCGAGGGCATTGCCGAGTACTACCACGAGAACCTAGGTGCCGTTGCCGGTCTTGGTCTTGGCGTTGGTGTTTACCAGTGGCGCAAGCTTGCAATCAAGGGATTCATCGCTTGGTTCATGCACCGCGGTTACCACGGTCTTGCAATGCCTATGTGGGAGCGCAAGTTCCGTGTATTCGGTGGCTGGGTAAGCCAGTTCTTCCTGGGTCGCGACATTGTTGGTTCTTCCGCTGTGAAGGAACCGCGTTTACAGTTCGAGACCTTCGCGTCTCGTCCAAAGGCCTAACAGCTTTTGCAAACGCCCGGGTCTCGAGAGAGGTTCGGGCGTTTGTGCTTTGCCCCCATATCCCAATGGCAGAGGAAGACGACTTAAAATCGTTTCAGTGTCGGTTCGAGTCCGACTGGGGGCACAAGAAAAAGTCCTGACCGTTTGGCCAGGATTTTTCTTTTGCTCTTAGCCCGCGAGAACCGCACTCTGGGCCCACGCCGGATTCGAGCGGTCGGTAACGACCGCGAGTGGCGGGGAGCGGTTCGAGTCCGCCCTCAACCTGCCACCTAGCCGTCAGGTCGCGTGTCGCTCCCTCAACCTGCCACCTTGCCGTCAGGTCGCGTGTCGCGCCCAGAAACCTCCAAGTAATTTTTAGCTCAGGTTTATGAGCATTTATATGTACTCCGTGTTCAAAAAAGTACATACTTTTGCTCATAAACCCGAGTCTCAATCTGGCTCACTCTTACTGCGGAAGTGGGGTATGTAGTCGCTCTCGATCTTCGCTTCGGTGAGCGAGACGGAACCTGAGCTAGGGGAGTAGTGTCAGACCATGAGCGATGAGCCAAGCAAGCATCCGCAGCAGCACCCTAAAGACAACGAGCCTGACCCTCGCTACCCAGATCGTGTGCCTGGCATCAACTGGTTTGTGGATCCAGAGAAGAACGACAAGCCTTGGTACAAGCGCTGGTACGTTTGGTTGCTTCCCGCCGCCGTGTTGTTCGGCGTGCTGGTTGCTCAGCCCTGGCGCTAGCGGGTTCCGCTCGCTCAAGTTTGGCTCGCAAGCGGTTCGCTTTGGGCTAACTGGGAGTTGCCTGAGTCATCCCTGAACTGTCGGCACCTGGCCGTAGCATTAACACATCGATGGAATCCCGCACCAAATTGGTGCCCGTAACCGTCAGAGGAGAACATAAATGGACATCGCAATCTGGGTAATTCTTGGCCTGGTTGTTCTAGTTGGTATTTACGTTTGGTCCACCTACAACGGGTTGGTTACCTTGAACGTTCGCGTTGACGAGGCTTGGAGCGACATCACCGTTCAGCTCAAGCGCCGCGCAGACCTGATCCCTAACCTCATTGAAACCGTGAAGGGCTATGCCACTCACGAGAAGTCTGTTTTTGAGAACGTGACCAAGGCCCGCGCCGCAACCGTTTCGCCTGAGGTGCTTGCTCACCCTGGTGCCGCAGCCAAGGCCGAAGGCGAGTTCGCCGGCGCCATGAAGAGCCTGTTCGCAGTTGCCGAGGCTTACCCACAGCTACAGGCAAATCAGAACTTCTTGGCCCTTCAGTCTGAGCTTTCGGACACCGAAGACAAGATCATGGCTGCTCGCCGTTTCTACAACGGTGGCGTGCGCGAGTTCAACACCAAGATCAAGGTGTTCCCAAACAACGTATTCGCCAAGAACCTTGGCTTTGCAGTTCGCGAGTTCTTTGAGGTTGCAGACGCTGCCGCCATCCAGAACGCGCCTCAGGTCAAGTTCTAGTCAAACTCTTAGAACCAGAAAGAATCATCGATGTACAAAGCTATTGCAGCTAATAAGCGCAATACCGTCATCATCATTGGCCTGTTCGTTGGCCTGCTAACCGCCATTGCGGTTTGGTGGGGCAATGTTTCCGGCAACGGTTCCAGTGCGGTCATGATCGTGCTCTTCGTGCTGGGCTACACGGTGCTTCAGTACTTTGTGGCTGGCTCTTTGGCCGTTGCCATGAGCGGCGCAATCCAGATTGAGAAGAAGGACCACCCGCGACTTTGGAACACCGTGGAGAACTTGGCCATCAGCCAGGGCATGCCAATGCCAAAGGTCTACATCATCGATGACCCAGCGCCAAATGCGTTTGCCACCGGCCGTAACCCAAAGCACGCCGTGGTGGCTGCCACCACCGGTTTGCTGGACATGATGGACGACAGCGAGCTTGAGGGCGTAATGGCCCACGAGATGAGCCACGTGAAGAACTACGACATCTTGGTGAGCACCATTGTGTTTGGTTTGGTGAGCGCCATTGGAATCCTTGCCGACATGGCTCTTCGCATGGCTATGTGGAGTGGAATGTTTGGTGGCGGAAACCGCGACCGCGACCGCGGGGAGAGCAACGCTTTCACGCTCGTGTTGATCGTGGTTGGAATCGTTGCAAGCATCATCGCGTTTTTGATTGGCCCACTGGTTTCGGCTGCGGTTTCGCGTCAGCGCGAGTACCTGGCAGACGCCTCCGGTGCCGAGATCACTCGCTATCCAGAAGGCCTAGCCAGCGCGCTAGGCAAGTTGGGTCAGTACGGCCGACCAATGCGTAAGCAGAGCAAGAGCATGGCTCACATGTACATTGCAGACCCAATCAAGCCAGGACTGGTGGAGCGTGCGTTCAGCACCCACCCACCTCTGGGAGACCGCATTGCTCGTCTCAAGAAGATCGGCAGCAGCTTCTAGCAACTCGGCAGGCCGGTTATGGCTGAATCAGGTTCTTAGCCAGGTCTGCCGCCATTGTGCCAACGGGCTCCAGCGTTATGCGTTGGAGCCCTTGCCATTTGGCAACCTCAACTAGGTGCTTTGCCACGGCTGCGGCTGCGGCCGCCACCTGCTTGGAATCCATCGATGGTTCTGCCCAAACCGACTGCACCATGAGCGTTTTCTCTTTGCGCTCGCTCTTTAGGTCGATGCGACCCACGATCTTGCGGTTGTGCAAAATGGGCAACGTGTAGTACCCGTAGATGCGCTTTTCCTTGGGCGTGTAAATCTCAATGCGATACTCAAAGTTGAACAGGTTCACCGCTCGGTCTCGATACCAAACCGTTGGGTCAAACGGGCTCAAAATGGTGGTTGGGTTGGTGCCGGGGCTTCTAGAGGAAGCGGTCGCCGGTTCTAGCTCCCGCAATCCACGCGCACTAATAAACGCCGGCTCGTTCCAACCAGCCACGTTCGCGCGGTGCAGTTCACCAGACTCAACCAGCTGCTCAATGAGTCCGTTTGCCAGCTTTGAGCCGCCGCGACTCTGACGGTGGTAATCGATGAGTTCCTTTGCCGTTGAAACGGCCAGTGTGTCCGCCGCCTGTAGCAGGAGTTGTTTCCGGTGCGGATCAAAGTCGGCTGCTGACATCCCATCGATGCCTTGCAGAGCGACCACAACGTTTTGGGGTAGCACCTGTTCTTGCAGGGCGTATCGTCGGCTGAATGCCTGCCTGCCCGCGCTGGTGAGGTGGCCGGCCATGAAGAGCCACTCAAGTCCGGTCTTCACGTCGCTCCAGCCCCACCAGGTGCCCTTGCGCTTGTTGCGGTCGTGGTCGATTTGGCTCACGGTGAGCGGGCCGCGGGTGCGAATTTCTTCGAGAATCCAGTTCAGCAGAGGCTGGTTCTCGCGCGCGAACGCGGTCCAGCTGTTTGGCTTGGGGTCGTTGGCGTTGCGCACCGCGTGCATGCGCCAGCCGTAAAGTGGCAGGTTCTCAACCGAAATCAGGCTGGCCTCGTGTGCCCAATACTCAATCAGGCCGCCGTTCTGGTCCATCTTGGCGTGGAAAGCTTCGCGGTCGTAGTTGCCCAGGCGGCTGAAAAGTGGCATGTAGTGGGCGCGCTCAAACACGTTCACACTGTCCATCTGGAGCAGGCCGAGTCGCGCAATGGCGGCATCGATGCCTGAAGTGCCCTTGGCCAGTTTGGTGGTGGCTGAACCGCCAGGGGTGCCGTTGGCGGTAGCGGTTGCAAACGGAATGCCACGCAGGCCCAGACCCGAGAGCGCAAGCATGCGAGCGGTGTCGCCACTTAGCTCAATCATCAATGCCTCCTGCCGCTTCAAACTAGACTTTTACCAGCATAAGTAACGAAACGAGGCTCATCATGACAACCCACGCCCCAGTGGTTGCGCCAACGCTTGAAGACTTTCAGGCAGCACGCGAAATTGTGGCGCAGATTGCCATTGAGACTCCAACGCTTGCCAGCCACTACCTGACCGAAGAGTTTGGTGTGCCTGTTTTCCTGAAGGCCGAAAACCTTCAGCGCACCGGCGCCTACAAGTTGCGTGGCGCATTCAATCGGTTGAGCAAGCTGAGCGCAGCCGAGCGAGCCAGTGGAGTGGTGGCCGCCAGCGCGGGTAACCATGCCCAGGGTGTGGCGCTTGCCGCCAGCAAGCTGGGCATCACCGCCACCATCTTCATGCCCGTGGGAGCCAGCCTGCCAAAGGTGCAGGCCACCCGCGGCTACGGCGCTCAGGTGGTTCTCACCGGTGCCACCTTCGCCGAGGCCCTCAAGGCCAGCCAAGAGTTTGCAAAACAGAGCGGTGGCGTGTTCATTCCGCCATTTGACAACATCGATGTGATCACCGGGCAGGGAACCGTTGCCCTTGAGATTATGGAGCAGGTTCCAGACGTAGAAACCATCATCGTTGCAATTGGTGGCGGTGGTCTGGCCGCCGGTGTTGCCGTTGCCGCAAAGCTAGAGGCAGCGCGTCAGGGCCGCAAGATTCGCGTTATCGGCGTGCAGAGCGAGCACGCTGCCGCTTACCCGCCGAGCCTCAAAGAGGGCAAGCCGGTTGAGATCCAGACTCACGCAACAATCGCCGACGGCATTGCCGTTTCCAAGCCTGGCCGCATCCCGTTTGAGCTGATCCACAAGCACATCGACAAAGTTGTGACCGTGAGCGAGAACGAGATTGCCAAGGCCATCCTGTTCCTGCTGGAGCGCGCAAAGCAGGTAGTTGAGCCTGCGGGTGCTGTTCCGGTTGCAGCACTGCTCAGTGGCGCCGTGAAGCCTAAGGGAACCACCGTGGCTGTGCTGAGCGGTGGCAACATCGACCCACTTCTGATGCAGAAGGTCATCCAGCACGGTTTGGCCGCGTCCGAGCGCTACACCAACATCAGCGTGATGCTGCCAGACCGTCCGGGCCAGCTGGTTCGCACCGCGGAGGCGATTGCGTCGGTTGGTGGAAACGTCATCGAGGTTTTGCACACTCGTCACGGCAACGCGCTTCAGATCAGCGCCGTTGAGCTAAATGTGAGTGTTGAGACCGGTGGGCACGAACATCGCCTGCAGGTGCTCAAGGCGCTCAAGGACGCCGGCCTGAAGCCACACCTCAATGAGCCGCGCCTGGGTTAGAAACTTAAACACGAAACCCCGCCGAGCAACTTTGCCGGCGGGGTTTCGTTTTGAGCTTGGTCTAAAGCGTAAAGTTCTTCACTTCTAGAATCTTCACTTCGATGGCCTTGCCATTCGGAGCAAAGTAGTTCACGGTCTCGCCAACACTCTTGCCCATGATGGCCGCGCCAATCGGGCTGCTAGGGGAGTACACGGTGAGGTCCGTTCCCTCGGCGATTTCAGCCGAACCAAGCAGGAACTCGGTCTCGTCTCCGCGCAACAGCACCTTCACAACAACGCCCTGCTCAACCACTCCGTGCGAAGCCGGTGCGTCGCCAACGGTTGCTAGAGCCAAGATGTTCTCGATGCGGTCAATACGCGACTCGATCTTGCCCTGCTCTTCTTTGGCCGCGTGGTAACCGCCGTTTTCCTTTAGGTCGCCCTCTTCGCGTGCATCCTGGATCTTCTTTGAGATCTCGTGACGCGCAACGGTAACCAGGTACTCCAGCTCGCTAGCGAGGCGGTCGTAGGCTTCCTGAGTTAGCCAAACAGACTGATCTTGGGTTGACACAATATGCTCCAAAAAAGTTAAGCGCCCAGCACTCTGGCTGGGCAAACGTTCTAGTAAAAGTTTAGTAAGTGCGGCAATGGCGCGCCACAAGCCACGCGCCTAATCAACCTTGTGGCAAAAGTCCACCTGGGCGTCTGAACCCGGTTCGGTGGTGGTGATGTTCAGCTGCACGCTGCTCTCATAGAGGTCAACCACAACCTGCTTGCTTCCAACCGCGCCGCCCGCACCGTTCATCACGCTAACGCTGCAAACGGCTTTGCTTTCCATCGGCTTTTTCACATCGATGATCACAGTTGCACTCGCCGCCGAATTGGCGTTGAAAACCTTAACTTCGCCGCTGGTTTGAAACATCGATGAGAATGCGGTCACGAAAATCCACACCACGAGAGCGGCAGCCATTCCGCCACCCAACCAGATCACCAAGCTGCGGTCGCGCTTGGCTCGCTTGGAACGGCCGTAGCGCGCGTCCATCAAGGACTCATTTGTGGGTTGGTTTTGGCTCACGATTCAAGTTTAGGTTGCCATACTTAAAGCATGAAGACTGCTTTGTTGCTGATGTTGCTTGCGGGCGACCCACTGAACCCAGACCCAACCGTGAGCGCAGACCCTGCCAACACCTTTTACAGCCCTGGTTTGATTGGTTTCTTCGGAACTTTCTTTGTTGCAGTGGGCGCCATCGCGTTGCTGTTCGACATGGTGCGCCGCATCCGTCGTGTGCGTTACCGCGCAGACATTCAGGAGCGTTTGGCAGCCGAGCAGGTGGCCGCCGAGGCGGCGCCAAAGGCGGAGCGCAAGCGTCCGGCGCCACCGGCGAAGCCGCAGCGCCCAACTAAGCCCTAGTTTTTAGGCAAGCCCTAAATCTAGGCGCCGAAGCTACCCGCCGCAGGGTGCAAGGCAATGAGCAGGATTCCGGTCCAGTGGCATAGAAACGCCGCAACCGTGAACGCGTGGAAAATCTCGTGGAAGCCAAAGTGTCGCTTGCTCGGGTTTGGCCACTTGAAGCCGTAGCAAATTGCGCCTAGTGTGTAGCAGAGCCCACCGGCCAAGATGAGAATCATCATCGGTGCGTTTGCATTGAAGAAATCAACGATGTAGGCCATGGCCACCCAGCCCATGCCCAGATAGATGGGCACGTAGAGCCAGCGCGGTGCGCCAATCCAGAACACGCGGAACCCAATGCCAAGCAGCGCGGTTGCCCAGATGATGATCATGAGCATGAGCGCTTTGTCTTTGGGCAGCGCAAGCCAGGTGATTGGCGTGTATGAACCCGCGATGAGCAAGAAGATGTTGGCGTGGTCAATTCGCTTGAGAACTACCTTCACGCGTGGCTTCCAGTTGAAGCGGTGATAGATGGCCGAGTTGCCGAAAAGCAGAATCGAACTTGCAAAGAAGATGGCCGACACAACCTTGGCCGGAACGCCGTGGGCCAACACAATCAGAACGATTCCCGCGGCAATCACAATCGGCATTGCACCGGTGTGAATCCAACCGCGCCAGGTTGGTTTGGCTTCAACCACATCGATGGGTCTAGTGCGGAAGTCTGAGATAGGCAGGTGCGGCAGTGTGTCGGCTTTGCGCTCTTTGTTGGCCATGGGTTCAGCCTATCGCTGTGCCTTGGCGGTAGCATTTTCCTTGTGCGCAACCTTATCTACTGGCTTTACGAGAATCGCCTCTCGGCCAGCGTTTTGCGCCCTAACGCCAAGGCAGACCTGCCGCAGCACATTGCCGTGATGCTCGACGGCAACCGTCGTTGGGCCAAGAGCCGAGCGTTCTCCAAGGCTGCCTCCGGTCACGCCGCTGGGGCCCAGAAGATCTTTGAGTTTCTTGGCTGGTGCGACGACCTTGAAATCAAGGTGGTCACGCTATACCTGCTGAGCATTGACAACCTCAAAAACCGCAACTCCGATGAACTTGCCGACCTTCTTGGCATCATCGGTTCGTTGGCTACCGACCTGGCGGCCACAGGGAAGTGGAAGCTGCAGCTCATGGGAGACCGCGAGCACCTGCCCGCAGACCTGCTGCAGCTGTTGGAGGCCGCCGAGGCCGCCACCGCGATCAACACCGGCACCCACGTGAACCTGGCGGTGGGATACGGTGGCCGCAAAGAGATTGCAGACGCCATGCGCTCCATTCTGAAAGAGCACGCCACCCAGGGAACCACCATCGATGAGTTGGCAAACCTGCTTGACCCAGAGCTGATCAGTAAGCACCTCTACACCGGTGGTCAGCCAGACCCAGATCTGATCATCCGCACCAGTGGTGAACAGCGTCTAAGCGGCTTCTTGCTTTGGCAGAGCGCAAGCAGTGAGCTGTACTTTGAAGAGGCACTGTGGCCCGATTTCCGCAAGGTTGACTTCCTGCGTGCGCTGCGTGCTTTCGAGAACAGACACCGACGTTTCGGCGCATAACGCGAGCGTTACACGGCCAGCTTCGGCGCATAAGCAACAAACAGATTAACGTTCCCTGAGTCGGGCGTGTTGTTTCTCAAATTCCAAATCTGCGTGGATACTCTCAACTCAAGGATGCAGATTAAGGGAGATTTGGATGCCACAGGCCAGCGCTAACTCAGGAAACACCACCCCAAAAACCTCGAGCGCAAAGGCGAAGGCGCCTGCCGTTTCGTCCGCAACTGGCGCAGACCAAAAGGTGCGCACGTTCATCCTCGACACATCGGTGCTACTGAGCGACCCACGAGCAATGTTCCGCTTTGCAGAACACGAAGTGGTGATTCCAATCATCGTTATCAACGAACTTGAGAAGAAGCGTCACGACCCTGAGATTGGCTACTTTGCCCGTCAGGCGCTGCGCCACCTAGACAAGATGCGCGAGGAACACCTGCGCCTCGACTTCCCAATCTCGGTTGGCGAAGAGGGTGGAACCCTTCGCGTTGAACTGAACCACATCAACCAGGACACACTGCCAAGCGGTTTCCAGCTGGGCGACAACGACAGCCGCATCCTTGCCTGCGCCTTCAACCTTCGCAACGAAGGCCTAGACGTGACCGTGGTTAGCAAAGACCTACCAATGCGAGTGAAGGCCAGTGCCCTGGGCATGGGTGCCGAGGAGTATCGTCACGAGCTTGCCCGTGACGCCGGTTACACCGGAGTGGTTGAAGTTGGGCTTAGTGCCGAGCAGATGAGTGACCTCTACGACTCCGAGTTCTTGGAGCACCCGGAGGCATTGATGCACCCGGTGAACACCGGACTGATTCTGAGTTCGGCTCGCGGGGGAGCGCTTGGAAGAGTGACCGCGGACAAGCAGATTCGCCTTGTGAAGGGCTACAGCGAACTCTTTGGTGTTCACGGCCGTTCGGCAGAGCAGCGCCTTGCTATTGACCTGCTGCTGGACCCTGAGGTGGGCATCGTGAGCCTCGGTGGTCGTGCTGGAACCGGTAAGAGTGCGCTCGCGTTGGCAGCCGCCCTGGAGTCGGTTTTGGAGCGTCGCCAGCAGAAGAAGATTCTGGTGTTCCGCCCGCTCTACGCCGTTGGCGGCCAGGAACTCGGTTACCTACCTGGCAGCGAAAACGAGAAGATGAACCCTTGGGGTCAGGCAGTGTTCGACACCCTGAGCGCCATTTGTTCCAAGGAAGTCATCGAGCACATTCAGGACCGCGGGATCCTCGAGATTTTGCCGCTCACTCACATTCGTGGCCGTTCTTTACACGACGCCTTCGTGATAGTTGATGAGGCCCAGAGCCTGGAGCGCAACGTGTTGCTATCGATGCTCAGTCGAATCGGTCAGAACAGTCGAGTGATTCTCACCCACGACGTGGCTCAGCGCGACAACTTGCGTGTTGGTCGTCATGACGGAATCGCCGCTGTCATCGAGGCGTTGAAAGGTCAGTCACTATTCGGTCACGTTACTCTGACTCGTTCGGAGCGCTCAGCCATCGCTGACTTGGTCACCACACTGCTAGACGTCTAGCTTCCAAGCGAGGCCAAGTCGTTCTACCTGTTGAAAACTTTGGGCGGTCACTGAGTGGCTGCCTTTAGTTTTTGAGCATGTTATGGAACCTGATATTTTCTGATGCTCCCGCACTCCTCGGAGTGATCTATCTCGCCGTGGTTGCCTGGCCTCTAGCCAAGACCGACTGGCGCGAACGCCGTCTGCCAAACAAGTTGGTGCTGCCGGCAATCCCAATCACACTCATCGGCCAACTCGCATCCGTGGCGCTCGGTGCCGACTGGAGTCAACTTCTTCAGGCGTTGGTGCTCGGACTGGCCGCTTTCGGTGTTGGGCTCTGTCTCAACCGGTGGACCGGTCTGGGAATGGGCGACGTAAAGCTTATTGCGGCGCTCTCGCTGGCACTCGGTTGGTGGGGCGTTTTCGGAGTGATCTTTGCCCTCGTGCTCGCGTTCTTCTTCGCGGGCGCCGCGGTTGGAATCATGTTCCTGGTGGGCAAGGCGCGACGCACCTCGAACTCAGCATTCGTTCTGGGCGTGGCCACCGGTTTGCCGCTCGGCCTCAAGTCCAGCATCCCTCTGGGGCCGTACTTGTTGATAGGGTTCGTGCTCGCCCTCGTAATCGTTTAGTAGTTCATTCAACCCTCCTAAAGAAAACCCGCATAAACAAAACCGGCCACCTCAAGCGAGGTGGCCGGTTTTACGTTAGTGGCTAGTTTCTAGAGGCCTTGCTTCTAGATGGATAGTTTTTACAGACCTGGCGTGGTCATAGAGAGCACGTCGAGTGCCTTGTCCAGCTGCTCCATGGTGAGCTTCTCTCCATCCACGTAACCAAGGTCGATGGTTGCCTGACGAACGGTTAGGCCCTCGTGCACGGCGTGCTTGGCAATCTTTGCCGCAGCCTCGTAGCCGATGTACTTGTTCAGCGGGGTAACAATCGATGGGCTGCTCTCGGCAAGCGCGCGAGCGCGAGTCTCGTTTGCCTCAAGGCCCTTGATGGTCTTGTCTGCGAGCAGACGCAGGCTGTTGCTGAGCAGACGAATGCTCTCAAGCAGCGCGTTACCCATCACAGGGATGGCAACGTTCAACTCAAAGTTTCCGGTGGCGCCAGCCCAAGCGGTGGTGGCGTCGTTTCCGATCACTCGGGCGCAAACCATCATTACTGCTTCTGGAATAACCGGGTTCACCTTGCCAGGCATGATGCTGGAGCCTGGCTGTAGGTCTGGAATGTGAAGCTCTGCAAGACCGGCGTTTGGACCGGATCCCATCCAGCGGAGGTCGTTGTTGATCTTGGTTAGGGATACCGCAAGAACGCGAAGTGCACCGGAAGCCTCAACCAAACCATCGCGGGCTCCCTGAGCCTCGAAGTGGTCGCGGGCCTCGGTGATTGGAAGCATGGTTTCGTCGGCAAGCAACTTGATTACCGCCTGAGGGAAGCCCTTAGGGGTGTTGATGCCGGTACCAACCGCGGTGCCACCAAGTGGAACCTCGGCAACGCGAACAATGGTGGTCTGCACGCGCTCGATTGCGTAACGGATCTGAGCCGCGTAACCACCGAACTCCTGGCCCAGGGTAACCGGGGTGGCGTCCATCAGGTGGGTGCGGCCGGCCTTCACAACCGACTTCCAAAGCACGGCCTTCTCCTCAAGCGCAAGCGCCAGGTAGTCAAGGGCAGGCAGTAGGTCGTTGATGAGCGCCGAGGTCACAGCAACGTGAACCGAGGTCGGGAACACATCGTTGGAGCTCTGGCTGGCGTTCACATGGTCGTTTGGGTGCACAGCGGAACCGAGAATGTCGGTGGCTAGAGTTGCCAGCACCTCGTTCATGTTCATGTTGCTGCTGGTGCCCGAACCGGTCTGGAAGATGTCAACCGGGAACTCGTCGTCGTGCTTGCCGCTGATCACTAGGTCAGCCGCGCCACTGATAGCTGCCGCCATCTCTGGCTTCAAAACTCCAAGAGCGGCGTTAGCCTGAGCCGCAGCCTTCTTGATCTGCGCTAGAGCAGCGATGTGGGCACGCTCAAGGGTGGTTCCACTGATAGGGAAGTTCTCTACTGCGCGCTGGGTCTGTGCGCGGTACAGGGCGTTTACAGGTACGCGTACCTCGCCCATAGTGTCGTGTTCAATGCGGTATTCCACGGGTGTGCCTTTCAGTGGCGTTATTTGATGTTTCCAACCATAAGGAGGGGATGAATGTCACCCTCAACAAGCTTGTAGTTAGCTCCTACAACAGCCAATTTACCCGCCTTCACGGCGTCGGCAATCACGGTGGAGCGAGTCAACATTTCGTTGATGGTGTCTTGAACGTGAAGTTCGGTTACCTCATCGATGGAGAACTTGCCTTGACGGTTCGCCTCCTCAACGGTGGGCTGAATTCGGCTGACCAAATCTGCGATGAACTCGCCCTTGGCGGCAACCTTGCCCTCAGTGGCATCGATGGTGGCGCGGATGGCGCCGCACTCGTCGTGTCCCAGAACCAGAATGAGCGAGACCCCGAGAACCTCAACCGAATACTCGAGCGAGCCAAGAATGGTCTCGGCAATCACCTGGCCGGCATTGCGAACCACAAATAGGTCGCCAAGACCAACATCGAAGATGATTTCAGCGGAGAGGCGGCTGTCGGCGCAACCGAACAGGGCGGCAAATGGCTTCTGGGCGGCGGCCAAACTGGTTCGACGGTCAATGTCCTGGCGCGGGTGGGCGAGAGCGCCGGTAACGAATCGCGAGTTGCCATCTTTTATGGCGTCCCAAGCCTCTTGCGGATTGGTTGGTCTGCTGTCTTGATTACTCATTGTCACTTCGCAATCTGTTGGTAGGCCTTGTCAATGGCGCGGTTTACTAGCGTTGCAAATTTATTGAACTCTGCCTTGGTTGCCGTTCCGTAAACAATCACCTGGTCGGCTTGGTCGGCAGTCGAACCCGCCAGATCGGTCACCAGCGCGTAATCCATGGTGGCGGCGGGGGAGTGAGTCACGGTGCTCTGCCAAACCACCCATTTACGGCCATCGATGGTTCTGCTGCCCGTGGGCATGTCTCCCTTGAGTTTCAAGGTGAGCCAGGTTGGGTTGCTGTTGAAAGCCTGGGTGAGGCCAAGGTACTGGTTCTTCGGTCCAACGAAGCCCACGTACCAGTTTGCAACTCCGTCGGCGGGCTGCGCAGTCCAGCGAGCCGAGTTGGAGTACCAGTTTTTGGTGAGCAGCTGAGGCGCAACGATCGGTTGGTTACTGCTCTGTGCGGCGCTCGCGGCAACCTCGAGGTACTTCACCGGCTGAATCAGGTTGCCGCTCGGTCGAGGAACGGCCAAGACCATCACGATCACTAGACCAATGCAGGCTGCCAACGAGTAGAGCAGGTTGTAGAGGGTTTGGCGGGCACGACGAGCCTTGGCGCGTTCGTCTCCCTGAAGCTTGGAAAGTTCTACGTCGTCTCGCGGGCCTGAAGAAGTTGCTTTAGCCATTACGCCGATTGCTCAGACTTCTTGGCTGCCAGGGCGGCATCGAGGCGACCCTTTGCGCCGGTGAGCCACTTTTCGCACTGAGCAGCAAGGGCTTCGCCGCGCTCCCAAAGCGCCATGGATTCTTCAAGGGTGGCGCTGCCTTGCTCAAGGCTGGCAACCACGGAAACGAGTTCGTCTCGGGCCTGCTCGTAACTGAGCGCGGCCACGTCTGCATTTGGGTTTGAAGTGTCTTTTGAAGTCATCGTTTCTACCTTAACTTATGTGCCGTTACTCGCTGGTGGTCTACTTGCTCGTTGCCTGGATCTCGCCCTTGGCCACACGAACCTTGAGCTCGGTGCCGGGTTTGACTGCAGCCGCATCGATGATTACCTTGCCCGCTGCATCGCGCACCACGGAATAGCCGCGGTCTAGGGTGCTCTGCGGGGAGAGCGAACGCACCTGTTGACCCAGGTGCTGCAGGCGCAGCGACTCGTGACTGAGCAGGTTGCCAAACGCGTTGCGCGCAGCAAACTGGGTTCGCTCCAGCTCTTGGGCAAGCTGAGTGATAAACGTGTACGGGTTGGCCAAGATGGGGCGACTGCGCACTTGCTGCAGGCGGTCCTGCTCATAGGCGATGAAACCTTCCACCCTCATGAGGATGCGGTCGCGCAGCTGCTGCAGTTTGTGGCGTTCCTCAACAATGTCGGGCACAACTCGCTTGGCCGCATCGGTTGGAGTGCTGGCGCGCAGGTCGGCCACATCGTCTAGAACCGGGCGGTCGTTCTCGTGGCCAATGGCGCTCACAATCGGAGTCTTTGCGGCGGCTGCGGCACGCACCAAAGCCTCATCGCTGAACACAACCAAATCCAGGAACGACCCACCACCGCGGGTCAGGATGATCACGTCTACCTCAGGATCTGCATCCAAGGTCTTCAGTGCATCGATGATTGCAGACGCAGCCTTGTCTCCCTGAACCGGGGTGTTGATCACCTTGAAGTTCACCTCCGGCCAGCGGAGTTTGGCGTTTTGCAGCACGTCTTTCTCGGCGTCCGAGTCTTTTCCCGTGATGAGCCCAATGCAGTTGGGTAAAAACGGCAGAGGCTTCTTAATCTGGGTGAGGCCTTCTGCGGCAAGTTGGGCGCGCAGACGTTCGATTCGCTCTAGGAGTTCACCCAGTCCAACCTTTTTCATCTCGTAGACCTGCATGGTGGCCTTGCCGTTTTTTGGCCAGAACGTTGGCTTCACTAGCGCCAAGACTCGGTCTCCATCAACGATGGTCGGGTCAATCTTGCCTAGGTCCCAGGCGTGAATATCCACGGCATTTTCGGCCTGCAGGTCTCGCAGCTGGGCAAACAGGTTGCCGCGCTTGGTCATCTTGGTGACTTCGCCCTCAACCCAAACAAAACCGAGCTTGTCGATGTAGTCCTTAAGGGTTTGACTGAGGCGAGAAACTGGCCAAGGGGCGTCTTGCGCACTTACGCGGCTTACCAGGCCACCTGCGCCTGTAGCTGAACCAGTGCCCGCACCAGCCGCACCGGAACCACCGTTTGGGCCGCTTTGCGCTCCCCAAGTGCCAAGGTCGCTCATGCTGCTCCTCGATGCTTACAATTGGCGGGTGACTGCAAACAAGCCTATCGCCCAGCACCCCCAAACCAACGCGGCTGTAAGCCCAGCTGGGGAGGGTTCCAAGCGAGTTTTGCTTGCCTCTCCGCGCGGCTATTGTGCCGGCGTTGACCGCGCCGTGATTGCAGTTGAGAAGGCTCTAGACCACTACGGTTCTCCCATTTACGTTCGCAAGCAGATTGTGCACAACAAGCACGTTGTTGCGTCCCTGGAGAAGCGTGGCGCAATCTTCGTTGACGAAGTCGACGAAGTGCCGGTTGGCGCTCGACTTGTGTTCAGCGCCCACGGTGTTTCCCCGGCGGTGGTTGCAGCGGCGGCTGAGCGCGGGCTACAAACCATCGATGCCACTTGCCCACTTGTTACTAAAGTGCACCGCGAGGTTCAACGCTTCGCAGCCGAGGACTACGACATTCTCCTGGTGGGGCACAACGGCCACGAAGAGGTAGAGGGCACTGCCGGCGAGGCGCCAGAGCACGTTCAAATCATCGATGGGCCAGAGGACGCAGCCAACGCCAAGATTCGTGACCCAAAGAAGGTGGTTTGGCTAAGCCAGACCACGCTCAGTGTGGACGAAACCATGGAAACCGTGAACAACTTGCGTACTTACCTGCCAACCCTTCAGAGTCCGCCGAGCGACGACATTTGCTATGCCACTCAGAACCGTCAGGTTGCCATCAAGAAGGTTGGCGCCGAAAGCGACTTGGTGATTGTGGTTGGTTCGGCTAACTCGTCTAACACCGTGCGTTTGGTTGAGGTGGCGCTACAGGCTGGAGCGAAGGCTTCTTACCGAGTGGACTTTGCCAGCGAGATCGATGAGGCCTGGTTTGAGGGCGTGGAGACCGTTGGCGTTTCCTCCGGCGCCTCCGTGCCAGAGGTTCTAGTTGACGAGGTTCTGGAGTACCTGGCCGCTCGCGGCTATGGCGACGTGCGCAACGTGACCACCGCCGAAGAAGACATTCAGTTCTCGCTGCCTGCCGAGCTCCGCAAGGACCTCAAGGCCGCCGGCGAAGACGTCAGTAACAAGACCAAGCGCGAGTAGTAGCCGAGGTAAATATGGAATCAAGCGCGAGTAGTCGCCGAGGTAAATATGGAATCAAGCGCGAGTAGTCGCCGAAGTAAAAAAGAAGCCCAGTCTCGCGACCGGGCTTCTTTTTGTTTAACGCTTTGTGGCTTAGAGGCTCATGCTCTTTCCAGCCGAACCAAGCTCCTTGGCAGCCTCAACCACGCGAGCGGCCATGCCAGCCTCGCCGATCTTGCCCCATGCGCGTGGGTCGTAGTGCTTCTTGTTGCCAACTTCGCCGTCGATCTTTAGAACGCCGTCGTAGTTAGCCATCATGTGGCCAGCGATTGGGCGGGTGAACGCGTACTGAAGGTCGGTGTCGATGTTCATCTTGATAACACCGTGGCTAACAGCAAGAGCGATTTCCTCTGGGGTCGAGCCCGAGCCGCCGTGGAACACTAGGTCGAATGGCTTGTCAACGCCGTACTTTGCGCCAACCGCTGCCTGGATCTCGCCAAGCAGTTCTGGCTTCAAAACAACGTTTCCTGGCTTGTAAACGCCGTGTACGTTTCCGAAGGTAAGCGCAACCATGTAGCGGCCGTTCTCGCCTAGACCTAGAGCCTCGGCGGTTGCTAGACCGTCTTCAGGAGTGGTGTAAAGGTGCTCGCCGTGGCCACCCTCAACGCCGTCTTCCTCGCCACCAACAACTCCAACCTCAATCTCAAGAACTGCACCGATGCTCTTGGTTAGAGCAAGCATTTCCTTGGCGATGGTTAGGTTCTCGGCCATTGGTACAGCCGAGCCGTCCCACATGTGCGAGTTGAATAGTGGGTCTTGGCCGTTGCGAACGCGGTCCTTGCTGATGTCAATTAGCGGGCGAACGAATGCGTCTAGCTGGTGCTTGGCGCAGTGGTCGGTGTGAAGAGCAATGGTGATTCCGTAGTTCTTGGCAACCTCGCGTGCGAACGCGGCCATGGCTGCGGCACCCGATGCCATGTTCTTGATGGTTGGACCACTCCAGTAGTCGCCACCGCCGGTGGTTACCTGAATGATGCCATCGGAGCCTGCCTCAACCAGACCGGCCAGAGCGGCGTTCAGGGTCTGCGAGCTGCTCACGTTGATGGCTGGGTAGGCAAAGCCACCCTTCTTGGCGCGGTCAAGCATTTCTAGGTACTGATCTGGGGTTGCTACAGGCACGCTGTGCTCCTTATTTCAAAGTGGGGTTTGCCTAATCAGCGCATCGTTGGGCTTTACATCGATGTTACCAATAGAGTTGCCTCAAGGTGGCTAGAAAGCCCGCTGCGGCGGCGCTGAAACCATCGTATTTGTTCGTTGATTTAGGAGACGAAAATGCCTGAAACCCACCTGGGGCAGCCAACCATCGACATCTTTGCGGCCACCATTGCCGCCGCGGTGGGTTCGTGGCACCTGGTTGGGGCGGGCGACAAAAACAAGGTGGACGGTGCCGCGGTAGACGCAATGCGCTCCTCGCTCCGTGCCGCAAACTTTGGCGGAATCGTTGTGATCGGTGAGGGAGAGAAAGACGAAGCCCCAATGCTGTTCAACGGGGAAATCATCGGTGGGGGTCAGCCTCTTGAGTGGGACATCGCCGTTGATCCCATCGATGGCACTGCCTTGGCTGCCGAGGGTGTTCCCGGTGCCGTCAGCGTTATGGCGGCTTGCACCCGTGGCGGCATGATGGCCGCGCCTGAGGTTTACTACATGCAAAAGATCGTGGCGGGGCCGGCGGGCAGGGGAGTGCTGGACCTGGACTTCACGCCCGAGCGCAACATCGAGTTGCTGGCGGCCGAACTGGGTAAGCCGGTGTCCGAGTTGAACGTGGCCGTGATCGACAAGGGGCGCAATCGCGACCTAATCCAGCGAGTTCAGGACACAGGCGCCAACTGGGTGCGTTTCGCCGAGGGCGACGTTGCAATGGCTGTTGCCGCTGCGGTTGGCGACGTGGGCGTTGACATGCTGCTGGGCATCGGTGGAAACCCTGAGGGCGTGGTCACCGCGTGTGCTGTGCAGGCCATCGGTGGATTCATGCAGGGACGCTTGATGCCGCTAACTCCCGACGAAATGACAAAGGCGCTCGCCGCGGGATACGACGTGGAGCGCAAGTACAACCTAGACGAGCTGGCCAACGGCGACAGGTACATCTTTGTTCTCACTGGAATCACCGATGGTTTGCTTGCCGCGGGAATCCGTGAAGTGGGCGAGGAGATGCACCTGCAGAGCTTTGTGCTGGACAGCAACTTTCCTGAGCCTCGATTGCTAGAGGTCAAGCTGCCTCGCTAAAGGTGTGGCTAAAGAAAAACCCGCCACCTCACTTTCGTGGGGTTGGCGGGTTTCTAAGCTATGGCTTAGGCCTCAGCAGGCTCGTCCAGAAGCTTTTCGCGGTCTGGCTCGTGGTTGATGAAGCTTTCTGGCAGGTGATCGATGTTCTCCAGGCCAGAGCTTGGCTGGGTCACAGCAACTGCACCCCACTGAACGCCAGTCTTGGCACCCAACAGCACATCGAAGCCAACGCCAAGAACGGTTTCGCCCTCAGGAAGTGGGTTGGTGGCAACCTTGCTCAGGAAACCTGCCAGGGTTGCGTCGCCAGCGCCAACGGTGTTGATTACCTTCACTGGGTTGGTGCGCGCACCAACTACGCCATCCTTGGTCACTGCCAAGATGCCGTCTGGTCCCATCGATGCGAGTACAACCTGAATGCCGTGCTCGCAAAGTTCGGTTGCTGCGTCGATTACGTCGCCGATGGTGCGCAAGGTGCGACCAACTGCCGATGCAAGTTCTTCACAGTTTGGCTTGATTAGAGCAGGGCGGCCGCTTCGAGCCCAAGTGTTCAGAGGCTTGCCGCTGGTGTCCATGGCAACACGAACGCCGAGTGCGTCCATCTTGTCGAACAAAGGAGTCATGTCAACAAACTCACCGGTTTCTTTGTCCACCGGGTGTGCGCCAGCAACAACAAGCCACTTAGCGCCGTTCTTCTTAACGGTTTCGGCGGTCAGCTCGATTACGCCAGCCCAGTCGTCCTTGGTAAGAGGGCGAGGGGACTCGGTGATGCGAGTGGTGGTGCCTTCGTTTTCGATGATGGTGGTGGAAACACGCAAGGTGCCTTCAACCCAGTAAGGCACAACGATGTTCTTGGAGCCGGTGCGGTCAAGCACGGCTGGGTCGGCCTTGCCAACTGGCATAACGGCTGGAGCTTCTACGCCGGCTAGGTAAAGTCCGCGGCTTACGTTGATTCCCTTGCCCGCGAGTTCTTCGCCAACACCGTCTGAACGGTTTACGCCGCCTGGTACCAGGCCGTGCACAAAGTAGGTGCGGTCTAGAACCGGGGCTGGGGTCAGGGTAACTACACCTGATCCTGTTGAGTTGCCGGTCATTAGAAACTCCTTGAATTTCTTTTGGACTGCCAAAAATGGCTGTGGGTTTGCGCTGTGCGGCAAACTCCGTTGTAGGCACGCTCTTGTTAGAAAGTATAACCAAGGTCAGGTTTTACACAGAAACCCCACGACACGCCATTTTGCGGATTCCGCAGTTCTGGGTGCGTGGGGCTTCGGATTCAGTTGTATTTGGTGCTAATCGGCCTTTTCTTCGGCGTTTAGGCGCCAAGTTCAGGTGTGTCGCCTTCGAGCAATTCAGGCTTTGTGAGGTGCTTTATTGATTCATCGATGGGCTTCAAAACTGGAATGGCCTTGTCGCCCAATCGGCCGAAAGCCGCAGTGTTGATTTCGCGTGCCTTGTCCAAGAACTTTCCATCTAGAGACCCGATGAATGCGTTGTAGTCGTCTACAACAGAACCAAGGTGACCACCAAGCTTCACGGCCTTTTCTCCCATGATGCGGAGCTCCTTATAAATTGCAACTCCTAGATCCATAATCTGTTCAATGGTCTGTTCGTCTGCACTCTTTCGCCAGGTGTAGGCGATGGTACGTAGAACCGAGAAGAACGAAACTGGCGACACAATGGCAACACGGTGAGCGAAGGCAAAGTCCATGAGGCTTGGGTCGTTATCGAGGGTCGCAGCGATTGCTGGTTCATTCGGGATGAACATGAGAGTGAACTCTGGTGAGTTGTTGAGGCCAGACCAGTAGTTCTTAGTTCCAAGCTCGGTAATCTTCTTGCGAACAGCAGTGTTGTGTTCCTTCATGTACTGCTTGATTACGTCTTTATTGGCGTCAATGCCCTTGGCGTCTTCCTCCATCGCCTTTAGATAGGCCTGGTAAGGAGTCTTGCTGTCCACAGCTACGGTCTTGCCCTCAGGAAGCATGACAACAACGTCTGGTCGAATTGAGTCGCCGTCGTCGTTGGTGCTTTCAAATTGAGTTTCGTAGTGAATGCCCTTGATGAGTCCGGCGTTCACCAGGATCTCTTCCAAACGCGCCTCGCCCCAACCGCCGCGCTTTTGATTGTTGGTCAGTGCGTTCGCCAAAGCTTCTGTCGTCTGACGTAGACGAGTCTCAGCCTCACGTTGGGTAGTGAGCTGCTGCTTGATGGTGGTGAACTGCTCAGTGCGTTCCTGCTCGAGGTCGTTAACCTTTTCCTGCATTTCGCGAATCTTTTCGCTTACAGGCTTCAGTGCGATGAGCACCTGGCTTTCAGCTTCTTTATCCTTGCGCTCGCGCTCAAGGTGCTGCGCCAACTGAACATTTAGGTCGTCAATATGGCGCTGGCGCTCTACCACGGTGTTTTCGGAGATAGAAAGGCGAGTCTTTAGTTCGCTTACATCTTCGGTTGGAGTGCCAGAGGAACGGCCCTTGCCAATGAAGAAACCAGCGGCAACACCAAGTAGTGCGCCAATGATGAGGAAAATGATTGGGTCCATGGGTGAGAGTATGCCACCCACCACCGACATTTTGGTTACTTAGGCTCCTCCGCGGGCTTGTGGATCGACTTGATTACCTGCTTGGTGGCCTTGGCCAGCTCGTCCAAGTCTTCGGCATCCTTGCGCTTGGCCATATGAATCACAATGCGCGCACAGGCGTCGCTGTCGGCTAAGGCGTCGTGATGGTTGAACTCTTCGTGCCCAACCGCATACGCCACCGCGTTCAAACGGTAGCTCTCCAAGTTGTAGGTGCGCCGGCTCATTGCTAGCGAACACAGGTAAGTCAGCTCAGGTAGCTCCACGTCAACAGCTTCAGCAGCCGCACGAAGCACGCCCATGTCAAACTGCGCGTTGTGGGCAATCAGAACATCTTCACCAATGAAATCCAGCATGAGCGGCAATACCTCGGCCCAAGTAGGCCCATCGATGACATCACTGGGGCGAATGCCGTGCACCTTGATATTGAACTCGTTGAACCAGTTGTGCGGCTCCGGAGGCGTGAACAATGCCACGAATGAATCATCGATGATTCCATTGCGCACCCGAACCAACCCAACGGCGCAGGGGCTGGCGGGGGAGTGATTTGCGGTCTCAAAGTCGATCGCAACAAAGTCAAGGGGCACCTCTCTATCTAACCGCAGGTAAACTTGTATCCCGTGGCTCTAACTATCGGAATCGTGGGACTGCCAAATGTTGGCAAGTCGACCCTCTTCAATGCACTCACCAAGAACAACGTTCTGGCGGCAAACTACCCGTTTGCAACCATCGAGCCAAACGTGGGTGTTGTAAACCTTCCAGACGCGCGTTTGGGCAAGCTTGCCGAAATGTACGGCAGCGAACGCCTGCTTCCTGCTCCGGTGTCCTTCGTGGACATCGCGGGTATCGTGCGTGGCGCAAGCGAGGGTGAAGGTCTTGGCAACAAGTTCCTCGCAAATATTCGCGAGGCAGACGCCATTGCCCAGGTGGTTCGTGGCTTCGTTGACTCAGACGTGATTCACGTTGACGGCAAGGTAGACGCCGCAAGCGACATTGAGACCATCAACACCGAGCTGATCCTTGCCGACATGGAGACCCTGAACAAGGCTCGTCCACGCATCGAGAAGGAAGTCAAGGGCAAGAAGGCTGAACCGGCCGCGCTAGACGCCATCGATGAAGCACTCGCGGTTCTTGACGGCGGCAAGCCCCTTTCTCAGTCTGCTGTGGACCTCACTCCTATCAAGGAGCTCGGTCTGCTAACCGCAAAGCCAATCATTTACGTGTTCAACGTTGACGAGAGTATCTTGACCGATGCCGCCAAGAAGAAGGCGCTCGCCGACCTAGTTGCTCCAGCCGAGGCCGTGTTCCTAGACGCCAAGGTGGAGAGCGAACTGATCGACCTAGACCACGAAGAAGCAGCCGAGTTGCTGGCTTCGCTTGGTCAGGACGAGAGCGGACTAGACCAGCTGGCGCGCATCGGATTCGACACCCTTGGCCTACAGACCTACCTAACCGTTGGCCCGAAAGAGGCGCGTGCGTGGACCATCCGCAAGGGCTGGAAGGCTCCTGCAGCTGCCGGCGTTATCCACACCGACTTTGAGCGCGGTTTCATCAAGGCTGAAATCGTTTCCTTCGATGACTTAATGTCCGCGGGATCCATGGCAGACGCCAAGGCCGCCGGCAAGGTTCGCATGGAAGGCAAAGAGTACGTGATGCAAGACGGCGACGTGGTGGAGTTCCGCTTCAACGTTTAGTTCTATTTGAAGTTGGTTTAGAAAACCAGCTTCTTGAATCGCTCTGCCATGAGAAGGTAGCCCTCGGCATTCGGGTGCAATCCGTCAGGCATCAAATGGGCGTCCGACGCCGAGAAAAGTTCAAGGCCATCCAGGTATTCCAGTTTTGAATCCGCGCGCTTTGTCACGATGTCGCTCAGAATCTCGCGGGCACGAACCAAGGTGAGTTCCTTTACCCAGTCGTTTGCGTTTGGCTCTGCACCGGTTGCTTTTCCATCGATGCCTGGTGTAGTCGGTCCCGGATTGGTTTCGTGTCCCTCACAGTAGATGGGTGAAATCAAAACTATTCGAACAGTTGGTTGAGCTTTACGAATGGTGTCTAGCAAACCGTGAACTGCTGGGATGAAAGTGCGCTCCGTCATGGTGGCACCGTTCACCACATTGATTCCAAGTTTTAGGGTGATCAAGTCCGCTGGCCAAGCGGCGATGGTCTGCGCCGCAAAATACTCCAGGTTGCAGGAGCCTGCCAAGCCAAGGCTGTAAAGGTCGAAGCCCTCATCAATGGCCACTCGGGTTGGCCAAACGCCGAGCGGATTCTCGGCCTCACCGCTGTGACTGATGGAGGAGCCATAGTGAAGCCAGCGAGTTGCGGGTGGGGTTCCAGGGGTCATTGGTCCGTTTGCACTTAGACCAACGATTTGGATCTCACAGTTGTGTGGCAACCAGATGGAAACCAACCGGCTGTTGTCGACAGGCGGCAGATTGAAAACCGCAACGGAGTTTTCGCCTTCTTCAAACTTTGGATTTGAGGGGCCGTTCCAAATTCTGGAATTTCCGTTGGAGTGTGACACCGAGGCCTCGAAAGCATCGCAACTCACAGAAACGGTCGATTGGCTGCTGAATCCGTTCATGATCGACTTATCGAGGGTGGCTCGATAAATCAACGTGATTTCGGTGGCGGAGGTTTCAATCAGGATTCGGACTCCAGATGCCTGCCCAGCCACAATGCCAGTAAGAGCATCGTGCTCGTGATGTGATTTTGTCCAGGCCGGTAAGCGACTGATCGCAACGCCAAGTGGACTATCAAAAACCTCCGCAACTCCGCGGATTGAATCTGTGACCAACGCCTTTGTCTGTGAGTCCATGGGGCAATGCTAAACCCAGATTTGCCTTCAGGTTCTACTAATGGATTTACGCTTGAAACCATGAGGCGCGACGAAGCAGGAAGTAACCGCTCAGGCGCGAGCCAGGGAGGAGGCTCTGGCAGGTCCAGCAGCGCCAAGATTGAGATTCGTAACGCCAACAACCCAGGCTGGTCTGGCAGGGTAGACGCCGCCAAGTACGAGGCCATGAAGCAGGCTTTACTTCGCGTGATTCCACGCGGTGCACCTGGGCTAACTCAAGTAGAAATGCGCAACAAGGCAGTATTCCACCTGCCCGCCCACATCTTTCCAGACGGCGAAAAGGCCGATTGGTGGAGCAAATGCGTGCAGCTCGACCTCGAACACCGAGGTGAACTGGTCCGAGAGAAAACGGCTCGCCCAATCCGATGGCATCGGCCTTAGATATCACTGGCCTTTGCAGTCCTGACCAAAACGTTTACTGCCCCTAGAATTTAGAGTTGGGAAAAGGAAACCATGACCACTGCAAAATACCCAACCGACTTCATTTGGGCGGCACGCGAGAGCTTTGAACTTCAGCTAAATACGCTCGACGAACGGGCAGTTCCGCCACTGGTTGAGAAGTTCTACCTGCGCAACCTGCTGATCTCGCTTGACCGCCACTTCGCCCACCGCGACCCATCGATGGAAAAAGACGGGGGAGCGCTCCAGGAACTACGCGACGCTGCCGAACTATTCCTTCACGACTCCAAAGCCCCGCTTGCTCGGGCATACTTTAACGAACTTCTAGACGACGCATTCGCCGAACTAGCCGCAACCTTTGCAGAATAGGACCAACCCGTGAAACACGACTTTCTCTACTCGGTAGAGCGCGAATACAACGCATCGATGGCCACCGTTTGGGCTGCCTGGGCCGACGCTTCGGCGCTGCAGGAGTGGTACCACCCGACCGATTTGCTCAACGTTCCGAACACCGCACAGTCGGATGTTCGCGTTGGTGGCCGATGGGCAATTGCCGTTGACGTTCCGCAGTACAACATGCAGGCGTTTTTCTATGGCCTTTACACCGCGGTTGAGGAGCACAAGGTACTTGAGCACACCATGTGCTACACCCAGAGTGCCGACGACTTCGCCGCGATGGACGACAACGCACCACACCACAAGGTAGTTGTGGAATTCGAAAATCGTAGCGGCAAGACCTGGGTTAAGTTCAGCCAGTTTGGCGAAATGCCTGCCGAGCAGATTCCGCAGACTCAGGCCGGCATGGAAAGCTACTTTGATTCCCTTGAGGTTTATCTAACAAAGTAAACAAATATGTTTGGTTAACCGCACATTTGACCTAGTTTTCGTTAGTTTTGTTGCTACTCTCTCCAAGACGGATTCGAGTGCTCGAGTCCCGCCAAGGGAGAAATAATGAACAAAATTAAAAGAATTGCAGGCGTTGCGGTAATCGCTTCAGCAGCACTACTGCTCACTGCCTGTGGCATTGCGCCAAGCTACATCATGCAGAAGACTACCTTGACCGTAACTGCTCAGGGAAACGTAAACCTAACTGCATACACCGCCGACGCAACCGACTTCGGTTTGCCTAGCGGTTCACCACGCGTTATTCCAGCTGGATCTAACGGCAAGGCTGCCATCTCGCTTGCCTTCACCTACGATGGTGGCAACTGGAACGTAGCTGGAACCTATAAGGACGGCGCAGTTCAGTTCAAGGTAAAGGGTTACGCTCTTGAAGCTGCTGCTGGTCTTGGCTGTGGACTTATTGGCCCATGTTCTCAGGTAAACAGTGCTGCAAACCGTGCACTAAACGAGATTGAGCACCACGGTGCAATCGCTCGCGGTAGCGCCTGCTTCCCAGTGATCACTCACTACGAGAGCACCAACCGAAACATGCCAGGTACTGGATGGGTTGAGTTCATGGTTTGTGATGCACCAGTTAGCGGAGCAACCCCAGTGCCTTCCTACAACTACACCGGTCCTGACTACGTGCAGGTTTACATTCCGTTTGTAGGTTCGGGAGACCAGGAGCCATTCTCGTACTACCTCAGCGGTGGAACCATGTCCGGTTACGGTAACAGCACTTCGGTTTCTGTTAGCGCACCTCTCAACTTCCCAAGCTACAGCCCAACTCCGATTTACCCATCGCCAGTTGGTTCAACTCCACCACCAAACGTAATCAAGCCATAATTTGATTCGCTTGTAGAAAAGAGCCCCATCGGAGTTATCCGGTGGGGCTCTTTTGTGGCGTCTGTGAGTCGGCTAGTTGGTGAGGTTCGCCTCGATCAGCGCAACAATCGCCTCGTCGTCTGGCTTGGTGGTTGGCCTGAATCGGTGAATCTCGCCGTTTGGCAAAACCAAGAACTTTTCAAAGTTCCAAAGCACCGGGCCGGCAAAACCGGCGTGGTCCTTGGTCTTCACAAGCGTCTTGTAGAGCTCACTGCGGTCCTTGCCGTTCACCTTGACCTTGCTGGTCATGGGGAAAGTCACGCCCCAAGTGGTGGAGCAGTATTCGGCGATGTCGCCCTCTGTCTTCAGTTCCTGCTTGAACTGATCACTCGGGACACCAAGCACCGTGAACCCACGCGCACCGTATTTCTTCTGGAGCGCCTCTAGCGCCTCGTACTGCGGGCTGAGTCCGCAACGCGATGCCACGTTCACCACCAACACAACCTGATTAGCGAACTGCTCAAAGCTGGTTGGCGTGCCATCCAACATGGTCAATGGTGCGTTGATTACTGTCATGGTGTTGCTAACAGACGCATCGATGGTTGTAGTCCGCACCCAGCCATTTACTAAGTTCTTGTAACAGAACGCAACTCGGTTTGTTTGCCGCGGTTTCGTGTTCCAAGATTGACTCATCGACTTCAAACCAACCTCGGCTTTTGCCTTTCAGGAGTTCAACATGTCTTTGTCCACCGGTTTCTCGGCAGGTACCCGAATCTCTGCAATCTCTAAGTTCGCTGCCCGCGCGGTAGCCATCGTTGCATGTATAGCGCTTGTTGGATCGGCTGCTGCCTGCGCAATTGCGCCAGCGCCTTCATCGGCAAACGGCGACCTGCCAACTATTACCGCAGGCAAGCTAACCGTGGGTACCGGCAACCCTGCCTATTCGCCTTGGGTTCTAGACGACAAGCCAGAGAGCGGCAAGGGTTACGAGGCTGCCGTTGCCTATGCGGTTGCCAAGGAACTGGGATTCAAGGCCAGCGACGTGGTTTGGGTTCGCACCACTTTTGACGAAGCGATTGCACCTGGACCAAAGAACTTCGACTTCAACTTGCAGCAGTACAGCATCACCGCAGACCGCGCCAAGAACGTTGACTTCAGCTCGCCTTACTACGAGACCACCCAGACCGTGATCACCGTGAAGGGCAGCAAGGCTGCAAGCGCCAAGAGCCTGGCGGACCTCAAGGGCTTGCTACTCGGTGCCGCAACCGGAACCACTTCATACGGCGCAATCACCGATGTGATCAAGCCGACCCAGAAGCCACTTGCCTTCAACAGCAACGATGACGCCAAGGCCGCACTGAGCAACGGCCAGGTAGACGCCATTGTTGTAGACCTACCAACCGCCATTTACCTAACCGTGGTTGAACTCGACGGCGCCCTAATTGTTGGTCAGCTCCCAACCGCGGCAAAGGGTGACCAGTTTGGTTTGGTTCTAGACAAGGGAAGCAAGTTGACCGCTGCCGTCACTAAAGCCGTTGACGCACTTCGCAAGAACGGAACCCTGGCCAAGCTTGAAGCCAAGTGGCTCACCACTAGCGCCGGTGCACCGGTGCTCAAGTAACGAATTTCTCAGAATCTAGTTCGGCCTCGCGCTGTTAGATTTATTGAATGTCTAACGAAACAGCCCTGTTGGGTCAGCCAAGTGAAATTGAGCTGACACGCAGGGCTTTTCGTTTGAATCGGCAGCGTCGCTCCACCTGGATTTCCATAATGAGCACGCTCGCGTTTGCCGTAGTAATGTGGATTGGCTTAGCCGCTTCACCTGGTTGGGCACGAGTTCAAGAATCGTTCTTCAACTTCGATGTGGCCGCTCAAGCCTGGCCAAGTGTGCTCGACGGCCTTTGGCTGAACCTGCGCGTTCTGTTCTGGTCTTCCATCGGTGTGTTGATATTTGGGCTTTCACTGGCGATGCTTCGCACTCTTAGGTCGCCGCTCTTCACACCTGTTCGACTGCTGGTACACGGGTATGTTGACCTGTTCCGCGGTATCCCGTTGATCATTGTGCTGTACCTGGTTGGGTTTGGTATTCCAGGATTGCGGCTGGAGTTTTTGGGTCGTGTTCCAGCGGAGGTCTTGGGAACAGCGGCGCTGATTCTCACCTACTCGGCATACGTGGCGGAGGTCTTCCGCGCTGGCATTGAGGCGGTTCACCCATCGCAGCGTTTGGCGGCTAGGTCACTCGGTCTCAGCTACGCGCAGTCTATGCGGCTAGTGGTTCTGCCACAGGCGCTTCGCAAGGTGGCTCCACCGTTGATGAACGACTTTGTATCGCTGCAAAAAGACGTCGGTCTTATCTCGGTTCTGGGTGCGGTTGACGCGGTTCGTGCCGCTCAGATTGAGGTGGCGCACTTTGCCAACTTCACTCCGTACGTTGTGTCTGGGTTGCTGTTTGTGCTCCTGGCTATTCCAACCGTTCGCCTTACCGACTGGATCAGCGTGCGACTGGCTAAGCGCGAGCAGGCTGGGGGAGTGCTATGACAAACTCGGCAGCCGGCGGCTTCATCCCGCTGGAAAATCTCGGTCCGCAGATTCTTAATGTTCGCGGTCTGCACAAGTCATTCGACGACCGCCAGGTGTTGAAGGGCGTGGACCTCGAGGTCTATCGCGGTCAGATCGTTGCTCTCATCGGTTCTTCGGGCTCTGGTAAATCAACCCTGCTTCGCTGCATCAATCTGATTGAACAGGTCACCGATGGCCAGATTTTCCTGAATGACCGCGACATCAGCGATCCGCGGGTGAATCAAGACGAGGTTCGTAGGCAAGTTGGTCTTGTGTTTCAGGCCTACAACCTCTTTGCGCACCTCAGCATTCTGGAAAACATCACGCTTGCACTCCGCAATGTCCAGAAGCTTTCCAAGGCAGATGCAAACGCACAGGCTCTGGCGTTGCTGGACCGCATTGGTTTGGCCGACAAAGCCAACAGTTACCCGGACAAACTGAGTGGCGGGCAGCAGCAACGAACCGCGATCATGCGAGCCGTGGCTTTGAATCCAGCGTTGCTGTTGCTTGACGAGGTGACCAGTGCTCTTGACCCAGAACTCGTGGGCGAGGTGCTCGAACTGATTCGCGACCTCAAGGCTCAGGGAACGTCGATTGTGATGGCTACCCATGAACTCAGCTTTGCCCGCGACGTTGCCGACTGGGTAGTTTTCCTCGACGGCGGCTTGGTGGTTGAAGAAGGCCCTGCCGCAGATTTCTTTGAGAACCCACAACACCCAAGAACCAAAGAGTTTTTGGCCAGACTGAACGAGAGGTCCTAATGTCCGAGGAGATTCGCAAGGTAGCGTCCGCGCTTTACGGCCAGGCTTTTGACGCCTACGAAGCCGGTGACAATCCACTTTGGGCAACCGAGCTAGCTGCCACCTCGCTGAACCTGTGGCGCCAGATTGGCACCGACCAGAACTTGGCCATCGGTTGTTGGCTCTATTCCAGAACGCTCTTGCAGGGCGGGGCAGTGGACTTGGCACTGGTTGCCATCCGAAACTCGTTGACTCACCTAGACGCCATCGATGAGCCAGCAGACTGGCTTGTTGCGTCCTGCCTAGAAGGTTACGCCCGCGCCCTGAACGCAGCCGGTGTGGCCGAAGCCGTTCAGGCTTTGGAGCAGGCGGCAGCGGCCATCGATGCAATTGCAGACCCTGAGGACCGCGCCTTGATTGCCGCCCAGTTCGCAGACCTGAGGCAGGCCTAACTAGTTCTTCCTGCGGGTTGTCTGCGAGTCTGCCCGTAAAGCGCAGATGCAACCTACACTTGGGGTATGACCGTTTTGACCAGCCGTCAAACGGCTTCGCAGTTCACCGAAATCTTGGCTCGTGTAAAAGCCGCGGGATTGTTGCGCAAGAAGCCAAGTTTTTACGTAATTCGGCTAATAATCATCTCCGCAATCGCCTCTGGCCTTTGGGTGGCCAACGGGTTCTTTGGAGCCCTGTTCACCCAACACTGGGCCTGGATTTTTGCCGGGTTCGCCATGGCGGCACTTCTTGGAATTCTGAGCGCACAGTTCGGTTTCATCGCCCACGAGGCAGCGCACCGCCAGATCTTCAAGAGCAACAAGGCTAACGACTGGACCGGTCTCGTGCTTGCCAACCTTTTTGCCGGCCTTAGCTACGGATTCTGGCAGCGCAAGCACAACAAGCACCACCAGAAGCCAAACTTCATTGGTGAAGACCCAGACATCGCCATTCGCGTGTTGGCGTTCACCGTTGAGGCACGCAACGCCAAGAAGGGCGTTGAGCGCTGGTTCACAGACCGTCAGGGCTACCTGTTTCCGCTTCTTCTTTTGTTCACCGGTTTCGACCTGCTGCTAGACAGTTTTGCCAGCCTCAAGCGCTCCACTAAGAGCAAGCGCATTCGCGCCCTCGAGTTTGGCCTCATGCTGGTTCGCCAGACTGCGCCATACATTGTGATGGGGCTCATGTTTGGTTGGCTCTGGGCAATTGCGCTCTGGGTTGTAATGATGCTCACCTTTGGTTTCTTCATGGGGGCCGCGTTTGCACCAAACCACAAGGGCATGCCTCTGGTGCCTCACGGTTCCAAGATCGACTTCTTCCACCGTCAGGTTCTCACCAGCCGCAACATCAAGGGCAGCTGGCTAAAAGACAACCTCATGGGCGGTCTCAACTACCAGGTGGAGCACCATCTTTTCCCATCGATGGCCCGACCGAATCTGGTGAAGGCCCACAGCATTGTGACCCAGTACTGCGAGGAACAAGGGATTACCCTAGTGGAGATGAACTTGCTGGCCAGCTACAAGGTAGTAATTGAGTACTTGAACAAGGTTGGACTGAGCAAAAACTCGGATCCATTCGTTTGCCCGCTAGTAGCGGAATTCAAGCCCGTTTTTTAGGGCTTTGTTCATCAGGCAGGGGCTTGAGACCCGGGCGAAAGCTCGGGTCTTCTCCTTTAACTTCATTTACGTTTCTTCGTTTTCTGAAGTTGGCAACGATTCCCGACACAACTAATACATTTGTCTAAAAATCCGCTTTAAAGCGGCGCCTGTCCGCTAGTTTTGGATAGGACCAAAATCCGATACATAAAGGGGCATTAATGCTAAACAAGGAAATCTCGCGTCGCGACGCGTTGAAGGGAACCGGTATCGCCGGTATCGCTTCTCTATTCACTTTCGGCTTTGGCGCAACTGGCGCATTTGCTGAAGGCCGCCCAGATGAGAAGATCATCGATGGCGAGAAGGCTCTTACTCTTCTAAAGAAGGGTAACCGTCGTTGGGTACGCAACAAGCCAATCCGCAAGAGCTACGCTCCTGCAGGCAAGACCCTAGAAGACGGCCAGTGGCCAATTGCTGCAGTTCTTGGTTGCGCCGACTCGCGCGTACAGCCAGACGAGCTCTTCGACATCGCTCCTGCAAACCTGTTCGTTGTTCGTAACGCAGGAAACGTAGTAGACGACAACGTGCTTGGTTCCCTCGAGTACGCAATCGAGCACCTAGGCGTTCAGCTAATCGTTGCTATGGGTCACCAGGCCTGTGGCGCTGTTAAGGCTGCAGACGCATTCGTGATGAAGGGCAGCAAGCCTGGCGGTCACATCGACGTAATCGCCGAGGAGATTGCACCTGCAATCCGTGCGTTGCCTGCAACCCACAGCATCGATGACGCTGTAAAGGCAAACTCGATCCAGAGCGCAAAGCAGCTAATCAGCCGCAGCTCGATCCTTGAAGAGGCAATCGCTTCTGGCAAGGTAAAGCTAGTGAGTGGCGTTTACAGCCTTCACACCAAGGCAGTTAGCTTCAACGCAGCAACCGAGTAATAACTCAAAAGTTGAAATGGGCCTCGAGAAATCGAGGCCCATTTTCTTTGCCCAGAACAGTGTGGCAAAACTTGGAAGTTGCTGACAGGTGGTTTCTAACCGTGCAGGTGCTGGTTCTGCTCGTTCACCAGCCGGGCGTAAACCCCGTTTGCCTTCAACAGTTCCGGGTGGGTTCCCTGTTCCACGATTCGCCCGCCATCGATGACAAAGATCACGTCTGCGTTCACAACAGTGCTCAGGCGGTGGGCAATGGCGATTGTGGTTCGGTTGGCGGTGGCAGCGTCTAGCGTGGCCTGTACGATGCGTTCGCTGGTGGTGTCCATGGCGCTGGTGGCTTCGTCGAGAATCACCACGGGTGGGTCCTTCAGGAGCACACGGGCGATTGCGATGCGCTGCTTCTCGCCGCCGCTGAGACGGTAGCCTCGCTCACCAACCAGTGTTTGGTAGCCAAGCGGGAAACTCATGATGGTGTCGTGGATGTTGGCCGCTTTGGCAGCCGCCTCAATCTCCGCGTCTGTGGCGTCTGGCTTCGCGTAGGCCAGGTTCTCCTTGATGGTTGCAAAGAACAGGTAGGTTTCCTGGTTCACAATGCCGATGTTCTCAATCAAGTCCGAGTGCTTCAGATTCTTGATATCCACGCCAGCAAAACTGATGGACCCCGACGTCGCCTCGTAGAAACGGGGGACTAGGTAGGCGATCGTGGTCTTGCCTGCCCCGGAAGGCCCAACAAAAGCGGCATACTGGCCCGGTTCAATCTTGAAGCTCACATCGTGGAGGGTTGGAGCGGATTCCTCGGCGGCCTCCGGATACTTGAAGGTAACGTTCTCAAACTCCACAAGGCCCAGTTTGGAAGCATCGATGGATTCAGGGTTTTCAGGGTCCTTGATGGCCGGCTTTAGGTCGAAGTATTCAAAGATGCGGGCAAACAGAGCCTGCGAGGTTTGCAGGTCTAGCGCAATCTGCATGATGCCCATGAGCGGGAACAGCAGGCGCGCCTGGGCCGTGGTGAAAGCTACAACGGTTCCCACGCTAATTGGCGCCTGATTCACAATAAGCCAGCCCGCACAGACATAGATCACCGCGGGAATGGAAGACATGAAGATTTGCACCAGGGTGAAGAATCCTTGACCGCTCATGGTCTGGCGAACCTGAAGCGAAATCTGGTTTTGGTTCTCTGCGGCGTAGCGACTGACCTCGCTTTCCTGACGACCAAAGCTCTTGGCAAGCAGTATTCCGCTAACTCCTAGCGATTCCTGGGTGATGGCGCTCATCTCGCTGAGCGACTCCTGGGTCTTGCCGGCAATCTTTGCGCGCACCTGGCCAACCCGGCGCTGCAGCAAAACCATAAGTGGAAGCATGATCATGGCAACAATCGTGAGCTGCCAGTTGAGAAGCGCCATTGCAACGATGGCCGCCAGCACAGTAACCGTGTTACCCAGCACGGTGCTCACAGTGTTGCTGAGAACGTTTGCCACGCCACCAACATCGTTTTGCAGTCGGCTCTGGATAACACCGGTTTTGGTCTTGGTAAAGAAGGCTAGTTCCATCTTTTGCAGGTGTTCAAAGAGGCGCACGCGGAGGGTCCCCATGACCTTGTTTCCCACGTTGGATGTGAGGTAGGTCTGAATAACACCTAGAACGCCGTTGCCGATCCAAATGAGAACCATGAATCCAACCAACGAGAGTAGCAATGCCAGATTCGGCTTGCCTGTGGCTGGGAAGAGCCCCTTGTTGAAAGCTTCCTGAATGAGTAGCGGTGGAATGATGCTGAGTCCGGCACCCACCAAAATGAGGGATGTGGTGGCAATCAGTGGCCACTTGTGTGGGGCAAACAAGCCCGCGATTCGGCCGAGTAGATTCTCGATTTTTGGAGCTTCCGCGATTCTGGCTCGAACCTTGTCTGGGTCAACATTGAAACGACCCATCGGGCCACCGCCACCGCCATGCATGCTCATTGTTCAAACCTAACATTTGCAAAAGCGGGCAAAATCGCGGATTTAATACCATTTTCCAAAACAGGAGTAGTGTTTGTTCCATCGGGGGGATGCCCTCGGTGTATTAGTCACAAAGGGGTGGGGCAAATGGACGCAAAAAGCACACAGAGCGTTTCTTCGGCAACGCGCATTGCGAGTTTCTCAGGAATGTTCGGTTCAATAGCAGCGCTTGTGCTTGTGGTTCTGATGGGTACGGGTGTCCTCAAGCTGCCTAACGTGAGTCCAAACCTTTGCCTAACTCCAAGTCCTAGCTCCAGCGCTGGAGCCAACAGCATCAACAAGCTCAATGGGCTGAGCGCATATGAGCTCTGGTTGAAATCTGGCCACGATGGCACACTCGACGACTTCTTTGCCGCATTGGTGGGAGAGAAGGGCGAAACCGGCTACACGGGTAGCGATGGAATTAACGGAACTGAGGGTGCCACAGGTGCGGCTGGACAAAACGGCACCGATGGGGCTAGCGCCTACCAACAGTGGCTGGATGCAGGCAACGTTGGCGACGAACAGGCGTTCTTGAACGCGCTAATTGGGCTAACTGGTGCAGTTGGTCCTTCTGGTGCGCCTGGACCTAGCGGTGCACCTGGCGCAAACGGAGCCGACGGCAGGCCTGGCGCGGGTGTAAGTGGCATCAACGGGCTAAATGGTCTGAGCGCCTACGACCTTTGGGTATTGCAGGGCAACACTGGAACTTTGCAACAGTTTTTTGACTCGCTTGTTGGCAGGACCGGGGAAACCGGCGCTTCAGGAGAACCTGGGCAGCCTGGCGCATCAGGTGAGCCGGGTGCTAGCGGAGCCCCGGGTGCGAGCGGTGAGCCTGGTGCTAGCGGTGCCCCTGGTGCAACTGGGCAGAGCGCCTACGAACTCTGGGTTGCAAACGGACACGCAGGTGCGAGTGAAGGGGATTTCATCGCCTCGCTCGTTGGTCCAGCTGGTGTTTGCACTCAGGGCCAAACAGGCGAACAGGGTGCGAGTGCTTTTGACATTTGGCTTGGTGCGGGTGGTCAAGGCACAGAAGCCGACTTCCTTGCTTCTCTGGTCGGCCCTACTGGACCCCAGGGTGAGGTTGGCCTGCCGGGAGCCAGGGGATTGAAGGGTGACACCGGAGATCAAGGGCCAATTGGTCTTACTGGCGAGCAGGGAATTCAAGGACTTCAGGGCATTCAGGGAATCCAAGGGGAAGTTGGGCCGCAAGGACCTAAGGGTGATACCGGTGCAACTGGGGCCACGGGCGCTACCGGACCACAGGGTCCATCCGGTTCGGCCATGTACTTTGGCTCGTTCTACGACACCACAACCCAAAACAACACCGGTTCAAACGTGACGCAGCTCATGAGATTCAACACGGCGGACCCTTGGAACGATGGCGTAACGGTGAACTCTGCCAACCACACGAGAATCATCTTTGCCCATCCGGGCATCTACAACATCCAGTTCAGTTCGCAGTTCACAAAGTCGGACTCGGGCACTGACTTCATCGATCTCTGGTTGCGCAGAAACGGATCAAACGTGCCAATGACCGACACCGAGCTTCGAAGTTGGGGTAACGATGATCGCTTGGTTGCTTCTTGGAACTTCTTCGTTGAAGTAACAACACCGGGCGAGTATTACGAATTGGCATGGCGCAGTAACGACGTGAATATTTCAATGCTCGCAACCACTGGAAATGGTGTTCCTGGAATTCCATCGGTGATTCTTACTGTGAATCAGGTTCGCTAACGGGGGTTGTTGCGCCCCTGTGGCAAACTATCTGCATGGAACACACTCATCCAACAAAGCGCGCCCTCATCGATGCCGTAATTAAGTTGCTTGAGGAAAAAGGTCCGGAACTAATCACCAGCGATGAAGTGCTGAACCTGAGCGGTGTATCCAGAGGATCGCTGTACCACCATTTTGTGGACTTTGGCGACCTAATTGAGGCCGCGCAGGTGCGTCGTTTCACCCGTTACATCGATGAATCCATCGAATTTCTAGCCAACGTTGCACTCACGAGTCGCACCCGAGACGACATGCGTGCCGGACTTGCCAAAGTTACCCGCGCCACTCAGGCAGCAGAGGCGGCAGACCGCCGATTCGAGCGAGTTATGCCGTTTGCAGCAGCGGCTAAGAACCCTCGCCTCAAGCACCGTCTGGGGCAGGAGCAGGAACGACTAACACAGGCACTGATGGACCTGGTTTCAGATGGGCAAAACCGCGGTTACTTTTCGTTGGAATTTGAGCCGCGTGTCATCGCGGTGATGATTCAGGCCTACACGGTTGGCAAAATCGTGGATGACGTAACGGATACACACATGGATCCAGACGCCTGGAACCTGATGATTGATGCAGTGCTCGACCGGGTGTTCGGCCTTGACGGGATCTCGACTAACCGCAACGAGCAGACGGCCTAGTTCCTTAGCGCGGTATCGCGCTGAAAGAAGCGTTTCTTCACGGCTTCATTTAGAACTACGTATAGTCCCGTGAGCAGAGCCAAGCCAGCCAATAGGTCGACTGGCACCGGGACCAACTGCAGCAGGCTACCTATTGGCGTGTAGGGGATCGCGATGATAACTACGGCAATCACCGCACTACTGAGCCAAAGCGCCATCGATGGGGTGCTCTTCCAGAATCTGCGCGAGGTACGCAACGTGAGCATCACGGCTAATTCCGTGAGGCTGGATTCTATGAACCAACCGCTTCTGAAAACCTCGGGGCTTGCTTTGAATACAAGAGTCATCAGCAAGAACGAGCAGATGTCAAATACTGAACTCAACAAGCCAAATACGATCATGAATCTTCTAATCTCGGCAATACGCCACCCACGAGGCTTGGCAACGTCTTCGCTATCCGCGTTGTCTGAGCTGATGGTGATTGCTGGGAAGTCCGTTAGAAAGTTGAGTAGCAAAATCTGGGCCGGCAGCATGGGGAGAAAAGGAAGAAAAACGTCGGCGATAGCCATTGAAAAAACGTTGCCGAAGGCCGCGCTAACAGCCACCCGGACGTATTTCATGGTGTTCACAAAAGTCCTGCGACCTAGCCGAACTCCGTCGGCTACAACGTGGAGTGACTTATCTAAGAGCACTATGGCGGCTGCGCTTTTAGCCACATCAACCGCTGTGTCAACCGAAATGCCAACGTCTGCTATTTTCAGGGCGGCGGAATCGTTGATTCCGTCTCCAAAGTAGCCAACCGTGTTGCCGGAGTCTTTTAGCCCCTGAATCACTGCCTGCTTCTGAAGCGGGTCAAACTCGGCAAAAACTCGAGAGTTCTTCAAAGCGAATGCTCGCTGCTCTGCATCGAAAGCAGCGAATTCAGTTCCGGTTACTACCAAATCGCTTTTCATGCCCACCTGCGAGGCAATTTGTTTAGCTGCCAGTGGGTTGTCACCAGTTATCAGATAGAGATCGATTCCCAGTGATGTTAGTTGCGCAACCGCGTCTCCCGCATCTCCCTTTGGGGGATCCAAAAAGGCAAGAAGCCCAACCAGTTCCAGGTTGCTTTCATCTGCAACTGTGAGGGCGATTTTTCCATCGATGGGGGCTCTTGAAAGTTCCTTTGTTGCTAAGGCAATCACCCGGTTCCCCGCTGCGCTTAGCGACTCGTAGAGCTCTTGGGCTTGAGGGTTTGCCTCACATAGGGGATAAACGCTACTGAACGCTCCCTTGGTCACCAACAAGCCCGTTGAAGCGCCGTTGACCTTGCCATCGCCGTTTGAGTTTGACTCTTCTTGCACCAAGACGCTGAGGCGTCTTCGTTCAAAGTCGTAGGCCAACTCCGATAGCAAAATGGCGGTTGGTACCTTTCCGCTGGCAGATTGGATTATCGCCTCATCCAGAGGGTTCCTGAAGCCTGTTTGCAGACTTGCATTCATCAAGGCAAGTTCCATCACTCTGTCGCTAGCCTTGCCGTCTGGAGTGAGTGCGGCATCGAGCGAAACCACGCCGTGGGTGAGGGTTCCGGTCTTGTCTGTGCAGAGAACGTTTATAGATCCAAAGTCTTCGATGGCGTCAAGCCGTTTCACCAAGACCCTCTGATTTGCCATTTTGCGGGCACCCGCAGCAAGCGACACCGACACGATTACCGGCAAGAGTTGCGGAGTTATGCCAACCGCAAGTGCCAGTGAAAAAAGCAGTGATTCAAGAATGCTTCTATGCAACAGCAGATTGGTGACTAGCAAAAAGGAGACAAGAACCAGCATCGACCAGAGCAGCATTCGACCAAATGCCTTGGTGCCGCGCTCAAAACCGGTTTCCGGGTCTCGGCTTTCCAACTGAGTAACCAGCTCGCCGTATTTAGTGTCTTGTCCAGTGGAAGTTACAACCGCCTTGGCCCAACCGGAAACCACGTGGCTGCCAAAGAACAATTCCATTGACCCGGGGTCAGTGGTTTTCTCAACTGGGAATGACTCTCCAGTTAGGGCGGCCTGGTCAACCAGCAGCTGTTTCGCCTCAAGAATGCGCAGGTCGGCAGGAATCACGTCACCCGCGCGGAGTACCACAAGGTCACCACGAACTATTTGCTCGATGGGAACGGCAAGTTCAACGCCATCGCGAATAACTTCAACGTTGATTTGAATCTGCTTGAGCAAGCTCTGCATGGTTTGTCCAGCCCGGTGTTCCTGCCAGAAGCCGAGAAGACCGCTTGGGATGACAATACCCAAAATGATCAGTCCATCGATGACGTCTCCCGCCAACATGGAAACAATCGTGGCGCCAATCAGGATAAGAACGATGGGATTTGTGAACTGGCTAAGCAGGAGGCGCCACCAAGGTTTTTGCGGCTTTCTCGTAGTTGTGTTCGGACCGCTAGATGCCAGAGCGGCAGCGACTTCGGCAGAAGTTAGGCCAAGGGCAGCGTTTGGTTCCATTGCCTCCCCTTCAGGTCTCGGGACCCGCAGTCAGCTCAGTCAAGCGCTACGTTTCCTTGGCTTGAGTCTACGACGGGGTGGCATCCCAGTATTGGCGCAGCAGGTGGATATCCTTGAACAATGAGCAAGATTCCCGTTGGCGCTAGAGCTGCAATGAAGGCCACTTCGTGGTTCCTTGCAGGTGCGATCGCACTGATTTTTGGGCAACCGGCTCTTGCGCAACCAGCTGTGGCGGCAACGCCATCCCCGTTGGCCACGCCAACGGTCACAGCCGCCCCTTCGCTTACCCCAACCCCAACCGAAAGCCCAACACCGATTCCCGTTGTGAAACCCGGCAAGGTGCAAGGGTTGGCCATCGGTGAAAATTCCCTTTTGAGTCTCACACTCAACTGGTTGCCCCCGGTGGAAAACGGTTCCCAGCCAGTGGTGGACTACAAGATCACCTATCGATTCGATGCATTCACCGGCACCTCGGTTTGGAAGCACGAGCCGTTGCTAAGTCCATCGGTGACAATTCCGGATTTGCCGTTGGGCACGGGCTTCACGTTTAGCGTTCGCGCTATCACCGCCAACGCAACCGGAAACGCGGTTTCGATTCACGTTGTGACACCTAAGCCAGATGCGCCTACTGGGCTTTCCACAGCCGTTCAGGCACAGTACGACTTCTTTGCCAAGAACTGGAACGTGCGAAGCGCAGGCCACTTTGGCTACATTCCGGGCAGGGACTGTGCCAATTGGGCTAGCCAGTCGCTGCTGGTGCGCGGCCACAAGCCAACACCAAAGTGGAGTCCGAGAATTTCTAGGACCATTCCGTTTACCAAAGCATGGGTGAGCAGCACCTCGTTGCACAACTTCTTGCTCAGCCGTAAGCGAGCCGTGCTTCTTACAGCGGCTCAGGCCGACCAAGTTGTGATTGGCGACATCGTGCAGTTTGACTGGTGGAACACCGGAGCGCAGGAGCACACCGGAGTTGTAACCCACATTGAGCAGACCGCCAACGGTCCAAAGATTTACTACGCCAGCCACACTGCGCACGGAATGTGGTGGAGCGTGGACCGGAGCATCACGGTTCTGCACCCAGGTGCCACGGTGAGTTACCTGCACCTCAACTACTAGAGCCTGCGGGCCGAACTGACTGGAAACTTGTTAGTTAGTTAGCTTGTTTAGGGCTGCTGATAGTGCGTCTAATGCGGTTCGAGCGTCCGCCATTGTGGCCTCGTGACCAAAGCTGAAACGCACTGAAGTCTGAGCCAAATCTTGGGGAATTCCCATTGCCAGCAGCACGTGTGACGGGTCCGTGCTGCCGGCCGCGCAAGCCGAACCGCTTGAGCAAATAACGCCTTGATTCTCCAGTTCGAGCAGAAGTGTTTCCCCGTTCAGTCCCTCGAACGTGAACGAGGCGATAGCTGGGTGTCGCACGAGCGCGCCAAGGTCGTTGCCGGGCTGAGGGCCCGTTAGCCTAGCCTGCGGGTGAGTTTTCAATACCTCATCGATGAATGCGGCGGTCACCGAAGCCGCGCGCGCTGCCGCAGTCTTAGCAGGCTCAAGGGAAGCCAGTGTGGTTGCCAAAGCCACAGCCCAGGCCACGTTTTGCGTACCACTTCTGCGTTCGAACTCTTGGCCGCCGCCGTGAATCAAAGGTTCCACTGCTGTGCGACCCGACAGGTAAAGCAGTCCGCTTCCCTTTGGTGCGCCAAACTTGTGTCCGCTCAAACTGAGTGCGGAAACTCCGAGGGCCAACACCGACAAATCCAGCCAGCCAGCGGCCTGCACGGCATCGGTGTGGAAAGGCACTTTGTAGGCGCTGCAGAGCTGGGAGATCTCTGCGAGTGGGTGAAGTGTTCCCACCTCATTGTTGGCGGCCATCAGGGTTACCAGCGTGACCTCGGGGGAGAGGCTGGCTTCCAGCTGGCGTAGGTCGATTGCGCCCGTGGAGTCCACGTTTAGCCAGACGATTTCAAAGCCGTGCACTCGTTCCAGGAAATCGAGGCACTGCAGAACACTCTCGTGTTCCATCTTGGCACTGATGATCTTTTTGCCTCGGGGGTTGGCCAAGGCAATGCCCTTTAGGCTCAAGTTGTTGCTTTCGGTTCCACCGCTGGTGAACACGATTTCACTTGGGCGGCAACCCAGGAAGTCCGCGGCTTTTTGACGCGCCCAATCCAATGCGCCAGCCGCGCGCAAGCCAAGTTCGTGCGTTGAGTTGGGGTTTCCGTATTCCTCGGTAAGCCAAGGCCACGCGGCCTGAAGTGCCTCCGGCAAAACCGGAGTGGTTGCGGCGTGGTCAAGGTAAAGCACGAGGTTATTCGCCGTCGATCAGCAGGTCTAGGCCAAGGTCGAGCGAGTGAATCTGGTGGGTGAGCGCGCCAACGGAAATCACGTTCACTCCGGTCTCCGCAATGGCACGCACGGTGTTCAAGTTCACGCCACCACTGGCCTCAATAACGGCAGCCCCATCGATGATTTGAACACCCTTTGCTAGGTCTTCCAGCGTGAAGTTGTCCAACATGATGGTGTCCACACCGGCTGCGAGCACCGCTTGAAGCTGGTCCACACGGTCCACTTCCACCTCGATGTGCGTGGTGTGACCCAGTTCGGAACGAACGCGCTTGAGCTCTGTGGTCAGGTCTCTTCCGCCACGGGTGAGTACGGCTAGGTGGTTGTCCTTGGCCATCACCGCATCGCTCAAGCTGTAGCGGTGGTTGTGGCCGCCGCCGGCGCGCACGGAGTGCTTCTCAAAAGCCCTGAGACCAGGGGTGGTTTTGCGAGTGTCCACGATGCGGGCACCGGTTCCGGCCACCGCTGCCACGTACGCGGCTGTTGTGGTTGCAATGCCCGCCATTCGCTGCACAAAGTTTAGAGCCACTCGTTCACCGGTGAGCACCGAGCGTGCAGGTCCAGTGACCAAGGCTAGAAGCTGCCCGTTGGCAAAGGTCTCGCCGTCTTTGATTCGCAGGTCTACCTGAACGGAATCATCAACGAGCTTGAAGGCGGCGGCAAAAACCTCTGCGCCAGCCATCACGCCGGCTTCGCGGGCAACCAGACTGGCAGTGGCAACGGATTCAGCCGGAATCAGGTATTCGCTGGTTACGTCGCCCCACGGCGCATCCTCGGCAAGTGCGCGAAGCACCGCTTCATCGATGATTTGTTTGGTCAGCATTTCAGGCCTTCCTGATGGTGATTGGACGAGCAAAGTCTGGTTTGGTTTCCGGGTAATCCAGGCGGTAGTGGGCGCCGCGCGATTCGGTGCGTGCCAGTGCCGAGGCCGTGACCGCGCGGGCTAGGTCCAGCAGGTTGGCGTCTTCGTAATCGGTGAACAGGCGGCGTTCCAGGGCGACCGGTCGCCATTGACTGAAGGTCTTTTTGGCTTGTCGCAAACCCATGTCCTCGCGAGCCAAACCGACTAGGTCCCACATCTGGGTCTGCAATTCCACGCGGTCCACGGTTTGGTCAGAAGCGCTGAAGCTCAGATCCACGGTGATGTCTTTCACCGGTGGCTGGTCTGCAAAACGCGCAAACCCAAAGTTCTCCGGCCATGGTTCACCAATGACTTCCGCGGCTCGGTCTGCAAACACAACGCTCTCCAACAAACTGTTGCTGGCAAGTCTGTTAGCGCCGTGAGATCCGTTGCAGGCAACCTCTCCAACGGCATACAACCCATCGACGGAAGTGCGCCCCACCGTGTCTGTGGCGATTCCGCCCATCCAGTAGTGGGCGGCGGGCGTGACTGGGATTGGCTGCTTGGCCCAGTTGAGGCCGTAGGTTCGGCAAGTGGCGTTGATGCTTGGGAAGCGGGTTTCCAGGAACTCTTTTCCGAGTTTGGTGGCGTCCAGCATCACTGGGTCGCCGCCTTGCTTGCGCATTTCTTGCTGGATGGCGCGGGCAACAACGTCGCGCGGGGCCAGCTCAGCCATGGGGTGCACTGCAGTCATGAAACGTTCGCCGGCGTTGTTCACCAAAACCGCGCCTTCTCCTCGCACCGCCTCGCTAATCAGGAACGAACCGGGAACCGCGAGGGCGGTGGGGTGGAACTGATAAAACTCAACGTCGGCCAACACGGCTCCGGCGCGGAGTGCAAGTGCAACGCCGTCGCCCGTTGTCACCCGCGGATTTGTGGTGTGCCTGTAAAGCTGGCCGGCACCGCCACTAGCGAGCACCACGGCGTCGGCAAGTAGCTCATGCGCGCCATCGCTGCTGAAGGTCTTGACTCCGGCCACCTTGCCATTTTCTAGCTGTAGGTCCGTGACCAGAGTGTGTTCCAGAACCTCAACGTTTGAGCGTCGCAGCGTCTCAACCAAGGCCCGACTGATTCCCGCGCCGGTGGCGTCTCCACCCACGTGCAAAATGCGAGCGCGGGAGTGGGCTCCCTCGAGCCCGAGTGCGAACTGACCGTGGTCGCGGTCGAAGTCAACGCCGAATCGAATCAGCTCGTTTAGGCTCTGTGGGCCATCGGTGCATAGCGCTTGCACGGCGGGTTCCCAGCAAAGTCCCGCGCCGGCGAACACGGTGTCTTTCACGTGCTCGGCAATCGAGTCCTCAGTGCTGGTGACCGCGGCAATGCCGCCCTGGGCGTAATGGGTGTTGCTCTCGGCAAGCACGTCTTTGGTGATGAGCGTGACCTGGTGGCGCGCGCTGGTTTTCACGGCGGTGACCAAACCGGCCACACCGCTTCCAACCACAATCACTCTTGCCAATGTCTCCGCCTATCTGCCCAACTGCCAGCCGTTTCCGCTATAGCGGTTTGGCTGCCAACATTCTCTCCAGCGCCAACTTGGCGTTGTCCTGCACGTCTGCGGCAACTGAAATCTGGTTCACCACACGCCCTGCAACCAGCTCTTCAAGCACCCAAGTCAGGTACGCAGGGTGGATTCGGTACATGGTGCTACAAGGGCAAATCACTGGGTCCAGGCAGAAGATTGTGTGCTGCGGGTAATGCGCCGCCAAACGCTGAACCATGTTCACTTCGGTTCCAATTGCAAACACCGATGGTTCCGTTGCGCCATCCACGGCTCTGCGGATGTAGTCGGTGCTTCCGTACTCGTCCGCCGCCTGCACAACGTCCATTGGACATTCCGGGTGCACGATTACGCGAACGCCTGGGTAGTCCACGCGTGCCTTCTCGATCTGGTCAACGTTGAAGCGCTTGTGCACGCTGCAGAAGCCGTTCCAGAGGATTACCTTGGCGTCTTCGAGGGTTGCTTCGGTGTTCCCTCCAAGCGGCTTGCGACCGTGCCATAGTGGCATCTGGTCCAGTGAAACTCCCATGGCGAGCGCGGTGTTGCGGCCAAGGTGCTGGTCTGGGAAAAACAGCACTCGTTCGGCGCGCTCGAACGCCCACTCAAGCACGGTTTGTGCATTGCTACTGGTGCAAACAATTCCGCCATTGCGACCGCAGAAAGCTTTGAGAGCAGCCGAGGAGTTCATGTAAGTCACGGGAATAACTGGAACCTTACCCTCGGCGTTTGGCTCGGTGCCGTAAATCTCTGCCAGCTGTTCCCAGCACTGCTCAACGCTGTCAGTGTCAGCCATGTCGGCCATGCTGCAGCCGGCCGCAAGGTTTGGCAGGATCACGCTCTGGTTGCTGGCGCTGAGTACATCGGCGGTTTCAGCCATGAAGTGAACGCCACAGAACACGATGGACTTAGCCTCAGGGTGCTTGGTTGCGGCAACTGCTAGCTGGTACGAGTCGCCAAGGTAATCGGCGTACTGAACGATTTCTTCACGCTGGTAAAAGTGACCCAAAATAACCACCTGGTCGCCCAAGGTGGCCTTGGCTGCAAGGATGCGCTGGTGCAACTCTTCATCGGTGGCATCTCTGTATTCCTGTGGAATCTGCGCCTGCACGGGGGAGTTGCCAGGAATGTGGTCTGCCTCGGAGGCGCCCGGTCCGTAATCGGCAACGCCCTTGTCGAACTCCCATGGACCCTTGGCCAGGCTGGTGTTGCAGGTGCTGTCTGCGCTGGCGCCCTTTACGCTCAGCTGGATGCGGGCATTCACCGATGCTGTGGTGGTCATTCTCTGTACTTTCTCGATTGCCTGGTTAGTTTGAAGTCTTGTTTAGAGGACCGCGGTCTGCGAGGCTGCGGCTCTTGTCATAGGTGTAAAGGGCCGGAGGTCTGTGACTGCCACCAGAAAGCACGCGGCCGGTTGGGATGATGGAGCCGCTGGCTTCAACGCTCCTGCGGAAGTTGGCGTTATCCAGTGGCTTACCCAGCACGATCTCGTATACCTCGCGAAGTTGGGCAAGGGTGAACTCTTCATCCAAGAAGCCGTGTGCTACGCGCGAGTAGTTCACCTTGGCACGCAAACGCCACAGTGCGTAATCCACAATCAGGTTGTGGTCAAAGGCCAGTTCCGGCAAGCAATCCGCGGCGAACCAGTGAACGTTTTCGCTTTCTAGTGCCTTGTCGGCCTCATCTTGTCCAACCAGTGCCCAATAAACAATCGACACCACACGTTCGGCGGTCTGGGCACTCTCGCCAGCGTTCTCGCCCTGAGCGTCGTTTGCCGAACGATCTGGATTTCCAAAGCTGTAAAGCTGTTCCAAATACCTCGATGTGAGTCCAGTGGTCTCGCTAAGGTTGCGGGCGGCGGCGTCTTCCAAGGATTCACTGCCGAGCAGGGGGCCACCAGGCAGTGCCCAGAGCCCTAGGTGCGGTTCGCGAATGCGTTTCACCAGGGGGAGCATGAGGGTCTTCTTGCCGGACTCATCTGGGCGTAGCGCAAAAATCACGGTGCTGATGGCCAGGTTTGGCGATGTCATGGTTACTCCCTTCAGGCGTCGGGTGCCGTAGTGAACGTTTTTCAAGTTCGGGTATTTATGACAATAACTCTAGCATTACTTAGTGTCAATCTGACACAAACATCGATGCGTCAACCGAATTCGGCTAATAGCCTATGAACGTTGGCGTTTCGAGTTCCGCCAAGAATGGCACGCAACTACACTCAAAACCATGAACAGCAACGTTGCCGCAAATCACCTTCACCCGGACCGCAACCTAGGAATGGAGTTGGTTCGCGCCACCGAAGCCGCCGCTATCACTTCGCGTCACTTCATTGGTAAGGGCGACAAAAACGCGGCCGACAAAGCTGCCGTAGACGCAATGCGTGCGTTCCTGGGTACCGTGGCTTTCGACGGCACCGTTGTGATCGGTGAGGGTGAAAAAGACGAAGCCCCCATGCTGTTCAACGGAGAGCGCGTTGGCACCGGAATCGGTCCGCGGTGCGATATTGCGGTTGACCCCATCGATGGCACCAGTCTCACGGCCGCGGGTCGTCACGACGCGGTGAGCGTTATCGCGGTGAGTGATCGCGGCACCATGTTGGACGCCTCAACCGTGTTTTACATGAACAAGCTGGTCACCGATGCCTCCGGCATTGGAGTTTGCGACATCCGCCTGCCAATCGGCGAGAACATCCGCCTGCTGGCCAAGGCCAAGGGCAAGCGTGTTGAAGACCTGGTTGTTGCAGTGCTGGACAGGCCTCGCCACGCAGGGCTCATCGAAGAGATTCGCGCTGCCGGTGCGGGAACCAGACTCTTGTTCGACGGCGACGTGGCCGGTGGAATCCAGGCCGCTCGCTACGAATCCGCGATTGACATGTGCGTTGGTATTGGTGGCAGCCCAGAGGGCATCGTTACCACTTGCGCCATCAAGGCACTCGGCGGATTCATTCAAGGAATTCTGGCGCCAGGCAACGATACGGAACGTGCCAATGGTCTTGCAGCCGGACTCAAGTTTGATCACGTTTACACGTCTGACGAACTGGTCACAAGTAACAACACGATTTTTGTGGCCACCGGAGTAACCGATGGCGAATTGCTTCGCGGCGTTCAGCGCAAGGGGCCAATCATTCGAACCGACAGCATCATTTTGCGCGGCGCGAGCGGAACCATTCGTCGAGTTTCCGCAGACTACCTAGCCGAGCGTTGGAGCTAATCATGAGCAATCTGCCAGTTATCAACCACTGGATCGGTGGCGCAGAGCACGTTTCGAATTCCGGCCGAACCGCACCCGTATTCGACCCTGCGCTGGGCGTTGAAACCAAGCGCGTCGCACTAGCCAACGAGGCAGAGATTCAGGCCGCAGTAGCCACCGCTAAGTCAGCCTTCCCGGACTGGCGGGACACATCGTTGGCCAAGCGCCAGCAGGTAATGTTCGCGTTCCGTGAGTTGCTGAACGCGCGAAAGGGTGAACTGGCGGAGATCATCACCAGTGAGCATGGCAAGGTTCTGAGTGACGCACTCGGCGAAATCACTCGCGGCCAAGAAGTTGTGGAGTTTGCCACCGGCATGCCGCACCTGCTCAAGGGTTATTACAGCGAGAACGTGTCCACAGGCGTGGACGTTTACAGCACCCGCCAACCTCTCGGTGTTGTGGGAATCATCAGCCCCTTTAACTTCCCAGCGATGGTGCCAATGTGGTTCTTCCCAATCGCCTTGGCGGCCGGAAACTCGGTGATCCTCAAGCCGTCTGAGAAAGACCCTTCCGCTGCAATCTGGATTGCCAAACTGCTCAAGGAAGCAGGGCTGCCGGATGGCGTTTTCAACGTGCTCCAGGGCGACAAACTGAGCGTGGACGGACTGCTGGAACACCCCGATGTCCAGGCCATTTCGTTCGTGGGTTCCACCCCGATTGCCCAGTACGTATACGAAACCGGCGCAAAGCACGGCAAGCGGGTTCAGGCGCTTGGTGGCGCAAAGAACCACATGTTGGTTCTGCCAGACGCAGACCTTGACCTGGTTGCGGACTCCTCAATCAACGCAGGGTTCGGTTCCGCGGGGGAGCGTTGCATGGCGATCTCCGTGGTTGTGGCCGTTGAACCGGTTGCCGATGCCCTTATCGCCAAGCTAACCGAGCGCATGAGCAAGTTGCGCACCGGTGATGGACGACGCAACTGCGACATGGGTCCACTGGTCACGCAGGCACACCGCGACAAGGTGGCCTCATACATCGACATAGCCACCGCAGACGGAGCCAAAGTTGTGGTTGACGGCAGAAATCAAGACTTCGATGGTGCGCCGGACGGCTTCTGGCTGGGCCCAACCCTCATCGATGCGGTTCCAACCAGCAGCAGGGTTTACACCGAGGAGATCTTTGGCCCGGTGCTGTCGATTGTTCGTGTGAAGTCATTTGACGAAGGCGTGCAGCTGATCAACAACGGCGCGTTTGGAAACGGAACCGCCATTTTCACCAACGATGGTGGGGCGGCTCGCAGGTTCCAGAACGAGATCGAGGTTGGCATGATCGGCATCAATGTGCCGATTCCGGTGCCGGTTGCCTACTACTCGTTTGGTGGCTGGAAGAACTCGCTATTTGGCGACACCAAGGCCCACGGCGTTGAGGGAGTTCACTTCTTCACACGCGGCAAGGCCATCACCAGCAGGTGGCTAGACCCTAGCCACGGCGGAATCAACCTGGGTTTCCCGCAGAACTAGGGCCGCAGAGCAGGCGCCGTACTAGCCAGACGCGAACTTACGAGCGGGGAGTTACTTAGCGAACTTTGCCATTGCACCAGCGTGCAACTTGCCGTTGGTTGCCAGCACCGAAGTGGTTTCTTCCGTTAGGCCGCCATCGATTGCCGAGAACACTCCGCCGGCAAGTTCAACAACGGGCACGAGAGCGGCGATGTCGTAAATTTTGAGGTCGTGCTCGGCCACGATGTCCACCGAACCTTCGGCCAAGTACATGTAGCTCAGGAAGTCTCCGTAGGCGCGCGTTCTCCACACTTCGCGGCTCAGGCCCATGAGCTGGTCCAGGTATCCGTATGAGTCCCAGAGCTGCAGGTTGTTGTAGCTGAGCGAAGCGTTCTCGAGGTCAGCAATGCCGCTCACCTTGAGTTCGCGCACGGTTCCATCGATGTCACTGGTGAACACACCAACGCCTGGGGCGGCCCACCAACGGCGGCCTAGCGCCGGGGCCGAAACCACGCTGAGTACAGGCTTTTGATTCACGGAAAGTGCGATCAGGCTGGCCCAAACCGGCACGCCTCGCATGTAGTTTGCGGTGCCATCAATCGGGTCGATGATCCACTTGCGGTCAACTGAACCGCTGTTTCCAAACTCTTCACCGATGATTCCATCGGACTCGCGCTCGGCGGAGAGAATGGCCTTGAGCGCCTGCTCAACCGCGCGGTCGGCGTCTGTCACTGGGCTTAGGTCTGGCTTGGTCTCAACAGCTAGGTCAAGAGCTCGGAAACGTGCGAGGGAAATCCTGTCGGCTTCGTCTGCCAGTCGCAGGGCGAGGGCCAAATCCGCGGCAAAGTCTTGGGCCGCGGCTGCGTTTGGGGTACTTGAAGTGGATTCCGACATGGTTCAAATTTAGTGGCTACTGCTGGTCCAGCTTTGCTTCCTGTTTGGCGTCTTGCTTGCCATCCTGCTTTTCAAGCGATGCCATGAGTCGGCGAAGAGAGTCAACGCGGGCGGCACCGTGAGCGCCGAGGGTGCCAGCTGCAAGCGCCTCGTCGAGCCCGCAGTCCGGGGAGTTGCTCAGGTGGCTGCAGTCGCGAGGGCACTTCTCAATAACTTTGTATAAGTCTTCAAAGCTCTTGAGCAGGTTGGCCGGGTCGATGTGGCCAAGTCCAAACGACCGCACACCGGGGGTGTCGATGATCCAGCCGTCTTCCAGTTTGATTGCTCGCACCGATGTACTTGTGTGGCGACCGCGACCGGTTACCTCGTTCACGTGGCCAGTGGCGCGCATTGCACCGGGTACCAGAGCGTTCACCAGCGTGCTCTTACCCACGCCGGAGTGGCCAACCACCACAGTGGTCTTGCCATCCAAAACGCTGTGCAGGGCAGGCAGGCTGGGGGAGTCGCTTCTGTTTAGAACTACCGGAATGTCCAGCCCGGCAAACGCAGCAAGGAACTCGTCCGGGTTGGCCAAGTCAGTCTTGGTGATGCAAAGAATCGGCTTCAGGCCGGCGTCATAAGCGGCGGCCAGGTAGCGGTCAATGAGTCGGGTACGCGGTTCCGGGTTGGCAATCGCGGTCACGATCATCATTTGCTCGGCGTTGGCAACAATCACGCGCTCTACCTGGTCGCTGTCATCCGCGCTTCGGCGAAGCAAGGAAGAACGAGGCTCGATGCGAACGATGCGCGCCAATGCACCCACGGTCTCGCTGGTGTCTCCGGTGAGAGCAACGCGGTCGCCAACCACCGGCCCGGCCTTGCGAAGTTCCTTGGCTAGGGTGGCGTCAATCATGCGATCTTCGGGCAGATAAAGCACTCGGTAGCGACCACGGTCAACGCCAATCACCATTCCGATGGCGGCGTTTTTGTGGTCCGGGCGAATCTTGGTGCGAGGCTTGTTGCCCTTGGGGTTTGGTCGAACTCGCACATCGGTTTCGTCCCAGGTCATCTTGGATCTGGGATCGGCGTCCGGTTCAAAAAGCCAACTCAAGCTAGGCGTTACCCAACATGGTCAGCCACATCTGGGCAAAGTTTGGCATGGTCTTGCTGGTGGTTGAAATGTCTTCAACCTCGATGCCAGGAACACGAAGCCCGATGATCGCACCAGAGGTTGCCATTCGGTGGTCCTCGTAGGTTTCCCAAAGCGCACCGTGCAGGTTTTCGCTTGGATGAATCTCGAGACCGTCCGGAGTCTCACGGCAGATTCCGCCAACTCGGTTGATTTCTGCTGCCAACGCGGCAAGTCTGTCGGTTTCGTGTCCGCGCAGGTGGGCAACACCTGTGATCACCGATTGCGAATCAGCGATAGCCGCGAGAGCGGCAACCACAGGAGTGAGCTCGCCACCAATGCCAAGGTCAATGTTGATGCCGTGAATCTTGCCGTTTCCGGTAACAGTCAGTCCGCGTTCGTCGCGAACGATTTCCGCGCCCATCTGCTGCAGGATGCCGTCGAACTCGTCGCCAACCTGAGTTGTGGTGGTTGGCCAGTGCGGAACGGTCACGGAACCGCCTGCAACCATCGCTGCGGCTAGAAACGGACCGGCGTTGCTGAGGTCAGGTTCAATGGTGAGTTCGCCGCCGCCAATGATTCCGGGTTCAACGCGCCAAACGGTTGGCTCTGGATTGGAAACCTTCACGCCTCGCTTGCGCAGGGTGTCCAGCGTCATTTCGATGTGTGGAAGGCTCGGCAGGTGCTCGCCTTCGTGGCGCAGGGTAAGGCCTAGCTCGAATCGAGCGGCGCTGAGTAGGAGGCCGGAAACAAACTGGCTGCTGGCACTCGCATCGATGGTGAGTTCACCGCCACGTACCTTGCCCGTGCCCTTCACGGTGAACGGCAGTGAGCCGGTGCCGTGATCCTCAATCTCAACGCCCAGGGCGCGGAGTGAGCTGATGGTGGTGTGCATTGGGCGTCGGCGTGCGGCTTCGTCGCCGTCGAAGGTGACGTCGCCTTTAGCCAACGCGGCGAGCGGCGGCACAAAACGCATCACGGTTCCCGCTAGGCCACAGTCGATGGTCACGCTGCTCGCTCCCGCGGAACCAGCTGCGGCGCCACCGGTGATTTGGGCGGGCGGCAACACGGTGAGTGCGGTTTTGAGGTCGCCCGTGAACTCGGCGCCAAGTGCCTTGAGCGCCTCGATCATCAGAAGGCTGTCGCGTGACTCCAAAGGCGCGTGAAGAGTGGTTGGCTCGCCGGCCAAAACCGAGAGCACAAGTTCGCGATTGGTGAGGCTCTTAGACCCAGGAAGTGCAACGGTGGCGTGAATCGGTTTGCTGGCAACTGGAGCCGGCCACGGCTGGGTGCTCTGGGAATGTTTGACTGCGCTCATTGGTTTCAAAAATACCAGCAAAACTTAGGAAACAGGAGGCAAGAGTGACCAACCTTCAAACTGCCCTGCCTAAGCCCGTTCTGTTGGGGCTAAACTCTCAACCAATGGCACACTCAGAAGAGCGCACAATGGCACCCGCAAAGTCCCACGCTCAATCAAACACAATGGCACCTTCCAAGAGCACCTTGGACGCCACCCGCGAGTTTGAATCGCAGGCACTTCCTCACATGCCACTGCTGCTTTCGATGGCGCGCAGACTTGGTCTTAGCGAGGAAGATGCGCAAGACCTAGTGCAAGAGACCTTCATCAAGGCCTTCAAGTCTTGGAGACAGTTTGAGCAGGGGACCAACCTTCGTGCCTGGCTTCTGAAGATCATGCACAACACAAACTTGAACAATGCCGAGAAGCGCAAGCGCGACAAGGCCAAGGGCAGCATCGATGAGCTAGAAGATTGGCAGGTTGGCACAGCCACCTCGCTAACCGCAATGGCCAGCCGGTCTGCCGAGCTGGAGGCAATCGACAACATGCCTCCTCGCATCATTCGGGAAGCCATCGATGAACTGCCTAAAAACCAGCGAGACGTGTTGCTGCAGGTAGTGGTTGCCGGTTTGCCTTATAAAGATGTTGCCGAGAACCTGGGAATTCCCCAGGGCACGGTGATGAGTTCGCTCAACCGCGCCAAAGCAAAACTGAAGAAAAAGCTTGAAGAATACGCCCTCGCCGAGGGATACGACATCACCGGAGGGGCTGGGGAGTGACCATGACCGAAATCGATTGCCAAGAAACTAAACGTCACGTGCACGAGTATTTGCACAACGAATTGTCTTCAGAGGAAATGGCCGACATCACGGCTCACCTTGCCAACTGCGATTCCTGCGAAGGCGACTTCGACTTTGAAGTGATGTTCAATCAGGTGATTGTTCGTGCCTGCGATGAGGCACCGCCTCAGGAGCTTGCCGAACGCATTCTTGGCAAGATTCGCCAGATTCAAAGCGGCAACCACGGAAACTTCGACATCTAAAAAGCTCTCCTAAAGCAAAAAAGCGGCAACCTCTCGGTTGTCGCTTTTTCTTTATTCGGGCCAAATGGTTCTATTCAGGACATTGAACTTATTCAGGCCTAATGGTTCTATTCAGGAGTGTCGATACCCAGCCACTCGTACCAACCGCGGTTGAGCACTAGCCAGGCGATGAGCCCATAGCCAACTTGACCGGGCAGGCCGTGAGGCGAAGAATCAAGTTCGTTGCGCCAGCCGTCGTGCTCAACTAGCGGCCTGAAGCAGTCCACAAACGGCACTCCGCGGCGGCTGGCAACATCCTCGAAACCACTTACCAGGTGCTCAACCTCACGGTTCAGCTCAGGGTTGTGGTGTGGCACGGGACCAACCACAAAGGTTTCGATGCCGGCACGCTTGCACTCATCCAAAATGGTTGCGATGTTCAAGCGGCTGCGGCTAATGCTGGTGCCACTTGCCGGATCCAGGTTGCTCAGGGCAATTACCAAACGGTTCTCGTGGTCCGGGCTGAAACGCTTTGCAGATTCCTGCTTCCAACGCTCGGCCAGCATTGCGCTGGTTTCACCCGGCGCAGGCAACGGAAAGATGTCGATTCGAGGCGAAACGGCTGGGGTTTTCGCGGTGACGCGACCAACCCATCCCATACCGCGTGGGTCACCCGCAGCACTCACCAAGGAATCGCCGAGAACGACGATCCTGATGTCCTTGCGGGCTTCCGACATGGTTTCCTAACGTCTCGGTTTATGCGAACGCGCGAGCGATGAGGTCTGCCTGCTCCGCGGCGTGGGTCTTTGCAGAACCAGCAGCAGGGGAGGCAGATGCGGCACGAGAAACCAGCTTGGCAACCTGACCGTTCATGTACTTAGGCAAGAACAGACCGATGTAAGTCCAAGGTCCCTGGTTGGCAGGTTCGTCCTGAACCCAAACCAACTCGGCGTTTGGATACTGCTCGTAGGCTGCCTTGATTTCGTCTACCGGAGTCGGGTAGAGCTGCTCAACGCGAACGATGGCGGTCTTGCCGTCGCCACGCTTCTGGCTCTCGGCCAACAGATCCCAGTAAACCTTGCCCGAGCAAAGCAGAACCTTGGTCACGTTTGCAGGGTTGAGACCCTGCTCATCGGTGATTACCGGGCGGAAGGTGCCGTTGGTGAAGTCCTCAACGCTGCTGGAAGCGGCCTTTAGGCGCAACATGCTCTTAGGTGCAAACACAACTAGCGGACGCTTCTCCTGGTTGTAAGCCTGACGGCGTAGCAGGTGGAAGTGAGACGCAGGGGTGCTTGGCTGAGCCACGGTCATGTTGTTCTGGGCACATAGCTGCAGGTAACGCTCGATGCGAGCGCTGGAGTGGTCTGGTCCCTGACCCTCATAGCCGTGTGGAAGAAGCAGAACTAGACCGCTGGTCTGACCCCACTTCTGCTCGGCACTTGAGATGAATTCATCGATGATGGTCTGCGCGCCGTTGGCGAAGTCACCGAACTGGGCCTCCCAGAGAACCAGCGCTTGCTTGTTCTCAACGGAGTAACCGTATTCGAAGCCCATTGCCGCGTACTCGCTGAGCAGCGAGTCGTAGATCCAGAACTTGGCCTGGTCCTCGGAAAGGTTGCGCAGTGGCATCCACTCCTGACCGTTGATGCGGTCGTGGAACACGGCGTGACGCTGAACGAAGGTTCCGCGGCGGCTGTCCTGACCGGCCAGACGAACTGGAACGCCATCCATGAGCAGGGTTCCAAAAGCGAGTAGCTCTCCGAAGCCCCAGTCGATGCCACCCTGACGGGACATTTCCTGACGCTTTGCAAGTAGCTGCTGCAACTTAGGGTGAACGCTGAAGCCAGGAGGCACGTTTGCGTGTGCATCACCGATGAGTTCAACAAGCTCGCGACTAATCGCGGTTGGCCTGTTGATCACCGGGTGGTCGCTGGCGGTGGTGCCAATACCTGCTGGGCGAGACTGAATCTCGGCCGGTGCGCTCATGGCCTCGTGAACGTCGTTGAAGGTCTGCTCCAGACGGTTCTGGAACGCGGCGTTTACGGCCTCGAAGTCTTCGCGGGTGATGTCGCCACGGCCAACCAGGTTCTCCAGGTACAGGGTGCGAACCGAGCGCTTGTGCTCGATCAGGTTGTACATGAGTGGGTTGGTCATCGATGGGTCATCGCCCTCGTTGTGTCCGCGACGGCGGTAGCAAACTAGGTCGATTACTACGTCTTTCTTGAACTCCTGGCGGAATTCGAAGGCAAGACGGGTCACGCGAACCACGGCCTCAGGGTCGTCGCCGTTCACGTGGAAGATTGGCGCCTGGATGCCCTTGGCAATGTCGGTTGAGTAAACGGTGGAACGGCTCTCCGATGGAGGAGTGGTGAAGCCAACCTGGTTGTTGATCACCAGGTGGATGGTTCCACCGGTGCGGTAACCGCGTAGGTTCCACATGTTTAGAGTCTCAGGAACCACGCCCTGACCGGCAAAGGCGGCGTCTCCGTGAACCAGAACAGGAACAACAGGGAAGTCACCCTTATAGGCGTTCTTGCCCATGCGGTCTAGCTTGGCGCGAACGATACCTTCAAGAACCGGGTTCACGGCCTCTAGGTGGCTAGGGTTGGCGGCAAGCGAAACCTTTACCTGGTTTCCGGCGGCGCTGGTGATAACGCCCTCGGTTCCTAGGTGGTACTTCACGTCTCCGGAACCCTGAACGGTCTTGGTGTCGAAGTTGCCTTCGAACTCGCGGAACACCTGTCCGTAGGTCTTGCCAGCGATGTTGGTGAGAACGTTCAAACGGCCGCGGTGCGCCATACCAATGGCAACCTCGTCCTGTCCGCTGTCTGCTGCTGCCTGAAGGATTTCATCGAGTGCAGCAATGGTGCTCTCGCCACCCTCAAGGCTGAAGCGCTTCTGGCCAACGAACTTGGTCTGAAGGAAGGTCTCAAATGCTTCGGCTTCGTTCAGCTTGTTCAGGATGCGCATCTGCTCATCGCGAGTTGGCTTGGTGTAAGGGTGCTCAAGTTTGTTCTGGAACCAGGCACGCTGCTCTGGGTCCTGAATGTGCATGTACTCAACACCAACGGTGCGAACGTAGCTGTCGCGCAGAATCTTGAGGATGTCGCGGAACAGCATCTTGCTCTTTCCGCCAAAACCACCGGTCTTGAAGGTGCGGTCAAGGTCCCACAGGCTGAGGCCGTGGTTGTTGATGTCTAGGTCTGGGTGCGAACGCATCTGGAATTCCAGTGGGTCAATGTCTGCCATCAGGTGGCCGCGAACGCGGTAAACGTTGATCAGTTCCTGAATGCGCGATGCCTTGCTGCGGTCATCGTTGTCATCGGTCTCAAAGTCGCTTGCCCAACGAACCGGCTCGTAAGGGATGCGAAGGTCGTTGAAGATCTCCTCGTAGAAACCGCGAGCGCCTAGCAGCAACTCGTGGACCTTCTTGAGGAACTCGCCAGAGCCCGCACCCTGAATTACGCGGTGGTCGTAGGTGCTGGTGAGGGTGATGGTCTTGCTCACGCCAAGCTTTGCAAGTTGGCTCTCGCTCATGCCCTGGAACTCGGCAGGGTATTCAAGAGCACCCGCACCGATGATGGATCCCGCACCAGCCATAAGGCGAGGCACCGAGTGAACGGTGCCGATGCCGCCAGGGTTGGTGAGGCTGATGGTGGTTCCCGCGAAGTCGGCCGCGGTCAACTTGTTGTCGCGAGCGCGCTTCACCATGTCTTCGTATGCACTCAGGTACTCGGCAAAGTTGAGGCGCTGCGCGCGCTTGATGTTTGGAACCAAAAGTGCGCGGGTGCCATCTGGCTTAGGGATGTCGATGGCCAAACCGAGGTTGATGTTGGCTGGGGTCACGCTCGCTGGCTTGTCATCGATGACCGCGTAGTAAACGTTCTGGCTTGGGAATTCCTTGAGAGCACGAATCAGTGCGTAACCGATGATGTGGGTGAAAGACACCTTGCCGCCGCGGGTGCGACCCAAGTGGCTGTTGATCACGATTCGGTTGTCGATGAGCAGCTTGGCAGGGATGGTGCGAACGCTGGTGGCGGTTGGCACGGCAATAGAGGCATCCATGTTGGCGGCAAGCGCTTTTGGCATGCCCTTCAGGATGGTTACTTCGTCCTGTGGCTCACCCTCGGCGTCGTCAACCACGCCAACGGCGCTGGTTGCTGGTGCCTGAGCGGGGATCGGCGCTGGCTTTGCCTCAACGCGAGTGGTCTTGGCAACCATCGGTGTGTTGATTGGTGCGGTTGGAGTCTCCACGTGCGCTACCGGCGCGGCCACTGGGGCAGCAGGAGCTGCGGCAACCGGTGCGGCCTCAACTGGGCTGGCGGGCTGGGTTACCTGTGGAGTGGTTGCCTGCGGTGCCTGGTTTGGCAAAAACGGTGCGGACTGAGGCTTGTTGATTTCGTCGAAAGAGTTCACGGTTTCGTTCTGACTAGTGGTGGCGGGATTGTTGGAAAGAGTTGGGATAGAAGCTACTGGCGTAGTTGGCAAAGGACTCGAGCTAAATGGCGCAGGAATGCTGGCAAAAAGGGGAGCTGGTTCTGCGGTGGAGGTGCGTGGGGTGGCGGCTACCGGGTTTGGGTTTCCGAGCGAGGAATGGAATCGCTCAAGGATTGGCCACCAGGACTTGTCTACTGCGTCGGGATTGGTCTTGTACTGCTCGTACATTTCTTCTACGAGCCAAGTATTGGCTCCGAATTCACTATCGTCTTGACCGGTTTCGATCGACAAGAGCTCACCTCTAAATCCCGCATTGTCCATTCAATGTGCGTGTTTAAGCCTACCCGCTAGAGGCTTGGGGGCTTGGCTATTTGGGTAATCTCTCAGGGTTTGTTTTCGGTTTTGCTAGTTATGCTTGATTTACAAATGGACGACCATAGTTTTTCCACCACTCTGCTAGGCGGTTGGGCCTAATGACAGAGTGGATTTGGCTTGCTCTCGGCGTGGTTCTCACGGTTGGAACCGGCATGTTTGTGGCCTCCGAGTTCAGTCTCATCAACCTTGAGCGAACCGATCTCGAGGCCAGGCGTAATCGCGGCGAGCGCGGGCTCAGCAACTCCATTCGCGCCCTTCAAAAGACCTCCACGCACCTTTCCGGTGCGCAGCTGGGCATCACCATCACCACAATGCTCACCGGCTTCATTGCCGAACCCGCACTAACCAAGTTGTTGCAGCCGGTTCTTGCCGGTTGGGGCATCGATGGAGCTGCCGCGGAAACCACCGCTCTGGTGGCAACCATGGTCATCGCCACCCTGTTTTCCACCCTGTTTGGTGAACTGATTCCTAAGAAACTGGCTCTCACCCTGCCGCTCGAGGTGAACCGCTTCGTGATTTTGTTCCAGATGGCTTTCACCTGGTTGTTCGGGTGGTTCATCAAAGGCTTGAACGCGGTTGGAAACGGCGTGGTTCGCGCCTTTGGTGTTGAGCCAAAGGAAGAGCTGAGCAACAGCCGCACCGCGGACGAACTTGCCAGTCTGGTTCGACGTTCCGCGAGTCTGGGTGCGCTCGACCAGCAAACCGCAACTCTGATCACCAAGACTCTGAACCTGAACCAGCTGGTAGCCGCGGACATCATGACCCCGCGTCCCCGCATGCACGTGATCGAGCAGGACTCATCGGTGGCACAGGTTATTGAACTCTGCAACCAAACCGGCCACAGCCGTTTTCCTGTCACCGATGGCAGCACAGACGACGTGGTTGGCCTAGTCCATGTGAAGCAGGCGGCGAGTGTGCCTCGCGAAAAGCGTGCCGAAGTTTCGGTTGCCGCAATCATGGTTGAGGCCGAGCGCGTGCCGGAAACCATGCCGCTCGAGTCGCTCATGGGCTTGCTTCGCTCAAAAGGATTGCAGTTGGCAATCGTGGTTGATGAATACGGCGGAACCGCTGGACTTGCAACGCTGGAAGACCTGGTTGAAGAACTGGTTGGTGAGCTTTCCGACGAACACGACCGCACTCACCTGGGTGTTCGCAGGGGTGGCGGCGGAAGTGTTTTGTTCCCTGGGCTTATGCGTCCTGACCAACTCAAGGAACTTGCCATTTTGATTCCGGACGACGGCTCGTACGAGACCGTGGGCGGCTACCTAATGAGCGCACTGGGCAAGATTCCGGTGGTCGGCGACTCAGTGGACATCGATGGCGGATCGCTCAAGGTTGAACGCATGGACGGCCGACGAGTAGACCGCGTGCGATTCACCCCTGATGCCGTTTTGGGCGGTGAGACCAATGACTGAGACCGTTGATTACGCGGGTGCCTGGTTGGGTCTGCTCTGGTTTGCGGCACTGCTTGCTGGCAATGGATTCTTTGTGGCTGCCGAGTTTGCGCTGATCGCGGCTCGTCGTGCCCAGATCGAACCGCGTGCCGAGGCCGGTAGTCGTCCGGCCAGAATCACCATCAAGGCCATGGAGCGCGTGAGCGTGATGCTCGCCACCTCACAGATTGGCGTGACCCTTTGTTCGCTGGCCATTCTGGTGATTGCCGAACCTGCCATTCACACGCTCATCTTCTCGTCGCTCCTATTCCTGGGCACTGCCACAGCGGAAGGCATCACCTTTGCGGTGGCGCTCGTGCTGGTTTCGTCGCTGCACGTATTGTTGGGCGAGCTAATCCCTAAGCAGCTCTCGTTTGCGGTGCCCGAGCGCATGGCACTGGTGCTGGTGCCGGTTCTTTACGGTGTGGCGCTCGTACTGCGACCCATCGTTGTGTCTTTGAACTTTTTGGCTAACTTGGCGCTCAAGGCGGTTGGTATCAAGCCGCGCGACTCGGCAAACACCGCCTACACAATTGATCAGGTTGAAGACATCGTGGAGCACTCCACGCGCGAGGGTGTGTTGAGCGACACCTCTGGTGCCATCAGCAACACCTTCGAGTTCACCGAAAAGCAGGTGCGCGACATCGTTGTGCCGCTGGACCACGTGATTGGGTTCCCGCTAATCGTCACTCCAAAGGCGGTGGAGGCGGCCGTGACCAAACACGGATTCAGCCGCTACCCGCTAACAGACATCGATGGCGACCTGGCCGGGTACCTGCACATCAAGGACGTACTGGACCTCGAGGACGACGAGTTCGAAGATCCGTTCCCAGCAAAGCGAGTCAGAAACCTTCACGTTGTTGCGCTTGATACCGAACTTGAAGATGCGCTTGCCGGCATGCGCAAAGCAAACGCCCACCTGGCAAAGGCCGTCAACCCAGAGGGCAGCGTTGCGGGTGTGATCTTCCTTGAGGACATTCTGGAAGAGTTGGTTGGCGAAGTGCAGGACGCAACCCGTCGTACTTCGCGCTAAACGCTCCCAATAAGTTGCAAGGGGCTAACTGCGCCCGTACTGTTTTGGCAGGTAATCCGGGTGTTCGCCCAGTTCGCGCGCTGCGGCAGCCGCCCAAAACGGATTCCGCAGAGCCGCGCGGCCAATGCTGACTGCCTCAACAGCGGTGGTCTGCAAAATCTGTTCGGCCCGCTCACCCGTGGTGATCTGACCCACAGCGCTCACGTGAACTCCGCCGCCAGCAACAGCCTCGGCTAGCGGCACCTGATAGCCAGGTCCGGTGGGGATAGTCACGCCAGTTACAAGGCCGCCACTGCTGATGTCAAAGAAGTCCGCGCCTGCCGCAGCGCACCAGGCCGCCACCTTCGCGGTGTCGTGCTCGTTCCAGCCATCCTCGCGGTAGTCCGTGGCACTGAATCGAACCATGATTGGATAGCCGGCACCAACTTCATCGCGCACCGCCGCAACGATTTCCAGCAGCAAACGCGCACGGTTCTCCAGCGAGCCACCGAACTCATCGATGCGTTGGTTGGTGATGGGGGAGAGGAACTGGTGAATCAGGTATCCGTGGGCGGCGTGAATCTCAATCACGTCAAAACCTGCGTCAACCGCACGCTTCGCAGCCAAACGGAACTCATCGATGATGCCAGGCAGCTCGCTAGTTTCAAGAGGGCGAGGTGCCGAGTAGCCGGTGAATGCCTCCGAGGTGCTGCTCACGGTTTGCCAACCGCCATCTGACTCGGGTACCGAACCTGAACCCGACCATTCGCGATAGATGGAGGCTTTGCGGCCAGCGTGTGCCAACTGGATGCCAGCCTTTGCCCCGCGCTGGTGAATCAATTGGGTCACTCGTTTCCAGGCATCCGCCTGCTCCTGGTTCCAGATGCCTGTGCACCAGGGGGAAATGCGTCCGATTGGCGAGACTGCGGTGGCCTCCGTGACCACCAAGCCGGCGCCACCAGAAGCGAAGCTTGGGTAGTGCACCACGTGCCAGTCACCGGGTACGCCATCGCGGTTTTCACAGGAGTACTGACACATCGGTGCGATCCACACGCGGTTGCGGATCTCCACGTTTCCAAGGGTGATTGGGCTGAACAACTTTGACACTAGGGCTCCTGTTGGTTTGGCACTGCTCGGTTTCTAACCTAACTGCAGATTCCGCCCTCGCAGGGTAGTTTGATACCTGTGAGCGAACTTACCCAACTAATCGGCCAGCTCGTTCACGCGCCAACCGCTGCCGACAACAAGTACACCCGCGGTGTGCTGGGGTTCGTTACCGGCTCAAACGCTTACCCTGGAGCCGCGCTTTTGGGTGTTGCCGCCGCCGAAGCCGTTGGCGTTGGAATGGTCGAATACTTTGGCCCACAGCGAGTGCAAGACCTGCTCCTGGTGGATCATCCGCAGGTGGTTGCGGCAGAGTCCGTGGCCGGCGCGCGCGCTCAAGCCTGGGTGCTGGGTTCTGGTGTGGTTGCCCCGTCAGAAGCATCCGACCCAGGCAAATCCATCGATGATTTCTCGCAAATTGCAAACGTTCGCGGCGCCGCCTACGGCCAGGGTTCGGTTGCCGTAGTGGACGCCGGGGCAATCGGTCTGCTCGACTATGCAAAAACCGTCAGCGGCTCGCTGATTCTCACGCCGCACGATGGCGAACTCAAACGCCTGTTCACGCGGTTGCAGGAGCCTTTCCGCGACTCCGATTTCGGCACTCTCGAACACCGTATGGCCACTGCCCAGCGTGCGGCTCAACTGCTTGGCCAAACCATTCTGCTCAAGGGTTCCACCACCGTGATCGCCACGCCCTTTGAGGAAACTTTCGCGGTTGGGCCTAACTCACCACACCTGGCAACCGCAGGTTCGGGAGACGTGCTGGCTGGTATCCTCGGGGCGCTCGCCTTGGCGAACCTGGCCGAAGTTCGCGAATCCTGGTTGCGGGTAGCGAAACTCGCCGTGCTGCTTCACTCCCGAGCGGCCGAACTTGCCGCCCTTGAAGGGCCAGCGGTTGCTTCCGCGCTGCCGGCTCAGGTTTCCAAGATTTTGCGGAGCGAGGCATAAAGTGACCGAGCTTCCAACTGAGCCGCAAACCGAGCCTAAAACCTGGCCAAGCCGCAACCCGTTGCTACGCGCACTTACTTCCAGACCAGCCCTGCTGCTCGCCTTTGTGGGCGTTCACTTGGCACTGGTATGGCTCGGTTTGCACGGTGTTGGTCAGCCCATGGGCGACATCCCAAACGCTTACTGGCCGTGGGTGGATTTCATGCTCAAAACTCACCACTATCTGGGCCTAGACCAGTCATGGGTTTACCCGTATCCGAACCTGCTGTTCGTTCTAGCTCCCGCCGGTTTCCCAGGGATGGATTACCAAACAGCCTGGTTAACCATGGCAACCTGCATCGACGTGTTGTCTCTCGCCACACTGCTCTACTGGAATCCTCAAGGCAGCGGGGCAGCCGGCGTGGCCGCGAATCGCAGACTGTACGCCGGCTGGCTCTGGGCTCTGGGCCTGTTCCTTCTCGGTCCGGTTGGTATCAGTCGTCTAGACACCATTTCGGTTGCCATTGCAGTGCTGGCTATAACGGCCTGGCTCAACCTAAAACCAAACATCGCAGCGGTCTGGTTTGCGGTGGCAACCTGGATCAAGGTTTGGCCATTTGCCATTTTGGGTGCACTTATCTTCACCGCCAAATCAAAGGGCAGGGTGGCGCTTTGGGGCATCGGTGCGGGCCTTGCCCTTTTGATTTTGGGCCTCTTGATTGGCGATTTCCGAAGTGTTCTCGGCTTTGTCTTTGAACAGTCCGATCGTGGAATCCAAATCGAGTCTCCATGGGCGGCCTGGTGGCTTTGGCTCGGCGTTGTCGGAGTCCAAGGTACTGGCCTCTACTACGACATGGGGTTGCAAACCTTTCAGGTGCAGGGCGACGGCACTGTTCTGATTGCGGCACTGCTTGGGCCGGTGATGTACGGCGCGGTGGCAATCACGTTTGCACTTAGCTGGTTTGCCCAAAAACGCGCCAACACTCAAGAACAGCTCAACCAAGTGTTCGCATGGACTTCGCTCACTGCGGTCTTGGATTTGATTGCGTTCAACAAGGTTGGCTCGCCCCAGTACTACGGCTGGCTCATCATCCCGGCAATCGTCTTCGGCCTTGTCCGGCCACAGCAGTGGCGAACCGTTCTGGTCTGGATTCTGGGGCTAGTGGCGCTTACCGGCTATATCTATCCGGTGATTTACGACGCAATTTTGTCTGCCAACCCACTAGCTACCGCAGTTCTTACCGGCAGAAACTTGCTTTTGCTTGGACTGCTGGTTTTAGCCAACATGAGGCTCACCGGGCTTACCGCGAAGAAATCGCCGCCAGTTCTCTAGAAGTAGTCGCTAGCCTTCTAGCAACTACCCTTCTAGAAGCTGCGCAAGAAGAGGGCCAACAATTTCGCGTTCGATCAAGAAGCCGTCGTGCCCGTATTCGGACTCTATCAGGTTTAGACCGCCACCAACCATCTCGCAAGTTAGGTTGTCGGCAATGAACTGCTGGTTGGCAATCGGGAACAGACGGTCGGAGTCGATGCCCGCAACCAGGGTGCGAACTTTGATTCCAGCCAGTGCTGCTTCGGCCGACTCTCGCCCGCGACCAACGTCGTGGGAGTTCATCGCGTTCACGAGGGTGATGTAACTGTTGGCATCGAACCGGCGAGTGAACTTGTTGCCGTGGAAATCCAGGTAGCTTTCAACCGCGAAGCGGCCTCCGCCACCCATCGGGTTCACGCCACTCTGCCAGGTGCGCTCAAAGCGGTCGTTCAGTTCGCTAGGGGAGCGGTAGTTCAAAAGCGCCATGCGACGTGCCAGAGCCAAACCACGGTGCGGGCCAAAGCCGGCATTCGCCTCGTAGTAGAAGCCATCCTTGAAAGCAGGGTCGGTTTTCACGGCCTCAACCTGAACACAGTTGAGCGCAATCTGATCCGCGGTGGAAACCGCAGGCGCTGCGATAACCGCAAGATTCTTCAACGAGTCCGGGAACATGATGGCCCACTCCAAAGCTTGCATTCCAGCCATTGACCCACCGATGACAGCATGCCAGCGCTTGATGCCAAGCACATCGGAGAACGCCTTCTGCGCCTGCACCTGATCGCGAATGGTCAGGTAAGGGAATAGAGCGGCATATTCGGAGCCACGCTCGTCGAGGGAAGCTGGACCGGTGGAACCCTGGCAACCGCCAAGAGTATTTGGGGCCACCACAAAATACTTGTTTGTGTCAATAGACAGGCCCGGCCCGATGATGCCGTTCCACCAACCTTCGGTTGGGTGTTCCTTGCTTGACGCTCCTGCGGCGTGAGAATCTCCGGTTAGCGCGTGTAGCACTAAGACCGCGTTGGTGTGCTCGTGATTGAGCTCGCCCCAGGTTTCAAAAGCGATCTTCACGTTGTTGAGTTCGCGCCCGCTTTCCAGCTTCAGCGACGCGATGGGGGCAAACTGGCGGTCACCGGCAGGGTCGCCGTCGCGCCACGCACCGGTTGCGGGTGGTCTTCCAATTAGCTGACGACTCAGTTCGTCTGTAATGAAACCAGACGGAACTGTGTCCTCGGGGATTTGGAATTCCATGTGTTCCTTTTGCGCCAGGCAGGCGAACGGCAATAACTACCTAGATGTTACCAGCGCTGCATAGGCAAGGCTCTAGTCGGCCAGCGCGTCAAATGCCAGCGCCGCCAGCACCGCCGCGCCATCGGCCAGCACGTCATCGTTGAATCTTGCCTTGTTGGAGTGATTGGACTGCCAGTTCTCCATTGGCACGGCAGGGTCCGCGGCTCCCAAGAACACGAAAGCACCAGGGATGTGTTCCAAAATCGTGGCGAAGTCTTCGCCGCCGGTAATCGGGTGCTGCATGGTCTCGTAGCGGTTCTCGCCGAAGCCTTCCTGTATCACGGCCTGAACGCGTTCAACGTTTGCTCGGTGATTGTTCAGCACCTTGGATGCCGGCAGGAACTCCACCTCAACCTCAACGCCGTAAGAAACCGCCACCGACTCCATCAGAACCTTGATTTCGCTGCGAACTCGCTCAAAGTGTGTCTGTGAGAACGTGCGAATGGTGGCACCAAACGAGGCGGTTTCCGGCATCACGTTGGTGGTGTGGGTGTCGCCGGCGTTGATCCAACCAACGTTCACAATCACCTGGTCGAACGCACTGAAACTCTTGGTCACCATTGGCTGAATGCCCGCGATAGCCTGCACCATCGGTGTGATTGGATCCTTGCCGGTCCAAGGCATGGAGCCGTGACCCGCCTTGCCGGTGAACTTCACAATCACGTCACCGGCGCTTGCCATGAGTGGCCCCGACTTGCAGCTGAACAGGCCGCTGGTGGAAACCGAGAACACGTGAATGCCGTAGGCGGCAATCGGCAGGGAACCGCTGGCAAGGTGCATGCGTCGCTCGATCATTAGATCCGCGCCACCGTGGCCTTCTTCGCCACTTTGGAAGAACATGATTACATCGCCGGCAAGTTGCTCGCGATTGGCGTGCAACAGCCTGGCGGCACCCACACCCATTGCCATGTGCAAGTCGTGTCCGCAGGCGTGCATGTAGCCGTTGGTTGAAGCGAAATCCAGACCGGTTTCCTCAGTCACGGCGAGCGCGTCCATGTCTGCTCGAAGCAGCACGGTTGGGCCGGGCTTGCTACCACGTATCACCAAAGTTGCGCAACTGATTTCGTGGTCCAGGGAAATCTCGCCAAGGCCCTGCAGCTCGCGCTCAATCACGGCAAGGGTCTTTGGCAGGTTCAACCCGAACTCGGGAATCTGGTGCAGTTCACGGCGCAAAGTTTTCAGTTCGGCGGTCATCGCGGTTGCCTGCTCGGCAAGTGCCTTCAGCTTCATGCTGTTTCCCATCGTTGGTAAAACCGCCTCAAACCCAGAGGCTTTACTCACATTCTGCCACTGCCATCGATGGAAAGTTTTTAGGCTTATCTCATGTGGTTTGAGCAGATGCACTCGGGTTGGCAGTCGGCGTTGGCCGATTGGAAGCCATTCCTGGACGCCACGGAGGCTTCGGTTGCCCAGCTCTCAAACCTCGCTCCAGCGGCGGGAAACGTAATGGCGGCTTTCCAACTAGACCCGGAACTCGTTCGAGTTGTCTTGGTTGGGCAGGACCCTTATCCGGGGGAGGGCATGGCCGTTGGTCGCGCGTTCGCAGTTTCGCTCGAGGTGCCAAAACTCCCGCAGAGCCTGCGAAACATCTTCACCGAATTGACTGCTGATTTGGGGCAGGTTGCCGATCTGCCAAGCCCCGATCTGCCAAGCCCAAACCTTCACGGATGGCAAGAGCAAGGCGTCTTCCTGCTCAACCGTCACCTCACCACCACTCTCGGCAACCCCGAGGCGCACGTGGGGCTAGGTTGGGACGGATTCACGCTGGCCGCCGTTCAGCATCTGGTGAACCGAGGCACGCCGCCTGTTCTGGTGCTCTGGGGTGCCCACGCGCAAAAGCTGTTGAAGCAACTACAAATCATCGATGGAAGCCGCGCACCGCACGTTGTCCAATCAGCCCACCCGAGTCCGCTCTCCGCGTACCGAGGTTTCTTTGGCTCCAAGCCATTCAGCAAGGTGAATGAGGTGCTTCTTGGGCAGGGCCTCGAGCCGATAGATTGGTTTCGGTAGGAGAACACGTGGCACTTGATTCAGAAACCCGCTGGAAACTCGCAAGGCGAGCCAAGACACAGCAGGCAGAACCGGTTGGTGAGCCTCAGATTCGTGCCGCCATGGAGACCGACCTTCCTCAGGTAGTTGAGATTTACAACTACTACATTCAAAACACCGTGGTCACCTTCGACCTAGACGCGCAGAAGCTTTCCGACTGGATCGAGAAGTTCCGTTGGATTCAAGGTTTGCAGTTGCCTTTCCTTGTGGCGGTTAGTCCGTCTGGCAACATTCTCGGGTTTGCCTACGTTGCGCCTTGGCGCCAGAAGGCCGCATTCAAGCGCACGGTGGAGAACAGCATCTATCTGCGCCCAGCGGCAACCGGAAAGCGCATCGGTAGCAAACTGATGACGGCACTGCTGGAGCAGTCCAAGGCGGCTGGCGTCAAGGAGATCGTTGCGGTTATCTCCGATAAGGGCGCCGAGTCTTCCATTGCCATGCACGAGTCTTTCGGGTTCAAGAACCAGGGTCACCTTGCCAAGGTTGGCTTCAAGTTTGGGCGTTGGCTGGGCACTGTGTTGCTTCAGAAGAGTCTGTAAAAACACTGATAAACCCCATTGCCTCCATTGAGGTTCAAAGGTTCACGGGTAGATTCATAGGGTGAACCAGCGGGGATTGAAACGGGTATGTCTTGCGGCGGCAATTTTGCTTGCCGTGGCCGCAGGTGCGCCTGCCCAAGCCGCATCTGGTTCAACCGCCGGACTTACTTCAAGCCAGGTTTCGGGCCTAATCGTTCACTACGCACAGGGCTCCACGGTTTCACTTGGTGCTGGCGCTTTCTTGGGTCAACCACAGCTCTCGGCCAACGGATTCTCAGTTCAAAACTCTCAGTCGCTAGGGGACGGTTGGCATTCGCTTAAGTTTGTGGCTCCAGTGACCCAGGCGGCGGCGGAGCAAGCCACAACCGTGCTCGAGTCCGTGAACGGCGTGCTGGCCGCCTACCCAGACCAGACCATTGCACCCTCAGCGGTTCCTGTGGCAAAAACTACGTCTTCCGTGAGAAACAACCCCTTGAGTCTCATTTCAAAGTTCTTCAGCGCTCAGGCACTCAAGTCGGCCACGAGCGTTCGCAACGTTCGTGTGGCAGATGGCTGGACCGCAAATCAGCCGAGCACCGCAACGCTAAAGGCGTCTTGGCTCAAGCCGTTGAGCGTTTTTGGCGCAAAAATCGCTGGGTATCGAATCCAGGTTTCCATCGATGGCGGCAAAACGGTCCTGTACAGCGCCACTCAAAACTCCTCAGCAACCCGGGCATTGTTGAATCGTGAAGTCACGCCTGGCCAACCTGTAAGCGTGCGAATTGCGGCTCTCACCAAGCTTTCCGGTGTTGTGAGGGTTGGAAAGTTTTCTGCTTGGGCAACTGGCGAGGCAACCACCATTCCGCAAGTGCCAAAGTTCATAACCGAACCAAAAGCTACGGTCGGTTCAAGTCCGCACTGGCACCTGCTCTCGGCAGTTGAACAGGGCGGCCTAGCCGTAACATACGAAGCCACTGCATCGCTAGGGAAAACGGTAGTTGACGTTTGCAAAACCGAAAGCGACACCTGCTTTTTCACCAACCTGCAGCAGGGAGTCTTCTACTCGGTTTCGTTGAAGGCAATTAATGCTCGCGGCTTCAGTACCAGCTTCAACGCGGCGGAAGTCACCGACCCAATGTTTCAGTATCAGTGGGCGTTGGGCAAGGTTCACGGAGTCAACGCAGAGTCGGCTTGGACCAGAACCACTGGTGAAGGCGTTGTGGTTGCTGTAATCGACAGTGGAATTTCCGAACATCCAGATCTAGCTGGGCAGTTGCTTCGAAACACCGATGGTTCTGTCTACGGCTATGACTTCATCACCAACTCAAACAATGCCCAAGACGGCGATGGCAGAGATCCAAACCCAACCGATCCAAATGGCGGAAGTTCGTGGCATGGAACTCACGTGAGCGGAATCATCGCAGCGGCCGCAAACGGCACGGGAGTGGTTGGCGTTGCTCCAGGAGCAAAGTTGTTGGAACTCAGGGCTCTAGGGGCAAACGGTGGTGTTGAAAGCGACCTGATTGCGGCGTTGCACTGGGCTGCAGGGGTGGCGGTGCCTGGTGCGCCAGAGAATCAACACCCAGCCAAGGTGATCAATCTTTCACTCGGATACGTGAACAACTGCGACCAGGCCACCACTGCGGTGCTGCAAAGTTTGCACGCAGCCGGCGTATCAGTTGTCACTGCCGCGGGCAATGACAACAGTTACGCCTCTATCTCTTATCCAGGCAACTGCGTGCCAACCATCAACGTTGGCGCTTCCAACTTCTCCAGCGATAGGGCGAGTTACTCAAACTACGGTGCCTCCGTTGACATCTCGGCACCAGGTGGAGACCAGCAGCCATCCAGCGGTGCACCAATGCTGCCCGGTTCGAGTTACGCCGAAACGGGAATGATTTTGAGCACACTCAACGATGGCCAGGATGCCATGGGGCAGCCAAGTTACGGTTACGAGCAAGGAACGTCGATGGCGGCGCCATACGTAACGGGCGTAATCGCTTTGATTTACTCGGCAAGACCCGACTTCACTCCGGATTTGGTTTGGGAAGCCATCAAGGCAACTGCAACGGTTTGGGATCCAAACTCGCAGTGCTTCGCGCAAGCCACGGTGCACAGCTGCGGTGCTGGAATTATCAACGCGGGTGAAGCCGTAACCTGGGCGCTAAGCCACTCGTAAGCCCCACATAATCTCCGGTTAAAGCAAAATGGGCCCTTTCGGACCCATTTCGGTTTTGTGCGGAAGGTGGGACTTGAACCCACACGCCTTGCGGCACTGGAACCTAAATCCAGCGCGTCTGCCATTTCGCCACTCCCGCGGACTTATCAATACTAGCCCATCTGTGGATAAGGTTTTTCACACTTTTCAACTTCCTGCCAAAGTCAAACCACAAACTTTGGAGGGGAAATGTCACTTTTGGCGGGAGTTAGTCGCTCAGCTAGAGAAAAGTTGGTTGCAGGTACCACCGAATCGCCAAACCACGCGGTGCTGCAGGTTCTTGATGAGTTTGCCGCTCACGGCCAGGCAATTCAATCCGAACCTCAGATTCACGCTTCAGCGCTTAACAATCTGCAAGGATTCGGCGCTCTTCAACCCTTCATCGATGACAAATCCATCGAAGAGATCTGGATTAACCGGCCAAACCAGATTTTTGTGGCCAAGTCTGGGGGAGTGCAGGTAATTGACCTCGAGTTAGACGCCGAGGAACTCCGAACCCTGATTTTCAGAATGCTGCGGGCCAGCGGCCGAAGGCTAGACCGCACCATGCCTTTCGTGGACGCCGCTCTTCCGGATGGATCGAGATTGCACGTTGTGATTCCCGAAGTCACCGCCTCGCACTGGAGCGTGAACATCCGCAAGTTTCCAAGCGGAATCATCACCTTGGGCCAGCTGGTGGCTTGGAACAGCCTCACGCAGCAGAAGGCGGATTACCTGAGTGCCGCAGTGCGGTCCGGCAAAAACATTCTGATCGCGGGTGCCACTCACTCCGGCAAGACCACGCTCCTGTGCGCGCTGCTGCATGAACTGCAAAAAGACATTCGCTTGGTCACCTGCGAGGAGACGTTTGAGATTCGATCCGAGCTTCAAGACTGGGTGGCAATGCAAACCCGCCAGCCCAACCTCGAGGGCCAGGGTGAAATCCCTCTCAGACGCCTTGTGAAGGAGGCCCTGCGCATGCGGCCGAGCTATCTGGTGATTGGCGAGGTTCGTGAAGCCGAGAGCCTCGATCTGCTTATCGGAATGAACTCGGGCATCCCAGGAATGTGCACCATCCACGCAAACTCAGCTCAGGCGGCACTGGTGAAACTTTGCACGTTGCCCTTGCTCGCTGGCCCAAACATTTCAAGCGACTTCGTTCGTGCCACGGCTGTGCAGGCCATCGACCTAGTGGTGCAATGCTCCAACTCGCCGGAGCGCGGTCGTTGGATCAATGAAATCGCAACCGTTTCCGAAGGCATCGATGGCAAGCCGCACGCCACCCAAGTTGACTTCGATTCGCCGAACTCGAGCCCTAAATCAAGCCCAAGTGAAAACTCAAGCGAGGTGCGATTGTGAAGGCTGGGGTTGGGCGGGCATTCCGGCTCAGGCTTGCGGCTGCGGGTTTAGGGCATTTGGATCCGCTAAAGCTTGTGGGATTCTGGGCGTTGGGCTTAGGCCTCGCGGTGTTCGCTCTCGTGAAAATCACCGGCCTGGTTGCTCTCGGGCTTGCAACCGTATTCCTAGGCGCGGCCCTCTCTTTCGAACTTTTAGTGATGCGTGCCAAGGCTAGGCAAACCACACTCGTATCGGTGCTACCGCAGATTTGCGAGAGCCTGAGTTCAGCGGTAAACACCGGACTAGACCTGCAACAGGCCTTCGCCGACCTGGCAGTAGCAGGACCTAGGCAAACTCGGCAGTCGCTCGCGCTGTTTTGTGCACAACTCGATGAGGGTGTGCAGCTGGATTCCGCACTCGACTGGCTCAAAGTTGAGCTGGCGCAGGCCGATGCGGATCAGTTAATCGAACTGGTTCGATTGAGCAGAACCAGCGGTGGAATAGGTCTCGCTGGCAATCTCACCCGACTGGCCGCCCAGCTCAGGCAACAAAGTGCGTTGGCGGGGGAGCTTTCAGCCAAGCAGGGTTGGGTATCGGGTACGGCAAAGTTGGCATTGGCAACTCCCTGGCTCGTGGTGATGCTGTTGGGCGCCAGACCTGAAAACGCTTTGGCCTACAACTCGCCGGCCGGTCTCGCGGTGCTATCCATTGGGCTTGGGGTGTGCCTCTTGGCATACGGCATCATCAATGTGGTCAGCGTGATCCCGCAAGCAAAGCGAGTGTTCGCCTAATGTTTGCACGAACCAATCCACTCGAACAGCGACTCTTTCCAAAGCAACAGAACCAGGTTCCTGCCTCGCTTTCAAAACTCAAGATCCGTTGGGGAAGCAAGTCCTTCGACCCGTATCTTCTGGAGATGCCGCAGCAGATCGAGTTGATGTCGGCAATGCTCAACAATGGCGAGAACTTCTATTCCGTTCTTACTGCGCAAACGGCAATGTCCAGTGGCAACTTCTCCGTTGGCCTAAAGAGAGTCAAGCAGCGGCTGGAGCTTGGCGAATCGCTTGAGCAGGCACTCGAGTTCCTCGAACAGGAATCGGATTCGCCCATGGTCTCAGAGTTCACCAACAAGGTGGTCATTTCACTCACACGAGGCACACCAATGGCCCAACAGCTGGAGTTCCTTTCGGAAACCGCTCGAGCCCAACTCAGGAATCAGTTACTGAAGCAAGCCGGCAAAAACGAACTCAAGATGCTCGTGCCAATGGTCTTTCTCATCCTGCCCGTAACCATCCTGTTCGCAGTCTTCCCCAGTTTGCAGTTGTTGCAAGCGGGGCTTTAGAAAGGAAGAAAATGAAGGAAAAGCAACAACCAAACCACCAGACAAATCACCTGGCGTCTGAACGAGGCGACGTTCCCGGGTGGGTTCTGATCACTCTAATGACCGCCGCGCTGGTGGTTGTTTTGTGGAGCTTGGCGGTTCCTGCGCTGAGTGCGGTATTCAACCAGGCGATGACCAAGGTTGCCACGTTCTAAGGATTCCCAGGCGGGTTCCGCACCGGTTGAGTTCATCATGGTGGGTTTACCACTTCTAGCCCTCGCGCTCACCACAACTCAACTGGTGCTGGCCTCTTGCTGCAACAACGTGGCACTCCAAGCCGCTGTCGACGGCGCATCCATTGCGGCGTTGGCAGACGGTGGCGGGCAGCGAGGTACCGAGGCTGCGCTTGCAACCATCGATGCTTTGTTGCCCAACACCAAGCCAGAAGTGGATTTGGTGCGTCACACGGGTGGAGTTTCTACCTGGCAGGCCACGGTCCGTCTGGAGAGTCCAGTTCTGCTGCTCGGCTTGATTCCCATTTCACAATCAGCGGAGGTCATCGATGAAAACCAGAACTAACCAGTTGCAAAACGACGAGGGTTCGGCCCTTATCGAGTTCGTGGTCTTTGGTTTGGTGGCACAGATTTCCATTTTGATGTTCGCAGGTTCGCTCTTAGAGCAACAGAAACTTCAACTGGCGGTGGAGTCCAGTGCACGTCAGGCGGTTCGTGCCGCCACACTTTCCAAAGACGCAGCTCAGGGCGATGTGGCTAGCGCAATCGAGTCCCAGCAGTCGGCCAACTTTGGGCTGGTGCCAGGTCGGTTGCGAATCACTTTCACGCCAGGCGCTCCTGCTGCGGGCGAACTGGTTTCTGCAACAGCAAGCATCGATGGGGTTTCGGCTACAGCAAGAATGCGGGTGCCACGCTCATGAAGCTGAAGTCCGAACGAGGCTCGCAAAGCATCCTGGGTATCGGATTAGCGGTGTTTGTGCTGGCACTCGCACTGGTGGCCGCAAGTGCAACTCAGCTCAACCGCCAGCAACAGCAGGTACAGGTTCGGGCAGACGCGCTCGCCCTCGACTTGGCCGACCTACTGCAGTTCAACGCCAGACAGTTACAGAAAGACCCGTTGTTTGTGGGGGATGATCCGGTTTCGGTCGCCGCAAGCGAGTTATCTGCTCTGGAGGGTGCAAGAGTCCCTATGCGCCTGGTTTCTGCTCAACAGATTGGTGCGGATCAGATTGCGGTCACGTTATGCCAAGCCAACGCTTTGCAAAGGGCCCCGTTGATCGGCGGATTGGTGACGCTTGGGGAGATTTGCGCGAAGGCACAGGCCCGAACCACGTTGCCTTAGCCCTCGGTACAGGGGTCGCCTGGAACCCAGGTTCGACGAGCTGTGCCGTCTGCTAGCGAATGCCGAACTTGGGCAAGTAACGCCAGCCCAAGCCGGCACCGAACAAGCTAAGTCCTGCCATTACACCAATGGCACCAGACAGTGTGATTGCCACGGTGAGCGAGCTCAGCACCACGGGAGTGACTGCCACACCTGCGTCCACTAGGAGCCTGTAGGCGGCCAGGAACTCGTTGCGCTGGCCTTCTGGTGCCATGTCGGCTCCCAGAGTGAGCACAACGCCTGAGCCGGTCGCATTGGCCAGCGACATGGCAATGGCAACCACAAGGAACCAAGTTGGCGTGTGGGCAAAGATGAGAGCCACGTGGGTAACAGCCATTCCCACTAGGCAGGGAACAACCGCCCATCGGCGGCCAAATCGATCCATAATCTGGCCGGACACGTAGAACAGGGCAACATCGAGTGCGCCGGCAATGCCGATGAACAGCGAAACGGTTCCCGGATGCATACCGATGTACAGGCCCCAGAGCGGCAGCCCGATCTGACGAACTGTGCGAAGCATCGCCAAAATGGCTGAAGTCATGCCGACGGTGGAAAGCTTGCCGCGCTCCTGAGCGAAAATGCGCCAGGGCGATGAGTGGGTATCGGTGGGGGTGTCCTGGATGCTTCCCGCCGGAACCATAAGAAGAACCGAAGCCGCGGCCAAACAAAACAGGATGCCCACCGTGTAAACCCAGTGCTCACCAAATGCGAACACCACTCCGGCTCCAACCATTGGTCCAAGGAAGGCGCCGCCGCGGAACATTCCTCCAAGAATGGAGAGTGACCTGGCGCGGTGGGTGAAGGGTACAAACTCTGTTAGGTATGCGTGACGAGCCAGAGCGAAAATCGAGGCCATGCTACCTGCGGCAAACACTGAGAGCCCCAACAACCAAATGCTGGTGGCAAATAGCGCCCCAGTGATGCAGAGTGCCGCAATCACGGCGGCGAGGATCATGGCACGGCGCTCGCCGAGGCGGTTCACGATTCGCGACGAAGGAATGTCGAAGAAGACCATGCCCATGACTGTTAGTCCAGCAATGAAACCTGCGGTTGGTAGGTCGGCGCCCAGCCGCTGTGCCGCGCTGGGGAGGATTGGGATGAGGCTAGCCTCGCCTGTTGAAAACAGCAACGATGGCACGAAAACTGGAATCGCGAGAGACCGAATCTGGAACCCGGTGTTGTTGGTTGACTCGCGCTTGCTCACCCGTCAAATCTACCCAACTCTCCGCTTAAACTAGAGACGATGGCTGACCTTGACCTTTCCACCGAAATCCGCGCTCTGAAAAAGACCATGGACAGCGTTTGCGCAGTTCTAGACCTAGACCGCATGCGTTCGGAAATAGTTGAGCTGGAAGCCCAGGCGGGTGCCGCAAACCTTTGGGATGACCCGGAAGAGGCGCAACGCGTAACCAGCGCCCTGAGCCACAAGCAAGCCTCGCTAAAGAAGGTTTCCGAGGTTGCCAGCCGCATCGATGACCTCGAGGTTCTAATCGAAATGGCAAACGCCGAGGACGACACCCAAACTCAGGCCGAAGCCCGCAAAGAATTCGCATCGATTGAGGCTGCTGTTTCCGAGCTCGAGATTCAGACCCTGCTAAACGGCGAATACGACGCCCGCTCGGCCGTGATCACTATTCGAGCCGGTGCCGGTGGCGATGATGCAACTGACTTTGCCGAAATGCTTATGCGCATGTACCTGCGCTACGCCGAGAAGAGCGGCTACAAGCGCAACGTCTTGGACATTTCCTACGCCGAGGGCGCGGGCATCAAGAGCGCAACTTTCGAAATCGATGCGCCGTTTGCCTACGGAAACTTATCCGTAGAGGCTGGCACCCACCGCCTGGTGCGCATGAGCCCCTTCAACTCGGCAGGCAAGCGTCAAACCAGTTTCGCCGCCGTGGAAGTTGTGCCCCTCATCGAAGGAACAGACGCCATTGAAATCCCCGATGGGGACATTCGTGTGGATGTTTTCCGCTCCAGTGGTCCTGGCGGCCAGAGTGTAAACACCACCGATAGTGCGGTTCGAATCACCCACCTTCCAACCGGCATGGTTGTGAGCTGTCAGAACGAGAAGAGCCAGCCGCAAAACAAGGCTTCGGCAATGCGTGTGCTTCAGAGCCGGTTGCTGGAGATTCGCCGCCGCGAGGAAGAAGCCCAGAAGAAGCAGCTCGCGGGCGACGCAACTGCTAGCTGGGGAGACCAGATGCGCAGCTATGTGATGGCTCCGTACCAAATGGTGAAAGACCTGCGGACCAACTACGAAGTGAACAACCCAGACGCGGTATTTGATGGAGACCTCAACGGTTTCATCACCGCTGGAATCAGGTGGCGTAAATCCGCGGATTCTGAGCAGTAACGCATAGGCTGAAGCCACCATGATTCGCATTGAAAACGTCACCAAACAGTATCGTGGCGCCAACAGACCGGCGTTGGATAACGTAACGCTCGAGATTGAAAAGGGAGACTTCGTCTTCCTGGTTGGTGCTTCGGGCTCTGGCAAATCCTCTTTGATGCGATTGATCTTGCGTGAAGACGTTCCAAACACCGGTTCGGTGTTTGTTCTGGGGGAGAACCTGCTCCGCATCCCGTCTCGACGAGTGCCCTACTTCCGCCGCAAGCTGGGAATGGTTTTCCAAGACTTCAGACTGCTTCCAAACAAAACCGTTGCCCAGAACGTGGCGTTCAGCCTTGAGGTTATCGGCCAGAGCCAGGGCCTCATCGAAGCGGCCGTTCCGGATGTGCTCGAAATGGTGGGTCTTGGGCACAAAGCCAACAACCTGCCGCACGAACTCAGCGGTGGCGAGCAACAGCGCGTGGCGCTTGCCCGTGCCATCGTGAACAAGCCAGCCATTTTGCTTGCCGATGAGCCAACCGGAAACCTTGACCCTGCCACCAGTGAAGACATCATGCGACTAATCGAGCGCATCAACGCTTCGGGTACCACCGTGGTCATGGCAACCCATGACCGCAACATTGTGGATCGCCTGCAGAAGCGCGTTGTGGTTTTGAGCCAGGGCGTAATCGTTAGCGACGAACGCGATTCCGGCTACGTTGCCGGCCCAAGCGCGGGGGAGTCCAACTAATGCGTCTAGGTTTCGTATTCAGCGAGGTGGCTCAGGGCCTTCGCCGCAACATCTCCATGGTGATTTCGATTGTTCTCGTGACTTTGGTTTCGCTCACCTTCGTGGGTACCGCAGTGCTCTTGCAGTTCCAAATCGGTCAGATGAAGTCCTACTGGTACGACAAGGCCCAGGTTGCCATTTACCTCTGCACCGGCACCAGCCCAAGTGCTGCCTGCCCTCAGGGTGAGGCCAGCGCCGACGTGAAGACCTTGGTTGAGAACAAACTCAAGTCGGACCTGCTCAAGCCGTACATCAGCAACTTCACTTTTGAAGACCACAAGCAGGCTTACGTTCACTTCCAAGAGCAGTTCAAGGGCAACTCGGTTGCCAAGTTTGTTACTCCTGAGCAGCTGAACGAGACCTACTGGGTGAAGCTCAAGAACCCAACCCAGAGTCCGGTGATCACGCAGAGCTTCAACGGCACCGCCGGAGTTGAAGAGGTTCGAGACCAGCGCACCTATCTTGACCAGATTTTCAGTATTCTCAACACCGCGAGCCTTGCCGCCATCTCTGTGGCAACCCTCATGTTGCTCTCAGCGGCATTGTTGATTTCCACCACCATCAGGCTTTCGGCGCTATCGCGTCGCCGCGAGCTGGGCATCATGCGCTTGGTTGGTGCCAGCAACTTCTACATTCAGTTGCCGTTCATTCTCGAGGGCGTGGTTGCTGCAACCATTGGTAGCGTGCTTGCGTCTGCCGCGGTTTTGGGAATCGTTCAGTTCTTCGTGCAGGGTTATCTGGCAACTGCCCTGCCATTCACAAGTTTCGTGAGTGTTGGTCAGGCCTTGGCAATCGTGCCTATCCTCATCGGTGCGGGAATTGTGCTTGCGGCTTTCGCCTCCGGCATTGCCATTCGCCGCTACCTAAAGATCTAGCTGGCGAATCCGCACTACCGCCGCAAGTGAGCGGTTTGTTAGACTAATCGGCTGACCCAAAGTTTGGGTCAATATTTGGGAGTAAATCGTGCCTAGGGAAAGTGGCGTAAAGGTAGTCGCCACCAATCGCAAAGCGCGCCACGACTATCACATCGAAGATGTATACGAGGCCGGAATGGTTCTCAGCGGAACAGAAGTGAAGGCGTTGCGTGCCGGTCGCGCGTCCCTGGTGGACGGCTTCGCTTCCATCGATGGGGGAGAAGCGTTCCTAGAGAACGTGCACATTCCCGAGTACACCCAGGGCACTTGGAACAACCACGCCACTCGTCGCAAGCGCAAGTTGTTGCTCAACAAAGCTGAGATTCTCAAGCTGGCTCGCGCCATCAAGGAGAGCGGTTACACGCTGGTTCCCCTGAGCATTTACTTCAAGGATGGTCGGGCAAAGGTTGAGATTGCTCTTGCCAAGGGTAAGAAGGAATACGACAAGCGAGCCACACTCAAGGAGCAGCAGGACACCCGAGAGGCAGCCCGCGCCGTTGCCACCCGCGGACGTGAGTGGTAGCAAACATGGCGTTGGAAATCCGAAGACTAGGCGTTGACGAACTCGGTCCGCTTTTGGATTTCATGGATGGCCCGGCTTTCAAGAGCCAGCCGCAGTGGCAGGGTTGCTACTGCCAGTTCTATTTGAATACAGCTGAAGAGAACAACAATCCGGCTGCCAAGACTGGACTCAACCGTGAGAAGGCGTGCGATCGCGTAAACGCCGGAACAATGCAGGGATATTTAGCCTTCGATGGGGAGCGCGCAATTGGCTGGATGGCCGCCAACGCCGCCAATAACTTTGTTGCTTTGCCTCCAACCGTGGCAAATGTCGCCCGAATTCTCTGTTTCGTGGTTGAGCAAGACTTCCAGGGGCAGGGCGTTGCAACTGCTCTTCTAAACTTTGCGCTTCAGGACCTTCCCAAACAGGGATTTGCAGTTGTAGTGGCGGCGCCAAAGGCAAGTGGCGAGTTCTCCGTTGCCGGGTATCGCGGACCACTTAGCATGTTCGTTAAGGCAGGATTCACCGTTGGCCCAAACATCGATGGGGAACACGTGCTGGTTCAAAGGGAACTCACAGCCTAAATGTCGCCGCCAGGGGTTATCCTTGGAGAGTTCAGAAATCATTAGCTGGTTTCTGAGTTGGTAACTAAATATGGGGATGATCGGTTTCGACAGCGTTTACTGATGCTCGAAGAAGCGTGCCGAGAATGTAGCGTCAACTCGTTAATGTCCGCTGCAAAACTATAGGTGCCAAAGCTAATCGCACCGACTTTGCCCTAGCTGCCTAAGCGCAACTAGCCCGAAGTCCGTCTAGCCACATTTGATTTCGTTGTGGGTCTAGGCGTCATTTAGAAATCTTGCTGAGCTCTTACGTCATAGGGGTGCTCGGGACTCAAACTATGACTGGGCCCGTCGGTTTGGTCGCTTTACGCTTTGACCGGGGCCAAGTAGAACTTTAGTAAAGCTACGCACGTAGAAGGACCAGCTTCTAAGCGATGGACGGGGGTTCAATTCCCCCCATCTCCACCATCCCATATTGAAAATACCCGCCAGAAATGGCGGGTATTTTCGTTTAACCGGGGGAGTCGGTTTTCGCGCGGCTACGTTCAACCTGCGGTGTTAGGGTTGAGCCAACAGAGGGGTTTCAAAATGTCATTCGGTGCAGCAATCAAGAGTTACTTTGTGAAATACGCGGTTTTCAAGGGACGGGCTCGCAGGAGTGAATTTTGGTTCACGGTTCTCTTTACCGTTTTAGTCTCTGCGGCTGTGTCCATTGTGGCCCCAGGGCACAAGGAATTGGTCATGGGAGTTCAAGTTGATCAGCAATCTCCATTGTCTCAACTCTGGAGTCTCGCAACAGTAGTGCCATCGCTGGCGGTGACCTGGCGACGACTTCACGACGCTGGTAAGTCGGGGACCTACTTTTTCTACATTTTGATTCCTATTGCCGGTGTCATCATGCTCTTAATCCAGCTCACCAAAGACAGCGCGCCTGGCGAAAACCAGTTTGGTGCCCCAGTCAAGTAGAGCACTGGGGGAATACATGTCAAAGCTCAGTTTGAAGCCACAAAGCGGTCTCGGGGTTTGGGGGCTAGCAACAACGGTGTTGTTCGTGGCTCTTTTCATTGCCAAAATATCTATTCATTTTGCATTGCCCAGTTTTGCTATTTTCGGAGTTGGATTTGTAGGTCTGGGACTCAACATCGGGGCAGTGGTTAAGGGCGAGAGATCATTCATCGTTCTAGTTCTCGGTGCGTTCGTGGGTTTGTTCTTAGTGGTCTTTGTTGGTGGCGAAGTACTTTTCCCCCATTAGAAATGTCGGTGGTGCCGGCAAAGGTAGGGGTGACACTCATCGCCAACCAAGGGGGGGGAGCCATGTTCAACTGGCTAAAAGCACTGCTGGGAATTGGTACACCAAAGCCAACCAAGTACCAGGTGAAGCCTGGGTATCGCGCACCTAGTACCACGCCGGCATCGCGGTCGGATGAAATCGACGGCATGAACGAGGGCGACTACCACTCAGGGATTCACGGGTACTCTCCAAACACCGCCTATCCGGATACCCAATACGGGTCGGGTTACGACTCTCAAGCCGACTGGAACGAAGGCGACGAGCAGTAGCTCAAATACCTGCCACAATTAGGGCATGCAGAATTCCCAGAACACCATCGAATGGATCGTTGCAAACGGCAACGTAATCTTTGAATCTGTTGGAATCCTTGCCTTTGCGCTCAGCGGTCTTTTGGAGTCGGCTCGCAAGAAGCTTGACCTAGTTGGTATGGCCATGGTTGCCGCGCTGGCAGCTTTTGGTGGAGGAACGCTCCGCGATATCTTGCTAGACCGCCGACCATTCTTTTGGGTTCAAAACGTAGCCTGGATCTTTGTGATCCTTGGGCTCTGCCTGCTATCGCTCTTTTTCCTGCGAACCCGTCACCTAGAACTCACCGAGCGAGCAATTCAGTGGCCAGACGCCATCGGACTCGGTGTGTTCAGCGCTGGTGGCACTCAGATTGCGCTTGGCGAGCAGATGCCGGCCATCATCGCCGTGATTATGGGTACTCTCACCGCCGTATTCGGGGGAGTGGCGCGCGACATCGCTGTGAACCAGATCCCCAAGTTGTTTATCGATCACCAGCCTTACGCCGTAGTGGCGTTCACGGGCTGTTGGATCGTTGTGATTGGAGATTGGCTAACCTGGCCAGCCGTGGTCTCGCTCGGTTTGAGTGCAATCGTGATTATCGCGCTACGTATGTGCGCTGTGCTGTTCGGTTGGCGCTTGCCAACCTGGCGCGTCTAGAACCTAGTCACACTTGGCGAAGCCGACATTAGTCGCACTTGGCGAAGCCGAGATTAGTCACATTTGCCGAAGGCGAACTATTCGCAGAGCTGGGCAACACGCTGCGGCGTAACGTTCAACAGAACGGCAATGTCGCGCATGGTTAGACCCTGTTCGCGGGCGCGGCGAACCACATCGCGAATCTCAACGGAAGCCTCATCCTGGAGCTTTGCTGCCAGCTGCATCTTGGTCTGAGCGGCTTCGATGTCGCAGATGATGCCAGGCATTACAGCCTCAATGGTGACCACGATGTCGCAGATGGCGTCGCCGGTCTTCTTGTTGGCCAGAGCCTTGATTAGCTCCTCGGCCTTGTCGAGTCGCTTGGTGGTGGTCTGGAAGTTGTCGAGTTCCGGGCAGGCCACTAGCCAGCCGTCTTGCTGACGTTCCGCTTGAGCTTTGATCTCCATGCCGGTCACCTGCCTTTACTCGAGTTTGATAGACATTCCATCGATGGGTTAAAGGTTACCTCCCGACACGCCGAAAAGATTTTATCAACCCCCACTTGACTTATTTTGTCAAGTAGTGCTTTACTTACTACTGTAATCGCCACCCAGGTGGAAAACAAGACTTATCACGGAGGAAATAATGAACGCACTACAGATCGTTGGACTCGTTGTTGCTTGGGCGCTAACCGCGTTTCTAGCAGTTACCTACTTCAAGGCGGGCAAGTTCAAGCTCACCGCGCCAATCGCAACCTTGGTTGAGGCTGGAATGGCTTGGACCAAGGAAATCCCTGCGGGTGTTGTTCGCACCATCGCGTTTCTTGAGATCGTTGGCGCTGCCGGCATCATCCTGGCTCCAATTGCAAGCGAGTTCCTCGGCTTCGCTTGGGCGCAGGTTTGGGGCATCTTGGCTGCTTACGGCCTGACCCTCACCATGCTGGTTGGTGCAAGCATGCACATCGCACGAGGTGAGTTCAAGTACACCTACAAGATCAACATCATGTTGATTGCGGCTTCCACCGTGCTTGCAGTTCTACTTACTGCTTTCGGCGGATCTGTGTTCGCCTAGTCCAACCACGGACTAATACTTGGCGCTTGAACTAGCGCTGATAACCGGCCCTGCGGGCTGCTCTTTGCAGAGTGGCAAGCAGGGTTGGTGCCGTTAACCAGACAAGCACCGATGTGGTCACAGCACGTCCCGTGTCCCACAGCAGTCCACCTGTGACGGTTTCAAACGTGATGAACCTGGCGAGGTTCTCAGGGAGTCCCGCTCCGGCGAGGTAGCTGATGCTGGTTCCGGTACCGGCCAGGAACGGCCAGTTCCAAAGCGTCATGAGACCCCCGTAAAGGTAAGAACCCACAACGGCAAACGCAATCAGAACCCAAACCTGCATCCGCTTGGCAGTTGGGTGGGGGAGAGCGCCCGCCGCGATTCCAAGAAGGCCAGCCGCCATCATCTGGAACGGAAGCCACGGACCCACACCTCCGGTAAGCAAGGCGCTAACCAAAAGCGATCCCGCTCCGAGCAGGTATCCAAAGGCCGAGCCGAACGCGTAGGCCCCAATCAGAATGAGGAAGAACGAAGTCTCGATTCCGGCGGTGCCTGCACCAAGCATTCTCACCACACTGTTCAGCGCAATCAAAACACCAAGAAGCGCGATCTGTCGCGCATCGATGCCACCCGAACTGAACTCCAGCAGAACCAGCGCCACAAGGACAGGCATGAGAAGCATGAAAACTGTTTGAGCCAGGTTGCTTTGCTGAGTGTTGTGCACACCGATAAGCAACGGCCAGGCGAACAGGGCTAACGAAATCAGCGCGATTACCCCAACCAAACCGCCGGAGATCATTGACCTAACCATCGATGGATTCCTCACGGCTTCACCACCTGCTCCGTGCGCCAGGCTTTGCCTGTGACTTGCATTACCTGAGGTGCGTGTGCGCCGAGAGTGGCAAGTACCCTGCTGGCTGGTCCTTCAAGTGTGAGGCGGCCGTCTTCGATGAGGGTTACGGTATCCGCCACGAGTGCAACAAACTCAACGTCGTGGCTTGCAAACAGAACCGCCTTTCCCGCAGCCGCAAGGCTCTGGAGTTGGGCGGCAAGATTTCGCTTTGCCTGATAGTCCAGACCGCGGGTGGGTTCGTCCAGCAAAATGTTGCTGGCACCCTTTGCCAATTGAATCGCCAGGACCAAAGCCAACTGCTGGCCGGCAGACAGGTCGTGCGGATGCCTACTTGGGTCAATCCTGCCCGCTAGCGAAGCGAAACTTTTGGCGGTACTGCCTGACGCGGCGCCAGCGAATCGATCAGACTCCTCGAGTTCCGCACTAACACTGGTGAGCACCAGAAGGTCGGCAGCGGTTTGTGGAACCATGGCGATGTGGCGGATGCGCTCCTGAGCAGAGAAGCTCTCGGGTGTGGCTTGGGCGCCTTCCTCGGCTGTGCGAACCTGCACCAAGCCAGTGTGTTTCAGCGAACCCTGAAGTGCCCAAAGAAGACTCGTTTTGCCGGAACCGTTTGGGCCCATAAGCGCGTGGATTGTGCCGGGATAGAGCCTGAGGTTGGCACTGTTCAGCGCCACCTGAGACCCATACGAAACACTGACACCAGATGCATCGATGGAGGGTTCGCCCGAAGCTACGTTTGCTGCCGGAACTTCCATCGACTGCTCGATTTCCACCAACCCAGGTTCCTTGGTCCACGTGATCTTGGCGGATTGAACCGAAAGCGGAAGGGGGTTCCAACCCAGGCGTTGCCCGAGCTCGATGACTGGCGGGACCATTCGGTAATCGCGCAACACTGGGTCTAGCCCACTTGCAACCATTGCCTTGTTGGCAGAGCCGTCTCCGTGAACAACAGTTACTGAATCAACCATGCCGATGGCGCGTTCGATTCTGTGTTCGGCTAGCAGGACTGTGATGCCGTGTTCGCTGCAGAGCCGCTTTAGCAGTGCGAGCAGGTCGTCCGCCGCAGTCACGTCTAGGGCGCTCGTGGGTTCGTCGAGCAAAAGGATCTTTTGACCGCAGGCCAACGCGGCTGCGATGGCCACGCGCTGCTGCTGACCCCCACTCAGGAACTCCAGGTTGCTGTGCAAAAGTTCAGTGATGCCGAGTAACTCCGCGTAGTTGGCAATGTTCTGCTTCATGGTTTCCACCGGCAATCCCAGCTGCTCCATGCCAAACGCCAGTTCTTCTATGACGGTCTCCGAAACGAATGCACCCTCGGGTTGCTGGTTCACATAGCCAACTAGATGAGAAAACTCGTGCGGTTGTTTTCCAGCCAACTGATTGCCTTCAAGCCAAACTTCACCGGATAGTTGTCCGCTGGAATAAAACGGCACGAGCCCGGTGAGTGCGCGCAACAGAGTGCTTTTTCCCGAGCCGGTGGGGCCACAAATGAGGGCAAATTCTCCAGGCTCAAAATCCAAATTGATCCTACGAAGCACAGGCGATTCGGAGTTGGCAAAGGTGAAACTCAAGTCTTTGATTGAGATCACTTCAGCCACCCCAACAGATTCAGTTGGCTCAGCCCGAAATCTGGAACTCGCACCGTGGCTAGGAACAGCAACAGGGCAAGACTCCCTGCAAGAACCAAGTAGTCCCGCCAAGTTCGAGTCTCCAACACGAGCCTGGAACGAGTGCTTTGGCTGCCAGCAATCCGAATGGTCACAACAAACGCAACCATCGATGCCAACACCAAGAGTGCTGCCACCCAAATGGGGGAGTCTGAGGCGAGCAGCAGGTAAACGGCGATTGCCAATGCCACGAGACCGGCCATCGATGTGAGTCTGGAGGTATTGGCCAGGAGCGCGCTCTGCTTACCACGCCTGCCAAATCCGCGGGCGTCCATGCTGGCAGCAAGATCCAGTGAACGCTGCACGGTGTCCTCAAGAAGAGGCACCACAATGCCGGTGAACGACTTGAAACCTTTTGCCTGGCCGCGAAGCTGACGAGCCTTGCTGATGCGCTTCAGGCTGATGGCAAACTGTGGTGCGAGATTGATGGCAACTGCTGCGGCGGTGGCCACCTCGTAGAGCGCCGATGGCGTGGAGCGAAGCAGTTTGCGCGGATTAGCGATGGAGTTTGCAAGTCCGAAACCCAGGATGATCGTGCAGAGCCTTAGCCCGTCGGTGAATGCGGCATTCAGGTTCAACCAGGAAACTGCGCCCAGGAAGTGAAGTTGCTGGCCGCCCAGGGAGATAGAAATGGTTGGCAAATTAAGCGCAACTGAGTCGCCAACCATAGCCTGGTTGCAGATCACGCGGAAGATCAGGCGAATCAGTAAGACAGATGCACTCAGAAAGCCGTAAAGCTTCAGAGCACTGGCTCGTTTTTCTTTGGGCGTGAATGCAGTCAGAACTGTGAAGCTGAAAGTAATCAGAACTAGCAGCAACCAGGGCTTGGTAACCAGGCTGGCGTCCAGGGCAAGCGAAGTTCCCAAGGCCCACCAGGTGGTGGCGTTCAGGAAACTTGCTCGCTGTTTAGTCATGGGTTCAGTTGCCGCAGGTAAACGGTGTGGGTGCAACCCGAGGGTGATTTAGCGGAGTGCTGGAGCTACTGAAAACCCACCCTTCAATCGACCCGCACTCAAGCTTCCGAGCCGCCGCACCCTGCATAGAGAATCGCCATACTGGTTTCTGGCCAGCAGCCATGTTGAAGTAAGTCCAGGTGCCCTGTTTGCGGGTTGGAGTGTTGGAGCAGTCTTGCTCGGCCACACTCGGGTAGCCGTTGACTCGGCACACGAACCCGGTTGGATACTGTTGGGTGCCCTCCACCTTGCGGTTCACGGCATGAAAGAGTTCCCAGCCCGTGCCGTTGAAGCCATTGGCGCAAAGCACCTCGGGCTTCTTTTCCGACTCGAGGCCGTAGTCAATCACCAGAGTCACACCGTCATGGGTGCATTCCCCGGCAACTGTGCTTCCACTAGTGGCGGCAGGTTCATCGAAGGAAATTTTCAAGCCGACCGCCGCGGATAACGCAGGCAAAACCGCGGCCAGTGCCACCAGGGCAACCAGTCCAATCAGCGTTATCCGCAGCAGTCGTCTCGTCATTTGGTTACTTCTTTAGTAGGTCCAGGTAGCTCTTGCCTAGCAAGGCTACTGCTCCCTGTGCGGTTGCGTAAGTATCGCCGGCACCCTCAGACCAAGGGGTCTGCAAGCCGCCATCGGTGGCCAACTTGGAGTTGATCCAGTTGCGAAACTTGGCGTAGTTTGCACCAACGGCCTTCAGGCCCATTGCGGCGTAAACGGTGCCGTTCATGTTGAAGTCGCCCCAGGATTCAAAGTACTTTCCATCGATGGCGGTCTTCTGCAGGTAAGCAACAGCCTTTTTGATTGCTGCGGCGGCAGACTTGCGCTGGTGAGGAGTGCCCTGACCCTGCACGGCTGCGAGCGCCTGCAACACAATTCCGGTGCCGTCCGGCGAACCCTGACCCAGGTCGTAGCCGTCGTTGAAGCCACCGTCTTTGAGCTGGTGACGAATCATACGTGCGGCTAGTGCACTGGCCTGCTTGGTGAATCCGTTTGAGTCCAAGGCAAGCACCACCCAAGCGCGGTCAAAGGTGTTGGCATTGGTGTCCGGAGCGAAGTCGCCGCTTCTGTCGATCTTGCTCTTCAGAATGTTGAGGATTCCGTTTCGCAGTCTCTGGTTCTTTGCTTTCAGCACGGAGCTCACAAAGGCGAACTTGCCACCCATACCCAACTTGACCTTGCCATCTGCGTCAAAGAGGTAACCCTTTGGTGCGTCGAAGGTTCCGGTTACTGAGCCATCGGTGAGGTTGTAGTTGATGGCTGGAGCGAGATCTGTTGAGGTCTCACCCAGGGAATAACGCTGAAGCATGGCCTCAAGAGTGAAGCCAAAATCGGCCTTGCCCGGGGTGAACCCTTCAACGTACTTGCCGCCGTTGCTAAACGACTGCTTTAGGAATCCGTCGGTTGCCGCGTAGTTCACTGCGGCGTGCGATGGGGTTGAGACAAGCAGAGTGCTTGCCAGTGCCACGGTTGTGGCGATAGTTGCGATTTTGCGCAACCCAGATTTTGGTTCGAACATTTCGAAACCTTTCGCGTTATGCGATCTGAGTGCGAAGGCGGTGGCCAAAAACACGAAACCCAGCTGGCATTTGCCAACTGGGAGACGAATAGTGACTATCCGACTCCACCCGTAGACCTCGACGGTGATTATTGGAGTCAATTGCGCCTGTTGGGCATTCCGACTTTCGAGTCCAACTGCGGTAACTGCCAGTTGAATGCGATTTACGGTTGCGGGTCAGCGTTGGATTTTCACCAACTTCCCCCAGCAAGAGCAAAAGCTACACCTTGCGGTGCTATTTCAGACTAACGGATTACTTGGTTGGAATCTTGCACTCGTCTGTTGCGCCTGGCATCTTTTCGCGGTTGGCGGCAACCAGGTAGTAAACCGAACTTGCGATTGGGCGCACCCACCAAATGTCCAGAATGATTCCGAACGAGCGCCAGAAGATGTTGTGCTGGTTTTGCAGGATCTTGGCCACAGCGCGGTTTGCGGCGAGTGGCGCAACATTTGGATCTTTGGTGTTGACCAGCCAGATCGACTTCTTGAAGTCCTCTGCGGTCAATCCAAAGTCTTCGGGCTTCACCTGTTGGCTCGGTTTGGTGGCAACCCAAGGCTTTAGGTTGGCAGCGCCCCATTCGGCGCATCGGGTGCAAAACGCGCAGTCGCCATCAAAAATCAGTAGGTAGTTTTCCATCGATGACAGCCCCTCGCGCACGTTGTTTTGCTACTAGGAATGTAACACTCAACCCTTACCGCTGGGGGAGCATTGGTAACCTTATTGGGTTATCTAAGTTTGGGAGTGCGTTGAAGAAGCCATTGACTAAGTTGGCCGCCACCGCGGTTCTAGCCGCCTCACTCGCAGCCACTTTGGTTATCTCTGTGTCGGGTTGCAGCACGACCACCACGGCCGCCTTCGTGCCGGGCACTCAACTGGTTGTGGGGGAGCAGGCGCCGCTTCAGAACCTGAACTCCGCCGTTGCCGCGGATTCCGCTTCCACTCGGGTCGCGCAAGAACTCGCGTACCTCACCATGCCAGCGTTCTTCAGCCAAGACGCGGCTGGCAATCCAGTTGCCAATGATGGATTTGGCTCGGTTGAGCTTGGTTCGGGTAACACCGTGGTTTACAAACTCACCGGCAAGGCAAAGTGGACAGACGGCCAGCCCGTTACCGGCCAAGATCTCAACCTGAGCGTTGTTGCCGCCACCAACCCTTATGACTCGGTTGCCCTAACCGGTTTCCAGAGCAACTTGCAGTTCACCTCGCTAGCCGGCGCCGCGGTCACTTCCGTGACCAAGACCGGCCTCACGCTCAAGTACTCAAAGCTTCCGGCAGACTGGCAAACTAATCTGCCCATCACCGCCGCCGCACATCTGGTGGATCCAACCAACTCTTTGGCCACCGCTGGTGCCGCGCCAAGCGCTGAGGTTGCCGCAAACTATTTGGCGCAAACCGCTTTTTCCATCGATGGCAACTCACAAAATGTGAAGTCCAAGTACCTTGCAACCGCCGGTGCCTACGAGATTGCAAAGGTAAGTTCTGGCTCGGTTTCGCTGGTACACAACCCGGACTTCAACTGGGGCCCTGCGGCCACAATCGACAAGTTGACCATCAAGTTCTTCAACAGTGGCTCTGCGCTTTTGGCTGCGGTGAAGGCTGGTCAGGTTGATGTTGCTATGCCAGTGGAAACCGCGAGTACTTCTTGGACCCAGATCCAGGAAGCGGTTAAGGCTGCACCAGGAACAACAACCACGGGAATCGGACCAAACAACGAATTCGTATTGCTAAACCACGGCGCGGGCAGCGCATTTGCCGCTTCCACCTACAACGGTGACGCCACCAAGGCCAAGCTTCTCTCTGAGGCGTTCCAGCACTTCATTCCTCGCGCCGGAATCTACTCCACCCTGCTTTCGGGTTCGGCCCTCAACAAGACCGATTCATTTGTTTTTGGCTTCGGAAGCAGTGACTACTCGGCTTCAACCCAGCAGAACGGAACCGCGGCACTGCAGTTCCAGAATGCGGAGCTAACCCAGGAACTTTGGCAGAAGGCCGGTTTCGCACGCACCATCAAAGTGCGAGTGCTGTTTGACGCGGCTAACCCTCGCGCTCAGTTGGAATATTCCCAGTTGGCTCAGTGGGGCAAGGTGAGCGGATTCACCATACAGAACGTTTCCGCCGACAACGTGAACTCCGTTTTGCAGACCGGCGGTTGGGACATCTACATTGCCGACCTACCGCGTCTTGGTCTAAACGTTGGCTCGATCGCGAGTGTATCGGGTGCGCTGACTCACATCGATGATTCAAAAATCAATGCACTCACCGGGAAGTTGGCGAAGGCACTAGCCACCGCCAAGTCGCCGGATCTGGCCAAGCAAGCCACCATTTTGAGCGCGCTGGACAAGCAGTTGGTGGCTGGCTTCGCGGGTCTGCCGGTATTTGAATTGCCGAGCACGGTTTACACATCTAAAAAAGCAAGTGAATTCAAGCCTTCTTTGGCCCTGCAATTTGCAACTTGGGGCTATCCCTACTGGTCGGTTTCCACTTCCGCCAAGTAGACTTATCAATAAGTAATGGCTTGTCGCTGAAGCGGCCATTTTGTAAGCCTGCTTACCTCTCAATCAAGCGCTCAACGAAAAACGTTTTGCTGTGCGCCGAACTAAGGATATTTTTATGGCTCTGGCAACCAGAGATGAACTCCGTAACGTAGCAATCGTTGCCCACGTAGACCACGGAAAGACCACACTGGTAGACGCCATGTTGCGTCAGACCAACTCTTTTGACTCGCACGCCGCCGTTGGCGAGCGCGTGATGGACTCGGGTGACCTCGAGCGCGAAAAGGGTATTACCATCCTTGCCAAGAACACCGCGGTTGCCTACTCGGGCCCGGCTGCAGAAGGCAAGACCATCACCATCAACGTGATTGACACCCCTGGACACGCCGACTTCGGTGGCGAGGTTGAGCGTGGTCTTTCCATGGTTGACGGCGTTGTGCTTCTTGTAGACGCTTCCGAGGGTCCGCTTCCTCAGACTCGTTTCGTTCTTCGCAAGGCTCTTGAGGCCAAGCTTCCAGTTATCTTGCTGGTAAACAAGACCGACCGCCCAGATGCTCGCATCGACGAGGTTGTTGAAGAGACCCACGACCTACTTCTAGGTCTAGCCTCTGACCTTGCAGATGACGTGCCTGATCTAGACATCGATGGAATCCTAGAGCTTCCTGTGATCTACGCATCGGGTCGCGCCGGTCGTGCCAGCCTCAACAAGCCAGCCGATGGCACCCTGCCAGACCACGATGACCTAGAGCCACTTTTCCAGGCCATCCTTAAGCACATCCCAGCTCCTACTTACGATGACGAGCACCCACTGCAGGCTCACGTGACCAACCTGGACGCATCGCCGTTCCTTGGTCGTCTAGCCTTGCTACGTATCTTCAACGGCACCCTGAAGAAGGGTCAGATGGTTGCTTGGGTTCGCCAGGACGGAACCACCAAGACCGTAAAGATCACCGAACTTCTAGCCACCAAGGCGCTGGACCGTTACCCAACCGAAGAAGCCTTCCCAGGCGACATCGTTGCGGTTGCCGGTATCGAGGAGATCACCATTGGTGAGACCCTTGCAGACCCAGACGACGTTCGGCCGCTGCCAATGATCACCGTTGACGACCCTGCCATCTCCATGACCATCGGTATCAACACCTCACCGATGGCTGGCCGTGTAAAGGGTGCAAAGGTGACTGCACGTTTGGTGAAGGACCGCCTAGACCGCGAGCTCATCGGTAACGTGTCCATCAAGGTTCTACCTACCGAGCGTCCAGACGCTTGGGAAGTACAGGGTCGTGGAGAGCTTGCTCTCGCCATCCTGGTTGAGCAGATGCGTCGCGAAGGCTACGAGCTAACCGTTGGTAAGCCACAGGTAGTTACCAAGAAGATCGACGGCAAGACCAACGAGCCTGTTGAAGACTTGACTATCGATGTTCCAGAAGAATTCTTGGGTGCAATCACTCAGCTGATGGCTTCTCGCAAGGGCCGCATGAACAACATGTCCAACCACGGCACCGGCTGGGTTCGCATGGAGTTCCGCATTCCTTCGCGTGGCCTAATCGGCTTCCGCACCGAGTTCCTAACCACCACCAAGGGAACCGGTATCGCTAACGCGATCTCTGCCGGTTACGAGCCTTGGGCCGGCGAAATCGTTACCCGTAACTCGGGTTCGATGGTTGCAGACCGCGCAGGTGTGGCAACTCCGTTCGCAATGGTTGCTCTTCAGGAGCGCGGTTCGTTCTTCGTTCAGCCAACCCAAGAGGTTTACGCCGGAATGGTTGTTGGCGAGAACTCTCGTGCAGACGACATGGAAGTTAACATCACCAAGGAAAAGAAGCTCACCAACATGCGTGCTTCTTCTTCCGACGAGTTCCAGTCGCTAACTCCTCCACGCGTTCTTTCGCTAGAAGAGTGCCTCGAGTTCGCTCGTGAAGACGAGTGCGTTGAGGTTACCCCTGAGGCTGTTCGCATTCGCAAGGTTGAGCTAGACGCCAACATTCGCGCGCGTCTTTACAGCCAGCGCAAGAAGCAGTAATCGTTTCTCAGATTCGTCTGAAAAAGACGCCGACAGCCCTGGTGGTTGTCGGCGTTTTTACTTGTTCGGGGGATAGGCTTGTTGCCTACCAACTGTTTGAACCAAGGGCTAGCCATGCCCCAAACCGGTGGCTGCGGGACTAACACGATTAAGGAGCGAATGTCATGTCTGAGCAAGACTCTTTCGTTCACCTGCACGTTCACACCGAGTACTCCATGCTCGACGGTGCGGCCAAGATTAAGCCGCTCGTGGCCGAGGTTGCCAAGTTGGGCATGCCGGCAATCGCTATCACCGACCACGGAAACAACTTTGGCTCCTACGAGTTTTATAAGGCTGCTAACGCCGCTGGCGTGAAGCCAATCATCGGCATCGAAGCCTACGTAACCCCTGGCACTCACCGCAGCGACCGCACGCGTGTCCGCTGGGGCGAGGGTGGCCAGGACGACGTTTCCGGCGGTGGCCAGTACACTCACATGACCATGTTGGCTCAGACCACGGAGGGCATGCACAACCTGTTCAGGCTCTCCTCTTTGGCTTCCATCGAGGGCTTCTACGGTAAGCCACGTATGGACCGAGAACTCCTCAGCAAGTACGCCGAGGGAATCATCGCAACCACGGGTTGTGCCGGTGGCGAGATTCAAACCAAGTTGCGACTTGGTCAGCTCAAGGAAGCCCGTGAAGCCGCCGCAGAGTTCCGCGACATCTTTGGCGCCGAGAACTTCTTCTGCGAAATCATGGATCACAACATTCCGGTAGAGCGCCGAGTGATGTCTGAACTGCTGGACCTGGCCAAGGACCTCGGCCTTCCTCTTCTTGCAACCAACGACCTGCACTACACGCACGCGCACGACGCGGTGGCCCACGAGGCGTTGCTCTGCGTGCAGAGCGGTACCAACCTGTTGGACCCAAACCGTTTCAAGTTTGATGGCCGCGAGTACTACCTAAAGACCGCGCAGGAGATGCGCGCGATCTTCAAGGATCACCCTGAAGCCTGCGACAACACACTTCTGGTTGCCGAGCGCTGCGACGTAAGTTTTGCCAAGCGCGACCTGATGCCTAAGTTCCCGATTCCTGAGGGATACGACGAGGCCTCCTGGTTCGAGGCCGAGGTGAACGCCGGAATGCTTCGCCGCTTCAACGGAAATGTTCCCGAGGTGCAGGCCGCTCAGGCCAAGTACGAGGTTTCCGTTATCAACCAAATGGGCTTCCCAGGCTACTTCCTGGTGGTGGCAGACTTCATTGCCTGGGCGCGCGAACAGGGCATCCGCGTGGGTCCTGGGCGTGGGTCGGCGGCGGGCTCCATCGTTGCCTATGCCATGGGCATCACCGAGCTCGATCCTGTGCACCACGGCCTAATCTTTGAGCGCTTCCTGAATCCAGAGCGTTACTCCATGCCCGATATCGATGTTGACTTTGATGACCGTCGCCGAGGCGAGGTGATTCGCTACGTTACGCAGAAGTACGGCGAGGACCGCGTGGCGCAGATTGTGACCTACGGAACCATTAAGGCCAAGCAGTCACTCAAGGACTCCGCCCGCGTATTGGGCATGCCTTACTCGGTTGGCGAGAAGTTGACTAAGGCAATGCCGGGCATGGTTTTGGGTCGCGACATGAGCCTTGGCGAGCTGGTTACCAAGCCGGCCAACAAGGAGGAGGAAGCCAAGAGCCGCTACAAAGAGGCTGAGGCTTTCCGCGAAATTATTGCCAACGAGGAAGACGCCGCCAAGACATTCGAGCTCGCACTCGGACTTGAGGGGCTAAAGCGTCAGTGGGGTGTGCACGCGGCGGGTGTGATCATCTCTGGTGAACCGCTGCTAGACGTGATTCCAATCATGAAGCGCGAAGACGACGGCGCAATCATCACCCAGTTTGACCAACCTCCCTGCGATGACCTGGGTCTGCTCAAGATGGACTTCTTGGGACTTCGAAACCTCACCGTGCTAGACGACACCTTGGTTGAGATCAAGAACAACCGTGGCGAGACCGTGGTGCTTGAGACTCTCGATCTAGACGCCGACAAGCCAACCTACGACCTGCTATCCAGGGGCGACACCCTTGGAGTTTTCCAGCTCGACGGCGAGGCCATGCGTGCACTTCTTCGCATGCTCAAGCCAACCGAATTCGAGCACATTTCTGCTGTGATCGCGCTTTACCGCCCTGGTCCAATGGGAATGAACTCGCACACCAACTACGCCCAGCGTAAGAACGGTCTGCAGGCTCAAGAAGCCATCCATCCTGAGCTTGCCGAACCACTAGCAGACGTGCTCGGGCCAACCTACGGTCTGATTGTTTATCAGGAGCAGGTGATGGCCGTGGCTCAAAAAGTGGCAGGCTTCACTCTCGGTCAAGCAGACTTGCTGCGCCGCGCCATGGGTAAGAAGAAGAAGGAAGAGCTAGACAAGCAGTACGAAGGCTTCTCCGCCGGAATGCACTCCAACGGTTTTAGCGACTCAGCCGTTGAGGTTCTCTGGAACACGCTTCTCCCGTTTGCCGACTACGCCTTCAACAAGGCTCACAGCGCGGGCTATGGCGTGCTCAGTTACTGGACCGCCTACCTAAAGGCCAACTATCCGGCCGAGTACATGTCAGCTCTTCTCACCTCTGTTCGCGACTCCAAAGACAAAATGGGTATGTACCTAAACGAGTGTCGCCGCATGGGCATTCGCGTGCTTTCCCCAGACGTCAACTCTTCTTTTGCCGCCTTCACCGCAACCGGTGAAGACATCCGCTTTGGTCTCGGAGCGGTTCGCAATGTCGGCCAGAACGTGGTGGACGGCATCGTTGCTGCCCGCACCGAAAAGGGCGCGTTCACCTCGTTTGGCGACTTCCTCAAGAAGGTTCCAGCCGTGGTTTGCAACAAGCGAACCGTGGAAAGCCTCATCAAGGCCGGCGCTTTCGACACACTCGGTCACACCCGACGCTCGCTCATGGAGATCTTCGAAGAAGCAGTGGACACCGAAATCGGCGTAAAGAAGAACGAGGCGATCGGCCAGGTTGACCTGTTCGGTTCGCTCTTTGACGACATCGATGCGGGTATTGCGGTTCCAGACCTTGCCGAATGGCCAAAGCGCGAGAAGCTGGCGCTGGAGCGCGAAATGCTCGGACTTTACGTTTCCGACCACCCGCTGGCCGGACGTGAAAAGCAGCTTGCCAAGCACTCCGATGTGAGCATCGTTGCGCTGAAGCCAGCTCCGGATACCGAAATCGGCATGGAAGACGATTCCTCGCCGGTTGGCTCGTTCTTCAAAGATGGCCAGACGGTGGTGGTTGCTGGGTTGATTACCTCGGTGGCGCACAAAGTTGCTCGAGCAAGTGGAAATCCATACGGAGTTTTGATGCTCGAAGACTTCACCGACAGCATTCAGGTGATGCTGATGGGTAAGACCTATGCAGCGTTGGCGTCTGGGCTTCAGGCCGACCAGGTTGTTGTGGTCCGCGGACGTCTAAGCCAACGAGACGAGTCGTTCAGCCTAAACGCCTACAGCGTTGACGTTCTGGAAGCCGGTGGCGAAGACAAGGCGGCTCCGCTGCAGATTCGCCTTCAGTCGGTAACTGCAAACCGTGAAACCTTGGAAGAACTTGATCGCATTCTGCGCATGTATCCGGGAGAGACCGAGGTTTACGTAACTCTGGTTTCTGAGGACGATGAAAAGCTTTTCGCTCTTCCAAGTCGGGTGGACATCAACTACGAGCTATACGGCGAGCTAAAGGTTCTGCTGGGGCGTGCAGCCATCGGTGCGAGCGCTGCGGTTGATGCCGTTGCCAGCAAGGATGCTGCGGACGAGCCGCCAATGGGCGACGAGGATGTTCCGCCTGAAGATGGGCCGGCAGACGGCCACATGTTTGGTGAATAGGGCGAGATACTTAGACCCGCGTCTATACGATTGCGGTTTCGACTATTTCTTGGGTTCGGTGAGCTTGCGACCAGGAACCGCGTAGCCACGCTGGTGGTAAAGCAAGCCTTCGTCTTCAAGGCCGGTTGCTCCGTCGATGACATCCGCCACCACAACCGCGTTGGACTCCACATTTAGCACGTCGCGAATCTTGGCGATCATTACGGCCGTGGCTCCTGGGAACACAGGCAGATTCTTTGGTCCGCGCTCCCAGTCATCGGTAGCAAAGCGCTTTGTGTGGTCTTCGGACATGCGTTGCGCGAGAGCGAGGTTGCGCTCACCTAGGGTGTGAACCGCAACAAACTCGGCGGCCTCGATTGCGTTCCAACTGCTAGACCCTCTGGCGATGCTGAACATGATCAGTGGGGGTTTGGCGCCCAAAGAGGTCATCGATGTGGCTGTGAGGCCAACCGGATTTCCATCGGCGTCGTTTGTGGTGATTACGGCAACACCAGACGCGTGGCGTCTGAACGCGTTGATTAGTGCATCGGTGGGGTTGTTCGAGCAGTTGTAGTTGAGCATGTTTCTCCAAGTTCCAGAACTAAGGCTAACGCTAACTCACGCAAGCTGGCCGCTCGCTCGTTCTGGCAGCAGTTCGGGCCGTGCACCACTCGCCACGGCTTAGAATTAGGGGGTTATCCAGAAAGGGAGCTCATTGGCTACCACACCGATTCGTTTGCTAGACCTTCGCCAGAGCGGCTTTGAAACCACTCAGGTGAACGTGTTGGTTCCGCGCGCAAGCGTAGACGTGAACGTGGCTCTTGAGTCCGTGCTGCCTCTCATCGATGATGTAGCCACCCGAGGACTGGACGCAGTGGTTGACGTGACCATTCAGCGCGATGGAGTGGACCCTAACCCGGTGCGAGTTTCGCAGACAGAGATCGACGAAGCGGTTGCCAACCTGGAACCAGAGTTGAAGAAGGCCATAATGGAGGCCATCACTCGCGTTCGCAAAGTTTCCGAAGCCAACCTGCCTCAGAATACCGTGGTTGAACTGGCAACGGGAGCCAAGGTTCGGCAGCGCTGGCAGCCGGTCGATTCGGTTGGCCTGTATGTTCCTGGCGGCAAGGCCGTTTATCCGTCGAGCGTAATCATGAACGTGGTTCCTGCTCAGGTTGCCAAGGTTGCTCGCCTCGCAATCGCGTCGCCGGCCCAAAAAGACTTTGATGGCCGTCCGCACCCAACTGTGCTGGCCACAGCCGGACTTCTTGGCGTTTCCGAGGTTTACAGCATGGGCGGGCCGGCTGCAATCGCCGCGTTTGCCCACGGTCTTCCGCAGATCCACATGGCACCCGTGCAGCTGGTCACCGGTCCGGGCAACATCTACGTGACTGCGGCCAAGCGCGCACTTCGCGGCCGCATTGGCATTGACTCCGAGGCCGGCACCACCGAGATTTTGGTTCTGGCAGACGAGACCGCCAACGCCCGACTGATTGCATATGACCTGGTTAGTCAGGCCGAGCACGACGAGGCGGCGGCAAGCGTTCTGGTGACCACCAGCGAAGAGTTGGCAAATACGGTCATCGATGAATTGCAGCACGTGGCTCACGAAACTCACCACAGCGCTCGCGTTGCTACCGCATTAGCGGGGCAGCAGAGTGCGGTTGTGTTGGTTGACACTTGGGCAGATGCCGTGCGATTCACCAACGAGTACGCCACGGAGCACCTAGAGATTCACAGTGGCAACGACGAGGCAACCCTCGCGGACATCACCAATGCCGGGGCAATCTTCCTGGGTCAGTACTCGCCGGTTAGCCTCGGCGATTACATGGCTGGGTCCAGTCACGTTTTGCCAACCGGGCAGCAGGCCAAGTTCGGTTCCGGTTTGGGTGTGCACAGCTTTGTTCGTGCTCAGCAGGTGATCGATTACTCTCAGGCCGGCCTAGAGCCGATTGCCGCATTGGTTGAGGGTTTCGCTAACGCCGAGGGGCTTCCGGCCCACGGTGCGGCTGTGGCGGCCCGATTCACGAGCAATTAGAGCCGACAAACGCCCTTAGCATGTGGCCCTGGACACCACCTGTAGTGGTTGCCCGAGATTTGACCCCCACAAGTTGTGGTATTCAAACATTTCTTTTTGGTTAACTTTAAATATTTTTTGGCTCCGATTTGGACCGAATTCCTTGATTTCAAGCCGATTAAAGCCCGACACGCCGTTAAGAAATTGATTTGCATCTTGTTCACCTAAAACACAAGATATAGGGGCACCCAAAAGAAAAGTAACTATATCTAGTGGGTGAATTCACAATCTTGCATCGATGAAAAGGGGAAGAAACAGTGCACTGTCCGTTCTGTCGCTTCCCGGATTCACGCGTGATGGACTCTCGCACCGCGGAAGATGGCTCGGCAATCCGCCGCCGCCGTCAGTGCCCTCAGTGCGGTGCGCGCTTCAGCACCACAGAAACCTCGAGTTTGGTGGTTGTAAAGCGCAACGGTGTCACCGAGTCTTTCAGTCGAGACAAGATCGTGAATGGTGTGCGCAAGGCATGTCAGGGTCGCCCGGTAACCGATAGTGACCTAACTCTCTTGGCCCAAACGGTTGAAGAGGCAGTGCGCGCCACGGGGGTTTCCCAGATCGATGCCAACGACATCGGCCTAGCAATCCTGGAACCACTCAGAAAACTGGACGAAGTAGCTTTCATGCGATTCGCCAGCGTTTATCAGGGTTGGGACAGCCTCGATGATTTCGAGACTGCAATCAAGCTTCTGCGGCTTGATCACCAGCAACAAGCCAGCAGCAAATAGCAACACAACTTTTTATCAAAACAACAGTTTCAGAAATCAGAAACATCTAAGGGAGAAGGAGAGAGCAGTGACCGATACCACCGCTTTCACTGGCGCAAACAGCGCCAGCACTGGCAAGGGTCTAACCATTGACCGCATTTACACAACCCCGGGCGTACACCCGTACGACCAGGTTGAGTGGGAATACCGCGACGTAGTCCAGACCAACTGGAAGAACGGCGAGGTTATCTTTGAGCAGCGCGGCGCAGAGTTCCCAACCTTCTGGAGCATCAACGCTTCCACCATCGTTACCACCAAGTACTTCCGCGGCGCCCTTGGCACCAACGAGCGCGAGTACAGCCTGCGTCAGCTAATCAACCGCGTTGTTAGCACCTACACCCAGGCCGGCCGCGACAACGGTTACTTTGCAACCGAAGAAGACGCAGTTGTCTTCGACCACGAGCTCACCTACATGCTTCTCAACCAGGTGTTTAGCTTCAACTCGCCAGTTTGGTTCAACGTTGGCACCAAGAGCCCGCAGCAGGTTTCGGCTTGCTTCATCCTCTCGGTAGACGACTCCATGGACAGCATCTTGAACTGGTACCGCGAAGAGGGAATGATCTTCAAGGGTGGTTCGGGCGCAGGTCTAAACCTTTCCCGCATCCGTTCGAGCAAGGAACTTCTAAAGAACTCGGGTGGCTCGGCCTCCGGTCCAGTTTCGTTCATGCGCGGTGCAGACGCCTCGGCAGGAACCATCAAGAGCGGTGGCGCAACCCGTCGCGCAGCCAAGATGGTTGTTCTAGACGTTGACCACCCAGACATCGAAGAGTTCGTTGCAACCAAGGCAGACGAAGAGAAGAAGATTCGCGTTCTCCGCGACGCTGGCTTCGACATGGAGCTTGGCGGCAAGGACATCAACTCGGTTCAGTACCAGAACGCCAACAACTCGGTTCGCGTAAACGCAGAGTTTATGACCGCGGTTGAGAACGGCACCAAGTTCGGACTTCGCGCACGCACCACCGGTGAGGTCATCGAAGAGGTAGACGCTCGCGAACTGTTCGACAAGATCGCTTTGGCGGCTTGGGAATGTGCAGACCCTGGCATCCAGTACGACGACATCATCAACGACTGGCACACCACTCCAGAGTCTGGCCGCATCTCCGCTTCGAACCCTTGCTCGGAGTACATGCACCTAGACAACTCCAGCTGTAACTTGGCTAGCCTCAACCTGCTCAAGTTCCTAAAGCCAGATGGCACCTTCGACACCAACCTGTTCACCAAGGCGTCTGAGCTGATCATCACCGCAATGGACATCTCCATCTGCTTCGCAGACTTCCCAACTCAGGCAATCGGCGAGACCACTCGTGCATACCGCCAGCTGGGAATCGGCTACGCCAACCTTGGCGCATTGCTAATGGCCATCGGTGTTCCTTACGACAGCAACGAGGGCTTCGCTCTTGCAGCTGCCATCACCTCGCTAATGAGCGCCGCTACCTACCGTCGCTCGGCTGAGCTATCGGCAGTTGTTGGCACCTACGAGGGCTACGCCAAGAACAAGGCCGGACACGACCGCGTTATGGCAAAGCACGAGGCTGCAAACGCTCAGTTGGTTCCAGCAACCAGCATCGATGCAGCCGTTATCGCTGCAGCCACCGAGCAGTGGGCACTGAACACCGCAATCGGTAACGAGAACGGCTGGAGAAACTCCCAGATCTCGCTACTGGCACCAACCGGAACCATTGGCTTCATGATGGACTGCGACACCACCGGTATCGAGCCTGACTTCTCGCTAGTGAAGTACAAGAAGCTCAGCACCGGCGGTTCGATGCAGATCGTGAACCAGACCATTCCGTTTGCGCTGCACCGTCTTGGCTACTCGCAGGAGACCATCGAGGCAATCGTTGACCACATCAGCCAGCACGGCCACGTGGTAGACGCACCTGGTTTGAAGACCGAGCACTACGCGATCTTCGACACCGCTGTTGGTATCCGCGCAATCGAGCCAATGGGTCACGTTCGCATGATGGCGGCAGTTCAGCCATTCCTATCGGGCGCCATCAGCAAGACCGTAAACATGCCAGAGACCGCCACCAAGGACGAGATCGCAGATGTTTACTTCCAGGGTTGGAAGATGGGCCTAAAGGCTCTTGCCATCTACCGCGACAACTGCAAGGTTGGCCAGCCACTGAGCGATGCCAAGGCAAAGACTGAGCCAAAGGCTGAGGCAGCTTCGGCAGCAAACCCTGTTTCGCTAAGCCACCCAATCCGCAAGCGTCTTCCAAAGTCGCGTCCAAGCAACACCGTTTCGTTCACCGTTGGTGGAGCCGAGGGTTACCTAACCGCAGGTTCTTACCCAGACGGCGGTCTTGGCGAGGTATTCATCAAGCTGGGCAAGCAGGGTTCCACCCTGGCCGGTGTGATGGACGCATTCTCCATCGCTGTTTCGATTGGTTTGCAGTACGGCGTTCCGCTGGAGACCTTCGTTCAGAAGTTCACAAACGTTTCGTTCGAGCCTGCAGGCATGACCGACGACAAGGACATCCGTATGGCCAAGAGCCTGATGGACTACATCTTCCGTCGTCTAGCCCTAGACAACCTAGAGTTCGACACCCGCTCGGCTCTTGGAATCTTGAGCACCGAAGAGCGCAGCGCGGCTCTTGACACCGGTTCTTACCCAGCCATCTCGGAGGTTGCAGCACCTGCCGCAGTTATCGACGCAGTGGTTGAGGCCGTTGCAGAGGTTGCAGCAGCAGTTGAGGCAGCAGCCCCAGCAGCTCAGCCGGTTGAGATCACCAAGAAGGAAGTTCACTCCAGCGCCGAGCTGTTTGAACTACTTCAGGGCAAGGAGAGCGACGCACCGCTCTGCTTCAACTGTGGAATCAAGATGCGTCCGTCTGGCTCCTGCCACGTATGCGAGGGTTGTGGCTCGACCTCTGGTTGCAGCTAAACCCCAACCGCTCTAAGCGCGTTAGAGAAGTCGGTGTCTCCTTCGGGAGGCACCGACTTTTCCGTTTAGTCTGGAGACATGAATAGGAAACTGCCCGCTCTGGTCGTAATCGATGTTCAAAAGGGGTTTGAAAATCCTGCCTGGGGTGAGCGTAACAATCCAGCAGCGGAAGCAAACATTGAATCTCTCCTTGAAGGTTGGCGAGCGGCCGAGGCACCCGTGGTGTTGGTTCGGCACGACTCTGTGGTCCCAGGCTCGGTTCTGGCGCCGGGGCAGCCTGGTAACGACTTCAAACCGGGCATCGATGGGCCACACGACCTGTTGGTTACCAAGAGCGTGAACAGCGCGTTTTACGGCACTCCAAACCTGGAGGAGTGGCTGCGCAATAACGATATTTCCGGCGTGGTGGTATGCGGTTTGATTACCAATCACTGTTGCGAAACCACGGCGCGCATGGCGGGCAATCTTGGATTTGAAACCCATTTTGTTTTGGACGCAACCGCAACGTTCCCAAGGGAAGCCAAGTTTGGTTCGGCAACGGCGGACGAACTCTGGCGTGCAACCGCAATCAGCATCGACGGCGAATTCGCAACTGTGGTGGACACTCCAGCCGCAATCCGGTTGCTCGAGGAGAACTAGCGATGAGATCTTCGAAATCGTTCGTGGCGTTACTGGCGGTGTTCACCCTGGGTCTGGGTGCCACATCGATGCCAGCTTCCGCAGCCATCGCGATTGCACCTTCCACTGTCACAATCGCCCAAGAGGGCGGTTTTGTGGCGCCTCAGTACCAACTTGCGAACCTGCCACAGTTGGTGGGTTACTCCAACGGTGTGGTTCTGAAGCGAAACGACGCCAGCAAACTCGCAAACGCGTCTCAGGCCCTTTACACCCAAGTCAGCGTCGGCCGAATGAACCAGTACCTGGATGCAATCGTTAAGGCCGCAAAGACCCCTCCACACGGTTGGGGTTTTCCGGGTGTGGCCGATGTGCCAAACACAATCATTCGCATTGATGCTCCCGGGTTGCACTTGAATCGGAGCGTCTATGCCCTCGCATTCACCAACGGCGGAAACCTCAGCAAGGCTCAGCGCCAAGCCCGTGTTGCCCTCTGGACTGCACTCTCCAAGTTCACAAACTGGGTGAACAGGCACAAAGCCACGGCATACAACCCGGCGAGTTTCGAACTCTGGACCCTCGCCCAAAAACTGGATAACGGGGGAGTGGGAATCGCCAACCCCGCCTCGGTCTTCTGTCAGTCAATGTTCGGTACCACCGAGATCGAGCACACTGCGGCCGGTGATGCGGGTATTTGCGTGCTTCAGGATGGCACCCGCATCGATGAATGGAAGTACTTCAGAACCGAATCCGCGAAGCTGGCCAAGTGGCCTAGCGGTGTTGCGGTTCCCTCTGGCAGACCAGCAACTCAGGGTGCTCTCGGTGGAGGATGCGTGGTAGTGGCAGCAAAGAAAGTTGCCAAACTAATCTCGGCCAATCGTGTACCCGGACCTTGGCTACTTCCAAGTGGCCAAGCCATGCCTGTAAGCCTTCGGCCAGTTCTTCCGGGCGAGAACGCCTGCCACCGCTAGTGCGAGTCGGGTAACCTTAACGGGTGTTTTACGATCTAGTTTTTAAGCTGCTATTCACCAAACTTGACCCCGAGTTCATCCACCATGCTGTGGTTCGCGGTATTCGTGTTGGAAAGGCGTTAGGCCTAACCTCAATCGGTGCGGTGAAGGCATCTGAAACCTCTGAGGTGAACGCCTTTGGGCTCACCTTCAACGGTCCTTTCGGACTCGCCGCTGGCTTCGACAAGAACGCCGTTGCCATTCGTGCGCTTGGAGACCTTGGTTTCAGCCACGTGGAAATCGGCACGGTTACTGCACTCGCACAGCCGGGCAACGAAAAGCCGCGCCTGTTCCGCCTCACCGCAGACCGAGCCTTGATCAATCGCATGGGTTTCAACAACGATGGTGCCGAAGCGGTGGCAGCCAGACTCGGCACCTTGCGTGCAAAGTATGGCCAGCAGCTACCAATCATCGGTGTTAATATTGGCAAGAGCAAGGTGACCCCGGTTGAAGAGGCCGCCGATGACTATCGCAAGAGTGCTCGTTTGCTTGCGCCGTTTGCCGATTACCTTGCCGTAAATGTGTCCAGCCCAAACACGCCTGGTTTGCGTTCGCTTCAAGAGGTTTCGGCATTGCGTCCGATTCTGGTTGCGGTTCAGGAGGAGAGCCTCGGGCTGCCAGTACTGGTGAAGATTGCGCCAGACCTGGCAAATGAGGACATCGATGCGGTTGCCGAGCTTGCTCTTGAACTTGGTTTGGCCGGAGTCATTGCCACCAACACCACCATTTCCCGTGAAAACCTCAAGACCGATGCCGTAAGAATCGCCGAAATTGGAGCTGGTGGTCTATCGGGAGCGCCTTTGAAGTCTCGATCGCTCGAGGTTTTGAAGTTGCTGCGCGCCAAGGTGGGAACCAAGCTGGCAATCGTGAGCGTTGGGGGAGTGGAGACCGCTGCCGAGGCCCAGGAACGCATTCGTGCGGGGGCCACCCTGGTTCAGGGTTACACCGGCTTCATCTACAAGGGTCCGTTCTGGGCGCGCACCATAAACCGAGCCGTTTCTAAGTAAGGCCACAATTTTTGGTCAAAAAGAAACCACCCACCGGAACTGATCCGATGGGTGGTTTCTCTATTTGGCGGTAAGCCTACTTCTTTAGACCGCGGCCAACCTGTGGCTTTGGGGTGCGCATCCAACGCATCTGGGTGCTGCGCACGGCAACGTACCAGCGCAGACCGCGCTCAACCTTGTCGGCTCCATACTTTTCTGCAACTGCCTTCGCCACCTTGCGGCCCAGCATCAGTGCGTCAACGATGATTGCGGCAACCAGGGTCCACATTGAAAGTACGAGTACGCCTTGAACCAAAACGCTGTCGTTCAAACTGAAGAACAGCACGATCATCATCATTGGGATCATCATCTCGCCAACTGTGAAGCGAGAGTCAACCATGTCTCGAGCCAGCTTCTTCTGTGGTCCGCGGTCACGTGGCATTAGGTAGCGTTCTTCGCCAGCTGCCATACCCAATCGGGCCCGGTTGCGTTCCTCGCGGAACTTGTTGCGGGCTGCCTTCTTGGCTTCAGGTGTGCGGTCGCTCACGATGGTCTTGCGAGTGGCAAGTTCCGCTTCCTTGCGGCTCGGAGTTGCCTTACCCTTGCCCGCTGCGGCAGTGGTTGGCTTGGCTGCGGTCTTTGCCGCAGTTTTTGCGGCGGCCTTTGGCTCGTTCTCAGTCATGTAAATCCTCGGTTTGGTGGGTTCTCAATAAGATTACCCTTATGACTACAAACGCCCCGCTAAGCGCCGATCTCGTTTCAAGTGCCAAAGAGGCGGTGGCACTGAGTTTCCCAAAGTCAGTTGCAACGTTGGGTGAACTGGTTCGTATCCCTGGCATCGCTTGGGAGGCGTTCGACGCCGCAAACCTCACCAAGAGCGCCACTCGGGTTGCTGAACTACTCGCCGAAACCGGTGTGTTCGACTGGGTGGAATTGCGCCAAGCGCCAATCCCGGGAACCAACCCCGAAAAGCTAGGTTCGCCAGCCGTTGTGGCTCGCAGAGCGGCAAAAAACGGAGCACCGCAGGTATTGCTTTATGCACACCACGATGTGCAGCCACCGGGCGACTCCAGCATTTGGAAGACTCCCGAGTTTGAACCAACAATCATCGATGGTCGCATGTACGGCCGAGGTGCTGCCGACGACAAAGCTGGAATCGTGGCTCACCTGGCGGCAATCAAGGCGCTAAAGGCCATTGCAGGTGCTGACTTCGACCTAGGAATCACTTGCTTCATCGAGGGCGAGGAAGAGGCTGGAAGCCCAAGTTTCCGCGCCTTCCTGGAGGCAAATCAGGCCGATCTAAAGAGCGACGTGATTGTGGTTGCCGACAGTGGCAACTGGTCCACCGAGGTTCCAGCCATCACAACCACTCTGCGTGGTTTGGTTGCACAGGTCATTGAGGTTCGCACCCTTGACCACGCCGTGCACAGCGGCATGTTTGGGGGAGTGGTGCCAGACGCAATGATGCCAATGGTGCGCATTCTGGCCTCTCTCCACGACGACCGCGGCAACGTGGCCGTGCCTGGGCTGGTAGCCACCAAGGCGGCTGAACTGGAATACAGTGAAGCGGATCTACGACGCGACTCTGGCGTGCTTGATGGCGTTTCACTCGTGGGCGACGGCAGCATTCTTGACCGCAACTGGACCAAGCCTGCAATTACGGTTATCGGCATCGATGCGCCGAGTGTTGCCATCTCGAGCAATACGCTGTTACCGAGCGTGAAGGCCAAAATAACCATGAGAATTGCACCTGGGCAAGACCCAGATGTAGCTCTCGAGGCACTGCGCTCCCACATTTTGGGCAACACGCCTTTCGGTGCCGAGGTAACCTTCCACGAGATCGAAACCGGCAAGCCTTACCTGGTAGATGACTCCGGCTGGGCCAAACCGCTCATGCAGCAGGCGCTGACACAGGGATTCGGTTTCGATTCCGTTGACATCGGCATTGGCGGCTCAATTCCGTTCATCGCAGACTTGGTTGAGTTGTTCCCGGCCGCGCAGATTCTTGTGACCGGCGTGGAAGACCCAGACTCGCGTGCTCACAGCCCAAACGAATCAGTTCACCTCAAGAGCCTGCAGCACGCCATGGTGGCAGAAACTTTGTTGCTTTTGGGAAGCAATCTGCGCTCAAACTGATTTACAATTTGGATACAACACCCGCGCGAGCGGCGAGTCACTAAGGATTCAAATGAGCGACGTACTTACTCACGGAGTGAACCTAACCGAGACCGCAAAGTCCAAGGTCAAGAGCCTCATCGAGGCCGAGGGCCGCGACGACCTGCGTCTTCGCATCGCGGTACAGCCTGGTGGTTGCTCGGGACTGATTTACCAGCTTTACTTCGATGAAGCACTAGGCGAGTCCGATGCGGTTCGCGCATTCGACGACGTTGAGGTGGTTGTAGACATGATGAGCGTTCCTTACCTCGATGGCGCAACCATCGACTTCGAAGACACCATCCAGAAGCAGGGTTTCAACATTGACAACCCAAACGCTCAGGGCTCTTGCGCCTGTGGCGATAGCTTCAACTAAGCCCAAACTTTTAGGTCTGAAAAAGACCATTGCTAACCCCGTTTTCCGGCGCTTTTGTCGGGCAGACGGGGTTAGAACTTTAATCGGTTTTTTGGGCACTATTAGGCGCTTCCTGACACAATCCTGCGAATCTGGGGAATAGGATAGACACGTAACAATTCGAATTTTTGAAGGGTCGATTGTGCTACAAAAGCGCCGATTGAAGTGGGCCGCAATTCCTGCCGCTGCTTCCTTGCTACTGCTCACCGGTTGTTCTGCGGAACAGGCCAGAATGGGCTACCTACCGGGAGACGGCAAGGTCACCAACCACACCTCATCCATCGTTGGGTTGTGGACCACCTCGTGGATCGTTCTCCTCATTGTTGGAGCGGTTTCGTGGGGTCTAATGGCCTTTGCGCTGATCGTGTACCGTCGCCGCAAGGGCGACACCGGCCTGCCAGTGCAGCTGCGCTACAACATGCCAATCGAGACTCTGTTCACAGTTGTTCCGTTCATCCTTGTGGTTGGTTTCTTTGCGTTCACCGCCAAGACCATGACTGCCATCGAAACCCCGAACGACCCTCAGGTGACCATCAGCGTTATCGGTAAGCAGTGGAGCTGGGACTTCAACTACCAGGACTCCAACACCTACGACTCGGGCATCCAGTACCAGGATGGCGCTCAGCCTCAGACCGAGGCATCGCTTCCTACCTTGTACCTGCCTCTAAACAAGCGTGTTGAGATCGACCTTTCGTCTCGCGACGTTATCCACTCTTTCTGGATCATCGAAACCCTTTACAAGAAGGACATGTTCCCAGGCAAGACCAACCGCATTTACTTCACTCCAACCGAGTTGGGTACCTTCCGCGGAAAGTGTGCCGAGCTTTGTGGCGAGTTCCACAGCCAGATGCTCTTCAACGTGAAGGTTGTTACTCCGGCAGACTACGAGGCCCACATGGCCGCTCTAAAGGCTGCCGGCAACGTTGGTCAGCTGCCTGCCGCGTACAACCGCGAAACTAACTTGCCTGGTAACAAGGCTCAGAACAACTAAGGACTAAGGACGCTAATAATGGCTACCGCAACTGCTACCTCAGCCTCTGGACAAGTTCAGCGCAAGTCCAAGGGTCGCATCTTGGTTGACTGGGTTACCACCACAGACCACAAGAAGATCGGTTACCTGTACCTGATCACCTCGTTCCTCTACTTCATCGTGGGTGGAATCATGGCGCTGCTTATTCGTGCCCAGCTAGCAGCACCTGGCCTTTCGGTGGTTGCCACCAAGGAGCAGTACAACCAGCTGTTCACCATGCACGGCACCATCATGCTTCTGATGTTTGCAACCCCGCTGTTCGCAGGTTTCGCAAACGTTTTGATGCCAGTTCAGATCGGTGCACCGGACGTGGCTTTCCCACGTTTGAACGCCATCGCCTACTGGTTCTACTTCTTCGGTTCGTTCGTGGCGGTTTCCGGTTACTTCACCCCTCAGGGTGCCGCCGGATTCGGTTGGTTCGCTTACCAGCCACTAGCTAACACCACGTTCACCCCAGGCATCGGTGGAGACCTGTGGGTCTTCGGTCTTGCACTCGGTGGTTTCGGAACCATCATGGGTGGTGTGAACTTCATCACCACCATCCTCACCATGCGTGCGCCTGGTATGACCATGTTCCGCTTGCCAGTATTCACCTGGAACACCCTGGTTACCTCCATCTTGGTAATCATGTGCTTCCCTCCACTAGCAGCTGCTTTGTTTGCAATGGGTGCAGACCGTCGCTTTGGCGCTCACCTGTTTGACCCAGCCAACGGTGGACCAATGCTTTGGCAGCACCTGTTCTGGTTCTTCGGTCACCCAGAGGTTTACATCCTTGCGCTTCCGTTCTTCGGTATCGTTTCGGAAATCTTCCCGGTATTCAGCCGTAAGCCCATCTTTGGTTACAAGACTCTGATCTACGCAACCATTGCCATTGCTGCGCTTTCCATGACCGTTTGGGCTCACCACCTATACGTAACTGGAGACGTGCTGCTTCCGTTCTTCGCTCTAACCACCATGCTCATCGCCGTTCCAACGGGTGTAAAGGTGTTCAACTGGATCGGCACCCTGTGGCGCGGTTCGGTTACCTTCGAAACCCCGATGATCTTCAGCCTGGGCTTCTTGACCACCTTCATCTTCGGTGGTCTTACCGGTGTAATCCTGGCTTCGCCAGCGCTTGACTACCACCTGAGCGACAGCTACTTCGTGGTTGCACACTTCCACTACGTAATCTTTGGAACCGTTGTATTCGCAATGTTTGCAGGCTTCTACTTCTGGTGGCCAAAGATGACCGGAAAGATGCTCAACGAGAAGTTAGGCAAGATTCACTTCTGGTTGCTGTTCATCGGCTTCCACACCACCTTCCTGATTCAGCACTGGTTGGGTGTAATGGGTATGCCTCGTCGTTACTACTCGTACCTACCGAGCGATGGCTTCGCCACCCTGAACCTCATCTCAACCCTGGGAACCGTGTTCTTGGCCCTTTCGATGATTCCTTTCCTTTGGAACGTCTACTACACCCACCGCAAGGGTGTAAAGGTTACCCAGAACGACCCTTGGGGTTACGGACGTTCGTTGGAGTGGGCAACTGCTAGCCCGTTCCCACGTCACAACTTCACATCGATTCCACGTATCCGTTCGGAGTCTCCAGCGTTCGACCTAAACCACCCGGAGTTTGCAGCTCCTGAGGCTAAGGAAGCGCACGCCAAGGCTTCTGAGACCAAGAAGAAGGCCAAAGCCTAATGAAGACCAACGCAAAGCTCTTCCTGCTTCTAACCGTGTTCTACGCGGTTGACGCAATCGTTTACGGAATCTGGTCTTACAACGCTTCCGTGGCTTCTGGTAACTTCGCAGCTCAGGGTAAGCACGTTGAGATCATCGGAACCGCTGCCATTGGCATGTTGGCGTTCCTAGCGGGCTTCATTTACTTCTACGTAAACAAGACCGCTAACCACGCTGGCTTCCTTCCTGAGGACCGCCTAGATGCCAACATCGAAGACGGCGACGCTGAGGTTGGTTTCTACAGCCCTTGGAGCTGGTGGCCATTCGCGCTAGGCATCTTCGGTGCTTTGGCGTTTGCGTCGCTTGCTGTGGGCTGGTGGCTAACCTTCATCGCTATTCCGTTGGCGCTAATCGCCGTTGTTGGCTTCGTGTTCGAGTACAGCCGCGGCCAGCACGCGCACTAACAACTTTCCATCGATGGGCCCGTCTTCGGACGGGCCTTTTCGTTTAACCTGCTAAATCGATTACTGCCTGTTCTTGTGACAGTGCGCAAGTGATGCTGCCGTGCAATGTCGGCGGTGGCGTTTAGGCTTTTGATTCCTGGGGGAGTAACTACTACGTTGGCCGCACACTGGCCAGAAGGGGGAGCCATGGAATGGTTGCTTGAGCAGTGGGACTGGTACCGGCAAAACGTTCAGTACACAGACCTAGGCAGCGCCGTGGTCTGGATCGGGTTCTGTCACGCTCTGCGTTACCTGGTCAAGGAGCACCCAATGTTTGACCACTGGCGAGAAGACGAGCGTCCTGCAAATGAGCACCGAGCGACTAGCGGCGATTCAGAAGGTCCCGACGAATCCGGTGACCTCGAAAACGGTAGGCCAGTGTTCGACACCGCACTGGGTCGCTGGCTGCTCTGGTGGGGGTTCACTCGTGACTGACTTTATGGGACAAGTAGTCCACTACGTTGGCAATCTGGCTTACGTAACCTGGGACTTGGCGCAGTTCTTCATTCCATTGTGGCTGCAGGAGATACAGAGGCCGCTCCGCTACAGCACGTTCTTCACCGGCACCAAGAAAGACCGCGACCGGATTCGGGTTCGTCAAGATCGGCTGTTGCAATCTGTTCGCAAGCTCTACGAAAACCCCGCCAGCCGCCCTGGAACGCAGGTGCTGGGGGAGCGCGAACTTGGCTTCAGAGAAATCGCCAACGTTCGCAGACTATTGATCTGGTTAGACGACAGTGTGGTTCCTCCTCCGGTGCGATACCCTACCGAACCCGCCAGCGAACAATGCGATTGCTCGATTTGCCTGGCAGTGGAATGGGGATTTCATCTGGCCAGTAAAGCAGCTAAGCGGAAGGGCTAAGCACCAGCACGAAGCCGCGATATCTAGCACAAGTGCCAAGGTCAGTTAAGCAAGAAACCCCACGCCTTAGCGTGGGGTTTCTTTGTTGGTCTGACTAATGTGTCGGCTAGTGAATCGCCTTGGTTTCCGAACCGGCAACCGCATCGTGGTCGTGGTGCGCAGCGGCAAGTTCACCGGCGGTCACAGGAGCAACGCGGTCCTCGAAGTAGAAGCGGCTCCAGAGTGCACGTGCCTTAGCCGACAGGGTGATCTGACCCTTGGCGTTTGGACGAGCGATGGTTGGCTGGTAGTCAACAAAGTCAACCAGCTTGTACATCTCGTGCTCAGGAAGTGCCTCGTGTACCTCTAGGTATTCGCCGTGTGGCAAACGAACAATGCGACCGGTTTCGCGACCGTGAAGAACGATCTCGCGATCCTTACGCTGCAGGCTAAGACATACGCGCTTGGTGATGATGAACGCGATGATTGGTAGAACAATCAGCGAGATCTGCATGGCGGTGAGCACGTGGTTCAGGCTCAACACAAAGTGGGTTGCGATGAGGTCGGTACTAGCGCCAGCCCAGAGAACCGCGTAGAAGGTCATTCCAGCGGCACCAATTGCGGTGCGAGTAGGTGCGTTGCGTGGACGGTCAAGCACGTGGTGTTCGCGCTTGTCGCCGGTTACCCAAGCTTCAAAGAATGGGTAGAAGGCAACTAGAACAAGCAGCGCAATCAGAACTATCATCGGTAGCAGGATGTTCCAGGTCCAGGTGTATCCGCCCACAACAACCTCTAGGTGGCTTGGAGCCAAACGAAGAGCACCGTCAGCCCATCCGATGTACCAGTCAGGCTGAGTACCAGCCGAAACTGGCGATGGGTCGTAGCCACCGTACATCCAGATTGGGTTGATCGAAACAGTTGCGGCAACCAGCATCAGCACGCCGAAGACTAGGAAGAAGAATCCACCAGCCTTTGCAACGTAAACAGGCATCAATGGGTAACCAACAACGTTGTCGTCGCGGCGTCCTGGGCCCGAGTAGTGGGTGTGCTTGTGGATTACCACCATGAACAAGTGGATCACAATGAAGATCAGGATGAACGCTGGAATCAAAAGGATGTGCAGACCGTAAAGGCGAGCAACAATCTGGTGGCCAGGGAATTCTCCGCCGAACAGCATCGAGGAAATGTAGGCACCAACAATTGGCAGACCCTTGATCATTCCATCGATGATTCGTAGACCGTTACCCGAGAGCAGGTCGTCTGGTAGCGAGTAACCGGTGAAACCGCCGGCCATTGCTAGAACGAACAGAGCGAAACCAACTACCCAGTTGATTTCACGAGGCTTGCGGAATGCTCCGGTGAAGAACACGCGCATCATGTGAAGGCCGGCTGCAGCAACAAACAGCAGCGCTGCCCAGTGGTGTAGCTCGCGCATCAAAAGACCGCCGCGCACCTCAAACGAGATGTCCAGAGCCGACTTGTACGCAATCGACATCTCGGCACCCTTTAGTGGGCCGTATACGCCGTCGTAGATCACGTTGGTCATTGCTGGCTGGAAGAAGAAAGTTAGGAAGGTACCGCTAAGAAGCAGAACCAGGAAGCTGTAAAGAGCAACCTCACCCAACATGAACGACCAGTGGTCAGGGAAGATCTTGCGACCAAACTCCTTGAGGATGCCGGCTACGCCAACACGCTCGTCTAGGTAGTTAGCGGTGCCTGCAAGGAAGCCGCCCTTTTTTGCGGTGGCAGTTGCGTTACTCATTTGTCTTGCGCTCCCAGAAGCTAGGGCCAACAGGTTCAGAGAAGTCACCCTTAGCAACCAAGTAACCCTCGGCGTCTACGGTGATCTGAAGTTGAGGTAGTGGACGGCTTGCTGGGCCAAAGATAACTTCGCAGTCGTTTGCTAGGTCGAAGGTGCTCTGGTGGCAAGGGCAAAGCAGGTGGTGGGTGTGCTGCTCGTAAAGAGCAACAGGGCAACCCACGTGGGTACAAATCTTGCTGTAGGCCACGATGCCCTGGTAACCCCAGTCGAGTTCCTTCTGGCTGTGAACGTCTGCTGGGTCAAGGCGAACCAAAAGAACTGCGGCCTTAGCCTTCTGCTCTAGGTAGTCCTCTGGGTGCTCTTCGCTGGTCAGTCCTTCAGGAATAACGTGGAAAACAGAGCCAAGAGTTAGGTCTGCAGCCTTGATTGGGGTACCGGTTGGGTCGGTAGCCAAACGGGTTCCGGCCTTCCACATGGTGTGGCGCAGGGTGCCCGAAGGGTTTGGATCGGTGGTCATGTCCTTGAACAGAACCAATGCAGGAAGTGGGAACAGTGCGAGTGCTCCGTAGAGGCTGCGACGGATTAGCTTGCGACGGCTGAAACCGGACTCCTGGTTAGCCAGGTTCACGATCTCAACGGCGCGGGCACGAACTTCCTCAGAACCGCGGGTTAGGTGACGAGGCTCTGCAACTTCGGCGTCTGGCATGAGGGTCTTAGCCCAGTGCACAGCACCGAAACCGATTCCGAGCATTCCAAGTGCGATTGCCACACCAACAAAGAAGGTGTTATTGCGCACGGTGCCAAGGTCATCGGTGATTGGGAAAGCGAAGTAGGCAACGATGGATGCCGCGCTTCCCACGATGCTCAGCAAGAACCAAGCCACAACCTGACGGTTGGCGGTCTTGGCGTGCTTCTCGCTCTTGTCGGTCATGCGCACGCGGTGCGGCTCAAGACCTGGATCGGCAATCTTGTCGGCTGAAACTACAGCAAGACCGGCACTGTACTCGTGCTCAACGTCATGCGAGTCTGTCGACGCAGGCTTCTTGCCCTTCTTGTCGCTCACTTGGTTGCTCCCTTTTTGTAGATAGGTAAGTGCTTGTGACTAGTTGCTCTTGGCGCCTAGCCAAACGGTGATGCCAATGATGCTTCCCAACACGAAGATCCACACGAATAGTCCTTCGGCAACTGGGCCGAGGTTCTCTAGGTCTAGACCGCCCACCGATGGGTGCTCCTGAAGGTAAACAAGGTAGGTGATGATGTCCTTCTTGTCCTGAGGAGTCAGGTTGGCATCATTGAAAACTGGCATGTTCTGAGGGCCGGTAATCATGGCCTCGTACATTTCCTTAGGGTCAGTGTCAGTCAGCGCTGGCGCGTACTTACCCTGAGTTAGAGCTCCACCGGCACCTGCCGCGTTGTGGCACATTGCACAGTTGGTGCGGAATAGCTCGCCACCGCGGGTGGCATTTCCATCGTTGGCAACCATTGCGTCAGTTGGAATAGCTGGGCCAGGAGCAAGCGATGCAACGTATGCGGCTAGAGCAGCAATCTGCTTGTCGGTGAACTGTGGGTTCTTGGTTGGCATCTGTGGGCCGGAAGCCTGTGCTGGCATACGACCGGACGAAACCTGGAAATCAACTGAAGCTGCACCCACACCGATAAGGGTTGGAGCGTTCTTGGTTCCTTCGGCGTTCTTACCGTGGCAGGAAGCACAGTTGCTTAGGAATAGCTTGTGTCCCTCGTCGATCTGCGAAGCAGATGCCAGGGTAGGGGACTGGTCAGCCTTGATTGCTGCGTTTGCCGCTGCGTAGCCACCACCGGTTAGCAGCAGACCTGCGGCAATAACGATTGCGGCGGCAACTGGCTTGCGACGGGAGAACTTTGACTTGCTCTTAAACATTGCTCAATAACTCCGAATCGTTTACTTCAAGACGTAGATGATGAGGAATAGGCCAATCCAGACCACGTCCACAAAGTGCCAGTAGTACGAAACCACGATTGCGCCAGTGGCTTCGTAGTGACCAAACTTCTTGGCGGCAAAGGTGCGACCAACAATAAGAAGGAATGCAACCAGACCACCGGTTACGTGAAGTGCGTGGAATCCGGTGGTGATGTAGAACGCACTGGTGTAACTGTTGGCGTCGAAAGTCATACCCGACTCGGTGATTAGGTTGGTGTACTCCCAGACCTGACCGGAAACGAAGATTGCTCCCAGTACGTAGGAGATCAAGAACCACTCAACCATTCCCCACTTAGCAGGGGACTTGCCAGTTGCACGCGGCTGCATGCGCTCTGCGGCGAATACACCGAACTGAGCGGTGAACGAAGACGCCACCAGAATCAGGGTGTTGACGAGCGCGAAAGGCACGTTCAGGTTCTTGGTCATGTCTGCCCAAAGTTCTGGCGAGTTGGCCTTGAGGCTGAAGTACATTGCGAATAGACCGGCGAAGAACATAACCTCGCTACCAAGCCACACGATGGTGCCTACGGCGGTGGAGTTAGGTCTGTTAATGACGGGTGCAGTTTGCTGCGACACTGGCATGGAAGTCATGCTTCAAGCATAACCCTGAAGATTGCGTGTGAGCCCGATTTTTGGGCAGGAAACGCTGATATTTGGAGCAAAATTCCACTTTGGGAGGGTTCCGCAACCTGCTCTAAACTCTTGCTATGAGTGCATCGCTTTCTTGGCCGCTGATTCTCGGCCGTTTGCTGGAAAAAACCGACCTAGACCGAGCTTCGGCTAGCTGGGCGATGGACCAAATCATGGCAGGCGAAGCCACCGAAGCCCAAGTTGGCGCGTTCATGCTGGCACTTCGCTCTAAGGGTGAGTCGGTTGATGAACTCGCCGGCCTAGTAGACGTGATGCTCGACCGCTGCGTGATCCTGGACACGGGTAGCGACGCCGTTGACATTGTGGGAACCGGCGGAGATTTGGCTGGCACCGTGAATGTCTCATCGATGGCGTCAATCCTCACTTCTGCAAGCGGTATCCCAGTGATGAAGCACGGTAGCCGTTCAGCGAGCGGCAAGACCGGTTCTAGCGAAATGCTGGAAGTGCTGGGCATTCGCCTCGACATCTCGCCTGAGCGCGTGGAAGATGTGTTCCGCGAAATCGGGCTGACATTCTTCTTTGCTCCGGTATTTCACCCTGCAATGCGCCACGTTGCCCCAATCCGCAAGCAGCTTGGTGTTCCAACCACTTTCAACTTCCTGGGTCCGCTAGCAAACCCGGCTCAGCCGATTGCAACCAGCTTGGGCGTTGCAAATGCCTCGGTTGCACCTCTGATGGCCGCCGAAATGGCCGCCCGTAACCGCACCGCGCTGGTTTTCCGCGGCTCGGACGGGCTCGACGAGCTGACCACCACGGGCACCAGCCACATCTGGCAGGTGAGTGGGGGAGCGGTGACCGAGTTCACCCTGGACCCGCGTGATTTTGGCATGGATTTGGCCAAGCAAGAGCAGTTGGTGGGCGGAGACCCGCACTTCAACGCTCAGGTTGCCCGCGATTTGTTTGAAGGCAGCACCGATGGCAACCTACTCGCCGTGCGCGACATCGTTGTTCTCAACGCTGCGGCCGGTGTGGTTTCCTACGAGCTTGCTAAGGACGCCAGCCGCGCTGACGTCTCCATCGATGTGAGGTTCCAGGACGCCATCGATCGCGTTGGTGCAGCCCTTGACTCCGGAGCGGCACGCGCCAAGCTCAGCGAATGGGTTGCCGCCACGCAGCTGTAACTTCAAACATCAGCCGGTGCTGTGCTGACTCTTTGAACCTCACTCGACGACTCGCCCAAGTGGGGAAGGACTTGCGTGTTTATTGTTTATCGTTATTATTGAAAAACGATAAACATTCACCCAAGGAGAATCATGAATATTTCTTTCTTAGGCCCATTCTGGGCCTGGGTTGTCATGTACCTTTTGCTTTTGCTACCACTCGTTCTCAGTTTCGAGATCTTTCCCTCTACCAAGTCAAAGTTCTTCGGCAGGGGATTGCGCTTCAACTCGGTTGTTGCCGTGCGCAACTGGTCGTTCTTGGCCCTGACACTTGGAACGCTTAGTTATGCGGGCAAAGCCTTTCAGACGCTTAACAACCGCTATGTTTCAACCTCCAGCGATGTTGGCATGTACGTAACCGGGGTAACCCAGCCCGTTGCTCTTGCTCACAACAAAACCGCATACTCTCAGGGCACCATGTTTGACCACGCGAGTTTGAATATCGCGCACCTGAGCAATTCCACTCGGTGGCTGATCGTTTTCCGCGACTTTGCTGAGCAGCTCACCTGGATCGGCTTGGCGGCGGTTTTGTTTGTGCTGTGCGCCTCCGCGTATCGCGGCAAGCCGTTCAAAGCATTGGTTGTGCGCAGCTTGTACGTTTACGCGGCAATGATCGCTGTATCTCAGACAGCACTGCAGTACCTGCAGGGTCGTCTATCTGGAGCTCTGGTGCACGAGGTGGCGATCCTCGGTCACCGCAACATGGATGTGAGTTGGCCACAGGGCGGAAGTTTCAGCTATCCGGGTTGGCAGTTCGGCCTGGCGATTTTGCTTGTGGCGCTTGCTCAAATATTCAAGCGCGGGGAATCGCTCCAGCGCGACACGGAAGGTCTCGTCTAATGCATGTTAATTGGCTAGCAATCATCGGTCTCGCTTGGATTCCGGTTGTCTTCGTTATCAGTATTTACCTGCTTCTCGACAGACTGAATTTCTTCAACACTGTTGCAATGGTGCGATTTCTATCTGTTGTTATCGGAGTAGGGGCTCTTCTTGAAGGCATTTCCAAGGCGATTTCGTATTGGACTTTCAAGATTGTGCCTGTGGACCTACTTGCAGCCCAGTTCTGGCCAGTGGAACCTAAATGGCTCCATCACAGTACAAATGCCACTGCAAAAGTTGTGTCCGGTGGCTTTGAACACGCATCAGTTCAAGTTCAGGGGCTGACGATGCTCCCACGCACCATGCTGGCAATTTCGGCTTTGTCCCTGGCATGCGTGATTATTCTCGTTTGCGTTCAGGCGTATGCCGTTTCAACCCAAATTCGAAACTCTGAACCTTTCAAGGACAAACTGGCAAAGAGATTTGCTACATCAGGGGTTGTCGTCATGGTTGTGGGCATGGTTGGGCAAGTTACCAGCATGCTTGGAAAAAACTACGCAGGGAATGAAACCCTTGGTACTGGCGAGTATTTCGGTTGGGCGCAGAATAGTTCCGGTAATGGTGCAGCACTCGTTCCAAACCCATTCGTCAGTCCGGATGGCACAAACCTCGTTTCCAACCTTGTGATCGGAATCATTCACAATGGCGGGGGAGGCGTGGGTCTGGAGTTCTGGCCGATCGCCGTGGGCTTGGTTTTGCTAGTGCTTGCTCGCGTGTTCAAACGCGGTCAAGAGCTTGCCGAAGAGACTGAAGGGTTGATTTAGTTATGTCAACCAATGAAGAAGCATTCATCGATGGAGAGCCCGGCGCCATAGAGTGCCGACTTGGGGAGCTGCTTGAAGCACGCGGGATGACACTCTCGCGTCTGAGCGAGCTGGTGGGGGTGACCATCGTAAATTTGTCGATCCTGAAGAACAACAAGGCAAAGGCCATGAGGTTCAGCACGTTGGAGGCAATCTGCAAGGCGTTGGAATGTGAGATTGGCGATCTGCTGGTGCTGCGCAAGCAATAACCGCATGTTTCAGTGGATAGGGCCGCAGGAAGCCATTTGGTGGAGAGTGGCCCTATTCGCCAATAAAACATAACTTGACATAATGTTCATTATCGGAAAAATGATATCAAACCTGGAAGTGGTGCTCCAGGTAGTCAAGTAGCCCTGGCGGCCCCACCAACGCACCAGATTCTTTTAGCTCAGAAACGCTCCACCAGCGGTAATCGATTACATCGCGGTGTTCATCGATGGTCCAGTGGGTTTTGTCCAAAACGAAATCTGAAGTTGTGCTCAGTGAGTAAAAATGCGCCACACCGGTTTCGTAGGTGCCGTTGGCCCAGTCCACCCTGAAATCCATCCTGTGGACCAAATCACCCAAATCCGCTGCGGTAACCACCATTCCGGTCTCTTCATAGAGCTCGCGGATGGCAGCCTGTTCAACGCTTTCACCGGCATCGATGCCTCCACCTGGCGTCAACCAACGCGGCGGCAGTCCGGTTCCCGGATCCCAATGGGTCTGAATTAGAAAGATCTCGTCGCGTTCGTTGGTGAGCAGGATTCGGGCGGTCTCCCGGTGCTTCACGTGCTGATCGGACTCGGGGTTGGCTGGTATGTGATTGCTTGACATAATAATTTGCTTTACATAACTCTAAAACGCGCCTGGATCAGGCTCTGGCTCGGTGAAATCGTGTTCAACCTGCTTGTGCTCTGCTGTGTCGGTCTTGGCAGCAGCCTTGTGCGTTTTGATGCCAAACGCCTTGAACGAAAGTTGCATCAGGTACCCAATGCCAACGGCAAATATCACGGTCCCTTCGCGCACCTGTCCCCCAAGTAGCCAACCCAGGGCCAGCACGGTGAGTTCGATGCTGCCACGAACGATCCAGAGTGGTCGCTTCAGGGTGCGCTGCATGCCAACAATAAAACCGTCTCGCGGTCCGGTGCCGTAGTTGGTGCTGATGTAAAAGCCCATGGCAAGTGCAACCACAACCATGCCTGTGACAAACAGCAATAGCTGAATCCAGTAGACGTTGGTGACCGGGAGCCATGGCAAGACCGAGTCGGCAAAAACTCCAATGAGAAGCCCATTGAGCACGGTTCCAATTCCAGGCTTCTGTTGGATTGGGATCCATGCCAGCATCACGAGTGCGCTGACCAGCACGGTTGCCATTCCAAAGCTGAGGTGCATCTGCTTTGCGATTCCTTGAGCCATCACGTCCCATGGCGGAATGCCGATTGACGCGTGCACCATGAGCGCGATTCCCAGCCCGTAAAGGTAAAGACCAAGCATCAGTATGGTGAACCGCAGGGCGTGTTTGGCAATCATGTTGCTAGCCTAGCCTCGTGACCTACCTCTACCCCACCACCGCCCCGCGGGTGCTGGCGCATCGCGGCTTGACCATCGGTGCCAAAGGGGAATCCATCGATGAAAACACCATTCCTGCGTTTGCGCGTGCTCTAGAGGTTGGGGCCACTCACGTGGAGAGCGACATTCAGGTGACGGCAGACGGCGTGGCCATTCTCTTTCACGACGATGACCTATCGCGCGTTGCGGGTTTGCCGGCTCGGGTGAGCCAGTTGCATTCCAGCGAGATCGCTCAACTGGAGTTGGAGCACGGCGGCTCAATTTCCACGCTGGAGCAGGTGCTGCGGGAATTTCCTGAAGCCAGATTCAACCTGGATTTCAAAGTGGCCGCAGCTGTTGAGGCTGGTGCCAAGGTGATTGCAGACGCCGGTGCACAGGGCCGAGTGTTGATTGCCAGTTTCAGTGACGCGCGGCGGTTGGCGGCTCAAAGGTTGCTTTCTGGAGCGGTGTCGTCGGCAGGCAGCGGCAGTGTTTTAGCAGCCAAACTGAGCTCGTTGCTGGGTTATCGGGGTATGCGAGCTGCACTTCGCGGTGCGGCCACCATACAGGTGCCGGTGTCCTCTGGTCCGCTCACTTTTGCAAGTGAGTCCTTCATCGGTGCATTGAAACGCATAGGCGTTGAATCCCACTTCTGGACCATTAATGAAGTAGCTGAAATGCACAGGTTAATTGCTCTTGGAGCCACCGGCATTGTCACCGATCGCGCCGATCTAGCGGTTGAGGCTCTTTACAACTAGGGAACCCGAAAATCGGAATGTTTTTCCAATTCTGATTGTTTGGCTATTTACTAGGAAATCTTCGCCCCAAAAGGGCTTATGGAGGAAAAATGTCACAGCAAACTATGCGCGGAATGCGTTTGGGCACACAGAGCCTTGAGACCGACCGTGGTGTGCACTACGAAGCTCGTGGCAAGCACCTCTACCAGTGCCCTGCCGGTCACGTTTCCGAATTGGTTTTCTCTGCGGATGCCGAGATTCCTCAGGTTTGGGAGTGCAAGACCTGTTCTAAGGAAGCCATTCTGCTGGAAGACGGCCAGATGGTTGACCTGGGAGACCTAGTGGAGAAGCTTCCTCGCTCGCACTGGCAGATGCTGTTGGAGCGTCGCTCGGTTGAGGAACTAGAAGAGATTTTGGAAGAGCGCCTCGAAGTGCTCCGTGCCAAGCGATTGGCTGCTCACGGAACTAACGTGACACCTAACTAATAGACCTTAAGGAACTGCCACCTGGATTGAGAAATCTGGGTGGCATTTTTCTTAGCCCGGTTGTTGCACGGGCGGTGGACTACTTCTTGCCTAGTGCTCGTTCAAAGCCCCACTTGGTGATCAGATAAAGGGCCTCAGCAACGATACGGCGGCTCATCTTGGAAACGCCCTGTTCTCGTTCCACAAACGTGATTGGAACCTCAACGATTCGTCCGCCAGCCTTGCGGCTCCGATAGGCCATTTCAACCTGGAATGAATAACCGTGAGATGCGATGTGCTCTAAATCGAGCTGTTGCAAGAAGCTGGCGCGATAGACCCTGAAGCCCGCCGTGATGTCCTTGATGCCGGAACGAAGCATGAATCTGGCGTATCCATTGCCAATGCGGCTAATCAACTGGCGAGATGCAGGCCAGTTCTTGATTGCGCCACCCGGAACCCATCGTGAACCGATAACTAGATCGTTAGCCTCCGCGCGTGCCAGAAGTGCAGGCAGGTCCTGAGGTCTGTGGCTGCCATCTGCATCCATTTCCACCAGGAAGTCATAGTTGTGCTGGAATCCCCACTGAAACCCTGCAAGGTAAGCCGGACCTAGACCGTTCTTTTCACTTCGGTGCAGAACTTTCACGCGTGAGTCAGAAGCCGCAAGTTTTTCCGCAAGGTCGCCGGTGCCATCGGGGCTGTTGTCATCCACAATCAATACATCGATGTTTGAAACAGCGCTCAGAAGCTTGGAAACCATCCACTCAATGCCCAACGCCTCGTTATAGGTGGGCATGATCACGAGGGTTTGCAACGGGTTCCTTCTTGCTTGGTGCAACTGAATCTACTAACCCAAGCTAGCAATTTGCTTGAGGAATGCGGTTCGACGCCTGTGGGTGGCTAAGAACCAGACTAGGACCAGAACCGCGGTGGCCAGAGCCAAATCATCAACCCAACCATAGAAGCGCATAGCTGGAGTTAGGTCACTCTTGAGCGCCACCTTTTGAATCAGGTAACCTCGCGTAAATGGCTCTAGGTGCGAGCTGACGGTTCCGTTTGGACGGATTATCTCGGTGATTCCAACGGTAGATACGTGAACTATGCTTCGGCCCGTGGCAATCGCCTGTAGTCGGGCAAGAGCCTCCTGTTGAAAGGTCTCGGCGGTGTGTCCAAAGTCGGCATTGTTTGCCTGGCTCAGAATCACCTGTGCGCCTTCAGACACCAGCTGGTGAGGCAAATCATCGATGGCGATTTCGAAGCAAATGAGCGAACCAGCGCGCACGCCGGCAACGTGGAACACACCGGAGTGGGTGCCAAAATCGAATCCGCGCTGGATGAGTCCAATCAGACTAGGCGCTAGCGAATACCAGAATGGTCGGTCGGGCACGTATTCGGCAAAAGGAACCGGACGTTTCTTGTCGTAGATGGCAACGGCGCCTAGATTTGGCTCAAACTGGATGGTGCTGTTGAAAACCTGGTTGCCTCGCCAGGTTACGGCGCCGAGAATCAACGGTTTCTTGAGCAGGTTGTTCACGGTATTCACAACGTCTTGGTGACCAAACGGGTCGCTCAGTGGGTCAACATCGCTGGAGTTTTCAGGCCACACCACAAAATCAAGCGCCTTCGCCCGCGAGTCCTTCATCATCAACTTGCTAGCCGTGATGTGCTTCTGCAGAATGCTTCCGCGAATCGGGTTGGCAAACAGTCCGGCATTGGCATTTCCCTGAACCGCACCGATGGTGGCACTCCCCTGCCCCGCCACCGAAATGAACGTGAGTGCCGGAACGAGAACTGCAACCGCGGCGGGAATCCAAAACGTGGCCTTGGCAATGCGGCTTAGGCCCTGCAACTGGAACGCGAGAACTAAGGTGGCTGAAAAGATCGCGGTGGCTAGCGAGACGCCGCTCACCCCGCCCCAGTAAGCCCAGTTGGCTAGCCAGCTTCCCGACTGGGTTTGCCCTAGCCTGGACCACTGGAAGCCGCCGTAAGGCAAGTGCCCCTCAATCCACTCGCGGGCAACCCAAACCAGGCTCAGCGCCAATACCGCCAGTGGCTTGCCAAGCAGTAGTTGTAGCTTGCGGTTTTCAGGTGGCAGGTCATAGTCGGTGTCGAACAACGTCCAAACCAGATTTGTGAGAACCATTCCAACCGCAAAAAGTGCTCCCTCGAGCACGGAAAGTGCAAGCCAAGGAACCGGCCCTAGATAGGCGGTGAGCCAGGTTGTCTGTGCCGCGTGAAACACCACTCCGGTTGCAAAACCCAGAACTGCCGAGTACTTGATCGTCTTGCCACGTACCGAGAGCATGATTAGCCCAGTGGTCACAAAAGTGAGAGGCCACCAACCAAACGGCGGCATGGTGAGAACGGATGCCGCGGCCGCGAGCAAAGTCACCGCAGGGGATGCGATGTGGCCTCGCAACTGTGAGGTGCGCACTCGGTTAGCCATAATACGAATAGGCAACGATGCCGCGCTTCACCTTGTCCACCGCGTCTTTGGCGGTAACGGAGATGGCGGGTTCGGCCGTCTGTGCTAGTTGGTCTAGAAGGTCGATGATTTGCTTGGTCCAGCGGATAAAGTCACCAGGTAGCAGGTCGGCCTGTTGAAGCACGGCGTCCAGTCTGGCACCGGTTGCCCATCGATGAATTGGCAGGCAAAGGCCAGGATCTAGTGGATTGGTGCCAGGTAGACGGTGTTGTTTCGAGAGTTGCTCCAGCGTCTCCCACACGGCCTCGGTCTCCTCGAACACTTCGGCAAAGTTGCCACGAGGCAGCTTGATTTCCAAGTGTTCATCGTCTCGGCGAGCTTCGTAGACCAAAGCGGCTGCCATTGCGGCCATCCCAGGCGCGTCTAGGTTCCGCCAGATGCCCAAACGAAGTGACTCGGTAACCAACAGGTCGCGATCACCGTAAATGCGACCCAGAAGCTTGCCGTTCTCCAGAACTTCGAGATCGTCGCCGTCTTTTGCAACGTAGCCCAGCTCAAGCAGCAAATCACAGATGCGGTCGAAGGTTCTGGCAACCAGGTTGGTGTGACGTTCGATCTGGTTCACTACCTGATCAACTTCGCGAGCCAGTTTGTGCCAGCGCTCTCCCCAGCGTGAGTGATTCTCACGGTCTGGGCACTTGTGGCAGGCGTGGTGCTTGATTCGGTTCTTGAGGTCGTTGAGCTTCTTCTCCTGAGACCTGCGGGAGTCCGAAATTTTGGTGGTCTTGCCGCGCTCTGCACGGATGCGTCCGGCCGAAAGCGCGCGTTCTAGGTCAGAAATCTCTCTGCGCATTGCGGCGTAGTCCTCGAAGTCGCCCATGTGGCACTGCATGGCTTCTTGATAACCCTGCAGGGAAACCTGCTTCTCGCGAATTCCACGAGCCAAACCAACCACCGAGCGGTCGGCCTGGAATTGAGCGAACGAGGTTTCAAGAACCTCGCGCGAACGATTACGACCAAATGCCTCTAGCAAGTTCACGGCCATGTTGTGCGTTGGGCGGAAAGATGACATCAGTGGATAGGTGCGCTTGGAAGCCAATCCAGCAACTGTTTGCGGTTCTAGGTTTCCGGCCCACTGAATCACCGAGTGCCCCTCGGTGTCAATTCCTCTGCGACCAGCACGACCCGTGAGCTGGGTGTACTCCCCCGGCGTTAGCTGCACACGGCCTTCGCCGTTGTACTTGTCGAGGCGTTCCAAAACCACTGTGCGGGCGGGCATGTTGATTCCCAGAGCCAGGGTTTCGGTTGCAAACACAACCTTCACAAGCTTGCGCAGGAAGAGTTCCTCAACTACCTCTTTGAATGCAGGCAGCATGCCCGCGTGGTGAGCCGCTACTCCCCTCTCCAAGCCCGCAAGCCACTCAAAGTAGCCAAGAGTTGAAAGGTCTTCGTCGGCTATGTTGTAGACCTTCTCCTCAACCAGCATGCGAATCTCTCGCTGTTCCTCTCTGGTGGTGAGGCGAATGCTGGAGTGCTGACAAGACTTAACTGCGGCCTCGCAACCTGCGCGCGAGAAGATGAAAAAGATGGCTGGTAGTAACTCGGCTTCGTCGAGGATGTCGATGATTTCGGCTTTTGAAGCACGATAGATGTTGGGCTGATTGCGGTTCTGATAACCACCTTGGTGACCACCGCGACCACGGCCCGGCTTGCCCGTGTTTTGACGCAACTTGTTGTTGTGCATCTGCTGAAGGTCTGGGTTTACCCGAGTCTTGTTGCCACCCTCAAACAGCGGCAAAAGTTCGTCGCCAAACATCACGTGCTGGGTCAACGGAACTGGCCGGTGTTCGCTAACGATCACCTCGGTTTTACCGCGAACTTCGTTGAGCCAAGCGCCAAACTCTTCGGCGTTGGAAACAGTGGCGCTGAGGCTAACCACCTTCACGTCTTTAGGGAGGTGAAGAATGACCTCTTCCCAAACCGCTCCTCTGAAACGGTCTGCAAGGTAGTGAACCTCGTCCATGACCACAAAGCCAAGATTGATGAGCGAGTCACTGTTGGCATAAATCATGTTGCGCAAAACTTCGGTTGTCATCACAACTATTTGGGCATCGCCATTGTTGTTGGTGTCACCCGTGAGCAATCCCACGCGCTCCGAACCGTAACGCTTGGTTAGTTCCGCAAACTTCTGATTGCTCAGGGCCTTGATTGGCGTTGTGTAGATGACCTTGAGGTTGCGCTCAATAGCCAGATGGATTGCGAACTCGCCAACGATGGTCTTGCCAGCGCCGGTAGGAGCGGCAACCAGCACGCTTTTATCCGTTGCCAGGGCCCTGCAGGCCTCAAGCTGAAACTTGTCCAGCGGAAACTTGACCAGTTCCTGAAAGTCTGAGAGCGCAGTTAGCTTTTGAGTTTCGCGGGATTGCGCATACCGTTCAGCCGGCGACAACTCGGGTTCCACAGATTTATCCATTAGGAAAGGTCTGCTGCCGAGAGGTCCGAATCAGTAATCAACAGGTCTGGGTCCATTCGCTTGCGTTTCCATCGGTCTCGCAGCCAGGAAATTCCAGCAGCAACAAAGTAAAGAGCCATGAGTGGCACCATGAGTACAAACATCGATGTGGGGTCAGCAACTGGAGTTGCCAGTGCTGCGATGAATGCAGAAACCACGGTGGCAACGCGCCAGCCCTTGAGGATAGCCTTGGCGCTGAGAATGCCCATGAAGTTGAGCAGCACCAGGACAACGGGGAGCACGAAGGCGATGCCAAACACTAAAAGAATGCGGATAGCGAACAAGATGTACTCGTTGGCGTTGATCAGGTTGGCACTGCCCGCCGGTGTAAGGCTCAACAATGCCGATACGAATCCAGGCAACGCCATCCAGGCCATGTAACAGCCGCCAAGGAACAAAGGAATCGCTGCCCCAAGGAAACCGATGGTGTAGTTGCGCTCTTTGCGCTTGAGCGCTGGAACGATGAAGGCCCAGAACTGGTAAAGCCACAGCGGACTGGTAACGATGACACCGATGAACACGGAAATCTGGAGTCGCAGATCGAAAGCCCCACCGATGGTGCCAAAGTTCACGGTTGCGTTGATTTTGGCGTGTTTTGCGGCCGAAATGATGGGCTCTTGGAGAGCGTGGAACACCGGATCAAAGAGATACCAGCCGCCCACGGACCCAGCGATTACCGACAGCGCGACCCAAAAGAACCGCTTGCGCAACTCTTTGAGGTGACCGCCAAGGCTCATCTGGCCGCGCGGGTTTTTCTGTCTGGCCATGGCCTAGTTTTTGTTGGAGGAAGTGTCCTCGGTAGAACCCTTGCCAGCCTCTTCAGGCTTGTCTTCAGGCTTCTTGTCGTCGCTCTTGACTTCCTTCTTGAAGATCTTGATTGACTGGGCAATGCCCTTGGCTGCGCCTGGTAGCTTTGGTCCAGCAAAAATCGCAACAACAATAAGGATAAGAATCAGGCCTACTGGGCCTTCGAGGCTTCTAAACACCTTTGACTACTTTCGCTTGGTTAATCTACTGATAAGCCTACGCTGTCTGGCGGCTTTCCTTTGCTCGGAAGCATGCTGGCGTTTCAGCCAAATCTGCGTGGTAACTACTGGGTCATCTCCCAAATTATTTGCCGGGGCTTGGTAGTGGGATTTTGTTGCGAGTTGCTCTTGAAGCTGGCTGATTTTCTGCTGAATAGGCGCAACCACTGCCATGGTGCGTTGAGCCTTGTATTTGATACCGAACAGAATCGTGAGGTGCAAACCTAGGCCCGCCAAAGCGATTCCCACAAAGATGAGAATCCAGGCCCAAATAGGCATTATTCAGCCGAACTTTCCAGAATGCCGTTGCCGCCGAGTGCCTTCAAGGCGAACTCGCGCACGATGATTTTGGCCTCAGCAGGCTCAACTACGCGAGCAGTTCCCGCGTACTTCGCAATCAGCGGGCCAAGAATCTTGAGGTTTCCAATCTTCAGGTTCACACGCTGACCCCCGTTTGCTAGGTCGCTCAGCCACACAGCCTGGTAGTCGGCAACGATGGCGTTTGCCTCAGGGTCGAGGTCAAGCACCACGTCGGTGTCTGTGTCCTTAGGAACGTAGATTTCTTCCGAAACCTCAGCCTTTAGGGCCTCATCGCTGATTTCCACGTCTAGAACCTCTGCAGCCAGCATTCGATCCAGTCGGAACGCACGAACGGCTTCACGGGTGTGGCAGTAGCCGCGTAGGTACCAAACGTCATCGATGGCCTCTAGCAATAGCGGGTCAATCTCGCGCTCGGTTGTCTCATCGTTTGCATTGCGGTAGTTGCACTTGATGCGACGGTTCTCCACAATCGCCTTGCGCACCACCAAAACGTCTGCGTCCACACTGCCTGGAGTCACATCGATGATTGGTGTCACAATGCTGGTGCTTCCCTGAGACAGGATGTCTAACAACTCATCCACGGCTTCCTTCTCAGCGAAGCCGGGAAGCTTGCTCAGGTAGGTGAGGCCGGCGCTAAGGGTTGCCACCTGTCGTGCCGAAAGCTTAGGCACGTCGTCGATTCCAGGGTTGAACTTGAGTTCGATGATTCCGTCTTGATAGTCGGAGTACTCGAAGTCGTAAAGCTCTCCGCCAAAGTAGTTACCCACGCCGCTCACCCAGATGGTGTTTACAGCGCTGTCGGCTTCCTGAACGCTGATGCCAAACTGTTCGGCAAGTTTTTCGATTGGTACTTCATGGTTGTGCATTAGATAGCCAACCATGGCAAGTAGAAGGTTGAAGCGATCAGTTCCCGTGATCTTGGATGACTTAGGCATGGTGATCGTTCACCACCTTTTCTAGTCCGGATCGAAGCACTTGAGCCAGTGCTGCAGGGCGAATCACTTCGAGGTCGGTTCCAAAGGAGCGAAGTTCGTTTGCCAACAGATCTAGGTCCATGTAGTGCAGGTTGAGTTCGTCTTCGTTGGTGGCAACCCCTGGAAGATCCATCTCAAAGTGACGCCAGGCGGCAGTTCCGGGTGCAATGCGAAGCGTTGCAACCTGGTTGCCGATTAGCTCTTCCAGTTCAACCTCAACTTCGCGAAGCTGCTCTGCGCTTGGCTTTTTGAACTCGCGACCAACCATCGACACGTTTCCGTTGACGATTCGACGAAGTAAGAAGTTTCGTGCGGATTCGCGGTCCTCATCCCAGCAAACCAGCAGCCATTGGCCACCAACGCTGCGTAGCAACCAAGGCTGCACTGTGCGGGTTTCCACATCGGTGGAGTTGGCCTTACGGTAGTCAAAGCTGACCACTTCGGCCGCTTCGATGGCAAGGCTGAGCGGGGTGAACGTTGAGTCATAGGTTCGAATCCGTGGCGCTACACCAACCAGGTCGCTGCGCTCAGGGGCATCGCCGAGTGCGCGAAGTCGCATGACTGCACGATCAACTTCGGTGGAAACCGACGCCTTAGCCCAAACTTGGCCGGCAAGGTTCAAAAGCGCAACCTGCTTGGCGGTTAGCTTTAGGTTCTTGGGCCAGACGTAGCTGTCCTTCGGAATCGAGTAGCGGAACTCCTGGTTGTTGTCGTGAGCCTCTGGTGGGCTGGAACCCTCAACCAAAACTCCGCTTCTCTTGAGCTCCTTTTTGTCGCGCTCAAACAACTTGTTCATGGCTTCGAGACCCTTGGCATCGTATGCGTTGTAGGTCTCTTTGTAGCCCTGAACACTGCTGAAGATCTCTTGCTTGGTCAAACCCGTCTGGGTAAAAACAAGCGCGCAGGTCAGGTTGAATAGTCGCTCTGAAGGATCAATCTTCTTTGCCACGATGCTCCCCCTAGCTCTAAACGGTTGTCAGTTACTTGCCAACGCCAAGGATGTCGATGACGAAGATCAGAGTGCTGTTTGCCGGAATCGAACCCGACTCCTGCTGGCCGTATGCCTCGTCTGGAGGAAGCACTGCCACAACCTGAGAGCCAACCTTCTGACCAACCAATGCCTTGATGAAACCAGGGATTAGCTGACCGTCTTTTAGCTGGAACTGAGCAGGAGTGTTCTTGTCCCACGAGGAATCGAACTTGGTCTTAGACGAAGACCAAACGAAACCGCTGTAGTGCACGGTTACCCAGTCGTTCTTCTTTAGAACTGGGCCGAAGCCCTGAATCAGGGTCTCCGAAGCGAACTTGGTGAATGCTGGCTTGCTCCAGTCCTGAAGCACAACTCCAGGAACACCACTTGCGTCTGTGACGATCTGAGGGAAGCCGTTCTGGGCTGCCTGAGCCTTACCGTTTGCGCGTGGCAGGAAGATCTTCTTGATCTTGAATACGAATACCAACGAGTCATTCTTACGAACACCGATCTGAGCAATCGGCTGCGAACCGTGCGAATCCTTTGGAGACATTGCAACCGCCACAATCGATCCCTCACGAGCGCCGGTTAGCGCGTGGCAGAAATCTGCTCCACCGTTAGCGGTTGGCTTTGCCAAAACCTCGCTGGCGTTGTCGGTTCCGTTCCATGCAGAACTTTGGAACAGTTTGCCGGTGCGGGCGTTGTAGCCCTGGTACTCAAAGTTGATTAGCTGGTTACCGGTGAATACCGGGCCAGTGCCTTCTTTAACGATCTTGCTCTGGGTCACGGTTGCACGAAGTGGAGTTGGGAACTTCACGGTTGGCTTGCCGGACTTCTTCTCGGTTACCGAAATCTGGTCTGCGGTTGAACCGGTCACCAGAGGCGCGCACTGGTTCTTTAGGCCGGTAAACAGGGCGTCGTCTAGATTCTGGGCCGCAGAAGAGCAACCGGTTAGTCCGGAGGCAAGCAGAACGGCAGAGGCTACGAGGGCAACAATTTTGCGCAAAACAAATCCTTAAATCAGGTGTGTTGTAAGTTTACTTGCTCGAGTGTGGTCTTGGACTTAGTTCGACTCTTGGCGTGCTTCGGCAGCCGCCTGAGCATTTCTAACGGTCTTTCGAAGCTTCTTGTCGCTAGCCGTTGCCTGACCAAGGTGCTCTGGGTTCCAAACCGACAGGTCCTCATCGGTGAATTCTGGCTTGGTGCTCTTTTTGAACACTGGAAGAACAGTTCCAGGAGCCAATCGGCGAGCGGTAACCAAGAATCCGGTGTGACCAATCATTCGGTGCTCAGGGCGCACCGCCAGCCCCTGTAGGTGCCATTCGCGCACCATGGACTCGAATGCTTCCGGTTCGGCAAAGTGGCCGCTCTTGCGCAGTTCCTCGGTAAAGCGAGAAAGCTGGGTCACGGTTGCAACGTAGCCGAGGATGAGGCCACCAGGGGTAAGTGCGGTGGCACATTCTTCAACGCACTCCCAAGGTGCCAGCATGTCCAGCACCACGCGGTCTGCGGTGCCTGCCTCAATCTTGAGGGGAAGTTGGTCCTGTAGGTCGCCCAGATGAACATCCCAGTTTTCTGGAACGCTGCCAAAGTTGGTTGCCACGTTGGCCTTGGCGATTTGTCGGAATTCGTCGCGACGCTCAAACGAGTCGAGTTTTCCGGTTGGGCCAATGGCGCGGAGGAGGTACATGCTCAATCCACCAGAACCCACGCCGGCTTCAACCACTCGCGCACCAGGGAAGATGTCACCCATGGTCACGATCATGGCCGAGTCCTTTGGGTAAATGATGGCGGCACCGCGCGGCATGGAGAGAACAAAGTCGCTCAGCAGCGGGCGAAATGCTAGGTACTCCACGCCGGCGCTAGTGAGAACCACGGTTCCCTCTTGCTGACCAATGATGTCGTTGTGCTTCAGCTCTCCACGGTGAGTGCCAAACGCGCCGTCAACGGCCAGGGTGATTGTGTTTAGGCGACCCTTTGGGCCCGTGAGCTGCACGCGGTCGCCAACACGAAATGGGCCGTTCGGCAAAACCGATTGAACTGACATGCTTCTCCTCCGCACTCGGCAGTGTTTGCTGAGTGGCTATTTGTCTAAGTAAAAGGTACTTGTTGCTTACGCCACAAAAAGGTCAATGAGATGCTGCAGTTCAACGTTTTGCAGCGTTGGCCAGATGATTCGCCCGTCCAGATCCGGAATCTGCATCATGTTTGGCACGGCAACCGCCTTGGTTCCAGCCGCTTCTGCCGAACGCAAACCGTTCATCGAATCCTCGAAGGCCACGCAATGCTCTGGGTTCACTCCGAGTGCTGCAGCGGCCTTGAGGTAGGCCTCCGGGTGTGGTTTGCCATTGGTCACATCGTCGCCAGCAACCACAATCTGAAAGATCTCTCTGTCGAAGGAGTTGGCCACGGTGAGCGCCATTCGGCGCATTGACATGGTCACAAGGCCTTGCTTCACTCCGGCAGCGTTCAAAGCTTGCAGCAGTTCGAGGGCCCCGGGACGCCAAGGGATTTCACGCTCAAGGTTTGCAAGTACGCCATCGGTGAGTTCGTGCATGATTTCATCGATGGATAAATCAGGGATTCCCATGCGTTCTTTCATGATTTGGCAGGAAACCGGAAGCGCCAGACCAATCAGGTCCAGCCCATCTTCGTGCTTCCACTCCCCCGGATACCGGCTCGCCAGCGCCTGTTCGCTGAGCATCCAGTAATGCTCGCTGTCGATGAGAGTGCCGTCGAGGTCCCATAGGACGGCGGCAGGAAGGTTTTGAGCGAGCATGATGCCCCAATTTTACCTTTGGATGGTTGCTTTAGAGTTAAGTTCGAACCACTAGGTAAAACCCACTAGGAAAAGAGAACCGCCGGTGAACCCGCTTCCGATTTTTGCTCAACGCACGCTAGTAGTGGCATTCGAGGGTTGGAACGACGCCGCCGAGGCAGCAACACAGGCAGTGAAAATCATCGCCGATGAAATGCAAGCCGAGCCGGTGCAGAGTATTGACCCAGAGGAATACTGCGAGTTTCACTACGCGCGCCCTCAGGTTTACTTCGATGAGTCGGGTGACCGCCAGATTCGCTGGCCAGCCACAGAGCTTCTGGTTCCTAGCGCCGCAGCAGCTGCCGCTCGCCCTGAGTTGGCAAACCTCTACATTTTGCTTGGAATCGAGCCTTCGCTTCGCTGGCGCGCGTTTGTGGCCGAGGTTCTGGAAATCATCGAAGACCGCGACATTCAGGCTGTGCTGTTTGTTGGCGCCATGATTGCCGACGTTCCACACACAAGGCCAATCAACGTTCTTGCAATGAGTCAACACGAGGACGTACGAGCGCAGCTTGATTTGGAGAAGAGTGACTACGAGGGTCCAGTTGGCATCCTCACCGTGATTTCGCAGGCGCTTGAAGAGCAGAATCTGCCAACCGCAAGTCTTTGGGCTCAGGTTCCCGCCTACGTGCACCAGAGCCCTTCTCCAAAGGTGACGCTAGCGTTGCTAAGCGAGATCGAACGCGTGTTGAAGATTGAGACCAATCACGGAACGCTTGCGGATGACGCATTTGCTTGGGAGCGTGGCATCGATGAGATTGCCGAAGCCGACGACGAGATGTCTGGTTACATCGAACAGTTGGAAAAGACTCGAGACGAACTAAAGTCTGCCGAGGGTTCGGGCGATATCTTGGCCAGCGAGTTTGAGAAGTTTCTCAAAGAGTCTTATAAAGACGAGAAGCCAGACCAGCCTGAAAACGGCGACGCCGATAAGAGCTAGTTCTTTACAACTTGTTAGTTAGTTGGCTTCTTCGGAGTATTCCGGAAGGTCAAACGGTAGGTCGTCCTGAAACGCCTCATCGAAGGCTTCCTGATAGTTCAAAAAGGCTTCTTCCAGCTGATCGTAGGCCTGTTCAACCGACAAATCCTCAGGACCGCGGCGCGAGATTGACGCCTCCAGGTGCTTCTCGAGTGCTGCCTGGAACTGCTTCAGTGCGAATCTTGGGTCAACTGCCATGACTTCAAACTACAGCGGAATGGTGGTAGAATCTAGAGGTTGCCTGCAACTCCCCTAAAAAAGAAGTTGCATTCACCTGTCCGGGTGGCGGAATGGCAGACGCGCTAGCTTGAGGTGCTAGTCCTCTTATGAGGGTAGGGGTTCAAGTCCCCTTTCGGACACGTTCGCTTGAGACAGCTAACAGGCGTTCCTGGGTTTTCCTGGGCAACGTCAAAACCCCCAGATCTTTGGTCTGGGGGTTTGCTGTTTAACTTTCAGTTCACTTTAGGCGCGGTTTAACAAAGCGATTCCAAAGGAACCCAACCAGAAGCAGTCCGGTGAGCGAGGCAAAACTTGAGCCGATGACGTCGGTGAAGTAGTGAACGCCCGAGTAGAGGCGCGCCCAAGCCATTACAACCACGCTGGCAATCCAGATTATGAGAACGAGGTTCTTGAAGCGGCTGGTTCGGAAGAGCAGGAACAACGCGTATCCGAATGCGATTGCGAAACAGGTGTGTCCGCTTGGGAAGGCGTTATCGGTTTCAGGCGCCACAACCATGCGGGCCAGCAAGCTCTGGTTAGGGCGACCCTCATCGATGAGAAGTTTGAAAGCCTCGGCGGGTAGCCAACCGAAGGCCGTGATTACGGAGATGGCAAGCGCATCGATGCGTGATTTGGTGACCAGCCAGACCAGGAGCGAGGTTGCGATGGTGATTGCGATGGCGAACTTGGGGCTGTAAACCTCCCCCGCTGCCGAGGCGATGTGATCCAAGGCAGCGTTGCCGTTTGCGTTTAGCCAAAGGTCGAGTTGGAATTGAGAGTCCAGAGTGCTAGGAACGATCTGCCCTACTAGGCCGATCAGAACTCCGGCTACGGCGCTAGCTGCAGCGAAAAGCCACCAGAGTCTGGTGGTTGGCAACGAGCGGAACTTACTCGGCTTGGTAGAAGTTGACACTTTGCTCCCTAGATGCAGCCACTTCTCTGGGAAGTGCGCCGATTGAATGTATGGCGATTCTATTTGAAAGGCTTTGTAATCAAACGCAATAAAGCCTGCAATGGAGATTCGCGTTGTTGGCGCTCAAGTAGAATTTCAACATACTTTGAACCCAGTTCCAGTCACTCACTATCAGGGGAAACCATGACCGTTTACAACAACATCACCGAAGCTTTTGGAAACACCCCACTGGTGCGCTTGAACCGCATCATCGAAGGTCAGGCAAACGTTTACGCAAAGCTTGAGTTCTACAACCCTTCGGCTTCTGTGAAGGACCGTCTAGCTATTGCCATGGTTGATGCAGCCGAGGAGTCGGGCGAACTGAAGCCTGGTGGAACCATCATCGAGGCGACCTCTGGTAACACCGGAATCGGTCTTGCGCTGGTTGGAGCGGCTCGCGGTTACCGCGTAATCCTCACCATGCCTGCCACCATGAGCACTGAGCGCAAGGTTCTGCTTCGCGCTTACGGTGCCGAACTTGTTTTAACCCCAGGTCCTGAGGGCATGAAGGGTGCGGTTGCTAAGGCCGAAGAACTTGGCAAGGAAATCGATGGCTCGATTTTGGTTCGTCAGTTCGACAACCCAGCCGGGCCAAAGATCCACCGCGAAACCACCGCAGAGGAAATCTGGCGCGACCTAGACGGCAACGTGGCAGCCCTGGTGGCTGGTTCGGGAACCGGTGGAACCGTAACTGGTGCAGGCCGCCGTTTGAAGGAACTCAACGCAGACCTCAAGGTGTTTGTTGTGGAGCCTGCCGCTTCTCCAATCCTTTCGGGTGGAGCCGCTGGACCTCACCCGCTAGCGGGAATCGGACCTAACTTTGTTCCAAGCATCCTCGACACCACCGTGTTCGACGAGGTATTCGACGCAGTGAACGAGGACTCGTTCATCTGGGCTCGACGTGCAGCTAAGGAAGAAGGTCTGCTAGTTGGAATCTCGTCTGGTTCTGCTCTTTGGGCTGCCAATGAGGTTTCGAAGCGACCTGAGTTCGCCGGCAAGAACATCGTTGTGATCATTCCTTCGTTCGGCGAGCGTTACCTCTCGAGCATCCTTTACAAGGACCTAACCGACGAGTACACCCAGGCATAAGTGGGCCGTTTCGCAGAGGACATAAAGGCGGGACTCGAAAGAGATCCAGCCACCAGCAGCGCGTTTGAGCTTTTTCTCACGTCGCCTGGTTTGCACGCTCTGTGGATGTATCGGTTTGCACACGCGCTTTGGAATCTAAAGCTTCACCTGATTGCTCGCTTGGTTTCTAACTGGGCCCGATTTTGGACCGGTGTGGAAATCCATCCTGGTGCAGTCATCGGACGCCGCGTAGTTATCGACCACGGAATGGGCGTTGTGGTTGGAGCCACAGCCGTAATCGGCGATGACGTGCTCATGTACCACCAGGTGACTTTGGGTGCCAGCAAGAACACCACCGAGAAGCGACACCCAACCATCGGTAACAGCGTTACCTTGGGTGCGGGTTCCAAAATCATCGGTGACATCACCATTGGTGACAACACGTACGTTGGCGCAAACGCGGTGGTTTCCAAGAGTGTTGGCGCTTACAGCACAGTGGTTGGAACTAATCAGGTGCGCCACACCGTTGGCAGTTACGCCATTTAGAACTCGCAGTGCGGGCTAGAGCTTGCGCAACCAGAGAACCTCGTAAGGCGCCATTGGCAGCCCCTCGTTCAACCAGATGTGGTGTCCGGTGAGTTCGTCAACTACCTCTCCCCACATGCCACCGAGCTCGTCGGTGTTCACGAAGCGGTTGCCGTCGCTCAGGTTATAGAGCTGAATCAAGTTGCCTGCAGGGTGCTTGCGATCGAAGATTGCCACTCCCAAACCGCGACCCGAACGCACTTGAGTTGCAACTCCCGCGTGGAGTGAATCCAACCGCTTGCGAGTGTCGATCAGTCGCTGCATGCGATCGCGAATCTGACCCGGCACCGAGTGTCCCAACTCCCCTGCCGCGGCGGCAAGTGCGGTGTCCCAATCCATCGATGGGCGGTGTAGCCAACGGTTGTCCTCGGCTTTGGCGGGGTCCGCAACGTAACCCTCGTCGTTAAACAGGCCGATTTCGTCTCCCATGTAGATCAACGGGATACCGCCGAAACCGAACACCATGCTGTACGCGCAAATGTATCGGTCTACCGCGCGCTGGAGTCTCTTCGGATCTCCAGATTCCTGGGCAAGTTCGATACCGGCCAGGCTGGCTGCAGTTCCCGAGGTGCGGCGCTCACCGGACACGGCGTCGGTCTGGAAGTCCACGCCCTTCGCATCCGATCCGTAGAACTTGCCAGTGAAGTAGTCGGCTAGGAACATTCGGTGGTCGTGGCCGCTGAAGCCTAAGCGGCCGGCGTCGCTGTCATCGATGGCCCATCCAATGTCGTCGTGGCAGCGAAGATAAACGCCCCATGCTGTGTTGTTTGGAAGCGCCTGGAAGCGCGACATGGCGAGTTCCATCAGGCGCGCGTCCTTGGATGCGATTGCACCCCAAATCTGCACCATGAGGCTGTTGTGGTAGGCCATGTCGCTCACCTTGCCCGAGCGGTGTCCCTCACCGAGGTACGCACCTACCTGAGCAGGGCCAACGATGGCTTCCGCCTTGAAGATCAGCGACGGGCTGAGGATGCGCACGAACATGCGAAGAGCCTCGGTGATGCTGTGAACTTCGTCTTGGTTCTGGCAGTTTGTGCCGAGGCGCTTCCAGATGAACGCAATTGCGTCCAAGCGAAGGCAGTCAACGCCGTGGTTGGCGAGGTTACCAATGATGTCCGCGAACTCGCAGAAGACGTTTGGATTACTCCAGTTCACGTCCCACTGGTAGGAGTTGAAAGTGGTCCAGACCCACCCACCAAGCTGGTCGTTCCAAGTGAAGTTGCCAGGTGCGAAGTCTGGGAAAACCTCTGGCAAGTTTTGCTCAAACTGGTCCGGCATGTGACGGTCTGGGTAAATGTAGAAGTAGTCGCGGTACTTAGGGTCGCCCTGCTTGGCCTTCTCGGCCCACTCGTGCTCGAGTGCAACGTGGTTCAGCACCAGGTCTAGAGTCAGCGAGATTCCTGCGGCGTGCAGGTCGCTTGCGGTCTTACGAAGCTCCTGCATGGTTCCAAGATCTTCGCGCAGGCTGCGGTAATCCATAACGGCATAGCCGCCGTCGTTGGCTCCCGGTCGTGGCTTGAGTATCGGCATCAGGTGAAGGTAGGAAACACCCAAACCCTTGAGGTAACCGATGCGAGTGTTGAGTCCCTTGAGGTCCTTCTCAAATAGGTCGGTGTAGCAAACGTAACCAATGGTGTCCGGACGCTGGAACCAGTCAGGGTTGAGGACTCGCTCGCGGTCGCGTTGCTGCAGTTCGGAATCGCGTGCCTTGTGGTTCTTTGCCATTACATCGATGAGAGTAGGCAGTACCACCTGTAGGTCGTAGGCGCCGGAGAGTCCCTGAACCATGTCTGGAACCCAGCGGTCGAAGCGATCCAGCAGGTCTTGGGCGCCGCGGGCACGTGTGCCAACCAGTTCAACTAGCTGCGCGCGAGATTGATTGATTAGCTGCTGGAAATCTGACATTTGCTCCCCTATTCGGTAGTCCAACCAAAGTTTAGGGTTGCTCGTAATCGCTTACCGCTCACATGGATAAACCGATACAAAGTAGTTATTTCTTATCTATTTTGCACTGCAATCGTTTACGGTTTTCGTCACTCACCTACGCTTGTTTGCATGCTCGAATCGTCATTCATTCAACTCAAGTCGGTTTCCAACGTTCAGCGCACCGAGCGAGGTCTTTTGGCCAACCTGGAGCACGAGCTGCTTCGCATCGATGTGATTAATCAGGCAACGCTGAGAATCAAGATCAGTCGCGGCGGCGTGTTTGATGAGAAACCAAGTTTTGCGTTGGTTGGCGACCCGTTGGAAATGTGGGCAGAGCCGCGTCACTTCGAGTTCGAGCTTGAGGTTTCTAACACTCAAGCGGTGCTCACCACTTCGGAGTTACAACTTACCTTTCAGCTTGAATCGTTCGGTTGGAGTCTGCAACGCACCGATGGATCGCCTGTGCTGGCAACCGGCGTTCAACCTGGTGCCACCGCCTACAGCACGCTCAACGATGCCTTCGTGCTGCGCCGTTCGGCGGCACCAGATGACGCCATCCTCGGTCTCGGTGAGAAGTCCGGACGGCAAAATCGACGCGGACGCGATTTCACCATGTGGAACCTTGATGTTTTGAACCCGAACGCCAGCGGTGAGTTCACCAAGGCGCACCCCGGAACCGATCCTCGCTCCGACAACACCTCAAGCGAGTTTGACCCGTTCTACGTGAGCATTCCGTTTTACTACCACCAAGACGCCGCAACCGGCCACGTTGGTGGTTCGTTCATTGACAACGGCTACCGGGGTTTCTATGACTTCACCGCCGAAAACCACTACGACATTCGCTTCGATGGTGGTCAGTACACCGAGTACCTGTTTGCGGGTCCGGACATCGCCTCGGTGTTGGCCGACTACACAAACCTCACCGGCAGGATGGCTCTGCCTCCAATCTGGGCCCTTGGTTACCAGCAGTGTCGCTGGAAGGCTTATAGCCAAGACGACGTTCTGGCGCTGGCTCAGAAACACCGCGATCTGGACATCCCGGTGGATTCACTCTGGTTGGACATCAACTACATGGACGAGTACCGCGTGTTCACCTGGGACGGCGAGCTCTTCCCTAGCCCAGAGGTAATGCTCAAGGAACTTGAAGCCGACGGCATTCGCGTTGTCACAATCATCGATCCGGGTGTGAAGTACGACCCTGGCTACGAGGTGTTCGACTCCGGCTTGGCTCGCGATGTCTTCTGCAAGACCGAAGGCAACGACATTTACATTGGGCAGGTTTGGCCGGGTAACACCGCATTCCCAGACTTTGTGAACCCTGAGGGCCGCGACTGGTGGGGTGAGTTGAACGCCAAGCACGTGCAAAGCGGTCTCGCTGGCATCTGGAACGACATGAACGAGCCTGCAACCGGTGACATCCCCGCGGAGAGAATGCGTTTTGGCAATGGTGAGTTCAGCCACGAGCGCTACCACAACTCCTACGCGCTTCTTATGGCCATGGGAACCGTTCAAGGCCTAACCTCAGCCATGCCTGAACTAAGAACATTCGTGCTATCCCGTGCCGGATCCGCCGGTATCCAGCGCTACGCCGCCAACTGGATGGGCGACAACTTCAGCCGCTGGGATCACCTCTGGGTCAGCATTCCGATGGGTGCGGGACTCGGGCTAAGTGGGCAACCATTCGTGGGTGCCGACATCGGTGGATTCGCCGAAGACAGCAACCCCGAACTGTTCGCACGCTGGATTCAGTGCGGAGCTCTAACGCCGTTCGCGCGAAACCATAACCAGGCGAACCAGCTTGACCAGTACGCCTTCTCGTTTGGCCAGGAGGTCTTGGACATCGCGCGCGAGGCGATCAAGCTTAGGTACCGTTTGATGCCGTATCTATACTCTGCCTTCGTGGCAGCCAGTCGAAATGGTGCGCCAATCCAGCGTCCTCTGGTTTTCGATTACCAGTACGACCAGGAAACCGTAAACCTAGACGACGAGTACCTGCTGGGTCGCGACCTTCTTGTTGCTCCAGTTTTGGAGCCTGGTTCCAAGGCCCGTTCCGTGTACCTACCAGCTGGCGAGTGGTACGACTGGCACACCGGTGAACTTCACCAGGGCGGTCAGCGAATCAAGGCGGTGGCTCCGCTAGACATCATTCCGCTCTACGCCAAGGCCGGCTCGGTTCTGCCAATGTGGACCGAGGCGCCAAAGAGCACTCACGGCTACTACCCCACCGCCATTGAGCTTCGGGTGTTTGTGCCTTCCACCGATGGCGTGCACATGAGTTCGCTCACCGAAGACGACGGCCTGACCTTTGCCGCTACCAGCTTGCAAGACGCATTCGTTGAAACACTATTCACCCTCGAGCGCAGCGGAAACAAGCTGACCCTCACCGGTTCTGTTGTAGGCAACGGATTCCCAGAGTTCCACCGCACCGAGTTCCGCATAAATCTAGTTGGTGCGGGAGTCCGTGAGCCAATCGTGATTCAGAACTCGGGTCAAGACTTCAGCGTGGAAATCGCTCTTTAGCGATTAGTCGAGGGCATCAAGCATGCGCTGAACCGTTTTTGACGGTCCAGCCAGCACGATATGCTCCACGTTTCTGGAGTGGGTTGGTTCGCCAACCTTTTGACCCTCTTTGTTGTACACCCCAATGTGGGCACCGATGTACCGTTTGAAGTCGTAGTCCAGGATCTCAACGCGCCCTTTGGGGCCGCAGATTGCTTGCAGTTCGTCTCTGCTCAACCAAGACTCGTTGTTGTAGCTGAGCATGAGCGTCTCGCACTTCAGTTCTGCAATCACCTTTGCTAGCGAATCGGCCATGGTCTTCTTGGAGTTGAAGGCACTCTTGGTGCTGTCGTCTCTAACATCGATGCGTTTATTTGCAATGCCGTAGGTCTCCGGTTTATCCCAGCGAACCAGCGACTCCCACACGTGATAGTTGGCAAAGTAGCGATGCTGGTTGTATGGAGGGTCTAGGTAGGCCAGATCCACCGATGGGAGTTGCCCCGCCAGAGCTAGCGCGTCGCCCTGTAGTGCGCTCCCCTGCCCCGGCATGAGTCCGGGGTTGGTCAACTCGATGGGCTTGTGACTGCGCGCGGCCCAACTCTTTAGGAATGCCATCTGGAGACCGGTGGTGCTATCCACTCGGTCGGCAGCCAGAATCAGCGAAGCAAGCAGCGGGTAGTACAGCCAGGTGTCCTTATAGTCGGCCTCGATGACCTCACGGGCAGCATCAACGCGCTCGCCGTTCTTTGGCTGCAAATACCGAGCATCGATGCAAAAAGACTGAGTGAAATAGCCTGCCTGCGGAGTGACAGCGTTCAGGTGTGAAATGGCGTCGTTGAGTTCAGCCTGGTTGGCGCTCGCCGCATCGAGTTCGATCCAGGTCTTGGCGAAAACGTGGGAGTAGCTGGCCAGATCGGTTGCGGTTACGTTTTGACCCAGCTCCTTGAAGGCGCGCGCAACGCGAGTGGTGCCGGTGAACAGGTCAACGCTGGTTTTTGCACCGCTGGCCTGGGCGAGCTTGCTTAGCACTGGGATGAGGGTTCGCTTGGAACCCAGGTACTTGATCAATCGCTCTCCTACTAACGCCCTATATTCCCACAGAAGGTTAAACTTGTGAGGATGAACGCCTTCGATTCCCAACCAAGCGAGCTGTCCGCGGCGGCGCTGTTCGGAATCGACTACGCACGTGAGCAGTTGGCGGGCAAGAAGATCACCGTTCTAACGGGTGCTGGCATGAGCACAGACTCTGGAATCCCCGACTATCGCGGTCAGGGCAAGACGCCAAAGCACCCGATGACCTTCGACCTGTTCATGGGCAGCCACGCGGCGCAACAGCGCTATTGGGCAAGAAGTTTCGTTGGTTGGTCTCGAATCGCCACCGCAAAACCAAACGAGGGTCATTTCGCTCTGGCGCTCGCCGAAAAACACGGCACGGTTCAGTCGATCATCACTCAGAACGTGGACGGCCTGCACACGGCCGCCGGATCAAAACGAGTTTTTGAACTCCACGGCCGCTTGGACCTAGTTAAGTGCATGGGTTGTGGCGCTCAGTATCAGCGCGAGTTGGTGGACACCATGCTTCAAGAGTTGAACCCAACCGTTACTCGCGATTTGAGCATCGAGTTCACCCCTGATGGCGACGCCGAAATCGAAGCCACCGCCGACTTCGTGATTCCCCAGTGCCCTAAGTGCCGCGGCGTTCTCAAGCCCGACGTGGTTTTCTTTGGCGAGTCAGTTGACGCACCGCTCGTGGAACGCTGCATGGCGCAGGTGGATTCCAGTGACGCTCTCTTGGTGGCAGGAACCTCTCTGCAGGTGAACTCGGGAATGCGCTTCGTTCGTCGCGCTCTCAAGGCAAGCCACCCCGTGATCATTGTGAACTTGGGCCCGACCAAGGCCGACGAGTTCGCTCTGGCGAAGATTGAGGCCAATACTTCTCTAGCGCTCGGAAGGCTGCTGAATGACTAATCCAAATGGGCACGGCGTTGAAACTGTAATCGGTTTGCTACGCCACGGGCAGACCGACTGGAACATCGATTTCCGCCTTCAAGGCACAACCGACATCCCATTGAACGAGACCGGAATCCAGCAGGCCAAAGCCGCCGGTGCTTTGATTCAAGCAAGTGACTGGGACGTTCTGGTTTCATCGCCACTCAGTCGTGCGGTGGCCACGGCTGCCATGGTTTCGGAACTTTCCGGCATCGATGATTACGAAATCGAACCGCTCCTACTTGAACGCGCCTTTGGCGAGGCTGAGGGGCTTACTCACGAGGAGTGGAAGGCAAAGTACGCCGACCTCAAGGTGCTTCCGGGTGGCGAATCTCTTGAACAACTTGCCGAGCGCGCTTGGCTCCTGCTTGACCACCTTGCGCTCAACTACGCCGGAAAGCGTGTTCTGGCGGTTTCGCACGGCGCACTGATTCGCAAGTTGATCAAGTTGGTGAGTAAGGGTGAGTTCCCTCGAGAGGGCGAACGCTTCGGCAACGCCTCGTTGAGCACCATCGTGCACCGCAACAATGAGTGGCACATCCTCAACTACAACCCGCACACCTACCAGGGCTAGCCAATAGGGCGTTGTCGGGAGTGCTAACTGCCTAAGACTTCAGGAACTCCCGCACCAGCGCCGCAACGGCATCAGGCGTCTCGTAGTGGGTCAAATGCCCAACCTTTGGTAAAACCACCAAACTTGCTTTGGCAAACAGTTCCACGGCCCGTTTCTGGTCTTTCACGCTGGTGATGTCATCCAGTTCGCCGGCAATCAACAGCACTCGCTGCTCAATCCGCGGCGCAAACTGCACAACGCTGGTGTCTGCACCAGCTTTGATGCCTTCAACCGCCACCTTGCGGTTGGCGTACACGCTGAAGTTGTGGTGGTGCTGCTGGTGAATCCAAGCCCGAAGGTTTTTGTCCTTGGTCTTGGCCAGTGCCTCGCTCATGATTCGCACCATCACGGGCGCCTTCAGGAGGGCATTTCCAGGCCTTTCCGGCAGGGTCGCACCAATCCAGTAAAAAGCGTTTTGAATGGCCGCTAACACTGCTTTCATGCCACCGAATCCGAAGGTGGAAATCGGGTTGACCAGAATGAGCGGATTACTCAGGCTTTCGGTGGCCGCCGACGCCGCCACGATGGTGCCAAAGGAGTGCCCAAGAACCACGGCGTTGTGCAGCTTCAACTCATCGATGAATTCCTGTAGCCACTTGGTGTAGCCGGCTATGTCATGGTTGCCCGGCAGCGGGTCAGACTCGCCAAAGCCCGGCAGGTCGGGAATGATCACGTTGAAATCAGGCAGTGCGCCAGCGATGGCTTCTAGCCCGTGGTGGTTTCCGCGGTAACCGTGAACAAACAGAATCGTTTGGGCGGGGGCGTCAGCTGGGGAAACACTCGGATTGACAACGGGGTAAGTCCAAAATGCCGTGGTCCCGCTGGCTAGCGAAACCGTTGCTGCCTGAGCGCGTTCAACCGCGGCAAGAGCAAGGTCTTGGGGCTTCGTTGCCATTTGTGTTCCTTTGGGGCCTAAACCGAGAAGTATTTGGCCTCAGGGTGGTGCAAAACCATAGCATCGGTGGACTGCTCTGGGTGGAGTTGGAGTTCTTCGGAAAGAGTCACGCCAATTACCTCAGGCTTCAGAAGTTCAACCAGCTTGGCTCGGTCTTCGAGATCAGGGCAAGCAGGGTATCCAAACGAATAACGGGCACCTCGGTATTGCAGGTCGAAGTGACCTTCGATGTTGGTTGGGTCTTCCGCTGCAAAGCCAAGTTCTTCACGAACGCGGCTGTGCCAGAACTCCGCAAGCGCTTCGGTTAACTGAACCGAGAGGCCGTGGATTTCTAGGTAGTCACGGTATTCGTTGGCAGCGTAAAGCTTGTTGGCTTCTTCGCTGATTCGGTTACCCATGGTGACCAACTGGAACGGAACCACGTCGATCTTGCCGCTTTCCTTGCTGGCAACGAAGTCGCTTAGGCAAAGGTGACGGTCGCGTCCCTGACGCGGGAACGAGAAACGAAGACGCTCGGTGCCAGGCTCGCCGCCCGATCCCCCATCGGTGGAATTCTCAGAACCGTGGTGCAAAATCACCAGGTCGTCGCCATCGCTGTAGGCCGGGAAGTATCCGTAAACCACGGCGGCTTCCAGCCAACCCTCGCTTTGGATTCGGTCTAACCAGGCGCGTAGGCGTGGTCGACCCTCGGTCTCCACTAGTTGCTCGTAAGACTGGCCGTCGTCTCCCCTACCTGGCTTCAAGCCCCACTGGCCCATGAAGGTGGCTCGCTCGTCCAGGAAGCTGGCGTAGTCGCGCAGCGGAATGCCCTTCACAATGCGGGTTCCCAGGAATGGTGCGGTTGGAATTCGGTTGTCGGTTGCCACGTCGCTGCGGGCTGGCAGGTTCTCCGGCGCGGTTCGCTCCAAGAGGTTGCCCTTGGCAACTACACGCTTCTTGAGTGCTGGAAGCTCAACCGAGGTATCGCCACGCTTGATCTTCACTAGCGCGTCCATTAGGCGCAGACCCTCAAAGGCGTCGCGAGCGTATCGAACCTGACCCTCGTAAATCTCGGCGAGGTCCTGCTCCACGAATGCACGGGTCAGCGCCGCACCACCAAGAATCACCGGCCAGCGGGTTGAAATTCCGCGCTGGTTCATTTCTTCAAGGTTTTCGCGCATGATCTGAGTGCTCTTCACCAGAAGACCGCTCATGCCGATAACGTCAACGTTGTGCTCTTCGGCGGCCTTCAAAATGTCGTTGATTGGCTGCTTGATGCCAATGTTAACGGTCTCAAAGCCGTTGTTACTCAGAATGATGTCAACCAGGTTCTTGCCAATGTCGTGAACGTCTCCGCGCACTGTGGCAAGCAAGATTCGACCCTTGCCGGAATCCTCGGTCTTTTCAATGAACGGCTCCAGGTGCGCTACCGCGGTCTTCATGACCTCCGCGCTCTGCAGCACAAACGGCAACTGCATCTCGCCCTTGCCAAAGAGTTCTCCAACAACCTGCATGCCCTTGAGCAAGTGGTCGTTGATGATCACGAGGGCGGACTTGCCGCCGGCCATGGCTTCGTCCAGGTCTGATTCCAGACCCTTCTTTTCTCCATTGATGATTCTGCGTTCCAAACGCTCATCGAGCGGCATGGCGGCCAGTTCTTCGGCTCGCGATTGACGGGCACTCGCGCTGTCTACTCCGCTGAAAACGTCCAGGTACTGGGTTAGCGGGTCAAAGCTGGTGTTGCCGTCCGCGTCATAAACGCGGCGGTCATAAATCAGGTCAAGTGCGGCATCCAGTTGGTGCTTTGGAATCTGGTTCAACGGCATGATGCGCGCGGCGTGAACAATTGCAGAGGTCAGTCCGGCCTTCACACACTCTGCCAGGAACACGGAGTTCAACACGTGGCGGGCGGCAGGGCTCAAACCAAACGAGATATTGCTGATACCGAGCGTGCTCTGAACGCCAGGGAACGCCTCGTGGAGTCTGCGAATCGCCTCGATGGTTTCGATGCCGTCGCGGCGGGTTTCGTCCTGTCCGGTAGCAATCGGGAATGTGAGGGTGTCAACGGTGATGTCTACCAGGTTCATGCCCCAGTTGCCGGTGAGGTCTTCAATCAGGCGCTTGGCGATTGCAAACTTGGTGTCTGCGGTTCGGGCCTGACCCTCTTCATCGATGGTTAGGGCAACCACGGCTGCACCGTGTTCCTTCACCATTGGCATGATGCGGGCGAAACGGCTGGTAGGTCCGTCGCCGTCTTCGTAGTTCACCGAGTTGATCATTGCGCGACCACCGATGCACTCCAGACCGGCTTCGAGCACGGCAGGTTCGGTGCTGTCTAGAACTAGCGGAAGTGTGGTTGCTGTTGCAAGACGGCTGACCAGTTCGCGGGCGTCGTTCACACCATTGCGGCCAACGTAATCAACGCAAACGTCTAGAGCGTGGGCACCCTCACGGGTCTGAGAACGCGCGATCTCCAGGCACTCTTCCCAGTTCTGGGCAAGCATCGCGTCGCGGAAAGCCTTGGAGCCGTTTGCATTGGTGCGCTCACCGATGCTCAGGTAGGTCATGGTCTGGTCAAACGGCTGGTGCTGGTAGAGGCTGGCAAGTCCAGGCTCGTTCACCGTGGTTGGGCGGTGAGGCTGCTTGTTGGCAACCGCTGCCGCAACTGCGGCGATGTGCTCGGGAGTGGTGCCGCAGCAACCACCAACCAAGCCGGCGCCGTATTCGTTTACAAACTGAAGCTGTGCCGTGGCCAACTCGCTAGGGGTCAGTGGATAGTGCGCTCCCTCAGGGCCAAGCTCTGGCAGACCCGCGTTTGGCATAACCACCAGAGGAAGCTGGCTGAACTTTGCAAGGTAGCGAAGGTGCTCGCTCATCTCGGTTGGACCGGTGGCGCAGTTCAGGCCGATTGCATCGACGCCTAGTGCGCTCAAAGTAGTTAGTGCCGCACCAATTTCGGAACCCATAAGCATGGTGCCGGTGGTTTCGATGGTCACGGAAACCAGAATCGGAACGCGAATGTCAAGCTTTGTCATGGCACGCTTGGCACCCACAATGGCGCTCTTGGCCTGCAAAAGGTCCTGAGCGGTCTCAACTAGAACGGCGTCTACGCCGCCCGTTAGTAGCCCTTCAGCCTGCTGCTGGTAGGCATCGCGAAGTTGTGCGTACGGCGCGTGACCGAGGCTTGGAAGCTTGGTTCCTGGACCAACGGAGCCAAGAACCCAGCGGGGCTTTTCCTCGGTCGCGTATTCGTTTGCAATCTCACGTGCCAGCTTTGCTCCGGCTAGTGCAAGTTCATAGATGCGATCTTCGATGTTGTACTCAGCCAAGTTGGCCCAGTTGGCGCCAAACGTGTTGGTCTCAATTGCCTCTGATCCGGACTCCAAATAGCGAGCGTGAATGGCCTTAATGATGTCTGGGCGGGTCACGTTTAGAACCTCGTTGCAGCCCTCCAGATTCTGGAAGTCTTCGAGGCTCGGCTTGGCGTCCTGAATCATGGTTCCCATGGCGCCATCGGCTACCACCACACGGGTTCGGACGGCGTTCAAAAGGGCTTGAGAATGGGGAGTAAACATACGTAACCAAGTCTAACCTGCCGTTAAACTTGAGGGGATGTCATCTCTCGCTCCCCTTTCCCGCACCCAACTCGCACCGGCTGCCAAGAACACCGTCATCGATGTTTTGCAAGCACGCGCAGCGTTGGGGCAAAAGTCGTTGTCTTTCGAGTTTTTTCCTCCCAAAGACGGAGCCGAAGACACAATGTGGAAGACCTTCGAGGCTGTCCTCGATGTGGACTCGGACTTCGTTTCGGTCACCTACGGTGCCGGCGGTTCCAACCAGGATAAGTCATTCGTTGTTCTAGAAGGCATGGCGTCGAGAATCCTTACCATCGGACACCTGACCTGTGTTGGGGCCAGCGCGCAAAGCACCCGCGAGACCATTCAGCGTTTTGAACAGCTTGGTGTGCGCAGCATCTTGGCGCTCCGCGGCGACTCACCAAAACACGATCCAGAGGCTTTGGAGAAGGGTGAGTTGAAGACCGCTCTTGAACTGGTTGAAATCGTTCACGAAGTTTCCAACCTCGAGGTTGGCGTTGCCGCCTTCCCTGAGTTGCACCCAGAGTCGCCAGACGAGGCACACGACGCCAAGGTTTTGAAACTGAAGCAGGACGCAGGCGCCAGCTACGGCCTAACCCAGCTGTTCTTTGCTCCCGAGTACTACACCAACATGGTTACAGCAGCGGCCAATGCTGGTGCACAGCTTCCGATCATCCCGGGCTTGATGCCGGTTTCCAACGCAAAACAGTTGCTGCGTATGGCCGCCATGTCTGGCGCTGCGGTACCTACCGAGTTGGCACACCAGCTGGAAACCTCCGATGAAGCCACCGCGCGCAAGATCGGCATGGATTTCACCATCAAGTTGGGTCGCCAACTGTTGGAACTCGGGGCACCTGGTTTGCACATTTTCACGTTGAATCAGTCCGAGGCCGCGCTCGAATTAGCCAGCGGTGTCGGTCTCATCAACTAGCCTTGGGCGTATGAACCAGAATCCAGATCAGCTCGCCTTCGATTTCGAGCCAGAAGCCTTCCCAGACTGGGCAAAGCGCATCGTTGTTTTCGACACCGAAACCACCGGACTTGACCTTCGTGAGGCCAGAATCGTAACCGCCTGCGTGGTTGAGCTAGACGAGACAGGCGCCATCGTTGGAAAGAACGAGGAATGGCTTGCCAATCCTGAGATCGAGATTCCCGTTCAGGCTTCCAATGTGCACGGCGTGACCACGGAGTTCGCGCAGCAAAATGGTCGTTTGGCTAAGGACGTGGTTTCCGAAATCCTCGAAGCCCTCCGCGGTTACTTAGACGCGGGCATTCCCGTGGTTGCCTACAACGCGCCTTATGACTTCACCATCTTGCACTTTGAGGCCCTACGCCACGGGCTAGAGCCGCTAAGGGACCCTCGTCCGGTTTTGGACCCACTGGTTCTAGACAAGTGGGCAGACAAGTACCGCAAGGGTAAGCGCAAGCTTGAGGTAACTGCAGAGGTATACGGCGTTGCCCTTTCCGATGCCCACAACGCAACCGCCGACGCGGTTGCTTCGGGTCGAGTTCTTCAGGCAATAGTTCGCAAGTTCCCTCAGCTGTTCAATGTTTCCATCGATGAATTGCACCAGCTGCAGATCTCGCAGAGCAAGAACCAGGAAGCTGACTTCGCTGACTACATGCGCCGAAGTGTGAACTCGGACTTTCAGCCAAACTACGGTTGGCCGCTAAAGCTCAACTAACCGATTCTGCGGTTAAAGCGAAAACCCCAGTCTTTCGACTGGGGTTTTCAAGTTCTGGGTGCTTAGGCACCAAATCCCTTGTAGCGGGCGTTGAAGCGCTCCACGCGGCCTGCAGCATCCATGATGCGCTGCTTTCCGGTGTAGAACGGGTGCGAAGCGGAAGAGATTTCAACGTCGAACACTGGGTAGGTGTTGCCGTCTTCCCACTCGATGGTCTTGTTGCTGGTTACGGTGGAGCGAGTCAAAAACGCTTCGCCCGACGCAAGGTCACGGAAAACGATTGCCTCGTACTTTGGGTGAATGTCAGCCTTCATGACGAAACTTCCTTTATAACTAAATCTTTGGGGTTGAGTGCGATTGGCACTAAGGGAAAACTATACCAGAACTATTTCTGGTAATCCAGAACCAAACCGAAGTTCGAGTCAGGCGTGGCGCTTTGAATAACTCGGTCTTAGCGAGACTTGGCCTTGGCGCGGAAACGTCCGTCAACAAAGTCCACGTCCAGCGGCAAACCAAAAGCCTCGCTCAGCTTCTCGCTGGTGAGGGTGCTGTGGATCTCCCCCGCCGCGAAAACGTTGCCATCTACCAGCACGAGTGCGTGAGTGAAGCCGGCAGGAATCTCTTCCAAGTGGTGAGTAACCATGACCAACGCTGGTGCGTAAGGGCTGGTGGCGTATTCCCCCAGAAGCTTCACGGTGTGCTCGCGGGCCGCTAGGTCCAGGCTGGCAACCGGCTCGTCAAGCAAAAGCATTTCTGGATCAGGCATTACCGCACGTGCAATCTGCGCGCGCTTGCGTTCGCCGTCGCTCAATGTGCCAAAGGCGCGGTCTGCGTAGTCAGACAGCTGCCATTCACACAAAACTCGGCGTGCGCGGCGCTCATCGATGTCTTCGTATTTCTCAGTCCAACGGCCGGTGATTCCATAGGTGGCGGTCATCACAACGTCTAGAACGGTTTCCGAGTTTGGAATGTGCCCGGCAAGCGCGTTGCTGGCAAAGCCCAAGCGGGTGCGAAGTTCGAAGATGTTGATCTCACCCAGGGTCTGACCGAGCACCTCTGCGGTACCGCTGGTTGGGTGAGTCTGAGCACCTGCGATGCGCAACAGCGAGGTCTTGCCCGCACCGTTTGGCCCGATGATTACCCAACGCTGGTTGCTTTCAACCTGCCAATCCACATTGTTGAGAATGGCCTTGCCGTCGCGTACGAAGGAAACGTTGTTGAAGTTGATCACGTTGGACATGAATACGAGCCTAAAGGTTGAAACGGTTTGGTTGGCTTAGCGACCCTCGATGGCCTTTTTATAGACATCGATGGTTGTCTCGGCAATGGAGTCCCAGCTGAAGTGGTTTTCAACTCTGGTACGGCCCGCAGCGCCAAACGCTGCCAAATCACGGTGGTCAAGAGCGGTGTTTAGCGCCGCAGCCAAGTCGGCAACAAACTTTGCCTCGTCAAGCGGCTTTCCGCTTCCGTCGAGAACCTGTTCGATTGGAACCAAAAGGCCGGTCTGCTCGTGCATAACAACCTCAGGGATTCCACCAGTTGCGGTTGCCACAACTGGGGTGCCGCAGGCCATTGCCTCAAGGTTCACAATGCCTAGTGGCTCGTAGATGCTCGGGCAAGCGAAAACAGTTGCCGCGCTCAACATTGCGATTAGTTCCGCGCGGCTCAGGTGCTTCTCCACCCAAATCACGTTGTCGCGTACCTTGCGAAGTTCGTTCACTAGATCTGTAACGGTCTGCAAGATTTCCGGGGTGTCTGGAGCGCCGGCACAAAGAACCAATTGCACGTCGCTAGGCAGCTCGCGGGCCGCCTTCAACAGGTATGGAAGGCCCTTTTGCTGAGTGATGCGACCAACGAACACCACGGAGCGCTTGTCTGGGTCAACGCCGTTTGCGCGAACTAGGTCAGGGTTGTCCGCAGCCTGGAAGGCATCGAGGTCGATTCCGTTGTGAACCACGGAGACCTTTGCAGGGTCAATCTGTGGGTAAGCGCGAAGAATGTCGGCACGCATTCCGGCACTAACCGCGATGATGCCGGTGGCACCCTCGTAGGCAGTGCGTTCGACCCAACTGCTCAGACGGTAGCCGCCTCCAAGCTGGTCGATCTTCCAGGGGCGCAATGGCTCCAAGCTGTGCGCGGTGATCAGGTGTGGAATGCCGTGAAGCTCCCCTGCCACCTGTCCCGCAAAGTTTGCGTACCAGGTGTGAGAGTGCACAAGGTCTGCGCCGGCGATGTCCGACACCATTGCCAGGTCGGTTGCCATGGTCTGCAAAGCCGGGTTTACCCCGTCAAACTCGCTCGAGTGGCGGTATGCCTTTGTATCGGTTTCATTACGTTCTTCACCGAACGCCAGAACCCTTACATCGATGTGTTTCCGCAGAACTCTCACTAGTTCCGCCACATGTACGCCCGCGCCACCGTAGATGAACGGTGGGTATTCCTTGGTAATAAGGTCAACTCTCATACGAGTGATGTTAGTGGCTGTAACCAAAGTCCAATAACATTCGTGATATGAGTACGCCACGCATATTTGGAATGGTTCTCGCCGGGGGCGAGGGCAAGCGCTTGATGCCGCTAACGGCAGACCGAGCCAAGCCCGCGGTTCCCTTTGGCGGTCCTTACCGACTGATCGACTTTGCACTGTCTAACCTGATCAACTCTGGCTTGCGCCGAATCGTTGTGCTCACTCAGTACAAGTCGCACTCCCTAGACCGTCACATCTCCATGCTGTGGCGCATGTCTCCCCTACTTGGTTCCTACGTTGCCTCGGTACCCGCACAGCAGCGCTTGGGTGCTCGCTGGTTCAGCGGCAGTGCCGACGCCATTCTGCAGAGCATGAACCTTCTCAGCGATGAGAAACCAGACATCGTTGTTGTAGTTGGTGCGGACCACATTTACCGCATGGACTTCGACCAGATGATCCAGGATCACATCAAGAGCGGTCGCGGTGTGACAGTGGCGGCCATTCGCCAGCCTAAGAGCATCGCCAACCAGTTTGGCGTGGTTGAGGTTGACTCTAAAGATCAGACCAAGATTGCCGCGTTCCGCGAGAAGCCAAGCGACCCTCAGGGGTTGCCTGACTCGCCAGACGAAGTTCTCTGCTCCATGGGAAACTACGTTTTCAGCGCAAAGGCTCTAGTTGAGGCCATTGAGCAAGACGGCGAACGCGCGGACTCAAAGCACGACATGGGTGGCGACATCGTTCCTTACTTTGTTGGCAAGGGCGATGCCGGAGTTTACGACTTCACCAAGAACGAGATTCCTGGAGCCACCGAGCGTGACCACGCCTACTGGCGCGATGTCGGTACCATCGACAGCTACTATGACAGCCACATGGACCTTATCTCTGTGATGCCAATCTTCAACCTGTACAACTCGGAGTGGCCAATCCACACCCAGCAGGTGAACCTACCGCCGGCCAAGTTCGTGCACGATTCGGAAGGCAACCAGGGACGTACCAACGATTCGATCGTTTCGCTGGGTGTTGTTGTTACCGGTGGAATCGTTGAGCGAAGCGTGCTTTCGCCTAACGTTCGCGTTTCCTCGCGCTCGCTTATCACCGACTCCGTGATCATGGACAACGTGAACATCGGTCGCGACTGCACCATTCGCAAGGCAATCCTCGACAAAGACGTGAAGGTCTGCGACGGCGCTGCCATTGGTGTGGACAAGGAACGAGACATTCTGCGTGGATTCACCGTGACCGACTCCGGTATTACCGTGGTTCCAAAGGGTGTTGAGGTTCGTCCTTAGTTTCATGCAGTTTTGGAAAGACCCTCGCTTTGGCGGGGGTCTTTCTTCTTTTCGGGCAGAATTGCAGGGTGAGTAAATTCCTAGTTGTTTTTGACGTCGATTCCACCCTCATCCAAGACGAGGTGATCGAGCTGCTAGCCGAGGTAGCCGGTAAGCGTGCCGAAGTGGCCGAGGTTACCGAACGCGCCATGCGCGGCGAACTGGACTTCTCACAGAGCCTCATCCAGCGGGTTCAGGCGCTAACCGATCTTCCCGAGTCTGTTTTCGCAGATGTGTACCAGCGAATCACTCCCACCATTGGTGTGCAAGAAACCATCGATGCTATTCACGCCGCCGGTGGTCTGGTAGGCGCCGTGTCCGGAGGATTCACTCAGGTGCTCACTCCCCTTGCGGCAAAGTTGGGCCTGGATTTCGCTCGTGCAAATGATCTTGAAGTCATCGATGGAAAACTCACCGGCAAGGTGCTGGGTCGAATCGTGGACAAGACTGTCAAAGCCGAATCGGTTCGTGAATGGGCCGAGCTGGGTGGAGTTCCGCTTGCTCAGACAATTGCGGTTGGCGACGGCGCGAACGATCTTGAGATGATGGCCACGGCAAGTCTAGGTGTGGCGTTCAATGCCAAGCCAATTGTGCGGGCTCAGGCCGATGTAGTCATCGAGAAGCAAGACCTGCGCGAGCTACTTCCACTGCTTGGCATCTAAGAAGTCCCGAAGTTAGAAACTGGCAACTAAAAGTTACTAGTGGCCCATTCCTAGGCCACCGTCAACAGGAATGACCGCACCGCTGATGTAAGCGGCTTCATCGCTGGCCAACCAGGCAACAACCTTGGCAACCTCTTCTGGCTGAGCAAAACGGCCTGCAGGAATCTTGCGCTTGTAGTCGGCAATCTGCTCTTCAGGCAAAGCCGCAGTCATGTCGGTATCGATGAATCCAGGCGCCACCACGTTTGCGGTGATGCCTCGGGCACCCAGTTCACGAGTGATGGAACGAGCCATACCAACAAGGGCAGCCTTGGCCGCCGAGTAGTTGACCTGTCCGGCCGAACCCAAAAGAGCCACAACACTGCCGATAAAAATCACGCGGCCGTACTTGGCCTTGATCATGCCCTTGGTGGCGCGACGCAGAACGCGGAATGCGCCAGAAAGGTTGGTGTCCACAATCTGCTCAAACTCTTCGTCGGTCATGCGCATCAGGAGCGTGTCGCGAGTGATGCCTGCGTTGGCAACCAGAATCTCTACCGGGCCCAACTTCTCCTCGATGGTGGCAAAAGCCGCGTCCAGAGACTCAGGGTTAGTCACGTCTGCAACCACGCTGAGAGTTCCTGCTGGACCTTCGCCACTTCGTACGGTAACCGCCACGCGGTGACCCTTGGCAACGAATTCCTCTGCAATGGCGCGGCCGATGCCACGGTTTCCGCCGGTAACTAGAACGGTTCTTGGAGTGCTCATCGAATTCGCTTTCAGTTCGTGATTGCGGGAAGGAAACAAGGGCTAAACGGGGTTTGAATCAGAGGGTTTGGAACAAATGAATTCTAGCCCTAGCCTTGTATTCGAGCAGTTATTTCAAAGGAGCCATCGTGGCCAAAGCAGCGCAGAGCGTCACCTCAGTTGATGTTTCGCCAGACGAAGATCGTCGCGGCCGCATCCTGCGCTACACAATCGCAATGTCCATCAGATTCGTCTGTGTGATTCTGGCGGTATTGGTTCACGGATGGCTAATGTGGGTTTTCTTTGCTGGCGCCATCCTGCTCCCCTACTTTGCGGTTGTCATCGCGAATGCTCAGGGAGCGGGCAGTAAGAACAAGAGTTCGCACACTGCCGTGGTTGCCAAACCACTAACCATCGATGCCTCAGCTTTCATGGATGCAGCCAAAAATCAGGGTCCCACCGAGTAATGCCGCTCAGTTACTCGGGTGCGGGCGATTCAGACGCGGCAAACGGTGAAGTTGCCGGTGGCATCAAATGCTCGCGCGCTGGATGCTCGGAAACCGCTGCATTCACAGTTGTCTGGCGCAATGCAAAAATTCACGTCGATGGCAGGGTCAAGAACTGGTTGGCATGCTCGCAACACGTTGAGTTTTTACGTGAGTACCTGGACGCACGCGGCATGTTTCTAGAGGTGCGTGGGCTTTGACTTCGATCAACTTGAAACGCTGGATTCGCTGGATTGCACTTGCGATTGTGTTCTCGGTTGCCTGTGGCTTTTTGGCCAACTGGCAGCTGAACCGACGCGAACAGGTTGTCAAGGTGATTCAGCGCGTGGAGCGCAACTACGACCATCAGCGCGTTCGACTTTCCTTGATGGTTCCTCGGCCAACGGAGTTTAAGTTGAGCCGTGAGTATCGTCGAGTTTGGGTTTCTGGCAATTACGTTTCCACTCCACCGATTCTGATTCGCAATCGCCCACTCGACGGCGTTCAAGGCTTTGAGCAGCTGATGGCGTTCCGCATGGACAACGGCCGCGTGATCTATGTGGATCGCGGTTGGTTGGCCACGGGTGACAACCCATCGGTGCCTGCAAAAATGCCGATGCCCGCAACCGGACACATGCTATTGGTAGGTCGTTTGAAACAGGCTGAGCCTCTGGATGCGCGATCTGCTCCGTCCAATCAGGCTCAGAGCATCACACCCTCGGCGTTGGCAGACCAGGCACGCATTCAGACACCTGCGAAATACGGAAACGCTGGCGTTTACCTAGCGAGTTACCTGTTGCTCGAGCAGGAGTCGGTAAAGGCTCCAACTGGAACCCTCACAACCAAGCCAAGCCTCGATGAGGGGAACCACCTGTCATACGCATTTCAATGGGTGATATTTGCAATCATGGCGTTTGCCGCAATCGGCTGGGGAATCCGTCAGGAGAAACTACAGGCTCGGGCCGCAGCGGACCCAACGTTTGTTATCAAGAAGCGCAAGCGAGTTGGCGATGCCGACAAGGCCGCCGAGGACGCACTGCTTGGGGACTAAGACAGCGCGATTAGGTCGGCGTATTCCTGGCTCCAGAGATCCTCTTGACCATCTGGCAGAATCAATACGCGTTCTGGGTTCAAGGCCTCAACCGCACCAACGTCGTGTGATACCAAAACCACTGCTCCCTTGAACGAGTCGAGCGCACGCAGGATTTCCAAGCGGCTGGCAGGGTCAAGGTTGTTGGTTGGCTCATCGAGCAGCAAAACGTTAGCGCTTGAAACCACGAGAGACGCCAGCGCCAAACGAGTCTTCTCTCCACCCGAAAGCACACCGGCAGGCTTGCTCACGTCGTCGCCGCTGAATAGGAACGAACCCAAAACCTTGCGGGCATCGGTGTCTGCCAGGTGTGGAGCGTTCATCTGCATGTTCTGCAGAACCGTCTTGGATACGTCCAGGGTCTCGTGTTCCTGAGCGAAGTAACCAATCTTGAGTCCGTGACCAGGCTCAATGGAGCCAGTGTCCGGCTTGTCTAGCCCTGCGAGCATGCGCAAAAGCGTGGTTTTTCCCGCACCGTTGAGGCCGATGATGACTACCTTGGAGCCCTTGTCGATAGCCAGATCCACCGCGGTGAAGATCTCGAGCGAGCCGTAAGACTTGCTGAGGTTACTGGCCATCAATGGAGTGCGACCACAAGGTGCCGGGTCTGGGAACTTGATGTGCGCAACCTTGTCGGACTCGCGAACGTCTTCGAGGTTGTTAAGCATCTGCTCTGCACGGCGAACCATCTGCTTGGCAGCAACGGCCTTTGATGCCTTGGCACCGAACTTTGCTGCCTGAAGCTGCAGCACGGCTGCCTTCTTCTCAGCACCGGCTCGTTCACGCTTGCGACGCTCTTGGTCCTGCTCGCGCTGCTTCTGGTAGGCCTTCCAGCCCATGTTGTAAATGTCGATTACCTGACGGTTTGCGTCAAGGTAGAACACGCGGTTCACGGTTTCTTCAACTAGCTCCACGTCGTGACTGATCACGATGAGCCCGCCCTGGTAGTTCTTCAGGAACTCGCGCAGCCATACTACGGAATCTGCGTCGAGGTGGTTGGTAGGTTCGTCGAGAAGCATGGTTTCGGCGGCCGAGAACAGAATGCGGGCAAGCTCGATGCGTCGACGCTGACCACCACTGAGAGTCTTCAAAGTTTGGCCAAGGATGTGCTCCTTGATGCCCAGGTTGCTGGCAATGGCAGCCGCTTCTGCTTCGGCAGCGTAGCCACCGGCGGCTAGGAATTCTTCCTCGGCGCGAGCGTAACGCTTCATGGCAGATTCGTACACGGCTTCATCGGTGGAGCCCATGTCCAACGTTGCCTTCTCCATGCGAGCCACGATGTCTCCCATGCCGCGGGCATTCAAAATGCGAGTGCGGCAAAGTTCTTCAGGGTCGCCACTGCGCGGGTCCTGAGGGAGATATCCAATCTCACCGATGGTGTCCACAAACCCGGAGGTAGGTTGCCCGTCTCCGGCGAGGATCTTGGTGAGGGTGGTCTTACCCGCACCATTACGGCCTACGAGGCCAACCTTGTCGCCCTTTTCAACTCGAAAGTTGACCTCGGACATGAGCGTGCGAGCGCCAATGGTGATCTCTAAATCGCGTACGCCGATCATGCCATTAGCTCCAGAAAAAGTAATTGTTTTGAGTGAAATCGGGGCTAGTCCACCCAGTACCCAAAAGTCCTAGTTTACAATCGTTACATAACGAATTTCCGCCAAACAAGGGAGACTCCATGTCGCTTACCCTCGCAGTAAAGCCAACACTGGTTGACCGCATCGTTCCTCGCAGCTTGGCTGCCGACATCGCACTAGTTGTTGCAGGTGTAGCGTTCACCGCTATCGCAGCACAGCTTCAGTTCTCCGTTCCAGGCGTACCAGTGCCCTTCACCTTCCAGACCCTTGCGGTTCTGCTGACCGGTGCTGCTCTTGGCTCAACCCGTGGCGCGCTTTCTATGGCTCTTTACGCGCTGGCTGGCCTTGCGCTTCCAGTATTCAGCGGTGCAAGCCAGGGCGCCTCGGTACTGTTCGGTGCAACCGGCGGCTACATCTTCGGTTTCATCTTGGCTTCTTACCTAGTTGGTTACCTCGCAGAGCGTAACTTCAGCAACAAGTTCGTAAAGATGGCAGTTGCCTACCTAATCGGTTCTGCCGCCATTTACGCGGTTGGCGTTCCAGTGCTTGCACAGGTTGCGTTCAAGGGAAACCTAGGCCTTGCAGTTCAGTGCGGTTTGGTTCCATTCCTGATTTGGGATGCTGCCAAGGCGATTGTTGCCGGTGGACTTCTTCCAGGAGCTTGGGCTCTAGTTCGCAAGGTAAAGGGCAACTAGCTCAACCAGAAACTTCAAAACCCCCGACCACTGGTCGGGGGTTTTGCTTTAACCAAAACTTTGTTTCTAGATGCTTTGTTTCTAGGAGCTTTGTTGCTTGAGACCTAAATGCTGAAACCGATGGCTCGCATCTGCTCGCGGCCGTCCTCGGTGATCTTCTCTGGACCCCAAGGTGGCATCCAAACCCAGTTGATGCGGAAAGCATCAACAACTCCGTCAAGTGCGTCTGCGGTCTGCTCTTCCAAAACATCGGTGAGCGGGCAGCCGGCCGATGTCAGGGTCATGTTGATGAGCAGCGCATCATCATCGATGGATTTCTGAAGACCGTAGATGAGACCCAGGTCAACGATGTTCACGCCGATTTCCGGGTCGATAACGTCTTTTAGTGCCTCGATGACTTCGTCGTACTTAGCAGGCTCGAGTTCGCCCAACTCCCCTGTTTCGGCCGTTTCGCCGGCCTCTTTCAGTGGGTTGTATTCGATGTCGGACATTTGAACCTACTGAGCGGCAGCGGTCACGTACTTGTCGTAACCCTCTGCTTCTAGCTGGTCTGCAAGCTCAGGGCCGCCCTCTTCGGCTACCTTGCCGGCAACGAACACGTGAACGAAGTCTGGCTTGATGTACTTGAGGATTCGGGTGTAGTGGGTGATCAATAGCACACCCATGTCGGTGTTGCTCTTGGAGCGGTTTACGCCCTCAGAAACGATCTTTAGCGCGTCAACGTCTAGACCGGAGTCGGTTTCGTCTAGCACGGCAAACTTTGGCTTCAAAAGCTCAAGCTGAAGGATCTCGTGACGCTTCTTCTCGCCACCGCTGAAGCCTTCGTTTACGTTGCGCTCGGTGAAGCTCTTATCCATCTTGAGCGCGTCCATGGACTCGCGAACTTCCTTGACCCAACCGCGAAGCGCAGGGGCTTCGCCATCGATGGCGGTCTTGGCGGTGCGCAAGAAATTGCTAACCGAAACGCCTGGGATCTCAACCGGGTACTGCATGGCTAGGAACAGGCCTGCGCGAGCACGCTCGTCAACGCTCATCTCAAGAACGTTCTCGCCGTCAAGAAGGATTTCGCCCTGGGTAACGGTGTACTTTGGGTGGCCAGCAATGCTGTACGCCAGGGTGCTCTTGCCAGACCCGTTAGGGCCCATGATGGCGTGAGTCTCTCCGCTGCGAATCACTAGGTCTACGCCGCGTAGAATTTCCTTCTCACCCTGGTCGGTGTTCACCGAAACGTGGAGGTTCTTGATTTCTAGTACAGACATTTCTTGCTCTCTTTAGAGGTAAGGATTGAAAAGTTTGGGGTTAGACGTTGTTGTCTAGTTCTCTGGGTCGTAGTCAAGGAAGATGGTGCCGTCTTCGATGATCACTGGGTAAACCTCAACTGGCTCGAACGCAGGAAGCGTTAGTGCTTCTCCGGTGTCCAGGGAGAACTTGGCGCCGTGAGCCCAGCACTCGATGGTGTTGTCGTCTACAAAGCCCTCGCTAAGCGAGATTTCGCCGTGCGAACACTTGTCGTTGATGGCCTTTACGTCGCCAGCATCGGTGCGAACAATGGCAATTGCCTCGTCGCCCAACTTGATGCGGATTGCCTTGCCCTTTGGGATGTCGTCTACTGCACAGATTCGAAGTGCCATTAGGAGTTGCTCCTCACGAGTTCGTTTTCGATTGCAAGGTTGAGTCGTGCCTCAACCTCATCGTTGCCAATTTGCTGGATGATTTCGTTCAAGAATCCGCGAACCACAAGGCGACGAGCCTCGTTTTCGTTGATGCCGCGTGCCTGCAGGTAGAACAGCTGATCGTCGTCGAAACGGCCGCTGGCGCTGGCGTGACCAGCACCCTCAATCTGGCCGGTCTCAATCTCCAGGTTCGGAACCGAGTCTGCACGCGCATTGTCGGTGAGCAAGAGGTTGCGGTTCAGCTCGTAGGTGTCGGTACCCTCTGCCGCAGCGCGAATCAGAACATCGCCAACCCAGATGGTGTGCGCGTTCTTGCCCTGAAGTGCGCCCTTGTAGGTCACTCTGCTCTTGCAGTTTGGAACGGCGTGATCCACAAACAAGCGGTGTTCCATTTGCTGGCCGGCGTCTGCAAAGTACAGGCCCAAAAGGTCAACGGACGAACCGGGTGCACTGAAAACTGCGTTAGGGGTTACGCGAACCAACTTGCCACCGAGAGTGACCACAACGTGCTTGAGCGTAGCGTTGCGACCTAGCTTGGCGTACTGCGCGCTGGTGTGAACCGAGGTGTGCTTCTGGTTTGAGTCCCAGTCCTGAATGCTCACCACAGTTAGGTGCGCGTTATCGCCAACGATGATCTCAACGTTCTCGGCCAAAGCGGCGCTGCCCTTGTGGTCAAGGATTACGGTGCCTTCTGAGCCCTGCTTTGCATCGATGATTACGTGCAGCGCGCTCGGGGTTGTGTCGTGCGAGGTGAGGGTTACCTGAGCCTCGCAGCTCAACTTCTGGTCTGCGGCAAGAGTGATTAGGTAGGCCTGTTCTGCGGCTTCCCATGCGGCAGCAGAAACGCGGTCCTCTGGAATGCCGGCTGCGCCAAATGCGGCGTTGTGAGCTCCGACCCAAGAGGTGGTTGCCTGCTCTGGAAGCTTGGTTTCGATGTCGCCGAGGAATTCCGAGAGAACATCGTCTTCGCCAGGAACGTCAAGGCCGGCAAGCTGCTCGCTTGAGGTGTACTTCCACTGTTCTTCGCGCTTGGAGATCTGCGCAAACTCGGCAACTTTGGTGCCGCGAACTCGCTCTGAGCGAGTCTGAAGTGGAACCTCGGAGCCCGCACCGTGCGCGTGCGCAACGGAACCAGGCTGGACCTTTTCGCCCAGCAATTCTTGGGTTGTCATCTAGCCGACAGCCCCTTCCATCTGCATTTCAATAAGTTTGTTGAGCTCCAACGCGTATTCCATTGGCAGCTCCTTGGCGATCGGCTCGATAAATCCACGAACGATCATTGCCATTGCTTCGTCTTCGGCCATTCCACGGGACTGCAGGTAGAACAACTGCTCTTCGCTCACGCGAGAAACGGTGGCCTCGTGACCCATGCTCACGTTGTCTTCACGAACGTCAACGGTTGGGTAAGTGTCTGAGCGCGAAATGGTGTCAACCAGCAGTGCGTCGCAGCGAACCGTGTTTGCTGAGTGGTGGGCTCCAGGGTTCACGCGAACCTCGCCGCGGTAGGAGGTGCGGCCGCCGCCACGAGCGATGGACTTGCTCACGATTGAAGAGCTGGTGTACGGCGCGAGGTGAATCATCTTGGCGCCGGCATCCTGGTGCTGACCCTCGCCAGCGAAGGCAACCGAAAGAGTCTCGCCGCGGGCGTGCTCTCCAGCAAGAATCACGGCTGGGTACTTCATGGTCACCTTGGAGCCGATGTTTCCATCGATCCATTCCATGGTTGCGCCTTCGTAAGCGATGGCGCGCTTGGTGACCAGGTTGTAAACGTTGTTCGACCAGTTCTGAATGGTGGTGTAACGAACGCGAGCACCCTTCTTCACAATGATCTCCACCACGGCGGAGTGCAACGAGTCGGAGTTGTAAATAGGCGCGGTGCAACCCTCGATGTAGTGCACGTAGCTGTCTTCGTCTGCGATGATCAGGGTTCGCTCAAACTGGCCCATGTTCTCGGTGTTGATGCGGAAGTAGGCCTGAAGCGGAATCTCAACGTGAACGCCCTTTGGAACGTAAACGAACGAGCCACCGGACCAAACCGCGGTGTTCAAAGCAGCAAACTTGTTGTCACCGGCAGGGATCACGGTACCGAAGTACTCCTTGAAGATCTCCGGGTGTTCCTTCAAAGCGGTGTCGGTGTCGAGGAAGATTACTCCCTGAGCCTCTAGGTCCTCGCGGATTTGGTGGTAAACCACCTCGGACTCGTACTGCGCGGCAACGCCGGCAACTAGGCGCTTGCGCTCTGCCTCAGGGATTCCCAGGCGCTCGTAGGTGTTCTTGATGTCGTCTGGCAGGTCTTCCCAGCTGGTGGCCTGCTTCTCGGTGGAACGCACGAAGTACTTGATGTTGTCGAAGTCGATGCCGGAAAGATCCGAACCCCACGAAGGCATTGGCTTCTGGGTGAAGTACTTGTATCCCTTTAGGCGGTTCTGCAGCATCCAGTCTGGCTCGGACTTCTTGCCGGAGATGTCTGCAACCACGGCGTCGTTGATTCCACGACGAGCGTTGGTGCCCGCGGAGTCGGAGTCTGACCAGCCAAATTCGTAAACGCCTAGTCCGTCGAGTTCGGGTCTATCGATGATGGTGTCTGACACGCAGAGCCTCCTGATTGGGATTGAAACTTTGGCAGTCTGTAGCGGAAAAACCAACCCGCCGAAGCAAGATTTCAAACCCAGCACAACTGGGATTCATTCCCTGCGAGGGCACTTACGACCTTGAATCTGGCGATTATTGAGTGAGTTTCGCAAAGCCAAACCATGTAAGACTTAAGTCAGAAGATTGGTGGCAACGCTGCCCAGACTAACCTCTTGATTTTACCTGAGAGCGTGCTTGGGCGGTAGCCCCGAGGCCTAAGAAAGGGCAAGAAACTTGCTTAAAACCGCAGTAGCTTTGCTGAAATCCATTGTTTCGAGCGCGCGGTTGCCCTTGTATGCGTGGCTTTCGCTGATTTCTCAGGTCTTGATCGTGGTAACCGGGGGCCTCGTGCGTCTCACCGCTTCCGGTCTGGGCTGCCCAACCTGGCCAAAATGCACAGCCGAATCGCTTACGACAGTTCCGGCTCAGGGCTATCACGGAGTGATCGAGTTCGGCAATCGACTGCTGACTTTCGCACTGCTTGTGATAGCAGTGCTCACTTTGATTTCGGTGTTGCGTTCATCGCCTCGCAAGCAGCTTCGGTTGACCACGCCATCGGTGATTCTGTTTCTGGGCATTCCGGCGCAAGCGGTTCTTGGTGGCTTCACCGTGCTAACCCACCTCAACCCTTGGTTGGTTGGCTCGCACTTTGTTCTAAGCGGCGTGATGATCGCCTTTGCCAGCGTGCTGGTTTGGCGCGTGAAGCAGGTTGAGCCACAGGTGGTTCCGCAAGCCGTGTACGCGCTCTCCCCCGCACTCACCGTGTTTGGTGCCATCGCCGTTGTTGTGGGTGTTTTGGTTACCGGCGCGGGTCCGCACTCGGGCGACGCCAGCAGCGTGCGAAACGGCCTAGACCTCGATGTTTGGCAGCACTACCACTCCTACCCTGCCTATTTGATGCTGATTTTGCTCCTGGTGCAGGTGGTTTGGTTGCTACGCGCTAAGACTCAGGCCAGCGCTCCAGTCATGCGCGTGACGATTCTCTTTCTTGCGGTGGCAGTTGTGCAGGCAATCATCGGTGTGGTTCAAGCCCGACTCGGAGTGCCTCCACTGCTGGTTGGTTTGCACATGGCCGGCGCAGCAACGCTCTGTTCGCTGATCACCTTTAACCACCTAGCAACCAGGGCCAAGTAGCCAACCATGACCACAGCATTTTGGTTCAACCGTGACCACAGACTTCAAGACAATGTTGCTCTGAAGGCAGCGGTGGATTCGGCCATCAGCACCGGCTCAAAGCGTGTTCTTCCGATTGCAGTCATCGATGAATCTGCATTTCAGGATTTAGAAGGCATCCGACAGCATTCGCTCGTGGAGTCTCTCCGAGCTCTTGACGAATCGCTGAGTGGACGTTTGAACACACTTCGAGTTGCGAATGATTACAACTACGCGGATTCGCTAGCTGATTTGCTGGCATCGATGGGCGTTTCTCGGGTTTTTGGAACTCGCGCATTTGACCCGTTGGCCGTGCGTTTGCAGAAACGAGTTGGCGAGGCACTTGCGGCTCGCGGAGTGGACCTGTTCTTGCTGGACAGCTACTACGCAGTGCAACCGGGCTCGGTGCGCAAGCCCGATGGAACGCCTTACCGCGTTTACACGCCGTTCTTCAAGAACTGGTTGCAGTTGGGCTGGGATGCTCCGGTATCACTCGATGTTGCTTCGGTGGAATGGGTAAAGCTGAATCAGGCTGAAGACACTCTTGGCTTGCCGGCCCCAAGCAAGGACGCTCCGTTCAAAGTTCGCGCCGGCGAGGCGTTCGCTCTGGAAACCTTTGATAGGTTCCGTGAACGTGCGCTTGATAAGTACGACGACCTTCGAAATCGCGCAGATCTGAGCGGAACCAGCCACCTCAGTCACGCATTAGCTTTTGGTGAGATACACCCTCGCACGCTTCTTCGCGAGTTATCTGACACTGCCGCCCAGACGGTATTCATGAAGGAATTCGCCTGGCGTGAGTTCTACGCGGATGTGCTCTGGCACAATCCAACGTCGCAAACCGATTACCTCGAGCCGCGATTCGCATCGATGCGTTACGACACCGGTGACCGCGCCGAAGCACGACTGGAGGCTTGGAAGCAGGGCAAGACCGGCTACCCAATGGTGGATGCGGGCATGCGCCAGTTGCTTCAGACCGGATGGATGCACAACCGCGTTCGCATGATCGTTGCATCGTTCCTGGTGAAGGATCTTCATCTTGAGTGGCAGCAGGGCGCCGATTGGTTTGAGCGAAACCTCTCCGACTTTGACCCGGCCAGCAACTCACACGGCTGGCAGTGGACCGCGGGTTGTGGCACAGATGCCAGCCCGTATTACCGAGTTTTCAACCCCGTGCTGCAGGGCCTCAAGTTTGACCCAGATGGCAACTACGTTCGCAAATATGTAGCCGAACTGGCGCACATTCCTGGTCCATCGGTTCACGAGCCGTGGTTGCTGCCGGAAATTCTGGTTTCAAAGTACCCAGCGCGGATTGTTGACCACGCTACCGAGCGCGACGAATCGCTAGCGAGGCTCAAGGAAATCAAGGCATGAACGCCGTTCTTGCCGGCTTAGTCGCGGGCCTCGGTCTCATAGTTGCAATCGGCGCTCAAAACGCGTTCGTAATTCGCCAGGGACTAGCCAAGAGTCATGTTCTGCTGGTTGTGCTCATCTGCGCCGCTTCCGACACCGCACTTATACTCGCCGGCGTTGGCGGATTGGGCGCCATCATTCAGGCACTCCCCTGGCTCCTAATGGTTTTCAAAGTTTTCGGGTCGGCCTATTTGGTTTGGTTCGGAGTGAAGTCAGTTCGCTCTGCTATCAGGGGCGAATACCTTGAGGCACAATCCTCTGGGCAATCGCTCTCGGCACTGAAGGTGGCAACCACCTGCCTCATGTTCACCTGGTTGAACCCACACGTGTACCTAGACACGGTTATTTTCCTTGGCGGTATCGCCAATCAGTTTGCATCACATCGATGGTGGTTTGCTCTTGGTGCCTCATTGGCCAGCTGGCTCTGGTTTGCTGGCATCGGCTTTGGCGCTCAGGCGGCCTCAAAGTGGATGTCTAGGCCAATCTTCTGGCGAGTTTTGGACTCAATCATCGCCGCATTGATGTTCACCCTTGCGGCGGTTTTAGCGTTTAGCTAGCCGAATAGCGGCAGGTGAATCAGTGGGTCTAGCGCCACGGCGATGAACAAAACCGTGAGGTACGTGATGCTTCCGTGGAATAGGCGCATCGGGTTCTTTGGCTCGCCCTTTAGGCCCTCGCCATAAAGTACGTAAGACTCCCACATGAACCAAACGCCTGTGACCAGGGCGGTTCCCGTGTAGATCCAGCCCATGTTGCCAGCTGGAATCAGCATGAACGAGGAGACAACCAGCGCCCACGAGTAAAGAATGATTTGCACGGCAACCGTCTTGGAGCCTCGAACCACTGGAAGCATGGGCACACCTGCGGTTGCGTAGTCCTCGCGGTAACGCATGCTCAGCGGCCAGTAGTGCGGCGGAGTCCAGAGGAAGAGTAGAAGCGCGAGCACCCAAGCGGCTGGCGAAAGCGAGTTAGTCACAGCCGCCCAACCGATGAGAATCGGCATTGAGCCGGCAGCACCACCCCAAACGATGTTCTGCGGTGTGCGGCGCTTTAGCAGCAGTGAGTACACAACTACGTAGAACAGAATCGCACCCAGCGACAGCAAAGCCGAGAGCAAGTTGATAAAGACCCAAAGCCAAACAACCGAGATGATTCCAATGGCGTAAGCAAAGATCAGAGCCTGGCGCTTGGTGAGCTCGCCAGTCACAAGCGGACGCCCCTTGGTGCGACCCATCAGCTTGTCGATGTCCGCATCGATGTAGCAGTTGAAAGCACCGGCGGAACCTGCGCTAAGTGCTCCACCGATGAGGGTTCCCAGCACACGCCACAGGTTCGGAATGCCGTTCTGAGCCAAAATCATGGTAGGCACGGTGGAGATGAGAAGTAGCTCAATCACGCGCGGTTTGGTGAGAGCAACATAGGCCTTGAGTTTGCCAACGAACCCAGACGCGGCAGGCGCAGTTGAAGACGCGGTGGCTTTACTCATTTGCTCAATTCTAAGCCACGAAATGCCGCGGTTATTCCTGCTCCCCCTTGTGGTGCGGGGTATAAACTTAAAGAAGGGAATGTTTTAGTCAATGGGTGGTTTACTTAAATCGCCAGCGACGTCCCAAATGGCAACGGCGCCAATCTGAACATCCGCGATTTCATGTTCACATCACTACTGAATAGTAAGGAGCTGCCTTGTCAGCATTCCACTGGACCGACCTCGATTCCAAGGCCGTAGACACCGCCCGCGTTCTAGCTGCAGATGCAGTTGAAAAGGTTGGTAACGGCCACCCTGGAACCGCCATCAGCCTGGCACCTGTTGCCTACCTTTTGTTCAACAAGGTGATGCGCCACGACCCACGTGAAGACCGCTGGTTGGGCCGCGACCGTTTCATTCTTAGTGTTGGTCACTCATCGTTGACTATCTACAACCAGCTCTTCCTTCACGGCTATGGTCTAGAACTAGACGACCTAAAGGCTCTGCGCACCTGGGGTTCTGCAACTCCTGGTCACCCTGAGTACGGACACACCAAGGGCGTTGAAATCACCACCGGTCCGCTGGGTCAGGGCCTCGCGTCTGCCACCGGTTTCGCCTACGCAGCTCGTTACGAGCGCGGCATGTTCGACCCACAGGCTCCAGAGGGCACCAGCCCGTTTGACCACTTCGTTTACGTAATTGCCGGCGATGGCGACATGCAGGAAGGTGTTACCGCAGAGGCTGCATCGCTTGCTGGTCACCAGAAGCTTGGCAACCTGGTTGTGATTTACGACAGCAACCAGATCTCCATCGAGGACGACACAAACATTGCTTTCACCGAGGACCTAACCGCTCGCTACGAGTCTTACGGCTGGCACACCCAGACCGTTGACTGGAAGAAGACCGGAAACTACGTGGAAGACGTAGAAGAGCTCTACAACGCGATCCAGAAGGCAAAGGCAGTTTCTGACAAGCCTTCGCTAATCACCTTGCGCACCATCATCGGTTGGCCTTCGCCAAAGAAGCAGGGTTCGGGCAAGATTCACGGTTCCGCTCTAGGTGCCGAGGAGCTTGCAGGACTAAAGGTTGCACTTGGCTTTGACCCTGAGCAGACCTTCCAGGTTGACCCAGAGGTTCTGGCCCACACCCGCAACACCGCTCGCTTCGATGCCGAACGCTCCGCTTGGGAAGCCTCTTTCGACGCTTGGGCTTCGGAGAACGCGGACAAGAAGAAGGAACTCGACCGAATCGTTTCGGGTGCTGTTCCTGCAGGCCTAGAGGCCGCTCTCCCAGTATTCGAGGCCGGAAGCTCGGTTTCAACTCGTGTTGCCTCGGGCAAGGTAATCAACGCCATCGCTGCGGTTATGCCTGAACTCTGGGGTGGTTCTGCCGACCTGGCCGACTCCAACATGACCACCATCACCGGTGCAAAGTCCTTCGTTCCGTCCGAGTGGACAACTCACGAGTGGACTGGCGACAAGTACGGTCGCGTTCTGCACTTTGGAATCCGCGAGCACGCAATGGGTTCGATCCTCAACGGAATCGTTCTGCACGGAAACACCCGCGCATTCGGTGGAACCTTCCTTATCTTTAGCGACTACATGCGTCCTGCAGTTCGTTTGGCTGCTCTCATGGGCATCCCATCGATCTTTGTTTGGACCCATGACTCGGTTGCCCTTGGTGAAGACGGTCCTACCCACCAGCCAATCGAGCAGCTTGCCACCTTGCGTGCCATTCCAAACCTGGACATGGTTCGCCCGGCAGATGGCAACGAGACCGCATTCGCTTGGAAGACCGTTCTTTCGCGTCGTCAGGGCCCGGCTGGTTTGGCACTAAGCCGCCAGAACCTGCCTGTTTACGCACGTGGTGAAAAAGACGAGACCGGTGTTGCTTACGCCGGTGCAGAGAACACCGCCAAGGGTGCCTACACCCTGCTTGAGGCTGCTAACGGCAAGCCTGAGGTTGTAATCATTGCCACCGGTTCCGAGGTTGAGATCGCCGTTGCGGCTCGACTTCAGCTGGAGGCAAACGGCGTGGCTACTCGAGTTGTTTCCGCGCCTTGCCTTGAGTGGTTCGACGAGCAGACCGAGGCATACCGCGAGAGCGTGCTTCCTGCAGCAGTGAAGGCAAAGGTTTCGGTTGAAGCCGGATTGAGCCTTGGCTGGAACAAGTACGTTGGTCCATTTGGCAAGAGCGTTTCCATTGAGCACTTTGGTGCTTCGGCAGACGCCAAGACCCTGTACCGCGAGTTCGGTGTAACGGCCGAAGCCGTTGTAGCCGCCGCAAACGAAGCTCGCAAGAGCAACTAACCCAAACTTTTCACTACCGATTTTCTTAGAAGAGAGAAAACAATGACCACTTCCCCACTGGCACAGCTAGCAGCAAACGGCGTTAGCATCTGGCTAGACGACCTTTCCCGCACTCGCATTCGTTCGGGCGCACTGCGCGACCTAATCACCAACCGCAGCGTTTCGGGTGTTACCACCAACCCGAGCATCTTTGCCGCTTCGATTGGCAAGGGCGACGGCTACGGCGACCAGGTCCGCGAGCTGGCAGCCGCAGGAGCAGACGCGGCCAAGGCTATCTTCGAGATCACCACCCAGGATGTTGCTGAGGCCTGCGACATCTTCACCGGAGTTTACGAGTCCTCAAAGGGCTTCGATGGTCGCGTTTCCATTGAAGTTGAGCCAGGCTTGGCTAACGACACCGAGGGCACCATTGCTCAGGCAAAGGAACTTTTCGCCAAGGTAAACCGCGAAAACGTAATGATCAAGATTCCTGCAACCAAGGCTGGCTTGGGCGCAATCACCGCTGTTATCGGAGAAGGTATCTCCGTAAACGTGACCCTTATCTTCTCGCTGGCTCGCTACCACGAGGTGATTGCCGCTTACATCGCGGGTGTGAAGCTTGCAAAGGCAAACGGACACGACATCAGCAAGATCCACTCGGTTGCTTCGTTCTTCGTTTCTCGCGTAGACCTAGAGATTGACAAGCGTCTTACCGCAATTGGCACCGCTGAGGCGCTTGCTCTCAAGAGCCAGGCCGCACTGGCCAACGCTCGCCTGGCCTACCAGGTGTTCGAGCAGGACTTTGACAACGCAGACTGGGCCGCTCTCGAGGCAGCCGGCGCTAACAAGCAGCGCCCATTGATGGCATCCACCGGCGTGAAGGACCCAGCGCTTTCTGACACCCTTTACGTAACCGAGTTGGTTGCTCCTGCACTTGTAAACACCATGCCTGAGAAGACCATGGAAGCCGTTTTTGATCACGGAATCGTGCCAGCAAATAGCATCACCCAGCACTACGCAGACAGCAAAGCAGTTCTTGACGCAGTTGCGGCCGTGGGTGTTTCCTACGACGATGTAACCGCTCAGCTTGAAGACGAGGGCGTTGACAAGTTCATCGTTTCTTGGAACGAGCTAATCGAGAGCGTTGCTGCAGCACTAGAAGGCGCAAAGTAACCATGAGCATCAAGATTGCGGTTTCCGGTAAGGCAGCCCAGGCCGTTTCCGAGTTTGTTCCGGTTCTCGTTGCAGACAAGGTAGCTAGCCGAATCGCGGCTAAGGACTTCACCCTTTGGGGCAAAGATGCCGAAGCCGAATCATCCATCCGCCTCGGATGGGTAAACAGTTCGGTGGACTCCGCTCCCCTAGTTTCGGAGATTGTGGAACTTCGCGAGTGGTTCGCCGCTCAGGGAGTTAACCGCTTTGTTCTATGTGGCATGGGTGGATCATCGCTGGCACCAGAGGTTATTACCCTAACCGCCGGCGTTGAGTTAGTAGTTCTAGACAGCACCGATCCGGACCAGGTAAACAACGCACTCAGCGGAGACTTGGCTCGCACCGCAATCGTGGTTTCCAGCAAGAGCGGTTCCACAGTGGAGACCGATTCGCAGAAGCGCGTGTTCGAGAAGGCTTTCGCAGACGCAGGCATTCCTGTTGCTGAGCGAGTGGTTATCGTTACCGACCCGGGTTCGCCAATGGAGGCCGCTGCCACTGCAGATGGCTACCGCATCTTCAACGCAGACCCAACCGTAGGCGGCCGCTATAGCGCACTTACCGCTTTTGGAATCGTGCCATCTGGACTAGCAGGCGTGGACGTTGCTACTCTGCTTGCAGACGCACACGAGGTTTCCGAGTTGCTTTCGAGTGACACGCCTGAAAACCCCGCACTTATCCTTGGTGCTGCTTTGGCACGCAAGGCTTCGGCAAACGGATACGCCGACAAGGTGGGCGTTGTTGTAGACGGTTCCCCGATTGTTGGATTTGGCGACTGGGCCGAACAGCTGATTGCAGAGAGCACCGGAAAGCTTGGCAAGGGTGTTCTGCCAGTGGTTTTGGCGCCAAATAGCCCAGAGGTTGCTGCCGCGCACGACGACGTGGTTTTGGTTCGCGTTGTCGCCGATGCAACCAGTGCCGTTGGTGACGAAGTTTCGGTTTCTGGTTCCCTTGGCGCTCAGTTCTTGCTTTGGGAATACGCCACCGTTATCGCCAGTCGATTGATCGGTATCAACCCGTTTGACCAGCCAGACGTTGAAAGCGCCAAGGTCGCTGCACGCGCAATGCTCAACGAGCGCGCGGCCATCGCCGCACCAGCTTTTGTAGACGGCAAGGTTGAGGTGCGTGCCCAGAGTCTGGACCTAGCCTCGGCTTCAACCGTGAAGCAGGCCATCGATGCTTTGTTGGCTGAACTTGGCCCAGACGGTTACGTTTCTGTTCAGGCTTACCTGGACCGCACCGAGGTTCCTCAGGCCTACGAACTGCGCGACGCATTGGCAAGTCGTTCGGGACGACCAACAACTTTCGGTTGGGCGCCTCGGTTCTTGCACTCCACCGGTCAGTACCACAAGGGTGGGCCAAAGCAGGGCGTGTACTTGCAGCTGGTTGCTAAGGGCGAGGCAGACCTTGCGGTTCCTGGTCGCGACTTCACCTTTGGTGAACTGATTGCATCGCAGGCCGCGGGTGACGCGTCGGTTCTTGGCGCTCTGCCACGTCCAGTGCTTACCCTCACCTTGAACGATGTTGTGGCTGACTTGGCCACCATCAAGGCGGCCCTGGCCTAGGTCACATTTTCTCGATTCGGTTCTTTACCGAGTCATCCAAGAAGGAGTTGCTCAAACATGAGCCCAGCAGAAATCGGTTTCGGCGTTAACCCGCTGAGAGACCCTGAGGATCGCCGTCTCAACCGCATTGCCGGTCCGAGCGGTTTGGTGATCTTCGGTGTCACCGGAGACCTTTCGCGCAAGAAGTTGATGCCGGCCGTTTACGACCTGGCGAACCGTGGTCTTTTGCCACCTGGCTTCAGCCTGGTGGGTTTTGCCCGTCGCGAATGGGAAGACCAGGATTTTGCAAAGGTGGTGCACGACAGCGTTCGTGAGTACGCTCGCACCCCGTTCAGCGAAGAGGTCTGGCAGCAGCTGCTTCACGGAATCCGCTTTGTGCAGGGTGAGTTTGACGACGCGGATGCGTTCGATCGCCTAAAGGAAACCATCGATGCGCTTGATAAAGAGCGTGGCACCGATGGCAACTTTGCGTTCTATCTGTCCATCCCACCAAAGGCCTTCCCGCTAGTTACCGAACAGCTTTCACGCAGTGGACTGGCGAAGCCAACCGGCAATCAGTTCCGCCGAGTGGTTATTGAAAAGCCATTCGGAAGCGACCTGCATTCTGCGCGTGAACTAAACGCAGTTGTTGAAGCCGTTTTCCCACCAGATGCTGTGTTCCGCATTGACCACTACCTTGGCAAGGAAACCGTTCAGAACATCTTGGCGTTACGTTTTGCCAACATGTTGTTTGAGCCACTTTGGAACAGCAACTACATCGACCACGTTCAGATCACCATGGCCGAGGACATCGGTGTGGGTGGTCGCGCAGGTTACTACGACGGCATTGGTGCCGCTCGTGACGTGATTCAGAACCACCTGCTTCAGCTTCTGGCACTAACCGCAATGGAAGAGCCGGTTTCGTTTGACGCAGCCGACCTACGTGCAGAAAAAGAGAAGGTACTCAAGGCAGTTACCCTTCCTGCAGACTTGGGTAAGCACACCGCTCGTGGCCAGTACTCGGGTGGATGGCAGGGTGGCGAAAAGGTTACCGGCTTCCTCGACGAAGACGGAATGAACCCTGAAAGCGTTACCGAAACTTACGCCGCGATGCGCTTGGACATCAACACCCGTCGTTGGGCAGGAGTTCCGTTCTACCTGCGTGCGGGTAAGCGTCTGGGTCGTCGTGTTACCGAGATTGCGCTGGTATTCAAGCGCGCACCTCAGGCGCTTTTTGCAGCCGACCAGACCAGCGCTCTCGGTGAGAACGCATTGGTTATTCGCGTTCAGCCTGATGAAGGTGTGACCATTCGTTTTGGTTCCAAGGTTCCTGGCGTTGGCATGAACGTGCGCGACGTGACCATGGACTTTGGTTACGGACACGCCTTTACCGAAGCGAGCCCAGAGGCTTACGAGCGTTTGATTCTGGACGTTCTACTCGGTGACCCACCTCTGTTCCCTCGTCACGAGGAGGTTGAGCTTTCTTGGAAGATTCTCGACCAAATCGAAGAGTTCTGGGAGAAGTCAGGTCAGCCTGAGCAGTACCGCCCTGGCACCTGGGGACCTGAATCCGCCGACCGCATGATGGCCGAAGACGGCCGCGCTTGGAGACGACCATGATCGTAGAAATGCCAAACACCACCATCAGCAAGGTTTCTAAGAACCTCGTGAACCTTCGCGATGAAGGTGGCGCTGTTGCGCTCGGTCGTGTGCTCACTTTGGTGATCGAAACCGACTTCGCGGGTATCGAGGAGGCCATTGCCGCAGCCAACGAGGCGTCACGCGCTCACCCGAGCCGTGTGATTGTTCTTGCTGACGACAACGAGCAGACCGCTCAGGCTGACCGACTTGACGCGCAGATTCGCCTAGGTGGCGACGCCGGCGCATCAGAGGTCATCGTTCTTCGCGCCTACGGTGAGGCCGCTAGCGACCCTGAAAGCCTTGTTACCGGCCTGTTGCTCCCAGACGCTCCAGTTGTGGCCTGGTGGCCGCACGAGGCCCCCAAGCACGCCGCTTCCAGCTCGATTGGTCGCATCGCTAGCCGACGCATCACCGATGCAGCCGCTCAAGATGACCCATACGCACACCTGCTTAACCTGTCTAAGACCTACACCCCGGGCGACAGCGACTTCACCTGGACTCGACTTACCTTGTGGCGCGCCCAGTTGGCAGTGATTTTGGACCAGCCACCGTACGATGCGGTGACCGCCGCTGAGGTGACCGGTGCAGTGAACTCTCCTAGCACCGAGCTCATGGCTGCCTGGTTGGAGCTCAAGTTGCAGGTTCCAGTGACCATGCACCGTACCGAGCGAGTTGCTGGCGTACACGGCCTGCAGAGCGTGAAGCTACACCGCACCAGTGGCGTGGTTGAAATTGTTCGCACCAGCGCAGATGTGGCCACCCTGGTTCAGCCTGGTCAGCCAACCCGGGAGATCACTCTGGCCCGCAGAAACCTGCGCGACTGCCTAATCGAAGACCTTCGTCGCCTAGACTCCGATGACCTCTTTGGCGAGGTAATCACCAAGAGTTTCGGCAGCAATGTGAACGCACCAGCTATCACCGGCCCTGAGGGTCAGCTTCGCAGCAAGGCGTAGTGGCATGCGCGAAATCCTGAAATACACCGATGGACCTGCGGTAGCCACTGCGGCCGCGGACGCACTACTTGCTCGCCTAACGGAACTGCTAGCCAGCAAGCCAAGTGTTCACATCTCAATCACTGGTGGAACCGTTGGCATCCTCACCCTCGTGAAGATCGCAGAGCATCCAAACCGCGATTCAGTGGACTGGAAGCGTGTGCACATCTGGTGGGGCGACGACCGATTCGTTGCTCCAGAAAGTCCAGACAGCAACGCGCTTCAAGCACGCGACGCCTTGCTTTCCAAGCTCGATGTCGATCCAGCACTTGTTCACGAGTTTCCTAAGTTCGACCCTGGAAGTTCGGTTGCCATCGATGAGCAGCTCGATGCCGCAGCGGTTGATTTTGCAGCCTCAGTTGCTGCACTCGCATACCCTGAGACCGGGTTTATCGACTTCGACGTGACCATTCTTGGCATGGGTCCAGATGGCCACATTGCCTCATTGTTCCCTGGTCACGCAATCCCGGCAACCGGAGTCAGCATCATCGCTGAACACAACTCCCCAAAACCGCCACCTCAGCGCCTCAGTTTCACCTACGAGGCAATCAATCACTCCAAAGAGATTTGGTTCGTTGTAGCCGGTGCAGACAAAGCCGAAGCGGTAAACGTTGCGTTCAGTTCTGCTCCAACCCGTTTGCCGGTTGGCCGCGTATCGGGAAGCACCAAAACTGTGTGGTTCATCGATGAGGCTGCCGCAGAGGGCATCAACTAGGAACTGCTCAGAACTGCAGACCAGACCACTTAAATGCGAAACCCCGCTCAATCGAGTGGGGTTTCAAAGTTTGTGGAGCTCTTGTTTTGACTAAGCGTTTACTGCGGCAGCCTCGGCTAGACGGATACGACGATCGCGCACTGCAGCAACCGCTTCCTCTAGCAGCGCGTCGGCTTCTTCCTGAGTGCGACGCTCCTTAACGTATGCCAAGTGAGTCTTGTAAGGCTCGTGCTTGGCGATTACAGGAGGGTTGTCCTTGTCCTGACCAGATGGCAAACCGCAGTTAGGGCAGTCTAGCTGCTCAGGAATCTCTGCAGCGTCAACGGTTGCTGCAAACGAAACGTTGTTTACGTGTCCGTTGATGCAGTAGTAAGTGAGGTCCACGCGGTCGGCTTTGAAGCCGCGGTCCTGCTCCCCCATTGGACCCGCACCAATGCGCGAGCCACGAATAGCGCTTCCGCCGGTGCTCATTTAGGCAACCAGGTTGAAGCGAGTGAACAGACCTAGGGTGATGATCACAGCCACCCAAACCAGCGCCAAGATGATGGTGATGCGGTTTAGGTTGCGCTCTGCTACACCACTCGAACCAACAGAAGAAGAGAGTCCGCCACCGAACATGTCGGAAAGACCGCCACCGCGACCCTTGTGAAGAAGGATTAGCAGGGTTAGCAGCAAGCTAGTGATAGCAAGTAGCACGTAAAGAGCAGCTTGGATAGCGGCCATGATGTTGATTCCTTTGCGTTATCGGGTTTTGTATAAACCCAAAGTCAAATTATAGAACTTTTAGAGGGCAAGGTGCTTCTGGAAACGAGCGATACCGCTGAACTCCTCGGCGTCAAGGCTGGCACCACCGACCAAAACTCCATCTACCTCTGGGCTGCGAAGGAAGCCGGCTACATTGTTTGCCTTGACCGAACCGCCGTAAAGGATGCGAGTTGCCGCAGCAATGGTGTCGCCGTGCTCTGCAGCAATTGCCTCACGGATCTTGCCACAGACGCTAGCGGCCTCTTCAGGAGTGGCAACCTTACCGGTGCCGATTGCCCATACTGGCTCGTAAGCGATTACGAAATCGCCCAAAGCCGCGTGACCTGCAAGAGCTGCAAGGGTCTGACGTACCGGAACGGCTGCCTGACCTTCGGTCTCTAGCTCCTCAAGGGTTTCGCCAACGCAAATCACTGGAACTAGTCCGTGCTTGAAAGCCGCTGCCGTCTTGGCCTGAACCACTTCATCGTTCTCGGAGTGGTAGGTTCGACGCTCGCTGTGACCAATCAAAACGTAGTCAACGTCAAGCTTCTTCAAGAACGCACCCGAGATTTCACCGGTGTACGCTCCAGAGTCGAACTTGCTCAAGTCCTGTGCCCCAAGACCTAGTTCAAACTTGTCCGCATCGATGAGGTTCTGAACCGAACGCAGATCGGTGAATGGAGGGAACACAACAACCTCGGCGGTCGCGTAGTCGTGACCCGCGTCCTTAAGGCTCCAAGCCAACTTCTGCACTAGGGCGATTGCCTGCTGGTGGTCGAGGTTCATCTTCCAGTTGCCAGCGATTAGCGGAACACGTGCGGTCATGATCTTCTCCAGTACTGTTGCGTGCCTAGACGAGCTCGCCCAAGCGAAGGTTTATTAAAGAACTATTAGTTGAGAACTTCGAGTCCAGGAAGCTTCTTGCCTTCTAGGAACTCGAGGCTGGCTCCACCTCCGGTGGAGATGTGACCAAACTGGTCATCGCTGAAGCCAAGAATGCGAACTGCTGCGGCGGAGTCGCCACCACCAACAACACTTAGTCCAGGAACTTCGGTTAGAGCCTTGGCAACCGCGCGGGTTCCCCCGGCAAACTTGTCGATCTCGAACACGCCCATTGGGCCGTTCCAGAACACGGTCTTGGAACCCTTGATGTGCTCTGCAAAAGCCGCGGCCGAGTCAGGACCGATGTCTAGACCAAGGCCGGTAGCACCGAATGGGCTTCCTTCGATGGCGTCTGCTGCGGTGATTGCCACCTCTGCGTCGGCACCAAACTTGCTAGCAACCACAATGTCGGTTGGCAGGATAACCTCAACGCCAAGCTCGGCTGCACGCTTGAGGTAGTTCTGGCAGGTTTCGATTTGGTCCTTCTCAAGCAGGCTTGCGCCAACCTTGTGACCCTGGGCAGCTAGGAAGGTGAACACCATTCCACCACCAACCAAAAGCTTGTTCACGGTTGGAAGCAAGTGGTCGATAACGCCCAGCTTGTCCGAAACCTTTGAACCACCGAGAACCACGGCGTAAGGACGCTCAGGGGTTTCGGTAAGGCGAGTCAGAACGTCAAGTTCCTTCTCGATAAGTAGCCCGGCAGCGCTTGGAAGCGCCTTAGCCAACTCGTAAACGCTGGCCTGCTTGCGGTGCACAACACCGAAGCCATCGCTCACGAAGAAGTCGCCCAACTCTGCAAGCTGAGCCGCAAAAGCTTCGCGCTCTCCCGCATCCTTGCTGGTTTCAGCAGCGTTGAAACGGAGGTTCTCAAGAACCGCCACTCCTCCGCTTGCCAAAGCCTTCACGGCGCCCTGTGCCTCAACACCAACGGTGTCGGTAGCGAAAGCCACCGGCTGACCCAACAGCTCACCCAAACGGGCGGCTGCTGGCTCAAGAGAGTACTTGGCATCTGGTGTTCCGTCTGGACGACCAAGGTGCGAAATCACGATTACCTTTGCACCAAGCCCGGTTAGGTGCTTGATGGTAGGTACCGAGGCCACGATGCGGCCATCATCGGTGATTTTGCTACCGTCTAGAGGAACATTCAGGTCACAGCGGATGATAACCCGCTTGCCGTCAAGGTTTGGCAGGGATGCGAGAGTGCGCAAAATAAGCCTTTACTTTGGTGTGAGGACTAGAGCTTTGCAGCTACTAGAACGGTTAGGTCTACCAGACGGTTGCTGTAGCCCCACTCGTTGTCGTACCAAGAGCTGATCTTCACCAGGTTGCCATCAATAACCTTTACCAAGCCTGCGTCGAAGATCGACGAGTGTGGGTCGGTAACGATGTCAGACGAAACGATCTCGTCCTCGGTGTAAAGCAAGATGCCCTTTAGTGGACCCTCGGCAGCAGCAGCCTTGTAGGCAGCCTTGATCTCATCGATGGTCACGTCGGTGTTAGACACCAAGGTTAGGTCGGTGATCGAGCCGGTTGGAACTGGAACGCGAAGTGCGTAACCGTCTAGCTTGCCCTTTAGTTCAGGAAGAACTAGACCGATTGCCTTAGCAGCACCGGTGCTCGAAGGAACGATGTTCACAGCAGCAGCGCGAGCGCGGCGTAGGTCGCTGTGAGGGCCGTCCTGCAGGTTCTGGTCTGCGGTGTAAGCGTGAACGGTGGTCATCAGACCGTGCTTGATGCCGAACTTGTCGTTGAACACCTTTGCAAGTGGAGCCAAGCAGTTGGTGGTGCAAGAAGCGTTGCTGATGATGTGGTGGTTTGCTGGGTCGTATAGGTGCTCGTTAACACCGATTACGAAGGTAGCGTCTTCACCGGTTGCTGGAGCCGAGATAAGAACCTTCTTGGCGCCTGCCTCGATGTGCTTCTTGGCGTCTTCGGCGTTGGTGAAACGACCGGTGGACTCGATAACGATGTCAACGCCTAGCTTGCCCCAGCCAAGGTTAGCTGGGTCGCGCTCTGCCAAAACCTTGATGGTCTGGCTGCCAACGATGATGGTGTCGCCCTCAACGCGAACGTCCTGAGGAAGACGACCGGTTACGGAGTCGTACTTTAGAAGGTGTGCGAGGCCCTTAGGGTCGCTGAGGTCGTTTACTGCAACGATCTCTAGGTCTGCGCCGCTTGCTAGCAGTGCACGTAGGTAGTTACGACCGATACGACCGAAACCGTTGATTCCAACACGAGTAGCCACTTGATTCTCCCGATTTGTTTAGTGCGTCAGGAAACGACGCGGGTTTGTTATTGCAAAACTTTGGAAAAATGTGCCACGCGTCTTTGGGTGGAAAACACTCCTCTTAGATTACCAGCAGACCGCCAGTATTGGCGCGAGCCGCCTCGAAACGCTTCTGCACGTCTGGCCACGAAATGATGTTCCAGTAGGCCTTTACGTAGTCAACCTTCACGTTCTGGTAGTCAAGGTAGAAGGCGTGCTCCCACATGTCCAGCATTAGAAGAGGAATCGACGCTGGGGCGAGGTTGCCCTGGTGGTCGTAGAGCTGCTCAATGATCAGCTTCTGGCCAAGCGAGTCCCAAGCCAGGATGTTCCAGCCGGAACCCTGAATGCCCATTGCCGAAGCGTTGAAGTGAGCCACGAATTTGTCGTAGGAACCAAAGAATTCATCGATGGCTGCCGCAAGCTCACCGGTTGGCTTGTCGCCGCCCTCTGGAGAAAGGTTTAGCCAGAACACGCCGTGGTTGATGTGACCGGCGAGGTTGAAGGCAAGGTCCTTCTGAAGCTTGTTGATGTTGGTGAGGTTCTCGCTGTCGCGAGCCGCCTCCATTGCCTCAAGCGCGGCGTTTGCACCGTTCACATAAGCGGCGTGGTGCTTGTCGTGGTGAAGCTCCATGATTTTGCCCGAAATGAACGGCTCCAGGGCTCCGTAGTCGTAAGTGAGGTCTGGAAGGGTGTACTTGCTCATTTTGTGCTCCTTTTTCAGGGATTTGCTTCTAACAAAATCCTAAGTTATTCAGTTGAAACTTGGTGGGTTCCCGAGTGCGGTTTCCCAAGAATTCGCCTACTCGGGTAGGTCGTCTGGAATGAACGCATCTGTTGCTGGAATGCCCAGATCCGAAGCCTTTTTGTCGGCCATTGCCAAGAGTCGGCGGATTCGACCTGCAACGGCGTCTTTGGTCATTGGTGGATCTGCTAGGTGCCCTAGTTCGTCGAGGCTGGCCTGCTTGTGCTCTAGGCGTAGGCGCCCGGCATAGAGCAAGTGGTCAGGGATGTCCTCCCCCAAGATTTCGAGTGCTCGAGCCACGCGGGCTCCGGCTGCCACGGCCGCTTGAGCGGACCGGCGGAGGTTTGCATCATCAAAGTTGGCGAGGCGGTTTGCGGTTGCACGAACTTCACGACGAAGACGCAGTTCTTCCCATTTCAAAACCTGCGTGTGGGCTCCCATCTGGGTGAGCATGGCGGCAATCGCCTCGCCTTCTCGAATCACCACGCGGAACAGGTCGCGAACCTCACGAGCCTTGGCAACCACACCGAGTCGGCGTGCGATACCAACGAGAGCCATGGCGGCTTCGTTACCGGGAGCCGTTACCTCCATCGATGCGGATCTTCCAGGGTCGGTAAGCGAGCCACGGGATAGGAATGCACCGCGCCAAACTGCTTGGGCTTCGGCCAACGAACCGCTCACGAGGTGCGCAGGAAGGCCTCGAACCGGGCGGCCCTTCGGGTCGATGAGTCCGGTCTGACGGGCCAGAACGTCGGCCTGCTGCAGAACGCGCACCTGGTAGCGGGCCGCGCGGCGGATACCTGAAGGCGAAACCACGGAAATCTCTGAATCGATGCCGAAAACCTCGGTCAGGTCCTTCTTCACACGGCGCGCGAGTTGTGCGGTATCAAGATCAACCTCAATGGCGATCTTCCCGGCAACCAGGTGAAGGCCACCAGCAAAACGAAGAATTGCAGAAAGTTCCGCCACACGAACCGAGTTCTTGGCTACATCGATGCGAGCTAGTTCGTCTTTGACTTCGCTTGTTAATGCCATGCTTACTCCCTACCTAAATCTCTGTGGCGAACGCTAACTGTTACCTCAGGCAACTCGGCCAGTTGGGCGGAGATTGCACGAACTAGCGCAACTGACCTGTGCTTTCCACCTGTGCAACCTATAGCGATGGTTGAGTATCGTTTGTTCTCCTGTAAGTACCCCTTGAGAACCGGCTTTAGAGCCGAAACATATCCTGCCACGAAATCCGACACGCCGTTCTGGCTCAGGACATAATCGGAAACCTGTTGGTCTTCCCCCGTGAACGGGCGAAGTTCCTCTATCCAGAACGGGTTCGGTATGAATCGAGCGTCGGCAACCATGTCGGCGTCGCTCGGTAGCCCGTATTTGAATCCGAAGGACATCACGGTGAGCTGGAGCCTGGCTGTGTTTTCAACGCCAAATCCCTCGGCGATGCGATTACTCAGCTGGTGAATGTTCAGGTCTGATGTGTCCGTGATCACATCAGCGTTTTCTCGGATGCTAAGTAGCGCTTGTCGTTCCGCGGCAATGCCGTCGAGGATGGTTCCGTTTGCCTGCAGTGGATGCGGGCGTCGAACGCTTTCAAAGCGCTTTACCAATGCTTGATCCGATGCTTCTAAGAACAGCACTCGCACATTTAGATTGCGGCTTCTGAGCGCGCTCAGGTTCTCCTGGAAGTCGAAAAAGAACTCGCGGCCACGAACATCGATGACCACTGCGATGCGCTGAAGTGGAACACGAGTGAGAGTGAATAGGTCGGCAATAGGTCCGAGCATCTGAGGTGGCAGGTTGTCAACCACGTACCAACCGAGATCTTCCAGCGCGTTTCCAACCGTGCTTCGACCGGCACCGGACATGCCGGTGACAATCAGTAGCTGCGGTTGTTCGGCCAAGTGTCCTCCAGTGTTGTACAACGAGTCTAAACCCGCGCGACACGCCGAAGATGCGAATTGGGAAACTCGTAATAAAGGCTTTATTTAGGCGAAATCAGGCAGTTTTAGTCGCTGAACCTATTCGCCAATTTGCTCAACAATTTGTTGTGCCAAAACGGGCCCAATTCCGGCCACTTCGGAAATCTCATCGATGGTAGCCTTGCGTAACCGGGTTGCAGAGCCGAAGCGTTTCAGCAGTGCGGTTACCCGCTTCTCCCCCAGGCCAGGAATGTCAGAGAGCTGGCTGGCAATGCTGCCGCTGCGCTTCTTGCGCTGAAGTGTGATTGCAAAGCGGTGCGCTTCGTCGCGCAGGCGTTGAACCAGGAATAACTCGTCGGCTCCACGCGGCAGAATCACCGGGAATGGATTGTTGGGAAGCCAGAGTTCTTCCAGACGCTTGGCTATACCCACAACCGCTAAGTCTGTTACTCCGCTATCGGCAAGGGCACGCGCTGCAGCGTTGACCTGAGGCTGACCACCATCAACGATGAGCAAGTTTGGTCGGTAGGCAAACCGAGTTGGCGCCTCACCCGCAATCGGCTTCTCCGGTTCCTTCAAATACTTGAGTCGGCGCATCAGTACCTGATAGATGGAGTCTGTGTCGTCTGTGGTCTCATCGATGCCAAACTGGCGATACTGATCCTTCTTGGGAAGCCCGTCCTCGAAGACCACCATGGAGGCAACCACGTTAGTTCCCCCTATATGCGAAATGTCGAAACACTCGATGCGAAGTGGTGCTTCGGCCAAGCCGAGCGCGCGTTGGATTGCGGCCAGAGCATCGGCGCGGGCGGTGAAGTCTGAGGTGCGTCGAGTCTTGTAGAGCATCAGCGAGTGCTTGGCATTGGTAAGCGCGGTCTTGGCCAGTGCTGCCTTGTCGCCACGCTGTGGAACACGGAGATCCACTTTGGCTCCGCGCAACTTTCCCAGCCACTTTGCTAGCTCCGGAGCGTCGTCCGGAAGCTCAGGAATCAGTACCTCACGCGGCACTTCGATTGGCTCGGCACCCGCTGGGCTCTCGTAGACGTTCTGGAGAACGTATTCAACCAGCTCTGGAAGCGAGCGTTCGAGTTCCTTGTCTACCACCCAGCCACGCACACCGCGGATTCGACCGCCACGCACGATGAACTGCGAAACAGCAGCAGCAAGGTCATCGTGGGCGATCCCGAACAGATCGGCGTCGGTTTGGTCGGTGAACACAACCGTGCTTTTTTCGAGCACGGTCTCTAGTGCCTGAAGATCGTCTCGAAGCATGCCAGCCAACTCGTATTGCTGGGTTTCGCTGGCTTCGATCATCCGCTTGCGAAGGTCGGCAACCACCCTCGTATCGCCACCGCCCATGAATTCGATGAACCCGCGTGCGATGGACTTGTGCTCATCGGTGGTAATCCTGCCAACACAAGGAGCGGCGCACTTGCCGATATCGCCTAGCAGGCAGGGGCGCGAGTTGCGCTTCGCGGTTTCGTAGGTGCCCTTGGTGCAGGAACGCACCGGATAAACCTTGAGAAGGGTGTCCAGGGTTTCTCGAACGGCCCACGCCTGCGTGTACGGGCCAAAATACTTCACGCCCTTGAGTTCGCGATTGCGGGTAATGAATGCGCGTGGAACGTCGTCGCCGAGCGAGATTGCCAGGTACGGGTAAGACTTATCGTCTTTGAATCGCACGTTGAACGGTGGATCGAACTGCTTGATCCACATGAACTCCATCTGGAGCGCCTCAAACTCGGTCTTTACAATCACCCATTTGACGTCGGCCGCAGTGGTGACCATTCGTCGGGTGCGCTCGTGCAGGCTGTCTAGCGGGCCAAAGTAGTTGGTGAGGCGAGCTCGTAGGTTTTTGGCCTTGCCAACGTAAAGAACCCGACCGCCCGCGTCCAAAAAGCGATAGACACCCGGGTCAGTGGGGATCTCACTGGTCTTGGGGCGAAAGTGCAGTTCCTGTGCCACGTTGGCTCTTTTACTTGGACTTGCTCTTGGAGCCGGCTTCGTTCTTAGCAGGCAATAGCTCCTTGAGGAACGAACCGGTAAAGCTGGCAGGGTTGGCTGCGACCGTCTCCGGTGTGCCCTCGGCCAGAATGTTGCCACCGCGGGATCCACCTTCCGGACCCAGGTCAATGATCCAGTCGGCACACTTGATGACGTCAAGGTTGTGCTCGATCACCAAAACGGTGTTGCCCTTGTCAACCAATCCATTGAGAACCTGCAGAAGTTTGCGCACGTCTTCGAAGTGCAGACCTGTGGTTGGCTCGTCCAGTACGTAAATGCTTCGTCCGTAGCTGCGACGCTGGAGTTCGGTGGCAAGCTTTACGCGTTGCGCCTCACCACCACTGAGCGTGGTTGCGCTCTGGCCAAGACGAACGTAACCGAGACCCACGTCTACCAGAGTTTCGAGATAGCGCGCGATGGCGGTGATGGCCGCAAAGAACTCGGCGGCTTCCGCGATTGGCATTTCCAAAACCTCGGCGATGTTCTTGCCCTTATAAAGCACCTGCAAGGTCTCGCGGTTATACCGAGCACCGTGACAGACCTCACACGCAACGTAAACATCCGGCAGGAAGTTCATTTCGATCTTCAGGGTTCCGTCACCGGAACAAGCCTCGCAACGGCCACCCTTCACATTGAAGCTGAACCGACCCTGCTGATATCCACGGGCCTTGCTCTCCTGGGTGTCGGCGAACAGCTTGCGAATGTGGTCGAACACACCGGTGTAAGTGGCCGGGTTGGAACGCGGCGTGCGCCCAATCGGGTTCTGGTCAACGTGAACAACCTTGTCCAGCTGATCAATTCCATCGATGCGTTTGTGCTTACCCGCAACACCCTTGGCGCCGTTCAGCTTGTTTGCCAGAACCTCGTAGAGCACGTCGTTTACCAACGAAGACTTGCCCGAGCCGCTAACACCGGTTACAGCGGTGAGCGTGCCCAGCGGGAAGTCCACGGTCACGTCTTTTAGGTTGTTCTCACGCGCGCCAACCACGGTGATCTTGCGGTTTGGGTCGATTGGTCGACGCTTTGCTGGCACCGCGATGGATTCGCGACCGCTTAGGAAAGCCCCGGTCATGGAGTTCTCGTTCTTTAGTAAGGCCTCGTATGGTCCGGAGTGCACCACGGTTCCACCGTTCACACCCGCTCCCGGACCAATGTCAACCACCCAGTCGCTGGCCTTGATGGTGTCTTCGTCGTGCTCCACAACGATGAGTGTGTTGCCCAGTTCGCGAAGTTTGATCAGTGTGTCAATCAGTCTGCGGTTGTCGCGCTGGTGAAGGCCGATTGAAGGTTCGTCGAGCACGTAGAGAACGCCGGTGAGTCCCGAACCAATTTGCGTTGCAAGACGGATGCGCTGGGCCTCGCCACCAGAAAGCGAACCGGCGGCACGCTCAAGCGAAAGGTAGTCCAAGCCAACAGCCATGAGGAAGTCGAGTCGGGCACGAATCTCGCGCAGAACCTGAGCGGCAATCTTCACGTCGCGTTCGTCCAGGCTGATGGTCTCGAAGAAGGCAACGCACTCCCCCAGACTCATCGCTGCAACTCCGGCGATGCTCTCACCGGCAACCTTCACAGCCAAGACCTCAGGCTTTAGGCGCTGGCCGTTGCAGTCGGGGCATGGGATTTCTCGAAGGAATCCGGCCCAACGACCACGGGTGAAGTCGTTTTCGCTCTCAAGCCACTTGCGCTCAATGTAGGCGAGCACGCCCTCAAATCCACTGGTGTAGCGGAGTTCGCGACCGTACTTGTTCTTGAACTTCACGCGAACGTCAAAGTTGTTACCAAAGAGGATCGCTTGCTGCGCGTCTTCGCTCAGTTCAACCCAAGGTTGATCAAGGGTGAACTCCATCTCGGCGGCCAAGCCCTCGAGCATGCGCTGGAAATACTGGAACAGACCTTTGCCCTGGGTGCTCCAAGGCAGAATCACGCCTTCGTTGATACTGGCATCCACGTCGCCAATGACCAACTCTGGGTCAACCGACATCTTGGTGCCAAGACCGCTACAGGTTGGGCAGGCGCCAAAAGGCGCGTTGAAGCTGAAAGTGCGAGGCTCGATCTCGGTGAGGCTAAGCACGTGCTCGTTTGGACACGACATCTTTTCGCTGAACACGCGGGTGCGAGTGGTTGAGTCGGCAGGCTCATCGATGAAATCAATCAGGATGCGGCCACCGCTCAATTTGAGCGCAGTTTCAACGGAGTCTGTGAGACGACCGATGATGTCGGCCTTTGCAACCAGGCGATCCACAACAACTGAGATGTCGTGCTTGAAGGTTTTCTTAAGGGGTTGGGCTTCGGCCAGCTGGACTACTTCACCGTCAACTACCGCTCGGGCGTAACCCTGAGCCAGTAGTTCCTTGAATAGGTCAACGAATTCACCCTTTTTCTGGTCCACGATGGGCGCCAGAACCTGGTACTTGGTGCCGTCTTTGAGTTCCAGAAGCTGGTCCACAATCTGCTGCGGAGTCTGCTTCACGATCTTCTCGCCACATTCGGCACAAAATGGCACACCGATTCGAGCCCATAGAAGGCGCAGATAATCGTGAATCTCGGTGATGGTTCCCACGGTGCTTCGTGGGTTGCGGTTAGTTGACTTCTGGTCGATGGAAACCGCCGGACTCAGGCCCTCGATGAAATCTACGTCTGGCCGGTCTACCTGACCCAGGAACTGACGCGCGTATGCTGAAAGACTTTCCACGTAGCGGCGCTGCCCCTCGGCAAAGATGGTGTCAAATGCCAACGATGACTTGCCGGAACCGCTAAGGCCGGTGAAGACCACGAGCGAGTCTCGCGGGATCTCAACGCTCAGATCCTTGAGGTTGTGTACGCGAGCACCCTTTACTGTGAGGGTGTTGGAGTGAGGGACCTTGGTAATAGACACACTTTAGTTTAATCGTGTCGTCTCGCTAGTTAGTCCTACGCGTGACCGGCCTTTTCAATCTGCCTTAGCTCGTACTTGAGTTCGGAAATCTCGTCTCGCAGTCTGGCAGCAAGTTCAAAGTTCAGTTCTGTAGCAGCCAGGCGCATTTGCTCGTCAAGTTCGATGACAACCTTGAGGATCTCGTCGTGCGCCATTGCGCCGATGCCCGCCCGACCACGAGTTGGGAGTACCAGCTTTGAGTCGCGTTTCGCGGCCGCGCTAGCAGCCACGTTTCCGATGATTTCTTGGTGGCTCTTGCCCTGATTTCCAGCCTTGGCTCGGGAACCGGGTTTGCCCGCGGATCCGGAGCCACGCTTGTTCTTGTAGCTCTCAACCAGCTCTGCGGTATCCTGCTCTTCGCGCAAAATCTGATCCGTGATGTCGGCGATCTTCTTGCGAAGTGGCTGTGGGTCAACTCCGTGTGCCAGGTTATAAGCAACCTGCTTCTCTCTGCGGCGGTTTGTCTCATCGATGGCGCGAATCATGGAATCGGTCATCTTGTCGGCATACATGTGCACCTGGCCGTTGATGTTTCGGGCTGCGCGACCGATGGTCTGAATCAAACTGGTGGTGCTGCGCAGGAAGCCTTCTTTGTCGGCGTCAAGGATGCTCACGAGCGAAACCTCAGGTAGGTCCAGACCTTCACGAAGCAGGTTGATTCCAACGAGTACGTCGTAAAGTCCCTGGCGCAGTTCGCGAAGAAGTTCAACTCGTCGCAGAGTGTCTACATCGCTGTGCAGGTAACGAACGCGAACTCCAGCTTCGGTGAGGAACTCGGTGAGTTCCTCCGCCATCTTCTTGGTCAGTGTAGTAACCAGTACACGCTCGTCACGCTCTGCCCTGCTGCGGATTTCCTCGAGCAGATCGTCGATTTGCCCCTTAGTTGGTTTGATCACAATCTCAGGATCGATGAGGCCGGTTGGGCGTATGATCTGCTCCACAACACCAGCACCGAGGCCCATCTCGTATTTTCCAGGGGTTGCTGACAAATAAACAGCCTGACCCACTCGCTCTTGAAACTCAGAAAACTTGAGTGGTCGGTTGTCCAAGGCACTCGGCAGACGGAATCCGTGTTCCACCAGGGTTCGCTTACGGCTGGAGTCACCCTCAAACATTGCGCCAATCTGAGGAACCGTCACGTGTGACTCATCGATGACAGTAAGGAAGTCGTCTGGGAAGTAATCCAGGAGGCAACTTGGGGCACTGCCCGGCTCACGCCCATCGATGTGACGGGAATAGTTCTCGATTCCACTGCAGAACCCGAGTTCTCGAATCATCTCCAGGTCAAAGGTGGTTCGCATTTTGAGGCGCTGGGCCTCCAGCAACTTGCCCTGGCCTTCTAGTTCGCGAAGTCGCTCCGCCAGTTCATTTTCGATGTTCTCGATGGCCACACCCATGGCTTCGGGGGTGGCCACGTAGTAACTGGCTGGGAAGATGGCAACCGTGTCCATCTGATTGATGGTTTCGCCGGTCAGTGGGTGCAGGGCGTAGAGCGCTTCGATCTCATCGACGAACATCTCAATGCGAATGGCGGTCTCGTCATAAACGGGGATGATCTCGATTGTGTCGCCCTTTACGCGGAAGTTACCGCGTGAAAAATCGATGTCGTTTCGTTGATACTGCATCGCTACGAACTTGCGAATCAAGTCGTCCCGGTCAATCTTCTGTCCCACCTGAATTGGCATGCTCTGATCGAGGTATTCCTTTGGAGCACCGAGACCGTAGATGCAGGAAACCGTGCTCACCACAACCACATCGCGGCGACTGAGCAGGCTCATGGTTGCCTTGTAGCGTAGGCGTTCCACCTCGCTGTTGATGCTCGAGTCTTTCTCGATGAAGGTATCCGTCTGGGGAACGTAGGCCTCTGGCTGGTAGTAGTCGTAGTAAGAAACGAAGTATTCCACCGAGTTGTTGGGAAGCAGTTCGCGAAACTCGTTCACAAGCTGCGCCGCAAGAGTTTTGTTGTGAGCAAGCACCAGGGTAGGTCGCTGAACGGCCTCGATGAGCCAAGCGGTGGTGGCGCTCTTACCTGTTCCCGTGGCACCGAGAAGCACCACATCGGTTTCGCCATTGTTGATGCGTTGGGCTAGGTCAGCGATGGCCGTTGGCTGGTCACCGCTTGGCGTGTATTCGCTGATTACCTCGAAAGGTCTGAAGCTGCGAGTGGTTTCCATTAGTTGCTACCGCTCTCAGTGATGGGCGCCTCTGGCACAGAGTGCGAAGCGGCAAGTTTGGCCTCGGCTTCGCGTTCAAACTGCAGCCAAAGTTTGCCGGCATCTTTTAGCAACAGACCAATGTCTTGGTTGGAGCTGAGAATGAAGTCGGCGCGATTGGCACGCTGGGCTGGGGTCGCCTGGCTCCTGATGCGCGCCAGAGCCTCGCCTGGCTCCATGCCACGATTCTGAGTTAGCCGTTTTACCTGGTCATCGATGGGAGCCTCAACGGTAACAACCCTGTCGAAAGGCAAATCGACCCCGGCCTCAACCAGCAGTGGCACGTTGTAAACCACAATGGCCTCTGCAGGCTGCTCGGCCAACCGTGCTCTCGTTTCAGCCTGAATCAGCGGATGCAGAATGCTCTCAAGCTTTTTACGTAGTTCTGGCTGTTCAAATACCAAGGCACCAAGCGCCTTGCGATCAAGTTCGCCGGTCTCGTTCAACACGCCTGGTCCAAAAGCGGCTGTCACCTTGAGCAGACCGGGGGCACCAGGCTCCACAACCTGGCGAGCCAACTGGTCTGCGTCGATCTCCACAGCACCGAGAGCCGCCCAGTGCTCCGCAACGGTGGATTTACCTGCGGCAATGCCACCCGTGAGACCGATTAGAAACATGGTTCAAGCCTAAAGGTTAAGCAAAAGACCCACCCCCGAAGGGATGGGTCTTTTGACTTGAAAAGAAGTTTTACTTTTCAGCGCTTAGCTTGTCGCGAAGAGCCGCTAGCGACTCGTCCGAGGCAAGGGTGCCGGCCGAAGACGACTCCGAGCTGTAAGAGCTGGACTCAGAAGCCGATGCAGGAGCAGCGGTGTCTGGAAGGGTTGCGGCTAGCTCGTTAGCTGCTGCAACCTGCTTCTTGTGAGCTTCCCAACGGCTGTGAGCCTCGGTCCACTCCTTCTCCCACTTGGTGCGAGCTTCCTCGAAGCCAGGCTTCCACTCGTTGGTAGCGGCGTCGAAGCCTTCTGGGTACTTGTACTGGCCCTTCTCATCGAAGTCAGCAGCCATACCGTAAAGAGCTGGGTTGAAGTCGGTGCCCTCTGGGTCAACCTCTTCAATAGCCTGCTTCAGCGATAGCGAGATACGACGACGGTCTAGGTCGATGTCGATTACCTTGACGAATACGTCCTGGTTTACCGATACAACCTGCTCCGCTAGGTCGATGTGCTTGCTGGATAGCTCGCTGATGTGAACTAGACCCTCGATACCGTCTGCAACGCGTACGAATGCACCGAAAGGAACCAGCTTGGTGACCTTACCTGGTGCGTACTGACCGATTGCGTGGGTGCGAGCGAATACCTGCCATGGGTCTTCCTGGGTGGCCTTGAGCGAAAGCGATACACGCTCGCGGTCCTGGTCAACCTCTAGAACCTCAACGGTTACTTCCTGGCCAATCTCAACAACTTCGCTGGCGTGCTCAATGTGCTTCCAGCTCAGCTCGGAAACGTGAACTAGACCGTCTACGCCACCTAGGTCGATGAAGGCACCGAAGTTTACGATGCTCGATACAACACCGGTGCGGATCTGGCCCTTGGCTAGGTCTGCAAGGAAGGTGCTGCGGCTTGCCGACTGGCTCTCCTCAAGGAGTGCACGGCGGGAAAGAACCACGTTGTTGCGGTTCTTGTCTAGCTCAAGAATCTTGGCTTCAACCTTCTGGCCAAGGTATGGAGCTAGGTCGCGTACGCGACGAAGTTCAATAAGCGACGCTGGAAGGAATCCGCGTAGACCGATGTCTACGATCAGACCACCCTTAACAACCTCGATGACAACACCGGTAACAACGCCGTCGGCTTCCTTGACCTTCTCAACATCGCCCCATGCACGCTCGTACTGAGCACGCTTCTTGGAAAGGATGAGACGACCTTCCTTGTCTTCCTTCTGAAGAACAAGTGCCTCAACCGAGTCGCCAACTGCAACAATCTCGCTTGGGTCTGCGTCGTGGCGAATCGAAAGTTCGCGGGATGGGATTACACCCTCGGTCTTGTAACCTACGTCGAGTAGAACCTCGTCGCGGTCAATCTTTACAACGGTTCCTTCGATGAGGTCGCCGTCGTTGAAGAACTTTAGGGTCTTTTCGACTGCTGCTAGGAAATCCTCTTCAGAGCCGATGTCGTTTACGGCTACCTGCTTGGCTGCCTTGTTGGTGGTCATGTAATGAATGCCTTATTGGTTTGTATTCAGGTCGCGGCAAAACCTTACCCAAATCAAAAACTGTTTCTTGAAAAGAGAAAGTTGATGCTTCACCGCAACGATGGACGGTATGTGCACAAATCGTGCCCTCTAAGTCTAAGGGGCAATCCGCTCTAGAACAAGGATTTCAGCGCAATGAGTAGCCCCTGCGCGTTCTCTCCCGATGCCCTGATTTCCAACTCTTCGCCAAACTGCAGACCCAGAGTTAGCAAACTGAGCACAGAGTCTCCCCTAACCGGTGCCTGTCCAGGCCTAGCCACAGTCACTTCTAGTCCGGAATCCTGCACCAGCGCTACGAATTCGCTCGCTGGACGCGCGTGCCAGCCATCAGCCTGGCGAACTTTAACTACCGCACTGATAACCGTCTCGGACATTAGTGACCAGCCGCGTCCCAGTTTGTGCCGATGCCGAGGTGCACCTCAAGCGGAACCGAAAGCTCAACCACATTTGCCATTCGCTCGGAGACCAACTTCTTAAGTGTTTCCAATTCCCCAGGTGCCACTTCAAACACAAGTTCGTCGTGCACCTGAAGCAGCATTCGGCTCTTTAGTGCAGCGGACTGCATGTCTGCCGCGATGGTATTCATCGCCAGCTTCATGATGTCGGCGGCGGTCCCCTGGATTGGCGCGTTTAGAGCGGCACGGCGGGCATTCTCACGTAGCTGGAAGATCTTGCTGTTCAGGTCGTCGAACGGTCTGCGTCTTCCAAAGGTTGTCTTGGTGAAACCCTCAGTCTTGGCAATGTCCACAACTTCAGCCAAATAGCGACGCACTCCGCCAAATCGGGCAAAGTAGTCGCTCATCAGCTGCTTGGCTTCGGCGTTGGAGATACGTAGCTGCTTGGCGAGTCCGTATTCGCTCAGGCCGTAGACCAGGCCATAGCTCATGGCCTTTACCTTGGAACGCATGGCGGAGGTCACTTCGGCCGGAGTCACGCCAAAGATTCTGGAACCAACAAAACGGTGCAGGTCCTCGCCGGTCTTGAATGCTTCGATGAGCCCTTCGTCTTCGCTCAAGTGCGCCATGATTCGCATCTCGATCTGCGAGTAGTCGGCGGTCAATAGGGTCTCGAAACCCTCGCCAACGGTGAACGCCTCGCGAATCTGACGACCGCGTTCGCTCTTGATCGGAATGTTCTGGAGGTTCGGGTTCTCCGAAGACAGTCGACCAGTGCTCGTGCCAGTTTGGCCGTAGCTGGTGTGAACCCGCCCGTTTTCACCGATGGCTTTGAGCACCGTCTCAACCATTTGCCGAATCTTGGTGGACTCGCGGTGCGCAAGTAGCTTCTCTAGGAAAGGGTGCTGGGTTTGCTCGAACAGCTCATTCAGCGCCGCAGCGTTGGTGCTAAAGCCGGTTTTCACGGCCTTGGTACCCGTCATACCAAGTTCCTCAAATAGCACGGTCTGCAGCTGTTTTGGAGATGCCAGGTTGGTTTCGTGCCCGATGATGGCATACGCCTCCTGGGCAATTGCCGCCACCTCAGAACCAAGTGCCTCAAACTGAGCTTCTAACTTGGCGCGATCCACAGCGATGCCTGTGTGCTCCATCTGTGCCAATACGCCACTGCTAGGAAGTTCAACCTGGGTGTACACGGTGAGTTGTTCCTGAGCGGTCACCTCGCGGTGTAGACGCTCGGCAAGTTGAAGCGACAACCAAGCATCGATGGAAGCACTGCCGGCATCATCTTGAATCAGCGCGCTCGGGTCGGCGCGCTCAACTGTGAGGCCCAGATATTCCGCAGCCAGATCGTCCAAGGAGTAACCGCGGCGAACGGGATTCAGCAGGTAGCTGAGCAGTAATGGGTCGTAGTCGAAGCCATTGGCAGTCTCCGAGGTGAAATCACGCTCAGAGGCGCCGAGTAATCTGCGAAGTGTGTTTTTGGAGTCGTAGACAGCCTTGGAGATCGACGCATCTGCCAGCCAAGAGCCAAGCACCTCAAACACCTGGGCGTTAGATTTTGGATTCCACACGTAACGGTTTTCTTCGGTGGCGAACCCAACGGTTGCTATCTGGCTTGCTTCAGGGTTTTCACCCACGAACTCGAAGGCCAGACCGATAGTGCTCTTGGTGTCGTCGAGAAGGCTCAGTAGCTTTTCAGCGTCGAGGGTCAGTGGCTGTTCCGGAAGGTTCACAAGCGGGTGAGCCGCAACTGCATCCTGGAGCGAACCATCGGCATCTTCTTCACTCGCGGCAACAGATTCCGCAGTTGCGGTTTGAGTGCCATTTGCACCGCGAAGGCGCAAAACGCGCTCGGTGAGGCTCTTGAAGTGGAGTTTGGCGAACAACTCGCGGATTTGGGCCTCATTTACGGAGCCGAGCTCTAGTTGTTCGAAGGTGAAATCAAAATCTAGGTCGCGAACCAGGTGGTTCAGACGACGGTTACGCACTGCTAGCCCCTGGTGCTCGCGAAGGCTCTCCCCCACCTTGCCGGTGATCTCGGTGGCAGCACCCAGCACGCCATCGAGGTTTCCGTAAGCCTGAAGCCACTTGGCGGCGGTCTTGGGTCCAACGCCTGGCACACCTGGAAGGTTGTCGCTGGTCTCGCCGACCAGAGCGGCCAGATCCGGGTACTGCTTGGCGTGAACGCCGTACTTCTCGTAAACGGCGGCATCATCCATGCGGGCCAGGTTCAAGACGCCCTTGACCGGATACAAAATGGTGGTCTCGGGGCGAATCAACTGGAACGTGTCTCGATCGCCACTGACCACGTAAACCTGGAACCCGGCGTCTGCTCCCTGATCGGCCAGGCTTGCGATGATGTCGTCGGCCTCAAAGTTTGGTCGCGTGATGGTGCGAATGTTCATTGCCGCAAGGGCCTCGGTGAGCAACTCGGTTTGGCCGTTGAACTCTGGTGGAGTTTCGCCGCGAGTCCCCTTGTACTCCGGATACTCCTCGGTGCGGAATGACCTGCGAGAAAGGTCGAACGCCACCGCTAAGTGGGTTGGTCGCTCTGCTTGAAGTATGTTGAGCAACATGCTGATGAATCCGTGCACTGCGTTGGTGTGCTGACCGTCTGGAGTCTTGAACGAGTCCGGGCTCAGAGCGTAGAACGCACGGAATGCTAACGAGTGGCCATCGATGAGCAGAAGAGTAGGCTTTTGCGTAGCGTTCATGCAGGAAAGCCTAGCCTGAACCCCCGTCTTTATTTGGAGCCCAAACCATGACAGAGCCGATTCTGAGCCCGCAAGCGGCCGAACTTTGGAAAGACCGCCAGTTGGGCGCTCTCGCAGACAACATGGGCATCAAACTGGTTGAACTCAGCGCAGAGCGTGCAGTGGCCACCATGCCGGTTGAAGGCAACACTCAGCCGCTCGGTTTGGTGCACGGTGGCGCCTACGTGGTGCTTGCAGAGAGCTTGGGGTCATTTGCGGCCAACGTATGGGCCGCGCCAAATGGCTATGCAGTTGGCATCGAGGTGAACGCCTCGCACTCGGGTTCAGCCAAGTCGGGATTGGTAACGGGTGTTTGCACAGCCATCTCGCTCGGAAAGACGCTGACAGTTCACGAAATCGCCATCACCGATGAGGCCGGGCGCAGACTCTCTACCGTGCGCATCACTAACCTGATTCGCGCCAGAAACTAATTTGCCCGCCGGAAACAATCCCACTCGGTAACCACCGAGGGCTGTCTATGCCTCTGTTGCTTCAGTAGCGTTATCGGAAGCCGGTTTGGTTTCGGTCTTTGCCGTGCCAAGCTGCTCGATGATGGTGTTGGCCACCTCGGCCATGGTGAGCCTGCGGTCCATCGATGCCTTCTGAATCCAGCGGAACGCCTCAGGCTCAGATAGGTTCATCTTTTCGTTCAAGAGACCCTTGGCGCGGTCGATCAGCTTTCGAGTTTCAAAGCGTTCGTTTAGGTCACCAATTTCAGCCTCAAGTGCGGAAATCTGGTCGAATCGGCTCAACGCAATCTCAATGGCCGGCAGAAGGTCACTAGGGGTGAACGGCTTCACGATGTAGGCCATTGCACCCGCTTCGCTGGCGCGAGTAACCAGTTCCTTCTGGCTGAATGCGGTGAGCAGAACCACCGGAATCTTGAGTGCCGAAATCTTCTCGGCCGCCGAAATGCCGTCTAACTTAGGCATCTTCACATCCATGATGCAGATGTCTGGCTTGTGCTGGGTTGCCAGCGCAACAGCCTCTTCCCCATCGCCCGCCTGGGCCACAACCTCGTAGCCAAACTCGGTGAGTGACTCAACAATGTCCATGCGGATCAAAGCTTCGTCTTCGGCTACTAGCACTCTGCGTGGAACGGATTCTTGCGACATGCGCATTACTTTATTAGAAAACCCACATCGATGGAGGGCTTTCGCGGACTTGGACCTATTGGATGCGATAAAGTTAACTCGTTGTGCCGAGCCGAAGTGGCGAAATGGCAGACGCGGAGCACTCAAAATGCTTTTCCGAAAGGAGTGTGGGTTCGACTCCCACCTTCGGCACAAAAATGGAAACCCCACCATGGCCCTCGGCTTGGTGGGGTTTCTTTTTCTCCAAGATTCTGAATTGTCGGAGCCTAATCAGCTTTAAGTTCGACCACAATCTTTTGTGCCAAAACCTCAATCGATTCGGTTGCGTCAAAGATTCGTCCGGGTTCCCTGGTGCCGAGTCGGTCAAAAATTGCTAGTTGACTGGTCAACAAGGGCTTCCTGAAATTTTCTTCGGTAATCACCTCGAGTCGATCCTCTAAAACCGTTAGTGGCGCATCCAGTTGTGCGAACCAAACTCGCTGAATCTGGGTTCGGACTAGGTCACGGTAGGAGCGCTTTAGAAGAGACGCACCAATAACGACATCGCCGTGTTGTAAGGCGTGGATAATGTTTGCGACCCACTGATCTCTGTCATCGTCGCTTAGTGGAGTTCCCTTAGCCATCTTTTCGATGTTTGCTTTGGGGTGGAGTTGGTCACCGTCGATATAAGCCACCCCGAGTTTTTGAGCGACTGCCCTACCCACAGTGGATTTCCCTGAACCTGCAAGGCCAACAACAAGAACCTGAAATCCCATTTGTGCCTCTTTCACTTTGATAAGTAGTTTGAACTACCTAACTAAAGGCTAGGGAAATAGTGTTTCAGCAACGTTACCCGTTCGAACAAGAATGTTAAATTTGGAGAACCCCCGCCAGGAGCAATCCTGGCGGGGGTTCTTCTTGATCAGTGACTCAGATTACTTCTTAGATGCGTAACCGGCTACAACGCCGTTGACTGCGTCTCCAACTCGGTGTACGCGTAGTGAGTTGGTGGAGCCTGGGATGCCAGGAGGAGTTCCAGCTACAACAACAACCTCTTCGCCAACCTTTGCAAGTCCGTTAGACAGCAATAGCTCGTCCACCTGGTGCATCATCTCGTCGGTGTGGGTAACTGGCGAAACTAGGAAGCTGCGAGCTCCCCACGAAAGTGCCAAACGGTTACGCACGGTTTCGCTTGGGGTGAATGCCAACAGCGGAACACTGGTGCGCAGACGGGATACGCGACGGAACGAGTCGCCGGACTCGGTGAATACGCAAACTGCCTTGCAGCCTAGTAGCTCGGCAATCTCAACCGCAGCCAGCGAAACTGCACCGGCGTGAGTGTGAGGACGAGTACCAAGAGCAGGAATACGGTCGATGCCGTTGTCTTCGGTGCTCTCGATGATCTTTGCCATGGTCTCAACGGTGATTACAGGCCAAGCGCCAACCGAGGTTTCGCCCGAAAGCATCACTGCGTCTGCACCATCAAGGATTGCGTTGGCAACGTCGCTGGCTTCCGCACGGGTTGGGCGTGGCGACTCAATCATGCTCTCGAGCATCTGAGTTGCAACGATTACCGGCTTCGCCCAACGGCGGCTTAGCTCAACAGCGCGCTTCTGAACCAGCGGTACCTGCTCAAGCGGCAGCTCAACACCGAGGTCACCACGGGCAACCATGATGGCGTCGAATGCATCGATGATTTCCTCAAGCGCTTCAACTGCCTGTGGCTTCTCGATCTTTGCGATGGTAGGAACGAAAACGCCCTCTTCCTTCATAATCTCGTGAACGCGATCGATGTCGGCAGCGTTACGCACAAAAGAAAGAGCGATCATGTCTACGCCAAGCTTTAGTGCCCAGCGAAGGTCAGCCTCGTCCTTTTCGGAAAGCGCAGGAACGTTTACCGCAACGCCAGGCAGGTTGATGCCCTTGTTGTTGCTCACGTTTCCAGGGATTTCAACAACGGTGGTAACGGTGTCCTCGGTCACGTCGGTGGCCTTCAGGGTTACCTTGCCATCGTCGATGAGTAGCAGGTCGCCAACGTTTACGTCGCCACAAAGACCCTTGAAGGTGGTTCCACAGATGTCCTTGGTGCCTTCAACGTCCTTGATGGTGATCTTGAAGACGTCACCCTTGTCTAGGTAGTGAGGGCCGTTTGCAAACTTGGCAAGACGAATCTTTGGGCCCTGTAGGTCCACAAACACGCCAACTGCCTTGCCGGCGTCTGCCGCAGCCTTGCGAACGTTGTGGTAGATCTCCTCGTGCACGTCATAGCTGCCGTGGCTGAGGTTCATGCGGGCCACATCTACGCCGGCTTCGATGATTTCGCGAAGCTTTTCGTAGGTGTTTACTGCTGGGCCGAGTGTCGCAACAATCTTTGCGCGTCTCATTTTTCCTTCTTCCGGATTCGGGCTATCTGCCCGGCTCCTTGGTTGATTTGTCTTGCTAGCTGTGATCTGGCTTGCTCGCGTTTTTACGAGTAAACCGAGATTGGTCGGTCGGTTGGCTTCACCGGGAACGGAAGTTCGGTAGTGCCTTCTAGGTATTCATCGATGGCTGCCGCTGCGGCGCGACCCTCGGCGATTGCCCAAACGATGAGGCTCTGGCCTCGTCCAGCGTCACCGGCTACAAATACGCCGTCAACATTGGTGGTGTACTTGCCGTTGCGGTTCACGTTTCCGCGGGAGTCAAGTTCGGTGCCGGTCTGAGCAGCAAGGCCGTCGTCGGCAACACCGGTGAAGCCAAGTGCCAAAAGCACTAGGTCTGCAGGAAGAACGGTTTCGGTTCCAGCCTTAGGAACTCGCTTTCCGTCTACAAACTCGGTTTCGGCAACCTTGATACCGGTTACCTTACCGTTTTCACCAACGAATTCAACGGTGCTTGCCAAGTACTTGCGCTCGCCAAACTCCTCGTGAGCCGAAGCAACCTCGAAGAGTGTTGGGAAGGTTGGCCATGGCTGACCGGTAGGACGGTCGCTAGGTGGCTGCTTTCCAATGGCAAGAGTGGTCACGCTGATTGCACCCTGGCGGGTTGCGGTTCCCAAACAGTCGGCTCCGGTGTCGCCACCGCCGAGGATTACCACGTTCTTGCCGTCGGCAATAATCTGGTTGGCTACTGAATCGCCAGCAACAACCTTGTTTCCCTGAGTTAGGTACTCCATTGCAAAGTGAACGCCTGCAAGCTCGCGGCCTGGAATGGCTAGGTCACGTGGCTTAGTTGCACCGGTGGCAACCAAAACGGCGTCGTAACGGCTGCGCAGGTCTTCCCAAGTGATGTCTTCACCGATGTTCACACCGGCGCGGAAACGCACACCTTCGGCTTCTAGCTGGGCTAGACGGCGATCGATGTGCTGCTTTTCCATCTTGAAGTCAGGGATTCCGTAGCGCAAAAGGCCACCGATTCGGTCGTCGCGCTCGTAAACCGCAACGGTGTGACCGGCTCGCGCTAGTTGCTGTGCTGCAGCCAAACCTGCAGGACCGGAACCAACAACGGCAACGGTCTTGCCGGTCATGCGCTCAGGCGCGTGAGGGGTAACCATGCCCTTGTCGAAGGCTTCATCGATGATGGAAACTTCAATTTCCTTGATGGTCACTGCCGGCTGGTTGATTCCAAGAACACATGCGCTCTCACATGGCGCTGGGCACAGACGACCGGTGAACTCAGGGAAGTTGTTAGTGGCGTGTAGACGCTCAATGGCGGCCTTGCCCTGGTCGCGCCAAGCTAGGTCGTTCCACTCTGGAATCAGATTGCCAAGTGGGCAACCCTGGTGACAGAACGGAATACCGCAGTCCATGCAACGACCGGCCTGCTGCTTTACAACGGCCTGATCGCGCTTTTCGTAAACTTCTTTCCAGTCCTGGATACGAATGTCTACCGGACGTCGCTTAGCGGTCTCACGCTGAGTGACCTTTAGGAATCCTCTTGGATCAGCCACGGGTAACCTCCAAAATCTGCTCCCAAACGGTGTCGCTGTCTGGGTCTACTCCCCCAGCGATTGCCTTCTCGCGGATGCTAAGTACCGCGGCGTAGTCGCGTGGAAGAACTCGTACAAAGTGAGCCAGTTCGGTCTCCCAGTTGGCAAGGATGCGAGCGGCAACTGCTGAATCGGTCTCGGCAACGTGCTTTTCGAGCATTGCCTTGAGCTCGTTTGCGTCTGCCGACTCGAGTGGACCAAGGTGTAACTCGCCAGCGGAGAGTGCTTCTGGGTTAACGCGGTCTGCGCGCAGCTTGTAAACGTAAGCCACACCGCCCGACATACCTGCACCGAGGTTGCGTCCGGTACGACCGAGGATTACCGCCACACCACCGGTCATGTACTCGAGTGCGTGATCTCCAACGCCCTCTACAACGGCCTTCACGCCGGAGTTACGAACCAGGAAGCGCTCGCCAACAATGCCGCGGAGGTTCAGGTTTCCACTGGTTGCACCGTAGCCGATTACGTTTCCGGCGATGATGTTGTCTTCAGCAAGGAACGAAACGTTTGCGCTTGGTTTCACCACGATGGAACCGCCCGATAGGCCCTTTCCAACGTAGTCGTTGGAGTCTCCGGTTAGCACAAGCTTGATTCCCTTTGGAACGAAGGCTCCAAAGGACTGACCTGCCGCACCGGTGAGGTTAACGGTGATGGTGCCCTCAGGAAGGGCCTCAACACCGAATTTTTTGGTGAGCTCGTTGCCAAGCATGGTGCCCACGGCCTGGTCCACGTTGGTGATCGGTAGGTCGATTGTCACGGCCTTGCCCGTCTCCAGCGCATCCTTGGCAGCGGAAATTAGCTTGTGGTCAAAGTGCTTCTCAAGCTCGTGGTCCTGCACGGTGAAACGACGACGGTTTTCGGTTTCAGCAAATACTGGGCCGGCAAGAATCGGGCTAAGGTCTAGTCCGTCTGCCTTCCAGTGGCTGATAGCGCGGTTCATGTCGAGCATCTCGGCGCGGCCGATTGCCTCGTCGAGGCTCTTGAAACCGAGCGCAGCTAGGTACTCGCGCACTTCCTGGGCCAAGAACTCGAAGAAGTTCACAACGTGGTCTGCCTGACCGCTGAAGCGCGAACGAAGAACCGGGTTCTGAGTTGCAACGCCAACTGGGCAGGTGTCTAGGTGGCAAACGCGCATCATTACACAGCCTTCAACTACCAGCGGAGCGGTTGCGAAACCGTATTCTTCGGCACCCAACAGCGCAGCGATGATGACATCGCGGCCGGTCTTCATCTGACCGTCAACCTGCACGGAAACGCGGTCGCGTAGGCCGTTCAGCATAAGGGTCTGCTGGGCCTCGGCAAGACCGAGCTCCCAAGGAGTTCCGGCGTGCTTGAGTGAGTTCAACGGGCTAGCACCGGTTCCACCATCGAAACCGGAGACCAGGATAACGTCGGCCTTGGCCTTGGCCACACCGGCTGCAACTGTACCGATTCCTACCTGCGATACCAGCTTCACGTGGACTCGAGCGGCACGGTTTGCGCGCTTCACGTCGAAGATCAGCTGCTTGAGGTCTTCAATCGAGTAAATGTCGTGGTGCGGAGGTGGCGAAATCAGGCCAACACCAGCGGTTGCGTGGCGGGTACGAGCGATCCAAGGGTAAACCTTGTTTGGTGGCAGCTGGCCACCCTCACCCGGCTTGGCTCCCTGAGCCATCTTGATCTGAATGTCATCCGCGTGAGTCAGGTACATGCTGGTCACACCAAAGCGACCGGATGCAACCTGCTTGATTGCCGAGCGACGGGTTGGGTCGAGCAGACGCTCAACGTCTTCTCCACCTTCACCGGTGTTGCTCTTGGCTCCAAGACGGTTCATGGCAATCGCCAGGGTCTCGTGAGCTTCCTTGCTGATGGAACCGTAAGACATTGCGCCGGTGCTGAATCGCTTTACGATCTCGGAGATCGGCTCGACTTCATCGATGGAAATGGCCGGACGAACGCCTTCACGCAGAGTAAACAAGCCACGAAGGGTCTTCAGGTCTTCAGCCTGCTCGTCTACCAACTTGGTGTACTCGCGGAAGATTTCCATGCTCTTGGTGCGAGTGGAGTGCTGCAGCTTGAACACGGTTTCCGGGTTGAACAGGTGGCTTGGGCCTTCGCGGCGCCACTGGTATTCGCCACCAACCTCGAGTTCCTCGTGAACGTTGGTCACTTCGTCGATTGGGTAGGCGCTCTTGTGGCGAGACGCGTTCTCCTCGTGAATGACCTCGAGGCCGATTCCGCCAAGCTGCGAGGTGGTTCCGGTGAAGTAGGTGTCTACAAACTCCTGGCTAAGACCGATTGCCTCGAATACCTGAGCACCTGAGTAAGACGAAACGGTGCTGATGCCCATCTTGGACATGATCTTGAGAACACCCTTGCCGAGACCCTTGATGAGGTTCTTGGACGCCTTTTCAATGGTGACGCCGGCGATGATGCCGTCCTTCACCATCTGCTCACAAGATTCCATGGCTAGGTATGGGTTCACCGCTGCGGCGCCGTAACCGATGAGCGCGGCAACGTGGTGCACCTCGCGAACGTCTCCAGCCTCAACAACTAGGCCAACGCGTGTGCGGCGGCCGGTGCGGATGAGGTGGTGGTGAACAGCGCTGGTAAGTAGCAACGAAGGAATCGGAGCCAACTCGCGGTTGCTGTCACGGTCGCTAAGAATCAGGTACTTGGCGTCTTCATCGATGGCGTTGTCAACCTCGTCGAAGATCTCACGGATTCGAGCGGCTAGCGCGTCTACTCCGCCGTCTACGCGGTAAAGGCCTTCAACGGTGAAAGCACGGCCTGCGCCTGGCTTCTCATCGATGTGCTTGATCTTGGCAACTTCGTCGTTGTTCAAAACTGGGAAGTGAAGGCTGATCTGCTTGGCGTGCTCCGGCGTTGCGGTGAGCAGGTTGCGCTCCGGACCAATCGAAGTGCCCAGTGAGGTGACAACTTCCTCACGGATGCTGTCGAGAGGCGGGTTCGTCACCTGAGCAAACTGCTGCACGAAGTAGTCAAATAGTAAGCGCGGGCGTGCCGAGATAGCGGCAATCGGAGTGTCGGATCCCATAGCGCCAAGCGGCTCCACGCCGGTGCGTGCCATCGGTGCCAGCAAGATGCGAAGTTCTTCCTGGGTGTAACCAAAGGTGCGCTGGCGGCGGTTTACGCTGCTGGCGGTGTAAGCGATGTGTTCGCGCTCCGGCAGGTCCTCAAGCTTGATGCGGTTGGCCTCGAGCCACTCACCCCAAGGCTCCTGCGCAGCGATTTCTGCCTTGATTTCGTCGTCATCGATGAGGCGACCGGAAACGGTGTCGGCAATGAACATGCGTCCAGGCTGCAAGCGACCCTTCCGAACAATCTTGGCTGGGTCGATGTCAACGACACCAATTTCGGATGCAAGAACAACCAGGCCGTCATCGGTGATTACGTAGCGTCCAGGGCGAAGGCCGTTGCGGTCTAGGGTGGCGCCAACTAGTGAGCCATCGGTGAAGATAACGGCTGCTGGGCCATCCCAAGGCTCCATCATCATGGAGTGGTAGTCGTAGAAGTTCTTGCGAGCCTGTTCGATGTCGCTCTGCTTTTCCCAGGCCTCTGGAATCATCATCATCATGGCGTGTGGCAAGCTGCGACCGGCTAGGTGCAGAAGCTCAACAACCTCATCGAACGAAGCGGAGTCGGAACCGCCCAGGGTAATGATTGGGCTCAACTGAGTTAGGTCGCCCAGAACTTCGCTGCTCAGCTGGCTCTCGCGGGCGCGCATCCAGTTGCGGTTTCCCTTCACGGTGTTGATCTCACCGTTGTGCGCGATCATGCGGAAAGGGTGAGCCAGCGGCCACGATGGGAAGGTGTTGGTGCTGAAGCGGGAGTGGACCAGGGCAAGCGTGGATGCGAAACGCTCGTCGCTCAGGTCTGGGTAGAACGGCTCTAGCTGAAGGGTGGTAACCATTCCCTTGTAAACGATGGTGCGAGACGAAAGCGATGGGTGGTAGAGGCCAAGCGAACGCTCGGAACGCTTACGCAAACGGAACAGACGTCGCTCAAGCTCAAGGCCGGTAGCGGCATCGGCCGAAGTTACGAATACCTGCTCAATGGTTGGCTGAGCAGCGCGTGCTAGATCTCCAAGTACTTCTGGACGAACTGGAACTTCGCGCCAGCCGAGAACTACGAGGTTCTCTTCCTTTGCAATGTTTTCAAAACCGGCCTTGCCATTGGCTGCCTCGGACGAATCGGTAGGCAAGAAAACCAGACCCGCACCGTAAAGGCCAGCAGCTGGAAGTTCCACGCCCGCAACCGCACGCAAAAACGCGTCGGGAATCTGGGTGAGGATACCCGCGCCATCTCCGGTGCCTGCGTCTGAACCAACGGCACCTCGGTGCTCGAGGTTAGTAAGAGCGGTGAGTGCGGTGTCGATAATGTCGTGCCCAGCGGTACCACGAAGCGTGGCAACCATGGCCAAACCACAGGCGTCTTTGTCAAACGCTGGGTTGTACAAGCCAGCCGCAGCGGGCGCGGTTGAGAAGCGCTCGAAGGGGGACAAAACAGACATGCCGAATCCAATCAAAAACTAGGTGAAGACTGGGGACATCATTGGCCCGGAACATCCGCGAAATCGCGGTACTTTTGCAGACCCGCGCTTTTGGCGACTACTAAGGTCTGGGTATAAATCTAACCCGTTTCGGGGTTACTTTATGAGACTTAAAGTCTACTTTATGCGCGCGCCAAAGAGAGGCTAAACCGCCAGTGAAACTAGGCGGTTTCCACTTCCTCTGATTCAAGCTCGGTTGCGGCTACAGCGGCCTGCTCCCCCGCTGCCTGTGGTTCGCGACCCAAGATGTAAGGACTCTGCTCAATTCCGGTGTGCTTGCGCGACTGGCGGTAGAACAAAGCCGCACCGATCAAGAATCCAACGATGGCAGACCAAACGTTGGTGCGGAGGCCCAAAATGATGTAAGCAGGATCGATGCGAATTGACTCGATGAAGATTCGACCGAACGAGTAAAACATTAGGTAAGTGGCGAAGGTTTTGCCCCACTGGAGCTTGAACTTGCGCTCGATGAATAGCACTAGTCCAACGCCGAGTAGGCTCCAGATCATTTCGTAAAGGAAGGTTGGGTGGAAAAGAAGTCCCTGTGGCAAACCAACTGGGTAGGCCTCGTTACCAGGCTGAATCTCCAGACCCCAAGGAAGCGTGGTTGGAATGCCGAATAGTTCGTTGTTGAAGTAGTTACCTAAACGACCAACTGCCTGAGCAATAAGGAGTCCTGGAACCAAGGCGTCCGCGTACGCCAAGAAACGGATTCCGGCCTGACGAGCACCGATCCAGGCACCTAGCGCGCCGAACAGCAAACCACCGAAGATGGCTAGGCCGCCATTCCAGATGTACAGAGCGGTCATCGGGTCTTTACCGGCACCAAAGTAGTCGTTGAAGTGTGTGATCACGTGGTAGAAACGTGCGCCAACAATTCCAAATGGAACGGTCCAGATTGCAATGTCAACCGCAGCACCAGCACTGCCACCGCGCTGCTTCAGGCGCAACGCCGAGATGCTGATGGCAATAACGATGCCAATGATGATGAACAGCGCGTAGTAACGGATGGTTACGTTGCCGATGGTGATGTCATTCACCGATGGGCTTGGAATGCTGTTGAGGATGTGATTCACAGTTTCTCCTGAGGATTACCGAACTAGTTTTGATGAAAGTTCGGAGACTTTTGACTTTAGTGCCTCGATGCCACCTTGGGCATACGCACGAACAAACGCGGAACCAACAATGGCGCCATCCGAGTATTCGTTAACTTCTGCAACCTGATCCGCGGTTGAAATTCCAATGCCCACGCAGGTGTTTTGATCCGAATCCGCCTTACGTACGCCAGCAACTACCTGCTTTGCAAGCGCATCAAGCTCTTTACGAGCACCGGTGATTCCCATGGTGGAAACCGCGTAAACGAACCCACGGCTCAAATCGGTGGCATTCTGCACTCGAGCCTCACTTGAAGTTGGAGCCGACAGGAATACGCGATCCAAATCGTATTTGTCGCTCGCCTCGAGCCAATCCGCACCCTCGTCAGGAATCAAGTCCGGAGTAATCAAACCGGCTCCCCCTGCTGCTGCCAGGTCGCGAGCAAAATTCTCAACACCGTACTGAATAACCGGGTTCCAATAGGTCATAACCAAAACGGGTGTGTCAACTTTGGAAGTGATGGCGGCAACTGCCTCAAACACCTGTTTCAACTTGAAGCCGTTTTCCAAGGCGGTTAGTGTGGCCTCCTGGATTACAGGACCATCCATCACCGGATCCGAATAGGGTACGCCCAGTTCGAGAACATCCACGCCACTCTGGCACATGGCCACAGCCGCATCGATGGATTCCTGAAGGGTTGGGAAACCCGCAGGGAAATACCCAACGAGAGAGCCCTTGCCCTGAGCCTTGCGAGCCTTGAGAACCTGAGAAGTCTTTGACATTAGTTGCTGCCTCCAGCTGACTCGCCAGGGAGGAAACCGAAGTATCTAGCAGCGGTTTCCATGTCTTTGTCGCCTCGACCCGAGAGGTTGATGAGAATCGATGAACCGGCTGGAAGTTCTTTTGCGAGTTTTAGCGCGCCGGCAAGGGCATGTGATGACTCAATTGCAGGAATGATGCCCTCGGTGCGGCTTAGCAGGAGCATTGCGTCCATCGCTTCCGCGTCGCTGATACCGCGGTACTGAGCTCGCCCAAGGTCCTTGAGCCAAGAGTGCTCAGGCCCCACGCCAGGGTAATCCAGACCAGCCGAGATTGAGTGGCTCTCCATGGTTTGCCCGTCTTCGTCCTGGAGCATGTAGCTCTTGGCGCCGTGCAAGACTCCAGTTTTTCCATAGGTCAGAGTTGCGGCGTGGCGAGGAGTGTCAAGGCCATCGCCAGCAGCCTCAAACCCGAAGAGTTCAACTTGTTTGTCGTCAAGGAAAGCGTGGAAGATGCCGATGGCGTTGGAGCCACCGCCCACGCAGGCAGCCACAGCGGTAGGTAGGAATCCGAATTCATCAAGCATTTGCTGGCGCGCTTCGGTGCCAATCACGCTGTGGAAATCGCGAACCATGGTTGGGAAAGGGTGCGGCCCAGCAACGGTTCCGAGAAGGTAGTGGGTGGTATCTACGTTGGCTACCCAATCGCGAAGTGCTTCGTTGATGGCGTCCTTGAGCGTGCGGCTTCCAGTTTTCACGGGGATTACCTCCGCACCCAGAAGTCGCATTCGAGCGACGTTTAGCGCCTGGCGCTCGGTGTCAACCTCACCCATGTAAACGGTGCATTCCAAGCCAAATAGGGCGGCTGCGGTTGCACTCGCAACGCCGTGCTGACCGGCCCCTGTCTCGGCAATGATTCGAGTCTTACCCATGCGCTTGGTTACCAGGGCCTGACCCAGAACATTGTTGATCTTGTGCGAACCAGTGTGGTTGAGGTCTTCTCGCTTCAGAAAAATGCGAACATCTGGGTTTGCAGCGGCCGCGAACTTCTTGGCCTCGGTGATGATTGAAGGGCGACCAGTGTAGGACCGGTGCAGCTCCGCAAGTTCAAGCGCAAACTCAGGGTCGTGTCTGGCCTCTTGATAGACGGAATCCAATTGGTCAAGAGCCGCGATTAGCGACTCAGGAACAAATCGACCACCGAACTCGCCAAAGTAAGGTCCAACCTGATCACGCAGATTTGCGCCTGGCTGCTGAGTGCTTGTCATGGAATAACCCTAAGTGTTAGGCCTGCAGGAAAGTTTTGAGCATTGCTGCTGGATCATTGGTCACCAGAGCTTCACCAACTAGCACCACATCGGCACCGGCTGCGTGGTAATGAGCAACATCATCGGCATTGCGCACAGCCGATTCAGCAACTTTGATGACGCCGTTCGGAATATTGCCCACCAAGGTGCCGAAAAGGTTTCTGTCGGTTTCGAAAGTGCTTAGGTCGCGAGCATTAACGCCAACAAGCTTTACCTCGGCCTCAAGAGCACGATCAAGTTCGCCAGCATCGTGAGTCTCAATGAACGCTGTCATACCGAGTTCTTCAGTGAACTTCTTCAGACGCAAAATCTCGTTTTGCTTTAGACCCGCAACGATGAGCAGAACAATGTCTGCACCTGCGGCACGAGCTTCCAGAATCTGATACTCGTTGGCGATGAAATCCTTGCGCAGAAGTGGCACCGACACGTTGGCGCGAACTGCCCGAAGGTCATCGAGGGAACCCTTGAATTTCCTCTGTTCGGTCAAAACGCTGATGGCGGATGCCCCGTTACTCGCGTAGATACCAGCGAGATACGCAGGGTCAGGAATCTCGGCAAGGTCACCGCGGGAAGGTGAAGCACGCTTTACTTCTGCAAGCACCTTGATGTGGTTTGCCGGCGCAAGAAACGCGAGCGCGTCTAAAGCAGGTGTGTTTGCTAGTGCCAGTTTTTCAACTTGGGCCAAAGACAGTTCTTGCTGCCTAGCCTGGGCGTCTGCAATGGAACCCGCATAGAGTTCCTCAAGCACTAGTGGCTCTTGGTCTTACTGCCGCCTACGCCGTAGCCAGCTTTCTTCAGGATCCAGCCAACAACTAGAGCTGCAACCGCGAGACCTGCCGAGGCGTAGACCAACTCAGGCTTGTTGTCCCAGAAGAACCAGGTGCCAGTAGTGAAGGCAACCATGATGATGATCACAGTGGTCCAAGAAGCTACTGAGTTTCCGTGGCCTGGGTCGTTGCTGTTTGACATGATTGCCTTTCTGATGCGCTGAAAAAATCTTATCAATCTAAGTGGGCTAGATTCCTCCGCCAGCCCGTGTGAGTTGCCTAGCGCTGCGAGTCCCAAATGGATATTGGGTCGAGTTCCTTTGGAGCTTGCTCGGAATTTGTAATGCTCGTTCTGGTTACATCGATGTCCAGATCGCTAACCTTGCCACTTACCTTGGAGACCCGCTGGTATTTGTCGGTGGACTTGGTTTTGGCCCACGTAAATGAGGCGATTGCTACAGAAGCAAGGATCAAAAAGATAACCAATCCCAGCACGAGGAAAACTTCGGCCAACGGGCTAGCTGTGATGCTACGGATCGCTTCACTTGCGGAACCTGGCTCTCCCCCAGCGATGCCGGTTGCCTTCTCAACTTGAGTGCCGAGTGTTGGTGGAAGTGCCTCGCGAAAGGCCGAGAATGAGGACAGCAAAACGGGAACTGTGATGACCGCAACCAAAGTGATGACTACAGATCTCAACCAACCACGCAATACGAGGGCTGCGAGAAATCCAATTCCCCACAGCGACAAAGCACCAGAGACCAATGGCCATGAAGCCAATCCGGTGCTTTGCAAGGTTTTCAGTTGGGTTCCGAATACGTAGTGAACCGTGTACCAGTTTTGGCTGGCAACGAAGGTAGCAACAGCCAAAAGCAGTAGCCAGATGGCTAGTAGATTTCTCCTGCTAAACGCCTTAGCCACTAAAGCTTACGCATTCCGTTAGCGGCAGTGACGGCCCGAGATGGTGCGCCGGCTTTGTTTACCGTCTCCTGGTACTCGGTCTCAGGAACGCTGTCTAGAACCACACCCGCGCCCGCTTGAACCCGGGCTACACCGTCGCGGATGAACGCCGTGCGAATAGCAATGGCAAGATCGGCATTCCCTGCGAAATCAAAGTAACCAACCACGCCGCCGTAAACACCACGGGCAGATTCTTCCAACTCATCGATGATTTCAAGCGCTCGGGGCTTTGGAGCTCCGCTCAGCGTGCCAGCTGGAAACGTTGCCTTGAACACGTCAACTGGGGTCTGGTCTTTGCGAACCTCACCCTCAACGGTGCTCACCAGATGCATGATATGACTGAATCGGTGAACCTGCATGAACTCTGTAACCGAAACGGAACTGGGTTCGCAGACCTTGAGCAGGTCGTTTCGCGCCAAATCCACGAGCATCAGGTGCTCGGCGCGCTCTTTTGCATCGGCGAGCAGGTCATTGGCAAGGTCCTGATCTTCGTCGAATCCCGCACCACGAGGTCGGGAGCCAGCAATCGGGTGAGTTATGGCGCGACCGTTCTGAACCTTGACGAGTGCTTCAGGTGAAGAACCAACCACCGCGTAGGCGCCGGCCTCATCCTCAAAGTTGAGCAGATACATGTAAGGGCTAGGGTTCAATGCGCGAAGCACCTTGTAGACCTCGAGCGGACTGGCAGACACCTCGATGTCGAACCGCTGCGAGAGCACCACCTGAAAGACATCCCCAATGCGAACGAAGTGCTTCGACGATTCAACGGCATCAAGGAAACTCTGCTTATCAACGCGCGGCTTGGACTGAATGCTGCTGTTAAGGTCAAGTTCGGCAAGCTGCCCCGGAAGTGGCTGAAGGATGTTCTCGCGCAGCTTTCCGATGCGGGAAACTGCTTCCGAGTATGCCTCATCGATGTTGAGGTCCTTAGTGATGAATAGATTGCTGACCAGTAGCAAGTTGCTGGTTAGGTGGTCAACGATAACCAAGTCCTGGAACATTGCGAACGCCATGGCTGGGGCCACGAAGTCAGCCTTTGGGCCGTTAGGCAGATTCTCAATCTGACGAACCATGTCCCAGCCAACTAAACCAACTAAGCCGCTAGTCAGCGGTGGCACGTTGGCCACGGCAGGACTGGTCCACGCCTGCTGAAGCTGGGAAAGCGCCTCTAGTGGCTTGCTAGAAAGGACTCCCCCGTCTGGCAGGGCCGCGGCATCGCTTTGCGAGTTCCAAACCGGCGCTGCGTCGGCCTTGCCTGAGGCATTGCTCTGTGTGAGCGTGCCGCGATTGTTTACGCCAACAAACGAATAGCGCGACCAAACCCCTTGCTCTGCCGATTCCAGCAGGAATGAACCCGGCTTGTTGGCGGCAAGTTTTTCAAAGAGCGAGAGCGGAGTTTCGGAACCAGAAAACAAGGTTTGGATTACTGGGACCACTCGATGCTTTAGTGCGAGTTCTTTGGCCTGCTCAAGGCTGATGTTCATGGTCATGCCTAAATGCCCGTCCCCTCAAGCATTGACCCGTCAGACGAGTTTGCCTCTTCTGAAAAGTCTTGCGCTGAGAACAGTTCTTGCGTGTCGAAACAGGACTCAGTGCCGTTGTGGCAGGCAGGTCCCGCTTCGTCGACAAAAACCAAGAGAGTGTCACCATCGCAGTCGGCTTGAATACTAGTGACCCGTTGAACGTTACCGCTGGTGGCACCCTTGTGCCATAGTTCAGAACGACTGCGCGACCAGAAGACTGTTTCGCCAAGCTCGATGGTCTGCCTTAAAGACTCGGCGTTCATCCAAGCCACCATAAGCACACGCTTGGTCGATGCGCTTTGCACCACCGTGGTGATCAGCCCGGCGGAATCAAACTTCAGATTGCTGAAAATCGCGTTCATGTTGTCCCCTAACGAACCGAATAGCCTGCGGCAGCTAGTTCGGCCTTTGCCTGAGAAATAGAAACGGAACCCTCGTGGAAGATTGACGCGGCCAGGATGGCGTCGGCACCAGCCTTTGCTGCAACGGGGAAATCGGACGCCTTTCCGGCACCACCGGAGGCGATCACGGGAACACTGCTGATGGCACGAACGGCTTCCAGCATTTCCGAGTCAAATCCAGCACGCGTGCCATCGGCATCGATGGAGTTGACTAGCAATTCACCTGCGCCAAGTTCGATGGTGCGCTTAACCCAAGCGAGTGCGTCCAGATCGGTCTCGTTGCGCCCGCCATGGGTGGTGACCACGTAGCCCGACTCGGTGTTGGGCGAACGCTTTAGGTCTAGTGAAATAACCAAAACCTGGTTGCCAAAGCGCTCGGCAATTCCGGAAAGCAGTTCGGGAGTTGCGATTCCAGCGGAACCAACTGAGATTTTGTCGGCTCCAGCACCAAGCAAACGAGCTACATCATCTACCTGGCGAATGCCGCCGCCAACAGTCAGCGGGATGAACACCTGCTCGGCGCACTTGGTGACCAGGTCGTACATGGTTGAGCGGTTATCAACGGTGGCGTGTACGTCCAAGAAAGTGAGTTCGTCGGCGCCGTCTGCGTAGTAACGAGCCGCCAGTTCGATCGGGTCACCAGCATCACGAAGATTCAAGAAGTTGACTCCCTTGACAACGCGGCCGTCTGCCACGTCTAGACAAGGGATTACGCGAACTGAGAGAGTCATGATATTAGATGCGTGCGGCGTGGATCGCGCTCACCAGAATTGCACGAGCACCCAGCTCGTATAGGGCGTCCATCTTCACGTTGGTCTCACTGCTCTTAACAAGTGCACGTACCGCAACCCAATCTGCCTCGCGAAGCGGCGAGATTGTTGGGGATTCAATTCCTGGAGTAAGTGCAGTAGCTGCATCGATGAGGTGGGTTGGGCAGTCGTAATCAAAGATCACGTACTCGCGGGCAACCAGCACACCCTGCATGCGACGCAGCAGGGTTTCACTCTTAGCCGCGGAACCTGGAGCGGCGATCAACTGCGCCGAAGAATCCAGAATTACCGGACCGAAAATCTCCAGTCCCGCCTGGCGCAAAGTGTTGCCGGTGGAAACCACGTCTGCAACGGCGTCTGCTACACCTAAACGCACAGCCACCTCCACCGCGCCGTCAAGTGGAACTAGGTCAACCAAAACACCTTCGCGCTTCAGGAAATCTTCGACAAGGCTTGGGTAGGCCGTGGCAACGCGCTTGCCTGCCAAATCCTTCAAGGAACTGAACTGACCAACAGGACCTGCGAAGCGGAAGGTGCTTCCACCAAATCCGAGGTCGGCAACTGAACTCGCCTTTGAGCGGCTGTCTAGCAACAGGTCGAGCCCGGTGAAACCGGCATCGAGGCTTCCGGAACCAACATAGGTGGCAATGTCGCGTGGGCGGAGGTAGAAAAACTCGATGTTGTTAACGTTGTCAACAACGTGCAGATCCTTTGGATCGCGACGAGTGGTGTATCCGGCTTCCTTGAGCATGGCAATGGCTGACTCGCTGAGAATGCCCTTGTTCGGAACTGCAACGCGCAGCATCTGGCCGTTGGTCTGGTTGTTCTCTGACATCAAAGTCCAATCTTGAGCCTGGTTCTGGCTCGCAAGAATCTCGGTGAATCTAGTTCTAGCGGGTGAGTCTGCGGGTTTGAAGCGAGACTCAAAAATCTGTAGGGCCTAGAAGTTCTTCTCTAGGTCTTGCAGGGAAATGCCCTTGGCGGTCATCAGAACCTGAAGGTGGTAGATGAGCTGGCTGATCTCTTCGGCGGTTCGCTCGTTGCCCTCGTACTCCGCGGCCATCCAAACCTCGGCGGCTTCTTCAACAATCTTCTTGCCGATTGTGTGCACTCCGGCATCCAACCACTTCACCGTATGCGAGTCCGCTGGGCGGTCGGCGGCCTTCTGGCCTATCTCGGCAAAGAGTTGTTCGAACGATTTCATGCCTCTAGGTTACAAGACATGGGGCCTTCAATGCCCGTGGGAACAGCCTTTTAGTGCGCTATTGCGCAGACTTTCTATTTGCAGAGCGCGGTCTTGAGCCTTGAAAACGGCGCTGCCGGCAACAAAAGTATCCGCACCTAGGCTCGCAACTCGTTCAATGTTGCTCTCATCAATGCCGCCGTCAACCTGTAACCACACGTCGAGTTTCTCGGAGTCAATCCGCCTGCGCGCCTTTGCAACCTTCTGCAGGGTGTCTTCAATCAACGCTTGTCCGCCAAATCCCGGTTCCACGGTCATGACCAGCAACTGATCGAATTCCGATAGAAACTCGAGGAATGGCTCAACACTGGTGCCCGGCTTCAGGGCAACGCCGGCCCTGGCGCCGATGGCGCGAATCCGTCTGGCAAGGGATACGGGATCCGAACTGGCTTCGGCATGGAAGGTAACGCTAAATGCACCAGCTTCCGCGTAACCTGGCGCCCAACGTTCCGGGTCCTCAATCATCAGGTGGATGTCGAGCGGCTTTGGCGTGATCTGCTGCATGCGCTGCACCATTGGCAGACCAAAGGTTAGGTTTGGCACAAAGTGGTTGTCCATCACGTCAACGTGAATCAAATCGGCATTGGCGATGCTAGCAAACTCGGTTTGGAAGTTTGCAAAATCTGCCGAAAGGATGCTCGGGTTGATGCGAATAGCCATGTGTAAATCCTAGGGCTAGGCAGTTTTGGTGAGCAGGGCAATGAACATCGCGTCGGTTTCTTGACGCTGTGGCCAGAGCTGCACGGTTTTACGGCCCGCACTCAACGCGATGTGCTCGTTGGTCTTGAGCTCTGGATTGAGCTTTTGCAACAGTTCAGTGGCATCGATGAGTTGCAATTCGTTGCCATAGGTTTTCTCGGCCCAGTCAACGATTGCGGTGGTTTCCGCAGGATGTGGCGAACAGGTCACGTATGCCAGCACTCCACCAACCTTCAAACCTGCCCAGGCACTGGCAAACAACTCACGCTGGAGTTTGGCCAGTTCTGCAACGTCGGCCTGCTTTTTGCGGTAACGACTCTCCGGGCGGCGGCGAAGCGCTCCCAAACCGGTGCAAGGCGCGTCTAGCAGGATTCGGTCAAAGCTTTCGGGTGCGTCCGCGCCGAGGTCACGTCCGTCGCCAACCCGAACGTAGATGTTTGGATTGATCGGCTTTAGCGCTTGTTCAACGAGTTTGGCACGATGCGGCTGCAGCTCATTGCAAACCAACTCCGCCTTGTTTTGCTTGGCAAAAGCCGCAAGAAGCGCGGCTTTGCCGCCCGGACCCGCGCAAAGATCGAGCCACTCTTCGGCACCCTCGTGGGCAGCAACGGGCGCGTTCAACAACGCGAGGGCCGCCAACTGAGAGCCTTGATCCTGAACGCGCACCACTCCCCTGCGAATCTCATCGATGTTTGCAGGGTCGCCGTCTGGAAGGATGCCACCCAACGGGCTCACGCCACCAAGTGCAGCGCCTAAGTCCAAAAGGGTGTCCTGGGTGCTGAGTCCGGGCAGAGCAGCCAGATTCACAAGCGGCGGCTGGTTGTTTGCGATTAGCAGCGACTCCAGTTCGGCCTCTCGTCCGTCAACTCGAAGTGAGTCCTGCATGGCACGGATCACCCATTCGGGATGAGAGTAACGGATGGAGAACTCCGCCACCTGGTTGGGTGCGTCCTTTAGGAGGATTGCCAGCCATGCATCGCGGGATTTCTCAGAGACGCGTCTTAGAACACCGTTCACGAAACCAACAAGGTTTGGGCGCAAAACCCGCTTTGCGAGTTCCACGGTTTCGCTCAAGGCTGCGTGACTTGGAACACGCATTGCTAGCAGTTGGTGGCTGCCCAGTTCGAGCAGTGTGAGTACATCGATGTCGATTTCCGAAACATCGCGGCCGGCACACTTTGCGGCGATGCCCTGGTAGAACAACTGGTTTCGAATCGTTCCGAACGCCAACTCGGTTGCGAAGCCTGCATCGCGAGTGTCCAGCCCAGCTTCATTGAGCAACTTTGGCAGTAGCAGGTTCGCGTAAGAGTCTTGGGTTGCCACCGACAGCAATAGGTCGTATGCAACTCCACGAGCGGTCTTTGGGATTCTTGAACTGGCGCCAAACGCCGCACCGGATCTACCGCTCATTGATATTTGCCTGACTTGTTGATGATGAATGTTCTTGTAAATCGCTGTCTTGGAATTTCAGAGAACCGGTTGAGTTACCTCTAGCCCAGTCGGCGGCCGAGAGCTGGTTCTTGCCAGCCGGCTGAACAGTTATGAGCTCGAGTGCCGTCCCCGAACCGCATGCTACAAACACTTTTGCTCCTTCGATGTGGAGCGTGCCAGCAGGCAGGTCTGCGACCTGTCCGCTTGCTGCTGTGGTGCGAGCATCAATCAACCTGAATGGCTGATTGTTTAGAAAGGTGTGTGCCATCGGTTCGGGATTTAGCGCGAGAACCTTGTTCTCAATCTCTCTCGCAGGCATGTTCCAGTCAATCAGTGCATCCTGGCGAAATAGCTTCACGGCAGGTCGAATAGGTCCAGTTTCCGGCTGCTGAACTGGTTTTATCAAACCAGCATCGATGAGTGGCAAGGTTTCACCAAGCAGCGTGTTTCCTAGGTCGGTAAGGCGTTCAAGAAGCCGACCTGAGGTCTCACCAGGATTGATTGTGGTTGAAACGGAGTTCAAGATTGGACCGGTGTCCATGCCTTCATCGAGTTGAAATAGCGTAACGCCAGTCTCTCGGTCACCGTGCAGGATTGAGTTCTGAACCGGCGCAGCCCCACGCCAGTCTGGCAAAAGGCTGTAGTGAAGATTCACCCAACCCAGCGGAAGCGCATCAAGCGCAAATCGCTTCAGCAAAGCGCCGTAGGCCACGATGACACCCAACTGAGCGCCTGTTGCTGCAATGGCATCCGCTATGGATTCATCAACCCTGTTGGCCTTGATAACGGGAATACCCGCGTCTTGAGCAAGTTGTGCAACGGGTGAGGGCGTGATTAAGCGTTTACGGCCAATCGGTGCGTCTGGCCTTGTGAGCACTGCAGCCACTTCATGGCCGGAAGCCAACAACCATCGGAGGGTTGTGGCGGCATTGGCTGGCGTACCAGCAAAAATCAACTTCAAAGCTTGAACGCCTTTCCGCTACTAGATTACTTCGGAGTCGTCCATCTTGATCCGAACGGCTCGGCTTGACCTGCCGGACTTGGCGTTCACGCTCTTGTTTCCAGCATTGACCTTTAGACCGCGTGCCTTCAGCTCAGAAGCTAATACCTCACCTAGCGAATAATCGAAACGAATAAGGTAGCGCCAAAGTTGCTCGGTAACCTGAACCGGGTTTCTGGCAGCTCCTGGCTCTTGCTCGATTGCTAAAGGGCCCAGGATTTCAAGTGACCCCACTTTTATCGCCGACACCTGATCGGTCAAGTCTTTGACCACCGCATCCACGAGTTGCCTTGGCCCAGTCACCGAGGCCAATCTGTGATGCGGCGGGAAGTTCAATTCCTTACGATGAGCCAACTCTTCAACAGCTAAACCCTGCTGATCCCAGAGGGCAAACTTCTGCCCGAGTGGAGATGCGAGACCAACACCAACAGCCTGACCGTTTGGCGCTAACAGACTCACCGCGTTGCTCCACAGGTCAATCGCTTGTTCGGTGGCCCTCAAGGTATCTCTAGCCAAAAGCTTCTGGCCGTCTAGCAGAATCACAGCGCTGTAGCCACCATCCACAACAGGCTCGGCACCAGGTGTTGCCACAACCATTCGCTTACCGGCGGCAAGGTGTGTCACTCGCTTGGCAAAGGTGGCTTCAACCACGGCCACCCCGGGGAAAGACTTCGCAAGTTCGGAAGCGGTTCTGGTGGAACCCGCAGCACCCTGACGCAACTTAGTGGCGCCACAGGCCACACAGCGGGCATTCAGATTCAAGGCTGAACACCAGCGGCATCTGGGGGTTCCCTTGTCATCGATGAAAAGTGGTCCGTGGCAGGTGCCGCACTGCGAACGCTCGCCGCACGCCGCGCAGTAGGTACTCACGGAATGACCGGTGGCCGCCACCTGCACCAATACGGAGCCGCCAGCATCCAGGGCGGATTTCACGGCTTGGTAGGAGGTGCTATCCACCCGCAGACCGGGCTCAGTCACGGCAATTCTTGGCGGTGCGAAACGAGCGGACGAGTCCTTCAAGTAACCGATTTCTAGAAGACGCTGGACTTCCGCACTTCGGGAGTGACCCGCCAACAACAAATCGCATTCGCTTAGTTGCTGACGAAGCAGCGCAACTTCGCGCGCGTGAATGTAGGGCGCAGTTGGCTCGTGCAAACTTTGATCAACATCGTCCCAAACCAAGATGGCACCCAGATTTGAAATTGGCGCGTAAATAGCTGAACGCGAGCCGATAACAACACTTGGTTGATCTGATAGGCATCGGAGGTAACTCGCGTATCGAGCTGAACCTACCTGGTCGGTGGCGAAATCGGTAACAACCCCACCAAGACCGAGCTGCTCAAAGGCCCTGCGAATCCGTTCTTGGTCTCTGAAGTCAGGAACCACAATGATTGAAGACTTTCCTTGTGTCAGTTTCTCCAGCGCCGCCGAAACGAAGAGCGCTACCCATCCTTGAAGCGCAAGCTGCTGATTAAGAGCAACTGATTCCCCTTGGAATGAGCAGGACACAAGCCGTGGTTCAGCAAGAGCGGTGAGACGCCCAGTAAAACTGTCTGGTTTGCCCGGAAACGTCAAGGACTGTGAAAAATGCTCGCTACTGTCGACTGTGCCACTCAGCCAAGTCTTCTCAACTCGAACAGAGCGCTTAGGTACCGCCAGCTTTAGCAGTTCGCTGAGGGTTCCCGCTTGCCTGTCAGCTACAGCACGCAAGAAGCGATAGTGCTCCGGGGGTAGCACTCGCGCCGTTGATACAACCTCGGCTAAGTCCGCGGCGGCAAATTCACTTGTATCTACGATGTCGACTACGAAACCATCGTGAAGCGCTCCACCCTTGCCAAATGGCACGCGCACTCGCACACCAACTGCACAAGAATCCACCGACTCGGCGGGAACACGGTAATCGAAGAGCCTATCCAGCTGAGGTAGAGGCGAATCAATGGCCACCTTTGCGTACCTGCTGGTCATCATGCCCTAACGCGGCTTTGTGAGGTTTGGTTCTGATCTACTAGAGAGCCGCTTGAAGCTCGGCTACACGGTTGGTCTGCTCCCAGGTGAAGTCAGGGAGTTCGCGGCCAAAGTGGCCGTATGCGGCGGTCTGAGCGTAAATCGGGCGAAGCAAATCTAGTTCCTCGATGATGGCACGCGGACGCAGGTCGAAAACGGCAGAGATAGCCTTTTCGATTGCTTCTTGAGGAACCTTGGCAGTGCCAAAAGTCTCCACGTAGACCGCAACAGGCTTGGCCACACCAATAGCGTAGGCAACCTGCACCTCTGCTCGGTCGGCTAGACCTGCTGCCACAACATTCTTGGCAACCCAGCGCATTGCATAGGCGGCCGAACGGTCTACCTTCGAAGGGTCCTTGCCACTGAAGGCTCCACCACCGTGACGACTGGCGCCTCCGTAGGTATCCACAATGATCTTGCGGCCGGTTAGGCCTGCGTCGCCCATCGGTCCACCGATTTCGAATCGACCGGTTGGGTTGATGAAAAACTGAGTTTCCGAAAGGTCGAGACCTGTCTGCTCAAGGACCGGCAGGATGACCTCAGATTTCATCTGAGCACGTAGCTCGTCTAGAGAAACACCAGGATTGTGCTGGGTGGAGAGCACCACCGCGGAAACGCTCTTGGCCACATTTCCCTCGTATCCGATGGTGACCTGAGTCTTGCCATCTGGGCGAAGGAAGCCAACCTGTTGCGACTTACGAACTTCCGACAGCTTCTCTGCCAGACGGTGAGCAGTGTGGATAGCGGTTGGCATGAGAGTTGGGGTTTCGTTTGTTGCGTAGCCAAACATGAGACCCTGGTCTCCCGCGCCTTGAGAATCGAAGCGATCTTTGGAGCCACCCTCGCGGGTCTCAAAACCACTATCTACACCCTGAGCGATGTCTGGGGACTGCTGACCGATGCTTACTGAAACACCACAGGAGTCGCCGTCGAAGCCGATTTGACTCGAGGTGTAGCCAATGTCTTTGATCTTGGAACGAACCAACTGAGGAATCTCAACGTAACCCTCGGTGGTTACCTCGCCAGCGATGTGAACCAGTCCAGTGGTGACCATGGTTTCAACCGCAACGCGCGCACCCGCATCTTGGGCCAACATGGCGTCCAGGATGGTGTCGCTGATCTGGTCACAGATCTTGTCAGGGTGACCCTCGGTGACGGATTCAGAAGTGAAGAAACGCAGGTTGCTCATTCAACCAAGTATATCGCCGCACGCCGACATCTCGGGGCCTTAGCTACTGGACCGCTACCCATGCGGTAACACGCGCCGCCTATTCGGCAACAGAGGCAATGAACGCGATGGTGTCCACCGCAACTTCAAGCTTTGTACCCGAGGAGAGTCTGTGCTCCCCTGATTTGCTGATCATGTACACCGAGTTGTGGTCCTGCCCAAACACTGCGCCTTGCGCAACATCGTTGGCAATCAACGCGTGACATTTCTTGGACTCAAGTTTTACTGCCGCAAGGGCCGCGAGCCGTTCGTGATTACCTGCGGTTTCCGCTGCAAAGCCAACCACGGTAACTGGCAGTCCGCTTTGGGCAACCCTCTGGGAAACGCCAGCCAAAATGTCCGGGTTTGCAACCAGCTTTAGTTCAAGTTCGTGGCCGATGTCCGATCGCTTGATCTTCTCGGTTATTGGGTGCTCAACGCGGAAGTCGCTAACAGCCGCCGCCATAATCAACACATCGATGGATTCCAGGCGCGAATCAACTTGCTCCTGCAGCTGAGCGGCTGTCTGCACTGCCACAAAATCGTCCACGCCAGACACCGATGGATTGGCGGAATTCCCAACAATGGATTCACCAAGATTTGCACCGATGAGCGTGACACGAGCACCGGCTGATTTGGCGGCGTGGGCCAGTGCCAAGCCTTGTTTACCGCTGGAGTGGTTGCCGATAAACCTAACCGGGTCGATTGGCTCCTGAGTGCCGCCCGCGGTGATGAGAACTCGCTTGTTTTGCAAGGTGCCCGGTACCGAGCCAAAATCTTTGCCAGTTTTTGTAACGGCTAGCGCAGTAGAAACAATCGCGGAGGCATCCGGCAGTCGCCCAGGTCCAGTGTCAGAACCGGTCAATCTTCCCGAATCCGGTTCCATAACAAAAACACCGCGAGCACGCAGAATGGCAACGTTCTGCTTAGTAGCTGGGTGTTGCCACATCTCGGTGTGCATTGCCGGAACAACCACAACCGGGGCCTTGGTAACCATAAGTGTGTTCAGTAGAAGGTCGTCGGCCACTCCCCCGGCGTATCGAGCCAGGAACGCTGCGGTGGCTGGGGCAACCACCACTAAGTCGGCCTCTTGCCCCAGTGCAACGTGCTTAACGCTGTCCACATCGGTGAATAGATCTGGATCAACGGCGTTGTGGCTTAGAGCCTCAAGTGTGGTTGCGCCAATGAATCGAAAGGCGTTCTGGGTTGGAACAACTTTTACGGAGTGACCCAACTCGGTGAAGGCTCGAATCACACCGGTTGCTTTATATGCAGAAATGCCACCGGTGATGCCTAGCAAGACATTCAACACGGTGGCATTCCTTTACAGGTAATAGCTGCGCGGATTCAAAGAGCCAGGCTCCTTGAGGCCGACTTATTCTTCGTTGCGAGTTAGGACTAGCTTGTCCTGGTCAATCTCGTGCATTGCAATGGTGAGCGGCTTCTCTTCGATGGTGGTCTCAACCAGTGGACCAACGTTGTTGAAGAGGCTACCTTCGTGAAGAGCCGAGTAGTAGTCGTTGATCTGACGAGCGCGCTTGGAAGCGAAAATTACCAACTCGTACTTGCTGTTTACCTTGCTAAGCAGGTTGTCGATTGACGGGCTAACAATGCCCTGGAGCTTCTCTGACATGCGTCTACTTTCGATTGTTTTGGGAAAAATGCGAACTTCAAACCGCTGTTCGCTAAGCCTGAAGCAATTCTACGATGCGTTGGGCACATTCAGCCACTGAATCGTTGATAACCACGTGATCAAATTCGCTTTGTGCCGCAAGCTCTAGCTTGGCCGTCTCGAGACGCTTGGCTTGTTCCTCGGGCGATTCGGTTCCGCGACCCTGAAGTCGACTCACCAGTTCATCCCAGCTGGGTGGGGCGATGAAGATCAGGTTTGCTTCGGGCATTGCCTGCTTTACCTGACGAGCACCTTGAATGTCGATCTCAAGGATCATCTGCTTACCGTGCGCGATGGCGTCTTCAACTGGACCGCGCAGGGTCCCGTATTTGTTCACGCCATGGACAACCGCGTACTCCAGCATCTGTCCGTTTGCAATGTTGCTATCAAACTGATCCATGCTCAAGAAGTGATAGGAAACGCCGTCGATCTCACCCGGTCTTGGTGCGCGTGTTGTGGCGGACACCGAGAGTTGCACCTGTGGATAGTGCTCCAGGATGTACTTGATAACGGTTCCCTTGCCAACGGCGGTGGGTCCCGCAATAACCGTAAGGCGCGTCATGTTCTTAGGCTAGACCTTCTGCAAGTTCGGCAACTGCCGCGTCAATTGAATCATCGATGCCAAGCGCACCGGCCGAAAGTACGCTTCTGGAAACCGAGGCGATCACCTGGTGGCTGGAAGCCCCAAAAAGTCGTCCGGCATCCGCAAGACGTGCACCCTGAGCACCAAAACCAGGCGCCAGAATTGGCGTGGCCACGGTCTGAGTGGTTGTGGTCACGGAACCGAGTCCGAACTTGTTCAGGTTCAGGGTTGCACCCAAAACCGCTCCGAAGCTGCCCAGGCGCTCCCCCGCACCGCTCGTGATTGCGTTCACGGCTTCGAGCGAATTCCAAACTGAGGCGGCAACCGAAAGACCAGACTCCGAAACCGACTGCTGCAACGAAGCACCTTCTGGGTTGCTAGTGGCCGAAAGAACGAACATTCCCTTTCCGCGCTCGGTGGCGTTGGCCATCAACGGCTTGAGCGAGTCAAAACCGAGATACGGCGAAACAGTTATGGCATCGCAAATGAAAGGTGCGCTCTTGCCAAGCCAAGCGTCAAAGTAGGCATCCATGGTGCTTCCAATGTCGCCGCGCTTGATGTCCATGATTACCAGGAGCCCTGCATCTGTTGCCTTGGCACAAATGTCTTCGAGCACGGCAAAACCCTTGGAACCGAATCGCTCGAAGAACGAAACCTGAGGCTTGACAATGCCAACGCGACCAACGGCCGCATCGATGACGGTGTTGGCAAACTGCTTGAGCCCGGAAACGTCGTCGCTCAATCCCCAGTCTTCAAGCAGAGCGGCGTGAGGATCCACGCCAACGCAAAGCTGACCGTGAGTGTCGAACGCTGCACCGAGGCGCGTACCGAAACTAGTTGGCAAGTGCTGCCTTTCTATCGATTGCGTGCTCCTGCAGACTCTTCACGCCGAACGGACCAGCAATCACGGTTTCGAACGAACCGATGGCCGCACTTAGCTGCGCGATGGTGGTGAAGATAGCCTTGTCGGCGGCGGTAGTGGCTGCACGAATCTCGTAGCCGTCCTTGACCGCGCTCGAGCCAGACGGTGTGTTCACAACCACGTCTACCTCACCGGCGGTGATTAGGTCCACAATGCTCGGAGTGGTGGCACCCGAACCATCAGGAAAAGTCTCGTCGGACGCCTTACGAACCACAGTGGTCTGAATGCCGTGGCGCTTCAGAATCTGGGCGGTTCCGTAGGTTGCGAGGATCTTGTAACCCAACTGCTGTAAGCGACGAACCGGCAGAATCACCTGTGGCTTGTCGCGGTCGGCAACCGAGATGAAGATGCTTCCACTGGTTGGTAGCGGGCTGCCGGCGGCGGACTGGCTCTTTGCAAACGCGGTTGGGAAGTCAACATCCATTCCCATTACCTCGCCCGTGGAGCGCATTTCTGGGCTCAACAGGCTGTCCACAAAGCGACCATCCTTGGTGGCAAAACGCTTGAACGGAAGAACTGCTTCCTTCACTGCGATTGGCGAATCAACAGGAATGTAGGTGCCATCCAGTTCAGGAAGGTGCCCCTCTTCGATGAGGCTCTTGATGCTCTTGCCCACCATTACCATAGACGCAGCCTTGGCCAGGGTAATTCCCAGAGCCTTAGACACGAAAGGCACGGTGCGGCTGGCGCGAGGGTTAGCCTCGAGCACGTAGAGCACGTCGTTCGCGAGTGCGAACTGAACGTTCAGCAGACCGCGCACTCCAACACCCTTGGCGATCGCCAAAGTCGCGTCGCGAACGCGGTCAATCTGGCCCTGACTCAAGGTGATTGGAGGAAGAGTGCAACTGGAGTCTCCGGAGTGAATACCTGCCGCCTCGATGTGCTCCATCACACCACCAACGTAGAGCTGTTCACCGTCGTAGAGTGCATCGATGTCGATCTCGATTGCGTCGTCTAGGAAGCGGTCAACCAACAGCGGGTGGTTTGGTCCAACCAGACCAAATTCCTCAATGCGGTCGAAGTAGTCATCGATGGAGGGCTCGTCGTAAACGATCTCCATGCCGCGACCACCGAGCACGAAGGATGGGCGAACCAGAACCGGGTAACCGATGCGGGCCGCAATCTCCTTGGCTTCCTCGAGGTTGGTGGCTGTTCCGTTGGCCGGGGCCAAGAGGTTGCCCTCGTCGAGAATCTTGCTGAACAGGCCACGCTCTTCGGCAAGGTCAATTGCCTCAGGGGTGGTTCCAAGAATCGGGATCCCGGCATCCTTGAGGCCCTTGGCCAGGCCAAGTGCGGTCTGTCCGCCAAGCTGAACAACAACGCCAACTAGCTCTCCACTAGCCTGCTCCGCGTGAATAACCTCGAGAACGTCTTCGAGGGTCAGCGGCTCAAAGTAGAGACGGTCGCTGGTGTCGTAGTCGGTGCTCACGGTCTCTGGGTTGCAGTTGATCATGATGGTTTCGTAACCGGCATCCGAGAGTGCAAACGACGCGTGAACGCAGCTGTAGTCGAACTCAACACCCTGACCGATGCGGTTTGGGCCGGAACCCAAAATGACCACCTTCTTACGATCGCTAGGGGTCACCTCGGTCTCCTGCTCGTAGGTGCTGTAGTGGTAAGGGGTCTCTGCTGGGAACTCGCCGGCACAGGTGTCTACGGTCTTGAAAACAGGACGAAGACCCAGGTCGTGACGCATTAGGCGCACCTCGGCCTCTGAGATGCCGCGAAGCTGAGCAATCTGGGCGTCGCTGAAACCGTGCTCTTTGGCGTCCTTGATCACATCTGCGTTTAGGTGTGGCGCCGCGGCGGTTGCGTCTGCAACCTCGTTGATGAGAACCATCTGGTCAATGAACCAAGGGTCGATCTTGGTGCTCTCAAACACCTGCTCGGCGGTTGCACCGGCGCGGAGAGCCTGCTGCACCTGAACGATTCGCCCATCGGTGGGCACCTTGATTAGTTCAAGCAGTTCCTCTGCGGTTCCAGGAAGAGCGCCCCAGTGGAAACTGGAACCCTTCTTCTCTAGCGAACGCAGTGCCTTCTGCAGTGCCTGGGTGTAGTTACGGCCGATGGCCATCGCTTCACCAACCGACTTCATGGTGGTGGTTAGAACCGGGTTGGCGGCAGGGAACTTCTCAAAGTTGAAGCGAGGAACCTTCACAACTATGTAGTCGAGGGTTGGCTCGAACGAAGCCGGAGTCACCTTGGTGATGTCGTTAGGGATCTCATCGAGGGTGTAACCGATAGCCAGCTTGGCAGCGATCTTGGCAATCGGGAATCCGGTTGCCTTCGATGCGAGGGCCGACGAGCGGCTAACGCGTGGGTTCATTTCAATAACAACCACACGGCCGTTTTCAGGGTTCACTGCAAACTGAATGTTGCAACCACCGGTGTCCACGCCAACGGCGCGGATGATGTCGATGCTGATGTCACGTAGGTTCTGGTACTCGCGGTCGGTAAGGGTGAGTGCTGGCGCAACGGTGATTGAATCGCCGGTGTGAACACCAACCGGGTCAACGTTCTCGATGGAACAAACCACAACACAGTTGTCGTTCTTGTCGCGCATCAGCTCAAGCTCGTATTCCTTCCAGCCCAAGATGGACTCGGAAAGCAGAACCTGAGTGACCGGGCTGGCCTGGAGACCGGAGCCCACTATGCGAATCAGTTCCTCTTCGTCGTAGGCGAATCCGGAACCGAGTCCACCCATGGTGAACGACGGCTGAACCATAACCGGGTACTTGAGATCGACTACGGCGGCGAGTGCTTCATCGAGGGTTCCACAAATCACGGACTTGGCAACGTCTGCACCGGCGTCTAGCACCAACTGCTTGAAGATCTGGCGGTCTTCGCCCTTCTTGATGGCGTCTACCTTGGCGCCGATGAGCTCAACGTTGTACTTGTCGAGGATTCCCATCTCGTGTAGCGACATGGCGGCGTTGAGCGCGGTCTGCCCACCGAGGGTTGGCAGGATGGCGTCCGGCTTTTCCTTGATGATGATTGCCTCGATGACCTCTGGCGTAATCGGCTCCACGTAGGTGGCGTCGGCGAAGTCTGGGTCGGTCATGATGGTGGCAGGGTTGCTGTTCACCAGGATCACGCGGATGCCCTCTTCACGAAGGATGCGGCAGGCCTGGGTACCCGAGTAATCGAACTCGCAAGCCTGACCGATGACGATTGGGCCGGAACCAATTACGAGTACCGAATTGATGTCTGAACGCTTTGGCATTAGTTGCTCTCCTTGGCGGCCTTGTTTGCCGAAATGGTCTCAATAAGGCGGTCGAATAGGTAGTTAGAGTCGTGTGGACCGGCAGCGGCCTCTGGGTGGTACTGAACGCTGAAGGCTGGGATGTCGAAGCACTCTAGGCCTTCAACGCAGTTGTCGTTGAGGCTCACATGGCTCACTCGCACCTTGCCGAATCCGGCAGGAGACTCAACGGTCTCGCCGTTCTCTCCCCCAGGCACGCGAACAGCGAAGCCGTGGTTGTGAGCGGTTACCTCAACCTTGCCGGTCTTGCGATCTAGCACTGGCTGGTTGATTCCGCGGTGACCGAAGGTGAGCTTGTAGGTTTCAAACCCGAGCGCACGTCCGAGAAGCTGGTTTCCAAAGCAGATACCGAAGAACGGAATCTTGTGGGTCAGCACCTCGCGAAGCACGGCTACCTGCCCATCGCTGGCCTCAGGGTCGCCCGGACCGTTGCTAAAGAAGACTGCATCAGGGTGGTATCCCAACAGTGTCTTGGAATCAACCTTGGCTGGGAATACCTTCACCTCTAGGCCACGAGCAACCATGTGCTCAATGGTGCTTCGCTTGATGCCCAAGTCAACGATTGCAACGCGACCAAAGAACTCACCCTCGTGAGGCACGGTGTAAGCCTCGGCGGTGGTCACTACGTCGCTTAGCGAGAGACCCTGCATCTTCACGGCAGACTTCACTTTTCCAAGCAATTCATCGATGGAGAGCTCGGCCTCAGTACCGCTGAAAACACCAGCGCGCATGGAACCCGAGGAACGCAGGTGGCGAGTGAGCGCACGAGTGTCTACTCCGCTGATACCCACCACATCGAACTTCTCGAGCTCGTTAGGGAGCGAGTTTTCGGAGCGGAAGTTGGAAACCATGCGGGACGGGTCGCGCACCACGTAACCAGCAACCCAAACCTTGCTGCTCTCCTCGTCGCGCGAGTTCACACCGGTGTTGCCGATGTGCGGAGCGGTCTGAACCACGATCTGGCCCGCGTACGAAGGGTCTGTCAGGGTTTCCTGGTAGCCGGTCATTCCGGTTGCAAAAACCAACTCTCCTAGACTGCTTCCGGTCTTGCCGTATGCCTTACCGTGGAAGACTTTGCCGTCTTCAAGCACTAGAACTGCTTTACCAGTCATTAGTTCTGCTCCTTTGTGGTGATTAGTTCAAGTTGTTCAAAAATCTGCTTGCGGTCTTCGTTGTTGCGAGCACGAAGGAAGGTACTGAGGCCAAAGCCGTCCTGAGTCCAGTTGATCTGAATTAGTCCGTCGGACTCAACGCCTCGGTCGATGGTTGCGGTTGCCTTCTCGGCGGAAACCACCTGAGCCGCGGTGATGCCGATTGCACGCTCGCCGTTGCGCTCGATGAGCAATCCATCGATGCTGATGGTTACCTTGCCAAACCCGCGGGCACCCATTCCGTGTGCGGTAACGCGATTCAGCGGCTCACCTGCAACGGTGGTGGCAACGTACTGAACCGCGGTCCACTGACGACCACCGGACGGGTGCTCGAGCCATTCGAGCGGAGCGCCGAATACGTTTTCCTGCTGGGCGGCACGCGCGCGCCAAGCGCGGAAAGCAACGATCACTAGGAATGCGATGAGCGCGGTTACTAGCACCGCCATGATTGGGTAGCGAGCTGGCATTAGTTTCGACCTTCCGAGGCGAGTTGACCATTGGTCACGGTCTGGTACCCGCGGTAGATGGTGTGAACCACGGCGCCTGGCAGAGTAAGACCCTTGTAAGGGTTGTTCTCGCTCTTGCTGTGGCTAGTTTCGATTACGCGCTTTGCGGTTGGGTCAATCAGCACCAGGTTGGCAATCGAACCGGCGGCAATAGGCTGGCCCTGTTCTTCAAGGCGGCCGATCTGCGCTGGGTTCTGACTTAGTACCTGAGCCACGCGCTCCCAGCTGCCGAGACCGCTCTCGATGAGAACCTCCTGAGCAACCGATGCGGCAATCTCCAGTCCGAGCATTCCAAAAGCGGCGGCCTGCCATTCGCAGTCCTTGGCTTCAATCGGGTGCGGAGCGTGGTCGGTGGCAATGATGTCGATGGTTCCGTCAACCAGGGCGGCGCGGAGTGCCAGCACGTCTTCATGGGTGCGCAGTGGAGGGTTCACCTTGTAAACGGCGTCGTAGCTGCGGGTCAGTTCATCGGTGAGAAGCAGGTGGTGCGGGGTTACTTCCGCGGTCACGTTGATGCCTCGGCTCTTGGCCCAGCGAACTATTTCAACGGAACCTGCGGTAGACAGGTGGCAAATGTGAACGCGTGAGCCAACGTGTTCTGCAAGCAGCACATCGCGAGCGATGATCGACTCTTCCGCAACCGCAGGCCAGCCGGTGAGGCCGAGTTCGGCACTAACCTTGCCCTCGTTCATTTGAGCGCCTTCGGTTAGGCGTGGTTCCTGGGCGTGCTGCGCCACAACACCATCAAACGCTTTCACGTATTCAAGAGCGCGACGCATCAAGACTGGGTCGTGCACGCACTTGCCGTCGTCGCTGAACACGCGAACGCGTGCCTTTGAGGAGGCCATTGCGTTGAGCTCGGCAAGCTGCTTGCCATCGAGCCCAACGGTCACGGCGCCAACAGGCACTACGTCAACGTAGCCCGCCTCAAAACCTAGGGCCTGAACCTGCTCAACCACACCAGCAGTGTCCTGCACAGGCGAAGTGTTTGCCATTGCGTGAACGGCAGTGAATCCACCCGCAGCAGCGCTTTGGCTTCCGGTCAGAATGGTTTCACTCTGTTCGAAACCAGGCTCACGAAGGTGGGTGTGGAGGTCTACAAAGCCAGGCAGCGCAACCAGCCCGGTTGCGTCGATCTCGGTGGCACCGGCCGCGCCAGCGAGGTTGGTGCCAACGGCAACGACTTGCTCACCATCGATGAGAATGTCGCACTTGCTGCCGTTTGGCAGGGTGGCGTTTTTGATTAGCAGATTAGGCATCGATGGTGGCCCTTTCGCCCGAAAGTAACTGGTAGAGCACGGCCATGCGCACGGAAACGCCGTTTGCCACCTGCTCCAAAACTGTGGAGTTCTTGGAATCCGCCGCAACCGCGGTGATCTCGAGCCCGCGGTTCATTGGACCCGGGTGCATCAGAAGCGCGTCCGGCTTCAGCATTGCAAGTCGATCCGCGTTCATGCCCCACACTCGGCTGTACTCGCGCTCGCTTGGGAAGTAGCTGGCATTCATGCGCTCGGCTTGCACACGAAGCATCATGACTGCATCCGGCTTCACATCAGTCAGCGCCTGGTCAAAGTCGAAGTGGATCTGCGCCTGCCAATCGCTCGAGTTGGCGGGAACCAGAGTTGGCGGAGCAACAAGGTGAACTTCCGCGCCGAGAGTGTTCAGCAGCAAGAGATTGCTTCGAGCTACGCGGCTGTGAAGTACATCGCCAACGATGGCAATCTTGAGGCCGTCGAGGCCTTTACCCTTGCTACCGATGCCAATGGCACCACCGTGGATGCGACGGCGAATGGTAAAGGCGTCAAGCAGTGCCTGGGTTGGGTGTTCGTGGGTTCCGTCACCGGCATTGATGATGGCGCCGTTGATCCAACCGCTGTGAGCCAACACGTTTGCAGCACCCGAGGCGTGGTGACGAATCACCACGGCGTCGGCTCCCATTGCCTCCAGAGTCTGCGCGGTGTCCTTGAGGCTCTCGCCCTTAGAAACGCTGGAACCCTTGGCGCTGAAGTTGATCACGTCTGCACTCAAGCGCTTTTCGGCTAGTTCAAAACTGATTCGCGTGCGGGTGCTGTCTTCAAAGAAGAGATTCACCACTGTCTTACCGCGCAAGGTAGGCAGCTTCTTGATGTCGCGGCTGTTTACGCCGGCCATCTCCTCCGCCACGTCAAGAATCTCAATCGCTGCCTCGCGACTCAGATCCGAGGAACTCAAAAGGTGCTTCAACTGGCTCATGATTCAATCACCACGCTGGTTTCTCCGTCGTTTTCGGTTAGTTGCACGTTGATTCGTTCATCGCGGGAAGTAGGAAGGTTTTTGCCCACAAAGTCTGCGCGAATCGGAAGTTCACGGTGACCTCTGTCAACCAAAACAGCGAGGCGAACCACCGATGGGCGACCCAGGTCGTTCAACGCATCCAGCGCGGCGCGGATTGTGCGTCCGCTGTAGAGAACGTCATCCACGAGGACCACCACCGAGTTCTCAATTCCGGAACTAGGAATCTCCGTAGGCGAAATGGTGCGAGTTGGGTTCTTGGCCAGGTCATCGCGATACATGGTGATGTCCAGGCGACCAACACTCGTTGCCGCCGAGAACTCAGGATAGAAACGCTGGATTTGTGCCGCGATTCGCTCTGCGAGCAAAGCTCCGCGCGTGGGAATGCCAAGCAAAATAAGGTTTTGTGTGCCGTGGTTTGATTCCACGATTTCGTGCGCGATTCGGGTGATTGCCCGATCGATGTCGCCACTACTCAAGACGGTGCGTGCAGACACGCCCACCTCCTTCTTAGCCTCGCAGGACCAAAGTTAAAGGATGTTTGAATAAATACTAACAGCCGAAAGCGGCTATTTAGCGTTGCGGGTTGACGAGATTTTGCTCAATAGCCCATTCACGAATGCGCCAGAGTCATCGGTGGAATATTCCTTGGCAAGCTCAACGGCTTCATTGATCGCAACGCCGTGAGGAACCTCCGGGTTGTAAAGAATTTCCCAAACGGCAACTCGCAAAATGGCACGGTCAAGCACTGGCATGCGGTCAATCGACCACTCGTTGGAATAGGTTTCCAGGAGGTCGTCGATCTCGGCGTGATGCTCAACAACACCGGTCACCAATTGCTTGGCGTAGCTGAAGATTTCATCTTGGTTCTGGCGGTCGGCAGCCAACTCCGCGGTGGTGTCCAAAAGAGACACCGGACTCACCTTGCGGATGTCGGATGCAAAAACGGCGTCAACCGCGCGTTTACGAGCCTTAGTTCTTGCGCTCACTAGTTGAAGCTAGCCAAGTTTAGAGACGACCCAGGTAGTCACCCGTGCGGGTGTCTACCTTCACCTTGGTGCCCTGCTCAACGAACAAAGGAACCTGAATGGTGCGGCCGGTCTCTAGGGTTGCAGGCTTGGTACCACCGGTGGAGCGGTCACCCTGAAGGCCTGGCTCGGTGAAGGTGATCTCAAGAACAACCGATGCAGGAAGTTCAACGTAAAGCGCTTCACCCTCGTTAAGCGCAACGATGGCGTTCTGGTTCTCCAGCATGAAGTCGGCTGCGTCGCCAACCTGTGCAGGGTTCAGAGTGATCTGGTCGTAGGTGTCTAGGTCCATGAACACGAAGCCCTCGCCATCGTTGTAAAGGAACTGCATCTCGCGCTTGTCAACGTTGGCGGTCTCTACCTTTACGCCTGCGTTGAAGGTCTTGTCTACAACCTTGCCGCTCATCACGTTCTTCAGCTTGGTGCGAACAAAAGCTGGGCCCTTGCCAGGCTTTACGTGCTGAAACTCAACAACGGACCAAAGCTGGCCATCGATGTTCAGAACCATACCGTTCTTGAGGTCGTTTGAAGTTGCCATGGTGATACACACTCATTCCATTGATTTAGGCATAAAAAAGCCGGCGTGAGCCGCCGAGACGCTGCTCTAAGTTTAGCGTGCCAGTTGCGAAAGTGCGAGAAGGTACGAGTCCACGCCGAACCCAGCAATCACGCCCGTGGCCACGCCGGTGATCACGCTCTTGTGGCGGAACTCTTCGCGGGTGTGCGGGTTGCTTAGGTGAACCTCGATGAGTTTCTTACCGCTCTTGGTTACCTGAACGGCGGCGTCTGCCACCGCGTACGAGTAGTGGGTGAAGGCGGCAGGGTTAAGAACCACGTTCGCTCCCCTGTCAACTGCCTCGTGAAGCCAACCGATCAACTCAGATTCGGAATCGGTTTGACGAATCTCTGCAGTTAGTCCTAGCTCGGTGGCCTTGGCAGAACAGAGTGAAACCAAACCGGCGTAGTCGACCGACCCGTAGATGTCGGGTTCGCGTGAACCCAGACGCCCTAGGTTTGGGCCGCTTAGAACTAGTACCAATGACATGGGTTCAGAATACTTTCTTTAGGAGCGAAACGCACGGCAATCTGCGTGGTTGCGCCTACTCGCAGATCTCTTGGTAACTGGCGAATAGCAGTTCAGCAGGTGGTGCGGTCATGATGGTTGGCTTGCCAATGGCATCTAGAACAACGAATCGAAGCTGCCCGGCGCGGCTCTTCTTGTCTTTTTGCATGGTGGCTAGTAGCTGCTCCCATTTGTCCACCGCGTAAGTTGTTGGCAGGCCAAGTAGACCAAAAACGTGGCGGTGACGTTCAACCGCGGCGTCGTCTAAGCGACCAGCCAGCCTTGCCAACTCGGCAACAAAGACCATTCCGATGGCGATAGCGGCACCGTGACGCCACTTGTATCGTTCGGCGTTTTCAATGGCGTGACCTAGGGTGTGGCCGTAGTTGAGGATTTCGCGCTGGCCGGCTTCCTTGAAGTCGGAACCAACCACGCGGGCCTTGATGGCAATGCATCGTTCGATGATTTCGCGGAACTCATCGCTGTTTGGGTTGGTAGCCAAATCAACGTTGGCTTCGATGAGCTCCAAGATGCGCACATCATCGATGAATCCGTATTTCGCAACCTCACCGAATCCAGCAAGAATTTCGTTCTTAGGAAGCGTGGCCAAGGTATCTAGGTCGCAGATAACTGCTGAGGGTGCGTAGAAAACACCAACCAGGTTTTTACCTTCGGCGGTGTTGATGGCAGTCTTGCCGCCCACGGCCGCGTCCACCATGCCTAGCAGTGTGGTTGGCACTTGGATCAGCTTCACGCCGCGCAACCAGGTGGCTGCCACAAAACCAGCGAGGTCGGTGGTGCTGCCGCCACCAAAGCCAATGATTGCGTCGGTGCGGGTGTAATCCTTTTGTCCCATTACTCCCCAGCAGAACGCTGCAACTTCAACACGCTTGGCGTCTTCACCGTTGGAAACGGCCACGCTGTCTGCCTGGAAGCCCTGAGCAATGAGTTCTTCGCGGAGCACCTCGGCACTAACTGTGAGTGCCTCAGGGTGAATGATCAGCACCTTCTGAACGCCAGTACCAAGTGCGGCTCCAACCTCACCCAGCAAGGCACGACCAACGATTACGTTGTAGGGGCTGTCACCGGCAACGGTGATTGAAGTGATGTCGTTCACGCTATTCCTAAGTTCTGCTTGATCTCTAAAACGGTCACTCCAAGTGAGTGCCCAGAAGTGTCAACGGTGATGTCTGCAACTGATTCGTAAATCGGCTTCCGCTCCGCGTAGATGCGTTGCCAATCCTCAAAACCGTTCTTAACCAAGGGTCTCTTGTTTCCCTTTAGGCGACCCTTGATGTGTCGACCATCGGTGGCAAGGTAAATCACGGTAACGGTCTTCAATCGCTCGCGGGTGAGCTGACTGAGCACTGCTCCCCCGCCTGTGGCAACCACTGCAGGTGCGGCAATGGCTGCCTCGACTGCCGCTTCCTCGAAACCACGGAATGCAGGTTCACCCTGTTCGTCGAAAATCTTGGCGATCTCGCCGTGTTCGGCAACCACCAAAGCGTCGGTGTCAACGAACGGTACCTTCAGTGCACGCGCCAACTTCTTGCCCACGGTGGTTTTTCCAACCCCCATTGGGCCAATCAGCACGAGTACCGAATCCTTAGCCATAGCTAGGCGTCAAAGCTGGTGAGAACCGCCGGAATATTGGCTAGGTAGGACTCCAGGTTGCGCTTGGTCTCGGCAACCGAGTCGCCACCAAACTTCTCCAAAACGGAGTTTGCAAGAACCAGAGCAACCATTGCCTCGGCTACAACACCCGCCGCAGGAACGGCGCAAACGTCGGAACGCTGGTGGTGTGCCTTGGCAGGTTCGCCAGTTGCCACATCGATGGTTGCAAGCGCGCGAGGAACCGTTGAGATTGGCTTCATTGCTGCGCGAACTCGAAGGATTTCACCGTTGCTCATTCCACCCTCGATGCCGCCAGCGCGGTCGGTAAGGCGGCGAACAATGCCGTTTTCGTCGCGTTCGATCTCGTCGTGTGCCACGGAGCCACGGCGACGAGCGGTTTCGAATCCGTCTCCAACCTCAACACCCTTGATGGCCTGAATACCCATCAAAGCGGCTGCTAGCTGCGAGTCGAGGCGACGATCCCAGTGAACGTAGGTGCCCAAGCCAGGAGGAAGGTTGTAAACCAAAGTTTCAACGACGCCACCGAGAGTATCGCCGTCTGCGTGACAGGCATCAACTTCGGCAACCATCGCCTTGCTGGTCTCGGCATCAAAGCAGCGCATCGGGTCTTCATCCAAAGCGGCAACATCGCTAGGAAGCGGGAGCGCTGCGTCACGCGGCGCTTCGATTGGGCCAATGCCAACGGTGTGGGTAACAAGCTGAATGCCAAGTTCGCTAAGGAATGAACTGGCAACAGCACCTAAAGCCACGCGAGCAGCGGTCTCACGAGCGCTTGCACGTTCCAAAATTGGTCGAGAGTCTAGGAAGCCATACTTCTGCATGCCGGTGAAATCGGCGTGACCCGGTCGAGGCCTAGTTAGCGCTGCGGCGCGAGCGCCGGTCATGGCCTCAGCATCCACAGGGTCGGCGCTCATGACTTCTTGCCACTTAGGCCACTCGGTGTTTGCCACGCAGATTGCTACTGGTCCACCCTGCGAAAGGCCGTGGCGAACGCCACCGGAAAGAGTAACTGCGTCCTGTTCGAACTTCATGCGGGCACCACGACCGTAGCCAAGACGGCGACGAGCGAGTGCATCCTGCACATCTCCCGTGGTGATTGGCACGCCGGCAGGCAAACCTTCTAGAACGGCAACAAGTTCTGGGCCGTGCGATTCCCCGGCAGTGATCCAACGTAGCATTAGGCAATTCTGCCATACCAGCGCCAGATAGGTGCCCTAAAACGGCAGTTGCGGGCACAAACTGTGCGCCTGCGGTTTCGACTAGCGAGTGAGAACTAGTTGTCTAGCGCGTGGCGCACAGCCTCAACAACAGCTACCTCGTTTGGCAGCGGAGTTTCGGCGTCACCTTGTGTGAAGATTCTCAGCTGGGCGATAGCCTGCCACATCAGCATGTCCAAACCGCTGATGGTTGGCCTTCCGGCATTGCTCCAGTGTGCGGCGAACGCACTCGGCCATGGTGAGTAAGCCACGTCTAGAACTGCACCGCGCGGATTAAATCCGAACCAGCGGTTTAGTTTTGCAGAAATCTCATCCAGCGCACCACCGGGCAGAGTGGAAATCCCGAGATCCGCTCGCTGTGCCGGTGATTTGAGACTGGAAACGGAGCGAGCTTGCAATCCAATTGAGCCAGCAAAGTTAACTAGAGCCGCACGGGCTTGAGAGTTTCGGGCAAAGACCAAAACCTTGGCATCTGGAGAAAGTTCGCGAACGGCAACTACGGCACTTGTGGCGGTTGCACCCGAACCGATAATCAGCACGGTATTTAACCGCCCGATGGCCGCGGTGCGAATCGCCTGAACAATACCAAACACGTCCGTGTTGTATCCAGCCCAACCGGTTTCGGTTCGAACCAACGTGTTGACCGCACCGGTGAGCTCGGCGGCCTCGTTCTTAGAGTCCACAAAGCGGAACGCTTCCTCTTTGAGAGGCATGGTCACACTAAATCCAGCCCACTCGGCATCAAGTTCTCTGATGAACTTTCGAAGCCCGGCACGCGGAACTTCGATCTTGTCGTAGGACCAATCGAGACCGAGTACGCCATAGGCGGTGTTGTGAATTAGTGGCGATTTTGAGTGCTCGATCGGCGAACCCAAAACCGCAAAACGCTTAGTTGCCATTCCAACCCGGATTCGCTCTGATCCACGCCTGGAACTTCAAAACGGCTGCAGAATGCTGGGCTTGAGTGGTGCTAAAGACTGTCTCTCCAGTTGCCAGATTGATGGCACAGAAGTACAGCCAGGTTCCGTCCGCAGGGTGCAATGTGGCATCGATGGCCAAGTGACCCGCGCCACCGATTGGACCGATAGGCAAACCATCGCGGACATAGGTGTTGTATCCGTTGTTTGCAGCGCGTTCGGCATCGGTGGTGGTCACGGTGGTTCCGCCCGAACCGTAGCTAACTGTGGCGTCGCTTTGCAGCTTCATGCCAATCTTGAGGCGGTTGGCAAACACTCGAGAGACCTTGTAGAAGTCTTGAGTCTTCCGTGCTTCCTTTTGCACAATGGAAGCAAAGGTGAGAACGCGGTGACGATCGGCCTTTGGTACACCAAAAGAGTCGAGTTCTTGATAGGTGCGATCCACCATGGTCTTCAAAATCTGTGTGGCGGTCATGCCCGGGTCGAAGTCGTAGGTGGCTGGGAAAAGGTAGCCATCGATGTTGTACAAACCGGCTGGAACGCCAACCGCGGCGTGATCCTGAGCTGCTTGAACGAAGCTCTGCACAGGTATTCCTGTGGCGTCGCTCAGCTGCTGCAGAACCGTTCCGATGCGAAGACCTTCCTTAATAGTGACCTTGTTCACCACATGAGATTTGGTGTCCGTGAGCAGTGCCAAAGCGGCGCTGGAACTCATCTTCTTGTGGAGGGTGTAGGTTCCTGGGAAGAAAACAGTGTTCTCCGCGGCGATGAGTCGATAAACGATGTCGGCATTTTTCACAACACCGAGAGACTCCAGGTTGGCGGCAACATCAACTCCGGTCTCGCCAGACTTGATGACCATGGTCACTGAACCGGTTCCATCGCCAACGTAGTCGCGACCCATCACGCCGTCATAGAAAGTGCGCAACTGAGCACGCTGAACGTAGGCAACGCTTAGCGCGATGATGAGCAGCAGTGCAACCGCTACCAAGGCGCGCCGTAGCTTGAACTTATTCATTGGTGGACTCCTGTTGGGTTTCCAGTGCGTTCCCCGGTTGAGTGCCGGACAGCTTCTCCCCCGCCAAAGCCTGCTCCAAGATTATTGCCGCCGCCTCTTGATCGATTACGCCACGCGAGTTCTTTGCGTTCTTGCCGGCAAGTCGTAAGTTCGCGCTTGCAGAAACCGTGCTGAGTCTCTCATCGATGAATCTGACGTCAATGTTTAGAACTCGACTTAGCGCAAAAGCGAAATCGATTGCGTCCTGCGTGGATGGAGTGGAACCTCCGGAAAGAGACACCGGCAAACCAACATAAGCCTCGACAAACGAGTAGTCATCGATCGCCGCCGCCACGGCCGAAACTGAGTCGTTCAAGCTTTCCTGGCGGCTCACGGTGGCAAATGGTGTGGCCAAGATGCCATCTTGATCAGAGATTGCCAAACCAACGCGGGCTTTGCCCACGTCAACGGCTAGGCGTCGGCCCTTACGCATAAGCGTTAGAGCGCAGCCTTTACAGCCAAAATGGCGTCGTTGATCTTGCTCACATCAGAGCCACCGCCCTGAGCGATGTCGTCTTTGCCGCCACCGCCACCGCCAAGCACGGCACTGGCTGCACGCACAAGTGACCCAGCCTTTGCACCGGCAGTCTGAGCGGCCTTAGTGGTTGCAATCACAACCATCGGCTTGTCGGAAATCACACCGAAAATGGCGGCCACGGCGCTCTGGTCGCCAAAGCGATCGCGCACCTGAGTAGCCAACGAACGAAGGTCGTCAACCGAATCCAGCTGACCAAAGTTCTCAGCCACAATCTTGAACGCGCCTGCAGTTTCGGCACTGGAAACCAGAGCTGGAACCTTGGTAGCCAACTCGGCGGCCTGAAGTTGTGCCAACTTGCGCTGCGCTGACTTCAATTCATCGATGGTTGCGGTCAGACGCTCCTCAAGGGAATCCTTTGGAGTCTTGAGAAGGTCGCCCAAACGAGCCACGAGTGCGCGCTCGGTTGCCAATGCGCGGAATGCCTCGATGCCAACGAGAGCCTCGAGACGACGCGAGCCGCTACCAACCGAAGCTTCGTTGATGAGGGAAACCAGACCAATCTGCGACGAACGAGACACGTGAGTTCCACCACATAGCTCGCGGGACCAAGGCCCACCAACCTGGATGACACGAACGCTCTCGTCGTAGGTTTCACCGAAGAGTGCAACGGCACCCCACTCGCGCGCATCTGGAAGGCTCATGAACTGAGCGCTCACTGCCAAGTCGCTGCGGATTGCTAGGTTGGTTACCTCTTCGATCTCGCTCTTGGTTTCTGCACTAAGTGCCTGTGCCCAAGAAAAGTCCAAACGCAGGTAACCAGGCTTGTTGTACGAACCACTCTGCAAAGCAGTTGGGCCGAGTACCTGACGCAGCGCTGCGTGAACCACGTGGGTTCCAGAGTGTGCCTGACAGGCACCTAGGCGCCAGTCTGCGTCAACGCTGGTAACTGCCGAGGTGCCAAGGGTTACTTCACCCTTACGAACCAAGACCTTGTGGCTAACCAGACCCTTTACAGGCTTCTGAACGTCTAGAACCTCAAGTTCGAAGCCGTCGCCGGTAATGAAGCCAGCGTCGCTGTCCTGGCCACCCGATTCCGCGTAGAAGCTGGTTTCGTCCAGGATTACCTCGGCAACCTGGCCCTGAGCGATCTTTTTGCTCTGAGCGCCGTCCGCGATTAGACCAATGACTTTACCTTCGGTCTGAAGCGACTCGTAACCGGTGAACTTGGTAACGCCCTTAGCACGGAAGTCACCGTAAACAGATAGGTCGGTGCCGCCTAGCTTCTTCTCACGGGCGTCTGCCTTGGCGCGGTCACGCTGTTCGGCCATGAGCGCCTTGAAACCATCGCGATCAACGGTAAGTCCCTGCTCTTCAGCAATTTCAAGGGTTAGGTCAATCGGGAAGCCATAGGTGTCGTGCAACAGGAATGCTGCATCGCCCTTGAGCTGCTTGCCGCCACCGTTCTTAACTGCATCGATGGCTTCATCGAGGTAAACGGTTCCGCTAACAAGGGTGCGAAGGAAGGCTTCTTCCTCTGCAACGGCCGAAGTCAGGATGCGTTTGAAGTCGGTTTCTAGCTCAGGATATGCAGCCTTCATTGCATCCTTAGAGGCGGTAAAGAGCTGAGTGAAAACAGGAGCTTCAACTCCAAGCAGGCGCATTGCACGCACTGTGCGGCGAAGCAAACGGCGCAATACGTAGCCACGACCGTCGTTGCCCGGAGAAACTCCATCCGAAATCAGCATCAAAGCTGAACGCACGTGGTCGGCAATAACGCGTAGACGCACGTCGTCCTCGGTGTTTGCGCCGTAGGTCTTACCGGTCAGTTTTGCGGCAAGGTCTAGGACCGGGCGAACCTGGTCAATTTCGTATAGGTTCTCAACGCCTTGAAGCAAGAACGCAACGCGCTCCAAGCCCATACCGGTGTCGATGTTCTTCTTAGGCAATTCGCCCAAGATCTCAAAGCTGTCTTTGCCGGTGCCCTGGCCGCGCTCGTACTGCATAAACACGAGGTTCCAGATCTCGATGTAACGATCCTCGTCGGCAGCTGGTCCGCCGTCGCGTCCGTAGGCAGGACCGCGGTCGTAGTAAATCTCGCTACAAGGACCAGCAGGGCCCGGCTGCCCAGTGCTCCAGTAGTTGTCTTTCATTCCCATGCGCTGAATGCGCTCCATTGGAATGTCGGCAACCTCACGCCAAATGCCGATGGCTTCGTCGTCGTCCTGGAAAACGGTTACCCAAAGAAGTTGAGGGTCGATGCCCAGGCAACCGGAATCGCGTGAACCGGTCAGGAACTCCCAAGCGAAAGCAATTGCTTCCTTCTTGAAATAGTCACCAAACGAGAAATTTCCATTCATCTGGAAGAAGGTGCCGTGACGGGTGGTTTTCCCAACTTCTTCGATGTCTAGTGTGCGAATGCACTTCTGCACACTGGTGGCGCGAGGGAATGGCGCAGGCACCAAACCGGTCATGTAAGGAATGAACGGCACCATACCGGCCACAGTGAATAGCAACGATGGGTCATCGGTGATCAAAGAAGCGGAAGGAACTACGGTGTGGCCGTTGCGCTCAAAAAAGTCGAGCCAACGCCGGCGAATCTCGGCGGTTTGCACTTGGGTGACGTCCTACTTGGTAGAGGTTTGGTTCTTGGCGGCCAATTCGGCCTCGCGCTCGCGGAAGCCTTCGCTCACAGCGGCACCAAAGTCCTTGGCGCGACGGGTAACGTCTGCTGCCAGTTCCTGAGCTTTAGGGTTCTCGTTTAGCTGCTTAGTTGCAACCAAACCAAGGGAAATTCCGGCAACGAACCAGAGAAACTTCTTCATGAGATAGACCCCTACTTCTTGCTCTTGCCCAGCAAAGCCGAGCGTAGACCCGAGGTAAGGCCTGCAATCTTTACGAGAGGCGACCCCAGGGTGGATGCAAACACGGCCACAAGGGCACTGATGTTTCCGGTTACTTCGGAAACGTTTTCGGTAATGACGTCTACCTTGGCCAACTGTTTGTTGGTGGCCTGAACGGTTTCAGTGAGTTCGGAGAGCAGCGGAGAAACCTCTTCGCCAACCGATCGAATCGATTCGCGAGTCTCGTCGAGTACACGACCCAACTTGACCAGAGGCACAGCAATGAATAGGACCAATAGCGCAAACGCACTGGCCGCAATGATTGCTGCGATTTCTCCGCCGCTCATCCGAACTCCTAACTATTCGTTAGTTAGAAACTACTAGCGAGCTGCGTAGTACTCAACCACAAGCTGAACTTCACAAGTGACTGGTACTTCGGCACGCAATGGGCGACGGGTTAGAACAGCGGTTAGCTTGTCTAGCTGAACGTCTAGGTAACCAGGCACTGGAGGTAGAACCTCTGCGTGTCCACCGGCTGCTGCAACCTGGAAAGGCTCGGTGCCTTCAGACTTTGCGTGCACGTGGATCTGCTGACCTGGCTTTACGCGGAACGATGGGCGGTCTACGCGCTCACCGTTTACAAGGATGTGACGGTGTACAACCATCTGACGAGCCTGTGCGATGGTGCGGGCGAAGCCTGCACGAAGCACGAGTGCGTCGAGACGCATCTCAAGAAGCTCAACTAGGTTTTCACCGGTTAGGCCCTCTGCGCGCTTGGCTTCCTGGAAAGTCTTACGAAGCTGAGCCTCGCGGATGCCGTACTGAGCGCGAAGACGCTGCTTTTCGCGTAGACGTACAGCAAAGTCGCTGTCTGCCTTCTTGCGGGTGCGGCCGTGCTGACCAGGAGCGTATGGACGCTTCTCTAGGTACTTGGCGGCCTTTGGGGTTAGGGCTAGGCCCAGTGCGCGTGACTTGCGAGTCATGCTGCGGGTACGCGTTGTCTTAGACACGTGTTCCTTTCATTGGATCCCTGAAGGATCGATAGCGGTTGTTCACAAAAAAGAACAGTCAACTAGAGCTGATGAATGTTCTAATCGCCACGGACCGTCTGGCTATTTAGACAGTCGCACCGTTGGGCCCCGCGCAGCCGTTGCGGGTTACCCTAGTCGGCAACCTCACAAGTCTAGCAGGGCAGGTCGCCGCAACAAAGCCTATTTCTAGGCTATTTTTGGCCCTTGCGGCCTCGGATCATGGCCTTGAGTTTGCTCCAACGCTCCCCCAGTTCGCGTTCGAATCCAACCGATTTGGGCTTGTAGTACTCGCGATTCAATACTTTGCTTGCCGCATATTCCTGCTCAACCACAGCGGTTTCCGAGTCGTGGGGGTATTGGTAGCCCACACCGTTGCCGCGCGAACGAGCACCCGCATAGTTGCTCGACCTCAACGGCTTAGGGACCTTGGGCTGCATGCCGTTGCGCACATCTTCTAGCGCGGCATTAATTGCGTTGTAGGCTGCATTACTCTTTGGAGCCAAAGCCAAGTAGATGGTGGCCTCGGCCAGCGGAATGCGGCCTTCTGGCATGCCAATCTGCTGCACTGTTTCAAAAGTTGACACCGCCAGGGGCAGAGCGTGCGGATCGGCAAGCCCGATGTCCTCTGCCGCCAAAATCATGAGGCGGCGCGCAATGAATCGCGGTTCCTCGCCGCCCTCAATCATTCTGGCCAACCAGTGAATCGCGGCGTCGGCGTCAGAACCTCGAACACTTTTGATGAACGCACTGATGATGTCGTAGTGCTGATCTCCGTCGCGGTCGTAGCGAACCAGGGCGTGATCAAGGGCGGACTCGATCGACTCGCGGGTGATTTCAACCGGACCATTCTCATCCGTGCCATCACCCTTGGCGTTTTCTGAGGCAACAGACTTGGCATTTCCTGCCGCGGCCTCCAGAACGGTGAGCGCGCGACGGGCATCGCCGCCGGAAAGCTGAACAATGCGATCGCGCAACTCTCCATCGATGGAGAAATCACCATTTAAACCGCGCGGATCTGAAACCGCTCTGTCCACCAACACTGCAATGTCTGAATCCTCTAGAGGCTCGAGGGTAAGCAGCAGAGATCTGCTGAGCAGGGGTGCAATCACACTGAACGAGGGGTTCTCGGTGGTTGCCGCTATGAGCACAACCCACCCGGCTTCAACACCAGGCAGAAGGGCGTCTTGCTGGGCCTTGGAGAACCGGTGAATCTCGTCGAGGAAAAGCAGTGTTCCCGTGCCGTAAGCGTCACGTTCCTTGCGCGCTTGAACCATTACGTCGCGCACGTCTTTGACGCCGGCGGTGATGGCACTCAACTCGATGAATCTGCGGCCCGAAGAGCGAGCAACTACCTGAGCCAAAGTGGTCTTGCCAGTGCCCGGAGGGCCCCAAAGAAGTAGTGATGCAGTTGAGGCGGACTTCGCGTCCGCTGCTGGAGCGGCAAGCTGGAGCAAAGGAGAACCGGCACGGAGGAGGTGAGTTTGCCCAACAACCTCATCGATGGTTCTTGGACGCATGCGGGCGGCAAGCGGCGCCGCCGTTACAAACATTCCGTGGTCCAAGGTCATGCCTTCAGGATGCCATAAAATCGGGAGTAGAGATTCCAACCAAGGAGAGCCAGTGGCTAAGTCAAAGAACAACGCAGAACTTCAGGCAAGACTTCGTTCCTACGAGGAAAAGCAAAAGGTTTCGGGTCAGAAGGCTCAGAAGCGTGCCGCAGATACCAAGCTGGCATTGACCATTGCAGGTGGATCTGTTCTGCTCACTCTGGTGGCAACCCTTATTCACGGCGTTGCTTTCCCAACTCCAACCAGCACCGCGAGTGCCACCACCGCCGCAAGCAGCAGCGCGTCTCCTTCGTCCTCGCCTAGCGCATCGGCGACCAACAGCCCGCTGGTTCCTAAGCCGGCGGCCGCGGAAAACCGCACCTGGACCGGAACCATGAAGTTGAACGGTAGCGACCTTGGGCTTTCCCTCGACGGCAAGGCCGCACCTCAGGCGGTTGCTAACTTCATCACCTTGGCAAAGAAGGGTTTCTACAACAACGTGACCTGCCACCGTCTAACCACCGCGGGCATTTACGTGCTCCAGTGTGGCGATCCTAAGGGCGATGGCACCGGCGGACCTGGTTACAGCTTTGGACCAATCGAGAACGCGCCAGCGGGCGACCTTTACAAGACCGGATACCTAGCCATGGCGCGACAGGGTGGCAACGGCTCCAGCATGGGTTCGCAGTTCTTCATCGTTTACAAGGACTCGCCAATTCCTAGCGACGCCGCAGGTGGTTACACCGTATTCGGCAAGATCACCTCAGGTTTGAACGTGGTTACCGCCATCGCTGCAAAGGGTTCAGACAACTCAAACGGTCAAGGCGATGGTCACCCTAAGGTCACCACCACCATCGGCTCCATCAAACTAAACTAAAGACACGTCTATCAAGGGTTCGGCTGTGCCGGATCAACAAACACAGGAGCACAAAGTGGCAAACAGCACTTCATTCGGTCGCGTTGACGCAGACAACAACGTATTCGTTATCGAGGGCGGTGTTGAACGCCAGGTTGGTCAGTACCCTGACAAGTCCGCTGAAGAGGCATTGGCCTACTTCGAGCGCAAGTTTGCAGACCTAGAGGCCAGTGTTCGCATTCTTGAGCAGCGAGTGAAGGCTAAGGCCGACGTTCACTCGATCAAGAAGAACCTGCACTCCCTAAACCAGGAGCTGGTTGCTCCAAACGTGGTTGGCGACATCGATGCCCTACGTAAGCGTGTAGCAGCAGTTTCTGAGGCCATCGGTTCGCTTGCGGCCGAGAAGACCGAAGCCAACAAGGAAGTAATCGCCGAGGCCATCGCGGCTCGCACCAAGATTGCTGAGGCTGCGGAAGCCATTGCAAACCAGGACGTTGCCAAGACCCAGTGGAAGAACTCTTCCGCCCAGATGACCGCACTGTTTGAGCAGTGGCAGGCATCTCAGAAGACCGGCCCAAAGCTTTCTAAGACCGAGGCCGACGCGATCTGGAAGCGCTTCAGCGCGGCTCGCACCAAGTTTGACGCCAACAAGCGCACCTACTTTGCAGGCCTGGATGCCAGCAACAAGGCCGCCAAGCAGAAGAAGTCTGCCATCGTTGCTGCTGCCGAGGCACTGGTTGCAAAGGGCGCAGACGCAGTGGTTGAGTACCGCAAGCTGCTGGATGAGTGGAAGGCTTCTGGCCGTTCACAGGGCAAGGTAGACGACGAACTTTGGGCACGCTTCAAGGCAGCCGGAGACAGCATCTACTCTGCAAAGGGTGAGCAGATTCAGGTTGAGAACAACGAGTATGCAGCAAACCTGAAGGTGAAGCTCGAACTGCTTACCGAAGCCGAGAAGACTGTGAAGCCTGAGAAAGACCTGGCCGAGGCCAAGCGTGTTCTGCAGAGTATTCAGGCTCGTTGGGAGAAGGCAGGCAAGGTTCCTCGCGAGAAGGTTCGCGAAGTTGAAGACCGCATGAAGGCCATTGAATCCAAGGTTCGTAAGGCCGAGGAAGAGCACTGGCGCAAGACCGACCCAGCTGCCATCGATCGCACCAACTCTGTTCTTTCCCAGTTGGAAGACTCGATTGCAAAGCTAGAGGCAGACCTCAAGGCAGCCAAGGCCGGCAAGGATGCCAAGAAGGTTGCAGCAGCAACCGAGGCACTCGAAGCCCGCAAGGCCTGGCTAAAGGTAGTCAAGGACAGCAGCAAGTAGTTGTAAAGGTTTAGAAATGAGAATGAGAGCCCATGGGCTCCCATTCTTCGTTTAGTCGTGAGTTTGTTGCCGCGACACGTGGGATTGCTGCAGCAACGGCTGCGAATTATTGCGTTACGCGGTAAACGTCGTAGACGGCATCGATGCGACGCACTGCGGCGAGAAGGTGATCCAGGGTTGCCGGGTCGCCAATCTCGAAGACAAAGCGACTCAAGGCAATTCGGTCAGATCTGGTGGAAACACTCGCACTCAAGATGTTCACGTGGTGTTCCGAGAGCACACGGGTTACGTCCGAGAGAAGGCCGTTTCGATCAAGCGCTTCAATCTGAATCTGAACTAGGAACTGGCCTCGGGATGTTCCGGCCCAGCTAACGTCCATGATTCGCTCGGGCTGGTTTGTCAGGTCCGCAATGTTGTTGCAGTCGGTGCGGTGAACCGATACACCACTGCCTCGCGTTACGAACCCAATGATTTCATCGCCAGGAACTGGAGTGCAGCAACGAGCGAGCTTAACCATGACATCTGCGTCACCGCGAACCAATACGCCGACATTGTTTCTGCCTTCGGTTGCACTGCGTTGCTTGGTTGGTAGCTCAAAGACAGCGTCGTCAGAGTCTTGTTCGATGTGGATCATCGAGACGATTTTTTCCACCACCGACTGCGCGGAGATGTGGTTCTCCCCCACTGCCGCGTACAACGCCGAAACATCTGCATAGTGCAGCTCGGAAGCCAGCTGAACAATTAGGTCGCCGGCTAGCAAACTCTTGAGTGGCAGATTCGCTTTGCGCATAGCCTTGGCGATTGCTTCACGCCCGGTCTCCACTGCGTCTTCGCGCCTTCCAGCGGCCAACCACTGCTTGATCTTCGCACGAGCGCGCTGACTCTTTACAAAGTTCAGCCAGTCTTGGCTTGGGTGGGCATCTTGGCTCTTGGAAGTGAAGATTTCCACTACGTCGCCGGACTGGAGTTCGCTCTCAAGGGGAACCAAACGGCCATTGACCTTGGCACCCATGGTTCGGTGACCAACCTCGGTGTGAACCGCATAGGCAAAGTCAACCGGAGTAGCCCCAGATGGCAAGCCAATTACCCTGCCCTTAGGAGTGAATACGTAAACTTCTTTGGCGCCGATTTCGAAACGCAAAGCGTCGAGGAACTCGCCCGGATCCTGAGTTTCTGCCTGCCAATCACTCAGGTGCTTCAGCCAAGCCAAGTCTTCTTCGGCCGAGCTGCTGTCCTTGCCTATTTGCTGCTTGTACTTCCAGTGCGCTGCAACACCAAACTCGGCGCGCTTGTGCATTTCATCGGTGCGAATTTGAATCTCAATTGAGCGCCCGGCCGGACCGATTACCGTGGTGTGAAGCGACTGGTAAAGGTTGAACTTTGGCATTGCGATGTAGTCCTTGAAGCGACCGGGAACCGGGCTCCAACGTGCGTGAATGGCACCAAGGATTGCGTAACAGTCGCGTACTTCGGCAACGATGACGCGAATGCCCACTAGGTCATAGATGTCATCGAACTCACGCCCGCGAACCACCATCTTTTGGTAGATGCTGTAGTACTGCTTTGGTCTTCCGGCAACGCGACCCTTGATGCGGTTCTCGCGAAGGTCGTCATCGATGGATGCAATCACCGAATCAATGAACTCCTCGCGCTTAGGACTGCGCTGGCGAACCAGATTGATGATCTCTTCGTAGACCTTTGGATACAACACGCTGAAGGAAATGTCTTCGAGCTCGCTCTTGATTGCACTGATTCCCAAACGGTGCGCCAGTGGCGCGTAAATCTCGAGGGTTTCCTGAGCCTTGCGGCGCGCGCTCTCCTCAGGAACAAACTTCCAAGTGCGGGCGTTGTGAAGGCGATCAGCAAGCTTGATGACTAGTACGCGGATGTCCTTGGACATGGCAACGACCATCTTGCGAACGGTTTCGGCCTGGGCGTTCTCGCCAAACTTGACTTTGTCGAGCTTGGTAACGCCGTCTACCAACATGGCAACTTCCGGACCGAAGTCTCGGGTCAGCTGGTCCAACGTATAGGGAGTGTCTTCAACGGTGTCGTGCAGCAATGCCGCAGCGAGGCTGGTAACGCCAATGCCAAGGTCGGCAAGGATTTTGGTGACCGCAAGCGGGTGCGTGATGTACGGCTCGCCACTCTTGCGGTTCTGCCCGCGATGGGCTTCTTCGGCTACCTCAAACGCGCGTTCGAGAATGGTGAGATCGGACTTTGGGTGGTTGGCCTTTGCGGTGCGGAGGATGTCCCCTAACTCTTCAGAGTAGGGGCCACCCTTGCCGAAAATACCTTGTAGACGCGAGCGTAGCGAACTAATGCTTCCGGTTGGCGTTGGATCGCTCACGTGCTACATCTACCTAGCGGTTAGCTAGCACCTTTGCAGCGGCTGCCGCATACTTTGGCTCCTTCTCGCGGAATAGCGAGTACAGAGGCGAAGCAATGAAGATGGTGCTGTAGGTTCCAACTACGATACCGATGAACAGAGCCAACGAGATGTCGCGAAGGGTTCCCGCTCCAAGAAGCAAAGTACCGATGAACAAGATGGCAGCAACCGGCAGCACGGCAACAATCGAAGTATTGATGGAGCGAACCAGAGTCTGGTTGATAGCCAGGTTAACGCGCTCACGGAAGGTCGCGGTTGCACTGTGTTCAACCTCAAATGTGTTCTCGCGAATCTTGTCGAACACAACAACGGTGTCGTAAAGCGAGTAACCGAGGATGGTTAGGAATCCGATAACCGCCGCTGGAGTGACTTCGAAACCTAGCGAGCCGTAAACCGCCGCGGTGATAACCAAGTCGTGTGCCAGAGCGATCATCGCAGCGGCACTCATCTTGATGGTGCGGAAGTAGAGTGCGATCGCGATCGAGGCCAAGAGCAAGAACCAGAGCAGACCGCTAACGGCCTTGCCGGTGATTTCGCCACCCCAATTTGCGCCAATGAACGAAGACGCAACCTGGTTTCCCTGAATGCCAAACGCGGCGGCAAGTGCCTGACGAACACGCTCCGAGGTGTTTCCGTCTAGCTTCTCGGTCTGAATGCGGATTCCGTTGGTTCCAACGGTGGTCACGTTGACCTGTGCGTTATCACCAAGAATGTGGTGGACTGCGCTGGCTGCGGTGGTTTCCGCGGTCTTGCTCACGCTGGTAACGCGGTATTCCGCACCACCCTTGAACTCGATACCAAAGTTGAATCCGCCGCGAAGCGAAGTGACGGAGACGGCCAAGATGATCATGATCGCGGAGGCGATTAGAGCAATCTTGCGACGACCTACGATGTCGAAGGACTTCTCACCCGAGTAGAGGGCGTTACCAAAATCATTGAAGCGTGACATTAGTTTGCCTCTCCCTTGTTCTCAACTTCAGCCTTGCGCTCGGCAATGGTCTGACGCTTTACTGCTTCCTTTGATGCCTTGGCTGCCTTACCGGCAGCTAGACCTGGAGCCACACGGAACTGACCGCGGCCGGCGTACGCCACAGCTGCCATGTTCTTGATGTCGAATCCGCTCCACTTGTGGCCAGACGAGAAGAACTTAAGTCCGGCAAGTAGCTGAAGCATCGGGTGGGTGAACAGAACAACAACTGCCACGTCGATGATGGTGGTTAGACCCAAGGTGTAGGCAAAACCACGAACGCTACCAACGGTAAGGGTGTAAAGCACTACAGCCGCTAGAAGGTTGATGCCGTCCGATACCAGGATGGTGCGGATTGCGCGCTTCCAACCGATGTCCACTGCAGCGGACAGACTGCGGCCTTCACGAAGTTCGTCTCGAACGCGCTCAAAGTAAACAATGAACGAGTCGGCCGTAATACCAATGGAAACGATCAGACCTGTTACACCCGCAAGAGATAGGCGGTAACCCTGACGCCAGCTGAGCAGCGAGACCAGGATGTAGGTAAGAACACCGGCGATGATCAAAGATCCGATAGTTACAAGGGCTAGACCACGGTACTGGAAGACCGAGTAAAGAATCACGAAGAACAAACCGATAGCGCCGGCGATCAGACCGCTGGTCAACTGAGCCGAACCAAGGGTTGCGCTGATGTTCTCGTTGCTCTGAACGGTGAAACCGATTGGCAACGAACCGTACTTGAGCTGGTCCGCAAGGCTCTTGGAGCTGGCTGCGGTGAACGAGCCGGTGATCTGTGCGTTTCCGTTAGTGATCACTGCGTTAGTGCTTGGCGCGGTGATTACCAGGCCGTCTAGGGTCACTGCAAACTGGTTGCGCGGTGCCGACAGAGGGTAAAGACGCTGTGTAACTGCCGAGAACTGCTTGGTACCAACATCGTTGAACTTTAGGTTCACTGCCCAGGTACTGGTGGAAGCACCGGTGCTGGTGGTGGTGGTGCCGTTGGAGGCATCGCTGATGTCAGAACCCTGAACCTCAACCGGACCGAGGATGTACTTGAAGTAACCCGAGGTGTCACAGGTAACGATTGGCTCGTTGTCTGGGTCAACCTGACCTGGAGCGCGGAACTGCTTGCTGCAGTCAAGTGCGTCGTAAGCTGCCTGAACCTTTGCGCTAACCCAGTTGAGGTCGCTTCCATCGGTTGGAGCCGCGCTGCTGGTGGCAAGAGGAGCCGTCTTCACAACTGCAGGTGCAGAAGCACTTGGCGATGCACTCGAACCGCTGGTGTTGCCACCAACCGAAACGGTTGCGCTCTGCGAAGTGGCAAGAACCGGGCGGAACTGGAGCTTTGCGCTGGACTCAATCAACTTGAGGGTGTTGTCATCTGGAACACCAGGGATGGATACAACGATGTTGTTGTTTCCCTGAGTGGTGATGCTGGCTTCGGAAACACCGGTGCCGTCAACACGCTGACGGATGATGGAAACCGCCTGGTTCAACTGACCAGGGGTTACCTTCTGTCCGGTGGTCAACTGCGGAGTCAGAATGATCTGAGTTCCACCCTGAAGGTCAAGTGCCAGCTGCGGGGTGAAGGTTGCCTTAGGGCCGGTTGGGGTGTTGTACAGGGTTCCCAAACCGATGATGCCAACCAAACCCAGAGCCAATACGGCAAGCCAGATGAGGCGCTTGCGCGCCGATTTTACGATGCCAGATGCGGCCACGATAAGTCCGTTTCTACTTCTTGGTGGAGTCGCTCTGCTTCTTTGCAGCAGGCTTAGTGGTGGTCTTGGTAGCGGTTGCTACTTTGCTGGTGGTAGCTGCCTTTGCAGCAGGCTTAGCGGCCGACTTGGCGGCAGGCTTAGCGGCCGCGGCCTTAGTTGCAGGCGCCTTCTCGAGGTTTACGGTTTCAGCAACCTCGTTTGCAACAGCGGTGCGGATTGCGCCACGAAGGATTTCAAGCTTGCTTCCGGCACTTGAAATTACAACCTTGTCACCATCGATGGAAACGATCTGGCCAACAATGCCGCTCAATAGAACAACCTTTGCGCCAGGAACTACCTGCTCCTGAAGTTGCTGAGCCGCGGCCTTGCGCTTGCGGCTGTTGAAGAACATCATCACGAGCATTGCTGCAAGCAAGACATACAAAAAGAGGTCTGGCATGAAAGAAACCTATCGGCTAGTTAAAACAGATGGCGCGAGGGCGCCTTATGAATTATAGGCGAACAACCGCGCGCTATGCCTCAGGCTGAGGTGCGGGAATGCCGAGGTGTCTGTAGGCGAGTTCTGAGGCCTGGCGACCTCGTGGAGTGCGGAGAATCAACCCAAGTCGAACCAAGAACGGCTCAACCACAGACTCAATGGTGTCCTGCTCTTCGCCAACGGCGACTGCAAGCGTGGAAAGACCAACCGGCTTGCCCTTGAAGCGCTCAGTTAGGAGAACCAAAATGGCACGGTCGAGCCTGTCCAGGCCCAGCTCGTCCACCTCGTAAAGCACAAGGGCGGCCTTGGCTTCTTTGACCGAAATCTGCTGAATGCCAGCAACCAGCGCGAAGTCTCGCACTCGTCTAAGGAGTCGGTTGGCGATACGTGGGGTGCCCCGGCTGCGCATCGCAATCTCGTCTACGGCCTCAGCACTGATTTCGATGGCCAAGCGGTTTGCGGCGCGCGCGATTACCTGAGCCAGTTCATCGTTGCTGTAGAACTCAAGGTGTGCAGTGAAACCAAAGCGGTCTCGAAGCGGGTTCGGCAGCATGCCACTACGCGTGGTTGCTCCAACCAAAGTGAATGGCGCAAGTTCAAGCGGAATGCTCGTTGCACCTGGACCCTTGCCAACCATCACGTCAACTCGGAAGTCTTCCATTGCTAGGTAGAGCATTTCCTCGGCGGGTCTGGCCATTCTGTGAATCTCATCGATGAAAAGAATTTCACCAGGAGCGAGTGAAGAAAGCACCGCGGCGAGATCACCGGCGTGCTGAATGGTTGGACCGCTAGTGAGACGAAGCGGGTGACCGCTCTCGTGAGCCACGATCATGGCCAGTGTGGTCTTACCAAGCCCTGGAGGGCCTGCGAGAAGAATGTGGTCGCTGGTTCGGCCCTGCAGTTTTGCGGCGTCGAGCAAAAGACTCAACTGCTTGCGAATCTTGTGCTGACCTACAAACTCGTCAAGGCTTTTCGGGCGAAGCGCCGATTCAAAAGCCAGTTCGTTGCCTTCTGGTTCTGGGCTGGTTAAATCGCTCATGCGCTAACCGACTTAGAGGAACCGAGTTGGGCCAACGCGGCCTTGAGCAGGGCATCTGCGCCGGCCTGCGGCCCAAGGTCTGCAGCAACTGCGCGAACTGCGTCTGAAGCCTGACGTTCGTTCCAGCCAAGACCCTGTAATGCTGCTATCAAGTTTGATAGGTCCACAGTTGGCACCGCGCTGCCAGTCTTCGCAGGCGAGGAGGCAGGTAAACCGGCGAGCTTGCCAGCGAGGGTAACGGTGATCAGCTTCGCGGTCTTCGGGCCAATTCCAGAAACCCGTTTGAATGCTCCGTCGTCTTCGGAAATCACTGCCACACGAATGGCGTCTGAGCTCATGCTGGCCAGAATGCCCAAGGCAGATTTTGGCCCAACACCCGTCACGGAACGAAGCAGGTCGAACATTTCGAGTTCTTCCAGCGTTGAGAAACCAAAGAGCGTGAATGCGTCTTCACGAACGATCAGCGCGGTGTGCAGTCGCACGCCTTCTCCAAGTTTGAGCGCGAGGCTGGTTTCTGGAGTTATGAAGACCTGGTAGCCAACACCGGATACATCGATGATTACCTGCTGCTGATTCAGCGCAAGCACGGTTCCGGATAAAGAGGCAATCACGAGAGTAAGACTAACTAACCCTCGCGCTTAGCAGCCGCAGCACGCTCTGCGGCGTGCCAAGCCCGTTGAGCCGCCGTGAGAGTGCCGCCACTCCCCTGCGCACCTCCACCATTTGATCCCACAGTTGCACCGGCTCCGCGCCATCCGTGACAGATCGCGATTGCGAGTGAGTCCGCTGCATCAGCTGGCTTTGGAACTTCGGATAGACCAAGGATCTTGGCCACCATGTTGCCAACCTGTTCCTTGTTAGCTCGACCGCTTCCCGTGACCGCGGCCTTCACCTCGGTTGGCGTGTGCATCGCAATAGGAATTCCGTGGCGGTTGGCCAGCAAAAGTACAACACCCGAAATCTGCGCAGTTCCCATCACAGACCGGACGTTGACGTCTGCGTAAACCCGTTCGAGTGCAATCACCTGGGGTTTGGCTTCGAGGATCAGCTGCTCGATGCGGTCTCCGATCGAACCGATGCGCTGGTCCAGTGGCAGGGTTGGCTCGGTTCGATAAACATCCACGGATACCAGGGAAACCTTGCGTCCCACTCCAAGGTCAACGACCCCAACGCCACATCGGGTTAGGCCGGGGTCTATCCCCAGAATGCGAAGGTGATTCGCAGCAGGCTGACTCGTGCGCGGTAGTTCGGCCATTAGTTCACTCTCGCCGCGCCAGAAACGTTGTTAGTCGTTCTCGAGTTCGGCCAATACCTCAGCCGACATGTCAACGTTGCTGTAAACGTTCTGAACGTCATCGCTGTCTTCGAGAGCATCGATGAGCTTGATCACCTTTCGAGCGGCTTCGGCGTCAACTGGAACCATCATCGATGAAACGAATTCGGAGTCAGCTGACTCGTAGTCAATTCCGGCTTCCTGCAAGGCAACACGAGCGGCAACCATTGCCGAAGGCTCGGTGGTGATAACAAACTGCTCACCGCGGTCTTCTACATCTTCGGCCCCGTGGTCCAGCACAACCTCGAGGATCGAATCCTCGGTCATGCCTTCGGTCTTGTTCACAACAATGATGCCCTTACGGCTGAACAGGTACGAAACGCTACCAGGATCGGCCATCGAGCCACCGTTCTTAGTGACTGCGAGACGAACTTCGGCGGCGGCGCGGTTCTTGTTGTCGGTTAGACACTCAATGAGAACCGCAGTTCCGGCAGGTCCGCGACCCTCGTACATGATGGTCATGTACTCAACGGCGTCTGCACCAACACCGGCGCCACGCTTGATTGCGCGTTCGATGTTGTCGTTTGGAAGCGAGCTCTTGCGACCCTTCTGAACAGCGTCGTAGAGGGTTGGGTTTCCGTCTAGGTCAGGTCCACCGAGTCGCGCTGCAACTTCGATGTTCTTGATCAGCTTGGCAAACAGCTTGGCACGGCGCCCATCGATGAGTGCCTTCTTGTGCTTAGTTGTTGCCCATTTAGAGTGCCCAGACATAGTTCTCCCAAATAAAGATTCTTGGATTGTTCAAGTTTACGGGCTAAGCCAGCGCAAGCTTGGCAAATAGCCGATGGATACGGTCCTCGCCCGTGACTTCCGGGTGGAACGAGATTCCCAGCAGGTTCTCCTGCTGCACACCCACGACTCCACGCGAGTGGCTGCTGCCGTCTTCCGGCAACTGAGCCACAACACGGGCCTTTGGACCCACCCTAGTGATGAGCGGCGCGCGAATGAATGCGGCATGCACCGGTCCGTCATCGATGCCAGCAAAATCCAGATCAATCTCGAACGAATCGGTCTGGTGACCAAACGCGTTGCGCTTGACCTCAACGTCTAGGCCACCAAATGTTTCCTGGCCAACAATCCCATCGATGATGGTGTCGCTGAGCATGATGAGCCCCGCACAGGTCCCAAACACCGGCAGACCGGATTGGATTTTCTGACGAATCGGCTCGAAAAGTCCGTAAGTGACGGAAAGCTTGTGCATCACGGTTGACTCGCCACCGGGGATGATCAGCCCCGAAACCGCGTTGAGTTCTTGAACGGTGCGGACCTTTAAAGAGTCAACGCCGATGCGAGCGAGCGCAGCGGCGTGTTCCCTAAAGTCTCCCTGCAGCGCTAGAACGCCAATGGGAAGAGTCATTGTTACCAGCCGCGCTCCGCGAGACGGTGTGGGGTTGGTAGATCTGCAACGTTGATGCCAACCATGGCCTCACCCAATCCGCGGCTTACCTCGGTGATTACCTCTGGGTTGTCAAAGAAAGTGGTTGCCTTCACGATTGCAGCCGCGCGAGCCGCTGGGTTACCGCTCTTGAAGATGCCGGAGCCAACGAAAACGCCGTCTGCTCCAAGCTGCATCATCATTGCAGCGTCGGCCGGAGTTGCAACACCGCCGGCAACGAACATAACCACTGGCAGCTTGCCGGTGCGGGCAACCTCAAGAACCAACTCGTAAGGAGCCTGGAGTTCCTTGGCTGCCACGTAGATCTCGTCTTCGGTCTTCGCGGCAAGCGCGCGAATCTCACCCGAAATAGTGCGGATGTGCTTGGTGGCCTCGGAAACGTCTCCGGTGCCGGCCTCGCCCTTCGAACGGATCATGGCAGCACCCTCAGTGATGCGGCGAAGCGCTTCTCCAAGGTTGGTTGCGCCACAAACGAAAGGAACGTTGAACTTCCACTTGTCGATGTGGTTCACGTAGTCTGCCGGGCTAAGCACCTCAGACTCATCGATGTAGTCAACATTTAGGGTCTGAAGAATCTGGGCCTCAACAAAGTGGCCAATGCGAGCCTTTGCCATTACCGGAATGGAAACGGCATCGATGATTCCCTGAATCATGTCTGGGTCGCTCATGCGAGCCAAGCCACCCTGTGCGCGGATGTCGGCTGGAACGCGCTCCAATGCCATAACGGCCACGGCACCAGCGTCTTCGGCAATCTTTGCCTGGTCTGGGGTGACAACATCCATGATTACGCCGCCCTTGAGCATTTCTGCCAGGCCGCGCTTTACAAGTGAACTACCGGTGGTTGGTTTTGCGTTAGTCATGTAGTCAAGTCTAAACCTTGACCGCATCGATGTTTGTTACTCGGTTGTGACCCAAGCAGATGCAATGTCATTGCGCACATCACCCAGCAGGCGAGGCAGCGCCTTGGTTTCGGCGATGATTGGGAAGAAGTTGGCATCGTTTCGCCAGCGAGGAACAATGTGCTGGTGCAGGTGCTCCGCGATGCCAGCACCCGCCACTTCGCCCTGGTTCATGCCGATGTTGAAGCCGTGAGTGCCGCTGATCCTCTTTAGAACGCGCATGGCCTTCTGAGTGATGGCACCAATCTCGGCCACTTCTTCGGCACTGGCCTCGTCGTAGGTGCTGATGTGACGGTAAGGACAAACCAGCAGGTGACCCGAGTTGTATGGATACAGGTTCAACAAGGCAAACGCAGTTTTTCCGCGATAAACGATTAGTGCATCGGAGTCGGACATGTCAGGCCCTAGACAGAATGGGCATTCGTGCTTTGGCGGCTGAGTGCCCTTTTGGATGTAAACCAAACGATGCGGCGTCCAAAGTCGCTGGAAATGGTCAGGCGTTCCTGGCATCTCCCAGTTGGGAACTGCCGAAAAGTCGCCTGTTTCAGACACGAGGACTAGACCTGAACCTTGTCGTTGATCGCAGTGAGGATGCGCTCGATGGCCACAGGAACCGGAATACCGTTCTCCTGAGTGCCGTCGCGGAAACGGAACGAAACCGCATTGTTGTCACGGTCTTGTCCACCAGCAATCAGCTGGAACGGAACCTTGGCCAGCGTGTGGTTGCGGATCTTCTTCTGCATGCGCTCATCGGAGTCGTCCACCTGCACGCGAACACCGTGCTTGCGAAGCTCTGCCGCCACACCGTGAAGGTATTCGCTGAACTCGTCGGCAATAGGAATACCCATCACCTGAACAGGAGCCAACCAAGGTGGGAAGTGACCGGCGTAGTGCTCGGTAAGCACACCGAAGAATCGCTCGATGGAGCCGAACAGGGCGCGGTGAATCATCACTGGGCGCTGCTTGGTGCCGTCGGGTGCGGTGTACTCGAGGTCAAAGCGCTCAGGAAGGTTGAAGTCCAACTGAACCGTGCTCATCTGCCAGGTGCGGCCGATCGCGTCGCGTGCCTGGACGGAAATCTTAGGCCCGTAGAAAGCCGCGCCACCCGGGTCCGGAACCAGTTCCAAACCGGAAGCAAGTGCAACTCGCTCCAGGGTTGCGGTTGCGGTGTCCCAGATTTCATCGCTGCCAACAAACTTTGGGTTCTCTGGGTCTCGGGTGCTGAGCTCCAGATAGAAGTCGTTTAGACCGTAGTCCTTGAGAAGACCAAGCACGAAGTTGAGAACGTTGGTGAGTTCAACTTCCATGTTGTCGGGGGTAACAAACAGGTGGGCGTCATCCTGAGTCATACCGCGAACGCGAGTCAAACCGTGCAGCACACCCGACTTTTCGTAGCGGTAGACGCTGCCGAACTCGAACATGCGAAGCGGAAGGTCACGGTAGGAACGTGCCTGGCTCTTGAACACGAGAATGTGGAACGGGCAGTTCATCGGCTTCAGGTAGTAGTCCTGGCCCTGCTTGCGAATTACGCCGTTTTCGTCTACTTCTTCGTCCATGCGCATCGGAGGGAACATGCCATCTGCATACCAAGCGAGGTGACCGCTGGTCTCAAAAAGGTTGCTCTTGGTGATGTGAGGGCTGTAAACAAACTCGTAGCCAGATTCCTCATGGCGCTTGCGACTGTAGTCCTCCATCACACGGCGCATGATGCCACCCTTTGGGTGGAACACCGCAAGACCGGAGCCGATTTCCTCAGGGAACGAGAACAGGTCAAGCTCCGCACCAAGGCGACGGTGATCGCGCTTGGCCGCCTCTTCCAGACGCTGCTGATGGGCGCGAAGCTCATCCTTGGATGGCCAAGCGGTTCCGTAAACGCGCTGAAGCTGCTTGTTGTTTTCGTTGCCTCGCCAATAAGCACTAGCCACACGAGTCAGCGCGTAGCCGTTGCCAATCATGCGGGTGTTAGGCAGGTGCGGTCCACGGCAGAGGTCAAACCAAACGGTTTCGCCGCTCTTTGGGTCAACGTTGTCGTAAATGGTGAGTTCGCCGGCGCCAACTTCGGCACTTCCCTCGCCCAAGTCCGAACCCTTAAGTCCAATCAGCTCCAGCTTGTAAGGCTCGTTGGCGAGTTCCTTGCGGGCGTCGGTGTCGTTGGTGACTCGACGCATGAAACGCTGACCGGCCTGAACAATGCGGTTCATTTCCTTTTCGAGGGCACGCATGTCTTCAGGGTTGAAAGGAGTCTCAACGTCAAAGTCGTAGTAGAAGCCATCGGTGATTGGAGGGCCAATTCCCAACTTGGCCTCAGGGTTGATGTTCTGAACTGCCTGCGCCAAAACGTGCGCGGTGGAGTGGCGAAGAATGTTTAGACCATCTGGCGAACTGATTTCGACGCCCTCGATGACATCGCCAGCGGCAATCTTGTGAGCGAGATCGCGGAGTTCCCCGTTTACTCGCTGGGCCACGATGGAGCGGTTTGTGAACAGTTTGAAACCGTCGGATCCAGGTTCAACCTCTACAGGCTGACCATCGACGGAAATTTTCAACAAATCAGAAGACACATGAGCTCCAAAGCAATGAATGGGTTACCTAAATCTTAGCCAGACAGCATCTCAAAGGCCGACTTAGGCCTACCTTGCTAGAAATCTGCTGAGAAACTCGGTTTGATTGACGCATGACCAAGCCTGAAATCGTTGCACAAGACGAAGCGTTGATCGCGTCCACCGAATTCCAGAAGTCAGCCATGGCGGCAAAGTTGAACTGGTTGCGTGCCGGTGTCCTAGGTGCAAACGACGGAATCATGTCCACCTCGGGCCTACTCATGGGTATTGCCGGTGCAACCACCGACTCGGCTGTGATTCTGTTTTCTGGTGTAGCGGCTGTGGTTGCTGGTTCCATTTCGATGGCCGGCGGCGAGTACACCTCTGTATCGGCTCAGCGCGATAGTGAAATGGCGGCGCTCGACATTGAGCGCAAAGAACTTGCCGAGCAGCCAGAACTCGAACTTCGCGAACTCACCTGGTTCTACGAGCAGAAGGGGTTGGAATACGACCTAGCCCGAAAAGTGGCAGAGTCACTCACTGAGAAGGACGCGCTCAAGGCACATGCGGAAGCCGAACTTGGTATCGAACTTGGTTCTCACGCTTCTCCAACTGCCGCTGCACTCTCCTCGTTTGTGGCGTTTGCCGCCGGTGGAATCTTGCCACTGCTCGCGGTCACCGGCCCATGGGTGTCGGTTCGCATTCCTGTCACCATCGTTGCCGTTGTAATCAGTCTGGTGATTACCGGTTATGTGGGTGCAAAGATTGGCGGAGCAAAGGCAACCAAGCCAATCCTGCGCAACGTTTTGATCAGCCTGGCAACCATGGGCATTACCTATGGCATCGGTGTACTGGTGGGTCACCCAATCGCCTAACGGCGGTCAAATACTCGCTCTTTAGCAGCGGTACGCAGCTTTTGCGCGGTTAGACTTTTACGGTGAAAACACAGAAGTTTGATGTAGTCCTCATCGGTGCCGGAATCATGAGCGCCACGCTAGGCACCTTGCTGAAGCAAGCCAACCCCGATTTCAAAATTCAGGTCTTTGAGCGCCTCGGCGCCGTTGCAGAAGAGTCGAGCAACCCTTGGAACAACGCAGGAACCGGTCACGCCGCGCTTTGCGAGTTGAACTACATGCCAGATTCCAAGGATGGATCGCTGCCGGACGCCACCAAGGCGATCGCAATCAACGAGCAATTCCAGCTGAGTCGTCAGTTCTGGTCCTGGGGCGTATCCAAGGGAATCCTCAAGGACCCTTCCACCTTTATCTCCTCAACCCCACACATGACCTTCGTTCGCGGCGCCAAGGACGTTGACTACTTGAACCGCCGCTACCAGGCGTTGAAGGATCAGCCGCTTTTCAACGGCCTCGAGTTCTCAACAGATCCTGCGCAGATTGCCAAGTGGGCGCCACTTCTCATCGATGGGCGTACTGGCAACGAACCGATTGCGGCAACCAGAATCACTTCTGGAACCGACGTAGATTTTGGCGCGGTCACCAAGCAGCTGTTCTCTCACCTCGAATCCGACGGCGTGCAGATTCAGACCAATGCAGAGGTAAAGCACCTCAACAAACAAGCCGACGGCAGCTGGAACGTTGTTACCCAAACCGCCAACGGCGCTGTAGTAGTAAACGCAAAGTTCGTCTTTGTTGGTGCCGGTGGTTGGGCACTCAAGATGTTGCAGCGCTCGGGCATTGCCGAGGCTCGCGGCTACGGAACCTTCCCGGTTGGTGGTCAGTGGCTTCGCACCAGCAACCCGGAGATTGTTGCCAAGCACAAGGCCAAGGTTTACAGCCAGGCTTCGGTTGGTGCTCCCCCAATGTCGGTCCCTCATCTCGACAGCCGAGTTGTGGATGGCAAGACCAGTTTGCTTTTTGGCCCTTACGCCACTTCCAACCCAAAGTTCTTGAAGCAGGGTTCGATTTTTGACCTTCCGCTTTCCATTCGACCTGCCAACGTGATTCCCTATCTGGCTGTGGCTCTCAGCAACTTCGGTCTAATCAAGTACCTGGTTGGCGAACTTCTTAAGTCCAAGAGTCGCAAATTTGAGTCTTTGCAAGAGTTCATGCCAAGCGCAGTGCAGAGCGACTGGGAACTTCTAAACGCCGGGCAGCGAGCTCAGATCATCAAGAAAGACGCAGCCAAGGGTGGTGTGCTCCAGTTTGGTACCGAAATCATCACTTCTGGCGATGGCAGTATCTCCGGCCTGCTAGGTGCATCTCCAGGCGCATCCACCGCCGTTTACGCCATGTTGGAAGTAATCAAGAAGTCATTCCCTGCCGAGTATCCAACTTGGGAAGAAAAGTTCAAGGCGGCTATTCCAGCACTTGGAACCAGCCTGAACAAAGACGCCAGGGCCGCTGCAAGTGCACTTGCGGACACCGCTAAGACGCTCAAGCTAAACGGCTAGTTTTCTGCTGCCATTGCCCCGCCACCAATGACCTTGGTGCGCGCTTGCGTTCCTGCAAAGAACAGCATTCCCGCAGTCACCACTAGGGCAAAAGGCAACGTTATGGCGTTAGCCAATATGCCAAGTCCACCCGGGCCGAGTACAAAAGCCAGACTCACGGTGCTGAAGAATCTAGGTAGTGCAATAGCCGCTGGGTAAGGGCCCACGTTGATTGCGGAAATGAATACCGGCCACATCGGGCCTACTCCCCAACCGCCCACAACGAACCCGAACAACGTTAGTGCCAGCGATAACCAAGGTGAGGAGCTGCCCAACATCGCTGTGATCACGAGGCAAATACCCCAAATCGTTGCTGCAATAGGAGTGCTCACAGAAACGAAGCGTGCCACTCCAAAGCGCTTGCCCAAGGCATCGGTGGCAAATCTGGCGGAAACCACACCGCTCTGGAAAGCCACGAAAGGCAGTAGGTAATAGGGGCCGGGGATGCCAAAGTAGTCGCGAGAGACGATGGCTCCCCAGTCGCTCACGGAGAACTCGGCGGTGGTACTGGCGAAAACCGCGGCAACCATGAACCAGAACACTCCTGTGCCTTTGCCAAACCAGGGCATCTTGGCTCCACCGAGTTCAACTGGCTTGCTGTGCAGATCAGTTGGCGCCAGGTTGATACCGGCGATAACTAACGCTGTGGCAGAAATCACAGACATCAGGATGATGTATGGACCTGCGGCCAGCACTTGAAGCAGAACTGCGCCAACAGCCATTGCAAACATTGATCCAATGTTGGCGATGGCAGACATGTTTGCCTGTGGGTCGATACCGCTCGACATACGAATGTTGTTTCCTTGGGTGATCGCGGCCGTGTTCGTCAGGAACGAAGTCAAACTCGCAATAGCCATACCGACAATCAGAAGGATGGGCTCAGACGCCGAGGCAACCATTAGGTTTCCGATGACGGCAACCGGTGCAGCGATGAACACGATCTTGCGTGAGCCGTAGCGAATCAGCAAGGTGCTGTTTAGCTTGGACGAAAAAAGACCCACGAGGCCCACCAGCATGAGAATCTGACCCAGTTCTCCAACAGTTAGGTGGAGGTGCTCTTTGATCTCAGGGAGTCTTGGAACCCAGGTGAGATAAGTGATGGAAAGTGCGAAGCTAAGAACTCGCAGCCAGACGAGGCGCTTCTTTTCGGTTGGGTTCACGTCTTCAGCGTAACGAATCATTTCCAAGCGCTAAGCCGTGATGCTTGTCTAATTGTCTGCGGCACGCACTGTTGCAAGAATTTTGCACAACAGCCACTTGAATGAATAAAACTCTTGAGCTATCAAGGGTTTTGGGAGTGGTCGATACTGCGAATCGCTGACAGGCGATGAGAAATGAAAGTGCCTCTAGAAATCCGCGGCACGCAGTGCCGGCAAATTTGCAGTTAAAGCGAAAAAGAGCCCTCTGGGCTCTTTGAGTGGTCGATACTGGGATCGAACTAGCGAGCCGCCGAGCGAGGCGGCGAGGGTCACTGGTTCATCCAAAGTAACCATTAAATGTAAAAACCTCCGCTTACCGGAGGTTATTTGTGGTCGATACTGGGATCGAACCAGTGACCCCTTCCATGTCAAGGAAGTGCGCTACCGCTGCGCCAATCGACCATTTTGTTACAAATGTTCTTGGGTGACTTGGAGGTGAAGACGGGATTTGAACCCGTGTAGACGGCTTTGCAGGCCGCTGCCTCGCCTCTCGGCCACTCCACCATGTGAGTGGGCTTTCGCCTACTACGAGCGGATGACGAGATTCGAACTCGCGACCCTCACCTTGGCAAGGTGATGCTCTACCACTGAGCCACATCCGCGTTGTGCTCATTGCTGAGCACTTGTTATACATTACCTGAGTTTGGGTAGTTACGCAAACCGGTGCGTCGTAAGGTTGTAATCGTGAATATCACCGTTGGCAGAGGCTTCCCCATCGATTTCATCTTGGCGTATGGGTTTGGCGTTTTGATCTTTGTGATGCTTCTGGGAGCTCTTGGCGTTGGCCTTTGGTGGATCATCGCCGGCGTGAAAGATCGCATCTTGGCGCGAAAAGGTCGCGCTCGAATCAACTACATCATTGGAACGGCAGTAATAACGATTCTTTTCTTAGGCGCGGTTTGGATTACCACGCACCCACTCAAGTAACCGATTTACCCGGCTAACAACTAGCGGTCGTTGCGGCCCCAACTCCAACGCGGATCGCTCTCGCTGTAGGCGCTCTCACCGTGCACCACATTGTCCACACCAGCAATTTCATCGGTGCTTGCAATACGGAAACCAATGGTCTTTTGAAGCACCCAGCCGATGGCGTAAGACATAACAAACGCATACACGCCAACGCTGACTGCACCGATGGCTTGCTTGCCCAACTGCTCCGGACCGAAGCCAAGGAATAGCCCGACTCCCCTGCCAAAAAGACCGATGTAAAGGGTTCCGATTAGGCCGGCCACTAGGTGGATACCAACTACGTCCAGCGAGTCATCGAAGCCGAGAACCCACTTGAGCTCGATTGCCAGGCCACAGACAACTCCAACCACGAGACCGAGCACAAGGGCCCAGATCGGGTCGAGGTAAGCGCAGGAAGGCGTGATTGCCACCATGCCCGCCACTGCGCCAGAAGCGGCGCCTACGGCCGTTGCCTTGCCCATTGCAATGCGTTCGTAAAGTGCCCAGGCGAGCAAACCACCAACGCCGGCAACAAGTGTGTTGAGGAACGCGATGGCAGCGGTTCCGTCAGCAATCAACTCGGAACCCGCATTGAATCCAAACCAACCAAACCATAGGATCCCTGCACCGATAAGCACGAGCGGAATGCTGTGCGGTGCGTGCATGCCCTTCATGAAACCGAAACGCTTACCAACTACCAGAGAGAGCGCGAGCGCGGATGCACCGGATGCGATTTCCACTACGGTACCGCCGGCGAAATCTAGGACTCCAACGTTGTGTACGAGCCAGCCACCATCGATGACTTTGCCGTCTTTCACAGTGAAATTGAAGATCCAGCTGGCAACCGGGAAGTAAACGAGGGTTGCCCAAATTGCGGCGTAGATCATCCAAGATCCGAATTTGGCGCGGTCTGCGATTGCACCTGAAATCAGGGCAACGGTGATGATGGCAAAGGTTCCCTGGAAACCTGCGAAAGCCATGGCCGAGCCGTCTCCCGTTAGCGCGAGTTTGGTGACATCACCCAGGAACATTTTGTTGAGGTCTATGCCAAAGACGCCATCCCAGCCGATGAAGTCACCAGTTCCGGCGTTACCGAAACTCATGGCGTAACCGAAAATAACCCACATGACGCCGATGAGACCTAGCGAACCGAAGCTCATCATCATCATGCTCACCACTGAGGAAGCGCGAACTAGGCCTCCGTAGAAGAAGGCCAAGCCTGGTGTCATAAATAGCACGAGCGCGCTGCAGATGATGAGGAACATTGTTGAGTCGGAATTCACTGCTGTCTCCATTGGATCTCTTATTCACGCCAAAAAGTGAGGTCCTTGCGGACCCCACTAAATGGGCACTACTTTATTAGGTTTTTTGTTTAGCGGTCTGCACCGAATGCGTAAGCTTCTTCACCGTGAACAACGGTGTCGATTCCAGCGATTTCGTCCTCGGCCTTCACACGGAAGCCCATGGTCTTCTCGATAATGAATCCGATTACTAGAGCACCAACGAAGCTGTAGGCCAGCACCGCTCCTGCTCCAAGTGCCTGCATGAAGAACTGGTGCCATCCGTGTCCGAACGCTGCGCCAACGCCGCGACCGAAGATACCGATGTAAAGGGTTCCAACGATTCCACCAACCAGGTGGATTCCCACAACGTCGAGGGAGTCGTCGAATCCGGCAGCGAACTTCAGGTCAACCGCAAGTGCACAAAGCGCACCGGCAATGAAGCCAAGTAGCAGTCCCCAAACCGGGTCAAGGATTGCACAAGCTGGAGTGATGGCAACAAGACCGGCAACTGCACCGGATGCGGCACCGATGGAGGTTGCCTTGCCGTGCTTGAACTTCTCAATGAGGATCCAGCCGAGCATTGCAGCTGCTGGCGCGCTCAAGGTGTTCATGAAAGCGATGGAAGCGAAACCGTCAGCTGCAAGTTCCGAACCTGCGTTGAATCCGAACCAACCGAACCAGAGCAATGCGGTTCCCAACAGAGTCAGAGGCACGTTGTGTGGCTGGCTCATTCCCTTGGCAAAGCCGAAGCGCTTGCCCAGGATGATAGCCAGGGCTAGACCGGCAGCACCGGCATTGATGTGAACTGCGGTTCCACCAGCGAAGTCGATTACACCCAGACCGTAAACGATCCAACCACCATCGACCATCTTGCCGTCTACAACGGTGAAGTTGAACACCCAGTTAGCTACCGGGAAGTAGATGAGTGTTGCCCATACGCCGGCGAAAACCATCCAGGCGCCGAACTTGGCACGGTCGGCGATTGCTCCAGAAATCAGGGCAACGGTGATGATCGCAAAGGTTGCCTGGAAAGCTACGAAACCGAGGGTTGGGTAAGCACCGGACGGAGCCAGCGCATCTTTTACCTGTGCGGTTAGCCCGATGAAGTCGGTGTCGATACCCCAAACGCCGTCTACACCGATGAAGGTCTTGGTGCCGCCATTGGAGAATGCTATGGCGTAGCCGTAAAGCACCCAAAGCACACCGATCAGTCCGAGCGAGCCGAAGCTCAACATCATCATGCTCACTACGCTCTTGGCCTTAACCATGCCGCCGTAGAAGAACGCCAAACCAGGCGTCATCAAAAGTACTAGGGCCGCACTAATCAAAACGAATGCGGTATTTCCTTGATCCAAGCTCATTTGTTTACCTCTCTCTAAATAAACAAGCGGCGTTGTATTCCAACGCAACAAGTCAACAATCCCAAAGTTGTATTTCGGGAGTTGACCCCAAATGTTTCGTGTTTGTAAAACAAATGCATCGATGATTGAACCGTGAACTTCTTCAAGGTTGAGAGAAACCTGGCCGTATTGCTACTTCTAGCAACGATGGTTGGCCTAGCAATGGCCAACTTTGGCGGATTAGCGACCCTTGAAACTTTCGAAACCGTTGACCTTGGCGTTCCGGCTTTCAGCCTCACCCTGCAGGGCTGGATCTACAACTTTGGAATTCCGGCGTTCTTCGCCCTGATTGGCATCGAACTGCGGCGTGAGTTTCAATCGGGGATTTTTCAGGACCGAAAGACGATAGCGGCACCCGCCTTGGCGGCATTGTTTGGAGTTGCCGTTCCAGCCATTCTCTACTTGGCAGTTACGGGCATAGGCACCGAACACTCCATCGGCTGGCCAATTCCAACAGCTACAGATGTGACATTCGCACTAGCCGTTTACATGGTCTTTGGAAGCAAACTTCCACGCTCTGCCCGCGTGTTTCTGCTCGCATTTGCAATCATCGATGACGTCATCGGCATCTTAATAATCACATTCCTTTATTCGGGTGCGGTCTCCTTTGGCCCAGCGGCGATTGGTCTTGCCTTACTAACGACGTTCGCATTACTTGGTCGCGGTTTGAATGGTGCGACAAGCCACTTTTGGCGCATTCTTATTGGCGTGGCCATGGCGGTGGTCGCATTCCTCACTATTTACCAAACCCTGGTTGCCGGGCTTCAACCAACAATCGCTGGCGTGTTACTGGGGCTTCTTGTGCCAGTGAAATCCGGCGCACGAATTGAAAACGCCCTTCACCCTTGGATCGCGGGGCTGGTTCTTCCTGCGTTCGCACTGATGGCGGCTGGAATTCCCATAGTCATGGGCTCGGCCCTGCAGGAACCAGTCTTTTGGGCCATCCTCACCAGACCGATAGGCAAAGTGGTGGGCATAACCCTCGGCGCCTATATTGCTTACAAACTCATTGCGCCTGTCAAAGATTTGCCCATGAAAACCGTGTTTAGAGTCTCGTTTCTTGGTGGCATAGGCTTCACGGTTTCGCTACTTTTTTGCCAAATCAGTTTCACCATGGAACCAGGGGTGCGATCTGCGGCAACTGCAGCGACGCTTTTTGCGGCGGCGATTTCGGCGGTTGCCGGTGCAATCGCGCTGAAAACTCAGCGGGCTGAAACTGTTACTGGCCGCACATAGCCCCGAGGCGCGATACGGCGCGTAGATACTTCTTGCGGTAAGCGCCGCCCACCATTTCGTCGCTGAACAAGCTCGTGAGCGAATGCCCCGAGTTTCTGATGGCAATCTGCGACTCGTACATACGGTCCACTAGCGCAACAAAACGGAGCGCGGAAACCTGGTCGTAAAGCTGCTCAACATTCTCCAGCGCCAGGCAATCCAGACCTTTCAGCAACTGCAAGTACTTGCTAGGGTGCAGAGTTGCCAGATGCTTCAAGAGTGCGTTGAAATCATCGATGGCCACAGCCTTGCCAGCTTCGGCATTGTCGTTGGACCAGTCTTTGAGTTCCTGAGGCGAAATAGAAGTGGAGCTGTTGTCCACTGGTCGGTGGCGGTAGTCCTCGCCATCGATGGTGACCATCTGAAAGCGGTTAGCCATGGCGCTGATCTCGCGCGCGAAATCGGCTGCGGCGAATCGGCCCTGCCCCAGTGCGTTTGGAGGTGTGTTGGAGGTAGCAGCAAACTTCACTCCCTTGGTATCCAACTCGGTGAGGAGTCTGGACATCATCATGGTGTCGCCCGGATCATCGAGCTCGAACTCATCGATGCAAATCAACTGGAAGGTAGACAAGTGCTTCACCGCGTTAGCGAAGCCCAAAACACCGATGAGGCCGGTGAAGGCGAGAAACGACCCGAACGCCTTCTTGCCCTTGAACTCGTGCCAGATGCTTGCAAGAAGGTGGGTCTTTCCAACGCCGAATCCGCCGTCTAGGTAGAGCCCGGCCGGAAGTTCAACCCTTTTGGCGAATAGACCGCCACCCTGCTTGCCACCATGGGCGAATACCTGGCCGATTTTCACGGCTTGAGCCTGGGACTCGAATGCCGAATCTGGAATGTATGTGGCGAAACGCGCGTTTGAAAACTCTCGAGGTGGAACCAGTTGCGCCAATAGTTCCTCGGTGGAAACCTGAGGATTCAGACTAGTTATGCTGGCGAAATTCGCGGAATGGGTTGCCAATTATTACCTTGCTGGTGGTGGCGGCTGTTGACCTGGAATATCCTTGTACTAAGACGCACCTAGTCTAACCAACGAGCGAAAGCGAAGAACTATCATGCCTGTGCCATTTGACCCAGCGGCAGCCCTTACCGAATACGCACATCCAGAAGCGTTGGTGACCACCGAATGGTTGGCTGAGAACCTTGGAACTCCTGGTCTCGTTGTACTGGAGAGCGACGAAGACGTTCTGCTTTACCAGACCGGCCACATCCCTACCGCGGTGAAGATCGACTGGTTCACCGAACTGAACGATGACACTCTTCGTGACTACCTGGATGGCGAGAAGTTCGCGGCTCTACTCTCGGAGAAGGGCGTGAAGCGCACCGACACCGTTGTTATCTACGGCGACAAGAGCAACTGGTGGGCGTCCTACGCCCTTTGGGTGTTCAAGCTTTTCGGACACCCAGACGTTCGCCTTCTAAACGGTGGCCGCGACAAGTGGATCGCAGAAGGACGCGAGTTGACTCGCGAGATTCCAGAGGTTGAAGCGACCGATTATCCAGTTGTGGAGCGCAACGATGCGCCGATTCGTGCCTTCCGCGAAGACGTGTTGAAGCACTTCGGCAACCCACTCATCGATGTGCGCTCCCCACAGGAGTACTCGGGTGAGCGCACCCACATGCCTGATTACCCGGAAGAAGGTGCTCTTCGCGGTGGCCACATCCCGTCCGCAGCCTCGGTGCCTTGGGCAAAGGCGGCAAACGAAGACAAGACTTTCAAGAGCCTGGCAGACCTCAAGGCGCTCTACCTTGACGAGGCTGGTTTGAAGGCTGGCGACGACGTGATTGCCTACTGCCGCATCGGCGAAAGAAGCAGCCACACCTGGTTCGTGCTCAAGTACCTGCTCGGCTTTGAGAATGTGCGCAACTACGACGGTTCCTGGACCGAGTGGGGTTCCTCTGTGGCCGTGCCAATCGTGAAGGGAACCGAGCCTGGCGTTGCACCGGCTCCTCGTCGCTAAATGACTTCTCACCCAGAATCCATCGATGCACTGATCGCAGACTTCAAGTCTCTGCCAGTCAAGGAACGACTCACGCTCCTACTGGAGTTCAGTGACAACCTTCCCGAACTCCCAGAACGCTACAAGGACCACCCAGACCTTTTGGAGCGAGTGGAAGAGTGCCAGTCCCCCATCTACCTTTTTGTTGAGGTAGACGAAGACAAGAACGCTCAGTTGTTCTTCAGTGCGCCACCGGAGGCGCCCACCACACGCGGTTTTGCATCGGTGCTGCACGAAGCATTGAATGGTTTGCCTGCACTCCAGGTTCTTGAGGTTGACCCGTCCTTTCCAGACCAGCTGGGACTAACCGAAGCGATTTCGCCATTGCGCATGAATGGCATGCGCGCAATGCTGGCTCGAATCAAGCGCCAAATTCGAGAGAAGCTCGCTTGATTCTGGAGTTCCTCTCCCCCAGAGGGCAAAGCAGGGAGTTGGGCGGCTTGCAGGAGTTGCGTGCCCACTTTGCCCAACAAGAATGGTCCGCACCCAGTGTTTTGATCAACTTTGTGACCAACTCCAAAGGTGAGTTTGTTGGACCAAACGGCTCGAGCCGCGGCATCAGCAATGAACTCGACTACCAGGCGCTAATTGGCTACCGACAAGCGGCCGATGGAATCCTAACCACGGCAAAGACTGCTCGAATCGAGACTTATGGAAGAAGCAAGTTCGCCCCTCTTGCCTTAGTGAGTCAGAGTGGGGATTTCACCGGAATTCCGGCCGTGGAATCCGAGGCCGCAGGGCCAATTGAATCCGAGGTTATTCTCCTGGTACCAAGCAAGATCTTCCGCCAAACCCGAAAAACCTACACCAACCCTTGGATTCGCGTTGTCAAAATCGGCAAGGGCGGCACCCTGCGTTTGTCTTTGGCGCTTACCAGCCTGGGTTGGCGCAGAATTCTGGTTGAAGCAGGTGCGGCCTACAGCCGCTTCTTGATTTCCAACCACGCGGCACGTTTTCTCACGCTTACGGTTACCGATGCCGGCGAGGCATCGCCTCTCACTGCCTGCAAGCCAGCGCTTGATGCGCTTGGCATCTCTGGCGCCGTGCTTGACTGGGCCGAACGAGTGGACGGCACCCTTTTCACCTGCTGGACTGATTTATCACCTCAATAGCGCCACAATGCTCGTTGTAACGGCGTGGCAACGGGTGTGGGGCTGCAGTGGCAATACCCTAAAAAGGTGATTGAAATTGGCGTTGAAACCGACTCCGCGGTCTTTTCGGAGGCGGTGCAGAGCCTGACCCTTGCTGAGGGACGGCCAGAGCTCACGCTAACCCAAATTGCCGCACCTGCAAAGCTGGCTCAGCACGCTGTGGCATTTGCAGCCGACGTGGCCGACGAGCACATCTCCGAACACTCAGACGCGGGCACCGGTCGATTCGTTCTTCTCCACGATGACAAGCCAAACGAGCAGTGGGGATCGAACTACCGCATCGTGGCGTTTGCCAAGAGCCCACTGGAGACCCTCATCGGTGCGGATGAAATGATCAGCGATGTTGCGTGGGCATGGCTAATGGAGGCGCTTCACAACCGTGGCGCAAAGTTCTCCAACGAAGCCGGCACCACAACTCGCATCATCAGCAGCGGTTACGGAATGCTGAGCAATCAGAGCGATCACGCTGAACTTGAAATGCGCCTGTCTTGGTCTCCCGAGGGAGATTTCGCACGCCACCTTGAGGCCTGGCAAGACCTAATCTGCATGATGTCTGGCTACCCTCTGCTACCCGCTCAGGTGAGTCCCCTAAGAATTCGTAAGCACTAATGGCCGAGGCAACCAATCAGCCACCGGCAACACCGGAAGCCGTTGCACCGGCCCCTGTTCTGCCGCTATTGGCTTCACCCCGAAACCCAAACGTGGTTATGGTCACCAGCATCGATGGCCTGGCCGAAGCGGTAGCCGAGTTAGCCGCAAACACAGGGCCAATTGCGTTGGACGCCGAACGCGCTAGTGGCTTCAAATACAGCGCTCGCGCCTATTTGGTGCAGGTTGCTCGTGGCCAATCCCCCATCTACTTGATTGATCCATTTGCAATTTCTCCCGAAGTTGACGCCTCGCTGTTTGTCGATTTAGCCGCTGTTCTTGCCACCGACGTTTGGATTTTGCACGCGGCAACCCAGGACTTAGCGTGCCTAGCGGAACTCGGACTACGTCCGACCAAGCTTTTTGACACCGAGTTGGGCGGGCGCTTGGCCAACATTCCGCGAGTTGGACTTGGAACCATGTGCGAGAGCCTGCTCGGCTTCCGTCTGGCCAAGGAGCACTCCGCTGTGGACTGGAGCACTCGGCCGCTTCAGGACGATTGGCTGAACTACGCTGCACTAGACATCGATGTGCTTTTTGAACTCATGGATGCGGTTGGACAACAGCTTGAGGCTCAGGGTAAGCAGGCGTTTGCAAAAGAGGAATTTGACTACCTAATCAACTGGCGCCCAAAGGGTCCAAAGATTGACAAGTGGCGCGGGATGACGGGGCTTCACGAGGTGAAGGACCAGCGAAAGTTGGCGGTTGCTCGCGAACTGTGGAGCGCCCGCGAGGCTCTGGCGCAAAAGCTTGATGTCTCTCCAGGCAGACTGATTCCCGACGCCTCGATTGTTTCTGTTGTGAAGGACACTCCTCGCTCGAGGAGCGAGTTGGCGGGCAGGCGTGACTTCCACGGCCGCGCGAGCCGCACTTACCTCGACACCTGGTGGCGCGCGCTTGAAGTTGGGATGAACACCTTGGACCTTCCACCTGTGAAGATTCCACATGTTGGCATTCCAAACCACCGCAACTGGGCCAACAGATTCCCAGAAGCCGACGCACGCTTGAACAAGTTGAAGCCGGTGATGGCAAGTGTGGCTCAGGCTGCTCAAATGCCGGCCGAGAACGTTTTGACACCAGACTTTTTGCGGCAGTTAGCCTGGGAGCCACCTGTTGAGGTCACTGCGGCTACCGTGGCCGAAAAACTTATCTCGGTTGGTGCCAGGAACTGGCAGGCACAGTTGTGCGCGGAAGGTTTTGCCGCAGCATTGAGCGCGGAAGTTCCAAGCGCCTAAATCACGGGGCTGCTAGATCGCGGGGCTTCTAGATCTCCAGGGAGATTTCGTTTGGCAATTGCCTAGCGTGAGGAACCCGAGCACCCAGAACCTGCGCTGTGATGTCCCTGGCAATCGTCTGAGGGTTTACGCCAACTCTGTCCAGAATCTGCTGTCTGGTTGCGTGCTCCAAGAACTCGTCCGGCAGGCCAATTTCGGTCACAGCTGTATCGATCTGCGCTTCGCGTAGGTCTTGGCGCACTCGAGTGCCAACACCACCAACCTTTACGCCATCTTCAATGGTCACAACAAGACGGTGCTCTGCCGCCAAAACGATCACCGAACGTGGAACCGGAACCACCCAACGCGGGTCCACGACTGTGGCACCGATCCCCTGAGCGGCTAGCAGCTTGGCCACCTCAACAGCGGTGTGAGCCATTGTTCCAACACCAACTAGCAGAACATCCTTAGCAGACGACTCAAAAATCACGTCTACCCCATCGCCGAGACGCTTGATAGCGGGCAATTCGGCACTCACTGACCCTCTAGGGAATCGAATCAGGGTTGGTGCGTCGTTTACCAACACAGCCTCGCCAAGCTCCTCACGGAGCGTTGAGGCGTCTCTAGGTGCTGCAATGCGAATGCCCGGCACAACTTGGAAAACGGCCAGGTCCCACATTCCGTGGTGACTTGCGCCATCCGGCCCGGTTACGCCTGCGCGGTCCAACACAAAGGTGACTCCGGCCTTGTGAAGTGCAACATCCATCATCACCTGGTCGAAAGCGCGGTTCATGAACGTGGCGTAAACGGCGACCACTGGGTGAAGACCACCAAACGCCATTCCGGCTGCCGAGGTTACGGCGTGCTGCTCAGCAATACCCACGTCGAAAACTCGATTTGGGAACTTCTTGGCAAACTCGGCCAGACCCACTGGGTGAAGCATGGCTGCGGTAATGCCAACCAAGTTTTCGTGCTTGGCGGCGAGAGACGCAATTTCGGAACTAAAAATCGAGGTCCATCCAGGTCCTGACTTGGACTCGAGCGACTCACCGGTGGTTGGGTCGATTTGCCCAACGGCGTGGAACTGGTCTTCTTCGTTCAACATGGCAGGGTCGAATCCGTGACCCTTTTGGGTGATCGCGTGCACAATCACCGGGTACGAGTACTTCTTGGCCTGCTCGAGCGCCTGCTGCATAGCCTCGATGTTGTGGCCGTCTACGGGGCCGATGTACTTGATGTCCAGGTTTGGGAACAGACCCACGGGAGCAAAGGTCCCCAGCATGCCCTTACCGGCACCGCGGACGGCGGAGTACGCCAACTTACCCAGCAGACCGAAGCTCTCGAAGAACTTGCGACTGGCGCGGTATGCCTTGCGGTAGCCGCTCTGAGTGCGAATGCCGTTGAGGTATCGAGCCAAGCCACCGATGGTTGGCGCGTAGGAACGACCGTTGTCGTTGAAAACGATTACCAGTTTGCGATCGTTGTCGTCGCTGATGTTGTTCAGGGCTTCCCAGGTCATTCCGCCGGTGAGCGCCCCATCGCCAACAACGGCAACCACGTAGCGGTCCGTTTGCCCAGTGGCCTTGAACGCCTTTGCTATGCCGTCTGCCCATGACAACGATGAGGATGCGTGCGAGGACTCAACCACATCGTGAACAGATTCGGATCGCTGTGGATAGCCCGCTAGCCCGTCTCGTTGACGAAGGTGGCTGAAGTCCTGGCGACCGGTCAGGAGTTTGTGAACGTAAGACTGGTGACCGGTGTCAAAAATGATCGGGTCGTTTGGTGAGTCGAAAACTCGATGGATTGCAACCGTGGTTTCAACAACACCCAGGTTTGGACCCAAGTGGCCACCGGTCTGAGAAACCTCTTTGACCAAGAAGGTTCTTATTTCGGAACAGAGTTGGACCAACTCCTCCCCCGAGAGACCGTCTAGGTCTCTGGGGGTGGAGATGTTCTCAAGTAATCCCATGATTAGGCGAACCAGCTTCTAGCTGCTGCTATTCCAGAATTCGCTTAGGCAACCAGGCTGCGAAGCACGTACTGAAGGATTCCACCGTTGCGGTAGTAGTCGGCCTCTCCCGGGGTGTCGATGCGAACCACGGCGTCGAACTCGATCACTGACTTGCCAGCTGGCGAGTTTGCGCTTGGGGTTGCAACCACCTTCACGGTCTTTGGCGTCACGCCATCGTTGAGCTTCTCGATACCGGTGATGTTGAACACCTCGGTGCCATCTAGGCCAAGCGAGTCCGCAGACTGACCTGCTGGGAACTGGAGCGGAATCACTCCCATACCAATCAGGTTGCTGCGGTGGATGCGCTCAAACGACTCAACAATTACTGCGCGAACACCCAAGAGGCTGGTGCCCTTGGCTGCCCAGTCACGCGATGAACCCGAACCGTATTCCTTGCCACCGAGAATCACCAGTGGTGTTCCCTGGGCCTGGTAATTAGCCGAAGCGTCGTAAATGAACGACTGAGGGGCGTCTGGCTGGGTGAAGTCACGGGTGTAACCGCCCTCCACGTTGTCCAGTAGCTGGTTGCGCAAACGAATGTTGGCAAAGGTTCCACGAATCATTACCTCGTGGTTTCCGCGGCGGGAGCCGTAGGAGTTGAAGTCAACGCGCGAAACGCCGTGCTCGGTGAGGTACTTTCCGGCTGGCGAGTCTGCCTTGATTGAACCTGCAGGGCTGATGTGGTCGGTAGTTACCGAGTCTCCCAGCTTTGCAAGCACGCGAGCACCGGTGATGTCGGTTACGGCATCTGGAGTGCGCTTCATTCCATCGAAGTAAGGAGCCTTGCGAACGTAGGTGGAGTTCTCGTCCCAGGTGAAGGTGGCGCCTTCTGGAGTTGGAAGCGACTTCCAACGAGCGTCGCCCTCAAACACACCGGCGTACTGAGTCTTGAACATGTCGCTGTTGATTGACTCATCGATGGTCTTCTGAACTTCTTCGGCAGAAGGCCAGATGTCCTTTAGGAACACGTCGTTGCCGTTGGTGTCCTGTCCAAGTGCGTCGTTCTCAAAGTCGAAGTCCATGGTTCCGGCTAGAGAGTAAGCAATAACCAAAGGAGGCGAAGCCAAGTAGTTCATCTTCACGTCTGGGTTAATGCGACCCTCAAAGTTACGGTTACCCGAAAGGACAGCGGTAACTGCTAGGTCGTTCGCGTTGATCGCATCGGTGATTTCCTGGTCTAGCGGACCGGAGTTACCAATGCAGGTTGCACAACCGTAGCCAACCAACTGGAAGCCGAGAGCGTCTAGCGAGTCGGTTAGACCGGCCTTGTGGTAGTACTCGGTAACAACCTTGGATCCAGGTGCCAAAGAGGTCTTTACCCAAGGCTTAGCCTTGAGGCCCTTGGCAACTGCCTTCTGAGCCAATAGACCGGCGGCCAACATCACCGATGGGTTCGAGGTGTTGGTGCACGAGGTGATGGAAGCGATAGTCACGTAACCGTTGTCAATGGTGTAGTCGCTACCTGCAACAGCTGCCGGCTTGGAAGCCTCAGCGCTGTAAGTAGGAAGCACCTTTGCGAACGATTCCTTGGCGTCGCTCAACTGGATGCGGTCCTGTGGACGCTTTGGTCCGGCGATGCTCGGAACCACGGTGCTCAGGTCAAGCTCTAGGTACTCGCTGAAGCGAGGCTCGATGCTTGGGTCGTGCCAGAGGCCCTGGGCCTTTGTGTAAGCCTCAACTAGTGCGATCTCTTCTGGAGTTCGGCCAGTAACGCTCAGGTAGTCAAGGGTCACCTGGTCGATTGGGAAGATTGCACAGGTGGAACCGAACTCAGGGCTCATGTTTCCGATGGTTGCGCGGTTCGCTAGTGGAACCGAGGTCACACCCTCACCGTAGAACTCAACGAACTTGCCAACAACTCCGTGCTTGCGAAGTAAGTCGGTGATGGTTAGAACCACGTCGGTAGCGGTAACACCCATCGGGATACTGCCAACTAGCTTGAAACCAACTACCTTTGGAATCAACATGGAAACTGGCTGGCCCAGCATTGCTGCCTCGGCCTCGATACCACCAACACCCCAACCTAGAACGCCAAGACCGTTCACCATGGTGGTGTGCGAGTCGGTTCCAACGCAGCTGTCTGGGTAAGCCTGCAGCTCGCCGTTTACGTTGCGGGTCATAACGGTGCGGGCAAGGTACTCGATGTTCACCTGGTGCACGATTCCGGTGCCAGGAGGAACAACCTTGAAGTCGTCAAACGCGGTCTGACCCCAACGAAGGAACTGGTAGCGCTCGCCGTTACGTGCGTACTCAAACTCAACGTTCTTCTCAAAGGCGTCGGCAGAACCGGCCACATCGATGACAACAGAGTGGTCGATAACCATTTCGGCAGGCGCAAGCGGGTTAATGCGCTTAGGGTCTCCGCCAAGCTCGGCAACTGCCTCGCGCATGGTAGCGAGGTCAACGATGCAAGGAACTCCGGTGAAGTCCTGCATGATCACTCGAGCTGGGGTGAACTGGATTTCGGTGTCTGGCTCCACGGCTGGGTCCCAGTTGACCAAGGCATCGATGTGTTCCTTGGTGATGTTCGCGCCGTCTTCGGTGCGAAGCAGGTTCTCTAGCAGCACCTTGAGGCTGAAAGGAAGGGTCTTGGCATCAACCGAGTTGAGATTGAAATAGCGGTACGACTTGTCGCCTACCTGAAGCTGATCGGCCGAGCCGAAACTATTTACCTTGGACAAAAGGGTAACTCCTTACCGTGGGGCGACTATGCAATACAAAAATACCACTACGACTTGGCCAGAATTACGCTTCTCAGCGATAACCAAGAGAACCAAAGCACTATTGCGTAAGCCGGCTCGCTAAGAATCAGTTTGGTGATTCCCAGCAACTGCAGGTTGTTGGCAAAGTACATCGGAAGTTCAATGACGAGACGGGTGGCAAAAAGGCCAACCCAGAGCCCAGTAACTAGGTCAAAACGGGTTAGCAGCGCGCGGTCCTTGCGCCACTTCACGCCCCAACCCTTGAAGAAGCCCACCAACAGACCGATTACCGGCCAGCGGGCGATGATGGAAACCAAAAGCACGCTTCCATAGATTCCATTGGTGAAGAACCCAGTGATGTAGTAGTCCTTTGGCTGCCCGCGTAGTGCCAACCAGGCGGAAATGGCAATAAGTGCGGCACCTGCGATGGCCTGGGTGAGCGCCTTTCGGGTGATGATCTGCTTCACCAGCGAAATCACGGAGAGAGAACCGGCGATTGCCACGGCCCAAATCACGTTCAGCGTGATTGAGTAGACCACCAGAAATGCCGTTGGCGGAATGGTGGACTCTACGATGCCCCACCAACCACCGAGTGAGTTGAGGAGACTCTTGGCATCAAACACCGCGGTGCCCTCATCGATGCGGATTCCCAGGCGGGACGCCGCAGCGGCCGGGTCTAGCGCGGCAAGTTTAGGGTCAACGGCAGCTGGCTCTTCAGCGGCCGGAGAATGACTCTCGGTCAAGCTAGTGCACCTCGTGGCGGCGCGACCACGCCGTCTGGAACGCTGAGAGTGAGCAGTTCGCGCGGCGGAATCGGCTCAGCACCGCGGTCAACTGCAACCGAACGGTAAAGCGCTTCAACTCGTGAAGCAGCGGCAGGGTCTGTCATTGCGGCGCCCGCAATGAGCCCACGAAGGAACCAGCGAGGGCCGTCTACACCAATGAAACGTCCGTTACGGCTTCCAACGTTTACGCCATTTTCAACGATGGGTAATTTCACAAACAGCTCGGCACCAAATGAGCCGAGTCGCTCTTCAGCAACTCCCCCCTGAGACTCGATGGACGCTGCCAGCTGACCGCGAACATCGTTCCAGACTCCCTCATTCTTTGGAGCCGCAAAAGCCTGAAGTTGAAGAGTGGACTGGTCCAACTCCAGAGTTACAGCGACTACCCGCTGCGAGGTTTCCTCGATCTCGAGACGAATTTCAACGCCTTCGATTGGAAGAACCTTGATGGCACCGAAATCCATACTGTTCTCTAGGCCGATGACCTCAGACACATCGAATGGTCCGGTTGAAGCGCGATTGAGTGGGGCAGATTTAGGAACTGGTTGATTCATTTGAAAGCTACTTTCTAGTTGACCCCGGTGGAGCCAAAGCCACCGTCACCGCGATGGGTTTCCGGTAGTGACGATACGGATACAAACTGAGCCTGTTCCACGGCTTGAATCACTAGCTGGGCAATTCGATCGCCAACGTTCACCTCGAACGGCTCGGTTCCAGTGTTAAGCAGGGTCACGGCGATCTCGCCTCGATAGCCCGCATCCACAGTGCCAGGAGCGTTCAACACGGTGATGCCATGTTTAGCCGCCAGGCCTGACCGAGGGTGAACCAAGCCAACATAACCGCTAGGAAGGGCGATTGAAACGCCGGTCTTCACAGTTGCACGTGCGTTAGCTGGAATGGTGAGTGCTTGAGTGGAGCGCAAATCGGCTCCGGCGTCTCCGGGGTGCGAATAAGTTGGCACGAATTCTGGTTCGGCAACAATCAACACGGGCACTTTGCTCATTCTTAGAGCGTAATCTAGGCATGTGTCTAAAGCCGATATCGCCACTCAGAATTCTGAAGAACCCAACCGCAAGGGCTCGACCCCAGCGGGTGCTGCAGGTCTTAGCTATCGCGAACGCGTGTTGCCAAGTGCTGCATCGATGATTCCGGTTTTACTGATTTTTCCAACCATGTACCTGATGCTCTTGTTGATTAGTACCCAGGCGGGAATCCTTCTCGGTTTGAGCGTGACCGTTGCGGTTTTGGTGAGCATCTGGTTTGCGGCGCCCGTTATCGAAATCTCGGACCAAACTTTTAGCGTTGGCGATGCCGAGTTGCCCATCGATGTGATTTCTAAAGTGACTGTGATTGAACCGAAAGACGGTTTTGCCGAGCGCGGAGTGAAACTAAGCCCAGCTGCTTTCACCAGATTCCAGGTCTCTGTGAAGCAGATGGTGAAGTTGGAGATTTCAGACGAGGCGGACCCTACGCCTTACTGGTTGATTGCAACGCGCAAACCAGTGGAGATCGCCCGCATTCTTGCGGACGCACAAAAGTAAAGTCAGCTCAAAGAGCAAGCAAGGTTAGCGGATGCTAGTTAGCCGGCACACTCGGCGCAGGTGTTCTTAGAACCCGCAGCCAACTGGCTTCTGTGCTTCACAATGAAGCACTCCATGCAAGTGAACTCATCCTCTTGCTTAGGCACAACAACGACCTCAAGGTCCTCGTGTACGGCCTCGGCAATTTCAAAGTGGCCGTCGCCCTCATCCATGTCGTCTGAGGCGCGCGGCGTTGGCGCAGCACCCTCCTTGATTTCCTCAAGTGAGGTGGTGTCGTCATCGTTTTTACGCGGTGCGTCGTAGTCAGTAGCCAACTGCTAGTGCCTTCCGATCGGGTCAGTGGAGCGTGCATAGTCTGCAACACCTTTTCACATTTGGCAACCTCAAACACGCCAAAATGCTAAAAAAGATTTCTTTTTCATAAACGCGATAGCGGCACACGGTGAAAAACCGCTGTTTTACGGCGGTTCAATGGCAAACTAGCGGGGAGAGGCGGTTTATCAAAGATGTCCGAATTGCGTTACTTGAGTACCGATGGCGATTACCTATTGCTAGAGGCAGCCGACGGCACCCAGTACCGACTTCTGATTGACGAGAGTGTGCGCAAGGCCGCTCGCCGCGAAGTGGTGTCCGAAGGCGACGCCGCCAAGATTTCGCCACGCGACATTCAGCTTGAGGTCCGTTCCGGTGTCTCGGTTGAAGACCTAGCCGCCAAGACCGGCGCTTCCCTCGAATACGTACAAAAGTTCGCGGCACCAGTCATCGATGAATTGGCCCACGTGGTTTCCAGTGCTCTCAGCGTTCGAATCACCATGGCTGGAGACCGCTATAGCGAAACCACCCAGGTTGAGTTTGGTGAGGTAATCGCAAATCGCCTGGCTGCAACCGGCGTGGTTCAGTACGTTTGGACCGCTCGCAAAACCGACAACGGTGGCTGGCAGTTGCAGTGCAAGTTTGGCGACACTCTTGCTAACTGGGCGTTCGACCCACGCAAGCTTGCCTTGGCTCCGGAAAACGAAGTTGCCGTTCAGCTTTCAACCCAACAGAGCCTCACCGATGGACCGCTTCCAAAGTTGCGCCCGGTAGCGGACAACACCGGGGCGAGCGAAAGCGCAGCACCTGCTGGGACTTCCGCGCCTGTCACCCCAGCGGCGCAGGTACCAGTTACTTCGACACCAGTTTCTTCGGCACCAGTTGCTCCGGTTGCCACAACCCCAGCGCCTGTGGCCACCACAATTTCAGAGCCGGAATCCCCTGCCACGTTTGCCAACCCAGTTGTGCGCCTGACCTCGGTTGAGGGTTCGTCGCAGAGCATCACCGAAGATTTAGGATCAACCGCCGAGTTTGACGGCGTGGTTCCTTTTGGTAGAACCGGCGCCCCAGCTCCTGCCTCCGAGCCGGCAGACTTGGCCAACACCGCAGACTTGCTTGACGCACTGCGCAAGCGTCGCCTTTCTCGCGAAGAAGATCTGTCCAAGGACGACAGCGCGTCAACACCTGACCTTGGCGCAACCCAGGCCATCGACTTGCCTGTTGTAACCGCGGTACCTGCGCAATCGGTCACCGGCGCGGTCGAACCTGCGCAGGAGGCGCCAACCGAATCCATTCCGGTGGTTGAGGCACCCGACGAGGAGAGCAAGGCCGCTCCAAAGCGCGGTCGCTCATCGATGCCTTCTTGGGATGAAATCGTCTTCAGTACCAAGACAGACGACGAAGACTAATCAGCAAAACTCGCTCGGCACTAGATGGAGCTGAACGCTCCCCAACCCAGCAGCGGGATTGACATTTCCTGAGGTGTGAGAGCGCCATGCTGCCCGATCATCTGCAGGCTCTTGGCTGGTGAGTAATCGCGATGGTAGAGCGCAACCTTCTTGACTGCCAAGGCAAAGATGTCGGGCATTCGTTCCAACGCCACCGCAGTTGGATTCGCACCGTAGAGACCGTAGGTAATCGCATCAGCCTTGCTGAAAACCGCAACTGAATCGCCTAGTTGTTCCTGAAGCTGTGCTTGAAACGGCGATGTTTCGCTGGAGTCTTGCAGGTAGATGAAGTTAACGCGAGGGTCTCCCCCAACGCTGGCCACTCGAGTCCAATCCATCTTCACTTCGTCGAGCAAAATGTGCGCGTGTGCAGGCACGTCAACAATGCCGTGGTCGGCGGTGAGAAGCAGTGCGTCGCCCTTGCTCAGAGCGCCGGAAAGCCGTTTTGCCGCCGCGTCAACAGACTCCAGTGCACCCAACCATTTAGACGACTCAACTCCGAAGGCGTGCGCAGTTTGATCCAGTTCCGGAATGTACAGGTAGACCAACACGTCATTCTTGTTTTCACGCATCAACTGGATGGCAACATCGATGCGGTCGTCAATGGTTTTGCCAGGCAGGTACTTAGCACCGCGCATTGTGGCCTGCGTGAATCCGCTGCCGTCATAAGCTTTTGGGCCGATCACGAAACTCTGTACGCCACTGGTGATTGCCAGTTCCGAAACCGTTTGGCTTGGCTGCCATTCCAGCGGATCCTGTTCGGCGCCCCAACCGGTGAGCAGGTTTGCTGCACGCCCATCGATGCCGGTTCCAGACTCGCTGCCAGCACGTTCAAACACCTTGTAGCCAACCAAACCGTGTTGTCCCGCAGAGAGACCAGTGGCAAAACTGGTGATGCTTGTTGCGGTGGTGCTGGGAAATCCACAGGCGGCGGGTTTGGCAACGGCTAATGCTGCGTTCAGGAACGGTGCGTGCCCACCAGCGGCCTTTAGGTTTTGCGCACCGAGGCCGTCTACGAGAATTGCCACCACGCGTTTTGCCTTCGCAAAGCCAAGACGGTTGTCCTGCCCCGTGATGGCTCCCAACGAGCTGGAAAGCACATCGGTAAGCCTCCCAAAGGTGCGCGGTAGCGCGGGTAGCATCGTATTCATCCATTCAAGTTTGGCACACCGGTAAAGAGTCATGACCCAAGAACCCGTAGCAACAGAGCGCATCCAAGACATCGACCTGCAAGATGAAATGCAGGACTCGTTTCTGGAGTACTCGTACTCGGTAATTTACGCTCGCGCGTTGCCCGATGCTCGCGACGGACTCAAGCCGGTTCAGCGCCGAATCGTTTACCAAATGGGCGAGATGGGACTTCGCCCTGACCGCGGACACGTGAAGTCGGCCCGAGTCACCGGCGAGGTTATGGGTAAGCTCCACCCTCACGGCGACGGCGCAATCTACGACGCCCTGGTTCGCATGTCTCAGCCATTCAGTTTGCGTGTGCCGCTCATCGATGGTCATGGAAACTTTGGAAGCCTCGATGATGGCCCCGCCGCTGCCCGTTACACCGAGGCGCGCCTCACCGCCGCTTCAATCCTGATGAACCAGGATCTCGACGAAGACGTTGTGGATTTCCGCCCTAACTACGACGCCCAGTTGAGCGAACCTGAGGTGCTTCCGGCAGCGTTCCCAAACCTTCTGGTTAACGGCGCTTCCGGAATCGCGGTTGGTATGGCCACCAACATGGCCCCGCACAACCTGCGCGAGGTGGTCAACGCCGCCATTCACCTGTTGAATAACCCGCACTGCACCATCGACGACCTGATGGAACACATTCCGGGTCCAGACCTACCAACCGGTGGAATCATCGTTGGTTTGGATGGCGTGCGCGAGGCGTACGAAACCGGTCGAGGCAGCTTCAAGACCCGTGCACGAGTTTCAATCGAGAGCGTTAGCCCGCGCAAGCAGGGCATCGTTGTTACCGAACTCCCCTACCTGGTTGGCCCAGAAAAGGTCATCGAGAAGATCAAAGATGGCGTCAACAACAAGAAGCTCCAGGGCATCTCCGACGTGACCGATTTGACCGACCGTAACCACGGCCTGCGCCTGGTGATTGAACTCAAGACTGGCTTCGACCCGCAGAGCGTTTTGGAACTGCTTTACCGCTTTACACCGATGGAGGACTCGTTCTCCATCAACAACGTGGCGTTGGTGAACGGTCGCCCAGCAACCCTAGGTCTGCGCGATCTGCTTGGCGTATACCTTGCCCACAGAATCGTGGTCACTCGCCGCCGAAGTGCCAACCGACTTGGCAAGAAGCAGGCCCGTCTGCACCTGGTTGAGGGTCTGCTCAAAGCGATTCTAAACATTGACCAAATCATCGCCATCATTAGAAACAGCGATGAGGTCGACGAAGCTCGCAAGGGCCTGATGAGCACTTTTAGCCTGAGCGAACTGCAAGCCGAGTACATTCTTGAGCTCAGACTTCGCCGCCTCACCAAGTTCTCCAAGGTTGAGTTGGACGCCGAGGCGGACCAGCTCAAGGGCGAGATTGCCGCACTTCAGACCCTGTTGGCCGATGACGCCGCATTGCGCGCGCTGGTTGCTCAGGAACTACTGGATGTTGCCGAGCGAGCCGGAGACGACCGTCGCACAACTTTGATCAACGACGCCAACCAGGTGGTGCCAACCGCTTCCAAGAAGGTTGTGAGCGCCGAAATGGCAGACACTCCTTGCACCGTTGTGCTCACCGCATCAGGAATGTTGGCTCGAAGCGGTGTGGCCACCGAGTCCGCCGGTCCAGAGAAACGCAAGAAGCACGACGCCATCGTTTCCTCGTTTGCCACTACAACCCGAAGCGATGTTGGATTTGTGACCAGCAAGGGCCGCATGCTCAGAATCCACGTTGGTGACATTCCGAGTTCTGGCGAGGCGTTTGAGCCAGTTATGGCAACGCCGGCAAAGACTTTCCTAGGCCTGCCAAAGGACGAGAACGTTCTTACGGTAATCGAGCTGACCGAGACCAACTCGCTCGCCCTAGGCACAAAGCAGGGCGTTGTGAAGCGCGTTTTGGCGGAGTACCCGCCAAAGGACGATTTCGAACTAATCACACTGAAGCCGGGCGACTCGGTTGTGGGTGCAGCCTTGGCAACAGACAGTGATGAGTTGGTGTTCGTGACCAACGATGCACAACTGCTCCACTTTGGCGCCGATCAGGTGAGACCGCAGGGTCGCCCAGCAGGTGGCATGGCGGGTATCAACCTTTCGGATGACGCAGCCGTGATCTACTTCGGTGTGGTTACCGATCGCGAAACCGCAGTTGTGGTTACCGCTGCAAACGCAAGCGACGTGATTCCTGGAACCGACCCAGGCAGTGCCAAGGTGTCTGTTTTGGCAGAGTTCCCAGCCAAGGGACGCGCAACAGGAGGCGTTAGGGCCCAGCGCTTTATCCGCAGCGAAGATCAGTTGTACTTGGCTTGGGCAGGAACTGAACCTGCCGCACTTGGTGTGGATGGACGTCCGGTTGAGCTTCCGATGGAGCCCGCAAAGCGCGACGCCTCGGGAACCCTGCTGCCGAACTTCATCGGCTCGGTTGGTACCCTCTAAAACGATTTAGCGCGAGTAATTTATGCGTCGATGCGGTCGCGTTCGAACGTGTCGGCGGAGTCGATGATGAAGTCTCGGCGTGGAGCCACTTCGTTACCCATCAAAAGTTCAAAGGTGCGCTCGGCAACCGCTGCGTCTTCAACGCGAACGCGACGCAGCAGTCGGTGCGAACGGTCCATGGTGGTTTCCGCCAGCTGATCGGCATCCATTTCACCCAGACCCTTGTAGCGCTGAATTGGCTCTTGGTACTTCTTTCCGGTCTTTTCCAACTTGGCAAGAAGGTTTTCTAGCTCGGCCTGCGAATAGGTGTAAACAATCTCGTTTGGCTTGGAACCAGGATTCATAATGACAACGCGGTGCAACGGTGGCACGGCTGCATAAACCGCTCCAGCCTCAACCAACGGGCGCATGTACTTGAAGAACAAAGTCAACAGGAGCGTGCGAATGTGGGCGCCGTCAACATCGGCGTCGCTCATAAGAATGACTTTGCCGTAGCGTGCCGCCGACAGGTCGAATGACCTACCACTGCCCGCGCCGATCACCTGAATGATGGAAGCACACTCGGTATTGCTGAGCATGTCCGAGACCGAAGCCTTTTGAACGTTGAGGATCTTGCCTCGAATTGGCAACAGAGCCTGGTACTCGCTATTGCGAGCCAACTTGGCGGTACCAAGAGCGCTGTCACCCTCAACAATGAACAACTCGGAAACCTCGGTCTCCTGGGTGCGGCAATCCACCAACTTGGTTGGCAGCGAGGAACTCTCCAAAGCATTCTTGCGACGCTGGGTCTCCTTGTGACTTCGCGCAGAAACGCGAGCCTTCATTTCGGCCACAACCTTCTCAAGCAATAGTGCCGCTTGAGCCTTGTCGTCTCGCTTACTGCTTTCCAAACGAGCGGTTAGCTCCTTGGATAGCACGTTTGCAACGATGTTTTTAACCGCCGGAGTACCAAGTACTTCCTTGGTCTGCCCCTCAAACTGTGGCTCGGGAAGACGCACGGTGACTACAGCGGTGAGACCCGCAGCAACGTCTTCTTTCTCAACTTTGTCGTTTCCTGGCTTGAGCTTGCGTGAGTTGGCATCTACCTGCGCGCGAATCGTCTTCAACAGCGACTGTTCAAAGCCTGCAAGGTGGCTTCCGCCCTTTGGAGTGGCAATGATGTTCACGAAGGTCTTTACCGTTGTGTCGTAACCGGTGCCCCAGCGCAGCGCAATGTCCACACCACAGGTGCGGGTTACTTCTTTGGAGACCATGTTGCCCGAGTCGTCTAAGACCGGAATGGTCTCGGTAAAGTCGCCCTCACCACTAATTCGCCACGTGCTGGTGACCGCCTCGTCTGGCGCCAAGAAGTCGGTGAACTCGGCGATTCCGCCATCAAACTTAAAATTCTGCACCGATGGTTCGTCTTTGGTTTCATCGGTGATTCCAATGGCAAGGCCGGGCACCAGGAACGAAGTCTGGCGTGCGCGCTCAGCCAAATCCTGCGAGCTAAAGTTTGCATCTTTGATAAAGATCTGCGGATCCGCCCAGTAGCGAATTCTGGTACCGGTTACACCCTTGGCTACCTTGCCAATAACGCGCAGTACGCTTTGATCCTCAAACGGCTTGAACGGGTTGGTTGGTGAAATGCCGTTCTTGTCATCAAACTCGCCTGGCTCGCCGCGCTTGAAAGACATTGCGTAGGTCTTACCATCGCGGTCAACCTCTACGTCGAGGCGTTCTGAAAGTGCGTTTACCACCGATGCGCCAACGCCGTGCAGACCACCCGATGCAGTGTAAGAACCTGAACCGAACTTGCCGCCTGCGTGAAGCTTGGTGAACACAACCTCAACGCCGGAAAGTCCAGTCTTTGGTTCGATGTCCACTGGAATACCGCGGGCCTTGTCTCGAACTTCAACGCTCGAGTCTGCGTGCAGAGTGATGTCGATTGTGGAACCGTGACCCGCAAGTGCCTCATCAACCGAGTTGTCGATGATCTCCCAGAGGCAGTGCATTAGGCCGCGAGAGTCGGTGGAACCGATGTACATTCCTGGGCGTTTGCGAACGGCCTCGAGGCCTTCGAGGACGCTTAGATGGCGGGCTGAGTAATCGGTATTAGGCACCAAAGAATGCTACCCCGATGCCCGCCTGCCAGTAGGGAGCAACGCTGCGAGGGCGGTTTATTCGCAGTTAGCGAAATACCGCTAAATAGTGGAAGGAATGACCGTGGGCTGTGTTCAAATAGAGCGTAAGAGTTAGGAGCAACGCAATGACATCAATCGAGACCAACGAGCAGGTTGCAGAAGACCAGCTATCCCCTGAGGCAGAACTTACTGCCGCAGACCGTTGCGACGCATGCGGTGCTCAGGCATACGTTCGTGTGACTTTAGCTACCGGAGAGTTGCTGTTTTGCTCCCACCACGCAAACGAGAACAAGGCCAAGTTGGAGACCATCGCCATCAAGTGGCACGATGAAACCGCAAAACTACTTGCACGCTAAGTTCTTGGCCCGATAAGTTTGTGGCTCGCTAAGTTCACAAAAACTTTCAAAAGACAACCTTCGGGTTGTCTTTTCGTTTAACTGGGAACAAGTTTTTTGCTAATGCAGACCGCGCCTAGTTGAGCCCGTAGTTAGCCCAGCACCAATGGCTTGAACTCGGCCTCGGTTTCCAGCGCCCAGATTTGGGCAGAAACCCGGTTCAACTGTGCAACCCAGTCAGTGAGTGGTTCGGGTGCCACGGCAGGCCAAACCAGCCCAGCCGCCGCCACAGCCGCCTTGGCTGCACGGTGAAGCAGCACTGGATTCTTGGCCAACAGTGGGCCGTGCAGCATGGAGCAAATCCAGTTGCCGTTTAGCTCAAGATTGGGCAAACCGGAGTCGGTGTTCCTGTAACCGAGTGCGGCAATGCTGCCTAACTCTCCCACCGCAAACACAGAATCGCGTTCGCCAACCTCAATGGTCGACTTGGTTAGACCCAAACCGGCGAGATATTCGAAACCAGATCCGATTGCTAGACCCGGAGTCTTAGAAAGCAACTGGTCGAAAGCCACAGCAGACATTGCAGTGTTGAGGCTTCGCTTCGCCGCCATCGAACCGTGACCAAGAAGGGCAAAGTGGAGCTCGTCGTAGCTGTTGGCTGCTCCTATAGACTCAACGACAACCTGGAAACCAGCCGCTTCCAGATACCTCTTGAGCGCCAGTAGATTCCCCTGATCGCCATTCAGGTTTAAGGCCTCTGGAAAGAACGAACCGAGTTTGATCATCGTTCAACCTCCTCGGCACTGGTGAAACCTAACATTCGGCGGATCCGGCGCATTGCGTCTGCGGAAAAAATCACAGTTCGCATCGATGATTGCGGCTCGGAGAGCTGAAGCCAAGCGGTGAACGCCGCCTCAAGATCATCGGTGGCCAGCTGTGCGGTGATGCCATTGTGAAGCAACCATAGTTCCGCTTCGCCAACGTTGTAGCCAGTGACAACATCCACGTGAGAAAGGTTGCTCGGTTTTACGGTCCAGAGCCAGGAAGGGTCGTGAACGTCGCGGCCGATTGCAAACATCACGCGCTCTAGGTTGGTTGGAAGGTTGTCCAGGTTCAACTGGGTGCTGGCCGGGTTTTGCACCAGGATGAACTCAACCTTGCGACCTTGAATTTCCACAACTTCGCCACGCGCAAACACCGGTGGCAACTCGGCAAGGGTTTTGCGGGCGAGCTCAACGTTGAATCTGGAACCAAGCAGCTGATGAGCGGTCTCGAGTGCGGCGGCAGCGTCCACTGCGAAATGCATTCCACGGCTTGGCAGGTCAAACTCTATGTGTTTACCGTGAACCGCCACATCGGTGCGTTTACCAACCAGGCTAAGCACCTTGGTGGTGGAAATCGGAGTGGCAACAGCCTCTGTGTAAGTGGGAGCGTAACCCAGCTGTTTTGCGGCATCTGTGTCCTGAAGGCCAAACCAGTGGAGTTTGTTTCGAGCGATGTCGCCTGCGAACAAAACCAGGTTCTGATCATCGGCGTTCATCACAACGGAGTCTGTTGCGCTCATTGCAACCGTGCGTAGCTTCTCGCGGACCAGTGCTGGGTCAACAAATCGGTCTAGTTGATCCTCAACCACGTTCAAAACGGTCACGTGGTTTGGAGTCACTTCGCCAACCAACTCGGCGGCATGCCCCTCGTCCATCTCGAGAATTGCAACGGTTCCGGGAGCCTTGCCCAAAATGTTGGACTTCTCAAGGATGGTGCTGTAGAAACCCTGCTTGATGTTTGCGGTGGTTGGGTTGGTGAACACATCCATGCCGTGAGCGCGTGCTATTGCAACCAGCATTTTTGTAGTGGTTGACTTACCTGCACTACCGGTGACGATAACCAAGCCATCGCGAAAAGAACGCAGAGTTTTGTTGAGAATGCCTGGAGCGATTTTACTGAGCACTAGCCCAGGTAACGCGGAGCCTCCCCCTGGCCGAACCATTCTTACGCCGATGCGCACGAGGCGCCCCAGCAGAATGGCGGGCAGGTAGAACATTAGTTCTCTAGGTAGTCGCGAAGCATCTGCGAACGCGATGGGTGACGAAGCTTAGACATGGTCTTGCTTTCGATCTGACGAATTCGTTCGCGGGTAACTCCGAACTCTTCACCAATCTGGTCCAGAGTCTTCTGAACGCCGTCTCCAAGACCGAAGCGGCTGCGGATCACACCGGCTTCACGAGGGTGCAACGACTCGAGGATTCGCTCCAACTCACGCTGCAGCATGGTGTAGCCAACTGCTTCTGCCGGAGCAACTGCCTCGGTGTCTTCAATCAGGTCGCCAAACTCGCTGTCGCCGTCTTCACCAAGTGGAGTGGAAAGCGAGATTGGCTCGCGACCGTACTTCTGAACTTCAACAACCTTTTCAGGGGTCATGTCCAACTCACGGGCCAGTTCTTCAGGCGTAGGTTCGCGACCGAGGTCCTGTAGCAGCTGACGCTGAACGCGGGAAAGCTTGTTAATAACTTCAACCATGTGTACCGGAATACGAATGGTTCGAGCCTGGTCGGCCATGGCACGGGTGATTGCCTGACGGATCCACCAGGTTGCATAAGTACTGAACTTATAGCCCTTGGTGTAGTCGAACTTCTCAACCGCACGAATCAGACCCAAGTTACCTTCTTGGATTAGGTCAAGGAATTGCATTCCTCGGCCGGTGTAACGCTTTGCAAGGCTGACTACAAGACGAAGGTTTGCTTCGAGCAGGTGGTTCTTTGCGCGCTGGCCGTCTTTTACAACCCACTTTAGATCGCGAAGCATTTCGCGGCTCAGGTTGGTTTCGGTGCCTAGCTTCTCTTCGGCAAACAAACCGGCCTCGATGCGCTTTGCTAGCTCAACCTCGAGCTCGGCGTTTAGAAGCGCAACCTTACCGATCTGCTTCAGGTAGTCCTTTACAGGGTCTGCAGTTGCACCGCTGATGGTGGTGGTCTGCATTGGGATGTCGTCGTCGTCCGCGTGGGAAAGCTTTAGCGCTCCGGCTGCCTCGAGTAGCTTGTCTACTTCAGACTGCTCTTCTTTTTCCTCGTGTGGCTCTTCGGAGGCGGTTACCGCACCTGGAGTTGCAACAATCTCTTCAACGATGGACTCTACGGCCTCTAGCTCTAGATCCACGTCATCGAGTTCTTCTTCGTCGTCACCCTCAAGATCTGCTGCCTTGGACTTGCTTGCCTTGGCGGCCTTGGCAGGCTTCACATCGGCTGCGGTAGAAGTCTTTGCGCTCTTGGCGGCTGGCTTAGCGGCTGTGGTCTTAGCGGCGGCCTTCTTAGCTGGAGCGGTCTCAACAACTGGCTCTGCAACAGCCTTTGGCGCCTTTACGGCTGCCTTGGCAGGCTTTGCTGCGGTCTTTTCAACAGTCTTGGCGGCAGCCTTTGCAGGAGCCTTTGCCGCTGACTTCTCTGCTGCGGCTGCCTTTGCTGGAGCCTTTGCAGCTGGGGCGGCCTTGGCTACTGGAGCCTTCTTGGCTGCAGGGGTTTCTGCCGATGCCGGCTTGGTCTTCTTAGCTGCGGTTTCTGCGGCTGGTTTTGCGGTAATGACTGGTTCCTTTTTTAAGTCTTGCTTTGGCTCTGGGGTGGAAGGCTGCTCCGACGAAGCACCAAAAAGTTGAGCGAAGAACCCCTTCTTCTTGCTCGCTTTGTTGTCTGGTGACGCAGATTCAGCCATTACGACCTCCACAGCTAACCGAAGAGCCAACCAGGTGGGTGGCCTGTTTCGGGCATTACTAAGACCCATGTCAAATTGGCGCCGAAGCTCAATCTGGATGGGTCTTTCTGCAATTATACAACTGGGCAGGGACAATCACTCTGCAGCGACGCCCCAACTGTGCACAATCAAGCCTTAAAACCCAAGAAAATCGGGAATTATTCCGTGGTGGCTGCCTCGTTCACCACGTAGCGCCAGAGCCCGAAGCCCACTACCGCGAAAATGCAGCAGAGCGAGATACGGAAACCATCGATGGAATACAACGCCTCTCCGGTACCGGCTACAAGGCCGTGATGCAGGTCTAAGAACAAGCCAACCAGGTACATCATTGTGAGACTGGCCACAAAGCCACCGATGTTGATGAAGCCGTTGCTAGCTCCCAGCTGACGCTTGGGAATGTACTGACGGGAGTAATCGAACGCGATCATGGAACTTGGAGAAGCGATCGCGGTGCACACAATGGTGATCCAGATTGCCCAGGCCGGCGCGTGCCCAGGCCAAGACAGCAGAAAAGCCCAGGATCCGAGCATGAGGAGAACCACGGACAAGATGGTGCGGCGGCGGAACTGTGGCAAGTGCGAGCAGATGAAGCCGTAACAGATTCCGGCACCCACACCGATGAATACCGTGGAGCTCAACATGGCCAGGGCGAGGTTTTTTGGCAGCCCCTCCCCTTCTTCTAAGAACGGAACTCCCCAGAGAAGCACCAGAACGGTCACGGTTGACTGGGTTGAGAAGTGCGTCCAAAACGCCATGCGCGTTGAGGCGAAACCCACAGATTGCCGCAGAAGCGCGAAGCTCTCCTTGAGACTGGCCGGCCGATGCACCGATTCGGGATTGGGTTCGTCGCGAATTACCAAGAAGGAAACCACACCGATGATGAGGGCGATGGTGGCCCAAACCGTGAATGCTTTCTGCCAACCGGATAGATGAAGTAGGAACGCAAAGGGCACTGCGGAAACAACTTGCCCCAGCTGACCTGCGTTACCCAACCACTGCTGTAGTTGCGAAGCTCGGCGCCCGTGGTACCAACCGTTGATCAGCCTGATCATTGAGATGAAAGTGAACGCGTCTCCGAATCCAACTAGAAAACGTCCAAGTGCGGCCTCTGGCAGGACTGACGAGAAAGCAACCACATACTGCCCAACACCCATTGCTATAGCGCCAAAAGCGAGTAGGCGTCGTGACCCAAATCGGTCAAGCAAAAGCCCCACTGGCACCTGCATTACGGCATAGGCAATGATCTGCACAACCGCCAGTGAGGCAAGTTGCTGGGCATTGGTGTGGAAGCGGTCGCTTGCCACAAGGGACGCCACACCCATGCTGCTACGTTGAGTGACGGCAGATACGTATGCAATTGCACCAAGACCTACAACGATGGGAGCCGAGCGCTTGAGCATTCATTCATTCTCGCACTCAACAGACGAACACTCGGGCCCTGGCTCAAGACCAAAGGCAATCATCACCGGTGCGAGGGTTGGGCTGGGACTTGAAACGGCAAAGCTACTTCTGGCACAGGGCTTCAACGTGGTGATAACTGGCAGAAGCGAAACCGCAACAAGAGAAGCCGCTGACAGCGTGCGTGCCACTCTGGCTGATGGACAGCGTGGTGCGCAGACGGTCAAGGGCTTAGCGCTCGAGTTGGGCGACTTGGATTCTGTAAAGAATTTCGTGACCGAGCACAGTGCCGAACTTGCGGGTTGGACTCACCTTGTGAACAATGCCGGAGCCAAAATCGAGAGCCCGTACAAGAGCACCGCACAGGGTTTTGAATGGCACTTTGGCGTGAATCACCTGGCGCACCACCTACTAACTAGCCTGCTACTCCCCATCGGTGCGGATACAAAGCGAATTATCACCGTGGCTTCAATCGTCGCGAGGCGAGGAAATCCCGACCACTGGGGCCTTACAGATTGTGGCATCTCGGCTGGAACGTACTATTCCGCGAGCAAACTGGCCAACTTGGCCTTCATGCTTCAGCTTCAAGACAGATTTGCTGGCGTCTCGGCAAGCAGCGCGCACCCTGGATTTGCCAAGGCCGAGCCTTACGGCAACGCGATCACGCGCTTGGGTGAAAACCTGCTGGCTCAATCCGCCGCAGCCGGAGCTTTGCCCATTGCCGCAGCCGCGCTGGCCGAGCCGGGGTCCTATTTGGGGCCAAATGTGTTTGAACTTTGGGGGCGGCCTGCAAAAGCCAACGTGCCCGCAACGCTTTCGAGTGAAGCGTTGACGACCCTTTGGGAACTATCGAACGGGCTAACTGGGGCGATCTGGCCCTCGTAGGTTAGTTGGCAGAGTCTGGCGAGCCGTCGTCGTTGCCCAAGTCTCCGGCTCCAAGGTCTCCCGCATCGTTGCGAAGTCGACTTGCAAGGTAATCTTCCAGCTCGGCCGCAATCTCATCGGCTGAAGGTACCTTTGGCGTTGGCTTGTGCATGGCAGAGCGCCCAGGCGCGTTGGAGTTGCTCTGGTATCCCTGCTCAAGAGACTGCACGATTCGTGCCAATTCAGGGTTTTCATCAAGCTGCTTGTTGATCTGCTTGGAGAAGCGAGCGGACTCCTCGCGCAGTGGGTCGGTGCGGAACACCAAACCGGTGGCGGCCGAAACCTGCTGGAACGCGGCTATGGCAGCCTCTGGGTAGTCACTATCGCTTAGGTAATGCGGCACCAACAACACGAACCCAACCATCGGGATTCCGGCCCGAGTCAACTGGTATTCCAGGGCGTGCAAGACGTTTCCCGGAACCGAAGTGGAAGGCTTCCATTCGCTCACAGCATCGATGAGGTCTTGGCGATTCCCGCTAACCGTGACGCCAACCGGTCTCGTGTGCGGGGTTGGGAATGGAATGCTGTGAACCCAAGTCACGCTAGACACGGCGAACAGGGCGAAAATCTCTTGAACCGCAGTTACAAAGGCGTCCCACTTGAAGTCCGGTTCGTATCCGGACAGAAATAGGAATGGGTTTCCGGCTTCGTCGGTCACCAGATGCAGTGCAAGCGAAGGCGGGTCGTAACTAACAATGTGATCACGTTCAAAGAACATCACCGGGCGGCGCGAACGGTAGTCAAGCAGTTCGTCGTTCACAAACTGAACCACGGTCTGAGACTCAAAGTTGGCAAAGATGTTGTCTGCAACCTGGCTCACCGTGCCACCGGCATCGGTGAAGCCCGAAAGTCCGGCCAACACGGGAAGGCCCAGCGGAACATCGATGGGGTTCATCTGAAGTTCATACAAATCCGAAGGCTCAATCACGTGCCAATTGTAAGCCGAACCCACCGATTCCAAAGCGGAATGACGTTTGGTATCGGGTTAGCATTTAGACATGTCAGCCATCAAGTTTTCAGTTTCAGCAACCTCGAGCAAGAACCCAACCGCCACTGTTGTGGGTGTGGTCCCTTCAGGCAAGGGTGTTGCAACACTTCCCGAGGTTGGGCTGACGCCAAAAACGCTCGAGAGCCTGGGCGTAAAGAGCAAGATCGATTCAATCAGCAGGACCGTTGGAAGCAATGGCGAGATCCTGGTTCTGGCAGGACTCGGCACCGCATCGCCTACCATTCATCAGTTGCGCGAGATCGGCGGTGCAATCGGTCGACTCTGTTCAGATCTAACTTTCATCGATGTGTTGTTGCCCACCGCCGATGCAGCGGAATTACTCGCGCTTCTCGAGGGCATTGCCCTTGGCGCTTACGAGTACCCTCGCGACGGAAAGGACAAGCTCGCACTCAAGTCTGTTCACGCGGTCTCGGCTCACAAGTTGTCAAAGGCTGAGTTACTAGGCGTAACAGTTTTGGCCGAAGCCACCCATACGGTTCGCAACCTGAGCGTGACTCCGGCAAACCTGCTTTACCCTGAGATTTTTGCCAAGAAAGCGGTTGCCGAAGCCGACGCGCACGGGCTCAAGGTTCAGGTCTGGGACGAGAAGGCACTCTTCAAAGACGGTTTTGGCGCAATCCTTGGCGTAGGTCAGGGCAGCATTCGTCCACCTCGCCTGGTGAAGCTGGTTTATGCACCAAAGGGCGCTCGCAAGCACCTTGCCATCGTTGGTAAAGGCATCACATTTGATACCGGCGGTCTTGCAGTAAAGCCACTCCCCGGAATGTTGGGCATGAAATACGACATGACCGGTGCCGCCGTGGCTTTCCAATCGGTGCTGGCCGTTGCCAAGTTGGGATTGCCAATCAAGGTAACCGCTTGGCTTTGCCTTGCCGAGAACATGGTTTCGGGTTCTGCGGTGAAGCCTGGCGACGTGATCAAGGCAAAGAATGGCAAGACCATTGAGGTGACCAACCCCGATGCCGAGGGTCGTTTGGTAATGGCCGACGGCCTCAGCGCCGCCAGCTTGGAAACGCCAGACCTGATTGTTGACGTGGCAACACTCACCGGAGCCGCGCGCGTGGCGCTTGGAATTCGCTATTCAGCATTGATGGGCACCGATGAGGGTGTCTCGGCGCTGCAGAATGCCGCAGCAAAGAGTGGCGAGTTGGTTTGGCACATGCCTCTTCCATCCGAACTTCGCGCAAACCTTGATTCTCCAGTTGCAGACCTCGCCAACATGCGCGTTGGAGCAACCGCGGGTGGCGCTTTGGTGGCCGCACTCTTCCTGAAGGAATTCATCGGTGTGAATGCAAAGGGTGAAAGCTTGGAATGGGCCCACCTAGACATCGCGGGACCCGCCGACAACGAGGGTGCAGCATACGGATTTACTCCGAAGGGGCCTACCGGAGTGATGCTTCGAACCATGGTTGCTTTGGCTGGCCAAATGTCGGCCCGCTAACCCTTTTGCGGTAGTAAAGTTGGAATGATGTCTGTTCTCATTAAGGGAGTTATCTGTGGCTGACCACAACTTTGATCTTGTAATCCTTGGTGGCGGAAGCGGTGGATACGCTGCAGCCCTTCGTGGAGCCCAACTGGGTCTCAACGTTGCACTCATCGAACGCGACAAGCTTGGTGGCACCTGCCTCCACCGCGGTTGCATTCCAACCAAGGCACTACTTCACTCCGCTGAGGTTGCAGACGTAACCCGCGAGGCAGCCAACTACGGCGTATCGGCTTCGTTCAACGGAATCGACATGGGTGCGGTTAACGCCTACCGCAACAGCATTGTTGACCGACTTTTCAAGGGTCTAACCGGTCTGGTTGGCTCAAGCAAGAACATCACCTTTGTTGCTGGCGAGGGTCGACTAACCGGCCCTAAGACCATCACCGTTGGCGCAGACACCTACACAGGTAAGAACATTGTTCTTGCAACCGGTTCTTACAGTCGCTCGCTTCCAGGCCTAGAAATCGGTGGCCGCGTAATCACCTCCGAGCACGCACTTCAGCTGAACTTTGTTCCAAACAAGGTGATCGTTCTTGGCGGCGGTGTTATCGGTGTTGAGTTCGCTTCTGTTTGGAAGTCGTTCGGAACCGACGTGACCATTGTTGAAGGTCTTCCTAGCTTGGTACCTAACGAGGACTCCTCGGTTAGCAAGGGCCTAGAGCGTGCGTTCCGCAAGCGCGGAATCAATTTCAAGACCGGCGTTCGTTTCAGTGGCGTAACCCAGAACGACAACGGCGTTGTTGTGACCCTCGAAGACGGAACCGTTCTCGATGCAGAGTTGCTTTTGGTTGCTGTTGGTCGCGGTCCAAACACCGCGGGCTTTGGCTACGACGAGCAGGGTGTTCAGATGGACCGCGGCTTCGTTCTAACCAACGACCGCCTTCAGACCAATCTCCCAGGCGTTTACGCAGCTGGCGACATTGTTCCAGGCCTACAGCTTGCTCACCGCGGCTTCGCACAGGGCATCTTCATTGCCGAGGACATTGCCGGTTTGAACCCTGCAATCATCGATGAAAACGGCATTCCAAAGGTTACGTACTGCGAGCCTGAGGTTGCGTCTGTTGGACTCTCCGAGGCGAAGGCCAAGGAAGTTTACGGCGCTGAAAACGTGAGCACCTACGAGTACAACCTGGGTGGAAACGGCAAGAGCCAGATCCTTGGCACCGCCGGATTCGTCAAGTTGGTTCGTAAAGTAAACGGCCCAGTTGTGGGAGTTCACATGATCGGTTCTCGCGTTGGCGAGCAGATCGGTGAGGCTCAGCTAATCGTGAACTGGGAAGCACACCCAGAAGACGTTGCTGCGCTGATTCACGCACACCCAACCATGAACGAGGCAATCGGTGAGGCTCACCTAGCTCTCGCCGGCAAGCCTCTGCACGCACACGCGTAAAGATTTAGAAAAGTAAACAGGAAGCAGATTAGAAAATGAGCGATGTAACTCTTCCAGCGCTTGGTGAGAGCGTTACCGAGGGAACCGTAACCCGCTGGCTAAAGCAGGTTGGCGACACCGTTGCAGTTGACGAACCACTGGTAGAGGTGTCTACCGACAAGGTAGACACCGAGATTCCATCTCCAGTTGCAGGTGTTCTGCAGCAGATTTTGGTTCAGGAAGACGAGACCGTTGCTGTTGGCGCAGTTCTTGCTGTTATCGGCGATGGCGCTGCTGCACCTGCCGCTCCTGCTGCTCCTGCTGCAGAGCCAGTTGCTGCACCAGTAGCCGCTCCTGTGGTTGAAGCTGCACCAGTTGCTGCACCAGTTGCTGCACCAGTTGCGGCGCCGGTTCAGGTTCCAACCTTCACAACTCCAGTTGTTGCTCCAGTAGCAGCACCGGTGGCCGCTCCTGTTGCACCTATTGCACCTGTGGCGCCAGTGGCCGCTCCTGTGGCAGCACCGGCTGCCCCGGTTGCCAACGCATCTGACGCGGGTTACGTCACCCCGCTGGTTCGCAAGCTTGCCAACGAGTCTGGTGTAGACCTACACAACATCGCTGGCACCGGAGTTGGTGGACGCATTCGCAAGGATGACGTACTAGCAGCCGTTGGTTCTCCAGCCGCAGCAAGTGCACCTGCCGCTGCGGTTACCGTTGAAGCTTCGGCTCTCCGCGGCACCACCGAGCCAATGAGCCGACTCCGCAAGGTGCTTGCAGAGCGCGCAGTTGCATCGATGGTTTCCACCGCGCAGCTAACCACCGTTGTTGAGGTTGACGTAACCAAGATTGCTCAGCTTCGCAGCAAGTCGCAGGCTTCGTTTGTTGCCAAGAATGGCATCAAGCTGAACTTCATGCCGTTCTTTGCTTTGGCTACCGCCGAGGCACTAAAGGCTCACCCAAAGCTGAACGCTTCCATCGAGGGCGAGAACATCGTTTACCACCCAACCGAGAACATCTCGTTTGCGGTGGACACCGAGCGTGGACTGCTAACCCCAGTTATCCGCGACGCCAGCACCCTGAACCTGAGCGAGATTGCTCTTCAGATTGCCGACAAGGCCGAGCGCACTCGCAACAACCAGTTGAAGCCAGACGAGCTTGGCGGCGGTACCTTCACCCTCACCAACACCGGTTCACGCGGTGCTCTGTTTGACACCCCGGTTGTGTTCCTGCCTCAGGTTGCCATCCTTGGCACCGGTGTAGTGACCAAGCGTCCGGCAGTGGTTACCGATGCAGACGGCAACGAGTCGATTGCAATCCGCAGCCTGGTTTACCTGGCACTCAGCTACGACCACCGCTTGGTGGACGGCGCAGACGCCAGCCGCTTCTTGGTAGACGTGAAGAAGCGCCTAGAAGATGCAAACTTTGGTCCAAACCTAGGTTTGTAATCTCAATAAGTTTCACAGCTCAAGCGCGATCCTCTCGAGGGTCGCGCTTTTGCTTTATCCTGAGGCCTCAGGTGCACTGGCGGCTTTGGTTGCAGACTCGGGTTGCCACACTCCCCCAACTTTGGCGTACTTGATCAACCAGTTTGATGTTCCACTCGAGCAAGTCAGTTGCACAGTTTGGAACTTCACTCCACCAAAATCCACTTCGTGTTGAGTCTCAGGCCCCTTCCTGGCAAGCGAAATGGCATTGGCCTCGGTGTCGCAACCCTCGCTTCCAAGATTCCTTGGCTTTTGCGAAGGTGAAACAGCTGCCTTTTGGTTCGAGACTTGGGAAGCACTCTCCTGAAGCAAATAGAGTGCGGCAACGGCAAGAAGGAAGCCACCTGCCACCACTCGGCCAAAAAGTATTCCGCGGGTCAGCAACCTTTTACCTGGCCTAGACGGGGTGCGCAGGTCCTGCCACTCGTAAATCACCGGCTCAAACTTGGCAACTTCAGACTCGAACTCGATTTTCCATGGTGGGTTTAGTTGGCTCACACCCAATCGTTGGCCGAACCTAGACTCAGGAACATAGCCGAGCCAATTGGTGTTGAAAACTAGCACCACTATAAAAAGTTAGAATTTCAACATGACCGAGTTCCTCATCGCCGGATTGGCACCTGATTTTGTGCCTTACCTGGCTGGTCTGGACTTGCAACGTTCTATCCATGCCGAAGTTGCCCACAACCAGCGACCAGACACCGTGATCCTTCTAGAACACGAAGCCGTTTACACCGCCGGCAAGCGAACCGAAGACGTTGAACACCCGCAGGACGGAACCCCGGTAATTGAAACCGACCGCGGCGGAAAAATCACCTGGCACGGCCCGGGACAACTGGTTGGTTACCCAATCATGCAGTTGCCAAGACCCATCGATGTGGTTGGCTACGTGCGCTGGTTGGAGCAGGTGCTGATAGACACCATCGCAGAGTTTGGCCTTTACACTGAACGCGTTGAAGGACGAAGTGGCGTTTGGGCACCACAGCCGGACGGTAACCACGTAAAGGTTGCCGCTATTGGAATCCGAGTTTCCGAGCACACCACAATGCACGGGTTTGCTCTCAACTGCAACAACTCACTCAAGCCTTACGAGACCATCATCGCCTGCGGCATTAGAGACGCGGGAACCTCCACCTTGTCGCAGCTCTTGGGCAAGGAAATTACACCGGCCATGGCCGCAGAAGTAGTTCAGAAACACCTGAACCAGATCACCAAGGTAGCGCTATGACCGAAACACCAGAACCGAACGCTTCAACCAACCTCGAAGCAGCAGCGCCGGCCGCTCCTGCGCCCAAAAAACTCCTGCGCATCGAGGCTAGAAACTCAATCACACCGATTGAGAAGAAGCCATCGTGGATCAAGACCACGGCCAAGATGGGTCCGGAGTACCAGGCGCTCCAGGCAATGGTGAAGGGTGAGAACCTGCACACCGTTTGCCAAGAAGCCGGTTGCCCAAACATCTTTGAGTGCTGGGAAGACCGCGAGGCAACGTTCCTAATTGGTGGTTCGCAGTGCACCCGTCGTTGCGACTTCTGCCAGATTGACACCGGAAAGCCAGACGATTTCGATGCCGACGAACCACGTCGCGTTGGCGAATCCGTTACCAAGATGCAGTTGCGTTACGCCACTGTGACCGGCGTTGCCCGTGACGACCTTCCGGATGAAGGTGCCTGGCTATACGCTGAGACCATTCGCCAAATCCACCAGCAGTCCCCCGGCACCGGTGTTGAGATTCTGGTTCCAGACTTCAGCGGCAACCCTGAACTACTTCAGCAGGTGTTCGATGCCTCGCCTGAGGTCTTCGCACACAATCTTGAGACCGTTCCTAGAATCTTCAAGGAAATTCGTCCGGCCTTCCGCTACGACCGTTCCCTAAACGTGATTACCCAGGCTCGAGACGCCGGACTGGTTACCAAGTCCAACTTGATTCTGGGCATGGGTGAAACCATCGATGAGATTCGCGAAGCGCTGCAAAACCTTCACGATGCAGGAACCGACATTGTGACCATCACACAGTATCTTCGCCCTTCGGTGAGACACCACCCGGTTTCTCGCTGGGTGAAGCCAGAGGAGTTTGTGGCACTCAAGGAAGAGGCCGAGGCCATGGGGTTCATCGGTGTGCTGAGTGGTCCACTGGTTAGAAGCTCTTACCGCGCTGGACGCCTCTGGGCTCAGTCCATGAAGCGCAAGGGCTTGCCAATTCCTGAACACCTGACACACCTTGCAGATGCCGCGCTTGGCTTTAGTCAGGCCGTGTAATCGGTAGTCTTAAACAATGGCTAAAAACACTCCATCCAAAAACTCTGGTGCGTCTAAGAACGCAGAAAAGCAACCTGGACAGCTGAAGCAAATCGGACGCGTCTGGAAGATGACCATCCAGAAAGACAAGCAGGCGCTTCCAATAGCACTTGCCGCCGGGGTTGGCGCATTCCTAGTTGCACTCGTGATTGCGTTCATTGGTGGAGCGGGTCAGCCTTTCGCATTCTGGTCTTGGATCGTTGTTGGTGTGTTCGGCGCAATCGTTACCTTCAGCGTTGTGCTTTCTCGCCGTGCTGAGACCGTTGCCTACAACCAGATTGCAGGACAGCCTGGTGCGGTTGGTGCGGTTTTGGGCACCATCTTGAAGCGTGGCTGGAGCGGCTCGGAAACCCCGGTGAACTTCAACCCGAAGTCTCAGGATTTGGTTTACCGAATCTCTGGTCGTGCAGGCATTGTTTTGATTGGTGAAGGACACCGCTCCGGTTTGTCCCGCCTGATCGAGGAAGAGAAGCGCAAGCTGAGCAAGGCAACCGCAGGCGTGCCTGTTACCGTGCTTTGGGTTTGCGGCGACGAGCACTCGGTGACTCTTGCCAAGCTCCGCGGTGAAGTGAACAAGCTCAAGAAAACTCTTTCGCGTGCGGAACTTTCCGAGGTGAACAAGCGCCTCTCAACCCTCAAGTTGAACGTTGCGATGCCTAAGGGAATCGACCCGCTAAAGGCACGTGCCCAGAGACGTTAACAACTCAGCGTCGTTAAGAACCCAGCGCCGTTAAGAACCCAGCGCCGCTAAGACTTAAAGTCAAAAGCCCCAGACCGTTTTCGGTTTGGGGCTTTTTGCTTTGCGAAGTACTTGCCTAGAGCAAGGACCTGGCCTAGCGAAGAACGAGGGCTGTACCCACGGCCTTGTCGTGAAGGCCACGATTATCGTTGTCCCAGATTGCCACCGGCACAACCAGCGCCAGAAGAACTGCTCGCCCTAGTGGGCGCCAAAGGCCGAGCCACTGACCATCGAGGCGAATGATTTTTAGGCCACAGATGCGGTGACCCAGACTTCCTGCAGCGGTTACCGCAAAGAGCCACTGCATGACTGTGAAGATGATCAGAGTCATCCAGGAGTTGTTCTGGAAGAACGCATAACTGAGCAAAGACGCCGCAGCCCAATCGATGCAGATCGCGAGGATACGGCGAGGCATTTTTGCGAGTGAACCAGTGCCGGATTCCGGAAGTCCGAGCCGCTGACCGGCCCACTGGTTGCTTGAAGATGAAGTCACCTGTTAAGCCTACGGCCAGAATGTTTTACATTTCTGAAACATAATGTTGCGGTGCCTAAAGGCGAATGGTGGGTAAACTTTTAGTAGGCGTAATGGCTCGCCTTCCCCACAACCCATACGAAGGGATTTCCCCTATGTTCAAGACCGCCTCTGAGGTAGTCAAGTACATCAAGGACAACGACGTTAAGTTCCTAGATGTTCGCTTCACTGACCTTCCTGGTGTGCAGCAGCACTTCAACCTTCCAGCAAGCATGATCGACGAGGATTTCTTCCGCGACGGTCAGTTGTTCGATGGTTCGTCGATCCGCGGTTTCGCGTCGATCCACGAGTCTGACATGCAGCTAATTCCAGACGTAACCACCGCATACCTTGACGCGTTCCGCGTTGAGAAGACCCTTTGCATGGTGTTCGACATCTACAACCCACGTAACGGTGAGATCTACGGTCGCGACCCACGTCAGACCGCTCGCAAGGCCCAGGCTTACCTAGCCACCACCGGCATTGCAGACACCGCATTCTTTGCTCCTGAAGCAGAGTTCTTCATCTTCGATGACGTGCGTTACGAATACAAGCAGAACAGCTCGATGCACTTCATCGACAGCTCTGAGGCTGCTTGGAACTCTGGCCGCGAAGAAGAGGGTGGAAACCTAGCCAACAAGACCCCGTACAAGGGTGGCTACTTCCCAGTTTCTCCAGTTGACCAGCACGCAGACATGCGCGACCAGATCGTTCTAGAGCTTGAGGCTGCTGGCCTTGCTGTAGAGCGCAGCCACCACGAGGTGGGTACCGCTGGTCAGGGCGAGATCAACTACAAGTTCGACACCCTGTTGAGCTCTGCAGATGACATCCTGAAGTTCAAGTACATCGTGAAGAACGTTGCACACCAGTTCGGCAAGACCGCTACCTTCATGCCTAAGCCACTATTCGGCGACAACGGTTCCGGTATGCACGTTCACCAGTCGCTCTGGAAGGACGGCAAGCCGTTGTTCTACGACGAGAACGGTTACGGCGGCCTAAGCGACATGGCTCGCTGGTACATCGGTGGAATCCTAAAGCACGCCTCGAGCCTGCTTGCATTCACCAACCCGACCGTAAACAGCTACCACCGTTTGGTTCCAGGCTTCGAGGCTCCAGTGAACCTGGTTTACTCGGCTGGTAACCGTTCGGCTGCTATCCGTATCCCAATGACCGGCACCAACCCGAAGGCCAAGCGCATCGAGTTCCGTGCACCAGACGCATCGAGCAACCCATACTTGGCGTTTGCTGCAATGCTTATGGCTGGTCTTGACGGTATCCAGAACCGCATTGAGCCACACGCTCCGGTTGACAAGGACCTTTACGAGTTGCCAGCTGAGGAAGCTGCGCTAATTCCTCAGGTTCCAGGCAACCTAGAAGACGTTCTAAAGGCTCTAGAGGCAGACCACGAGTACCTTCTAAAGGGCGGCGTGTTCACCAAGGACCTCATCGAGACCTGGATCGACTACAAGCGTGAGAAGGAAATCAAGCCACTGGCACTTCGTCCTCACCCATACGAGTTCGAGCTGTACTACGGCGTTTAATAGAGCCATTCAAAAAGAGGGTCACACCGAAAGGTGTGGCCCTCTTTTTTACGTTGTGGGGTTCGAAAGCTTTTGGCAGCCTTGAACTGTGCGACTAGTCTTCGCTGCTTGAGGCGGTGTTGTCCCAGCCAAAGAAGATTCGCTCAAAGATGGCCCTGGCTCGGCGAGTTGATGCCAGGTAGTCCTGCTCCAGCTGAGTGGCGCTGAACGGCGGGTAGTTCAGGATGCGAGCGATTCCCTCGAGCTGCCTGCGGTCCGCTGGCAACACATCGGTGCGTTTATTGGCCCAGAGAACCGAAGCCGACCGAACACGCGATGCAAGGGTCCAGGCAGCCTCCAACACGTTTGCGTCGTGCTCTGCAATCAGGCCGGCGGAAACACAAGCGTTTAGGGCCTCTAGGGTCTTGGGAGTGCGGATTGCCGGGTATTCGTTGCCGTTGCGAAGTTGGATCAGCTGAACCAACCACTCCACGTCGCTCAGCGAACCGCGGCCAAGTTTGAGGTGGCGTTTTGGATCTGCACCCTGTGGCAGGCGTTCGGTCTCAACTCGCGCCTTGATACGGCGAATCTCAACGATGCTGCTCTCCTGAATTTCCTCCGGGTAGCGATGTTCGTTGATAACGGATTCGAACTCGGCGCGAAGTGCGGGTGAGCCGGCGATAACTCTGGCGCGCAGCAGAGCCTGAGACTCCCAATCGCTGGACCAACGGTCGTAATAGGCGCGGTAAGAATCGAGCGAGCGAACGAGCACGCCGTTCTTTCCCTCCGGGCGCAGGTCTAGGTCAAGTTCAAACTCGAGAACTTGATCCTGCGATGCCTCACGAAGCGCGGTGACGATCTGCTCAGCAGCCTTCTGCGCGATGTCGCCGTCAACACCAGACTGCGGTTGATACACAAACATCACGTCGGCGTCGCTACCGAAACCGAGTTCCGCACCGCCGAATCTACCCATTGCAACGATGGCGAAGTCAACCGCGGAAGCCAAGCGATACTTGTCCACTTTTTGGGCTGAGGTTGCCAAAACTGAGTCCAGAAGACCGCAGAGGTAAGCCTCTGTGAGGTCGCTAAGGCCCTGAGCAACCTCATCTATGGAAAGGTCGTCTAGCACTCCCCCAATGGCGATTCTGAGCGTTTCGCGGCGACGAATGCTTCGAATGGCGGCCGCTGCGTCTGCAAGGTTGCTGTGTCGGTCATTAAGCGCGGCAATTTCGGCATTCAACTCTGGCAAAGTCATTGGAACCAGATCCTCTGGCTTCTCGAACCAAGCCGCAGCCTCGGGGATTCGCTCGAACAACGAGGTGGCCAACTTGCTGTTGGAGAGCACCTGCGTCATACGCTCGGCAGCGCCACTGGCATCGCGAAGCATTCTGAGATACCAAGGCGACTCTCCAAGGTCCTCAGAGAGGCGTCTGAAGGCTAAGAGTGCGGCGTCTGGATCGGTGCCGCGAGCAAACCATTCGAGAAGCACGGGAAGCAGCTGCTTCTGAATCGATGCGCGTCGCGAGAGTCCGCTGGTGAGGGCTCGAATATGAGCTAGCGCACCTGTTGGATCTGTAAATCCAATGGCACCAAGTCGGTCGATAGCCTGGTCATCGGAGAGGGCCAGCGAGGAATCGTCGAGTTTTGCAACGGCAGAAAGCAGCGGGCGATAGAAGATCTTCTGGTGAAGCCCCTTCACCTCGGTTTTGACCGATTCCCACTTCTCAATCAGCTCATCGGCAGTGAGCCTGGTGTTCACACCTCGAGTGATGGCTCGAAGCGCTTCAGGAGAAGAAGGCATGAGGTGAGTTCGGCGAAGTTCGCTGAGTTGAATGCGATGTTCCAGCACTCTCAAGAACTTGTAGTGGCTGCTGAAGGTGTGCGCCTCCGGACGCCCAATGTATCCGGCTTCGCTAAGTGCGTCGATGGCACCAAGAGTGTCGCGCTGGCGCACCGTGTCGTCGGTTCGTCCGTGAACCAACTGCAACAACTGAACCGTGAACTCCACGTCTCGCAAACCGCCTGGGCCGAGTTTGATTTGGCGATCAACCTCCGCGGCCGGAATGTAATCCAGAACGCGCTGGCGCATCTTCTGCGCAGACTCCACAAAGTTTTCACGCTTGGCGCTGAGCCAAACCATTGGGTTGAGCGCCGCCACGTATTGGTCGCCCAAGGCGCGGTTTCCGGCCAGTGGTCTAGCCTTCAGAAGAGCCTGGAACTCCCATGACTCGGCCCAACGCTCGTAGTACGCCACGTGTGACTGCAAGGTGCGAACCAAGGCACCAGACTTGCCCTCGGGGCGAAGGTTTGGGTCCACCTGCCAGAGCATTGGCTCTGCAGCGGTGGCGTCGATGGCTCGCATCATGCGGTTGGCAATTTTGGTAGCCACGTCGATTGCGCGTCCGCTGTCTAGGCTCTCGTTTGCGGGCTCCGCAACGAAAATCACGTCAACGTCGCTGATGTAGTTGAGCTCTCGGGCACCGCACTTGCCCATTGCGATGACGGTGAAGTTGGTTGCAGCAACCTCGTGAGGCTCAAAGTTGCCATACTCCTTGGAGTAAGTGAGCTCGGCCCTGGCAACATCGATGGCGCACTCGATTGCCGCCCCCGCGATGTCCGCTAATGCGGCCGCCACCTGTTGCAGCACGGAGGTTGGATCCGGAGCAGATAGGTCGAAGCAGGCTATCTTTAGCAGTTCGGCTCGATATTGACGCCGGATGACGTTCCAACAGGATTCGGAGTTAAAAGCCGAGTCCGGATTAGCGCCCTTAGCCGAAACGGCATTGGTAAGCACAGGGTTAAGTGCGGCTCGCATGCGATCGGTGAAGGATTCCTGGTTGTCCAGAACAGGTATCGGCTTTTCAAACGCCGCAAGTTCACTCGGATGACGACGCAAGAAGTCCACCAAGGCACTGGAACCGCCAAGCACCAGGCAGAGTCGATCTGCCGAGTCAGACTTTGCCAGAAGTTTCTTGACCACTGGTTTGTGGTCTTCCGCGAGGAACAAGAGTGCGTTGAGCGCTTGGTCCGGATTAGCAGACTTTGCCAAGGATGCAACGGCTGACCTGCCAGAGTCCCCAACCAGTTTGATTAGCGCATCGAGCTTGCCAATCGTGCCAGACAGGTCCGAAAAGCCATACTTGGCCAGTTCGGATAGTGAACCGCTGCGTGCCTCTGCCACAATGCGTCCTTTGCCGGACGCGCTTTAGAGCGTGCCCAGGTTTTGCTTCAACTCGTAGCTGGTCACCTGGGAACGGTATTCGCTCCACTCACGACGCTTATTGGCAAGTACGTAACTGAATACTTCCTCGCCAAGAGTTTCGGCAACCAGTTCGCTCTCTTCAAGCTTGCGGATTGCGTGATCGAGGCTCTGTGGCAATGGCTGAATTCCCATGGCACGGCGCTCGGCGTCGTTTAGGTCCCAAACATTGTCTTCGGTCTCGGGAGGAAGCACGTACTCCTCCTCGATTCCCTTCAGGCCCGCTGAAAGCAACAGCGCGTAGGCCAGGTAAGGGTTAGCCGCAGAATCGATTGCACGGTACTCGATTCGAGTGGATTGACCCTTGTTTGGCTTGTACAGCGGAACGCGGATTAGCGCGGAGCGGTTGTTGTGGCCCCAGCAAACGTAAGAAGGAGCCTCGCCGCCACCCCAGAGACGCTTGTAGCTGTTCACGTACTGGTTGGTCACCGCAGTGATTTCAGGTGCGTGACGCAATAGGCCAGCGATGAAGTGTTTGGCCGTCTTGCTCAGGTGGTACGGGTCGCTCGGGTTGTAGAACGCGTTGGTGTCACCCTCGAAAAGCGAAAGGTGGGTGTGCATTCCGGAACCAGGGTGCTCGGTGAAAGGCTTTGGCATGAAGGTGGCGTAGACGCCCTGCTCAATGGCAACTTCCTTGATCACGGTGCGGAAGGTCATGATGTTGTCGGCCATGGTGAGCGCGTCGGCATAACGAAGGTCGATCTCGTTCTGACCCGGTCCACCCTCGTGGTGGCTGAATTCAACGGAAATGCCCAACTGCTCCAGCATGGAAACAGCGCGACGACGGAAGTCGTGTGCGGTTCCACCTGGAACGTTGTCGAAGTATCCCGCGTAGTCAACCGGTACCGGACCGCCGTTGCTGAAGTCTGCAGACTTCAGAAGGTAGAACTCAATCTCTGGGTGAATGTAGAAACTGAAACCGAGGTCGCTCGCCTTGTTTAGCGCACGACGCAACACGTGACGAGGGTCGGCGGCTGCCGGCTGGCCATCGGGGGTCTGAATGTCGCAGAACATGCGAGCGGTTGGGTCGATCTCGCCTCGCCAAGGAAGAATCTGGAAAGTGCTCGGATCCGGAAGCGCCAACATGTCGGCTTCGTAGGTGCGAGCAAGGCCTTCGATTGACGATCCGTCGAACCCGAGACCCTCGGCAAATGCACCCTCGGCCTCGGCCGGGGCAATGGCAACAGACTTCAGAGTGCCCGCCACATCGGTGAACCATAGGCGAATGAACTTAACGCCACGTTCCTCAATGGTTCTTAGAACAAAATCGCGCTGCTTGTCCATGGGAAGTTCCTCTCTGTGCCTGCTACTAGGCTAATGGTTATGCCTAAAGTTCGCTTGGCTATGGCCCAGACAAATCCCGTTGTTGGCGACATTTCCGCCAACCTCAACCAGTGCTTTGCCGTGGTTCAAGCCGCCGCCGCCCAGGGTGCCAATCTGGTGCTCTTTGGCGAGATGAGCGCAACGGGTTACCCCATTGAAGATTTGGCCACCAGACGCGCGTTTGTTGAGTTGGCAGAGACCTCCATCGATGAGTTTGCAGCCCGCCTTGAAGCTGCCGGTTTGGGCCAGATTCACGTGGTGATTGGCCACCCCGCACTGGCGCCGCAAGCCGATAGGGACCACTGGGCCATTGCGCAAAACTGCGCGAGCGTGCTCCACAACGGCAAGGTAATCGGCCGTTATGCCAAGCACCACCTGCCTAACTACTCAGTGTTCGACGAGTACCGAGTGTTTGTGCCTGGTAACCAGCTATTGACCTTTGATCTGAACGGCCTCAACTGCAGCGTCTTGATCTGCGAAGACATCTGGCAAGACGGCGGCCCAGTTGCGCAACTTGCAGGTTCGGGCACTGAGCTTCTGCTGGTGCTGAACGGATCGCCATTCGAGCTTGGAAAACAGCACACGCGCGAACAGCTGGTGCGCAACCTCGCCACCACGCACAACACGGCCGCGGCCTACGTGAACCTGGTTGGCGGGCAAGACGACCTCGTTTTCGATGGCAACAGCGTGCTTCTCGACGCGGCCGGCAACGTGAAACAGAGACTCGCTGGTTTCACTTCGGAATTCAGAATTTCTGACATCGATGGCGCCCGCCAGGTTTCCGTGGCAGATGCTGGCCCCGCAACGCAAGAACCACTCGCCGAGGTCTGGAATGCCCTGGTCTTGGGCCTTCGCGACTACGTGAACAAGAACGGCTTCAAGTCCGTGGTTCTCGGACTAAGCGGTGGAATCGACTCCGCGGTTTGTGCCGCGATTGCCGCGGACGCCATCGGTGCAGATCGAGTCTTTGGTGTATCGCTGCCGAGCAAGTATTCCAGCGACCACAGCAAGAGCGATGCTTTCGACCTTGCCGAGCGACTCGGCGTGCAGATTCGCACCGAGGCCATAGCCGACATCGTTGATGTTGCCGAGACTCAGCTGAAACTCGACGGACTGGCCGCAGAAAACCTGCAGGCTCGCGTTCGCGGAGTGATCCTCATGGCGCTCAGCAACGCCGAGGGCCACCTGACTCTGACCACAGGTAACAAGACCGAACTGGCCGTGGGCTACAGCACCATTTACGGCGACTCGGTTGGCGGTTACGCGCCCATCAAAGACGTTGCCAAGACCATGGTTTGGGATCTGGCTCGTTGGAGAAACCAGCAGGCTTTGGCGGCTGGCCTTACTCCCCCGATACCTGAGAACTCGATTAGCAAGCCACCCTCTGCCGAGCTGCGACCCGGTCAAGTGGATCAAGACTCGCTTCCCGAGTACGACCAGTTGGACCGCATGCTTGAGCTTTACATCGATGAACTTCGCAGTCGCGATGAAATCATCGATGCGGGGTTTGATTCAGCCACCGTGGACAAGGTCATTTCGCTGGTGGATCGCAGCGAATGGAAACGCAGGCAGGGCGCCATTGGTCCAAAGATCACGGGCATGGCGTTCGGGCGCGACCGCAGAATGCCAATCACCAATCGCTACAGGCACAAGAAGTAGCACTGGATTAGCAGGCCGGCGCCAAACAAAGGTCGGTTTGTTTTAGCAACGCTGGCTGGTTTACCCTTAACCAGCAGATTTTCACAGAAAGAACAGGCAGATGGCAGCAGACAAGTTGATTAGCAGCGGTTCCCCTTATGAGCCGATTTTGGGATATTCCCGTGCCACGGTTGCCGGCGAATATGTTCACGTTTCGGGAAGCACCGCCACCGTTGGTGGAGTTCTTCAGCACGAAGGTGATGCTTACGGTCAGGCCAAGGTTGCCATTGAAACCGTGATTGCAAACGCACTTGCAGAGGTTGGTTACAGCCTGAAAGACGTGGTTCGCAGCCGCGTTTACTGCACCACCGCCGAAGCTGCCGACGAGGCCGGCAAGGCACACGGTGAGGCATTCAGCGAGATTCGCCCAGCGCTAACCATTCTTTCTGGTGTGCAGTTTGTGAACCCAGCAATGTTGGTTGAAATCGAAGTGGACGCCTGGAAGCGCGCCTAGTGAATCACCTTCCCAAGCTGGTCCGCACCACTACCCTCCTCGAGTTCAAGCAGCAGGGTAAGAAGTTCAGTTGCCTCACCACATACGATCACCTAACCGCTGGAATCTTTGATGAAGCCGGCATCGATGTGTTGCTTGTGGGAGACTCTGCTGCGGACAACGCTCTGGGCCACAAGAGCACCATTCCGATCACCGTGGATGAGATGATTCCGTTTGGTCGTGCGGTTTCTTCAGCCGCCAAACGTGCGTTAGTTGTGATTGACATGCCATTCGGCTCTTACGAGACCGGTGCCGCGGATGCACTGTCAAACGGAATTCGATTCCTCAAGGAATCAGGTGCGGCAGCCGTGAAGCTGGAGGGTGGTGTGCGCTCCCAAGAGCAGATTCGCACACTGGTTGAGGCTGGAATCCCAGTAATGGGGCACATCGGCTTCACCCCACAGAGCGTGAACAGCCTTGGAGGCTTCAAGATTCAAGGTCGAGGTGAAGGCGCAGACCAGCTGATGCAGGATGCACTTGCCGTTGAGGCAGCGGGCGCATTTGCAGTGGTTCTTGAACTGGTGCCTGCAGCTCTTGCCACCGAGGTTTCCAAGGCGTTGAAGATTCCAACTATCGGCATCGGTGCGGGTGCCGGAACCGACTCGCAGATTTTGGTTTGGACCGACTTTGCGGGTCTCAGTAGTCACAATCCACGCAAGTTTGTGAAGCAGTACGCACAGTTGCGAGACACTCTTTTGAGTGCTGCCGCAAGTTACAAGGCTGAAGTTGAATCTGGCGCTTTTCCAACCAAAGACAATGAGTTCGAGTAGCGATTAGTTGCTGCTACCTCGGCCAAACTTTTAGCGGTTGGCCTCATCATCCGATTGCCAGGCTTTGGCCCTAGCACGAATGATTTCTAGTGCGTTTGCGGCTTCTACCTCGGTTGCAAACGGACCAATTCGGAATGGCGCCGCAGTGAGCAATCCCTTTTCCACCTTGAGTGTCTTGGTGTTGAACCAGTAGCCATCAATTGGCTGCTCTGCACCGCCTGCCGAGCCATGATTTCGCTTCATACGCTTTAGACTAAACCCATGCCAAGAGACCCAAAAACTGGATTCCTGACCGCGGGTCAAATCTCTGGCACTCTGGCCGTACCAAAGAACATTCCACGGCCGGAATACGTTGGCAAAACCGCGCCTCAAAAGTACACGGGTAGCTACGTTCAGACTCCCGAGCAGATCGAGAAGATCCGTGCCGCTGGAAAGATTGCCGCGCAGGCCATTCAACTGGTTGGCTCACACGTGCGGCCAGGCATCACCACCGATGAGCTCGACAGAATCGGTCACGAGTTCATCGTGAGTCAAGGCGCATACCCGTCAACCCTGGGTTATCGCGGTTACCCTAAGTCGCTGTGTTCATCGGTGAATGAAGTCATTTGTCACGGCATTCCTGACAACACTGTGTTGCAGGATGGCGACATCATCAACATCGACATCACCGCCTTCAAGGATGGCTACCACGGGGACTCCAACGTGACCTTTTTGGTTGGCGACGTGAAGCAAGAGGTTCGCGATCTTGTAGACCGCACCAAGATTGCGCTTGAGCGGGGAATCGCAGTGGTTGCCCCAGGTCGTGAGGTCAACGTGATTGGCCGTGCCATCCAGGCTTACGCAGCCAGATTCGGTTACGGCGTGGTTCGTGATTTCACCGGCCACGGCATTGGCGAATCGTTCCATTCCGGCTTGATCATTCCCCACTATGACTCGGCGCCACAGTATTCAGATGTGATGGAGGTGGGCATGGTTTTCACAATCGAGCCAATGCTTACCTTGGGCACTCACGCCTGGGACATGTGGAAAGACGGCTGGACCGTGACCACGAAAGACAAGAGCATTACCGCACAGTTTGAACACACCCTGGTTGTGACTGAGACCGGTGCAGAGATTTTGACCCTTCCGTAAAGCAACCCGACCCAAATACCCAGTCACCCAAGGCAAGAGAACAGGAAACACACCATGGCACGCAAGGCGATTGGCATCGACATTGGTGGAACCGGCATCAAGGGCGCTTTGGTCAACACCAAGAAGGGCGTTCTGGTTGGCGACCGCGTGCGATTCGAAACCCCAGCCGGCGGTCGTCCAAACGACATCGCTCGTGTTGTTGGCGAACTAATCGCGGCACTTGATGGCGCGAATTCGAACACCCCAGTCGGCATTTGTTTCCCTGCCGTGGTTCAGCACGGAACCACTATGTCCGCCGCCAATGTCTCTAACGAATGGATTGGCCTGGACGCCGCGGCCCTTTTCACACAGGCGCTCGGGCGTCACGTGCACATTTTGAACGACGCGGACGCGGCTGGTCTAGCCGAGGCGAAGTTTGGTGCAGCCAAGAAGCGCAAGGGCTTAGTCATGATGACCACCCTTGGCACCGGCATTGGCACTGCAATTTTCATCGATGGGAAGTTAGTTCCAAACGCCGAACTCGGACACCTAGAGATCGACGGTGTTGACTACGAAACCAAGGCGAGTTACGCGGCCAAGGAGCGCGAAGACCTTAGCTGGGATGCCTGGGCCGAGCGCCTTCAGAAGTACTACGGCAAGTTGGAAGCGCTTTTCAGCCCCGACCTGTTCATCGTTGGAGGCGGTGTGAGTAAAAACCACGAGCAGTTCTTGCCAAAGTTGAAGCTCCGCGCCGAAATCATTCCTGCACTCAAGAGGAACAACGCGGGCATTCTGGGCGCGGCTTGGATTGCTGCAGACCGAGCATCGCACGAGAGTTAGGCGACTGGGCCAACCGATACGCCGGGTTCTGTCTAGGACGATCATCTATCTAGAGCCAGTGTTACCACTGGCCTCAAGCAACCTACCCGTGAGCCGTACGAGCCGCACGATAACTCACTATCTGGTCTTGCTCCAGGCGAGGTTTACATAGCCAACGCGGTCACCCGCGCTGCTGGTGGTCTCTTACACCACCGTTTCACCCTTACCGCTTGCGCGGCGGTCTGCTTTCTGTTGCACTGTCTTGCGAGTTGCCTCGAGTGGGTGTTACCCACCACCTTGCTCTTTGGAGCCCGGACGTTCCTCGTTGGCCTAAGCCACCGCGATCGCCTGGTTGACCCAGTCAATCAACAAGGTTACTTGATTAGGCCAAGTGGTGGGTTGCGTTGACAGCCAGCACCTCGGCGGCCTCGCCACCCCAGAGTCTGAGCACTGTGATTGAACACGGTGAAACCTGCGGACGCCAATACGCAGCGATATCGGCATCGAACGCCTGCCTCAAGAAGCCACGGATTGGCATTACATGGGCTACCACAACGATGGTCCTGCCCGCATTAGCCTCAAGTACCTGGTTTCTGGCCGACCTGATGCGATTGTCAAACTGTTCGAGAGACTCCCCGCCTGGCGGTGAAACCCGCCAGGAACCGCGCCAACTTTCGAAAAGATCAGGGTCCGCGGCGCGGGCTTCATCGTTGGTTAGTCCATCCCAAGAGCCAAAGTGAATTTCGCGGAGGTCATCCAGTTTGCTAGGGGTCAAGCCCAAATCAGCAGCAACTGCCTGCGCGGTTTCAAAGGTCCTCGCCATTGGCGAACTGATTACAGCCGAGATTGGTGGCAGGTGTGCCCAGGGACCAGAGTTGCCAACCTTGGAAAGTTCAGCGGCAACTCGGGCGGCGTCTTGCTGGCCGGCTTCAGATAACGAAGGATCAGCCCCACCGGAACCAGAAATTCGCTTGCTCTCGGTTAGCGCGGTGCGACCGTGGCGAACCAAAATCAATGTGGTGAGCGGCTTGGTCACTCCACCAGGGGCCCGTACCGAGCTTGGCAGTTCGGAGTTGAACTCAACGGTTGAAGCAACTGGCAGAACATGCTTGTCCCGCTGCGCTTCGGCGGCGAATAGCCTCTGGCTAGATCGCTGGTCCATGGCCTTATTGGCTAACGCATCTGCTCGACCATTTTGCTCGCGGGGAATCCAAGTCCAACGCACAGGCTTTCCAGCAAGAATCTGGTGAACCTTAATGGCGAGAGCTTGCATGTCCGGGTGCTTGATTTTCCAGCCACCCGACATTTGCTCGATTACCAACTTCGAGTCCATACGAACTTCGATGTCGGCGTGCGGGTCCAGTTCTAGTGCCGCGGTTACTCCAGCAAGAAGTGCACGGTACTCGGCAACGTTGTTGGTAGCCACACCGATGAACTCCGAGATCTCAACCAGTAGCTCACCGGTGGCGCGGTCAACCACGATTGCGCCCGAACCGGACTCCCCCGGGTTGCCCCTGGAACCGCCATCGGCCTCGATGAGGAACTGACGGGTCACTAGCGAACCAGAATAGCTGAGCAGTCAGGGCAAAGCACCAACTGGTCTGCAGGAGCGTTAACCACTTCCTGCAAGGCACTTGCGGTGATGTTCATGTGGCAGGCGCCGCACTCACGATTCAGGAGGCGTCCAACCGGTACGCCACGCTTGGCCTTAGCCGAATAGATCTCCATCAACTCGTGAGGCACGCGCTCTGCCAACTGCTTGCGGTCGGCCGAGCTGAGTTCGATACCGCTGGCCAGCTTCAAAATTTCGGTTTGAATGGCAGCCTGCTTGGCCTTGATTTCAACCTCGACAGCGGCCTTGGCTTCTAGCTTCTGGGCAACTTCACTCTGCACAGCTGCGATTTGCTCCATGAGCGCAAGACTTGCGTCTTCAAGGTCACTCTTGCGCTTAGCAAGGGTCTGCAGTTCGGACTGAATGCCCTGGGCATCCTTAGCAGACGAGGTGTTGTTGAGGCTCTGGTTGTCTTTCTTGATGCGCTGCTCTACAACAGCCAAATCAGCTTCTACGCGCTTGAGGTCGGCTTCAAAGGCCTCTACTTGACCGTTGGCGTCAAGGTAGGCAACGGAGGCGGAGCGCAAGCGCACGCCGAGTGCATCAAGCTCTGGCGAAACCTTGAGGTCTTCAATCTGCCTGCGCGAACGCGCCAGCAACTGGTCAACGGTGGTTAGTTCCAGCAGGTCTTGCAGCTGGTTTTGGCTTACCTTCAAGGTGTCTCGCTTTTTTAGTTTGAAAAGAATCTATTGGGTGATTACAAAGTCCCACGGATCGGTTCTGAGGTCACAGACCTCAAACTCAACTCCAGTGTGAATATTACGCAACTCGGCCGCTGCCTGCTCCAACCAGAGCCATTCGCTTGCCCAGTGAGACACATCGATGATTGCAGGCGCACCCCCGTTAAGCGAAGCCTGTTCCCGCACGTCCTGCACCACATGATGGCGGAGGTCGGCGGTTACGTAAACGTCGGCTCCGGCCGCAACAGCGTTGCCGATGAACGAATCACCGGCGCCACCGCAGACCGCAACTCGGTTGACCGGCTGGTCGTATTCCCCGCTCACGCGAACACCCGTGGCAGTTGCCGGCAATGCTCGGGCCACCGCTAGCGCAAACTCGCCAAGGGTAACCGTGTCTGGAAGCATTCCGATTCGACCGGAACCAACCGATGAACCGAGCGGTTCGAGCGCGGTGGAGCTTTGCAAACCGAGCTTGGTGGCCAACACGTGAGAAACCCCGTTCTCAACCACGTCTGCGTTGGTGTGAGCCGCGTAAATTGCGAGTCCTGCGCGAACCGCCTGCGCCAAAACCGCACCCTTCACGGTGTCTTCGGCCAGAGTCTTCACGCCGCGCATGATGTACGGGTGATGCGCCAGAAGCACGTTGAAACCACCATCGATGGCAGTCTTTACGGTTTCGGCAGTAACGTCAACGGTTAGCAGAACCTTGGTAACCTGCTGCGCTCCGTTTCCGGTAATCAGACCCGGTGCATCCCACTCTTCGGCGTGGCTCAGTGGCCAGCGCTGTTCAAAGCTGGCAATCAGCTCCGCCAACGGCAAGGAAGAAGGCATTATTCGGAAATTCCAAGCACGTCGAGAAGTTCGGTTCGGCGGGCTTCAAGCGCTAGAACTTCGGCTTCCTGGTTACGGATGCGCGGAATGGTGAAAGCGATTGGCACAAGCACGCTGATGCCCATGGCAATCCACACGCCAAGGTTGGCAGACATCGCCAGTGGCGCAATTCCAACGAGTTTGGCCAGGTAACCCGACCAAGCGAACTCCGGCAGATCGATGGTCACAAAGCCCCAACCGATTCCCGTGGCCACTCCCCAACCAATGAGGTTGGCCAGGTTGAAACGGCCGTAGAAGCCGTAGCTGCGAACCAGCGAAACCTCGTGGTACTGAGTGGTGCGAAGCACGCTGTCCACGCCGAACATGGTCAACCACGAAAGAACCGGAACACCCACAAAGGTCAGGTAGCCGGTGAACATGCTCCATGCAACATCACCGCTGAGCTTCCAGACGAAGAACAGGGAAAGTGCAGCAACAACAATCAGAGCGAGTGTGCGCCACCCGAGACCGGTCTTGGCAACGCCAAGCCCCGCGAGAGAATCACCATTTCGACGAATCAGGTTTGCAAAAGCAAAGATCACAATCACGCCGAATGCGATACCCATTGGCAGCGAGGTGATGCTGTCGGTTTTCAACTGGTAGAACGAATAACCGGCAACTGCCGCCAGCGATCCGAGAACGGTGAAGTTGAGCAGACCGGCAGCCAACAACTTAGGCACCATGGTTGTGCTCTGAAGGTCTGGGTTTTCATCCGATGCACTAGTGCCCCACAGCATTCCAACCATGGCAGTGATCAAGCTGGCGGTTCCCAGTGCGCTGGCAAAGTCAATGTTTCCATCGATGACAAACGCACCTGGGTGCTGAACGTAAGCAAAAGCGGTGAAAGCTACCGAGCCGGCAACCATCACGATTGCCAGGATGCGCAGGATCCACGCGGTGGTCTTCTTACCGAACAGGGTGGCGAGCCATCCCAGAACCAGCACACCAACTGCAACCAGGTAGCCAGTGCCAACCTGCATGCCCTGGGCGCCAACCGGAACGCTCACGCTGGCCGGAACTCCCCCGAAGAACCAGTTGAGTCCGGCAACTGCGAAGAGCGCCAAAACGGCTGTACCGGCAAGGCGAGCGACTAGCACTGGAACCAGCGGGATGATTGCGCCGTTTACGCCGAAGGCCGCACGGGACAGAACCGACTGAGGCTGGTGCCCTCGTCTTGCGGCAAGCGCTGCCGCAGCGAAACCGAATCCGGTTAGCGCCATGGCAACAAAGGAACCTGCTAGCAGTGAGGCCAAGCTGGAGTGACCCAGAGCGGATACATAACCAAACGAGGCCATCAACAGCAATGCGCCGGTTCCGTTCCAAGTTGCCAAGAGGCTTCTGGCGTTGCTGGTCTTGGAACCGCTTGGAGTGGCCTCGGCTGAAACCACCGGCTGAGCGGGCTCGGACTGAGTGGCTGCAGCAACTGCGGCCGCACCTGCCAATTCTTCATCGTCTACTCCGCCAACCGACTTGATGATTTCATCCACCAAACCGGGCAAGGCTTCTTCCTGGTGGGTTTCTTCAAACTCGGTAACGGCTTCTTCAACCGATGGGAGGTCTGCAACCTCCGGTTCCAATACCTCGAACGGCGAAATTACGTCTGGCTCAATTCCCGCATCGATGGTTCCAAGCGGTACCGAACCAGTTGCAGGAGCCTCAACCGCGATTGCCTCTTCAAAGTCATCGCGTGAAGGAACTACTGGCTGAACAACTTGCTGCGCTGGCTGAAACGGGTGCTGCACGGCTTGGAAGGGGTGTGCAGGAGTCGGCGCCTCAGCCTGCAACTCATTTGCGACTTCCTGGGCAACATCAGGGGCAAAATTTTTGGCCGGTTCGCTCGCTGGTTCGCTGGGGGTAATAGTTGCCGGAGCGACTGGGCTTGATGAAACAGGTGCCGATGAAACAGGAACTGGAGCGGCGGAGCCCGCAAATAGTGCGTTTAGATTCGCGGCGATGTCGTCGGCCGCCGCTGGAGCTGGAACAACTGGTGCGGCTGGCGCAACAGGCTCGGCAGAAGCTGGAGTAGGTGCAACTTGAAGCTCAACTTCAACCACAGGAATGGCGCTAGACGACTCGGAAAGCACTGGGTCGAAAACTGGAACAGAAGGTGCCGATGGAGTAATTGGTGAAGACACAACCTGCGGGGTTGGCTGCTGGTTTGCGGTCAGGTGCTCAAGTTGACGCAACTCAACCTGCTTGGAGAGGATCTCCATGGACTCTAGAGCTGACTTAGAAGAAAGGAGTTGAGTGAGTTCGTCGTCTCTCAAGACGCGAGTTTGCCACTCAAAATTCGCAGGCTGTTCCATAGCCAAATAATAGCGGATGGTTGATTTTTCTAGGGGAACAGGCCTATTTACCGAACTCTCGGTTAAAGCGAAAAGACAGCCGCGAAGGCTGTCTTTTCTTACTTTTGTGGGCCCTACCGGGCTCGAACCGATGACATCCACGGTGTAAGCGTGGCGCTCTACCAACTGAGCTAAAGGCCCTAAAAGCTGTTACCACTGGGGCAACTCAGACAACTTTACCCTAAGTGGCAATCAGTTTTGCAACTTAGGGCAAAGTTGTTTCAAGTTTTTTAGGCGAGTTCCGCAATTGCCTTCTGATAATCGGCCAAACTGCGGGCCTGACCAGGTGCGGTTACAAACTTCGAGGTAACCACTCCATCGGTGTTGATCACAAAGGTTGCACGGTTAGCGAAACCGGTTTCCTCAAGGAAAACGCCGTAGGCCTTGGCAACTCCACCGTGTGGCCAGAAGTCCGCTAGCACGTTGAACTTGTAACCCTCTTGGTCGGCGAACTTCTTCTGCACGAACTTGGAGTCGATGGAAACCGCTAGCAGCTCCACGTTCTGATTCTCAAACTGCGCGAAGTTGTCGCGAAGCTCGCAAAGTTCACCGGTGCAAATGCCGGTGAAAGACATTGGGTAGAACACCAACACAACAGGCTTCTTGCCGTGGAAGTCGCTCAGAGACACGTCTTCGCCGTTCTGGTTCTGAAGAGTGAAGTTTGGTGCCTGGTCGCCAATCAATACGGTCATCGATGTCAGCCTTTCGTTTGTGGGTTTTCTCTAGGAAGCAGGGTAAACCAAACTGGCGCCTGTTCACCAATGCCAAACAACCAAATCTCGCGATAAGTTCCCCTTTGCCCAAGTAAACTTCTAGGAGGCTTTTACCCAAGCCAATCAATCATTTGTGCTTCCATTCAAAACAGTGGATACCAATAGGAATGAGGAATCGGTGTCAATTAACAACAAGGACGCCTACGCGGTGAACACCCCGGATCTAGATCCACAGGAAACCGCAGAGTGGCTTGAATCCCTGGATGCTGTTGCCCGAGTTCACGGTCGAGGCCGTGCCCGCGAGATCATGCTGAACCTATTGCGTCGTTCGCACGAACTGCAGCTGAACGTTCCAATCGTTCCGACCACCGACTACATCAACACCATTCCAACCGAGATCGAGCCGGAGTTCCCTGGCGACGAGCAGATTGAACGCACCTACCGTGCTTGGATGCGTTGGAACGCTGCCATGTTGGTTCACCGAGCCCAGCGCCCAGGCGTTGGCGTTGGTGGCCACATTTCAACCTTTGCTTCCTCTGCATCGCTTTACGAAGTTGGTTTCAACCACTTCTTCCGCGGACAGGACCACCCAACCGGTGGAGACCAGATCTTTATTCAGGGTCACGCATCACCTGGCCCATACTCCCGTGCGTTCCTTGAGGGCCGCCTCAGCGCCCAGCAGCTAGACGGCTTCCGTCAGGAGAAGTCGCACGCGGGTGGCGGCCTTTCTTCTTACCCTCACCCACGTTTGATGCCGGAGTTCTGGCAGTTCCCTACCGTTTCCATGGGTATCGGACCAATCAACGCCATCTACCAGGCACAGGCAAACCGCTACCTAGCGGGCCGTGGCCTCAAGGATTCTGCAGACCAGCACGTTTGGGCATTCCTAGGCGACGGCGAAATGGACGAGGTGGAAAGCCGTGGTGCACTGCAGCTAGCCGCCAACGACAAGCTGGACAACCTCACCTTCGTTGTGAACTGCAACCTTCAGCGCCTAGACGGCCCGGTTCGCGGTAACGGCAAGATCGTTCAAGAGCTGGAGAGCTTCTTCCGCGGAGCCGGTTGGAACGTAATCAAGGTCATCTGGGGCCGCGAGTGGGACGAGCTTTTGGCTATGGACCACGAGGGCGCTCTTGTTGACCTGATGAACAAGACTCCGGACGGCGACTTCCAGACCTACAAGACCGAAGACGGCGCGTTTGTACGCGAGAACTTCTTTGGCCGCGATCCACGCACCCTGAAGCTGGTTGAACACCTCACCGACGACCAGGTTTGGGGTCTAAAGCGCGGTGGCCACGACTACAAGAAGATTTACGCCGCCTACAAGGCAGCCATGGAGCACAAGGGTCAGCCAACCGTAATCTTGGCCAAGACCATCAAGGGTTACACCCTTGGAAAGTCCTTCGAGGGTCGCAACGCCACCCACCAGATGAAGAAGCTCACCCTGGACAACCTAAAGAGTTTCCGCGACGAACTTCACATCCCAATTTCGGATGCAGCACTTGAAGCTGATCCTTACCAGCCTCCTTACTTCCACCCTGGAATCGACGCTCCTGAAATTCAGTACATGCACGAGCGTCGCCGCGAACTCGGCGGTTACCTGCCTGAGCGTCGCAGCAAGTACGTTGACTTTGCTCTTCCAGAAGACAAGGCTTACGCGGTAAGTAAGACTGGTTCGGGCAACCAGGAAGTTGCCACCACCATGGCCTTCGTACGTTTGCTCAAGGATTTGCTTCGTGCCCCAGGAACCGGTGAGCGCATCGTTCCGATCATTCCTGACGAAGCCCGCACCTTTGGTATGGACGCGTTCTTCCCTACCGCCAAGATTTATAACCCGAACGGCCAGCACTATATCTCTGTAGACCGTGAGCTTTTGCTCTCCTACAAGGAGTCGGCAGCAGGTCAGATTCTGCACACAGGAATCAACGAGGCAGGTTCCATCGCTGGATTCACCGCTGTTGCTACCTCGTATGCAACTCACGGCCAGCCACTGATTCCGTTCTACGTGTTCTACTCGATGTTCGGATTCCAGCGCACCGCAGACGCAATCTGGGCGGCTACCGACCAGCTTTCGCGCGGCTTCATGATTGGCGCCACCGCGGGTCGCACCACTCTTACCGGTGAGGGACTTCAGCACGCAGACGGCCACTCGCCGTTGATTGCTGCAACCAACACCGGCGTGATCAGCTTTGACCCTGCCTACGGCTACGAGATTGGCCACATTGTTCGCGCCGGTATTGAGCGCATGTACGGCGGAACTCACCCGGATCCAAACGTTGTGTTCTACATCACCGTTTACAACGAGCCATACCAGCAGCCTGCAGAGCCTGAGAACGTTGACGTGGATGGCATTGTTCGCGGTATGCACAAGATCAGCAACAACCCGAACCCTGGCCAGAAGGCGCAGATTTTGGCTTCCGGTGTTGCAGTTCCTTGGGCCTACGAAGCGCAGCAGCTGTTGCAGAACGACTTCGGTGTTTCTGCAGACATCTGGTCTGTAACTTCTTGGACCGAGCTTCGCCGCGATGGTCTAAAGCGTGACGAGCTTGCGTTCTTGTTCCCTAACCAGCCGGTTGCAGACGCCTACGTGACCAGCAAGCTTGCCGGACATCACGGCCCTGTTCTTGGTGTGAGCGACTTCATGCACGCCATTCCAGACCAGATTCGCAACTGGGTTCCGGGCGACTACGCCACTCTTGGCGCCGACGGCTTTGGATTCAGCGACACTCGTGCAGCGGCTCGTCGTTTCTTCAAGATCGACGGTCCTTCTATTGCAGTTCGTGTGCTGGAGCAGTTGGTTGCACGTGGCGAGATTGACCCGAGCGCTCCACAGGTTGCAATCGAGAAGTACCGCTTGCACGACGTGAACGCTGGAACCAGCGGTAACGCCGGTGGCGACAGCTAAGGATTCAACAACCGTTTGATTCAAGCGCGATAAGAGGAGAAGTCGTCATGATCGTTATTGTTTGCCCAGGTCAGGGGTCTCAGACTCCGGGTTTCTTGTCGCCTTGGTTGGAGCTTCCTGAGTTCCGCGCTTCCATCGATGCGATGCAGGCAGCAAGCGGTGTGGACCTTCTCACCCACGGAACCACGAGTGACGCCGACACCATTCGCGACACCGCGGTGGCTCAGCCTCTCATCGTTGCTTCTGGTGTTGCATCCCTTGCTTCGTTGCTAGGTGGCAAGTCTCTAAAGGAAGCCGGTATTGCGGGAGTTGCCGGTCACTCGGTTGGCGAAATCACGGCCGCAGTAGCCGCCGGAGTTTTCACTCCTGAAACCGGCATCAAGTTTGTAAACGAACGCGGTCTGGCAATGGCCAAGGCTGCGGCTCTTGAAACCACATCGATGGCTGCCGTGCTTGGTGGCGACCAGGCGGTTGTGGAGGCTCGTTTGGCCGAACTAGGCCTAGAGCCAGCAAACTACAACGGAGGTGGCCAGATTGTTGCCGCCGGCTCCGCAGAGGGTATTGCGGCACTTCAGGCCGAGGGACCAGCAGGCGCGCGCGTTATTCCACTTCAGGTGGCTGGCGCGTTCCACACTCGCTACATGGCTCCAGCCGTTGACACTCTTGCGGCATACGCGGCTGGTGTTGAGCAACTTGACCCGCAGGTGAATCTCTGGAGTAACGCCGACGGCGTGCTCGTTGCATCCGGTACGGACTTTGTTACCTCGCTGGTTTCGCAGGTGAAGTCGCCGGTTCGCTGGGATCTCTGCATGGCTGCTCTGGTTGAAGCTGGCGTGACCGCAATCCTCGAAGTTCCTCCTGCCGGAACCCTGGTTGGCCTTGCCAAGCGCTCAATGCCGGGCGTCGAAACTTTGGCGCTCAAAACTCCAGACCAACTGGATGCGGCCAAGACTCTGATCAGCAACCACACAAACTAGACGTAACCCAACCACAGTAGATATCCAGAACCTTAGACAACCAGAACCCTAGACAAGCAGGACGGCAAATGAGTCAACCAGTTCTCAAGCAGTACGACGTAGTGAAGTACTCGCGCATTTACTCGCTTGGCGCGGCCCGTGGCGATCTAGTGGTTACCAACGATGACGTTGCGGGACCGATTGATTCCAGCGATGAATGGATTCGCCAGCGCACCGGAATCATCACCCGCAAGCGTGCGTCTAAGGACCTAAGCCTCATGGACATGGCGGTTGTCGCCAGCAACGAAGCCATCAAGAAGGCCGGAATCGACCCTCAAGAGATTGGTGCCGTAATCTTCAGCACCATCAGCCACCCTTTTGCTACTCCTTCGGCTGCCACCCTGTTGGCAGAGAAGGTTGGCGCCAACCCAGCACCCGCCTACGACGTTTCGGCTGCCTGTGCGGGTTACTGCTACGGAATCGCCCAGGCAGACGCACTGGTTCGTTCCGGTGTTGCAAAGTACGTTTTGGTAGTTGGAGCCGAGAAGCTCAGCGACCTGATCAACCCAACCGACCGCAGCATCTCGTTCCTTTTGGGCGACGGCGCCGGCGCGGCCATCGTTGGCCCGAGCGAAACCCCTGGCATCTCCCCTACCGTTTGGGGATCCGACGGGTCGCACTGGGACGCAGTGAGCATGACCGGTTCGCTCCTTGACTACCGCGACGGTTTGGTTGAATGGCCAACCCTTCAGCAGGAGGGTCAGACCGTGTTCCGCTGGGCTGTATGGGAAATGGTAAAGGTGGCACAGAAGGCACTCGACGTTGCAGGCGTAAAAGCCGAAGACCTCACCGCGCTGGTTACCCACCAGGCCAACATTCGAATCATCGATGAATTGGCCAAGCAACTAAAGCTTCCTGAAAACGTGGTTGTTGCTCGTGACATCGTGTACACAGGTAACACTTCGGCAGCTTCGATCCCTCTGGCAATGCATGCGCTTCTTGAGTCTGGCGAGGTGAAGAGCGGCGGACTGGCACTACAAATTGGTTTCGGCGCAGGCCTTGCCTTCGGTGCTCAAGTAGTAGTCCTGCCCTAAACTTATTTTCGGTTCAAAAACAACTAACAAGGAGACACAACATGGCATTTTCGCAGGCTGAAGTACTTGCTGGTCTAGCAGAGATCGTAAACGACGAGACCGGTATCGCAACCGAGTCGGTTCAGCTAGAGAAGTCGTTCACCGATGACCTAGACATCGACTCGATCTCCATGATGACCATCGTGGTAAACGCAGAAGACAAGTTCGGCGTAAAGATTCCAGACGAGGAAGTTAAGAACCTAATCACCGTTGGTGACGCTGTTAACTTCATCGTTTCGGCTCAGGGCTAATTCAACGTGTCTGGCAAAATCGTAGTCACCGGCATTGGAGCAACCACTCCTCTTGGCGGCGACGCTGAATCCACCTGGAAGGCTTTGCTTGCGGGTGAGTCAGGCATTTCCACACTGGAACAAGAGTGGGTTGCCAGATACGAAATTCCCGTGACCTTTGCCGGACAGGCCAAGGTTAAAGCTGCTGAGATTCTCACCCCTCAGGAGTGCAAGCGACTAGACCCATCGAGCCAGTTTGCGTTGATCGCCGCTCGCGAGGCTTGGAAGGACGCTGGCACGCCAGACGTTGTTCCTGAGCGCCTCGCAGTGGAGTTCGCAACCGGTATCGGTGGTGTCTGGACCTTGCTGGATGCGTTTGACACCCTGAAAGAAAAGGGTCCTCGCCGGGTTCTTCCAATGACCGTTCCAATGCTTATGCCTAACGGACCTGCAGCGGCAATCGGCATGGACATCGCGGCTCGCGGTGGGGTTCGCACCGCCGTTTCGGCTTGTGCATCCAGCACCGAGGCCATCGCAAACGCCATCGACCGTCTCCGCAGTGGAGAAATCGATGTTGTGGTTGCCGGTGGTTCCGAAGCCGCTATTCACCCTCTTCCAATCTCCGCTTTCGCATCGATGCACGCACTTTCGCGCCGCAACGATGACCCTACCGCCGCATCCCGTCCTTACGACGTGAACCGCGACGGCTTTGTAATGGGTGAAGGTGGAGCGGCAATTGTTTTGGAGACCGAGGAGCACGCGATTGCTCGCGGCGCCAAGATCTACGCTGAACTTGCCGGTGGAGCCGTTACCAGCGACGCGTACCACATCACCGCACCGGACCCTGAGGGCAGTGGTGCTGCTCGCGCAGTGGTCAAGGCTCTAGAGCAGGCCGGCGCAAAGCTTGAAGACGTGATTCACATCAACGCTCACGCAACCAGCACCCCAGTTGGCGACATTGCAGAGTACACCGCTCTGAAGCGCGTATTTGGTGACCACCTAAACAACGTTGTGGTTTCGGCCACCAAGGGCGCAACCGGTCACCTTCTTGGTGGAGCGGGAGCTGTTGAAGCAATCTTCACCATCCTGGCGCTCAAGAACCGTGTTGCACCGCCAACCCTGAACCTGGAAAACCAGGATCCTGAGATTCCGTTGGATGTTCCAAGCACCCCACGCGAGCTTCCTGAGGGCAACCTGGTTGCAATCAGTAACTCGTTCGGTTTCGGTGGCCACAACGCAGTTGTGGTGTTCCGCACCTACCAGAGTTAAAGATTTGAGCGAGAAACCCGGTTCGCGATTGCGGACCGGGTTTTTCTTTGTATCGGGTGCATAGACTCTGGCGCTTTGCCAGAGGCACTGCGCTTGCCGCTAGATGGCCCTCTGAAGCCAAACCACACGTGCATCCGCGTTAGCGTGGCGCAACGGTTCCAGAATGGAATCCCAAGGCTCGGCAAGCAGGTTACGCATCTCAAGCTGAAGCTTCCCCATGTTGCTTCCGGCGCGGTTCAGGGCGGCACGCATCTCGTCTTCGCCAATCACGATGTTGCCCAACTCATCAATGGTTCTGTGATTGATTCCCAGCTCGGGGGTATAACTCCAGCGAGATCCGCTGTGAGCCCCGCTAGGGTCTTGAGTTACCTCAAAGTAGACGTTGCCCCATCCTGCCAGAGCGCTGGCCAGGTGAGCGCCGTGGAACTCCATACCTTGCCAAATGAACTCGGCGCGCATGGAACCATCGATGCCTGGTTGATTGGTCCAGTCCAAAAAGATTTCTGTCTCGAGTACGCGAGAAACGGTCCACTGAAGTTGCCGAGTGAGAGCAGGCTGAACAGCGTGAACAACTACTAGTCCGGTTGCGGCGTAGGTCAAAATAACTCCTAGTTTGAAGGTACGTCTTCCCCTACGACCTGGAAACTACTGAGCTTTACCTAAATGGTAAGTTGTGGGTTTTGCCGCTGTCAATGGGCAATCTTGCTGGGCAATAGCATTGATGAGTGAGCAAACTTTACTTCCGATACGGTGCCATGAACAGCGGTAAGAGCACCACGCTATTGCAGGCCGCCCACAACTACGAAGAGCGCGGGCAGAGTGTGCTGATTGCTAAGCCAGCCATCGATGCAAAGGGCGGAAACACCATTGTGAGCCGCTTGGGTGTGGCACGCGAAGTGGATTTTGCTGTTGAGGCAGATGAAAACCTGCGAGACACCTTCAACATGGCTCGTGCCGAACTGAAGTCTCGCTCGGGTGAAGACGTTGCTTGCCTTCTCCTTGATGAGGCACAGTTCCTGTCTCGCGACCAGGTGGATCAGGCACTAGAGATCGCCGTGCTAGACAACGTTCCCGTTCTGGCCTTCGGCATTAGAACCGACTTCATGACCGTTGGTTTCCCTGGCTCCATTCGCCTGCTCGAGGTGGCACACAGCCTAGAGGAACTGAAGACCATTTGCCGCTGCGGCCGCAAGGCCATGTTCAACGCGCGCAAGGCCAACGGGGAGTTCATTTTTGTGGGCAATCAGGTTGCCTTGGACGGCTTTGAGGTCACCTACGAGTCACTTTGCGCCAACTGCTACTTCAACGAGCGCGACAGCCACAAGAACTAGCCCATGGTTTACAAGTTCTCGGGGTTCAGAGACGGCCACTGCCACCCGCTGTTTGCTGCTCGTGAATCCGCTGGCCCCAACTCAGACTCCTGTGAGACCGTTGACGCCGTACTCGAGGCGCTGAGCGGCTATCTGGCGGCTAATCCGGATGTCCCTTGGGTGGACGCGGGCTCCGTTGACCGCAACCTCTCCCCCAATGGGCAGCTAAACGCCACCGTGCTCGACACGGTATCCCAAACTATCCCCGTGATTGTGCACGCCAGCGACCACCACGCCATCTGGGTGAACACGGCCGCACTCCGAGTGGCAGGCCTGGAACACTCGGCTCCAGCTGTGCCCAACGCCCACATCGATGTTGATGAATCCGGCAAGCCCACCGGCATGATTCACGAGTGGGACGCCATGAACCTGGTCTACGTGCACCAGCCCAAGCCCTCTATCGAGGATGACTTGGCAGCCTTGCACCGCGCGCAAAACCTGCTTCTTGCCAATGGTGTGGTTGCCGTTCAGGAGGCATGGATTGACCCAGGTATGCCCGAGGTCTATCTTGCAGCTTTGGAGCGCAATGAACTGGTCATGCGTGTCAATCTGGCCCCTCGAATAGCGCCACAAAGCTGGCAAGCAGACCTGCAGTTTGCCAAGGCCACTAGAAGTGCTGTGCGTGCGGCCGGCTCGCCTCTGCTCACTTGCAACACCGTGAAACTTTTCATCGATGGGGTTTTTGGGTCTGAAACCGCTCTGCTCAAAGAGCCTTACGCCAGCGGAGACTGCACCAACCACGGCACCGCCATTTGGGAGAACGAAGAGCTTCTGGAGTTTGCTCTGGCAGCGGATTCGGCGGGTTTCCAGTTGCACTTCCACGCCATTGGTGATGGGGCCGTTAGCACCGCGCTGGCAGCCGTTCGCCACGTGGATGACCACAACGGTTTTGTGGATCGACGCCCTGTGATTGCCCATGCCGAGTTGGTTTCTGAGGCCGAGCTACTCGATCTGCGCAAACTCGGTGTGGTGGTTTGCCAGCAACCGGTTTGGGCACGCCCAGATTCCTCGCATTCGGAAACCGCCGCTGTGTTGGGTGAGGAACGTGCCGCCAAGCTCTATCCGATTGCCACCCTGTTAGGCGCCGGCATCACGGTTAGTTTTGGTTCAGATTGGCCAGTATCACTTCCGAACCCGCTGCCTGGCCTCTACTCGGCGGAGACCCGAACCGCACCAGAGCTTGACGTTTCCCTTTCACTCTCGGAAGCCGTGAACCGTCAGCAAGCTCTTTACGCCTATTCGGTTGCCTCGGCCTTCCAAATGGGTCAGGAAACGCTTTTGCACGAAGACTGGGTTGAGTTTGACACCAACCTAGAAACCTGCTCCCCCGCCGAGTTGCTGGAGGCAAAAGTCTTGCGAGTCTGCGTTGCTGGCAAAGTGGTGGACTTCACAAACTAGCCCCGAGCTGTTGTGGACGCCAACTTCGTGGGCCAGTTAAACGAAAGTGGGGAGGTTTCCCTCCCCACCATCGGTGTTCTCTTTTCAGATCTGAACGACTACTTGGTTCCGTTTAGGGTAGCCGAGTCAACCTTGAACGACTCAAGGTTCCACTTCTTTAGAAGTGCGTCGTAGGTGCCGTCGTCCATTAGCGACTGAACTGCAGCCTGGATTGCCTTGGTAAGACCGGTGTTGGCCTTTAGTACACCAACGCCGATTAGGCCGCTGTCGTAACCGTAAGGGTTAGCTGGGTCAATCACTAGGTCGAAGTACTTGCCGTCGCCAGCAATCTTCACGGTGTAAGCCGCTAGCTGAGAGTCAGCAAGGTAAGCAACTGCCTTACCCGAGCGAACTGCGTTCTGCGCGTCGGTGTCGCCTGGTAGCGCCATGGTCTGAACTGCCTGCTTGCCTGCCTTGATGCAGTCATCGCTGGTGGTCTTTAGAAGGTCAACTTCCCAGGTAGCGGCTTCTGCTGCAACTGGCTTACCGCAAAGGTCGCTGATGCTCTTGATGCCGTTAGGGTTGCCCTTGCTAACCAAGATGCTTGCACCGCCGTTGAAGTAGTCAACGAAGTCAAGAACCTTCTGGCGGTCTAGGGTGTCGCTGAGCGAGCTCATGGCGATGTCGTGCTTTGCGGCCTGTAGCGAAGGAATGATGGTGTCGAATGCCTGCTTCTGGAACAGGATCTTCACGCCCAGCTTGGCACCGATGGCGTTGGCTAGGTCAACGTCGAAGCCAATTGGGTTGTTCTTGGCGTCAAACATCTCCATTGGTGCGTAAGGGATGTCAGATGCAACGTTGATGCCTGCAGTCTTGTACTTGGCAGGGAGCAACTTTGCTGCCGCTGCGTCTACGCTTGCGGAATCTGCCGAGTTGGTTGGTGCAGGGCTAGCGGTTGCACAGCCAGCGAAAAGTGCGGCGGAGATTGCCAGCACGCTTGTAATTCCAAGAATCTTCTTCAAAGAAAACACTCCTAAAGTTTGGGGACAACCCCAAGGCTATTAGAAGTCGAAAGATTTTCTAGCGGGAAAACGGATGCGTAACGAAATCTTTACAAACGGAGCCAGAGAACAAAGCACCTAAAGAACACTGCGCAGGAACGCCTTTGTGCGTGCCTCTTGCGGGTTGTCAAGAACCTGCTTCGGGTTTCCAGACTCAACCACAACACCCTGATCCATGAACACAACGGTGTCGGCAACCTCGCGCGCAAAACCAATCTCATGGGTTACCACGATCATGGTCATACCCGACTTGGCTAGGTCACGCATCACATCGAGCACGTCGCCCACAAGTTCAGGGTCCAGAGCGGAAGTTGGCTCGTCAAAGAGCATAAGTTTTGGCTCCATGGCAAGTGCACGCGCAATTGCCACGCGCTGCTGCTGACCACCGGAAAGCTGACTCGGGTAGTGATCTGCCTTGTCCTGAAGCCCAACCTTGGCTAGAAGAGCCTGGGCTTTAACAACTGCGTCCGCCTTGGACACACCTGCAACACCAACCGGAGCCTCGATCACGTTCTCAAGTGCGGTCAGGTGCGGGAAGAGGTTGAAGCGCTGGAAAACCATTCCAATGCTCTGACGCTGCTTAGCGATGTCCTTTGGGTGCAACTCGTGGAGCGTGTCACCTGACTGGCGGTAACCCATGAGCTCTTCGCCAACGTAGATACGTCCGCCATCGATGCTTTCAAGGTGATTGATGCACCGAAGGAAGGTGGACTTACCGGAGCCGGAAGGGCCAAGGAGACAAAGAACTTCACCCTGGGCAACCTCTAGGGAGATTGACTTGAGAACCTGATTGGAACCGTAACTCTTGCGAACGGCAAGGGCTCTAACCATTGGAAGCGAATTAGTTGCCATTTTCTGCACCTGGCTTTGCTGACTTGTTCTTGCCGGTTCTTAGTAGCGCACCGCTCCTTGGCGAGAACCCACGGCCAAAACGCTTTTCGAGGTAGCGCTGCGGGAAGCCGAGGATGGTGTTCATAACCAGGTACCAGAACGCGGCTACAACTAGCAGCTCGATCTGGGCGAGGTTCTGAGACGAGATCTGTGAGGCAGTTGTGTAGAGCTCGGTAACGGCGATTGCGTAGAGCAACGAGGTGCTCTTGAGCATGGAGATGGTCTCGTTACCCATTGGCGGAAGAATCACTCGCATTGCCTGCGGGAGCACGATTCTGCGCATTGTGTACCAGCTGCTCATACCTAGCGACTTTGCAGCCTCAGCCTGGCCCGGATCAACAGACATGATGCCGGCACGAACGATTTCAGCCGCATAGGCAGCTTCGTTTAGCGAAAGTGCAATAAGACCGGCAGTGAACGAGCTGATGACCACGCTGGTTGGCTGGTCAAAGAACACGATGTTGGTGAACGGAATGCCCGCGGTGATGTTGGGGTAGATGATTCCCAAATATCCCCAAAACACGATCTGCAGAATCAGTGGAGTGCCTCGGAAGAACTCGATGTAGCCACTCGCAATAATGCGAAGTAGTCGGTTTTCGGAAAGCTTCATAACAGCCAGGGTGGTCGCCAAAACAGTGGCGATTGTCATGGAAAGAGCGGTTAGCCAAACGGTCAGCAAAGCGCCCTGAAGGATCATCGGGTCAAACAGATACTTTGCAATAATCTCGTGGTTTACGTTTTTGTTGGTAACCAAAGACCACACAACCGCTGCCAGAACAACCGTGAGCAAAATGGCGGCAATCAGCCTGCCTGGGTGCTTCAGCGGTTTGGCAACAATGTCATGTTGCCCTACCTGATGGCTCTGTTCCATCTGAACCCGTCTTTCAACATCGAACTACTTCTGGAAAGTTTACAGAACTGCGAACTCTCTACTTGTGCAAAACGATAGTTGATTGAGCCGGAACAGAAACCGAACTTGCGTTCTTGAGAACCTTCAGGGTTGCCACGCCCGCCTTTGCACCCATAACCACAACCTGCCAGTTTCCCTTGCTAGGCAACTTGGCCATGACGCTCTTGGAGTTAGGGTTGTGTGCCACAACGATGCTTGCCCATTCGTCTCCAACGGCTGTGCCGTTCAACGAGTACGCCACAACGCTCTTCTTGGCACTCAAGAACTTGAGGTTGGAGCGAATCTGATCAGCTGTGGACATGCGGAACGCTGGGTGCGCCTTGCGCATAGCGATCAGACCCGTGAAGTAGTTGACCACGTCTGCGTTGGTGGTTCTTGAGTTCCACTTGAGGGAGTTAACTGCGTCACCGGCCTGGTAACTGTTGTCGTTACCACCCTTGGTGCGCATGAATTCCTGACCCGAGTGAATGAATGGCAATCCCTGAGCCAGAATGGCGATTGAAGAAGCCAATATGAACACGCTCTTGCGCTTTGCAGCAGAGGCACCAGGCATGCTCGCCTTTAGCTTGTCGAACAACGTGAGGTTGTCGTGTGCCTCAACGTAGTTCACCGACTGACCCGGCTCAGTGATGCCCCAGGTTGCGCCAATGCCAGATCCGTAGGCGATGTTGCCAACAATTCCGGCCTTTACGTCGTCAATCTTCGAAAGCTTGCCCTGGGCGTAGCCCTTGTCCAGTGGGTCAAACACAGAACCCTTTACGCCATCGCGGATTCCATCGTTGAATGCACTGATTCCAGGCATCGATGGAAGGTTTGGCTGGTCGGCCTTCTGAGCATCGCTCAAGACGCTGCCCATGTTCCAACCCTCACCGATGATGAGGATCGACGGGTCAACCTGATCAAGAGCGTTGCGAATCTGGTTCATGGTGGTCACATCCAGGATGCCCATGAGGTCGAAACGGAAGCCATCGAAGCCGTATTCGGTTGCCCAATACTTCACAGATTCAACGATGAACTTGCGAACCATTGGACGCTCGGAAGCAACCTCGTTGCCGCAACCCGTGCCGTTGGCAAGGTCGCCGGTTGCTGGGTCAGTTCTGAAGACGTAACCAGGAACTAGCTGCTCAAAACTGAACTGGCTAGCCGAGGAAACGTGGTTGTAAACCACGTCCATAACAGTGCGCAGTCCGTCTTTGTGCATCGACTGAATGGCGGTCTTCAGTTCGAGGATTCGGTTTGTTGGGTTTGCCGGGTTGGTGGCAAACGAACCTTCAGGAACGTTGTAGTTGAGTGGGTCGTAACCCCAGTTCTGCTGGTCCGAACTGGACTCGTCCACCGACGCGAAGTCGAACACTGGAAGCAACTGGACGTGAGTAACACCGAGTGCCTTGATTGCATCGATGCCGGAAGTTGTCTTACCGTTACTTGCCTTGGTGCCGTGCTGAGTTAGTCCAAGGTACTTACCGCGGTATGCGGTGTCGATGCCACTGGAGGCATCGATGCTGAAGTCGCGAACGTTCGCTTCGTAGAACACAGCGTCGGTGGACTTGCCACTGAAAGCTGGCTTAGCGGTGGTTGCCCAATCAATTGGGTTTGTGGTTGAAAGGTCAACCACAACGCCTAGAGCACCATTGATGGTGGCTGCGCGAGCGTAAGGGTCAACTGCCTCATTCCACTTGGTACCAAACTTCGCCTTGTAGGTGTAGGCCAACAGATTCTGGTCGCCATCGATGGTCAAAACCCAGACGCCCTGCTTATCCAAGGTCATCGGAACCTCGGTGGCTACAAACTTGGTGTCGTTGTTCACGTACTTGCCGTAGTTGACAAGGTTCACGGCTTGAGCGGTTGGGGCCCAAACCTTGAACACGGTCTTGGCCTTGGTGTAAGTGGCACCGAGGTCAGTGCCGGTGTAGGTGTACTTGTCTGCAAACCAGGCGGTGTCAAAAAGGCTGGTTGCGTTAACGGTCGCACTGCCCAGAGTGGTGTGCGAGACGGTGTACGACTGCGCAACATCGAGGTCGGCGGCGAGCTTGATGATCACGGTTGAGGACTCTGTTTTGCCAGCCGGGAGTGTGACATCGGCGATTGCCGCCACACCCTTTGATCCGGTCACTGTAAAGCCCTCACCAGGAGTGGCGGTGAGCGTGAAGTTGGTGTTTAGCGATACAGACAGCGTGTTGATAGAAGTTACTAGGGCACTAAGAATTTTTGGTGTTGCCGGCGCAACCACCGGAGCCTTTTGATAAATGGTTTCGTCGCCTTCCTTCAGCCAAATCTCAGCGTTTCCCTTGGCATCAAAATTGGTAATGAAGCGGTCGCCGTTGTTAGCCCAGCCACTGCCAGTGTCCTTTTTTACCCAGTCGTTGCTGGAGGAACTCAATCGAATGATGATTCCCAAGCTGTCGTAACCGGTCATGCCGCTCACGGAGAACTTAGCCACCTTGCCGTATGCATCATCCGGCTGGTCAAACTTGGCAGACGAGCTGGCGCCATCGCTGCCACTGTTCATGTTCTTCCAGGTGAACACGTTCCAACCCGCGTAGTCGCCGTTGATTCGGTTGTAGTGAACGGTCACATTTACCGTGTCGGGAATGGCGGCAGCCGCGGGAGAAACAGAAACCACTCCCCCGATGATTGCCATCGCGGCAATGATCGCTGCGGAAACCGCGCGCTTGATACGGGAGATTTTGAAGGTGGATTGCAAGAACATAGTTAGGGCCCTGAGGCAGCCTTTCGGGAACAGAAAATCTTTCTGTTCAAAGGCTAAAGCGTGGGCTTGCGGGCCGCTCGGTTGCAAGCGATTGCAGAGTTCAAAGTTACCGATTCGTAACCAAGCGAACGAGAAGTCCCGTTCCTTGCTTCTAACAGTAGGGAGTACGGGACTTGAACCCGTGACCGACGGATTATGAGTCCGCTGCTCTAACCGGCTGAGCTAACTCCCCCAGAACGTATCAAGACTACTAGCCGGATGTGGCTAGTCTCCCTGAATCCGTTTCTTCGCCTTGCGCACTGTGCTGCGAACCTTCTTGTTCACGCGCTTGGCTTGGGTTTTTACCTCTTCGCGAACGTCATCTAGCTTCTCGCGAACGTCGTCGCGGGCCTCATCAATCTTGTCCTTGAGGTTATCTCGCACCTCTTCAACTCGATCTGTGAGCTGAGCAGCACGCTGCCTGAAGTTCAATACCTGCTCGTGCAGAGTTTCGTTCAAACGGCCGATTGGCTCGTTGTACTCAGGAAGGTTGTAGTCGCTGTGCTCAGAGTCAACGGTCTGCGCGCGGTACAGGTCCTCAAAAATGGTGAGGGTGCGCTGAATGTCGTGTGCCTGAATCAGGTAAAGCGAGTTCTCTGAGAGTCGCTCCAGCTCGGCCTCGTCGGCGGTGAGCACACGCTTCAAGCGGTCTGCAAACGCATCAACGTCGTCTGGCGGGAACAGGTAGCCGTTGTCGCCATCGTGAACCAGGTGCGGAAGCGCCATGGCGTCTGCGGCAACTACCGGACGACCACTTGCCATAGCCTCCATGGTTGCAATGCTCTGCAATTCAGCGATGGAAGGCATGGCGAACACGGTGCAACGCTCATAGGCCTTCGGAAGTTCTTCTTCGCTGATGTGACCAAAGAAAATCACCTGGTCGCGAATTCCCAACTCGGTTGCGAGCTTCTCAAGTGTGGCTTGCTCGCCACCCTTTCCTACCAACTCAACGATGGTGTTGAGCTCCTTAGGCAGCTTGGCAACTGCCTTCAAAAGGTTGTGGATGTGCTTCTCGTAGTCGAGGCGACCGAGGAACAGGATGCGAGGTTGCTTGTTGCTGGTTGGTGAGCTGTTGGCAAACCTGGACGCGTCGATGCCACAAGAGATTGCGTGAATCCCCTGGATGCCGGTTGCGGCGCTTAGAAGCTCCGCGGCTCGTCGAGTTGGAGTGGTAACCGCGTCTACCTTGCGAAGCACTCGACCCGAGTCTCCCCAGGCCATCTTCATTGCAGTCTTCTCAAGGAAGCCAGGAATGATCACGGAGTACTTGATGAGGTTCTCGGGCATGATGTGGTTGGTTGCAATCAGGCGGATTCCCAGCTGCTTTGCACTGCGTACCAAGTAACGGCCCATGATGAGGTGGCTCTGGATGTGCACAACGTCTGGCTGAATCTCTTTGAGAAGTTTGTCTGTGCGGTGCTTGAGCGTGAACGGCCAAACCCATCTAAGGGTTTCGTGCTGAGGAAGCTTGTAAGAGCGCACGCGGTGAACGGTCATTTTGGCGCCGTCGTGCTCTTCGGTGAAAGTACCCCAGGTGTCGTCGTACCCCGGAGCGATGATGTGAACGTCGTGTCCCCGACGAGCTAGGCCACCCGCGAGTCGCTCGGCGAACCTTGCAGCACCGTTGATGTCTGGTGGAAAGGTATCGCAACCGATAACGATCTTGAGGCGGCCAGGCGCTGTGCCTTGTGAAGCCATCTAAATAGTTCCTTTATTAGTGAACTTAGAACAGTGAAATTTTACCGCTTAGAAGCGCTTTCGGCGGGACCACAACGCCGCTTTACGCTTTGCGAGCAGTACCTGCGGGTGGAACTGCGAGAGCAAGAGAACGCCCAAAATTGCAGCGATGGCACACACCAGGAAGATGATTACGGTGAGAACGTTGGCGGTCTTTGCCTCACCAAGAACGATTGCGGCAATCAGAACCGCAACCATTGGGTCGATCACGGTAAGTCCGGCGATGACCAAATCTGGCGGGCCGGATGAATAAGCGTTCTGCACAAACCAGCCGCCGAGTGCAACTGCAACACCCAGGAGTGCCAAGCACAGCAGGGTGAGCCATTCGAACTGCCCCTGGTAAATGCGCTGAATTACCACCTTGGTTAGTGTGGCCACAAAGCCATAAAGGATTCCAGCACCGATTACAAAGTGCAGCGCCTTTGCGGTCTTGCCTCGTCGAACCATGAGAGTGATGAGCACGGTCAAGATAACCGCCAACAAAATGATTACCTGCCAGAGCAAACCATCGGTGAGCACTTCTTCATGAGCGATGGTAGACGCGGTGGTCACGAACCCACCAACACCACCCACGCAGAGCGAAATTGCTACCCAGGTGATCTTGTTGAGCTTGGTTTTGCTGATCCTGGCGTTGAGGAGTGAGGTGATTACAAGCGCGATGGCACCAAGTGGTTGAACCACGATTAGCGGAGCCATGGAAAGTGCGGCGATCTGGAAAACCAGTGCGATACCGATCATGCCCGTGCCAGCCAGCCAACGTGGGCGGCGAATCAGGTTGAGGAGCTGCTTGATGTTGAGGGAGCCAGAAAGTTTGCTGGCCTTACCCTGCTGCTCGCCCACTGCGTCGTTCTGAAACTGAGCACCGAAAGCAAGCGCAACTGCACCGATTAGCGCGAGGCAAATTGCCAGCCCCCGCGAATCGAATCCAGTGTAAATGTGCATTTTTTATCCCATGAAAAGGTACTTGTCTAGCCTACCCCGATAGGCGTGAAGCGCTCTCATCGGTGCTGTAAATTTGAACAATGCCTGTACGAAGAATCTGTATCACCGGTGAGCCGGTGCTCCACGCCAGAGCTCAAGAAGTTGTTGACTTCAACGATGAGTTGACCGAACTTGTGAATGACATGTACCTAACCATGGACAAGGCTCCGGGCGTTGGTCTGGCGGCAACTCAGGTGGGCGTTGGGCTTCGGGTCTTCGTTTACGACTATGAAGATGCAGAGGGAAACCCAGTTCGCGGCGAAATCATCAACCCGGTTTTGGAGATTGGCCCGATTGAAGAGGGCGAAGCCGACTGGGACACCGAGCAAGAGGGCTGCTTGAGCGTTCCGGGTGAGCGATTCCCGCTAAAGCGTGCCGACTTGGCAACGGTTTCAGGCGTTGACCTGCAGCAGAACCAAGTGAAGATTGAGGCATCCGGCTGGCTGGCACGCATTTTCCAGCACGAATTCGATCACCTCGATGGGCTGCTTTACGTTGACAAGCTTGCCGAACCACACGCATCCGACTCCAAGAAGATCGTGATGAAGAACGGCTGGGGCAAGCCTGGTCTCAGCTGGCTACCTGGCAAAGACAAACTAGAAGGTTAGTCAAGCTAGAGGGTTAGAGCTACCCGAGTTCTAATCGGGCTCGAGGGCTAACGCGGCTTTAGTAGCCCTGCCTCGTGCAACGCCAAAGCAAACTGCGAACGCGTGACCAATCCCAGCTTTTGCTGCATGGCATCTAGCGCCCAACGCACCTTGGTGGCTGGCAGGTTGGTAACTTCCTTAATGTCATCGATGGCGTTTCCCGCCGCAATGGCATCAAAAACAGCCTGCTGATCGGCATCGAGGTCGCTAAGCCTGAGCAACCAACGCTGATTGGAGCCGGACTCCACGCCCGCCGCCTCGAATGCCACTCGCATGGTCTCAAAGTCAATCTGGTGCTCAACACCGGCGGCAGCCCGCACGGCATCGATGATTGCCTGAGCCGAGTCTTCTTCGGTCACAAGGTCCGTGGCACCACAGCGCACGGCTTCGAGCGACAGTTCAACCGCGCCAAATGGACCGGTGAGCACAAAAGCCGGCAGCTTGGTGTTTGGTGCGTAGTTACGGCGGAAGAATCGCTGAATCATTTCGGAGCCCGATATGCCGCTGAGTCGGTTATCAACCAAAACAACGTCAACCAGCATTTCGGAAAGCGCGTCGATGGCGGCAATTCCGTTGGATTCTTCGTAAACGATGTCGAAGTCCGGCTGTGTCTGCAAGAGCATGCGGCGGCCGTCGCGGATTAGTTTGTTGCCAAAGAGCAGGCCAACACGAATGGTGCCAGCCACTTAGTTGTCCTTTTCGGCCAAAAAGTTTTCGATTCCAGGGAAAATCGCGTTCACGGTCACGCCAACGCCTGGAACTCGTCTTGCTTCAACGTTTCCTTGGAACAGCTGGGCGCGCTCGAGCATGCCAGTGATGCCGGCTCCGGTGATTTCCTGAGTCAACGCCTTGAGGTCTTCCTCGTGGTCGTAGGTCTGGGCAATGCCTGTGAGTTCGGCCACGCCGCTGTTGGCCACTTCGATTCCGTTGTCTTTCACAAGCACCTGCAGACCCTGGTTGGACCAGGTGAGGTCCACATCGATGGCGGTGCCGAGCGGGGCGTGCTGCTGCACGTTTTCAAGCGCGTCAAACACGATGCGGTAAATGTTGAGCTGGGCGCTTGCGATGAGTTCAAGAGGCTGCCCGTGGTGGGTAACTCGGGTTGGGTAACCCAGTTCGCGGTACTGAGCACCCAGGGTGTCGATATCCGCAATTCCAGGAGGTGCAACAGCAACAGCAACGCTCATGTTGAGCATGTCGAACAGTCGGCGCATCTCCTCGTGAACGCCTCGAATGAGCTCGGCTAGGCGATCTAGGTGGCGTACCGCCACGCCTGCGTCTACCTTGGCAGCGTAACGAGCACCATCGGAAATGGTGAGCATTGCTGAAATGCGCTGCATGACTAGTTCGTTGAGGTCTCGAGCGATGCTGAAACGCTCGTTCAACTCTGCGGTGTCAAGCGAGGTGCGCAAGTTCACACGGGTGATGAAGTCACGCTCACGAGCTGCCTGACGCTGCAAACTGTTGGAACGCCAGAACGCACCGGAGATCCACGCCATGCTCAGTAGACCCGCAATGGTGAGGCTGGCGAAACCGAACCCGGTCCAACGGCCGGTTTCGTTGTAGATGCTTACGCCGTAGAAGTTGTTCAGCAGCGGTGTGTTGAACGACGTGTTCCAGGCAACGAAAAGGCCGGTGGCAGCAACCACAACCAGAGTAAGCAAACTCCAGACCCGCTTACCAAAGGTTCCAGCAAGGAAAACCGTAATCACGGCAGTGGCGGAGCTGATTAGCGGTAGTTGACCAAGCAACACATCGCCAATTGCGCCTGCGGCAATGAACACTGGGGAAAGAAAGGCTAGCTTCCTGAAGAAGAAAACAGAAAAGGCAACCGAGAGGCCGCAAAGAAAAGCGATTTGACCCTGAACTAGGAAGTCAAAAACGGGAACGAACAAAACCGCGATTGCGGTGAAAATGATTTCTGGAAGCCACTTCTTGCCTAGGACCCATTGAAGCAATGGTCCTCCTAAGAGCTACAGCGAAGCTGAAGTTTTGGCTCCCCGACTTGGACTCGAACCAAGAACCCTCCGGTTAACAGCCGAATGCTCTGCCAATTGAGCTATCGAGGAATTGTGCCTTTCGGCACTTGAAATAGATTAGCAAAAAAGCCGACCAAACCCAAATCAAACCGCCCGATTTTTGGAAAGCGCCAAAGAACGGGCCGGATAAACGGGCCGGGCAGGGTTTTAGTAGCCCAGTTCCGGGTTGACCTCGCCAACCCAAGAGCCCTCCCCCAGATACGCCGCAACGTTTTCGCGCAGACGAATGGAGAACAAGCGCTTGACCATGGTTTTGGTGTCTGCTGTGTGAGGCGTGATCAGTAGGTTCGGTTCGTCCCAAGCCGGGTGGCCGTCTGGGAGTGGCTCTGGATCGGTCACATCGATGGCGGCTCCAGCAATCACACCGTTGCGCAAGGCTGCAAGCAAATCATCGGTGACCACAACCGGCCCGCGGGCAATGTTCACCAGGTAGGCTTCCGGATTCATTGCCGAAAACAGATCGGCGTTGAACAGACCTCGAGTCTGTTCGGTTAGCGCGCAGGCGAGCACCACAAACTGGGCCTCTGGCAACAACTGCTTGAGGTCTGCGATGCCAGCTACCCGAGCTACCCCATCGATGGGCTTTTGCTGGTTTCTGACCACGGTGATGTTGCTGCGGAACGGTGCAAGTAGTTTCACCAGTTCCTCGGTGATTCCACCGGCACCAACGATGAGAACGTTTGCGTCATAGAGCGAAACAGCAAAGCTGGCAGCCCAACTCTTGGCTCGCACGCGTTCAGGAATCTTGCGTCCCATTGCCATGCAGAGCATGAGTGCGTGTTCGGCCACCGGTTCGCGGTAGGAACCCTTGGCCGAAGTGAATCGCACCGGCTTGTTCAACACGTGGCTGAATGCGTCTACTCCCGCGAAAGGAAGCTGTACCCAGGTGAGTTGCGGGTTAGCGTCTAGCATTTCGGCCAACGCGGCTGGTTGCGAGTAATCGGTCCACACGAGCGCGCCAACGTTGGGTGCCATCACGGTGGGAGTGGCACCGGAAGCAGCTACCGCTTCTTCGTAGTCTGGGAAACTCTTTGGCTCAATGGCCACCAGCTTTGGATCTATAACCACGGTTAGCCCTCCATGAGTTGGCGTCGCTCGTTTTCAACGGCCATTAGCTGCTCCTGAACCTGCCTGTGTAACTGAGGTTCCTGCGCGGCATCGGTTCTGCGAAGTTTTGCCAGAAGTTCGGCCTTCTCTCGAGCCAGTGAACGCTCCATGGCCTTGCCGATTACACCGGCCGCGTAGGCGGTGAGTTGAGCTTCGGTTAGAACCGGCAGCTCCTTGGCGGCGAGAGAACGAAGTTCTGGAATCAGACTCTGCGGAACGGCCTTCTCGATGCGCCCCAACCAAGTGTCGGACTCGATGGAGAGCGCGGGAATCAGGGCGGCGAGAATTGCGTTGTGCGCGGGTGCACCCATTCCAGCGCCAACAATGCGCTGCAGCTGAGCCTGATTGAACGCCTGTGGGCACTGAACCAATACCTCAAGTGTTTGGCGCTCGGCGATGTTCATAGGATCGCGCAGGTCCACTGGCGGGAAGGTAACCTGCTGCTCCCCCGCTGCCTGAGTCGGTTCACCTTGCGAGTCTGGTGCACTTGCGTCGGTGGCTGATGGCGCCGCGGACGCACTTCCATCGATGGCAGTTCTGTCGGTTCTCAAGCCAGCCACGTTCTCGGACTTCTTCTGCTTGATGGCTTCGTTGGTGATACGTGAGACCTCGTCTGGTGGAAGGTTCACCCAACCTGCAAGTTCACGCACGTAGGCTGGGCGCAGCGCTTCGTCGCGGATGCTTGCAATCACGGGTGCGGCGGCGCGCGTGGCGGAAACCCGCCCCTCTAGTGAATCTAGGTTGAACAAGCTCAGCTTCTGTCGAATGGCAAACTCAAACAGCGGTCGCTTGTTCTGAATCATGAGGCGAACCGCTTCGTCGCCCTGTGCCTGACGAAGGTCGCTTGGGTCGAGGCCGTTTGGACCAATGGCAACAAAGGTGTGCGCCGAGAACTTGTGACTGTCTTCAAACGCGCGCATGGCGGCCTTTTGGCCGGCGGCATCCGGATCAAAGGTGAAGATGACCTCGGCTGGCGTGCTGGCGTTACCCAGCATGCGGTTGAGGATTCGGATGTGCTCGTCGCCAAAGGCGGTGCCACAGGTGGCAACCGCGGTGGTCACGCCGGCCAGGTGGCACGCCATGACGTCTGTGTAACCCTCAACCACCACAACCTGCTGCCCCTTAGTGATGTCCTTGCGAGCCAGGTCGATTCCGTAGAGCACCTGCGACTTGTGGTACACGGGGGTGTCCGAGGTGTTCAAGTACTTCGGACCGTTGTCGTCGTCGTAAAGTTTGCGGGCACCAAAACCGATCGTGGCGCCGCCGACATCGCGGATTGGCCACATCAAACGGCCACGGAACTTGTCGTAACCACCCTTTTCGCTGTGAGCAGCCAGGCCCGCGGTCACCAACTCATCGATGGAAAAGCCCTTGGTTTTTAGGAAGTCGGTGAGGTTGCTCCAGCCCTTTGGTGAGTAACCGATGTTGAAGTGCTCGGCGGCGGATTTGTCGAAACCTCGGCCCTTCAGGAAGTCGCGGGCGAAGGCCCCGTCATCGCTGTAAAGCTGTTGCTCAAAGAACTCGGCGGCAAACTGATTTGCCTCAAGAACGCGATTGCGAACCCCTGCGCCGCCGTCGGTGCTTGAACCGGCTTCGTAGGTGAGGGTGAAACCGATGCGCGAGGCCAGTCGCTCCACCGCGTCGGTGAACGAGAGGCTTTCCATTTGCTGGATGAACTTGTAGACGTCGCCACCCTCGCCGCAGCCAAAACAGTGGTAAAAACCCTGCGATGGGCGAACGTTGAATGACGGAGACTTTTCGTCGTGGAACGGGCAGAGGCCCTTGAGAGAACCCACGGAACTTGGCTTGAGTTGAACGTATTCGCCCACCACGTCGGCAATGTTGGCGCGAGCCTTTACTTCTTCAATGTCGCTCGCGCGGATTTTGCCTGCCATACCAATAATCCTAAGTTGCGCGGGCTACGCTACTTGGCCTGAGTGACCAGCAGGTTGTGCAGCTTGATGGCGCTCTGGTCTGTGAGGCAGGCAACGTGGTCAACAACAACGCGGTGCTTCTGCTCATCGGTGAACGCGCTGTTCCAAGCCTTGCGGGCATAGCCTTCAAGATCGCGGCCGTTGGAGTTGAGCAGGGCTGTGGCCAGCTCCGTGAGAATTGCGCGCTGCCACTCGTAGTAAGGGCGGCGACTCTCGTGGGTCATCAGGAAGGCGGCAACCAGACCCTTGAGCACGGCAATCTCGGTTTCCACCTGCTCAGGAACCACCAGAGAAGACTGATAACGAGAGAGTGAGCCATCTGGAGTGGCCTGGTAGCTGCTCTCTGTGGCACGGGACACAAATGAGCCAATCAGAGCGGACGATAGGTTCTTGAGTCGGCCCTGATCCACGTCGGTGCCGGTGTAAGCAACCGGCCAGTACGGCAACTCACGAAGACGGCTCAAACCAGCCTTTAGGCTGTCCACGCTGAAACTGCCACCGCTCCATTCGCTCGCCTTGGAAAGCAGTTCGTGTTCCGCGGCTGGGTCGGCTAGAACGCCAAGGTCCACGTAACCTTCAACGATGGCGTCTTCGAAGTCGTGCACCGAATAGGCAACGTCGTCTGCGAAGTCCATGACCATAGCTTCGACACACTTGGTGCCAGTCTTGGCACCGATGCGCATCCAGTCGAACACCGGCTTATCGTCTTCATAGAAACCGAACTTGGGCGCGCGGTCGCTGGCCTCGGTTTGGTGAACTTGAGAGTCAAGAATCGCCTCCCGGCGGCTCCACGGGTACTTGCAGGTGGCGTCGAGCGAAGCTCTTGTGAGGTTTAGGCCCAGCGAACGTCCGTCGTTTCCGAACACCTTGGGCTCAATACGAGTGAGCAGTCTTAGTGTCTGGGCGTTGCCCTCGAAGCCTCCAAAATCTGCGGCCCAAAGATTGAGAGCCTGCTCACCGTTGTGCCCAAACGGAGGGTGACCAAGGTCGTGGGCCAGGCACGCAAGGTCAACCAAATCCGGGTTCAAACCAAGGTCGCTGGCCATCTCGCGGCCAATCTGAGCAACCTCCAGAGAGTGAGTGAGTCGGGTGCGAACGAAGTCACCGGTGCTGGGGCTCAAAACCTGAGTTTTGGCACCTAGGCGCCGAAGAGCGGAACTGTGAAGAACGCGGGCGCGGTCTCGAGCGAACTCACTGCGCAGGATTCCAGGACGGCGGTCTTCGTTGAGAAACCTCTGCTGATCAAAGTCGTTGTAGCCGTGCTCGCTCATTGGCTAACCCCCAGAAACATTCAGTTCGGCGTCAAGCAAAACTGCCCGCTGATCGCCTTGCAACTCTCGTGAGTCTAGCCAATGTTCAGGAAGGGAACATTGCTTGGCCCCACCGAGACGACCACGAGGACCCTCGGCGCCTTCCCCCGGATACGGTGCTGCCCAGTCGAGAGTGGCCAAAATCTCGTCCATGTGCTCCAGGTTTTGAACTTGAGCGAGTGACGCGCGGAAGTCGCCGCCAACCGGGTAACCCTTGAAGTACCAAGCAACGTGCTTGCGGATGTCTCGGCAGGCCCTCGCCTCGTCCTCAAAGAACTCGGTTAGCAGCACCGTGTGCTTCTTGAAAGCCTGGGCAACCTCGCCCAACGTTGGCTGCACTGGGTTGATTGCTGCGTCGCTGTTAGGGTCGCGCTGGAACTCGTCGAAGGCAGCCTGGAGGTCTGCAAACAGCCAAGGTCTGCCAAGACAGCCTCGGCCCACAACCACTCCATCGATGCCGGTTTGACGAACCATGTTGATTGCGTCTGAAGCAGACCAAATGTCGCCGTTGCCAAGTACCGGAATATCCTGAATGGTTTCGCGGAGGGTGGCGATGGCGCTCCAGTCGGCGTGACCCGAGTAATACTCGCTCGCGGTGCGGGCGTGCAGGGCAATTGCCGCCACACCGGCGTCGCGGGCCGCCTTTGCCGCATCCAGGTAAGTCAGGTGGTCGCCATCGATGCCCTTGCGCATCTTCACGGTTAGCGGGGTGTCGCCGGCGGCCTTCACTGCAGATTGCACGATGCTGGCGAAAAGGTCCTGCTTCCAAGGAAGCGCCGCGCCGCCGCCCTTTCGGGTGACCTTTGGAACCGGGCAACCAAAGTTGAGGTCGATGTGGTCCGCTAGATCTTCAGCAACCAGCATTCGAACCGCATCACCGATGGTCTTAGGGTCCACACCGTAGAGCTGAATCGAGCGAATGTTCTCGCTTGGGTGGTGCCCTATCAATCGCATGGATTCATCGGTGCGCTCCACCAGCGCGCGAGACGTGATCATCTCGGATACGTAGAGGCCACCGCCGAAATCGCGGCAGAGCCTGCGAAACGCGGTGTTGGTGATGCCGGCCATAGGAGCCAAAACCACTGGGGTGCCAATGGTGAGTTTGCCAAACTTCAACGGCTGGGCCGCCCTCGGAAGGGAGGCGTCAACCGCCGAAGCGGAGGCAAACTCAGTCATGACTAACCGACCAGCTTGGCACCAAGGTACTCGCGCAACTTGCTTAGCGAGACGCGCTCCTGAGCCATGGTGTCGCGCTCGCGAACGGTTACGGCCTGGTCGTCTAGGGTGTCGAAGTCAACGGTGATGCAGAACGGGGTTCCGATCTCGTCCTGACGACGGTAACGGCGACCGATTGCACCAGAGTCATCGAAGTCGATGTTCCAGTGGCCGCGCAGTTCCTGAGCCAGGTTGCGGGCGATTGGCGAAAGGTCTTCGTTGCGAGAAAGCGGCAGAACTGCTGCCTTCACAGGAGCCAAACGGTAGTCAAGTCGAAGCACGGTACGAACGTCAACGCCACCCTTGGTGTTTGGCGCTTCGTCTTCGTGGTACGCGTCAACCAGGAACGCCATCAACGAGCGGGTTAGACCGGCGGCAGGCTCGATAACGTATGGGAACCAACGCTCGCCCTTTGCCTGATCAAAGTAGCTAAGGTCGCTTCCGGACTCCTGCGAGTGGGTCTTTAGATCGAAGTCGGTACGGTTGGCAATGCCCTCAAGCTCACCAAACTCGCTGCCCTGGAATCCGAACTTGTATTCGATGTCAACGGTGCGCTTTGAGTAGTGCGAAAGCTTTTCCTTGGCGTGCTCAAACAGACGCAGGTTCTCTGGGTCGATACCTAGGTCGATGTACCAGTTGAGGCGCTGCTGAATCCAGTAGTCGTGCCACTCTTCATCGGTGCCAGGCTCAACAAAGAACTCCATTTCCATCTGCTCAAACTCGCGAGTGCGGAAGATGAAGTTACCTGGGGTGATCTCGTTGCGGAAAGACTTACCGATCTGTCCGATACCGAACGGTGGCTTCATGCGAGCGGAACCCAGCACGTTGGCAAAGTTCACAAAGATGCCCTGAGCGGTTTCTGGGCGAAGGTAGTGCAGGCCTTCTTCGGCTGCAACAGGGCCTAGGAAGGTCTGAAGCAGACCGTTGAAACTCTTAGGCTCGGTCCACTGGTCTTTGCCGCCACAGTTTGGGCAAGCAATGTCGGCCATGCTCGCTGGAGCGCGACCCTTCTTCTCCTCAAATGCCTCTTCCAGGTGGTCCTGACGGAAACGCTTGTGACAGCTGGTGCACTCGATGAGTGGGTCGGCGAATTCGCGAACGTGACCGGAGGCTTCCCAAACCTTGCGAGGCAGGATCACCGATGAGTCCAGACCAACCACGTCTTCGCGGCTGTTCACCATGGTGCGCCACCACTGCTTCTTGATGTTTTCCTTTAGCTCAACGCCCAAGGGTCCGTAGTCCCAGGCACTGCGGCTTCCGCCGTAGATTTCGCCGGCTTGGAACACAAAGCCACGGCGCTTAGCGAGGGAAATTACTGAATCTAGACGGTTTGGGGTAGCCAATGAAATCACGTCTTTCTGGACGATGCCGGAATGCTGAACACTGCTGGATGCGGTGCCCGTTCGAAGTTATAAGTTTACCTAAGCCTTGCTTGGCTTGGGCGTATCTTTGGCGCCGCCAAACCTGCGGTTGCGGTTCTGGAAAAGTTCAATTCCGTGCCACAGGTCCTTGCGGGTGAAGTCTGGCCAAAGCGTGTCCAGGAACACAAACTCGGCGTAGGCGCTCTGCCAAAGCAGGAAGTTGCTGGCGCGCTGCTCCCCCGAACTCCTCAAGAAGAGGTCAACGTCAGGGAGGTTCGAGGTGAGAAGGTGCTTCTGAATGGTCTTCTCGCTTATGCCACCAGGCTTGAGTTTGCCATCTGCCACCAACTGAGCAATCTGGTTCACCGCGTCCACGATCTCGATTCTGGAGCCGTAGTTCACGCACATGGTGAGCGTGAGGGTGTTGTTCTTGGCCGTCATTCGCTCGGCCTCTTGAAGTTCAGAAATCACCGATGTCCAGAGTCTCGGCTTTCTACCCGCCCAGCGCACGCGAACACCCCAGGCGTTCAACTGGTCGCGTCGGCGACGAAGCACCTCACGATTGAAGCCCATGAGGAAACGAACCTCGTCTGGCGAACGCTTCCAGTTCTCGGTTGAGAACGCAAACACGGTTAGGTACTTCACACCTGCCTGGATGGCTCCCGCCACAACGTCTAGAAGTGCTTCCTCGCCGGCCTTGTGCCCCTCGATTCGGGTGAGCCCTTTTGCGTTAGCCCAACGGCCGTTGCCGTCCATCACGATTGCGACGTGCTGCGGAACTGAGCCCTGAAAAGTTGGTGCGCTTATGCCGGTGTAGTCAAGCGGAAGACCGCCATCGATGCTCTTGTTGGACTGGCTCATGTGCGCTCCACGTGTGTCAGTGAGCGCAAACCACGCTCGATGTGCCATTGACTGTATGCGGCAACGATACCCGATGCGGAGGATTTGGCTCGGTCGGAAGCCTGTTCTGCGAATTCCCAGTCGCCAGCAAGGAGCGCACCTAGCAGCGCCACCGATTCGCCGTCGAGGGTGGCCGCGCCGGCCGGTTTGCAGTTGGCACAGACCACTCCGCCGGTCTGCATCACAAACGCATAATGCGGACCGGGAGCGGCGCAACTGGCGCAGGCGTCAAAGTTTGGCGCCCAACCGGCGAGCGAAAGTGCTCGCAGGAGGTAAGAGTCCAGCGTGAGTCCGGGGTCGTGATCCGCCCGAGAAAGCGACCGAAGCGCGCCTACGAGCAGAATGTACTGCTGTGGCGTGTTGGCCTGGCCGGTTAGGCGCTCCGCCGCCTCAACCATTGCGTGCGCGGCCGTGTACGACGCGTAGTCGGCCATGATTTCACGACCATAGGAACCGATGGACTCCACCTGACTGACTGTGTCCAGGTTTCGCCCCTCAAAGAACTGAATGTCCACCACCATGAACGGTTCAAGACGCGAACCAAATTTAGACGCGGTGCGACGCACTCCCTTGGCAACGGCGCGAACCTGACCGTTTTGCTTTGTTAGGAACGTGACGATGCGGTCTGCCTCACCCAGCTTGTGGGTGCGCAGAACTACTGCTTCGTCTCGGTAAAGGGGCACGGGTCAAGTATCCGCCATGCGCTGGTCACAACGCTGGAGGCAACGCTGTGGCTAGGCGCGGAGGGCTCGGTACTTACCCTCGGTTAACCACGCAGGGCGCGGTTCACACCTGAGATAACGGCCTTGAGCGACGCGGTTGCGATGTCGCCATCGATGCCCACGCCCCAAAGGGTCTGACCGTTCACCTCAAGTTCGATGTAAGCCGCCGCCTGAGAGTCGCTCGATGCGCCAAGGGTGTGCTCAACGTAGTCGAGCAAACGAACCTGAACGCCCAACTGGGTAAGCACATCGAGGAATGCGCTGATTGGACCGTTTCCGGCACCCTTGCAGGCAACCTCGTTGGCGCCATCGCGCAGCACGATGTCCAGGTCAAGCTGACCATCCATCTCGCTGGCGGTGCGCATGCGCTTCAACTCAAAGCGGCCCCACTTGAGTTCTGGCTTGTCTGCAGGAGCCGGCAGGTACTCATCGTTGAAAATGTCCCAAAGCTGTTCGCTGGTGACCTCGCCACCGGCGCTGTCTGTCACGTTCTGAACCACGCGACTGAACTCGATCTGCAACTTGCGCGGCAGATCGATGTTGTGGTCTGACTTCAATAGGTAGGCAACGCCACCCTTACCGCTCTGCGAGTTCACGCGAATCACGGCCTCGTAGCTGCGGCCAACGTCCTTAGGGTCGATTGGTAGGTAAGGAACAGCCCAAACCAGGTCGTCAACGCTCTTGCCTTCGGCCTGAGCCTGCTTGTTCATGAGCTCGAAGCCCTTTTTGATTGCGTCCTGGTGCGAGCCACTGAAAGCGGTGTAAACCAAGTCTCCGCCGTATGGGCTGCGCTCTGGAACCGGCAACTGGTTGCAGTACTCAACAGTGCGCTTGATTTCGTCTAGGTCGCCAAAGTTGATGTGTGGGTCGATTCCCTGACTGAACAGGTTCATGCCCAGAGTAACTAGGTCCACGTTTCCGGTGCGCTCACCGTTTCCAAACAAGCAACCCTCGATGCGGTCCGCTCCGGCCAGGTAGCCCAACTCGGCGGCGGCAACTGCGGTTCCGCGGTCGTTGTGCGGGTGAAGGCTGATCAGAACGCTGTCACGCTTGGCCAGGTTGCGGTGCATCCACTCGATGCTGTCGGCGTAAACGTTAGGGGTTGCCATCTCAACGGTGGCAGGCAGGTTGATGACCATCTTGTGGTCCGGGGTTGGCTGAATCACATCGATGATTGCGTTGCAAACCTCAACCGCGTACTCCAACTCGGTTCCGGTGTAGCTTTCTGGCGAGTACTCGTAGTAAACCTTGGTCTCAGGAACGGTCTTTTCCATCTCGAGACACTTGCGTGCACCGTGAAGAGCGATCTCCTTGATGCCGTCGCGCTCCTGGTTGAACACAACGCGACGCTGCAATACCGAGGTGCTGTTGTAGAAGTGAACGATGGCCTGCTTGGCACCCTTGATGCTCTCGTAGGTGCGCTCGATCAGGTGGTCGCGAGCCTGGGTTAGAACCTGAATGATTACGTCATCTGGAATGTGCCCACCCTCGATGAGTTCACGCACAAAGTCGAAGTCGGTCTGCGAAGCCGAAGGGAAACCAACCTCGATCTCCTTGTAGCCCATGTTCACAAGCAACTGGAACATCTTGAGCTTGCGCTCTGGGCTCATTGGGTCGATTAGCGCCTGGTTGCCATCGCGAAGGTCAACCGCACACCAGCGTGGGGCCTGAGTGATTCGCTTTGAAGGCCAGGTGCGGTCCGGAAGCGATACGTCGATCTGCTCGTGGAACGGCACGTACTTGTGCACTGGCATGCCAGATGGCTTTTGTGAATTCTGCATTTTGTGTCCTCTAAAAGATTTGGGGTTTTGAAAGCCAACAGCAAGCACCGCAACGAGGATGGCCTTGGTTAGGCCTCGTTGCGGCCGCTAAGTAGAAGCAAGCAGAACACGTTTTTAGGTTAGCCCAAACTGGCGCTAGAAACCAAGTCTGCCCAGAAGTTTAGGGTCACGCTGCCAGTCTTGCGCCACCTTCACGCGGATCGAAAGGAACACCTTGGAACCCAGCAAAACCTCGATTTCGGGGCGGGCCTTGGTGCCAACATCGCGCAGACGAGAACCGCCCTTGCCAATGATGATGCTCTTCTGACTATCGCGTTCCACAAACACGTTGGCGTGAACGTCAAACATGTCCTTGTCTGGTCGCTTGTTGATTTCATCGATGGTCACGGCAAGCGAGTGCGGAAGTTCGTCGCGAACTCCCTCGAGTGCGGCCTCACGAATCAGTTCGCAAATTCGGTCTTCGATGGACTCATCGGTCACCGCGTCCGCTGGATAAAGCGCAGGTCCCTCAGGGAGCAGGTCGATGAGCACCTTGGTGAGCACGTCCAACTGGTCGTTGGCAAGGGCCGAAACCGGAATGATCGCTTCGAACTCGCGCAGCATGCTCAGCGCCAGCAGCTGCTCGGCAACCGCCTTCTTGTCCACCAGCTCGGTCTTGGTGACAATCGCCACCTTCTTGGCCTTGCGGAACTGGTCAAGCTGCTCGTTGATGAACTTGTCGCCAGGGCCGATCTTCTCGTTGGCAGGAACGCAAAAGCAAATCACGTCCACGTCGCCAAGCGTGTTTTCAACCAGGTCGTTCAGGCGCTCACCCAGCAGGGTGCGCGGGCGGTGCAGTCCAGGTGTGTCCACCAAAATCAACTGCCCCTGTGGCTGGTGAACGATTCCGCGAATGGCGCGGCGAGTGGTCTGTGGCTTTGCCGAGGTGATGGCAATCTTCTGCCCCACCAACGCGTTGGTGAGGGTTGACTTTCCCACGTTTGGGCGGCCAACAAACGACACGAATCCAGATCTAAAGCTCATTGTTTTCCTTGCTATCAAATACTGATTCGGCGTCTGCCAGTTCAGAAGTTCGTTCTACCAGAACGGAAACCAGGCGCTTTCGGCGCGGTTCAACGCGGTTCACGGTAAAGCGCAGTCCACTAACTGTAACCACCTCGCCGTGCTTTGCCAGACGACCCAGCTCCTTGGCCACCAATCCGCCAACGCTGTCCACGTCTTCGTCTTCCAGTTCAAGATCAAAAAGTTCGCCCAGTTCAAACAGCGAATAGCGGGCATTCACCAGGTACTTGCCGTCTTCCAGCTTCTCAACATCCGAAACCTCGCGGTCGTACTCGTCGCTGATTTCGCCAACCAGTTCCTCGATCACGTCTTCCATGGTCACCAGACCGGCCACGCCGCCGTATTCATCGATGATTAGTGCGATGTGAGTGGAGCTAAGCTGCATCTCCTGCAGCAGGTCGTCCACCGGCTTGGATTCGGGAATGAAGATGGCCTTACGCATTGACTTGGTCACGGTTTCGGTGAGACGCTGCGGGTTTTCAAAGCTGATGCGCGACACGTCTTTTACGTACAAGACACCAACAATGTCATCGATGGATTTGCCGGTGACCGGAAGTCTTGAGTAGCCGGTGCGCAGAAACAGGGTCATAGCCTTGGCCAATGTGGCGTCCGATGCGATTGTTGCCATGTCGATTCGCGGAACCATGATTTCGCGCGCAATGGTCTCGGTGAAGTCGTCTACCGACTCGATGAGTTCCTGCTCGAACTCGTCTTGAACCAGCTTGGGCCCAGATAGCGGGGTGAAGGCCAGGTTCACGCGCTTGATCAGTGGTTCCAGAGCACCGATGAGCGCCTTGCCCACCTTGCCGTGAGACAGCCACTTTGCTAGCAGTTGCGTGGCAAAAACCATAGCAAGGGTGACCAGGATGGCCACCAAAACGTTTACCCACCAGAGCAGGCCACGCGGCGCCAGGGCCTGACCCAGTAACAGCGCGAACAGGCTGCTAAACAGAACCTTGAGAAAGCCCCAGGATTCGGCAAGGTCGGCCTTGTCCTCGCGCTGGAGAGCAGATTCCACGATGGTTACGGGAATGGTCACCAACGCCAAGATTGTGGCTGCGATTGCTGGGATCAAGCTGCTGCTTCCTGAGCGTAAAACGCTTCTAGGATTTCACGCTGCAGGCCAAACATCTGAGCTTCCTCGTCTGGTTCCGCGTGATCGAATCCCAGCAGGTGCAGGATTCCGTGAGTGGTCAAAAGCAGGATTTCGTTCATGGCTGGGTGACCAGCCTTTTCGGCCTGAGCCTCGGCGAAATCCGGGCAAATCACAATGTCGCCAAGGATGCCCTCTGGGGTCACCGAGAGGTTGTCTCCTGGCAGAAGCTCATCCATGGGGAAGCTCAGCACATCGGTGGGTCCAGGTTCGTCCATGTGGCGAACGTGAAGGTCAGTCATGGTCTCCAGGTCAACAAAACGCAGGTAAAGGTCTGTGTTTGGGTGCAGGCGCATGCGGTCCATCGCAAACTCGGCAAGCTTGTAAACGCGATCTTCGTCAACCGGCCATTCGGTCTCGTTGCTCATCTCAATGCTCATCGCTTGCCTCCGGAATTGTGCTTGGCCTTTTCGTTGGCCTTGTTGACCAACTGCTTTTCATCAAACTTTGCGTAGGCATCCACGATTCTGGAAACCAGGCTGTGACGAACCACATCCGCCGCACTCAGGTAACTGAAGTGCATGTCGGTTACACCGGTAAGGATGCCCTCGGCGGTGCGCAGTCCGCTAACGCCGGCGGGCAGGTCTACCTGGGTGATGTCACCTGTGACCACCATCTTGCTGTTGAAGCCAAGACGGGTGAGGAACATCTTCATCTGCTCCGGCGTGGTGTTCTGGGCCTCATCGAGAATGATGAACGAGTCGTTCAGGGTGCGGCCGCGCATGTAGGCCAGCGGCGCAACCTCAATGGTTCCTGCTGCCATGAGCTTGGGAACCGACTCAGGGTCGAGCATCTCGTGCAACGCGTCAAACAGCGGGCGAAGGTAAGGGTCAATCTTGTCGGTAAGGGTTCCCGGCAGGAATCCCAGGCGCTCCCCCGCCTCAACCGCTGGACGCGTGAGAATGATGCGGCTAACTTCCTTGCGTTGCAGAGCCTGCACCGCCTTGGCCATTGCCAGGTAAGTCTTACCAGTTCCAGCCGGACCGATTCCGAACACGATTGTGTTTTCATCGATGGCGTCTACGTATTCTTTTTGACCAACCGTCTTTGGTCGAATGCTCTTGCCGCGCGAACTCAGAATGCTCTGACTGAGCACCTCGGCCGGGCGCGGGCCATCGCTGTTATCTAGCATGCGAGAACTGCGCTGCAGGTCCTGTTCCGTCAGGTGCTGACCGGTCTCCAGCAGCTTCACCAGTTCATAGACCAGGTCTTCTGCTTTTTTCACCGATGCGGCTGGGCCACTGAGCTGAATCTGATTTCCCCGAGCCATGACCTCAACGTCTGGAAGCGTGAGTTCCAGCGCCTTGAGCAGGCGATCCTCTGGTCCGTAGAGCGAAACCAACTGCGAGTCGTTCAGGTCAACCTTGCGCTGCAACCAGCCCTGTTTTTGGGCGGCTGAGGAGTTGCCTGCGGAGTTATTTGGAGTCAACTGGGCCGCTTACTTTTCGTCTGTCGAGTTGGTGCTCTTGCGCAACGGCGTGGTGCTGGTGATGTGGCCGTGGGCGTGGAACACGGTCTGTCCAGCCTCGGAGCCGGTGTTGAAAGTCAGTCGGAACGAACCCGTGGAGTGCTCGCGCGCCAGGTTGGAACCAAGCTGGATGAGGTCTACAAGTGCGGTTGGGTCGTTGAACGCCAAGTCGGCTACATCGGTGTGATGGTGTTTTGGAACCACCAGAATGTGAACCGGCTTCTGCGGGGAAATGTCGTTGAACGCAATGGCGTGTTCGGTTTCGCCAACCAGCGTGGCGGGAATTTCACCGGCAACAATCTTGCAGAAAATACAGTCCATTTGTTCCTCTTTGCTTCAGTTTAGTTGGGCTACTGCCAAGCGCCCATGCGACTCTGCAGCACGCTGATTGCGGCCATTCCGGCGGTTGACGTGCGCAGAATAGACGCGCCCAGGTGCACGCGCACGGCTCCGGCTTTTTCAAGCAGGTCAAGTTCGTGATCGGTGATTCCGCCCTCAGGCCCAACCACGATTGCAATCGAACCTTGGGACGCCAGATCAACAGTTGATAGTGACTGACTAGCCGTTGGATCGAGCACCAACACCTGAGCGAATTCCTCAGAACTTCCGGAAGCCTGCTTGGCCACCAACTGCTTCGTGGTGATCGGCTCCTCAACAACGGGAGTGAAGGCACGAAGCGCCTGCTTGGCGGCCTCGGTCACGATGCTCTGCCAACGCTCCACGCCCTTGGCAATCTTGGCGCCTTCCCAACGCGAAACGCTGCGGTCTGCCTGCCAGGGAATCACGCCGAATGCACCCAACTCGGTTGCGGCCTGAATGGCCAGCTCGTCTCGGTCGCCCTTTGCCAGCGCCTGAACCAGAACCAGCGCCGGGTCCGGCTTGGTCTCCTGCACTACAGATTCCGCGGTCATGATGAGGCTTTGACCGCCTTTGGAATCATCGATGGAAGAAATCACACCCACCGCGCGCAGACCGGAACCATTCGCCAGCTGAATGGCCTCGCCCACACGCATGCGGCGAACCGAGATTGCGTGTTTCGCTTCCGCGCCGGAAAGCAGAATCCCGGCGCCTGCAAAACCATTGCCGTTGGCAACTTCGCCCACCGAAACTCCGGTGAGTGGGTGCGCGAAGAGCGGGGTTACCAACTAGCGACCCTTACCCTTGCCAAAGAAGCCAACGTGCTGCTTCTTGAGCCCAATGGTTTCGTTCTTTCGAAGCGCGGCCAGCTGCTTGAAGAGGTCCTTTTGCTTGGAATCCAACTTTGTTGGAGTGAGCACCTGAACGGTGATCTGCAGGTCGCCACGGCCGTGGCCGCGAAGCTTGGTTACACCCTTGCCCTTGAGCGTGATCACGTCGCCGGTTTGCACGCCTGGCTCCAGCACTACTTCCTGCTCGCCATCAAAGGTTTCAATGCGGGTGTGACGGCCCAAAACGGCGTCGTGCAGTGGCACCTCGATGGTGCAGGTTAGGTCATCGTTGCGGCGGCCGAACACGTCGTGGTTCTTCACAACGATGTCAACGTAAAGGTCGCCGTTTGGCCCGCCAGCAAAGCCAACCTCGCCCTGGCTGGCCAGCTGCAGACGAAGACCGTCTTCAACTCCGGCAGGAATGTTAAGGTCTAGGTTTCGGCGGGCACGAATTCGACCCTGGCCGCGGCAGTCCACACAAGGGTCTGGCACAACCTGTCCGTATCCGCGGCAGGCGTTACAAGGCTGGCTGGTCACGATGTTGCCCAGCATCGAGCGAACCTCACGCTGAACCTGACCGGCACCGCGACAGATGTCACAGGTAACCGGCTGGCTTCCAGGGCGGCAAGTGGTTCCGTTGCAGGTGCCACAAATCACGGCGGTGTCGATTTCGAGGCTCTTGGCCACACCAAAGACTACCTCGGCGAGTGTGAGCTCAACCTTGAGAAGAGCATCCTGACCGCGTTCGGCACGCGAGCGAGGCCCGCGCTGACCGCCGCCGCCAAAGAATGTGTCAAAGATGTCGCCAAAACCAAAGTTTGCTCCGCCAAAACCACCACCGGCCCCCGTGCCGCCCATGTCATAGTTGCGGCGCTGGGTGTCGTCGCTCAGCACCTCATAGGCGTGGGTGACCAGCTTGAATTTCTCCTGAGCCTCCGGCGCAGGGTTCACGTCTGGGTGCAGCTCGCGTGCCAGCTTGCGATAAGCCTTCTTAATCTCATCGCTGGTGGCCTGCTTGCTAACGCCTAGTACTTCGTAGTGGTCTGCCAAAGTCTTGCCTTCTCTAATGCTTTAGTTGCCAAGCAACTTGGTTAGGTAACTGGCCACGGCGCTCACCGCGGCAATGTTGGTTGAATAATCCATGCGGGTTGGGCCAATAACGCCAACCTTGGCCATCTCGGTTCCCTCGTTCTGGTAACCGCTAACCAAAACCGAAGTGTTGCTGAACTGGTTGTACTGGTTCTCTTTACCAATCAACAATGAAACGCCGTTCTGTTGTTCCTCAAGCTCACTGAAGAGTTTGAGCAAAACCACCTGCTGCTCAATGGCTTCCAAGACCGGAGTGATGCCACCCATGAAGTCGTTCTCGCGCCGAGTCAGGTTGGACGCACCAGCCACAATGATCTTCTCGCTGCGGTTGGCATCTACCAGGTCAATGAGGTTGCCAACAAAATCTGCCGCGATGGCCTGACGTTCCGGAACGAACTCCTTTTGGAAGGAAGCCAGTTTGGAAGCCACCGATGAAAGTGGTGCGTCAAACAGTTGAGTCATCAACTTGGCGCGAACTTCGCCAAGGAAAGCAGCATCGGCGTGGACACCGAGATCCAAAACGTGCTGCTGGATTCGCCCAGAGTCGGTTACCAAAATGAGCAACACGCGAGAGTCTGAAACAGGAACGAGTTCAACACTCCGGACCTTGGAGCGACCGAGCGTTGGGTACTGAACCACGGCCATCTGGTTGGTCAGCTGCGACAGCAACTTCACCGTACGACCCAAAATCTCGTCCAGGTCGGCCGAGTTAGCCAAGAAACTTTCAATCGCGAATCGCTCAGCGCTGCTGAGTGGTTTCACCTCGTTGAGGCGGTCCACAAACATGCGGTAACCCTTGTCGGTTGGCACGCGCCCACTCGAAGTGTGTGGGGCAACAATGAGTTCTTCCTCTTCGAGAAGAGCCATGTCGTTGCGAATCGTGGCCGCCGATACCCCGAAACCGTGGCGTTCAACAAGCGACTTGGAGCCAACCGGCTCGCGAGTGGCAATGTAGTCCTGAACGATAGCGCGGAGCACTTCTGCACTTCTGTCTGGAATCATGGTCACCTCGTTAGCACTCTGGTATCTTGAGTGCCAATTTTACTCCGAGTTGAGCCGTGGCGATATGCTAAAACCATGAGCGACACACCATCGATGACCCCACTGACTCCTGAGAACGAACGCACCTTCGCCATTCTCACCCACGTGCTCAGCTTCTTCTTTCCGTTTCTGGCTCCGTTTGTGTCGTACCTGGCCTTCCGCGGTCGTGGTCGTCTAATCACCCAGCACGCCACCGCGGCGCTCAACTTTCAGATTTCGCTGATTTGTGCTTACTTCCTCACCGGAATCACCATCGTAGGTTTGCTGCTTTGGCCGGTCATTGCTATTTACGCGTTCATTCAGATTGTCTTGGCCGCCGTTGCGGCAAGCGAGGGCCGCGAGTTCAAGTTTGGTTACAGCTACAACTTCGTGAAGTAGCCGCGTTAGACCAGGAGCGAACGCACCACGGAGTCTGCCAGCAGGCGACCCTTTTGGGTGAGCGAAAGCTGCCCGCGCATGGCCAGCTTTGGGTCCACAAGTTCGTCGGCAATCAGGCCGGCAACCACCTTGGCTTGATACACACCAAGTTGCTTCAACACATCGATGGAAAGTCCGGCGCGTGTGCGGATCTCCAAAAGCACCTGCTCCTCAAGCTGGGTTTCGCCGCTGAGGGTTTCGCGACCGAGAGCTGGCGATTCGCCGCGCAACAGAGGAGCCACGTAGCTGGCCGGGTGCTTCTGGTTCCACCAGCGCACTCCCCCAACGTGGCTGTGAGCTCCTGGCCCGTAGCCCCACCAGTTCTTGCCCTGCCAGTAACTCAGGTTGTGCTTACTGGCGGTTTCCGCACCAGTTGCCCAGTTACTCACCTCGTACCAGTCCAGACCGGCAGCGGCAAAGGCCGCATCGGCTAGTTCGTACTTAGTGGCCTGTTCGTCTTCGTCTGGTTCAGGCAGATCGCCGTTGGCAATCTGGCGGGCCATCTTGGTGCCGGGCTCAACAATCAGCGAGTAGGCGCTGATGTGGTCGGTCTTGAGCGCGAGTGCCGCATCGATGGATTCCTGCCAATCCGCAATGGTCTCCGTTGGCGCACCGTAAATGAGGTCCACCGAGGTTTGCAGGCCAATCTGCTTGGCCCAGGCCACCACCTGCGGCACCTTCTCGGGCGTGTGCCCGCGGTCTAGAACCTTTAACACGGAAGGAACGGCCGACTGCATTCCAAAGCTCACGCGAGTGAACCCGGCGGCCTTCAACTCCTGCAAAAACTCCAAGGTCACGTCGTCGGGGTTGGCCTCTGTGGTCACCTCCGCGTCCGCTTCAATTCCAAACGCATCGATGAGGGCATGCAGCACAGCCGCCAAATCCGCGGCCGGCAACTGGCTCGGGGTTCCGCCTCCAAAAAACACGCTGCTCAGCGGTTGCGGCTTGAAACCAGAGTCGGCCAGCACACGCTTGCTGAACTCGATTTCGGTAATCAGGTGCTGAAAAAAACCAGTCTGAGTGATGCCACGCAGTTCGGTGGAAATGTAGGTGTTGAAGTCGCAGTAGCCGCAACGAACCGAGCAAAACGGAATGTGAACGTAGGCGTGAAAAGACTTGTCCTGCGCGTCTGCCACAGACACGGGCAGCAACCCATCGATGGGTGCCGGATTGCCTAGCGGCAGTTGTGCCATTGCTAGTTCTTCTTTTCCTTCTTCTCACCATCGGTGGAAAGCGCGGCGATGAACGCCTCTTGCGGAACCTCAACGCGGCCCACCATCTTCATGCGCTTCTTACCCTCTTTTTGCTTCTCGAGTAGCTTGCGCTTTCGGCTGATGTCACCGCCGTAACACTTGGCAAGAACGTCTTTGCGCATTGCGCGAATGGATTCGCGGGCAATGATTCTTGCACCGATGGCCGCCTGGATTGGCACCTCAAACTGCTGGCGCGGAATCAACTCACGCAGCTTGGTGGTCATCTTCACGCCGTATGCGTAAGCGTTATCTTTGTGCACAATCGCGCTGAATGCGTCAACCTGCTCGCCTTGCAGCAGAATGTCAACCTTCACCAGGTCGCCCTCGGCCAGGCCTGCCTCTTCGTAGTCCAACGACGCATAGCCCTGGGTGCGGCTCTTGAGCAGGTCGAAGAAGTCGAAAACGATTTCGGCTAGTGGCAGGTTGTAGCGAAGCTGAACGCGGTCTTCACCCAGGTACTGCATGTCGATCATGGTGCCGCGGCGCCCCTGGCAGAGCTCCATGATGGCGCCAACGTAGTCCTTTGGAGCAAGGATGTTTGCCTTCACCATTGGCTCCAGCACCTTCTTCACCTTGCCGGTTGGGAACTCGCTCGGGTTGGTAACGGTGATGTCCTTGCCGTCGTCCATGGTCACTTCGTAAACCACGCTTGGCGCGGTGGCAATCAGGTCGAGTCCGAACTCGCGCTCGAGGCGCTCGGTAACAATCTCAAGGTGCAGTAGACCCAGGAAGCCACAGCGAAATCCAAATCCAAGCGCCACGGAGGTTTCCGGTTCGTAAACCAGGGCCGCGTCGCTCAACTTCAGCTTGTCTAGCGCTTCACGCAGGTTTGGGTAGTCGCTGCCATCGATGGGATAAACACCTGAGTAAACCATTGGGAGCGGCTCCGAGTAACCCGTTAGGGCTTCGGCTGCCGGCTTGGCGTTGAGCGTGATGGTGTCTCCCACCTTGCTCTGGCGAACGTCTTTTACGCCGGTGATGAGATAACCCACTTCGCCAACACCAAGTCCCTTGGTTGGCTCAGGCTCGGGCGAGGAGACACCAATCTCAAGCAGTTCGTGAACCGCCTTAGTGCTCATCATCTGAATCTTTTCGCGCGAAGCCAGGTGGCCGTCCACCATTCGCACGTAGGTGATAACGCCGCGGTAGGAGTCGTAAACCGAGTCGAAGATCATTGCTCGGGCCGGAGCGTTAGGGTCTCCGGTTGGGGCTGGCAGGGTGCGAACCACGTGGTCCAGAAGTTCCTCAACGCCAAAGCCGGTCTTGCCGGATACCTTCAGAATGCTCTCTGGGTCGCAGCCGATTAGCTCGGAGATTTCTTCCGCGTACTTCTCAGGCTGTGCAGCCGGAAGGTCGATCTTGTTGAGAACCGGGATGATGGTTAGGTCGTTCTCCATGGCCAGGTAGAGGTTGGCCAGAGTCTGAGCCTCGATGCCCTGCGCTGCATCTACCAGGAGGATTGCACCCTCACAGGCGGCAAGTGAGCGGGAAACCTCGTAGGTGAAGTCAACGTGTCCCGGGGTGTCAATCATGTTCAGTGCGTAGGTCTTGCCGTCTAGTTCCCAAGGCATGCGAACGGCCTGGCTCTTGATGGTGATGCCGCGCTCACGCTCAATGTCCATGCGGTCTAGGTACTGGGCGCGCATGTCGCGGTTCTGAACCACACCGGTTAGCTGAAGCATGCGGTCTGCCAGAGTGCTCTTACCGTGGTCGATGTGAGCGATGATGCAGAAGTTTCGAATCAGCTCAGGATTAGTCTTGGCTGGTTCGAGTCTGGTGGTGGCGCGTGGCGACAACGGTTACCTCGTAAATGCTTGATGGCTGCGATGGCAGCAGTCATATTTTGCCACAAGATTTGAAAACACCCCGTTTTAGTTGCCCAAATCTGCTCAAACTGATAAAGTTGGAAGTCGGTAACAGGTGTGTGTCTCCACCAAAACCCAACAATCTTTTCAAGTCGGGCAAACCTGCGCGGCAAATTTAGAAAGTGAAACATGGCAAACATCAAGTCGCAGATCAAGCGCATCAGCACCAACCTAAAGGCTACTGAGCGCAACAAGGCTGTAAAGAGTGAGCTACGCACCGCCGTTCGCGCTGCACGCGAGGCTATTGCTACCGGAGACAAGGCAAAGGCTGCTGCAGCTGTTGCACTAGCCGGCAAGAAGCTAGACAAGGCAGTTTCGAAGGGTGTAATCCACTCCAACCAGGCTGCAAACAAGAAGTCGGCAATCGCCAAGAAGGCTGCTGCTCTCTAAAGAGTTTTATAAAAAGACCGTCGCTGTTGCGGCGGTCTTTTTTTATGCCCGAAAGTCTGACTGGTTAGAGGGTGCGCTTGCCGCCGGCGTAGAGGCCGATCAGGGATTGCACAACGGCGCTTACCGCAAGGAAGGCGATGCCAACCTGCCACGAGCCGGTGAGGCTGAAGCTCAAGCCCATGAGAAACGTGCCAACCGCAGCAATCAGGTAGCCAACGCCTTGGGCAATGGTGGAAAGCAATGTGGTCTGTTGCTCGTTATGTGCCTTTAGAGCAATCAAAGCAAGCGCCAGTGGAAAAGAACACGCCAGGCCAAGGCCCGCCACAATACCTCCGGTTACAGCCCATGCGCCAGGGCCAAGCAACAGCGCAAGACCAGTGGCGGTTACCAGCGAGATGACCAGAGCCAGAAGCGAAGTGTTTTTGAAGCGCTTGAGGTTAGCGGTGATCAACATGCCGAATGGCACACCAACCACAGTCACCAGACCGAGCAATCCGCCGGCTTCTGCCTGGCTAAAGCCACGTTCTTGAAGCACCGCAGGCAACCAGTTGAGAACGCAGTAGAAGTTCATGCTCTGCAGCCCAAAGAAACCAACCAGGCTCCAGGTGATTGGGTGCACCCAAACGTGACTGTCCCCCGTGGCAACCTCAACCACAGCCGGTTGCGCCTGTGCCACTTCACGGGCAGTCATCAACCAAGCAACAATGGCAAAGACACCAGGAATCGCCCAGAAAAAGATTGAGCCTTGCCAACCGCCAAGTGCCTGCTCCAGAGGAACGGCAACGGTGGCGGCCACACTTGCGAACACCGCAAGCAGGGTTGTGTACAACGCCGTCATGCGTGCGATGTTGTTGGGGAATTCCGCTCGAATCATCGATGGGAAAAGAACGTTTGAAACTGCGATTCCCAAGGTGACCAGAACAGAGGCCAACAGTAGGAAGTTGAACCCGAACCAAGGCCGAAGTGCGATACCCACGGTGAGCAGAACCAGAACCATGGTGAACGATCGGGTGAGACCGAAGCGCTTCGATAGCCATGGGCTGGCGAACGCACCAACGCCAAAGCAAAGCACCGGCAGCGAGGCAAGGAGGCTGGTTTGGGTGGCAGAAATCTTGAGAGATTGCGAGATGTCGCCAAGGATTGGGCCAACGCCGGAAACCGCTGGACGCAGCATCACGGTAATGAAGATTACCGAGAGGAATGCCCAGAAGTGGCGCGTACGGTTGTGGCTACTTTGCAACTCGGACTCCCTTGGCGGCGATGAGCATAAGCAAGCGCTCCATGGCAAAGTCAGCATCGCGCTCGGCGCCTTTGGACGCCGCGTCGCAGATGGCAACTTCTTGGATTACGTTGGCCAGCCCTTCTTCGGACCAGCTGGCAACCTCGCGCCTTGCCTTGTCCATTTGCCAAGCCTGACCGCCAACCTGCCCAAGCGTTACCGAACGGTTTTGGTAGACCTTTGCCATCACACGGATTTTGGCGGCAACGGCCGAGACCATAGGAACCAGGTCTGCTCCGCTGCCCATTGCGTGCCTAAACAGCTTCAAAGCCTCACCGGCGTTGCCGGCAAGCGCGGCGTCGATCACAGTGAAAGAGTTGGTCTGCATTCGGCCGGAGTAGTAGCGCTCCACCACTTTTTCATCGATGGTTTCGGCGATGTCCTGCATTAGCTGACTGCAGGCTGAGGCAAGCTCGGCAAGGTCATCTGTGAATGCGTTGCAAAGGTCTCGCACCGCCGCGTTGGTTACCTTTTTGCCGGCGGAGGAAAACTCTGCGTTTACAAACGCAACGCGCTCTGCGTCTTTGGTGATCTTGTCAACGGAAACCTCGGTTACGTGGTCGCTTGAGCGCAGTGCCTCGAGTAGCTTCTTGCCGCGCACGCCAGAAGAGTGATAGAAAACCACTGTTGATTCGGGCGTGATCTCGTTGAGGTACACCACACCGTCTTCGATTAGGGCATCGGTGCAGCGTTCTACCCCTCGGATGATCAGCAATCTTGGTTCGTTGAACAGCGATGGCGCTACCAGGTTGTAAATGGAACCGGGAGTGTATTCGCCGGCGTCAAGTTCGCTGATCTCGAGCAGCGGATCGTTCACTCGCAACTTGTCTTTGAGTGCGCGGATCACGCGACTGGCAAGGAAATCCTCTGGGCCGGAAATCAAAATAACGGGGCTAGTCGCCTGCCCGTTCCAGTTGATTTTCTTTGCCTTGCCCACCCGTAAAGCCTAAACCAAACCACCCTCGCTTCGGCCGTGGCAAGTGAGTCCGAGAGATACACAGCGGGCGAGGCACATGGCAAGGCAAGGCAAGTTTGGGCCCTGTCAGTTGAAGTCGTTCTATTTGGCGCCCGCGGCTCCCCACACCAGGCGGTCGCCTGCGAAACTCAGACTCAATGCCCCTTGCAGGTCTGTGCGAAGAACGAGCGCACCCGTTTGGTGAAGCAAGTCAAGGGTTCGTTTTGTAGGGTGGCCGTAGGTGTTTCCCAAACCAACCGAGACCGTGGCCACCTGCGGCCGCAGCCATTCGATGAACTCCGGGTATTGATCAGCAGAACCGTGGTGGCTAACTTTCATGATTAGCGGTTGCCTTCTGTACTCGGACCGCCACCAGGTGAACCTTTCCTTTGCCAGCCGCACCTGCCCGGTTTCTGGCAGGTCTGCCAGCGTGATGATGTTTACGCGAGCCGAGTGAAAGAACATGGTCACACTTCCGTCGTTTGAATCCAGGGCATCCGCTCCCTCGGCGTGAGGCGAAAGCACCAGCCACTGAAAGTCGCCGAGGGTTCCAGCATCTCCCTGAGCAACCTGACGAATCGGGATTCCAGCCGAAACCACCGTTTCTTGAGTGGCCCGAGCGCCAGGTCGGTCATCGATGAAAGCCGTGAAGAAAGCCTGCTCGATCTGGCGGTGGTCCAGCACACCCGCAACTCCGCCAACGTGGTCGAGGTCAAAGTGAGTTAGCACCAGCAGGTCGATTCTCTGAACTCCCAGCCGCTTGAGGCAGGCGTTTACGGGTTCGGGTTCTCTACCCGCATCGATGACCGCCACGTGCCCCTGTGAGCGGATGACCGTGGCGTCTCCCTGACCCACGTCACACGCCACGTAGAACCAGTCGCCAGCTGCGAAGCCAGATGCTTTGAAATATCCAGAAACTCCTGCCGACGCGAAGCCCACGAAGATAGCCAAGACAGCCGTTAGAGCGAACCAACGAGACTTTCCAGAGCCGAGCGTGAACTGCGCCACCGCCCAAACTAGAGAGATTGCTAGGGATACACCTAGGGCGCCAGTCGGCCAGTTGATGGAAGCGGGAATGGAACTGAAGTAGCGAGCTACTCCAACCAGGTACTGAGCAGGAATCGATGCCAACCAAAACAGCGGAGTCGCTAAGGGCGCCCAAATCTGAGCTAGCAGTGCGCCAACAACACCGAGCACCGTGATGATTGGCACGGCTGGTTCCACTAGAACGTTCGCGAGAGTTGAGAACAGGCTGTAGTTGGTTTGGAGTAGCACCAGCACTGGAAGACAGGCCAGTTGGGCACTGAGCGAAACGGCAACCATGAGGGCGAGCCAGTTGGGGATCACCGCTTGGAGTTTCTGCTGAACAGCTGGCGCCAGTTGAATTACGCCCCAGGTTGCCAGGGCGGACAGTGCGAAACCAAAGTTCACCGCAAGGTCGGGGAACGCGCCTAACAGGAGCAGCACGCCCAACGCCAAAACGTTGAGCCCCAGAGCGCGCTTGCCAGTGGCAACCGCAAACAAAGCTATGCAGGCCATGGCGGCGGCCCGAATCACGCTGGGTTGATTACCAACCAGAACCAGATAGGCCGCCAGAGCAAGCAGAGCTCCCAACACCCTGCTGCGTCTTCCGAAACCAACTAACGCAAGCAATCCAAAGACAGAAGTCACCACGATGGCACAGTTTGCACCAGACACTGCATTGAGGTGAGTGAGCGAAAGAGTCTTGAGCTGAGCGTTCAATGGCTTGCTCAAGAACTGGGTGTCGCCGTCTGTTAGACCAAGAACCAAAGCCTTAGAGTCCTGGGAAATTCCTTGTACGGCTTGAGCCGTGTTATTTCCGGCGGCAGTGCCGGCCGCAGCAATCCAATCGAGAGGGTTGGCTTTGCAGGAGATTTCAGGCTCACCCTGCGCTCGCAACAGAAACTGATTCATTGCCGTGGAATGCTTCGAAGGCGGAACCATGAGGAAACTACCGCTCAATGCAAAGTTTGAACATTCTGGAAGTGGCTGTTTGATCAGCAACTCGCCATTTCCGGCCAGTTCGCTAGGGTCCAACACTCGAACCGGAAGGTGGCCAAACCGTTCAACCCCAGTTGATTCTAATTCCAGTTGAAGAGTTGTAAAGCTGTTGGCTGCCTGGGAGAGCCGCGGGTTCAGGTGAGCAGTTGCGCCGGTGAAACCAAAAACCAGTGCCACGGGAATCACTGCCGCCGCAACTACCCTGAATCTGGGCCCTCGCTTCTTCCACCAGACAACCACTACAGCAATAAGCACTGACCAAAACAGACAGCCAACCTGCAAGCCAAGAACCGCAATTCCAAATGCTCGGGCGGCCATTGCCAACCAGAGCAACCCAACCAGTATGAGCGACATCAGATTGTGACCAGTGGAACGATTTGAGCGAGCAACTTCACGCCGATACCCGCAACCTGCCCGAGGTCGGTCACGGTGTCGAACCCTCCGTTGGCGTTTCGATAATCAACTATGCGAGCCGCCAAAGTTGGTCCAATTCCGGGAAGGGCATCAAGTTGCTGAGCGTTGGCGCGATTGATGTTGATCTTGACCGCCCCAGAAGCGCCTCCCCCGCCTCTGGACTTGGAATAGCTCGAACCGTCTGCGCCCAACGCCGTGACGATGATTTGCTCGCCGTCGCTGATGGGCCGGACTAGGTTGATGCTGGTTTGGTCGGCCTTCTTGGTGAAACCACCGGCGGCCGCAACCGCATCTAGCACCCGTGCCCCCGAATTGAGTTGGTAAACCCCTGGAGTTACCACCTCACCCACGATGTGAATCAGCAGCGTTTGTTCCAGCACAGGTGGCGAAGTTTTTGAAGCTCCCGAACCAACCACGCCAGAAGAAGCACCCGAGCCAGCTGGCGCCGCGCTCGAAAACACGCTTAAGTCGGAACCTTGAGCCACAGGGGTTGTCTGGTTCATGGTTGCCAGCGCAACCAACAGAATCACCAACGAAAGCGCCAACCCGAGGATGACCTTTCGGGCGTTAGGCAGTAGCGGTCGCCAAAATTCATCGATGATTCTTTGCACAAAAGACATCTGGCAAAACTAGAACGCCCGAGCCAGTGGCCCGAGCGTTCTAGGTGAAACTGTTGAAAAGAGGTGGCTATTTAGAAGCCCAATCTACTTCGTAGCGATGTTCACAAGCTTTGGAGCGCGAACGATCACGTTGGCAACCTGCTTGTCGCCGATGGCACGAACCACTGCGTCCGACTTCATGGCTAGCGCTTCGAGGTCGTCTGGGGTGATGTCCACTGGCACGTCGAACTTGTCGCGCAGCTTGCCGTCTACCTGAACGATTGCGGTGATGTTGCTCTCAACCAAGAGCGATTCGTCAACGGTTAGGAATCCGGCAAGCGCTACGCCTGGCTGGTGGCCAAGCTTTGCCCACATGTCCTCGGCGGTGTAAGGAGCGAACAGGCTCAGCGCCTTGGCAACTTCCTCTGCACCCTCACGAACCGCAGGGTCGGCTGCGCCAACAGAACCATCGATGGCCTTACGCAACGCGTTCACAAGCTCCATCACCTTGGCAACACCCACGTTGAACTTGAACGACTCGATCTGAACAGAGAAGTCCTTGGCGAAGCCGTGAACCAACTTGCGTAGGTCCTTGTTTCCGCCGGCGAAGTCAACGCCGGGAGCACTGGTTACGTCGTTGGCCACACGCCAGGCGCGAGCCAAGAACTTGGCTGAACCGGCAGGCGAAACGTCTGCCCAGTCGATGTCTTCTTCTGGTGGACCTGCAAACGCCATGGTCAAACGAACGGCGTCAACCCCGTGTTCGTCCAACTGCTCGCTGAGTGCAACCAGGTTGCCGCGAGACTTGCTCATTGCGGAACCGTTCATGAGAACCATGCCCTGGTTTAGCAGTCGGGTGAATGGCTCCTGGAAGTCCACGTGACCAAGGTCGTGCAGAACCTTGGTGAAGAAACGTGCGTAAAGCAGGTGAAGAATGGCGTGAGTCACGCCACCCACGTACTGGTCAACCGGAGCCCACTGCTTGGCCTGCTCGGTGTCAAACGCAACCTCTTCGCTCTGTGGCGAAAGGAAGCGCAGGAAGTACCAGCTGGAGTCAACAAAGGTATCCATGGTGTCGGTGTCGCGAAGGGCAGGCTTGCCACACTTTGGGCAGGCAACGTTCACCCAAGCGGTTGCTCCGCCAAGTGGCGAAGTTCCCTTTGGCGAAAGGTCTAGACCCTCGGCCGAAGGCAACTTCACTGGCAACTGATCCTGCGGCACCGGAACCTCGCCGCAGTCATCGCAGTGAATGATTGGAATCGGGGTTCCCCAGTAGCGCTGACGGCTGATTAGCCAGTCGCGCAAGCGGAAGTTCTTTGAACTCTTTCCCTTGCCCTGGGCGGCCAAAATCTCCACCATCTTTGCGATGGCTTCCTTCTTACCAAGACCGTCAAGCTGGCCGGAGTTGACCATCACGCCTTCGCCGGTGAAAGGACCTTCAACAGCCCCATCGATGGCTTCCGCAGGCTGAACCACGGTGCGGATTGGCAGGTTGAAAGACTTGGCAAAGTCGTAGTCACGCTGGTCGTGAGCCGGAACCGCCATGATTGCGCCGTGACCGTAGTCGGCCAAAACGTAGTCGGCAGCCCAAATCTGGATGCGCTCACCGTTCACCGGGTTGATGGCGTAACGACCAAGGAACACACCGGTCTTTTCGCGGTCGGTGCTCAGACGCTCAATGTCGTTGCTCTGTTTCACAATTTCCAGGTAGTTTCCGAACTCGGCCTGGATCTCTGGGGTGCTGCCCTCGGCAAGCTCGGCCGCAAGAGCGCTGTCGGCTGCCACAACCATGAAGGTTGCGCCAAACAGGGTGTCTGGGCGCGTGGTGTAAACGGTCACGGCTTCGGCGCGACCCTCGATCTCAAACTCAACGTCGGCTCCGTAGGAGCGACCAATCCAGTTGCACTGCATAGACAGCACCTTGCTTGGCCAGTTGCCCTCAAGGGTGTCTAGGTCGTCAAGCAAGCGGTCTGCGTAGTCGGTGACCTTGAAGTACCACTGGGTCAGGGCCTTCTTGGTAACAACACTGTCGCAACGCTCGCAAAGCCCCTGAACCACCTGTTCGTTGGCAAGCACGGTCTGGCAACTTGGGCACCAGTTCACGTTGGAGTTTTTGCGGTAAGCCAAACCCTTGTTGTAGAACTCAAGGAACAACCATTGGTTCCAGCGGTAGTAAATCGGGTCGCTGGTAACCAGCACGCGGTCCCAGTCGAAGGAACACGCGTAACGACGCATCGATGCCTTCTGCTGAGCAATGTTGTCGTAGGTCCAGCCCTTAGGGTCAAGTCCGCGCTTGATTGCGGCGTTTTCCGCAGGCAAACCAAAGCTGTCCCAGCCAATCGGGTGCATCACGTTGAAGCCCCGCTGAGCCCAGTAACGAGCAATCACGTCGCCAAGTGCGTAAGCCTCGGCGTGACCCATGTGTAGGTCGCCGGAAGGGTAAGGGAACATGTCCAGAACGTACTTCTTTGGGCGGGTGTCGCCAGGCTTGCCAGAGGCAAACGGGCGCAGCTCATCCCAGACCGGTAGCCACTTGTCTTGAATTGCGGTTACGTTGTAACCGTTCTCTTCGGAGTGCTCTGGAGAATTAGTCATTTACTCACTTGTTTCGAATCAAAATTGCGGCAAATAAGCCCAAAGTAATAGGTTACCAAGCCAGCCGCCATATGGGCCTCAGCCGACCTGCCTAGGAGGGCGCGCTCCACGGATCTGGCGAACCCAAAACAGCAAGAAGCGCCGATGCCTTCAGTTTGGTTTCCTCCAGTTCGGCGGCCGGATCGGAATCAATGGTGATGCCGCCTCCCACACCGATGGAAACCCGCTTGGTTGGTGAATCTTGTTGCCCGCTGAACAGGAGGCTTCGGATGACCATGCCCAGGTCTGCACTTCCATCGATGCCAATGTGACCCGCAGCACCCGAATACACGCCGCGCGGCACGCCCTCAAGCTGGTTGATGAGTTGCATGGCGCGAATCTTGGGGGCGCCGGTCATGGAGCCACCAGGGAAGGCGGCGTTGAGCACGTCTTGCAGACCAAACCCCGGCGCCAACTGCGACTCCACGGTGGAAACCAGCTGATGAACCGTGGCGTATGGCTCAACCTTGAACAGTTCGGTCACGGTCACGGAGTTTGGCTCCGAAACTCGGCCCAGGTCGTTGCGCATGAGGTCAACGATCATCAGATTTTCGGCCCGCTCCTTGAGGTTCTGAGCGAGTTCGGCGGCGAATTCCGCATCGATGATGGGGTCAGCGTGGCGTGGACGGGTGCCCTTGATTGGGCGAGTGGACAGCTTGCCTCTGGCACTCAGACTGAGGAACTGCTCGGGTGACGAGCAAACCAGTGCCTGCTCCCCCGCGCGAATGAACGCCGCGTACGGCGCCGGGTTGCTGTCGCGAAGCCGCAGGAATACCTCCAGCGGATCGCTTTGGTGACTCAGCTGAATTTGGTTGGTGAGGCAAAGCTGATACACGTCGCCTAGCGCAATGTGCCGTTGGGCCTGGGCGATTAGCTCTAGATATGCGGCATCGCTGTGAGCCAGTGAAACCGGCATCGATGGGCCTTTTGGCGCATTTCGCATGCGGTAACTGATTTGCTGCCCGCCGCAGAGCGACAGCCTGAGCAACGCCGCCTGCAACCAGTGCTGGAACTGGTCTTCGGTCTCGAAGTAGCCCACAAAGAAGATGCTCTTGGCAGCGTGGTCGAACACCAGCGCCTCGCGTACCTCAAGCCAGGTGCCTGAAGCTTCTTGATTTACCGAGTTCGGCTGGCTTAGCGGATCTTGCTGGTAGTCCAGCCAACCCACGAATCCGGGGCGATAGGCAAACGGCAAGTTCGCGGGTGTTCTGGGCGCAACCCGAGGCGCGCTCTCCAAGGTATCGCTGTTCCAAACCTTGCGTTCGGCGAGCGCCTTGAACATCTCCACCGTGCTGGTGGTTTTGTTGCCGTACGCGTGCCCCATGACCGAATACGGATTCCAGTGGTTTTCCCTATCCAGCCAGAACGCATTTTCATCGCTGCCGTAAAGGGTCACGAATGCGTCTGCGGGGTGAATCCAGCCGCGCATCTCATGGCTGTACAGCTGCATTGTCACCTCTAACGGGTTTCTCTCAGGAACGGTGGGGCGTTAACTGCTAACGCTCAGGCTATCTGGCAAAACTGCCTTGGAAAAGCGGTTAACCTATAGGTTAAACGCAACCCCGCCTACACCAGTAACGAGGACCCAATGCTAAGTGGTGAGTTCTTCCGCTTTGAAGCGGGGTCTGCCAACGCGGGTGCTTTGGTTGCGTGCAGCGATGTGGTGGACGAGGTTCGCCTTGCCGCAGCGGATTCTTGGCTGGTTGAGAACGGGCGTTCCCGCAGCATTCAGGCCCACTTTGACCGCTTTGCCGCCTGGGTGGAGGCCGCTTGCCCTATGTTGGCTGCCAACCTCCCCCGTTTCTTTGAACTGGTGCGCGAAGCGATCCCGGTTGAGGGCCGCTGGTTCCCACGCATTGAGCTACACCTTGAGACCACTCCGGTTGGTGATACTGCCATCGATGATTTGTTGCCCGCACTCTACCTACGACTGCGTGAAGCGCCTGAGCAGGCCGGCGAGATTGTGTTGTGGACCCTACCTGAACCAGACCCTCGCGCTAATCCGCGGGTGAAGGGACCGGACCTGAGTCTGGGTATGCAGTTGCGCCGTAAGGCGATTCTGCATGAGGCCGACGAAGCCGTGCTGCTCACCCCCGACGGCTACTTGGAAGAAGGCGCGTTAAGTTCCATTGTTTGGTGGCGCACCTCGGCTGCTGGCGACGTGCTCTGCGCTCCGGACAACTCCGTTCCTTGGCTTCACTCGGTTACCCGCGACGAAGTGTTCGGTCTCGCGGCCGCTATGGGCTTCCAGACCCGTGTGGAGCGCGCCAAGCCGAGCGATCTGGTTGGTCTGGAGATCTGGGCCTTGAGTTCGCTACACGGCATTAGGCCGGTAACCAACTGGGTGAACCTGGGTAGCCCGGTTGGTGGAATTCGTCATGCTGAGTCTTTCCAGAAGCGCCTACGCTTACTAGCAACTCAGATTCGTTAGGTTGGCGGTTAGCGTGAACAACTTCCTCAACTGGCTCATCACTTCGGTGCACACCGTGGACTGGTTGCTACGAGACGTGATTGCCGGATTCGCCATCATGTTGGAGACCTCCCTGTTTGTTGGCCTCATCATGCCTGGCGACACCGTGGTTCTAGTTGCCGCCACCGGTGTGCAAAACGCGCTGGACTTCCTGGGTCTGCTTGGCTTTGTTCTGCTGGGGTCACTCATCGGTGAATCTGTTGGATTCTGGGTTGGTCGTTATTTTGGTGCGCGCATTAGGGCAAGCAAGCTGGGTCAGCGCATCGGTGAGAAAAACTGGCTGATCGCAGACGAATTCGTGGAGACCCGAGGCGGCATTGCCATTGCGGTTAGTCGCTTCTTGCCCATTCTGCACTCGCTGGTGCCGGTGACTGCGGGCATGACCAAGATGCGGTACAAGACCTTCATTGGCTGGACCGTTGGAGCCTGCGCGGTTTGGGGTGCCGCCTACGTGGGGCTGGGCTGGTGGGCGCACGACACCTACGACCGCTACCTGAGCAATCTCAAGGTGGGCGGTTACGTGTTCGCCGGCTTGGTTGCATTGGTGTTCTTGGTGATTTCGCTGGTGAAGAAGCGCCTAGCTGGTACCGCGGAGCGCATGATTGCCAAGGGCGAGGCCGCCAGGGCTTCGGTAGCCGGCGGTGTTCAGCTGACTGAGGCTCAAGTGGCGGCCGAGGAAGCCATCGAAGCGGCAAAACCCGATCTGGAGTTGGAGTAGCCCGTGTGCGGACGATTTGTGGTTGCCAAGACCAGTGGGCAGATTGCCACCATTTTTGAGGTTGATGAAATCATCGATGAGTTGCCGCCCGTTTACAACATTGCGCCAACCAACCGAGTGTCAATCGTGGTGGATCGCGCGTTTGAGAAAGACGAGGATGGTGCGCCGTTGGGCGACATCAGCCGCGAACTGCACGCCGCTCGTTGGGGTTTGGTGCCGCGCTGGAGCAAGGGTGGCCCGGCCGACGGTGCGCCGCTGATCAACGCCCGCATGGAAACCGTGCTGGAGAAGCCGTCTTTCAAGGACTCCGTGATTCGCAGGCGCTGCCTGGTGCCAGCTTCCGGGTACTACGAATGGGTGGTTGCGGCCGACGGAACCAAGCAGCCGTATTACGTGAACGCGGGCGAAGACGGCATGTTCGGCTTTGCCGGGCTGTTCGAATGGTGGGCGGATCCAACCAAGGCGGCGGGAGATCCTGCTCGTTGGTTGCTCTCCACAACCATTCTCACCAAGCCGTCTGCGCCGGAGTTGGCGCACATCCACGAGCGTAACCCCGTGTTCTTGAGTGGCGACACGTTGGACGTGTGGCTGGACTCCTCCGTTGAGGGGGACCAAGACCTGTTGCGCGCCATTGCTTCGGAGTCCGACCAGGTTGCCGGTGACGCACTGTTTTACAAGGTTGGGTCCGAGGTTGGCAAGGTTGCCAGCCAGGGTGCTCAGCTGATTCGTGCTCTCTAGGAGCGTTTGGCTCTCGAAAGCTCAACCCTCAAGCACTGCTTGAACCCAAAATATGCAATGTCCTACCCCCGCCATACACTCTTAACGTTCGAACATTTGTTCGAATAATAAGGGGTTAGGGAGGCAACATGACAAGGGTGTGCGAGGCCGTAACGGTTTCGGTGAATCAAACCGGAGAACCAATCGGTTTCCGGTGGCGAGACCAGTGCTATCTGGTCACCAGCAAGCCGGTGCGTTGGTTTGCGCGCAAGGAGTGGTGGGTGGAGTCAGCTCGCGCTCAACGCGGCATTGGCGCCGGCGTTCTAGAAACAGAAATGTGGCGATTCTCCGCCAGCGACAACTCGGTGGTTCAGCAGTTTGAGCTGATCCGCAACGCAATCACCAACCAGTGGCAGTTGAACAAGGTTTTCGACTAACTGGGTGTTCGACTAACAGTTTGACCAACAAGTCTCGGTACCGGAAGGGAGGCCATCGATGAGCGTGTTCACTCACCTGCACGTGGCTTCCGCCTACTCGGGGCACTACGGCGTGAACCGGCCGGAGTACCTGGCAGAGGCTGCCAAGGCGATGGGCGCGGACTCGCTTGCCATTACAGACCGAAACGGGCTCTACGGGGCTGTGAAGCACATCGGTGCCTGTTTGCAGTTGGGGCTGCAGCCCATTGTGGGCGTGGACCTCGAGATTCTGGATGACCAGGCCGTGCCGGTGGGCAGGGCCACCGTGTTGGCGCACGGAAACGATGGCGGGGCCGGTTGGGCCACACTGTGCCGCTTGGTATCGGTGGCGCACCAGCACGGCAAACGCCAACCCGTTGGACTCACCGTGAAGCAACTGGCCGCGCTGGTGCAGCAGGGAGACGCCGAAACCGGGCTGGTGGCAACCGCAACCGTGCTGCTCTCCCCCGACAACCCGTTTGGGCGGTTGGCACTCACCAGCAACCGGTCGGCGGCCCTCACCGCCCTGGCAGACTGGCGGCAACACTTTGTGGCCCCCGGCGCCCTGGCCATTGAGATCGTGACCCTGCTCACCGAGCCGGGCACCCCGTGGTCAACCACGCAGGCCACCAGGTTGGTGGACCTGGCTGACCACCTCAACATTCCCGCGGTGCTCACCAACTCGGTGCGCTACCTGCAGCCAGACGACGCCCTCACCGCAGACGTTCTAGACGCCGCACGCCACCTGGAACCGCTTGGCATGTTTGAACCGCAGCCCAACGCGCAGGCCTGGCTCAAGGACCACCACCAGATGGAGGCGCTGGCCAAGGAGATCTGCCGCGAGTTCAAGCGCGCCCAGAAGCTGCTGGATACCACCGCCGCGCTGGCCAACCGCTGCAAACTGAACCCGGTGGCCGACTGCGACTGGGGCCGCCCAAAGACTCCGGAGAAGTCCGCGTTGGGCATCGATGGAAACCCCTTTGAACTGCTCCGCCAGAAGACCCAAGACGGCATCCACTGGCGCTGGCCGGGAATCAGTCAGGCCAAGTTGCAGCAGGTGCAGCACCGGCTCTCCGCCGAGCTCATCACCATTCACAAACTGGACTTTGCCACCTACTTTTTGACCGTGGCCGACGTAGCGCAGATGATCCGCGACATGAAGATTCGCACCGCCGCGCGAGGCAGTGGCGCGGGCTCCCTGGTCAACTACCTGCTGGGCATCAGCGGAGTGGACCCAATAGAAAACGACCTGCTGTTTGAGCGCTTTTTGAGCACGGAGCGCACCAGCCTGCCAGACATTGACATCGATGTGGAAAGCGCGCGTCGCCACGAAATCTACCGAGCCATTTTCAAACGCTACGGAAGCCACCGCGTGACCCTGCTCTCCATGCAGTCCACCTATCGCGGGCGCGGTGCGGTGCGAGACAGCGGCATGGCGCTTGGGTTTGAAGACGACGAAATAGATGAGATTGCCAAGAGCGTGTGGCGATTCAGTGCGGGCAGCTTTAGAAACGCAACCGCCAAGAAACCCGAGCTGGCCAAGGTGGCGCAGGCGTTGGAGAGCGACCGCAAGATGAACCTGCTGGTGGACATCACCGAGCGGCTCGACAGGCTGCCGCGGCACATCTCCATGCACCCGTGCGGTGTGATTCTGGGAGACACCTCGTTGTTGAACCTCACGCCGGTGGAGCCCAGCGGCCTTGACCTGCCCATGAGCCAGTTTGATAAAGACGACATGGACCCCATGGGTCTCCTCAAGTTGGATGTGCTCGGTGTGCGAATGCAGAGCAGCATGGCCTACGCGGTGCGCGAGATTGAGAGAGTGAGCGGCCAGCAACTAGACCTGGACGCCATTCCGCTGGACGATCCGGAAACCTTCCGCGCCATTCGAACCACCAACACCCTGGGCATCTTTCAGATTGAGAGCCCCGGCCAGCGCGAACTAACGGGCAAGCACCAACCCACGGTGTTCAACGACCTCACCATTCAGATTTCGCTGTTCCGCCCGGGCCCAATGAAGGGCAACATGATTGCGCCCTACCTGGATGCTCGTCACGGATTTGCCAAGGCCATCTACCCGCACAAAGACCTGGAACCCATCCTGCGCGAAACCTTTGGCGTGGTTATCTTCCACGAACACGTGCTGCGAATCTTCAACCAGATGACCAAGTGCGGGCTGGCCAAGGGCGACGAAATGCGCCGCTCCATGGAAAACCCGCGCAAGAAGCCGCTCATCGAAAAGTTCTTCCGCGAGAAGGCGGCGGAGAACGGCTATTCCCAAACCGTCATAAATGAAGTCTGGGGCACCATCGAGGGTTTCAGCAGCTTTGGTTTCTGTAAGGCGCACGGAGCCGCGTTTGCGGTGCCCACCTATCAGAGCGCGTGGCTCAAGACCCACTACCCCACCGAGTTTGTGGCCGGGTTGTTCACGCACGACCCCGGCATGTATCCGCGCCGGTTGCTGCTGGCTGAAGCGCGCAGGTTGGGTGTGAACATTTTGCCGCTAGACGTGAACCGCTCCACAGACGAATACCTGGTTGAGAAAACCATCGATGGAAAGTTAGCGGTGCGACTAGCCCTCACGGAGCTGCAAGGCATCAGCGTCACAGAGATCAAGCGCATCATCAAGAACGCGCCGTACCAAGACCTGAGCGATTTCTATCTGCGGGCCGAACCCAACCGGCGCACGCTGGAGAACCTGGCGCAGGTGGGTGCGCTCGACGCGATTGCCGGCGTGGCAAGCGCGGGCAACGGCGGCGCCGGCAACGACCCGCAACAGCTGGCAGCCACCAGAGGAGACGTGCTGGCCAAGGTTCGCCAGTTGAATGCGGTGAAGAAGCGGCCGCGCATCGATGCGGAACAGCCCATGTTCGACTTTGACTTTAGCGACACCCTGCCGCGCGGGAACCCCGAACCGAGCCTGGAGAACAAGGTTCAGAACGAGTTGCGTCTGCTGAAACTAGACGTGAGCCAGCACGTGATCGAGTTGTATCGACCCATGCTGGACGAGATGGGAGTGGTGGCCGCCAGCGAACTGGTTGGGCTGCGCAACAAGACTGAGGTGCTGATTGCGGGCGTGCGCGTGGCAACCCAAACCCCGCCGATGCGTTCCGGCAAGCGAGTGGTGTTTGTGAGCCTGGACGACGGCAGCGGTTGCAGCGACGCAACCTTCTTTGAGGATGCACAAAACCGGTGCAGCCACGTACTGTTCAACACCAGACTCATGCTCATCGCCGGCAAAACCAGACGCACGGGAATCAAGGGAGTTTCGGTGATGGCCGAGAACGCTTGGGACCTGAAAGACCTCTACAAGGAATGGCAGAAGCGCAAGCAAGTCAGCGCGTAAGTTCCGCACCAATAGCGCGCACGTGCTCCATGGCAATGGTGTGGCCGCCAGGGTGCAACTTGTAGTCAACCTCGGCGCCGTAAGACTGCAGCTGAGCGATCAGCTCGGCAACGGTTTCCGCAGGCGAATACGCGTCGGCTGCACCGTTAGCGATGAACACCTTTTTGCCGGCAAGGTTTGGTGCGGGAACCAGCGGCTTCTCCATCACCTTGTTGGTGCCAAAAGCCACCACGCCAAGAGCAACATCGGGATGCACCTGCAGCAACGAGTGTGCCATGCTGGCACCGTTGGAGAAGCCAACCAACCAAACCCGGTTTTCATCGATGCCGTATTCAAAGAACGCGTTCTGCAAAAACTCGTACAGCTGGTCGATGCCATCGAACAGGCTCTTCTGATCAAAGGTGCCGTCATCGCGGCGAATGAAGAAACGGTCCATGCCCTGATAGTGAGCCATGCCACGCGGCGAAAGCACGTTGGCGTTTGGGTCCAGCGGCGCGGCCAACCCGAGCAGGTCCTTCTCGTCGGCACCGGTGCCGTGCAGCAGAACAATGGTCTGCGCGTTGGCAGGGTCTGCCGCCGGCTTGAAAACGTGCGGGCGCTTTAGGCTGCGGGCTAACTTATCGGTCATTTGAAACCAGTTCCTAGATAACTTCGAACGAACGCTTGCTGAGGCCCATCCAGTATCCGTCAATCTTCTGATCCACCGGCGCATCGGCCTGGGTTGCGGCACCAAGGGTGACAAACAACGGCGTGAAGTGCTCAACGGTTGGGTGAGCGTAAGGCATGCCGGGTGCCTTGGTTCGGTAGTTGATGAGGCTGTCCACATCTCCAGCGGCCAGCATCTCTTTGGTCCAGATGTCAAAGTCCTTGGACCAACCGGGAGCCTCGGCCTCAATCCGGAAATCGCGAAGGTAAGGCAAACCGTGGGTCATGAATCCTGATCCAACGATGAGAATCCCCTCGTTGCGCAAACTGCGGAGTCTGGTTCCCAACTCGATGAGCTTCACGGGGTCGTGGGTAGGAAGCGAAAGCTGAATCACCGGGATGTCAGCATCCGGGTACATGATCTTGATTGGCACCCACGCGCCATGATCCAAACCGCGACGAGCGCTCTGGTGGAGCGGTTCGGTGTCTGGCATTACCGAGGCAACCAACTGCCCCATCCATGCGGCTTCGGGAGTCTCGTACTTCTCGTTGTAAAACTTAGGAGCGAATCCACCAAAGTCGTAGATCAACGGGGTGTTGGCATCGGTGCTGCTGATTGCAATCGGGGCATTCTCCCAGTGAGCGGAGATCACCAGAATGCCCTTGGGCTTAACTAGTTGCCCAGCCCAGTCGCGCAACTCGCCCTTCCAGATTTCGTCGTCTAGAAGTGGCGGTGCGCCGTGCGATAAATAGAGTGCAGGAAGTTCCATGGCTCCAGAATAGTCTAGGGGGGCTTTACTTACAAGGCCTTTTCCACAAATTCCGCGAGAACGGCCTCGGTTGCCGAGCAACCGCAACGGTCGGCCCCAGCATCCAGCAGGTCAATCACCTGGTCAAGCGTTCGAATGCCACCGGAGGCCTTAACCTGCAGCCTGTCCCCTACCGCACCCTTCATCAACTTGATGTGCTCAACGGTTGCACCCGCTGCGGCAAACCCGGTTGAGGTCTTCACAAAGTCAGCCCCAGCAGCCTCGCTCAGCTTGCAGGCCTCAAGAATCTGATCTTCGGTTAGCAGCGCGGTCTCGAAAATCACCTTCACTATCGCCTCGGAGTCCAACGGGCGGGTTGCCTCCACTACCGAAGCAATGTCTGCCTGAACCGCGGCCAGATTACCCGAAACCAACTCAGACACGTTGAGAACCATGTCTAGTTCTTCGGCACCAGCGCGCAAAGCCTCAACACTCTCAAAAACCTTGGTTGCAGTTGTGGTGGTTCCGTGCGGGAATCCAATCACGGTACAAACCGGCACGCCAGTCCCCTTTAGCGCCTCAACTGCGGCAGGCACATCCATCGGTCGAATGCAGTAAGAAGCGGTCTGATACTTGGCAGCAACCTGGGCTCCCACAAGCACTTCATCGATGGTGCTGTTTGGCTTCAAAACCGAGTGGTCAAGTGCGCCGGCGATTTCTTCAAAGGTGTATCCGCGATAAGTCTTACTCATGGTTTCAGTCTAAGTTTGTTTTGTGCGTTACACGGTGATGGTTAAGCCCGGTTCCAAGAAGGGGCCACTGGTTGAAGTGGGCAACGATGGCGCACTCACGATTTTCCTCAAGGAAAGAGCGGTGGACGGCGCCGCCAACGAGGGCCTGATCAAGGTTTTGTCGGACCACTTTGGCGTGCGTAAAGGCGACATCGAGATTGAATCCGGCTTCACCAGCCGCATCAAGCGAATCCGCGTGAGTATTTAGTCCTGCACCGCAGATAGGCGCTGGGCCAAGTAAATCGGCACGGCCGAGGTCAGCACCAAAACCACAGCAACCACGTTTACCACCGGAGCTTGGCCTGGGCGGAACATGTTGTTGAGGATCCAGATTGGCAGGGTCACTGTGCCCGCACCCGCCGTAAAAGTTGTCACGATGATTTCATCGAAGGAAAGGCCAAACGCAAGTAGACCACCCGCGAATAGGGCCGAACGAAGCTGTGGGAAAGTGACCAGTCGGAACGTGGTCCACAATCCTGCACCCAAATCAGCGGAGGCATCCGCCAAGTTCGGGTTCACTCGGCTGAGGCGAGCCATCACGTTGTTGTAAACGGTGACCACACAGAAGGTAGCGTGGGCCACGATCACCGTGCCGAGAGTCAACTGCACACCGATGATGGTGCGGAATGCGTTGTTCAGGGCGATACCGGTGACGATGCCCGGAAGCGCGATTGGTAGCACAACCAGCAGGCTCACCACTTGGCGACCAAAGAACTTGTAGCGGCTAAGAGCCATTGCAACCAGAGTTCCCAGAACCAAAGCCACAGCGGTGGAAACGATGGCCACCTCAACGCTGGTGAGAACCGCGTCCCACAAGCCGGTGCTGTGGAAAGCCTTTGCCCACCAGTCGGTGGTGAATCCCGGTGGCGGCCAAACCATGTTGCGGTTGGTGTTGAAAGAGTTCACGCCAACCACAGCCAACGGCAGGTAGATCACCGTCAGAATCAAGGCACTAAGTGCACCCAGCAGAATTCGCGCGCTTCTAGAAAGTCTCATTAGAGGTTCTCCAATGCGCCGGTCTTACGAATCGCGGTTAGGTAAACAAACATCAGCAACACCGGAATCAGAGCAATCGCCGACGCGAGCGGCAGGTTGTTGGCCGCACCCACGTTTGTGTAGACCAGGTTGCCAAGCATTTGGTTGGCTCCACCAACAATGTTCACTGTGATGTAGTCGCCCAGCGTGAGCGAGAAACTGAAAATGGATGCCGCAACGATGGATGGCACCAGCATTGGCAACACGATGAGGCGAATGGTCTTGAAGCTCTTGGCACCCAAATCACCAGATGCCTCGAGCAGCGAGTTTGGAACCTTCTCCAACCCCGTGTAAATCGGCAAAATCACGTACGGCAACCAGAGGTAGGCCTGAGCGATAATCACGCCGGTAAGTCCGTAGCCAGGAGTAGCCAAACCAAAGGGCTGTAGTAGCCACTGCAGGATTCCCTCGTGACTCAGCACCGAGCGCCAGGCGTAAGCCTTCACCAGATAGCTTGCCCAGAGCGGCATCAGAATCATGATCACCATGATGCGTTGAAGTCGCTTGGATGCCACCTTGGCCATGAAGAACGCAATCGGCAGTGCAATCAGAATGTCCACAACCGTGACCAGCACCGCGATACCCAGGGTTCTCAGAGTGACGGTTCTGTAGAGCGCCTGCGTGAACACGCTCTGAATGTTGTCTAGCGACCAGGTCATGTGAATCTGGCCGGTGAACGAATCCACGGTCCAGAACGCAGTGATTAGCAGTGCCACCAGGGCAACGATGTAGATGAGCACCAACCAGGTGAGCGGTGCCGATAGCAGCAGCGCCAGCCTCAACTTGGGTCTGGCAAAAAGAGCACTCGAGACACGGCGGGCAGGACTAAGCCCCACTTGGGACTTAGCCTGCACCGTCGTACTCGTTGTCATGTTGAGCCGTTAGCCCTTGATTTCTTGCCAGGCCTGAGTCCAGCGACCGTAATCGGTGCACTGAACATTGGTGCGGCCATCAAGACACTTGGCAATTGGTGTGGTCCAGTACCAGATCTTGTTGGCGTAGCTCACGTCACCAGCGTGGTAGCTGGCACAGGTGTCCTTGCTTGCGGTGAAGTCACAAGCGGCGGCGGTTGCAGGAGCCTCACCGAAGTATTCGGTGGCTGCGGCGTTTGCCTTTGGCTGGTCAATGTAGTCCAACCAGGCGTAAGCACAGTTAGGACTCTTGGCCTTGGATGAGATCATCCAGGAGTCGCTCCAACCGGTGGCGCCTTCCGAAGGAAGAACCGAACCCACGTTGGCCTTTGCGCTCATTGAGTTCACGATTACCTGCCAGGTGGTTCCAACAACAGAGTCGCCGGTCTCGAATGCCTGAATCTCCTTCAGGTAGTCGCTCCAGTACTCACCCACGTTTACGCGCTGTGCCTTGAGCAGGTCAACCGCTGCGGTCAACTGCTTCTCGTCTAGAGCATAAGGGTTCTTGATGCCAAGCTCAGGGTTGTGAGCCATCAGGTAAACCGCTGCATCCGCAATGTAGATTGGCGAGTCGTAAGCGGTGACCTTGCCCTTGTAGGCGCTGGACTTGTCAAACACAACGTCCCAGCTGGTTGGCGCTGGCTTCACGGTGTCCTTCTTGTACATCAAGAGGTTGGCGCCGTAACCGTGAGGCACGCCGTAGGTCTTGCCATCAACCGTGTTCCAGGCCTTGCCCTTTAGGAACGGGTAAACGCCCTTGTAGCTAGGAATCAGGTCAGTGTTGATTGCGGTAACGTCGCCCGATGCAATCAGACGCAAGGTGGCGTCACCTGAGGCGGCAATAACGTCGTAGTCGCCGGTCTTGAAGAGGCTGATTGCCTCATCGCTGGTTCCATAGCTCTTGAAGGTCACGTTACAACCGGTTGCCTTCTCGAATGGGGTAACCCAGTCAACCGCTGGGTCGTTGGTGCCGTCTTCCGCGTAACCAGGCCAGCCCAGAAGCGAAACGGTCTTCTCGTTTGCTCCCAACTTGGTAGGTAGCGAAGAACTGGCGGTTGGAGTTGCAGTGCCACAGCCGGTCAGCAACAGTGCCGCGGCCGAGAACAGTGCAGCAACTTGCAGTGCTTTCTTGTTCATTGTTTTCTCCCTTATTTTCTAGGTCTAGCGAAACGCCACAATGCGTTAGCGCTGACCGCCTAACTCGATTAGGTCTGTTGACTTGAAACTGGCGAAAACCGAGGCTCCGCGTTCCGGAGCAGGCCCGTCGTCAATCTGGTGCAAAACCGTGAGAACCTTGCCCGCCACCTGCACCAGCACTCGGGTTGCCGCACCTAGATAAATCACCTCGATGACTTCCCCGGGCAAACTGGTGATGCCCGAACCTGATGCCTGCTTTGCGGTGATTTGGATTCGTTCCGGACGGATGGAAACCGAGCGGCTTAGGCCCAAAACCTGAGTCGCCTCATCGATGCTGAAAATGTTTGAAGTGCCCACGAATCCGGCAACGAACGCGGACTTTGGGGTCTCATAGAGTTCGCGCGGGGTGCCGATTTGCTCGATGCGCCCCTGGTTGAACACGGCCACTCGGTCGCTCAGGGTGAGCGCCTCTTCTTGGTCGTGGGTCACAAAGATGAAGGTGATGCCAAGCTTGCGCTGTAGGTCTTTGAGCTCGATCTGCATCTGCTCGCGAAGTTTGAGGTCGAGTGCGCCGAGCGGTTCGTCAAGCAGCAGCACCTTTGGCTTCACCACGATGGCGCGGGCCAGTGCCACACGCTGGCGCTGACCACCACTGAGCTCGCTCGGCTTGCGGTTGCCGTATTCGGCCAAGCGCACGGTTGCGAGAGCCTCTTGCGCCAGAGCGGCACGCTCCGCCTTGCCAACCCCACGAACCTTCAGACCGTACTCAACGTTCTGCTGAACATTCATGTGAGGAAAAAGCGCGTAGTCCTGGAAGACGGTGTTCACATCGCGGTCGAATGGCGCGGCCTTGGTCACATCGGTGCCCTGAAGGAAAACCTGACCGGCGGTTGGAGTTTCAAAGCCAGCGATGAGGCGTAGCACCGTGGTCTTGCCGGAACCGGACGGCCCCAACATGCTAAAGAACTCCCCCTCCTGAATCTGTAGATCCAGGTGCTCAACAGCAGTTGTGGAACCGAACTTCTTTTCAAGACCAACTAGGTTGATTGCGGCCAGACTGTTTGCAGGCAAACTTGTGGCGGCATCCGTTTTTGAAACCAATTCGAACCTCACTGTGCGATTGGATTTAGTCTAAGTAGCGGACCCAAGTGTTTTGGTTCGAAACAGAAGAAATTTTCACAACCGTAATAGAAGCGGGCACCCCGAGGTTGCCGGCAGTAGGGAAATCAGAATGAAGATTGCCGTAGCAAGCGACCACGCAGGCCGAGCTCTCAAAGAAGAGATTAAGACCCTTCTGCGCGCTGGGGGTCACGAGATTGTGGACTTTGGAACAGACACCGATGACGCAGCGGACCTTCCAGACCACGTTCTGCCGGCCAGCCTGGCGGTTTCCAAGGGCGAGGTTGACCGAGGCATTTTCGTTGACGGCGTTGGTTACGGTAGCGCCATGATTGCCAACAAGGTTTCCGGGGTTTACGCGGCAGTGTGCCAAGACAGCTTCTGCGCCGAACTTGCTCGATCCCACTCCGACACTAACGTGCTCTGCCTTGGCGGCAAGATCATCGGTTCCGCAATCGCACTCGAAATCGTGCGCGTCTGGATGGAAACCGAATGGCTTGGCACTACCGAGCCAAAGTATGCTCGCCGCGTGCAGAAGGTGAAGGACATCGACGCGGCTCACTGCTGCTAGCTGCTGCTAACTTTTCTGAGTTTCTAGGTGGTTAGGGTAAGCGGCTTTATCTGGCTGTAGCGAGACCGATTGGCCAATCGAACTAATGTCAAGTCGTAACTACTCTGCAGATTCATCCAAAATTCCGGAGTAGTTCCAAAGAAGGCGGAGAACCGTAGGGCAGTGTCTGGAGAAATCGCTCGCTTGGCGTGCAAGATTTCGCTGATTCGAATTGGTGGCACACCGATTGCCAAGGCCAATGCTCGCTGGCTGAGCCCAAGCGGCCTAAGGAATTCATCGAGAAGGATTTCGCCCGGTGCAATGGCTAGGTCAGACTTGAAGCCTTCTCCAGCAACAGGCTCACGGATTATTCCACTAGTGATAGTCAATGAACTCAACCTCCTCCATGGTGTAACGCGACGCGTTAAACACTATCGCGACCGGAGCAAATCTGTGCATAAAAAAAGACCACTCTTACGAGTGGTCTTTTTGTTTGTGGACCTGAGGGGATTTGAACCCCTGACCCCCTGCATGCCATGCAGGTGCGCTACCAGCTGCGCCACAGGCCCGTTCTGCCGCCTACCCTTGCGAGAGGCAACCTGAACAGTTTACACGATTTTGCTTAGGCGTTTTCAACTTCGAGTTGAATGATTGGGCAGTCCTTCCAAAGGCGCTCAATCGAGTAGAACATGCGGTCTTCTTCGTGCATGATGTGGCAAACCAGATCGCCAAAGTCGAGAAGGATCCAACGGCCACCGGCCTTGCCCTCCTGGCGAAGCAACTTCACTCCTGCCAGGTGCAGCTTGTCGGTGATCTCATCGGCAATAGCGCCGGTCTGGCGCTCGTTTCGAGAAGAGGCAATCAAAAAGACGTCGGTTAGAGCAAGCGGCTCACTCACATCTAGAGCAATGATGTTTTCGGCCTGCTTATCACTTGCCGCCTGTGCGGCGATTTGGGTGATTTCAATGGCTCTGGCTGTAGCGGTCAAGAGGTCCTTTTGGTTAGAGGTGAATGATTCCAAGCATATACGCAGCCACCAGAATACCCAGCACTGCTGCCGTCATCACGGCGCTAAACAGCACCATGTAAACTTGCCCCATGCCCTTGCGGAGACGGGTAGGAAAAACGCTCGAGCGCTTGCGACTGCGCATGTGGCGGCGAGCCGGCAACGGCTGAATGCCCTCCACCGAGTAATCGCGCTTCTCTTTATTCAGAGCGGCGTCAGCCGCTTCTGCCGCGGCAATAACGGTGATCTCACCCGTGTCGGCCTTCAAAGTTGGCAAAGTGATGGAACCGGTGGTGAGAACCACTCCGGAATCTGCAATCACCAGAGTTGAGTTGGTGATGTCCTTCGGCATCTCGATGACGATGGAGTTGGTATCCGTGACGATGTCGATAGGCCCCGAACGCGGGAACAGGTCAACAACCTCGGGTTCCGCTGCCGCAGGTGACTCAAAACTAGGAACGTTGAGTGGCTGGCTGCCGCCAAGACTCTCATCGATGAAAGGCAGTGATGCAGAAGCGATGGCTTCAGGTTCGTTGAAGTCAACCTCAGAGTCTTGCGCAAAAGACTCATCCTGGATTGGTTCGCCTGCGACGGCCTCTGCGCCGGAGTTACGGCTGCGCTCAAGCTCGCGAAGTTCGCGGCGAGTCAGCGGTCTCTCGGTCATTTGGCTTCCTGGTAAAGGTTGTTTTCCCTGATGTAAGTTATCACGGCGTCTGGAACCAGACCAGTTAGGTCCTGCCCCGAAAGCGCTCTGTCACGGCATTCTGTGCTGGATAAATCAAGGGATTCCATTTGGATTTGAATCACTCGGTCTTTGAATCGCTCTGGAACCTGCAACTGATAGCCGGGTCTTGAAACAGCAACAAATGTTGCGAGGTCAAACAGTTTTTCGCTGTCTTTCCAAGATTCGATACCGGCGATTGCATCGGCACCGAGGATGAAAAACAACTCGTCGTTGGCGTAAGTTTCACGAAGTTCTTTGAGGGTGTCCACCGTGTAGGTGGCTCCTCCCCTATCCACATCGATGGGGCTTAGGGAGAAAAGCGGGTTTCCCGCAATGGCCAGCCGAGTCATGGCCAACCGGTGCTTGGCATCGGTTTGCTGAGCACCAGCAACTTGGGTTTTTTGCCACTGATTTCCAGCCGGGACAAACAGCACTCGCTGCAGGTCTAGCTGGTTTGCAACGTGCTGCGCCGCCACGAGGTGACCGTTGTGGATAGGGTCAAAGGACCCACCCAGAACGCCAATCTTCATCGCGGTTTAGCGCCGTGAAGACTAGTGGTGGTCGTGGTGGTTGTTTGCCTTGTGGTCGTGGCGGTTAGCTACGTCGCGGTAGCTCCAGGTAACAACACCGAGCAAGATGAAGATGGTCATTGCGATTGCGCCCATAACCCAAGTTGGAACTGGGAACTCTGAAGCTGCTGCGCCCTCTGCGAGGTGGATGATGTGGTGCATGATTCTCCTTGTTTAGTCCAGATTAGCCTAGGAACGCACCTGACCAGAGCCACGAACCAGCCATTTGGTGCTGGTGAGTTCTGGTAGGCCCATCGGTCCACGGGCGTGAAGTTTCTGTGTGCTGATGCCAACCTCGGCACCAAAGCCGAATTCGCCACCATCGGTGAAGCGGGTTGAAGCATTCACCATGACCACCGCGGCGTCAACCTCGGCCAAGAAACGTTCGGCGTTACTGTTGCTCTCGGTGATGATGCTCTCGGTGTGCTTGGTTGAGTACTGGGCAATGTGCGCCAGAGCCTCGTCAAGATCTGCAACTACCTTCACCGATAGGTCTAGCGAGTAGTACTCGGTCTTCCAGTCTTCCTCGGTGGCGGCAACTGCCTCAGGGTAACCGGCAACAATCTGCTCGTCGCCGTGCACGGTAACGCTCTTAGCCTTCAGTGCCTCCATCACGGCAGGCAAAACGGTTGCGTAGGCGTTCTTGTGGACCAAAAGGGTCTCAAGGGTGTTGCAAACGCTGGTGCGCTGGGTCTTTGCGTTGATCACAATGTCAACGGCCCAGTCGAGTCGTGCAGATTCATCGATGAAAACGTGAACAACGCCGTCGCCGGTCTGAATCACCGGAACCTTGGAGTCGTTCACAACGGAGTGGATGAGTCCTGCTCCGCCGCGAGGAATCAAAACATCGATGAGGCCAACGGCCTGCATCATCTCGGTGGCGCCAGCGCGACCGAACTCGTCCACTGTCTGAACCGCGTTGCGGTTTACACCAGCTGCCTCGAGTGCGTCCTGGAGAAGGGTAACCAAAACGGCGTTGGTCTTCTCGGCGGCGGTTCCACCACGGAGCACAACTGCGTTACCGCTCTTGATTGCCAGCGATGCGATATCAATGGTCACATTTGGACGGGCCTCGTAGATGGCACCAATCACGCCAAATGGAACGCGAACCTGGGTTAGCTTTAGGCCGTTTGGCAGGGTCTTGCCGCTAACCACGTCGCCAACTGGATCTGGAAGTTCAATTACGTCGCGCACAGCGGCGGCAAGCGCATCGATGCGGGCTTCGTCTAGGCGAAGGCGGTCCTGAAGACCGGCCGAAAGGCTCTCCAGAACACCACGTTCTAGGTCAAGTTTGTTTGCAGCGATGATGGCCTGCGCGCGCTGCGGCAACAGGTCTGCGATGTTTGCCAGAACTGCGTTCTTTACCAGCGTGCTGGACTGACCGAGCGAGTCGGACGCCTGCTTCGCCAGCTGGATTTTTTCTAGTGCGGTAGCCATGGATTAAGCCTAACTTCCGAAGGGTTAGTTTGCCGAGGTGCGGGCTTCAAAAAGCGTGCCCACGGCGGCGCCAGAAAGGGCTTCTGCAACGTTTTCGATGCTGGTGAGCACAACGGCCGCACCACCCTCGGTTGCCAGCTTGGCGGCGGCCACCTTGGTGACTGCGCCTCCGGTGCCAACGCCGGTGCTCGTGCCTCCCACCTCAATGTGAGAGAGATCCTGCGCGAATGGCACCACATCGATGCGTTGGGCACCAGGAGTGCTAGGCGGGGCGGTGTAGAGCGCGTCCACATCGCTGAGCAAAATCAAGGCGTCGGCCTCAAGCAACACGGCAACCAGTGCGGCCAGTTTGTCGTTGTCGCCAAAGCGAATCTCCGCCGTTGCCACGGTGTCGTTCTCGTTCACGATTGGCAGCACGCCTAGCGAAACCAGGCGGTCCATTGCGTGACGGGCGTTGTTGCGGGTTTCTTCAGCGCCAAGGTCATCGCTGGTTAGCAGCACCTGGCCGGCAATCCAGTCAAACTTCTCAAGGCTCGCTTGGTAACGGGCAATCAAACGGCTCTGACCAACTGCGGCAAGCGCCTGGCTGGTAGGAAGGTCTTCTGGCTTTGTGGTGAGACCCAACAGTGGCATTCCGGTTGCGATTGCACCGGAGGAAACCAGGATTACCTCAACGCCACGATTGTGAGCGGCAGCCAGGGCGGCAACGAGCTTCTCAATGTTGGATTCGTTTGCACCGCTGATGGATGACGAACCAGCCTTTACAACAACGCGCTTTGCGTTGGTGATTTCCGCTCGCATGTTTTATACGCCCTCGTCGTCGCCTCGCCAAAAACCAGCCTTGCCCTCTGCTTCCATTTCGGCGCGGAGGCGGGCCTTGGCATCCATAAGTTCTTTGTACTCGCGACGACGCTCCGGTGTGGTGCGGCGGTCGCGCTGATCGATTCGCATGTCGGTTCCGCGAGGACCGGTGATTAGCTCGGCTGCGGAAGCAATGGTTGGCTCCCAGTCGAAGATAACGCCCTGCTTGCCCTCGCCGATAACAACGGTGGAACCCGCAATAGCGCCTGCCTTGTACAGCTCGGCTTCAATGCCCAACTTGGCCAAACGGTCACCGAGGTAACCAACTGCCTCTTCGTTGCCAAACTGGGTCTGGGCAACCCAGCGCTCAGGCTTGACACCAACGATGCGGTACATGTCTTCGCCATCCCACTGTTCCTTGGTGATGGTGAACGAGCCTTCGTTTCGCTTCTTCTGCATGAGAGTGATGCGCGGCTTGGCCGGAATCGCTTCGCGTTCCTTGCGTGCCTCGGTAACCAGGTCTGCCAGAGCGTAGTTGAGCTCCTTCAGGCCTTCGCGGCTTGCGGCCGAAACCAAGAACACCTTGTAGCCACGCGCCTCAAGGTCTGCCTTCACAAAGTTGGCCATGTCCAGAGCGTCTGGAAGGTCAACCTTGTTTAGCGCAATGAGCTGTGGGCGCTCCAGCAAAGGCTTTTCGCCTTCAGGAACCTGGTACTTGCCAAGCTCAATCAAAATCTTGTCTAGGTCGCTGATCGGGTCGCGATCGGTTTCCAGAGTTCCGCAGTCCAGCACGTGAAGCAGCGCGGTACAACGCTCAACGTGACGAAGGAACTCAAGGCCAAGACCCTTACCCTCGCTGGCACCCTCAATAAGCCCAGGAACGTCGGCAATGGTGTAGCGAACGTCTGCAGACTGAACAACGCCTAGGTTTGGGTGCAAAGTGGTGAACGGGTAGTCAGCAATCTTTGGACGTGCGGCACTCATTGCAGCAATCAACGATGATTTACCCGCGCTTGGGTAACCCACCAAGGCAACGTCTGCAACCGTCTTTAGCTCAAGACGGATGTCTCCGCTCCAACCAGGTACGCCCAAGAGGCAGAAACCAGGTGCCTTGCGCTTGCTGGAGGCGATGGCAGCGTTTCCGAGGCCACCGATTCCACCCTCGGCAATAACAAACTCCATGCCAGGCTCATCGAGGTCGCACAGCAACTCGCCCTTGGCGTTCTTCACAACGGTTCCAACCGGTACTGGAAGAATCTGTCCCTCACCCATTGCGCCGTTGCGGTAGTCACCGGCACCAGCGGAGCCGTCTCCACCGTTGCGGTATGGCTGGAAGTGGTAGTCCAACAGGGTGGTAACGCTTGGGTCGGCTAGCAGCGAGATTGAACCGCCGTTGCCGCCGTTACCGCCGTCTGGACCAGCCAGTGGCTTGAACTTTTCACGCTTGATGGACACGCAGCCGTCGCCACCGTTGCCGGAGCGCACGTGAAGGGTCACTTGATCTACGAAACTGACCATGATTCGCCTTCCTTAGAGAAATGTTGATGAAAACAATGAAGGCGAGCACAAAGGCTCGCCATCGTTGTTGAAGATTAGGTGTGCTTAGGCAACAACCACGTTTACAACGCGACGGCCACCCTTGACGCCGAACTCTACGGCGCCAGCCGAGAGAGCGAACAAGGTGTCGTCCTTGCCCTTGCCCACGTTTGCACCTGGGTGGAAGTGGGTTCCGCGCTGACGAACGAGGATCTCGCCTGCGTTTACATTCTGGCCAGCGTAACGCTTTACGCCTAGACGCTGTGCGTTGGAATCGCGACCGTTTCGAGTGGAGCTAACGCCCTTTTTGGATGCCATTTGGGTTCAGTCCTTTACTTGATCTCGGTGACCTGAACACGAGTTAGCTCGTGACGGAAGCCCATACGCTTCTTGTAACCGGTCTTGTTCTTGTACTTCTGAATGATGATCTTTGGGCCACGGAGGTCGTTTAGAACCTCTGCGGTTACCTTTACCTTGGCAAGAGCCTTGGCATCGGTGGTGACCTTGTCGCCGTCAACTAGCAACAGAGCGGCAAGCTCAATGTTGCCGTTGGCGTCGGCCTTAATACGGTCGAGCGTAACGATGGTGCCTACGGACACCTTCTCTTGACGGCCGCCTGCGCGGACTACAGCGTAAACCACAGATCTACCCTTTGTTCTAAAGACTTGGAATGTTACAGCGCGAATACACAGCGGGCAACAAGGATTTAGTCTACATTGCCCAAGCCGTTAGGTCAAACCATTTTGACCCGTGTTTTCACACCGAACTTGGATTAGTTCTCTTGTGAAGCTTCGACGCTAGTCTGAGCGCCAGCCGAAGGCGTGATGTTGCCTCCGGTTGAAACGCGACGCGACTTGCGACGACCCTGACCTGCCGGCTTTGGCTCTGGCAGCGCGTCTAGCACGCTTTCCAGGAGCTTCTCGGCGTCTGGGGCCTTTGCATCCGAAGATGCGCCTGCTCCGTTTGCCCCGGTTTTACCCGAGTCGCGGTTTGCAGACTTTGATCCGATAGCACCGGTTGGCAACACGATTGGCGAAGGCTCCCCCGCCGCTTCGTGTGCCGCAACTGTGGAAGCGGCAATCTTGCCGATAACACTGTTGATCTGGCTGGCGCTTTCGGCCGTTACAACCTTGGCTACCTCAATCTGACGATTGCGGTCCTTGCCCTTGTTGCGATTCTTGCTGTTGCCCTGTTGCTGCTTTGGCGCACCCTCATCGCTGCTGGTGTGCTTGCTGCGCATAACAGGCTCGTGGTGCACAATCACACCGCGGCCAGCACAAGCCTCACAAGGCTCGCTGAACGCTTCGAGCAGGCCAATGCCCAACTTCTTTCGGGTCATCTGAACCAAACCGAGCGAGGTGACTTCTGCCACCTGGTGCTTGGTGCGGTCGCGGCTTAGGCACTCCATCAATCGGCGAAGTACTAGGTCGCGGTTGCTTTCCAAAACCATGTCGATGAAGTCCACAACGATGATTCCACCGATGTCGCGCAGGCGAAGCTGACGAACGATTTCCTCGGCGGCCTCAAGGTTGTTCTTGGTCACGGTCTCTTCGAGGTTTCCACCCGAACCAACAAACTTGCCGGTGTTCACGTCTACCACGGTCATGGCTTCGGTGCGGTCGATGACTAGCGAACCACCAGATGGCAGGTAAACCTTGCGGTCTAGTGCCTTTGCAATCTGCTCGCCAACGCGGTACTCGTCGAATACATCCTTTGTGCCTTCGTACTTTTCAACGCGCTCCAACAGATCTGGAGCAACAGACTCCAGGTATCCCTCGATGGTGGTGCGTGCGTCGTCGCCGCTGATAACCATCTTCTGGAAGTCTTCGTTGAATACGTCGCGAACAATCTTGATTAGCAGGTCTGGCTCGCTGTGCAGCAGAACCGGAGGCTGAGCCTTCTCAACCTTCTTGCTGATTGCCTCCCACTGAGCCTGAAGACGCTGAACGTCTAGGGTCAATTGCTCCTCGGTGGCTCCCTCGGCGGCGGTGCGAACAATCACACCGGCATCTTCAGGAAGGATCTCCTTGAGGATTTTCTTGAGGCGGGCACGCTCGCTGTCTGGCAGTTTGCGAGAAATTCCGTTCATGCTGCCGTTAGGCACATAAACCAGGTAGCGTCCAGGCAGTGATACCTGCGAGGTCAGGCGGGCACCCTTTTGACCAACCGGGTCCTTGGTGACCTGAACCAGAACGGTGTCGCCGCTCTTGAGCGCGAGCTCAATACGACGAGGCTGGTTTCCGGTTTCAGCCAGTTCCCAGTCCACTTCACCCGAGTACAGCACGGCGTTGCGTCCGCGACCGATGTCAACGAATGCCGCTTCCATCGATGGGAGAACGTTCTGAACCTTGCCAAGGTAAACGTTGCCGATAAGCGACGCCTCCTGTGCCTTGGCCACGTAGTGCTCAACTAGAACGCCGTCTTCTAGAACGCCGATCTGAATCTTGCCAGCTGCCGAACGAACCACCATGGTGCGGTCAACGGCTTCGCGACGAGCTAGGAACTCGCTCTCGGTGATAACCGAACGGCGGCGGCCAGCATCACGACCATCGCGGCGGCGCTGCTTCTTGGCTTCCAAACGAGTGCTACCCGAAACGCGGGTTGGCTCGTTGCTCGGTTCACGTGGCTCGCGAGGAGTGCGAACCTTAACAACTGTGTTTGGTGCGGCTTCAACGTTGGCGTCTTCACCGGCACGGCGGCGGGAACGGCGGCGAAGGTGCGACTCGTCGCCATCCTGCTGCTCGTTCCGGTCAGAACCAGAGCGCTCAGAACCAGCGCGGTCGGAACCCGAACGGCTGTTTGCTGGCTTCTCAGCAACCGGCTTGCCACGCTTCTTGTCAATCACAGGAGTTGGCAGATCTGGCGCCTGGAACAGCAACGAGGTTGCGGCCAGAGGAACTAGTGGCTTGGCAGAATCGTCGGCTTCTGAATCACCAGATGCCACATCGATGGTTGCCTTGGCAGCCTTCGCTGCAGGAGCCTTCTTGGCTGTCGGTGTTTTCTTGGCAGGTGCTTTGCCAGCTGGCGAACGCTTTGCAGCCGCTGGCTTTTCGGAAGCTTCTACGGTTGCTTCGACCGCTGCGTCTGCATCGGCAGTTGCAGGCGCGGCAGCCTTGCGAGGTGCGCGCGAACGAACCGGCTTCTTAGCCGAAATTTCAGTGTTGTTTTCAGTCTTTGCATCGCTAATTGCTGCGTTGTCAGACTGGATTTTTTTCTCTACCACGAGTGGCATACTCCAAGCCGCCTAAGGCTGAGCCACACATCCCAGCCTGTAAAGGCCTTCAAAACCTATGTTGACTGCCCGCGGCAACCAACTAAAACTAAAGTCGAGCCATCCTATTTTTACGATCCCAACTGCCCAAAGGGTCTTACGTTGCGGCCTCGTCTGATGCTCGAGAAAATTTCGTCGTATGGGTGTGGTCCATAGCAACTTCAATAAGTATGGCACTTTTGTTGCGAAAAGTCAGTATTACCGCGTGGGATACTGAAACAGTGAGCAACGTAATAAGCGAAGAAACCACCCTGTTTTCGGCCACCAAGAGCATGGCCTGGCAGTGGATTGTGTTTGGTGTTTTGGGTTGGGTAGCCGCCCTCGCACTCACCCTTGAAAAGATCCACGTTCTGGAGAACCCGAACGACGCACTAAGTTGCGACCTAAACGTTTTTGTCAGCTGCAAGTCGGTCATGGCCAGCTGGCAGAGTCACATCTTTGGCTTTCCAAATCCAATCATCGGTCTCGCCGCGTTTGTGGCACCAATCGTGGTTGGAGTCGCAGTTCTGGCAGGAGCCAAGTTTGCCGACTGGTTCTGGCGCATGTTCCTTGCAGGATTCAGTCTGGCTTTCGTTTTCGTTCTTTGGCTCAGCAGCCAGAGCATCTTCGTGATCAACGTGCTCTGCCCTTACTGCATGCTCGCTTGGATAGCCGTGATTCCGCTGTTCTGGCACACACTCTTGTGGATGCTGGCGGAGGACATCATCGAGGCACCAGTGAGCTGGGCTGCTTTCCTCGACGTTGCTCATCGCCGTGCCTGGTTGTTCTCGGTTGGCACCGAACTCATCGTTGCAGTTGTGATTGCCATTCACTTCTGGGATGCCTGGCCGGCAACCTTTGCGGCACTTTTCCGCTAGACCGTTTGCTAACGCGGTTCGCTTCTAGTCTTTAAAAACCAAAACCGCACCTCCAGCTTTGGCTGAGGGTGCGGTTTTGGTTTAAGCGTTTAGAACCAGAGCAACAGCTCGCGCTCGGCGCTCTCCGGTGAGTCGCTGCCGTGAACCAGATTCTGCTGAACCTTCAGTCCCCAGTCGCGACCCAGGTCGCCACGAATGGTGCCAGGCGCTGCAACGGTTGGGTCGGTTGCGCCGGCCAGTGAGCGGAATCCCTCAATCACGCGGTGGCCCGAAACGTGAAGGGCAACAACGTCGCCACTGCCCATGAAGTCAACTAGCGGCTGGTAGAACGGCTTGCCCTCGTGCTCCGCGTAGTGTGCAGCCAGCAACTCAACGCTCGGGGTGAACTTCTTCAGGTTCACAACCGTGTAGCCTTTGGCTTCAATGCGACGAATGATTTCACCGATGAGGTTGCGCTTCACGCCGTCTGGCTTGATCAAAACAAGTGTGTTCTGGATTTCGGTCATTTCGTTTTCCTTTGGTCTCGCGCTGCCGCGTGTTTAGAGTTCTTGAAGCTTGTTGTAGGCGTCGCGTGCCTTGTCGATGGTGGTTCCGGCTAGCATCGCCCAAATCCATAGGCAGATGAAGATTCCGCCAACCAGCCACATGAGTGGAACCCAGATGCCGGTGAGCAGAGTGAGCAACTGCAGGGTCCAACCCCAGTAGTAGCTCACCTTGGAGCGAAGCACTGCGGGGGTGAGAATCATCAGGAACGCGAGAGACAGACCTACCGACCAAACTGCAACCGGGTCTGCTGCCTTTAGTCCGAACGCAACCAGCGTTGCAAAGAACACAACGAAAGATTCAAACGCCAGAAGCATCGATGCCAGGGTTCTCTGGGTTGATGGGGTGCGAGGCGCTCGCATTTTGACCTGTTTTGCCTTAGCCATTTAGCTTGTCCTCATTCTCTTCAGAATCATCATCAAACGAATCGTCTTCATTTTCAAAGTCGTCATCGCTGTAATCCAGACCCTCAGACTCACGCGCCTTGAAGTCCTCTTCGGCTAGGTCTTCAAAGCCTTCGCTCTCAACCATTTCGCCCGACTCGGCGCTGGAACCGTCCGGGTTGTTTTCATCAAAATCGTCGTTCAGGTCGTCATCGAAGTCAACCTGATCCTGAGCCTGCTGCAACTTAAGCGCATCGCCAACGAGACTGATGGAACCTGTCACGATGATTGCCTGACCTATGCCCTCTTCAACCATCTGCTGGGCATCCAGCATGGCGGTTGCCACGTGGTGAGTCACGCGAACTCGGTGCTCACCGAAAATCTCGATTGCCAGGTCGGCCAGTTCGTCGGCGGTGATGGCGCGGTCCGAGGTGCTCTGGGTGATTACAACCTCTTCAAGCACGGGCTCGAGGGCGCGCAAAATGCCAGCCGCGTCCTTTTCTGCCAAAACTCCAACCACGCCAATGAATCGGTCCACGTGGAAAGATTCACGCAAAGTCTCGGCCAATACGCGAGCGCCGTGCGGGTTGTGCGCAGCATCAAGCACGGTTAGCGGCTCGCGGCTGACCACCTGCAACCTACCTGGCGAAGACGAATCGGCAAGGGCCACGCGCAGCACGTCGTCCATGATTCGCTGTGTGCCGCCACCAAGGAATGACTCAACCGCAGCAATTGCCACAGCCACGTTTTCCACCTGGTAGCCGCCCAGAATCGGTAGGAACAGGTTCTGGTACTCCCCCGCCAAACCCTTCACGCTAAAGCGCTGGCCAAAACCTTCCACCTCGCTGCTGAGCACAACAAAGTGTTCGCCCAGCTGAGCCCATGCGTCGCCAATGGCGGCGGCCTGAGCCTTGATGACCTCTGTAGCTTCGGCAACCTGAGGCGAAGAAACCACAATGGCGTTCGGCTTGATGATGCCGCTCTTGGTCTCGGCGATCTCGGTGATGGTGTTACCCAAGCGGTCGGTGTGATCCAAACCAATCGGGGTGAACACCGCCACGTCTCCATCGGCCACGTTGGTGGAGTCCCAAGCGCCGCCCATGCCAACTTCAAGCACCAATACATCGATGGGTGCATCCGCAAAAATGTTGAACGCCAAGGCTGCGAGTGCCTCGAAGTAGGTGAGGCGCGGCTCGCCTTGAGCTTCCAGCTGCGCATCCACGATTTCGAGAATCGGCTTGGTGTCCTGCCAGAGCGTCCACAAAACTTCGTCGCTCACCGGTTCGCCATCGATGGAAATGCGCTCATTGATGCGAATCAGGTGCGGGCTGGTGAACCGCCCGGTGCGAAGACCGTGCTCGCGCAGAATGCGTTCGATGAACCTGGTGGTGCTGGTTTTGCCGTTGGTGCCGGTCACGTGAATCACGCGGTACGAGTGCTGCGGGTCGCCCAGCAACTGAACCGCCTGGCGGGTTGGCTCCAGGCGCGGACGCAGCTTGTTCTCAGGCATGCGCGCCAGGAGGTCTTGCTCAACCTGAGCGGCTAGTTCCGCCCAGTGTGCGGCCAACGAACGGTTTTGGCTCAAAGTTTTGCCACCGAAACCTGTGCAGGCAGGTCGTCGCCAACAGTTACGGCGCTACCTGCGGCATCGCCCACGGTGAGAGTCAATTCCAGAGTCAAGGTCTCGCTCTTGATGAGTTCCGCGTGGGTCTGAGCGGCATCAATCACTTCCTGCTGACCGGTTACGGTGAGAGCGATACGGTCGCTCACATCGAAGTCGGCATCCTTACGTGCGGACTGAACCGCACGAATCAGGTCCCGGGCCAAACCTTCGGCGGCTAGCTCGGCGGTCACGTTGGAATCCAAAAGCACAAAGCCACCGCCAGGCAAAATGCCCACGAGGTTGCTGTTGCCAGATTCCTCGGCCGCAACCAGCTCAAGGCTGTATTCGCCCTCAACCAGTTGCACTCCACCGGCAGTTACAACACCGTTGGTTTCGCTCCAGTCGCCACCCTTTGCCGCGCCGATGATTGCCTGCACAGCCTTGCCCAAACGAGGGCCAGCTGCACGAGCGTTCACAGTTAGGCGCTTGGTAACGCCGTACTTCTCACCGGAATCCAACGAAAGCTCAACCAGGTCAACGCTTTTCACGTTTAGTTCGTCGGCGATGATGTCTGCGAAGTCGCCCAAGGCAGCCGCGTTTTCGGCAACCACGGTTAGCTTGGCCAGCGGCAAACGCACTCGCAGTTGAGCGCCCTTGCGAAGGCTGTTGGCAACCGAACTGATGGTGCGAACCTGGTCCATTGCGCTAACCAGTGCGTCATCGGCAGGAAGTGAGTTGGCGTCTGGCCAGGCCTCAAGGTGAACCGAACGGCCGCCGGTTAGTCCCTTCCAGATTTCTTCGGTTACTAGTGGAAGCAGCGGAGCCGCAACGCGAGTCACGATCTCGAGCACTGTGTAGAGCGTGTCAAACGCCTCGGCCGAACCCTCCCAGAAACGGTCGCGAGAACGGCGAACGAACCAGTTGGTGAGCACGTCTGCAAAGTCCTTGAGTTCGCCAGCCGCGGTGTAGGAGTCGAACTTGTTCATTGCCGCCTCTACCCCGTTGATCAGGTCGCGGGTCTTGGCAAGCAGGTAGCGGTCCAGAACATCGGTGCTGGAAACCGAGTACTTTGCCTCATAACCGGAAGCGTTGGCGTAAAGCGTGAAGAAGTAATAGGTGTTCCACAGCGGAAGTAGAACCTGGCGCACACCCTCGCGAATACCCTGCTCGGTAACACTCAGGTTTCCACCGCGAAGAATGGTGCTGCTCATCAGGAACCAACGCATTGCGTCCGCTCCGTCACGATCCATAACTTCGTTCACGTCTGGATAGTTACGGAGGCTCTTGGACATCTTTTGTCCATCGTTGCCAAGGATGATTCCGTGCGAAACCACGTTCTTGAAAGCCGGACGGTCAAACAGGGCGGTGCTCAGCACGTGCAGGGTGTAGAACCAACCGCGGGTCTGGCCAATGTATTCAACAATGAAGTCGCCCGGGAAGTGGCTCTCGAACCAGTCCTGGTTCTCAAACGGGTAGTGGGCCTGAGCAAACGGCATCGAGCCCGACTCAAACCAGCAGTCCAGCACCTCTGGCACGCGGCGCATTGTGCTCTTGCCGGTTGGGTCGTCTGGGTTTGGGCGGGTCAGGTTGTCGATGGTTGGGCGGTGGAAGTCATCGATGCGAACTCCGAAGTCCGCCTCCAACTGATCTAGCGAACCGTAAACATCGATGCGTGGGTAGTTAGGGTCGTCGCTCTTCCAAACCGGAATCGGCGCTCCCCAGAAACGGTTGCGGCTGATTGCCCAGTCGCGCACGTTTTCAAGCCACTTGCCAAACTGGCCGTCTTTGGTGTGCTCCGGAGTCCAGTTGATCTGCTGGTTTAGCTCCAGCATGCGGTCCTTAAGCTTGGTGGCCTCAACGAACCAACTGGAAACCGCCTTGTAGATAAGCGGGTTCTTGCAGCGGTAGCAGTGCGGGTAAGGGTGCTCGTAGCTGGCCTGGCGAATCACGCGCGCATTGCCCTTGAGCATCTGGCTGATTGGCTTGTTGGCGTCAAACACGTGCTGACCGGTGAAGTCGGTGATGATGCTGTTGAACTGCGCGCGCTCGTCTACCGACACGTAGGTTGGGATGCCCGCGGCGGCACAAACTCGCTGGTCGTCTTCACCGTAGGCAGGTGCCTGGTGAACTACGCCGGTTCCGTCGCCCTCGCCAACGTAGTCGTCAACCAAAACCTGCCATGCGTTGGCGGTTTCAAACTTGGTCTCGTCTGCGTAGTAGTCAAACAGGCGTTCGTAGCGCAGGCCGTTTAGGTCCTTACCCATAACGCTGTGACTGATTGCATCGATGGCTTCTTCGGCGGTCTCGTAGCCCAGGTCCTTGGCGTATGCGCCAACCGAGCTCTTGGCCAACAGGTAACTCGCCGAACCGTTTACCGCGTTGTCTCCCGTGCCATAAGGTCCGGCCGGAACCACAACGTACTCAATCTCAGGCCCAACTGCCAGCGCAAAGTTGGTTGGCAGGGTCCACGGGGTGGTGGTCCAGGCCAGAATGCGAACGCCTGCGAGCTTCTCAAACCCCGCCTGTCCCGCCAGTGCAGGGAAAGTCACGGTGAGGGTCTGGTCCTGACGGTTCTTGTAAACCTCGTCGTCCATGCGAAGCTCGTGGTTGCTAAGCGGAGTCTCGCAACGCCAACAGTAAGCCAAAACCTTAAAGCCCTCGTAGATCAGGCCCTTATTCCAAAGCTGCTGGAACGCCCAAAGCACGCTCTCGGTAAACGGAGTGTCGAGGGTCTTGTAGTCGTTTTCAAAGTCAACCCAACGAGCCTGACGGGTTACGTATCGCTCCCAGTCTTTGGTGTACTTGAGCACGCTGGTGCGGCAGTACTCGTTGAACTTGTCAACGCCGTACTTTTCGATCTCCGGGCGGCCGCTGATTCCCAGCTGGCGCTCTGCCTCAACCTCGGCAGGCAAACCGTGGGTGTCCCAGCCAAAGCGGCGCTCAACCAGGTAACCCTGCATGGTCTTGAAACGAGGAACGGCGTCTTTTGCGTAACCGGTTAGCAGGTGGCCGTAGTGAGGTAGACCGTTGGCAAACGGAGGGCCATCGTAGAAAACGAACTCTTCGGCGTTAGCTGCCTTTCGCTGGTCGATGGAAGCCTGGAAGGTGCCGTCTTTGGCCCAGAAGTCCAGAATGCCCTCTTCAACCTTTGGGAAGCTAGGGCTTGGGTTTACACCCGCAGCCGCACTCTTTGAGGCGCTCGAAGTTGACTCTTGATTCTTGGGATACATGAAAGGCTTTCTGGCAGACAGCAAAAGGATTTCCTTAGTCAATGTTAACCTTATACAAACCCACTTTTTGGAGACTCTTAGCGTGACTACTGCCCAAAACGGCTCAGCCAACAACTTTCTTGCACCAGCAACCGCACCCGAAAAGGTGGGCGTTGAGGGACTCGAGACCAAATGGGGTCAGGTTTGGGAACAAACCGGCACCTTTGCGTTCGACCGCACCGTGAAGAAAGAGTGCGTCTACTCCATCGACACCCCGCCTCCAACCGTTTCCGGTTCGCTGCACGTGGGTCACGTTTTCAGCTACACCCACACCGATGTGGTGGCTCGTTTCAAGCGCATGAGCGGCTTCGAGGTTTACTACCCGATGGGATGGGACGACAACGGTCTGCCAACCGAGCGTCGAGTTCAGAACTACTTTGGCGTGCGCTGCGATCCATCGCTGCCTTACATTGAAAACTTCGTTCCGCCGTTCGAGGGTGGAGACAACAAGAGTTCTAAGGCCGCAGACCAGATTCCAATCGGTCGCCGCAACTTCATTGAACTCTGCGAGCGCCTAACCACCGAAGACGAGAAGCAGTTTGAGGCGCTATGGCGTCAGCTGGGCATCAGCGTTGACTGGGCCCAGACCTACCAGACCATTTCGCCAGCGGCTCAGGCCGTTTCCCAGAAGGCTTTCCTTGAGAACCTGGCCCGCGGCGAGGCCTACCAGAGCATGGCTCCTACCTTGTGGGACGTAACCTTCCGTACCGCGGTGGCTCAGGCCGAGCTTGAAGACCGCGACCAGCCTGGCGCGTACCACCGCGTTGGCTTTGCGGCAGACCCTGCACTGGTTGAGGGTGGCGTGGTTTACATCGAGACCACTCGCCCTGAGCTGCTTCCTGCCTGTGTGGCCCTGGTTGCGCACCCGGACGACGCTCGCTACCAGCACCTGTTTGGCAAGACCGTGACCACCCCAATCTTTGGCGTTGAGGTTCCTGTGGTTTCGCACCACCTGGCTCAGATCGACAAGGGTTCGGGCATTGCCATGATCTGTACCTTCGGTGACATCACCGACGTGGTTTGGTGGCGCGAGCTCGACCTACCTAACCGCGCCATCATCGGCTGGGACGGTCGTTTGATTTCCGAGGCACCGGATGCCATCGTTTCCGAGGCCGGCAAGGCCGCCTACGCCGAGTTGGCTGGCAAGACCACCTTCAGCGCCAAGCAGCGCATCGTTGAGTTGTTGCAGGGGTCCGGTGACATGGTTGGCGACGCCAAGCCAATCACGCACCCTGTGAAGTTCTTTGAAAAGGGCGACAAGCCACTTGAGATCGTTAGCACCCGTCAGTGGTACATCCGCAATGGTGGCCGCGATGCTTCGTTGCGCGAGCGCCTGATTGCGCTTGGCAAGGACTTGAACTTTGTTCCTGACTTCATGCGCGTGCGCTACGAGAACTGGGTGAACGGCCTAACCGGCGACTGGCTAATCAGCCGACAGCGCTTCTTCGGTGTTCCAATCCCGGTTTGGTACCCACTTGACGCGGACGGCAACCCGGTTCACGACAAGCCTCTGGTTCCTGCATACGAGAACCTACCGGTTGACCCTTCCAGCGATGTGCCTGCCGGGTACACCGCCGAGCAGCGTGGAGTTGCAGGAGGGTTCATCGGTGAAGTGGACATCATGGACACCTGGGCCACCTCCAGCCTCACCCCACAGCTTGCGGGCGGTTGGATTGAAGACCCTGAGAAGTTTGAGCTGGTTTACCCTTACGACCTTCGCCCACAGGGTCAAGACATCATTCGCACCTGGTTGTTCTCCACCGTTTTGCGTTCGGAGCAGCAGCACGGCCAGCTTCCTTGGAAGAATGCGGCCATCAGTGGTTGGATCCTCGACCCAGACCGCAAGAAGATGAGCAAGAGCAAGGGCAACGTGGTTACTCCTAGCGACATGCTGGTTGAGCACGGCTCCGACGCGGTTCGTTACTGGGCTGCCAGCGCACGTCTGGGCACCGATGCGGCATTCGACACCGGAATGATGAAGATTGGTCGCCGTTTGAGCATCAAGATTCTGAACGCCGCCAAGTTTGTGCTCAGCTTCGAGGCTCCAACCGGCGAGGCAAAGGTTACCGAGCCGATCGATCAGGCTCTGCTGCTCTCCCTTGCAGACGTGGTTCGCAACGCAACCGCAGCCTTCGAGGCCTACGACCACACCAAGGCGCTAGAGCTCAGCGAGCAGTTCTTCTGGGGCTTCACCGATGACTACCTAGAACTGGTGAAGGAGCGTGCCTACAGGCAGGGCGATTTCAACGCAGAGCAGCAGGCCAGTGCGGTGCTGACTCTGCGTCGTGCACTCCACACCATGTTGCGTTTGTTCGCACCGTTCCTACCGTTTGCCACCGATGAAGTTTGGTCTTGGTGGCAGAACACCGCCGCAGATCAGGCAGCTTCGATTCACCGCGCCGCTTGGCCAACGGTTGAGGAACTCACCGGCGACCTAGACGCTTGCAACCACGGCCTGTTGGAACTTGCCAGCACCGCGCTGATTGGCGTTCGCAAGGCTAAGAGCGATGCCAAGGTGAGCATGAAGGCGGTTGTGGAGTCCGCAACCCTGCAGGCCCCAGCTGCCGTGCTGACCAGCCTGCGCTCGCTAGAGGCAGACCTGAAGGCAGTAGGCAAGATTCAAGACCTGTCTTACCAAGAGGGCGAAGAGCTCGCAGTTGTAGACGTGGTTTTGGCTCCTGTGGAAGAAGCCGCCCAGTAAACAAACCGACCAACTTAACCAAGTTGTAACGCTAAAAGGGTCAACCGCAAGGTTGGCCCTTTTTGCTTGGGTTAGGCTCAAACCATGAGCTCAAATCCTTTTGCTAAGCCATCCACTCTGCCTTACCAGCTGCCACCTTTTGCACAGGTCACCGACGACCTGTACGCGGGTGCGTTTGCGGAAGCCATCGCTGAACACACCGCAGAAATCCAGGCCATCCTGGCTAGCGGTGAACCAACCTTTGAGAACACTTTGGTTGCATTCGAGAAGAGCGGGCAGCAGCTGTTCCGCGTGATGTCGGTGTTCTACAACAAGCACTCCAGCGACACCAACGACACCATCGATGCTCTGGACGAAGAGTTCTCCCCCAAGCTCACCGCGCACTTTGACTCGATCACTCTGAACCCTGAGTTCTTTGCCCGCATCGATGCGCTGTATCAGAAGCGCGACTCGCTAACCGTGAACGGCCTTCCGCTCGATGAAGAGTCGCTCTGGTTGCTGGAGCGTCACCACCGCGAGTTCACCCTGGCCGGTGCCGCCCTGAACGAGGCAGACCGCGAACAGTTGAAATCCATCAACGAGGAACTTTCGCTGCTGGAGACTCGCTTTGGCAAGAATGCACTGAACGAGCAGAATGACCTAGGAATTTTGGTCGAGGATGTTGCCGAACTAGACGGTCTTGGTGAATCCGAGATTGCCATTTGTGCAGCAGCCGCCGCAGAGCGTGGCGAAGAGGGCAAGTACCTCATCAAGATGATCAACTACACCGGTCACCCGTTCATGGCGTCGCTCACCAACCGTGCTCTCCGTCAGCGCATCCAGGAAAACGTGATGAGCAAGGGTTTGCGCGGCAACGAGAACGACAACCGCGCCACTCTGGTTGAAATTGTGAAGCTTCGTGCCAAGCGCGCCCAGCTTTTGGGGTTCAAGAATCACGCAGCCGAGCAGACATTTGACAAGACCGCGGGTACCCCAGAAAACGTGCACGCCATGTTCAAGAAGCTTGCCCCATCGGCAAACGTGAACGTGCGCAAAGAAGGCCAGGTCTTGCAGCAACAGATTGCCAAGACCGGCGGCAACTTTGAACTTCAGAGCTGGGACTGGGACTTCTACGCCGAGCAGGTTCGCCTTGAGCAGTACGCGGTGGATACCGGCGCAATGCAGCCCTACTTTGAGCTTGAGCGCACCCTGAACCACGGCGTGTTCTTCGCCGCAGGCAAGCTATTTGGACTCACCTTTGAACTGCGAGCAGACCTTGAAGGCTGGCACCCTGAGAGCCGGGTTTGGGAAGTGAAAAACACCGATGGTAGCCCCGTGGGACTGTACGTTGGCGACTTCTTCACCCGCGACTCAAAGCGCGGTGGCGCCTGGATGAGTTCGTTCATCGACCAGAGCCACCTGTTGGGCAACCTGCCTGTGGTCTACAACAACATGAACGTGCCAAAGCCTGCCGGAAACGAGCCTGCGTTGCTAACGCTGGACGAAGTGAAGACCCTGTTCCACGAGTTTGGTCACGCACTGCACGGACTTCTGAGCAATGTTCAGTACCCGCACTTCAGTGGCACCTCCGTGGCACGCGACTTTGTTGAGTTCCCTAGCCAGGTGAACGAGATGTGGGGTCTCTGGCCAGAAGTTGTGAACAACTACGCTCGCCACTACAAGACCGGCGAGGCCCTGCCTCACGAATGGATCAACAACCTCGAGCGCAGCCTCACCTTTGACCAGGGGCACGACACCGTGGCTCTGCTCGCGGTTGGCGTCATTGACATGGCTTGGCACGAGCTCAGCGTTGAAGAAGCCGAGAAGCTCACCGCGGCAGACGTTGAGGCATTCGAGGCGAAGGCACTCGCTGCCTACGGCCTCGACTACGCGCCTGTGCCAACCCGCTACCGCAGCACCTACTGCACCCACATCTTTGCGGGCGGTTACTCTGCGGGCTACTACGGCTACTTCTGGAGCGAGGTGCTAGACGCCGACACCGTTGAGTGGTTCAAGAGCAACGGTGGCTTCAAACTGGAGAACGGCATGCGCTTCCGTGAGCGTTTACTTTCGCGTGGCGGCAGCAACGAAGCCATGGCCATGTACCGCGATTTCCGTGGCGCAGACGCCGACATCAACTTCCTTTTGAAGCGTCGTGGCCTGATTTAACCCAGATTCAACGATGAAAGCCGCGACCTTTTGGCCGCGGCTTTTTCGTTTAGGTATTGCTAGGCGGTTTTGCGAGAAGGCAGTTTGGTAACTCCCCAAACCGCGAGACCGGCCAGAAGCGCCCAGAACGCCGCACCGATTCCCCAAACGGCAATGCCTGAGGCTCCCACCAAAAAGGTCACCACGGCCGGCATGCGCAGCTTTAGATCGCTAGTGGCTTCCGAGATGGCGTTACCGATGGTGCCAAATAGTGCAAGCCCACTGGTGGCCAGAATCAACACACGCGGAGTTTCCAGAATGAAAGCAACTGTTGGTGCCGCCAGAATCGCCAAAACCAGGTAGGCCACTCCCCCGTAGACGCTGGAAAGCCAACGCCTGGCAGGGTTTGGGTGCGCGTGTTCGTTGGCGTTTAGCGCGGCGGTGATGGCCGCCAGGTTCAACGCGTAACCGCCAAAGAACGAACCCGCTACCGTGGCCGCACCGGTGGTCATGAGAACTGGCTTGAACGGAACGGTGAAACCAAAACTGTTCATGATGGCAATGCCTGGAACGTTCTGGCTGGCCATGGTCACCAGGTACAGCGGAATCGCCAACGAAATGATTGCCGACCAGTCAAACACAGGCATTACTGGCGTGAAGTTGGACCACATCTGCACGTGGCTCAGGTCAGCAGGCATCAACAGCGCAATCAGTGTGTAGGTAACGGCAATGGCAACCGGCGCCGCCCAAACGGTGGCGTATCGGTAGAGCACCAGCCAAATCAGAACGGCTGGCACCACGATCGCGGGGTAAAGCACTAGAGCCTGGAACGGTGCCACACAGAAGCTGAAGATCACTCCGGCAAGCATGGCGTTGGCGATTGGCTTTGGAATGGCCGAAACCAAACGACCGAGTGTTGGCCAGAGCCCGGTAATGGCAAGCAGCACACCGGTGACCAGAAATGCGCCAACCGACTGCCCAAAACCTAAGTGCAGCACTCCGGCGGCAACCATCATCGCAGCACCTGGAGTACTCCAAACAATGCTGATTGGCATCTTGAATTTCCAGGAGAGCACAATGCTCAAAATTCCATACAGTGCAACCATCACAACGATGGCGGTTGCTGTTTGCCCCTTGCTGGCTCCAACCGCGGTTAGCGCAGCCAATGCCACGCCAAGGCTTGCAGCAGTTCCAGTTACCGAGGCAACTAAGCCAGCTAAAGCAGGAGATTTGTGGTCGGAAAGAGTCTCTCTAAAGCCCACGGCAGATAACCGTTACGCGCTCTTGCGGGCGCTGGTCTGTGGCAACATGCGAGGCGCTGCGCCATCGGTGACAACCTCTTTGGTAATCACCACGGTGCCAGCGAATTCGCTGCCAGGGATTTCAAACATGATTGGGCCAAGAATCTCTTCAAGGATTGCGCGCAATCCACGAGCACCGGTCTGTCGTACCAGAGCCAAATCGGCAATCTCTTCGAGTGCTGCCTGCTCAAACTCAAGTTCAAATCCGTCTAGCTCAAACATGCGCTGGTACTGCTTGGTGAGCGCGTTGCGAGGAACGGTGAGAATCTGCATGAGCGCTGCGCGGTCAAGCTCGGTCACCGATGCAATCACCGGCAGACGACCGATGAACTCTGGAATCAAACCGAACTTGCGAAGGTCTTCCGCCTGGATCTGGCTGTAAAGGTCGGTCATGTCCTTCTTGTCGGAAATCTCCGAGCCAAAGCCAATGCCCTTCTTGCCAACTCGAGCCGAGATGATTTCCTCGATGCCCGCAAATGCTCCGGCAACGATGAACAAAACGTTGGTGGTGTCTAGCTGGATGAACTCCTGCTGCGGGTGCTTGCGGCCGCCCTGTGGTGGAACCGAAGCAACGGTTCCTTCAAGAATCTTGAGCAGTGCCTGCTGAACGCCCTCGCCCGAAACGTCTCGGGTGATCGAAGGGTTCTCGGCCTTGCGAGAAATCTTGTCGATCTCATCGATGTAAATGATGCCCTGCTCGGCACGCTTCACGTCTCCATCGGCCGCCTGAAGCAACTTCAAAAGAATGTTCTCAACGTCTTCGCCAACGTAACCGGCTTCGGTTAGCGCGGTGGCGTCTGCAACGGCGAATGGCACGTTGAGGCGCTTGGCAAGGGTCTGTGCCAGGTAGGTCTTGCCGCAACCGGTTGGACCAACCATGAGGATGTTGCTCTTGGCAATCTCGATTGAGTCGTGTTCCTTGCCGGCGGCGGTGAGTGTGCCGCGGGAACGAAGACGCTTGTAGTGGTTGTAAACCGCAACCGCTAGTGCACGCTTTGCTGGCTCCTGGCCAATAACGTACTCGTCTAGGAAACCGAAAATTTCCTTTGGCTTTGGAAGTTCAATGTCTTCAACGCTGGCAATCGCTTCGCCGAGTTCTTCCTCGATGATTTCGTTGCAGAGCTCAATGCACTCGTCGCAAATGTAGACACCCGGGCCGGCAATTAGCTTGCGAACCTGCTTCTGGCTCTTTCCACAGAAAGAACACTTCAGCAAGTCGCCGGATTCGCCCAGTTTGGTCATGTAAAAACCCTACCTTCACCCAAAGACAAAGCGGCTCAGCAACGCTGAACCGCTTTTGATGTCTTTTACAACGTTTTTGGAGTGGAAACCGACTACTTTACGTTCTTGCGACTGGTGAGTACCTGATCGATGATTCCGTATTCCAGAGCCTCTGGAGCGGTAAGGATCTTGTCGCGGTCGATGTCCTTGTTCACCTCGGCAACCGAACGGTTGGTGTGCTTGCTCAGGGTCTCTTCTAGCCAGTCACGCAAACGGTTGATTTCCTTGGCCTGAATCTCAATGTCCGAAGCCTGACCGCGACCTGCGTCTCCGGTTGAAGGCTGGTGAATCAAGACACGGGCGTTTGGAAGTGCCAAACGCTTGCCAGGTGCACCCGCCGCCAACAGGATTGCGGCTGCCGAAGCGGCCTGACCAAGACACACGGTCTGAATCTGCGGACGGATGTACTGCATGGTGTCGTAAATCGCGGTCATCGCGGTGAACGAACCACCAGGCGAGTTGATGTACATGGTGATGTCGCGGTCTGGGTCTTGGCTCTCAAGAACCAAAAGCTGCGCCATGATGTCATCGGCGCTGGCGTCGTCCACCTGTACGCCTAGGAACACAATGCGGTCCTCGAACAACTTGTTGTAAGGGTCCTGACGCTTGAAGCCGTAGCTGGTGCGCTCTTCGAAGGTTGGCAGAATGTAGCGCGAACCCGGCATTGCCACGTTCGATCCAGGGAAGTTAGTCATCTCGGTTCTCCTACTTGGTGCCAACGCCGGTGGTTCCGGCTGCGTACTTCTGAATGTGGTCGATGAAGCCGTATTCCAGCGCCTCTTCCGCGGTAAACCAGCGGTCACGGTCTCCATCGGCCATGATTTCTTCGATGGTCTTGCCGGTCTGTTCCGCAGTAAGCGAGGCCAGCTGGCGCTTCATGCTCATGATGAGCTCGGCCTGAGTCTGGATGTCGCTAGCGGTTCCACCGAATCCACCGTGTGGCTGGTGCAGCAAAACGCGAGTGTTTGGGGTTGCATAGCGCTTGCCCTTGGCGCCGCTGGAAAGCAGGAACTGCCCCATCGATGCGCACATTCCGATTCCAACGGTCACGATGTCGTTAGGCACGTACTGCATGGTGTCGTAGATGGCCATACCCGCGGTGATGGAACCACCAGGCGAGTTGATGTAAAGGAAGATGTCTTTTTCTGGGTCTTCTGCGGCCAGAAGCAAAATCTTGGCGCAAATCTCGTTTGCGTTGTCGTCGCGAACTTCGCTACCCAACCACACAATGCGGTCTTTCAGTAGACGCTCGAATGCGCTGTTGGATGCTGGGTTGTGATCAGCCATGGCCAAAACTCCTCTTACCTATCAGTGGTGCAAGTCAAAGATACTTGGGGCAACGCACCAGAACCGTGCGTGTTCGCCACGGGCTAAGCGTGTTGCAAAATCCCCAGGCAAAAGAAAAAGCCCGAGCGGTTGGGCTCGGACTTCTTCAAAAACTTACTATTAGTCGTGGTCGTGGCCGGCGTGCTCGTCAACAGCCTCAACACCGGTCTTTAGGAACTCGGCAATGTCAACAGCCTTGCCCTTCTTGTCCTCAACCTTTGCGGCCTCGAGAACAACCGATAGAGCCTTGCGACGGGCTACTTCACCAACGTACGAAGGGATCTGACCGTTCTGGTCGATGATCTTGATGAACTCGTTTGCGTCCATTCCGTACTGCTGAGCACTCACGAATAGGAACTGAAGTAGCTCTTGCTCGTTTACCTGAATCTTCTCTTCTTCAGCGATTGCGTCTAGCAACATCTGAAGCTGGAAGCTCTGGGTGCTCTGCTCGGTAACTTCCTTGCGGTGCTCGGCGTCTTCAAGACGACCCTCGCCCTCAAGGTGACGGTTTACGTCTGCCTCAACAAGTTCGTCCGAAACGGCGATCTTCACAAGCTTGAGCAGCTGCTCGGTTGCTACGTCGCGAGCCTGAACGCCCTGGTTGTAAAGCTTTGCTTCACCAATCTGCTTCTCAAGGTTTTCCTTGAGCTCCTTGATGGTGTCGAACTCGCTAGCCAACTGCGCAAACGCGTCGTCTGCAGCAGGCAGTTCGCGCTCCTTCACAGCGGTTAGGGTCACGGTGATCTCAGATTCCTGGCCGGCCTTGTCGCCGCCAGCAAGCTTGCTCTTAAAAGTGGTGGTCTCGCCTGCGGTGAGGGTGTCTAGCGCCTCGTCAACGCCGTCGAGCAACTTGCCAGAACCAATCTCGTAAGAGATGTTCTGTGCAGCGTCGATCTGCTTTCCATCGATGGTTGCAACTAGGTCAACGGTTACAAAGTCACCGTTCTTCGCAGCACGCTCAACGGTCTTCAGGGTGCCAAAGCGGGCGCGAAGTGCGTCTAGCTCTTCGTCAACCTCGATTGGAGCAACCTTGATCTCGTCTACAACGAGCTTTAGGCCCTTGTACTCAGGAAGCTTGAACTCTGGGCGAACCTCAACCTCGATGTCGAACTGAAGGTTTCCTTCAAAGGTGTTCTCGTCTGGGGTCTGCTTAACGTCTGCAGCAGGCTGACCTAGCGGACGAAGGTTGTTGTCCTCTAGTGCCTGGCGGTAGAAACCATCTAGGCCGTCGTTGATTGCGTGTCCCAAGATGGCTGGGCGGCCAACGCGAGCCTCAAGAACCTTTGGTGGAACCTTGGCGCCGGCACGGAAACCAGGGATCGAAACGTCCTTGGAAATGTGCTCGTAGGCGTGGTCCAGAGAAGGCTTGAACTCTTCTGGGGTGATGTCAAAGCTGATCTTTACACGAGTTGGCTTGATGCGCTCAACGGTGGTCTTCAACTTGTTCTCCTAAAAAAAGGGCTCGCATTTCTGCGAGCCGATTGCTGATTCGTGACCAGATGGTCGGGATGACAGGATTTGAACCTGCAACCCCCTGTACCCAAAACAGGTGCGCTACCAAATTGCGCTACATCCCGCAGCAAGTTTCTTCCGGATTTTTTAGGTCCTGGCGAAACAACCTTGGTTAGTCTATCCCATAGAATAGATACCGATGCACCAAAGCCCGAAAAGTTTTGGTGGATTTTTTACGCGGGTGTAGCTTAATGGTAGAGCCTCGGTCTTCCAAACCGATGACGCGGGTTCGATTCCCGTCACCCGCTCTGCAGAGCCTCTGTAGGGCTTCTAAAGAGTAAGAGTGAAGGCCACTGGATTCCCAGTGGCCTTACTTTTTTGCCTGGAATTAACGCTGGCAGCCCGGGCACCAATAAAGCTTGCGACCGGCCTCAATGGCGATTGAAATGTTGGTTTCGCACACTCGGCAGGGCTGGTTTTCTCGTTTGTAAACAAAATTTCGGTCTTCTTTTGACGGATTTTTTGTGAAAAGTTCTTTTCGAGTGATCATGAACCCGGTTTTCACGCCAACTTTGAGTAGCGCCACCGAATCTTTCCACAGCGAGTGAATTTGTTCCTCGCTGAGTCGGTTTCCTGGCGTATACGGGTCAATCCCCGCCCTAAACAGCAGCTCCGCACGGTAAACATTGCCGATTCCGCTAACCACTGTCTGATCCATGAGGAGCAAACCAATAGCCTTGGCGCTCTTCTGCACCTTTGTCAGAAAGCGTAGGTACTGCTCGCCACGCGGGTCTTTCTTGAAGTTGTCTGGGTTCAACGGGTCCGGTCCGAGGCGGTTTTCCACCGCTTGCACCTCATCGATGGTCAAAATCTCACAAACGGTGGGTCCGCGAAGTTCCGCCACCGTGGAATCGGTGAAGAATCTGGCGCGCACCTCCCCCACAACGGGCTGATTTAGGAACGCCTTGGCATTTATGTTGGTGCGCCAGTTCCACTTGCCGTAGATGCCTAAGTGAATGCGAAGCGTGAGCCCGTTATCAAACTGCAGAAAGAGTTGCTTGCCAATGGCGCGCGATTTCTTGAGCCTCTGGCCCGAAATGAGTGCGGCGCCCGCAGAGAACCTGCCTTGCGGCGAATCCACCCAAACCTGCTGGCCGCCAAACTCCGCCGCGAACGAGTTGGCGGTTCGGTGAACGGTATGGCCTTCAGGCATGCGCGCTCGCTTTCGGGGCTAGCTGCGTTGCTACTAGAGGATTTCGCCGGTCTGTTCGTAGGTTGCAATCTTGCCGATGCGACGAACGTGGCGCTCATCCTGACTGAACGGCTCGGCAACGAAGGCCTCAATCAACTGAAGCACCTCGTCTTGGCTGTGCTGACGCGCACCGATTGCAATCACGTTGGCGTCGTTGTGCTCGCGAGCTAGGCGCGCGGTGTCAAAGTTCCAGGCCAGTGCGGCACGGATGCCCTTCACCTTGTTTGCGGCAATCTGCTCGCCGTTACCGGAACCGCCAAGCACAATGCCTAGTGCCTCTACCCCAGCCTGCTGGTCTGCAACCACGGCGAGAGCCGCGTTGATGCAGAAGCTTGGGTAGTCGTCTAGCGGGTCGTAGCTGGTAGGCCCGTGATCAAAAACGTTGTGGCCCTGTTTGGTGAGTTCGCGAATCAGAAAGTGCGAAAGGTCTAAGCCGGCGTGGTCGGTAGCAATGTGAATGCGCATTGATTACTTCTTCTTTTTCTTGGCGGAACGAGGGTTGGAACGAACGAGCGACGGATTTACCGGTGCGTAGGTTGGCTTGCCTTCCGGCTTGCGGTAAATCCACAAATGGGTCACGGCTGCCGCTACTGCGGTGGAGATGAAGTAGTTGGCAATAGACAAATTCATCGATGAAATTACGTTGGCCTGGCTCTTCACGCCTGCAGGCAAGAGCGCAACCAGAATGGCTGCGGCAATCGCGAGAATCGAAATGATGGTGATGTTGGCGAAAAACTTTCCGTACTTAGTTACTGGACTCTTGGTTGCGCGGCCCTGCAGGTAGGAAACCACCGCGATGATTGCCCAGGTTGGCATGAGAAGAAGAATGGCCACGGTCTGCGAAAGGGTAACGGCCTTGGTGAGCCCAAAGCTAAGCAGGAAGAAAAGAAAGCTGAGCACAAGCGAAATGCCGTAAACCAAACTGGCTTCAATGGCTGGCGTGCGCTTCATTTCTGGCTTCTCTCCTTGGCAAGAATTGCTCCTATTAGGCTAGTTGATGAATCGGCCAACTGACACAGGAGTCAAACTTGCCAGGCGAAAACCTAACTCGCGCGGAAGCACAAGCCCGCGCTGCAATTATTAACGTTCAGACCTACAAAATCGAACTGGATCTGACATCAAGCGAAACCACCTTCGCCTCCAAGACCACCGTGAACTTCACCAGCAAGCAGGTTGGTGCCGAGACTTTCATCGATGCAATCACCAATGCCGTGCATAGCGTGACCCTCAATGGCGAGTCCCTAGACGTGGCAGCCGTGAACGATGGCGTGCGAATCCAACTTCCAAATCTGCAGGCTCAGAACGAACTTGTGGTTGTTGCAGACGCCAACTACATGAACACCGGCGAGGGTTTGCACCGCTTTGTGGACCCTGCCGACGGAAACGTCTACCTGTACACCCAGTTTGAAGTGCCAGACAGCCGCCGCGTGTTTGCCGTGTTTGAGCAGCCAGACCTGAAGGCCACCTTTGAGTTTGTGGTCACCGCGCCTACCGGCTGGAAGGTAATCAGCAATCAGCCAACCCCTGAACCGGTTTCCATCGATGGAAGCAAGTCGGTGTGGAGTTTTGAGCCAACACCGCGTTTGGCGTCCTATGTGACCGCTCTGGTTGCCGGCCCTTATCACGAGGAGCGTTCGGAGCTCACCAACTCGGCTGGTCGGGTTATTCCGCTTGGCGTGTTCTGCCGCCAGAGCATGGCCGAGTTTGTTGAGGCCGACTACATGTTTGAGAAGACTCGACAGGGATTCGAGTTCTTTGAGAAGCAGTTTGGCGTGGAATACCCGTTTGCCAAGTACGACCAGATGTACGTACCCGAGTTCAATGCTGGTGCCATGGAAAACGCCGGCGCGGTGACCTTCACCGAGACTTACGTGTTCCGTTCGCAGGCAACGCTTGCTCTTCAGGAACGCCGCGTAATCACCATCCTGCACGAGCTGGCCCACATGTGGTTTGGCGACCTAGTGACCATGCGCTGGTGGAACGACCTGTGGCTAAACGAGAGCTTTGCCGAGTACGCAGCAGAACTTGCCGTTTCGGAGGCCACCGAGTGGACCACCGTTTGGGCCACCTTCTGCTCCAAGGAGAAGTCTTGGGCTTACGAGCAGGACCAGCTTCCTAGCACCCACCCGATTGTTGCGCCGATCAATGACCTGAACGACGTGCAGGTGAACTTCGACGGCATCACCTACGCCAAGGGCGCGAGCACCCTGAAGCAGCTGGTGGCCTGGGTTGGCCAGGACAAGTTCATGGCCGGAGTTGGCGAGTACTTTAAGAAGCACGCGTTTGGCAACACCGAACTGCCAGACCTGCTAGTTGAGCTGGAAGCCACCAGTGGACGCGACCTAAAGAAGTGGTCCGAACTTTGGCTTGAGACCGCCGGCGTGAACACACTGGTTCCTGCCGTGACCGAAGACGAGTCCGGCAAGATCCTCGGTTTCGCCATCTCGCAGAGCGCCGCCGAGGACTACCCAACCATCCGTCCGCACCGCATGCGCGTTGGTTTCTACAACCTCATCGATGGCGCCGTGGTTCGCACCCACCAGATTGAAACCGAGATTGATGGTGCGGTTCGCCAGGTGGAAGAGCTAGTTGGTCTGCAGCGCCCTGACTTGATTTTGCTGAATGACGACGACCTGACTTACGCAAAGATTCGTCTGGACTCCAAGTCGTTGGCCTTTGCCAAGGAGCACCTAAGCGAAATCAGCGACCCACTGGCTCGCGCACAGATTTGGCTGAGTATGTGGAATGCGGCTCGCGACGGCGTTTTGCCTCCGCGCGACTTCATCAACTTCGTTTTGGCCCACATCGCAAACGAGGACCAGTCCATGCTGGTCATGGCGTTCCTGGGATACCTGACCACGTTTGTGTTCCAGTACACCGCGGCCGAAAACCGAGAAGACACCATCGATGAGGTTGCAAACAAGTTCTGGCAACTGATCAACGCGGCCAAGCCGGGTGGCGACATTCAGCTGCAGCTGGTGAACTTCTACGGGCGATTTGCCCGAACCGCTGCTCACCAGGAAAACATCAAGGGAATCCTGAGCGGAAAGATTGTTGTGGCCGGTCTAGACCTTGGCCACGACGTGCGCTGGGAACTCATCACGGGTCTCGCAGCCGGTGGCGCAATCTCGCAGACCGAAATCGACGCCGAGTATTCTGGCGATTCCACCGCGAACGGGCAAAAGGGTCACGCTTCCGCGAGTGCGGCGCTGGCCGTGGCGGATTCCAAGGCCGCAGTTTGGTCCAAATTGGTAGACACCGATGAGTACTCAAACGCGCAGTCGGCTTCTGCAAGCCTCGCATTTGGGCGTGCGTTGAAGCCAGAGCTTTTGGTTCCGTTTGTGGACCGCTACTTTGCCGACGCGGAGAAGATTTGGGAAACCAAAACCTACAAGATGGCCGAGTACCTCTTGCAGCGTCTGTTCCCAATCAACCTTGCTACTAAGGAGCTTGCCGAGCGCACTCGCGCCTACCTGGCCGCAAATACCCACTTCGCACCTGCCATGCGCCGCATGATTGTGGAAAACTTGTCTCGTCTGGATCGTGCACTCGCGGCCCAGGTCCTAGACGGCAAGTCTCTGGACAAGAAGTAGCCCTAAGGACTAACCATGCACACACTTGCAGCCACCACTGCTGACTGGTTCACCACTTTCTGGGATCAGTGGCACGTGGTGATTCGCGTTGCCATCATCATCGTGGTGTCGCTGATTGCACGCTGGCTGTTGCTGTTCTCGGTTCGCCGCGTGGTCAACCGCGTCTCATCGGGTGTGCGAGTGAAGAACAACCTGGTTGCCAACCTGGCCCAGGAGATCAGCCCAATCGCCAAGGAACGCGTTGTGCAGCGCACCCAGACCATGGGTTCAGTTCTCAACAACTTCATCACCTGGACCGTGCTGGTTCTTGCCATCACCATGGTGTTGAGCGAGCTCGGGGTGGCCATCGGTGCTTTGGCAGCAGGTGCTGGACTGCTTGGTGCCGGTATCGGTTTTGGTGCCCAGAGCTTGGTGAAAGACCTAATCAGCGGCTTGTTCATTGTTTTTGAGGACCAGTTTGGCGTTGGAGACAGCGTGAACCTTGGCGAAATCAGCGGAACCGTTGAGTTGGTTGGTTTGCGCGTGACTCAGGTGCGCGACGTAGACGGCGTGCTTTGGTACGTGCGCAACGGAGAGATTTTGCGAGTTGGAAACCACTCGCAGGGTTGGTCTCGTGCCGTTGTAGATGTTGCTCTCGCCTACGACGCAGACGTTCAGAAAGCTCAAGGTGTAATCGAGAAGGCGGCCGCAGTGGTTGCCAGCGAACCGCACAACACGGCCAAGGTTTTGGCCGCTCCAGAGGTTTGGGGTGTGCACGCCCTGAGCGGCGATCAGGTTGTGATTCGCGTGGTTCAGAAGGCCAAGGCAGGCACCGCCGACGACTTGGCTCGCGACCTGCGCAGTCACCTGAAGCATGCACTGGACACGGCTTCGATTCCCTTGGCAAATACTAAGACCGCCATCTACATCAACAGCGCCAAATAGATTCGAAACTGGTAGCCCGCAATGACCGAGAGCGCCGAACAGGCAGACGCCCGCCGCAGGGAAACCATCCGACTCGGCGGAACCGATGGGCAAAAGGTTGGCGGTAACTTCTTTGAGCAGGTTGGCGGCACCGCGGTTTTCGCCAAGCTTGCCGCAGAGTTTTATAAGGGCGTGGCCACCGATGAGGTGCTCAAACCCATGTACCCCGAAGACGACATGGCAGGCGCGGAAGACCGACTGCGTATGTTTCTTGAGCAGTACTGGGGAGGGCCAAGCACCTACCAGGAGCAGCGTGGACACCCACGACTTCGCATGCGCCACAACCCATTCAAGATCAACCCGCTGGCGCGCGACCGCTGGCTGTTGCACATGCGTGCCGCAGTGGAATCACTCGAGTTGCCACCGCTAAAAGAGGCGGAACTCTGGGCTTACCTGGACCGAGCCGCTACTGCGATGCTCAACACCTTCGAGGACTAAAGACCTCGTTAGAGACGAACGGCTGCCTTGGCTAGCACGTGCCCGTGACTGGCGCTGAGGCGCACCCAGCCATCGGTGATGTACTGCTCTACTTCTTCACCCTCGGTGAGGAAACCTAGACCGGCGGCTACAAAAGCGGCACCTGCAGGCACCTTGGAGTCAAAGGCAATTGCCTTGCCCCAAACCTCGCCACGGATTCGAGCCGCGATTGGTCCACCCACTGATTCCGGGATGGAGTTCTTGACCTCATCGATGCCATCTTTGGCCAACTGGGTCAACACGGTTTCGTTGATGGTGCCGTTTTCAACCCAACCAACGCGCGGCGGGGCGATGCCAGCCCAAGGTGCGCGCTCGGCAGGTGGCAGGTTCACAATCAACTTCTCGCTGGCGCCGGCGGTCTGCAACTTGGCAAGTCGGTCCAAAATGGCAGCGATGGGAACCACCGCGTCCACTTCTCCCTCGGTTGCTAGTTCCATGGTGCGCAAACCGAGCACGGTAGGGCCGGAATCCATGAGGTTTCCCGAATAGATTGGCGCCACGTAGGCGGCCAAAATAGGCCCAAACGCACGCAGACGAACCATGCCGTCTGGGTCGAGTCTCTTAGCTCGCTGCAGGTATGCCTGTAGGTCGGCCACGGATTCTTGGTCGATTAGCTCAAAGGTGTTTTTCATCTCCTGTCTAAACTAGCCGTAAGAGGTGCAAAATGCAGATTCCAATCCCGCAAGACCCGCTACAAGAGATGATCCAGACACTCAATCTGGACAACGCCAAGGGTGCTCGCACCACAGAAGACATCTTCATTGGCCCAAGCCAGTGGATGCCGCACGGCCGCGTGTTTGGTGGGCAGGTGCTTGCCCAGAGCCTTGTTGCCGCTGAAAGAACCATCGATGATGGGCGAATGCCGCACAGCCTGCATGGCTACTTCCTTCGTCCTGGCGACATCAACCAGCCGATTACTTTCTCGGTAGACCGACTCCGCGATGGCAGGTCTTTCAGCACCCGTCGCGTGCAGGCTTTTCAGAGCGGACAGCCGATTTTCAGCATGATTGCTAGCTTCCAGGAGCACGACCCAGGGCTGGAACACCAGGACTCTTTCCCAGTGGACGTTCCAGACCCCGAAACACTCCCCTCGGCCGCCGAGTTGATGGGTGAAAACCCGCACCCGGTGGCTCAGTATTGGGCCAAGGCGCGGCCGTTCGATATGCGGCACGTTGGCAGCCCCATCTACTTCTCGGTTGACCCAAACCAGCAGGTACCGCACCAGGCCGTGTGGCTCAAGGCACTCGGTACCCTGCCGAACGATCCCGCGCTTCACCGCGCTGCCTTAGCTTACGCCAGCGACTACAGCATCTTGGAAAGCATCTATCGCGCTCACGGTATTGCTTGGACCCACGAGGGCTTGAAGAGCGCCAGCCTGGACCACGCCATGTGGTTCCACCGCGAACCAAAGGTGGACGAGTGGATGCTCTACGTGCAGGAAAGTCCTAGCGCCCAAGGTGGCCGTGGGCTCGCACTGGGACGCATTTTCAGCCGCGATGGAGTGCTGCTCGCCACCGTTGCCCAAGAGGGCATGGTTCGAGTGCCTGAACTTCGCCAGCCCTAGAGAATCACGGCGAGCAAATTGCTAGGCTCAAACCATGATTGACAGAGCCGTTATGAATACCCTTTTTGCTCGCGAGCAGGCCGAGTTTGCCCGCACCCACGCCAAGAGCGCCGCCGCTTACGCCAAGGCGGAACATCTGTTTGGCAGCGTGCCAATGACCTGGATGAACAAGAAGGCTGGCGGCTTCCCCATCTACCTTGACCGTGCTCACGGTAACCGGGTCTGGGATATCGATGGCAACGAATACATTGACTTCGCACTTGGCGACACCGGAGCCATGGCCGGCCACTCGGCACCAGAGGTGGTTGCCGCGGTTCAAAAGCGCGTTGCCGACCTCGGTGGCCTAACCACCATGCTTCCAACCGAAGATGCCGAATGGGTCGGCGCCAACCTGAGTGAGCGTTTTGGCATGGCCAAGTGGTCATTCAGCCTCACCGCAACCGACGCAAACCGTTGGGCAATCCGTCTGGTTCGTGCCATCACCGGCAAGCCAAAGATTCTGGTGAACAGCTACTGTTACCACGGCTCGGTTGACGAGACCCTGATTGTGGTTGGCCCAGACGGCGAAGGCATGAGCCGCCCAGGCAACGTGGGCTCCCCCGTTGACGTAACCCTCACCAGCCGAGTTGCCGAATTCAACGACCTGGCCGGTCTTGAGCGCCAGCTAGCTCACGGAGACGTGGCCGCCGTGCTCATGGAACCGGCGCTCACCAACATCGGAATCGTTCTACCAGAGCCTGGGTACTTGGCTGGGGTTCGTGAACTCACTCGCAAATACGACGCGCTTTTGATCATCGATGAGACTCACACGTTCAGCGCTGGCTGGGGCGGCATGACCATGCGCGACAACCTGGAACCTGACGTTTTCGTAATCGGCAAGGCAATCGCGGGCGGCATTCCAACCGGAACCTACGGGCTAAGCGAGAGCTTCGCCAAGCGCGTTCTTGAGCGCACCGACCTTGACCTTGTTGACATGGGCGGCGTTGGCGGAACCCTCTCGGGCAACCCTCTACAGGTGGCTGCGATGCGCGCCACTCTGGAGAACGTGCTCACCAAGGAAAACTTCGTCAAGATGATCGACCTGGCAACCCTGTTCACCAACGGTGTTCAGGAACTGTTCGACAAATACGACCTACCTTGGAGCATCAACCAGCTTGGCTCGCGCGCTGAGTACCGCTTTGCCAAGCCTTATCCAAAGACTGGCACCGATGCGTTCCATGCGGCAGACCCAGAACTCGAAGACTTCTTGCACCTCTACCTGGTGAATCGTGGCGTGATGTTGACCCCGTTCCACAACATGGCTCTCATGTGCCCAACCACCACGGTTGCAGACATCGAGCGCCATCACGAGGTGTTCGAGGCCGCCATCAAGGAACTGGTGGGCGCCTAACAGACTCTAAAACGCAGAATGCCCCAACCGATTGGCTGGGGCATTCGCGTTTAGGGCTGTTAGTCGCGGGTTAGGCGACGGCCATAGCGCGACTAGTCGCGGGTTAGGCGACGGTAGGTGCTGCGGTGAGGCTTAGCCGCATCCGCACCCAAACGAGCAATCTTGTTCTCTTCATACGACTCGAAGTTACCCTCGAACCAGTACCACTGGTCTGGCTTGTCATCGGTGCCTTCGTAAGCAAGGATGTGGGTGGCCACGCGGTCTAGGAACCAACGGTCGTGGGTGATCACAACGGCGCAACCAGGGAACTCCAGAAGCGCGTTCTCCAAGCTTCCGAGGGTTTCCACATCGAGGTCGTTAGTAGGTTCGTCGAGAAGCAATAGGTTTCCACCCTGCTTCAGGGTCAGCGCTAGGTTCAAACGGTTGCGCTCACCACCGGAGAGAACGCCGGCAGGCTTCTGCTGGTCTGGACCCTTGAAACCGAAGGCGGCAACGTAGGCACGCGAAGGCATTTCAACCTGTCCAACCTGCATAAAGTCCAGGCCATCCGAAACAACTTCCCAAAGTGTCTTGTTCGGGTCGATTCCGCCACGGCCCTGGTCAACGTAGGAGATCTTTACGGTCTCTCCAACCTTGAGCTCACCGCCGTCTAGCTTTTCCATTCCAACGATGGTCTTGAACAGGGTGGACTTACCCACACCGTTAGGGCCAATCACGCCAACGATTCCGTTGCGAGGAAGGGTGAACGAAAGACCATTAATGAGCGAACGTCCCTCGAAGCCCTTCTGAAGGTCTTTGGCCTCGATAACGATGTTTCCAAGACGAGGACCGGCAGGAATCTGGATTTCTTCGAAGTCCAGCTTTCTGGTGCGGTCTGCCTCGGCAGCCATTTCCTCGTACTTGGCCAAACGAGCCTTGCTCTTGGTCTGGCGAGCCTTGGCGCTGGAGCGAACCCACTCGAGTTCCTCTGCCAAACGCTTGGCAAGCTTTGCGTCCTTCTTGCCCTGAACCTCTAGACGCTCACGCTTCTTCTCCAGGTAGGTGCTGTAGTTACCTTCGTATGGGTAGGCACGTCCGCGGTCAAGCTCAAGAATCCACTCGGCCACGTTGTCCAGGAAGTAACGGTCGTGGGTTACAGCCAAAACTGCACCAGGGTACTTGGCAAGGTGCTGCTCAAGCCAAAGCACGCTCTCGGCGTCAAGGTGGTTAGTTGGCTCGTCAAGGAGCAATAGGTCTGGCTTCTCAAGCAGCAGCTTGCAAAGCGCAACGCGGCGACGCTCACCACCCGAAAGGTTGGTGACTGGCATGTCGCTTGGTGGGCAGCGGAGCGCATCCATGGCCTGCTCAAGCCGGCTGTCTAGGTCCCAGGCGTCAAGGTGGTCAATCTGCTCCTGCAGTTTGCCCATCTCCTCTAGTAGCGAGTCGAAGTCGGCGTCTGGACTAGCCATCTCCTCGGAAATCTGGTTGAAGCGATCAAGCTTGGCCTTGGTGTCCTTCACGGCCAGCTCAACGTTGCCCAAAACGGTAAGGGTCTCGTCTAGCGGTGGCTCCTGCATGAGGATACCCACGGTGTGCTCAGGGCTGAGACGTGCCTCACCGTTGCTCGGCTGGTCAAGGCCAGCCATGATCTTTAGAACCGTGGACTTACCGGCACCGTTAGGACCAACCACACCAATCTTTGCGCCCGGGTAGAACGCCAAAGTTACGTCGTCCAGAATCACCTTGTCGCCGTGCGCCTTGCGCGCCTTGATCATCTGGTAAATGAATTCAGCCATGTTTATGCCTTGCTGTTGTTGGGCCTGCTGGGTTTTTGCCACAGGACGCAAAAGCGCCCTCTCTGTGTGGTCTGCTGCGGATAAGTTTATCCGACCTAGTTTGCGGGTTGTATGACCCGTCGATGATTGCAGACCCAGAGAGGGCACTTTGCGGCTACCTACAAGGGGGTGTGTGGTAACCGACCCTGCGGAGTAAGGGGGCCAACTCCGCAGGGAGTTTGGGAGGCGGCTAAACCACCGCGTCTTCTAGAACGCTGGACTCGTCGGTTTCCTCGGCTTCGAGGTCTTCGGACTCGCGAACCAGAACGGTGCGGGTGAAGTTGCTGGTGCCCCAGGTGAGGTCGTGACCGAGGGTGTTGGCCTCAACTTCAACGCTGGTGCCGGCGCGCTCGCCGTTGTCCCAGTCGCGAACGCGAACCTTGCCCGAAACGGTGATGCGGTCGCCCTTGGAAACCGACTGAGCAACGTTGATGGCTAGCTGGCGGAACGCGGTGATGGTGTACCAGTTGGTTTCGCCGTCTACCCACTTGTTCTGGCTGCGGTCGAAGCGACGCTGGCTGGCTGCGAGGCGAAACGAGGTGATTGGAAGGCCATCCTGGGTAACCAGGTGGCGAGGGGTGGTTGCTACCAGACCGTTGATCTGAAGGGTTTCCATGGGCTAACGCCTTTCTTGAGAACTTCCGCTTGAGCGGCTTGTTTCAAGAATGGAGAGCACCTACCCCGTCTGACATCCATCGATGCCAAACTGTGGAAAACTGCGCCGATTCATCGGCTGTGTACTATTTGACCCACTCCGCGAAGCTCTTGCGAGTCTTCTGCATCTTGGGAACAACCACGTAGTTGCAGTAACCCTGGTTGGGATTCTTGGCGAAGAAGTCCTGGTGGTATTCCTCTCCCATAAAGAACTCCACCAGCGGTTCGATTGTGGTCACCACACCGGCACCCCACGCCTCAACCGCACGGGCGCGAGCGGCCTCGAAGACCACGCGCTGCGCTTCATCGGTGTAGAACATTGCAGAACGGTACTGAGTGCCAACGTCGTTTCCCTGGCGGTTCAACTGGGTTGGATCGTGCAGTGTGAAGAACATGTCCAGCACAACGTCGGCAGGAATCACGGCTTGGTCAAAGTTCACTCGGGCCACTTCAACGTGGCCGGTGGTGCCGCTGCACACGCTTTCGTAGTCGGCGAGCGCCTTTGGTCCGCCCGCGTAGCCAACCTCCACATCTGCGATTCCCTTGAACTGCATAAACGTTGAATCGAGGCACCAGAAGCAGCCTCCACCGAGCACAAAAGTAGTCATGTGCCTAGCCTAAAGTGGTGAGTATGACTTATGTGGCCAATGAAGACCGTTATTCACAGATGAAGTACCGCCGCACCGGCAAGAGTGGCCTGTTGCTTCCGGAGATTTCGTTTGGCCTTTGGCACTCCTACGGTGACATCGATGACCACACCACCGCACGCGACATGCTGCGCCGCGCGTTTGACCTGGGCGTTACCCACTTTGACCTGGCCAACAACTACGGCCCTCCATACGGTTCGGCCGAGACTAACTTTGGCAAGCTGTTCAAGCTTGACTGGGAGCCTTACCGCGACCAACTGATCATCAGCACCAAGGCCGGCTACGACATGTGGCCTGGCCCTTACGGTGAGTGGGGTTCCCGCAAGTACCTAACCGCCAGCCTGGACCAGAGCCTAAAGCGCATGGGCCTGGACTACGTGGACATCTTCTACTCGCACCGCTTTGACCCAAACACTCCGCTTGAAGAGACCATGGGTGCGCTGGCGAGCGCGGTTCAGCAGGGCAAGGCGCTCTACGTTGGAATCAGCAGCTACGACTCTGAGAACACCCGCAAGGCTCAGGAAATTTTGGCATCGATGGGCGTTCCTCTGCTCATCCACCAGCCGCGTTACAACATGTTCGACCGCGGTGCCGAAAACGGTCTGCTTGACACGATTGGTGCCACCGGAATCGGTTCCATCGTGTTCTCTCCCCTTGCGCAGGGACTTCTTACCAACAAGTACCTCAAGGGCATTCCGAGCGACAGCCGCGCCGCCCGCGATTTCTATTTGAAGGCCGACGGCATCAACCAGGACTACATTGCCCGAGTTGAGGGGCTCAACCAGATTGCAGCGGATCGCGGGCAGAGCCTGGCGCAGCTTGCGCTGAGCTGGGTGCTGCGTCACCCGCAGGTCACCAGCGCACTTGTTGGTGCCAGCAGCGTGAAGCAGCTTGAGGACAGCATCGCGGCAATCAACGGCCCTTCGCTAACTCAGGCAGAGCTCAAGGCAATAGATGAGTTCGCAGTAAATGGCACCGGAGCCTACTAAGCCGCAAGCAAAGCCCAAGAACGCAACACTTGGCTGGGTTCTGATTCTTGGCGCTAGCCTGCTGTTTGGCTTGAACGCCAGCACAAGCAAGGTACTCGTGGCTTCGGGCATCTCCCCCGAGGTTTTGGTTATCTACAGGTCGGCGTTCACCGCGGCACTTGCAGCCGTGGCCTTGCTACTGCACAACCCACAGGCGTTCCGGGTACAAGCCCGCGAGTGGCCTGGACTCATTGCGTTTGGCATCATTGGCATTGGAATAATGCAGTGGAGTTACACCAACGCCGTTAGCCGCCTGCCAGTTGGCATCAGCCTGCTGTTCGAGTACACCGCCGCTATTTGGGTGCCACTGTTCTCCTGGATCATCTTCAAGCAGCGCGCGGGCAAACAACTCTGGTTTGGTGCCGCACTCGCACTGGCTGGGCTACTTGTGGTCTCCCAAATCTGGCACAGCAAGCTGGACCCAGTAGGTGTGGGCTTCGGGTTCCTTGCCGCCGCAGCGGTCACCTTCTATTTCATAATCGCGGAACGCACCCAAAACGCGCGCGACAGCTACTCCACGTTGTTTTACACCATGCTGATTTCCACCGTGTTTTGGTTGGTTGTGAATCATCCATCGATGGAAGCAGTTCCAAATCTGCACGCACCCATTTTGCTGGGTGGCAGTTTTGGCGGCGCCACCTTGCCCACCTGGGTGATGCTGATCTGGATTGGCGCCTTCGGCTCGTTCCTGCCAATGCTGCTCACCTATCTGGGTCTCCGAAACCTGGGTGCTACGGCCGCAGGCATTGGTTCAACGGCCGAGGTTGTTTTTGCCTTCCTGTTCGGCTGGCTCTGGCTGCAAGAGGACATCAGCGGAATACAACTATTGGGCGCTGTGTTTGTACTTGTTGGAATTGGAATTGCCCAAAGCTCAAAAGGCAAGCGGGTCTAGCAACAGGAGCAGCAAAATGGCAAGCATCGAACTCACCGCAGCAAACTTTGGTGAACACGCCCTCAAAGACGGAATCACCGTTGTTGACTTTTGGGCGGAATGGTGCGGACCTTGCCGCCAGTTTGGCCCAGTATTTGAGAGCGCCAGCAACATTCATCCGGAAATCACCTTTGGAAAGGTGAACACCGAGGTTGAGCGCGAGCTTTCGGCTGAGGCCAACATCACATCGATTCCAAACCTCATGGTTTTCCGTGACGGAATCTTGGTTTACAACCGCCCTGGCGCAATGCCTGCCGCGGGTTTCGAAGAACTACTGGCTGCAGTTCAAGGGCTAGACATGGACGCCGTCCGCAAAGAAATCGAATCCAACACAATCGAGGCATAACGTGAAAAACAACTCCTGGGCAATGATTGCCACAATCAGCGCGGTTGCCGCATTGGCATCGATGATTGGGTACATCGACCCAGCAGTTTGTGTTGTGGAAGCGGCCTCACCTTGGATGAGTTGCGAGGCAATCGCTGCTCAAACACTCACCCTGTTCTGGGGATTGGCTTCGCTTTCCGCCATCTCGTTCGTGGCATACCTGGTTCAAAAGCGCCGCACTCGCCAACACTGAAATAGCTCCGCAAAGAGCGTAGGCTGAACCTGTCATCGATGACAGATTGAGGTTGAAAGTGCCCGAGTCCGAACGCTCTCTAAAGCGAGCATTCACCGATGAAAACTCAGACCTGCGCGAAATGGTGTTTGAGTACGCTCGCGAACGCCTTCAACTGAATCCGCCGCCACTCGATGGCTCGGCTACTCCAGAAACCCTGCAAGAGCGCACCGGAAACACCATCACCGAGGCCGGTCTTGGCGGGGCTAAGGCACTGAACCTGTTTGCCAACTCGGCAGCCACCGCCACCATCTCGGTGGATCACCCAAACTTCCTCTCGTTCATTCCGTGCGCACCCACCGAGGCCGCCAGATTATTTGACCTGATTGTTTCGGCCTCCAGCATTTATGGCGGCTCCTGGCTTGAGGGCGCCGGCGCAATCCACCTGGAGAATCAGGTTTTGCGATTCCTGTCAAACGAAGTGGGATTCCCCGAATCCGCTGGTGGCCTGTTTGTTCAGGGTGGCTCACTGGGAAACCTCTCGGCGCTAGTCACCGCTCGGCAGACCGCACTGGATGCTCTTCTAGCAGCCGGTAAACCCAAGCCAAACAACTGGGCTATCCTCTGTTCGCAAGAAGCCCACTCTTCCCTAAAGGCTGCGGCGCGGGTGATGGACGTGGACATACTCTGGGCACCGGTTGATTCCGAGGGACGCCTTACCGGCTCGGCAGTAAAGGCTGCGCTCGAGGCAAATGCCGCCAACCGTGTGGATACCAAGACCGTGTTCGCAATCGTTGGCACCAGCGGCACCACCAACTTTGGCATAGTGGATGACCTTCAGGGAATTGGCGAAGTGGCGAATGCCAACGGCATTTGGTTCCACATCGATGGCGCCTACGGGCTGGCCGGCATCTTGAGCGAAGAAAACAAGTGGCGCTACCAGGGCAGCCACCTTGCCAACAGCTTTGTGGTTGACCCGCACAAGTGGTTGTTCGCGCCATACGATGCGTGCGCTCTGGTTTACCGAGAGCCAGAGTTGGCAAGACGCGCACACAGCCAACACGGCGAGTACCTAGAGATCTTGCAGGATGGAGACGAGTGGAATCCCAGCGATTACGCCTTCAACCTCACCCGCCGTTGCCGCGGACTGCCGCTTTGGTTCAGTATGGCCACTCACGGTGTTGAGGCCTACCGAAACGCGATCACCGCCTCAATCCAGCTGGCCCGCAGGATTGCCAACGAGATTGAGAAGCGACCAGATTTGGCTCTGGTTCGTCAACCCGAACTGGGCGTTGTGGCTTTCACAAAAGCCGGTTGGACAACGGCCGACTACTCGCGCTGGAGTGACCTGCTACTGGAGCGCCAGCAAGCCTTTGTGGTTCCAAGTTCTCACTTGGGCCAACCCATGACTCGCTTTGCCATTTTGAACCCGGAAACCACGTTTGAAGACCTGGTGGCCATTCTGGACACAATGAACACGATGGACCCAATGGACACCATGGACACCACGGAGGAAACTCTATGAAACTCACCGTTGCAACTGCGCCCGAGAGCCTATCCCGCGTAAAGCCCAGCACCCGCAAACCCGTGCGGGTTGGACTGGTGCAGATGCACTGGGAGTCCAACGCCCAGCAGCACCAGGCCAACCTGGCCGCCGGAGTGAAACTGGCCGCGGAAAACGGCGCCAGGATCGTGTTCCTTCCCGAGCTAACCCTGAGCCGTTATCCGGCCGACCAACTACCCCAGGGCACTCCAAACGCCATAGCCGAGCCACTCACCGGCGGCCCAACCCACACCTTTGCCGCCGCCGCAGCCAAAGCCAACAACGTTTATGTTCACGCCTCGCTCTACGAATATCAGGATATGCTCGACGGCCGCGGACTAAACGTGGCAATCGTGGTGGCCCCGGACGGCACCATTGTTGCCAGAACACCTAAGCTGCACATTCCAGTGACCGCCGGCTACTACGAAGACAAGTACTTTGCCCCCGGTCCTGCCACCAACCCTTATCCGGTTCACACACTTTCCATCGATGGGGCTACCGCCGCTTTTGGCCTGCCAACCTGCTGGGACGAGTGGTTCCCCGAGGTCGCCCGCGCCTACAGCTTGGCCAGCGCCGAGGTGCTCTGCTACCCCACCGCGATTGGTTCCGAGCCAGACCACCCAAACTTTGACACCCAACCGTTGTGGCGCCAGGTGATCGTTGCCAATGGCATAAACAGCGGAACCTTCATGGTTGTGCCAAACCGTCACGGCAACGAAGGCACAATCGAGTTCTACGGCGGCAGCTTCATCAGCGACCCTTACGGTCGAGTTTTGGCACAGGCGAGCCGCGACCAAGACGAAGTTCTGGTTGCCGACCTGGATCTAGACCAACGCCGCGACTGGCTTGACCTGTTCCCATTCCTGGCCACCCGCCGACCAGACACCTACGGCGCGCTGACCAAGCCGGTTGCAAACCCCAGAACCGAATCCGGCGATGGCGAACTTGGCGGAATCGCCGGGGTGAGCGCCTGATGTTTGGAACCACCTGGCGAATGCCCGCCGAATGGGAACCGCACGAACGCACCTGGATGGCGTTTCCTCCGAGCGGCTACCTGCTTGGCGCTAACGACAGCGAGGCCCACGCGGCACGCACGGTTTGGGCCAAGGTTGCCAACGCCATTGTGGACTTTGAACCAGTGACCATGCTCTGCAATAAAGAGGACATGGAAACCGCACGCGGTTACCTGGACCCTCGCGTTGAACTTATGCAGTGCAAACTGGACGATGCCTGGATGCGCGACATCGGCCCCAGCTTTGTAAAGGGCGTTTCCGGCAACGGTGTGGTTGCGCCTGAAGCCGAAGGAGAAGCGCGCTTTGCCCCAGTGGCCGGACTGCTCGGCGGCGTCAACTGGGAATTCAACGGTTGGGGCAACCAGGGCTGGGCCAACTTTGAGAACGACGCAAAAGTGGCGGGCAAGATCAACAAAGCCATCGATGCGATTGATTTGGCAACACCACTGATCAACGAGGGTGGCGCCATTCACGTGAACGGCTCTGACACCGTTCTGCTAACCAAGACGGTTCAGTTGGGCGAGGGTAGAAACTTCATGTGGAGTCAGCAAGAGGTTGAAGCCGAGATTCACCGCAAGCTGGGCACCAGCAAGGCGGTTTGGTTTGAACGCGGGCTAACTCGCGACTACGAGGAGTTTGGCACCCGCGGGCACGTGGACATGATTGCCACGTTCTGCTCGGAAGACACCGTTTTGTACCACGACCAACAAAACCCTGAGCACCCGGACTTTGCGGTGAGCCGAAACATCGAGAAAACCTTGCAGGCCGCCGGGCTCAAGGGAATCGGCCTTCGCGCTCCCCTGATTCTGCGCGACCGCCACGGTTGGGTGGACTACAACTACGTGAACCACTACGTGATCAACGGCGCTGTAATCCTGTGTGGATTCAACGACCCAAACGATTCACGCGCGGTTGCAACGCTGCAAAGCGTTTACCCAGATCGCCAGATCATTCAGCTAAACGCCACCGAGATTTTCGCCCGTGGCGGCGGCATTCACTGCATCACGCAACAACAACCGCGTTAGCTCAACTGCCCTTTACGGGGCAGCAGGTGCTTTAGAAGCTGCCCAACTCGTAACCGAATGCGTCTGCAACCGCAGGGTGCATTACCTTGCCGGCGTGAGTGTTGAGACCCTTAGCAAGCGCGGCGTCATCGGCAATAGCCTTGGCCACGCCCTTGTTCGCCAGCGCCACCACGTAAGGAAGTGTGGCGTTGGTAAGCGCACGGGTTGATGTTGCAGGAACCGCACCAGGCATGTTTGCCACGCAGTAGTAGATGCTGTTGTGAACCTTGAAGGTTGGGTCGGCGTGAGTGGTGGCGTGGCTGCCCTCAAAGCAACCGCCCTGGTCAATGGCAATGTCAACCAGAACCGACCCAGGCTTCATGCCCTTCACCATTTCATCGGTGACCAGCTTTGGAGCCTTGGCACCAGGAATCAGCACGGAACCAATCACCAGGTCGGCGTCCTTCAACTGCTCTGCAATCTCCAGCTTGCTGCTGGCACGGGTCTTGATGGCACCGCCGTACATTGTGTCCAGCTGGCGCAAACGTGGAATCGAGTTGTCGATGATGGTCACGTCTGCACGCATGCCCAAGGCAACCATGGCCGCGTTCTCGCCGGCAACACCGCCGCCAATCACAACTACCTTGGCGTTAGGCGTTCCAGGCACGCCGCCCATAAGAATTCCAGACCCACCAATAGCGCTCATTAGGTGGTACGCACCAATCTGAGCGCTTAGACGGCCGGCAACCTCACTCATCGGCTGCAACAGCGGAAGGCTGCGGTCTGCCAGCTGAACGGTTTCGTATGCGATTCCGGTGGTTCCGGCGCTCAGTAGCGCATCGGTGCAGGCCTTGTCGGCAGCCAGGTGCAGGTACGTGAATAGAACCTGGTCGGCACGAAGCTGTTTGAACTCGCTCTGTAGCGGCTCCTTCACCTTTAGAAGTAGGTCGCCCTTGGCCCAGACCTCGTCGGCGGTGGCCAGCACCTTGGCACCCTGACCCTCGTACTGCGCATCGCTGAAACCCGAACCCACACCGGCACCCGCCTGAATGAAAACCTCGTGACCGGCGTGAACCAGTTCGTGCACACCCGCTGGGGTGATGGCAACTCGGTCTTCGTGGTTCTTGATCTCGGTTGGGATTCCTACGCGCATTTCTGGCTCCTCATGGATTCGTGCATCAAAACTTCCACCATTCTGCAAGATGCAAAGAAATTTCTCTGCAAATCCGCATTTTCTTCGAAATCCAGCCAGAATAGTTCTAGTTAGTTCGGAATTCCCATCGATGGAGGTCAGCAAATGAAAGAAACTGCAAGCGTGACGCTAGACGCGGTAGACCGCCAAATCATCGATCTTCTTGCGGATAACGCGCGCATCACCAACGCGGAGCTTGCCGAGAAAACCGGCATTGCCCAGAGCACCTGCATCCTGCGTGTTCGGTCCCTGGTTTCCAGAGGCGTAATCACTGGGTTCCACGCCAGCGTGAACGCCGCGGCGGTGGGCCTTGGGCTACAGGTTCTGATCAGCGTTACCCTGCGTGCCACCGCGCGTCAGCAACTCAGCCAGTTCATGGCAGACATGCGCAAGCTTCCCGAGGTAGTCCAGGTGTTCTTCCTAGGTGGCTCCGAGGACTTCATCGTGCATCTTGCCGTGAAAGACAGCGAACAGGTTCGCGAGTTTGTGTTGGAGCATCTTTCGGCAAACGCAGCGGTAGCCAACACTCGCACCAACATGGTGTTTGAGCACTTCCTCAAGAGCTCCGTGGCATAACAAACCACGTTCCGCTCCCACCTGCCCAACTTAGGCAAACCTAAAAAACTTTTCCAGAAACTTAGGCAACCCTTACTGGAGGCCTCCGTGACCCTTTCGTTATAAAGAAGGTGGATGCACAGGAGAGAGTCATCCAGAAAGGGGTTGTCGTGCACATCGCAGGACACATGTTGGCCGGATTAGATCCGCTAACACTCAGCCGCTGGCAGTTTGGTCTGACCACGGTTTATCACTTCCTATTCGTACCTCTAACCATTGGCATGGTGCTTCTGGTGGCAATCATGCAAACCATGTGGGTTAGAACCAACGAAGAGAAGTTCTTGAAGATGACCAAGCTGTTTGGAAAAATCTTCCTCATCAACTTTGCAATGGGTGTTGTCACTGGAATCGTGCAGGAGTTCCAGTTTGGAATGAACTGGTCCGACTACAGCCGATTCGTGGGAGACGTTTTCGGCGCCCCACTTGCCATGGAAGGCCTTCTCGCCTTCTTCTTCGAGGCCACCTTCATTGGCCTTTGGATCTTCGGTTGGGGTCGCCTAAGCAAGAAGGTTCACCTCATGACCATCTGGGTTACCACTCTTGGTGTTTGGATGAGCGCCTACTTCATCCTGGCTGCCAACGCATTCATGCAGCACCCGGTTGGCTACCAGATCAACGAGGTCAAGAACCGCGCTGAACTTGTGGACATCGGTGCGGTACTAACCAACATTGTTGCCCTCAACCAGTTCCCTCACACCATCACCGCATCCATCATGTTTGCCGGTGGAGTAATGGTTGCCGTGGCCGCCTATCACCTAAAGCGCAAGCAGTACGTGGACTCCATGTACAAGAGCCTTCGCTTTGGTCTTTGGGCATCCCTATTGGGTGGCATTGGAACCATCATCAGTGGAGACGGACTTGGCCTTGCCATGGTTCAGACTCAGCCAATGAAGATGGCCGCCGCTGAAGCGCTGTACAAGACCTCAACCGGCGCAGACGCATCGTTCTCACTGTTCAGCTGGGGAACCCCAGACGGCAGCAGCGAGATCTTCTCGGTTCGCGTTCCTTACCTACTGTCGTTCCTGAGCACGCACACCCTGAATGGCACCGTTGAGGGATTGAACGACCTGCAGGCTCAATACAGCCACCTCTACGGCCCAGGAAACTACATGCCAATCATTTGGCTAACCTATTGGTCTTTCCGCTGGATGATCGGCTTGGGCGCTCTTGGCATCCTGGTTGCCATCGTTGGATTGATAGCAACCCGCAAGGGACGCGTTCAGCTTCCAAACTGGACTTGGAACACCGCAATCTGGGCCAGCCCACTTGCCCTGCTCGCAATCAGCGTTGGTTGGACGTTCACCGAAATGGGTCGCCAGCCTTGGATTGTGTTCAGCCTCATGAAGACAGCCGACGGCGTCTCCCCCGGCATCACCGGGCTTGACGTGCTGATCAGCTTGATTGTTTTCACGCTCATCTACGGCGTGCTCGCCGTTGTGGAGTTTGGCTTGCTACGCAAGGCAGTTGCCGCCGGCCCAGACGTTTTGGTTGCAGACCAGAATGAGGACGCCGAAGCACTAGCCGTGGCTTACTAGGAATCTGAGGAGATAGAAAAATGCAACTCAACGAAATTTGGTTCCTGATTGTTGGATTCCTATTCATCGGCTACTTCGTGCTGGATGGATTTGACTTCGGTGTTGGAATGTCCCTGCCGTTCCTTGGCAAGGATGACACCGACCGCCGCGTACTCATCAACACCATCGGTCCGGTTTGGGACCTAAACGAGACCTGGGTGATTGTTGCGGGTGCCGCACTTTTCGCCTCGTTCCCTGAGTGGTACGCATCGCTGTTCAGTGGTTTCTACCTAGCTCTGTTGCTCATCTTGGCCGCCTTGATTGCACGAGGTGTGGCATTTGAGTACCGCGGAAAGGGCGACACCGCCAAGTGGCGCAAGACCTTCGACTGGATGATCACCATCGGTTCGGCGCTACCAGCGCTGCTCTGGGGTGTGGCATTTGCCAACATCGTTCAGGGTGTGCCACTAAACGCGGACCACATCTACACCGGCAACCTGTTCACCCTGCTAAACCCATACGGTTTGCTAGGCGGTCTGGTTACCCTCACCTTGTTCTTCACCCACGGACTAATCTTCATCACCTTGAAGACCGAGGGCGACATCAAGGATCGTGCCCGTGAACTTGCCAAGAAGGCCGGCTACGTGACCACCGTGCTCGCCGCCAGCTTCTTGGTGTGGACTCTGGTTGCTCACTTCAGCGTGATTGGTTTCATCCTGACTGCACTGGCAGCTCTCAGCCTGATTGCAGCGCAGGCCGCAAACTTCATCAAGCGAGAAGGCCTATCGTTCACGCTGATGGTGTTCACCATCATCACCGCGGTAGGCGCATTGTTCGCGGCACTGTTCCCAAACGTGCTGCCTTCAAGCACCAATGCGGCGTTCAGTTTGACCATCCAAAACGCGTCTAGCAGTCAATACACTTTGACTGTAATGACATGGGTTGCCGTGATCATGATCCCGTTTGTTCTGGCCTACCAGACCTGGACCTACTGGGTATTCCGCAAGCGCGTTAGCCGCAAGAGCATTCCTGCCGGCTCGCACTAAATCCAACTACTAGCAAGAGAGGGCCTCGCCATCAAACCGCTTGACCCCCGTTTGCTAGCAACCGCCAAGGCGGCCCGCTGGTTCATCGCCAGCGTGGTCGCCTTGGCCCTTTTAAACATGGCCCTCACTGTGGCCTTTGCCTGGAACCTGAGTAGTTTCATCACCCAGGTATTCGTTCGGCACCACACCGTTTCAGAGGCATTCCCATCGATGGTTGCGTTCACCGCCGCCGGACTCTGCCGTGCCGCCAGCCTCTGGCTACAGGAGTGGCTGGGAGCGTTCGCCGCAACCAACGCAAAGTCAGAGTTGCGCGGCAAACTCATCGATGCGGTTGTAAAACTTGGACCGGATTGGGTTGCCAGCCGTGGCACCGCAAACCTGCAGGTGTTGATAACCCAGCAGCTTGACGCGCTGGACGCCTACTTTGCCAAATTCCTACCGCAGTTGGTGTTCACGGCGATTGTCACGCCATTGTTCACCGCGCTGATTTTTGCAACCGACCCAATTAGCGGTTGGTCCCTGCTTGCCACACTCCCTCTGATTCCGCTGTTCATGGTGCTCATTGGGTGGGCCACCCAGAGCGTGCAGAACAAGCAGTTGCAGGCCATGAGCCAGCTGACCTCGCACTTTGTTGAGGCGCTTCGCGGGCTCACCACGCTGAAGGTTTTTGGTAGGGCGCAGAACCAGGTGACTGCCATTGCAGCAACCAGCAACCAGTATCGCGAGCGCACCATGAAGGTTTTGCGCGTTTCGTTTCTAAGCGGGTTCGCGCTCGAGCTAATTGCCAGCCTCTCGGTGGCGCTCATCGCGGTGGCAATCGGGCTGCGGCTCATCAATGGAGACATGCCGTTGCTGACCGGTTTGTTTGTGCTGCTGCTGGCACCCGAGGCCTACCTGCCGCTTCGCATGGTTGGCGCTAACTTCCACACATCGGCGGAAGGCGTGGCCGCTTCCAAGCTGGTTCTAGACATCATCGATGAGGCAAAGGCGCTCAAGCCGAGCGAGCCTCAGACACTCGATTTTGCCTACGAGGCAAACCGAGTGACCGTTTTGGTTGGGCCAAGCGGTGCGGGAAAAACCACGCGCCTGAACCAGTTGCGCAAGCAGCTAGGAAAAGGGCACTCCGCTTGGCTACCGCAGCGGATTGGCTTGATTGAGGGCACGGTATTGGAAAACATCGTTGGACCGGTGGCGGATGTTGATCAAGCATGCCTGAACCAAGCACTCTCGCTTGCCGCACTTGACGACGTAGATCTGAACCACCACTTGAGCCAAGATGCGGGAACGGTTTCCGGCGGACAGGCCCAACGCATTGGCTTAGCGAGAGCACTCTACGCAGCACTAACTTCCGAGATATCTGTGCTGTTGCTAGACGAACCGATTTCCGCTCAAGATGCGGAGCGAGCAAGAACCATCGGTGAAAATTTGGCATCTTTGGCAAACAAGGGCTACACGGTTGTTGCAGTTTCGCACCAACCACTTGTGGGTGCACACCACATTGTGGAGGTAGCGCGTGTTTAACCTCCGGAAGCTGCTGCGCCTGGGATTGCCCACTGGCAACGATTTCAAACTCGGCCTGCTGATGGCTGCATTTCAGGCGCTTTCCGCACTAGCCCTGATGGGCTTTAGCGCTTGGTTGATCAGTCGTGCCTCGGAAATGCCGCCCGTGATGTACCTGAACATGGCCATTGTTGGAGTGCGCGGATTCGCGCTGGGACGCGCTGCCTTTAGGTACACAGAACGACTGCTTTTGCATAACTCTGGATTCCGATTGATGAGCGATCTTCGGACGCGAGTGTTTGCCAAACTCATACCGCTGGCCCCTGCTGGACTCGGCGCCAACAGAGCAGACACCGTTACCCGTTTGGTGACCGACGTGGACGAGGCACAAAACCTTTCGCTGCGTATTTTGTCGCCTGTGGTGCAGGCAGTGATGGTTTCCGCAGCAACGGTTAGTTTCTTCTGGATCACGGTGCCAGCCGCGGGTATGTGGGTTCTGGCCTGCATTATTGCTGCGGTTTTGCTGGCACTCCCCCTCGCCAGTTGGCTAGCCACCACCGCGAACTCAAGCATCGCTTTTGATAGGTCTTCGTTGAATCAGCGAACCATGACACTGATTGAAAACCTCGATGTGCTCGACTCGTTTGGCTGGTTGCCCGAACACCGAGAGGGTATCGCTCAAGCTCAACACCAGCTCACCCGAACTTCGCAACGCCAAGCATTAGCCGCCGGTGTGGGTCAATCGCTATTCCTAGTTTGCGCCACTCTTGCCACAGCAGGCGCCGCTTACTTTGCGGGGCTTCAGATTGCGCAAGGTTCAGTGCACGGTTCATTACAGGGTTCAGTGCACGGTTCATTGCCAGGCGTGATGCTCGCAGTTTTTGCGCTCGTTCCAATCGCACTATTTGACACGCTGACCGCCCTGCAGCCAGTGGCCGGCGCTTGGCAGCGTTACCGAGCGGGTGCTTCCCGAGTGCTGGAGATTCTGGAGTCCACGCCAAACCCGTTGATTGCAGAAGGCCATGGCACCTCAAACCCCACATCGCTGAAGCAGTTGAAACTTATCAACCTAAGCGCCAAGTATCCTGGGCAGACATCGATGGCGGTTTCGGACGTTAATCTCACCGTCAACGCTGGCCAGAATGTGCTCATCACTGGAGCAAGTGGACGCGGCAAGAGCACGATTGCAAACGTTTTGCTTGGCTTCTTGAACCCAGTTGCCGGCGAATATCTCATCGATGGAACGCCCAGTTCCAGGATTGCACCGGACTCACTGAGACGCCTGATTGGCTACCAGGAACAGAGTCCCACCATTTTCACTGGGACACTCAAGACAAACCTGTTGTTGGCCAAACCCGATGCAACCGATGAAGAGCTCTGGCAGGTGTTAGGCCGAGTCAAGTTGGCGGTCATGTTTGAAGAACGCGAGGGCCTGGAAACCCAGTTGGGTGAACGCGGTCACTCGATTTCAGGGGGCGAAGCCCAGAGGGTGGCACTTGCTCGCTCGATACTTGCCAACTTCAAGGTCTTAGTGTTTGACGAACCTACCGCAAACGTGGATCCAGAGACTGCGACTGAACTAACGGCAGATTTGCTTGCTATGGCCAAGAATGACCCAACCCGCGCCAGCATTTTCATTAGCCACGACCCGATTTTCAGGAACGCAATGTTCGCCTCGCAGGTGGATTCAACCCTGAACATTTAGTGGGGTGGCTCTAGGCTTGCCTCATGAGCGAAAACGTCAAAGCCGACCTAGCCAAGATCGCCAGCCAGGAAGCACTCCTGGTTTTCCCACGCTTCGATGAGTCGATTGCCTGGCAGGTGGGCAACCTACTGCGCAAGGCCGCCGAGAACCTCGGCCAGCCAGTTGTGATTGACATTCGCCGTGGCGACGACTGTCTATTCTTCACCGCCATGCCGGGCACAGGTCCGTCTAACGCCGACTGGGCTCGTCGCAAGCGCAACCTGGTGAACCTGTTGCAACAGAGTTCCTACGCAATCGGCCTAATGAAAGACGCCGGAACAGACGTAATTCCACTGATGGCGCTCAACCCGCGTGACTACACGCCACACGGCGGTTGCTTCCCGATTCGCGTTACCGGCGCCGGAATGGTGGGCACAATCACCGTTTCTGGATTGCCACAGCGTGAGGATCACAAGATTGTCATCGATGTTCTTTCGGACTTCCTGAGAGTTCCCCTTGGAGATTCCGCTTTTTAGTACTTGGGCTTAAGATTTACTCATAACCCGCCAAACTAGGAACGCCAAGCAATGATGTCTGCCGCCACCGCCACCAACCTACCTCTGGTTGGCATGCCTTGGCTGAGCGACCGAATGGCAAAGGCTGGAATCAAATCCCTCGATGAGTTGCAGCTGCGAAGCGGCATCAACAAGGGAACTTTGAGCAAGTACTTCCGTCACCTGCAGAGCCCTTCTGTTGCGGTTATCCCGGCACTTTGCAGTGCACTGGGTGTTTCACCAGAAGATCTGCTGACTGGTCTCGGCGTAATCCGCAGCTAGTTTCAAACTTCTAACTTGCTACTGCTCCTCCGGGAGCCTCACCACCACGTAGCCGAGTTGCTCGTTACCTTCGTTAATGAATCGACGGTCGAAGTTGTTGTTGTTCCAAAGCGCGGTTGCCAAGTTAACGTGGTGAGGTGCAAGGCCGGCAGAGTTGCAGGCGGACTCGATCTCACCAGAGGTGGTGTTCATGCTCACCCAAACGCGAACTACTCCTTCAGGCATGCGTTCAACCGCAACTGGAGCGGCGTCCTGCCTAATGGCAAGTTCGATGTTTTTCACTGGCACTCCCCCGTGCAGAATCGTTCAGTAGTTGTTGCAAAAATCTAAAGTTGCGTATTGGCAACTTATATCAATTCCAGTTTAGGCGAGGCCACCGACAAAGCCGTGAAGCCGCGGACTTAAGCTAGGCGTCACGGCGCAAGAACTCCCCATCGATGCATCTGTTGGTAATCTTGTGGGGTGTCTAAAGTTCTAGCTTCCCTTCCTGTTGGTGAAAAAGTCGGCATCGCGTTCTCCGGTGGTCTTGATACCTCCGTTGCCGTTGCCTGGATGCGCGAAAAGGGCGCCATTCCTTACGCTTACACCGCTGACCTAGGTCAGCCTGATGAAGATGACATCGATGCCATCCCTGCTCGTGCGGGTGAGTACGGCGCCGAGGCTGGTCGTTTGGTTGACTGCCGCGAGTCTTTGGTTGAGGAAGCGTTTGCCGCAATCGCCTGTGGCGCCTTCCACCTACGTACCGGCGGAAAGGCCTACTTCAACACCACGCCGCTAGGCCGCGTGGTTACCGGAACCTTGCTGGTTCGTGCAATGCGCGAAGACGGCGTGGAGATCTGGGGAGACGGCAGCACCTACAAGGGAAACGACATTGAGCGTTTCTACCGTTACGGACTTTTGGCCAACCCAAACCTGCGCATCTACAAGCCTTGGCTAGACCAGGACTTTGTTACCGAACTCGGTGGCCGTCAGGAAATGAGTGAGTGGCTGCTTGAGCGCAAGTTGCCTTACCGTGCCAGCGCCGAGAAGGCTTACTCGACCGACGCCAACATGTTGGGCGCCACCCACGAGGCCAAGACCCTGGAGTTCCTCGACGCCAGCTACGAAAACGTTGAGCCAATCATGGGCGTAAAGTTCTGGGACCCATCGGTGAAGATCGATTCCGAAGACGTGAAGATCACCTTTGTTCAGGGTCGTGCGGTTGCCATCAACGGCAAGAGCTTCGACTCGGCAGTTGACCTCATGTACGAGGCAAACAAGATTGGTGGCCGTCACGGTCTGGGCATGAGTGACCAGATTGAGAACCGCATCATCGAGGCAAAGAGCCGTGGAATCTATGAAGCTCCTGGAATGGCGCTGTTGTTCATCGCCTACGAGCGTTTGGTTTCGGCCATTCACAACGAAGACACCATTGCCAACTACCACGCAGAGGGTCGCCGCATGGGCCGCCTGCTATACGAAGGCCGTTGGCTAGACCCACAGACTCTAATGTTGCGCGAAAGCCTAACCAAGTGGGTTGCTTCGGCCGTGAACGGCAGCGTTACCCTGCGTCTTCGTCGTGGAGACGACTACACCATTGTTAACACCGAGGGTGAAGGCTTCAGCTACCACCCAGAGAAGCTTTCGATGGAGCGCACCGAGGACGCAGCGTTTGGTCCAACCGACCGCATTGGTCAGCTGACCATGCGCAACCTGGACATTGCAGACACTCGCGCCAAGCTAGACATGTACCGCCGTCAGGGTCAGATTGAGGGCGGCCAGTTCGAACTGGCTTAGTTCACGCTTTTTGAGGCGGGTCACTGGGGAACCGGTGGCCCGTTTTCACATCGCTAAACCAAAACTCCCGCATAGTCGAAAGGTTCAACCGTGAACTCCCAAATTTCTAAAGGTAAGAAGATAAGAGTCCTGGCTGCATCGATGACCTTGGCTGGAACAATTGTTGCCAGCGCGATTGCCACAAATTCCGCAGCCGATGCACTGGTAAAGCCAACTACTTTCAAAGTGGCTCTCATCGGGGATATGCCATACGACGATCTTGGGCGTCAACAGGCTCCAAACGTGATCAGCGACATAAACAAGTCCAACGTGTCATTCGCTCTATTCGACGGTGACACCATGAGCGGCAAGAATAGTGAGTGCACCGATGCTGCTTATCCTGCCATCAAAACTAGTTTCTTCGACAAGTTCAACAAACCAGTTTTTTACTCCGTGGGCGACAATGAGTGGGCCGACTGCGATAGGCCTTCTAAGGGAGCCTTTGACCCAAACTCGAGGTTAGCGCTAGTTCGTTCGACGTTCTTCGGATCTCTTGGTGGCTACATTTCTCTTGGCAAGCAAAACACCGCCATCAAGGTTGAACATGACCCTAACTATCCAGAACTCACAATGTTCACCTATCGCAAGATCACATTTATCTTGCCTCATGTCCCTGGCTCCGCGAACAACGCCTCTGTGACCGCGCCAAAGAAGGTTTACAACGACCTAGACACCGATGGTGACGAGAGTGAGTACAAGGCACGTGACGCAGCCAACGTGGCATGGATCAATAAAGGCTTTCAGGTTGCAACCACAAAAAAGTCTCTTGGAATTGTTGTCGTTCTCCAGGCCAATATGGACTGGGAAGGTTACTTGGCTCAAAACAAGGAATATACAGCCGCATACGACAACGTGAAGCAAGCTTTACTGACTAATACGCTGGCCTTCAAAAAGCCTGTGCTTTTGCAAAATGGCGACGACCACTGGTTCCAAATGGATATGCCGATGAATGAAACTAACGGAAAACTCGTCCAACGTGACAAAGGACTCCTCGTGGCCAACTTCACTCGCGTGCAAACATTTGGCAATGGCTTCAACCACTGGGTTGAACTCACTATTGACCCAAAGAATCCACTTTTGTGGACCATCACACCAAAATTAGTTGCCGCTAACCTTTCCGCTCATTAGCGGTCGCCGCCAAAACTCCGTCGTCAAAGAGCTCTCGAACCAGCTGCTCATCTGCGAGTTCCATGTCCACGAGTACCGCCGGGTACTTGGCAAAGTGCGGACTAACGAAACACGGTCCTGGCACGGTTTGAACCCAGGCGTCGCGCGTGAGCAGATCTGGCATGTGAACGGCCATCACTCGACCCTTGGGAGCACTCTCCCTCATAGCGGCGAGGTCTTTCTTACTGAGCGGGCGCTCCCAGGCAACGGCTTTGCCATTCAGGCACCACTCACGCATGGGTGAAGTTGGCTTGTCTTTTCCATCGATGAATTTGCAGCCCTCAAACTCCGCAGCAAGGGCGTCAACGAATTCCCACTCAACCATGTATTAAAGAGTATGCGTCCCCGAGATTGCGACCAAGCAATCGAGCCGGAACAGGCAACTTGCGAATGCGGCGCCCCCCGAGATTGCGACCAAGCAATCGAGCCGGAACGAGTAACTTGAGGACATGGCGCCCCCGGTAGGAATCGAACCTACGACCAAGAGATTAGAAGGCTCTTGCTCTATCCACTGAGCTACGGAGGCATGCTCAGGGGTAAACCAGAGCAACCTCTAGTTTATTGGGCTACAACTCATCGATGTTTTCTGCAAAAGAACGCCTTGTTTTTGCAAATATTCTGCAAAACAGAGTCACATGAATGTAACGGAAATGTTAATTAGTGCTTTTTATTAACTTTGGCCCAAAGAATGCTCGTAGGCTGTAACCACTCAGGAGTGCCGTTGCTCTAGCGATGTTGCTTTGCATTGCGTCACTCTTGCCAAAAAAGGAGAACAAATGAAAGCAAATCGTTTTGTGCGAGTGCTTGGCATTGTTGCTGCCACCGCGCTGACCACCGCTGGTCTAGCCGCTGTGTCTGTGCCTGCCGATGCAGCCGCGAAATCAACCGTCACCCTTCTATCCACTGGTGAAATCACCTCCCTGAACTCGAGCACTAGCGCCGGTAACACCGCCTACAACGCTCAGGTGAGCTACCTAACCGGTGCAGGCTTTACTTACTACGACGACAACCCAACTCTTATTGCCAACAAGGCATTCGGAAGCCAGAAGGTTACCAAGAACAAGGCAACCGACTTTGAGATCACCTACACCGTGAAGGCCGGCCAGACCTGGTCTGACGGAACCCCGATCGACGCAGTTGACCTACTTCTAGGACACGTTGTTTCGAGCGACAAGTACTCGATTGCTGCCGGTCTTGGAGACCCATCAAAGGACAAGCCTTCGTTCGACAGCCTCGGCTACGGTGGCGCATACGGTCAGCACGTTGTTGGCCTGCCTAAGCTAAGCGCAGACCACATGTCGATCGTTGTTAAGTTCGACCAGCCAATGCCAGACTGGGAGCTTTTGGCTCCTGGAGCTAGCCCAGTGCACGCACTTGAGATGTTGGCAGACGGCAAGAAGAAGCTAGGAACCGCTTCGGCAAACCTAGCTGCCAAGGCGCAGTTCCTAAAGGACTTCACCAGCAAGAACTCTTCTCGCCTAAAGAAGATGGGCGCTAAGTGGAGCACCGCTTACAACCTGAACAACATCAACAAGAACACCAACCCACTGCTTCTGATCAGCAACGGTGGTTTCATCGTTTCTAAGGCAACTGCTGGTGTTTCGATGACTCTTGTTCGCAACCCTAAGTACAACTCGGGTCCAAAGATGGCCACCAAGAATGGCATCAAGACCATCGTGATCAAGATCATCAGCGACAACGCTGCTGCTGTTCAGGCTCTTGCCAACGGTGACATCGACGTTTACTACAACACCCTGCCAAACAGTTCCGACAAGTCGGCACTTTCGCAGATTGCTGGAGCAACCGTAAAGACTGCTGTTGCAGGTGGCTACTCGCACCTTGACCTACGTACCGGTGCTATGAACGGAACTGACGCTCCTTACACCGGCCCATTCGCTGGAAACAGCGAAAAGGCTAAGGACCTTCGTCACGCGTTCTTGCTAGCCATTCCTCGCGACCAGATCGTAAACACCTTGATCCGTCCGGTTATGACCTCTGCAAAGCCAATGGACACCCAGTTTGCCTTCACCGGCAGCTCTGAGTACAACACCATCACCAAGAGCTCCGGTGTTGCAGAGTACTCGGCTGGAACCCAGGCTGACCGCACCGCTAAGGCACTTGCCCTAGTAAAGAAGTGGTACCCAGACGCCTCTGACACCAACGCTGGCTTCACTGTGAAGTTGGCTCACGCAGACAGCGGAACTCGTCGCAGCATCACCGCGCTGATCACCGCTGAGGCAAAGAAGGCTGGCATCGAGGTTAAGGAATTCAACCTTCCTAACTTCTTCGATGACGGCATCTACAACGGCCCTGCTTACGACGCAACCATGTACGGTTTCGGACTAAACAGCATCAGCCAGAGCAACGGTACCGAAGTTTACAAGTCCGATGGTGGAAACAACATCTGGGGTTGGAGCGACGCAACCGTTGACACTCTTGCAAAGAGCCTGATGGGTGACTACCTAAGCGCCAAGCAGGTTACTGCAAAGCGTTTGGCAATCGACAAGGTAGTTATCTCCAACTTCTGGGGACTACCTCTGTACCAGAACCCAACCATCACCGCGTACACCAATGCGTTGCACAACGTGAAGCCAGCACCAATCGGTCAGAACACCGTTTGGAACTACTGGCAGTGGCACTACTAAAAACTGAATAGTTTTTAGAAACCTAAAAGGTTCGGGGTATTCGGTTCGCCGGATACCCCGAACTTTTGGAAAACATTTCCAGTAACAACTAAACTTCCATACGACCCATAAGTTGCAATGGCAGCGATGAAGCTGCAGCTAGGTAGATACAGTGTTCGCATACATAACGCGACGACTCGGCATGATGTTGCTAATCGTTTTTGGTGCCAGTTTCATGGCGTACAACCTGGAAGCGATTTCTTCTAACCCGCTAGCCGTTTTTGCGGAAAGCACCGCAAAGAACAAGCACTACCTCATGCAGCGCATGATTGAGGATCTGAACCTCGACGTTCCACCGCCAGTGCGTTACTTCATCTGGCTCCGCGGAATCATCTCTGGCCTCTGGGGAGACCTGCAGCTTGGCCTAACCCGCGACAACAAGCCTGTCATCGATGCAATGGCACTAGCCATTCCAACCACTTTCCGTTTGGTTATCGCTTCCACAATCCTGGCAATCGTTCTGGGAATCACCATTGGAATGGTCACCGCCATTCGTCAGTACAGCCGCTTCGACTACGTGATGACTTTCATCTCGTTCCTGCTCTTCTCTCTCCCAGTTTTCTGGGTAGCCGTACTTCTAAAGCAGTACATGGCGATTGACTTCAACAACTTCCTGGTGAAGCCCGAAATCCCGATACCGATGATTCTCATCTTTGCCCTAGTTGGTGGCTTGGCTATGGCCAGCATCATCGGCGGCACGCGGGTTCGTTTCTGGCAGACCTTTGGTGGAGTCACAGTCGGATTTGCTCTACTACTTGAGTACGCGAGCATCTCACACTGGTTCATCCAGCCGGCACTTGGAATGGCTGGAGTTGGCTTCCTGGCTTATGTTTCGGCGGTACTAGTTACCCAGATTTCCACCGGTCTCGACAACCGCAAGTCGCTATTCGCAGCACTCGGTGCGGCCACCTTGGTTACCCTGGGCTATTACCCGCTGCAGGCAATCATGAACGCCAAGGCAAACTTCTTCAGTGTTCTGGCCATTTTCGCCATCACAATGGGCCTATCCGCTGTTATTGGTTACTTCGTTGAGAAGATCGATCGTCGCGTGAACATCCGCACAGCCGTGCTCACAGCGCTGCTTGCAACCCTTCCGCTTCTGCTCGACCGTTTCATGCGCGAGTTCCACGGTTACATGTTCTCGGATGCCATCAGTGGTCGCCCAGTTCCTACCCTCGGCCAGCAGAACGACCTGTTGAACCAGCGTCAGCTAGACAACTTCTGGATTTACAGCCTTGACGCAGTCATGCACTTGGTTCTTCCTACCCTTGCGTTGACCCTCATCTCCTTCGCCGGTTATGTTCGATTCTCGCGCGGTAGCTTGCTAGAAGTTCTCAACATGGACTACATCCGCACCGCTCGCGCAAAGGGTCTAACCGAGCGCACGGTGATTGTGCGCCACGCCATGCGAAACGCACTACTTCCGCTAACCACCATCTTGGTAAATGACTTCGCCGGTGTGATTGGTGGAGCAATCATCACCGAGCGAGTATTCGGTTGGAAGGGTATGGGCCAGTTGTTCAATCAGGCCCTAACCAACTACGACCTGAACCTTTTCATGGGAGTTTTCATGCTCTCCGCTATCCTCACCGTTTTGGCCAACCTGATCGCCGACTTGCTGTTCGGCGTTGTTGACCCTCGCATTCGAATCAGGAAGTAAGCAGATGGCTAAGAAACCAGTCGAGCTGGAAACCACCACCGAAAAGAACGAAAACGAGATTGCACTTCGCGAGACCGAGGGTCTCAGCCAGGGGCAAATCATCTTCCGTCGCTTTGTACGCCACAAGGCAGCCATGGCATCGGTTGTTGCTCTCGTGTTCATCATCCTGTTTGCCTATTCGGCGTCGGGTATTCACCTGGGCACCAAAGACGCACCAATCACCGTTTCCGGATGGTGGCACTACTCCATCACCGACATCGACCCAGATGGCGCTATCGCCAGCACCTGCAACGATGGCGTGACCGGCTGCCCTACCTTGGACATCCTGCCTGCATTCATCGATGGAACCCCAATGAAGATTGGTGCACACCCACTGGGCACCGACATCATTGGAACCGACTACTTTGCCCTTGTTGCCCGCGGTGCCGAGCAGTCCATCATGGTTATGTTCATCGTTGGCCTTTTGGGCGTTGCTATCGGCACTACTATCGGCGCGATTGCCGGCTACTACGGCGGTTGGGTGGACGCGGTTTTGATGCGTCTGACCGACGTGTTCCTCGTTACACCAACCATTGTGATTGGAGCCGTGATCGGTCACCGGTTTGGAAACCTTGGTGTGGTCCCCTTGGCCCTGATGTTAGGTTTCTTCGCCTGGATGGGTCTGGCGCGCTTTGTGCGCACCGAGTTCCTCACCCTGCGCGAACGTGAGTTTGTTGATGCCGCTCGATTGGCTGGCGCCTCGGATGCCCGCATCATTTTCAAGCACATTCTGCCTAACGCCATCGGTGTGATTATTGTTTCCGGAACACTACTGATGTCGGGTGCAATTCTGATCGAAACCGCGCTTAGCTACCTTGGATTCGGTGTTCAGGCACCAGACGTTTCGCTTGGTCTGCTTATTAGCCGCTACCAGGACTCCTTTAGCGTGAGCCCTTGGTTGTTCTGGTGGCCGGGTGCGTTCATCATTTCCATCGCCTTGTGCATCAACTTCATCGGTGATGGACTGCGTGACGCATTTGACCCTCGCCAGAAGCGTCGCATCACTCTGAAGGACCGCCTAAAGGCCCGCGAATCTAAGGCGAGCGCTTAATGACTCGCGTTGATTCTCTGTCTCAGCAGCTCGGCGGCAATTCCGCTGTCGCTGTTGAGGCTGGCACTGGCGGGACTGGCTTCGCCGGTGGCCCTGTCGGAGCGGGGCACCTTGCTGGTTCCCCAACGGTTGGTGCTGTCGGCTATCCAGCGCTGCTTCCCATTGGCGGGAGCAACCCAGACTCGGGTTTGCTTGCCTGCGTGGTGAATGAGCAGAGCCCATTTTGTGTCGAGTTGAGTGATGTCACCGTACTTGATGGTTTCGGTTCTGAGCGGGTTGACCACAACAACCTCATCGGTGCTGAAAACCAGCTTGGGCTTGAACCAAATCAGGTAGCTAAGAGCTCCAACTGCTGCGCAAACCAATGCAGCAACCAAAACGTTGTCTTGCTTGGTCGGATAGAAAATCACCTGAACCAAGAACAGGACGTCCAGGAAAACGGCGCAACCGCCCCAGATCAGATTGGATTTGGGACGGAAGGTGGACTCAGAGTTCATGAGTCAATCTTCGCAAGCGCTTCTGCAGATGTAGAGAAAGACACAAAATGAGTGAACCAGTTCTAAAGGTTTCCAACTACAACGTTGACTTCTGGGTTGACGGTGTTTGGTATCCCGCAGCAATCGACATGAACTACGAAGTTCACCCTGGAAAGACTCTCGCGATCGTGGGCGAGTCAGGTTCCGGCAAGAGTTCAAGCTCGATGGGACTCATGGGTCTGTTGGCCAGTAACGCGCGCACCAGCGGCACCGTTGAGGTTAAGGGTGTTGATATGCTCGCCTCGTCTTCGGCTCAGGTGCGCAAGTTCCGCGGCAAGGAAGTGGCCTACATCTTCCAGGAGCCGATGACGGCCCTGAACCCGGTTTACACAATCGGTTTCCAGATTGTTGAGACCCTGCGCGTTCACCTACCGATGGGACCAAGCGCGGCTAAGGCTCGCGCCATTGAACTCATTGAGATGGTGGACATTCCGGACCCAACCGCGGCGTTCGACAAGTACCCTCACCAGCTTTCGGGCGGTCAGAAGCAGCGCGCCATGATCGCGATTGCGCTTGCCTGTGATCCTGCACTTCTCATTGCAGATGAGCCAACCACCGCACTTGACGTGACCGTGCAGGCGGAAATCCTGGACTTGATGCGCGAACTGCGCACCAAATTGAACTCGGGCATTCTGCTAATCACCCACGACATGGGCGTGGTAGCCGACATGGCTGACGAGATCTTGGTTATGAAGGATGGCGTGACCGTTGAGCACGACACCGCCGACAACATCTTCAACCGCCCGAAGCACCCATACACCCAGCAGTTGTTGGCGGCAGTGCCTCGCCTTGGTTCGGCCAAGAGTCGCAAGCTTGAGAAGGCAGCAGACGCCAGCCCAGTGCTTCGCCTAGAAGACGTAACCATTGAGTACCCAAAGCGAGGACGAGTTCCTGCTTTCAAGGCCGCCGATGGCATTTCGTTTGAAATCTACCCTGGTGAGATCCTCGGTCTCGTTGGTGAGTCTGGTTCGGGTAAGACCACCGTTGGTCGCGCAGCGATTGGCCTTTTGCCAATCAAGTCGGGAACCATTCAGGTGGCAGGAACCGACATCAGCAAACCAAACGCCAAGACTTTGGTTGAGGCTCGCCGCCACGCTGGAATGGTGTTCCAGGACCCGGCTTCTTCGCTCAACCCGCGCTTGCCTATTGGCGAGAGCATTGGTGAGCCTCTGCTGCTCTCTGGCTCTGCCAAGGGAGACGAACTGGCTCGCCGCGTTGAGGAACTTTTGGACCAGGTTGAGCTTCCACGCTCCTACCGCAACCGCTACCCTCACGAGCTCTCGGGTGGTCAGCGCCAGCGCGTTGGTATCGCGCGCGCGCTTGCTTTGAATCCGGAAATCTTGATTGCAGACGAACCAACCTCGGCTCTGGACGTATCGATTCAGGCTCACTTCCTGGATCTGCTGCAGGAACTTCAGGACAAGCTTCACTTTGCTTGCTTGTTCATTAGCCACGACATTGCCGTGGTTGAGATCCTGGCGCATCGCATCGCTGTAATGCAGCGTGGTCGTTTGGTTGAGATTGGAGACCGAGACCAGATTCTCAAGTCTCCAAAAGACCCTTACACCCAGATGCTTCTTGCCGCTGTGCCTGTGCCAGACCCTGCCGAGCAGGAGAAGCGCCGCTTGGCTCGCAAGGCTGGCGGTCACTAAATTAGGCAAATTCTTTTCGTTGCGCGAGTTTAGGCTTTGCTTTCTCGGGAAGAGTTAGATTCGGTTTTTTGTTGAAAACTGCATGACCGACATGAATGTTTCTCCGGCCGTGTGGGCAATCACTATTGCAATATTGACAACTGTGATCGCCCTAGACATTTGGTATCAGGTGAGAAATCCCAAAGAACCATCTTTCAAGTCGAGCGCATTCCAAAGCGTTATCTACATAGGAATGGCCCTCGCATTCACTGGAGTGGTTTGGGCTCTCTGGGGTTCAACGTTTGCATCGGAGTATCTGGCTGGTTTCGTAACCGAAAAAAGCCTTTCGGTTGACAACCTTTTCGTCTTCCTGATTTTGTTTACCCACTTTGCAGTACCTCGTGCACTTCAGAGTCAAGCGCTGCTTTCCGGCATTGTGATTGCTCTCGTTATGCGAGGTGCATTCATTGCCGTAGGTGCTGCTTTGATTGAGCAGTTCAGTTGGGTTTTCTATGTCTTCGGCGGTTTCCTCGCTTACACGGCTGTGATGCTTCTGGTAGATACGTTCAAATCTGGAAGTGACGAAGAGAAAGTTCCCGGTGGCAAACTTACCCTGCTGATTCAAAAAGCAGTCCCCACAGTGAACGATTTTCACGGTGGCAAACTGAGCATTGTTCAGAATAGTAAGCGATTCCTGACCCCAATGGCACTCGTAATGGTTGCGATTGGTGCAACGGATGCTCTCTTTGCACTCGATTCGATTCCTGCCGTATACGGACTAACTAGCCAGTCCTACATTGTCTTTACGGCAAACGCTTTTGCGCTGCTTGGCCTGAGGCAGCTCTACTTCATGCTTAGCGGCCTGATGGAACGACTCAAGTATCTGGGAGTAGGGTTGTCGATAATCCTTGGTTGGATTGGATTGAAACTCGTAATGCACGCACTCCATGTCAACGAACTGCCATTTATTAACGGTGGACACCACGTGTCGTGGGCACCTGAAATAGGCACTGGACTTTCGCTAGGTGTCATTTTCACGACCCTGTTTGTAACCACAGTTGTTAGTTTGCTTGCCACTCGACAAAGATCTTCGAGATAACTAGCTAGCTAGTTTTTAGAGTCTTGATCCAGTTTGTAACCACCCGGGTAAATTCTTCTGGCTCCTCCTCGTGGGCCAAGTGGCCCGCATTCGGAACAAGGTAAATTCGGTGCCCGGGAATCCGCTCGGCTACCTTCATAGTCTGCTCAACCTTGACAATCTCATCGTGCTCCCCCGTGAGCACAAATGTGGGAACAGATAATTCCCGAAGTCTATGTTTTACGTTAGTCGCCTTGTTTGCCTTCATGAACTCCCAAAGACCAAATTTCCAATCTGGATTGTCCATCGGTCGCTCATATCCTCGAATAACAGACTCGGTGAGTTTGGTTTTGTCATAAAAACTTTCCTCAAGAATTCGTTGCCCAATTTTGGCAAAGCCACCGATGAGTCCAAGTCCAATCCGATCGATGAATGGTAGCCTTCCCAAAGCTGTGGTGAATCTTGCCGCACCATCGTTGAAAATAGCCGGGGATTCCAAAACCAATCCAGAAACACTTCTGGGATGCAACATCGCAAAGTGAGCGGCCAACTGGCCACCAGCCGAGTGCCCGATGAGCACGATTTCCCGGCCTCTACCAAAGTGGGCGAGGATATCCGCGAGCAACTCTGTCTGACCTGCAATGGAATAAGGATTGGTTCCAGTCCAGCACTTCGGTTTGTCGGTAAATCCAAAACCGGTGCGATCGTATGCGATTACGTGGCCGAGTTCGGCAATGCCGTCAAGAACTGTTAACCAACTGAATGTGCTGGCTCCAAAGCCGTGCAACAGCACTATCAGCCTTGAACCTTGTGGATTTCTCTCCACAAAGTTGACTTCGTAACCACGTAACTGAATCTTGCCCACTGCTTTAGGTTACATACCGTTTGTTCTTTCAGGATTCTGCCAGAACCCTTTCAGGGAACTGCCACGGCTTTTGGCAGGTTCTTCAAGGTTGCCAAACCAGACTCTTTTCCAACGAGCAAATAGTTCGTTAGCAAGGAGATCCAAATGAAGAAGAAAAACATTCTTGGCGCTGCTGGCCTGGTAACCGCCGGCATTTTGGCCGGAAGCATCATGTCTGTTGCAGGCGCAGCCAACGCGGCAGACACCACCTCAACAAATGGCACCACCAGCAGCACCTCGGCTACCACGACCAACACCACCACCCCTCCAACCTTCGACGGCACCGGCGCTGGAGCCAAGGGCGCCAACTTCAACCCTGGCGGCGCGGACTCCGTTCGCAGCGATGAGAAGGCCGTAACCGGAGCCGACGCAGATCGCTTGAAGGCAGCTGCTGAGGCACGCGTTTCTGGCGCAACCGCATTCCGTGTAGAAACCGACGGAGACGGGGCAGCCTACGAGGTGCACATGAAGAAGGCCGACGGCACCTTGGTGACCGTGAAGTTCGACAGCTCGTTTGCCATCACCTCAGTTGAGGACGGCATGGGTGCTGGCGGTCCTGACGGTCACGCTGGCCCCGGTCACGGCCCTGGCGACAACGATGGCGACGGACCTGCGTTCACCCCTGGTGCAGCCCCTACCGCACCTTCCACCTCAGGCACCTCCGGTTCGGGTAACTAACTTCCGGTAAAGCTAAAACTGAGGGCGGAACCTCAAGAACACCTCTTGAGAGTTTCGCCCTCTTTTTGCATTCTCGGGGTCGCGCTAAATGGCCTGAATCCTGGTGGATGCCCAAGCCGTTGCTAACAGCGTAAACAGTGCCGCAAGCATTACCGCACCGGCCTGCCCAGGATTGAGCAATCCGTTGGCCACACCAATGTTCACGGCGGCAGAAGGCACACCCAGCTGAGCACTCGCGGCCACTGCCAGACTCAAACGCTGCCCAAATGCCACACCGATGAGGTGCACCACCACCGCACCGGCGCCTAATAGTGCCGCCATGCCCAATAGTTGAGGCGAAGTTAGCGCCGCACGGAAGTCGATGCTGGCGCCAAGCAGTACAAAGAAGATCGGGGCAAAGAAGCCCTCGGAAACCGCAAACAGCTGGCGAGCAAGGCGGTGAGGCAAACCGTTAGCCCCAATGGCCAGCCCCAGACCGAAACCGGCAATCAAAATGGTCACGGTGAAAGACTGCGCAACCCAAATAAGCCCGAGTAGCAGAATCAGACTCAACCGCAGTTCCAGGCCAAAGTGACGTTCCCTCGAAAGGTGACGCAGACTCCTCCACTTGCCACTCCTGCCCAACCACTTGAGCACAAAGAAAATCAGCACGGAAACAGCCAGCAGAACCGCGGCGCCGAGACCAACTTGAACGATCCTGGCCGGAGCTGCAACCAACGGCAGCATGAGCACCGAAACTAAATCGGCAAGCGCTACCTGCGCCAGAAAGCTTTCCATACCAACGGTGGACTCATGGTTCTGAAACACCGGCAACACAACCGCCGCCGAACTCGAGGTGACCAGCACGGCGAACAGAGCCCAAAGCGACCCAGCACCTGTGACGTAAGAAATGAACAACCCAACTGCCAAACCCAAAATTGCGCTTAGGCCAACGTTTCGCAAGGCCCCTAGGAACACGGCACGGTTGGCAAATCGACCCACATCGATGTGGCTTGCCGCAACCATCATCACAAGCGCAAAGCCAATGCTGGAGAGCAACTGCAGGTTGGCTGCACTCCCATCGATGAGGCGAAGCCCACTTATGCCAAATGCCACACCGGCCAGCAACTCCCCCACGGCAACAGGAATGGCAAAGCGCTTTGGCAACGCCAAAACTGGTCCAAGAAGACCAATCAAAAGTACGAGAGCAAGTTCTGCCATGTTCAAAGTCTGCCACCACTTTTGGGCTTTCACTCGCGTGGAATAGCACTATCTAAAGGGGTGTTGAATAGTAGAGGTAACTGGCAATCTCTTGCGGTTACCATTTACCTAGGTAAATAAATCCGCGGAGGACAATCTTGCACCGTTTAGCCAAACTTTCACTCGCCAACCGTTCGGTTGTGGCACTGATCACCATCATCATCACCGTATTCGGTGTGATCTCGCTCGGATCGCTTCGTCAGGAGCTTTTCCCATCCATCGAGGTGCCTCAGGCCGCAATTGTGACCACCTACCCTGGCGCTTCGCCAACCGTGGTGGACTCGCAGATCAGTGTGCCAATTGAGAACGCGGTGCGCACGCTAGACGGCGTTAGCTCAACCTCCACCACCTCGCAGGCCAACATCAGCATTGTGCGAGTTTCGTTTGACTACGGAACCACCAGCGCGCAGGTCAAGGAACGCCTAAACGGCGCTGTTACCGGCCTGAGCACCCTACCTGCTTCGGTTACTCCGAGCGTGCTTTCTGGAAGCCTAGACAGCATTCCAATCGTTGCCCTTGGCGTTTCTGCCAAGAACGGTAACAACGCGGCGCTCGGCAAGATCATTGCGGACGTGGCTAACCCCATCTTGACCCCCATCGATGGAGTGCGCGACGTAACCATCAGCGGAATCATTACCAAGCGCATCAATTTGCAGCTGAAGGAAAAGGTTCTGAAGGCCAACAACCTCACCCAGCAGTCGATCGTGACCGCCTTGCAGAGCAACGGATTTGTACTTCCTGCGGGTTCCATCAACGATTCAAAGGGCCAGCTGACCATTCAGGTTGGCACCGCAGTTGAGAGCCTGAAGGCGTTCAAGGCGCTTCCTCTGATCACCACCAGCACCAGCACTTCGTTCCCAACTTCCGCTGGCACCGGCTCAGCGACTGGCGGTTTCCCAACTGGCGCGGGCACCGGCGCGGGTGCAGGAACTGGCACGGGCGGCTTCCCGGGAGGAACTGGAACTGGTACCGGCACCGGAACTGGTGCGGGCGTGCCGACCATTCCAAGCGTTATCCCAACCGTGACCACCAGCATCAAGACCCTCACCATTTCTCAGGTAGCAAAGATGACTCTGGTTGACTCTCCAGACTCTTCCATCTCGCGCGTGAATGGCAAGGAAGCTCTGGGCATCACCATTACCAAGACTCCAGACGGCAACACCGTAACCGTGAGCAAGGGTGTGGCGGCGGCCATTCCTGAGCTGGAAAAGAAGCTCGGTGGCGTGACCATCACCACCGTGTTCGACCAGGCGCCTTATGTTGAGAAGTCGCTAGAAGACCTGAACTCCGAAGGCTTGTTGGGTCTTGGCTTTGCCATCATCGTGATTCTGTTGTTCCTGCTTTCCGTTCGCAGCACTTTGGTTACCGCAATCAGCATCCCTACTTCGATCCTGATCACCTTCATCGGGCTGAACACCGCAGGATACTCGCTCAACCTGTTCACTCTGAGCGCTTTGACCATCGCCATTGGGCGTGTGGTTGACGACTCCATCGTTGTTATTGAAAACATCAACCGTCACCTCAGTTACGGCGAGCCAAAGAAGAAGGCCATCGTTCGCGCAGTTCGCGAGGTCGCCTCTGCAGTAACCGCGGCGACCATCACCACGGTTGCAGTGTTCCTTCCAATCGCCCTGGTTGGCGGACTCATCGGGCAGCTGTTCCGTCCGTTTGCACTTACCTTTGCAATCGCGCTCGTGGCATCGCTGGTAGTTTCGTTGACCATCGTTCCGGTGCTTGCCTACTGGTTCCTCAAGTCTCCAAAGGTTGAAGAAGCAGCAACCGAGGCTGAGGCCAAGAAGTTTGCCGACGAGGCTCGTCACGCAGAGGAAGAGCGCGAACGTAAGTCTTGGCTACAGCGCGGTTACCTGCCTGTTTTGAAGACCACCCAGGCTCACCCGGTAATCACCCTGGTTAGCGCCATTGTGATCCTGTTCCTAACCTTCGGTTTGGTTCCTCAGCTAAAGACCAACTTCATTGGTAACAGCGACAGCAACTCGTTTGTGCTCACCCAGGAGTTGAAGTCCGGCGCCAGCCTGCAGCAGAAGGACGTTGCGGCTGCAAAGCTTGAAGCCATCTTGTTGGCCGAGAAGGACATCGAAGTGGTTTCCACCTCGATTGGTTCCACCGGAGACGGTCGCGTTGCCTTTGGAGCGGCAGCTGGCGGAATCCAGCACCAGATCTCGGCTAAGACCGGCATTGACCAGCTTGCACTTCAGAAGCGAGTGCTAGACAAGGCCGCAGCCGACCCATCGATGGGAACCGTGAAGTTGCAGAGCGGTGGCGGAAACTTTGGTTCCACCGGCACCATCGATGTGAAGGTAACCGGAACGAACGACCTGGCTCTGAAGACTGCGGTGGACGACATTGCTGCAGCGATGAAGGGCACCAAGAACGTTTCGGAAATCACCAACTCGCTTGCGGCCGATCAGCGCACTCTGAAGATCACCGTGGACCGCAAGGCTGCTGCCAAGCTAGGACTCACCGAGATTGCAGTAAGCGGCATCGTTGCGGGCATTTTGAACCCAAGCTCGATTGGCAAGTTGAACCTGGACCAGGTTTCCACGCCAATCTATGTGGTTCACACCGACACCCCTAAGACCGTTTCGGCTATCCGCAAGATCAAGATCCCAACCATGACCGGAACCGTTGCACTCAGCAAGATTGCGGACATTCGCGAGGCGGCTGTGCCAACCAGCATCACCGCAGAGAAGGGTGACCGCACCGCTACCGTTTCGTTGAAGCCTGAAGGCGACAACCTTGGAAAGATCACCGCAGACGTTACCAAGCGTTTGGCAAAGGTGGACCTTCCAGCAGGCGCCAGCGCAAGCCTTGGCGGCGTTAGCAAGGACCAGGCAGACTCGTTTGGTCAGCTAGGACTCGCTCTGTTGGCAGCGGTGGCGATTGTTTACCTTGTAATGGTTGCAACCTTCCGCAGCCTGCTACAGCCAGTTCTGTTGCTCACCTCGATTCCGTTTGCGGCAACCGGTGCGTTCATCGCGCTTCTGGTAACCGACACCGCACTTGGCGTTCCTGCCCTGATTGGAATGCTGTTGCTCGTGGGAATCGTGGTTACCAATGCCATCGTGCTCATCGACCTAATGAACCAGTATCGCGAGCAGGGCATGGCAACCAAGGAAGCCATCATGAACGGTGCGCGTCAGCGTTTGCGTCCGATTCTGATGACTGCGCTTGCAACCATCTTTGCGCTCACCCCAATGGCCATTGGCCTAACCGGCGGCGGTGGCTTCATCAGCAAGCCGCTGGCAGTTGTGGTTATCGGTGGTTTGTTCAGCTCAACCGTGCTCACCCTGGTAATCGTTCCAGTTCTCTACTGGATGGTTGCAGGCCGCGCGGAGCGTAAGGCTGCCAAGGCCGAGAAGCGAGCCAACAAGAACAAGCCAGCGGATAAGGAGCCGGCCGCAAAGGCGCCAAAAGCCAAGTACACCAAGGCACGGTCCTCCAAGACCGAGTCCGCGTAGGCTCTAGCCTCACCTAGACATAGGTAAAATTGGGAGGTCACCGGGATTGTCGGTGGCCTCCCCTATTTTTTGGTTGTGATTGATATTTCAGGAAACCTGGTCTGGATAGACTGCGAAATGACCGGCCTAGACACCGAAAAGGACTGTCTGGTTGAGATTGCCGTGGTGGTAACCAACAGTGAACTTGAGTTACTAGACGCGGGCATCGATGTGGTCATCAAGCCTCGCGCAGACTCCCTCGAAAACATGAACGACTTCGTGCGCAACATGCACACAAGTAGCGGGCTCATCAACGAGTTTGAAGAGGGCCTTGATCTGGCAGACGCCGAGCAGGTTGTGCTCAACTACATCAAGCAGTTCGTGCCAAACGCCAAGGATGCCCCTCTAGCCGGCAACACCATTGGCACAGACCGCATGTTCCTAAACAAGTACATGCCTGAACTAGATCAGCACCTTCATTACAGAAACATCGATGTGAGTTCCATCAAGGAACTCTCTCGCCGCTGGTACCCGCGCGTGTACTTCCAGATGCCAAAGAAGAGCGGCAACCACCGCGCACTGGCAGACATTTTGGAGTCCATCAACGAACTCAAGTACTACCGCGAAACCTTGTTTGTGCCACTTCCAGGTCCATCTTCGGATCAGGCCATGGCGGCAGCGGCAAACGTTTCCGCTCAAGCCTAGAAACTGATAGACTCTATGGGTTGTTGTGCTTAGGCACTTCACATGGTGGGTATAGCTCAGCTGGTAGAGCACCTGGTTGTGGTCCAGGGGGCCGCGGGTTCAAGTCCCGTTACTCACCCGAGAATAAAAGCCCGATGACTGACGTCATCGGGCTTTTTTCGAGCCGGTACGAGTTACTCGGGGCTTTTTTGCTTTCGAAGCCACGCCAGTCGTGGTGAAACTGACGTCATCGGGCTTTTTTCGAGCCTGTACTGCTCCCCCATAGCAACCATGCCGTTCACTTATTGGATTGGCCAGTGCACTGCGGTTAGCCTGTAGCCATGAGTAAAGCCGTAGTCTCCATCGAACGCCCAAGCCGCTATTCCAAGCAGCTGGCCAGCCACCTTGGTCACAAGATTGCAGTTACCGAAATCGAGAACGGTTGGCACTTCGAGATCGAGGGCGCGAAGGGCGACGTGATCACCACCGGAGAAGCCGAGTTGACCATGACCGCCATCGGTGAAAATCAGGAACTTGAAGAGCGCATGCAGTTTGTTCTGCAGAAGCACCTGCTGAAGTTTGCCGGTGACCTAAACCCAGAAATCGTCTGGCAGTAACGAGCCAAGAATTGAAAAGACCCGCATCCAGTTGCCTGGAGCGGGCCTTTTACTCTAAGAACTGAACTACTGACCGTTTGCCTTGGCAATGAGTAGCTCACGAACGCGGGCGGCGTCTGCCGAACCCTTCATGGCCTTCATAACCGAACCGATTATGGCACCAGCGGCCTGCATGCGACCCTCGCGGATTGCGTCCAGAACCTCTGGCTGTGATGCGAGTGCCTCATCGATGGCGGCAATCAAAGCACCGTCATCCGAAACAACCTCAAGACCGCGAGCCGAAACCACGGCTGCAGGCGATCCTTCACCGGCAAGTACGAAGGTGAGAACCTCGCGTGCCAAACGGTCGTTGATCTTGCCCGCGTCAACCAAGGTTGCCAACTCGGCAACATCGGCAGGGGTGATTGCCAGCTCGGCAATGTCCTTGTCTTCGGCGTTGGCCAAACGAGCGATCTCGCCGGTCCACCACTTGCGCGCAGCCTGAGGCTTGGCCCCAGCGGCAACGGTCTCTTCAATCTGGTCTAGAAGACCCGAGTTGACCACGTCGCGGAACTCTAGATCCTGGAACGCCCACTCAACCTGCAGGCGCTTGCGGCGCTCCGAAGGCTTCTCTGGAAGTGCCGCACGAAGAGTTTCGATTAGCTCCGCAGAAGGCTGAACCGGAACCAGGTCTGGCTCTGGGAAGTAACGGTAGTCGTCGGCGTCGCTCTTTGGACGTCCGGCGCTGGTTGCACCCTTGTCCTCGTGCCAGTGACGGGTTTCCTGGGTGATGCTTCCACCCTTGGCCAAAATGGCAGCCTGACGCTGGATCTCGTAGCGAACCGCACGCTCAATGGAGCGAAGCGAGTTCACGTTCTTGGTCTCGGTACGGGTTCCAAGCTTGGCCTGGCCGTGTGGGCGAAGTGAAACGTTTGCGTCGCAACGCACGTTTCCGCGCTCCATGCGGGCATCCGAAACGTTCAAGCCCTTCACGATTTCGCGAATCGAGCGAACGTATGCGGCGGCAAGCTCAGGAGCCTCAGCACCGGCACCGATAATCGGATTGGTCACGATCTCAACCAACGGAACACCCGCGCGGTTGTAGTCAACCAGCGAGTACTCGGCACCGTGAATACGGCCAGTGTTTCCTCCGATGTGAGTCAGCTTTCCAGCGTCTTCTTCCATGTGGGCGCGTTCGATTGCAACGGTGAATACGCTTCCGCTTGGCACTTCGATGTCGATGGCGCCTTCAAACGCAATCGGTTCGTCGTACTGCGAGGTCTGGAAGTTCTTGGCTAGGTCTGGGTAGAAGTAGTTCTTGCGAGCAAAGCGACCGGTCGGGGCAATCTGGCAACCCAGGGCCAAACCGATGCTGATGCTGCTCTCTACCGCACGCTTGTTCACGGCTGGCAACGAGCCAGGCAGACCCAAGCAGATTGGGCAAACGTTGGTGTTTGGCACATCGCCAAACTGGTTTGCGCAACCGCAGAACATCTTGGTGTTGGTGTTCAACTCAACGTGAACCTCAAGACCGATCACAACTTCAAACTGCTCTAGCGCCTTGGCGTAGTCCATGAGTTCGGCTTTAGCCATTATTTGCCCTCCGATGCGGTGAAAGCGCCAACCAGTGCTTCTAGATCTGGTGCGTCATCCATCATGGTCTTGCCCCACTTGGCTTCAAGGATCTGCTCAAGAACCGCACCAACGTGGTACAGACGAGCGTCTTCGCGAGCCGGAGCCAGGAACTGGATTCCAACTGGAAGTCCGTCTTCGTCGGCGGTGCCGATTGGAAGCGAGATTCCAGGGATACCGGCCAGGTTTGCAGGGATGGTGGCGATGTCGTTTAGGTACATTGCCAGCGGGTCGTCCGCCTTCTCACCAAACTTGAACGCGGTGGTTGGTGCGGTTGGAGAAACCAGCACGTCGGCAGCGGCAAAAGCCTTGTCGAAGTCACGCTGAATCAGGGTGCGAACCTTCTGAGCTGCGCCGTAGAAGTTATCGTAGGCACCGCTACTTAGCGCGTAGGTTCCAAGGATGATTCGACGCTTTACCTCAGGACCGAAACCGGCCTCGCGAGTTGCAGCCATAACGCGCTCGATGGTTGGGTTGCCCTCAGGGGTAACGCGCATACCAAAACGAACCGAGTCGAACTTTGCCAGGTTGCTGCTGGCCTCGGCCGGCAGAATCAGGTAGTAAGCGGCAATCGCGTACTCAAAGCTTGGGCAGTCAACCTCAACAATTTCCGCTCCAGCAGCCTTGAGGGCAGCGATGCTCTCATCGAAGCGCTTCTGAACACCAGGCTGGAAGCCGGCACCGGAAAGCTGCTTGATGATTCCAACGCGAAGACCCTTTACGTCTTTGAGCTTGGCCGAGGCGGTCATGCTGCCCAGGTCTTCAGGAAGCGAAGTGCTGTCGTGTGGGTCGTGGCCGGCAATTACGTCTTGTAACAAAGCTGCGTCAAGAACGTTGCGGCTCACAGGGCCAACCTGATCTAACGATGAAGCCAGCGCCACCAGACCGTAGCGTGAAACCGCTCCGTAGGTTGGCTTGGTGCCCACGGTTCCGGTTACGGATGCCGGGAAACGGATGGAACCACCGGTGTCGGAACCGATTGCGATTGGGGCGAGGAATGCGGCAACCGCCGAAGAAGAGCCACCGCCCGAACCGCCTGGGATTCGGTCTAGGTCCCACGGGTTGCGGCTTGGACCATACGCCGAGTACTCGGTGGACGAACCCATTGCAAACTCGTCGAGGTTGGTCTTGCCAAGGATTGGCATCATTTCCGCACGAAGCTTGGCAACCACGGTGGAGTCATACTGCGGAATCCAACCCTCGAGGATCTTGGATCCGCTGGTGGTTGGCGCATCGGTGGTGGTTAGGTTGTCTTTCACCGCGATTGGCAGACCAGCAAGTGCTGGCAACTTTTCGCCGGCAGCGCGCTTGGCGTCTACCTGGGCGGCGGTTGCTAGAGCCGACTCGGCCGAAACGTGTAGGTACGAGTGCACAACCGGGTTGTACTTCTCGATGCGGTCTAGGAAAGCCTGGGTTAGGGCAACCGAGGTTACGGCACCGCTCTGAAGCATTTCAACCAGTTCGCTGGCGTTCTTGCGAGTTAGATCGGTCATGGTCTACTCCTCGTCCAAGATTGCGGCAACGCGGAAACGGCCCTCGGCGCTGTCTGGTGCACTGCTAAGCGCCTGCTCCTGAGTCAGCGATGGCTCCACCACGTCTTCACGGAACACGTTGGCCATTGGGATTGGGTGGCTGGTTGCAGGAACATCGCCCTCAACAGCGGCCTTGATGGTTGCTACCGAGTCAACAATGAGGCCAAGCTGCTGGGTAAAGCGCTCAACTTCTTCATTTGTGACATCGATGCGGGCCAGGCCGGCAAGGTGACGCACCAAATCAGGCGTAATTTCAGACATGAGTCTCCGTCGATTGGTTGATTTATAACAAGTTTAGGCGTTCAAGCGCCTTGTGAACTCTTCTTCATCGATGACTTCGATTCCGAGTTCTTCCGCCTTGGTCAGCTTGCTGCCGGCGTTCTCCCCCGCAACCACGAATGCGGTCTTTTTGCTCACGCTGGACGCGGCTTTTCCGCCATTGGAAATGATGGCTTCCTCGATGCTCTCGCGGGTGTATTCCTTGAGGCTTCCGGTGGCAACAATGCTCAGGCCGGCGAACTTGCCGCCCTCGGTTGCCTGCGTTCCTGGGCCTTCGTGGCCCGGAGTTTCCAACTGGACTCCGGCGGCCTTCCATCGATGCAAAATCTCCTGGTGCCAGTCAACCTGAATCCAGTCCTTGAGGCTCTTGGCCAGGATCGCGCCAACGCCGTCAACCTGGCTGAGTTCTTGCTCGGTGGCGGCGAAGATGCGGTCGAGCGAGCCGAAGTGAGCGGCCAAAGCGCGTGCCGCAACCGGACCAACATGGCGGATGGATAGCGCCGTGAGGAATCGCCATAGCGGGCGGGTCTTAACCTCTTCGAGATTCTTAAGAAGTTTGAGCGCCACCTCGGCAGGTGAGCCGTCTTTTTTGCGGAAGAACTCCACCACTTTTTGAGTGCCGTCTTCGTTGAGCTTTGGCAGGCCGGAGTCGGCGTCGAGCACCAGCGACTTAATTGGAAGCAGATCTTCGAGAGTTAGGTCGAAGAGGTCGGCCTCGCTTCGGATTGGCGGGATTGCCGGCTCCAGCGGCTGAGTGAGTGCGCAGGCTGCAACATAGCCGAGTGCTTCGATGTCGAGCACGCCACGCGACCCGAGGTAGGCGATTCGCTCGCGCAACTGGGCTGGGCAACTCTGGTTGTTGCTGCAGCGAAGGTCCACGTCGCCCTCGCTAGCGGGAGCTAGCGGAGCACCGCAGTCTGGGCAGTTGCTTGGCATAACAAAGGCACGTTCGGTGCCATCTCTAAGTTCAACAACCGGACCGAGGATCTCTGGAATCACGTCGCCCGCCTTGCGGAGTACAACGGTGTCGCCAATCAGAACGCCCTTGGCCTTGACCACGTCTTGGTTGTGCAGGGTGGCAAACTCCACCACCGAACCCGCAACCTTTACTGGCGCGACCACGGCGTAAGGAGTGGCACGACCGGTGCGACCAACACCGATTCGAATGTCGAGCAGCTTGGTGTTCACCTGCTCAGGCGGGTACTTGTAGGCAATGGCCCAACGAGGTGCACGGCTGGTGAAACCGAACTCGCGCTGCAGCTCCAGGTTGTCTACCTTTACCACCACGCCGTCAATCTCGTGTTCGAGCGAGTGGCGGAGCGCCTGGAACTCATCGATGAAATCTAAAACGCCCTGGGCCGAATCCACTACTCGATAGCGATCGCTAGTTGGCAGACCCCAGCCCTTGAGCAGTTCGTATAGGTCACTCTGGTTAGCAACCGGCGCATCTGGCCAAGCACCAACACCGTGTACCAACATCTGCAGCGGACGGCTTGCGGTAACTGCCGCGTCTTTCTGACGAAGCGAACCGCTGGCGGAGTTGCGCGGGTTGGCGAACGGCGCCTTGCCCTGGGCAATCAAACCCTCGTTTAGCGCCGCAAAGTCCGCCAAACCAAAGAAGATTTCTCCGCGGATTTCAACCACCGATGGATGGTTTTGGCCAAGCAGAGTGTGCGGAATGCCTTTGATGGTGCGCACGTTTGCCGTTACGTCTTCGCCAACCACTCCGTCGCCACGAGTGGCGGCCGAAACCAGCTGACCGTTTTGGTAGCGCAGGTTGATGGCGAGGCCGTCGATCTTGAGTTCGCACAGGAACTTGGTGCCCTGGGGAACTCGGGTTGCCCAGTCGCGCAGCTCATCGTGGCTGAAAACGTTGTCCAGGCTCATCATTCGGTCAAGATGCTCAACCGGAGAGAAAGTTGTGCTGGCCGATCCACCAACGGTTTGAGTTGGGCTGTCGCCAGTTACCAGCTCAGGGTGCTGGGCTTCGAGAGCCTCAAGTTCGTGCATCTTGGCGTCGTAGTCGGCATCAGAAATCAGAACCGTGTTGCCCTGATAGTAGGCGGCGCGGTGCTGGTTGATTTCGTCTACCAACTGGTTGATTCGCGCCTGCGCGGCCGCCTGATCTAGATGCTGCATGGCATAACTTTAGGCGTTTGAGCCCACATTTTGAGCCAGGTTGGCGCTGGCCAAATCACTGGCCGAAATCTCGCCCGAGAGCTGACCTGAGTGCTCCCCCGCCTCCACCGGAACGGCGCTCACAGTGCGGTCAATCGTGGTCTGCCCAAGCACACGGGAACCCAGATAAACCACGGCGGTCTGGCCAGGAGCCACGCCAAAAACCGGCTGCTCTAGGCGAATCACAAGTTCGCCATCCACAACCGCGGCACTGGCCGGCAATGAATCTCCGTGCGCCCTAACCTGAACTTCGCAGTCAAACCAATCAAACGGGTTGGCCGGAGCCGCACCACACCAGGTGAACTTGGTTCCCGCGAGTTCAGAGATGGCCAGAGCCTCCTGCGGACCAACGATCACCTTGTTTTCCTTTGGCCAAATCTCAAGCACGTATCGCGGTTTTCCATCGATGGCAGGACGCCCAATGTTCAAACCCTTGCGCTGCCCAACAGTGAATCCGTGCGCACCCTGGTGCTGGCCAAGTACCGCGCCCGAGCGATCTTCGATTACGCCAGGAGCCACACCAACCTTGTCGGCCAGCCAATCCTGGGTGTCGCCTTCTGGAATGAAGCAAATGTCATAGGAGTCCGGCTTGTTTGCCACCGAGAGCCCGCGGGCTTCTGCCTCGGCTCGAACCAAAGCCTTGTCGGCGCTGGCACCGATTGGGAAAACCACGTGCTTCAACTCTTCGGCTGTGAGCACTCCCAAAACATAACTCTGGTCCTTGGCTAGTGCAGGCGAACGGTGAAGTTCTAGCTCGCCACTCTCCCCTGTGATTACCTCGGCGTAGTGGCCGGTGCAGATTGCGTCGAATCCCAGAGCTAACGCCTTCTCCATTAGAGCCGCAAACTTGATTCGCTCGTTGCAGCGCATGCAAGGGTTTGGGGTGCGTCCAGCGGAATACTCAGCGATGAAGTCATCCACCACATCGGCCTTGAAGCGCTCGCTGAAGTCCCACACATAAAAGGGAATGCCAAGCAGGTTTGCCGCACGCTGAGCGTCCATCGAGTCTTCGATAGTGCAGCAACCGCGAGAACCGGTGCGCAAAGTTCCGGAGTTTCGACTCAATGCCAGGTGCACGCCAACTACCTCGTGGCCGGCTTCAACGGCGCGCGCGGCGGCAACGGCGGAGTCCACTCCACCAGACATGGCTGCAAGGATTTTCATTGGTTCAATTGTCGGCTAAGAAGGCCCGAAAACCTAATGCTGAGGCGCCAGCAATCTGCGAAACGCAAGGGCCCACCAGCCTTAGAAAGAGGTGAAGCCAGCCTTCTTGGCACGCTCAATCGCGGTTGGCAACGCGGCCAACAGAGCATCGATGTCCGAAGCGGTGGTCAGGTGCCCAAAACTCACGCGAACGCAGCTGGACGCCTCGCGTTCGGTGAAGCCGAGGCTAACCAAAACGTGCGACGCGCTGGTGACGCCAGCGTTGCATGCCGAACCGTTGGACACGGCAACCCCGGCACTGTCCAGCATGAACAGCATGCTGTCTCCGCTGCAGCCCTCAAAGATCAGGTTGGTGATGTTGTATAGGTGTTCGCCACCCTGGGCAACCACAACTGTTTCCGGTGCAACGGCAATTACCCCATCGATGAGTTGTTGCTGCAGCTCACGCCAGAGCGCGGTGTTTTGGTCCAACTCCCCCACGGCCAGACCAACGGCCGATGCGAATGCTGCGCTTCCGGCTGCGTCCATGGTTCCGGCACGGAGTCCGCGTTCGTGCGAGCCTCCCTGGAGCAGGCTTTGAAGTTTGGTCTTTCGACCAACGATGAGTGCGCCACGACCAACCGGGGCGCCAATCTTGTGGCCGGTGATGGACATGGCCGCCAAACCACTAGCCGCGAAATCAATCGGGAAGTGACCGAGGGTAGCCACGGCATCGCTGTGAACCGGCACGTCAAACTTGGCGGCGAGCGCCGTAACTGCAGGAATGTTGGTAACCGCGCCAGTCTCGTTGTTAGCCCACATCAGCGAAATCAGAGCTACTCGCTCAGCGTTGGCGCTTATAAAGCTTTCGAGCCACGCCAAGTCAGGCTGGCCATTCACGTCAAGTGGAATCCACTCGGCCTGAGCACCGCGTTCCGCCACTAACCACTCGATTGGTTCGATTACCGCGTGGTGCTCGGCACCAGACGAAATAACAATGGAACGCGCAGGCAAACCATCGATGCTTTCAATGCCCTGGTTTCTGCTGGCAAAGATGCCCTTGATGGCCAGATTGTCAGACTCGGTTCCGCCGGAGGTGAAAATCACTTCGTTGCGATCGCAGTTGATTGCCTTGGCAATGTCTTCGCGGGCCTGTTCAACAATCTGCCTGGAACGCTGGCCAAAACCGTGCACCGATGATGGGTTCCCGATTGATTGCAACTGCTGCGCGTAGAGGGCAATTACCGAATCGCGCACCGGTGTGGTGGCTGCGTGATCTAGGTAAATGGCCATTCCACAAGGTTACCGAATGCCAGTAGAAGTGCCCATTTAGTTCATTTGGCGCGCTTAGAAACGTATAGGTATGTAAAGAGTTCGTAACACGCGGTTGGGTAAGATTTAGGACTAATGTCGAAAATCGTTCTAGACGCAGCAATTAACCCAAACCGTATGGGTGTGACCTTTGCCCAGGGCAAGGGCACTATTCGCGTCTACTCTGAGAACGCTACCGAGCTGCAGCTTTGCATTCTGGATCACGACAACCCTCGTGAGGTCAAGACCACAATCAACCTGGTCAAGGGCAACGACAACATTTGGGAAGCCACTTCTTCGCAGTTGAAGCCAGGCGCAAAGTACGCGCTAAGGGCAGACGGCCCAACCGGCCCACGTCACGGATTCAACAGTGCGCTCAATCTGATTGACCCATACGCCAAGGCAGTAGAGCGCGTTAGTGCGCGTGAGTACTACTGCGTTGCTATCAACGAAGACTTCGACTGGCAGGGTGTTGAAAAGCCAAAGGTTCCACTGGACCAGACCATCGTTTATGAGGCTCACGTTCGCGGACTAACTCGCGGCAACACAGCCATTCCAGATGACATTCGTGGAACCTACGCGGCTCTTGGTCACCCAGAGACCATCGCACACCTCAAAAACATTGGTGTGACCACCGTTGAGCTTCTGCCAATGCAGATGTTCATCAGTGAGCCTCGCCTAATGAACATGGGCCTCATCAACTACTGGGGCTACAACACCATCAACTTCTTCAGCTCGCACCCGCGCTACGCAGCAACTGCAACTCGCGAAAAGGGTCCAGAGCACATCGTGAACGAGTTGAAGACCGCGATTCGCGAGCTTCACCGCAACGGCATCGAAGTGGTTCTTGACGTGGTTTACAACCACACCGCCGAGGGTGGCGGTGGCGGTCTAACCTACTCATACCGAGGCCTAGACAACTCCAGTTATTACCGAATGGACGACCGCGGTTGGTACCAGGACACCACCGGTTGCGGAAACTCTCTAAATTTTGCCAACCCACACGTTGTGAACCTCACCATGGACAGCCTGCGCTACTGGACCGAGGTCATGCAGGTGGATGGTTTCCGCTTTGACCTTGCCACCACCCTGGCTCGCGATGAGAGCAACAGCTTTGACCCTAACCACCCACTTCTTCAGGCGATGCAGCAGGACCCGATTCTTGCTGAGTCCAAGCTGATCATGGAACCTTGGGACGTGGGACTGGGCGGTTGGCAAACCGGAAACTTCCCAGACCGCTTTAGCGAGTGGAACGACCGCTACCGCGACAGCGTTCGCCGCTTCTGGCTCACCGACCTAGCGAACGCTCGCAACAGCGGAAACTACTGGAACGGCGTTGCAGACCTTGCTACTCGCCTTGCCGGTTCGCCGGACGTGGTTGGTGGCCCTCTCGGCCCGCTAGGAACCGTGAACTTCATCACCGCTCACGATGGCTTCTGCCTCAAGGATCTGGTTTCTTACAACGTGAAGCACAACCAGGTGAACGGCGAGAGCAACCGCGACGGCACCAATAACAACTACAGCTTCAACTTTGGTGTTGAAGGTGAGACCACCGAGCCAACCATCGGCGCGGATCGTCGCAAGGCTGCAAGAAACCTGCTTGCAACTCTCCTATTCAGTGCCGGTATCCCTATGGTCACCGCGGGAGACGAGCGCGGCAAGACTCAGCGCGGCAACAACAACGCATACTGCCAGGACTCAAACCTGAGTTGGGTCAACTGGGATCTTTCCAGAACTCAGCAGGGCGTTGAGGCAACCTTCAGCTACCTCACCAAGTTGCGTCGCGAGAACCCTGCCCTGCGCCCAAACAACTTTGGCTCTTACGAGCAGATGGACGTGAACCTAGACCGCATTCGCTGGTTCAACAAGTCCGGTGGCGTAATGACCGAGGAAGACTGGAACCACTCCGAAACTCGTCAGCTGCTTCGCTTCACCCAGCACTTGGCTGCCGATGGCACCACCAACCAGCTTTTGCTGATCATCAACGGTGAAGAAAAAGAGATGCCGATTCAGCTACCTCAGGAAACTGAAGTTGCCGAGTACGAAATGCTCTGGAACAGCGCACACGAACTGCCACCAACCGAGTTGAACAAGGTTCCTGGCAACAAGGCGCTAATCGTTTCTGGCGCATCGATGGTGCTTCTGCGGGCAATCTAGCCTGCGCCTTACTAAACCCAAATTTTTCAGGGTTACAACAACTAGGTAAAGCCTGCCCGTTTTAGTGGTTAGCACACCTGTGCTTTAAGTAAATTGGCAAGGGTGAGCAAAGTAACTGGCAAAACTTCCGGCATCGAATACCGTCACGCAGCACCAATCGGGCGAATTCCAATCATGTCCGTCACGCCCGCCGTGGATGAAGGCCGCTGGCCGGCTAAGGCTTACGAGGGCGAACTGGTTCCGTTCTCGGCTCGCGTGTTCCGCGAAGGCCACGATTCGGTTGCCGCCGAAGTGGTACTCACAGCCCCGAGCGGCAAGTCATCGGTGCACAGAATGGCACCTGGAGCGGCTGGAACCGATAGCTGGCACACAAAGGCTGTGCTCTCAGAAGTTGGCGCCTACAAGTTTGTGATCCGCGCGTTTGGAGACGACTACGAGACCTGGCACCACAACGCCAGCATCAAGATCAACGCGGGGATTGACCAAGACCTAATGCTCCTTGAGGGCGTAAACCTGTTCGCTCGTGCGGCGAGTGAAAAGGACCGCAGCAAGGCAACTTCAACCGTGCTTGCCAAACTTGCCGAGCAACTTGGCGACACCACCGTAAGCCACGCCAAGCGCTTGGAACTTGCCGAGTCTGCGGCGGTTCTGAAGGCTGTCACCGATGAACCAATTCGTTCGCTGGTTACGCTGAGCGCCGAGTTCACCATCAACAGCGAACGCAAACTTGCCGGCTGTGGAGCCTGGTACGAGTTCTTCCCGCGCAGCGAAGGCGCCAGCTTTGACGCCAAGACCGGCGTTTGGACCAGCGGAACCTTCAAGACCGCGGGTGCTCGCCTGGCGGCCGTGAAGGAAATGGGCTTCGACATTCTCTATATGCCACCGATTCACCCGATTGGCGTGGCACACCGCAAGGGCCCGAACAACACATTGGTTGCCGGTCCACAGGACCCTGGGTCGCCTTGGGCGATTGGTTCCGCGGCAGGTGGCCACGATGCCATTCACCCCGATCTAGGAACCATCGATGATTTTGTGACCTTTGTGAAGAAGGCCAACCACCTTGGACTTGAGATTGCAATGGACTTGGCGCTGCAGGCCAGCCCAGACCACCCGTGGGTGAAGAGCAACCCTGAGTGGTTCACCACTCGTGCCGATGGCAGCATTGCCTACGCGGAGAACCCCCCAAAGAAGTACCAGGACATCTATCCGATCAACTTTGACAATGACCCAGAGGGCATCTACCACGAAGTTTTGCGCATCGTTGAGTTCTGGATTTCCAAGGGCGTGAAGATCTTCCGCGTGGACAACCCGCACACTAAGCCGGTGGCGTTCTGGGAATGGCTGATCGGCGAGGTGAACCACGCTCACCCGGAGGTGATCTTCCTGGCAGAGGCGTTTACCCGCCCATCGATGATGCACCAGCTAGGCAAGGTTGGCTTCCAGCAGAGTTATACCTACTTCACCTGGCGAAACAGCAAGTGGGAACTTGAGCAGTATCTGAACGAGGTGGCTCATGCGAGCGCAGACTTCTTCCGCCCAAACTTCTGGGTTTCCACGCCTGATATCCTCACCGAGTACCTGCAGTTTGGCGGCAAGTCTGGTCACAAGATTCGTGCCGCTATTGCCGCAACCGCAACTCCAAACTGGGGGCTCTACGCTGGCTACGAGTTGATTGAAGCCGTGGCTCGACCGGGTGCCGAGGAGCACATCGACAGCGAGAAGTTTGAGTACAAGCCGCGCGACTGGAAGGCGGCCGAGAAGAACGGTCGCAGCATTGCGCCATACATTGCCAAGCTGAACCAGATTCGCAAGGAAAACCCAGCGCTCGAGCAGCTGCGCAACCTTGAAATCCAGGGCAGCGATGACGGAGCCATGCTTTGTTTCAGTAAGCACATCGGCGCGGAACACAGCCCGATTGGTGAGGCGAACACCATCATCGTTGTGGCAAACACCGACCCACATGCCATTCGCGAAACCACCGTGCACCTTGACCTGGGCAAACTTGGTCTTCCGTACGGCAGCAAGTTCACTGTGACCGACCTGATCTCTGGCAACAGCTTTGAGTGGGGCGAGCACAACTACGTAAAACTGGACGCATTTGCGGAACCAGTTCACATTCTCCGAGTCGAACACAACTAGTAGGGAAAAATGGCCAAGAAAACCGACGCATCCTTGACCGCACCACAACTTGACTCACATGTTCTTTGGCGTGTGAGCGTTGGCTCGTACCACGACCCTCACGGGGTCTTGGGAGCTCACCTGATTGAGGGCGGCGTGGTGATTCGCACCCTCAAGCCACTGGCTCGTTCGGTGGTTGCCAAGCTAGACGGTGGCCTGGAACTTGAACTCAGCCACCTGGAGAACGGCATCTGGCAAGGCGTTATCGCCAGCAGCAAGATTCCCGACTACCGCATTCTAGCCAAGTTCGATGGCGGAAACGAGTGGCTGGTAGATGACCCTTATCACTACACCCCTACCCTGGGCGACCTGGACCTGCACCTGATTGCGGAGGGCCGCCACGAAGAACTCTGGAAGGCACTGGGTTCGCACCTGCTGACCCAGAAGACCGCGTTAGGTGAGTCTGCCGGAACCCGCTTTGCAGTTTGGGCACCTAACGCCCAGGCCGTGCGCGTGGTTGGTGAGTTCAACCACTGGAACGGCGTTGCCCACGCCATGCGCGTGATGGGTGCCAGCGGCGTTTGGGAGATCTTCATCCCGGGCGTTGGCGTTGGTTCCAAGTACAAGTACGAAATCCTGAGCAAGGACGGCCACTGGGTTACCAAGATTGACCCGTTGGCTCGCCAGACCGAGCTTCCACCTGCCACCGCGTCCATCGTGACCGAGAGCGACTACAAGTGGGGCGACAAGACCTGGCTCACCGCTCGCGCCAAGCGCGACGCGCTCAAGAGCCCGATGAGCATCTACGAGCTGCACGCCGGCTCGTGGCGGCCAGGCCTGAACTACCGCGATCTGGCCAAGGAACTAATCCCGTATGTGACCCAGCTGGGCTTCACCCACGTTGAGTTCATGCCGATCGCCGAGCACCCCTACGCTCCATCGTGGGGCTATCAGGTGACCGGTTACTACGCGCCTACCTCGCGCTTTGGTAGCCCAGACGACTTCAAGTACCTGGTTGACCAGCTGCACAAAGCTGGCATCGGTGTGATTCTGGACTGGGTACCAGCACACTTCCCTAAGGACGAATGGGCGCTCGGTCGCTTCGACGGCCAGCCGCTCTACGAGCACGCCGACCCACGCCGTGGCGAGCACCCAGACTGGGGAACCTTCATCTTCGACTTCGGTCGCAACGAGGTTCGCAACTTCCTGGTTGCCAACGCAAACTACTGGATTGAGGAATATCACATCGATGGATTGCGTGTAGACGCCGTGGCATCCATGTTGTATCTGGACTACAGCCGCAAGGATGGCGAGTGGTACCCGAACCAGTACGGCGGGCGTGAAAACATCGATGCAATCAAGTTCATGCAGGAGGCTAACGCCACCGTTTACAAGCGCAACCCTGGCGTGATGATGATTGCCGAGGAGAGCACCAGTTGGGGCGGCGTTAGTGCGCCAACCGACGGCGGCGGCTTAGGCTACGGCTTCAAGTGGAACATGGGTTGGATGCACGACACCCTTCAGTACATTGAGAAAGACCCGATGTACCGCAAGTTCCACCACGGCGAACTAACCTTCAGCATGCTTTACGCGTACGACGAGAAGTTTGTTTTGCCAATCAGCCACGATGAAGTTGTACACGGCAAGGGTTCACTTCTGGCCAAGATGCCGGGCGACCGTTGGCAGCAGCTTGCCAACCTGCGCGCGTTCTTGGCGTACATGTGGGCACACCCGGGCAAGCAACTGTTGTTCATGGGTAGCGAGTTTGGCCAGTTGAGCGAGTGGTCGAGCGAACGTGGCCTTGACTGGTGGATCTTGGAGCAGCCAAGCCACCAGAGTGTGCAGAGCCTAGTCTCGGCGCTGAACCGCATTTACGTGGAGAACCCTGCTCTTTGGCAGCGTGACCACGACTGGCAGGGATTCCAGTGGATCGATGGCGGAAACGCCGACCAGAACACCGTTTCGTTTGTGCGTTACGACGACGATGGAGAACCGATTGTTGTGGTTGTGAACTTTGCCGGCCAGCCACACGGGTTCTTCAACCTGGGCTTCCCACGCGATGGCGAATGGATTGAACTGTTGAACACCGATGCCGAGGAGTTTGGCGGTTCCGGTGTTGGCAACATGGGCAAGATCACCGTTACCGGTGAAGGCACCCACGGTCAGCCGTTCAGCGCGCAGATCACCGTGCCACCACTGGCTGCGGTGTTCTTCAAGCCTGCCAAGCCTGCGCCTAAGAAGGCCACAACCAAAAAGGTTGCCGCGGCCAAGGATGCGGCGGCGGCCCCTGCAAAGAAGGTAGCTGCAAAGAAGCCTGCGGCTGAGAAGAAGGCGCCTGCTGAAAAGAAGGTACCTGCCGAGAAGAAGCCAGCAGTTAAGAAGGCCGCTCCAAAGAAGGCCTAAAGCTAGTTAGTAATAGCGAAACGCCCCATCGGGAAACCGGTGGGGCGTTTGCTTTAGGTCTAAAGCAGTTGCTGAGTCTTGGGTAGGTCTCTAGTAGAGCAGGCTCGCCAGACGACGACGCGCGATTGCCACGAGCTCGTTGCCATCGCCAGCAATCTTGAACAGTTCAAGAAGGTGTGTGCGAAGAGTTTCGCGGTCTTCTTTATCGGCAACCGCAAAGGTGTCCAGCACTGCGTCGAAGGCCTTGTCAAAGTGCCCCATGGCCATCAGTGCGTCCGACTTGTTCAGAACGTCCTGCAGAGTCTCAGCCGGTTTGGTCAGTACTTCTTCCATGCTGAGGTCGGAGGAACGCACCAAGAACTTGGCCTGAGCCAGACCGGTGATTGCAAGCTGATCCGCGGGCGACTCCGCGAGGGCGGCCTCAAACTCCTTTACGGCAAGTTCGTAGTCACCCGCATCTACAGCGTTATAGGCAGCCTGAATCCGTGGAGGCAGGGTGAGGGTTGGCGGGGCGGCGTTTTCGTCCACCTGAGCCACGGCGGTTAGTCCGTTGCTTCTGCCCAGCTCAACAACCTTGTCCAGAATCTGGGAGATTGCGGCAACTTCTTGGTCGCCAACAAACAGCGGCGCAGGCGATCCCTTGAGCACCGCGGCCACTGCCGGAAGGCTCTGAATCTGGAACATCTCCAACAACTGAGGGTTCGAGTCTCCATCGATGACCAACAAAACCAAGGCACCGTTGCGGCGAATTACTTCGTCCGAAAGCTTTTTGGTGAGGCTGGCGCTGGTCTCGTTTCGGGTGGTGGCGAAGTTCACCAAAATCGGCAGCGAGTTGGATATCTTCACGAAGCCCGCGAGGGTTTCCTGGGTGGCCTCCATGACCAGGCTAGGAACCTTGACCGCGCCATCAACAACGCCCTGAGCGGCGCCAGCACCAGCCGGCTCGTTCTTGCGAGCAAAACTGGATAGGTCAACGGCACCGGCTAGATTGGCGCCTCGAGTGAAGTTACTGTCTGCCATTACAAACTTCTTACGCTGATGAGCACCTGTGTGGCACCCAGGGTGATGATTTTGTCGGAGGAAGAAATCGCCGGCACGTAGAACAGCAACATGGTTCCGTAAACCGAACGGATACCCGTGGTGCTACCGGCAGCGCCAAGCAGCAACTTCTCGTCTCCGCTAACCTGCACGGCCTGCGACTTCTTGGCCGGCTTGATTGTGTATGTGTCGTTCAGGTACACGGCAACCAGCGCACCCGAGTTCACGGTGGAAAGGCTAAGCACGGTTGGGTTACCGAGTGCGTGTGCCACCTTGATAACGCCGTTGTCAAGGTTTCCTTGCTGGTTAGCCAGGCTGAGAGCCACCTGCTTGTAGAACTCGTCATTGGTCACGTTGAACATCTGTGCACCGATGGACGACTGACCGTTGTCGATTAGGTCGCCGAACGCGGTTGGTAGGGCCTGAGGCGAAATCTTGAGGAACATGCTGTTAGGCGCAACCGGAATGGCTCCAACCGCCGTACCTGGCACCTCTGGAGTCTGGACTCCTGGAAGCATGCTGATGAAGTACCAGAGCATGTACTGGGTACGAGGGCTCTGCTGCTGAAGCACCAGCATGTTTGGAAGATCCGAGCTGGTAGGCCCAGAAGTTACGGCCATGATGGTGCGAGGCCACTCGTGGGTGGCTGCCGGCAAAATCAAGCGGAACTTGCTCAGATCCAGCGCTGGCAGCGGCTTGATTTTGTTTGAGGCAGCCTGTAGCGCGTAGTGCGAGGCGCGGGCATTCAGCGCCGGTCCCGCAACTCGAGGCAACAACAAGTTCACCTTGTGACCGGCATCGCCCGCCGCCACCACGCTGGCCACTCGCCCGATGATGGTCTTGGCCTGCGCCTCTGTAACCACGGGCGGCGCAACCTTGGTCACTGCGATGCTCGGAGTTGGGCTGGCAGATGAGTTTTGGCCAAAGCCGCTGCAACCGGTGAGGCTCACGGCAACCGCGAGCCCGGTAACGGCCACGGCAAAGTTTCGGTTGGAACGGCGGCCCTTCGAAGGCGCGACGATTTGCGACTTGCGCTTGCGTAGCTTTGGCCCCTGAGGCGCACGAGGAGTGCGGCGACGCGGGCCGCGGTCACGGCGCAACGTGTACCAAGAACGCCAGTTCATGATCACTGCGAGCACGAGCAAAAGAGTGCCCACCAAGATCAGCACGTTTGAAGACGTGGAGTCCTTGGCAATCTTCCAGACCAACGAAACATCTTGAGGTGCGTTGACAATTCCATCGTTGGAAATCAAAGCAGCTGCCTGATTGGCCACGTTCACACGAATCGAAGCGGTCTTTTGCTTACTTACCTCGGCACGCCACAGGTCAGACCCGGCAGGGTTCGCGGAAGGCTCGTAGCCAGGCACATCGGTGACCTGAAGTGGGTGGGTCTTGGTTGCGTCCTTGGCGGTGATCAGCGCGAAGGGAGTGTTTCCAACCCAAGCGGTTACGTCTGAGTTTCGACCAACCGCAACCTGAACCTTAGTTTCGCCCTTCACGGTGATGGTTGGGTTGCCGGGGAACTTGGAAAGCGCGCTGTGTTCAACAACGATGAACGGCTTGTTGTACGGCACCTGAAGCGACAGGTGGTGCATGGTTGGTGGGCGCCAAATTGTTTGTTCGCCGATTCCTAGAATGAGGCAAACCACGGCTGCCACGAATAGAACCGCTGCGACTAAGAAACGCATGAAATATCCATTCGGGGTAAACTTGTGACCAATTGACTGGCCGTCAATATTCTACCGAACGCACTAGGAGAGCCCCCTTGTCCAACCCAGATGGTGAATTTCCAACAGCCATCCGTGGTTACGACCGCGGATCGGTAGACGACGCAATCAAGGACCTCCGCAAAGAGATTTTGTCGCTTTCTGCGCAGAACTCGCAGCTTGCTGCTGAACTGCGTGAGACCACCGGCAAGCTGGTGGAGAGCCTAGAGCTCGTTAAGGAAGCCGGCGAACCTTCATACGCCGGTGTTGGCTCAAAGGCCGCCCTCATCTTGGCTACCGCCGAAGACATTTCCACTCGCATGTTGGCCGAGTCACAGAACGAACGCGAACGCCTCCTAAAAGACGCCCGCTCCGAGGTGCAAGAACTTCACGGCGAAGCAAAGGGCTACTACGACGCCCTGGTTGCAGAGGCTCAGCGTCGCGCAGACCGACTTTTAAACCAGGCCAAAAAAGACGCCGATGAAATGACCTCCGCGGCGCGTAACGAGGCGGCGAAGGCTACCTCCGACGCAACTCGCGAAGCCGGCGTGGTTCGCGGCGCAACCGCAACCGAGGTTGCCAAGCTGCGTGCAACCGCAAAGCGCGAAGTTGAAAGCCTAAAGGCCAAGGTTGAGCGCGATCTTGCGGAACGCAAGCTACTCGCCCACCGCGACAATACTCGCGACCTGGACCTGGTTCGTGCCGAGGCACTGGTTAGCGAACAGGCTCGAATCGACCTAGAACTTGAACTCACCGCTCGTCGTGCTGAGGCCGAAGCCGAGTACCTCAAGAAGCACCAGGAAGCCGTTGCCGCCACCCAGAAGTACCTGGATGACGCAAACGCTCAGCTGTCGCTAGCGCTAACCCGCGCCAACGCCGCTCGCCTCGAGGCTGAAACGCTCGAAGCCGCCGCGCGCTCCATGACCAAGACCGTCACAGAGAACGCTCGCGAAAAGGCGGACTCCACCATCGCAGCGGCAGAGGCAGAGGCTCGCAACATCATCTCGGACGCACAGATGAAGTCCGCCCTCGAGATCCGCGAGGCCGAAGCAAACCTCGAACGCCTGTTGGCCGAACGCGACTCGGTTTCGGTTTACATCAAGCACCTCAAGACCCTCGTAGACAGCGCAAACAAGGCGCTAAAGGCCGAAACCAAGGAAGGCTAGCCCATGTCTTCAAACCACATCAAGGTTTCTAACGCGTTCCAGCTTGGCCTTCTTGGTGGTTTGGGTGTGCTCACCGCAATCCTCATCGGCAACATGCTGGTCACCATCGCCGGCGTCATCACATACGTTTTCGCGGCAATCTTCATCGCGCTCGGACTGGATCCGGTCATCTCTTGGCTCGAACACAAAGGCCTCAAGCGCCCTCTCGCAATCACCGCGGTTGCGCTCGTGGTGGTCACCGCCGTCACACTCATCACCGTTTCGTTCCTTCCGGCCCTCCTTGCTCAGGCCGCAAAGTTCATTGAGAGTGCGCCTGCAATCATCGATGGATTTCAAAAGCTTCCTTGGCTTGTAGCGCTGGACGCCAAGTTTGGCGGGGCAATCTACACAACGCTGAGCAGTGCGGGTGCATTCATTGCCAACTCTGCAAACTGGCCAACCATGCTTGGCGGCGTGGTTCAGGTTGGACTCTCGATTGTGAACGGCATCACCGGTGGCATCGTAATCGTGATTCTCAGCCTGTACTTCACCGCCTCGCTCAAGAGCTTCAAGCGTTTCATTTACGCCATGGTGCCTGGCAGCAAGCGCGAGAAGTTTGTGCACATCAGCGAGCAGGTGGCGCAGGCCGTTGGCCGTTACGTGCTCGGCCAGGTTTCCATCGCTGCAATCAACGCCATTCTTGGCTTCATTTTCATGCTGATCGTGGGCGTTCCATACGCTGGCGTGCTTGCCACAATCTCGTTCGTGTTGGCCCTGATTCCGCTGGTTGGTGCTCTCAGCGCCGCAACCGTGGTCACAGTGGTTTCGCTCAGCGTCAGCCCGCAGTTGGCTCTGATTTCGCTCATTTACTACCTGATTTACATGCAGATCGAGGCATACGTAATCAGCCCGCGAATCATGAACAAGGCGGTTGCAGTTCCAGGCGCAGTAGTTGTGGTGGCAGCCCTCGCCGGCGGAACCCTGCTTGGCGTACTCGGCGCGCTTGTGGCCATTCCGGTTGCCGCATCGGGCATCTTGGTGCTCCGCCAGGTTTGGCTACCGCACCAGGAAAAGCGCTAAAGCAGAACGGTTTCCGGCAACGGATACGCACTCGGCGCAACCACGCGAACAATCTCGTTGAGCACGCGCTTCACCGAATCCTCGCCCACCCAAAGGTGTTTGGCGCCGGCAACATCGATCTGCTCAAAGTTGCGCAACACAGCAAACGCGTGAACTGCATCGCTCGGCACAAGGTAATCGTCAAACTCGGGAATCAAGCCAACCAGGCGCTTTGGAACATGGTTCCAGCGCTCCAACTCGGCTTGACTGGTGCGGTGTAGCGGCGGCGACATCAGAATCGCACCCTCCACGGCCTTGTCCACGCCGTACTTGAGCGCTAGCTCGGTTCCAAAAGACCAGCCCAACAACCATCGATGAGGCAACCCCTGTGCCACTGCCCAGTCAACGGCGGCAGCCACGTCAAAGCGCTCAAGGTCTCCCCCGGTGAATTCACCGGTGCTCTTGCCCTGTGGAGATTCGGTGCCGCGAGTGTTGAAGCGGAGCACCGCAACGTTGGCAAGGTGCGGCAAACGGTTGGCCGCCTTGCGCATCACGTGGGAATCCATGAAGCCGCCGTGGGTTGGCAGCGGGTGCAGGCAAATCAAAGTGGCAACGGGAGTTCCGGAGACAGGCATGGCCAACTCGGCAACCAGAGTCTGTCCGTCTTGGGTGTGCAGCTCAAACTGGGTGCGAACGGCTGGCAGCTCAACTCCGGAGCGAACCTCAACGGCGGTCATTTTCCCAAACCTAAAGCGTTGGTGCTCACAGGATCACTCCGGTGAAACCGGCCCAGCAGTTGGTGTGAAAGTGGCGGCGCAGGTCAACACTGCGTTCAACCGGCCAGGCAACCAAGTGCGGTGTTCCCTTGGCAATGGTCTTGTGGCAGTTTGGGCAAATCCAGGTCTTGCCTTCTTCGGCATTCTGGCCAGTGGTTGGCTGCACCGCGTAATCCTCACCACGGCGGGTTTCGATTCGCTTGGTGCCACGACGAGCCAGATCCAGATTCAGCTCCGCAGGCTCCTCCAGCTGCTTCCTGGTCTTCTTTGGGCGGTTGCTTCTGGGCATCAGTACCAGCCCTTCACGTTGGAGTGAAGCAGCGCGGTACACGGAGTCTTGTAGCGGCCGTTGATGTACTTCACACCCCAGCGAATCTGGGTCTGAGCGTTGGTCATCCAGTCGGTTCCCTCGCTGGCCATCTTGGAGCCGGGAAGCGCCTGCGGAATGCCGTAGGCACCCGAACTCTTGTTCATGGCGTTCAAACGCCAGTTGGACTCGCGCTCCCAAAGCTTCACAAGACACGAGTACTGGTCTTGTCCCCAACCAAGCTGGCCCGCAAGCTTGAACGCGAACTCCTTGGCGCTACCAGGATCTGGCACACCGGCATCGGCAACGTAAAGGTTGGCAAACGCAGCGCCACCAATGATGTTGAATCCGCCACGCGCAAAGCTCACCTCTACCGGGGTAACCTCATCAAGCACCTGCCCGTTCGGGTCGTTGCTCACAGTGAAGTCCGCCGCGTAAGCCGCTGCCAGGTTTCCACAGTACGGATCAACGGCGGTCACAAACACCATGCACATCACAAAAAAGAACGCGGTGACCGGGTTCAGGATTCGCTTGGGAATGCGCGGCAGACGCGGACGGGAAAGATTCTTGCGCCCCAACCAGTCATCGAAGGCCTGATTAGTCTTCTCGGTGAGGGTTGGCTGATAAGCCTCATGACGGCCCACAACACACCTCGCTTCACCTAAACGTCAGAACCCGTTTAGCAACAGGGCACATTCAAGTTTAAGCCAAATGCCTTATTTGGTGGGAAGTTTCTGCTTTGGGCAACCGTTCAAAACCGCAGCGATGGCCTGTTTCTCGGCGCTGGTGACCCACAGAGCGTACTTGGTCTTCACGGCCACCTGACGGGCCACGTAGGCGCACCGGAAGCCCTTGTTGGGCGGAAGCCAGCTTGCGGCGTCTGAGTCGCTCTTGGACTCGTTGGTGGGGCCGTCAACCGCCAACAGGTTCAGCGGATCGTTGTAGAGCGAGTAGCGCTGTGCAGAACTGATCTTTTGCGCACCCTTCTGCCAGGCATCGCTCAGCGCCACCACGTGGTCAATCTGCACGGCGTTGCTGGTGCCCACACCGCGCACAAAATCGATTACCTTGCCCGTGTACGGATCCTTGAGGGTTCCGGTTTGCACGGTGCAGCCATCGGTGCGGTACTGAATGTTGGTCAGGTCGCGCTGCAAAATGAGGTTTCTGGTGTCGCAGCCGTTGAACCGGCCCCAACCGTTGCTGAATGCGCTACGCAGGTAGCCCGTCTTAGGAGCGCGGCCTTTCACCGGAAGCAGGTTCAAGGCACTGAGCGCCGTTGTGGATTTTGCCTGCGATGGAGTGCTCACACCCAGATCAACCGCACCGAATCCGGCAACGGTAAGTGCGATTGCCGTGGCAACCGCAGTGATGCGCGATGCCTGGGGCCGCCCACCAGCGACCTGCCAGTTCCTAGAGTGCCAGCCCCTAGAGAGCAAGCGACCCAGAAAGCTGGATGTACTCCACAGATTTGTCGATGAACGCATCCACTTGGTTTTCAACATAGCCACCCCACTTTGGCGCAAAAGACATTTCTCTAAGTGTGGCCACTGGCACCGACTTTTTACCCGTCAGCTGCTCCCCCACCACGGCCACCATGGCGTCCACCTGCCTGGCGGAATAGCCCTTTAGCCACAACTTGTTGCGCTTGAAGTGCTTTCCGCGAGGTCTGGCAACTCGACCGCCCAGGAGTTCCTGCAACTCGGCCACTCGGTCACGGGCACCGTGCTCGCCAACCTGTGCCACCAAACGCTTGGCATCCTGCACCGCGAAAGCGTCATCGAGGCGATCCAACGCGGCATCAACCGCAGCAATCACGTAGCCGCCCTCAACTAGTTCAAACTGAGCGGTTCGCAGGGTCTTCGCATCGATGTTGTGGCTGCCAGGATTGGCAAACTGCAGGCGCGCGCGTTCCACCAAACTGTCCACCTGGGCTGGGTTGTAGCCCAACTCCTTTGGTGCTGCCTTTGGAAAATGTGCGGTCAAGGTTTGCTCGGTTCTATAGCGGTAAGGAAATCAGAAGGTAGGCGATGAGAGTGGCGGGCAGAATCGAATCCATCCGGTCCATCACTCCGCCGTGGCCAGGTAGCCAAGAACTCATGTCCTTGATGCCCAGGTCGCGCTTGATGAGCGACTCGGCAAGGTCGCCGAATACGGCGGCAAGCAGCATGGCTCCCGCGAACACGAGGGCAAACCAGATTGGGCGGCCAAGAATCATCGAGCCGGTAATGGCAACTGCGCTGCCGGCAACGATTGAGGCAATCAGTCCTTCCAGGGACTTCTTTGGGCTCACTCCGGGGGCAATCTTGTGGCGACCCAAGCGGCGACCAATCAGGTAGCCAAAGGTGTCAATGAAGGCAACTGTGGTGATGTAGGTGACAACCCAGCCCTGACCGTTTTCCTGCCACTTGAGAAGTAGCACAGAGAAGCTGGTCATGAGAGGAAGGTAGATCACAAGGAAGGCTGAGGCGGCAAAGTCTTGAACCGCCAACTTGAAACCGCGTGCGTCTGCCTTGCCCTCAAAAACAATCTCGGCAGCGCGCCAGATGATCAACGCAGCCACGGTTGCCAGGGCGCACAGCCACTGCCAGGTTGCGCCGCCAAAGTAGGTAACGGGCATGATCAGAACCGAGCCCAGAACCGCTGGGATTCTAGGAACGCGCCAGCCTTTGGTGCGAAGCGCGGTGGAAAGTTCCCACGCACCCGCACCCGCTGCCAGACCTGCCAGCACCATGTAAACCGGCGGGAAAATCAGAATGCTGGCAAGAAAAGCCCCGCCAAGCGCCAAACCAACCAGCACCGAGTTTTTTAGACTTCGGCCACCGGTCTCAGTGGTTTTGGCGTTCGACATCGAAGGTATTTTCGGTTACTAAACTTCGAGAAGTTCGGCTTCTTTACGCTTCAACGCGTCATCGATGGAGTCAACGTGGCTCTTGGTAATGGCCTCAAGTTCCTTCTCGGCGCGAGCCAAGTCGTCATCTCCAGCCAGACCGTCCTTCTTCAGAGCGTCTAGTTCGTCCTTAGCCTTACGACGGATGTTGCGAACCGAAACGCGGTGGTCCTCGGCCTTGGTCTTTACCAACTTCACGTATTCGCGACGACGCTCTTCGGTTAGGTCTGGCAGGGTCACACGAACCAGGTTGCCATCGTTGGTTGGGTTAGCACCCAGGTTGGGCATGTCGCGGATGGCCTTCTCAATCGCAGCAAGAGCACCCTTGTCGTAAGGGGTGATCACAATGGTGCGAGCCTCTGGGTTCTGAAGCGAACCGAGCTGCGAAAGCGGAGTTGGGGTGCCGTAGTAGTCCACCAAAACCTTCTGGAAGATCTGTGGGTTGGCGCGACCGGTTCGCACGGTGGCAAAGTCATCCTTGGTGGCCTCAACGGCCTTATCCATCTTTTCGGTGGTGTTGAGCAGAATCTCGTCGATCATGATTTCTCCTGTTGGTTAAGTGCGAAAACTAAAACTTGTGGTGGCCGTTAGGCGGTAACCAGGGTGCCAATCTTGGCGCCACGGATGGCCTCGGTGATGTTGTTGCCTTCCATACCAAACACGCGCATTGGCATCTTGTTGTCCATGCATAGGCTGAACGCGGTGGCGTCCACAACCTTGAGACCCTTCACAAGCGCGTCCTGGTAGGTGATGGACTCAAGCTTCACAGCGCTCGGGTCCTTCTTTGGGTCTGCGGTGTAAACGCCGTCTACACCGTTCTTGGCAACCAAAACCTCGTCAGCCTTGATCTCAAGTGCGCGCTGAGCGGCAACGGTGTCGGTTGAGAAGTATGGAAGACCCGCACCGGCACCAAAGACCACAACGCGGCCCTTTTCCAGGTGACGGATGGCACGCAGCGGAAGGTAAGGCTCTGCAACCTGGCTCATGGTGATTGCGCTCTGCACGCGAACGTCTACGCCAGCCTGCTCAAGGAAGTCCTGAAGCGCCAGGGCGTTCATCACGGTTCCCAGCATTCCCATGTAGTCGGCGCGGCTGCGCTCAACTCCGCGCTGGCTGAGTTCTGCACCGCGGAAGAAGTTACCTCCACCCACAACGATGGCTACTTCGGCGTGCTTTGTGCCCTCGGCAATGGCGTGTGCGATGCCACCGATGATGTCCGGGTTCACACCTAGAGAACCGCCACCGAATGCCTCACCCGAAAGCTTTAGCAATACCCTGCGCTTGTGGCCCATTTTGGTCTCCTTGAGTGCGTAATTTCCCAGAACCTATCCTATTCGGACAAGCGGAAAGCCCCGACCCAAAAGGGCCGGGGCTTTCCAAGTTTTTGCTGACTAAGCGCCTACGCGGAAGCGTACGAATGCAGAAACAGTCAGACCAGCCTGGTCTAGAACCTTCTGAACCGAAAGCTTGTTGTCCTTAGCGAAGTCCTGCTCAAGAAGCACGTTCTCCTTGAAGAATCCGTTTACACGGCCTTCAACGATCTTGTCTAGGGCAGCCTCTGGCTTGCCTTCGTTACGTGCGGTCTCTGCAACAATGCGACGCTCGTTCTCAACGGTCTCAGCAGGTACGTCTTCGCGCTTCAGAACCGAAGGGCTGAATGCTGCGATGTGAACTGCTACGTCGTGAGCGGTGTCTGCGTCTGCACCCGAGTACGCAACTAGAACGCCAACCTGTGGAGGTAGGTCCTTGCTGGTGCGGTGTAGGTAAGCGTCAACAGCTGCGTCCTTCACAACGGCGATGCGGCGAAGTTCAACCTTCTCGCCAATGATGGCTGCCTCATCGTTGATTACTGCCTCAACCGAGCTACCGTTTAGCGGGGCAGCAAGTGCCTGCTCTAGGGTCTCTGCGCCAGCTGCAACAACTGCGTCTGCAATGGTGTCTGCAAGAGCAACGAACTTGTCTGCCTTAGCAACAAAGTCGGTCTCGCAAGCAAGCTCAACAAGGGTGCCGGTGCCACCGTTTACGCGAGCAACAACTAGACCATTGCTGGTCGAGCGGCCTTCGCGCTTGGTAACACCCTTTAGGCCCTTAAGGCGTAGAACTTCGATTGCCTTCTCAACGTTGCCTTCGGCCTCGTCAAGTGCGTTCTTGCAGTCCATCATTCCGGCGCCGCTGCGGTCGCGCAACGCCTTTACATCTGCGGCGGTGTAGTTTGCCATGATTACTTAGCTTCCTTCTCGTCTGCTGCCTCAACTGCTGGTGCTGCAACTTCTGCAACTACCTCAGCAACTGGTGCCTCTACGGCTGCTGGAGCTGCGTTTGACTGCTCCAAAAGTTCGCGCTCCCACTCGGCTAGAGGCTCAACTGCTGCCTCTGGCTTGCTGTGACGAGCAACTAGACCCTCGGCAACTGCGTCTGCAATAACGCGGGTTAGCAAGCCAACCGAACGGATCGCGTCGTCGTTTCCAGGGATACCAATGGTGACCTCGTCTGGGTCACAGTTGGTGTCGAGGATACCGATAACTGGAATGCCCAGCTTCTTCGCCTCGGTGATTGCAAGGTGTTCCTTGTTGGTGTCTACAACCCAAAGAGCCGAAGGGGTCTTCGAGATGTTGCGGATACCACCAAGGGTCTTCTCAAGCTTGTCCTTCTCACGGCGAAGGATTAGAAGCTCCTTCTTGGTGAGGCCGCTCTTGCTTGCGTCTGCGAAGTCCATGACCTCAAGTTCCTTCAGACGTGCAAGACGCTTCTGAACGGTGTTGAAGTTGGTCAAAAGACCACCCAACCAACGCTCGTTGATGTAAGGCTGACCAACGCGAAGAGCCTGCTCGGCGATTGCTTCCTGAGCCTGCTTCTTGGTGCCAACGAACATGATGGAGCCACCGTGTGCAACGGTTTCCTTCACGAACTCGTAAGCCTGGTCGATGTAGGTCAACGACTTCTGTAGGTCGATGATGTAGATGCCCGAACGGTCGGTCAGAATGAAACGACGCATCTTCGGGTTCCAACGACGGGTCTGGTGACCAAAGTGAACGCCACTGTCTAGCAGCTGGCGGATAGTTACGACTGCCATGAGCCGAACTCCTTTCGGCGCGCGAACGCGCCACTCAGTTAAGTTGCCTGTGCGGTTGCTCAGGCGCCTGGCGTTGCATTTGGTGTAGCCAGACCGGAGTCTGGACCGAGTCAACCTCATGTGGTTCAACGCGCGAAGTCGACATGACTTTAGAAGGCCAGTTTTAAACGGGATTTCAGCGATCATGCCGCTACAAAGAGTTTAGCAGCCAAAAACCTTACTTTTCTAGGGTTTGCGCCAGTGATTTGGCCAGATTGGGTGCGAGTTTTCTGGGTTGTTGCATCCAGTTTCAGCCGCCAGTTTTCCACCGTTTTCATCGATGCTTTCAAATGGCACGCAAAATGTCAGACCTTTGCTCTATGACTCCCTCGCTCAAGTCCCCCAAGTTCGCCCCGCTGGTGTTTGTGATCGTGTGCATGGTCTGGCTAACGGGGCATGCCCAGCCCGCGCAAGCGATGGCCCAGCCCGCGGCAGCGAAAGAATTGCCAGCGGCATCGATGGCCCAGCCCGCGCAAGCGAGGGCGTTGCCCGTGGCATCTGCCGGCCTCCCCGGCGGCGACTGGGTTTCACCGTTGGCAACGGCGAGCGCCCCAGTAAAGGACTACCAGGGCCCGCTAACCCGATTTGGCGCGGGACACCGGGGCGTGGACTACCGAGTGAAGCAAGGGCAGGCACTTCGCAGCCCTAGTGTGGGAATCATCGTTTTTGGAAGCCCAGTGGCCACCATCCCGTTTGTGAGCATTCAGCACCCAAACGGTTACCGCACCACCCTGTCTCCCGCCTGCACCACTCTTCCCATTGGAACTCCCGTTTTGGCAGGGCAAAAGGTGGCCAAGGTTTGTCGCCCTGACCTCCCACCGGTGCCAATCAAGAACCCCGTGGTTACCGGCGTGAAGTTGGTGCTCAAGTACCTGAATCCGTTTTCGCATTGCCGGCCACAGCTTTGTCTGCACCTGTCGCTGAGGCACCACGGAATGTACCTGTCGCCACTTTCGGTCATCGATGGATTGAAACCGAGCCGCCTGCTGCGCTAGGCGCATGCATTTGCGCTTCAAGCCAACTTGAACTTCAGACCCATTTGCGCCTTAGGCTCTGGGATGCGCGCCTTGGTAGCCCTGTTTCAGGCGTTCTACGCTCACATGCGTGTAAATCTGAGTGGTGCCGAGGCTGGCGTGCCCGAGCATCTCCTGCACGGCGCGCAAGTCGGCTCCTCCGTCTAGCAGGTGCGTTGCAGCGGTGTGGCGAAGCGCGTGCGGACCGGCGGCACCGATCGGGGTTTGTGCCAACAAGCCAGACACGATGCCGTAAACCACCCGCACGTTTACCCGGTTTCCCTTTGCGGTGAGAAGCAACGCGTCCCCCGACTCATCGGTGGCAAGCACGGATCGACCCTTGCGAATCCAAAGTTCTAGGGCTTCGGCCGCCGGCGCTCCGTAAGGCACCATCCTCTGCTTATTGCCCTTACCCGTGACCCGCAAAAGCTTGCGCGAGTAGTCAATGTCCGCAAGGTTTAGGCCCACCAGTTCGCTCACTCGCATGCCACTGGCGTAGAGCAGCTCAACAACCACCTGATCCAGAATCCTCTCGGGCGCCTCGGTTGCCGCACCGGTTTTGAGCGTTGCAAAGATGTCCGCCAGAACCTCGCGCGAAACCACCTTGGGCAGGGTGCGTGCAGTCTTTGGAGTGCGGAGTCTCTGACCAAAATCTGTCGGGTGTAATCCCTGTCGCTCAAGCCAGCTGGTAAACGCTCGAACCGAAGCGGACTTTCGGGCGATGGTGGTCTTTGCTGCACCAGCCTCCGAGATTCGATACAACCAATCTCGGATGTCATCGAGCGTGATTTCTTCGGTGTGCTCGCGCCCCAGAACTCGCAGATGCTCACAAAGGTCGGTTAGGTCGCTTTGGTAGGCGCGTTGAGTGTTTGGTGAATACCCCTTGGCAGCAGCCAGATGCGCGATGAACTTGTTCACCAGTTGCGCATCGATGGTTGCCATGCATCCAGACTATTTGGCAACCCTCTTGTAGCCCGAACCAACCCGCGTGACCAACCCCTCCATTTCGAGTGAGCCGAGCGCCCGCATACCCTCCTTGGAGGTGAGTCCAGACTCCCTGAGAAGCTGCTCAAAGCTGTTTACGCCCGCTACAAAGGAATCGAGTGCTCGCGTCTCAAGGGTTCCCAGACCCGGCGGAAGAGAGTCAACCTCGGAACGGTCGTTCAGAAGCCTGGGCAGTTCCTTGGCATCCGCAATCAGTTCCACAAGACCCAACTTCTCGTTGAGAAAGTTGTGGCAACCAATCGAATACGCACTATTGAGCTGACCGGGGACCACCGCCACTCGCCTTCCAAGTTCAAGTGCCGTGTTTGCGGTGTTCATGGAGCCGCTCTTCAATCCAGCCTGAACCACGATGGTTGCCTTACCCATTGCCGCAATCAGCCGATTTCGCATTAGAAATCGCCACTTGGCTGGCGCCACTCCGGGCGGCATCTCGCTGAACAAAACTCCGGTTTTGGCAACAGATTCCAACAACGGTTTGTTAGATGGTGGATACAGCCTGCCGATGCCACCCGCCATTGCCGCGATGGTTTGACCGCCTGCCGAAATGGTGGCTTGGTGAACGCAGGCATCGATGCCGAATGCTCCACCGCTCACAGTGACGATTCCGTTGTCTGCAGCCACTACGCCCAGATCGCTGGCTACCGCCCTGCCGTAACTGCTGGTGTTGCGAGAACCAACGATTGAGATCGTGGCGGGGCGGTTGAGCAGCCCCGCGTCTCCCAGAACCCATAGCAGCGGAGGTTGCCCGTCTCCCAAATCTTCAAACCCCGATGGGTAAAACTGCGAGAACCGAAGAACCAGGTGTGCGCCTAACGCCTTGGCCTGATCTAGCGAGGCAAAGACATCGGCTCGATTCAGCCGAGGCAACCACCGTTCGCAGGCCGCTTGCCAAATCTCGGAAAAGGGCTGCTCAAACACCTGTTCAACTTCTTGCACCTGCCACGGTTCGAGAAGAGCGAGAACAGTTTGAGCATCGGCTCGCACAATCAGCAACTCCAGCAATCGGCCATTTCCGAGCGGTGCCCCAAGTGCCGCGAGTGACCTGTCCCCCGGCTCGCAGAGCTGACTAAAAGTGGCAGCGATGAACACCTCGCGCGCAGACAACTCATCGGTGCAAAGAAGTGGCTCAACAAAGTGTTTCAGTTCCGATTCGGTAATCAAAGTCATTCGTCGTCTCCGGGTGAGTCCGAACCGCGGAGCAGCGCCGCGAGTGCAATGTGGTCTTCGGTGGGTCGCGTGGCTCCCTCAAGATCTGCGATAGTCCAGGCCAGGCGAAGGCACCGGTCGTAGCCGCGCATGCTGGTTGCACCGTTGCTGAGTGCTTTGTCTAGCAGTCGAGTAGCGGTTTTGCCCGGATGGAAGCGACTTCTCAGGTGTTGAGTGGGCAACTGCGAGTTGAGCTGCAGACCGAGTGGTGATAATCGTTCGAGCGCAACCGCCCTAGCGACCACTACCTGCTCCTGAGCCTGCGCAGAACTCAGGTTTGCCCCGCCTATCCCCCGCGCCTCAGAGATTCGAACAGTTTGGATGCGCAGACGAATGTCGATGCGATCGTAGATTGGCCCGGATAAACGGCCCAAGTAGCGCCTTCGCGCGGTAAACGTGCACGTGCAGGGTTTGGTGAGAGATCCCGAGTAGCCGCAGGCGCATGGGTTGGCAGCCAAAACCAGCTGGAACCTGGCCGGAAACTGTGCGGTGCCGGCTGCTCGGTGAATTGAAACCCTGCCGGATTCGAGTGGTTCGCGAAGGGCCTCCAACGCGGGAGCCTGAAACTCCAGCGCTTCGTCTAGGAAAAGCACGCCGTGGTGAGCTCGTGAAACCGCACCCGGTCTTGGAAATCCCATGCCACCGCCCACGATGGCCGAGACCGAAGCGGTGTGATGCGGCGTTTGAAATCTGGGAACCGTGTTCAACAAAGTGGAGCCCGAGCCTTGACCCAAAACGCTTTCCACAGCCGCAACCTCAAGAGCCTGCTCAACGGTGAGTGGAGGAAGGATGCCGGGCAGGCGCTCGGCCAACATGGTCTTTCCAGAACCCGGACTGCCAATCATCGAGAGGTGGTGGCCACCTGCCGCCGCGATTACCAGAGCCTGCACCGCGAGAGATTGCCCTTGCACCTGCTCCAGGTCGAGGCCAGATGTTGGCGCTATGTCCACGCCCGACCCAGCTCCTGCCGCCCTCATTCCAACTGAACCAGCATCGCCAGCAATAACGCCGCCGGCAAGTTGCGAACCCGAAGCGGACGCCGCTTCACCCCGAAACTGACCAACCAAGTCCTTGATGCTTGCCGCACCTATTACCGAAATGCCGCTCAGCACAGATGCCTCGGCCACGTTACCCTCAGGCACAACCACGGTTTCAAACCCCGCGGCCCTTGCCGCCAAGGCGATTGGAAGAACTCCCCAAACCGGCTTCAGTCCGCCGTCGAGACCGAGTTCGCCAACGAAAAGAGTCTTGGTCGCAGGCTTGGGCATAACCTGCATGGCCAGGAGCACCGAAACGGCAATGGCTAAGTCGAAACCGGAACCGCTCTTCGGCACCGAAGCCGGCGAAAGATTCACCGTGATCTTGCGGGAGGGAAACGGGAACCCGCTGTTGGCGCACGCTGCCCGCACCCGAGAGGTGGCTTCGCTCAACGAGGCGTCGGGTAAACCGACCAGAACAAAACCGGGCAGGTTCGCGCTGATGTCAGCCTCAACCTCAACAACGGTGCCGCTGAGCCCAAGCAAACTTATTGCGTGACTCTTGGCCAGCGCCATCAGCCAACCTGCTTCAAGTGCTCGATAGAGACCCGACCGCCAAGCACCAGAACACCGATGGCGTCGAACCGAACCTGGGTGTTGGGAACCTGTTTCACCATGCACCAGGCCGCGGCAAGCCTGCGAATCCGCGCCATCTTGGACTGTGTGATTGATTCCAGCGGGTGACCCGCAAACTGCGAGGTTCGGGTTTTCACCTCGACAAAAACCAACGTTCCGTCTTGGCTGGCAACGATGTCGAGTTCACCGCTTCGGGTGCGAGCGTTGCGATCGAGGATTTTGTAGCCGTTGCGCACCAAGTAGTCGCAGGCGCGTTGTTCGCCGTATTGGCCTAGCCAGTTTCGATTTTGAGTCACTCCAAAATCATGTTTTGCAGCAAGCCCCGTAGCCCAACCATCGGGGCTATCTGTGGATTACTCCCCTACAGAGAGATCCTTTGGAAGCTGGAAGGTTTGACCTTCAAGTTCTTCAATGTTTACGTCTTTGAACGTTCGAACCTTGACCTTTTTCAGGAAGCGATCTTGGCGGTTGATGTCCCAAACCCACACGTCGCCAAGTTCAACCTCAAAGTAGAAATCGGAAGCCGCGTCAACTCTCTTGAACTCAACCTCGTTAGCCAAATAAAGCCTGCGTTCGGTCTCCACGAGGTACTTGAAAGTGCCAACAACGTCTTTGAACTCGCGCAGCAGAGTTAGCTCCGCTTGGCGGTCAATTTCGTCAAACTCGTTCTCGTCCATTAGTTAAAGTTTACGACCTCTCAAAACAACTCGTCCTGCGCCAAAATCTTGTGTAGCCAGGTTTTGCGGTGCAGTTCTTTGGGCCCAAACTCGCGCAGTGCCGCCAGGTGACCCGCGCTGGAGTAACCCTTGTTTCCGGCAATTCCGTAGGGTGTGAGACTCTCATCGATGGAAGCAATTTCAACCACCAGACGATCTCTGGTGACCTTTGAAAGCACCGACGCGGCGGCCACGCTCACGCAGTCGCGGTCGGCTTTGGTGCGAACCATGGATGCCACCGGGCCTAGCGCGGAGCCGAGCCAGTTGTGCGAGCCATCGAGGATGGCCTTGGCCTTGGTTGGGTCGGCTGCGATGGCGCCGCGAATCTGCTGCGGAAGTTCACGAACCGCGCGTTCGGCGGCCAAGCTCAGGCATTTGGTGATTCCGAGTTCGTCAATTTCGGCAGCGCTTGCCATGCCCACGGCGTAGCCGCTAACCCAACTGCCCACGGGTTCAAATAGCTCTTCGCGAACCTTTTCGGCAATCAGTTTGGAATCACAGAGTTTGGCCGGCCAGTCGGATTTACCTGAATGCACCGAAGCCTGTAGCACGGCCACACCCACCGCCACGGGCCCGAACAGGCAGCCGCGGCCAACCTCATCGATGCCAATGACGAACTCAAAACCGGAGTTGAAGAGTTCTTGCTCCAGGCTAAGGCTTGGGTACGTTTTTGAAGACATCTGCGTAGTTGTCTAGCCAAGCGAAGTGCGAGAACGGCCAGGTCACCAGGAACGCGCGACCAACCACAAACTGCTTGCCCACGAAACCCTTGCTAGGTGTATCAGGGTGGAAACGGGAGTCTTCGGAATTGTCGCGGTTGTCGCCCATTACCCAGAACGAATTGGCGGGCACGGTTACATCAAACTTCACGTCGCTAGGAGCGGCTCCCTTGATAACGTAAGGCTCCTTGATTTCAACACCGTTGATGGTGAGCCTGTTGTTCACGTTGCAGCACACAACGTGGTCTCCAGCAACACCGATCACACGCTTCACCAGGTGCACATCGCTGTCTGGTGCGGTAACGCCAAACGCGCTAAGGAAGAAGTCAGTTGCCTGGGTGTACCAAGGAATCTCCTTGGTCTGGATTGGACCCAACCAGCCGCCCGGATCGCGGAACACAACCACGTCGCCGCGCTCCAACGGAACCACATTTGGAACCAGTTCGTTCACAATGATGCGGTCGTCGATCTGCAGAGTGTTCATCATGCTGCCCGAAGGGATGAAGAACGAACGAATCAGGAACGCCTTGATGAGCAGCGAAAGAGCCAGCGCGGTGAGCAGAATGCCCAAGATGTCAACGATGAACGCCAACACCGGATTCTTCATGGCGCGACGCCACTTGGTGTCCTTAATAAGACGACGCCGGCCTCTAGGCCTCTGCGAGATTGGATCTGGCAAAGGAGAGTCCGGCGTTGTCATTAGGGTAGTTTACCCGTTGAAACTGGGATTTAGCCCTTAACTACGTTGTCGCGCTTTTCCTTGATCTTAGCCTTCTTGCCACGGAGGTCGCGTAGGTAGTAAAGCTTGGCACGACGAACATCGCCGCGGCTTACTAGCTCGATCTTCTCTAGAACTGGGGAGTGGATTGGGAAGGTACGCTCAACGCCAACCTGGAACGAAATCTTACGAACGGTGAAGGTCTCGCGGATACCGTGACCCGACTTGCGGATAACTACGCCCTGGAAAACCTGAACACGGCTGCGGTTACCTTCGATGATGTTTACGTGAACCTTTACGTTGTCTCCGGCGCGGAACGCTGGAACGTCGGTACGTAGGTTTGGTGCATCTACAACGTCAAGAATGTGCATTGTGATTAATCACTCTCTGTCTCAGCGCGCAGGTCATCAACAAAAGGTTTGAATGGATTTTGAACGTCTAGGCTCCCCTGCGGCAGAACACTTTTTACAGTACGTCCAAGGGTCAATCTTGCCACATTCCGCGGCAAATGGCAAAGCCTATAAAGCTTCTGGAGGCAACAAATCCGGGCGAACTCGCTTGGTTCGCTCAACCTGCTGCTCGTGACGCCATTTGGCGATTGCCGCGTGGTTGCCGCTCAACAGCACCTCTGGCACCTCGAGACCACGCCAGTTTGCCGGCTTGGTGTAGCTGGGATACTCCAGCAGACCCTCGCCCGAGTGGCTTTCTTCGGCCAAACTTTCTGCGTTTCCAATCACACCTGGAATCAGGCGGACCACGGCTTCGGTGATGGCAATTGCAGCCACTTCCCCGCCGTTCAAAACATAATCACCGATGGAAACCAGGCGCACCTTGGCTCGGGTTGCAGCGTAGTCCACCACGCGCTGGTCAATGCCTTCGTAGCGACCACACGCGAAAACGATGCGCTTCTCGTTTGCAAGTTCGTAGGCCAACTCTTGGTTGAAAACCTCTCCCGCCGGGGAGGTGAAGATAACGGTGGCGTCTACCAAATCTTGAGCTGGGCCCTGCGCCGCATCGATGTCAGAATGTGAGGCGATGCCCGTGTTCGGTTCGATGCCAAGAACGTCGTCGAGTGCCAGACCCCAAGGCTCAGGCTTCATAAGCATGCCAGCACCGCCGCCGTAAGGAGTGTCGTCCACGGTGCGGTGTTTGTCTGTGGTGTAGTTGCGCAGGTCGTGCGCTTCAAACTGGATCAGGCCCTTTTCGCGGGCCTTGCCCAGCAGGGAAAGATCTAGAGCCTGAAAGTAATCGGGAAAGATCGAGATGGCATCGATGCGCATGGCAAAAGCCTATTCGGCTGCTTCGGCGGAATCGTCCACGCTGGCCTCAACCTCGGCATCTGCAGGCTGCGCAGGTTCAGGGGTGGCCAGCTCCGGCAAGACCTCTTCAAACAGTCCGGTTGGCGGGGTAACCGTTACGGTTCCAGCCTTGATGTCTACCGAAGGAACAATTGCCTTCACAAACGGAAGCATCACTTCGCGGTCGCCGGTCTTGATGATCAACAAGTCCTGTGCAGGGAAGTGGTCCACGCGAACAACCTCGCCAACCTCAACGCCATCGCGCAGGGCCTTTAGGCCAACCAACTGGTGGTCGTACCAGGCGTCTGGTTCGTCAGGAAGCTTTTCGGTTTCTGCATCGATGAGCAGGATTGCCTTGATGAGCGACTCGGCTCCGGTGCGGTCAACCACGCCATCGAGGAAAAGAACAGGACTCTGGTTGTACCAACGAAGTTCGGTAACCGTAACGGTCTTACCGAACCAAGGGGATTCTTCTGGAACCTGGAGTTCAAAAACAGCGCCCGGAACGAATCTCTCGTTTGGGCTGTCTGTGTAAAGTTCGAGCTTGATTGCGCCCTTTAGACCGTGTGCCTTGAGCAGGCGGCCAACGCGCAACTTTGTTGTGCTAGAAATCGGTCTTCACCACGTCTACGCGGATGCTCTTACCGTCTGCAAGCGCCTTAATAACTGTGCGCAATGCGTTAGCGGTGCGGCCGCTGCGCCCGATTACCCTGCCCAGGTCTTCTGGGTGCACAACAACCTCGAGGAGATCTCCTCTAGAGGTGTTGCGCTTAGTTACAACAGCGTCTTCCGGGTGGTCGACGATGCCCTTAACCAGGTGTTCGAGCGCAGCAGCTAGCACGACTACTAAGCCTCTTCGGCTGGCGCTTCAGCTGCTGGGGCTTCTGCCTCAACTGCTGGAGCTTCTTCGGCTGCAGCCTCGGCAACTGGTGCCTCTTCTGCTGCTGGTGCCTCAACCTCAGCAGCTGCCTCTGGGGCCTCTACTGCGGTCTCTACAACTTCTTCAACCTCTGCTGGTGCAGCCTCAGCCTTTGGAGCTTCAACCTTGATTTCCTGCTTTGGCTTTAGAACAACCTTCTTGTTGGCGTCGGCTACGAATGCAGCCTTTGGCTCAGCAATCTGAACGGTGTTCTTGGCGTTCTTGTCGCCCTTGCTCTTCTGGAAGTCACCAGTGAGCTTGAGTAGTGCAGCAACCTGCTCGGTTGGCTGTGCGCCAACGCTTAGCCAGTACTGAGCACGCTCAGAGTTAACCTCGATGATCGAAGGGTTCTGACCAGGCACGTAACGGCCGATCTCCTCGATCGAGCGTCCGTCGCGCTTGGTGCGCGAGTCTGCTACAACGATGCGGTAGTGAGGCGTACGGATCTTGCCGAGACGCTTCAAACGAATTTTTACAGCCACAATGCTCCTGTTATTTGTATTGGACCGAACGTTTCACCGTGAGCGTGGGGGCACACTCGATGAATAAGCTCTAGGGGTATCTTCTTGGCACCTTGATTAGAGGGTCAAGCGCGCGAGATACCTTGATATTCTGCCAGATAAATGGCTTGGGCGCTAGTTTCTGGGCCCGATTGGTGGCTTAAAGTCCGAATGCCGAACCCCCGGCGTCTCCGCCAGGCTTCTCTCCGGCCAAACGAGCCGCTTCTTCGGCAGCACGCTTTGCAGGGTTTCCACTCTTGGAACCCTTCTTCCTGTCTTTGCCCTTGCCCTTGCCGGCACCGCCAAAGCCCATACCCTGCATTCCGGCTGGAACACCTGGCATGCCCTGCGGCACTCCGCCCTTTTGCATGGTCTTCATCATCTTGGCGGCCTGCTCAAAGCGGTTCACCAGCGAGTTCACATCGGTGACAGTCATGCCTGAACCCTTGGCAATACGAAGGCGACGCGAGCCGTTGAGCAGCTTGGTGTCGTTGCGCTCCGCCGGGGTCATCGAACGGATGATTGCTTCGGTGCGGTCGATCTCTTTTTCATCGAAGTTGTCTAGCTGCTCACGCATCTGAGACGCACCCGGCATCAACGCAAGCATGCCCTTGAGCGAACCCATCTTGCGAAGCTGCTGCATCTGCTCCATGAAGTCGTTCAGGGTGAAGTTGTTCTTGGCAAGCTTCTCGGCCATGGCGCGGGCTTCGGTTTCATCAAAGCTGCGTTGCGCCTGCTCAATTAGGCTAAGCACGTCTCCCATGTCCAGGATTCGGCTGGCCATGCGGTCTGGGTAGAACGGCTCGAACGCGTCTAGACCCTCGCCGGTGCTGCTGAAGATGATCGGCTTGCCGGTGACCGAGGCAACCGAAAGCGCGGCACCACCGCGGGCATCGCCGTCTAGCTTGGTGAGAACTACACCCGAAATGCCAACACCGTCTTGGAACGCCTTGGCAACGTTCACCGCGTCTTGACCAACCATCGCATCGATGACGAACAGGGTCTCATCCGGGTTCACGGCGTCGCGAATGTCGCGTGCCTGCTGCATCATCTCTTCATCTATGCCCAGACGACCCGCGGTGTCAACAAGCACAACGCTGAACTTGTTCTGCTCTGCGTGCTTGATTGCAGCCTTAGCTACCTTTACCGGGTTGCCCACGCCGTTGCCTGGCTCAGGCGCGAAAACCTCGACGCCGGTGCGCTCACCGAGCACCTGTAGCTGATTTACCGCGTTTGGACGCTGAAGGTCGGCAGCCACCAAAAGGGTGGATAGGTTTTGGTCCTTGAGCCACTTGGCCAACTTGCCGGCAAGGGTGGTCTTACCGCTACCCTGCAGACCCGCCAGCATGATCACGGTTGGCGGCTTCTTGGCAAAACTCAAGGTCTTCTGCTCGCCACCCAGAATGGTGACCAGTTCCTCGTTCACAATCTGAACCACCTGCTGGGCAGGGTTCAGGGCCTTGCTTACTTCGTCGCCAAGCGCGCGTTCGCGAACGGCGGCAACGAAGTCTTTTACAACCTCGAGCGCCACGTCTGCTTCTAGCAGCGCGCGTCGGATTTCGCGAAGTGTGGCATCGATGTCAGCAGGAGTCAGCTTGCCCTTGGTGCGCAGGTTCTTGAACGTTTGCGCCAAGCGGTCAGAAAGATTACCGAACATGAAGATTCCTTTTTAGATGCCAACAAGGCCGCGAGCGAACTCGTCGGCTTCAAAGAATGCGAAGTCGTTGATGCCTTCGCCAAAACCAATCAGCTTCACAGGGATGCCAAGTTCTTTTTGGATGCTGTACACGATTCCGCCCTTGGCTGTGCCGTCTACCTTGGTGAGCACCACACCGGTGACGTTAGCAACTTCGGCAAACGCCTTGGCCTGCTGAAGTCCGTTTTGACCCGTGGTTGCGTCGAGCACCAAAAGCACCTCGGAAACCGGCACGGTCTTTTCAACCACTCGGCGAATCTTGCCCAGTTCATTCATGAGGTCGAGCTTGTTCTGTAGACGACCAGCGGTGTCGATGATCACGATGTCGGCATTTGCCGCAACCGCGGTCTCAACGGCTTCAAAGGCAACCGATGCAGGGTCCTGACCCTCGGCCTTGGGGCCAACCAGCTGAGCACCAGCGCGCTTAGCCCAGGTGGCCAACTGTTCAACGGCTGCGGCACGGAAGGTGTCGGCCGCACCGATTACAACCTGCCAGTCACCCTCGGCCAACCAGGCGCTGAGCTTGCCAATGGTTGTGGTCTTACCTACGCCGTTCACGCCAACTACGAGGAACACGTAAGGCAACTGCTCGCTGGTTAGGTTCAGCTCGCGGTTTGGCAGCTGGAGGCTTTGGGTGAGCACGCTGACGAGGATGCGCTTGAGTTCGAGTTCGGTCTTGGCGCCAGCGATGGCTGCTAACTTGCGAACTTCAGCAACGATGTTCTCTGATGCGTCCACGCCGAAGTCGGCGAGCAACAGGATGTCTTCGAGTTCGTCCAGGTTCTCCGGGTCAAACTTGACGCCGGTGAACAGGCTGCGGATGCGGCTGGCGAACGAGCGCTGGCCCAATTCGAGTTCCTGGGCAGGTGCCGGTGTTGCCACAGGAGCGGGCACTGGCTCTGGAGTGGCGACTGGCTCAGGCTCGACGACGGGTGCCGGAGTTGGCTCTGGTGCAGCGTCTGGTTCTGGTGCAGAGGTGGCGATTGGCTCTGGCGTTGGAATAACAACGGGCTCTGCCTGCAACTCATCGATGTGGGCAGTTTCAGCAACGGCTGTAACTTCAACCGGCTCTTCAAATACCGGCGTCTCAACAGGTGTTTCGACAACTGGCGCGGCAGCCTCAGTCTTGCCCAGGACCTTCTTTTTGAACCACTCGAAGGCCATTAGGCGTTACTTCCGATGCGCTGCCCCACCACGGCACTGATTCCGTCTTGGCGCATGGAAACGCCATAGAGTGCGTCGGCGATCTCCATGGTGCGCTTCTGGTGCGTGATGATGATGAGCTGCGAGTTGGTGCGCAGGTCTTGGAAAATCTGGAGCAAGCGGCCAAGGTTTGCGTCGTCTAGGGCGGCCTCAACCTCGTCCATCACGTAGAACGGTGAAGGGCGCGCCTTGAAGATGGCGATTAGCAGTGCGACTGCGGCCAACGAACGCTCACCACCCGAAAGCAGGCTGAGGCGTTCGATGCGCTTTCCGGCAGGCTTCACTGTGACCTCGATGCCAGTGGTGAGCAGGTTCTCCGGGTCGGTGAGGAAGATGTTTCCGCTTCCTCCAGGGAACAAGATTGGGAACACCTGCTCGAATGCGGTGCGGGTGTCCTCGAAGGCGTCGGCAAAGATGACCTGCATCTTGGTGTCCAGCTCTTCGATGATCTGGATCAGGTCCTTGCGGGTTTGGGTGAGGTCGTTCAGCTGTTCGGTGAGGAACTTGTGACGCTGCTCGAGAGCGGCGAACTCCTCGAGAGCAAGCGGGTTCACGCGGCCGAGTCGCTCAAGCAGGCGCTCGGCGTTCTTGAGGCGCGCCACCTGCTCGTCCATGTTGAACGGCTTCTTCTTTGGCTCCTGGCCAGGCTCCGAGTTTTCGGTGTCCTCAACCAGTTGGTCAGGGCCGTACTCGGCAACCAAAACGTCTTGTTCCAAACCGAGTTCGTCGTAGGCCTTGCTGGCAAGGTTCGCCAGGTTGAGACGCTTCTCGTGGTTGGCAAGCTCAATGTCGTGCACGCTCTGAGTGAGGGTGGAAAGCTTCATTTGGATCTCGGCGGTTTCACCACGCAACTTGACCAGTTCGGCGTTCTGGTTGGCGCGAGCGCTCTCCAGTTCGAGCAACTGAGCCTTTGCAGTGGCGGCGCTGGATTGCAAGCGTTCCAAAACCATTGGAACAACGGCAAGCACACGGTTTGCAGCGGAAAGCTTGGCCTGCTGAGCAGCGATGGCTGCCTTGGCGCGCTCCTGTGCAGCCTGGGCATCAACCACCTGCTTGTTCAGCAGAACAGTGCGCTCCTTCTCAACGCGAAGGCGTTCGGCAGCGGCACCAAGTTCAATGCGGATGTCCAGTTCGCGCTGACGTTCCTGCTCCAGGTTGGCGGCCAACTCGGTGCGGCTGGACATGTCTAGAGCCGGACGTTCCTTGGTGGCAAACTCGTCGTGCGCGGAAACGGCAAGTGAAAGCGCCTGCTCCGCTGCATCGATGGACGCCTTGGCGTCTTCCGCAACCCGTGCCAAACGATCTAGTTCGGCCTGAGAAGCCTCGGCTTGAACGCGAAGGCGGCCTAGCTTTTCGGCGTTGCTGGCAAGTGTTGCATCGTGTGACTTGAGCGCGGCGAGCGCCTGCTTGGCAGTCTCCTGCGTGGCTTCGTTGGTGGCGCGAGCCTCGGCCAGATCCGAACGAAGGCTCTCAATGCTGTTGTTTACCTTGGCAAGCTGCTGTTCGGCAGAGTCACGCTCGGCTACCAGCTCAACCTTGGAGGTCTTCTTGCCGGAACCACCGCGCAGCACGCTGGTGCTGAGCACGTCGCCATCCAGGGTGATCACGGTCATGTCGGCAACTGCCTTGTTTGCCTTGTAGAGGTTCTTGGCGGCGGCTAGGTCGTCAACAATCACAACGTTCTGCAACAGGTGAAGCACTCCACCAGGAGCCTTCACCACATCGATGGCGCTTCTGGCACCCTCAGCCTTGGCAAAGTCTTTCACCGAGCCGGCAACGTCCACGTCTGAGATCACGAGTTCAACGCGACCACCATCGGTGTCCTTCAAGTGGCCTAGAGCCTCGATGCCTGCGTCGCGGTTTTCGGCAACCAGAGCGTCCGCCAGAGGACCAAGTGCAGCAGCGATGGCAGCCTCGAAGCCCTTCTCAATCTTCATGTGGCTTGCAACCAGACCGCGGATTCCGCGAAGGCCGGCTGATGCCAGCTGGTTGGCGCCGTCCTTCTGGTCCAGGGTTAGGTTCAATGCTGTGCGGCGGGCCGAAAGGCTGTCGCGTTCACGCTCGGCGTTGTGCAGTTCATCGCGCAGCGCATCGATGCGGTTCTGAGACTCGGTAACCGCCTGCTGGGCTGCCTCGTACTTGGTTTCAAAGTCTGTGCTCTGACCCTGGTGCGAGCCCTGCAGGCTGGCCTCGAGAGCCTCGTACTCGGCAACGCTGCTGCGGTTACGCTCACCCGCCTGGCTGAGTGCCTGTTCGTGGCGCAGCACCTCGTCGCGCAGCGATGCCAGCTTGGATTCGGCCTTGGCCACCTCGTTGCTGAGGCGACCCAACTCAATGTCAAACTTTGTGATCAGCGCGCTCTGCTCGGCAACCTCGTTGTCAAAGGCCTCCAGTGCATCGCGGCAAATGTTTCGGGCAGCCTCGGCCTCGTGCAGGCGCTCGCGCAGGGCCGCTACCGTGCCCTCAAGTTCGGTGGCAGCCGCAGCAGACTCACTCGCCTGCGCCTGGTATTCCGCAGGGTCGGCCAGGTTGGAACCGCCAACGTTCTGGCTGCTCAACAGGCTTACCCGTTGGCTGGCCATGTTTAGCAACGAACGAAGGCGCTCGGCCTGAGAGTCAAAACGGTAAGCCAGGTTTCGCGCCTGGTCCACGCCGGTGGAAACCTGCGCGGCCTCAAGCTCCTGCAACCTGGCCAGGTTCTCGGCCAACACGGTCTGAAGAATGGTCCGCTCGCCCTTGCGGTCGTGCTCGGTCTGTGCGGTCTCTTCAACGGCATCGCGCAACGCAACCAGTTCGGCTGCAATGATTCGGCTCTTGGCATCTCGCACCACAGAGGCAATACCCTGCGCCTGACGCGCGGTCTCTGCCTGCTGGCTCAGCGGCTTCAACTGACGGCGCACTTCGCCCGCAAGGTCGTTCAAACGAGTGAGGTTCACCTGCATGGCCTCAAGCTTGCGCTGAGTCTTTTCCTTGCGGCGGCGGTGCTTCAAGATTCCGGCGGCCTCTTCAATGAATCCGCGACGCTCTTCCGGCGTGGCCTTCAAAACGCTGTCTAGCTGACCCTGACCAACAATCACGTGCATCTCGCGGCCCAGACCCGAGTCGCTCAGCAACTCCTGCACATCAAGCAGGCGGCAACCCTCGCCATTAATGGCGTACTCGCTGCCGCCGTTGCGGAACAGTGTGCGACTGATGGTCACTTCGCTGTAATCAATAGGAAGCGCGCCATCGGAGTTATCAATGGTCAGTTGAACTTCTGCACGACCCAGCGGACCCTTGGTGCTGGTTCCGGCAAAGATAACGTCTTCCATCTTGCCGCCGCGAAGCGTCTTGGCGCCCTGCTCACCCATCACCCATGCCAGCGCGTCAACCACGTTGGATTTACCCGAACCGTTTGGACCAACAACACAGGTCACACCCGGCTCAAACGCAAAGGTGGTTGGGGTGGCAAAAGACTTGAAGCCCTTGAGGGTAAGACTCTTTAGATACAAGGGCTTCCCTCCAATCGGAACGTTCGTTTAGCCAAGTAAATTAAGGGGGCACCGATGGTTGTCAGCGCTCTAAATACCCTACCGCTTTAGCGCAGGCGCTGGCATCGCGGGCAGAAGTGCGAGCCACGGTTGGCCCACTGCTCACGCTTGATTTCGGCGCCGCAGCGAGCACACGGAGTGCCAGTTCTGCCGTAGGCGTTTAGCGAGATCTCAAAGTAACCGCTCTCGCCGTTCACGTTTTTGTACTGCTCGTCAAAACTGGTGCCGCCAACCTTCACGGCATCGGCCAGGATGTCGCGAACGTGGTCTAACAGTTCCTTGGCCTTGGCCGTACTTATGGAAGTGCAGGTTTGGTCGTAGTGAAGCTTGGCTCGCCACAGGCTTTCATCGGCGTAAATGTTGCCGATTCCGCTCACCAACCCCTGATCCAGAATGGCTCGCTTGATTCCGGTGTTCTTGGTGCGAAGCTTGGCAATCACCGCGGCCTGGTTGAACGCAGGGTCCAGCGGGTCGCGCGAAATGTGGGCTGCGCTTTGGGGAATCAGGTTGAGCCACCAACTGCCGTCACCAACGCCATCGCTGAAGCCGCCTGGCTTGCCATCGATGGTTGGAACCAAAACGTCCAACATCAGCCCGCCGAACAGACGTTGGTCAATGAAGCGGAACTCGGTCTTCTCACCCGAAGCCTCGGTCACGTGAATGATCACGCGGGTGAGCTTGTCGGGCTCAAACCCAGGAGTGCGAAGCAGCATCTGCCCGCTCATGCCCAGGTGTCCAACCAGCGCGAGTGGTTTGCCGTTGACGTCGCCCTCGGCGCTCTCCAGCGGCATCCAAATGAACTTGCCGCGGCGAACCACGCCCAGAATCTTGCGGCCGGTGAGGGTGTCTAGAAAGTCTTGAACGCCAGCAACGTGGCGCTTGAGCGATCGAACGTCGAACACCTCGATGGAATCCACCGTGGCACCCGTGATCACTGGCGCGAGTCCGGCGCGAACCGTCTCTACCTCTGGTAACTCTGGCACACTAATCCTCTAGAACCTGAGCATCTAGAGAAGGCGCCTCTAGAACCTTGGCATCTAGGGAAGGCGCCTCTAGCTCCGCCAAAATGTTGGCAGCAGCCTCGGTCTCCGCAGCCTTCTTGGTTTTGCCCTGCGCTTGGGCGCGCGGCTTTCCATCGATGAAAAGTGTTGCGAAAAATACGCGCTCGTGATCCGGACCCTCATGGGTGATTTCGTACTTCACGGTGCCTAGTTTGTTGGCGAGTGCGAACTCCAGGATGCGGGTCTTTGGGTCGCTCTGCTGGCGAAGTGCGTCTGGGTCGGCAAGCAGCGGGAAGATGAACTTCTCAACCAGACCGCGGGCGGCTTCGAAGCCAACGCTCAGAAGCGTGGCGCCGAGGATGGCCTCGAAGGCGTCTGCCAAAAGGCTTGCTTTATTGCGGCCACCGGTTTGGTCTTCGCCGCGGCCAAGCATGAGGTGCTCCCCCAGACCAATCTGGATGGCAACGTGCGCCAAGGCCTTCTCGCTCACAACCGAGTTTTTCAACTTGGTGAGCTCGCCCTCGCTGAGGTCTGGCTGGGTTTGATAAAGGTGCTCAGTAACGACAAAACCCAACACCGAATCGCCTAGAAACTCTAGGCGCTCGTTGTTGGGTATGCCTCCATGCTCGTACGAGTACGAGCGGTGGATAAGCGCTTGTTGCAGTAGTTCCGCATTTACCCGTACGCCAAGCGTTGAGCTGAGTGCGTTCAGGTTCATGGCGGGCTAAGCCAATTTAGGCGTCTGCGACCTTACGGCCCTTGTACTCCATGAACAGTGCGTTTCCGGCCGAGTCCTCAACCAGCTTTGCGCGGTGAGGGAGGCTGTAAACGGTCTTGCCGTTCTCAATGGTCTTGACCAGGGTCAGAGGTGCAGCCTTCCAAGCCGAGCGGCGGTGGCGGGTGTTGCTACGCGAGAGGCGTCTCTTAGGTACTGGCATTTCTTACTCTTCCTTAAGCTTCAACAGTTCTGTCCAGCGGGAATCAACCTGCTGTTCGTGAACATGGTTCGGGTCTTGGGCCAACTTGAATCCACATTCCGCGCACAAGCCAAGACAATCTGGGCTACATACGGGCTGGAAGGGAAGGCTTAAAACTACCGCGTCTCTGATGACAGGTTCCAAATCGATTTGATCGTCAGAAACCGTGAAGTCATCTTCTCCGCTACCAGAATAAGCGAAAAGTTCCTGAAAATCCACCTCGACAGGCGTTTTAATCTCATCGAGGCATCGGCTGCACTCGCCAACGGCGGTTGCAAACACGTCTCCGGTGGCCAAAACGCCTTCGTGAACGCTCTCCAGACGCAGGTCAATCTCAACCACGGAGCCCACAGGAATGCTCATGGCACCCTCGCCAAGCGGTTCAATCAGGGTCACGTCAGGGTTCAGCTCGCGCATCACACCTGGGCGCTTGATCAGGTCGTGTACCTGCAGGGTAAACGGTGAGGTCTTGCTCATGGTTAGTTCATCTTTCGGGTTTTTAGCTCGCTGGCCAAAGCCTGTGCCACCGGCGCGGTCACGTATTTTTCAACGGAACCGGCAAGGTCTGCAACCTGCTTCACAAGCGAACTGCTGATGTGCCCGTGGATTGGGTCGGCCGGAATAAACACGGTCTCCACCCCCGCCAAATCGCGGTTTACCTGGGCCATCGGAAGTTCATAGTCTAAATCAACGTTGGTGCGCACGCCCTTGACCAGCGCCTTTGCGCCAATCATGCGGCAGTAATCCACCAGCAGTCCGCCGTCCAAAGTGTCCACAGTTACGTTTGCACCCTTTGGCAGGTCCATCTCGGCCAGGCTGGCGCGAATCAGTTCAACGCGCTGTTCGCTGGAAAATCTTGGAGACTTCGATGGGTTGTGCACCACCACAACGTGCAACTCACTGAAAAGTGAAGCGGCGCGAGCGGCGATATCCAAGTGGCCGCGGGTCACCGGATCAAACGAGCCGGGGTAAACGGCGATTACAGACATGAGTCAAGGTTAGCCCAGAGCCACTGGGCTTGGCTAGGGCGGGGCTTGGGCTGAGCTCTTAGGCCTTAGCCAGGTTGGCTTGCGCGGCCTCATCGATGCGGGCCAAAGATTCGGCGAGCGCCGGGTGGCGTTCCAGCGTTGGGTCGGCGGCAAAGATTGCTTCAACCGCTGTGCGCATGCGCTGGATGAGGTCAACGTCTTTCACAACTCGCAACAGGCGCAGCGATGACTTGCCGCCGCTCTGGCTGGCACCCAGCACGTCGCCTTCGCGGCGCAGTTCGAGGTCGATCTGGCTTAGCTCGAAGCCGTCGGTGGTGCCTGCCACGGCCTGCACGCGGTCCAGCGCCGGAGTGAACTCCTCGGCGGTGGTGAGCAGCAGGCAGAGTCCTGCGTGCTTGCCACGACCAACGCGACCGCGCAGCTGGTGCAGCTGGGCAACTCCAAAGCGGTCCGCGTCTAGAACCACCATCACGGTGGCGTTTGGCACGTTCACTCCTACTTCGATCACTGTGGTGCTTACCAAAACGTGAATCTTGCCAGCGGCAAACTCGCCCATGATGGCGGCCTTTTCGTCGCTAGACATGCGGCCGTGAAGGGTCTCGATGCGCAAACCGGCGAGCGCTGGGTTCCGCCGCAGTGCGTCTGTCATGCCAACAGCCGAGGCAATCGGGGTCTTTGGCTTGGTGGCGGCGGCACCAGGCTCGCCATCATCCTCCACCGCAAGCGATCCACCCGCGGCAATCAGTTCTTCAGCGGGGTCGTCCTCATCGATGCGTGGACACACCACAAACGCCTGACGCCCCGCCGCAACCTCTTCAGCGATGCGGGTCCAGGTGCGAGCCACCAGCGCCGGCTTGTTGAACTGCACCACGTGGCTGGTGATTCCCTGCCTGCCACCCGGCAGCTCGGTGAGCGTGCTCACATCGAGGTCGCCGAACACGGTTACCGCAAGGGTGCGTGGAATCGGCGTGGCCGTCATGGTGAGCATGTGCGGACTGGTCTTGCCCTTGAGTCGCAACGCCTCGCGCTGCTCCACACCAAAGCGGTGCTGCTCGTCAACCACAACCAGACCAAGATCGAAGAACTCCACCTTGTTGGCTATCAGCGCGTGCGTGCCCACCACAATCTGAGCCTTGCCGCTCACCATCTGGAGCATGGCGCGCTTGCGATCGGCGGTGCTCATCTGACCGGTCAGAAGCGTGAGCCCAACCCTGGCCGCCAGGTCCGAACCCAGCGACTCATAAATGCTGGCGTAATGCTGACTCGCAAGCACCTCGGTTGGCGCCAACATGGCGGCCTGTCCCCCGCTATCAGCAACAGCAAGCATGGCGCGCAGGGCAACCAGTGTCTTACCGCTACCCACCTCGCCCTGCAGCAACCGGTTCATCGGGTGCTGCTTGGCAAGGTCATCGATGATTTCTAGCCCCACAGAGGTTTGCCCCGCGGTCAAAGTGAAAGGCAGCCGAGAGTCGAACTCGGCAAGCACACCACCCTCCACGGCAACGCGCGAAGTGCTTTGCAGGTGAGCGTTTTCGGCGCGACGCTTGAGAAGCGTGGCCTGCAGCAAGAACGCCTCGTGAGCGCGCAGCGTGTCCCTGGCCCAAACGTGGTCCTCATGAGCGCGCGGCTGGTGAATCAGGCGAATCGCCATCTCCAGCGGCAGCAGCTTCTCCGCCTCCACAATGCTGGTGGTGAGTTCATCATCGATGGTTGGAAGCGTGTCGAGGATCACGCCAAGTGCACGCTGCAGAGCCCACGTAGTAACCGAACTAGCCGCCGGATAAATCGGAATCGGAACCTCAGCCCACTTCTTGGCCTGGCTCGGATCGAGCTCCTCGTTAAAAAGTTCGTACTCGGGGTGCGAGAGCTGCAGCTTGCCGTTGAACTCGGAGATCTTGCCGGCGAATAGACCGCGCGCACCCGGCCGAAGGTCCTTGAGGCGCCAAGACTGGTTGAAGAAGGTGAGACTCAGCTGTCCCTCGCCATCGGTGATTCGAATCTCCAGAATGGAGCCGTTCTTGCCCTTCATGCGGCGCTCGGTGGCATCCACAATCTGAGCCACCACGGTGACCGCCTCGCCCACCGGAATCTTGGCAATCGGGGTGAGTTCGCCACGCGTGTAATAACGCCGCGGATAGTGCTGCAGCAGGTCCGCAACCGTGCGCAAACCCAGGTGCCGAGCGAACGCCTTTGCGGTGCGGTCTCCCAGCACGCGGTCCAGAGGCGTCAACGGCAGAAGCATGGTTCAATCTTGCCGCAAACCTGAATGAATGGGAGCCCGAGGGCTCCCATAGACGCAACGGGTAGGCTTATTCGGTTATGACACGAATCATTGGCGGAATCGCCGGCTCCCTAAAACTCGGCTCGCCTGCAAAGGTAACTCGACCAACCTCAGACCGAATCCGCGAGAGCATCTTCAATCGCTTGGAATCGCAGGGTTCGCTCGAGGGCGTTCGCGTGCTCGACCTTTACGCCGGAACCGGTGGCTTGGCACTCGAGGCACTCAGCCGTGGCGCCTACGCAGCCATCATGGTGGACTCCAACAAGCAGGCTGCCGCAATCTGTGAAAACAACGCCTGGTCGGTCAGCCGTGCGCTAGAAAAGGAAGAGCGCGAGGGTGAGTGGGAGGTTTCTCGCCTCAGCGTGAAGCAGTTCCTTGCCACCCAGGGTGAAACCTATTCGGCTGCCGCCGGAACCGGCTTCGATGTTGTGTTCATCGACCCTCCTTACGAAATCACCAGCGAAGAGGTTGCAGAGAACTTGGTTGACCTTCTACCGTTCCTGAACAAGTCCGCCACCGTTGTGGTTGAGCGTTCCAGCCGCACCGAACCGCCAGTGGTTCCTGCAGAGCTGGAACTAGAACTTCGCAAGGACTACGGCGACACCAGCGTGTTCTGGTTAGAACTCAAGTAGCCAATATCAAGAATTGAAAAACCCGCCGCCTCAGCAATCGAGGCGGCGGGTTTTTCGTTAAACCTTTTAGAGGTTGCGCAGCGGGTTACCGGTGTAAACCTGCTGTGGGCGACCAATCTTGGTTACCGGGTCGGTAATCATTTCGCGCCAGTGAGCGATCCATCCAGGTAGACGGCCCATTGCGAACAGCGCGGTGTACATCTGCGGTGGGAAGCCCATCGCCTTGTAGATAACACCGGTGTAGAAGTCCACGTTTGGGTACAGCTTGCGAGCCACGAAGTACTCGTCTGCCAGAGCGGCAGCCTCGAGTTCCTTGGCAATGTCTAGAAGCGGATCGTTCACGCCGAGCGACTCAAGAACCTCATCTGCAATGTTCTTCACAATGCGAGCGCGAGGGTCGAAGCTCTTGTAAACGCGGTGACCGAAGCCCATGAGACGGATTCCGTCTTCCTTGTTCTTCACGCGCTCAACGTAACGCTGCACGCTCTCGCCGCTGTTCTTGATGTGGTTCAGCATCTCGAGCACTGCCTCGTTGGCGCCGCCGTGAAGTGGGCCACTCAGAGCGTTGATACCGGCCGAAACCGATGCAAAAAGGTTTGCGTTGCTGGACCCAACCAGACGCACGGTTGAGGTGCTGCAGTTCTGCTCGTGATCCGCGTGAAGCACCAAAAGGGTGTCTAGCGCACGGGTAACGATTGGGTTCTGAATGTAGTCCTCGGCCATGTTGCCAAAGTTCAAACGCAAGAAGTTCTCAACCATACTCAGGCTGTTGTCCGGGTACATGAGCGCCTGGCCAACCGAGTTCTTGTAGGTGTACGCGGTGAGAACCGGGAACTTGGCAAGCAAGCGAATGGTGCTCAGCTCAACCTGGGCTGGGTCGTGTGGGTTTAGCGAGTCCTGGTAGAACGTGCTCATGAGGGAAACACCGGCGGTTAGAACCGACATTGGGTGAGCGCTCTGTGGGAACGAGTGGTAGAACTGCTTCAAGTCTTCGTGCACCAGGGTGTGGCGGCGAATACGGTTGTCAAACTCGTCCAGCTGAGTGGCAGTTGGAAGCTCGCCGTAAACCAAAAGATAAGCAACCTCTAGGAAGCTCTTCTGCCCTGCAAGCTGCTCAATTGGGTAGCCGCGGTAACGCAAAACGCCTGCATCTCCATCGATGTAGGTAATGGCGCTCTTGGTGCTAGCGGTGTTTACAAAACCCTGGTCGTAGGCGGTGAGACCGGTGGTTGCCAAAAGCTTGGAAACATCGATGGCGTCTGGGCCTTCTGCACTGTGCAGAATGGGGAGGTCTACGGTCTTATCTCCGTAGCTGAGTGCAACTTTTTCGTTGGCAGTCAAGAGGGCTCCTTGTGGGATTCTAGGCTTATCTAAGACTAACGGCATCGCGCAGGCGCTTTGCCGCCTCGGCGATATTTGCGTCCGTTGCCGTGATTGAGAATCGAACGTGATTTGGGTTGAAATCTCCGTAGAAACTGCCCGGCACAACCACGATTCCCAGGTTGGCCATTCGCTCAACCGTGGTCCAGCAGTCTTCGCCCAGAGTTGCCCACAAATAAAGGCCGGCTTCGCTGTTGGAAACCTCAAAACCGTAGTCGCGAACGGCAGCCAAAAGCACATCGCGGCGAGCGCGGTAAAGCGCCTTTTCTTCGGCAACGTGCTGGTCGTCGGTAAGTGCAGCAATCATGGCACGCTGAACCGGCATCGGTGTGATCATTCCCGAGTGCATGCGCAGGTTCACGATGCCCTTGATCAGTTCGGCGGCACCGGCGGCAAAAGCGGCACGGTAGCCGGCCAGGTTGCTCTGCTTGCTTAGCGAGTAAACGGCTAGAACGCCATCAAGATTTCCATCGATGACTCGAGGGTCGAGAATGCTCGGAATGGTCTCGGTGGCCCACTTGCCATCCCACCCGAGTTCGGCGTAGCACTCGTCGCTGGCAAGAAGGGCGCCGATTTCCCGGGCGCGAGCCACGGCCTTGCGCAAGAAGTCAACGTCTAGAACTTTGCCGTCTGGGTTGCCAGGCGAGTTGATCCAAATCAGCTTGGCGTTTGCCGGCCAGAGTTCGGGGTCATCCTCGGAAACGATTTCGGCTCCGGCGAGCGCCGCACCAACCGCATAGGCGGTGTAGGCGGCCTTGGGCTGAACCACTGCGTCACCCGCACCAAGCCCTAGGAACAGCGGCAAGAAGCTGATGAGTTCCTTGGAGCCGATGGTTGGCATGATGTTGTCGGCGCTAAGACCCGGCACACCGCGACGGCGGGCGAACCAGTCCACCACTGCCTGACGAAACTCTAGGGAACCGGCGGTGGTTGGGTAACCAGGTGCGTTGGAACCCGCAATCAGAGCGTCTTGAATGACTTTTGGGGTTGGGTCAATCGGGGACCCGATGGAAAGGTCAACCGCCCCACCCGAGTGCTTGGCCGCGAGAGCCGAATACGGCTTCAGCTGCTGCCAGGGATACTCAGGGAGGCGGTCGAACACGAAACTATTCGCCCTGTGGAGGAAGGGCGGTGATAACCGAGTGGTCCAGGTCTAGCTTGCCAACCTTGGCAGCGCCACCAGGCGAACCGATGGTCTCAAAGAACTCAACGTTGGCCTTGTAGTACTCGCTCCACTGGCTTGGTAGGTCGTCTTCGTAGTAGATGGCCTCAACCGGGCAAACAGGCTCGCAAGCGCCGCAGTCCACACACTCATCCGGGTGGATGTAAAGCATGCGGTCGCCTTCGTAAATGCAGTCAACCGGACACTCTTCGATGCAAGCCTTGTCCTTGACGTCTACACATGGCAGCGCGATTACATAAGTCACTGTTTTTTCCCTTCAAAAACTGTTCTTATTTTACCTGTGGCCCGAAGCGCTCTTGCTCCAAGTGGCCTTGCGAATTCGCGGGAACACCACGATTAGCGCCAGCAGGCCAATGGAGCCGTAAACCCAGTAGGTGCTGAGGTCGTTGTTAGTTACGTACTGTGACCCGTTTGGCTGCTTCTGAGCCATTTGCAGCACGGTAATGATGAACGCAAGCGCCATTAGGTAAAGCGCACCGCGACTGCGGCGAAGCACACGAAGCGCCAGCGCCATTGAGCCAACCATCACAAACGCGATGACTAGGCCAATAGGCACGCCCTCCATGGTCTTGATTAGGTGCAACATGGTTCCGGCAACACCAATAAGGAATCCAACCGGCAGCGCCCAGAGGGAACGCAACCAAGGTCGCAAAGAATCCCATGAAGTCACCGATGATTTCTTGAGGCGCTCAGGCTTGCTGTAGGCGATCTCCTTGCCGGCAACCAGCGAGTAAGTCTCGGCGTTCACGAGCACCTGGCTGGCGTGAGCCGACAGCGCCGCCTTCTTCACGGCCGCGGTCTTCTTGCCACCAACTTCAACATCGAAGCGTTCGCCCGGTTCGGCGATGGTCCAGAACTGAGGCTTGCGGTGGTTCTTGGCGTACTTGCGAATCGCCATGGTTGTGGCGTCGTAAGCCTTCTTGTGGTCTGGGTGACCAAAGCCGCCCTTGCGGTTATAAGTGATTACTGCGTCTGGGCGCAGCTGATTCATGACCTTCAAAATGTCATCGGCAATCACCGGAGTGGCCACGGCAACCAAGCTCATCTCGTCTAGCAGGCGCTTGCGAGTTGGGCGGCCGAACGAACTGATTCGCATTCCGCTGTCTAGGTAAGCACGGGTGCCGGCAAACGAGTGCTGAACCTTGGCTTCATCGATTGTGTACGCATCCAACGCGTTCATGAGCTCGGCGGTGCGGAATGCACCCATCTCGGCGGCGCGACCCTCAAGCGACTTGAGATCGGCCAGCTTCACTTTGCCACGCTCGCCGCGGGTGAGGGTGAGAACGTAAACCTCTGCCCCAGCCGCAATGCGGTCTGCAATGACGTGGCCCGTGAAAAGGCTCTCGTCATCCGGGTGAGCGTGCACCAACAGAACGCGACGAGGGTTAAAACTCTGCTTAGCCATGGCATCAACTTTACTTCAGGCACCCATCGATGGTTCTTTGTGGCTCCTGAAGGATCTTCGTTTTCGAAAAGTTTCGGCCACCTCTTGTTAGGTAAGGCTTACCTAACTAAACTTGGGATTGTTCTTGGAAAGGACAACAGAACTTGTTGGCAAATTACCTGATCGGTATCCGCGAAGGCATCGAAGCGGCGCTGATTATTAGCATCCTGGTTAGCTACCTTGTAAAGCTGGGCGAGCGTAAGCACGTTTCCAAAATCTTCCTCGGCGTTCTCGCCGCACTCATCGTTGCAATTGGCCTGGGCATTGCACTTACCGAGTTTGCCGCCAGCGCTCCAGCCAACATCGAACCGGCAATCTCTGGTCTCACATCGTTGCTAGCCGCCGTTTTTGTAACCTGGATGATCTTCTGGATGGCCAAGCAGTCACGCGCCATGGCGGGCAACCTGCGCGGACAGATTGACGCCGCCGTTGCCAAGAGCGGTTGGTCTTTGGCCACCGTGGCGTTCCTGGCCGTTGTGCGCGAAGGCGTTGAAACCAGCGTGCTGCTTTGGAGCAGCACCAAGAGTACCGCAAGCGATTCTTCTCCAATTTGGGGGGCCATTCTGGGTCTTCTCACCGCAGCAGTGCTGGGCTACTTCATGTACCGCGGAGCACTCAAGATCAACCTCGGCCTGTTCTTCAAGGTCACAGGTGCTTTCCTGATTGTGGTTGCCGCCGGAATCCTGGCTTACGGAATTGCCGAGCTGCAGGAAATCGGTTGGTTGCCGTTCTTGCTTCAGCACAGCTACGACCTGACCTCGGTCATCCCGTCTGACTCGTTGGCGGATACCATCCTGCGCGGAACCATCGCGTTCAACAACGCGCCATCGTGGCTACAGACCATCGGTTGGGTGGGTTACGCGCTACCTACCGCGCTGCTGTTTGCTCGCGCTCAGAAGCGCAAGTAACCGCACACTTCTCTGCGACCGATTTAGGGGCTGGCTTAGTGGCCGCGAAGCACGTCTAGCGCGTGCTGCAGGTCTGCCGGGTAGGTGCTCTCAAACTCCACAGGCTCACCCGATGTTGGGTGCGTAAAACTCAATCGCATGGCGTGAAGCCACTGGCGATCTAGCCCAACCTTTGCAGCCAACACAGGATCCGCGCCATACATGGTGTCGCCAACCAGCGGGTGGCGGAACGCGCTGAAGTGCACGCGAATCTGGTGGGTGCGGCCGGTTTCCAAAACGATCTCAACCAACGATGCCGAAGGGAACGCTTCCACGGTTTCGTAGTGGGTCACCGATGGCTTGCCACCCTCCATCACCGCAAACTTGAACTCGTGCTTTGGGTGGCGACCGATTGGTGCGTCGAAGGTGCCGGCAAGTGGATCCGTAAGACCCTGAATGATTGCGTGGTAAACCTTGTGTACCTCGCGGTCGCGGAAAGCCTGCTTGAGCACGCTGTAAGCAACCTCGCTCTTGGCCAACACCATTAGGCCGCTGGTACCCACATCGAGGCGCTGAACGATTCCCTGACGCTCCTGAGCGCCGCTGGTGGCAATTGGAATGCCGAGGGCCAGCAGGGCTCCGCCAACCGTGGGGCCGTCCCAACCAACGGAGGGGTGCGAAGCAACTCCGGCTGGCTTGTCCACCACAACGATGTCTTCGTCTTGGTAAATCACCTTGAAACCGGGAACGTCTACTGGCACAACCTCAAGCTGGTTCTTAGGTGCGGGCAACGAAACTTCGAGAAACGCGTCATCGATGAGACGGTCAGATTTGGAAACCACGGTGCCGTTTTGCAGCACAAGCCCCTGGCTGATTAGGTCTGCGCAGGCGCTGCGAGAAAGCCCTAGAAGTTTGGCAATGCCAGCGTCCGCCCGCTCCCCCGCCAACCCTGGCGGTACCGGAAGGTGCTTGGTTTGCGTCACTACTGGCCTCCGCCGATTTTTTGACCGCGCATCGTGAGAATCACGATTGTCACGGCAACTACGCAGATGAAGGAATCGGCCACGTTGAAGATTGGAAAGTGGAACGGGATGGAAATAAAGTCCACCACCTGACCCACGCCAACGCCTGGGGCGCGGGTGAGCCTGTCAATCAGGTTTCCCACAACTCCGCCAAGCAGACCACCGGCAAGCAGGGCCCAGAGAAAGGTCTTGGCCTTTGGGCCAAACCAGAGCAGCGCCAGTGCCGCGAGCGAACTGATGATGGTGAAGATCCAGGTTTGCCCAAAACCGATGCTGAACGCCGCGGAGTCGTTGTAAATCAGGTACCAGTTCACCAGAGGTGGAGCGGCAGGAGTTAGAACGTTTGGGCTGAGATTAGCAATTGCCAACTCTTTGGTGAGCTGGTCAAAGAACACAACCATGGCCGCCGCGAACAGGAACCACAGTGTGATCCTGTTCAGCAAAACGCCTCTAAGGGTTGGTTTTGCGCTGGCGTTGTTGGACTCTGGCTTCAATTGTTGGAAAGCCGTTTACTAGCCCTGGGTTGGGAAAGCGCCGGTGAAACCGCTCACGATTGCCTGAGGTGCGGAAACCGGACGCTCAAAGTTTGGCTCTTCCAGGTCTGCAAGCTGAGACTCGATGAACGCCTTGATCTTTAGGCGGTACTCGCGCTCGAAGCTCTTGAGCTCCTGGATGGAGTGCTCAACCAAAGCCTTCTCACGCTCAAAGCGGCTTAGCTCGGCGCGCTGAGCGGCCTCCGCCTCGCGCACCAAACGAGCTGCGGTTGCGTGACCTTCTGCAATCAGTGCGTCGCGCTTTGCCATACCTTCGGCAACGTGCTCGTCGTGTAACTTACGAGCCAGCTGAAGCAGGTTGTTGGTGTTGCTTGCGTCTAGGGTGCTTGGGTCTGCAACTGGCTCTGGGAACGAGCTTGGCGCGATGCTTGCGGCAACGCTGGTCTCGCCGGTTGGAGCCTGAAGCTGTGCAGCTAGGCCGGCACCGCTGCGCTGAAGTTCTGCAATGCGTGCCTCAGACGCCAGCAAGCGCTGACGGAGGTCTTCGTTCTCCTGGGTAAGGCGACGAAGCTCCACCACGATCTCATCGAGGAAGTCATCGACCTCATCTTGGTCGTAGCCTTCACGGAACTTGGTGGGCTGGAACCGCTTATTAACTACGTCTTCTGGAGTCAATGGCATGCCAATACCTCTTTTTTGTTTGGGAAAACTTTTCTGCTCAAGGTTACCAAAGGGCTGGAAAATACCCTAACCCGCAGGAAACCTGAGGTTTACCTAGTAAACGTAAGCCGCCACGAGGCTTTGCAGGAAGCCGATTAGCAGCACCGCAACGGTCCAAGCCAAATCAAACTGCAACGAGCCCAAGCGAATGGGCTTGATGAAACGGCGCAAAAACTTGAGAGCAGGATCCGTAATGCTGAAAGCAAGTTCGGAAAGAACGAGGAGCAAGCCACGTGGTCTGAACGAACGGTTGATGGAAATCACCAGGTCAAGAATGAATCTGCCGATGAACGCCCAGAACAGCAGGTCTAACAACCAGCCCAAAACTAGGCGAAGGATTCCCATGAGGCTAGCTGCGCCTTGCGACTATGGGCGGATTACGAGGTCGTCAGAGTGGTTCTGAGCAACCTCGGCTTCTTCTTCCTCATCGGTAACCCAAACGCTGTTTGGACCCAAAAGGAAAACTTCACTGGTAACGCGCTTGAGGGTTCCCTCTAGGCCTTCCTTGAGTCCAAGGATGAAGTGAAGCATGTTGGTGCGGTCTGCGTTTGGCAGATCCTGGAAGTTGATGATTACAGGAATGCCGTGACGGAAGGTTGCGGCAATGTCCTTGGACTCCGCGTAGCTGCGAGGCTGGAAAGTCTGGATCTCGGTGATGTCGTTTGCACCGCGACGAACCGCGCGAGGCGCCATCATGCGGGTAACGTTCTGAGCGCGTGGAGCAAGTGGAGTTGGTGCCGGTGCCTGGTACGCAGCGGCTTCTTCGCCACCCCAACCTAGCCAGCTGGTTGCTTGCTTCAAGACGTTTGCCATTTTGACTCCTAAAAAAGTTTGTAGACCGTGCTTGGAACTAATGCGTGCTACTTAGTTTCAGGATATTGCTAGTAAGCCCGCTCGCCCGTTATTGCGGTGCCAATCCTTAGGTGTGTCGCGCCAAATTTCAGCGCGGTTTCAAAGTCGCCGCTCATGCCCGCCGAGATGAATTCCGCCTCAGGCTTCAACCCGCGCACCGTGAAGCTGGCTCGCTGAATGGTCTCAAAGTCGCGTTCGGCAATGCTCGGATCGCTCGGACTGTTCAACGAGGCAACTCCCATCACGCCCATCAGATTCAGGCCCGGAACCTGCAGCACTCGCTGCGCAAACTCTTCAACGTTGGCCGGGACTATTCCCCCGCGACCCGGATCATCGGTGAGGTTCAATTCAATGAACACATCGATGGGGGTCAGCGGCGCCTCCCCCGCGGCGGCACCCACACCTTGTAGATACGAAGCCTCCTGCAACTTGGCAGTTTCCTTTGCCAGCGCGGTGAGCAGAGAGTCGCGGTCTAGCGAGTGGATAGCACTTGCGTAGCGAAGGACGGACTTCACCTTGTTGCTTTGAAGCTGTCCAACGAAGTGCCAGCGATGTTCGATAGGCTTTCCCGATTGAGCGAGAGTTTCCGCAACCTCAGCTGCTTTAGGGCCGGCTTCCTGGTCTTTGTTTTCGCCAAAGTCGCGAGCGCCCAGATCAATCAAATCAAGCACAAGCTGAGCCGGATGGAACTTGCTCACCACGATGAGCGTGACGTCTTTTGGGTCACGCCCAGCAGCCACGGCAGCTGCATCTATGCGTTCTTGAACCGCCCGATAACGCTCAGCCAATGTGCTCATGCGTTGCTTCGCTATCGGGGGTTTGAGAAACGGTTTGGTCTAGCGAAGGAAGTCTGGAATGTCCAGGTCGTCGCCCCAGAGCGAAGTACTCGGCTTGGACTCGGCAACCACTGGGATGGCCGAGGTGTCGGTGTGCGGGCTCTGAACTGGAGCTTCCTCTGCCTCGGCAAGGATCGCGTCCAACGCAGGGCTAACCGGAGCCGACGCAATCGGTGCGGCAACTGCGGTGGCAGCCGCTGGAGCGGTGTCTCCGATACGGTTGCTGAACACGCTGCGCTCGGTTCGACGGGCGCTCGATCCGTTGTTGTCGAATCCGGCGGCGATAACAGTGATGCGAACTTCGTCGCCCAGGGTGTCATCGATGGTGGAACCGAAGATGATGTTGGCTTCCTTGCTAACCACCTCGGAAACCAAACGAGCGGCTTCGTCGATTTCGTGTAGTCCAAGGTCCGAAGCACCGGCAATCTGAAGAAGAACGCCGTGTGCGCCTTCGATGCTTGCCTCGAGTAGCGGGTTGGAAACCGCAAGCTCGGCCGCGCGGATTGCACGCTGCTCGCCCTTGGCTGTACCGATACCCATGAGTGCGCTTCCGGCACCCTGCATAACGCTCTTCACGTCGTTAAAGTCAACGTTGATAAGGCCTGGGGTGGTGATCAGGTCGGTGATGCCCTGTACACCCGCACGAAGCACGTCGTCTGCGGTGCGGAATGCTTCCACAACCGAAACGTTCTTGTTGCTCATGTCTAGTAGGCGCTGGTTTGGAACCACAATGAGGGTGTCCACCTCGGCGCGAAGGCTTTCGATTCCGGTCTCTGCCTGCTCGGCACGACGCTTGCCTTCGAAGTTGAATGGGCGGGTGACAACACCAACGGTAAGTGCGCCACACTTCTTTGCGATGCGTGCAACCACTGGAGCGGCACCGGTTCCGGTACCTCCACCTTCACCGGCAGCAACGAAAACCATGTCGGCGCCCTTGATGGCTGCCTCGATCTCGTCTTCGTGCTCCTCGGCGGCGCGGCGGCCGATCTCTGGGTCTGCACCAGCACCGAGTCCGCGAGTTAGGTCGCGACCGATGTCTAGCTTCACGTGGGCTTCGCTCATGAGCAGTGCCTGGGCATCGGTGTTGATTGCCACAAACTCAACGCCGCGCAGGTCGGAGTCGATCATGCGGTTCAGCGCGTTAACGCCACCGCCACCAACGCCAACAACCTTGATGACTGCTAGGTAGTTGCTGTTCAAACCGCTCATGATTTCCTCCGTTGTAGAACCACAAAAGCCTCAAGTTAAGGCTGAAACTTAGGGTTTCTGTGGTTTTTTCACTTGCGCCAGAAAGGTATGAGCAGACAGCACCTTAAACGTGGAGGTGCTCGGGCGTGTCGAAAACTTTAAAAAGTTTTTTAGAAGCGACCGTAGCGAACGGTGGGTGCGCCGGGGCTGGAAACGTCGTAGGTCACAGCCGCGCTCTTCTTGGTGTTGGCAATTAGCGCTGCCAAAACCTTGCTCTTCATGATGCTCTTCGACGAGTCGCCCCAGAGGATCTGCTGGTTTGCGGCACCGCGAAGCTCAAGTCGCACGTCGTCTTTTGAGGTGGCTTGAATGCGCTGAACCTTTGGGTACAGCTCGGCAGGAAGTGCGAGCAATACATCGATGGCTGCGCGGTAATTGCTGGAATGGCGAGGGTCGCCGGCAACCACAACGGTTGGGTACTTCCAGGTGGCCTTGGTTGGACCAATCAGCACGCCGGCTGGGTCATAAAGGTAGCCGCCGCTGGTGGTCTGCACAATGGCAACCGGCTGGCGCTCAACAATGTTGATCTGCAGGGTGTGCGGCGGAAGGCTCACGGTGGTGAAGCTCTGAATCAGGGTGAAAGACGCGAGGCGCTTTGCGAGGTCGTCTTCACTAACCAAGGTGAGTGGCGTGCCAATAAGCGTGGAAACCGCGCTCTTGATGCTGGCTGCCTTGAGGCGATGGGTTCCGCTCACCTGGATGTCTTTGATTGCCATGAGCGGGGTGAACATGGTGGCCAGCACGAGCGCCACCAACGCGGCAACCGAGCCCAGTGTGGTGAACGTGATGATCTTGCGAGTGCGAGTACCTTGGGTGAACTTGCGAATCTCCAGGCGCTGTAGCTTGCCCGCCGACTTCTGATTCTGTCTGTCCTGCTTGGCTAGGCGTGCAAGACGCTGCTGTTCGGCGCGCAGGCTGCCGGCCGGCTTAGCGGCCGATGGGCTTGGGCGACCTGGTGCGGCGGCACGTTTCGTTTTGGGCAGCTTTGGCGCCTTGGCTGGCCTGCTTTTCATCGATGCCGGTTGTTGCGAACCTGGGCGCAGCGGACCACCACCGTTGCCGGTGTTGCGTGGAGCGGAGTTGGGGCGTCTCACGCCAACCTAGGCCTTTAGCGCGTCTAGAAGCTGCGAAACCATGCGGTACACGTCTCCACAACCCATGGTCACAATGAAGTCGCCCTCGTGCGCGAGGCTGGCGGCAACGGCGGGTGCGTCGTCCCACAGCGGAACGTAGTGAACCTGAGCCTGGTTTGCGAACGAGTCGGAAACCAGCGCACCGGTCACACCCGGTTCTGGATCTTCGCGGGCCGCGTAAATGTCGAGTACAACCACCTGGTCGCTGGCGGCGAGTGCCTCAGCGAACTCCTTCTTCATCAGGCGGGTGCGTGAGTAGAGGTGCGGCTGGAAAACGGTGATGATCTTGCCGGTGCCAACCACCGCGCGGGCGGCCTTGAGTGCCGCGGCAACCTCGGTTGGGTGGTGAGCAAAGTCGTCGTAAACCTTCACGCCGCGAACCTCGCCGTGCAGTTCGAAGCGACGCTCGGTGCCGCCAAACTTGGTGATTCCGGCGAGCGACTTGGCTGGGTCGTAGCCCAAACCAACCAGCACAGCGAACGCACCGGCCGCGTTGATTGCGTTGTGCTCCCCCGGAACCTGCAGGGTGGTGGAGAACTTGGCACCCTGGTACTCGAGTTCGAAGGAAACCTGAGCCCCGGAGGCATCGATGGAAGTTAAACGAACAGTGGAGCCAGCGGCCTGCCCAAAGGTGAGCACGCGCTTGTCTTGCAGGAGGCCGGTCACTCGAACCGCACCTGGGTCGTCCGAGCTGATGACCACGAACTCCTTGGCGCCCTGGGCAAACTTGGCGAACTCGGCCTCGAAGGCCTCGAGCGATCCGTAGTGGTCCAAGTGGTCTGGGTCCACGTTGGTGATCAGTGCGATGGCAGTGTCGTAGTGCAGGAACGAGCCGTCGGACTCGTCGGCCTCGATCACAAAAAGTTCGCCGCTACCGGAAGCCGAGCTGGCACCGAGCGCCGCAATAACTCCACCGTTTACAAAGCTTGGGTCCTCACCTAGGTCGAGCAGTGCGGTGATCACCATTCCGGTGCTGGTGGTCTTGCCGTGTGCTCCGGCAACGGCAACCAGGCGCTTCTTGGTGGTGAGGTACGCCAGCGCCTGCGAACGGTGAATCACTGGGATTCCGCGCTCTTGCGCCAAAAGGTATTCGGGGTTGGTCGGCCAGAGCGCACTGGTGACAACCACTGTGTCTGGGTTACCCAAGTGCTCGGCCGCGTGACCGATGTGAATCTCAGCGCCGAGTTCGCGCAATGCGGCAACGTTTGAGGTGTCGCGCAAGTCGGAGCCGGTCACTTTGTGGCCCATGCCCAAAAGGATGCGGGCAATGCCGCTCATGCCAGAACCACCGATGCCCACAAAGTGCACGGTACCTAGGTCATCCGGTACGGGCTGTGAGAAATCGGGTTTGATCATGAAAAGTCCTTAGCGCCAAAATGCTTGCAAAAAAAGCCTAGGCGTAAATGGTGAAACTAGGCGGAAGGCAGAACCGAGTGAACCAGCTCGAGGAGGCGCTTTGCCCCATCACTAACGCCAACAACCTTGGCGCGCATTGCCATGTGGTTGCGCGAGCGGGAGTCCGAAACCAGTGGAATCAAGGTGTTGCGCACGTAGTCAGGCGTGAAGTCCGCATCTAGGCAGAGTGCCCCACCTTCGGCCTCAACGATGTCCGCCACGTTGAACTTCTGCTCGCCGTTGCCAACCGGGTACGGCACGTATACGGCAGGCAGGCCAACCGCAGCAAACTCGCTCACGGTTGCGGCACCTGCGCGAGCAACCGCAAAGTCGGCCGCGGCAATGGCCAGGTCCATTCGGTCGCAATACTTGAGGCGCACAAAATCGGAAGTTTGCTCAGCCTCGTATTCGCTGCGGTCCCCCACTATGTGCAGCACCTGAATACCGGCTGCGCTCAAGAAGTTTCTCGATGCCTCGATTGACTCGTTGATTCGTTTCGCGCCGAGCGATCCTCCGGTCACCAACAGTGTTGGCGTGCTCTCGTCTAGGCCAAAGTGCGCGCGAGCTGCCACTCGGTCGGCTTGAGTGAGCCCTGCTGCCATCGATGCAATTTCTGCGCGAAGCGGCATGCCAACAAACCAGGCGTTCTTCATGCGGCTGTTGTGAAAAGCGACTCCAATTGCTGAGGCGTTTCTGGCTGCCCATTTGTTGGCCATGCCGGCAAGCGCGTTGGCTTCATGCACCACGTAAGGGATTTTGAGGTTCTTGGCCGCGGCGTAGGCTGGCGCGCTGGCGTAACCGCCAAAGCCCACAACCACGTCGATCTGGTGTTGCTTTAGGTAACCCTCAACCTTTTTGACCATGGCTCGGTAGCGAGCAGGAAACTTGAGGGCGGCGGCGTTGAGCTTGCGAGGAAACGGCAGTCGGTCCACGGTGAGCAGTTTGTAGCCGCGGGCCGGAACAAGGCGACTCTCTAGCCCCTCAGCCGTGCCGAGTGCCCAAATTTGGGCGGCAGGTTCGGCGTCTCGGATGGTGTCAGCCAGGGCCAATAGCGGGTTCACGTGACCGGCTGTTCCGCCGCCGGCAAGTAGGTAGCGAGTCATCGGCCGGAACCTGCGCGAACGCCTGCTGGTCGGCTGCCCGTGGTTCGACCGCCAAGACGAATGTGGTTGGCGCGTTCAAACGAAAGCACCACACCGATGGCAGCAATACCCGAAACCATGGATGAACCACCCGCGGAAACCAGCGGCAGCGGCACGCCGAGAACCGGAAGCAACTGCAACACCACTGCGATGTTGATGAACGCCTGAACGGTGATCCAAAGGATTACGCCCATGGTGGTCATGCGAGCAAACAGGGTGTCGCAACGCAGGAAGATCTTGTAGAGGCGAACCGCGAGAAGCACAAATAGGCCGATGGTCAGCAGGGCGCCGGCCATGCCGAGTTCCTCGCCAATCACGGCAAAAATGTAGTCGTTCTGAACTTCCGGAATCCAACTCCACTTGAGTTTGGAGTTACCGAGGCCAACGCCGGTAAGGCCACCGCCGGCGATTGCCCAGATGCCGTGCTGTGCCTGCCAGGAGTACATCTGCCCCGTTGGTGAATCAGGCCAAATCCAAGCGATGATTCGGGAAATACGGTTAGTACCACCAAAGAGGCCAATAGCCACCGCGACGCCGGCAACGAGAAGCGGCAACTTGAAATCACGACGCGGAATATCAGCAAGGAAAGCCATTCCAAAAATGATGATGCCCATAACCATGGACGTACCCATGTCTTTACCGATTACCACGGGGAAAATGGCGAAGCCAACAACTAGCAAGAAACGCCAAATGGTTGGCAGGTAACGCTCGAAGTTAGTACCTGGCAGACGGAACAAGAACTCGCTCTCGTTGCTAAAGGTGGTCATTAGCCTGGCAACTACAAGGATCATTGCCAGCTTCATGAACTCCGATGGCTGCAGCGTGAACAGACCTAGGTTGATCCACGCGGTGTTGCCGTTCACGGTCTTACCGATGATTGGAAGGAAGGGAACGAATTCGAGCAAGAGCCAGACGAAGTAGTAGCCGATGGCCAAGCGCCAATATGTCTGCATAGGCAGTTTGGAAGCGATTCCCAGACCCACAAAACCTACGGCAACAAAGAACAACTGCTTGCCGGTGTAAGACCAGACTCCGGTTCCCTCGTTTAGACCAACGATGCCGCTGGACGACAACACCATGATTAGGCCGCCGCTAAGAATCAGAATGGTGACAAAAAACACCCAATAGAACTCTGGTGACTGACCCTTGAACAGGTTGAAGAATTCCCTTGGCGCGCGGCGGGTTTTCTCAACCCACTCGTTGTTTGCTGCCATTGAGCCAGTGATGCGGGAGCCAGGCTTGCGTGGGCCTGTTGTTCTCGTGCCGCCCCTGAGCGGTACCACGTTTGAGCGAGGTTGCACGGGCTGGCCTGGACGGCGAGGAGTTCTAGGCGTTGCCATTGTTCGCCTCCCCGTCTTCCAACCAAATCTTTACGGCACCGGCGAACTGGTCGCCACGGTCAGCGTAATCCTTGAACTGGTCCATGCTGGCAGCCGCGGGTGCGAGCAACACCGTGTCGCCCGGCAGAGCGGCGGAACCAGCCAGGGCCACGGCCTGCGCCATGACGTTGTCGGCCTGCTGAACCTGGAGCACGGGCACGCCTGGAGCCTTTGCCGCCAGAGCGTCTAGAATCGGCTGTCGGTCCACACCAATCACAACTGCGGCGCGCAACTTCTTGGCAAAGCACTCCACCAGTGGAGAAACGTCAACGCCCTTGAGCAGGCCGCCCACGATCCACACCACCGAGTCGAACGAAGCCAAAGATGCTGCAGTTGCGTGCGGGTTGGTTGCCTTGCTGTCGTCAATCCAACGAACCCCGGCAGACTCGGCAACCAGTTCGATTCGGTGGCCGTCTAGCTTGAAGCCGCGAATGGCAGATTTGATTTCCTCTGGCTGAACACCCACCGAACGAGCCAACGCCGTGGCCGCTGCCACATTTGCCATCAGGTGCGGAGTAACCACACCAATCTGCTCAATGTCTGAAACTTCCGCAATCTCAACTGCCTGAGACCTGTCATCGATGAATGCCCGATCCACCAAAAACTCTTCAACGTAGCCAACCATGCTGCGGCCAGGAACACCCAGGGTGAAGCCGATTGCGCGGGCACCCTCCACCACGTCGGCGTTCTCAACCAGATACTCGGTAGCCGAATCCTGCACGTTGTAAACGCAGGCAATCTTGGTCTGTTCGTAAACCTTGCCCTTGGTGGCCGAGTATGCCTCAAAGCCACCGTGCCAGTCCAGGTGGTCATCGGCCAGGTTCAAAACCGCGCTGGAAACCGGAGAAATCTCACCCAGGTAGTGCAGCTGGAAACTGCTGAGTTCAACCACTAGAGCGTCCAGGCCATCCGGAACACGAATGGCATCCAAAATCGGCGTGCCGATGTTGCCGCAAGCCATGGCACGAAGACCGCCGGCCAAAAGCATTGCCTCGGTCAGCTGAGTGGTTGTGGTCTTGCCATTGGTTCCGGTGATACAAATCCACGCAGCCGGCGCACCGTTCTTGTCACGCAAACGCCAAGCCAAATCGATGTCCACCCAAACCGCAATGTCGTTGCCTTCTGCCCACTGAATCAACGGCGAATCCGGACGAACACCAGGCGAAGTCACAATCACCTGAGGCGCAAAGTCGATGAGCTCCTGAGGCACGCCTGCAACCGAACTGCCAATGCCCTTGGCAGCTTCGCCAGTCACGTGCTGCACGCCAAGAACATTCAAAATGTCCAGCAGATCGGCCTCGGCTTTTTCGACCACAACCAGCTGCTGAGCCCCAAGCTCGGCCAGGGTGTCGGCAACGCTGAAACCGGTTACGCCCAGCCCAATCACACCAACGCGAAGTTCACGCCAGTTTGAGTGCCAGGAGTTATAAGAATCGAGCGAGCCCATTTTTTAGCGGTTGAGCCATTCCAGATAAAACACACCGATACCCGCCATAACGCAGAGACCCTGAATGATCCAGAAACGCACAACAATTGTGATTTCGGCCCAGCCCTTGAGTTCGTAGTGATGGTGCAACGGACTCATCAAGAAGATGCGCTTGCCCTTGGTGAGTTTGAAGTACAAACGCTGAATGATTACAGAACCGGTAACCACAACAAACAATCCACCGATGAGCAACAGCAACAACTCCGCACGAGTCAGGATTGCCAGAGCCGAAAGCGCTCCACCCAAACCGAGCGAACCGGTGTCACCCATGAAAATCTGTGCTGGCGAGGTGTTGAACCAGAGGAATCCGATGAGTGCACCAACGATGGCCGCGGCAACCACCGCCAGGTCCAGTGGGTCTCGGGTGTAGTAGCAGTTGGTGGTGTTCAGGGCCTTGATACCACCACAGGCCTGGTTGAACTTCCAGAACGCAATCACCGCATAGGCGCCGATAGCCATGATGGATGCGCCCGTCGCCAGTCCGTCCAGTCCGTCGGCAATGTTCACACCGTTTGAGGTGCTGGTGACCAAGAAGATGATCCAAACCACAAACAGGGTCACGCCAACGATCTTGGCGATGTTGGTGGCGTTCACCACAAAGTTGGTGCGATAAATATCTCGCACAATGCTGAAGTGGGTGCTGGCCGGGGTCTCGCCCGCCGCGTTAGGGAAACTCAAAGACAAAAGCGCAAACACACCGGCAACCAGAGTCTGACCGGCAATCTTGGCCCAACCGCCAAGACCAAGGTTGCGCTTCTTGTGTGTTTTGAGGAAATCATCGATGAATCCAACCAGACCGAGGCCAACCATCATGAACAACACCAGAAGCGCGCTCACTGTAGGCGGTTCGTTGTTTACGGCCTTGCCCACAAAGTAACCAACCACGGAACCGAGAATGATCACGATGCCGCCCATGGTTGGGGTGCCGTGCTTGGTGTGGTGGCTCTGCGGGCCGTCAACGCGAATGAACTGACCCCACTGCCACTTCTTGAACAAGAAGATGAAACCGGGCGTTAGAAACAGGCTGAACGCCAACGCAACCGCACCTGCAATCAGCAGTGCTCTCATGCGTTCACCTCCAGAAGGGCGTCTCCAAGGTGGCGCAGGTTTGCGCTCTTGGAAGATTTCACCAAAACGATATCTCCGGCTCTAAGCATTCCACGAACAGTGGGCAAAGCCCCGTCAAGACTCTCGATGTATTGCGATTCGCCATCGTAGGAACCCTCGAGGTTTGCACCCATGTAAATCAACTTCGCATTTTCACCGATGGCGATGACTAGCCCAATGTTGAGCCTCACCGCGGTGCGACCGATTGCGTCGTGCTCGGCGCGCGCGAACTCGCCAAGCTCAGCCATTTCGCCAAGGATGGCAACGGTACGGCGGCCGGTTTGGCGGCCAAGTTGGGCCAGAGTTTGAAGCGCGGCCTTGGTGCTGTCTGGGCTGGCGTTGTACGCGTCGTTGATCACGCTAATGCCGTCTGCGGTGTGGGTGAGTTGCATGCGCCACTTCTCGGCAAGTGGTAGGGCCTCGAGTGCCGAGACGACGAGGTCTGGTGCAACGCCAAGTTGGTGCGCAACCGCGGCGCTGGCAAGCGCGTTCATCACGTGGTGTTCGCCAAGGATCTGCAGCTGCACGCGCGTCACCTTACTCTCACCGGCGACAGCGCTCTCCGGCCAATGCAAGTCAAAACTGGTGCCTGCCAGGCTGAGTTCGTAGTTGTCGGCCCAGTAGTCGCAGCCCTCTGAAGTGCCGAACCAAACCGACTTGCCTGGCACGTCAATCGCCATCTGGCGAACGTAGGTGTCATCGGCGTTGAGAACCGAAATCGAGTCGCTGGAAAGCTCCTTGAGCAGCTCCGCCTTGATTGCGGCGGTTGTTTCAATTCCGCCAAACTCCCCCGCGTGAGCCATGCCCACCTTGAGTTCAACGGCAACGTCTGGGCAGGTGATTTTAGCTAGGTACGAGATGCTGCCGGGTCCACCGGCACCAAGCTCGGCAACCAAGAACCTGGTTTCGCGGTCGATTTTGAGCACCGAAATTGGCGCGCCAACCTCGTTGTTGTAACTCTCGATAGGCGCGATGGTTGGCCCAACCTGGCTCAAAATGGCGCGCAACATGTTCTTGGTGGTGGTCTTGCCGTTGCTGCCGGTGATGCCCACAACCTTCAGCTGGCCACCCTTGCGAACCTCCGCCAAAACAAACTGGGCCAGCTGACCCAGCGCCTCAACCACATTCTGCACCAGAATCTGCGGAATGGTTGCGCCTGCCACCTCACGCTCAACCACGGCGGCAACGGCCCCCGCGTCTTGAGCTGCAGCAACAAAGTTGTGTCCGTCGGTTACCTCACCAGGCTTGGCAAAAAACAAAGAACCCGCAGTTACCAAACGAGAGTCGGTCTCCACCGACCCGGTCACCTGAATCTCGGCATGACCGTCACCGATGATCGAGCCCCCAACCGCAGCTGCGATCTGGGCTAACGAAAGGCAAATCATGACCAGCCTTGCTCTTTGAGTGCGTCGCGTGCCTCTTGACGAGCGGAATAGGGAGTGCGCTTGCCCTGAATGTCGCGGTAGTCCTGGTGACCAGGACCCGCCCAAAGAATGCTGTCGCCAGGCCCAGCTAACGAAACCGCCTTGCGAATGGCTTGCTCCGGTGGCGAAACCTCGTAGAGCTCCAACTCCGGCTTCGCGGCTCGCGCTGCGTTCACCAGCGTCTCGCGAATAGTCACGGGGTTTTCAAATCTCGGGTGGTGATCGGTAATCACCAAAACATCGCTGTTCTCCGCAGAAATCCGAGCCATGTCGGGTCGCTTCGATGCATCGCGGTCGCCATCGGCGCCAAACACCATGAAGAGCCTGCCCTTGGTAACTGTTCGCAACGACTGCAGCGTGTGCAAGAACGCATCGGGGCTGTGGCCAAAATCAACGTAAACCGCAGGACCCGAAACCGCACCCGTTGCGGAGTCCGGAGTGTTCACCATTTCGGTGCGACCCGGCAGGAACGCGTTGATGCCACCCTTGATGCGCTCCGCAATCACTCGCCAGTCGAAACCAGCAAGCACGGCCATCACAACGGCAAGTGCGCCATTAGCCGCCATGTGAGCGCCAATCAACGGCACACTACTCACCACAAGTTCACCGTTCGGGCCACGAAGCTCAAAGCCGGTGTGAGTGGCTTCTTGTTCGGTGATGGTCACATTCCAGTCGGCAGACACCGATGGATCGCTGCTGATTGTGACAACCGGAATCTTGCTGGCTGCCACAAAATCCGCGCCAAAACGTGAATCCAACGAAACCACACCAACGGCGGCTCGCTCAGGGGTGAACAGCGCAACCTTGGCCTTCAAATAGGTTTCAAAGTTTGGATAGTCGTCAAAGTGGTCGTGGCTGAGGTTGGTAAAGCCCACCACGTCAAAGCGAATGCCGTCCACGCGAAGCTGACTCAGCGCTTGCGCCGAAACCTCGATGGCCACACTGGAGACTCCACGCTCACGCATGCGAGCAATCAGCGCCTGCATTTCAGGCGATTCAGGAGTGGTCAACCGACTAACAATCACCTCACCCGCAATGTGGCGCTCGGCGGTGCTGGTGAGTCCGGTTACTTCGCCAATCTGGCGCAGCAAACCCTCAAGTAGATAGCTGGTTGAAGTCTTGCCGTTGGTTCCGGTGGTTCCAAAAATCTTTGGCAGGTTGCCCGCCACATTGCCGTAAACAAACGCCGCCAAGTCGCCAAGGTGGGCACGTGGGTTTTCCAGCAAGAGCACAGGTAGGTTTGCCTCGCGAACTGTCTCATCGGTGCTTTTCAATTCATCGATGATTTGTAGCCCTGCCGCATCGGTAACAACCGCCACCGCACCGTTTGCCACTGCCTTGGAAATGAAGTTTGCGCCGTGAGTCTTGAGGCCCGGCATGGCAACGAAAAGGTCACCAGCACGGAGGTCGTTGGTGTTCATGCTGATGCCGGTTAGAGCAACAGCGGAAAGAGTCTCGGAATCGGTCTCACCCGAGGCGGCAAGGCCAAAGTGGGCGGCAAAGTTCTGGAGACCAACCGGCACCACGTGTTCGGGGCGCAGGATGGGAGGGATCGACTCTTTCATGCCCTCTCCTACTTCCATTCAGTAGCGATGTTAGCCGATTTGGTGGTGCTTGGCGGCACGCGGTAGGTACGCAAAATCTGCTGCATGATGTCTTTAAAGGCCGGTGTTGCACCAAGCGAGTTGCTCACGGTTCGCGGACGATAAATGGTCACGGCAAGAACGTATTTTGGATTGTCCGCAGGAGCCATGCCGATGAACGAAATGGCGTGCAGGTAACCGTAGCCGTTACCCTGCTTCAACTGCGCCGTACCACTCTTGCCGGCAACGCGGTAGCCAGGAACGCCCGCGGTACGACCGATACCACCCTGCTCAACAACCTTCTCCAGCATGTCAACGGTGGAACGAGCGGTTGCCTGGCTGATTACTCGAGTTGGGCTGATTACCTTTTCAAGCGGAGTCACACTGCCGTCGGCGTTCTTGCAGCCCATCAGCAGCTGTGGCGAAAGCCGCACGCCCTGGTTGGCAATGGTCTGGTACAGGAACGCGGTCTGGATTGGAGTAACACTCATACCCTGACCAAACATCGATGTGTAAAGCGTTAGGCCGTCAGTCTGCGATGGAGGGTGAATGATTCCGCTACCTTCACCAGGGAAGTTCACTGCGGTTTTGGCTCCCAGTCCAAACTTTAGCCAATACTGGTAACGGGTCTCCAGCGGAACCTTGATTCCGATCTGGATGATTCCGGTGTTAGACGAGTCGCGGAGCACACCGGTAAGGGTCAGGTTCTGCGGTGGGTGCACGTGGCTGTCGCTAATCAACAGGTGCTGCTTGGTCACGTAAGCGTTCTGGGTTGCAACAACGCGGGACTCGGGAGTTGCCTTGCCCTGGTCAATCGCGGTTGCTGCGGTAACGGTCTTCAGGGTGGATCCCGGCTCAAACAGCGCCTGGAAGATGCGCGAACGGCGATCCACTCCATCGGTAGCAAGCGGGTTGTTCGGGTCAACGCTTGGGTACTCGGCTGCGGCAAGCAGCTTTCCGGTCTTAGCCTCCACAATCACGGCGCTACCCCAGTCGGCGCGCTCGCCCTTCACGTACTTGGCCATAACCTGCTGTGCGTAGAACTGGAGATCGTTGTTGATGCTCAGCACCAGGGTTCCACCCTGTTTTGGCTCAACGGTCACCTGTCGGCTGGAAGGAATCTTGATTCCGTCGGTTCCACTCTCGTAGGTTTCCTGACCGTTGATACCGGCAAGGCACTTGTTCTGAGACAGTTCGAGACCCTCAAGCGGGTTTCCATCGGAGCCCATGAAGCCAAGCAGGTTTCCCGCCAAAGCACCGTTTGGGTAAATGCGGTGAGGCTTGCTCTCAAAGAACAGCCAAGGAATGTTCAGCTTCTGCAGACGGCGGTATGCGGTGCCATCAACTTCTTTCACCAAGTTGGCATAGTGGCTGGTTCCCACCATCTTCTTGGCAAGTTCGACTTCGTCTGCCTTGGTGATGAATGCAATCTCGTGAGTGGCCTGGGCAACGCTCACCTGAGTGGTCACTTGGTTTGCATCCACACGCTCAAACGGACTCACCATGGTTGGGTCCACATTTACGTCATAAGACATCACCGATGTGGCTAGCACGTTGCCCTTGTCATCCACAATGTCGCCGCGAAGCGCCGGGATCACGGCGCTAACGCCGAGTTTGTCTTTAGCTAGGGAGTTTAGGCGAGGGGCATCCACAATCTGAAACCAGCCCAAACGAAGAACAAACGAGATCAGAACGAAGGCAAGAATGCGGCGAACCCAAATCATTCTTCCCACGGCAGCGGCAGGAGCTCGATTTCTCATGGTTCCCTAGTGGGTTGGCGAAGCGGGGATACCGCTATTTGCTGAACCTACCTGAGTGGTGGTGGATTTTGCGCCACCAACATACCCGGCGCCAGTTCCAAGTGCCGTGCGGCTTGCGCTAGCAGGCGAAGTTACCTTCACGGGAGCACCAAGTACGGTGGCGGTTGCCTTGCGCTCCTGGGCGGCAACGGCGGCCTTCAGGGCCTTTGCGGTGGTCTTGCTAGTCATCACGGAGTTAGCAACCAGGTTGCCCGAAACGCGGTTGTTTGGGTTAGCGATTGCCGCCTCTGGCTTGCCGTGTACCTGCTGTGCGTTTACATCTAGGAAAACTGGGTTTGCGTTTGCAACCATGCCAAGTGCCTGAGCCGCGTTGGAAAGGTTCTGGTCGCTGCTTAGCGAGCTAACCTGTTGGCCAAGAATCTGGGTGTTCAGGTTTAGGTGAGCCTGCTGCTTCTTTAGAGCGGAAACCTTGTAAACGCCGTCTGAGGTGAGCGTGGTGATGAAAAGGTTTGCTAGGCAGATGGCTACAAAGCCGATGATGATCGCCTTGGCGATGTAAAGAACTAGGCTGTTGGCCTTAGAGGTGCTGCGGTTCACGGACTGCACCAGAGTCAACCCCGGCGTGCGCTGGGTTGCGTTTCTTAGGCTGCCGTTAGTTAGTGCGCTCATGCCGCTCTCCGGATTCGTTCTGCCGCACGTAGTCGCACCGATGCGCTACGTGGGTTCTCCTGAATTTCTGCTTCGCTTGCCAGCTCGGCACCCTTGACCACTAGCTTCAAAATTGGAGCGTGCTCAGGAAGTTCAATAGGTAGGTCAATCGGTGCGCTCGAAGTTGACGCGGCGGCGAGCGCCTGCTTCACGATTCTGTCTTCGAGCGAGTGGTAAGCCAGCACCAAGATGCGGCCGCCAACAGCGAGCGAATCGATGGCCGCTGGCATGGTGCGAGTTAGAACCTCTAGTTCGCCGTTCACTTCGATGCGCAGTGCCTGGAACACGCGCTTTGCAGGGTGACCGGTGGACTTTCCAGGGATGAACGGGATTACCTTGGCAATCAGTGCGGTTAGCGCTGCGCTGGATTCAAACTTTGCGGTCTGGCGAGCTGCCACGATTGCACGGGCAACCGGCTTGGCGTAACGCTCTTCGCCATACTCCTTGAAAATGCGAGCGAGGTCTTTTTCCTCGTAGGTGTTTACAACCTCGGCTGCGGTGATTCCGCGGCTGGTGTCCATGCGCATGTCCAGCGGTGCGTCGTAGCTGTAAGCAAAACCGCGGTCGGCCTGGTCTAGCTGCATCGATGAAACACCAAGGTCAAGCAAGATTGCATCCACTGCGTCGTAACCTAGGTCCTCGATAACGTCTGCGATTTCCTCGTAAACAGCGTGAACCAAGTGAACGCGGTCTCCAAAACGTGCCAAACGCTCACCGGCAAGAGCCAGCGCGTTGGTGTCGCGGTCGATACCGATCAGGGTTAGCTGAGGGAAGCGCTCAAGGAACGCCTCGCTGTGCCCGCCAAGGCCAAGCGTTCCGTCAACCAAAATGGCAGGTTTCCCAGAAATGGCAACACCGAGAACCTCGATGCAGCGCTCCAGCATTACCGGGGCATGTAGCTGATTGATCTGCTTTTCCATACATTTCCCTGGCTGAATCCCCATCCGTTTGGATCTGGCAAAGGGGAAGATTGCCAGCGGCCAAACGGGTAGAGACTCAACCACAGCTCTAAAAGAGCCCCGGAATCACCTCCTCAGCAATCTCGCTGAATGAGGCGTCGCGGTCTGCCTGAGAGTTGTTCCAAGCCTCGGCATCCCAAATCTCTGCACGGTTTCCCATGCCAATAACTGCTAGGTCGCGGCCCAACGATGCGTACTCACGGAGCATTGCCGGAATGGTCACGCGGCCCTGCTTGTCTGGCACTTCATCGGTGGCACCACTGAGAAGGCTGCGCAGGAAGTCGCGGGCAACCTTGCTGGAGATTGGAGCCTGGCCGATTTTCTCGTTTAGCTGCTCAAACTCGCGAACGCTGAATACGTAGAGGCAGCGGTCTTGGCCGCGAGTGATTACGAGTCCGCCGGAGAATTCGTCGCGGAATTTGGCGGGAAGAATGATGCGGCCCTTTTCGTCGAGCTTGGGTGTGTGCGTGCCTAGCAGCATCTGCAACCCCTTTCACTTCAACGTTGAACCTATGTTCTCCACTTTATTCCACTTTCAACCACAATTCTTTATTTTGCAAGAAATATTTCCTTAAGCGTGTCGCAACTTCCTTTTAGTTACGCGGATTTTGAGGGCAATTGCCAGGTGGAGGGAAATTCATCAAATTCGCTCGAATTTTGCCAAATTCCACCCGTTAAACGCCAAAACCGCCGGCCTGGTGGCCAGCGGCGGTTAGCTTGCGCTAGTTAGTGGTGCAAAGTGGTGGGTTTCGGCGTTTAGAGCTCACCGTTCATGCGCTTGTCCCAGCGATCTTCAAAGAACTCGCTCGGCTTTAGCTTGGCAGCCTTGGACGGCTTGGCTTTTGCGCCCGAGTTGTTGCCCGAGCCACCGCTTATCGATGGATTGGATTTGCCGGACTTACCGGCTGGTGCGTTCTTCACGGAGGTGGCAATCACAAGTCCGGCGAGTGTCATCAAGAATCCGCCAATGCCAATAGCCGTGTAGTGCGCAATCACGCCAACCAGAATCACGCTCAGACCGCCAACGGCAACCAGGGTTCCCGCAATCATGCGAGTGGCCGGGGTGCGGCGTGCGTCTTCGGGCTTTGGTTCGGTTTTGCCCATGCGGGTTGCCAGCTTTGGGTCTTCGGCGTACAGCCCGCGCTCCAGCTCTTCTAGAACTTTGCGCTCTTGCTCTGATAGACCCATGTGTATTACCTCCGCAGACTCTGATATTAACCCCGCGGCCTCAAATAAACTATCCCCATGAACGAATCCGCGGCGTTACTTGACCTGATTCAGGAACACCTCGATGGTTTCTGTGCGCAACAGCACTCTGACTTCAGTCACATCTCCCCCGACTTGGCTCCCATCGTGGACTACAGCCAGGCTCTTCTAAAGGGCGGAAAGCGCCTTCGCGCACTCTTCACCTACTGGGCTTGGCAGGGTTCGTTGGCAAACTCGGGCACTCGTCAGTCGCCTGAGCAACTGGCCACCAGCAGCGAGGCCATGGTTGGCATCACGGCAGCGCTGGAGATGTTCCACGCCGCCGCGCTCGTGCACGACGACATTCTGGACCAGAGCGATACCCGCCGAGGCGAGCCTGCTGTGCACAAAAAGTTTGAAAATCTGCACAAGGAAAACTTCTGGTCCGGTTCGCACGAACGCTTCGGTGTTGGCGCGGGCGTGCTGGTTGGCGACCTCCTGCTCAGCTGGAGTTCCGAGATGTTCGGCCGCGCTCTTCAGGGTGCGCCAACCCCCGCAATCGAGGCAGCTTGCCGCGACGAGTTCGCCAAGATGCGCATTGAGGTAATGGCCGGTCAGTACCTAGACGTTCTCGAGGAAAACGCGGCCATGAGTCGCGATGTTTCCGAAGCCGTGGGTCGCGCCAATCGCGTGATGCTTTACAAGACTGCCAAGTACACCATCGAGGCTCCAATGTTGATTGGCGCTGCGTTTGCCGGTGCGGATCCTGCCCTGCTGCGCGGTTTCTCGGCGTTCGGCATTCCGCTTGGAATGGCGTTCCAGCTGCGAGATGACGTGCTTGGTGTGTTTGGAGACCCGGCAATCACGGGCAAGCCTGCGGGCGATGACCTGCGAGAGGGCAAGCGCACCGTTATGGTGGGCCTCACACGCGAATCGCTCAACGCATCGGTTGGTCGCGTCTTCGATGAAATGCTCACCAGCCGGTCTTTGAATGATGAGCAGATCACGTTCCTCCAGCAGACCATTATTGGGTGCGGCGCACTGGCCAAGGTGGAGCGAATGATTGAGGACCTAGCAAACCAGGCGCTAGAGGCCCTGAGTGAACTTGAAATCACCGATGCGGCCCGCGCCAACCTTCGTCAGCTGGCGGTAAAGGTTATTCGTCGCGTCTCCTAGGATTCGGAGCCAACATTCCCAGAGCATTCCCTCTGTACAAAGACCATTGCCAATAAGTGCGACGGGTTAAAACAAGTCTTTTGGTTTATCGGGAAAATCTTCGCTAGCCCAAAGTTTTGAATTTAGGCATAACTGCACCTGATTCTCAAAAGTTATTTGGTGATATTAGCTTTGTCTGGAAACCCATCGCCTTGTCGTAGTGTTAAAACCATTCTTGGGGGAATGAACAATTGGGGGAACAATGCAAACAAGCCGACTAGAAGTTATCGAAAAATCTGTTAAGCGGTCGCAAGACTTGCTAAACAAAATGGAACGCGGCCAGTGGATGCCAAAAAATTCCGGGGGTTTAAGTGTTGAACAATATTTAGCTTTTTTGGCCATTGAAGCGCATGAAGGTCCCGTTTTCTTGACTGGTAACGCAGGAACAGGGAAATCGACACTAATTAAATTTCTAGTTGAAAATACTGTACACAAAGGGCATTTGGCAAAAGCAGCCCCAACAGGGACTGCGGCCATAAATGTAGGTGGCACCACTTTGCACAGGTTGATACAACTAACTGTCAGCGACTGGCCTTTAGAAGCAAAACCTGACAACCCACGCCGCGGGGGTTACACGCCAAACACGCGCCTAAAATTATTGCAAGCCCTAGAAATGCTAGTAATCGATGAAATTTCTATGGTTCGCGCTGATCACCTTGACGCTCTTGACCGCGCCTTGCGAAACGCCAAGCTTAATGATGAGCCATTTGGCGGGATAAAAATCGTAATGGTCGGAGACCCATACCAACTCGAGCCGATTCAAGGAAGGTACTGGACCAGTTCTCGTTACTCCCATTTCCGGCCATCTGCACATTTCCCAAACTCCGATGTTATTGAGTTTCTTACCCATGGAAAAACACCAAGTGGGAGGATCATTCACGCGCCGGGACCTAGACTCCTCAAAATTGCGCTAGGCACGATCCACAGACAATCGGACAAAGAATTCGTTTCTACCTTGAATGAATTCCGACTTGGTACACCGTCAGATGCCTCGTTCAAACTACTTAATACAAGAGTCGCGCAGGACGTACCGGATGGTGTGCTCACACTTTTCACAAAGAATGCAGAAGTTGACGCGCTTAATTCGCAAAAACTCGCCGAGCTTCCAGGGGGCATTTCTCGATACATTGGCGAAATTGGTGGCGCATTCCTCGACCAACAGGGCAATCCTGGAAAAGACATTCCAACGCAACTTGTTCTCGATTTGAAGCCAGGCGCAAAGGTTATGTTCATAAAGAACGATGACAATCCAACAGAAAATGATGAAAACGGTCTTCCCATTTTGCGCTGGTCGAATGGGACTCTAGGCGAAGTCCTGCACTGCAATTCAGAAACAGTAACAGTCAAATATCGCGATGCTAACGGAAATGTAAAGACATCGAAAATAGGGTTAGCTACTTGGCTTAAAATCGGTTACACATCTGAAGAATATCGCGACCATTACGGCATTGTTCAAACCAGGGTTATTGAAGAAGTAAAAGGTATTTTTAAACAAATTCCGCTCAAGCTTGCCTGGGCTGCAACAGTTCATAAGGCACAAGGGGCGACGTACGATCAGCTAGCAGTTGACTTAGGTTCCGGTGCATTTGCGGCAGGTCAGGCTTATGTTGCGATAAGTCGAGTCAAATCCCTTGAAGGGCTCTACCTGAAAAGACCATTGACGAGGGCCTCAGTGATTAGCGTCCACACTGAAGTCACAAAATTCATGGACCCTGAAACTTTTAAGACATGGGCACCAGAATTCTGCGCGAATCTACAAAAAACTTATTCACACCATTTAGTTCAAATGGCAAAGAAACAAGCGGACGATGAAGCTAAAGCCAAGAGGAAGGCTGAAGAGAGGCGAGCGCAAGAAAAAGCAGCTCGCGAGGAGGCTAGGCTCGCGGCTATAAAAGAGCGGGCAGAGAAAGCAAAGCGACTTGGCTTGGTTGTAAATTCTGATGAGATTCTTTCTCAAAAGAATTTTGGCATGGCATATTCTTCATTAGAAGATACCTTGAAATACAGGACTCATTTTGCCTCTAGGCTGCTCTTGGCACCTGAACTTAACGCGGACAAACTTACACCAACAAAAATAGGACGTATGACCGCAGTCGAGCTTTCGAACACTATCGATGCCAGGTTCAAAACCTTTCAAGCGAAGTACCGTTATTTCAATGGATCGCCACCCAAGGATCAAGCCAAGAAGGCACTCGAAATACTGGACATCGACTTCCCGATTGAAAATCTAGGGAAACTATCGAAAGTTCCTGGGACACTTGAATCGAAATGCCTACACTTCATTGGACTCTTAAATGGGTCCCATGTTGGCGCAATGAAGTTGATCGCCGAACTAGATATGAGAATTTAGTTCTTATTCTTTTTTTTGCTTTGATTCTTCGACCTAGGAATGGAAGCAGTCGGCCAACCTTGGCCGAGTAAGCCTCATACTCTGGATACTTTTCGGCAAGCAGCTTCTCCTCGAAGCGAGCCTTCACGTTTAGTAGCACCGTGAGCAGAACAAAGTAGATTGCCTTGCGGATTGATCCGGAGCCAAGTGCACTCGCGAACGCGATTAGCAACAGACCTAGGTAAATCGGGTGACGAACAATTCCGTAAAGACCAGCGGTTTTGAGTGTTGCGCGTTCAAGCGGAACCGGGTTAGTGGTGAGGCTCTTGCCCAGGTTCACTGCGGCTACAACCAAGATGAGCCAGCCCATGTAGAGGGCAATCGCCGCGATGGCGGTGAACCAGAGTGGGGTTGGCCAATCGGTGCCGTTTGGCAAAAAGATGATTAGGGCCAGAAAAACAAACTGAAGCACAACCATGAGGTTGCCCTTGGTTTTGTCGCTAAGTCGCTTTGGCCCCATGTTTTTACCTTTGCGTTACTGCTGGCTATTGGTGCGCTTGGTCACGAGAGCGAAATAAACCTTCATAAGGTTTGGAACCACAAGGTAAACCGCGGTTGGAATCACCAACAGGGTGAGAACCAAAACCTTGAGGAACGGGCTGGCCGCACCCATGGCTGGCAGAACCGTGAAGAACGCGATCAAAACCAGTGGATAGATTGCCAACCAGGTGATGAAGGCGCGAACGTGAACGGAAGGAGGCTTCATCGATGCTTTCTTAGAACGCTAATTCTTGAGTGGCGCGGCGAACTGGGCTCTTACGGCCGGCAACCAGGGCGCTCATCGGTGTGCACTCTAGGTAGTCGTTCTCGGTGTAAAGCCACTCAATGGCGGCTTCGAGCGAAAGCCCTGCGTCCAGCAAAACAATGATTGTGCCGTGAAGGCTAGGCAGTGGAATGTCGCCCTGGATTGCGTCTGCGGGTACTTTGCGCACGCCATCGATGCGAACCTCAACCAGCTGGTGTTCCTCAATGAGGCGGTGCACCTTGCCCAGCGGGAGGTCTAGTTTTTCGGCAACTTCTGGAATGGTGAGCCAAGCTACGTTGGCGAATACATCTGACACCCTTCAAGATTGCCACACCCGCGCCTGTTTTAGGGAGTTGACGCCAAAATTCGGGTGGCAAAACTAGGCTTGAACTAGCCCAAGCAAAGGATTCAAGTGCAGCAGTCAGAGCTAATCAATCGCTTAATCGCGGACAGATACCGCATTAAGAGTTTGGTGGCGCGTGGCGGTATGGCCAATGTTTACCTAGCCACCGATGAACGACTTGAGCGCGAAGTTGCCGTGAAAGTGATTTACCCGCACCTGGCGGAGAACCCGAGTTTTAGAACCAAGTTCATTCAGGAGGCCAAGACCGCGGCCCGATTGAACCACCCGAACCTGGTGAATGTTTACGACCAAGGCACCGATGACGGCCTGACCTACATGGTCATGGAGTACGTGCCGGGCATGACCCTGCGCGATGCACTGAACAAGTTTGGCAAGTTGAAGCCGCTGCGCGCGTTGGAACTCTTTGAGCCCATTATGCAGGGTTTGGCGGCGGCTCACCGCGGCGGCATTTTGCACCGCGACCTCAAGCCCGAGAACGTGTTCTTGGCGGACGACGGCCGCATTAAGCTTGGCGACTTTGGCTTGGCTCGCGGCATCGATGCAAACACCAGCACAGGTTCGCTGATTGGAACCATCGCCTACCTCTCCCCCGAACTGATCACTCGCGGTCAAGCCGACGCACGCAGCGACGTGTACGCCGCCGGCATCATGCTTTACGAGTTCCTCACCGGCGAGCAGCCTTATAAGGGCGAGGAAGCCGCGCACATTGCGCACCAGCACACCACGGGCACACTGCCAATGCCAAGTGCCATTTCCCCCGATGTGCCTCCGCTGCTTGACGAAGTGGTTTTGTGGGCAACCGCGCGTGCACCTGAGCACCGTCCAGCTAACGCGCAGGTTTTGGTTGAGGTGGTTCAGCGCGTGCGTGCCGAGATCAAGGCTGGTCGCGGCGCGACTGCTCGATTGGATTTGCCGGAGTTTGCGGATCACGCGGCCACCAAGGTGATTTCGGTGGATGCAACCGTGGCAATGCCAGACTTAAACGCTGGTTTTACGGGGGCCACCGCGGTCATCGATGTAAACCGAGCCGAAGCGGCCAACCAGATTGATTCGTTGCTGGATGCAGAAATGCCCTTCGATGCGAACGCCACGACTGTTTTGGGTGAACCGGTTGACCAGTTTGCTCTTACTCCGCTGGAGGATTTGGCTTACCGCCGCCGCAAGCGCGGAAAGTGGATTGCGTTGACGATTGCTTTGTTCACACTGGCGAGCAGTGGCGCGGGCTGGTGGTTTGGTTCGGGCCCTGGTGGTCTAACCGCTTTGCCGGAACTCACCGGCCAAAGCGAGACTGCTGCCCGCAGTGCACTTGAGCCTTACGGGGCGACCATCAAGGTTCGAAACGAGTACTCGGGCGACATTGGTGCAGGATTGGTCACGCGAACTGACCCTGCGGCAGGAAGTTTGTTTTGGCGCGGTGGCACCATCACCGTTTGGGAGTCGCGCGGACCAAAGCTTGCGGCAGTGCCCGATTTGACCAAGCAGACTCTAGTTCAGGCAACCGCCAAGCTTGTGGCCGCCGGCCTTAAGTTAGGCGCTGTCTCCAGCTCGTTTAGTTCCACTCCAGCCGGGCTAGTTTCAAGTTACGACGCGGGCACCAATGGCAAGCTGGCGCTGGGTTCCTCGGTGGCGGTAACCGTTTCACTTGGGCCGCTGCCAGCACTCGCAGGCCTAGACAAGACCGCAGCGGCGGCGGCACTCAAGGCCGTCGGTCTCAAGTTGGGCTCGGTTTCTCTGGGCTACAGCGACACCGTGGCAATCGATCAAGTTATTCGTATCGTGAGTTCCACCGGCAACCTCAAGGCCGGCGACAAGGTGAACATCGAAGTCTCCAAGGGTCCACTCACCGTGATCATGCCAAACGTGATCGGCTTGAGCGTGGCTCAGGCACAGGCGCAACTTCAGAACGCCGGCCTTGTGGTTTACGTGACTTCACGAAGCGCTGGCCAACCCGACTACAACAAGCTCAAGGTAACTGGCCAAGACCAAGCGATTGGCGCAAAGCTCAAAGCCGGCGACAGCGTCACAATTACCGCGAAATAACTGGTACTGCCAAGTAAGCAAAAACGGGCCACCCGCAAGGGCAGCCCGTTTTTCAATTCTCGAATCTTTAGCGCTTCGACAGCATCTCTGCCACCAGGAACGAAAGCTCCAGGCTCTGCATGTGGTTGAGGCGAGGGTCGCAAAGGCTCTCGTAACGCTCTTCCAACGATGCTTCATCGATGTGATCAGAACCGCCGAGGCACTCCGCCACGTCGTCTCCGGTTAGCTCAATGTGGATTCCACCAGGGAAGGTTCCCGCGGCCTTGTGAACCTCAAAGAAGCCACGAACCTCGTCCATCACGTCATCGAAGCGACGGCTCTTGTAACCGTTCTTGGTGGTGATGCCGTTGCCGTGCATTGGGTCGGTGATCCACAGCGGGGTGGCTCCGGTTCCCTGCACTGCCTCAACCAGCTTCGGCATTTCCTCGCGGATCTTGCCGGCGCCCATGCGGGTGATGAAGGTTAGTCGGCCAGGCTCGCGGGTTGGGTCCAGCTTCTCAATCAGGTCGCGTACGTCCTGCGGCTGAGTGGTTGGGCCAAGCTTGATGCCAATCGGGTTGCGAACGCGCGAAAGGAAGTCAACGTGTGCGCCGTCTAGCTGACGGGTGCGCTCACCAATCCAAATGAAGTGGCCGCTGGTCACGTAAGGTGTTCCGGTGCGGCTATCGATGCGAGTCAGTGGGCGGTCGTAGTCGAACAACAGACCCTCGTGGCTCACGTAGAACTCGGTGCTCTTGAGTCCCTCAAAGTCGGCTCCGGCTGCGGCCATGAAGTTGATGGCGCGGTCGATTTCCTTGGCAAGGCTCTCGTAGCGAGCGTTTGCCGGGTTGTCGGTGAAGCCCTTATTCCACTCGTGCACCGAGCGCAGGTCGGCAAATCCACCTGTGGTGAACGCGCGAACCAAGTTCAAGGTGCTTGCCGAGGTGTGGTACGCCTGTACCAAACGAGCAGGGTCGTTGCGGCGGCTCTCAGGAGTGAAGTCGTAGCCGTTTACCGCATCGCCACGGTAAGCAGGCAGAGTCACATCGCCGCGGGTTTCGTTGTCGTTGGAACGCGGCTTGGCAAACTGGCCAGCCATACGACCCATCTTGATAACCGGCATCGATGATCCGTACATCAACACAACGGCCATCTGAAGCAAAGTCTTTACGCGGTTGCGAATGCGGTCCGCGGTTGCGTCGGCAAAAGTCTCGGCGCAGTCGCCACCTTGAAGCAGGAATGCGTTACCACTTGCAGCTGTGGCCAAACGCTCGCGCAGGCGGTCTACTTCACCGGCGAACACCAGCGGAGGCAAAACGGTTAGCTCGGCCTTAGCCGCTGCAAGTGCATCTGCGGAATACCAGGTTGGCTGCTGAGCTGCTGCGAGGTTCACATAGTTGTCTAGGCCTGCAAGTACCTGCGGGTCTACAGCAACATTAGGTTCGTTCACTCTTGCCAATTTGGTTTCTCTATTCGTTAGGTGGCGGCATTTTGGCCACGAGGCTATTTTAAAGCTTTTAGCGGGCTGCGCGTGCGGCGCGGGACTTCACGCTGCTGGCATAAACGTCGTCATACTGCTGACCGCTGATGCGCTGAAGTTCATAAACAATCTCGTCGGTCACGGCGCGGAGCACAATGCGGTCTCCCTCCATGCCTTCAAAACGAGAGAAATCCAAAGGCGCACCGATGACGATTCCAACGCGACGGATCTTTGGAAGGCGCTGACCAATTGGCTGCACCTTTTCGGTGTCAATCATGGCAACCGGGATAACCGGAACCTTGGCCTCGAGCACCATGCGGGCGATGCCGGTGCGGCCGCGGTAAAGGCGACCATCTGGAGAGCGGGTGCCCTCAGGGTAAATGCCCAGCAGGTTGCCCTCGCCCAAAACACCAAGACCAGTGTTCAACGATGCCTCGCTGGCCTTACCACCGGAGCGGTCGATTGGAAGCTGGCCGGTGCTCTTGAAGAACCATCGGGTTAGCGCGCCCTTCACGCCCTTGCCGGTGAAGTACTCACTCTTGGCAAGGAAGGTAACCGGGCGACGAAGCATTAGCGGCAAGAAGATGCTGTCGCTGAAAGAAAGGTGGTTGCTGGCCAAAATGGCTGCACCAGAGGCCGGAATGTTCTCGATTCCACGAACCCATGGGCGGAACAACACGCGCAGCAGCGGGCCAAGAATGAAGGTCTTCAGAAAGAAGTAAGTCACTCTCGAACCTTTCTTGCTATGGCTGTTGCGGGTTTCGCGGGTTTAGGCGCGAACTTAGAGTTTACTAAACGCCACTCGGGCTAGGTCTGCTGCACCAACCAGACCGGCGTCGTTCAAGAACTCCGCGGCCTTGATCTGCAGTTCCGGACGGAATCCGCGGGCAGGCAGGTGGCTAAGGAACGCTTCGCGCATCGGGGTAAACAGCACGTCTCCAACACTGGAAACACCGCCACCAATAATCACAACTTCTGGGTCGAGCACGGCGCTCAACGAGGCAATCGCCTGCCCGATCCAAGAACCTAGGTCCTGAACCAGCGAAACGGCACCTGGGTCTTTTTCAAGGATGGCCTGCGCCACCTGAAGTCCGGTGAGTTCGCCAACCTCGTGCTGAATCTCGGCTAGGCGCGCACCCTCTGGGCGGCCACTGGCAGCAAGTTCCTTGGCAGCGCGAAGTAGCGCGGTTCCCGAACCGTACTGCTCGATGCAACCGTGCTGGCCACAACCGCAAAGGCGACCCTCTGGAACAACGCGCATGTGGCCGAGTTCGGCTGCAACGCCAAAACCACCGCGTAGCAGGTGGGAGTCAACAACCACAGCGCCACCAACACCGGTGCCCAAAGTGAGCATCACCATGTGCTTGGTGCCCTTACCGGCGCCGTAGCGGTACTCAGCCCAGCCGGCAGCGTTTGCGTCGTTTTCAAGCAGAACAGGAACCTTCACAAGCTTCTCAAGATTGGCCTTGAAAGGTTCGTTGCGCCAGGCAATGTTTGGCGCATAGATGATGTTGGCCTGGTCCGCATCGATGAATCCAGCCGCAGCCACACCCGCACCAACAACGCTCTCGCCCTCGGACAAAACGTTGATCAGGTTAGCAACCGCCTCGGTGAGTGCAATCGGGTCGTTTCCTGGGGTCGGAACGCGGAGTTCCTTAACCAGGGTTCCGTCAACGTCCACCAGTGCGCCGGCAATCTTGGTGCCACCGATGTCAATTCCGATTGAGTACATGATTTCCTAACCTGAGCCTTGGCAACAATAGCCAAATGGCACTTCTAAAAGTCTAGTTAATCGGTATCAAAATGCGACCAAAACGAGCCCGCTCCGCCCACGGCGCAAGGCAACAAGCCCTAAAGTAGTGGAAAGCGCTTACACGGCCACTGGCAAGAGCGATCGAGCTGGCAACAACACGGGCCAACCGCAACACAGAGAGGTGTTCATGGAAACCTACGACCTACCGTCACTGGTTGAGTCAGATTTGCACTCGAACATCACCGATCTGCTGGTTGACCGCGCCGCCAAGACTCCAGACCTTCCTCTTTATGCCCGTGAGAGCGCGGCTGGTGAATGGGTAGACGTTTCGGCGAGCGCCTTCTTGCAGCAGGTGCGCGAGTTGGCCAAGGGCTTCATCGCTGCGGGTATTCAGCAGGGTCAAACCGTAGCCATCATGAGCCACACCAGCTACGAGTGGACTCTCACCGACTTTGCGCTGTGGTTTGCCGGCGCCATTCCTGTGCCAATCTATGAAACTTCCTCGCCTTCTCAGATGGCTTGGATTCTCACAGACTCCAAGTGCGTGGCCATCCTCGTTGAGAACCAGGAAATGGTAGACAAGCTGGCGGAGATCAAGGGACAGAGCGCCTTCCTTCGCGAGGTTTGGCGCTACGACCAAGACTCTCTAACCAAGTTGGTGGAACTCGGTAAGAACATCGATGACGCCACATTGGAAGCGCGTCGCACCGCAGCCACCTTGGACGACCTTTCCACCATCATTTACACGTCTGGCACCACCGGCCTGCCAAAGGGTTGCGAGCTTGCCCACCGCGGCTTTGTTGACCTCTGCAAGAACGCCAAGCTGGAGTTGCCTGTTGTTGTAGCCGACGGCCAGAGCACGCTGCTCTTCCTGCCGTTGGCGCACGTGTTTGCTCGGTTCGTGCACGTGCTCACAGTTCACGCCGGCGTGAAGGTGGGCCACCAGGGCGACGTAAAGAACCTGAGCAACGCCATGGCCACCTTCAAGCCAAACTTCCTTCTGGCCGTTCCTCGCGTGTTTGAGAAGGTTTACAACATGGCGGAGCAGAAGGCCGAAGCCAACGGCAAGGGCGACATCTTCCGCAAGGCCGCCGCAACCGCCGTGGCCTACTCACAGGCTCTGGACACCCCTGATGGCCCAAGCCTGGGCCTGAAACTCAAGTTCTTCGTTTTCGACAAACTCGTTTACGGCAAGATTCGCGCCGCCATGGGCGGAAAGGTCAAGTATGCAGTTTCGGGCGGTGCTCCGCTCGGCGTGCGTTTGGGGCACTTTTACCGTGCCATCGGCATGATCGTGCTTGAAGGTTACGGCCTCACGGAGACCACCGCACCGGCCATGATTGCGCGTCCGGAGTCAATCCGCATTGGCAAGGTTGGGCGTCTCCTGCCGGGTTGCGGCATCAAGATCAACCCAGACGGCGAGATTTTGCTTCGCGGCAGCAACGTGATGCTGGGCTACCACAACAACGCTGCGGCTACCGCCGAGACCATGCAAGACGGCTGGTTTCGCACCGGCGACATTGGTGCGCTCGACGACGACGGCTTCCTCACCATCACCGGCCGCAAGAAAGAACTGCTCATCACCGCTGGCGGCAAGAACGTTGCCCCTGCGCCAATGGAAGACCCGCTGCGTGCCGACCCGCTCATCGGCCAGGCCGTTGTGATCGGAGACGCCAAGCCGTTCATCGCTGCGTTTATTTCGTTGGATTCCGAGATGCTGCCAATCTGGCTTGGCAGTCACGGGCTCAACAAGGACCTAACCGTTGCCGAGGCCAGTCACCTGCCAGAGGTTATGGCAGAGGTTCAGGCTGCCGTTGACCGCGTGAACAAGACCGTTTCAAAGGCCGAAGCCATTCGCAAGTTTGTGATTTTGGAGCAGGAGCTGACTCAGGAGAGTGGCCACGTCACGCCATCGCTGAAAATCAAGCGCAACGTGGTGCTGGAAGACTTTGCAGACCTAGCCGCGCAGATGTACGGCGAGAAGCACTAGCCCTGCCCCCGTCGGCCCATCCCGCACTACCACGCCGAGCAGCCGGACTTTAGCCCCGCATAAACCAATCGGTGGCGCGCAGGTTCTTCATGGCCAGTTTGCGCTCTTCTGGCTCCAGGCGGTCCAGGTAAACCAGCCCGTCAAGGTGATCGCACTCGTGCTGCAGCGCCTGAGCCATTAGCCCAAACCCCTCAAGCACAATCGGCTCCCCCGCCGCGTTGAATCCCTCAACCTTGGCGTATTCGTAGCGCGGCGTCTCGTGCCACAGCCCCGGAACGCTCAGGCACCCCTCCTGCACCAAACGTCTTTCGCCGCTCAGTTCCACAATCTTGGGGTTGAAAATCACGCCGCTCTTGCCGTCTACGTTCCAACTGAAACCACGCAGGCCAACGCCAATCTGGTTGGCGGCAACTCCGGCACGGCCGGAAATCAAAGTGGTGGTTTCCAGCAGGTCCTGAGCCAGCTCGCCAATCTTGGAATCAAAAACCTTCACCGGATCGCAAACGCTCTTCAACACGGGGTCGCCAAACAGGCGGATTTCACGAACGGTCATGAGAGCGTAACTACTGAGTGCTTAGCCCTGCTGAAGGCTGTCAACCACAAGCGCGGCCAACTCGCGGGCTGCCTCTTGGGTGCCCTTCTTCAGTTCGCTGAACTTGATAACCGAACCGGCAGCCAAGGCTGGGTCGTAAGGAATGCGAACCACTGCGCGAACGCGGCTCTTGAAGTGAGCCTCGATCTCGTCAAGCTTCACAAGCTGGGTGGCCTGAGTGGCGGTGTTCAAAGCAACAATCGAGTTGCGAACTAGGTCGCCGTAGTCGTTAGCCTCAAGCCAGGTCAAGGTCTCAGAAGCCAAGCGAGCCTCGTCTACCGAACCACCCGAAACAATCACAAGACCGTTGGCGCGCTGCAGGGTTGGACGCATCACGCTGTGCACAATGCCGGTACCGCAGTCGGTGAGAACCACGCTGTAGTAACGCGCCGCCATGTCGGCAACAACGTTGTAGTCGCCCTCGTTGAACGCCTCGGAAAGCATTGGGTCGTTGTCGCTGGCGAGCACGTCTAGTCGGGTCACGTCACGCGAAACCATGGTGCTGAAGTCGGTGAATCCATCGATGGCGGCAGCGCGGTTCACAACGTCTCGCACGGTGAAGCGGGTGTTCTTGCTCACGCGCTCCGCGAGGGTTCCACGGTCTGGGTTTGCATCGATGGCAACCACGCGGTCTTCGCGGGTCAGAGCCAAAGCCATTCCAAGCAAAGTGGTGATGGTGGTCTTACCCACGCCACCCTTGCGAGTTAGCACCGGCACAAACTTGGTGCCGCCGTCTAGGGCCGCGCCGATTCGCGCGTCAACTGCACGACGCTCGCGAACCGCTAGAGAGTCGCCCAGGTTGATGGTCTTGAGCGAAACAAAGTAAATGAAGCGGCGAATGCCAGTTTCAGGCGCTGGACGGTAGCGGTTGCTGTTGTCAATCAGGCGCTCTGCGGTGAGCATCGCTGCTGGTTCCGGGGCGTCAAAAAGCTGACCGCGAAGGCTGTCGCGGCGGCTGTAGTTGCTGCGAACCGGCTCCGCTGGAGCAGGAATCTCAACAGGTAGCTGTGCCACAACCGGGGTGATGGTTTCTGGGGTGATCGGAATAGAAGCGGTTGACGGGTTCACGTCCACGATTCCAGCATCGATGGCAACTTCGGCCAGGTTGTGCTGCTTGGCTTCGGCGGTTGCGGCAGCCTCGGCTTCTTCAGCCTGGGTAAAGATGTCTACCGGCTTGTCTGCCTTTTTCTTGCCAAATGCCACTTGTTGCCTCCTGAGCGTTGTTCCCCCAAGCGCTTTCACGCAAGTCCCATATTAGCCAACCCCACCAACCTTGGTTCCGGCCAAACGGGCTCGGACCACTGAAAGTGGGGTTCGCTATTGAATCGTTATTCGATTCCTAAATGCTTACTCGATAACCAGAATCAGGTCGCCCGCATCCACCGGAGTGGTCTTGGCAATCGCCAAACGTCGAACCACGCCTGCCTTGCTAGCGGTGATGGTGGCTTCCATCTTCATTGCCTCGATGGTTGCAACTGGCTGGCCAACCTCAACGGAGGTGCCTTCCACAACCTGCAGGGTAACCACACCGGCAAACGGAGCGGCAACATGTCCAACGTTGTTGGTGTCTGCCTTCTCAGCCTGAGGGGTGGAAACCGCAATCTTGCGGTCGCGAACCAGAATCGGACGAAGCTGACCGTTCAGGGTTGCCATCACGGTTCGGAATCCCTTGGCGTCTGCTCCACCAATGGCCTCAAGGCCAACGTAGAGACGTACACCGCGTGCGATCTCAATCACGTGCTCAACGCCCTGCTCGAGACCGTAGAGGTAGTCAACGGTGTCAACCTGGTCCAGTTTGCCGTAGGTGTCGCGAGTCTTTAGGAACTCTGCGGTAGGAGCTGGGAACAGCAAACGGTTCAGGGTGCTGCGGCGAAGTCCCGCATCGGTGCCCTGAAGAGTTGCCAAGTCCTCGGCGCTAACCGGGGTGATTCCAAACTTAACGTTCTTACCCTGAAGAACCTTGGTGCGGAACGGCTCTGGCCATCCGCCTGGCAGGTCTCCCAGCTCACCGGCCATGAAGCCGATAACGCTGTCTGGGATGTCGTAGTTCTGAGGGTTCTCGGCAAAGTCCTTCGGGTCCGCGTTCACGGCCACCAGGTGCAGAGCCAAGTCGCCAACAACCTTGCTGCTCGGAGTCACCTTGGTTGGGCGGCCCAGCAGCTCGCTGGCGGCGGCGTACATGTCTTCAACGCGCTCAAACGAGTCGCCAAGACCGAGTGCGATTGCCTGCTGACGCAGGTTGCTCAGCTGGCCACCAGGAATCTCGTGCTTGTACACGCGACCGGTTGGGCCAGGAAGCCCACTCTCGAACGGCGCGTAAACGTTGCGCACGGTCTCCCAGTAAGGCTCCAGCGCGGTAACCGAGCTAAGAGGAATCTGGGTGTCGCGCTCGGTGTGAGCCAACGCTGCAACCAGAGCAGAAGCGGAAGGCTGGCTGGTGGTGCCCGCCATCGGTGCGCTTGCCACGTCAACTGCGTCAACGCCCGCGTTGATTGCGGCCATCAGGGTAGCCAACTGGCCACCCGCGGTGTCGTGGGTGTGCAGGTGAACCGGTAGGTCAAAGCGCTCGCGAAGAGCGGTAACCAACTTGGCAGCCGCGGCTGGACGCAAGAGTCCGGCCATGTCCTTGATTGCAATGATGTGAGCGCCGGCGTCAACGATCTGCTGGGCTAGGTCTAGGTAGTAGTCGAGGGTGTAGAGCTTCTCGTCTGGGTCGAGGAGGTCCGCGGTGTAGCAGAGGGCAACCTCGGCCACGGCGGTCTTGGTGCGAAGCACTGCCTCAATGGCCGGACGCATCTGGTCCACGTCGTTCAGCGCGTCAAAGATGCGGAAGATGTCCACGCCGGTTGCTGCGGCCTCGGCCACGAACGCGTCGGTAACCTCGGTTGGATACGGGGTGTAACCAACGGTGTTGCGGCCGCGGAGCAGCATCTGGATGCAAAGGTTTGGCATTGCGGTGCGCAGGTTGGCCAGGCGCTCCCAAGGGTCTTCACCCAAGAAGCGAAGCGCCACGTCGTAGGTAGCGCCACCCCATGCCTCAACCGAAAGCAGCTGAGGGGTTAGACGTGCAACGTGTGGGCCAACCTGAACCAGGTCGCGGCCGCGAACGCGGGTTGCCAAAAGGCTCTGGTGTGCGTCGCGGAATGTGGTGTCGGTAACTGCAACCGCGGTCTGAGCGCGAAGCGCCTTGGCAAAGCCCTCTGGGCCAAGCTCAAGCAAACGCTGGCGCGAACCGGCAGGAGCAGCCACGGTCAGGTCAATCTTTGGCAGCTTCACCTCTGGGTTCAAACGACCGTTGCGGGCACCCCAAGGCTGGTTCACAGTAACTTCGGCAAGCCACTGCAGAATCTTGGTTCCGCGGTCCTGGCTCTGCTTTGCAAGGAACAGCTCTGGTCGCTCATCTATGAATGAAGTGCTCAGGTCGCCACTTGCAAAGGTGGAGTCTGCCATTACGGCCTGAAGGAAGGCGATGTTGGTGGAGACACCGCGGATGCGGAACTCGGCGAGCGCGCGCTTGGCACGGGTTACCGCGCTTGGGAAGTCGCGACCCTTGGCAATCAGCTTCACCAGCATGGAGTCAAAGAACGGGGAAACCTCTGCACCGGTGGTCACGGTTCCGCCGTCGAGACGGATGCCAGCGCCACCTGGCGAACGGTAAGTGGTGATCTTGCCGGTGTCTGGGCGGAAGTTCTGCGCTGGGTCTTCGGTGGTGATGCGGCACTGGATTGCGAATCCGTGGCAGAAGATCTTGTCCTGGGTTAGGCCAAGGTCCTCAAGTGACTCTCCCGATGCAATGCGCATCTGGCTCTGCACGAGGTCAACATCGGTGATTTCTTCCGAAACGGTGTGCTCAACCTGAATGCGCGGGTTCATCTCGATGAACACGTGCTTGCCGGCGTTGGCGCCAACGGTATCCACCAGGAACTCAACGGTTCCGGCGTTGCTGTAACCGATCTGCTTGGCAAACGCCACGGCGTCGCGTAGCATCACGGCACGAAGTTCTTCGTCTAGTAGCGGTGCTGGTGCAATCTCTACAACCTTCTGGTTGCGGCGCTGAATCGAGCAGTCGCGCTCAAACAGGTGAACCACGCCACCCTGGCCATCGGCCAAAATCTGAACCTCAATGTGGCGAGGGCGAAGCACGGCCTGCTCAAGGAAAACGGCTCCGTTACCAAATGCACTTTCGGCTTCGCGAGAAGCCTCGGTAAGTGCAGCGGCTAGGTCCTTGGCCTCGGCAACGCGACGCATACCGCGACCGCCACCACCGGCAACTGCCTTCACAAACAGTGGGAAACCGATTGAGTCGGCCTGTGCAATCAATTCATCGATGTTGGTGCTCGACTGAGTGCTCTTCAAAACTGGCACGCCAGCAGCAATTGCGGCGGCCTTGGCGTTTACCTTGTCGCCGGCCATCTCAAGCACGTCGGCCTTTGGACCAATGAAGGTGATGCCGTTCTCAGCGGCGGCGCGAGCAAGATCTGGGTTCTCGCTGAGGAAGCCGTAGCCAGGGTAGATGGCGTCTGCGCCAGACTCCTTGGCAACGCGAATGATTTCGTTAACGTCTAGGTAGGCGCGAACCGGGTGGCCCACGGTGCCAATCTGGTACGCCTCGTCCGCCTTCATGCGGTGAGTGGAGTTGCGGTCCTCATACGGGAACACAGCAACGGTGGCGGCACCTAGCTCGTAGGCCGCTCTAAATGCGCGAACCGCAATTTCGCCGCGGTTGGCAACCAAGATTTTCTTAAACATGCTGATTCCCTCGATGTTTGCTGGTGCTCTGGTGTCAAAGGGGGTTGAAGTCACTCAAAGTGGGTAGCCTATAGAGGTGCATGTTCTAAGCGTTAGCTCCCTAAAAGGGGGCGTTGGCAAGACCACCATCTCCTTGGGTCTCGCATCCGCTGCCTATGCCGCCGGTCTTAGAACTCTCGTTGTAGACCTGGATACACAGTGTGACGCTTCCACCGGTTTGGGTGCCATCGGGGACTATGAGACAACCGTTCTGGATGTAATCAAGAATCCCCAGCACGGCGTTGTGCATAAGGCAATCTTAGCCTCCACATGGAACAAGGCACAGCCTTCGCGCATCGATGTGATGGTTGGCGAGCCACTGGCCGGAGCTTTTGACACACCTACCCCGAGTTTGCGTGACGTTTGGACCCTTGAAGAAGGTTTGAGCAAGATCGAGTCCGAGTACGACTTGGTGATTATCGACACTCCCCCGAGCCTCAATGGCCTGACTCGTGCGGCGTGGGCAGCAAGCGACCGAGTGCTGATTGTTGCCGAGCCTGGCATCTTTGCAGTGAGTTCGGTAAAGCGTGCAATCACGGCCGTTGAGGAGATGCACAGCGACCTCAACCCGCGTTTGGGTCTGGCGGGCGTTGTGATCAACCGCCTCAACGGAAACTTCACCGAGCACGAGTACCGCTTCCACGAGCTGGAAGAGATTGCCGGCGACCAGCTTCTTGGCATTCGCCTACCGGAGCGTGCCGCGGTTCAGCAGGCACAGGGTGCCGCGCGACCAATCCACTCTTGGCCTGGCGAGGCTGCCGCAGAGTTGTCACAGCAGTTTGATGAGCTTTTGGCCGTGGTGCGCACATCGATGGATGTCAGCGTGAACCGCCGCACTCGCAACCGTGGCAAGAAAACCGCGGGCAGGGCTCCAAAGCAGGGCTGGTTCCGCAGAAACAAAAAGTCCACCGGAGAGTAACTCTCGGTGGACCTTTTTGTTTGCCGGCTTGGTTTCGGCCAACAAAACATATTGCCTCACTAGTCGACTTAGTTCGGCCAAATCTATTTTCTAAACTGCTTGCTTGCGCTGACGGCGGCTGGCCAGTTCGTCCATGTCGCTGAGCGAATCAGCGTGAATGTTCACCAGGGTGGCTTCAACTTCGCGAAGCACGCGTCCAACGGCAATGCCGAATACGCCCTGACCGCGATCTAGGAGGTCAATCACTTCGTCCTGAGTGGTGCATAGGTAAACGCGTGCGCCATCAGACATCAGAGTGATCTTGGCTAGGTCGCTGATTCCGCTGGCGCGAAGTTCTTCAACCGCGGTACGAATCTGCTGAAGCGAAACACCGGTGTCCAGCAGGTTCTTAACTAGCTTGAGCACGAGTACGTCGCGGAACGAGTAAAGGCGCTGGGTTCCCGAACCCGAGGCTCCACGAACACTTGGCTGAACCAAAGCGGTGCGGTCCCAGTAGTCCAACTGGCGGTAGCTGATGCCAACGGCGTTGGCCGCGGCGGTGCCTCGGTAGCCAGAACGCGAGTCGGTGGCAGGCAGACCATCGGTGAAAATCATGTCTGTGTAGTCGGCGGATTCCTGGCCCTCACGAGCGGAATCAGTTGCGGCTACAGGCGCGGCAAAGGCAAGCGTGTTGTCGTCAAAATCTGACATCTTCGCTCCTTTTTCAACCAGCTTAACTTAAAGGTTCAAGTACAGGTTTAATTCTGTTGAACAAAAGGCACAAGGGGCGCTCATTAGCGCTTTCGGCGTGTCGGGGCTACAGCCCAGTGTTGGCGCGGATTTTGGCACCAAAAAACTGGTTGCGAATTAGTTCTCTAGTTGCTGGATAAAACCGTTGATTAACTCAACGCGAATGGTGGCAAACTGCTGTTCCAGCTCGCGTGCATAGGCCGCAGCCTTGGCGCGGCTGGCGGTTTCGTTGCGAGCGGTAACCGGCGCAATTACACCTTCGATAAGGCTTAGCTCTCTGTCAACCAGGGCCTTGTGGCCGCGCAGGTGGCGAGGAGCAATACCAAAACGCTGCAGGTTCATCAGAGCCTTAGCGATTTCAACAGCTGAGTAGTCAAACGGTTCGCTACTAAGCAGCTTGAGTTCCTGAGCTTCGGCAATCAGACCATCGCTGATTCCGGTCTGCTTGGTGAGCTCCAACTTGGTGAGCTTCTGTGAACGGAGCTTGCGCTGAACCAGTTCAGGCGCTTCCTGCGATCCAGGTAGATCCGGGTTCTGGCCCTCGTCAAGTTGTTCCAAGTATTCACCGATGTACTTGAGCGGCAAACGACGAGTCTGCAGTTCAAGGATGATGCGAATGCGCTCGATGTGATCCTGAGTGAACTTGCGGTATCCGCTGGTGGTGCGCTGCGGGGTTACCAGACCCTCGTCTTCAAGGAAGCGAAGCTTGGAAGAAGTCACGCCCGGGTAGTCGGAATCCAACTGGGTGATTACTTGCCCAATGGTGTAAAGCTTTTGCGCCCCTGCAACGTGCAGTCGGGCTTGCTGTGCGCCCGCCATTAGATTCCGCGCTTGTCCAGAGGAGACGCATAGAAGGTCAGTCGGAACTTACCGATCTGCACTTCCGCGCCGTCGTCCAAAAGCGCGGTTTCAATTCGCACGCCATCGAAGTAGGTACCGTTCATTGAACCTAGGTCTTTTACCTCAAACGAGGTGCCGTGACGGAGGAACTGAGCGTGACGACGCGAAACGGTTACGTCGTCAAGAAAAATGTCTGCGTTTGGGTGGCGGCCGGCAACGGTCACGTCCTGGTCAAGCAGGAAGCGAGCACCGATGTCTGCACCGCGCTTTACAACCAAAAGTGCCGAGCCGGAAGGCAGTGCCTCGATTGCACTGTTCTCGTCTGGCGAGAGGCCAGATGCCGAGTTGGAAAGGAGGTCATCGCTGAATCGCTGGGTAGACGTAACGTCATCGCCATCGGCGCCAAAATCTGCGAAATCCACCATTATTCCCTCCCTGTAAACATTTAGCCTAATGGCTTAATTAGCGTGAAAAAACCAAATCTTTAACTTGCTTTACGTACACGAATCCCGCCCACCAGTAGAGCCCCGCGCCCCATAGAGCAAAAGCCCAGGCGATTGGCTGAATCACAAAACTGATGGGCTCAAACACGTTTGCCAGCAGCAAAAGCGGGAACGCGTAAAGAAGCGCAAAAGTTCCGGCTTTGCCAAGGTAGTGCACCGGCAACGGGCCGTAACCGTGGGTTGCCAGCATGGGGTAAACCACAAGCAACATGATGTCTCTTGCAATCACAACGATGGCAAGCCAAACAGGGATAACGCCGGTGACTACTAGGCCAATTAGCGTGGTGAAAATGTAGAGACGATCCGCAAACGGGTCGAGCAGCTGGCCGAGGCGAGTGACCTGGTTGAAGCGGCGGGCAATGTAGCCGTCGAGCAGATCGGTGAGGCTTGAAATTGCCAGAAGCAGAATGGCCCAACCGCCATGGTGACTAAGGATCAACCAAAGGAAAACCGGCACCATAAGCAGGCGCAAGAAGCTCAAAGTATTGGGTACGTTGCGAGCTTGTTTCCACATAGATTGCGTTTGCTCGACCATGCCTTGAGTCTACCCGTTGGCACCCGCACGAAATTTTGCGGTTCGATAACATCGGGGCTTGGTTCCCGGTTCGGTTGTTCGTGGTCGGGCTGACCGGATTTGAACCGGCGACCCCTTGACCCCCAGTCAAGTGCGCTACCAAGCTGCGCTACAGCCCGTATGCCTTGGCGATACCGCCCAGACAACCTCTAAAGTCTACTGCGAGCGCCTAACGAACTTTTTTGAGACGAACCAGCGGCTAGTCGCCGCCTTCGCGACCTTCACGCTGTCCCTTTTTGCCCGCGGCTGTTGGCGAGCTCGCGTTACCTGATCCAGACGAAGTTGGCCCGGACGAGTTTCCGTAGGAAGGGTTTGAAAGATAGGTTGGCGAAGTCACGTTGCCAACTGGAGCAGTTGAACCGCTTCCAGTAGTTTTGGCTTTTGGCTTGGACTTAGTCTTTGGCTGCGCAACACCCGACTTGTTGTAATACAAAACCTCGGTGCCTTTGCCGCTTCCAGCATTGGATTGGCCAGACTTAGTTTGTGGAGCCGTTGACTGATCCGCAGTTGGCGCTGGGACTGGAGCCTGCTCAGCTGCCGGCGCGTCTGCCTGCTGAGTCTCCGCGGGAACCTGCGATGGCACTGCCACGGCAGTTGTGATGGCAACAGCCGCGATTGCGCTAGCGATACCTGTAACTACTGCGCTGATTGCCCCCGAACCCTTACGGGCGTCGTCAAAAACGTATAAGTCTTCGCTCATGGTCTCACTCTATTGCTCAGGCAACTCTCAGTTGCTTGGAGTTTCCTGAGAAATGGGTCACGTTAAGGTATCGGTGGCTAGAGCCCCAGATGCGCGATAGAGGCCTTGAGCGCCGCAGCGGACTCGTGCAACTTGGTTCGCTCCTCCGCTGACAGGTGCATGTCCAGTGGTCTGGCCGCACCCTGACGATTCACCAGGGTTGGAACGCTCAGGGCGACACCACTGATTCCCAGGTAGTTGGTGAGCACGCTCGAAACTGGAAGCACCACACCTTCATCACGCAGCACCGCCTCAACAATGCGAGCACTGCTCAGACCAATGGCAAAGTTGGTAGCACCCTTACCCTCAATCACCTTGTACGCGGCATTCTTTACATCGATGGCGATCTGGTCCAACTCGTCGTGCGAAATGGCTGGCACGCCGTTCACCTTCCAGTCGGTGAGTGAAACCGGGCCAATTTTGCACTGTGACCAGAGTGGGAACTCGCTGTCGCCATGTTCTCCAACGATGAGGGCGTGCACAGACTCGGTTGAAACTCCGGTGCGCTCCGCAAGCTCCCAGCGAAGACGGCTGCTATCGAGAACGGTTCCGCTGCTGAACACTCGGTTGGCAGGGAGTCCGCTGAACTTCACCGCAGCGTACGCGAGCACGTCGCAAGGGTTGGTAACTAGCAAGAACACGGCGTCTGGTGCAAGGTGAACCAGCTTTGGCATCAGGTCGCGAAGAATCTCAACGTTCACCCCTGCTAACTCAAGTCTGGTTTGCCCAGGCTTCTGCTTGGCACCCGCGGTGATCACAACCATGTCGGCGTTGCGAACAACCTCAAGATCGTCTCCGCCGTAAATCCTGGAAGGGCTGGTGAACTGGCTTCCGTGAGCCAGGTCCAAAACCTCTGCCTCTACCTTGGCCTTGTTGAGATCGTAGAGTGCAACTTCTCCCGCGATTCGCTTGATCAGAAGTGCGTACGCCAAAGAGGTGCCAACCGCTCCGGCACCCACGATTGCTACTTTGCTGCGCTGGCTCATGGCCTTCTCCTTGCCTATCCCCTTGGGGATGTTCACCCCTCGTGAGGGCTTTCTGTGTACACCTAAATGCTAGCCACCCGTTAAACGCCAAATCGCCCCCAGAGGAGGCGACTTGGTTAGGTAATGCTTAGGTGCGCTTGCGCTTTTCACGCACTCGCATGCCAACTTCGATTGGAGTTCCTTCGAATCCGTATGTCTCGCGAAGTCGACGAGTAATGAATCGACGGTAACCAGGATCCAAGAATCCGGTGGTGAACAGAACAAACTTTGGAGGGCGGGTGCTGGCCTGAGTTCCAAACAGAATTCGAGGCTGCTTTCCACCGCGCACTGGGTGAGGGGTTTCCATAACCAGTTCCTGAAGGAACGCGTTGAGCTTTCCGGTCTGGATTCGGGTGTCCCAAGAGTCGAGTGCAACTTCGAGAGCTGGTACCAGCTTCTCAAGGTGGCGACCGGTCTTGGCGCTGATGTTCACACGAGGTGCCCAGTCAACGTGCGCAAGGTCCTGCTCGATTTCGCGCTCGAGGTAACGGCGACGCTCGTCGTCCAGCATGTCCCACTTGTTGAACGCAAGAACAAGCGCACGGCCAGATTCCAACACCATGTCAATGATGCGAATGTCCTGCTCGCTGATTGGCTCGGTAACGTCAAGAAGCACAACCGCAACTTCGGCGCGCTCAAGAGCCGCCGCGGTGCGAAGCGATGCGTAGAAGTCGGCACCCTGCTGCAGGCGAACACGACGACGGATACCCGCGGTGTCCACAAAGCGCCAGATGCGACCGGCAAGTTCAACCTGCTCGTCAATCGGGTCACGAGTGGTACCGGCCAGGTCGTTCACTACCGCGCGCTCGGATCCAACTGCCTTATTTAGCAGCGATGACTTACCCACGTTTGGACGGCCGATAAGAGCAACGCGACGAGGACCGCCGAATTCCTCCTTGGCAACTGCCGAGATCTTTGGAAGCACCTTCATGGCTGCGTCCAGCATGTCTGCAACACCGCGACCGTGAACTGCGGAAACCGGGTAAGGCTCTCCAAGTCCTAGGCTCCAAAGCGCTGCTGCTTCTGGCTCCTGGCGGGCGTCGTCAATCTTGTTGGCAACAAGCACAACCGGCTTGCCAGATGCGCGAAGCATCTTTACAACGCGCTCATCGGTGCTGGTTGGACCAACCATGGCGTCAACCACAAACAAAACTGCGTCGGCTAACTCAACGGCGATTTCCGCCTGGATGGCAACCGAAAGGTCAATTCCCTTGGCGTCTGGTTCCCAACCACCGGTGTCCACAAGGGTGAAACGGCGTTCGTTCCATTCGGCCTTGTAGGAAACGCGGTCGCGGGTAACGCCAGGCTTGTCTTCAACAACAGCCTCACGGCGACCCAGGATTCGGTTTACAAGTGCGGACTTACCAACATTTGGTCGACCAACAATTGCCAAAACTGGCAGCGCTGGAAGGAAACGTGGGCGGTCGTCCCAGTTCTCTTCGCCGTCAAGTACGTCGAGGTCTTCTGGTTCTAGGTCAAACTCGTCTAGACCACTGCGCAGCGCGCGGGCGCGGTTGTCGGCCTCATCATCGGTGAGGCTATTGAGTTTTTCAACAAACTCTGGGCTGAGCGGCTTGTCGCCGTACTCGTCTTGCTCAGGCATTACTGGTCCTTAGTTGTGGCGTTCGCAATGGTTTCAAGAACCGCGGCCACGGTTTCTGCAAAGTTCAGATTGCTGGAGTCAATCAGGCTGACTCCCTGCGCCGGTGTCATGAAGTCGACAACTTTGGCGTCTGAGGCGTCGCGCTGCGAAACTTGTCGCGCCACCTGCTGGGTGTCCGTTTGGCCAATCTCGGCCGAACGTCTCTTAAGTCTAACTTCTTCGCTGGCAGTTAGTAAGAGGCGAGCTTGAGCATCTGGCAAAACCACGGTTGTGATGTCGCGACCCTCAACGATGATTCCGGGGCGTGGGCACTCCCCCACAATGGCTCGGGTGAGTTGTTTCATGTAGCTGCGAACCTCTGGGATCCGGGCAACCTGGCTCACGCCTTCGGCAACGGCGGTGTCGCGAATCGCATCGGTTACGTCTGTTGCCCCAACTCGAACCCAGTAGTTGTCTGGGTCGATGCTGATGGCGTAGTCAAAAGCTGTTGGCAGATCCAGGGCAGCTAGGTGTTTCAATTCGAAGCCGGAAAGGTTCTGGGTTGCCCAGGTCAGCGCTCGGTACGCGGCACCCGTGTCCAGGTATCCCCAACCTAGGTCGCGGGCGGCTTGCTTGCTCACACTGCTCTTGCCACTTCCGGCAGGGCCATCGATGGCTACAAAGATTTTGGACATCAGGCCAGGCGCCATCCGCGCGAGGTCAGGTCTGCCACCAGCTTCTCTTCAACGTTTGGAAGCACCGAAAGCTCAACCAGACCAATCTGGGCGCCTGGCGAATGCTCAAGCTTGAGGTCTTCCAGGTTGATGCCTATCTGACCGATCTCGGTGAGCAGGCGGGCCAGCTCTCCAGGCTTGTCGTCAATCATGGCAACCACGATGCTGTAGTTGGTGTGGCCGCCGCCGTGCTTACCCGGGATGCGCGAAACGCCGCGGTTTCCGGCCTCGATGGCACGGCTAACGGTAGACAGCGAGCCTGGCTGGCTCAGGTTTTCCAACGCGGCGATAACACCCGCCAGGTCGCCGGCAAAGTCTTTCAAAACGGGTGCAATCTGCGAGGCGTTTGCGCCGAGGATTTGCACCCACAGGTTTGGGTCGCTGGCGGCGATCCTGGTGGTGTCGCGCAGGCCCTGCCCAGCCAATGAGATTTCCTGGGCCGAGGTTGAGATTAGGCGGGCGGCCAGCAGGCTCGAAATGAGCTGTGGCACGTGGCTCACGGCCGCAACAGCGTGGTCGTGTTCCACTGCCTCCATGTTCACCGGAGCCGCGCCAACCTCAAGCGCTAGGTCAGTGATCAGGTTGATTGATTCAAAGCCATTTCCGGCGTGAGGAACGATCACCCAGGGGCGACCGATAAACAAATCCGCACGACCGGCAATGGCGCCGCCGCGTTCGCGACCGGCCATCGGGTGCGACCCAATGTAGTTGTTGGCGTTGGCGCCAGAAGCCAAAATCTCGTCGAGCACCGGCTGCTTCACGCTGGCCACATCGGTGACCACTGCGTTTGGGTAAGCCCCCAACTCCGCAACCACAACGGCCGGGGTAATGTCCGGTGGCACGCAAACCACAATCAGCGCCGGATTGTCGCCATCGGAGGCCTCGCGACCCGCTCCGTAATCAATGGCAAGTGCCTGGCTGGCGCGTGAAGTGTCGCTAACGATTACGTCCACGCCGTGTTTTCTCAGGGCAAGGCCAAGGCTGGTGCCAAGCAAGCCTGCACCAACAATTCGAACCTGCCCCGAGATGCGGGTCACTGCGCGATGTCCAATCGGAGCGCCGCAGCGCCGCGTAGGTAGGTGTGTTTGATCTGGTTGCGAGGCAGATCGGTATCAACGTTCACCAAAATGCGGATCACGCGAGGCAGCGCACGCGCCACGTCCATCTCAACAAAGCACATGAGTGGCACGTCAACGATGCCTAGTTCGCGAGCGGCAACCGCTGGGAACTCGCTGGTGATGTCCGGGGTTGCGGTAAACAAAATCGAAATCAACTGAGAGTTGTCGATGTCGTTTGCGTGAAGCGTCTTGGTCAGCAGTTCAGCGGTTGACTTGAGCAGGTGCTCGCGCTCATCGCTGTCTAGCTGGATTGCGCCACGGATTGCACGCACTGCCATGTTTATCGCCTGTTCTGTCCGTCGCGGCCATCGTAGCCACCGCGATTGTCGCCATCGCCAGATCGGCCACGGCCACCGCTCGAAGAACCGCCGCCTGAGCGCGAGTCCTTACTGCGGGAGAATCCACCCGAACGGCCTTGTGAGCCTTCGCCTGGCTTTGAGCGTCCAGTTGGACGACCGTTGCCGTTTGGTCGGTTTGGGCGCTGAGGCTTTTTGCCGTCTACCGGTCTTGGGGTTCTGGCTTCTTTGCCATCTGCCACCTTCAGTAGCGCGCTAACCTCCATTTTACTGAGTTCGCGCACCTGTCCCGGCTTTAGCGGTCCCAGCTGAATCGGGCCAAACTGGCGACGAACCAGACCAACCACTGGGTGACCAACGGCCTCAAACATACGACGCACAATGCGGTTTCGTCCGCTGTGCAGAACAATCTCAACCAGCGACTCATCGCTTGCAGCATCCAGCAAACGAACCTTGTCGGCCTGAATCGGTCCGTCTTCAAGTTCAATACCCTCGATGAGCTTGTCGATGCTGTCCTGCGAGATCGCACCCTTGATGCGCGCCCAGTAAGTCTTGCTAACACCGAACGATGGGTGGGCCAGAATGTGCGCCAGGTCGCCATCGTTGGTTAGAAGGAGCAAACCGGTGGTCTCAACGTCTAGACGACCCACGTTGAACACGCGCTCGTACTTCAGCGAGTACTGGTTCAGGTCTGGACGACCCATCTCGTCTTTCATGCTGCTCACAACGCCGAGTGGCTTGTTGAGCGCAAGGTAAATCTTGGAGGTGTCCAGCTGCAGCGGGTTGCCGTTCACGTTCACGGTGTCGTGGGCCGGGTCAATGCGGGTACCGAGTTCGGTAACGCGCTTGCCGTTCACCTTCACGCGACCCTCGATGATGAGTTCCTCGCAAACGCGACGGCTAGCCACACCGGCGTTGGCCATCACCTTCTGCAGGCGCACACCCTCGGTGGAGCGTGGTTCGTATTCGTTCGGGTTATAAGTCAATGTCAAACTCGCTGTTCGCGCTAGGTAGGTATGGGCTAATCAGTGGCAGTTCGTCCAGGCTGTTGATACCCAAGAGCTGCAGCATTAGTTCGGTGGTGCCGTAGTTGATGGCACCGGTTTCGCTGTCGGTAAAGAGTTCCGTGATCAGACCGCGGCTCAGCAAAGTGCGAACCACACTGTCAACATTAACGGCTCGGATGCTTGCAACCTGACCACGACTGATCGGCTGCTTGTAAGCAATCACGGCCAACGTCTCCAACGCGGCCTGGCTGAGCTTGGTTGGGTTCTCGTTTGCCACGAACATATTCACGGCCCAGTCGTAGTGTTCGCGCACGTAAATACGCCAACCACCGCCAACCTCGCGCAGTTCAAACCCGCGCAGTTTCGAGCCGTTTTCGCCGTCGTAGTCGGCCTTCAACTCGTTTACGGCTTCGCGAATGTCGTTCAGTGGGCGGTCGAGAGCACCGGCAAGCGAGATCAGCGGAACCGGAGCCTCGGCAACCATGAGGATGGCCTCCAGCGCGGACTGCAGGTTTTCGTCGTCCACCGCTTGCGAGTGGATTGTTAGGTCTGGATCGTTAACTGTCATATTCGGCCCCAAGGGTTGAGAGTTGTTCGTCTGCAAAGTTGTCGTCGCGCCAGGTGAGGGTCAGGTCGCCCAAAGGCGAAACCTGATCAAAACTCAACGCGGTCATTCTGTATAGCTCCAAAATGGCAAGGAATCTGGCCACCACCTGAGCCCGGTCAGTCAGCCCACCGATGATTTCCCTAAAAGTGAGCGGCTTGCCCGCGCGCAGCAGTCGCACAACCTCGGCAGCCTGCTCTCGGATACTAACGCGAGGCGCGTGCAAGTGGGTGAGCCCCACCGATGGAATCTCGCGCGGGGTGAGGGTTTCCTCGGCAAGCTTGGCAAACTCGGCCAATCCAGTAACCCAAACCAGATCGGGCTTGCGGTTGCGGAAACGCTCTTCCAAGCGAACCTCGCGCGGCATGCGACGAGCCTCGAGCGAAATCGCGGTGTTGAACCACGAGGAGATTTCCTTGAACGCCCGGTACTGCAAGAGGCGAGCAAACAGCAGGTCTCGAGCCTCAAACAGGGCAACGTCTTCTGGGTCTACAACCTCGCCCTTTGGCAACAGGCTGGCAATCTTCAGGTCTAGCAGTGTGGCGGCAACCACCAAAAACTCGCTGGCCTGTTCCATCTCTTCGGCGTCGTCTAGACCCTTGAGGTAGCCGATGAACTCATCGGTGATCTTGCTCAGCGAAACTTCGGTGATGTCCAGCTGGTGCTTGGAAATCAGGTTGAGCAGAAGGTCGAACGGGCCTTCAAAGTTGCTTAGGGTAAGCGAGAAGCCTGCGTTGACTTCTATTTCACTAAGCGGCGCAGCCACGAGCAACCAGCTCACGAGCCACCGTGCGGTAGGCCTCGGCAGCTTCGGAATCAGGCGCAAATGCGGTGATTGGTAGCGCGGCAACCGTTGCGTCCGGGAACTTCACGGTGCGGTGAATCACGCTGCGGAAAACCTTCTCGCCAAACGCGTCGTGCAAACGCTCAAGAACCTCGCGGCTGTGCAGGGTGCGGCCGTCGTACATGGTGGCAAGAATGCCGTCCACCTGAAGCGCTTCGTTGGTGCTCTCGCGAACCTTGCCAATGATGTCCATCAGTAGTGCAACACCGCGAAGAGCGAAGAACTCGCAGGCAAGTGGAATCAGCACGCCGTGAGCCGCGGTTAGCGCGTTCACAGTGAGCAGACCCAACGATGGCTGGCAGTCAATGAGGATTACGTCGTAGTCGTCTGAAACCTTCTTGAGCACGCGGCCCAAAACCTTCTCGCGACCTACTTCGCTCACCAGCTGAACCTCAGCGGCAGAAAGGTCGATGTTGGCAGGAATCAAATCTAGGTTGGCAACCGCGGTCTTCTGGATCACGGTGTTCGGGTCCAGGTCGCGCTTCATCAGCAAGTCGTAAATGGTTGGCTCGTCCATGGCGTTCACGCCTAGGCCAACACTCAAGGCACCCTGAGGGTCAAAGTCCACAAGCAGAACCTTGCGACCGTACTCGGCAAGCGACGCCGCGATGTTGATGGTGCTGGTGGTTTTACCCACGCCACCCTTCTGGTTGCACATCGCAATGATGCGCGCAGGGCCGTGCGAGGCAAGAGGTTTTGGGGTAGCAAAACGAGTGTCTTTGGCTGCGGCTTTACTGGCCATCAAAACCTCCTGATTTCGCTGTTGGGATGCCTTTTAGCCTACCGCTAACTGCGGGCCCTTGGGTGCGCCAGAGCGTAGCTCTCCCGCAGGGAATCAACCGTTACCAAAGTGTAAATTTGCGTGGTTGCCACCGATGAATGACCCAGCAACTCCTGCACCACTCGAACGTCTGCGCCGCCCTCCAAAAGGTGGGTGGCAAACGAGTGGCGCAGGGTGTGCGGGGAGATCTCAACGCTAAGTTCGGCCGCCTCGGCCGCATCGCTGATGACCTGCCAAATGCTTTGCCTGCTGAGCCTGCCACCGCGCTGATTCAAGAACACGGCCGGGGTTCCTCGCCCCTTGGCAACCAGGAGTGGACGCGTGCGCACCAGGTAGTTCTCCAGTGCGCGTTGCGCGTAACTTCCAACCGGCACGATTCGTTCCTTGGACCCCTTGCCAAACAGGCGAATCAGGGTTGGATCCACCAGGTCATCGATGTCTAGATTCACAATCTCGGACACACGCGCACCGGTTGCGTACAGCAGCTCAAGAATGGCGCGGTCTCGCACGCGAACCGGGTCAACGGCCGAATCTCCGGTTTCACTGTCCGCCTCGGGGCCTGAGGCGGCAAGCAGTGCCAGCACCTGGTCCACGCTGATGGCCTTCGGTAGGCGCTTTGCAGCCTTTGGCGGGTGAACCTTGTGGGCGTTGTCTTTGACCAGCACGCCCTCAAGCAGAAGGTACTTGTGCCAGCCGCGCACGCCAGCCAGAGTTCTGGCAACCGAGCTAGCCTTCTTGGTGGCTGCAACGTGTTCCACAAACGCTTCGATGGTCAGGTCTGTCACCTGAGCCAGGTCCGTGATGCCCTGCTTCTTCAGGAAAGCCAGGTACTCCCCAAGGTCTCGGTTGTACGCGGCCAACGAGTTCTTGGCCAGGCCGCGCTCCAGGTTCAGGTGGCGCAGGTACCTGTCTGCCATGTTTTCTAGATGCTGGGCATCCAGTTCGCCACCCGCCGATTGACCGGAGCGGTGGTCGGTCTCCTGCTCTGCCATCTGTTGCCCTTAGCGCTTGCTCGGAATTACGCCCAGCTGGAATGCCGCCGCCATGATGCCAACCACGGCACTCGGACTGCGCATTTCTGCACTCAATACACTGTCTAGCGCTTCCTGCAGCGGGAACCACTCAACCAGCATGTCGGTCTCTTCGCCTTCGAGTTCCAGGTTGTGACCAACGTGCTTCAGGTCTTGCGCCAAGAAAACCGTGATGATCTCGTCGTTGCCGCCGGGGGTAGTCATGAAGCTTGTCAGTTCGCTCCAGGTTGCGGCTTCGTAGCCGGTTTCCTCTAATAGTTCGCGCTTTGCTGCATCCATACGTGGCTCGCCCGGCACATCCAGGAGTCCCGCGGGAATCTCCCACAGGTAGGAGCGCACGGGGTGGCGGTACTGGCGAATCAGGAGAACGCGCTGCAAATCATCGATGGCCAAAATGGCAACAGCACCGGGGTGCTGAACAAACTCACGAACCAGCGGCGAACCGTTGTAGTTGAAAGTTTCGCGAACGATGTTCCAGATGCGGCCAACAAACGGCACCTCGGTGGCAATCACCTCAGGTGTCGAAAGTTGGTCTTTAGGCATCTGAGCCGTCGAAGATCTTGTTGGCTGCACGACGCTCCAGGGCTGCCTCAATCAGGCCGCGGAACAGCGGGTGGGCCTTGGTTGGGCGGCTCTTGAACTCGGGGTGCGCCTGAGTTGCAACGTAGTAAGGGTGCACGTCTGCAGGAAGCTCAACGTACTCAACCAGGTGGCCGTCAGGCGAGGTGCCGCTGAACACCAGTCCGGCAGCAGAGATCTGGTCGCGGAAAGCGTTGTTCACCTCGTAGCGGTGACGGTGGCGCTCCTCACTGGTGTTGCTGCCGTACACGCCTGCCACAATCGAACCCTCTTTGAGAGCCGCGGTGTAGGTGCCTAGACGCATTGTTCCGCCCATGTCGCCGGCGGCAAGAATGTCTACCTGCTCGGCCATGGTGGCGATAACTGGGAACTTGGCTTCCGGGTCAAACTCGGTGGAGCTTGCGCCCTCGAGTCCGGCCTTGTTGCGTGCGTACTCGATAACCATGCACTGCAAGCCGAGGCAAAGGCCCAGGGTTGGAATGCCGTGTTCGCGAGTGAACTTGAGTGCGCCAAGCTTGCCTTCGATTCCGCGCACGCCAAAGCCGCCAGGAACACAAATGCCGTCAACGTCGCTCAGCTGTTCGGCCGCGCCTTCAGGGGTCTCGCAGCTGTCGCTAGCGATCCACTTGAGCTTCACCTTTGCCTGGTGTGCAAAACCACCGGCGGTAAGTGCTGCGGTAACGCTCAGGTAGGCGTCTGGCAGGTCAATGTACTTACCAACCAAACCGATGGTCACCTCGTGCTTTGGCTCGTGAACGGCCTTCAGAACCGGGGTCCAGTGATCCCAGTTCATCTCGCCGGCGTTGAGGCCAAGGTGCTTGATGATGTAGCTGTCGAGGCCCTCGTTGTTCAAAACCTGAGGGATGTCGTAGATGCTGGCGGCGTCCGCGGCGCTAACCACTGCCTTCAGGTCCACGTCACACATGAGCGCAATCTTGTTCTTGATGTTCGCTGGCAGAGCGCGGTCACTTCGAAGCACTAGCGCGTCAGGCTGGATACCAATGGAGCGAAGGGTAGCAACCGAGTGCTGGGTTGGCTTGGTCTTCAATTCCCCCGATGGGCCGATGTACGGAACCAACGACACGTGAACGAAGAAAACGTTTTCGCGGCCAAGTTCGTGACGAACCTGACGTGCAGCTTCGATGAATGGCAAAGACTCGATGTCACCAACGGTGCCACCAATTTCGGTGATGATCACGTCTGGAGCTGGAGATTCCTGCGCCTGCAAACGCATGCGACGCTTGATTTCATCGGTGATGTGAGGGATAACCTGCACGGTGTCGCCAAGGTACTCGCCGCGGCGCTCACGCTGGATAACTGCAGAGTAAACCTGACCGGTGGTCACGTTGGCGCTCTGAGCCAGGTTGATGTCTAGGAAGCGTTCGTAGTGACCAATGTCCAAGTCGGTCTCGGCGCCGTCTTCGGTAACGAAAACTTCACCGTGCTGAAACGGGTTCATTGTGCCCGGGTCAACGTTTAGATAGGGGTCCAACTTCTGCATCACCACGTGCAAACCACGGGCTGTTAGAAGGTTACCTAGAGAGGCTGCCGTCAATCCCTTACCAAGGGACGAGACCACACCGCCGGTCACGAAAATATGACGTGTTTTACCAGAATCCATCGCATCTGCCATGGAATTAAACTCTAACATTCACGGGGTATGGCTGTGACCAATCCGAGGCTTAAACTCGGCGTTTCGCCCAAATAAAAGCTTGAAATGCTGTGCTCAACTGCTGGGTGGCAACTTTGCCCGTTACTGAGCGTGCGGCCACTGCATCTTGGCAAGTTGCCAGAGTTCAGCCGCGTGCGCGCGGGCCAATTCGCTATCGCTCATGCCCGAAAGCATGCGAGCCAGCTCCTCAACTCGGGCAACCTCGGTGAGGCTCACCACATCGCTGGCGGTGAACTCGTTGGCGTGGTTCTTCAGAACGCGCAGGTGGGTGTTGCTGAACGCGGCAACCTGAGCAAGGTGGGTAACCACAATCACCTGAGCCTGCTGGGCAAGCCTTGCCAGGCGCTTACCGATCTCGATGGCTGCCGCACCACCAACACCGGCATCCACCTCGTCAAAGATGAAGGTTGGGTTGCTCTTGGTTTTAGCCAAAACCACTTCGATGGCGAGCATAATTCTGCTCAGCTCACCGCCACTGGCACCCTTACCAAGCGGGCGAGGTTCCGCACCCTGGTAACTGCTTAGCAAAATGGCAATGTTATCGGCGCCGTTCGGGCCTGGCTCAACCGGGGAAACCTCAACCACAAGCGTTGAACCCGGCATGGCCAAGGCGTGAAGTTCTTCGGTAACCTCGGTGGCCAATCGTTCACCGGCAGCTTTGCGTTCGGCGCTTAGTTCCGCACCAATGCTTCGGGTCGCCTGCTCAAGTTCCAAAACCTTGGCGGCCAACTCGCTCAGTTGATCGCCACTCGAATCGAGGTCAAGCAGTCTCAGCGATGCCTTTTGGCGGTAATCCAAAACCTCTGCCAGAGTCGGTCCGTAGCGGCGCATGAGGGAGTTCAAAACTGCGCGACGGTTCTGGATCTCGTCTAGGCTGCGGTCACCCTCAACCTCCAGCGACGCAAGGATCGAGGCAATCTGGCTGGCAACCTCGGTTGCCTGAAAACTAACTTCTTTGAGTTGAGCGGCCAGCGGCTCCAGGCGTAAGTCAAACTGCGCGCCCTGCTCCAGGAACTTGCGAGACTGACTGAGCAGACCAATAACGTCCACCACGTCGCCAACTTCCTCAGAAGAGATGGCTTCGTGAGCCGCCGCCGCCGCGGAGCGAATGGTTTCGGAGTTGTTGAGGCGCTCTGCGAGTTCGCTCAATTCAACATCTTCGTTTTCCTGAGGATCCGCTGCTTCGAGTTCATCTACCGCGGCGCGAAGTTCATCGGCCTCGCGAGTGCGGGCATCGCTTTGGGTGGTCAGTTCGTGCAGGCGGTCCGCTGCGCTGCGCCACTCGTTGTACTTGGCCGTATAGGTCTGCAGCAGGGTGGCTAGCGCCGGACCGCCAAAGGCATCCAACGCCTCTCGCTGAGCACTCGCGCTCTTCAGCCGCATCTGCTCGCTCTGCCCGTGCACCACCACAAGCTTCTCGCCAAGTTCTGCAAGCAGTCCGGCGGGCACGGGACGCGCGCTGATGCTCGCTCGCGACTTGCCATCGCTGCCCACGGTGCGGCTGATAATCAGTTCAGACGGGTCAAAATCAACGTCGGCTTCGGCTAGGCGCTCTGAAACCTCTTTACCAACGGCACTGTTCGGGTCTAGCTTCCAGAGGCCATGTACGGCAGCTTGGTCCTGACCGCGACGCACCGAGGCGCTGTCTGCACGTTCGCCAAGCAGCAAGCCCAGCGCTGTGAGGATCATGGTTTTACCGGCACCGGTTTCGCCGGTTAGGGCAGTGAAACCCGGGCCAATCTGAAGGCGTGCTTCACCGATAACACCAAGGTCGCGGATGACAATTTCTTCAATCACGATCACTTCTTGTCTGGGCCACGCCAGCCCGAAACTGGAAGTTCAAACTTACGAACTAGACGGTCGGTAAACGCACCCTCACGGAAACGGGCAAGACGAACCGGGTGTTCGCTCTGCTTCACTTCAACGCGAGCACCAGGCGGCAAAGCCTGCGTGCGACGACCGTCACACCACAGCTCACCGTGGCCGGCGCTGCGCTGCAGAACCTCTACGGCCAGCATGGAGTGCGGGCTAACTACAAGTGGACGCGAGAACAGCGCATGCGCGCTCAGTGGAACCACCAACAGCGCTTCAACGCTTGGCCAAACCACGGGACCGCCGGCCGAGAATGCATAGGCGGTGGAGCCGGTCGGGGTACTCAAAACAATTCCATCGCAGCCAAAGCTGGTGAGTGGGCGGCGGTCAACCTCAACCACCACCTCGATCATCTTTTCTGCGGCACTCTTTTCAACGGTTGCCTCGTTGAGCGCCCAGGTGCGAAACGCGACCTTGCCCTCAACCACAACCGAAACCTCGAGCGTCATTCGCTCGATAACGGTGTAGTCCCTAGAAACCACTCGGGCCACCGCTTCGGCAATGCCGTCGCGCTCGCTCTCTGCGAGGAAGCCAACGTGCCCCAGGTTGATGCCCAAGAGCGGGGTGTTGGATTCACGCACAATTTCGGCAGCCTTCAAAATGGTGCCGTCGCCACCCAGAACAATCACAACTTCGATGTCCCAAACGTGAGCGTCAACGCCCAAAATGCCAACAGCCTCAACCGAGCCTGCTGCGGAAACAGTCTTGGCAAACTCGAGAAGTTCGCTCTGCTCGGCGCCGGTCATGATTGGCTTGATGCCCTGAGACTGAAGGCTCGACACCACTTCGAGCGTGGCTTCGAGGGCCTCATCGCGGCGTGTGTGGGCCACGATCAAAACCCGACGGGACTCTGACACGGTGACCTCCTTCGCCTAACTTTTTGGCCCTCGCGTAAAGCGTTGGCCTCCATTCGGCTTTCGCCGAGCTTTGCCTAACGCTCCTTTGCGAGCGATTCGATTCTGCTTGTCCATTCTTGCCGATTCTCGGGACGTTTCCCATTTATCCACAAGAGATACTCAATATTCCCATGCGTTCCGGGCAGAGAAGACTTCTCCAGTCCCTGCACATGGAAGCCAAGATTGTAAACGCAGTCCACAACCTGCTTGATCGCACCAGCGCGCAGACGGTGATCGTTCACAATCCCGTTAGCGTGAAGACTCTGCTTGCCAACCTCAAACTGTGGCTTTATCAGCAACACAAACTCGGCGTCAGGCGCTGTAGCCACCATCGCTGGCAAAACCAAAGTCAATGAAATGAAACTCAGGTCGCCAACCACAATCTCAATCGGCGTCTTTTCCACATCGATGGTTACCCCTGCGTCCGCAGTGCGTTCGCGCAGGGTCTCAGGTGTTAGCTCACGTGCGTTGAAGCCCTCAAGGTTCACAACCTTACGATTGCGGGCAAGCTCAGGCACTAACTGCCCGTGGCCCACGTCGAGGGCAACAACCTGCCGTGCACCTTTGCGCAGCAAAACCTCGGTGAACCCTCCGGTTGATGCGCCAACGTCGAGCGCAAGTTTGCCTTCGATGTCGATCTCGGCAAAGGCCTCGAGCGCACCTGCAAGCTTGTGGCCGGCGCGAGAAACGTAGTCGATTGCGTCGAGAACACGAATAGCGCTGTCCTCGGAAACGTTTGAGCTGGCCTTTCGAGCCGGCTTTCCTTCAACTAGAACGCGCTCGGCGTCTACCAGGTCAACGGCGTGACTGCGTGAACGCGCCAAACCGCGCTCAACAAGGGCAAGATCAAGACGCATTAGTGGTTAGCAACCCATCGCAGTAGTTATAGCCAGACTCATTAGTTGGAGTCAGAACGCGCAGCCGCGCCAGCGTTAGCCTCGGGCGCTTCCAGCGCAGCCTCGAGTTGATCGCGAAGCGCACCAAAAGCCTCTGGCTGCTCGGCAAGTTCAAGCTGACCAATTCGGTCAAGCTCTTGCTCGATGCTTTCTTGCAAGTTTTCACTCATGTTCTAATCCTAAAAGTTGCTCAGCGGCTACTGATACAGCGAAGTTTCAATGTCCAGCGCGTAAATCGGTAGCTCGCTGCCGTAAATCACGGCACAAGCTGCGCGCAGCGACTCAACGCTCTTCGGGTCACCGTCAACCACCATCACCTTGTTTCCAAGCAACTCAACAAGCGACTTGCCACACTTGAAACCGCGCTTGGTGGCAACTGGAGCATCGTATGGCTTCATCAGTTCGCTCAAATCATCGATGATGAACTTTGGGCGACCTTCCGGCTTGACACCGAGCACTTCCTTGCGACCGCTCACGCCGGTGAGCACCAAAACCGAGTCGATTCCAGCGCGATTGGCTCCGGTGATGTCGGTATCGATACGGTCGCCCACGAAAAGGGCCTTTTGAGCACCTGTGCTGCGAACGGCAACGTGGAAAATCTCGGGCTCAGGTTTGCCCGCAACCGGTGGAAGTATTCCAACTGCGGTATGTACGGCCGAAACCAGTGTTCCGTTTCCCGGAGCCATACCCTTTTCGCGCGGGATGGTCCAGTCTTGGTTGGTTGCAACCCACTTTGCACCGCCCTGAATGGCATAGGAAGCCTCGGCAAGGTCAGTCCAAGCAACCTCAGGTGCAAAGCCCTGAATCACTCCGGCTGGCTCGTCATCGCTGGTTTTCACCAGTTCAAAACCTGCATCGATGACCGCAGTGCGCAGCCCATCTCCACCAACCACTAGCACTTTCGCACCCGCAGGGATCAGAGTTGCAAGCAGATCAACGCCAACCTTGGCGCTGCCGATTACCTGCGCGGGAACGGTGTTCACACCGAAACCCTGGAGCTGTTCGGCAACCGTTTCCGGGGTGCGCGACGAGTTGTTGGTCACATACGCAACCTTTACACCGGCGTCTTGCAAGCCGTTGATTACCGATGGTGCAGGCTCAATCGCGTGCTTACCCTCGTAAACAACGCCATCAAGGTCGGCTAAAAGAGTGTCGTAGCTTCCCCAGATCAACGCCTGGCCAGAAGCCAACTTACTCGTCACCGGACTTCTTCCACTTTGCGCGTGGAGCGTCACCCGAATCCGAGTTGTTGTCCGCTGGACGATCCTCAGCCGGCTTCGCTGGCTTGTCTAGGTGGTCAATTCTGAATCCACCCGCATACTTGTCGCGCTTCGGACGATCCTCGCCAGCTCCGCGATTGCGGTCGCCCGCGGGTCGCTCAGCAGGACGACCAGCAGGTCGATCGCTGTCACGGCGTGGACGATCCCTGTCGCCGCCAAAATCTCTCGCGGGGCGTGCCGGGCGGGAATCACGGTCTCCGCCACGTGGACGCTCATCGCGGCTTCCGCCACGTGGGCGGTCATCGCGTGAACCAAACTCTCGGCGTGGACGCTCATCACGACCACCATCGCGACCACCACGGTCAAACCCGCCGCCTCTAGAACCAAAGTCACGGCTATCGCCGCGACCTTCGCCGCGGCCCTCATCACGGCTGGTGTAAGGCTCAGGAATCACATACTCCTCGATAACCTTCACGGTCTCGATTGCTGGCGCGTTCTTTGCCTCAAGCGCAACAATCGCGCGGTCGGCGTAATCGTGCCACTTCTGCGCATCCTCAACACGCCCCATGATTTCAAGGGTGTGCGCATAGGCGCGGAAAAGGTGTGGTGAGTAATCAAAAACTGAGGCCGGGTTCAGCTCGGGAATCTCCAACTCGGCTAGCGCAAGGTCAAACTGCCCCTTGTCCAGGCGCGCACCACTCATAGCAATTGCCAGGTTTACGCGCACGCCAACGTCGAGCTTCTCACGTGGAATGCTGCGACCAAGCTCGAGAGCCTTGTCAGGGCGACCCAAACCACGTTCGCAGTCAACCATGATTGGCAGCTGATCGTCTTTGCCAGAAATGCGGCGGTAAGCCTGAAGCTCGCGCAGAGCAAGGGTGAAATCGCCAACAGTGTACGCCGTTAGAGCAAGGGTTTCGCGCACAATACCGATGCGACCCGCACGATCAGCGGCTGCAATAGCGTGCTGGTGTGCAAGTTCAGGATCTGCATCGATGAGGAAGTTCACCATAGCCAAGTGTCGAGCAACGCGTTCGGCGTTTTCTGGGCTAAGGGTCTTCATTTGAACGCGAACCAAGAGGTCGAGATCGTTCTCGGTGATGTCTTCTGGGATCATCGGGCTCTTGGCGCGCTCAGGATCGCGTGGTCTCTCAACTCGGGTCTGCCAATCCGGACGTGGCGCGCCTTCGCGCCCTTCGCCGGCTCGGCCAGGCCTGTCGTTTCGAGGGAAGCTCGGACGTCCCCCGCGGTCATTTCCGCGTGGTGCTCCGCTGCGAGGGCCGCGATCGCCACTTCGTGGGCGGTCTCCGCCACGAGCTGAGCGGTCGTTGTCGCGCGCAGGTCGCTCGGAGCGGTCCCCACGATCGCTCTCAGAGCGCCGTGGACGCTCGCGATCGCTCTCGGAACGTTCAGGACGCTGGTTATCGCGAGCTGAACCGCTGGTTTCAGTGTTCGAATCGTTCTTTTTCCAACCAGGACGGCCAGAATCGCCGCTCGAAGCGCGGTCGTCGTTGTAATCAGTCACGATTTCCTCCTGTTGAAATTGTAGTTAAAGCAAAAATGGCCACCTCGAAAGGTGGCCATTTTCTAAATTAAGTCCGGCGGTGTCCTACTCTCCCACAAGGTCCCCCTTGCAGTACCATCGGCGCAGAAGGTCTTAGCTTCCGGGTTCGAAATGTGACCGGGCGTTTCCCCTTCGCTATGGCCGCCGAAACACTATTGAGTTATGTGAATCGGTGCACTTAGTAAAGTGTACTTTTTTTTGATTCCCGAACATACCTCGGGAACCACATAGTGGACGCAAGCAAAAAGTTAATCAAGTTATCGGCTTATTAGTACTGGTCAGCTCCATGGGTCTTTAGTCCCCACTTCCACATCCAGCCTATCAACGCAGTAATCTACTGCGAGCCTCTCGACCTAAGTCATGGAAATCTAATCTTGAAGTGAGCTTCCCGCTTAGATGCTTTCAGCGGTTATCTCTTCCGAACGTAGCTAATCAGCGGTGCTCTTGGCAGAACAACTGACACACCAGAGGTTCGTTCACCCCGGTCCTCTCGTACTAGGGGCAAGTC